>Ga0268299_1000004_pt1 | contig 1012282 bp, 986 predicted proteins | sample NOBtaG_FD_193484 | JGI IMG/M metagenome (GOLD analysis project Ga0268299, IMG submission 193484) | Activated sludge microbial communities from bioreactor in Nijmegen, Gelderland, Netherland - NOB reactor | ecosystem: Engineered > Bioreactor > Aerobic > Activated sludge | place: Netherlands... | reverse complement strand
GGTCGCTTGACCGCCGGACGCCGGATACCGTGTACTTCAAATCGCTGCCGCTCGCGGCGGCAGCTTAACCCGCGGAGTCCCACTTATCCCGACCGCGAAAAATGTCCAAGAAAGCGGGTCCACTTCTCAACCAGCCGGTTCCTCACCTTGACTGTGCGTAGTCCATTGAGCCGTATTTGGATTGATGTACTGCCGCTTGTAAACAAAGCACTGAGCTGGGTCATCAAGCCAGCTGAATAGCCATCCCTGATATGCGCCCACACACTCGCTTGGTTCCTTCCATGAAACAAACCCTGCCGCTGCGGTGGCGCTAGCTGTCAATCCGACCAACAAGACCAGAATTCTTGCATGTTGCATTTCAATTACTCCCCTGTGTTGCGCTCCAACACGTCCTAGTTCGAAACTGAATTGCGGCGGATTTCTACTCTAGTCCCAATGCGCTCCAGTCTTCTTTCTCAAGTGCTTCATGCAACTCAGATGCTCGACCACGAGCGTCATCAAATGTGTCTGGATACTTCAATCGCAAGTAGTCAAGGTCCGACATCTCTTCTGAGCAGTCCGCGTTTCCATTCAGTACCATCGCTTCGCATTTTCCAAGATACAGATAGTTTAAATTGTCACATTGGCGATATTCACAAGCCAAAATGCCCCAGGCGAGACGTTCGGATTCGTAGTCGCGACCTGTGGTTACAGCAACTACCGAACTTGCGTGCAACAATGTTTTCAGGTCTCGGTTACGAGACAACACATCGCGCATCAGTGCTTTTGAGCGATTCAGGGTCTTTGCATCGATTGTTGGATTTCTTGGATCAAGCTTGGCTGCGCTGGCCACTGCAACTGGCTGCATCAAGGTAGTAGCCTGCTGACGCCACTCTCCGGCCTGCCGATAGAAATCTTGAGAATCCATGCCAATCGACTTGCACGCAATCGCTCGATCGATATGGCGTCGCACTTGCTTCAGAAAAAACTCGGGCTTTCCAACCAAGCCGTCCATGATGACTTGTGCCTGATGTTCCAAGCTAGCGGAACTTGCTGCACCTTGCTTGTTGTAATGCACAAAAGACAAGTCGAATTGCGCTAGCTCCATGCTACAAAACTGCATCGCCTCAGCTAGATAGTATGCGCTGTCAGCGTCGCCAGATTGCGCCCGGGGAAGATGCCGGCGTATGAAATCGTCAAGTTTGGAGCCGTCCAATATCGACTCTTCAAACTGCTGATCAGTCTTCAAACTTCTAAACACCGCTGATTCATGTTGATTTTGCTGGTTAGTGTCATTGGCGATGTCAACATCGCTTCTCAAATTGTCGGCCTCGCCAACCGACGACCGCGGGACATCGTTAGGCGAGTGCGGCTTGGAGATTCGGAGTGCGAAGAACGAGAGGACGATTGCTGCAGCGACGCTTACGAACGCCACCAACCATTTGGTCTTCATTCTCGTTGCAACCGTTCGATGGAGAACCGCGAGTTCAGATTGGAACGGCGAGAGTGCGCTTCGCAGATTTCTTTACACCTCGGCAGAGTACCTGTCAATACGTTGTTGGTTCTTGTTGAAATCAGTGGTGTCGGCCGCGCTGCCGGAAGTGCGGGAGCCTCGGCGTGTGGAGCTTTACGGGCCACAGGCACCGAACAAGTCCCGCCAGTTGAGTCAGGCTGAATAGCGTGGATCGCGATGTGGATCGTCAAATATCTTCCAGATGTGCTGACCGTCAAACTCGGTAGCCACATTCGCCAAAACGAAAATCAATACCACAATTGTTGCAACACCCGAAGTGACCGAAGGACCATTCTCCAGCCACTGCACGATGAAGCTGTGGATGTATAGGATTACAGGTGGCCCAATAATCAGCAGCACCATCAAGCACCTGATCGTGGCAAATGCGTAGCACGCAAACTGTTTTGAATACGCCACTAAGAACTCACGTTTGCGCGGTGTCGTTGGATTGTAAAAGGGATATTGATTGATGACGTGTGGAAATATGTCCTGAATTCCCCGAGCCTGCGCAATGGTCAGTGTTTCTCGGCCTCGCGTTCCTTGAAGGCTTCCAAGCCATACCAGCAAGATTGGAAAAAGCACGGCCTGAAGTTTTGTTGCAAGCGACGGTAGATCGACAGTTGCGCGAGTAACTATCAGATCGATTTCAGCACTCGTTGGCAGCGATATTCCGAACGCGGAAAGATTGGATCTGCGCAACTCCAACGATCGATTAGTGAAATGCTCTACGATGTCGCTGGGCGAACGCTCCTCAAACTTGTCGAGTTCCGCTGGTACGAATTGGCTGCAACCTCCGTAATCGGAACCGAGGATCCAAGCAATTCTCAGCTCGCTCCCGTAGCTGATAAGCCCCAGCGATCTTTGTAGTTTGTCTGCCTCATCGTTGCTTGCCTCCGGTGGCAATCCTTTCCATCTGGCTTCCAGAGCCGAGAACTTATCGGAAAAGACCTTCGCAGCTTTGGCAAAGCACTCGGCCTGCTGAAACTCGACCTGACGAACAGATGTCGCCGTGACAAACCAAGAAAAAAGTGTCAGCAGCATTATTGGAGCTGCGAGAAAAAGCAGACGCTCGTATCTCTTGCCCAATGCGGTAGCGAGTTCAAGCATCCCATATCACTCCGACTTCTCGCCCATCGAAGGCAGTCGCAGCGCACCGAAGTCATTGGCCCCAAGTCCTGCTTTTTGTGCAGCAGGTTTGCCAACTATAGGCCTATGCGGCCGCTCGACAAGTGCACCCCCGGAGCGGCTCCTACAGGCGGTCCAGGAGGCAACCCCACCCCGCCTACCGCCCCGGGGGCGCGGACCGTAATGACCTTTATTCGCGAGTTCCGGGCTGCAGCCGGTACCGCTCGGCCAGATCTGGATTGGCCCGCAGCACCTGCCGCTGCGCCGAGAAATAGGTCAGCTGCGGGTCGGCCTTCATTGCAGCGTGTGTCAGCGCGACCACTTCAGAGTCCGGCGCGTCGCCAGTCGGCATCGTGTCGGCGCGGCGATCGTGAGCGCCGCTGCTGCGGCTCATGTGCGCCGGTGGCCGCTGCGCGTCCTTGAGCCACTCATTCCAGTCGGTCAGAGTGCCCGCCTTGCTGTAGCGGCGATTGAACCGCTCGCGCTCGGCCGGAATGCACCGGCCAGAGGTGATCGCTGCGTCCTGGGCCTGCTGCACCAGCAGCGCGTTCAGCCGCTCGTTTTCCGCCTTCAACTTCGTCGTCTCGTCCATCGGTTCCCGTCCTCCTGTCGTGAATGTCATGCGCGTGCCGGAGGCGAACTGCACCCGCCGCGCCATGGTGAGTGATTGCAGATCCCGCAGTCCGGAAACTGCCGGTATGTCCGCGCCCAGCAGCGCAACGGCAGACAGCACCCACGGATACTCCTTGTTGCCGGCAATCACATCCCGCAACAGTTCCACCGAGACGTGCTTGTAAAGACCGGCCCGCACGGCTTCGTGCACCGCCCGGGGCATGCCGGTGAAGTCGGCCTTGAGCACCTCACCGTCGCGCCACACGCGCTCGACCCACCCCAACGCGGGCTGGCCGTCGGTCAGCGGCTGCTCGTCGTTGTGACCGAGCTTGAGCGGAGTCCGGCCCGCGAGGGCGAGGGCGTTGAAGCTGTCCTCCATCGCCTGCAGGTCGTCCTCCGTGAAGGTGCGCACATCGTTCCACCGCCCGACCCGGAATATCTCGACGCCATTGAGGTTCATCAGTCGCTCGTAGCCTCCTCGCTGAAAAGCTCGCCCCTGCGGGCGTCCACGATGTCGATGTCGATCTCCAAGGCGGCACAGAAGCCGTCCAGCACATCCAGCGGCGGAACCGGCCTGCGTCGTTCCAGCAGCAGCAAGTGCTTGGTGGCCGCCAGCATGTCGATGATCAACTGCCGATGCGGGCGCAACATCTGGTCGTACATCCGCACCGAAAGCCGCGCACTCGGCAGTGCGTTGCGCCGCGTTGCCAGTTCGTCCTTCACGCCCGCCGCACCTTTGGCCGGTGCGGTTCAGCGGCCTCCTGCACGTGCCGGACGGCGGTGTGCAGGCCGCTGGTGGTGCGCCCGGCGAATCCTTCGACCACGGCGTCCGGGCCAGCTTCCTTCACCCACTGCGCGGTGATGGCCGCAGCCCGGTCGATCGCCGCGAAGTCGATGCCGCGCCGATTGCGCGGGTCGGGGTTGTCCATGCTGAGGATGCACCCCAGAGTCGAGGGCGCGTCCACGATGTTGCCGACCAGCGTCGCGTCAGTCGGGTTAGGCGTCAGCATGGGAGTCCGCCTCCTGCGCGATGAACCGCACTGCACCGAAGTTCTTGTCGGGCAGCCACGGGCTGTTGGCATAGCGATAGAACGGGTAGCGGCTCAGCACAATGCGGCTGCAGCGCGTGTACTTCAGGCCCGGATTGCCTACCTCCTTCGGCATGTCGGGCAGCGACTCCATCATCGCCCGCGTCTTTTCGGCGAGACCAGTGCTCACCGTCTGCCAGAGCGTGAACGGGATCGGATCGCCCGGGTTGAACAGCTCCGGCAGGCGGCGCAGCTCCTTTTCGTGCTGCTTCCACTCCGGCGTGTAAGTGAGCCCCTGCGTGGTGCTGGGGATCGTGAACGTCAACGGCTTCGACATCTGTCGTGTCCTCCTCGTTAGAAAAACGGTTCGCGTCGGAACCAACCGAGATCACTCTGAATCTGTAGCTGCTGCTCGGAATAGATCGCCACTACGCCGATGGATTGCGCCTTGCTCCGAGCGGCAAGGACGACAGCGCCCGCCGCGCTGTTGGCGTAATCGTCGTGCTCCCCGGGGACGTGGTCGATGCGCTCGCCGCGCTGCACCAGCCCCAGGAACTGTTCGCGCATGCGGTCGTGGTCGAGCAGCTCCACCAGTCCCGAGTTGATCAGCGGCTCAGCCATCTCATAAAGCTCGGAGCGTGTGTACTGGCTCGGCACGTAGCCGATACCGTGCTCGGCGAAGTCGGCGACAAACGTATTCCCGGCAAGGCGGTCGCCAGTGACATGCCCGCAGTTGTAGTTCTTCAGGATCGCCGCGAACTTCTCGATGGCGTGGCGCGGGTTGAACGGCTTGCCGCCCGATTGCGCGGTCAGGCAGTTGAGCCTTGTGCGCTGATCGCGGGGATCCCAATGCGCGATGCCGAGTACCGCGTCGTCCTGGCTGCCGCCCGACATGTCCACGAAGGCGCAGTAGCGTGGCCGCGTGCCGTTCAAGTCCGCGACTGGCGCGATGTGCGTACGCCGCGCCGGGATCACGGCGTCCAGCTTCTCGGCGCTGAAGTACTGGCCGTCCAATGTCAGCGGGAGGTTGAGGTGCAATCGGCGATAGCGATTGCTCGGCAACCGTTCGCGCTGCTGGGCGAGGTAGCCGTCATTGCCCCATGAGGCCATCGACGGGTTGGCGCGTTCTTCCGGCGTGGGCAGTGAGTTGAAGTCCGGATCAGTGCCGTAGGTGGCCGAGTACCACGAGAAGTACATGCGCGGGTCGGTGCCTGCCTTGCCGCGCTCGGTGAAGTCGAACAGCGGATAACCCTTGCTGTGGTAGAGGCTGGCGTAGGAAGTGATCCACATCAGCGCATCGCGCCGGGTCGGGTCGAGCGCGAGCGCCTCAAAGATCGCGTGATCCTTGTATCCGTGAATCTCGTCGAAGCCGATGAACAGGTAGGTCTTGCCGTGCGCGCCGAGCACGTCATTCTTGGGCAGGATGCGGAACGTGCCGCGCCCGTCGCGACGCACGATTTCCTTCTGCCGCACGTCAACCTCATTGGCGAGGATCGGGTTGGCGGCGATCAGCTTTTTGTAGAGGATCAGGTCATCTGCCGCCTGGTCCTCGTCGTTGGCAATCACAGCGCAGTCGTTGCCTTGTGGGGAATCCCACGCATGAAAGCGGTAGGCTCCGGCGGAGATCAGGTCTGTCGTCTTCCAGTTTTTCTTGGACTTGCCGCTGAGGGCGAAGTTGTAGCGCGGCCAGCCGTCGCAATCGAAGGTGAAGAGCGCCTCCGAAAGCATTCGCTGCCGGTAAGGTTCCATGACGCTGAGTAGCGGCCTGCCGTCAATCCACGCCAATTGTTCGAAGAACTTGAGCGGATGAACCTGCTTACGCGGAGTCATTGCGGGCCTCCGCGAGCACTTCGGCAAGGGTCTTTGCATTGCGCGGGCGGCGCTGCAGGCCGAGCGAGTGCGCGAGGCGCACCACCCGGTCGGTGATGGCGAGGTAGCGGCCTACGTCGAACGGCTGGCCGTTGCGTGCTCGCTCCTCCAACTCGGCGGCGAGCGCCTCAGCGTGCAGGAAGCGCTCTAGGAGACTGCGCTGAATTCCGCTCAGTTGGTCGAGGCCGCCGAGGTCCTCGCCGATGATGGCGAGGCGCTCGTGCAGCGCCCGGGCGACCCGGGAGCGCTGGTCCATGCGCTTGAGCCAGCCCGGTTGAGCCGCCCGAGGCACGGCAGTCCGCTTCTTGGAGACGCCCGACGTCGGCCCGCCGACCATTAGGGTCGCTCCCCGGGGAGATCGCAGGCAGAGAATGGCGGCTGCATTCCGGCTGTCATGGCCAAATTTCTCATCGAATTCAGTCGTCTCCGTGTGCGTTGAGGATCAGCAATCCGCGTGTCCGGACCGAGGCAGGGAGGCCACAACTTCGGCCGGGTTGAAGCGCAAGTAGCGCCCGACGCGCACGCTCGGTACCTCGCCCCGCTTGGCCATCGCTTCCACCTGCTCCGCCGAGACGCTCAGCCGCTCGCCCATCGCCCGGGAGTCCAGCAAGGCCTGCCCGGCCATCGACGGGGGCGCAGGCGCCGCGTTCGCCCCGGGGACCAGCCCACGCGCCAGCATCGCGTCGAACTCCGCCCGCGTGGCCTGCAGGTAGCCCTCGCCCCAAGGGATCGGGATCAGGTCAGCCATATCGATTCACTCCCGGACTCCGGATACCCCGGATCGGATACGAAATTTGAAAACCTCTCTTAAGCATGTCCTTAGGAGAGATTTCAAAAACCGATTCCGATCCGGGGTATCCGGGGGCACTCACAACTTGGGCCTCAGAGAGACGCCCCGGTAAAGCCACAACTTATTGGGGCGCTCCTTCTTGAACCGTTCGCCCATGCGGCGCCCAAACGTCTGCATGGTCCAAGGCGCACGGAGCCCCTGTTCCCTGCCCCAGTTGACGAACGCTTCGTAGAGGTCCTTGGAGAAAGCCGTCGCATCCGGGACGCTGGTGTCGCAACGCTCTTCCAAGAACGCACCAAGCAGGTCCATCTCACGACCATATTCCTGCGTTGCCTCGCGCACCGTCGCGGGAGTCGAGACGTTGCCCTGCGCCTGCACCGCCAATGCGCCAGCCAGAGCCCAGTTCAAGACTCCGGGCAGCTCGGTGCCGATGATCTTTTCCAGCAGCATTGGGTCGCGCTCGCTCTCGGGCACCTGATGCGTGAACGGAATCAAGCGCAGACGGTCCAGCATCGCTGCGTCGTCGCCGCTGAAACGCGGCTTGTGATTGCCGCGAATCCAGATCGTGAAATCCGGCCGGAACTCGAAGCTTGCCTGATACATGTTGCGAGCCGTCAGCATGTCGCGTCCGCTCAGGTCCTTCACCTGACTAGCGTCGAACTCGTCGCCGCTGTTGGTCTCCCCAATCGACACGAACCGTGCACCCGCCAGCCGGGCCAGTGCCTCAGTCGGGCCGTGTTTGGAATGCAGTGATCCCACCATCAGGAGGTCAGTAGCAGCCGCTTTGGCGTACTCGCCGAACATCGCCTTGACGACTTCGAGGAACACAGACTTGCCCGTTGCCGTCGGGCCGTAGATGAAGATCACGCGCCGGAAAAGATTGCCGAGCAGCGACATGCCGACGGTCTGCTGCAAGTACAACTGCATCTCGTCGTCGCCGTTCGTAGCCTGCGCGAGGAATGCGAGCCACATGGGCGCCTGAGCATCGCGCTCAAAGACACAGCCGAGCTGCTTGGTGATCCAGTCTTCCCGCTGCGCCGGGCGATGGCTACCATCGCGCAGATTGAGGGTGCCGTTGCGCGTGCCGATCAGGTAACGGTCGGCGTCCAACTTCGCGTACTCGATTAAGACGCCAGGTTCCGAGCGTGCGTTACGAACGGCTGCTTCCAAGCGGTTCTGATTCTGCGAGCCGATCAGGAACTTCGCGTGCTCCTCCTGCTGCTTGGCGTTGCTCAGCTGCACCACTTCTGAAGCGAGCGCGGTAACAATGGTCTGCTTCACCCGGGCGATGCAGGACAGGCCTTCGGGCTCCGGCTTCCAGCGGCCCTCTTCGTCCTGCCAGACGATCCACTCCCGCAATCCGGCGACATAGCGCACGTCCATGCCGTGGAACGTGAGGAACCGCTGCGCGTTGCCCGTGTCGTTGCGGCGGTAGCCGGGTGCGTGCTTCCACGCGCTCTCGAGAATGCCGCGCAGCTCGCTTTTGGAGAGCGGCGGTGCGCAGTCGAGGTTGCGGAGTTGCAACGCAGACCATGCGTCCGGTTCCGAAAGATTCCGAGCACGGAGTGCACACGCATAGCGATAGAGCGTGTCGTTGCGCTTGCCTTCTGGGATGGAGCCGTGATGCGACTCCGTGAGCAAGGCAACCACCCAGTCGGGCGCCTCCGGAATCGGCGCGTTCTTGTCGCGATAGACGTAGAAGCCTGTCTCCAACTCCGACGGCGGCACGACGACGTAGCCACCTTCGCCACGTACATCAATTCCTGGCGCGATCTTGCTCGCTGAGTTCTTGATGCCTCGCGCACGAAAGAAGTGATGCTGGCCGTCGTTCGGCGTCTCGGTGGTCAGGTGGCGCGGCAAGCCGCCGTGATCGGCTTCCATTCGTTCAAAGGTAGCGACGCCGTTCTGCCCCTTCTTCCGGTCGGCGTCGATGGCGATGAGGTCATTGCCTGTTGCGGCGCCCCAGTTGCAGTTGGGATGCTCGCGAGACCATTCGATGATCTGCTGACTATCGGTGGTGGCGTCCTTGCACCCATGAGCGGTCAGGGGTCGCTTGTCTTTCGGCCGCAGCGGGAAGACGGCGACGTTGTTATCGAGCATGATGGCGAGGCCTGCCGGAATCACCGCACCGCCTCCGCCGCCACGACCTTGCCGCGTTCGTCCACAGTCAGGCGCATCACACGCGGATAGCGCCCGTTGATCCGGTGCGCTTCGCGCATGGCGCGATCCAGCAGCGGCAGGAAGCCGCGCCGCAGCTTGCTCGGCTTGGCGGGCGACCACTCAACGCGCACGGCTGCGCCTCGCCCGCTTCCACTCGCGGGCTGCCTCCACGTCAGACTCGACGAACAGCGCATGACCAGCGCGAGTACGACGCGGCAACAGCACACCGAGCCGCACCAAGCGCCGCCGCTGGTCCGGCTGAATGCCGGCTTCGCGGTCCAGTTCGCTCGCTGAGAGCAAGCGCTCGCGTGATTCCGGCAGTTCCTGGCGCTCCATCGGGCACTCCACATCTAAATCCCGATGCCGTTATGCGCCTTTCACAAGCGCTCAAAAAGTAGGGGTACTAAAGCGCCTCACTATCCCCATTTAAGTCATGTATATCAGCTAGTTCCATGCGCTTAATATAGTTGCTCTCTACTTCTAGAGCTGGAGCATACTTCCCCTACCATGCTGTTAGAAACCAACGTGCTCCGGGCCTTCTGCCACGCAACGCAGGCGTTCGCGAATCTGCTGACAATCGAAACTGCCGAGCAGGTTGACGCGATCTTCAACGCGGCGCTGAAGACGATCGGCCGCGAGGTGAAGCTGCCTGACGGCAGGAAGTACGCACCGCGCCTTCAGTCTGTCGCGAGCATTCCCGTCGAGGCGTTCCGCCGCGATCAGCAGAACGTGCGCGGATTCCTGAAACGCCTCGCGGATGACGCGCCGGTTGGCGAGGAACTTCAGGCCACCCGCGATGAGCTGGCTGGACTGCTTCAGCGGCTCCCTATCCGCGCCACGTTCGGGTTCAGTGAAAAGAACGGCGCAGCGTGCATGTACGCGCTTGAGTTCGGCGTTGAAGCGGCTTGCTATCTCGCCATCTTCGCCATGCTAGAACCGCGCACCACCGCATACGCACGCCGGTGCGGACTCAAGGACTGCGAGAACTTCGTGTTGCACGCGGGTGGCCGTAGCCGCCCGTCAGAGTTTTGCTGCCGTCTCCACGCGCAGCGTAGTCAACGTCATCCGAAGAATAGGAGGAAACTGAAGTGAGAAGAATCGTCAAAGTCCAGCGCCGCGACGGACCGCGCCACGTCGTGCGTTGGACGGATCATCATGGGCGCAACCGTTACCAGACCTGCCGGACCAAGAAGGAAGCGGAGTCGTTTCAACAGGAAGTCGAGCGCGGCAAGAGCCTCGGCATCGACCTGGGCAAGCGGGTCCGCTTCTCAACCGGCAGCGACGCTTGGCGTGAGAGCCACTTGGCTCACGGCTTGCGGCCTGCCAGCCGGAAGGATTACGAAGGCTCGCTGAAGTGGTTGGAGGGCGAGTTCGGCAATCGCGAAATTCGCACCATCGGACCGGTCGACCTCGAACGGCTGCGCAATCACGTGATCGACACCGTGCGCCATCAGCAGTTGCTGAAGTTTGAACGCGCACTGCGGAGGAACCCGGCACTCAAGGATCGGGAAGCGGAGATCCGTGCCAAGATCGCCCGCAGTGGCAACCGCGCCGCCGCCAAGGTGATCGGCTGCGCGGGCACGCTCTGGCGCTTCTTCGTGTCGCGGGGTTATGCCACGCGCAATGTCGCGCTCGACGTACGCAAGCCCAAGGTGGAGCGGTCAATCGAAAGCGATGTGATCGACGCCAACATCCTGAACCCCGCCGAGATCGCCCGCTTGATCGCTGCCGCCCCGGCGGAGCACCGGATGGCGGTCTCGTTCCTGTTCCATACCGGCGTGCGGTTCGGGGAGTTGCTCGGGTTGATGTGGACCGATGTGGATTGGAACTCCGGGCGGGTGCTGATCCGCAGGCAGCGCAGTGGCCTTAATAATGAGTTGACCGCGCCCAAGACCCGGGCGGGTACGCGGTGGATCGACCTGCCGGCTGATTTGATGACGGCGTTGAAGGCGCACCGGCTGCAGACCCCGGGCGAGTTTGTGTTCCCGCTCGACGCTCGCAACTGGCGCACGAGGGTTTGGCACCCTGCCCTGCGCCGCGCCGGGTTGCGGGCGGTCCGCATTCACGATGCTCGGCACACGCACGCCTCGCTGCTGATCGCGGCGGGCGCGGACATCGTGGCGGTCAGCCGTCGGCTCGGCCACGCGAATCCCAGCATCACGCTGGGCGTCTACAGCCACGCGGTGCAGTCGCAGAACGCGCCTTCGCTCGGAGAAAAGCTGGCTGCCTATATGCAGCGGGAACAGACCGGCTGCAATTCGGTTGTATCCGGCACTCGCCATGAAGTGCCTGATACGGAAGTCCTTGAAAAATTGGTGGCCAGGGCGGGAATCGAACCTGCGACACGCGGATTTTCAGTCCGCTGCTCTACCAACTGAGCTACCTGGCCGTGCTCGGGGCTGCGTATTAGACCGGGCCGCCCTCGGGGGCGTCAACAGCCGCGAAATCAGCCCTTGGAGGCCGGATCTACGTAGCCTTCGGGCGCCTTGGAACCGGCCCCGAAGAAGTACTTTTCCATTTCGCCGGCCAGGAACTGCCGTGCCTTGGGCTCGAAGGCGACCAGCCGGTACTCGTTGATCAGCATCGTCTGGTGGCGCAGCCACTGCTGCCACGCCTCCTTTGAGACGTTATCGAAGATCCGCTGGCCGAGTTCACCCGGATACGGCGCCTTCTCGAGGCCTTCCGCCTCGCGGCCGAGCTTCACGCACTGGATCATTCGCGCCATCTCGCAACTCCTCCAGCAATCTTGCCACGGGCGCGGGCAAGCCGACCTCCCCGATCGAATCGAGCGCCTGCCACCGCACCCCCTCCTCCGCGACCTGCCACGCCTGCCCGGGCAGCTCGACGACCCATGGCTCGATCTCGAGATCGAAATGCGTGAACGCGTGATGCACGGGGGGCAGCCGCCGCAGAGATGACGCAACTCCGAAACGCGCAGCGAGAAGCGCCTCCACATCGCCGGCCTCCGCGACCTCCGGCGGCGCCCAGAGCCCTCCCCAGATCCCGCGCTGCGGACGCCGCTCGAGCAGCACGCAGCCCGCCGCAATCACGAACAGCATTTGCGTGCGCTTCGAGCGTCGCGGCGCGCGGCGCCGCGGAGCGGGCAGCGTGCCCGTACGCCCGGCGACGAAAGCGCCGCAGCGGGCGACAAGCGGGCAGCGATCGCAGGCGGGATTCGCGCGTGTGCACACCGTGGCACCGAGGTCCATGATCGCCTGCGTGTAGGCGGCGATCCGCGCGACGGGAGTCGTGGCCTCCGACAGCGCCCAGAGCCGCTTCAGCACCGCCGTGGAATCCGCCGGCTCCTCGACCAGGAACAGGCGCGCGAGCACGCGTTTCACGTTGCCGTCGAGGATCGGCTGGCGCTGTCCGTGAGCGAGCGCGAGGATCGCGCCCGCGGTCGAGCGGCCGATGCCGGGCAGCGCCATCAGCGCTTCCAGCGAATCCGGGAACTCGCCGTCGTGCCGTGCGACGACTTCTCCGGCCGCGCGGTGCAGGTTCCGCGCGCGCGCGTAATAGCCGAGCCCGGACCACAGGCGCATCACCTCGTCCTGCGGCGCCGCCGCGAGCGCAGCGACGTCCGGGAAGCGCGCGACGAAGCGCTCGAAGTACGGCTTCACGGTCTCGACCTGCGTCTGCTGCAGCATCACTTCCGAGACCCACACGCGATACGGCGTGGGCTCGCGTTGCCAGGGCAAGTCGTGGCGCCCGTGCGAATCGAACCAGCGCAGCAGGTCGTCCGCCAGGCCGGCGGCTGCCTGGCTCACGGCGCACCCTCCCCGGCGGGCGTGATGCGGATGACGGCATCCCGCATTCTCGCGCCGCCAATGCGCGCCTCGCCGATCGCAAGTTCGGCGTCCATGTCCAGCTTTGCCAGTTCCGCCGCCAGCGACTCGAGCGTCGCCTTCGGGGCAGCCGCCTCCGCGGCGGGGCCGGCGGCCTTCCCCGCCGGCGGCAGGTAGCGGTTGAAGTCGATGGCATCGAGGCTCGCGCGCACGAAGCGCCGGCCGGGAATGACGCTTCCTTCGAAGTTCGTGTCGTCCAGCCGCCCGGACAGCGGATCGAGCGTCAGTTCACCGCCCTGCATCTGCGCGCGCATGGCGAGTTGCAGCGATTCGAAGGCGGCCGGATCGGCCGTCGCCGGCAACGCCTGGCCCAGGATGACCGCAGGCGGGCGCGGCGCGAAGGCCTCGGTTGCGACCTGGATCTCCGCGACCAGCGCCGGCTCGTCGAGGTCGAGCCGTCCGTCGAAGCGGCCCGGGATCTCCGCGAACTCGAACTCCCCGCCGGCGAACGTGACGACGCCCGTGCCGCCTTCATACGTCGCCTGGCGCAGCCGGCCCGCCAGCTCGGCGCCGGCGAGCGGCAGCGGGTCCCCGCCGAGCCAGCCGCGAAACACGAGCGCGTGGCCTTCATAGCGGCCGGACTCCAGGTCCATGCGCGCCTCGCCCGTCAGCGCAAAGTGCGTCGTGTTCGCGCCGACGAGGCCGGCAAGCTTGAGTTCGATCGGGAAGGTCGCGCCCGGCGCGACCTCGCCCGCGGTCGCCGAGATCGCCGTCAGTTGCCACGCTGATCCGGAACCCGCGTCGCGGTAGTCCACGGCGCCGCCGTCGAGCGTGACCTCCCCGATCGACCATCGCGAAGGCTCGGCAGGGGCGGGACCGGAGGCCGCCTCGGGAAAGAGCTTCGACCAGTTGCCGGTGCCGTCCGCGGCCGTGCGCAGCCGCGCCACGGGCTTCGAGACGACCAAGCCGTCGATGCGATCCGTCGCGCCGAACACGCGGCGCCAGGGCAGTGTCACCTCGACGCGCTCGATCTCGAGCAGTGGCTCGTCGCCGTAGCCCGGCGGTTGCGCAATCGCGAGGCCGCCGAGGGTCAGCCGCGGCGACGGCAGTACGCCGACACGCAGCCGGTCGATGGTCGTCGGCTGGCCCACCGCTGCCGTGACGGCGCTTTCGACCAGTCCGCGCACATAGGGCGTGCGCGCACCGACCCACAACAGCGCAAGGACCGCCACCGCGACGAGCGCGATGACGGCCGGGATGCGTACGTGACGTCGCTGGAGCGGCATGAATCCGGTGGCCCGTTCGGAGCCCCGGATTCTAGCGGACCCGGGATCGTCAGCGGTCGCAGACGTTGATCTCGCCGGACAGGGTCTGCAGCTCGACGCGCGCGCCGCCCTCGCCCTGGGTGAAGCTGAGTTCGCTTCCCGGCGTGAACTTGCTGACCTTGCGCGCCTTCGGGCCGAAGCAGACGTCGATGTCGCCACTGAACGACTCGATGTCGAAGTCGGCGTCGACGGGCGGCTTGAGGTTCAGCGTGATCGTGCCACTGACGGACTCCATCTCGACGCGCGCGGACCGGGTCAGCTCGGCGTTCACCGTGACTTCGCCCGAGACGGAGTCGACTTCGATCTCGTCGGCGGCGGCGATCGTGGCGTGGATCTCGCCGCTCACGACTTCGGCTTCGTAGCTGCCACGCACGCCGGTGACGGTCGCTGAGCCGCTCACGTTCTCGGTCTTCACCGGCGCCTTGCCGCCGTTGCCGGTCACCGCCACGTCGCCGGACACCGAGGCGGCCTTGACCGGGGCATCGAAGGCCTGGGTGCCGACGTTGCCGCTGACCGACTCGAGGTCCTGCTCGCCGCGCACGCCGGCCACGACGACGTCGGCGCTCACCGTGTCCACGGCAAGGCGCGCACCGGCCGGCACGCGCAGCTTGAGGCGCGCCTCGGCGTCGTCGCGGCCGAACCGGCCATCCGGCCGGTCGACGCCGACGCGCACAGTGCGCGACGACGCCTCGAACTCGAGTTCGTCCTTGTCGCTTTCCAGCACGGCGATCAGCTCGACCTCGTTCTTGTCCCAGGCGGTGATGTCCACGCGGCCCTGGACGTTCGACACTTCAATCGTCGCGTCGGGGGCGACGCTGGCGCGCCGGGTGATGTTCTGCTCCGCCGCGGCCGGCGCGGCGATGGCCGCGATGAGCGCGGCGGCCAGCATGGGGTGACTCGTCTTCATCTCAGGTTCTCCTCGTGAGGCCGTCACGCGCGGTGACGACGTGCGAATACAGCTGCAATTCCTGCTTGTAGGTGCCGGCCAGCATGCCGCGCAGCATGCCGCTCGCCGGGTCCTTCGCGAGCGCGGCGTCGATCTCGTCGGCCGCCGCCTGCATGACGGCGAGGTTCCTGGCGATCGCCTCGCGCGTTTCGGGCTTGAGCGTCGCGAACGCCGTGCGGAACTCGCCGAGCAATGCGTCGCGCGCGGCGAGCTCGGCCGCCGTGAGCCCGGAATTCGGGCCGTAGTTCACGGGCACGAAGCCGTCGCCGGTGGCGGGCGCTTCGGCGATCACCGCCGGCCCCGCCTGCTGCGGATCGCGCGTCAGGCTCCAGGTGAGCAGCGCCGAGACCGAGGCGACCAGGAATCCCGCCGCGAGCGCGAGCGGCCAGCGGAAAGCCGGCTTTGCGGGGCGTTCGCCGGCCTCGGCGATGCGCGCCGCGATCGCGGGCCACAGGTCGCGCGGGGGCGCGACCTCTTTCGGCAGCTCGGCGGTCTTCGCCAGCAGCGGATCCTCCGGCGGGTTGCGCGGGCCGAACGGGACGGTGTTCATCTCGCGTGCTCCTCGCCCATGCGGCCGCGCATCAGGTTTCGCGCACGGTGCAGTTGCGCCTTGCAGGTGCCGACGGCGACGCCGAGCATCTGCGCGGCCTCTTCGTGGCTGTAGCCGTAGATGCCGTGCAGCACGACGATGTCGCGGGCGCCCGGCGGCAGTCCCGCGATCGCGCGCTCGATGTCGATCGGCGTCGCCGCGTCCAGGGTGCCCTCGGCCTCGAATTCCATCTGTTCTCCGGCGTCGTCCGTCATGCTGACCTCGTTGCGACCCTGCGGCCCCCGGCGCTTCGCGAGCACCGCGTTCACCGCAATACGGTGCAGCCAGGTGGAGAAGCTGCTCCTGCCTTCGTAGCCCGGCAGGCTCCGCCAGGCGCTCACGAAAGTGTCCTGCGTCAGGTCCTCGGCGGATTCGGGCTGGCCGGTCATGCGCAGGCACAGGCCGTAGACACGCCCGACGTGCAGCCGATACAGGGCTTCGAAGGCCGCGGCGTCGCCCCGACAGGCCCGTGTCACGAGTTCGGCGCTCGATTCCGCCTGGGGGGCCGGCATCGTCACTTTTTCATCCGATCCGTTGTCCGTTCGGTGTCTTGGACGCGCCGGCCGCCTGAAAGGTTGGAAGCCGTACAATCCGGGAACCATGGCGAAATTCGCGACCATCACGGGCTGGGGCAAGTGTATGCCCCCGTCCGTCCTGTCCAATGCCGATATCGCGACTTTCCTCGAAACGGACGACGCCTGGATCCGCAGCCGGACCGGCATCCACGAGCGGCGGGTCTCGCACGTCCCGCTCGGGACGATGGCCGAGGTGGCCGCCCGCCGCGCCCTGGCGGGCGCAGGCCTGGCTGCCCGGGACCTGGACCTGATCGTGTTCGGCACCTGCAGCATGGACGAGCAGGTGCCCAACATGGCTTCCGGCCTGCAGGCGAAGCTCGGCGCCCCGAATGCCGGCGCCATGGACGTCAACACCGCCTGCACCAGCTTCCTGTACGGGCTCACGACCGCGAGCGCCATGATCAAGGCCGGAACGGTGCGGAACGCCCTCGTGATCGGCGGCGAACTGATTTCGCCGATGATGGACTGGACCAACCGCAACGTGGCGGTGCTGTTCGGCGACGGCTGCGCCGCCGTCGTGCTGCAGGCGACGGACCGCGAGGAAGGCGTGCTGGCCGACCGGCTCGGTTGCGACGGCGAGGCGCGCGGGATCCTTCAGGTGCACGGCATGGGGCTCGCCTATGCGAACCGCGGCTGGGTGCTGGGCGACACGGACTGGGTGTTCGAGGGCCAGGAGATCTTCAAGCGCGCGGTCATCGGCATGAGCAAGGCCTGCGAGAGCGTGCTCACCGCCCGCGGCCTGGCGGCCGGCGACATCCACCTGGTCGTGCCGCACCAGGCGAACCTGCGCATCATCGAGGCGGTCGTGAAGCGCGCCGGCATCCCGATGGAACGCTGCTTCGTCAACATCGAGCGCTACGGCAACATGTCCTCGGCGACCGTGCCGGTCGCGCTGGTCGAGGCGCTCGAGGCCGGCCGCATCGCGCCGGGCTCGAACCTGCTGCTCACCGGGTTCGGCGCCGGGCTCACGTGGTCCGCGCACCTCCTGCGCTGGGGCGATCGCGTGACGCCGCTCGGCACGAGCGACGCGGATCTGCCGCCGTGCACCATGACCGCCCTCGAGCGCGTGCGCGGCTACATCGCCCTCAAGAAGGGTTCCCGGCTGGCCGGCTGACCAGCGCGCGGTACAGGTCGAGGAAGCGGTCCGCCGCGCCCGCGACGTTCGCCTTCCAGTGCTCGGCGGCATTCGCGTCGGCGCCGTCGCTGACGTATTTCGCGCAGGCGAAACGCACGCCAGCGCGCTTGCAGGCCTTGGCGAGCGCGTAGGCTTCCATGTCGACGACGTCGCAGTCGAAGCCACCGTGCGCGGTCGCGAACGAGTCGCCGCTGCCGCAGACGGCCTCGGGCAGGTCCGGGAACCACGGCGCGAACTCGAGGATCGGTGGCAGTTCGTCGAAGGGCGTGACGCCTGGCGGGAAACCGAGCGCGCCGACGTCCATGTCCCGGTCCACGAAGCGGCGACAGGCGACGAGCGTGCGCGTCGGCAGGGTCGCGCTGCCGGCCGTGCCGAAGTTCACCACGAGCGGCGGCGGCGCGCCGTCACGGATGACGCGTTCGAGCCTGCGCGACAGCGCGATCGCCGCGTTCACCTTGCCGATACCGGTGTAGAGCACCTCGATGCCGGCCGCCTCGAAGCGGCCCGCGCCTTCGGCCGGGAGCGCCATGGCGACCAGGATCGCGGGCGCGTCAGCCGCCATAGCGGATGACGGCGCGCGGCGCCGCGCCCAGGCAGCGGAAATCCTTCGCGATGCCGAGGTCGATCAGGACCGCCGTGTGCAGCACGCGGAAGCCGGCATCGGTCGCGAGTTCCGCGGACGCCGCGAGCGTGCCACCGGTCGCGAGCACGTCGTCCACCAGGACCAGCCGCCCTTCCCCGCGCTGCATCTCGAGCACGCCCGAACCGTATTCGAGCGCGTAGGGCCGCTCGACCACCGGCGGCGGCAGCTTGCCCTTCTTGCGGATCGGCACGAATCCCTTGCCGTGCTTCTCGGCGAGTGCGGCGGCCAGGATGAAGCCGCGCGATTCGACGCCCGCGACGGCGTCCGCCTCCGCCCACTCGCGCGCGCTGAACGACTCGTCGAGCGCGGCGACCACGGCGCTGAAGTGCGTCCGCAGCAGCGGCGTTATGTCACGAAACAGGATCCCGGGTTGCGGAAAATCGGGCACATCGACGATCAGGCGGGCAAGCGGATGCATGGATTCCTCGTCAACCGGGGATGCCGTCAGGCGTTGTTGTCTTCGAACGCCACGAATCGTGAGCGATTGAACGAGGAGACTCAACATGTTCAGCAGGATTGCAGCGACGCTTGCCCTCACGGCGGCCGCCCTCCCCGCCCTGGCCGGGACGCCGGGACTCGACGCGCGCGAGCAGAACCAGCGCGAGCGCATCGCGCAGGGCGTACGCTCGGGCGAATTGACGCGACCTGAAGTGCGGCGCCTTGCCCACGGCGAACGGCGGCTGCACCGACACGAGCGGCTCGCGCGCGCCGACGGCGAGGTGACCCGCGCCGAGCGCTACCGGCTGCACCGCCATGCCGATCGCATGAGCGGCCGCATCTACCGCCAGAAGCACGATACCCAGTCGCGGTAGACAAGCGACGGAAACGCGCGCGCTTGGCCGGCCATGACATGCCGCGCGCGCTTGGCCGGCGGGACGTCTCTCTCGCGCGCTTGGCCGGCCGGGGACCCTCGCTCGCTCCGCCGGAACTTTAGTCGCTTCGCTCGGGGACCCGTCCGGCCGGCGCGCGCGCGTGACGCGTCGCGGCATGTCGTGCGCGCGACCGATCGCGGCGTGTCGGGCGCGTGCGAGCCGTGGCGGGACACCCGAGCGAGCGAATGCGGTCGCCGCCCTGAGCGAGCGAGGGGAGTCACGACACGGCTCGCACGCGCGCTATCGACGCGGCATATCGCGCACGCGACCGACCACGGCACTCCCTACGCGCCGCGCGTTGCTTCCGACGTGTGCTCGTGGATGAAGTCCGCGATCTCGGCAATGGCCCGGTCGCCGTCCGCGAGGCCGCGGATCGCCGGAAACACGTGCGGCATCCCGTGCCAGACGGAGGTACGCGCATTCTCCAGCCGCGCAGAGAGGCGCAGCGTGTCGTCGAGGAGGATCTCGGAGCTGCCGGCAAGGAGCATCGTCGGCGGCAGCCCGCCGAGCCTGCCGAACAGCGGCGAAATCCGCGGATCCGCGAGGTCCTCACCCGGCGCGTACCAGTCGCCGATGCGTTCCGCGGCTGCGGCCCGGAACATCGGGTCGATACCGTCGTTGCGGGCGATGGAAGCGCCGCTGAAGGTCAGGTCCAGCACCGGCGACATCAGCACCATCGCCGCCGGCAACGGCAGGCTCTCGTCGCGCGCGCGCATGGCGGTGACGAGCGCGAGGTTGCCGCCCGCCGAGTCCCCGGCGAACACGACCCGCGCGGGGTCGAATCCTTTCGACAGCATCCAGTTCCAGGCGGCGAAGCAGTCATCCGTCGCCGCCGGGAACGGGTGCTCCGGCGCCAGCCGGTAGTCGATCATCAACCCGCGCGCGCCCGCGCTGCGCCCGATCGCCGCGAGCAGCGGATCGTGGATCGCCGGCGATTCCGCGATGAATCCGTCGCCGTGGAAATAGAGGATCACGCCGCCCTGCGGGTCGCCGGCCGGGTCGATCCAGCGCGCGCGGGCGATGCCCGCGTCGAAAGGCGCCGACGACCGGTACACCTCCCGGCGGGCGACGACCGGCGCGACCCGCGTGACCAGTTCCCGCACGCGCTGCGGGGTCCGCGCGCGGGTCAGGGCGGCGCGCGCCGCGTGCAGGCCCTGTTCGATCGCCCACCGTTGTAGCCCCGCGCGCATCCCGGCATCCTACCCGCATGGGACGCATCTTCGAAGTACGCAAGCACGCGATGTTCGCCCGCTGGAACCGCATGGCGAAGCAGTTCGCGCGCATCGGCAAGGACATCACCATCGCCGTCAAGGCCGGGGGCTCGGACCCGAACAGCAACCCGGCGCTGCGCCGCGTGATCCAGAACGCGCGCGCGATCAACATGCCGAAGGACAAGGTCGAGGCCGCGATCAAGCGCGCCTCGGGCCAGGGCGCCACGGATTTCCAGCAGGTGCTCTACGAGGGCTACGCGCCGCACGGCGTCGCGGTGCTGGTCGAGACCGCGACCGACAACCCGGTGCGTACCGTCGCCAGCGTGCGCAACATCCTCTCCAAGCACGGCGGCAACCTCGCGAGCAACGGCAGCGTCAGCTTCATGTTCCGTCGCATGGGCGTGTTCCGCCTGAACCCGGAAGGCATCGACCAGGACGATCTCGAGCTGGACCTCATCGACCACGGGCTCGACGAGATGGGCGAGAGCACCGGCGAGAACGGCGAAGCGCAGCTCGTCGCGCGCTGCGCCTTCGAGGATTTCGGCCAGCTCCAGAAGCGGCTCGAGGAACGGAAGATCGTGCCCGTCTCTGCCGAGCAGGAGTACATCTGCACGACGCCGATGGAGCTGCCGGAGGCCCAGGCCAACGAAGCGCTCGAGCTCATCGACAAGCTCGAGCAGGACGATGACGTGCAGAAGGTCTACCACACGCTCGCCTGATGATTTGGAGGGGTCAGGCACCTTGATCAGGGATCAAGGTGCCTGACCCCTCCAAGTCATCTAGAGCACCACTGGCCGGTCCGGCTGCTCGTCGCGGTCGCCGCCCTCGCCCGGGAAGTGCGCGGCGAGCAGCCGCCCGACCTGCGCGATGCCGGCCTCGGCGCCTTCGGCGTACCGGCCCGACTTGAACTGGTCCTGCATCTCCCGGCGCAGCGCGTCCCACTGCGACTGCGGCACGCGCGCCGCGATCGCGCGGTCCGCGACGATCTCGACATCGTGGTCCGCCATCAGCACGTAGATAAGCACGCCGTTGTTGCCGGCCGTGTCCCAGACGCCGAGCAGCCCGAACACGATCACGGCGCGCTCGCGCGGCGTGGTCCGGTACCAAAGGTCGGGCAGGTCGAGCGCGGTTTCGACCGCGAAGCGGATCTCGCCCGCGTGCCGGCGCTCGACGCCGGCGATCGCCGACTCGATCCGGCCCAGCACCTCGGGCGTGAAGCGCCGTCGCGTGCCCCAGCGGGTCGCGAACAGGTGCCGCAGCGTGCGTGCGAAAAGCATGCCTTACCAGCGCCCCGACGCGCCGCCGCCGCCGAAGCTGCCGCCGCCGCCGCGGAACCCGCCGCCGCCGGATCGCGACCCGCCGCCCCAGCCGCCCGGCGACCAGCCGCCGTGCCCGGGCCGGCTGGCCCAGCGGCCGCCGCCGCCGAGACCCAGCATCAGGGAGAAGACCAGCGCCGCGATGCCGACGCCGACCGCAAGTCCGAGCAGCTGCGTGGCGAACCAGGCCACGCCGCCGGCGATCCCTCCGGTCGCGAGCGCGCCGAAGGCCCGGCCGAACAGGGAGCGCAGCACCGCCGAACCGACGACGACGATGCCGAACAGGAGCGGCAGGATGGAGGCGATGCGCTGCGGCGCCTCGCTCCAGTGGGCCTCGGGCTCGGGCAGCGGCTCGCCGTCGATCACCTGGATCATGCGGTCGACGCCCGCCGAAATGCCGCCCGCGAAGTCGCCCTCGCGGAATCGCGGCGTGATCGTCTCGTCGATGATGCGATTGGCCACGAGGTCGGTGAGTGCGCCCTCCAGTCCGCGGCCGACCTCGATGCGAAGTTCACGATCCTGCATCGCGACCAGCAGCAGCGCGCCGTCGTCCGGCTTCTCGCGCCCCAGCTTCCAGGCGTCCACCACGCGGATCGCAAATTGCTCGATCGCTTCGGGCTGCGTGGTCGGCACGACCAGGACCGCGAGCTGTGCGCCCTTGCGGGCTTCGAACGCCGCGAGCTTGTCCTCGAGGCCAGAGCGATCGGCGGGCGCGAGCGTCCCCGTGAGATCGGTGACGCGCGCTTCCAGCGGCGGCACCGGCTGCAGCGCCTGCGCGCCGGCGGACGCCGCCAGGGCGAACGCAATGAAGGGGACGCACCCCTTCAGCAGCCACCGACTCATGGCGCCCACGACCCGAACCGCACGCTAAAGGGGTGCGTCCCCTTTACTGCGCCGGTTCCGTGCCGAAGTCGACCGTCGGCGGCCGCGCGATCTCGGCCTCGTTCTCGACCGTGAAGTTCGGCTTCACGTCGTAGCCGAAGATCATTGCCGTCAGGTTGACCGGGAAGCGCCGGACCGTGCCGTTGAAGGTGGCCACCGACTCGATGTAACGGTTGCGCGCGACCGCGATCCGGTTCTCCGTGCCTTCGAGCTGCGCCTGCAGGTCGCGGAAATTCTGGTCGGACTTGAGTTCCGGGTAGCGTTCGACCACGACCAGCAGGCTTTTCAGCGCGCCGGTCAGCTCGCCCTGCGCCGCCTGGAACTGCGCGAGCGCCGCCGGATCGTTCAGCATCTCCGGGGTCACCTGGATCGAAGTGGCGCGGGCGCGCGCCTCGGTCACGCCGATCAGCACCGCCTGCTCCTGCGCCGCGAAGCCCTTCACCGTATTGACCAGGTTCGGGATCAGGTCCGCGCGCCGCTGGTACTGGTTGACGACCTCGGACCAGGCCGCCTTCACCGCCTCGTCCTGGGTCTGGATGGTGTTGTAACCGCAGCCGCTGAGCGCGACGCTCGCGGCAGCGACGAAACCGGCAAGAATGAGTCGCATAAGGTCCTCCCGGGAGCCGCGAATATCCTACTGCCTCGACGGCTGCGGCGGGCTGCGCAATCCTGTATAGTCCGCCCGCCTTCCCTGCCCAAGACACCCGAAACACCATGAATTTCAACGAACTCGGGCTCGAGCCCGAGCTGGTTTCCGCCGTGGCCGCCCACGGCTACACGACCCCGACCCCGATCCAGGCGGGCGCCATCCCGCCGGTGCTCGCCGGCCGCGACCTGCTGGCCGGCGCCCAGACCGGCACCGGCAAGACCGCGGCCTTCGTGCTGCCGCTCCTGCAGCGGCTCGCGAGCCCGTCGGGACGCGCGCCTCGCCTGCTGGTGCTCGCCCCGACGCGCGAGCTCGCCGCGCAGATCGGCGAGAGCATTCGCGTGTACGGCGTGAACAAGAAGCTGCGCGCCCGCGTGATCTTCGGCGGCGTCGGCGAGCAGCCGCAGATCGACGGCCTTCGTGCCGGTTGCGACATCCTGGTCGCGACGCCCGGCCGGCTGCTCGATCTCGCCGACCGCGGTCTCGCGAACCTGTCCGAGGTGCGCCACCTCGTCCTCGACGAAGCCGACCGCATGCTCGACATGGGCTTCATCCACGACATCCGCCGCGTCATCAAGCTGCTGCCGCCGAAGCGGCAGAACCTGCTGTTCTCCGCGACCTACACACCGGACATCCGCGCGCTGGCCGCGCGCATCCTGGTGGATCCCGTCCAGGTCGAGGTGACCCCGCCGAACAGCACCGTCGAGCGCGTCACCCAGGTCGCGTACCGTGTCGCCAAGGACGACAAGCGCCACCTGCTGGTGCACCTGTTCGAGAACGGCGTCGAGAAGGAAGGCCCCTGGCGCCAGGCGCTCGTCTTCACGCGCACCAAGCACGGCGCCAACCGGCTCGCGCAGCAACTCGAGCGCGCCGGCATCCGCGCGGCAGCCATCCACGGCAACAAGAGCCAGGCCGCGCGCACGCGCGCACTCGCCGACTTCAAGGCCGGCAAGCTGACTGCGCTGGTCGCGACCGAGGTCGCCTCGCGCGGGCTCGACATCCGCGAACTCCCGCAGGTCGTCAACTTCGACCTGCCGAACGTGCCCGAGGACTACGTGCACCGCATCGGCCGCACGGCGCGGGCCGGCAACGACGGCCACGCGGTCTCGCTGGTGTCGCCGGACGAAGCTTCCCTGCTGCGCGACATCGAGAAGACGATGCGCCAGTCCGTGCCATTCGCGTCGACGCCCGCGTTCGCGCGCAAGGAACCGCCGGCACCGCCGGCGCCGCGTCATGCCCCCGCGGCTCCTGCTGCATCGGGCCGCCAGGCGGCACCCGCCCGCCGGCCCGGTTCCGGCGGCCGGCGATTCCAGCCGCGCCGGCGCTTCGGCTAGCCGATCCGCTCGACCAGCGGCGGCGCCTCGGGCCGCCCGTCGCCGATCGCGAACGCGCGCTGCAGGGTCGCGCACGCTTCCGCCGCCTTTGCCTCGCTCGTCGCGTGCACGCGCGCGAGCGCATCGCCGCGCGCCACGCGGGCGCCACGCGGCAGCAGCCGGTCGAAGCCGACGGCCGGGTCGACCGCCTGTTCGGGCGAGGTGCGCCCGCCGCCCAGGGCGACGACCGCGAAGCCGACCGCTCGCGTGTCGATCGCTGTCACTGTCCCGGACGCCAGTGCCGGCACGTCCCGCACCACGGCCGCCTTCGCGAGGCGGGCCGCGGGCCGCTCGATGATGTCCGCCGGCCCGCCGAGGCTCGTGACCATGCGGGCGAAGCGATCCGCGGCACTGCCATTTGCGAGCGATGCCGCGAGCGACTCGCGCGCGGCGGCTTCGTCCCGCGCGAGCTTCGCGAGGACCATGACTTCCGCGCCGAGCGCGAGCGTCACCTCGAGCAGCCTCGGGTCGGCGGCTTCGCCGCGCAGCATCGCGATGGCTTCGTGCACCTCGAGCGCGTTGCCGGCGGAGCGCGCCAACGGCTCGGACATGTCCGTGAGCAGCGCAGTGAGCGCAAGGCCCGCTTCCGCCGCCGTCGCCCGCATCGCCCGCGCCAGCTCGCGCCCGCGCTCCGGCTCCGGCAGCACCGCGCCGTTGCCGCGCTTGATGTCGAGCACGAGCGAACCGAGGCCGGCGGCGAACTTCTTCGAGAGGATGGAAGCGACGATCAGCGGCAGGCAGTCCACCGTCGCCGTCACGTCGCGGATCGCGTACAGGCGCCGGTCGGCCGGGGCGATGCGGTCTCCGGCGCCGACGATCGCCACGCCCGCGTCGCGCATCGCCGCGCTGACGCGCTCCGGCGGCGGTCGCGACCGGTAACCCGGGATCGACTCGAGCTTGTCGAGCGTCCCGCCGGTATGCGCAAGGCCGCGGCCGACGATCATCGGCACCCACGCGCCGCAGGCCGCGAGCATCGGTCCGAGCGCGAGCGAGACGAGGTCGCCGACGCCGCCCGTCGAATGCTTGTCGAGCACGGGACCCGGCGGGGACTCGCGGCGCCAGTCGAAGACTTCGCCGGTGTCCCGCACGGCCAGGGTGAAGCGTGCGCACTCGACCGGTGTCATCCCGCGCCATTGCACGGCCATCGCGAAGGCGCCGACCTGGGCGTCGGACAGGTTGCCGTCGGCGATGCCGCGCGCGAGCGCGGCGAGCTCCGGCGCGGCGAGCTCGCTCCCGTCGCGCTTGGCTCGGATCGTTTCCTGCGGGAGCCAGGTCACGGCGAGGGCGTCGCCGGCAGCTCGAAGGCGAAGGGCAGCAGTTCGTCGATGCTGGCGCTGCGCAGGATGCCGCCGTGCCACGGGAAGTGGACGTTTACCGTTCCGTCGACGGTGAACTCCCGGATGCGCTGGCGGCACCCGCCACAGGGTGCGGCCGCGATCGCACGCCCGTCCCTGTCGACGGCCCAGAGCGCCGTCTCCGCGATGCGAAAAGCCGCGCCCTCTGCTGCGACACCGGCGGCGATCGCGCTCGACTCCGCGCAGTTCCCGAGCGGATAGGCGGCATTCTCGACGTTGGCGCCGCTGAACACTCCGCCCGCAGCCGAGCGGATCGCCGCGCCGACGTGGATGCCGGAATTCGGCGCGTAGGCCCGCGCGCAGGTCTCCTGCGCAAGCGCGACGAGCGCGTCCCTTCCGCTTTTCAAGGCCGGCCGATCCGGCCGGCGAGCCAGCTGCCGGCGAGCATCGCCGGCAGGAAGATCCACGCGTCGACGAGGCCGGCCGCCACGCCGACCAGCGCCGGCCCCGGGCAGAACCCCGCGAGCCCCCAGCCCACGCCGAAGATTGCTGCGCCGGCGATCAGCCGGGCATCCAAGTCCTGGCGCTGCGGCAGCCTGAATGATCCTCCGAGCGCCGGTCTGCCGCGTTTCAGCACCAGACGGAAGAAAACGGCGGTCACGATGACGGCGCCGGCCATGACAAAGGCCAGTGTCGGGTCCCAGTCCCCGAGTACGTCGAGGAATCCCAGCACCACCTGCCGGTCAGTCATCGAGGAAACGGCAAGCCCGGAGCCGAACAACGCGCCCGATGCGCCCGCGGCCAGCACGACGCGGCTCACGAGAGGTTCACGTTCACGCCGATGACCACGTGGCGAACATAGAAAGTCATCGCCATGGCGCAGGCCATGAAGGTAATGACCGCGGCGAGCGAGCGGATCGAAAGGCGCCCCAGCCCGCAGACGCCATGGCCGCTGGTGCAGCCGTTGCCGAGTCTCGTCCCAAAGCCGACGAGGAAGCCCGCAGCGAGCAGCAGCGGCGCCGGGGCCGTGAGCGCATGCGGCGGCGACGGAAGGAACTGCAGCGTGAGCGCGCCCGCCAGCATCATTCCGGCGAGGAATGCGAAGCGCCAGGCGCGATCACCGCGCTCACCCTCGAGTGCCCCGCTTGCGATGCCGCTGATGCCGGCGATGCGACCGATGGACCACAGCAGCAGAACGGCAGCGAGGCCGATCAGGACGCCGCCAGCAATCCCGCGCAACAATGCCTGCTCCGGACGCGGGCCGTGCCGGCTATTTCCGGCAGTCCGCCTCTGGCGCATTGACGACCGATGAGACCCGGCGCTGCGCATCCATGTGCACGATCACGCAGGGGCCGCCGCCCTTGCCGTGCCAGTAGCTCCACAGGTCGTTGCCTGCAACATCGTTCCGGACGTGCTTGTAGCCGCGTCGTACCATTTCGTCGTCCACTTCGCCGCCGACATAGCGGCCGTGGGGCAGGTCGCGCAGGTCCTGCGGCGCGTCGTGCGTCCCGCCGCCGCCGTGGTGCCCGCCGCCATGGCCCTGCCCGCCCTGCGGGAAGCGCACGATGATCTTCTTGCCTTCCCACTTGTACTCGTGGGCACCGTCGCCGCTCACGGTACGGACGACCTTTTTTCCTTCCTGGTCGCGGAAGTGATTCGACTGTTCGCCCGGCGTGAGGCTGTAGGTCGAGCCATTGCGCAGGTCGATGTCGACGTAGCCCTGGCGCTGCGAGAACGAACAGGGACCCGACTTGCCTTCCCTGGTCTCGCCGTCCCGGCGAAACACGCAATCGGCGTCGGCGCTGTCGGCAAAAGCCGCCGGCCACCCGAGCGCGCAAGCCAGGAGGCCGCCTGCCACGGAAACTGCGGTACGCGTAGTCATGGAACGTCCCCTGTCCTTGAAATGATTGGAGCGGGTGATGGGAATCGAACCCACGTTAGCAGCTTGGGAAGCTGCAGTTCTACCATTGAACTACACCCGCGTCCGGCCTGATTTTAAGCGGTCGCGTGCTACATTGCATGCCGGCCGGGGAGGACTCACGCAGCGTTGATGGATCACGCCACGCCGCTCATCGCGACGATCGCCGGGGGCCTTGGCCTCGCCTTCCTGCTGGGCGCGATCGCGAACCGGCTCAGGATGTCCCCCATCGTCGGCTACCTGCTGGCCGGCGTGGCGGTCGGCCCCTTCACCCCGGGCTTCGTCGCCGACCAGTCGCTGGCGAACCAGCTCGCCGAGATCGGCGTGATCCTCCTGATGTTCGGCGTCGGCATGCACTTCTCGTTCCGCGAGCTGCTGGCCGTGCGCGCCATAGCGCTCCCCGGCGCGGTCGCGCAGATCGGCGCCGCGACGGTGATGGGCGCCCTGCTCGGCCGCTGGATGGGCTGGAGCTGGGAGGCCGGCATCCTGTTCGGGCTCGCGCTCTCGGTCGCGAGCACGGTCGTCCTGCTGCGGGCGCTCGAGGAGCGCGGGCTGCTCACCTCGGAACGCGGCCGCATCGCCATCGGCTGGCTGATCGTCGAGGACATCGCGATGGTGCTGGCGCTCGTGCTGCTGCCGGCGCTCGGCGACTCGATCGGCCAGGCGCGCGACGGCGCCGCGCCGGAGTCCGCTCTCGACGGACGCGCGATCGCCGCTGCCGTCGGCGTCACGGTCGCCAAGGTCGCGGCCTTCGTGGCCGTGATGTACTTCGTCGGCCGACGCGTCATCCCGCGCGTGCTGGATGCGGTCGCCCAGGAACGCGAACTGTTCCGTCTCGCGGTGCTCGCGATCGCCCTCGGGGTCGCCTTCGGCGCCGCCAAGCTGTTCGGCGTCTCGTTCGCGCTCGGGGCCTTCTTCGCCGGCATGGTGCTCGGCGAGTCGGAGCTTTCGCATCGCGCCGCCGAGGAGAGCGTGCCTCTGCGCGAGGCCTTCGCCGTGCTGTTCTTCGTCGCGGTCGGCATGCTGTTCAACCCGGCCATCGTGCTCGCAGAGCCGCTGGCGCTCCTCGGCACGCTGTTCATCATCCTCGTCGGCAAGTCGGTCGCGGCCTTCCTGATCGTGATCCTGTTCCGGCACACCGTCGGCGTCGGCATGACGATCGCCGCGAGCCTCTCCCAGATCGGCGAGTTCTCCTTCATCCTGGCCGGGCTCGGCGTCGCGATGGGCATCCTGCCCGAGGAGGGCCGCGACCTGGTGCTGGCCGCGGCGATGATCACCATCGTCCTGAATCCCTTCGCGTTCGCGTTCTGCGCACGGCTCGAGCCGCGGCTCGCGGCCCGCGTCGGAACCGGCGGCGCGGCCCCCGCATCGGCCGGCCCGCGACTGCCCGCGAGCGGCCACTGCATCCTGGTCGGCTACGGGCGCGTGGGCCGGATAGTCGCTGCGGCGCTCGCCAAGTCCGGCGCGCCGTTCGTCGTGGTCGAGAGCGATGCCGAGCGGATCGGGGAACTGCGCGAACGCGCAATACCCTGCGTCGAGGGCAACGCGGCGAGCGCCGACATGCTCCGATCGGCCGGCCCGGGCACGGCCTCGCGCATCGTGATCGCGATCCCCAACGCCTTCGAGGCCGGCCGCATCGTAAGGCACGCGCGCAAGGCGAATCCCGGCATCGTGGTCGTCGCGCGGGCGCACTCGGATGCCGAGACCCGGCACCTGCGCGAACTCGGCGCCAACACGGTGATCATGGGCGAGCGCCAGATCGCGATCGAGATGATCGCGGAGATCGAGCGCCTGGGCCCGGCTTCTACTTCGTGACGAGGATCTTCTTGACCCAGCCGCCGCCCTTGCCGGACTCGACTTTCAGGAAGCCGTTCTCCTCGGCGCCCATGAAAATGAGTTCCTCGCCCTTGTCGAGCGTGGCGACGGCCTTGCCGCCATCGGCCGCGCTGCCGAGGATCTTCACGCCCGCGATCTTCGGGTAGAGCACGTCGCCCTCGTTGAACACCGCGCCGGCCTTGGTCGCGCCGCCGGAAGCGGCTTCCTGGGCCAGCGAACCGACGTCGCGCTGCAGGTTCGGGTCGTTGCGCACCACGCGCACGATGTTGTTGTAGTTGTCGGCGAACGAGGCGGCGATGATCTTGCCCTCGTTGGTGTTGCCGTAGCCGCCGACGCCGCCGCCCGCGCCGCCGCCGAACAGCCCGACGCCGAGGCGCAAGTCGGCCTTCTTGGTGCTGCCCTCTGCCGCCGCCACCTGCACGCCGGAGCGCGCGTCCGCGACCAGCATGCTGGTCTGCGCTTCCTTGAACTTCAGCCCGCCGGCGACGGCGCCCAGCACCGAGCCGCCCTTGCCGCCGAGCAGCCCGCCGAGCGCGCCGCCCACGCCGCCCGCGTTGTTCTCCGAGAACACGACTGCCGGCGTCATGATGAAGTCGGCCGCGACCATCTGGCCGCCGCCCATGTTGGAACCGCCGCGCAACTCGCCGCCGCCGGCCAGCGCCCGTTCCTGCATCATGTTCTGCATCCCCTGGCCGCGCTCGACGACGATGAAGCAGTTCGACTGCTGGATCATCATGCGGATCAGGCCGACCGGCGACTGCAGGTTGTAGCGCGCGAGCGCGCCCATCACGTAGTCCTGCGGTTCGACGACCGCCATCGCGCCCATCGGCTTGTCGCAGCGCTCGAGGTCGCCGGCCGCGCCCTGCGCGCCCTGTGTACCTGCCGCGCCCTGCACTTCCGAGCCGCCCTGGCCCTTCTTCGTGTCGAGCACGCCCTGGGCCTGGGCGCCTGCGACCAGCGCGAGGCCGGTGATGAATGCGGCGATCGGTCGAAGCGTCGTCGAGCTGGAATTCATGTCCCCTCCCCCCGGGATTCCCTGTCGCGCGAATATACTCCGGCATGCGCAACGCCCGCCATGTCGCCGACGTCGCGATCGCCGGCGCCGGAATCGCCGGTGTCGCCGCCGCGCTCGAGGCGCTCGACCGCGGACGGCGTGTCATCCTGGTCGATCGCGACCTCGAGGAGAACCTCGGCGGCCAGGCGAAAGAAGCATTCGGCGGGCTCTGGTTCGCGGGTTCGCCGCTGCAGGGGAGCCGCGGCATCGCCGACGGCCCGGAACTGGGCTTCGCCGACTGGCTGTCGTTCGGCGAACTCGAGCCCGGGCACGCCTGGCCGCGGGCCTGGGCGCAGGCTTATGTCGAACGCTGCGTGCCCGAGGTCCACGACTGGCTGGTCGCCATGGGCATCCGCTTCATGCCGATGCCGATGTGGGTCGAGCGCGGACTGGAGGTTCCCGGTAACTCGGTACCGCGGTTCCACCTGGTCTGGGGAACGGGACGCGCGCTTTCGGACTGCCTCGTCGGCCGGCTCCTCGGGCATCCGCGCCGCGACCTGCTGGAACTCGAGTTCGGCCACCGCGTCGATGCGCTGGTGACGCACGGCGGCCGGGTCGCCGGCCTTGCCGGCGTGACCGAGCCCGGCGGCGAGCCCTTCGAGATCGCGTGCGAGTCCGTCATCGTCGCCGCGGGCGGCATCAACGGCGACGTCGAGCGCGTGCGCAGGCACTGGCACGCCGACTGGGGCACGCCGCCGGCCGTGATCCTGAACGGCTCGCACAAGTTCGCCGACGGGCGCCTGCACGATGCGGCGCAGCAGGCCGGCGCCAACGTGACCCACCTCGATTGGCAGTGGAACTATGCGGCGGGGATCCGCCACTGGCGCCCGCGCAAGCCGGGGCACGGACTGTCGCTGATCCCGCCCAAGTCCGCGCTCTGGCTGAATGCGTGCGGCGAGCGGATCGGGCCCATGCCGCTGGTCTCCGGCTACGACACGCACGATCTGGTCGCGCGCGTCTGCAGGGAGCCCTGCGGCTACAGCTGGCAGCTCCTCAACCGCAAGATCGCGCTGCGCGAACTCGCTGTGTCGGGCAGCGAATTCAACCCGGCGATCAGGGACCGGAAGCGCCTCGCCTTCGCGCGCGACCTCCTGTTCGGCAACCGGTGGCTGTACGAGGAACTCACGCGCAACAGCGAGGACATCGTCCTGGCCGCGACGCTGCCCGACCTCGTGGAACGCATGAACGCGCTGACCGGCGAGCCGCTCGTGCGATTCGACGCCGTCGAGGCTGCCGTCTCGCGCTACGACGCCCAGATACGCCGCGGCGAGCGCCTGCACAACGACGAGCAGCTCCGGCGCATTGCCGCGCTGCGGCAATGGCCTGGCGACCGCATTCGCACCTGCGCCTTCCAGCCCATCCTCGACCGCCGCGCTGGGCCGCTGATGGCGATCCGCGAACATGTGATCAGCCGCAAGAGCCTCGGCGGCATCCAGACCGACCTCGCCTGCCGCGCGCTCGCACCGGACGGGCACGCGATCGACGGACTCTATGCCGCCGGCGAAGCGGCCGGCTTCGGCGGCGGCGGCATGAACGGCAAGCGCGGCCTCGAGGGCACGTTCCTCGGCGGGTGCATTTTCTCCGGCCGCCTGGCGGGCAAGGCGGCATAGGGCCCCGGCATGCGCTACGAACAGGCCGTCAACATCGACGAGCTGCGCGCCATCGCCAGGCGGCGCCTGCCCCGCTTCGCGTTCGATTACCTCGACGGCGGCGCCGAGGACGAGATCACGCTGCGGCGGAACCGGCAGGCATTCCGCGACCCCGGCTGGAAGCCGCGCACGCTCGTCGACGTCTCGCGGCGCAGCCTCGAGACCCGGGTGCTCGGTGCGCCATCCGCGCTGCCCGCAGTCGTCGGACCGACCGCGCTCAACGGACTGTTCTGGCCCGACGGCGACCTCGCGATAGCGCGCGCCGCCTCCGCTGCCGGCGTGCCGTTCACGATGTCGACGGTGTCGATGAACCTGCTCGAGGACATCGCCCGGGAGGCCCCGGGACGGCTCTGGCTGCAGGCCTACGTGTTCCGCGAGCGGGCGATCACGGACGCGATCATGCGCCGCGCCGAAGCCGCCGGGTTCGAATGCGTCGTGCTGACCAGCGACTTCCCGGTCGCCGGCAAGCGCGAGCGGGACTGGCGCAGCGGGCTCCTGCCGAAGCAGCGCTTCACCGCCGCCACCTGGCTCGACATCCTGGCGCACCCGCGCTGGATGGCGACCATCGGCCGCCGCCGGCCGCGTTTCGTCAACGTCGAGCGCGAACTGCCCGCCGGGCAGAACGTCAATGCGTTCGTCGGCCACAACATGTTCGACCCGTCCTTCTGCTGGGACGACGTGCGGCGGTTTCGCGACGCGTGGCCGCGCAAGCTGCTGCTCAAGGGCGTGCTGCGCGCAGAAGACGCGGAGCGCGCGCTGGCGATCGGCCTGGACGGGATCGTGCTTTCCAACCACGGCGGGCGCCAGCTCGACGGCGCCGTGGCCGGCATCGAGGTCCTGCCGGAGATCGCGCGCGTCGTGGGCGGCCGCGCCGCGATCCTCGTCGACGGCGGCGTCCGCCGCGGCGGCGACATCGCGAAGGCCGTCGCGCTCGGCGCCGAGGCCGTGCATCTGGGGCGTGCCACGACCTTCGGCCTCGCGGCCGGCGGCCAGCAGGGCGCCGCGCATGCGCTTGCGATCCTCGCCGACGAACTCGACCGCACGCTGGCGCTCACGGGCTGCGCGAGCATCGCGGACCTGTCACCCGACCTGATCGCGCTGCCATGAACACGGAACGCCGCTCGATCCGCAGCTACGTGCTGCGCGCCGGCCGCATCACGGAGGCGCAGAAGCGCGCGCTCGCGGAACTGGTACCGCGCTTCGGGATCCCGTTCACGCAGGCACCGATCGACCTCGACGCCGTATTCGGCCGACGGGCGCCGCGCGTGCTCGAGATCGGCTTCGGCAACGGCGACACGCTCGTCGAGCTCGCATCGCAACGGCCCGAGGCGGACTTCATCGGGGTCGAGGTGCATCCGCCCGGCATCGGGCACTGCCTGCTGGAGGTCGAGACGCGCGGGCTTGCGAACGTCCGCGTGGTCGCGCACGACGCCGTCGAGACACTCGCGCAGATGGTCGCCCCCGGCGCGCTCGACGAAGTGCTGCTTTACTTCCCGGACCCGTGGCCGAAGAAACGGCATCACAAGCGGCGCATCGTGCAGCCGGCGTTCGCGGGGCTGGTCGCGGACCGTCTGAAGCCCGGCGGCCGGTTCAAGCTCGCCACGGACTGGGAGCCGTATGCGGCCTGGATGCTGGAGGTCCTGAACGCGTCGCCGGACTTCGCGAACGCGGCACCGGACGGCGGCTGCGTCGAGCGGCCCGAACGCGGCGCGACCCGCTTCGAGCGCCGCGGCCGCCGCCTCGGTCACACCGTCTTCGACCTCGAGTTCAGAAAGAGGTGACGCTGTCAGAAGACGTTGGTGACGCCGGTGATGATGAACTGCACCGCGAGCGCAGCGAGCACGACGCCCGACAGCCGGTTGATCACGTTGCCGCCGGTCACGCCCATGACCCGCATCACGAGCGGCGTGAGGCGCATCAGCAGGTAGGTGATCACAAGCACGACGACCACGGCCCCGAACAGCCCGGCGGACAGCGCGAGGTCGTCGCGCGCGGCGCCGAAGGTGAGCAGCACGATCGCGAGCGCCCCGGGCCCGGCGATGAACGGGAAGGCGAGCGGAAACACCGACACGTCCTTGCGCTGCCGGCCCTCCACCTTCTCTTCCGGCGTGGTCCGCGTGCCCGATTCGCGCGCGAACACCATCTCGAGCGCGATCAGGAACAGCATGATCCCGCCGGCGATGCGGAACGCGTCGATGCCGATCCCCATCACCTTGAGGAAGGCCGCGCCGCCGACGGCGAACAGCAGCAGCACGAGGCCGGCGATGCACACGGCCTTCAGCGCCATCTTGCGCCGGAACGGCTCGTCCTCCCCTTCCGTCATCGCCGCGAACAGCGGCACGAGCGTGATCGGCTCGACCACGACGAAGAACAGCACGAAGAACTTCAGGACCTCATCGAGCATCGCGCGGTTCCCTGACTTCCCGCCCGGCCGTACCGAGCGCCCCTTCGATCATGCCCCTGCGCATCATGAACCAGAACAGGCCGATGCCGGGCAGCGCCAGCAGCGTGGTCAGCAGGTAGAAGTTCACGTAGCCGAGTGCCTCGATCAGGGTGCCCGCCGAAGTCCCGGTCAGCAAGCGCCCGAGCACGCTGGCTGCCGCGGAAATGAGCGCGTACTGGGCTGCCGTGTAGCGCAGGTTGCAGAGCGCCGAGAAATAGGCGACCACGACCACGCCGCCGTAGCCGCTCGCGAAGTTCTCGAACCCGATCGCGGCGGCAAGCCCCGGGTTGCTGTGCCCCATGGAGGCGAGCACGGCAAAGCTGAGGTTGGACACGCACATCAACACCAACGCGAGCAGCACCGAGCGTTCGAGTCCCATTTTCGTGTAAAGGATCCCGCCGGCGAATATGCCGACGAGGTACGCCCAGAAGCCGAAGACGACGTCGTACGCGGCGATCTCGTCATTGGAAAAGCCGAGGTCGTTGAAAAGGAGTCGCAACGTCAGGTTTGCGAGCGTGTCGCCGATCTTGTGCACGAGCACGAACAGCAGCACCAGCCAGGCGCCGTGGCGCCTGAGGAATTCCGCGAACGGCCCCGCGATCGAGTTCCACACGGCCGCGAACCCGCGCTCGCCCGTCGTGACGACGTGGCGCGCGGGCTCGCCCACGATGAGGCCGGTCAGCATGGCGGGCAGGGCAAACGCCGCGCAGGCGATGTAGGCGGCGCTCCAACCCATCCGCGCCGCCACCACGAGCGCAAGCGCACCGGCAGCGGCCGAACCGATGCGCCAGCCGTACTGCGACATGCCGGAGCCAACGCCGAGCTGGTGCGGCTTAAGCGTCTCGATGCGGTAGGCGTCGATGACGATGTCGTAGGTCGCCCCGGCGACGCCGACCAGCACCGCGGCGACGACGGTGGCCTGGATGCTCGCCTGCGGATCGACGAGCGCGAGGTTCACGACCGCCGCGATCACGGCCGCACCTGCCAGAAGCAGCCACGACACGCGCTGGCCCAGTCGGCCGAGCAAGGGGATGCGCACGCCGTCGACGATCCAGGCCCAGAAAACCTTCAGGTTGTAGGCGAGGAACGCGAGCGTGAACGCGGTGACGGTGCGCTTGTCGATGCCGTCCTGCGCGAGGCGCGTCGTGAGAGTCGCGCCAATCATCGCGTACGGGAAGCCGGAAGAGACACCGACGAAAAAGGCGGCCAGAGACTCCCGGTCGAGATAGGCCCGCAGGGCGGACCGGCCCCCGGTCACAGCCGGTAATCCATCGTCAGCGGCGCGTGGTCGGAGAACCAGCGCTCGCGGAAGATCGACGCCGCCTTCGCCCGGCCCGCGAGCCGCGGGCTGGCGATCTGGTAATCGATGCGCCAGCCGACGTTCTTGGCGCGGGCCTGGCCGCGGTTCGACCACCAGGTGTACTGGTCCGGCCGCGGGTCCACCTCGCGGAAGGCGTCCACCCACTTCAGCCCGCCGAACAGCTGGTCGAGCCAGGCGCGCTCCTCGGGCAGGAAGCCGGAGTTCTTCCGGTTCGACTTCCAGTTTCGCAGGTCGATTTCCTTGTGGGCGATGTTGATGTCGCCGCACAGCACGTAGTCGCGGTCGCGCCTGCCGAGCTTCTTCAGGTAAGGCAGGAACGCATCGAGGAACCGGTACTTGGACGCCTGCCGCTCCGGGCCCGAGGAACCCGACGGCAGGTACAGGGAAACGACGGACAGCTTCCCGAACTGGAATTCGAGGTAGCGGCCTTCGTCGTCGAACTCCGGCACGCCGAAGCCCTTGATGACCCGGTCCGGCTTGCGCTTCGAATAGATGGCCACCCCGCTGTAGCCGGGTCGCCGCGCGTCGAAATAGCCGCAGTGGTACCCGGCCGGCCGGAAGCAGGCGTCGCCGAGCTGGTGTTCCTGGGCCTTGGTCTCCTGGAGGCAGACGACGTCGGCGCGCTGCGCCGGCAGCCAGTCGAACAGCCCCTTGGAGGCGGCGGAGCGGACACCATTGCAGTTGAGGGTGAGGATGCGCATGCTGGCCCCGCGGCGTTTGGGCCATGATACGCAAGGGCGCGCGGAACCGGCATGCGGTCACACCAGAAAGAATTCATCGAGATGATCCTCGCCAAGCAGGTGCTGCGCTTCGGGGATTTCACGCTCAAGTCCGGCCGCACCAGCCCCTACTTCTTCAATGCCGGCCTGTTCAACGACGGCGGGTCGCTGGCGCGGCTCGGGGCCTGCTACGCGCAGGCGATCGTCGAGTCCGGGGTCGGGTTCGACATGCTCTTCGGCCCGGCCTACAAGGGGATTCCGCTCGCGACCGCCACCGCCGTCGCCTTCGCGGAGCGCCATCGCCGCAACGTGCCGATCGCCTACAACCGCAAGGAAGCCAAGGCGCACGGCGAAGGCGGTAACCTCATCGGGGCACCGCTGGAGGGCCGGGTGCTGATCGTGGACGACGTCCTGACCGCTGGCACCGCCGTGCGCGAATCGGTCGGGATCATCAAGACTGCGGGCGCGCAGCCCGCCGGGGTGGTGCTGGCGCTCGACCGGCAGGAGCGCGGCGTGGGCGCCCAGTCGGCGGTCCAGGAGATCCGCGCCCACTACGGCGTGCCGGTCATCCGGATCGTCACCCTGGACGACCTGATCGAATACCTCGAAGCCGGCGAGGACAGCGACGAGCTGCAGTCCCTCCGGAACCACCGCCGGATGCACGGTGTCGACAGCGACGCGTGATGCAGTTACGTTTGCGACAGAGGTGCCACGGATGAACGCCCGGTCGACCCGACTGCTGCTGCCTGCCCTCGTCGTCGCGCTGCTCGCGAGCGGCGCCGCGGCCCAGTCGCAGTCCGACAAGCAGAAGAAGCTCTACCGCTGGGTGGACAAGAACGGCCAGGTCCACTACGGCGACAGCGTGCCGGCCGAGTACGCGGAGCAGGACCGCGACGTGCTGAACAAGCAGGGCGTAAAGGTCGGCCGGGAGGAAGGGACGATCACCCCCGAGGAGGCCGCGGCCAAGGCAGCGGAGGAAAAAGCCGCCAGAGAGGAACAGAAGCGCAAGCTGCGCGACCGCGTGCTGCTGCAGACCTACCAGTCGGTGAAGGAACTCGAGGTCCTGCGCGACACGCGCCTCGAACTCGTGGACGCCCAGCTCACGATCCAGGAGCAATCGCTCGCCAACCTGCGCGCGCAGCACGCGAAGCTCGAACGCGCTGCGGCCCGCTATGCGCCGACGAACACCGAACCCGGCGCGCCGCGCCTGCCCGACGACACCGCGGCCGACCTCGCGCGCTCGGCGAACGACATCGCGACCCAGGAAAGCAACCTGGTCCGCCGGCGCGAAGAGCGCGAGAACATCAGGCTGACATTCGAGGCCGACATCACGCGCTACCAGGAACTGCGCGCGGTGAAGCCGCGCTAGCCGGTGCTGCCGAAGCCGCCCGCGCCTCGCGCGGTCGACTCGAACTCCTCCACGACCTCGAACTCGACCTGCACCACGGGCACGACGACCATCTGCGCGATGCGTTCGCCCGGCTGTATCGTGTACGCGCGCCCGCCCCGATTCCAGACCGAAACCATCACCTGCCCCTGGTAGTCGGAATCGATGAGGCCGACCAGGTTGCCGAGCACGACGCCGTGCTTGTGGCCGAGGCCGGAACGCGGCAGCAGCACCGCCGCGAGACCGGGATCGGCGAGGTGGATCGCGATGCCGGTCGGCACGAGATGGGTGGCGCCGGGCTCGAGCACCACCGGCGCATCGATGCAGGCGCGCAGGTCGAGTCCGGCGGAGCCCGAGGTCGCGCGCCGCGGCAACTCGATGTCGCGGCCGATGCGCGGATCGAGGATCTTCACTTCGAGTTTCTGCATGGGGCGATTATCCCGCAACCGGCACGATTTGCGAGGGGCCGCGGCGCGCGGCGTCGGCGAAACTTCCGGCATGCACATCCGGGACTGGCCGCCTTCCGAACGACCGCGCGAGAAACTGCTCGCCCTCGGCGCGGGCAGCCTGTCGGAGGCGGAACTGCTCGCCATCTGGCTGCGCCACGGCACAAGCCGCATGAACGCACTCGACCTCGCGCGCTCGCTGCTCGGGCGGTTCGGCTCGCTGCGCGGCCTGCTCACGGCCGGGCGCAGCGCCGTCTGCACCCAGTCCGGCGTCGGGCCGGCGCGGTGGGCGGAACTGCAGGCCGCCCTCGAACTGGTGCGCCGTCACCACCTCGAGCGCCTGCAGGCGGGCCCGGTGCTCGCCAGTCCCCGCGCCGCGCGCGACTACCTCATCGCGCGCCTGCGCGACCTCGAGCACGAAGTCTTCTGTTGCCTGTTCCTGGACAGCCGCCACCGGCTGACCTGCTGCGAGGAGCTGTTCCGGGGCACGGTCGACGGGGCCAGCGTCCACCCGCGGGAGGTGGTCAAGCAGGCGCTCGCCCGGAATGCCACCGCGGTGATCCTGGCCCACAATCACCCCTCCGGCATCGCCGAGCCCAGTCAGGCCGACGAGATCATCACCACCCGGCTGCGGGACGCCCTCGCCCTGGTCGAGATACGCCTGCTTGACCACCTCATCGTCGGCGACGGATGCTGCGTTTCCCTTGCGGAAAAAGGGCTTATCTGAGCCCTGCGGGGCGCGCAACACGCTGATTTGACTACGCAAAGCATCGCTGGTCTAATACGCGGCCCCAAGAGAGCCGCCACCATGTCCAGAGTCTGCCAGATCACCGGAAAGCGCCCCATCACGGGCAACAAGGTGTCCCACTCCAACATCAAGAAGCGCCGCCGCTTCCTGCCGAACCTGCACACGCAGCGCTTCTGGCTGGAAAGCGAGGGCCGCTGGGTAACGCTCCGGCTCTCGACGCGCGGCCTGCGCACGGTCGAGAAGCAGGGTCTCGAAAAGGTGGTCGCACAGCTGCGCGCCGCCGGCACCCACGTCTGAGGTCAAAGCCATGCGCGACAAGATCAAGCTCGTTTCGACCGCCGGCACCGGGTACTTCTACACCACGACCAAGAACAAGCGCCTCCATCCGGAGAAGATGGAAGTCAGCAAGTACGACCCGGTCGTGCGCAAGCACGTGGCTTTCAAGGAAGCCAAGATCAAGTAAGGCCTGAAGCCTTTTCGGCTAGAATCCCCGTCATTCCAACCGGGGGTTCATCGCATGCGTAATGCCATCCTTGCCGCTGCCGTCGCCGCGGCGCTGCCGCTGCCTGCCGCCTGGGGACAAGGCGCTCCTGGCGCCCCGATGTCGCTCGGCGAGATCATCGTCACCGCCCAGCGCCGCAGCGAGAACATCCAGGACGTGCCGTTGTCGGTCTCGCCCCTCGAGGGCGAGCGCCTCGCCGCGATGTTCGAAGGCGGCGGCGACATCCAGGTGCTCGCGGCCCGCGTGCCGAGCCTCTACGCGGAGTCCTCGAACGGCCGCCTCGCGCCGCGCTTCTACATCCGCGGGCTCGGCAATTCGGATTTCGACCTCGCCGCTTCGCAGCCGGTGTCGATCATCGTGGACGAAGTCGTCCTCGAGAACGTGATCCTGAAGAGCTTCCCGATGTTCGACCTCGAACGCGTCGAGGTCCTGCGCGGGCCGCAGGGCACGCTGTTCGGCCGCAACACGCCGGCCGGCATCGTCAAGTTCGACACGAAGAAACCGACGCAGGAGTCCGGCGGCGACCTCGCCCTGAGCTACGGCGAGCTCGGCTCGCTGTCCTTCGAAGGCGCGTTCGGCGGCGGGCTGTCGGATACGGTCTCCTTCCGCCTCTCGGGCCTGTACCACGAGCGCGAAGACTGGATCGACAACACCTTCACCGGCGAAGGCGACGCGATGGGCGGCTTCGAGGAATACGCCTTCCGCGCCCAGCTGCTCGTCGAGCCGTCCGACAACCTCAGCGCCCTGGTGAACCTGCACGGCCGGGACATCGAGGGCACCGCTTCCATCTTCCGCGCCAACGTGCTCGGCCCGGGCAGCGACGGCTTCAACTCCAACTACAACCGCCGGAGCGTCTCCTACGACGAGGGGAACAACAACCCGCAGAGCGCCGAAGGACTCGGGGGCTCGCTGCGGCTCGACATCGGGGTCGGCAACGACATCACCCTGACCTCGGTGACCGCGTACGAGACGGCCGAGAGCAAGAGCCTCGGCGACATCGACGGCGGCTTCGGCGCCGACTTCCTGCCCTTCGTCGGGCCCTGCCCGCCCGGCAGCCAGCCCGGCGATCCCTGCATCCCGTTCCCGTCGCAGACCCAGGACGCGGTCGACGACCTCAAGCAGCTGACCCAGGAATTCCGTCTCTCGTCGCAGGCGAGCGACCGGCTCTTCTGGCAGGCGGGCGCCTACTATTTCGACTCCGAGTTCGACGTGACGACCACGCCGTTCTTCGTGGCGCCCAGCACGCTGACCCACGAGAACACGGCCTGGGCGGTGTTCGGCCACGTCAGCTACGACGTCAGCGACGCATTGACCGTGACCGGCGGCGCGCGCTACACGGACGACGACAAGGATCTGACCGTCCTCGCGGCGCCGATCCCGTCGGCGCCGCAGAGCGTCTCGGACGAACAGGTGAGCTGGGACGTCTCCGCGCTGTACCGGGTCAACGACCGGTTCAACGTCTACGGCCGCCTCGCGAACGGCTTCCGAGCGCCGACGATCCAGGGCCGCGACGTCGCGTTCTTCGGCGCGCCGTCGATCGCGGACTCGGAGACCATCAATTCGATCGAGTTTGGCTTCAAGTCGCAGCTCGCCGACGATCGCGTGCGGCTCAACGCCGCGGTGTTCTACTACGAGGTGGACGACCTGCAGCTCTCCGCCATCGGCGGCGGCGGCAATTTCGTGCAGCTCGTCAACGCCGACAAGGGCACGGGGATGGGCTTCGACCTCGACGGCGAGTTCCTCATCACCGACCGCTTCATGATGACGCTCGGCTTCAGCTATACGGATACCGAGATCGACGACAACACGCTGGTCGTGCCGCCCTGCGGCTCGGGCCTCTGCACGGTCCTCGACCCGCTCGACGTCAACGGCAATGCGATCATCGACGGCAACTCCTTCGTGCAGGCGCCGGAGTACGTGGCGACGGTCACCGCCCGCTACGGGGTGCCGATCGGCACCAACGGCGAGCTGTTCTTCTTCACGGACTGGGCCTTCCAGGGCAAGACGCAGTTCTTCATCTACGAGTCCGAGGAGTTCTACAGCGACGGCAACTTCGAGGGCGGCGCGCGCATCGGCTACGCGCACGACGGCGGCAAGTGGGAAGTGGCGCTCTTCGGCCGGAACATCACCGACGAGGAGAACGTGAAAGGCGCCATCGACTTCAACAACCTGACCGGCTTCGACAACGAGCCGCGCATCATCGGCGTGTCGTTCAGGGCGCGCTTCTGAGGACGCGCCGCGTGGCATGCCGGAGCTGCCGGAGGTAGAGACGACGCGCCGGGGCATCGAGCCCTGGCTCGTCGGCCGGCGCATCGAGAAGCTCGTCGTCCGCCAGCCGCGCCTGCGCTGGCGCGTGCCGGCGGGCCTCGCCCGCAGGATCTCCGGCACCCGCGTGCGCAGCGTGGCGCGACGCGCCAAGTACCTGCTGATCGGAACCGACGCCGGCACGCTGATCCTGCACCTCGGCATGTCGGGGAGCCTCCGGGTCCTGGACGCCGCTTCGCCCCCGCTCGCGCACGACCATGTCGACGTCGTGCTCGACTCGGGCAAGTGCCTGCGCTTCAACGACCCGCGCCGCTTCGGTTGCCTGCTGTTCACGCCCGGAGAGCCGGCCCGCCACCGATTGCTCGCGAACCTCGCGGCCGAACCGCTCGGCGACGAATTCACCGGCGCGGCCCTGTGGCGCAGCGCGCGCGGCAAGCGCGTCGCCGTGAAGACCTTCATCATGGATTCGCGCGCGGTGGTCGGCGTCGGCAACATCTACGCGAGCGAGGCGCTGTTCCGCGCCGGGATCCGCCCGGGCCTCGCCGCCGGGCGCGTGAGCCGGGCGCGCATGGAGGCGCTCGTCGCCGCGATCCGCGCGGTGCTCACCGAGGCGATCGGCGTCGGCGGGACGACGCTTCGCGACTACGTCGACGCCGCGGGCATGCCCGGCTACTTCCGGCAGCGCCTGTTCGTCTACGAGCGCGCCGGCAAGGCCTGCCGGCGCTGCGGCACCGCGATCCGCCAGTTCACGCAGGGTGCGCGCAGCACCTACTGGTGCCCGCGCTGCCAGCGCTAGGGCTTCTTCCGCTTCGCCAGCGCTTCGGCGACTGCCGGGTGCACGAATTCGGAGACGTCGCCGCCGTAGAGCGCGATCTCGCGCACCAGCGTCGACGAGATGAAGGTGAACTGCTCCTGGGGCGTCATGAAGACGTAGTCCACGTCGCGCGCGAGGTGGCGGCTCATGTTCGCGAGCTGGAACTCGAATTCGAAGTCCGACACGGCACGCAGCCCGCGGATCACCACCCCGCAGCCCTGCTCGCGCGCGAAGTCCACGGTCAGGCCCGCGTAGCCGAGCACGGTGACGTTGCGCAACTCCTCGAGCACCTTCCGCGCGAGCTCGACACGCTCGGCCAGCGGGAACAGCGGCGCCTTGCCGGGGTTCGCCGCGATGCCGATCACCACGCGGTCGAAGATCCCGGATGCGCGCCGCACGAGGTCGTGGTGGCCGTTCGTGATCGGGTCGAAAGTGCCCGGATAGACCGCGCTGCGCTTGGGGTTCACGTGCCGGACTCCTGGCCCTGCCGACGGGCGAGATGATACCCGACCGCTCCCGCGCGCCCGGTCCGGTGCAGCAGCCAGCCGGCCGGCAACTCGGGCGGACCGGCCTGGGCGGGTGTTTCGACGTAGATGCTCGCACCCGGCGCGAGCAACCCGCGCGATTCGAGCCGGCGCATCGACTCGGCCAGGATGCCGGCCGCGAACGGCGGGTCCAGGAAGACGATGTCGTACGTTTCCGGCCGGCTCCCGAGCCAGGCCAGCGCGTCGGCTTCGTAAACCGTCGCACGGCCGGGCGCCAGCGCGGCGGCCGTTTCGCGCAGCCGGGCGGCGTTCCCGCGGTCCCGTTCGACGAAGGTGACAGCGGCAGCCCCGCGCGAGAGCGCCTCGAGCCCGAGTGCGCCGCTGCCGGCGAAGAGGTCGAGGCATCGGCTGCCGCGCACCTTGTCCATCAACCAGTTGAACAGGGTTTCGCGAACCCGGTCGGGTGTCGGCCGGATGTCGCCCTGGCCGGGAAAGCGGATGCGGCGGCCACGCCAGTCGCCGCCGATGATGCGCAGGGTGTTGGCCATCCTTTTTTGCACCGCACATCCCTTAGACTTGCGCGATGATACGCGCCCGCGACCCCCACTTTGCCGGAGCCTCCGACATGAGCAACCGTTTAACCGCCGTTCTGCTGATCGCCGGATTCGTGCTTGCGGGCTGCGGGGGCTCGTCTTCGGACAACATCGGGCCGACCGACCCGACGTCCGGCAACGGCAACCCGGCCACGTCCTCCGGTGTCGGCGTATTCCATCCGAACTTCGTCCCGGGCTCGGGCGTGCTGCCGTACCCGACGGATCTCTACTTCAACGGCTCGACCGACGGCACGGTCAACGGCCCGGTGACGCCCTTCCTGCCGAACGCGGCGACGATCAATGCGCTGGACGGCTTCTCGACGGTCGCGAGTTCGACCGTGCGCTTCTCGGCGCCCATCGATCCCGCGAGCATTTCGCCCGCGGGCGTCATCGTGGTCGAGGTCGACATCGACAACGCGACCAAGGCGACCATCGGTTTCCGGCGCGCCCTGGTCTACGGCACCGACTACGTCGCGCAGGTCGCGGCTTCGCTCGACTCCGGCGGGCAGACGCTCGAGATCGTGCCGCTCAAGCCGCTCACGCCATCGACCGGCGCGAGCAACGTCGGCTACCTCGTCATCCTCACGGCCGCGCTGCAGGACACCGACGGCAACGCCGCCACGCCCGACCGCGACTACCTGACGGTCCGCACCGCGGCGATCGCCGACCTGACGGCCGGCGTCGTCCCGCCGACCTGCGCAACGGTCACGAATGCGACGCTGAATGGCGTCTGCCGCCTCACGTTCGCGCACCTGGCCATCGCGAACGGTGCCGGCATCCCCCTCACCTCCGTGGTGCTGACGTATTCCTTCTCCACGCAATCCACGGCGGACGTCATGGTCGCGGCCACGGCAACCGTCCCGGCCGCCGCCATCGGCGTGCAGGCGACCGGCCTCAACCTGCAGGCGCTCAACCCCGCCCTGCCGCCGATCGCGGACGTGTACGTCGGCCAGCTCGCCATCAGCTACTACCTCGACCCGGCGGCGCCGCTCACGGGACGTTGGGAAGCCGCGGCGGGTGGGCCGGGCGTCCCGTCGACGAACCTGACGCGCTTCAACCCGGTGCCGGTCGCGAAGGCGACCAACTTCCCGATCCCGGTGTTCGTGACGGTGCCGAACGCGAACAGCGGCCAGGCGAAGCCCGTCGCCGGCTGGCCGGTGGTGATCTTCCAGCACGGCCTGCAGGGCAACCGCACGCAGTCGGCGGCCATCGCCGGCGCATACGCCTCGCAGGGCTTCGTGGTCGCCGCGATCGACATCCCGCTGCACGGCATCACCGACACGACGAGCCCGCTGTACCAGCCGGGCGCCGAGCGCACCTTCGACCTCGACCTCGTCAACAACGCGACGGGCGCCCCGGGCCCCGACGGCGTGATCGACGCCTCGGGCACGCACATCATCAACCTGACGAGCCTGCTCACGAGCCGCGACAACCTGCGCCAGGCGGCGCTCGACATCGTCCAGCTCACGGGCGCGCTGCCGGGCCTCGATCTCGACAACGACACGGTGCCGGACATCGACGGCACGCGCATCCACTATTCCGGCCTGTCGCTCGGCGGCATCGTCGGCACCGTCGCCAATGCGATGCCGATCCCGACCGTTTCCGCCTACCTCAGCGTGCCGGGCGGCGGCATCGCGAACCTGCTGCGCGATTCCGCGGCGCTCGGGCCGACGGTCCAGGCGGGCCTGGTGGCGGCCGGCCTCACGCCGAACACGACGCTCTACGAGCAGTTCTTCCGCGACGCGCAGACGGCAGTCGATGCCGGCGACCCGGTCAACTTCATCGCCGGCGCGGTCGCGGCGCGGCCGGTGCTGCTCACGCAGGTGGTGAACGACACGGTCGTGCCCAACTCGGCGACCCAGCGCATGATCAATGCGGCGACGTTCGTGAAGACCGCGGCGCCGGGCCTCAACCCGGTGGCGGCCGGCACCGGGACCTGGGTGCATTTCCTCGAGGGCTCGCATGGCTCGCTGCTGTCGCCGGCGACGAGCCTCGCGGCCACGACCGAGATGCAGACGCACGCGGCCTCGCTCGCCGCGTCCGGAGGCGCCGCGTTCGCGATCACGAACCCGGCCATCCTGGAACCTTGACCGGCGCCGGGGACGGTTTCCTCGCGCGCCTCGCCGCGCGCGTCAATCGCGGCGCCTCCTGGCTCGCGGACCTCGTCCCGGGGCGGCGCATCGACGCCGCCCTGCTCGAGGAGCTCGAGACGCGCCTGCTCGCGGCCGACGTCGGCGTCGATGCGACCGAGTCGATCCTCGCGGGACTGCGCCAGAAGGTCGCGCGCTCCGAACTCGCGGATGCGAAAGCGCTCGAGGCGGCGCTCGCGGCCTCGCTGCTCGGGATCCTGGCCCCCGTGGAACGCCCGCTCGACGTCGATCGATCGAAGAAGCCCTTCGTGATTCTCGTCGTGGGCGTCAACGGATCCGGCAAGACCACGACCATCGGCAAGCTCGCGCGACGGCTCAAGGAACAGGGTCTCTCGGTCATCCTCGCAGCCGGCGACACGTTCCGCGCAGCCGCGGTCGAGCAACTCGTCGCCTGGGGCGAGCGCAACGGCGTACCGGTCGTCTCCCAGGCGGCCGGCGCGGATCCGGCGGCAGTGGTCTTCGACGCACTGCAATCAGCCCGCGCGCGCGGCGCAGACGTGCTGATCGCGGACACGGCCGGGCGCCTGCACACGCAGTCGCACCTGATGGACGAGCTCGCCAAGATCGCGCGCGTCCTGAAGCGGCTCGACCCCGGGGCTCCGCACGAAGTGCTGCTGGTGCTCGACGCCGGCCTCGGGCAGAACGCCGTGCGCCAGGCCGAGCAGTTCAGCCGGGCGATCGGCGTCACCGGCATCGCCGTCACCAAGCTGGACGGCACGGCCAAGGGCGGCGTCGTGGTCGCGATCGCGCAGCGCTTCGGGCTGCCGATCCGCTTCGTCGGCGTTGGCGAACAGGCCGGGGATTTCGGTATCTTCGATGCCCGGGCCTACGTCGAGGGAATGCTGCGTCCCGCCGCGGCCGGCACACCGTGATCCGATTCGACCGAGTCTTCAAGCGTTACCCGAACGGCCGCGAGGCCCTCTCGGAGCTCTCCTTCGAGCTCGAGACTGGGGAAATGGCGTTCCTCACCGGGCATTCCGGCGCCGGCAAGAGCACGGTGCTGCGCCTGATCGCCCTGCTGGAGCGCCCGACGCGCGGCCAGGTGTTCGTGAACGGCCGCAAGACCGCCTCGTTGCGCAGCCGCGCGATCCCCGCGTTCCGACGCCAGGTCGGCATCGTTTTCCAGGACCACCGGCTCCTGGACGACCGCCCGGTCTACGACAACGTGGCGCTGCCGCTCGCGGTCGGCGGCGTCCCGCGCCGCGAGATGGACAAGCGCGTGCGCGCGGCCCTCGACCAGGTGGGACTGCTCGGGCGCGAGCGATCCTTCCCGCTCGAGCTGTCGGCGGGCGAGCAGCAGCGGGTCGGCATCGCGCGCGCGGTGATCACCAAGCCGCCGGTGCTGATCGCCGACGAGCCGACCGGCAACCTCGACCCGGAGCTGGCGCTCGAAGTCATGAACCTGTTCCAGCGCTTCAATGCGGTCGGGGTGACGGTGCTGGTCGCGACCCACGACGTGCACCTGCTCGAGCGCTTCCGCGTGCGGCGCGTGCACATCGAGAAAGGCCGCCTGGCCGCGGTGCCGCATGCCGCTGCCTGACGCCCTGGCGATCCACTTCGAGCGCCATGCCCAGGCGCTGCTGGGCTCTCTCGGCCGGCTCGCCCGCCAGCCGTTCGCGACCCTTCTGACGGTCGTCGTGATCGGCATCGCGCTCGCGCTTCCGGCCGCCCTGTGGCTCGCGGTGGCGAACCTGCGCGCGGTCACGGCCGGGCTCGACGAGACGGTGCAGCTGTCCGCCTACCTCGCGATGTCCACGACCGGGGCGCAGGCGAAGCAGGCGCAGGCGGCGATCGAAGCGCGGGAAGGCGTCGCGGAGGCCGTGCTCGTGAGCCCGGACGAGGGACTCGCGGAGTTCCGTAGGCTGTCCGGCGTCGGCGACGCGCTCGAAGCCCTGCCCGACAATCCACTGCCCTGGCTGGTGAAGGTGCGGCCCGCGCCGCCGCACGACTCGGCAGCGGCCGTCGAAGCGCTGGCGGCAGACCTCCGCAAGATCGAGCGCGTGGACCTCGTCGAAGCGGATACGGCCTGGGTGCGGCGGATCCACGCGATCCAGGACACGATGCAGCAGCTCGTGCTGCTGGTCGCGGCGGTGCTGGCCGCCGGCGTCCTGGCGGTGGTCGGCAACACCATTCGCCTCGAGATCAACGGCCGCCGCGCGGAGATCGAGGTGACCAAGCTGGTCGGCGGCAGCAACGCGTTCGTGCGCCGGCCGTTCCTGTACTCGGGGTTCTGGTACGGCCTGGCCGGCGGCCTGCTGGCCGTCGCCATGGTCGCGGCGGGACTGCTCGCGCTCGGACCCTTCGTGGACCGGGTCGCCGCGGCCTACGGCGCCGCTTTCTCCGTGCGGGGTCTCGGGACGGACGAGTGGCCGGTCGTCATCGGCGGCGGCGCCCTGCTCGGACTCGCAGGCGCCTGGCTGGCAGCGACCTATCACCTGCGGCGAATCGAACCGCGCGCCTAAGCCTTTGTTTTGTAAGTGTATTAGCACTCTATGTTAGTGAGTGCTAATATTGCGGTCCGGAGGTATCCACCCGCAATGACAGGCCAAGCGCTCGCACTGCCGAACCCCGCCCTTGCCCTCGCCGGCCCGATCGGGAGCCTCGAGGCCTACGTCGAACGCGTATCGGCGATTCCCATGCTGGACCGTGAGCAGGAGCTCGCGCTCGCCCGCCGCTACCGCGAGGAACAGGACCTCGAGGCGGCGCACACGCTCGTGCTCTCGCACTTGCGCTTCGTCGTGCACATCGCGCGCGGCTACCTCGGCTACGGCCTGCCGGTCGGCGACCTGATCCAGGAAGGCAACGTCGGCCTGATGAAGGCGGTCAAGCGCTTCGATCCCGACATGGGCGTGCGCCTGGTGAGCTTCGCCGTGCACTGGATCCGCGCGGAGATCCACGAATTCGTGATCCGCAACTGGCGCCTGGTACGCGTCGCGACGACCAAGGCGCAGCGCAAGCTGTTCTTCAACCTGCGCCGCATGAAGAAGAACCTCGCCTGGCTGTCCGAGGAGGAAACGGCGGCGGTCGCCGGCGAACTCGGCGTGGACGCCCGCGAAGTGCGGGAGATGGAGCGGCGCCTGTCCGCGCGCGACCTCTCCTTCGACCCGGCGCCCGACACCGGCGACGAGGAATCCGTGGCCTCGCCTTCGCTCTACCTGCCGGCCCCGGCCGCGGATCCCGCGATGCTCGTCGAGCAGGACGAGTGGGATGGCGCCCAGTCGGACAGCCTCGCTGCGGCCCTCGCGGGGCTGGACGAGCGCAGCCGCACGGTGATCCGGTCGCGCTGGCTCGCGGAAGACAAGAAGACGCTCCAGGAACTGGCCGCCGACTACGGCGTTTCGGCGGAGCGCATCCGCCAGATCGAGTCCGCGGCGCTCGGCAAGCTCAGGAGCGCGATGAGCGGCTGACCGCCTCGGCGACGGCGTCGTGCACCGCCCGGTCGAGCGGGCCCGGCACGAGGTCGTCGCCCGCGAGGTCCGCGATCGCCCCGGCCGCCGCCAGCAGCATCGCGTCCGTGAAACGCTTCGCGCGCGCGGCCAGAGCGCCCTTGAAGAGGCCGGGGAACCCCAGCACGTTGTTGATGCCCTTGCCGTCCGCCGCGAACGCGGCGCCGTGAGCGAGCGCGAGCGCCGGCTCGATTTCCGGGTCGGGGTTCGACAGCGCCAGGATGATCTGTCCCTTGCGCACCGAATCCGGCGCGATCAGCCCGCGCCGTCCCGTGGTCGCGATCACGATGTCCGCTTTCTGCATCACCTCGGCGAGCGTCGCGGGCTCGCCGCCCATCGCGGCGAGGCGGCGCATTGCGCCGGCATCGAGGTCCGTGCCCAGCACGCGGCGCGCGCCCGCCTGCAGGAGCAGCCGCACGATGCCGATGCCCGCCGCGCCGAGACCGACCTGGCCGACGACGCATTCGCCGATCGACGTGCCGATGCGACGCGTCGCGTTCAGCACGGCGGCGAGCGTGACGACTGCGGTGCCGTGCTGGTCGTCGTGCAATACGGGCCGGTCGAGCCGGGCGCGCAGGCCCTCCTCGATCTCGAAGCAGGCCGGCGCCGCGAAGTCCTCGAGCTGGATCGCGCCGAAGCCGCAGGCGATGGCGGCGATGAGGTCGATGCAACGCGCCGGGTCCTTCTCCTCGATCAGGATCGGCACGGCATTGATCCCGGCCAGCGTCGCGAACAGCGCGGACTTGCCCTCCATGACCGGCAGGCCGGCGAGCGGCCCGATGTCGCCGAGCCCGAGCACGGCGGTGCCGTTCGTGACGATCGCCACCGTGTTGCCGAGGCTCGTGTAGTCCCAGGCGAGCGCCGGATCCTTCCGGATCGCGAGGCACACGCGGGCGACGCCCGGCGTGTAGATGTCGCGCAGCACCTGCTGCGTGGTGATCGGGATGGCCGACTGGTTGCGGATCTTGCCGCCGCGGTGCCGATCGAACACGCGGTCGGACTTGCCGACGAATCGCGCGACCGGCAACGCGTCGATCCGCCCGTAGAGGCTGCGGTCCGCCTCCTCGTCCATCTCGAGCGTGATCTCCCAGAGCGTCCGGCCCTGCTCGCGCTTGAGCGCCTGGAGGTGGTCGATGGTGAGCCCGGCTTCCGCGATCACCTGCAGCACGCGGGCGAGGCTGCCCGGCTGGTGCACGGTCTCGACGATCAGGATTTCAGGCACCTTCACGCGCGGAATCCTACCCGATCGGTGGTAACCTAGGCGGTCGACAATCCCCCCGGGAGCAATGCAATGATCAAGGGATCGAAGGCTTTCCGCGCGGCGGCGCTCGCCGCCGTCCTGCTCGGACTGGCGGCCTGCGCCAGCCAGAAAGAGCCCGCCGAGGCGGCGCTCGCGGCGGTCGAGGCGAAGTTCAAGGAAACAGGCGCCGAGATCCAGAAGTACCTGCCCGAGCGCTACGCGGAAGTGGAGGCGAACATCGCGTCGCTGCGCGAGTCGGTCGCCGCCCAGGACTACGGCGACGTGGTCGCCGGGGCGTCCGCGGCCAAGGACAACCTGCGACGCGCGCTCGCCGACGCGCGCATCAGGCGCGCGCAGGTCCTCGTCGAGATGGAGACCGAGTGGGCCGAGCTGACGAAGTCCATGCCGGAGATGATCGCCTCGATGGACAAGAAAATCACCGCGCAGCGCGGCCGGCCGCCGAAGGGCATGACCGGGGACGCCTGGAAGCAGACCATCGCCGAATACGACGCTGCGCGCGACGCCTGGAGCAAGGCGGCGGCGGAGATGACCAGCCAGACCTTCGAGGCCACGGTGCTCGCGGCCCGCGACGCGAAGGCGAAGATCGCGGCGATCATGGAGTCCCTGGGCGTCAAGGCGTCCTGAGTCCCGCCATGAACACCCGCCACCTGTTCGCCGCCCTGGCGGCCACGCTCGCCCTCGCCGCCTGCTCGCAGAAGGACCCTGCGGCGGAGGCGATCGCAGCTGCCGAGAATGCGCTGAACGCCGTTTACGAGGACGCGGAGAAGTACATTCCCGAGCGTTACGCCGAGGTCAAGAAAGGCCTCGAGACGGCGCGTACCGCGTTCGGCGAGGAACGATACGCGGACGCCATCGCCGCCGTGAAGGAAATCCCGGCCGAGGCCGAGGCGCTCTCCCGGGAGGCTGCGGCCGCGAAGGAACAGCGCATTGCCGAGCTGGAAGCCGACTGGGCGCGGATTTCGGGCAGCCTGCCGGAGTTGCTGGCGGGCATCGGCGGGCGGCTCGAGGAACTCGGCAAGCTGCGCCGGCTGCCGGACGGCATGGACAAGCAGCTGCTCGACGAGGCGAATGCGGCGCTCGCGAGCGCGCGCACGGCCTGGGACGAGGCCGGCGCCGCCCATGCGCGCGGCGACCTGGAAGCCGCGGTCGAAGCGGCGCGCGGGGCGGAAGGCATGGCGCAGGACCTGGTCGGCCGCCTCGGGATGCCCGCTGCTTGAGCCCGCTCGACCTGTACGACATCGGCGCCTCGCTGACCGACGAGGAGCGGATGGTCCGCGACTCCGTCGCGCGCCTCGTGGACGAACGCGTCCTGCCCGTCATCCAGAAGCATTTCGAGGAACACACGTTTCCGCGCGACCTCGTGCCGGAGATCGCCGCGCTCGGGCTGCTCGGCAGCTCGATCGAGGGCTACGGCTGCGCCGGCATGAACGCCGTGTCGTATGGCCTCATCTGCCAGGAGCTCGAACGCGGCGATTCGGGGATCCGCAGCTTCGTATCCGTCCAGTCCAGCCTGTGCATGTACCCGATCGCCGCCTTCGGCAGCGAGGCGCAGCGCCAGAAGTACCTGCCGCGCATGGCGACCGGCGAGTTGATCGGCTGCTTCGGGCTGACCGAGCCCCACGGCGGGTCCGACCCGGCGAACATGAAGACGCACGCGAAGCGCCGCGGCAAGGACTGGGTACTGAACGGCGCGAAGATGTGGATCACGAACGCGCCGATCGCCGATCTCGCCGTGGTGTGGGCGAAGACGCCGGAAGGCATCCGCGGCTTCATCGTGGAAAAGGGCACGCGCGGGTTCGCGGCGCCCGAGATCGAGCGCAAGTTCTCCCTGCGCGCCTCGGCGACCGGCGCCCTGTTCCTCGAGGACGTCGTCGTCCCCGACGAGAACCTGCTGCCGGGCAGCACGGTAGGCCTGAAGGCGCCGCTCTCCTGCCTGACCCAGGCGCGATTCGGCATCACCTGGGGCGTGATCGGCGCGGCGCAGGCCTGCCTCGCCCAGGTCCTCGAGTACACGAAATCGCGCGAACTTTTCGGTCGTCCCCTCGCGCAGAACCAGGCGATCCAGATCAGGCTCGCGGAGATGGCGCGCGGCATCACCGGCGCGCAGCTCATGTCGCTGCAGCTCGGCAGGCTGAAGGACGCGGGCCGGATGCGTCCCGCGCAGGTCTCCCTCGCCAAGTGGAACAACTGCCGCATGGCGCTCGACGTCGCACGTGACGCGCGCGACATGCTGGGCGGCGCCGGGATCAGCGCGGAGTACGTGCCGATCCGGCACGCGCTCAACCTCGAGAGCGTGATCACCTACGAGGGCACCGAGACCATCCACCAGCTCACGATCGGGCGCGAGCTGACCGGGATCAATGCCTTCTAAGGCGACCGCCGCGCGGCTCGCGCGCATCGCGCTCGAGCAGCTGGGCGTACGGCACACTTTCGGCATCCCGGGCGTACACAACACGGAACTCTACGATGAGCTCGGCGCATCCGAGTCCATCACGCCGGTGCTCGTCGCCCACGAAGGCGGCGGCGCGTTCATGGCCGACGCCGTCAGCCGGACCGGCGCAGGCATCGGCGTGCTCGCGATCGTTCCGGCGGCCGGCGTGACGCACGCGGCGAGCGGCATCGGCGAGGCCTTCCTCGACGGCATCCCCATGCTCGTCATCGCCGGCGGCGTGCGCCGCGACCTCGGGCGTGCCTACCAGCTGCACGACATGGACCAGCACGCGCTGCTCGCGCCGATCACCAAGGCCCGCTGGCGCGTCGAGCGCCATGCCGACGTGATCCCGGTCATCCACGAGGCGTACCGGGTCGCCACCAGCGGCGAGCCGGGGCCGGTGTTCGTCGAGATCCCGGTCGACCTGCAACTGATGCCGGGCGATGCGGGCGAGCGACCCGCGTTCGAGGCCGCGCCCGCGGTCCGGGCTGCCGCCGGCGATATCGCGCGGGCGGCGGCATTGCTGCGCGGTGCGAAGCATCCCGCGATCTTCTGCGGCTGGGGCGCCGTGGACGCGACGGCGGAATTGATCGCGATCGCCGAGCTGCTCGGCGCCCCGGTCTCGACGACGCTGCAGGGGCTTTCCTCGTTCCCGGGCAACCACCGCCTGCACGCGGGCTTTGCGCTCGGCCGTGCCGCGGTGCCGGCGGTCGAGAACGCCTTTGAGGGCTGCGATGCCTTGCTCGCGGTCGGCACGCGATTCGCGGAGATCCCGACCGGCAGCTACGGCTGGGACCCGCCTGCCAACCTCGTGCACGTGGACATCAACCCGGCCGTGTTCGGAGCCAACTACCCCGCGGCCGTCGCGCTCGAGGGCGATGCCCGCGCGGTGCTCGCGGCCCTCTGCGACGCGCTCGGCCCCGCGCCCGCGACCGCGCGGGCGGCTGCCGTCGCTGCGGCAATCGCTGAGGACAAGGCCGCATACCGCGCCGAATGGCTGGCGCACGACGCGAAGGGGCGCGTGAACCCGCAGCGGTTCTTCGGCGCGCTGCGGGCCCGCCTGCCCGACGACGGCATCGTCGTCGCGGACGACGGCAACCACACGTTCCTGGTCGCGGAGTTGATGCCCATCCACGCGCCGCGCACGTACTTCTCGCCGTCCGACTTCAACTCGATGGGCTACTGCATTCCCGGCGTCATCGGCGCGAAGCTCGCCCGCCCGGACCGTGCCGTCGTCGGCATCGTCGGCGACGGCGCCGCGCGCATGACCGGGCTCGAGATGGCGACTGCGGTCGCGCAGAAGGCCGGGGTCGCCTGGTTCGTGTTCAACGACGGCGAGCTCGCGCAGATTGCGCAGGCGCAGGCGACACCCTACAACCGCAAGACCTGCACCGTGCTGCCGGAACTCGACCTCGAGGGCCTCGCCCGCGCGAACCGGGTCGCCTACCGGCTCATGCGCGACGACGCCGGGGTCGATGCCACGGTCGGCGAGGCGCTCGACCTGGCCGGGCGCGGCGAACCGGTGCTGGTCGACGTGCGCATCGACTATTCGAAGCGCACGCGCTTCACCGAGGGCGTCATCAAGACCAACCTCCGGCGCTTCGGCGCAGCCGACCAGGCTCGCCTGGTCGGACGCGCGCTGTGGCGGCGCCTGACGGGCTGAACGGCTGACGCATGACACCGGGCTTCGCAGAAGCGCTCGGGTCCGCGCCCTACTGGCTCGTCGTCGGAATCACGCTACTGGCCGTCGCGCTCGCGGTTGGGCTGCACTACGAAGTGCTGCAGCACCTCAATCGCCGCATGCCTCACTGGAAGCTGCCCCGCCACCCGCGCATCTACGTGATGATCCTCTGCATCCTCGGCGCGCACGTCCTGGCGATCTGGCTGTTCGGCCTCGCCCTCTTTGCGCTCGTGCAGTGGCCGCAGGTGGGAACCCTGGCCGGCGCCGACCCGGTGCGGCTGCTCGACGCGGTCTACCTGTCCGCGACCACGTATTCGACACTCGGATACGGCGACCTGGTGCCGAAAGGCGCGATTCGTTTCCTGCTCGGCACCGAGGCGGTCTCCGGATTCGTGATGATCACCTGGTCGGCGTCCTTCGCCTATCTCGAGATGGCACGCTACTGGAAGGGCGGCGACTGACCCGGTTCCGCTGAGGTTGAAACCGGTACGCAGGACACGCCCGCGGCGGCAAGTCCCTCGCAGCGTTCGCGGGCCGTGGCTTCGTCGAACGGCCCGGCGCGCAGTCGCCAGAGGGCGTCGCCGACCTCGCCGGGCCCGGCGAGACGCAACGCCGCGCCGCCGAGCCCGGCGGCGTGGGCGCCGATGAAGCTCTCGAAGCCGGCGCGGGCGAGCGCCTCGTCGGACCAGGCGCCGAGCTGAATCTCGAAGACGATCCGCCCCGAATCGGTCGCCACCGGATGCACCGGATCACGCGCCGGCAAGGGCGGCGGCGCGGCCGGCGGCGGAATGAATGCGACCAGCAGGCGCCTCGCCTCCCCGGCATGCCGCCCGTCCGGCCAGCCGGCGAGGTAGCGCTGCCACGCCTCGGGCGTACCGATGCGCTCGGCGCGCGCCCATTCATCGGCCTCGCGGCGCGCCTCCAGCGCGGCGCGCGCCTCGGCCGCATGCGCTCCGGTCGGGTATCGCTCGAGGTATGACCGGTACGCCGCCGGCGAATCCTCTTGCCGCGCATCCCGCCACGCGGACTCGCGCCGATCGCAGCCCACGAATGCGCTGGCCGCCAGGACGCAGGTCGCGACTATAATTCCCCGCATGCTGCCGGCCATCGTCGCACACCGCGGCGACACGGAACATTTCCCGGAGAACAGCCTGCCGGCTCTCGAGGCGGCCTGGCGGCGGCTGGAATTCGCCGAGTTCGACGTACAGCTCTCCGCCGACGGCGTGCCCTTCGTCATCCACGACGCGAGCCTCGAGCGCACGACCGGCGGCGCCGGCGACGTCCGGCTCACCATGTCGGGCCAGCTCGACGGCGTCGACGCCGGCGAACCGGCGCGCTTCGGCCAGGCGCATGCCGGAACGCCGCTGCCGCGGCTCGCCGCGGTCGTGCGGCTGATGGCGGAGCTGCGCAGCGCGCGCGCCTTCGTCGAGCTCAAGCGTGCGAGCCTCGTGCACCACGGCCGCGCCCACTGCGTAGAAAAGGTCCTGGCGGCGCTCGAGCCGGTCCGCGACCGCTGCGTGCTCATCTCGTTCGACGCCGATGCCTGCCGCCTCGCGCGCGCAAGCGCCTGCCTGCCCGTCGGCTGGGTCCTGGACGGCGACCCGCTGCAGCTGCGCCCGGTGATCGAGCTGATGCGGCCGGAATACGTGTTCTGCGATCACCGCCGGATGCCGGCGACGCGGCCGCTGCCCGCGGGTCCGTGGACCTGGGTCGCCTACGAGGTCGCCGACGCGAACCTGGCCCTGGACCTCGCCGCGCGCGGCGTCGCCATGGTGGAGTCGATGGCACCCTTGCGCCTGGCCGGGGAAATTGCCGCACGCGAGTCGCTCCGCGCATGACGGATGCCGTCTACGTCGCCATCGACCAGGGCGGCCATGCCACCCGGGCCAGCGCCTTCGCTGCCGACGGCGCGATCGAGGGCGCCGCGCTCGTCACGATCGCCACCCAGCGCAACGCGCTCGGGCACGTCGAGCACGACCCGGAGGAAGTCGTCGCAAGTGTCACCACGGCGCTTGCCGAGCTGGCGCGCATCGTGCCTCCCGCACGCTGGGCGGCCGCCGGCCTTGCCGTGCAGCGCTCCAGCATCGCCTGCTGGGACGCCGGGGACGGCCGCGCGCTGGCACCGGTCATCTCCTGGCAGGACACGCGCGGCGCCGCCTGGCTGCGCGGACTGGCTCGCCGCGGCCAGGACGTGCAGCGCCTGACGGGACTCACGCTCTCGCCGCACTATGGCGCCAGCAAGCTGCGCTGGTGCCTCGACCACCTGCCGGAAGTGCGTGCCGCCGCCGCGGGCTCGCGCCTGCGCGCGGGCCCGCTCGCCAGTTTCCTGCTGCACCGCCTGCTCGAGGAGCGGCCGTTGCTCGCCGACGCATCGACCGCGGCCCGCACGCTGCTGTGGTCGCCGTTCGAGCGCGACTGGTCGGACGAACTGCTGGAGCTGTTCGGCATCCCGCGGGCGATCCTGCCGCAGGCGACCGGGACCTCGCATGCCTTCGGGACGCTCGCGTGCGGCGGGTTCCGGGTCCCGTTCAACACCTGCAACGGCGACCAGTCGGTCGTTCCCTTCGCCGCCGGGCCACTCGACGTCGACGCCGCCTACGTGAACCTGGGCACCGGCGCCTTCGTGTTGCGACCGATGCCCGAGGCCCTGCACGCCCCGCCGCTGCTCACGAGCGTCATACGCGCCGACGACGAGCGCTGCGTTTTCGTGCTCGAGGGGTCGGTGAACGGCGCCGGGGCCGCGCTCGCCTGGCTGGAGCGCCACCAGGGCTCTGCGGCCGACCGGCTGCTCGCACTGCTCGACCGCGCGGAACTCGCCGACGAAGGCGCGCCGTTCTTCCTGAACGGCGTGGCCGGGCTCGCCTCGCCGTTCTGGCGGCCCGATTTCGAGTCCCGCTTCGTCGGCGACGGCTCCGAGCTGCAGCAATGCCGCGCCGTGCTCGAGAGCGTCGCCTTCCTCATCAAGGCGAACCTGGACGAGATGGACCGGCATCGCCCGCGCCCGGCGCGACTCGTCGCGAGCGGCGGCCTCGCGGAAAACCGCCTGCTCTGCCGCATGCTCGCCTGCCTCGCCGAATTGCCGGTCGACCGCGGCAGCGATCGCGAGGCGACTTCCCGCGGGCTCGCCTGCCTGGTGGCGGGCATGCCCGCGGGCTATCGCGGTACGCCCGTCGAGCGCTTCGAGCCCGGGCAGGATCCGCGGCTGCTGGCACGATATCTAAAATGGCTCGAATTGATGCGCGAGGCTGCGGGCGACGGCTGATCAGTCGCGCTCGAATTCGGCTGCAATCTGCCGGTCGACCCAGCTCGGGCCCCGCAAGGCGTCGAGGAAGCCGCAGTGACCGCCGTGTGGCGTGACCGTCAACTCGAGCGATGCCGGGCGCGCGATCCGCGCGAGGTCGCCCGCGAGGATCATCGGGTCGTCGGCCGCCGTGACCAGCCGGGTCGGCGCCTCGAGCGATTCGAGCAACGATCCCGTGACCGCGTAGCCGGAGAGGTAGGTCGCGAGGTCCGGATAGTCCGTGTGCTTCAGGACCATCCGCTCGGTCATGCTGCGCAACGACCGGTCGCCGATCATGTCGCCGAAGTCGTAGGCGCCGGGCCAGGCCTCCTGCTTGAGTCGCAGCGACCTGCGCCATTTGTAGAGGAAGTACTGGTGGTAGATGGCCGGGCCGTGCTCGAGCGCGTCGAGCGTCGTCGCCGGGTCGAGCACCGGACACACCGCGACGATGCGCGCGATCCTGATTCCCGCCTCGCGGGCCCGGGCGCCGACGCGCAGGCAGAAGTTTCCGCCGAGCGAGAATCCCGCGAGCATCAGCCGGTGCCGCGGGAACAGCGCCTGCAGCCGGCGGACCGCGCCGACCACCTCGGGCAGGCGGCAGGAATGAAACAGCTCGCGATTGAGCGCGTGCGACCCGCCATGGTCCCGCAGGTTCAGGCGCACGACGTCCATGCCGCGCTCGTGCAGCAACTGGGCGACTGACTGCAGGTAGAGCGAATCCGCGCTGCCCTCCCAGCCGTGCAGCAGCACGGCAAGGCGCGGCGACGCCGGCTCGATGCCGGCCGGCGGCGCGGCGTGCAGGCCCAGCAGGCGCACCCCGTCGCCGCAGTCCACCACGAGCGGACGACTCGCGGCGCACACCGCCGCCGTGCGACGCTCGATCGCCGGCCTGCGCAGCGGCAGGCTCGGCAGGATCGACTGCAGGTGCCGGTTGGCGATCCACGCCGGCGGGCGGAAATCGGCGGTCAAGTCAGTCAATCCGGACCTGCGAGACGCCGGGCAGGCGCGAGACGAAGTCGCTGCCCATGAGGCGCGCCGGCGTCGTGAATCCCGCGGGCGCCCCGCCCGCCAGCAGCCGCTCGGCGACCGCGACCGCCGCATCGCGGGTCAGCGTGTAGCCGTTCGGAACCCGCACGCGGGCGGTGACGCGGCGCCCGGCGGCATTCCCGGCCTCGCCCCAGACGTGAACCGGGCTCCGTTCGCGCGCCGCCTCGTCCGGCCCGGGCTCGCGCTTCGCGATGCGCGCCTTGAGGAATGCCTGCACGGCCGGCCGGCGCAGCAGCCAGCCGAGCCTGCCGAGCCGGCGCAGGTTGGCGAGCGCCCTGGGCGAAACCGGCACGTAGACCTCCACGTTGCCGATCCCGGTGGTGCGGAACGCCGTGCTGACATCGCCCCAGGGGATGGCGGTCGCCAGCTTCTCCCCGGCGCCGAAGTCGATGCGCCGGCTGCGCGAGCCGAGCGGGATGCGCTCGAGCGCGCCGTTCGCGCGCACGCAGCTGCCGTGGCCGAGGCCCTCGACGCTGGTCGCCGCGGTGCCGCGGCTCATGCTTCCGCGGCTGTCGAAGCCGAGCGCGAGGTGCGTCGCGTCGGGCAGCCGCTGCGCGAGCAGGAGCGCCAGGCAGTCCGTGGGCACGACGTCGAACCCGGTTCCCGGGCAGACGACGACGCCGGCGGAACGCGCCGCGGCGTCCTGCCGGAATGCGTGCTCGAAGACGCCGATCTCGCCGGTGATGTCGGTGTAATGGACGCTGGCGGCCAGGCAGGCCGCGATCATCGGCGCCGCCGTGGCGGAGAACGGGCCGGCACAGTGGATCACGACGGCGCATCCCGCGAGTTCCCCGGCGACACGGGCGGGATCCGCCAGGTCGAAGACGCGGTGCTCGCAGCCGAGTTCCGCGGCGAGCGCGGCCACCGCATCGTGCGAGCGGCCGCACAGCAGCGGCGCCAGCCCGCGCCCGGCGGCGGCGCGCGCGATCAGCCGGCCCGTGTAGCCGTTCGCGCCGTAGATCGCGAGGCGCTGCGTCATCGCTCGATGATGCTGATCTCGATGCGGTTGTTGGCCTGGGCCGCCGCATTCCACTGCCCGGCCGTCGCCTGCTCGATGGCCGGGTAGGCGACGGCCAGCCGGTCGCGCGGCCCCGGCACGAGTTCCAGTTCGATCGCGCCACCGGTGCGCTGGCGCACCGACGAGGCCAGGTTCGCGAACGCGATCGGCTGGCGTGCGGCACCGGCCTGGGCGTCGTCGAACGGGTTGCCCACCTGCTCGCACTGCGCGGCGGGCGAAGTCGGCGCTGCCAGCGTGTAGCCGTCCTTCCCCGCGCTCGCGAGGCAGAAGCTGCCCGCGAAACTCTCGATCCGCACGAGGCCGTTGATCGCGGCACGCTCGAGCTGGGCGACCAGCGTGCGCACCGATTCGAGCCGCGCCGGGTTGAGCGCCTGCTCGCCGAACGGGATCGCGAGCACCAGCGGGCGGAACCCCTCCTGGGCCGCGGCATCGGCCGACGTCTCGCCGGCGATGCGCCACTTCTCGATCGCCTTCGTGAGCGTGTCGTTGGAGGCGGTGAGAGCCTGGACCGCGCGCTCGGCGTGGCGCGCCTCGACGCGCGCCTGCCAGTAGAGCACGCCGAGCGTGGCCAGCGCGGCGAGCGCCGCGCCGGTAGCCAGCATCCAGGGCCAGGGCCGCGCCGGCACCGCCGCGGCGGGCCGCGCGGCCTCGTCTTCGTCGACCGTCACCGCGTCCCGCGGCCGCAGTTCCGAGACGACGCGCCGCACGACGGTGTCGAGCGAGGTGACGATGAACTTGCGCAGTTCCAGGTTCTGTTCCTTGAGGACCGCCTCGACCGGCGCCGCCAGCGGCGTCGCCGGCTCCGGCACGGCAGCCGGCGCAGGAGCGCCGATGGCCTCGAGGCCGGTCGGCTCGCCGTCGCGGCGGTCCGGCAGGAGCTTCAGCTGGTACAGCGCCTTCGTGACGTCGATCGGCCGGATCGACTTCGGCAGCACGCCGACGGCGCCCGAGGCCCGCGCCTGTCCGCTGTAGATCTCGCCCTCCTGCGACGTGTACATCATGATCGGGATGTCCGCGAGCCCGGGGTTGGCCTTGATCTCGCGCACGGCCTGCAGGCCGTCCATGCCGGGCATCAGGTGATCCATGAAGATCACGTCCGGCCGCCGGTCCTTGAGGTACTCGAGCGCGGCCTCCGCGGACTCGGCCGAATCGACGAGGATGCCGTAGCGCTCGAGCATGCGCGACAGCACGACCCGCGCGGACCTGGAATCGTCGACGACCAGCGCTCGCTTGCCCGGCATCATGCGGCTCTCCGCCTCCCGCGCGGCAGTGTACCCCGGCACGTGCGTCCCGGAATGCGGACCCGGGTCAATATTTGAGCCGGTAACCCGTCCGGAATATCCACCCGATGACCCCGATGCACGCCAGCATGAACACGCAGGTCATGGCGAGGCTGAGCCCGACCGGGACGTCCGACGTGCCGAAGAAGCTCCACCGGAACCCGCTGATCAGGTAGACGACCGGGTTGAACAGCGCGACCGTGCGCCATCCCGGCGGCAGCATGTCGATCGAATAGAAGGCGCCGCCCAGGAAAGTCAGCGGCGTCACGATCAGCATCGGCACGAGCTGCATCTGCTCCCAGTTCTTCGCCCAGATCCCGACGATGAAGCCGAACAGGCTGAACGTCACCGCCGTGAGCAGCATGAACGCGACCATCCAGAACGGGTGCAGGATCGTGAACGGCACGAAGAACGCGGCCGTCGCCAGGATGATGAGCCCGAGCAGGACCGACTTGGTGGCCGCCGCGCCGACGTAGCCGATGACGATCTCGCCGGCCGCGACCGGTGCCGACAGGATCTCGAAAATCGTCCCGGTGAACTTGGGAAAGTGGATGCCGAACGATGCGTTCGAGATGCTCTCGGTGAAGAGCGACAGCATGACGAGCCCCGGCACGATGAACGCGCCGTAGCTCACGCCGTCCACCTCCGCCATGCGCGAGCCGATGGCCGCCCCGAACACGATGACGAACAGCGAGGTCGTGATCACGGGCGTCAGCACGCTCTGCATCAGCGTGCGCATGAAGCGCGCCATCTCGAACCGGTAGATGGCAAGCATGCCGTGCCGGTTGAACGCGGCCCCGCTCACGGCTTCGCCCCCCGGCCGACCAGGTTGACGAAGATGTCCTCCAGCGAGGTCTCGCGGGTGTCGAGGTCGCGCCAGGCGATGCCGAGCTGCTCGAGGCGCTTGAGCAGCGGCGCGACGCCGGACTGCTCGCGGGCGGCGTCGAAGGTGAACTGCAGCTGCTGCCCGCCGGCGTCGAGCGCCAGCTTCCATTCCGCCAGCTCGGCCGGCACTTCCGCGAGCGGCTGCTGCAGCGTCAGCGTGAGTTGCCGCTTGCCGAGCTTCTTCATGAGCGACTTCTTCTCGTCCACGACCACGAGTTCCCCGTGGTTGACGACGCCGATGCGGTCCGCGAGTTCCTCGGCCTCGTCGATGTAGTGCGTCGTCAGGATGATGGTGACGCCCTGGTCGCGCAGCCGCCGCACCAGGTCCCACAGGTCGCGGCGCAGCTCGACGTCGACGCCGGCGGTCGGCTCGTCCAGGAACAGGATGCGCGGTTCGTGCGCCAGCGCCTTGGCGATCATGACGCGCCGCTTCATCCCGCCGGAGAGCGTCATGAGGATGTCGTCGCGCCGATCCCACAACGAGAGGTCGCGCAGCACGCGCTCGATGCAGGCGGGATCCGGCGCACGGCCGAACAGGCCGCGGCTGAATGACGCCGCGGCGCGCACGGTTTCGAAGGCCTCGATGGCGAGTTCCTGCGGCACCAGCCCGATGCGCTCGCGCGCGGCGCGGAAATCGCGCCGGATGTCGTGCCCGTCGACCAGCACCGTGCCGGAGGTCGGACGGACGATGCCGCAGACGATGCTGATCAGCGTCGTCTTGCCGGCGCCATTCGGCCCGAGCAGCGCGAAGATCTCGCCCGGCCGTATCTCCAGCGACACGCCCTTGAGCGCGTGCTGTCCGCTCGCGTAGGTCTTGGTCAGTCCGGTGATCGAGATGGCGGCGGCCATCGGCCTATTGTATCTAGCCGGGCGGAATGTCCGCGAGCCGGCGCTCGAGGAAGCGGCGCGCGGCGCCCTGCCGGGTCAGTTCCAGGGCGCGGACGTAAGACTCGCGCGCATCCGCGTGCCGGCCGAGCCGGCGGCACAGGTCGGCCCGCGCCGCGTGCGCCGGCTGGTAGTCGGCCAGCTCGCCGCGCGCGAGGATTGCCTCGACCAGCGCGAGGCCCGCCCCTGCGCCGTCGCGCATCGCGACCGCCGCGGCGCGGTTCAGTTCGACGACGGGCGACGGCTCGATGCCCAGCAGCAGGTCGTAGGTGCCGACGACCCGGTTCCAGTCCGTCGCTTCCGCGCTCGGCGCTTCGGCATGAGCCGCCGCGATCGCCGCCTGCAGCGTGTAGGGGCCGAAGCGCCGCGAGGCGAGTGCCTGGCGCAGCAGCGCGAGTCCTTCGGCGATCTGCCCGCGGTCCCAGCGCGAACGGTCCTGCTCGTCCAGCAGGACGATCTCGCCGTCCGCGGACGTGCGCGCTGCCCGGCGTGAGTCCTGCAGCAGCATCAGCGCCAGCAGTCCCCCGACCTCGGGTTCGGGCAGCAGCCCGTGCAGCATCCGGCCGAGGCGGATCGCCTCGGCGGAAAGGTCGGAGCGGGTCAGCGCCTCGCCGGTCGAGGCCGCGTAGCCCTCGTTGAAGACGAGGTACACCACGCGCAGTACGGCGTCGAGGCGCGCCGGCAGCTCGGCGAGCGACGGCACCTGGTACGGGATCGCGGCGTCGCGGATCTTGGTCTTCGCGCGGACGATGCGCTGCGCAAGCGTTGCCGGGGGCACGAGGAAGGCGCTGGCGATCTCCTCGGTGGTCAACCCGCAGACCTCGCGCAGCGTCATCGCGACCTGCGCGTCCGGCCCGAGCGCCGGATGGCAGCACGTGAAGACCAGCCGCAACCGGTCGTCCGGCATCGATTCGTCCGCAGCATCCGCCGGGTCGGCCCCCTCGGCGGCAAGGCGGTCCATGACTTCCTCGAGCCCGGTATCGAAGCGCGACCGGCGGCGCATGCCGTCGATCGCCTTGAACCGGCCCGTCGAAACGAGCCAGGCGCGCGGGTTCGCGGGCACGCCGTCCCGCGGCCACTGCTCCATGGCCGCCGCGAACGCTTCCGAGAGCGCCTCCTCGGCGAGGTCGAAGTCGCCGAGCAGGCGGATCAGCGTCGCCAGCACCCGGCGCGACTCGTCGCGGTACAGGGTCCCGAAGTCGATCAGGCGACGGCCTCCGCGCCCGGGGTCAGAACTCGACGATCGGCTTGAAGCCGCCCCAGAACATGCGCTTGCCGTCGAACGGCATGTTCTTCGGGTCCATGTACTTCTTCCACTTCGGGTCATTCATGAACAGCTTCATGACCTTCTTGTTGATGCGGTCCCGCTGGCCGCGCGAGCGGTAGACGATGAACGAAAATACGACCACCTCGCCGCGCTTGAGCTTCACGCTTCGCGGGAACGAGGTCCACTTGCCGGGCTTCACGTCGTCCGCCGCGGCTTCGACGTACTGGAGCGCGCCCTGCTTCATCCACACCTTGCCGGCCTCCCGCGCCATGCGGCGATAGGCCGCGAGGTGCTTCTTCGGGATCGGCAACACGTATCCGTCCACGTAGCTCATTCTCGGTCTCCTATTGCTTCTTCAGTATCGGGTGCTGGGCCATGAAGGCCTCGTCGGCGGGCCGCACCTCGAACGGGCCGATGCGGATGCCCGGGTGCCGGCTGATGATCGCGACCGCCTCGGCCTTGTCGCGCGCCTCGAGGATCAGGATCCCGCCCAGCATCTCCTTGGTCTCGGCAAACGGGCCGTCCGTGCGCGAGGCCCTGCCTCCGGCCCAGCGCACCGTCGTCGCCGCGGCGGAATCCTGCAGCGCATAGCCGGCGGCGAAATGGCCCTGCGCGGCGAGTTCCTGGTCGAAGTTCGTGCACTCGAGCACCAGGGCCGCCTGCTCCGCCGTGCTCAATCGGCTCCATGCGTCCTTGTCGAGACAACCGAGGCAGACGAATTTCATGTGTCGAACTCCATGACCGGCCTGACCTCGACGGAGCCGAAGCGTGCGCCGGGGATGCGTCCCGCGAGCTGGATCGCCTCGTTGAGGTCGCGCGCCTTCAGCAGGTAGTAGCCGCCGAGTTGCTCCTTGGTCTCGGCGAACGGCCCGTCGGTGGTCGCGACCTTGCCCTGGCGCACGCGCACGGTGGTTGCCGTGTGGGTCGGTTGCAGGGCATTGCCCCCCATGAGGTGGCCGCTCTTGCCGACCGCCTCCGTGTAGGCGTGGTATTCGCCGAGGATCTTCTCTGCTTCCGCCGGGGGCATCGTCTGCCACGCCTTCTCGTCCTCGTAGATCAGGCACAGGTACTGCATCGCGAACTCCTATGGCAAGCATGACCATATAGATTGGATTCATGACAACCAATAGTCGGTCGGACGGCGCCCCGATCGACATGCCGCCTGCAAAATACGGAAGCGCCTGATTCAGCGAAAGAATCCCTGCCGCAGGTTGATGCGGTGCTCGACCCAGGCCTTCAGGCAGCAGAGCATCTGCATCCAGCCGGAGCAGTTGCCATAGGAGTCCTCGAGCCCGGTCGGATCCTCCCGCCAGCCCGACTCGGCGATGTGCACCAGCGTCGTCCCCGCGTCGAGCGCCTCGAAAGTCATGACGACCGCGGTGTCGTAGCCGCCGCTGTTCGTCTCCCAGCTGAACTCGATGCGCTCGTTCGGTACGAGCTTCGTGACATGCACCGGGTAGGTGCCGGGCGCATCCCCGAATTTCCAGTCGACGGTCGCGCCTTCCTCGAGCCGGCCGCCCGCCCCGCCCGTGGTGAAGTAGGACGACAGCGCCTGCGGGTCGGCGACCGCCTCGAAAACCCCGGCCACCGGTCTTGCGATCCGGGCATGGACGTCGAATTTCAGTTTCATGTTATATTTATATAACATGTTACGGAAACTCGACAAGCAGGACCGCGTGTTCCGCGCCCTCGGCCACGCGACGCGGCGGCGGATCCTGGACCTGCTGCGCGACTCGCCGCGCACGACGGGCCAGCTTTGCGCCCGGTTCCCCGACCTCGACCGGTGCACGGTCATGCAGCACCTCGGCGCGCTCGAACGCGCCGGTCTGGTCGTCGTGCGCTTCGAGGGCCGGGAGCGGTGGAACGTGCTCAACGTCGTGCCGATCCTCGAGATCCACGACCGCTGGATCGGCCCGCTCGCCGCGCGCTCGGCGGAACTGCTCGGCCGGCTCGCGCGCGAGCTCGAGGAACCCGCCGCGGGACCGGCGACTCGGCGCCGAGCCTGACCGCCGTCAGGGCGCTTCGAATCGTTCGTCGGGGGACGCCGTGTTGAGCCGGATCGCCCGCGTGGTCACGGTCGCGAGCACTTTCCCCGTCGCGAGGTCGCGCTCGACGGTCCGGTGCGGGAAAAGGACGCCGCCGACCCGGCGCCAGTCGCAGTATTCGGTCTCGATCCAGACCGGCGCCGGATCCACGTCCACGTGGAGGGCCCGGTGCTGCCGCTCCCGCTCGATGAGGCCCGATTCCGGGTTCAGGTAGTAGCGGGTCTCGAAGCCGTCGTCGAGCGTGAGCCGCAGGACGTCGTATTCGGTGTCACCGACCCGCTCGCGACCGACCGCCTCGAGCCGGTGCCCGCGGCCCGCCATCTCGTGCAGCCCGAACAGCTTGAACGGAAACTCGATGCCGTGGCGCAGCGCCGCGCGCCCGTGCTCCGAAGCAGGCGCCACGCCGTCCCCGGGGCTCCATGACCAGGCCCGTTCGTGGCCCAGCGCCTCGGTGAAGACTCGCTCGCCGTCCGCGAGGATATCGATCCGCATGCGCCCGTCGCGCGTCGCGACATAGCGTCCGTCCACCGCGAAGTCCGCCTCGACGATGTGGACCTCGGCCTCGAACGTCGATACCGCTTCGATGGCCGCCGCGCCGCCGCGCGCACTCGTATTGCGGGCAACGAGCGCGTCGAGGCCTGCCGGATCCGCGGCGGCCGCGACCGCGATGCAGACGGCCGCACAGGCGGCGACGACGTGCTTCATGACGGTCTTGATGCCGCACGCGCCGAAATGGTCGCAGCCGCCTTGGAGGAGCCGTGCCGAGGCGGTAGGCTCGGGCGATGACTCTCCGGTGCCGTCCGATCGCCGTCGCTGCGCTTTCCCTCGCCGGCATCGTCGCGACCTGCGACGCAGGCACGGTCAGCTTCACCGCCGGGCAGGTCGAGTTCGAGGGACTCGCAATCGAAGGACTGGCCGTCGACTGGACACCTGATCCCGCCACCGGCGCGGTAACGCTGCGCGCGGCGCGCGTCCGCGGGGTCGAGGCGACCGGGCCGCTCGCGCGTTTTTCGCTCGATTGTCCCGTGCTGCGCATCGAGGCGGACGAGCTTCATTGCCAGCGCGGCCGGCTGGCGGGCAGCCTCGGCTCGCTCGGCGCGCAGGACACGCGTTTCAGCGCGCGGCGCGGTGCCGACGGCCGCCTCGCGATCGACTTCGACGCGTTCGCGATCGCCGGGGGCCGCGGCCCGCTGCGGGTCGAACTCGACGGCGACGACTGGCAGGGCTCGGCGCGCCTCGCGGGAATCGACGTCGCGAGCCTGGCTGAAGTCGCGAAGCCATGGGTCGCACTCCCTGCCGGCATGACCGTGGCCGGCCGGGCCGCGGGAACGTTTCGCGGGAAGGGCACCGGCGACGTGGTGCGGACCGCGAATGCGCAGCTCGCCGTCGAGTCGCTCGACTTCGCGGATGCCGCCGGCACGCTCGCGGGCGAGAAGCTCGCGGGCACGTTCGACGTCGAGGCCGGATTCCCCGGACCGGACCGGCTGGCGGCGCGCGGCCGCGTGGCGCTCGGCGCCGGCCAGGCATACAGCGACCCGGTGTTCCTCGACTTCACGGCCAATCCCGCGACGTTCGATTTCGACGGCACGCTCGACACCGCGACGCTGCGCTTCGACGCGGCCTCGTTCGCCTTCGACCACTCGGGCGTCGTGCGCGCGACCGGCTCGGCCGCCGTGAACTTCGGCGACGGGACGTTGGTCCCGGCGGCCGACGTGCGGATCGAGTCGCTGGCGCTCGCGACCGCGCTGCCCGCCTATGCGCAGCCCTTCCTGCTCGACACGGCGTTCCGCGACGTCACCGGCAGCGGCGTCGTCCGCGGCACGCTGACGATCGCCGACGGCCTGCCGACAGGAGCCGCGCTCGAAATCGACGGCGCCGCTTTCGGCAGCCGCAACGCCGCCGTCTCGCTCGCGGGCCTGCGCGGGCAGCTCAGGTGGTACGACGACGCGTCGCGCAGCCGGCTCGCCGGCACGATCGACGACGCGCTCTTCGAGTCGCGGGTCGGCTGGGATTCGGGCCGGCTCTGGGGGCTCGAGGTCGGCGCCGCGGACCTGCCGTTCGCCACGACCGGCCGGCACTTCCGGCTTCTCGGCCCCGTGGACATCCCGGTATTCGACGGCGCGCTCGCGATCGACACGCTGCGCGTGCGGCATGCGGGCACGGACGACATGTACGTGCGTTTCGACGCCGAGATCCGTCCGATCAGCGTCGCGCTGCTCTCGCGGGCCTTCGGCTGGCCGGAGTTCCAGGGCACGCTCGAGGGAAGCATCCCGGGGTTGCAGCTGCGCCAGGGCGTGGTGACGCTGGACGGCGCCCTCGAGGCGCGGGTGTTCGACGGCCGTGTATCGGTGGGCGAACTCAGCCTGCGCGACCCGCTCGGGAAATACCCGCGCCTTGCCGCGAACATCGGCATCGAGAACCTCGACCTCGACCTCGTCACGCGCACTTTCGAGTTCGGCGGCATGACCGGCCGTCTGTCCGGCTACGTCTCCGACCTCGAGACCTTCGACTGGATGCCCGAGGCTTTCGACGCATTCCTGTTCACGCCGCCGGGCGACCGCTCGCGACGCCGCATCAGCCAGCGCGCGATCACCAACCTGTCGTCGATCGGCGGCGGCAGCGGCAGCGGGGTCGCCGCCGCGCTGCAGGGCGGCTTCCTGCGGTTCTTCGACGACTTCGGCTACGACCGCGTGGGGCTCAGCTGCCGGCTGGCGAACGACGTCTGCATCATGGGCGGCGTGGCGCCGGCGCCCGGCGGCTACTACATCGTCAAGGGCAAGGGGCTGCCCCGGATCGACGTGATCGGCAGCCAGACCCGGGTCGCCTGGACCACGCTGGTGCGCCAGCTCGGCGCGATGATGGAGTCGGAAATCGTCGTCGAGTAGGCGGAATCGCTGCGCTAGAATCGGTTCAGGAACCGTTCAGCCGGAGCGCCCAAGATGTCCCCCATGATGCGCTGGATCACCGCCGCCCTCGCCGCCACGAGCCTCGTGCTCGCCGCCTGCGTCACGGTCAACGTCTACTTCCCGGCCGCCGCCGCGGAAAAGGCCGCGGACCGGATCATCGAAGACATCTGGGGACCGGGCAAGGCACCGAAGCCCGAAGGCAACGAGCAGACTTCGATACGCGGGTTCGCGGGCGACGTGCTCGTCGCCGCGCTGGATTTCGTGATCCCCGCCGCGCACGCGCAGGCCGACATCGACATCTCGAGCCCGGCGATCCGCGCGCTCACCGCGTCCATGAAGTCGCGCGCCGGAGACCTGGATCCCTTCTTCGGCACCGGCGCAATCGGTCTCACCGCGGACGGCCTGGTCGAGATCCGCGACCCGAACGCGGTGCCGCTCGCCGACCGCAACCGCCTGCGCAAGCTGGTCGCCGACGAGAATGCCGACCGCAACGCGCTGTACCGCGAGATCGCGACCGCCAACGGCAACCCCGGCTGGGAAGCGGACATCCGCAGCACGTTTGCCGAGCGCTGGATCGCGAATGCGCGCGCGGGCTGGTACTACAAGTCGGGCGCCGGCGCCTGGAAGCAGAAGTAGCCTAGCCTTCGCGGGCGATCAGCTCCGGGCCCTGGTTCTTCGGTGCGTTGACCTGTCGGCTGACGGGCCAGGCGTCGAGCGCGCCGGGCTCGAACGGACGGAGCAGCTCCGACAGCTTGTCGGTGTCCGAGAAGGCCGCATCGACCCAGCGATCCCAGTCCGCCTCGTCCAGCACGACCGGCATGCGGTCGTGGATCCTGCGGATTGACGCGGACGCCTCGGTGGTGACGATCGTGCAGGACTCGAGGGTCGCGCCGCTCGCCGGGTCCTTCCAGCGTTCCCAGAGTCCCGCGAACGCGAACGGCCGGGAGTCCTTCCTGCGGATGAACCACGGCTGCTTGCCGCCCGCCGCGACCTGCCACTCGTACCAGCCGTCGGCGAGCACGAGGCAGCGGCGCTTGCGGAAGGCGTCGCGGAACGAGGGCTTCTCGGCGAGCGTCTCCGCGCGCGCGTTGATCATGCGGTTGCCGATCGCGCGCTCCTTGGCCCACTTCGGCACCAGCCCCCAGTGCAGCATCGTGAAGGCGCGCGTGCCCTCCTCGCCCGCACGCACGGCCGGCACGTCCTGGGTCGGGGCGATGTTGTAACGCGGCTCCAGGTCCGGCACGTCCTCGAGCGCGAAGGTACGCCTGACGGCCTCGGCCGGGGAGAAGAACGCGTAGCGCCCGCACATCGCCGGCCCGCCCCTACTCGCGGATGCCCGTGCCGCGGTTCATCAGCACCACGACGATCGTGTACATCGCGACCGCGAACGCGCCCATGATCACGAAGGCGAAGCCCGGGTCGACGTCGCTGCTGCCGAGGAAGCCGTGGCGGAAGGCGTTGACCATGTACAGGATCGGGTTCACGTAGGAGAGCTTCTCGGCCCAGGGCGGCAACAGCGAAACCGAGTAGAAGACGCCGCCGAGGTAGATCAGCGGCGTCAGCACGAAGGTCGGGAACCAGGAAATCTGGTCGAAATTCTTCGCGAATATCGCGTTGAAGAAGCCGCCGAGCGAGAAGACCGCCGAGGTCAGCAGCATCGAACCGATGATCAGCAGGGGGTGCGCGACCGGGACGTGGGTGAAGAACAGGGCGACCAGCAGGACGACGGCGCCGACCAGCAGCCCGCGCATCAGGCCGCCCGCCACGTAGCCGAGCACGATCAGCCAGTTCGGCAGCGGCGCGACCAGCAGCTCCTCGATGTGCTTGCCGAACTTGGCGCCGAAGAAGCTCGACACCACGTTGCCGTAGGAATTGCTGATGACCGCCATCATGATCAGGCCCGGCGCGATGTACTGCATGTAGTCCACGCCGCCCATCTGCCCGATGCGCCGGCCGATCAGGCTGCCGAAGATCAGGAAGTAGAGCGCGGCCGTCACCGCGGGCGGAACCAGCGTCTGCCCCCAGATCCGCATGATGCGCCCGTACTCGCGGCGCACGATGGTCTGGAATCCGATGCGCCGGATGCGGGTCAATGACTCGGGCGGCAAGTCAGGGCGCCTCCGCGGCCGTGGCGTCCTTGCGCTCGACGAGCCGCATGAACAGTTCCTCGAGCCGGTTCACCTTGTTGCGCATGCTGACGACCTCGATGCCCTGCTGCGAGAGCCTGAGGAAGATGTCGTTCAGCCCGCGCTCCTTCGTCACGTCGACCTCGATCGTGTGTCCGTCGACGAGGCGCGTCACGTACCCCGGAAGCTGCGGGACCGCGGCGGTTGCGCAACGGAAGTTCAGGACGAAGGTTTCCTGGCTGAGCTTGCCGATGACGCCCGCCATCGTGTCGTGCTCGATGATCCGTCCGCCGTCGATGATCGCGATGTGCCGGCAGAGGCTCTCCGCCTCCTCCAGGTAGTGCGTCGTCAGGATGATCGTCGTGCCCTGCCCGTTGATCTCCCGCAGGAATCCCCACATGCTGCGGCGGATCTCGATGTCGACTCCCGCGGTCGGCTCGTCGAGGATCAGCAGGCGCGGCTCGTGCACCAGGGCGCGGGCGATCATCAGCCGCCGCTTCATGCCGCCGGACAGCGAGCGCGCGATCGTGTCCCGCTTCTCCCAGAGCTGCAACTGGCGCAGGTACTTCTCCGCGCGCTCGAGGGCGAGCCTGCGGGGTATGCCGTAGAACCCCGCCTGGTTCACGATGATCGTGAAGACCTTCTCGAACTGGTTGAAGTTGATTTCCTGCGGCACGAGCCCGATGCAGCTCTTGGCGCGGTCGAGCTCACGGTCGATGTCGTGGCCGAAGACCGCGACGGAACCGCCCGACTTTTCCACCAGGGACATGACGATGCCGATCGTGGTCGTCTTGCCCGCGCCGTTCGGCCCGAGCAGGGCGAAGAAGTCGCCCTCGGCCACGTCGAGGTCGATGCCGCGCAACGCCTGGACGCCGTTGGCGTAGGTCTTGGTGAGCCCGCGAATGGACAGCGCCTGCATCAGGCGCGGGATTATCTCACGCGACGATTCGGCGGTGGCGCCGTTGCAGGGCCTGGCCGCGGGCGCTTTCGGCGCCCTGGATCTGCAGCCCGAGGCGCAGCAGCGAGTCCACGGAGCCCGCGTCGGGCCGCGTCGCGCAGCCCTCGAACTGCAGCCAGAACCGCGTGCGTGACGGGAACCGTGCGCTCAGCGCCCCGGCCACCCGGCGCGCGAGCCGCTCGACGGCAGCGACCGGCATCGCCGCCACGGCCGCGATCGTCGCCGGCGACGCCCCGAACGCCAGCCGCGCACCCGCTGCACGGGCCTGCGCGAGGTGCCACATCACCATCACCGCCGCCCGGGTGAATGCCACGATACGTTCGTCCGCCGTCGGCGCTTCCGGCACGTCCTGCACGCCGCCGGCGGCGGCGATCTCCGTGGCCCAGAAGTGCCCGTCGGTGAACCGCAGGTCGAAGAGCGCGTACGGCAACCGCTCGCACAAGCGTGTACCGGCATCCGGGTCGATGAGCGCATCGATCGCGCGCGCCGGCAGGCCGCCGATCTGCTTCAGGCGGCCTTCCTCGGCAAGCTCGACCGCCAGGTCAAGGAATGCGAGGTTGATCGACTGCAGCGCCCGGCGTGTCGACCCGTCGAGGACGCTTCGTTCGAGCCAGTCGGAATCCCCGGCCGGCGGCGCGAGCGCAAGCGGATGTTGGCGATGCATGGCATTTCTCCCCGTAGACGCGCCATTTCGCGAATCGCCGGCTCTTTGGCCGGCTTTACATTGACTGGTACGAAACTACCAGTACCATCCCAGACCGTCAAGGCGGTTTCCATGCGCATCACCGACGACCGTTACACCCGCGACCGGCTCCGGCTCGACCTGGCCTTGCGCCTCATCCGGCACGAAGCACGCACCCGGACGATCCGCAGCTGGACGGGCCTCACCGACGACCGGATCCGCAAGCTCTATCGTTCCTACGTGGCCGATGCCGGGCGGCGAGACGTCCGCCGGCGCCGCGGCAAGAGCCCGCGGCAGAGCGCTTTCTTCATGCGCAACCCCGGAATCCGGCGGGAAGCCGCCGGGCTCGCCACCCTGCTCTGCGTGCTGGGCCTGCTGAAAAGGGACGGCGCCGCCGCCCCCGGCGCCCTGGAGCAGCTGCGCTTCGGCGAGACTTTCTGCGAGGCCTACGAGACCTTCCTCAGCCTCAACCAGAGCCCGCAGATAACCTTCGAGCACGCCTGTCACCTGCTGCGCGCGCTCGAGAAGCAGAACGAGATCTGCCTCGACGACTGTGAAGGTTGCGGCAGCCTGCTCGTCATCCTGCGCTACGCGGAAAGGCCCAAGGTCTGCGAGTTCTGCGCCTCGTCCCGTCCGCCCGCCCGGCCCGGCCTGTCGGTAGGCGACTGCTAGAATGACGGCTTTCCCTGCCAGGGCCGGAGAGCGATGCGCCCCAACGTATTTGCCGGGCCGCATGTCGATCGACTCAAGCTCGCGAACGCCGATGCCGACGCCGTCGCCCGTGCCATCGCCGGCGGTGCCGCGCGGCTGATCCCGGTCTGGAAGTCGCGCTGCCCCGTGGTGCGGCAGCCGACCCCATCCGCCTACCTCCTGCCCCTCGATCGCGGCCCGTTCGCCGGCATCGACCTCGACGAACTGGTCCTGCTCGGCGACTACCGGGGACTCGCGGTGTTCACGCTCGAGGTCGAGGCCGAAAGCCCACCCGAACTGGCGGACGGCGCGGAGTTCGCCGACCTCCGCCTCGCGGCGGCACTGCTGTCGCACGAGGAAGCGGGACTCGTCGCCTACGCGCGGGCGATGATCTCCTTCCGCCATCGTCACCGCTACTGCGGCAGCTGCGGGGCGCCGACGGTCCCGCGGAGGAACGGCCGTGCCATGGCCTGCACGCGGCCCGACTGCGAGACGGAGTTCTTCCCGCGCGTGGATCCCGCGGTCATCGTGCTCGTGACCGACGGCGACCGCGCGCTGCTCGGGCGCCAGCCGGGCTGGCCTGCCGGACGCTACTCGACGATTGCGGGGTTCGTGGAACCGGGCGAGAGCCTCGAGGACGCGGTGCGCCGCGAGGTGCTGGAGGAAACGGGCATCGAGACGGGCGCCATGAGCTACCAGTCCTCGCAACCCTGGCCGTTCCCGCGCTCGCTGATGCTCGGGTTCCGCGCCGAGGCGCGCTCGACGGACATCCGCATCGGAGATGCGGAGCTCGAGGACGCGCGCTGGTTCCACCGCGACGAACTGCGCGGCGGCGCGATGCTGCCGTTCACGCAGTCGATCGCCTACCGGCTGATCCAGGAATGGCTGAACCCCTGACTGTCCTGGTATCGGTCGCGACCGGCATCGCGCTCGCCGCCGCCGCGGGCTTCCGCGCCTTCGTTCCGCTGTTCGCGGCCGGCCTTGCCATCCATTTCGGCTGGGTCGAGCCGGCGCGCGGCTTCGACTGGCTCGGTGAGCCGGTCGTGCTGGTCGCACTGGGCGTCGCCACCGCCGCAGAGATCGCGGCCTACTACGTGCCCGGGGTCGACCACGTGCTCGACCTGATCGGCGCACCCGTGGCGATCGCCGCCGGCGTCGTCGCCGCCGCCGGCGTCATGGTGGGCTTGCCGGAGTGGCTGCGCTGGCTGACCGCCATCGGCGCGGGCGGAGCGGTCGCGACCGCGGGTCACGCCCTCAATGCCGTCGGCCGCGCCAAGACCGGCGCCGCCTCCGCCGGCGTCGGCAACCCGGCCTATTCGACCGCCGAACTCGCCGGTTCCGTGCTCCTTTCCGGCCTGGCTTTCATCCTGCCCGTGATTGTGGTCCTCCTCCTGCTCGGCCTCGGGGCCTGGGCGCTGCAACGTCGCTACCGGCGCCGGGTCTGATCCCAGATGCCGCTCGCCCTTCCCGCCGCCGTGTGCATGGCGATTCTCGGTGCGTCGCCGCCTCCCGCCGAGCCGGCCGGGCTGCCGCCCTGCGGCAAGCAGCCGGCGGGCGCGCCCGAAGTGCGGGTCGCCGTCGAGTTCCAGGGCGTCGAAGGCGCGCTGCTCGACAACGTGCGTGCGCTGTCCAGCCTCAACCGCCTCTCCGCATCCGCCGACATGACGGAGGAGATGGTCGCGCGGCTCGTGCAGCGCGCTCCGGACGAGGCGCGAACGGCGCTGCGGCCGTTCGGCTATTACGAGCCGACCGTGGCGACGCAGCTCGACCGGGCGGAGGACGGCTGGAAGGCCGTCGTGACGATCGAGCCCGGCACCCCCGTCGTCCTCGTGGCACAGGAAATCGAGGTCACCGGCCCCGGTCGCGACGAGGGCTTCATGCGACGCGCCCTCGAGCGCTCGCCGCTCAGGACCGGCGAGCGCCTGAGCCATGCCGCCTATGACCAGCTGAAAGGCGACCTGCTGCGTGCGGCGCTCGGCAACGGGTTCCTGGACGCCGCGTTCACGGTCAGCGAGCTCGCCGTCGACCCGGCGACGCGCTCGGCGCGCGCCCGGCTCACGCTCGAGACCGGCGAACGCTACCGGTTCGGGCCGACCACGATCGAGCAGTCCGTGGTCCGCGACAGCCTCGTCCGCCGCTACCTGCGGTTCCGGGAAGGGGACTGGTACGACGCCGAGGCGTTGCTGCGCACGCAGTTCGCGCTCGACGACTCGCAGTATTTCTCGCTGTCGGAGGTCATTCCGCAGGAGCGGGACCGCGTCGCGAAGCTCGTGCCGGTGCGGATCACGTCCGAACCCAACAACCGGCACGTCTACACGATCGCGGCGGGCTACGGCACCGACACGGGCGCGCGCGGCACGCTCGGCTGGGAGAACCGCCGCTTCAACGACCGCGGCCACCGCCTGCGGGCGCAGGTCCGCGCCTCCGGCGTCGAAGATTCCGTAAGCCTGACCTACGTCATTCCGTGGAAGGACCCGGCGCTCGAAAAGCTGTCCTTCGAACTCAAAGGGCTCGACCAGCAGCGCGCGGACGTCGAGACGACCGGCGGCACGTTCACCACCGGCCTCACGCAGGTGCGGGGGCGATGGCAGCGCGTACTGTCCCTGACGCTCGACTCCACCGAGGACAAGGTCACCACGGTCAGCGGCGGTTCGACGCAGGTCGACCGCAGCCGGAGCCAGCTGCTCGTGCCCGGGATCTCGTTCGCGCGGCTGCCGCCGGACTTCCTCGGCACCAACGCGGTCGCGACGGGCCTGCGGGCCGAGCTGCTCGCTTCCACCAGCCAGCTCGGTTCGGACACGGACTTCACGCGCCTCAACGTGCGCGACGAGCGCCGGTTCCGGCTGACCGACCAGTGGCAGGTCTACGTGCGCGCCGAACTCGGCGCCAGCCTGGTCGGCGACTTCCAGGAGCTGCCGGCGAACTACCGGTTCTTCGCGGGCGGCGACCAGAGCGTGCGCGGCTACGGCTACGAAGAACTCTCCCCGGTCGACGAGAACGGCAACAAGGTCGGCGGCCGCCACCTGCTGACAGGCACTTTCGAGCTGCAGCGCAGCCTGCCGAAAAACCTCGTGGCGGCGGTATTCGTCGACGCCGGCAACGCCTTCAACACGTTCGGCGACCCGCTCGAGTACTCGGTCGGCGTCGGGCTGCGCTATCGCCTGCCGTTCCTGAGCGTCGGACTCGACGTCGCGCAGTCGGTTTCCGAGTCCGGCCGCAGCCCGCGCCTGCACGTCAACTTCACGCCGGAATTCTGAAATGGGTCTTCCGGCACGCACCTGGGTTCGCTGGCTGCTCGCGGGATTCGCGGCGCTGCTGCTCCTGACCCTCGCCGCAGTCGTCTGGCTCGTATCGACCGAGGCGGGCCTCAGGCGCGCGGTCGCGCTGGTGAGTTCCATCGGACCGGTCGAGATCCGCCTTTCGGGCGCGCGCGGACGCCTGATGGGCCCGCTGCGGATCGACGCCATCGCCATCGAGCATCCACGCGCATCGATCCTCGCCACGGGATTCGAGGCGGACTACGAACCGCTCGAGATCCTGGCCGGCCGGATATCCGCGGAACGCGTGCGGATCGCGGACGCCCGCGTCGAGCTTCGTCCGTCGGGCGGCCCGTCGCAGGCGCCGTCGTTCATGCCCCGCTGGCTGTCGCTCGTGCTCGACGACGCCGCGGTCGCGCAACTGGTCCTGGTTTCGCCTGCCGGTGCCGAAACCCGGTTCGCGGAGATCCGCGGCTCGGCGAAGGTCTCCCACAGCCGGATCGAATTCGCCGGCGTGCAAGCACGCGGCAGCGGATGGGCCGTGGAGTCGGCAAACGGCGCACTGCACGCGCGCGAACCGCTCGCCCTGGAAGTCGAGACCGGCTGGTCGCTCACGGGCGGAACCCGCGTCGCCGGCACCGCGCGGGCGGCCGGCGACCTCGCCCGGCTGCTCGTGGACGCGCGCATCACGGAGCCCGCCATGGCGGGCGTCCGGGCCGAGCTTTCGGATGTCGCGACGGCCATCCGCTGGCGCGGCACGGCAGACATCGAGAGTCTCGACCTCCACCCGTGGATGGACAACCCGCCGCTCGGTCCGCTCGCCGGCACGCTGGATTTCGAGGGTAGCCTCACCCGCCAGGCGGTGCTCGGCGTCATGCACGGCCCGGGGCTGCCGGCACCCGGCGTGCGGGTCGAAGCGGCGGTCCGCTACGTGGACCAGGTCCTGCACGTCGACACGCTGGCGCTCGACACGGCGCCCGACGTCGCGATTCGTGCCGCGGGTACCGTGACGCTCGGCGAGCAGCCTTCCTACGCCATCACCACGGCATGGACCGGGCTTCGCTGGCCGCTCGACGGCGAGCCACTCCTGACCTCGCCGCAGGGCCGCCTTGCCGCACAAGGATGGAGCGAACTCGCCTGGCAATTGAGCGGCGACTTCCGGCCGGCCGGCGGCGCGCCGCTCTCGGGCAAAGCCGCCGGGCGCTTCACCGCGACGGCCATCGAAGTCGATGAGTCGGATTGGCGGGCGCTCGGGGGACGAATTTCCGTTTCCGGTTCGCTCGAACGCGGCGACGGGAAAGCCTGGACGGCCGCGGGACGCGTCGTCGACTTCGACCCCGGGGCATTGCATGCCGCACTGCCGGGCAACGTCAGCTTCGAGTTCCAGGGTTCCGGCCGCGGCTTCGAACCCGAAGGCCCGTGGTCCGCGACGATCCGCGGGCTGCGCGGTACCCTGCGCGACCAGCCGCTGCGCGGAGCCGGCGGCATCCGGCGTGTTCCGGGCGCGGTGGAAGTCGAGGACCTCACGCTCGCGATGGGCTCGGCCCGACTCACCGCCGACGGCAAGCTCGGCCGTGGCGGCGAGTTTCGCGCCACGTTCACCGCGGACGACCTGTCGGCCCTGGCCGCCGAGCTCGGCGGCCAGGTCGACGCGAACCTCGCGCTGCGCGCCGGCATGCTCGACGTCGGATTCACCGGCCACGGCCTCGCGTGGGGCGAGCACCGCGCGGTGGTCCTCTCGGCGGATGCGCGCATCGATCGGCAGGGCAAGCAGCATTCCTGGTTGCGGCTGCGCTCGAACGGGATCACGGTCGGCGGCGTTGCGATCTCCGACACGCGCCTGGCGCTCGACGGGCTGACGGCGGATCACACCCTGCGTTTCCGGGTCGGTGCCGGGCAGGACGCCCTTTCGTTGCGGGGCCGGGGCGCGTATGCGGACGGGCGCTACACGCTGCGCCTCGAAGGCTTCACGGCCAGCGGCCCGCGCCTCGTGCCGTGGCAGCTGGAGTCGCCGGGCCTGCTCGCCGTCGAGACCGGCCAGGTCGGGCTGGATCCGGTCTGCCTGGTCTACGAATCGCGCCGGCTGTGCATGGAAGGTGAATGGCAGGCCGGGGGCGACTGGTTCGTCAAGGTCGCCACCGAAGCGTTTCCGCTCGAGGCGCTCGATCCGAAACGGCTCGGCGCGCCGCGCTACCGCGGCACGCTGGCTGTCGACGCCCGGGCATCCGGGCGCGCCGGCGAGCCGTGGTTGGCCGACCTGCGCGCGGAGATTCGCGACGCCTCGCTCACTTACCTCTCGGCGGGCGGCGAGCAGCGCCGCGTCGAGCTCGGCCTCACGCGGCTCACGCTCGTCTCGGATCCGCAGGACCACCGGCTCGACCTCGGCGTATCGGACGCTTCCGCGCTGCAACTCGCAGTCGCGCTCCGCGCGGCGCGCACGCCCGGCGCGGCACTGGGCGAACTGCCGCTCACCGGCAGCATCAGCGGCCGGACCCGGCAGCTAAACCTGCTCCCGCTGCTCGTCGACTCGATCGACGGCGCCTCGGGCGAGGTCGACCTCGACATCGACGTCGCGGGACGCGTCGCCGCGCCGGAGCTGACCGGCGTCGCCCGGTTTGCCGACGGGACGCTCGATTTCTACCAGACGAACCTGCGGCTGCGGGACCTCGAAGGATCGATCCGGCTGCATGCCGATGCGCTGTCGCTCCAGGCGTCGGGCAGCGCCGGCGACGGCCGGCTCGCCATCGACGGGCGGATCGGCTGGCGCGAGCGGCGGCTGAACGGCGAGCTCGCGCTCACGGGCGACCGGCTGCTCCTCGCCAATGTCCCGGAAGCGCGCATCTACGCTTCGCCCGACCTGAAGTTCCGGCTCGACGGCCGCCGCATCGCGGTGACGGGCGAGGTCGTCGTGCCCGAAGCCTGCATCCAGCCGGCCGACACGGCCGGCGCCGTGCTCGTGTCTTCGGACGAACGCATCGTCCGGCCGGAAGCCGGTCCCGGCGCCGAGGAGCGTTTCGAGGTCACGAGCGACATCCGCCTCACGCTCGGCAGGAAAGTGCAGGTCCGCGCCTTCGGCCTCTCGGCCGCCATCAACGGCGCGGTACGCGCGCGAACGCAGCCGCAGGGCGCGACCACGGCCAGCGGCGAATTCGAGGTTGCGCAGGGCGTCTACCGCGCCTACGGTCGCGAACTCGACGTGGAGCGCGGGCGGCTGCTGTTCACCGGCGGTCCCGTCACGGACCCTGCCGTCGACCTGCGAGCGACGCGCGAGCTGCCCGGTTACACCGTCGGCGTGATCGCGCGCGGCCCGCTGCGCCGGCCGCAGCTCACGCTGTTCTCGGAGCCGAGCCTGCCGCAGGCGCAGATCGCCTCGATGCTGATCGTCGGCCGTTCCAACATCCAGGGCGATCCCGGCGCGGCGGACAGCGAGCTCTCCGCGACCGAACGCGGCGGCGCCCTGCTCGCGGGCCAGCTCGGCAAGTACGTCGGGCTGGACGACGTCGGGCTGATCGAGGACAGCGAGGAAGGCAGCGAGCTGGTGCTCGGGAAATACCTGTCGCCGCGGCTCTACGTCAGCTACGGTATATCCCTTGTGGACGAGATCAACACGCTGAAGCTGCGCTACACGATCGGCGACCAGTGGGTGATTTCCGCGGAGTCCGGCCAGGAGTCCGCGGCCGACATCGAGTACCGGATAGAGAAGTGATGAAGACCGTCATCGTCGACAAGATCGCCTCCGTGACCCAGGCCTGCGCGCTGTCGCACGAGCTGCGCATCTCGGGCGAGATCCCTTGCGAGGAAGGCATCGTGGTCGCGGTCGAGATCCTGACCGACAAGTCCCAGTACAACACGCTCGAGCTGACCAGCGGGCGCATGGCGACCGTGTCGCGCGGCAACGTGGTGGTCGGCGCGCTGGGCCACCGCAAGGCGCTGTTCGGGTATTCCGGCCACCTGCCCGCGAAGCTCGCGCCCGGCGACGTCATCCAGATGCTGAACATCGGCGGCGTGCTCGGCGTCTGCGACTCGGCGAACCCCTCCAAGGGCCGCCCGTTCGACTGCCGCGTGCTCGGCACCGTGCTGCACTTTCCCTACCTCGGCGAGCGCATCGGCGTGCCGGCGCGGGTCGGCATGCGCAAGCTCGACCGCGACGCGCCGCTCGCGACCGGCGGCGTGCCGGTCGTGGCGCTGGCGGGCAGCTGCATGGAGGCGGGCAAGACCGCGGCCGCCTGCGCGATGATCTCGCGCATGCGGCACCGCGGGCTGGTCGTCGACGCCTTCAAGGCGACCGGGGTCTCGCTCAGGCGCGACATCCTGGCGATGGAGGATTCCGGCGCGCGGCACACCGCCATCTTCACCGACTTCGGCATCGTGACGACCACGCCCGCGACCGGGCCCGCGCTCACGCGCTCGATGCTGACCGAGATGGCGGCCGGCCGGCCCGACGTCATCGTCTTCGAGCTCGGCGACGGCATCCTCGGCGCCTACGGCGTCGAGGCGATCCTCGAGGCGCCCGACATCCGCGCGGCGCTGACCGCCGTGGTCCTCTCGGCCAACGACCCGGTCGCGGCCTGGGGCGGCGTCAGGCTGCTGCGCGAGCGCTTCGGCATCGAGCCGGCGGTCGTCACCGGGCCCGCGACCGACAATTCGGTGGGTGTCGACATCATCCGCGAGCAGTTGCAGGTCCCCGCATTCAACGCGATGACGAACGGCGCTGCCCTCGGCGACTGCGTGATCGCCGCTACCGGGCTCGAGCCCGTCGCCCGTTCCGGCGCGATCGAGCAAGAATCGTGAGCGCACGGATACCCGCCGTGATCCTGGGCGGCACCGGCTACGTCGCCGGCGAGCTGCTGCGCCTCGTGCTCGGCCACCCTCGCCTCGCGCTCGCCGCCATCGCCTCGGACAGCCAGCCCGGCGAACCGGTGGCCGCGGCGTTTCCGCACCTCGCCGCGGCCTGCGGCGGCCTGCGTTACGTCTCGATCGCGGACGCGACCGCGACCGTGGCACGCAGCGCCCGCAGCGCCGTGCTCGCTGCCGCTCCGCACGGCGTCTCGCACCGGCTGATCGACGGCCTGCTGGCCGCCGCCGCGGCTGCCGGCGCGCGGCCGTCGGTCGTCGACATTTCGGCCGATTTCCGCTTCGCCGATCTCGCGGAATACGAGCGCGTCTACGGCCACCCGCACGGGGCCCCCGCGCGGGCGAAGGAATTCACCTGCGCGGTGCCGGAGCACCTCGAGCGCGCGCCGACGCCGCACGTCGCCCACCCGGGCTGCTTCGTGACCGCCTCGCTGCTCGCGGTCGTGCCGCTGTTGAAGCTCGGTCTGGCGGAGGGCCCGGTTTTCGTCTCGGCGGTGACCGGCAGCACCGGTTCCGGCCGCAGCCCGGGGCCAGGAACGCACCACCCGCTGCGCCACGCCGACCTCTACGCCTACAAAGCGCTCGTGCACCGTCACGGTGCGGAGATCGCCGCGCTCGCGCGCTCGGCCGCGGGACGCGAGGCGGACGTCGCCTTCGTCCCGCACTCCGGGCCCTTCGCGCGCGGCATCCACGCCACCGCGCAGGCCCGGCTCGCCCGGGCCGTCGACACGCCCGCCGCGATCGCGGCGCTCCGGGAGTTCTACGCCGGGCGGCCCTTCGTGCGCGTGCTCGACGCGCCGCCGAGGATGAAAGACGTGGTCGCGAGCAATTATGCTCACCTGTCGGCGGCGGCGGGCGGCGGTACGATCGCCGTCATGTCGACCGTGGACAACCTGGTCAAGGGCGCCGCCGGCGGCGCCATCCAGTGGATGAACCGTCTCCTGGGTTTCGCGGAGACGGACGGATTGGCGGCGCCGGCGCCGGGGTGGACATGAACCATCGCATCGACCAGTCGGCCGTGATCGCCGCGTTGCGGGGCGCCGCGCCGTACATCCGCCTCTACAAGGGCAAGACCTTCGTCATCAAGGCGGGCGGCGCGATCTTCGGCGACGTCGCGGGGACGCGTTCGCTGATCGAGCAGATCGCGATCCTCCACCACCTCGGGATCCGCGTCGTGCTCGTGCACGGCGGCGGCCCGCAGCTCGACGAGATGCAGCGCTCGCTCGGCATCGAGCCGCGCCTGGTGCGGGGCCGGCGCGTGACCGACGGCCGTTCCATCGACGCGACGACCATGGTGCTCAACGGGCTCATCAATACCCGCATCCTTGCCGCCTGCCGCGAGGTCGGCATCGATGCGGTGGGCCTCTCGGGCGTGGACGCGGGCCTGGTGCGCGCGAACCGCCGCCCGCCCGTGAATGTCGACGGCGAGGCCGTGGACTACGGCTTCGTCGGCGACATCGTCTCGATCGACCCGTCGGTCATCCGCAAGGAACTCGATGCGGGACTGATGCCGGTGGTCAGTCCCCTGTCGGCGGACGACGCAGGGACCGTGCTCAACGTCAACGCGGACACCGTCGCCGCGGCGGTCGGCGCGGCGCTCGGCGCGGAGAAGCTGATCCTGTGCACCGGCGCGCCGGGCATCCTCGAGCGCATCGACGACCCGCGCTCGCTGGTCTCTTACACGGATCTCGCGGGCCTGAAGCGGCTGGAGCAGTCCGGCGGCCTCGCGGGCGGGATGCTGCCGAAGGCCTCGGCGATCGAGTCGGCGATCCGCGGCGGCGTCCGCCGCGTGCACGTCATCTCGTACAACGCCCGCGACAGCGTGCTCGCCGAAGTGTTCACGAACGAGGGCACGGGAACCATGGTGGTCGCCGACGTCAAGGCGCTCACCCCGGCCGAACAGCATCCAGAAGGAGACCGCAAGCCATGAACAGCAAGGTCATGACCATCCTCGCAATCGTGCTGATCGCGCTCGGCGCTTTCGGCCTCGCGCGCGGCAAGTTCAGCTACACCGAAGACAAGCACGAGGCGGAGATCGCCGGCATCGAGTTGTCGGTCAAGGACAAGGAGACCGTCGCCGTCCCGCAGTGGCTCTCGATCGGGGCGATCGCAGCCGGCGCCCTGCTGCTGGTCTTCGGGCGTCGCAAATAGGAGCGCGCACATGAACGACAATACCGGCAAGCTCATCCTGCGCGTCACGCTCGGCGTGCTGGTCCTGTTGCACGGCATCAGCAAGCTGCGGGGCGGGATCGGCTGGCTCGACGGCATGCTCGCGAACGCGGGCCTGCCCGCGTTCTTCAAATACGGCGTCTACGTCGGCGAAGTGCTCGCGCCGCTCGCGGTCATCGCCGGCTGGTACTCGCGGATCGGCGCCTGGCTGATCGCGGTGAACATGCTGTTCGCGCTCGGTCTTGCGCACGGAGCGGAGCTGTTCGCATTCAACGAACAGGGCGCGCTCAAGCTCGAGACCCAGTACATGTTCTTCTTCTCGGCGATCGCGCTCGCCCTGATCGGCCCGGGACGCCATGCCGTCAACCAGAAATGAGGGAGCGCCACGGAACCGGCCGGACCGGCTGGCTGCGCGCGGCGGTCCTCGGCGCGAATGACGGAATCGTCTCGACCGCCAGCCTGCTGATCGGGGTCGCGGCGGCCGGGGGCTCGCAGGCCGCGATCTTCACGGCCGGGCTCGCCGGCCTGGTCGCCGGCGCGATGTCCATGGCGGCCGGCGAGTACGTGTCCGTCAGCTCGCAGGCCGACACCGAGCGCGCCGACCTCGCGCGCGAACGCGCGGAACTGGCGGAGGACCCCGAGGCCGAGCACCGCGAACTCGCCGCGATCTACGTGGGCCGCGGCCTCGACCCGAGGCTCGCCTCGGAGGTCGCCAAGCAGCTTGCGGCGAAGGACGCGCTGGCCGCGCATGCGCGCGACGAACTCGGCATCTCGGAGCAGCTGCGGGCGCGCCCGACGCAGGCCGCGCTCGCCTCCGCCGCCGCCTTCGCGGGCGGCGCCGCGTTGCCGCTGGCGGCCGCGGTCCTCGCGCCGCCCGACTCGGCACCGCGGGTCGTCGCCGCGCTCTCGCTGGCCTTCCTCGCACTCCTCGGCGCGGTCGCCGCGCGCGTCGGGCGGTCGAACGTCGTGCGCGGCACGCTGCGCGTGACGTTCTGGGGCGCGCTCGCAATGGCGCTCACGGCGGCGATCGGCCGCGCGTTCGGCGTCGCGGCCTGAGCGATCCGCGATGGCGCCGCACGTGCTCGACAACCCCGTCTGGCATTCGCTGACCACCCAGCACGCGGGGCTCGCGCTCAACGCCGAGGGCGCGGCGCGTTATCCGGCCGCCATCGTGCCCTTCGCCGCCGTCAGCGAGCCGTCGGCGCGCTCGGCGAACCAGCTGACCAGCCTGATCGACGACGGCGAGTCGGTGTTCGTCGTCGGCGTCGCTCCGGACCCGCCACCCGGCTGGCAGCTCGAGCCGAAGAAGCCGGTGCTGCAGATGGTCTGCAACGCGCGCGCGACCGGGGTGCCCGGACCGCCGGTGACGGCCATGGGCGCGGAACAGGTGCCCGACATGGTCGGCCTCACCGATCTCGTGTTCCCGGGCTTCTTCCGTGCGCGCACGCTGGAGATGGGCAGCTACTTCGGCATCTACCACGGGTCGCGGCTCGCCGCGATGGCCGGCGAGCGAATGCGCCTGGACGGCTACCAGGAGATTTCCGCCGTCTGCACGCACCCGGACTACACCGGTAGGGGCTACGCGCAGCACCTGCTCGGCGTGCTGTGCAACGCGGCCTTCGACCGCGGGTTCACGCCGTTCCTGCACGTCTACGCCGACAACGCCCGCGCTATCGCTGTCTACCGGCGGATGTCCTTCGTGGACCGGACCGTCCTGCCGTTCTGGGCGCTGCACCAGTGACCGTACTGGAAACGGAACGCCTGCTGCTGCGCGAGTTCACCGCGGACGACGCCGGGTTCGTGCTGCGGCTGGTCAACGAGCCGGCCTTCCTGCGCTACATCGGCGATCGCGGCGTGCGCACGCCGGACGACGCACGGCGCTACATCGCCGACGGACCGGTCGCGGGTTACGCGCGCGACGGGCACGGACTGATGTGCGTGGTACGCAAGGCCGACGGTGCCGGCGTCGGCATGTGCGGCGTGCTCAAGCGCGACACGCTGCCGGACCCGGACATCGGCTTCTCCTTCTTCCCGGAGTTCTGGTCGCAGGGCTACGCGCTGGAGTCCGCGCGCGCGGTCATGCACCACGCCCGCGGGACGCTCGGCCTCGGCCGAGTCGTCGCCATCACCACGAAGGACAACGAGCCCTCGATGCGCCTGCTCGGCAGGCTCGGTTTCCGGTTCGAGCGCATGCTCGCCCTGGGCGCGGAGGAGCTGCGCCTGTTCGCGAACGAACCGTGAAGCGCTGCGCCTGGGCACGGTCGCCGGCGATGGTCGCCTACCACGACCGCGAGTGGGGCGTCCCGATGCACGACGACCGCGTGCTGTTCGAATTCCTCATCCTCGAGGGCGCCCAGGCCGGGCTAAGCTGGGAGACCATCCTCAACAAGCGCGAAGCCTACCGGCGCGCGTTCGCGGGGTTCGACCCGGGGAAGGTCGCGCGCTTCACGGTCGCGCGACGCGCCCGCCTGATGCAGGATGCGGGCATCGTCCGCAACCGGCTCAAGATCGAGAGCGCCGTGACCAACGCGGTGGCTTTCCTCGCCGTGCAGCGCGAGTTCGGCAGCTTCGACCGGTACCTCTGGGGATTCGCAGGCGGCAAGCCGGTCCGCGGCCGGTTCCGCACGTCGCGTGAACTGCCCGCGCGGACGGACCTCTCCGACGCACTCAGCAAGGACCTGAAGCGCCGCGGCTTCCGCTTCGTCGGCACGACCATCTGCTATGCGTTCCTGCAGGCGGTCGGCGTCGTCAACGACCACACGATCGGCTGCTTCCGCAGGAACGTCTCGTGAGTCTCCTCGACCCGCAGGTGCTCGCCTTCGCGCTGGTCGCCGCGCTGATGACGCTCTCCCCCGGCGCGGACACGTTCCTGGTGGTGCGCAACACCCTGCGCGGCGGGCGCGGCGACGGCTGGGCGACCGTCGCCGGGATCTGCTCGGGGCTGTTCGCCCATGCGCTGCTGTCCGCGCTCGGCGTTTCCGCGATCCTCGCGCATTCGGCGACCGCGTTCCTGGCGCTGAAGGTCGCGGGCGCCGCGTACCTGGCCTGGCTCGGCCTGCAGTCGCTGCGTTCAGCCGCCCGGGATGCGACCGGCACGGCGCAGGCCACCGCACCCGCGCCCACGCGCGTGCCCGCCGCGCGCGCCTACCGCGAAGGCCTCTTGACCAACCTGCTCAACCCGAAGGTCATCGTGTTCTACCTGGCGCTGCTGCCGCAGTTCCTCGCCCCCGGCGACGCGGTGGTCGCCAAGTCCCTGCTGCTGACCGCGATCCACGTCGTCCAGGGCATCCTGTGGCTCGGGTTCGTCGCCTGGGGCGTCGACCGGTCGCGCCGGTTCTTCCTGCGCCCGGCGCTCAGGCGCTGGATGGACGCGCTCTGCGGGACGGTGCTGGTCGCGCTCGGCGTGCGGCTCGCGATCGCGCAACGATGAACCGGCGCATCGCGCAGGTAGCCCTCCTGGTCCGCGATTACGACGAGGCCATCCGCTTCTTCACGCGCGCGCTCGGATTCGAACTGCTGGAGGACAGCCCGCGCGAAGGCGGCAAGCGCTGGGTGCGCGTCGGTCCGGCCGGCGAAGCGGGCTCGGCATTGCTGCTGGCACGCGCCGCCACGCCCGCGCAGGAACGCGCGGTGGGCAACCAGTCCGGCGGGCGCGTGTTCATGTTCCTCGAGACCGACGACTTTGCGCGAGACCATGCGCGCCTGCGCACGGCGGGCGTGCGCTTCACGGAGGAGCCACGCGACGAGGACTACGGCACGGTCGCGGTGTTCCTGGACCTCTACGGCAACAAGTGGGACCTGATCGAGCGTAAGCGTCCGTCATGAAGATGCCCGTCCTGTTCGTCGGCCACGGCAACCCGATGAACGCCATCGAGAAGAATGCGTTCCACCTCGGCTGGGCCGCAGTGGCGAAGCGCATCCCGCGGCCGAAGGCGGTCCTGTGCGTGTCCGCGCATTGGGAGACGCAGGGCGCCCGGGTCACGGCCGCCGCAGCCCCCGACACGATCCACGACTTCTTCGGTTTCCCGCAGGCGCTGTTCGACGTGCGCTACCCGGCTCCCGGCGATCCCGCGCTGGCGGCGCGCGTCGCCGCCCTCGTCACCGGCGAGCAGGTGCAACTCGACCCGGGCCGCGGCATCGACCATGGCGCGTGGAGCGTCCTGGTTGCGATGTATCCGGAGGCGGACGTCCCGGTAGTCCAGCTCGGCATGGACACGCGCCTGCCCGGGGCTCACCACCTCGCGCTGGGGCGCGAACTCGCGCCGCTGCGCGACGAGGGCGTGCTGGTCGTCGGCAGCGGCAACGTCGTCCATAACCTGCGACTCTTCGACTTCCGTGATCCCGCCCCGCTCGGCTGGGCGCTGGCCGCAGACCGGCTGCTGCGCGGCCTGATCGCGGACCGGCGCCACGACGAGCTGGCCGCCTGGCCGGAGCGGCCCGAAGCACGCCTTCCGGTCCCGACCCCCGAGCACTACCTGCCCCTCCTTTACGCGGTTGCACTGCAACAACCCCATGAAAAGGCCGAGTTTTTCAATGTCGCCGTGCCCGGCTCGATCTCGATGACGTCGGTGCTCATCGGCGGCGGCGATGCCGCAGAGTAAGATGCGCGCCGAGGGGGAACCACTCATGAACAAGAAATTCCTGGTCGCCTGGCTGGTCATCTTCGTGCTCTACATGTTGGGCGGAATCGTGGTCCACGGCGTGATGCTGCACGCCGACTACCTCGCCACCGGCCTCATGCGCCCGGAGGCCGAGGCGCAGAAGATGGTGCATCTCATGGCGCTCGCGCACCTGCTCATGGCGGGCGCGTTCGTGTGGATCTACGTGCGCGGCGTCGAGAACAGGCCGTGGCTCGGGCAGGGCCTGCGCTTCGGGCTCGCGGTCGCCGTGCTGTTCATGCCGATCTACATCATCTACTACGTCGTGCAGCCGACGCCGGGCATCCTTGCCGCCAAGCAGATCGCGTTCGACACGATCCTGACGCTGGTCCTCGGCGCGGTCGTGGCATTCCTGTACCGCGGCGAGGGTCGTTGACGACCGATCGCTGGATCGACGTCGGCGCGAGCGAGGAGCTCGCGAAGCAGCCGGTGCAGGAAGTCCGCGTCGGCGCGAAGCGCATCGCGCTCTCGCACCGGGACGGCGCGTTCGGCGCCATCTCCGGCAACTGCAACCACGTGGGCGGGCCCCTCGGCCGGGGCACGCTCGAGGGCGACTTCGTCACCTGCCCCTGGCACTACTACAAGTTCCACTGGCAGACCGGCGAAGGCGAGCCGGGCTACGAAGCGGACCGCGTCCCATCGCACGCCGTCAAGGTCGAGGACGGGCGCGTGCTCGTCTCGGAATCCCCGGTGACGAAACGCGGGCACCTGCCGAAGGCGCCGCACCCGCTCGCGCGGACGCCGGTGCGCGAACCGGGCCCGATCCGCATCCTCGGCCTGTCCACGACGACCATGACCCGCGATCGCCCGCGCTACAGCACGTCCGAGGACCTGCTCCTGCACGCGCTCGCGAACGCGCGCGAGGGGGGCAGCGCCGATTGCGATGCCCGGGTGATCAAGGTCCGCGACCTGGCGTTCCGCGCCTGCGAGGGCTACTACTCCAAGTCCGCGCGCGCCTGCACCTGGCCCTGCTCGATCACCGAGATGGATTCGAAGGACCAGATGGAGCAGGTGTACGAGGGCGTCGTGCACTGGGCGGACGTGATCGTCATCGCGACGCCGATCCGCTGGGGCGGCGCAAGCAGCCTCTACTACAAGATGATCGAGCGGATGAACTGCATCCAGAACCAGGAGACGGTCGCGAACCGCCACCTGCTGCGCAACAAGGTCGTTTCGCTGATCGTCACCGGCGGCCAGGACAACGTCCAGGCCGTGGTCGGCCAGGTGCTGACCTTCTTCGCCGAGCTCGGCTGCCAGTTCCCGCAGTTCCCCTTCATCGCGCACACGCGCGGCTGGAGCGCCGAGGACATGGAGAACAACGAGGCGCACGTGCGCGACTCGAAGTTCCTGCACGACGGCGCCGCCGCGCTGGTGCGCCGCTCCGCCGACATGGCCCGCGTGATGATCGAGAGCGCGCTCGGCGAGGGCGCGCTGGTCCGCGGCGGGCGCAAGGGTCACCGCCTCGACACGCAAAGGAGTCCGTCATGACCGCCGTGCTCGCGCTCTGGCTGCCGATCCTCGTTTCCGCCGTGCTCGTGTTCGTCGCGAGTTCGATCATCCACATGGCGCCCCTGTGGCACCGCAACGAGCTGCCGGCGCCGCCGGACGGAGACCGGCTGCAGGACGCCCTGCGGCCTTTCGGGCTGAAGCCCGGCGAGTACATGCTGCCGCGCGCCGCGAACATGAAGGACTGCAATGCGCCGGAGTTCGTCGAGAAGCTCAAGCGCGGTCCGGTGCTGCTGATGACCGTCGTGCCGAACGGCCCCATGAACATGTCGAAGCCGCTCGTGCAGTGGTTCGCATACACGGTCGTCGCGTCCTTCCTGGTCGCCTACGTGGCCGCGGCGGCACTCCCCGCGGGCGCGCCGTACCTGGCCGTATTCCGCATCGCGGGCATGACCGCGTTCATCGCCTACGCCATCGGCCTCTGGCAGCAGTCCATCTGGTACAGCCGACCCTGGTCCACGACGCTCAAGCTCACGTTCGACGGCCTGATCTACGGGCTGCTGACCGCAGGCGCCTTCGGCTGGCTCTGGCCGGCGGGCGGATGATCGGCCGGCTCTTCCGCGTCCGGGTCGAGGTATCGGTTCACGCGGATCACGTGGCGCTGCGCTGCGTTGGCAAGTACTCGCGCGCCGAGGCATTCCGCGTGAGCGACCAGGCTTTCCGGGAGGCGGCGGCCGCGGGCAAGAGGAGCGCGCTCATCGACGTGCGCGCCGTCACCGGCAGCGTGCCTTCGATCCTCGACCGCTTCGACATCGGCGTGCGCATCGCGGCCCGGCACCACGAGCAACGGCCGCGGGTCCGGCTCGCCCTGCTCGGGCACGAGCCGATGATCCGCCCGGACCGGTTCGGCGAGATCGTGGCCCGCAACCGCGGCGCCGACGCGCGGGTGTTCACCGTCGAGGCCGACGCCCTCGAATGGCTGGGCGCCGCGTAGGCCCGATTTTGCATTGCGACATGCCCGCAAGCTTGCATTCCCGCTTGCCGTATGCGCTAGACTCGACCGGCAGACGTGGGAGGTAGGGATGAAGTGTCTCTATTACGTCGCGCCGGAACTCGACAGCACCGCGCAGGTCGCGGACGACCTCCGTGACGTCGGCATCGACGACTTCTTCGTCCACGTCATCGCGAAGGACGAATCCGGCCTCAAGAAGCGCCACATCCACGCCGGCAACTACCTCGAGACGCTGGACTTCGTCCGCGAAGGCTTCATGGGCGCCGCGATCGGCCTGTTCGCCGGCGTCGTCGGCTGCATCATGCTGGACCACTTCGGGCCGTTCGAGAACATCCCCTGGTTCGTCTACGTCGCGCTGTGCGGCGTGGCGACGCTGTTCGGCGCCTGGGAAGGCGGCCTGATCGGCGTGGAGAAGGAGAACAAGAAGCTCGAACGATTCCACGACGACATCGAGGCCGGCAGGTACCTGATCCTGATCTACGCGCGCCGCGACCAGGAGTCGGTCGTCCGCCACATGATGAGCCGGCGCCATCCCGAGGCCGAGTTCGCGGGCCTCGACAGCCACTTCGTCAATCCGTTCACGACCGTGAGGCGGCGCCGGACAAACGGCGATCGGGTGCGCGCGTAACAAGGGGGCTCCCCGATGGCGATCGCAGTTGTCCTCGTCCTTCTCGTCATCGGCTCCCTGATATTCCACTTCGCGAGTCCGTGGTGGTTCACGCCCATCGCGTCGAACTGGGCGACCATGGACGACACCGTGATCCTGACCTTCTGGGTCACGGGAATCGTGTTCGTGATCGTCAACCTGTTCCTGGCCTGGGTCGTGTGGAAGTACCGGCACCGCAAGGACCACAAGGCGGACTACGACCCGGAGAACAAGAAGCTCGAGTGGTGGCTGACCGTCGTCACTTCGGTGGGCGTCGCAGCGATGCTGGCGCCGGGCCTGTTCGTGTGGGGCAAGTTCGTGGACGTCCCCGATGACGCGGCGGTCGTCGAGGCGCTCGGGCAGCAATGGCACTGGAGCTACCGCCTGCCGGGCGCCGACGGCGAGCTCGGCCACAGCGACGCGACACTGATCACGCCGGACAATCCCTTCGGCCTCGACCCCGAGGACCCGAAGGGCGGCGACGACGTGCTCGTCGCGTCGCCGGAGCTGTACCTGCCGGTCGACCAGCCGGTGAAGGTGCTGCTGCGCTCCAAGGACGTGCTGCACAACTTCACCGTCACCCAGTTCCGCGTGAAGATGGATCTCGTGCCCGGGATGATCACGCACCTGTGGCTCACGCCGACGGTGCCGGGCTCCTACGAGATCCTGTGCGAGGAGCTCTGCGGCGTCGGCCACTTCGCGATGCGCGGCCGGGTCGTCGTCACTCCGCGCCAGGAATACGATGCCTGGCTGGCGCGGCTGCCGACCTTCGACGACACGCAGGCGCTCGCCGCCGCCGACCCGCACGCCGGCGCCGGCCAGTACGCCGTGTGCTCGGCTTGCCACGGCGCCGCCGGCGAGGGCAACCCGGCGCTCAACGCGCCGCGGCTCGCCGGCCAGGAGGCCTGGTACCTCCGGCGCCAGCTCCACGCGTTCCGCGACGGGCTGCGCGGCGCGCACGAGCTCGACACCTACGGCGCGCAGATGCGGCCGTTCGCGGCCATGCTCGCGGACGACGCCGCGATCCGCAACGTCGCGGCCTACCTCGAGGCGATGCCCGGCCAGGCCCAGCAGGCGACCGTCTCCGGCGACGCGGAGCGCGGCAGCCGCCTGTTCGGCACCTGCGCTTCCTGCCACGGAAACGAAGGACAGGGCCAGTGGGCGCTGAACGCGCCGCGGCTCGCCGACATGTCGGACTGGTACCTGGTCCGGCAGCTGCAGAACTTCCAGCACGGGGTCCGCGGCAGTCACCGACAGGACTTCTACGGCTGGCAGATGGCGACGTTCGCCGACGCGCTCAAGAACGAGCGTTCGATCAATGACGTCGTCGCCTACATCAACACGCTCGATCCGGAGCCGGTCCGCACGGCGAGGAAGGACTGATGGCCTACGTCGCAATCGCCGACCGGGACGCGCCGGTCCACGACCCCCACACGTTCATCGAGAAGTACGTCTGGAGCCAGGACCACAAGGTCATCGCGATCCAGTACGCGGTGGTCGCGATCTTCGTCGGGCTGGTCGCGCTCGTGCTCTCGGCGCTGATGCGCCTGCAGCTCGGCTTCCCGGACACCTTCCATTTCGTCGACCCCAGCCAGTATTACCAGTTCATCACCATGCACGGCATGATCATGGTGATCTACCTGCTGACCGCGCTGTTCCTCGGCGGCTTCGGCAACTACCTGATCCCGCTCATGTGCGGGTCGCGGGACATGGTGTTCCCGTACATGAACATGCTGTCCTTCTGGGTCTACCTGCTCGCGGTGATCGTGCTGCTCGCGAGCTTCTTCGTGCCGGGCGGGCCGACCGGCGCGGGCTGGACGCTCTACCCGCCGCAGGCGGTGCTGCCGGGCACGCCGGGCGCCGGCTGGGGCATCATCCTGATGCTCGTCTCGCTCGGCATCTTCATCGTCGCCTTCACGATGGGCGGCCTCAACTACGTGACGACCGTGCTGCAGGCCCGCTGCCAGGGCATGACGCTGATGCGCATGCCGCTCTCGGTCTGGGGCATCTTCATGGCGACGATCCTGGGCCTGCTCGCATTCCCGGCGCTGTTCGTCTCCGCCATCATGATGACGCTCGACGGCACGCTCGGCACCAGCTTCTTCATGCCGGCCATCAGCTCGATGGGCGCCAACCCGGGGCACGACGGCGGCAGCCCGCTGCTGTTCCAGCACCTGTTCTGGTTCTTCGGGCACCCGGAGGTCTACATCGTCGCCCTGCCCGCCTTCGGCATCGTATCGGACCTGCTCTCGACGCACGCGCGCAAGAACATCTTCGGCTACCGGATGATGGTCTGGGCGATCCTCGCGATCGGCGGACTGTCGTTCGTCGTGTGGGCGCACCACATGTACGTGTCCGGCATGAACCCCTACTTCGGGTTCTTCTTCGCGACGACCACGCTGATCATCGCGATCCCGACGGCGATCAAGGTCTACAACTGGGTATTGACGCTCTGGAAGGGCGACATCCACCTGACGGTGCCGATGCTGTTCGCGATCGGATTCATATTCACGTTCGTGCACGGCGGCCTGACGGGCCTGTTCCTCGGCAACGTGACAGTGGACCTGCCGCTCTCCGACTCGTATTTCGTGGTCGGGCACTTCCACATGGTCATGGGCGTCTCGCCGATCCTGGTCGTGTTCGGCGCGATCTACCACTGGTACCCGAAAATCACCGGCCGGATGTGGAATGACCGGCTGGGCCGCATCCACTTCTGGCTGACCTTCCTCGGCACCTACGCCATCTACCTGCCGATGCACTACCTCGGGATCCTCGGCGTGCCGCGCCGCTACTACGCCCTCGGCGACACCGATTTCCTCCCCCAGTCCGTCCACACGATCAACGCGGCCATCACGATCGCCGCGCTGGTCGTCGCCGCATCGGTCGTCATCTTCCTCTACAACATGATCGTGAGCCTGTGGCGGGGCGAGAAGGCGCCACCGAATCCCTGGAAGGCGACGACGCTCGAGTGGCAGACGCCCGACACGCCGCCCAGGCACGGCAACTGGGGCCCGCGCCTGCCGGTCGTGCACCGCTGGGCCTACGACTACAGCGTGCCCGGCGCGCCTGAGGACTTCACGCCGCAGAACGTCCCGGTCGACGCGCGCCACGCGACCGGCACCGGCCACGGCGAGGGCTAGGACCCGCCTTGAGCAACTCCGCCATCTTCGTCGCGCTGCTGGTCGGTATCGCGGTCTGGTTCGCGGTCGCGAGCCGCCTGACGGCCAAGCCCTGGCAGAACCGCGGCGAGGCGGGCGACGTCGGCGCGCTCGGCTTCACGCCGCAGCGCATCGGCCTTTGGGTGTTCATGGCGGTCGTCACCTCGCTGTTCTCGCTGTTCCTCACCGCCTACTCGATGCGCATGCACCACAGCGTCGGCTGGTGCCACCTCACCATCCCGAACATCCTGTGGTTCAACACCGGCGTGCTGCTCGCCGCGAGCCTCGCGCTGCAGTTCGCCTCGAACTCGGCCAGCGACGGCCGGCGCGAATTCGCGCGGGCGGCGTTGATCGCCGCCGGCGCGCTGTCGATCGGGTTCCTGGCCGGCCAGGTGCTCGCCTGGCGTGCCGTCGGGCCTTCGCTCTACTTCGTGCAGGGCAGTCCCGCCGTCGCGTTCTTCTACGTGCTCACCATCGTGCACGGCCTGCACCTGGTCGGCGGCCTGGTCGTGCTCGGCCGGGCCAGCCTGCGCTTCGCCGGTGGCGCGGAACTGATCGACCTGCGCCAGAGCCTCTCGCTCTGCGCGACCTACTGGCATTTCCTGCTGCTCGTCTGGCTCGCCGTGTTCGGCGTGCTGCTGTTCCTGTGAGAGGACGCGAAGCCCATGGCCCATGACGCACACGCCGCCGCCTTGCCCCCGCTGAAGCAGGTCGTCGCCGACTTCGCCGGCGACAAGCAGTCGTTCCAGGTGCCCTGGGGCAAGGCGATGATGTGGATCTTCCTGCTCTCGGACACCTTCATCTTCACCTGCTTCCTGACGGCCTACATGAACGTCCGGATGTCGACGATGGAGCCGTGGCCGAACCCGAGCGAGGTGTTCGCGCTGCACATGTTCGGCCGCGACATCCCGATGATCCTGATCGCGATCATGACCTTCGTCCTGATCACCTCGAGCGGCACGATGGCGCTCGCCGTGAACTACGGCTACCGCCGCGACAGGCGCCACACCGTGCTGTTCCTGTGCGCGACCGCCGCGCTCGGCGCGACCTTCGTCGGCATGCAGGCCTTCGAGTGGACCAAGCTGATCATGGAAGGCGTTCGGCCCTGGGAGAATCCCTGGGGCGCGCCGCAGTTCGGGTCGTCGTTCTTCATGATCACGGGCTTCCACGGCTGCCACGTGACCGCGGGCGTCATCTACCTGCTGGTCACCGCCCGGCGGGTGTCCTCGGGATTCTATGATCGCAAGGGCTCGTACGAGACGGTCGAGGTCGCGGGCCTGTACTGGCACTTCGTGGACCTCGTCTGGGTGTTCATCTTCGCCTTCTTCTACCTCTGGTGACCGGCATGAACCACGCAGTGCAAGCGACCGAGGGCCACCAGCAGCATCCGCTCACGATCTACCTGTGGATCTGGCTGCTGCTGTTCGTGCTCTCCGCGTTCTCGTACATGGTGGACTACTTCCACCTGCAGGGCATGCTGCGCTGGTCCCTGATCCTGCTGTTCATGGTCCTGAAGGCGGGCCTGATCGTCGCCATCTTCATGCACATGGCCTGGGAGCGGCTCGCGCTGAAGCTCGCGATACTCGTGCCGCCGCTGTGCCTGCTGGTGCTGATCGCATTCATGGCGATCGAAGGCGACTACACGTTCCTGACGCGCGGGAGCGCCTTCATCCGGTGATATCATGGGGCCGTGCGCCCCGTGATCCGCGAGCCGGACTTCGTGCAGAGCGTCGCAGACGCGCTGCAATTCATCTCCTACTACCACCCGGCCGACTACATCGCGCACCTCGGGCGCGCGTACGCGCGCGAGCAGTCGCCGGCCGCGAAGGACGCGATCGCGCAGATCCTGACCAACTCGCGGATGTGCGCCGAGGGCCACCGCCCGCTCTGCCAGGACACCGGCATCGTCAACGTGTTCGTGAAGGCGGGGCTCGGCGCGCGCTGGGACACGCGGCGCTCGCTTCAGGAGCTGGTCGACGAGGGCGTCAGGCGCGGCTACGGCCTGGTGGAGAACCGCCTGCGCGCCTCGATCGTCGCCGATCCATTGTTCGCGCGGAAGAATACCGGCGACAACACGCCGGCCGTCGTGCACGTCGAGCTGGTCGCGGGCGACACGGTCGAAGTGACGGTCGCCGCGAAAGGCGGCGGCTCCGAGAACAAGTCGAAGCTCGCGATGCTGAACCCCTCCGATTCGCTCGTAGACTGGGTGCTGGAGACCGTCCCGAAGATGGGCGCAGGCTGGTGCCCGCCAGGCATGCTCGGCATCGGCGTCGGCGGCACGGCCGACAAGGCCGTGGTGCTCGCGAAGGAATCGCTGATGGACCCGATCGACATGCACGAGCTGCTGGCGCGCGGGCCGGCGTCGAAGCTCGAGGAACTGCGCGTCGAGCTGTACGAGAAGGTCAACGCGCTCGGCATCGGCGCCCAGGGCCTCGGCGGCCTCACGACCGTTCTCGACGTAAAGATCCGCACGTTCGCGACCCACGCGGCTTCCAAGCCAGTGGCCATGATCCCGAACTGCGCCGCAACGCGGCACGCGCACTTCGTGCTGGACGGCAGCGGCCCGGTCGCGCTCGACCCCCCGCCGCTCGATCTCTGGCCGGACGTTCACTGGACGCCGTCCGCGCAGTCGCGGCGCGTGGATCTCGATTCGCTGACTCAGGACGAAGTGCGCGGGTGGAAGCCCGGACAGACGCTGCTGCTGTCGGGCCGCATGCTCACCGGCCGCGACGCCGCGCACAAGCGGCTGGCGGACCTCTTGGGCGCGGGCAAGGAACTGCCCGTGGACCTGCGCGGGCGCGTCATCTATTACGTCGGGCCTGTGGACCCGGTTCGCGGCGAAGCGGTGGGCCCCGCGGGCCCGACGACCGCGACGCGCATGGACAAGTTCACCGACCTGCTGCTCGAGAAGACCGGCTTGTTCGCGATGGTCGGCAAGGCCGAGCGCGGGCCGGCCGCGATCGAGTCTATCCGCAGGCACGGGTCGGCCTACCTGATCGCGGTGGGCGGGGCCGCGTACCTGGTGTCGAAGGCGATCCGCAAGGCCCGGGTCGTCGCGTTCCCCGACCTCGGCATGGAAGCGATTTACGAGTTCGAGGTCGCGGACATGCCGGTCACGGTCGCGGTGGACGCGCGCGGCGAATCGGTGCACTCGACCGGGCCGGCGGAATGGGGCAAGAGGATCCGCGAGCTCGGTATTCCGGTGCGCGTGGCCTGACGCCGGATCCTACGGGGCTAACGCCTTGCAGCTGCTCGATGCCGACCAGGTACGCACACGGCTGACGTTGCCAAGGCTCATCGACGGACTCGAACAGGCGTTCCGCCGCGACGCCGTGGTTCCCGCCCGCCTGATCCTGAATCCGCCGGGCGGCGCCGGAGACCGCCATTTCCTCGTCATGCCGGCCTTCGCCGCGGACGGATCCGCAGCCGTCAAGCTCGTCACCATCGTCCCCGGAAACGCCGAGCGCGGCCTGCCGACGATCCAGGCGGTGGTCGTCGCCTTCTCGGCCGACGGTCTGCCAGCCGCCGTATTGGACGGGACGGCAGTTACGCGGCTGCGCACCGCGGCGGCATCCGCGCTCGCCTCGAAATACCTGTCGCGCGCGGACAGCAGGCGGCTCACCGTGATCGGCACCGGGGCGCAGGCGCCGTGGATGGTGGCGGCGCACGCGGTCGTGCGGCCGATCGAATGGGTCGAGGTCTGCGGGCGCCGTCCCGAGCGCGTCCGCGCGACGGTCGCGGCCATCCGCAAGATCGTAGCGCCGGCAATCGATGTCGCCGCCGCAGCGTCGCCGGAGCAGTCGGTTCGTGCGGCCGACATCGTCAGCTGCGCGACGAGCAGCGCCACGCCTGTCTTGGCCGGCGCCTGGCTGAAACCGGGCGCGTTCGTCGACCTCGTGGGAAGTTTCACGCCTTCCATGCGCGAGGCAGACGATGATGTCGTACGGGGCGCGCGGATCTTCGTCGACACGTTTGAAGGGGCGCTTGCAGAGGCGGGCGACCTGCTCGACCCGATCGCGCGCGGAGTCATCGGCCGGGATCGGGTCGAGGGCGAGCTCGCGCACCTCGTCCGCGGCAACGTCGCGGGCCGGCGAACGCCGGAGGAGATCATCGTATTCAAGTCCGTCGGGACGGCGCTCGAGGACCTCGCTGCAGCGCGCCTTGCGCTGGCTCCGGACGAGTAACGGCACGGCTTAACCTGCAGACGTTTCCGCGGAAACGTTTTTCTCCCGTCGCCGCATCAGGCTGTCGATGGCGAGATCGAGGTCGAGCGCCTCGCCGGTCCAGCGGGTGACGGCGGTGGCGGGGGTGATGCGGAGGTTGGCGGCTTCGTGCGCGACCACGATCGCGCGGGCATCGGTCGGTTCGGGGGTCGGGCTGTCATAGGTTTGACCGTCCGGTTTGACGAAGCGGAACGCGCCGTCGTCGAGGGTCTGGATCACGACTTGACCTTCATGGACGAGGCGGTGGTGGAAGCGGCACAGGGTGACGAGGTTCGAGAGCTTGGTCTCCCCGCCATTCGCCCAGTGCTGGACATGGTGCCCGTCTACATAGCGCTTGAAGCAGCAGCCCGGGAAGCGGCAACCACGATCCCGCGCTTGTAGCGCCCGGCGGATGCCGGGCGGGATGGTCCGGGTCTTGCGGCCGACGTCCAGCGGTTCGCCCTGGGCGTTCTCGACGATCCGCACCACGCTGCAGTCGCAGGCGAGGCGTCGGGCGGTCTCGGCTGCGATGGCCGGGCCCTGCTCCAGCTCGCAGCGGCCGGCATGGCCGTGGCCCAGGATCTCGGCATCGACATGCACCACGATCTGGTGGCGATCTGAGCCAGAGAGATCCTTCGGATCGTTCGCCAGGAAGCTCTCGGCCAGGACGGCCAGGGCCTCGACCCGGCGCTTCCGCGACCGGTGCAGGTCGTCCGAAGACGTTTCCGCGGAAACGTCTTTCGGAATCGGCAGGCTGTCGAGGGCCGCTTCCAGCGCCCGCTTGAACAGCGCCCCCACCTCCGCCGGCACCCGGCCGCGAATCGAGAGTGATCCATCCGGCTCGGTGTGGAACCACAGCTGCTGGTCCCGCTGCTGGACCGCCTCGCGACCCAGTTCCTCCGCATCCAGCGCCCGGCGATACCCACGCACGACGTCCTCGACCTGGCTCGCCGTACCGTGGAGCGCAATGTTCCGGAAGTAGTCCTCGTTGCGTTCATCCGCCACGCGCGTGACGGCCCGGACCTTGGCGTAGCTCACCTGCCCCGCCGCCATCGCCGCCGTGAGCCGCGGCAGCTTCTCGAGCGCCCGCGCCACCCGGACCTTCTCCCGCGCCGCACCGAGGTCGATCCCGCACTGCCAGTTGAGCCAGTGCGCGCAGCTCTTCACGCCCGCCTCCGCCCACCCCCGCCGCCGGTCCAGCTCCGCGATCAGAGCCAGGAACCGCGCGTTGGCCGCATTGAGATGCCCCGCCAGCGTCGTGATCTCACGCACCAGATCCGGCGTCGAGACTCCCGAGAACTCCCCGTACATGGATCACTCCCTGAGCCTGTGTTTTCGTACAGTATCGTATCAAATCCACGCTGAAACAGATAGCTTCGGAGACTAACCATATGAGCTTGCTGGAACGCTCATTTGAGCTGATAATGCCGGCAGGAGGTGACGATCCCATGTCCGTCCCTGCCGATCGCGTCGCCCGCATCCTGGGTCTTCGGCCCCAGGTCCGCTCGGTCGCCGACATCGCCGAAGCCGTCGAACACGGGCTTCCGAAGCACAGTCTCGAACGCGTCGTCGAGCGCGCCGGCATCGAAGGCCCAGCCCGCCTCAAGCTCATGCACCGCGTGGTCCCCGCGGCGACCTGGAAGCGCCGCCAGCGCCTGAAACTGGTCGAGAGCGAGCGCACCGAGCGACTCGCGCGCGTGATCGCGCTCGCCGAGATGCTCTGGGACGACGACGCGGAGGCCAGGCGTTTCCTCGCCGCGCCGCATCCCGAACTCGGCGGGCGCAAGCCGATCGAGGCTGCGCTTACCGACCTCGGCGCGCGCCAGGTCGAGGACATCGTGATGCGCGCGCTCCACGGCCTGCCCGTCTGAACGCGCGATGCGCTTCTACCGCATCGCGGACGCTCGGCACTCGCCCGAGAGCGGCGAAGGCGCCCGCCTCCACGGCGGCCGCTGGAACTCGCCGGGCCGCGCGGTGATCTACGCCTGCGAAACGCAGTCGGGCGCCATGCTCGAGAAGCTCGTGCACACCAACGGCCGCATGCCGAGGCACCAGGTCTGCGTGATCTTCGAGGCGCCCGACGCCCTCGCGGTCGAAGGGCTGGAAGCCAGGGACGTCCCCGGCTGGGCTGATCCCGACATGATCGCGAGCCGCAGGGCCGGCGACGCCTGGCTCGATCGGTCGAAGTCCGCCGTCCTGCGGGTCCCGAGCGTCGTCTTCGGCGCCGAACGCAATGTCCTGATCAACCCCGGTCACCCGGATTTCCGGCGTTTCAGGGTCGTCGCCAGGGATCCCGTGCGCTGGGACGAGCGTCTGTTCACGGAAACACCCCGCCCCTGACAAGGCGGCGGCCGGGTCGACTATCATGGCCGCTCCTCGAGACCCGGGCTGATTATGGTCAACCTGATCCTCGGCTGGGCCCTGAGCGCAGGCATGATCGCCGCTCCGCAGCCCGCTCCCGCCGCCGTGACGACGATCGCGGACCTCGCCCCGCAGGCGAACCGCGAGGCGCTCGCGCTCGCGATGCAGGCCATGCGCTGCGCGCAGGGATCCGGCCTCGGCGTGGACGCGACGCGGCTCGCGTTCATCGACTACAGCCGTCCGTCCACCGAACCGCGGCTGTGGGTCTTCGACCTCGCGAACAACCGGCTGCTCTACGAGGAAGTCGTCGCGCACGGCCGCGGGTCCGGCGAGAACCTCGCCCGGTTCTTCTCCAACGTCAGCGGCAGCCACACCTCGAGCCTCGGCCTGTACCTGACGCGTGAAACCTACTACGGCCGCAACGGTTACTCGCTGCGCATGGAAGGGCTCGAGCCCGGCGTCAACGACGCCGCGATGGAGCGCGCCATCGTCATGCACGGCGCGCCGTACGTCGACCCGCGGGCGGCGCTGAAGCAGGGCCGCCTCGGCCGCAGCTTCGGCTGCCCGGCGGTGCGCGAGGCCGTCGCGCGCGGCATGATCGACGTCCTGAAGGACGGGCAGTTCGTGTTTGCCTGGTACCCGGATGCGCAGTGGCTGGACCGCACTAAATGGAAGTGCGCAGGCTGATCAGCTCCGGGAAGAATCCCCGCTTGAGCACGTGCTCGAGGTAGCCCACGCCGCTCGAGCCGCCGGTGCCGCGCTTGAACCCGATGATCCGCTCCACCGTCTTCAGGTGCGCGAAGCGCCACTGCTGCAGCCGGTACTCCAGGTCGACGAGTTTCTCCGCCAGCTCGTACAGATCCCAGTGCCCGGAGGAATCGCGGTACACCGCAAGCCAGGCGGCTTCGACCGCCGGGTGCGCCCGGTAGGGCTGCGTCCAGTCCCGCTCCGTGCACTCGGCGGGGATTTCGAAGCCGCGGCGGCCCAGCAGCCGGATCGACTCGTCGTACAGCGACGCGGTCGCGAGCTCGCGCTTCAGCAGCGCATGGGCATGCCTGTCGCGCGCGTGCACCTCGATCAGGCGCGGCTCCTTGTTGCCGAGCACGAACTCGAGCAGGCGGTACTGCCAGGACTGGAAGCCCGAACTCTGCCCCAGCGAGTCGCGGAATTTCCCGTAGTCCGAGGGCGTCATGGTCGAGAGCACGTCCCAGGACTGGATGAGCTGCGTCTGCGCGCGCGCGACGCGCGAGAGCATCTTGAACGCCGGCTCGAGGTCGTCGCCGCGGATCTGCGCGCGCGTCGCGGCGAGCTCGTGCAGGCAGAGCCGCATCCACAGCTCGCTCGCCTGGTGGATGATGATGAACAGCATCTCGTCGTGCTGCCCGGAGAGCGGCTTCTGGGCGTCGAGTATCTTGTCGAGCTGCAGGTACTGGCTGTAGCTGATGGACTTGTCGAGGTCCCAGTGGATCCCCGCCATCGGGTCGACGGGCTTCGTGTCGCGCGGGTCGCTCATTCGGCGTCCGGTTGCGCCTCGGGGCGCGTGGTGGAGAAAGCCGGCAGCGTCGCCAGGTGCGCGTCGATCGCGACCAGCGCCGGGTACGGGCGCAGGTCCAGGTGCCAGCGCCGCGCGTTGTACATCATCGGCACGAGGCAGACGTCCGCCATCGAGACCGCGCCGCCGAACAGGTGATGCGCCCCGTCGCCGTGGCGGCGCGCCAGCTCCTCGAGCGCGCCGAAGCCCTCCGCGATCCAGTGCCGCACCCATTCGGCGACCGGCCCGTCGCCCTGCGCGAGCGGGCCGCGCAGGTAGGCGAGCACGCGCAGGTTCTGCAGCGGGTGGATCTCGCAGGCAACGAGCAGCGCCATCTGCCGCACGAGGGCGCGCCCGGCGAAATCCACCGGCAGCAGCGGCGGCTCGGGATGCTTCTCCTCGAGGTACTCGATGATGGCGATCGACTGCGAGAACAGCCGGCCCCCGTCCTCGAGCGCCGGCACCCGCTCCTGCGGGTTCACCTCGTGGTAGGACTCGGCGTGCTGCTGGCCGCCGTCCCGGACCAGGTGCACCGGCACCGTGCCGTGCGGAACGCCTTTCCACGACAGCGCGATGCGCACGCGCCAGGCGGCGGAGCTGCGCCAGTAGGAGTAGAGCTTCACCGGGCCGCCATCGTGACGTCGATCGTCCCGACGCCGTCGACGCCGCCGCGGACCCGGTCGCCCGGCGCGAGCGGCCCGACTCCCGCGGGCGTGCCCGTGAACACCAGATCGCCGGCCTGGACCTCGAACCACGTCGACAGCTCGTCGAGGACGGCCCGCACGCCCCGGATCATGTCGGCGATGTCGCCGTCCTGGCGCAGCCCGCCGTTGACCTCCAGCCAGATGCGGCCGCGCGACGGGTGGCCGATCTCGGCGGCCCGCGCGATCGACGAGAGCGGCGCCGAATGCTCGAAGCCCTTGGCCGTGTCCCAGGGCTTTCCTTCCTTCTTCATCCGTGCCTGCACGTCGCGCCGGGTCAGGTCGATGCCGGCCGCGTAGCCGAAGATCTCGCGCGGACCGGCGAGCGCCACCACCAGCTCGATTTCGTGGTGCAGGTCGGACGTGCGGCCCGGGAACGGCACGACGCCGCCGCTCGCGACCACCGCCTCGGCGGGCTTGCTGAAGAAGAACGGCGGCGCCTCGAGGTCGGTCGCGCCCATCTCGCGCGAATGTTCGGCGTAGTTGCGCCCGACGCAGAAGATGCGCCGCACCGGGAACGCACGCGGATCGCCCGCGACCGCCACGGTCGGGCGAGGAGCGACAGGGACGGCATGTTGATCGGCCACGCGCCGGGTACACTAACCGAAAGCGGGGCGGGCAGTCATGAGCATCTGGCACCGGCAGTTCAGCGCCGAGGAAGTCGGCAGCTTCCAGCGCGACACCATGGGCGAGCACCTCGGCATCGAGGTCACGGACATCGGCGCGGACTACCTCGAGGCCCGCATGCCGGTGGACGGCAGGACCATGCAGCCGGACCGCATCCTGCACGGCGGCGCGTCGGTCGCGCTCGCCGAGACCCTCGGCAGCGTCGGCGGCTCGATGTGCATCGACCGCGAGCGATTCCAGATCGTCGGCGTCGAGATCAACGCCAACCACCTGCGGCCGGCGATGACCGGCCACGTGACGGGACGCGCGAGCCCGATCCACCTCGGCCGGCGCACGCAGGTGTGGAACATCGAGATCCGCGACGACCGCGGCCGCCTCGTGTGCGTCTCCAGGCTCACGGTCGCGGTGATCGAGCGCCAGCCCCGCTAGCCTGGCCTATACTCGCCCGATGCGGATCCTCCTCGCACTCGCCCTGGCGTTCGCGGTCTCCGGCTGCGGACAGACGGGCCCGCTCTTCCTGCCCGACGACGACGTCGACACGCCGGTCGAGATCCGCAAGAAGGACGAGGAAAAGAAGCCCGTCACGCCGCTGGGCCGCTGACCGCGATGGCGAAGACCGGAAGACTCTGGCTGGTGGACGGCTCGTCCTACCTGTACCGCGCCTTCTACGCGCTGCCGCCGCTCACCACCTCGGGCGGCGTCCCGACCGGCGCCGTGCTCGGCGTGCTCAACATGCTGAACAAGCTCCTGAAGGAGGAGGACCCGCAGCTGATCGCCGTGGTCCTCGACGCGCCGGGCCGTACGTTCCGCGACGACCTGTTCGAGGCGTACAAGGCGCACCGGCCGCCGATGCCGGACGACCTGCGCGCGCAGGTCCAGCCGCTCGTCGAGGCGATCCCCGCGCTCGGCCTGCCCTTGCTGCGCATCGAGGGCGTCGAGGCCGACGACGTGATCGGCACGCTCGCCGAGCACGCCGCCCGCGAGGGCCTCGAGGTCGTCATTTCGACCGGCGACAAGGACATGGCGCAGCTCGTCAATGACCGCATCACGCTGGTCAACACCATGTTCGACACCAAGCTCGACCGGGCCGGCGTCAAGGCGAAGTTCGACGTGCTGCCCGAGCAGATCGTCGATTACCTCGCGCTGGTCGGCGACAGCTCCGACAACATCCCCGGCGTGCCCAAGGTGGGCCCGAAGACCGCCGCGAAGTGGCTCGGCGAGCACGGCAGCGTCGACGCGATCGTCGCGCAGGCCGGCGCAATCGCCGGCAAGGTCGGCGAGAGCCTGCGCGACAACCTCGCGACGCTGGAACTCTCCCGCAAGCTCGCGACCATCCGCCGCGACCTCGAGCTGCCGCAGACTCCCGCCACGCTCACGCGAAAGCCCCCTGACGTCGCCGCCCTGGCGACGCTCTACCAGCGCCTCGAACTGAACTCGCTGCTGCGCAGCCTGACCGCCGCGTCCGGCACGCCGGCGCCCGGTGGCCGGGACCCGGCGAGTGAGCGACTAAGTTCCGGCGGAGCGAACGAGCCGGAGTCCCGGCCACCCGCGCCGGCGCGCCACTACGAGACGGTGACGACGACCGGGCAACTGGACACGTGGCTCGAGGCGCTGGCCAAAGCGCCGCTCTTCGCCTTCGACACCGAGACCACCAGCCTCGACTACATGCAGGCCGAAATCGTCGGCCTCTCCTTCTGCATCGAGCCCGGCAAGGCCGCCTACGTTCCCCTCGCCCACGACTACGCCGGCGCCCCCGACCAGCTCGACCGGGCGGCGACGCTCGCGAAGCTGAAGCCGCTGCTCGAGGACGCGCGACGGAACAAGGTCGGCCATCACCTCAAGTACGACGCGCACGTCCTGCTCGGATCCGGCATCGCGCTCGCCGGCATGCGCTACGACTCGATGCTCGAGTCCTACGTGCTGAACTCGACCGCCACCCGCCACGACATGGATTCCTGCGCGCGGCACTACCTCGGCATCGAGACGATCAAGTACGAGGACGTCGCCGGCAAGGGCGCGAAGCAGATCCCGTTCAACCAGGTGCCCGTGGACACGGCCTCCACGTACGCGGCCGAGGACGCGGACGTGACGCTGCAGCTGCACCGCGCGCTGCACGGCGCGCTCGCGAAAGAACCGGCGCTGCTCGGGGTGTACGAGGAGATCGAGCAGCCGCTGGTGCCGGTGCTGCTCGCGATGGAGCACCGCGGCGTGCTGGTGGACCGCGAGCGGCTGAGGACGCAGAGCGCGGAGATCGCGAAGCGGCTTGCCGAGCTCGAGGCCGAGGCGCACAAGTCGGCGGGACAGCCGTTCAACCTCGACTCGCCGAAGCAGCTGCAGGAGATCCTGTTCACGAAGCAGGGCCTGCCCGTGAAGGAAAAGACGCGCACCGGCCAGCCCTCGACTGCCGAGAACGTGCTCGAGGAGCTCGCGGAGAAGTACCCGCTGCCGCGGCTGATCCTCGAGTACCGCGGGCTCGCCAAGCTGCGCTCCACGTACACGGAGAAGCTGCCCGGGCAGGTCGACGCCCGGACGGGACGCGTGCACACGTCCTATCACCAGGCGGTCGCGGTCACGGGCCGCCTCTCCTCCAGCGACCCGAACCTGCAGAACATCCCGATCCGCACGCCCGAGGGACGTCGCATCCGCCAGGCCTTCGTCGCACCGGACGGCTTCGTCCTGCTCTCGGCGGACTACTCGCAGATCGAGCTCAGGATCATGGCGCACCTGTCGGGCGATGCGGGCCTCGCGCGCGCGTTCGCCGAGAATGGCGACATCCACCGCGCGACGGCGGCCGAGGTCTTTGAGGTCGAACCCGGCAGCGTGACCCTCGACCAGCGCCGCGCGGCGAAGGCCATCAACTTCGGGCTCATCTACGGCATGTCGGCCTTCGGGCTCGCGCGCCAGCTCGGCATCGAGCGCCATGCGGCGCAGGACTACGTGGGCCGCTACTTCGGCCGCTACCCGGGCGTGCGCGACTACATGGAGCGCACGCGGGCGAGCGCGCGCGAGCGCGGCTTCGTCGAGACGGTGTTCGGGCGCCGGCTGTACCTGCCCGACATCCGCTCGCGCGACCGGAACCTGCAGCAGTACGCGGAACGCAGCGCGATCAACGCGCCGATGCAGGGCACCGCCGCCGACATCATCAAGCGCGCGATGATCCGGGTGCACGCGTGGCTGGCGCAGTCGCGGCTGCCCGCGCACCTCGTGCTCCAGGTGCACGACGAACTGGTTCTCGAGGTCGCCGCCGGCGCCCTGGCCGAAGTGCGGGAAAGGCTCGTCGAGATCATGTGCGGCGCGGCGGAACTCGCCGTCGCGCTCAAGGTGGATACCGGGACCGGCGCGAACTGGGACGACGCCCACTAGGGCCGCCGCCCGCGGCTGGAACTTCCGCCGGCCGCCCTCATCTAATCCGACGAGCGCCGTGAGACGCTCCCCGCTTCCCTCCCTGAGCGGGTTGCCCGGATTGCATCCCCAAGCCGGGTATGGGCCCGGCGGTCCTCAAGGATCGCCGGGCGTTTTTGCGTGTCCCGCCAGCATCTCGTCGAGCACGGCCTGCGCCGCGTCCACCCCCTCGCCGCTGGTGGATGAGAAAAGCTGCACGCCGGCGCGCCCGGCGAGGCGGCTCCTGGCCGTCGCCAGCACCTGGCGGGCCTCGTTGCGTCCGAGCTTGTCGGACTTGCTGAGCAGCACGCGCGAGGAGATGCCGCGGGCGGCGGCGTAGCCGAGCATCGCCTCGTCCCGCTCGCCCAGGCCGCGACGCGCGTCCACGACGACCAGGAGTCCGGAAAGCGAGTCGCGCCCGGCAAAATACGCCTCCATCAGGCGCGCCCAGGCCGCCTTGACGGCGTCCGGCACCCGCGCGTGCCCGTAGCCGGGCAGGTCCACGAGGCGCTTGCCCGGCTCGAGTTCGAACATGTTCACGGCCTGCGTGCGGCCCGGCATCTTGCTGGTCCGCGCAAGGTCCCGACGCCGCAGGATGGCGTTCAAGGCGCTGGATTTCCCGCTGTTGGAACGGCCGGCGATCGCGACCTCGTAGCCCGAATCGTCGCCGAAAGCGGCCGGGGAACCTGCACTCCTCAGGAACCGGGCCTTGGGATACCGGGACATATATAATTCTGGCATGAACAAGGCATGTTTCGGTTCGATCCTGGCCCTCGCGATCGTGGCCGGCCCCGTCAGCGCGGGCGACGCGGCGGCCGGTGCGCAGAAGGCCGCGGTGTGCGGCGCCTGTCACGGCATGACGGGCTCGAGCGTCAACCCCGAGTGGCCGAGCCTCGCGGGACAGCCGGCGGACTACATCGTCCAGCAGCTGCGGCAGTTCCAGAGGGGAACGCGCGTCAACCCGCTGATGACGCCAATGGCGGTGCCGCTCACGGACACCGACATGGCGGACCTCGCCGCGCATTTCTCGCAGCAGACGCCGGCCGGCCTGGAAGCGGACCCGTCGAACTGGAAGGCGGGCGAGAAGCTGTTCCGCGGCGGCGACGCCGCACGCGGCCTGCCCGCCTGCATCGCCTGCCACGGCCCGCAGGGGCGCGGCAATGCGCCCGCGGCCTGGCCGGCACTCCGGGCCCAGCACGCTGTCTACACCTACAACCAGCTCCGGGCGTTCGCGAGCGGCGGACGGAAGACCACGGGCAACGACATCATGCAGGTCGTCGCCTCGAAGCTGACCGACGACGAGATGCGCGCGCTCGCCTCCTACACGCAGGGTCTGCGATGAACAGAATCACCGGCACGATGATCGCCGCGCTGCTGGCGCTGTCCGGCTGCGGCAAGGACACGGCCCCGGCCGCCGCCCCGCAGGCCGAAGCGCCCGCCGCCGCCGAGGCGCCAGCCGCAGATGCCGCCGCTGCGGCGCCGGCACCCGCGCAGGCAGCAGGCGAGAGCGACGGCGAGACCATCGAAGCGGCGGTCAGCGCGGCCAGCCCGATCGCCGCCGCGGTGGCGGCGTCGACGCCGATGCCGGCCTCCGGCGACCTCGCGGGCTGGAAGCAGGGCGAGCACTTCACGGCCTATCCGGTGGCGCAGCCGGTCAGCACGCCGCCCGGCAAGGTCGAGGTGGTCGAAGGATTCTGGTACGGCTGCGGCCACTGCTACGCACTCGAGCCGCGCGTGGAGGCCTGGGAGAAGTCCAAGCCGGACTGGGTCGTGCTGAAGCGCCTGCCGGTCATCTGGAACGAGGTGACGCGCGAAGACGCGCGGATGTTCTACACGATCGAGTCGCTCGGAATGGTCGAAAAGCTGCACCCGGAAGTGTTCCGCCAGATCCATGCCAAGGGCCGCCCGCTCACGGTCATCCGCGGTGGCCGCGTCGACAAGGCCGCCACCGAGAAGGCCGCGCGGGAATTCCTGGCGGGACTCGGCGTCTCCGCCGACGACTTCGCCAAGCACTACCGGTCGTTCGCCACCGAGAACAAGCTCCGGCAGGCGGAAACGCTCTCCCGGCGCTACCTGCTGGACCACACGCCGATGATCGTCGTGCACGGCAAGTACCTCACCGACGCGGAGATGGCCGGCGGCATCGACAAGCTGTTCCAGCTCGTGAACGACCTGGCGGCGCGCGAGCACCAGTCGAACTGACCCGAGCCGGCCGCCCGCGTGCTGAACTGCTTCGTTCCGGGCAGCCAGGGCCTCGACAGGCTGGACCCGCCACCGGCGGACATCCCCGAACGCTGCGTGTGGGTGGACCTGCTCGAGCCCACGCTCGCGGAGGAGCGCGCCGTCGAGCGGCTGCTCGCGATCGACGTGCCGTCGCGCGAGGAGATGCGCGAAATCGAGACCAGCAGCCGCCTCTACGAGGAGGACGGCACGCTGTACATGACGGCGACCGTCGTGACCAAGATCGACACCGACCGGCCCGAGTCCGCCGCGATCACCTTCATCCTCACGCGCAACCGGCTGATCACCAACCGTTACGTCGACCCGCTGCCGTTCCGGCGCTTCGTCGCCTACTCGGAACGCCATCCGTCCGCGGCGACCAGCGCGCCGGCGATCCTGGCCGGTCTCCTCGAGGCGGTGATCGAGCGCACCGCCGACGTGCTCGAACGCGTCGGCATCGGGCTCGACGAGCTGTCGGCGGGCGTCTTCGCCGCGCCGGAGCCGAAGGCGGCCGCGCGCGCGCAGGACCTGCGCGGCGTCATGGCGCGCATCGGTCGCGACGGCGACCTGACCAGCAAGGCGCGCGAGAGCCTCGTCACGCTCGCCCGCCAGCTGACGTTCATCCAGCAGTCGAGCGCCGTGCAGTTGCCGAGGGAACTGGTGGCGCGCTACCGCAGCATGTCGCGCGACGTCCTCGCGCTCTCGGACCACGCCTCCTTCCTGGCGAACAAGTCCAGCTTCATGCTCCAGGCGACGCTCGGGCTGATCAACATCGAGCAGAACAACATCATCAAGATCTTCTCGGTCGCGGCGACGATCCTGCTGCCGCCCACGCTGATCGCCAGCATCTACGGCATGAACTTCCATTTCATGCCGGGTCTCGACACGCACTACGGCTACGCAGCCGCCTTGTTGCTGATGGCTTTTTCGTCGGTCGTTCCCTACGTCTACTTCCGTCGCCGCGGCTGGCTCTAGCCCGATCCGGCAAATCTGCAATTGAACTATACAGAACGTTCTGTATAGTTATGCCATGTCCCGCCCCCCGCTCGCCCGCGAGAAGATCCTGGCCGCCGCGCGCAAGGTCGTCGAGCACGACGGCGCGGGCGCGCTCACCTTCGATGAGCTGGTGCGCGCGAGCGGCATCACCCGCGGCGGCATCACCTACCACTTCCCCACCAAGGAAGACCTGCTGCGCGGGCTCCTGGAGGCCGATTTCCGGCAGTGGGACGACGCCGAGGCCGCGCATACGCCCACGGACTGCGACCCGGAAACTGCGCGGCTGCTCGGATTCATCCGCACGCTGACGGCCCAGGACGAGTCCCACCGCCGGTTTCTCTGCGGGATGCTGTCAGCCGCGACACTCGACCCCTCGCTGATGGATCCGTGCCGCCAGGAACTGCGCGAACGGCTCGGCCGCAAGCAATGGACCGATCGCGACCTGCGCCTGCACCTCGTGCACCTCGCCGCCGAGGGACTCATGTGGCAGGAACTGTTCCAGATGTATTCGATGCCGGGCCCGGCCCGCGCGCGCCTCGTCGCCCTGATGGAGGAACTCGCGCGGCAGTGGGGCGCCGGCCACGCGCCGAAGAAAACCGCGAAGGAAGCCTGAGTCATGCGCCGAATCCTCCCCGCCCTCGCCGTCGTGCTCGCCAGTTGCGGCGGCGGTGAACAACACCAGATGCCGCCGCCCGACGTGAACGTGGCGGCGGTGGTACAGAAGCCGGTGACCCAGTGGGACGACTACAGCGGGCACGTCGAGGCGATCGACGCGGCGGAGATCCGTCCGCGCGTCACCGGCCACCTCGAGGCGATCCGCTACCCGGAAGGCGGACTCGTCGAGAAGGGCCAGCTGCTGTTCACGATCGACAGCCGCGAGTACCGCGCCGCCGCGGCCGCGGCGTCCGCCGACGCGAACCGCGCCGATGCGCGCGTCGCGCTCGCGAACCAGGAGCTCAAGCGCGCAGAGCGGCTGATCGGCGAGCGGGCGATCTCGCAGGGCGAGCTCGACCAGCGGCGCATGGAAGCGCAACAGGCTGAGGCCGACCTGCAGGCCGCGCGCGCGCACCTCGCGCAGGCGAACCTCAACCTCGGCTTCACGCGCATCACCGCGCCGTTCGCCGGCCGCGCCGGCGAGGCCATGGTGAAACCCGGCAACGTCGTCGTTCCGAACCAGTCCGTGCTGACGACGCTCGTGTCGGTCGACCCGGTCTACGTCACCTTCGTGGGCAATGAACGTGCCTTCCTGCGCTACCAGGAGGTCGTGCGTGCCGGCAACGCCGAGAGCCCGCGCAACGGCCACACGCCGGTGCTGATCGGCCTCGCCAACGAGGACGGCTTCCCGCACGAGGGCGAGGTCAACTTCATCGACAACGCCCTGAACCCCGAAACCGGCACGATCCGCGCGCGCGCCGTCGTCGCCAACCCGGACGGGCGCTTCACGCCGGGCCTGTTCGCCCGCGTGCGGCTGCTCGGCGAAGCACTGCCGAGCGCGCTCCTGATCCACGAGCAGGCCGTGCTGACGGACCAGGACCGGCGCTACGTCTACATCGTCGGCGAGAACAACGCCGCCGAGCGCCGCGACGTCGCCCTCGGCGCCCCGGTCGAGGGGCTGCGCATCGTCGAGAGCGGGCTGAAGCCCGGCGACCGCGTGATCGTCAACGGCATGCGCAAGATCTTCTACCCGGGACAGCCCGTGAACCCGCATGCCGTGCCGATGGACCAGCCCAACCTGCCGGTCCCGGCGCCGGCACAGGCCGCCGCGGCGAAGTAAATGTCCAAGCACACCGACTTCTCGCGGGTCTTCATCGACCGCCCTATCCTCGCGACGGTCCTCTCGGCGCTGATCCTGGTCGCCGGCGTCATGGCGATCCCGAGCCTGCCGATCACCGAATACCCGGACGTCGTGCCGCCGTCGGTGCAGGTGACGGCGACCTACCCGGGCGCCAACCCGCGCACGATCGCCGAGACCGTCGCCGGGCCCATCGAGGAGGCGGTGAACGGCGTCGAGAACATGATCTACATGAAGTCGACTTCCAGCTCCAACGGGCAGATGCAGCTGGTGGTCACCTTCAAGGGCGGGACCGACGTCGACCTGGCCGCGATGCAGGTGCAGAACCGCGTGGCGCAGGCCGTGCCGCGCCTGCCCGAGGCCGTGCGAACGCTGGGCGTCACCACGGTGAAGGCGTCCTCCGCGATCACGATGGTCGTGCACCTGACCTCGCCGGGAAAGTCCTACGACGCGCTGTACCTGTCCAACTTCGCGAACCTGCGCGTGCGCGACGAGCTGGCGCGTCTGCCCGGCGTCGGCCAGGCGCTGGCCTTCGGCATCGGCAACTACGCGATGCGGGTCTGGATCGACCCGGACAAGGCGGCGGCGCGCTCGCTCTCGGCGCTCGACATCGTCGCCGCGATCCGCGAGCAGAACGTCGAGGTCTCGGCCGGGAGCATCGGCAGCCCGCCGACGCCCGAGGGCTCGGTCATGCAGATCTCCGTGAACGCCCAGGGGCGCCTGAACTCGCCGGAGGCCTTCGGCGAGATCGTGCTCAAGGCGGACGGCGACGAGCTGACGCGCCTGAAGGACGTCGCACGCATCGAGCTCGGCGCCAGCACCTACGCCATCAATTCGCTGCTCAACAACGAGGACGCGGCGGCGATCGTCATCTTCGAGGCGCCCGGGGCGAACTCGATCGCCCTGTCGCAGGCGATCCGCGCGCGCATGCAGGAACTCGAGCGCGGCTTCCCGGAGGACGTGAAGTGGTCGGTCGTCTACGACCCCACCGTCTACGTGCAGCACTCGATCGATTCCGTGGTCGAGACGCTGCTCGAGGCCATCCTGCTGGTCGTCATCGTCGTGGTGCTGTTCCTGCAGACCTGGCGCGCATCGCTGATCCCGCTGGTCGCCGTGCCGGTCTCGATCGTCGGCACCTTCGCCGTGCTGTGGCTCCTCGGTTTCTCGATCAACGTGCTGACGCTGTTCGGGCTCGTGCTCGCCATCGGCATCGTCGTGGACGACGCGATCGTCGTGGTCGAGAACGTCGAGCGGCACATCGAGTCCGGCAAGTCGCCCCGCGACGCGGCGCACCAGGCCATGAGCGAGGTCTCCGGCCCGATCGTCGCGATCACGCTGGTGCTCGCCTCGGTATTCGTGCCGCTCGCCTTCCTCGGCGGGGTCACGGGCCAGTTCTACAAGCAGTTCGCGGTGACCATCGCCGCGGCGGTGATCATCTCCGGCTTCAACTCGCTGACGCTGTCCCCTGCGCTCGCCGCGATGCTCCTCCAGCCGCACGGCGCGAGGAAGGACGCGCTCGGCCGCTGGATCGAGCGCATCTTCGGCAGGTTCTTCGCCGCGTTCAACCGCGTGTTCCAGCGCTTCGGCGACCGGTACTCGGGCGGCATCGGCGGCACGATCGCGCGCGCGCCGCGCCTGCTCGCCATCTACGCCGTGCTGATCGTCGTGGCCTTGCTCGCCTTCCGCGGCGTGCAGGGCGGCTACATTCCCTCGCAGGACAAGCAGTACCTGTTCGCGATCGTGCAGCTGCCGGAAGCGGCGACGATCGACCGTACCGACGCGGTCATGCGGCGGATGGGCGAGATCGCCCTGGCGGTGCCCGGGGTCACGAACGTCGTGCAGTTCCCGGGCCTGAATGCGGTGCACTTCGTCGCCACCCCGAACGCGGGCGTGATGTTCATCGGCCTGGAGGAACCCGGCGCACGCGAACTCGAGGCCGGCGACATCGCGATGCGCATCAACATGGGGTTCGGCCAGATCCAGGAGGGACTCGCCTTCGCGCTGCTGCCGCCGCCCGTGCTCGGCCTCGGCAACGCCAACGGCCTCGAACTCTACGTCGAGGACCGCGGCGGGCTCGGTTACGGCGAGCTCTACAGCCAGACCATGGCCTTCATCGGCGCGCTCAACTCGACGCCCGGCTTCGACCCGATGGCGACGTTCACGTCCTACCAGTCGAACGTCCCGCAGCTCGACGCGAGCGTGGACCGCACCAAGGTCAAGGAACTCGGCCTCGCGCTGACCGACGTGTTCAACACGCTGCAGGTCTACCTGGGCTCCGCCTACGTCAACGACTTCAACCTGTTCGGGCGCACCTACCAGGTTTACGCGCAGGCCGATGCGCAGCACCGTGCGAGCGTCGAGGACATCGAGGGCCTCAAGGTGCGCAACCAGCGCGGCGAGATGGTGCCGCTCGGCAGCGTGGTGGAGATCAGCCCGAGCTACGGGCCCGACCCGGTGATCCGCTACAACGCCTACCCCGCTGCGGACATGTCGGCCGGGCTGAATCCCGCGATCCTCTCTTCGACCGACGGCCTCGCGAAGCTGCGCGCCATCGCCGACCAGGCGCTGCCGCGCGGCATGGCGGTCGAATGGACCGGGCTCACGTACCAGCAGGTCATGCAGGGCAACTCGGCCCTGCTGGTGTTCCCGCTGTGCGTGCTGCTCGTCTACCTCGTGCTGGCCGCGCTGTACGAGAGCTGGTCGCTGCCGCTCGCGATCATCCTGATCGTGCCTTTGTGCCTGCTGTCGGCGATCGGCGGCATGTGGCTCATCAACCTGCTGCACGGACTCTGGCTCGCGGTGTCGCCGCCCTCGTTCGCGCCCACGTTCCTCGACAACAACATCTTCACCAAGATCGGCCTCGCGGTGCTGATCGGCCTCGCCTGCAAGAACGCGATCCTGATCGTCGAGTTCGCGCGCGACCTCGAGGAGCAGGGCCGCGGCATCGTCGAGGCGGCCATCGAGGCCTGCCGGCTGCGCCTGCGCCCGATCCTCATGACCAGCTTCGCCTTCATCGCGGGCACGCTCCCGCTGGTGTTCGCCTCCGGCGCCGGCGCCGAGGTGCGCTACGTGATGGGCGTGACGGTCGTCGCCGGCATGCTCGGCGTGACCTTCTTCGGCCTGTTCTTCACGCCGGTGTTCTACGTCGTGCTGCGCAAGATGGTCGTGCGCCGGCAGGAGAGGCGCGCGGCGCGGCTCGCCGCCGAGGGCAGCGGGCATGCTTGAACGCGCAGCAGCCGTCCTCGCCGCCGCCCTGCTCGCGTCCTGCACAGTCGGGCCGCGCTACGAGGAACCGGCGACGCCGATGCCGGCCCGCTTCGACCAGGCGAGCGCGGAAGCCGCGTCCGAGCCCGCCGGCGCGGGGCTCTGGGCCGGGTTCGACAGCACCGAACTCGACGAGCTGATCGCGCGCGCCCTCGAGGCGAACACGACGATCGCGCAGGCCAATGCCCGGCTGCTGGAGAACCGGGCAATCTCCGGCACTTCGGTCTACTACTGGTTCCCGACGGTGACGACGGTCGCGGACCGCCAGCGCTCGTCATTCAGCACCCAGGACCCGCTCGCGCCGCCCGGCGGCTTCACCAGCGACGTCTACCGCGCGGGCTTCGACGCGACCTGGGAGATCGACCTGTTCGGCTCTCTGCGCAACGAGTTCCGCGCGCAGGACCGGCGCACCGAGGCGGATGCCGCCGCGCTCGCCGACGCGCAGCTGACGATCGTCGCGGAGACCGCGCAGGCCTGGTTCGCGCTGATCGGCGCGCGCGAGCGGCTCGCCCTGCAGCGGCGCCAGCTCGCGAACCTGCAGGAGAACGTGCGAATCCTCGACGCGCGCGTCGAGGCGGGCAGCTCAAATGCCCTCGACCTCGCCCAGGCCGAGGCCGAGATGCGCAGCGTCGCGGCGACGGTACCGCAGGCCGAGGCCGACCTGGTGCGCGAGGAACAGCGGCTCGCCGTGCTCACTGCCTGGCCGATCGCGACGCTGCGCGGGCACCTCTCGCCGCAGACTCGGCTCCCGGCCCTGCCCGCGATGGTCGCGACCGGCACGCCCGAAGACTGGCTGAAGCGGCGGCCCGACATCCGCGCCGCCGAGCGCCGCCTGGCGGCCTCCTACTCGGACATCGGCGACGAGATCGCCGAGTACTTCCCGAAGGTGACGCTGCTCGGCAGTTTCGGCTGGACCGCCGAGGAGCGGGACCAGGTCGGCGACAGCGACACCGAGCGCTGGTACTACGGCCCGTCCATCAGCTGGCGGTTCCTGGACTTCGGGCGCATCCGGCAGGGCGTCAAGGCCGCCGAGGCGCGGCGCGACGGGGCCATCGCCGCCTACCAGGAAGCCGTGCTGATCGCGCTCGAGGAAACGGAGAACGCGCTGGCGGCATTCCGCGCGGCCAACCAGTCGGAAAGCGAACTCCGGCAGGGCGCGGCGGCCGCGCGGGAAGCGGCGCGGCTCGCGCACCTGCGCTACGAGACCGGCGCGAGCGACTATCTCGCGGTGCTGGTCGCCGAGCGCCAGCAGATCAACCTCGAGGACCAGCACGTCCAGTCCGAGACGCGCCGCGCCACCTCGCTCGCGGCCCTCTACAAGGCCCTCGCCGGCGCGCCCTGAAAGGCGCGCAGGATCCACCAGGTCGCGAGCGCGGCCGCTAGGTGCTTGAGCGCGTGGCCGCCGACGAACCCGCCGGTCGCCGCGAACACGGCGGCGTCGAAGTGCTCGAGCAGTTTCGCCAGCGCATAGGCGGCCAGCGCGAGCCAGAGCGGGCGCGCCGCGAGGCTGCCGGCTTGCCACAGCAGCAGGATGAGCGGGATGAGCGCCATGGGCAGGAACTGCACCAGCGCGTAGGCCCGAAGGTCCCCCGCTCCTGCGGCTTCGGTCCGTACCCACCAGGCGATGCTCGAGATCCCCGCCACGACCAGCGGCCAGAGCAGCGCGCGTCCGGCAAGCCAGGAGATCCGGTCGGCGATCACCGCGGAAAACAGCGTCATGAAGCCGGCCGTCATCGGCAAGCGGTCCCACACGAGCGTGGCATTCGAAGGCGCGTGGTGGTACCAGCCGGAGCCGATCGCGACGAGCGCGATGGCCGCGCACAGGACGCGATAGTGCGTCGCAAGCTGCGGCGAGGCGAGGCGGCTTGCCTGCAACCAGCCGATTGCGCCGACCAGGAGGAACGGCAAGTTGGTCACGACGTTCCAGAAGTGCGGGATGCCGAACAGCTCGCGCTGGTCCGCAAAATCGTGGTACGCGGGATCCTGCGGGATCGGGCCCTGCAGGTACACGCCGGAGATCGCAGCAACTGCCACGGCCACGGGCAGGAACACCCTCCAGGCTGCTCCCTTCATCGGGCCCGCTCGATGCCCTGGATCTCGCCGTCCACGACGGTGACGACCATGTCGAAGGTCTGCGGCCCGAAATCGTAGGTCCACTTCTCGATCGTCGAGGTCCCGCGCTTGACGTTGCCGGCACCGTGCACGTTCGGCCCGTAGACGTCGACGATTTCCACCGTCCTGCGCGTCGGCTCGCCGCAGGCCTCGAGCAGCTCCTCCACCGTCATGTCCTCGGTGGCGATACGCTGGCCGCAGCGGAAGGAATCACCGGACGCCGATGACGCCAGCAGGCCGCCGGCCAGCACGAAGCTGGCCAGGCGAGCGGCAAGGGAATGGCGCGCCCGGCGGGAGTCGAACCCACGACCTACGGCTTCGGAGACCGTCACTCTATCCAGCTGAGCTACGGGCGCGTATTGGATGTCTGATTTTAGTGGTCCTGACGCCCAGACGCTATAATTCGCGCATGGCAAAGCACGACCGTCATTTCGTCAACGTTTTCAGCGCGGTGCTCGGCGTCCTGATCGCGATTGCACTGGTCCTGATCGGCATTTCGCGTTACGTGGACCGGGGCCCGAAGGGCGCCCGGGACACCGCCGACCCGCTGATGCAGGCTTCCGCCCACGAGCGCATCAGGCCATTCGGGCAAGTGGCCGTAGCCGGCGAAGACAACGCCCTGCTCGCCATTGCGCCCACGGCCGTCCCGGTCGCCGGCGCCGCCGCGCCGGCCGCAGCGGGCGCGGAATTGACCGACGGCAAGTCGGTATACGAATCCGCCTGCGTGGCCTGCCACGCCACGGGGCTCGCGGGTGCGCCGCGGATCGGCGACGCGGCGGCCTGGGCGCCGCGCATCGCGCAGGGCCTCGCGACGCTGGAACAGCACGCCATCGGCGGATTCCAGGGTGGTGCGGGAGTCATGCCGGCGAAGGGCGGGCGCACGGACCTCTCCGACGACGCCGTCCGCGCCGCGGTCGAGCACATGGTGAGCCTGAGCCGCTAGACCGCCTCGGCCACGGGCTCGCGATCCAGCCGGCGATAGCCGATCGCTTCCGACAGTTCCGCCTTACCGACACGCTCCTGTGCGGCCAGGTCGGCGATCGTGCGCGCGACGCGCAGGATGCGGTGGCAGGCACGGGCGGACAGCCCCAGCCGGCGCGAAGCGGTTTCCAGCAGGCCGTGCTCCGCCGGTCCCATGCCACAGGCGGCAGCTAGCGGACCGGCCTCGAGCCCCGAGTTGAGGAAGCCCCGCGCGCGCTGCCGGTTCCGCGCCAGGCGCACGCGCGCCGCGACCGCGGCGCTCGATTCCGCGGCACCGGTCGGCGCCAGCGCCGAATACTCGAGGCGCGGCACTTCGACGTGCAGGTCGATTCGGTCGAGCAACGGCCCGGAGAGCCGCGCCAGGTAGCGTCGCATCAGCGGCTGCGTGCACCGGCACCGCCCGTCCGGGTCGCCGGCGTAGCCGCAGGGGCAGGGATTCATCGCGGCGACCAGCTGGAAGCGCGCCGGGAAGACCCCCTGCCAGGCCGCGCGGGCGATGCTGACCGAACCGGTCTCGAGCGGCTCGCGCAACGCTTCGAGCACGTCGCGCCGGTATTCGGGCAGTTCGTCGAGGAACAGCACACCGTGATGCGCGAGCGAGATCTCGCCGGGCCGCAGGCGCCCGCCCCCGCCCACGACGGCTGCCGCGGAGGCGCCGTGATGCGGCGCGCGGAACGGCCGGCGCCGCCATTCCGAAGTTGCCGGCAACGGCCGCACCAGGGAATGCAGCATCGCGCATTCGAGCGCTTCCGCGTCGTCGAGCGCAGGCAGCAGGCCCGGCAGGCGTTGCGCCAGCATGCTCTTGCCGGCTCCGGGAGGACCGATCATCAGCAGGCTGTGCGCGCCGGCGGCGGCAATCTCGAGCGCCCGCCTCGCCGCGGCCTGGCCGCGCACGTCGGCCAGGTCGGTTCCTGACGGCCCCGGTTCCGGCAGCGGCCCGCCCGTCGCGAAATCGAGTCCCGTACCGCCGCGCAGGCCGCGCTGCACGACATCCAGCGTCGCTGCGCCGGCGACCCGCGCGCCGTGCGCCACGCGCGCTTCGGCGGCATTGGCCGCCGGAACGACCAGGCGGCGGCCATCCCGCGCGGCATGGACCGCGGCCGTCAGCGTCCCGCGCACGGCGCGCAGCTCGCCGGACAGCGAGAGTTCGCCGTAGAACTCGGTGCCCGCAAGGGCCGACGCCGGCAGCTGACCGGACGCCGCCAGGATGCCGAGCGCCACCGCGAGGTCGTAGCGGCCACCCCCTTTCGGCAGGTCGGCCGGCGCGAGGTTGACCGTCACGCGCCCGGGCGGGAATTCGAAGCCGCCCTGGGCGAGCGCGGCACGGACGCGCTCGCGGCTCTCGCGCACCGACGTTTCCGCGAGGCCGACGACCATGAGCTGTGGCAGTCCGGCGCCGCAATGGACCTCGACGCGCACCAGCGGTGCCTCGAGCGCGAGCTGCGCGCGCGTCAGGACGGTCGCGAGGGTCACGGGCCGGGGCCCGCGCGCGCTACTTCTTCGGGGCTTTCTCGAGTGCGGCGAGGCGCCGCTCGAGTTCCTCGAGCCGCTCGCGGCTGCGGCGCAGCACGGCCGACTGGATCTCGAATTCCTGGCGGGTGACAAGGTCGAGCTTTGCGAGTCCGCCCTGCAGCACGGCACGGAAATTCCGCTCGAGGTCGTCCCGGAACGACGCGAGCCCGGGCGGGACGGCATCCGCCAGGCTGCGTGCGAGCTGTTCGAGCGATTTCGGGTCGAATGCCACGGCGCTGCTCCCTGAGCGCCGCAGCATCCCGGCGCGCGGGCCGCGCGTCAAGCGGTGCACCGGGACGAGGCGCCTGCGGCGGCTCGCCGCACCGACGGGGTGCAGTCCGCTCCCACCGGGCGGGCCGACCCGGCGCTAATCGGCTGATCGGCATGGCATCGACCGCTGGCACGTTTGCTGCATGACCCGGACCACGGTAGCCGTCGTTGCTGGCGCGCGTGCGCGCGCTTTGTGGCCTGACGCGACAGATTTGCAGCAAGAGGAGACGCCCGGTGCCGGAACCCGTTCCAGCGATCGACAGCGGCGACACGGCCTGGATGATCGTCGCGACGGCCCTCGTACTGTTGATGACGCTGCCGGGCCTCGCCCTCCTCTACGCCGGCATGGTGCGCGTCAAGAACACGCTTTCGGTCGTGATGCAGTGCTTCGCGATCGCGTCGCTGGTTTCGGTGCTCTGGGTGGTCTACGGCTACAGCCTCGCCTTCGACGCGCCGGGACTCATCGTCGGCGGGCTCGACAAGGTCATGCTGTCCGGGATCACCGTGGACTCGGTCGTCGGGACCATCCCCGAGTCGGTGTTCGCGACCTTCCAGATGACCTTCGCGATCATCACGCCCGCGCTGACGGTGGGCGCGTTCGCGGAGCGCATGAAGTTCGGGGCGCTGCTCGCCTTCGTCGCCCTGTGGTTCACGATCGTCTACCTGCCGATGGCGCACATGGTGTGGGGCGGGCCCGGCGCGCTGATGTGGGACTGGGGCGTGATCGACTTCGCGGGCGGCACGGTGGTGCACGTCAATGCGGGCGTCGCCGGGCTGACGGCGGCCATCGTGATCGGCCGCCGCCACGGTTACCCGGAGGCCATCATTCCACCGCACAGCGTGCCGTTCGCGCTGATCGGGGCGGCCCTGCTCTGGGTGGGCTGGTTCGGGTTCAACGCGGGCAGCGCGCTGGCGGCGAACGGCACCGCCGGCATGGCGGTCCTCGTCACCCAGGTGGCGACCGCCGCCGCGGCGTTGGCCTGGATGGGCGTCGAATGGGCAGTTCACGGCAAGCCGAGCGCGCTCGGCGTCGCGACCGGTGCGATCGCGGGGCTGGTGGCGATCACGCCGGCCTCCGGGACGGCCGGGCCCGCCGGCGCGTTGCTGATCGGGTTCCTTGCCGGCGGCTGCTGCTTCCTCGCGGCGACGCGGCTCAAGCGGATCTTCGGCTACGACGACTCCCTCGACGTCTTCGGCGTGCATGCCGTCGGCGGCATCGTCGGCGCGCTACTGACCGCCGTCACCGCCGGTGCCCTCGGCGGCAGCGGCCTGCCGGACGGCACGGGCATCGCGGTCCAGCTCGGAATACAGGCGAAAAGCGTTCTTTTCACCGTGGCCTGGAGCGCTGCGGCCACCTGGGCCATCCTGCGCATGCTGGATGCGACGCTGGGCGTGCGGGTCACCCGGGAGCAGGAAGTCGAGGGGCTCGACCTATCGCTGCACGACGAACGGGCCTATAACCACTGACCCGCGTTTTGGCTACACTCCGGCGGGTCCGGGGTCCCATTGTGACGGGCGTCGCAGGTTTTCAGGCGCCGGGACGCCACACTGTGCTGCGCAGCCGGGGGTGGAACATGGTGCGGTTTTCAGGGGTCGTGTGTGCGTTGCTGATGGCGGGCGTCGCGGCCGTGGCCGGGGCGGAAACCGTCTACAAGTGGGTCGATTCGACCGGCCAGGTTCACTATACGGACCTGCCCCCGCGGCAGTCCGGCGCCCGCGTCCTCGGTGTCTACCAGCAGGAAGCCGGCACCATCGACGAGGATGATTCCGGCGATGCGGGCGATTACTCCGGTTCGGACGACGCCGGCGAAAACCCTGACGAGGGTTCAGAGACGCCACGCACGCCCGAACCGCCCGTTTCGCAGGCAGCCATGGCCGCCGCCGAGGCCGACGCAGCCAAGGCGAAAGTCGAGCAGTGCAAGGCCGCCCAGGATCGCTACCAGCGTTACATCGACTCCCGGCGGCTGTTCCGGGAGACGGCCGACGGCAAGCGCGTTTACCTGACGGACCAGGAACTTACGGAAGCCCGGGCCCGCGCCAAGCAGGCCGTCGACGACTACTGCAGCTGATCCGGGCAAGCGGGCACAATGGGGCCCGCCATGAAAGCCGGATTCATCGGACTCGGGGCCATGGGCCAGCCCATGGCCCGCAACCTGCACCGCGCCGGCCTGCTCGCCGGCGCCTGGAACCGCACCCCGGCGAAATCCGCGGCTCTGGCAGCGGAAACCGGCTGCCGCGCCTTCGCCTCGCCGGCGGAGCTCGCGGCCCACTGCGACGGGATCGTCTCCTGCGTGTCCGCGGATGCGGACCTGCTCGCCGTCGTCGATGCGCTCTGCCCCGCGTTGCGCAAGGGGTCGCTGGTGATCGACTGCTCGACGGTCAGCGCCGACACCGCGCGCGAGGCCGCCGCGAGAATCGCCGCTGCGGGAGCGGATTTCCTCGACTGCCCGGTCAGCGGCGGCGTGGAAGGCGCGAAAAACGGCACGCTGGCCGTCATGTGCGGCGGCGATGGCCAGGCCTTCGCGCGCGCCCAGCCGGTGCTGCGCGCGATCGGCCGGACGATCGTGCACATGGGCCCTTCGGGCAGCGGCCAGGCGACCAAGGCCACGAACCAGATCCTGTGCGCGGGCGCCATCCAGGTGGCGGCAGAGGCGATGGCATTCGCGCGCGCCGAGGGCCTCCCGCTCGACCGGGTCATCGAGATCCTGGGCCAGGGCGCGGGATCGTCCTGGTATTTCGTGCATCGCGCGCCGTTCATGGCGCGCGGCGAATACCCGGCGGGCTTCCGGGTGCGGCTGCACGCGAAGGACCTGCATATCTGCCGCGCGATGGCGGCCCGGCACGGCGCGGTCCTGCCGCTCGTCGAGTCGACGCTCGCGGACTACGCCCGCCTGGTCGCCGAGGGCCACGGCGAGGAAGACATCTCGACGATTTTCCGGCTCAAGGCACCCCTGTTCTCCGGCGCGAAAAATGGCTGAACGCCCGGGCTTCTACCTGCCGGATTTCTGCCGTGCGCAGAGCGTCCTCGCCGTCATCCTGATCGCGGCCCTGGTCGCCGTGCTCTTCGCGCTCGCGGGACACGGCATCTCCACCGGCTTCTGGACCGGCCTCGCGCGCATCGCCCTGTTCCTGCTCTGGGTGGCGCTCGGCACGGCGGCCGTCTGGTGCGCGGCGCGCGGCCTCCTGTCGCGGCTCGACGTGGCAGCCGGATCCGCAGTCGCCCTGGCGCTCGCGCTCGCCGTCACGGCGCTCGTCACCGAGGCCGCGTGGTGGTTCGAGGACTACACGCGCCGGTCCGTGGGCGCGGACGCGCCGCTGCCGGAATCCATCCACCTGCGGCTGATGCTGCGCAACCTCGCCGTCTGCGCGATCGCCGCCGGGCTCGCCCTGCGCTATTTCTACGTCGCCCACCAGTGGCAGAGCAACGTCGAGGCCGAGGCGCAGAGCCGCGTGCGCGCCCTGCAGGCGCGCATCCGCCCGCACTTCCTGTTCAACAGCATGAACACCATCGCCTCGCTCACGCGCAGCGACCCGCGCCTCGCCGAGCAGGCGATCGCCGACCTCTCGGACCTGTTCCGCGCATCGCTGCGCGAGCATCGCGAACGCATCCCGCTGGCGCACGAAATCGAGATCGCGCGCGCATACGAGCGCGTCGAACGGTTGCGGCTCGGCGACCGGCTCGCCGTCGACTGGCAGGTCGACGACCTGCCGATGGACGCGCAGGTGCCTGCGCTGATCCTGCAGCCCTTGCTCGAGAACGCCGTTTACCACGGGATCGAGCCGCTCGAGAAAGGCGGGGCCATCCGCGTCGCCGGCAGGCGGGACGGCCGGCACGCGGTGCTGACCATCGACAATCCCGTCGCACCCCGCGTCGTCGCCCGACGCGCCGGCCACCGGATCGGCCTCGACAACGTGCGCCAGAGGCTGGAACTGATGTTCCACGGCGAGGCCGAAGTCGAAGTCATCGAGGCGCCGGAGCGCTTCGTGGTGACCCTGCGCTTCCCCGCCGGCGAGTCGCCGCCGTGAACCTGCGCGTGCTGGTCGTCGACGACGAACCGCTCGCCCGGGAGCGCCTCTCGCACCTGGTCGAGGAGTTGCCGGAGGTCGACCTCGCCGGCGTGGCCGCCAGCGGGGAGGAAGCGCTGCTGCTCGCCGGGCGGCTCAAGCCCGAGGTCGTGCTGCTCGACATCCGCATGCCCGGCATGGACGGGCTGGAGACGGCGCACCACCTCGCGCGCATGCCGGAACCCCCTGCAGTCATCTTCACGACCGCCTTCGACCAGCACGCGCTCGCCGCCTTCGACGCCCAGGCCGCCGGCTACCTGCTGAAGCCGGTGCGCCCGGAGAAGCTGCGCGAGGCGCTGGAACGCGCGCGGCGCCCGACGCGGGCGCAGCTCGCCCGCATCGCCGAAGGCACGGGCGGGCCGCGCACCCGGATCGCCGTGCGCGCACGCGACGAACTGCGGCTCATCCCGGTGGAGGACATCCTCTGCTTCGTCGCCGAGCAGAAGTACACGACGCTGCGGCACTCCGGCGGCGAGGAACTGATCGAGGAATCCCTCAAGTCGCTGGAAGAGGAGTTCGCCGGCCGCTTCGTCCGCGTGCACCGCAACTCGCTCGCCGCGATCGCGCACGTCGAGGGGATCGAGCGGGGCGCCGATGGCCAACAGGTGGTCCGGTTGCGCGGCGGCGGGACGCTTCCCGTCAGCCGGCGCCTCGCCACCGACGTCGCCCGGACGCTGTCGGCCCGATGAGCGGCCGGCTGCGCATCGCCACGCGCAGGAGCCGGCTCGCCCTCTGGCAGGCCGAGCACGTGGCCGCCCGGCTGGCGGCATTGCACCCGGGACTGGTGGTGAGCCTGGTCCCGATCGTCACGGAAGGCGACCGCATCCTGGACCGCAGCCTCGCCGCGGTCGGCGGCAAGGGCCTGTTCATCAAGGAACTCGAAAGCGCGTTGCAGCAAGGTACCGCCGACCTCGCGGTGCACTCGATGAAGGACCTGCCGGGCCACCTGCCGCCGGGGTTCACGGTGGCCGCCGCCCTCGAACGCGGCGACGCGCGCGACGCGTTCGTGTCGGGCCGGTACGGGTCCATCGCGGCGCTGCCGCTCGGCGCGCGCGTCGGCACCTCCAGCCCGCGCCGTGAGTGCCAGCTGCGGCGCCTGCGGCCGGACCTGGAGATCGTCGTGATGCGCGGCAACGTCGAGACGCGCCTCGGCAAGCTCGACGCCGGGCAGTGCGATGCGACCGTGCTGGCGGCGGCCGGCCTCGAACGGCTCGGGCTGGCAGACCGCATCCGCGTGCGCCTGGCGCCGGAGACGATGCTGCCGGCCGTCGGACAGGGCGTGGTCGGGATCGAATGCGCCGCGGACCGCGAGGACGTCATCGGGCTCGTGCGCCCGCTCGAACACCGGCCGACCCGCCTCGCGCTCGACGCGGAGCGTGCCTTTGCCGCCGGCCTCGGCGCCAGCTGCCGCTCGCCCGTGGCGGCCCACGCGACGATCGCGGCCGGGACCCTGCGGCTCGCCGGCCTGGCGGGATCCACCGATGGAACACTGGCCTTCGCCGACGACACGGCCGGCCCGGCGGAGGAAGCCGCGCGGCTCGGCGCCGAGCTGGCGGAAAAGCTCGTGGCGGCAGGCGCGAGCGTGCTTCCGTGAAGCGCCTGACGGGCATCGGCGTGCTGGTCACGCGCCCGGACCACCAGGCGTCGCACCTGTGCCAGCTGATCGAGGCCGAGGGCGGTGCGGCCGTGCGTTACCCTGCGCTTGCGATCCGGCCGCGTCCTGACCGGGCCGCGGTGCGCGCGGCGGTAGGACCCACCGACCGCTACGACCTCGTCGTCTTCGTGAGCGCCAATGCCGTGCGCTTCGGAGCAGAGCTCCTCGACCCGCGGCGCGACACCCCGGTCGCGGCGATCGGCCAGGCAACCGCAGCCGCGCTGAATGCATCGGGATTCCGCGTTTCGATGATGCCCGCGGAAGGCGCCGACAGCGAATCCCTGCTGGCCCTGCCGCAACTCGCCGAGATGGGCGGACAGCGCGTGCTGATCGTCCGCGGCACCGGCGGCCGCGACCTGCTCCATGAGGCAATGACGGCGCGCGGTGCGCGGGTGCAGTATGCGGAGGTGTACTCGCGCGAACCCGCCCGGCCGTCGCCCGCCCTGCAGGCCGAGATCGAGCACCTCTGGCGGCAGGGCGGCATCTCGGCCTACACCGCGACCAGCGTCGAGTTGCTCGAGGCGCTGGTGGGCATCGTGACGCCGCGCTGCCGCGGCCTGATGGACTCGACCGCGCTCGTCACCGGGTCGGAGCGCGTAGCGGCCGCCGCCGGCCGCCTCGGCCTCGGGTCGCCGCTGTTGCTCGCCGACTCCCCGGAAGATGCCGCGCTCATCCACGCGCTCGTGCGCTGGCGCGCAGAGGCTCCGTCATGACCCACAGAAACCCCCTGGTATCCCTCGCCGGGTGGCTGCTGCCGGCACTGCTCGCCGCCGTCCCGGCCGCGGCGGAAGGCGACCGTCCTGCCGGCGAGCGGCCGCGCATCGGCCTCGTGCTCGCCGGCGGCGGCGCCAAGGGCGGCGCGCACGTGGGCGCGCTCAAGGTGCTGGAGGAAATGCGCGTGCCGGTCGACTGCATCGCGGGCACCAGCATCGGGGCGCTCGTCGGCGCCGGTTACGCCACTGGCCAGCCGGCGGCGGAAATCGAGAAGTTCGTGACCGGCATCGACTGGGCCTCCGTGATCGGCGGCGTCGGCCGCCGCAAGCTCGAGCCCATCGAGCAGAAGCGCCTGACGCTCGATGCCGGGTCGAACCTGCGCATGGGCGTCATCGACGGCAAGATCGTGACGCCGAGCGGACTCGCCGACTCGAGTTCGATCGACGACCTGCTGCGCGGCTACGTGGCGCGCTCGCGCACCGTCTCCGACTTCGACCGGCTGCCGATCCCCTATCGCGCCGTCGCCACCGACATGTTGACCGGCAACATGGTGGTGCTCGATGAGGGCGACATCGCGACCGCCATGCGGGCGAGCATGGCGATACCCGGCGCGTTCTCCCCGGTCGTGCTCGACCCCTGGATCCTCTCCGACGGCGGCATGGTGCGGAACATTCCCATCGACGTCGCACGCGACACCTGCGCCGACATCGTGATCGTCGTGAACCTCGTCGAGCCGCCGCCGACCCGCGAAAAGCTGGTGCAGGCCCAGCAGCTGCTCTCGCGCAGCATGGACGTGATGTTCGAGGTCAACGAGAAGGCGTCCCTCGCATCGTTGACCGAGCGCGACATCCTCATCAACGTCCCCATGGGGGACATCACGACCGGAGACTTCGAGCGCCTTCCGGAGACGATTCCCCTCGGCGAAGTCGCCGCGCGCAAGCAGACCGACCGCCTCGCGGCGCTCTCCGTTCCGGCGCCGGAATACGCGGCCTGGCGCGAGCGCATCACCGTTTCGCAGGCCATCGAGGCCAGGATCGCGGACGTGCGCGTCGAGGACCTCGATTTCGTGAATCCCGCCTACCTGCGCACGCTGACGGACGTGGCGGCGGGCGACACCATCGCCGTGGACGACATCAGCGGGGACGCGCGCCACATGGCGGCGCTCGACGAGCTCGATTCCGTGGCGTACCGGCTCGAGGGCGACCCCGCGGCCTCGACGCTGGTGTGGATGCCGAAGGAGATCTCGCTGGGCCAGAACGTGTTGCGCCCGGCGTTCGGGCTGTTCGCGGACGGCGGCGGCGACTTCAAGTTCCTGCTCGGGGCCCAGCACGTCCGCTACTGGGTCAACCCGCTCGGCGCGCAGTGGCGCAACCGGCTGCAGATCGGCGACGAGACCGTGCTCACGACGAGCTTCTACCAGCCGTTCGACGTCGGCCAGAGGACCTTCGTCGAACCGGGCGCGTTCGCGCACCGGCTGGTGGAGGACGTCTACGTCCAGGGCGACCGGATCGCGACCCACGAATTCATCGACCTCGGCGGCCGGCTCGATTTCGGATGGAACCTCTCGCGCAATTCGCAGTTGCGGGCCGGCTACGTGTTCAATGCCCGCCGCACGCGGGTCGATACGGGCCTGCCCATCATTCCCGAAATCGATGCCGATGACGCAGGGCTCGCATTCTCCGCACGCTACGACTCGCGCGACACGCCGACGTTCGCCACGCAGGGCCTGGCGGCGGCGATCCGCTACGAGAAGGTCGACGAGTCGCTCGGCGCCAACCGCAACTGGGAAAGCCTGGAAGTCGGGGTGCGCAAGGCGATCCCGATCGGCGGCAAATACCTCACCTGGCTCAGCCTCGCCGGCGGCACGCACCTCGACAGCGAGCTGCCGTTCGACCGCTACTACTCGCTGGGCGGCCCGCGCGTCCTGCAGGCCTTCCAGCACGACGAGCTGCGGGTCAGCGAGTACTGGATCGCGGAGTCGAATTTCCTGCGCAAGCTCAAGACACTGTCGCCGATCAAGAACCAGGCCATCTACGCCGGCCTCGGCATCCAGGTCGCGGGCCTGTACGACCGCATCGACGTCGCGGGCGACGACGACAGCGAGGAGATCTTCGGAGGTTACCTGTTCCTCGCCGGCCCGACGGCGCTCGGCACCTTCACGCTCGGCGTCGGCTTCGCCGACAACGAAGCCAACGTGTGGCTGCAGATCGGCAAGACGATTTCTTCGGGGACCATCCTCGACGACAACCTGTTCCGCTGACGGCGCGCCCGCTCAGGCCGGCGCCCGGTCGAACGAGTCGAAGTGGATGCGCGCCGGGTCCGCGCCGCGCCGCGGCAACTCGTGGCGCACGGCGTCGACCATCGCGGGTGGCCCGGCAGCATAGATGTCGTAGGCCGCGAGGTCGCCCATGTCCCGCAGCACGGCCTCGTGGACCGGCTCCGACGTCACCCCGACGTAGCGAAGCTGCGGGTGCCGTGCCGCAAGCGCGCGCAACCAGGCATCGTCGTACAGGTCGTCCGCCGAACGCGCGCCCCAGTAGAGCGTGAACTCGCGGCCGGTGCCCTTCTCGAGCGCCTCGCGCAGGATCGCCTTCAGCGGCGCGTAGCCGGTGCCGCCGCCGATGGCGAGCAGCGGCCGCTCGCCCGGCCGGTAGGTGAATTGCCCGAGCGGCCCCTCGATCCGGAGCAGGCTGCCCTCCTTCATCCCGTCGAATACCTGCTCGCTGAACACCCCGCCCGGCGTGCGCCGGATGTGCAGCTCGAGCGTAGCCGCATCGTGCGGCGGGTTCGCCAGCGAGAAGCTGCGGCGCCGTTCCCCCGGCAGCATCACGTCCACGTACTGGCCCGCCTGCCAGGTGAAGGGCTCGATGGCCGGCAGGCGCAGCCAGAGCCCCATGACGTCCGGCGCCAGGCGCTGCATGCGGGCGACGCGCGCCGGCAGCTCGCGGATCTCCACGTCGGTGACGTGGCGGATCTCGCGCGTCTCGATGACGAGGTCGGACAGGGCACGCGCCTGGCAGATCAGCGCGAAGCCCGCCGCCTCCTCCGCGGCGTCGATGCCGGCGGGGCGGCCATGCGGATAGGCGATCCGGCCCGAGAGCACGCGCACGCGGCAGGTGCCGCAGGAACCGCCCTTGCAGCTGTGCGGCAGGTTCAGGTGCTGGCGGAGCGCCGCGGTGAGCACGGGCTCCTGCGCATCGGCCGTGAACTGGCGCTGCGAGGGAAGGAGGTGAATCTTCAAGTCAGGGAATCAGCAGCAGGCTGCCCGTCGAGCGCCGCGACTCGAGGTCGCGATGCGCCTCGGATGCGTCCGCGAGCGCATACTCGCGGCCGATCCGGACCTTGACGCGGCCGCTCGCGACGATGTCGAACAGCTCGCGCGCACCGCGGGCGAGGTCGGATGCCTTCGAGATGTAGTGGAACAGCATCGGGCGCGTGAGGAACAGCGAGCCGCGGCGCGTCAGCTCGAGCGGCGCGACCGGCGGCACGGCACCCGAGGCGTTCCCGTAGCTCACCATCAGGCCGAGCGGCGCCAGCGAATCGAGCGAGGCGAAGAACGTGTCCTTGCCGACGCCGTCGTAGGCGACCGGGACGCCGCGCCCGCGCGTGATCGCGCGCACGCGCTCCGCGATGTTCTCGCGGCCGCTCACCAGCACCTCGGCGGCACCGTGCTCGCGCGCGATGGCGGCCTTGGCCTCGCTGCCGACGACCGCAATGACCCGCGCGCCCAGCGCCACGGCCCACTGCAACGCGATCAGGCCGACACCTCCCGTCGCGGCATGCAGCAGGACCCACTCGCCGCGCTTCACGCGATGGCAGCGGCGCAGCAGGAACCAGGCGGTCAGGCCCTTCAGCATCAGTGCCGCGGCTTCGCGGTCGGAGACTCCTTCCGGCAGCTTCACGACGCGGGCCGCGTCCATCACCCGCTCGTCGCCGTAGGCGCCGGGCGTATTCCCCGCGTAAGCGACGCGGTCGCCTTCCCGCAGCCGGGTGACGCCGTGCCCCGCTTCCAGCACGATTCCCGCCGCCTCGCGCCCGATGCCGCTCGGCAGCGAAACCGGGTACAGGCCGCTGCGGTCATAGGTATCGATGAAATTGACGCCGATCGCGGTCTGGCGGATGCGCACCTGCCCGCGAGCGGGCCGCGCGGCCTCGATGGCCTCGAGGCGCAGGACCTCGGGGCCGCCATGCTCGTGAATGCGGATCGCGCGCGGCATGTTGGTACTATTCACGAATCTCCACGGGGGCTCAAATGACACGCATCGCAGCCATGGTCGCCGCCACGCTGGCCGCCTTCTCGGCCGGCGCGGACGAGATCCGCTTCTACCCGGGCCGCGAGCCCGAAAAGCCGTTGACCGACACGGAGCGTGCGGCCGCGCAGGTGGCCATTGATACGCTCGCGGCGGAACTCGGCGTCGGCAAGGACAAGGTCCTCGTCGATACGGTGCGCGCGACCGAGTGGCGCGACAGCAGCCTGGGGTGCCCGCAGCCCGGCGTCGCCTACCTGGACGTGATCTCTCCGGGCCACCGGGTGCTGCTGCGCGTGGACGGCCAGGTGCACGCCGTGCACGAGGCCGGCAACCGCGCGTTCGTGTGCGTCCAGACCAAGGCGATGGGCGGGATCACGCCGCAACGCGACCTCACATTCGGGCCGCAGATGGTCGCCGCGCGCCGGGACCTCGCGGGCCGGCTCGGCGTCACGGAACGGGAGATCCTGTTCCTGTCGGGCGAAGGCAAGACCTGGCCCGATGCCTCGCTCGGCTGCCCCGAGCCGGGGGTGATGTACACGCAGGCGCAGGTCCGCGGCTGGGTGCTCACCTTCGGCCACCGGCAGCGCACCTACACCTACCACACCGACCTGGACCGCACGATTCCCTGCCCGCCGATCGCGGCGGAATAGCGTCGGGCAAAGAAAAGGGCCGCCCGGCGAACCGGGCGGCCCCTGACGATCACTTGCTTCCTTAGAGCCTTACGGACAGGGCGCCAGGTCGCAGAAGCCAGCGCCCGCGTCGTTGTCGATCTCGACGAAGGTCGCGTCCTGGATGCCGGTCGCGTCGCTGTGCGACACGGCCCCGCGGTACTTGTAGGCGGCGCCGGACATCAGGCCCGACCACTGCAGGTCGATCGTGCCTTCCTGCGCGATCGCCGCCGACGACGGCCCGGAGACGGTCATGTTCCCCACCGGACCCTCGACGGTCCAGTCGAAGAAGATCGACGTCGCCGGCGCGCCGCCCGCCGTGTTGTAGCCATGGATGAACACGGCGTACGGGTCGTCGATGGCCGGGTCGTTGGCCGGGAACGGCACCCGGACCGATTCGTCCGAGCTGGCGTTCAGGCTCGCGCCCACCTGCGTGCACGAGAAGTCCGGGCAGTAGAAGACATACAGGTCGAGGTCGTGGCCCGGGTCGTCGTTGTACGCATCGAACGTCGAGAACTCGAGCGCAGCCGCCCCGGGCGGCGCCTCGAACAGGTAGACCAGCGGCTCGTCCGGCCCGAAGTTGAAGTCGAACGAGTTCACCGGGTCGTCCGTGACCGGGACCAGCGTCAGGAACGGCTCGACCAGGCCATGCGCGCCGGCCGAGTACGCCCCGTTGTAGCCGAAGGTCACGTCGAACGAATCGGAGCCCGATTCACCCGTGCCCTGCACGACTTCCGGCGCCACGACCGCCTGGCCGCGCACCGCGATCTGGCTGCGCACTTCGTGCTTCTTGTTGTCCTTCCACTTGAGCCAGCCGAACCGCCACTCACCCGGAGGCGCGGTCTTGTTGGTGATGGTCACCGTGTAGGACGCCGTCTCGCCGGGCGACAGCGCCAGGTTCTTCGGCTTGATGTCCACGCGGTAGCCCGGCGGGGCCTTGAAGCTGGCCTTGTACTTGCTGAACTTGCCGCTCACGTTCGTCACGTAGCGCGTGACGGTCTGCTTGCCCGGCAGTTCCCCGATGCCGATCGACGGCAGGTTGAGGTCCGAGGCATCGGTCGAGTAGCCCGCGCTCTCGAAGCTCGCGCAGGTCGCCGCCGGATCCGCGAACAGTCCGCCGGCCTCGCTCGTGCCGCAGGCGCCAGCCAGGTAGTCCAGGAACCCGGCGTCGTACACCAGGCCCGGATCGATGGCCTTGTTCGCGTCCACGTGGCCCGAGCCGAAGTCGAACGGATCGGCCGCCGTGACACCGTCTTCCTTGACGACGTTCTGCCGCGCGGTGGTCATCATCGCCGAGCGGATCATCGCCGGTGACCAGGTCGGATGCGCCTCGAGCAGCAATGCCGCGGTGCCCGCGATGTGCGGCGTCGACATCGAGGTGCCCGACAGGTACTGGAAGTAGCCGCCGAAGGAGCCGTCGTTCGGCTCAGGCGTCGCGCCGGCGAGGATGTTCACGCCCGGCGCGGTGATGTCCGGCTTGATCCAGTCGCGCACGGTCGGGAACGGCCCGCGCGAGGAGAAGCCGGCCATGATGTTGCCGGTCATCTGCTCGCGGACGAACTTGTCGGCCGAGAGCGTCACGTTGACCGTGGCGCCACCCGTGATGGCGGCCAGGATCGCGAGGCCCGGCGCATTGTCGATCATGACCGCCGGGATGCTGAGCGACTGGGGCGTCGCCGTGCCGCCCATGACGGTCTTCGGGTTCGCGTTCGTGTACATCAGCACGGCGATCGCGCCCGCGTTGGCCGCGTTGGTCAGCTTGACCGAGAAGTCGCAAGCACCGCGCGCGACCAGGCCGATGCCGCCCGACAGCGAGCCCGCCGGCAGCGCCGTGCAGGCGTCGATCGGGTTCGCCGCGATCAGGTCGTCGGTGATCGCGCCGGTCTCCTGCAGCGACTTGGAGATGCCGCTCTCGAGCGAGCTGTAGTCGCCCGCCACGGAGGCCGGTGAATTCACGGTGATCACGTTCGTGAACAACGGCCCGCTCAGCGTCGAGGCCGCGACCGACGTCACCCAGGGCTCGCCGGCGGCCGTGGTCTCGGGGCCGGGGCCTTCGTTGCCGGCCGAGCGCGAGACGAAGATGCCCGCGTCCGTGGCGAACAGGAACGCAAGGTCCTGCGGATCGATGAACGAGAACGACGTGCCCACCGAGAAGGTGAGGATGTCGACGCCGTCGATGATTGCCTGCTCGGTCGCCGCTGCGGAATCCGAGAAGAAGCAGCTCGAGGACGGGGCGCCCGGCGCCTGCCAGCAGACCTTGTAGGCCGCCACGCGCGCGCGCGGCGCGATGCCGCTGATCCTGGCGACCGGCTTGCCGGCAAGGACCGCCTGCACGTTCTCGTTGCCCGCGGCCGTGGTCGCGGTGTGCGTGCCGTGGCCGTCGGAGTCGCGCGGCGAGATGAACTCGGTCGGCACCACGTTGCCGGCGCCGAATCCGTCGACGTAGAAGCGTGCGCCGATCAGCTTGTTGTTGCAGTCCGTGGCCGCGAAGCCGTCACCGGCCTCGCAGGCGCCGGCCCAGTCGGCCGGGGGCGGCCCGAACCCCGTGGGGTCGAGCGAGGGATGCTCCTGCACGATGCCGGAATCCAGCACGCCGATGATGATGTCCTCGCCGCGCAGCCCGTGCTTGGCGCGCAGGCCGTTCTTCTTGTCGAGGATTCCAAGGAAACGCGGCGAATTGTCCGTATCCATCGCCATGGCGCGGTCTTCCCAGACCTGCAGGACGGACTTGTCCTTGCGCAGCTTTGCCGCCTGCTGTGGCGTCATGCGCGCCGCGAAACCGTTGAAGACGTGGCGGAAGCTGTAGACCTTGCCGCCGGAAGCGCCGACCCGCGCCAGGACCGCGTCCTGCTGCTGGCCGAGACGCTCGGTGTACATCTGTGCCTGGCTGGTGCGCGCGTCGTAGCGCTGGCCCTTGTCCGGCGCCGACTTCGCGAATCCTGCGATGCCGCCCTGGTAGCGGATCGCCGGATCGGCGGCCATCTGGACGATGAACATCTTCGACCCGCCGCGATTCTCGCTGGCGGACGTATCCAGCCTCAGCCTGGCGGCCTGCTGGGCCGCCGGTTGCGCGCGGAATTTCGACTCGGCGGCGATCGCGGGACTTCCGGCAATGACGGTCGCCGCAGCCGCGGCAAGGGCAATGATTGCTGAACGCATGGACGCTAGCTCCCCCAGCGAATTGTTCTGCTTGCTGTTTACAAGGAATTACTGCCGTTTACAACCTGCGCTGACAGCATTAAGTCCAATCGCCGGAAAAAAAAATCTCAGGCGAGCGGGTGCGCTGCAAAAGCGAGTTCGGCAACGGGACGTCCGCCGAGCAGGTGCTCCTGGATGATTCGCTCGATGTTTTCCGGCGTTGCGTGCCGATACCACACGCCTTCCGGGTACACGAGCATGATCGGCCCCTCGCGGCAGATGCGCAGGCAATCGGCCTTCGTGCGTAGGACACCGCCCGTGGCCTCCGAGAGGCCCACCTCGCGCAGGCGCTTCTTGAGGTACTTCCAGGAGGCCTCGCTCGCCTCCTTCGGCGCGCAGTCGCCGTGGGTGCAGAAGAAGACGTGGCGCGTCGATCCGGCGAGGCCGATCTTGGCGAGTGCCGCCGCGATCGTCGGGGCGTTCGGGTTCTCGCCCGCTCCGCTCAAAGCGCCGCCTCGTCCATCTCGCTGGTGCGGATGCGGATCACGCGCTCGATCGTCGTGACGAAGATCTTGCCGTCGCCGACCTTGCCGGTCTTGGCGGCGTGGATGATCGCCTCCGTCACCTGGTCCACCAGGTCATCGCGCACCGCAACCTCGATGCGCGTCTTCGGCACGAAGTCGACGACGTACTCGGCGCCGCGGTAGAGCTCGGTGTGGCCGCGCTGGCGGCCGAAGCCCTTCACTTCCGTCACGGTCATGCCGGAGATGCCGATCTCCGAGAGCGCCGCGCGGACGTCGTCGAGCTTGAAGGGCTTGATGATGGCGGTGACGAGTTTCATCGCGGCTCCTGGGTAATTCCCGAGGTCGGGATCCTGCGCCTGATTCTACGGATTTGCCCCCGATTAGGGGCGAGTGCCCTTGCCTTCCGGGCGCTAGCGTCTCGGAAGCCGGCAGGAAGCCGGCCCACCGGAGAACGGCAATGGACCTGCCCGCCACGACGCACCGCCTTGGGGCGCTACTCGGCATCGTTGCACTCGCTGGGAGCCTGGCAGCGGAAGCCGGCGTCGGCCGGACGCGAGGCTTTCCCGCGGTTTCGCCGCTCGGGGAGGCGCAATACTCCATCCCGATCGCCGTCCCGCCCGGCACCAACGGCATGTCGCCCGTGCTCTCCTTCGAGTACCGCCATCGGACGCGCGGCGGGCTGCAGGGAATCGGCTGGTCGATCGGCGGACTGTCGCAGATCACCCGTTGCGCGCGCACGGTGGCGCAGGACGGGGTTGCCGCGGCCCCGCTGCGCACCACCACGGACCGCTTCTGCCTGGATGGCCAGCGCCTGGTCGTGGTGGGCACGTCCGGCTACGCCGCCCCGAATGCCGAATACCGGACCGAGATCGAATCATTCGCCCGGATCCGGGCCGTACAGGGCAGCTCGACCAACGGGCCCGCGTGGTTCACGGTGGAAACTGCCGACGGTCGCATCCACGAGTACGGCGCCACGCATGACTCGCGGATCGACGGCGTGACCGGCGCGTCGACTGGCAGCGCACGCAGTTGGGCGCTGAACCGCATCCGTGATCGCGCCGGAAACGTAATCGATTATCGCTATACGGAAGAAGCCGCGAGCGCCGCTTTCCGTCTGTCGAGCGTCAGCTACGGCGCCAATCCAGCGAACGGAACCACACCTTCGCACCGGATCGACTTCATCTACGAGGATCGGCCCAACCAGGACGTGGACGCCGGTTTCGTCGCGGGCCTCCCCCTGCGCCAGGTCGTGCGACTGGCCCGGGTCGACGTGCTGCACGGCGAATCCGTCCTGCGTCGTTACGAACTCGGTTATCAGCCCGCGCTCTCGTCCGGCGGCCGCAGCCGGCTCGCGACGCTGCGCGAATGCGCCGCGGGCGGCAGCGACTGTCTCGCCGCGACGACGTTTCAGTGGCAGGCGGGTGTCGAGACGATGACTGACATGCCAGGCGTGGCCATGGCGATGCCGCCAGGCTTCGTAGTGCCGGGACGGGTGGGCTGGAACATCGCCGACGTCACCGGTGACGGAATCGCCGACCTGCTCTGGGCCGCAGGCAGCAGCATCGAGGCGTCTACGGTGCGGTTCCGGCCCGGCGTGGGTGACGGCACGTTCGGCCCTGCCGCCAACACCGGCGTGTCGGCGAGGCAAGGGCTCGGCGTGGCCCTCGACGCCAACGGCGACGGACGCCGCGACCTGCTGTTGCGGACCGCAAACGGCCGGTTCGCGATCGCGCGCGGCAGCGCCGGCGGGCTTCTGCCCGCGATCGACACCGGCATCGCCATTCCTGACGACATGCGCGACGTGCGCGGAGCGGATCTCAATGGCGACGGCCTTGCAGACCTGGTGTGGTCCGAGATTCCCGGCCCGCAATTCGATGACGTGAAGGTATACGTCCGTTACGCCCTCCCCGCGGGCGGCTTCGGCGGCGCCGCGCTGCTCTACTCGCAGCGGACCGCGATGACCTACACGGGGGCCGAGGGCGGAGAGTTCATCGGATCGGGAATCGACTTCGACGGCGACGGCGCGGAAGACATCCTGATGAACGAGAATTACTCCGTCGCGCGCATCTCCGCGTCCGGCTACGCCAACGACCGGTTCGACTCGACGTTCGCGGGCCTGGTCACGCTCGATTTCAACGATGACGACTGCGCCGACTACGCCTACAAGCACATCACCGGCTACATCCGCGTACGGCTCGGCTCCTGCACGACATTCGGTTCCTCGTCGGAACTGCAGGGTCCTGCCTGGACCGGGAACGCGTATCTGCAGGTTCACGACTGGAACGGCGATGGCCGCGACGACCTGCTCCTGCGGGGCACGGCAACATGGCAGGTCGCCTTGTCGCGCGGCGACGGTGTCGCACCGCTCGCGGACACGGGCGTGACGCACCTGAGCCTGCCGGCACTGACCGGTCGCGACCTCGACGGCGACGGGTTGCAGGACATCGCGCTGCAGGAAGCGAACGCCATGCGCCTGCGGCTGCGCGACGGCGCGGTGCCCGACCTGCTGCTCGCCGCCACCGACGGCTTCGGCGTCAAGGCGATCTTCTCGTACAAGCCGCTGACCGATCGCACGGTCCATACGGCGGGAAGCGGTGCCGCGTGGCCTGACCAGGACGTGCAGACGAACGACAACGTCGTCGCACTCCTCAAGACCACCGACGGCACCGGACGTGGATATCTTGCGACCACGGCTTTCGAGTACGAAGGCCTGCGAAGGGATGCACGCGGTCGCGGCATCCTGGGATTCCGCAAGCGGGTGCGCACGGACCGCTCGGGCCCGCAGCCGCTGGCCGTTGCGACGCAGCAGCGGCTGGACTACCCGTTCGTCGGGCTTCCGGAACTCGTGGAACTGCAGCAAGGCAACGGCCAACCTGTCTCGCGCACGGAGTACGACTGGGCGAAACTCGAATGGGGCAACGGGCTGTCGGTGCGCCGGTTCCCGTATGCTTCCACTGTAATCAACCGGCGCTTCCAGTCGGGCGGTGCGCTCGACGGAACCGAGATCGCGCGAAGCGAGCAACGCATCGCGGCCATCGACGCCGAGTCGGGCCTGGTCACCGACCAGACATTCACAATCTCGGAAGTGTCCGGTGGCCTGAACCCGGCATCGTCATCCACCCTCCGGCTCCAGCACACCGGCGTCTTCAACGACACCGCCAACTGGTGCCTCGGCCGCCCGCAGGCGGTGCAACTCACGGCGAGCCATACGCTGCCCGGCGGAAGCCCGGTCGTGCGCACGTTGGCCCAGGACTGGGACGGCCCGGCCTGCCGGCCGACCCGCATCCGCATGCAGCCGGGCGACACCACGTGGCAGGTGACCAACGAACTCGGCTACGAGGCGTTCGGCAATGTCGCGAGCGAGAAGGTCACGGGCGCCGGCATGGCGGTGCGCACCGTCGCGATCGAATGGGACGCGCGTGGACAGTTTCCGCTGCGCGTCACCGATCCTCTCGGCCATTCTCTGCGCTACTCCTGGGACGAAGGCGCCGGGCTGCCGCGCGCTTTCACCGACCCGAACGGCGCAACGACCGGGTGGGACTACGACGCGTTCGGCAGGCTGGTGCGCGAGACGCAGCCCGACGGCACGGCCTCGGCCTGGCGTCGCGAAGCCTGCAAGGGCGCTTGCGACGACCGCGTCCGCTTCGCGCTGCGACAGGACGAGCTGTCGACCGCGGGCACGGTTCAGGCGACGTCCGTGCTACTGGTGGACCAGCACGACCGCGGCTATCGCGCGCGCTCGCAGCAGCCGCTGGGCGGGTATTCGGTCACCGGCGTCGACTTCGATTCACGCGGCCTCGTGACGAGCACCCTGCTCCCGCACTGGGAAGGAGAACCGTCGCCGCCGCGATCGGACCACTTCCATGACGAACTCGGCCGCCCGACGCGCACGGAATTCGCGACGGCCGGAGCAAGCCCAACCAGCGCGGGAGAAATCCGCTATGAAGGACTGGCGACGACCCTGATCGATCCTCAGGGACGCAACAGCACGCTGACCCGCAGCGCCTGGGGAACGGTCGTCCAGGTCGTCGACCCGTTGGGCGCCGCAACACGCTACGAGTCGGATGCGCTTGGCGGGCTCCTCGGGGTGCGCGACGCCACCGGCAAGACGGTCGCCGCGATCAGTTACAACGCGCGCGGCATGAAGCTCGCCGTCTCCGACATCGATCGGGGAACCTGGAGCTGGACCCGCAACGCCCTCGGAGAGGCGACGTCGCTGCAGGATGCAAAAGGCAGCAAGACGCGGTTCAGCTACGACAAGCTCGGCCGCGTCACCAAGCGCGTCGCGGCCGACGGCACCTCGAACTGGACCTGGGGCAACAGCACCGCGAAGCACGACATCGGTCGACTCGCAGCGGTCTCCGGCCCGGGCTACTCGGAGGCGTTCACCTATGACGGCATCGGTCGTCCGGCGACGCACACCATCAGCTCGGACGCAAGCTACCGGTTCGGCTTCACCTACAACGCGCTTGGCCTGCTCGACGTGCTGACTTTCCCGGCCGCAGGTTCGGCAGGTCCGCTCAAGGTGCGGCACGACTACGGAGCCGGACGCGTCACGCGGCTGCGCAATGCCGACGCTCCCGGCGAACCCTGGTGGACGCTCAACGCGGAGGATGCCGCCGGCAACGCGCTCGACGAGCAATTCGGCACGGGACTGCGGGTCGTGAGCGGATTCTCGCCGCTGACCGGGGAACTCGAGTATCGCCGGTCCGAAGCTGCCGGCGGCGCGACCGTCCAGGACCTGGGCTGGGAGTGGGATCCGTCCGGCAACCTCTCGCGCCGGCGCGACTTCGCCCAGGGGCTGACGGAGGATTTTCGCTATGACCCGCTCGACCGGCTCGTAGAGTCGCGCCGGAACGGCACGGTCAACCTCGAAGTCGCCTACGACGCGATCGGCAACATCACGCGCAAGTCCGACGTTTGCGCCGGGAGCACGGCCTGCTACTCGTATCACGCCGCACGCAGGCACGCCGTCGTATCGGCTGGTGGCACCAAGTTCAGCTACGACGCGAACGGCAACATGACCAAGCGCGGCGGCGCGGCGATCGCCTGGACCAGCGCCGGCCTGCCGCGGTCGATCGCGCATGCGAACGGCAACAGCAGCCAGTTTTCCTACACGCCGTCCGGCCAACGCTGGAAGCAGGTGGCGAAGACCGGCCCGGTCACCGACACGACCCACTACGCAGCCGACTCGTTCGAGAAGTCGGCCGCCGGCGGCATCACGACCTGGCGACACTACCTGGCGGCGCCTGGCGGAGTCGCCGTCCACATGCGGCGAAGCGACGACGCGACGGCGACGATGCGTTTCCTGACGCTCGACCAGCTCGGCAGCACCGACCGCGTCACCGATGCAGCGGGCGCCGTCATCGCGTCCGGGAGCTTCGACGCATATGGCACGCGCCGCAGGTCGAACTGGACGGGCACGCCGACCGCTGGCGAGCTCGCGCAGCTGGGAGCCATCACGCACGACGGCTTCACGGGCCACGAGCAGCTCGACAACGTCGGGCTGATCCACATGAACGGGCGCGTCTATGACCCGTCGCTCGGGCGATTCATCAGCGCGGACCCGTATGTCTCGCGGCCCTACGACGGGCAGGGACTGAACCGTTACGCCTACGTGCTGAACAACCCGCTCGCGTACACGGACCCGAGCGGCTTCGACGCCGTGCCCTGCCTCGCCACGCAGTCCGGGAACTGCGTCCAGATCACCGTCATCGGCGCGACCTGGGCGCAGTACATGCGCGCCATGGGCGGGGCGCATGCGGCCGAGGTCGCCAGCGCGCTCGAGCGCGATCCTTGCGGGCAGAACGGCAGCGCGCTCGCTTGCTCGATGGCGAACGGGGCGCTCGTCTCGCCTTCCAGCATCGTCCTCACCGTCGGCCGCCACGCCGACGCTTCGCTGCCCGCCAGGGGACCTTTCGACGCGGTGCAAGGCTTCACGGCGCGACTTGCGAACCTCGCCATCTCGTCTTCACCGGTTGCCCTCCTGTTCGGGGCGGATCCGGAGTTCCAGTACTTCCGCGAGCCGGACAGCGAGGGCGGTCGCGCCGGAGCGATGGCCGGGAACGTCGGTTACCTTCTCGGCGGTGCAGCGGGTGTCGTGCGCAAAGGCGCCCTTGAAGCCGTGGCCTCTCCAAGCGGACTGGCACGCTCAATGCAGGGGGCTGGCAAGTATCCCAATACTGATCGCTTCAAGGACATCACGCTCAAGAAAGGCACACTTATCTATGCAGGTTACCCAGGACAAAGCGCCTTCTACACCACCGCGAATGCCATGCGTCGCTCGGGAGCGAGCGCGTCGAAACTCTGGGATGGCCTTCAGGTTGCAGCTCACGCAAAACATCCTGCTCGCTCACGCATGGCGGCCTATGAAGTGATTGAAGACACACCTGCCGCATTCGGGCTGGCCCTCGCCAACTTCAAGCACGGCGCTGGAGGATATCCTCAGATCGTTGTACCGTCCTACAGCACCTCATTGCGCTACTTGACCGACTTTCCGCTGGCACCTTGATGAAGATCGACATTTCTGACGGCACAATCACATTCCCTCGCGGAACAATTTCTCGTACGCAAGACCGAGGCGCTTTCCTTCAAAGTGAATTGGGAGCAGGCGCAAAGACCAAACTTGTCAACCAGAAATGGTGGCACGTGGAATTCGCGCCGGAACCGGGAATTGCAGGCACGCTGATTTTTGCCGGCGATCAGCTGGACAGTGCCAATATGCTCCTTGAAATTCCGGCAGACGCCACTGGCGAATGGACAGTCGATCTGGAACTCCAGAGAAAGGCTGAACATGATCGATGGCTACGAACGAAACTAGGCGACCCCCCGTACAAGTATCAGTGGGGAGCCGTCTCATCCGAATTCGATGCCAAAGCAGTCGTCAGTGAGATAATAGTTGTGTATGACCGCTGACCCGCAACGCGCCGTCTCCCACGACGGCGACATCGTCCGCATCGATGGCAAGCCGCTGCGCATGGAATTCATGGTCCGCGACGCCTTCTGGGCGGGCGGCCGGGCGGTCGTTCTGCTCGACCCGCACGCCTTCCTCGATGACCCGGCCTACGGCGGCCGCAAGGCCCCGCGCGATCCGCCGAAGAACCTGCGCGCCTACGCGCCTTCCGGCGAGCTGCTGTGGGAGGCGCAGCAGCCGGAGGTGCTCGACCACTACTACATGATCGAGAGCCGCAATCCCCTGGTCGCCCTCTCCTTCTCCGCCTACCGCTGCGACCTCGACCTCGCGAGCGGCCGAATCCTTGCCAAGAAGAAGCTGAAGTAGCACCCGCCTTGGACGAAAAGGCGATGCGCGAGGACGAGACCCTGGGGCACGCGACGCTCCGGCAGGTCTCGCGGCGTCTGCTGCCGTTCCTCCTGCTGCTGTACGTCATCGCCTACATCGACCGCGTCAACGTCGGCTTCGCGGCGCTGACGATGAACGCGGACCTCGGCCTCAGCGCGGCGATGTACGGCTTCGGCGCCGGCATCTTCTTCCTCGGCTACACGCTCTTCGAGGTGCCGAGCAACCTCGTGCTCGCGCGCGTCGGTGCACGCCGGTGGATCGCCCGAATCATGATCACCTGGGGCATCGTCTCGGTCTCGATGATGTTCGTGCGGGGCCCGACGAGCTTCTACGTCCTGCGCTTCCTGCTCGGCGTGGCCGAGGCGGGTTTCTTCCCAGGCATCATCTACCTGCTCAGCAACTGGTTCCCGCAGCGCCAGCGCGCACGCGCGATCGCGTGGTTCATGACCGCCATCCCGCTGTCGATCGTCATCGGCGGGCCGCTGGCCGGCGTGCTGCTGGAACTCGACGGCCTGTGGGGGCTGCGCGGCTGGCAGCTGCTGTTCCTGATCGAGGGCATGCCGGCGGTCGTCCTGGGCTTCGTCGTCTGGTTCTACCTCGACGACCGGCCGGACGATGCGCGCTGGCTTACGGCGGAACAGAAAGGCTGGCTCGCCGGGAAGATCCGCGCCGAGCACGACCACGCGCGCGAGCGGCACCGCGTCGGCGTCGTCCGCTCGCTCGCGCACCCGCTGGTGTGGGCGCTCGGCCTGGTCGGCTTCGTGGCGCAGGCCGGGAGCTACGGGCTGACGCTCTGGATGCCGCAGATCCTCAAGTCCATCACCGGCTTCAGCAACCTGGAGGTCGCGCTGCTGTCCGCGATCCCCTTCGCGGCCGCGGCGATCGGCATGGTCGTGATCGGCGCCAGTTCCGACCGCACCGGCGAGCGCTTCCTGCACATGTCGGTGCCCTTCTTCCTGGCGGCGATCGGATTCTGGGCCTCGGCCGTCGTCGTGGCACCGATGCTCGCGCTCCTCATGCTCACTGTCGCGGCGGTCGGGGATTACGGCAGCCGCGGCCCGTTCTGGTCGCTGCCGGGCCGGTTTCTGGCCGGGCCCGCGGCGGCGGCAGGCATCGCCCTGATCAACACGCTGGGCGCCGCCGGCGGCTTCGTCGGCCCGTACTTCGTCGGCCTCCTGAAGCACGCCAGCGGGGACTTCACCAGCGGGCTGATGCTGCTCGCGGCGATGATGTTCGCGGGCGGCGTCCTGGCGCTGGCACTGCGCGCCGCACGCGCACTCTCCGCCGCGCCGGGGTAGCATTCGCGCATGCCGGACACCATCGTCGTCGCCGGGGGCGGCCACGCCGCGGCGCAGGTCGTCGACAGCCTGCGTCGCGACGGCTTTGCGGGCCGCCTCGTCATGGCCTGCGGCGAATCGGTGATCCCCTACCAGCGCCCGCCGCTCTCCAAGAAATTCCTGGCCGGCGAGCTGGAGTCCGAACGCCTGCCGATCCGCCCCGCGAGCTTCTACGAGCACATCCGCTGCGAGCTGCTGCTCGGCAACCCGGTGGTCGCGATCGACGCCGGCTCGCGCCAGGTGACGCTCTCCGACAGCGGCCGCATCGGCTACGACAAGCTGGTGCTCGCGATCGGCGGCCACGCGCGACCGATCCCCGTGCCCGGCGCGAACCTGCCCGGCGTGCACGTGCTGCGCACCGTCGCCGACGTCGAGGCGATCCGCGCGAAGCTGAAGCCGGGCGTGCGCGTCGCGATCGTCGGCGCCGGCTACGTCGGACTCGAGTGCGCGGCGACCTTCCGCAAGCTCGGCCACGACGTCACCGTCATCGAGATGATGGACCGCGTGATGAACCGCGTGGTCGCGCCGCAGATGAGCGGCTTCTACCAGGCCGAGCACGCAGGGCACGGCGTCAACCTGCTGACCGAGCGGCGCGTGAGCGCGCTGCTCGGCGACGACAGCGTGCACGCGGTCGAGTGTTCGGACGGCACGCAGGTGCCCGCGGACCTCGTGATCGTCGGCATCGGCCTGGTCCCGAACTGCGCGCTCGCCGAGGCCGCGGGCATCGCCTGCGACGACGGCATCGCGGTGGACGAGCACTGCCGCACCAGCGACCCGGACGTCTACGCGATCGGCGACTGCTGCAGCCACCCGAGCCCGCGCTACGGCCGGCGCATCCGGCTGGAGTCCGTGGACAACGCCTTCGAGCAGGCGAAGTCAGCGGCCGCGAACATCTGCGGCAAGCCGACGCCGCACGACAAGACGCCCTGGTTCTGGTCGGACCAGTACGAGCTGAAGCTGCAGATCGTGGGATTGAGCCAGCATTATGACAACGTGATCCTGCGCGGCGATCCCGCGTCGCGTTCGTTCAGCTGCTGCTACCTGCGCGGCGGCGAGCTGATCGCGCTGGATGCCGTGAACCACGCCAAGGATTTCATGGCTGCGCGCAAGCTGATCGCCGAGCGCGCGCGCCCCGATCCCGCCAGGCTCGCGGACGACAGCCTCGGGTTGCGCGACACTTTATAATCCCGGGGCAATGGACAAGATCGACGTCGTCGAGCGCGAGTTCCGCGCCATGCTCGCGAAGATGACCGGCGGGCTCGCGCCCCAGGACTACGGCGCGGCCTTCTGGGACTGGTGGCTCAACCTCGCGAAGTCGCCGGAGAAGCAGGTCGAGCTGCAGCAGACCGCGATGCGCCAGGCGATGGACCTGTGGCGCTTCCACCTCGAGGCCGCCTCCGGCAAGGAGATGGCGCCGGAAGAGAGCGGCGACCGCCGCTTCGCGAATCCCGCCTGGCAGCGCTACCCGTTCAACGTCTGGGCCCAGGCGTTCCGCAACGGCATGTCGCTCATCGAGAAGTCCACCCGCGAAGTGCCCGGTGTCGAGCCGCGCAATGCCGCGCTGGTCGAATTCGCCGCGCGCCAGGCCGCCGAGCCGCTCTCCCCCGCCAACAGCCCGTTGACGAACCCGGAGGTGATCGCGCAGACCGTCGCCGAAGGCGGCCAGAACCTCGCGCGCGGGTACAAGCACTTCCTCGACGACATCGAGCGCACCCTGAGCGGCGGCGACGCGCCCGGCACCGAGGATTTCCGGGTCGGCGAGAAGGTCGCCGTCACGGAAGGCCAGGTCATCTTCCGCAACGAACTGATCGAGCTGATCCAGTACGCGCCGACGACGCCGGACGTGCATCCCGAGCCGGTGCTGATCGTGCCGGCCTGGATCATGAAGTACTACATCCTCGACCTGTCGCCGAAGAACTCGCTGGTGGCGTGGCTCGTGGACCAGGGATTCACGGTGTTCATGATCTCCTGGAAGAATCCGACGGCCGCCGACCGTAACCTCGGCATGGACGACTACCTGCGCAAGGGCGTCTACGCGGCGCTCGACGCCGTCACGGCCGTCGTCCCGGAGCGCGACGTGCACGCGGTCGGCTACTGCATCGGCGGCACGCTGCTCGCCATCGCCGCCGCGGCCCTCTCCGAGTGGGGCGACACGCGCATCAAGGACGTCACGCTGTTCGCCGCCCAGACCGACTTCAGCGAGCCCGGCGAGCTGTCGCTCTACATCAGCCCCGCGCAGGTCGAGATGCTCGAGGCGCTGATGTACAAGGAGGGCGTGCTCGACTCGAAGCAGATGGGCGGCGCCTTCACGATGCTGCGCGCGCACGACCTGCTCTGGCAGCCGGCCGTGAAGTCCTACCTGAAGGGCGAGCGCGACGGGATGATCGACCTGATGGCCTGGAACGCCGACGGCACGCGCATGCCCTGGAAGATGCACACCGAGTACCTCGTCGGCCTGTACCTCAACAACGACCTCGCCCAGGGCCGGTTCAAGGTCGAAGGCGAGACGGTAAAGCTCGAGGACATCCGCGTGCCGATGTTCGTGGTCGGCACCGAGACCGACCACGTCGCCCCCTGGAAGTCCGTCTACAAGGTGGGCGGGCTCGTGACCTCGCCCGAGTTCACCTTCCTGCTGACCAGCGGCGGGCACAACGCCGGCATCGTGAGCGGACCGGTCCACCCGAAGCGCCGGCACCGCGTGCGCACGCTGCGCGGAGGCGAGGCGCCGCTGCCCGCCGACGAGTGGTTCGCGACGACCGAAGCGAAGCCGGGATCCTGGTGGCCGACCTGGGCGGAGTGGCTCAAGGCGCACTCGTCGCCGGAACGCGTCGCCGCGCCGGAAATGGGCGCGCCCGCCGAGGGATACAAACCCCTCGGGGACGCGCCCGGCGACTACGTCCTCCAGCGCTGACCGGCGGTCGCCCTCACTTCTTGGTGCGCGACGCGGAGTAGATCTCGCCGTCGCGGCCGAAGTAGAGGCGCCTCAGGTCCCAGGAGATCGTCGAGCGCGTCTCGCTGCCCGCCGTGTTGACGCCGGATCCGAGGTTCACGGGCGCCGAGAACTTCTGCTTGGTGTTGTTGCGGCGCGCGTAGAACACGTCGAAGCTGCCGAACGAGGCCACGCCCTTCGCGTCCATCGGGCGCGTCGAGCTGAACACGACTTCCAGACCGTCGCTGCTGATGTTCGGCATGCGGTCGTCGAACTCGGTGTTGAGCTCCGTCACCGGCGTCGGCGGCCCGAACTGGCCGTTCTTGAGCTGCTTGCTGCGATAGATGTCGTGATTGCCGCTCGAGGTGCTCGAGAAATAGAGGTAGGTCCCGTCGTGCAGCTGGACCAGCGAGGGGCTGAACTCCGCCGCCGCGCTGTTCGGGCCGGTGCCGTCTTCCATGCAGCCGAGGTGCTGCGGCTCGCCCCACCCGTACGCGGCATTGCGCCGGATGATGTACATGTCGCCGAGGCCGGGCCCGGTGCCGCAGGTCTCAGCCCCCGCCTCCCCGAGCCGTTCGGACACGAACATCAGGTAGCTGCCGTGGATCGGCGTCGGGCAGAAATCAGCCGCGCCGGTGTTGACCGGCCCGCCGAGGTTCTGCGGAGCGCCGAAGGGTTCGCTCTTGCTCGCCCGGTCTGCGGCCCAGATGTCGTTGGCGCCCAGCGTCCCTGTGCGGTTCGACGCAATGTAGAGGCTGAGGCCGTCGCGGGATTCGATCGGGCAGCCGTCCGGGAAGGCCGGGTCGTTGACCTCGGCGACGGGCGTGGCGACGCTCCAGGCGGTGAACTTTTGCGCCGCATTCGCGGTGAGCGGCATCGATGCCGCTGCGAGCGCCAGCGATGCTGCAATGCAGCCCGACAGTACGTGCTTTGTCATATTCGTCTCCAGGTGAAGTGAGGATCCCCCTGTCACGAGGGTCTGCCGGTGCCACGCCGCTGTCCTGCGTAAGCGCTGATATCGGGCTGACATGGGTCTGATATCGTTATCGGCCCAGGTCAAACCAGGGCCGGAAACGCGCCGACGCCATGGCTACCGCCACCGAACAGGAAGACTCGTCGGCGATTGCGCGCGGATTCCAGCTCAATGAGTTATCCGTCGATCCGCGGGCCGGCGAGGTCAAGGGGCCGGCCGGTCGCGAGCAACTCGACCCGAAGGTCATGGGTGTGCTGGTCGTTCTGGCCGAGGGAGCCGGCCAGGTGGTTTCCCGCGAGCAGCTGCTGGGCCGGGTCTGGCCGGGCACCGTGGTGTCCGACGATGCCCTTTCGCGGTGCCTTTACGAACTGCGCAGGCACCTCGGCCAGGCCGGCGGCAACGAGACGTACCGGGCCCTGATCGAGACGCTGCCAAAGCGCGGGTACCGCCTAAACGCCACGGTGTCGCCGTTACCGCAGGTATCGGCGACGCAATCCGGTGGTCGGCGCGTCCGACCCGGGTGGGTGGCCGGCATCGTGGCCTTGCTGGCTGCGCTGGCGGCGGCCGCCTGGTTCGTGGGGACCCGCCCCGAGCCGGTCGCCACCCCGCCGCGCATCGCGGTCCTGCCGTTCGTCGACCTGAGCGAGACCGGTGACCAGGGCTACCTCGCGGACGGATTCACCGAGGAGATCACCGACCGGCTGGCGCGTTCGGAAGGACTGAAAGTCAAGGCCCGCACCTCCGCCTTTGCGTTTCGCGGCGAACAGCTCGACATTCCCGCGATCGCCCGCAAGCTCGACGTCACGCACGTGGTGGAAGGCAGCATCCGCACCGTCGACCAGCGGATTCGGGTGACGGCGCAGCTGATCGCGGTTTCCGATGGCGCGCATCTGTGGTCGGAGACCTTTGAACGGAAGCTCGAGGACGTCTTCGCGATCCAGGACGAGATCGCGGTGGCGGTGGCTGCGGAACTCGAGGCCAAGCTGGTCGGGCTCAAGGCACGGCGGTCTCCCGCCAGCGTCGAAGCGCTCGTGCTCCACGCGCAGGGCGACTACTTCTACAACCGCCGCGCGCCCGGCGACGTCGAACGCGCCGTTCGGGCTTACGAAGAAGTCGTCCGCATCGATCCACGCCACGCCAGGGCCTGGGCTTCCCTCGCCGGCGCCTATTCGCTGTTCGCCGACGAGGGCGGCGAGTCGGTCCAGGCCTGGCGCGACCGCCAGGGTGCTGCCGCGCGGCGCGCCGTGGAGCTCGACCCGGACCTGGGCGTGGCCCATTTCCGGCTGGCGCAGTATCTGCACGTGATCGGCAAGGCGGGCGACGCACGTCAACATTGGCGCGAGTTCACGCGCCTGGACCCCGGCAATCCGCTGAGCCTGCATGCCCAGGCCCGGCGCGCCCTGGACCGCGGCGACGTTGCGGCGGCCCTCGCGTTTCAGCGTCAGGCCGTGGCCGCAGATCCGCTCGCGCTCACGACCCGGCAGTACTACGCGGAGCTGCTGAGCGTGGACGGACAGTACGAGGCGGCGCTCGAGGAACTTCGCCGCGTACGCGAGAATGACGCCGGGCCCAATCCGACATTCGATGCCGACATCGTGCGCGTGCTCGTGCTGCTGGAACGCTATCCGGAAGCCGAGACCACGATCCGCGGCATGCCCGAGGGCAAGTCAAGGGACTTTGCGATGGCCCTGATGTACATGGCACCCGGCATGCGCGCCGAGGCGGAGGCCGCCCTGGATCGTCTTGCCCGCTGGCCGATTCCGGATGCGATCTACCAGCGCATCGAAGATCGGCTGCGGCTCGCCGACGCCTACGCGATCCGCAACCGCACCGACGACGCCCTCGAAGTTCTCGAGAATGCGCGACGCGAAATCCAGGAACTCGACGATATCGATGCACGGACCTTGGGTCACCTGCTGCACGTCGCGCGTCTGTCGCCATTACTCAAGCCGCTGTACGGCGACCCGCGCTGGACGGCATTCGCCGCCTATCCCGAGTGACTCAGCGCTCGACCGGTGTCCACCGCGCCGAACGCCGCGCGTTGCGGTCCCCGGTCGTCTCGCCCTCGTAGGACATCGCCTGCGGCAGCTGCAATTCCGCCGGCCGCGGGTCGAGTGAATTCAGGTTGATCACCATCAGCGGCTTGCCGTCTTCCTCCGTCGCCGCGCCGAGGTAGCTGCCGCACCGGGCACAGAACAGGAAGTCCGCCGTCTTCTGGCCGAAACGGTAGCGCGTGACGGCGGACGGATCCCGGTGCGTGAAGCGGAGGCTCCCGGCCGGGTCCGACGTGTACACGCCGCCGTGCTTCAGGCAGAAGCTGCACTGGCAGGCCCGCACGGGCCATTCGGCCGGCGGCTTGTCGGTCCGGTACTCGAAGCCGATCGCGCCGCAGTGGCAGCGCCCGCTCCAGGCGCTCACCGGCGCACGCTCGACGGCAGCCGTTCGAACCCGGCCGCATGGGGCATCGCGGCGAGCGCGGCGCGCAGGTCCTCTGGCGGCGCGATCAGCCGGCGCGCCGCGAGGTCCATCCAGCCGCCTTCGCACCGGACGCGGGCGGCGAGCGCGCCGTCCTCCTTCAGGACTTCGTTCACCAGCCGGAAGCGCGAGCCGTCGTCGGCCATGCCCGCGAGCGTGAGCGTCACCGTGATCGGCTCGTGCAGGCCGACCTCGCGGTGGTACTCCAGCTCGTCGCGCCGCAGCACCGGGCCGATGCGGCGTTTCGCGAACTCCGTGACCGGGAAACCGTGCTGCTTGAAGAACCCCATGCGCGCGTCGACGCACTTGTTGAGGTAGGCGAAGTTCGCCATGTGCGCGTTCGCGTCCATGTCGCCCCAGCCGGCGAACGTCGTGATCGAGAACGGCGCGGCCGTCATGTCCAGCAGTGGAAGTTCAACTTGTTGCCGTCGAGGTCGCGGAAGTAGGCGCCGTAGTAGCCGTCGCCGCGGTCCCCGGGCGGACCCTCGTCGGTTGCGCCCAGCGACAGGGCTTTCCGGTACAGCGCATCGACTTCGGCGGGCTTGCCTACCATGAAGGCGACCATCGAGCCGTTGCCGACGGTCGCCGGCTTCTTGTCATAGGGCTTCGCGAGGGCAAAGCCGGGCTTGCCCCTGCCCTGGGTCCAGGCCACGAAGGTTTCGTAGTCCATGACGCGTTTCGCGCCCAGCTCCGCCATCAGCGCGTCGTAGAACGCGAGGGCGCGGGTCCAGTCATTGGTGCCGACCGATACGTAGCCGATCATGGGGTTCTCCTTGGTTGGATCGCTCGCCTACTTCCAGACGTTTGCTTCGCGTTCGAAGTCCTTGTTCTGCGGCCGCACGACGCAGAAGCGCTGGCCGGTCGGCGCCTCCATGACCACCCAGGTGTGCACCTGCCTGAGGCGCTTCGCGCCGAGCGCCTCGAGGCGCTTCACTTCGGCCTCGATGTCGTCGGCCTCGATGTCGAGGTGGACGCGGCTGTCGTGGTCCACCGCCTGCACTTCGATGTGCAGGCGCTCATCCGGCACCTTCAGCTTGACGTAGGAGTCGCCCTCCTGGCCGGGGAGGATCTCGGTGGCCATGCCGAGCGCGCCGGACCAGAACCGCGCCGCGCCGTGCAGGTCCGGCGTCCGGCAGTCGATGATGAATCCCGCAAGCCTGCTCTTGTGCACGTTCATCTCCATGTAGACGTCGCTGCGCGCGTAGTCGGATTTCTGCGGCCGCGGCGCGTGCCGGAATCCCAGCCGTTCGTACAGGCGGATCGCGTTCCCGAGCCGGCTGTTGGTCTCGAGGAACAGCGTACGGAATCCCTTCTCGACGGCCCAGTCGCGCCCCGCCCTGCCGAGCAGCTCGCCGATGCCGCGCTGCTGGTGGCCCGTCGCGACCGCCATCTTGGCCAGTTCGCAACGCCGGTCAGCGACCCGGATCATGGCTACCGTGCCGACGGTCGCCGCGCCGTCGAGCGCGAAGAAGATCATCCCGCCGGGCGCGATGATCGCCGATTCCGGGTCGTCGAGCACCTTCAGGTCCGAGGCCTCCACCTTGAACAGCCGCTCGATCCACTCGAGGTTGAGCCGGCGGAATTCCGCGGCCAGTCCGCGCCGGAACGGGACGACCGCGATGTCGCTCAAGCGCGCCCCCCGCGCCACTCGTGCGCCAGCAAGCCGAGGAACACGGAGTCCTGTATCTCGCCGCCGACGTTCCACCGCTCCCGCAGCAGTCCCTCGCGCCGGAAACCCATGCGGTCGAGGATCCCGAGTGAACCGGCGTTCTTCGGGTCGACGTCCGCCTCCAGGCGACGCAGCTTCAGCGTCGCGAACGCGTGCTCGATGAGCGCCGCGAGCGCCTCGCTCATGTAGCCCTTGCGCCAGTGGGTGCTGCGCAGGCAGTAGCCAATTTCCGCGCGCATGTTGGCCACGTGGATGTTGAACAGCGTGCAGGTGCCGAGCAGCTCGCCGTCGTCCTTGCGTTCGATGCCCCACTGGAAGGCGGACTTTTCGGCGAACTGCCGGTGGATGCGCAGCAGCAGCTCCTCCGCCTCCGACCGCTGCTGCATCGCCGTGCTCGACCAGTAACGCATCATGTCCTGGTCGGAGAAGATCGCGAACAGCGCGTCCACGTCGCGCTCCGTCAGCCAGCGCAGCCGCACGCGCGGCGCTTCCAGCGTCGGCAGCGCGCCGCCGGCGATCATGCGCGCAGCAACTCTTCGTACACGGCGAGGTCCGCGGCCGAGAAGCAGCAGAAGATCACCTCGCGCAACCGCTGCGCGGCGTCGATGAACCCGCGCGCGGTCGCGACCGCAATGCCTGCGGCCGGCCTCACCGGATACCCGTACGCGCCGGTGCTGATCGACGGGAACGCGATGGACTCCAGCGAGGCGGACTCGGCGATTTCGAGCGCGCGCCGGTAGCAGGACGCCAGCAACGCCGCCTCGTCGCGGTCGCCGCCGCGCCAGACGGGACCGACCGCGTGGATCACGTGCCGCGCCGGCAGCCGGTAGGCCGAAGTGATCTTCGCGTCGCCGGTCGCGCAACCCCCGAGCCGGCGGCACTCGGCCAGCAGGCCGGGACCGGCGGCGCGATGGATCGCGCCGTCCACGCCCCCGCCGCCCAGCAGCGACTCGTTCGCGGCATTGACGATCGCGTCGACCTCGAGGGTCGTGATGTCGGCGCGCAACGCGCGCAGGCCGGTCGGCACGAGGATCACGGTCCGAGCCTCGCTTCCAGGTCGTAGTCCGAGGCCGCGGTGATCGTGACCTCGGCGAATTCGCCGACCGGCAGCCGGGCAGCCCCGCGGCCGCGCACGCGGACCACGCCGTCGATCTCCGGGGCGTCGGCTTCGCTGCGGGCGATCGCGACGCCGTCCTCGACGGCATCCACGAGCACGCGCATCCGGCGGCCGACGCGCGCCGCCAGCCGGCGGGCACTGATCTTCTGCTGTGCCTGCATGAAGCGGTGCCAGCGCTCCTCCTTGACCTCGTCGGCCACCGGGTCCGGCAGCGCGTTCGCGGCCGCCCCCTCGACCGGCGAATAGCGGAAGCAGCCGACCCGGTCGAGCTCCGCCTCCTCGAGCCAGTCGAGCATCACGCGAAAGTCTTCCTCGGTCTCGCCCGGAAAGCCGACGATGAAGGTGCTGCGGATGGTCAGCTGCGGCACCTCGGCCCGCCAGCGACGGATCCGCTCGAGCGTGTTCACGGCGTGCGCGGGCCGGCGCATCAGCTTCAGGATGCGCGGGCTGCCGTGCTGGAACGGCACGTCGAGGTATGGCAGCACCTTGCCCTCGGCCATCAGCGGCATCACCGCATCCACGTGCGGGTACGGATAGACGTAGTGCAGCCGCACCCAGGTCCCGAGCTCGCCGAGCTCGCGCGCGAGGTCGACGAAGCGCGTCGGGATCTCGCGGCTGCCCCACTTCTCGGGACGGTACTTGAGGTCTGCGCCATAGGCGCTGGTGTCCTGCGAGATGACGAGCAGCTCGCGGACACCGGCGTTGCGCAGCCGGATCGCCTCGTTCAGCACCTGGTCGATCGGGCGGCTCGCAAGGTCGCCGCGCATCGAGGGGATGATGCAGAAGCGGCAACGGTGGTTGCAGCCCTCGGACACCTTGAGGTACGCGTAGTGGCGCGGCGTCAGGCGGATGCCCTGCGGCGGCACCAGGTCCAGGAACGGGTCGTGCTGCGGCGGCAGGTGCTCGTGGACCGCGCCGACGACCTCCTCGTAGGCATGCGGGCCGGTGACCTTGAGCACCGCGGGATGGCGTTCGGTGATCTTCTCGGGCTTCGCGCCGAGGCAGCCCGTGACGATGACCTTCCCGTTCTGCGCGAGCGCCTCGCCGATCGCGTCCAGCGACTCGTGCACGGCCTCGTCGATGAAGCCGCAGGTGTTGACGACCACCAGGTCCGCCGCGTCGTAGCTCGGCGCGACGTCGTAGCCCTCGGCGCGCAACTGCGTGAGGATGCGCTCGGAATCCACCAGCGCCTTGGGACAGCCGAGGCTCACGAAACCGACGCGGGGACTTCTGCTGGCCACGCGGTATTTTACCGGTAGAATCAGCGGCATGCGGTTCACGAAGATGCATGGGCTCGGCAACGACTTCATCATCTTCGACGCCCCGCCCGGGGGCGCCCCGGATGCCGCCGTGATCCGGCGCCTGGCGGACCGGTTCACCGGCATCGGCTTCGACCAGGCCCTCATGCTCGAGCCGCCGCGCCGGCCGGGGACGGCCGCCTACTACCGGATATTCAACGCCGACGGCCGCGAGGTCGAGCAATGCGGAAACGGCGCGCGCTGCATCGCGCGCTTCCTGCGCGAGCGCGCCGGCCCGGCCGAGGGCGAAATCGTCCTCGACAGCCCGGGGGGGCTCGTGCAGACGCGCCTGGCCGACGGGCAGGTTTCGGTCGCCATGGGCGTGCCGGACTTCAACCCGGCGTCCCTGCCCTTCGAGGCGAGCGGCGAGGCCTACGTGTACCCGCTCCAGGTCGGCGCGAGCGAGGTCGAGATCGGCGCCGTCTCGATCGGCAACCCCCACGCGGTCATCCGGGTGCCGGCCGTGGCCGACGCACCCGTCGCCCGCCTCGGGCCTGCAATCGAACACCACCCGCGCTTCCCGAAGCGGACCAACGTCGGCTTCATGGAAGTCGCGGACCGCGGCCACATCCGGCTGCGCGTCCACGAACGCGGCACGGGCGAGACGCGCGCCTGCGGCACCGGCGCCTGCGCGGCGGTCGCCGTCGGCCGCCGTCACGGCCTGCTCGACGAGAATGTGCAGGTCGACCTGCCGGGCGGCCGGCTCGACATACAATGGAAGGGCCCCGGCGAGCCGATCTGGATGACCGGGCCGGCGGAACGTGCATTCGAGGGAGACGTGCAGACATGACGACCAGACCCGTGCGCGGCGTGGAGATTGCCGAAATCGACGAAGCCGCCGTTGCTTCATACCTCGCTGCGACACCCGAGTTCTTCGATCGCCACGCGCAGCTGCTGGCGAAGATCCGCCTGCCGGACTCGCGCGGCGGCGGCTCGACGGTCTCGCTGCTCGAACGGCAGGCCGAGGTGCTGCGCGAGAAGAACCGGCAGCTCGAGCGCAAGGTCAAGGACTTCGTCGACGTCGCGCGCGAGAACGACGCGCTCGGCAGCCGCGTGCTGGCGATGGCGCGGCGCCTGATCGCCGCCAGGGACCCCGCCGCGGTGGTCGCGGCGATCGAGGAGGCGCTGCGCGAGGAATTCGACGCCGGCCAGTCCGTGCTCGTGCTGACCGCCGGCCATGCGCCCGCCGGCCTCGCCGAGAGCCGGTTCCTGCGCGTGGTGCCGGCGGAACTGCCGGCATTGCGCTCGTTCGAGACGCTGTTCAACGCCGGCAAGCCGCGCTGCGGGCAGCTGCGGGACTCGCAGCGCGAATTCCTGTTCGGCGCCGACGCGGCCGCGGTCGGCTCGGTCGCGCTCGTGCCGCTCGGCGACAAGGGCAGCCTCGGCCTGCTCGCCTGCGGCTCGCACGACAGCCAGCGGTTCAACCCGACGATGAGCACCGACTTCCTCGCGCATGTCGGGGAACTGATCGCCGCGGGGCTCGCCGGGAACTGATGCAGGCGCAGGCGGCTGCCTGGATCGAGCGCTACCTGGCCCACCTCCGGACCGAGCGCCGCCTCTCGCCCCACACCGAATCGGCCTACCGGCGCGACCTCGATGCCCTCGTTGCCTTCTGCGCCGCCGAGCGGATCGACGGCTGGAAGAAGCTCGACAACTTCCACGTGCGCACCTTTGCCGCGCGCGAGCATCGCGACGGGCTCGGCCCGCGCAGCGTGCAGCGACGGCTGTCCGCCGTGCGCAGCTTCTTCAACTACCTGATCCGCGAACGGGTGATCGATTCCAACCCGGCCGCGGACATTCGCGCCCCGAAGGCCGCGAAGCGGCTGCCCAGGACGCTCGACGTCGACCAGGTGGCGAGCCTGCTCGCGCGCAAGCCGTCCGACGCGCTCGGGAGCCGCGACCTCGCGATGCTGGAGCTGCTCTATTCATCGGGCCTGCGGCTCGCCGAGCTTGCCGGGCTCGACGTCGCCGACCTCGACCTCGCCGACCGCACCGTGCGCGTGCTCGGCAAGGGCGCCAAGACCCGCGTGCTGCCGGTCGGCAGCAAGGCCGCGACGGCGCTGCGCGCCTGGCTCGGCGAGCGCCGCGCGCTCGCGAAGGACGGCGCCGGGGCGCTGTTCGTCGGCCGGAACGGCCGTCGCCTCGGCGCACGCGCGATCCAGAAGCGGATCGGCCGCTGGTCGCTCGCCAGCGACCTCAACGTCCCGGTGCACCCGCACCTCCTGCGCCACTCGTTCGCGACGCACCTGCTCGAGTCCAGCCGCGACCTGCGAGGCGTCCAGGAGCTGCTCGGCCATGCCGACATCAGCACCACCCAGGTGTACACGCACCTTGATTTCGCCCACCTGGCCCGCATCTACGACCAGTCACACCCGCGGGCGAGAAGGCGCAAATAACTGATTCCATGAGCAATTCCGGATTCGATCCGCACGGCACGACGATCCTGTCGGTGCGCCGGGGCAGCACCGTCGCCATGGGCGGCGACGGCCAGGTGACGGTCGGCAACACCGTCATGAAGGGCAACGCCCGCAAGGTACGCCGGCTGTACGGCGAGAAGGTGCTGGCCGGCTTTGCCGGGGGCACGGCCGATGCCTTCACGCTGTTCGAGCGTTTCGAGGGCAAGCTGGAGAAGTACGGCAACCTCACGCGCGCGGCCATCGAGCTCGCCAAGGACTGGCGCACGGACCGCGCGCTGCGCCGCCTCGAGGCGCTGCTGCTGGTCGCCGACAGGCAAACCTCTTACATCATCTCGGGCAACGGCGACGTCATCGAGCCAGAAGACGCCGTCATGGCGGTCGGCTCCGGCGGGCCATACGCGCTCGCCGCGGCGCGCGCGCTGGTGGCGAACACCGAGCTCGCCGCCCGCGAGGTCGTCGAGCGCTCGCTCGGCATCGCCGCCGACATCTGCATCTACACCAACCGGAATTTCGTCATCGACGAATTGTCCACGGGGTAAGCATGGAAACCATGACCCCGCGCGAGATCGTCCAGGAGCTGGACAAGCACATCGTCGGCCAGGCGGCCGCCAAGCGCTCAGTCGCGATCGCGCTGCGCAACCGCTGGCGGCGCATGCAGGTCGACGAGGCGTTGCGCCAGGAGATCACGCCCAAGAACATCCTGATGATCGGCCCGACCGGCGTCGGCAAGACCGAGATCGCGCGGCGTCTCGCGAAGCTCGCGCGCGCGCCGTTCATCAAGGTCGAGGCCACGAAGTTCACGGAGGTCGGCTACGTCGGCCGCGAGGTGGACTCGATCGTCAAGGAGCTGGTGGACGTCGCCGTGAAGCAGACGCGCGAGGAGGAGACCGCGAAGGTCCGGCCACGCGCCACCGACGCGGCCGAGGAGCGGATCCTCGACGCGCTGCTGCCGAAGCTGCAGAACGGCGACGAGACCCGCCAGAAGTTCCGCAAGATGCTGCGCGAGGGCAGGCTCGACGACCGCGAGGTCGAGATCGAGCTGCGCGCGATGCCGGCCGGGCTCGAGATCATGGGGCCCCCGGGCATGGAGGAGATGACGCAGCAGCTCCAGCAGGTATTCCAGCAGATGGGCGGCGGCCGCACGAAGACCCGCAAGCTGCGCATCGGCGAGGCGCTGAAGGCGCTGACCGACGAGGAAGCCTCGAAGATGGTCAACGAGGACGAGCTCAAGACCCGCGCGCTCGCGAACGCCGAGCAGAACGGCATCGTCTTCATCGACGAGATCGACAAGATCTGCCGCCGGACCGAGACCATGGGCGCCGACGTCTCGCGCGAGGGCGTGCAGCGCGACCTGCTGCCGCTGGTCGAGGGCTGTACCGTCAGCACCAAGTACGGCATGGTCAAGACCGACCACGTGCTGTTCATCGCCTCGGGCGCCTTCCACATGGCGAAGCCCTCGGACCTGATCCCGGAGCTGCAGGGCCGCCTGCCGATCCGCGTCGAGCTCGACGCGCTTTCGGTCGACGATTTCGAGCGCATCCTGTCGGAACCCGACGCCTCGCTGTGCGCCCAGTACAGGGCGCTGCTGGCGACGGAGGGCGTCGCGGTGGAGTTCGCGAAGGACGGGATCCGGCGCATCGCGGAGATCGCCTGGTCGGTCAACGAGAAGACCGAGAACATCGGCGCGCGGCGGCTGCACACCGTGATGGAGCGATTGCTCGAGCAGGCTTCCTACGACGCCGCCGACCGCGCCGGCACGGCCATCGCCGTCGATGCCGCCTTCGTCGACCGCCACCTCGGCGAGCTGGCGAAGGACGAAGATCTCTCGCGCTACATCCTGTGAGCGCCGCGCCCGCGCCGACGGGAATCACGGTCCGCACCAAGGCCCGCGTGGTCGAGGTCGAGTGGCCGGACGGCACCCGGCATGCCCTGCCCTTCAAATACCTGCGCGTGTTCTCGCCGTCCGCGGAGGTGCGCGGCCACGGCGGCGGCGAAGGCAAGCTGGAACTCGCCAAGGAGAACGTGAAGGTCACCCAGGCGGAGCCGGTCGGCATCTACGCGGTCCGGCTGCACTTCGACGACGGCCACAACACCGGCCTCTACACCTGGGCCTACCTGCGCGAGCTCGGCGAGCAGCAGGAGCGCAAGTGGGCGCGCTACCTGGCACGCTGCGAACAGCTCGGGTACGAGCGCAAGCCGTCGGCCTGACGCGTCGCGCGTAGAATCGGGCGGCCCATGGCCTCCAGCCTGCTCCTGCTGCTCGACGACATCGCCACCGTCCTCGACGACGTGTCGGTGATGACGAAGGTCGCCGCCAAGAAGACGGCAGGCGTCCTCGGCGACGACCTCGCGCTGAACGCCGAGCAGGTCAGCGGCGTGCGCGCCGACCGCGAGCTGCCCGTCGTGTGGGCCGTGGCGAAGGGCTCGGTCCGGAACAAGCTGGTCCTGGTGCCGGCCGCGCTCGCGATCAGCGCCTGGCTGCCGTGGGCGGTGACGCCGCTCCTGATGATCGGCGGCCTGTTCCTCTGCTACGAGGGTTTCGAGAAGGTCGCGCACCGGCTGCTGCACGGGAAGCCAGGGGACGAGGCGCACCACGCCGCGCACGTCGCCGCGCTCGCCCGGACGCGCGAGGAACTCCTGGAGGTAGAAAGGGACAAGATCCGCGGGGCGATCCGCACCGACTTCATCCTGTCGGCCGAGATCATCGTGATCGCGCTCGGCACGGTCGCGGACCGCGCGCTCGAGGTCCGGATCGGCGTGCTGACCGGCATCGCCGCGCTCATGACCGCGGGCGTCTACGGACTGGTCGCCGGCATCGTCAAGCTCGACGACGCGGGGCTGCACCTTGCCCGCCAGGCGAGCGCCCCGCTCGCCGCGACCGGTCGCGGGATCCTGCGCGCCGCCCCGTGGCTGATGAAGTTCCTGTCGGTTGCCGGGACCGCGGCCATGTTCCTCGTGGGCGGCGGCATCCTGGTGCACGGCTTCCACGCGGTGAACGAGTGGATCCGGGTCGCGGTCGTCGATGCCGCCGCGATTCCCGGCGCCGGCGTCGTGCTCGGGCCGCTGACGTCCATGCTCGCCAACGCCGTGGCCGGCATCGTCGCCGGCGGGGTCACGGTGCTCGCCGTCTCGCTCGCGAAGCGCCTGCGCCGGCCTGACGAGGCACGACCGAACCCGTAGAATCGGCACCCTGTGAAGACCGTCGATTTCGGCTACCGGCAGGTCACGCCCGAGGAGAAGACCGCGCGCGTACGCGGCGTCTTCGATTCGGTCGCGGGCAACTACGACCTGATGAACGACCTGATGTCCGGCGGCATGCACCGGCTGTGGAAACGATTCGCGCTCTCCCAGACGGGCCTGCGACCCGGCCAGCGCGCGCTGGATGTCGCCGCCGGTACCGGCGACCTGGGCGCCGGCCTCGCGCGGCAGGTCGGCAAGGATGGCCTAGCCGTGCTCACCGACATCAACCGCGAGATGCTCGCGCGCGGCCGCGACCGGCTGATCGACCGGGGGATCGCGGCGCAGGTGGCGTTCGTGATCGCGAATGCCGAGCGCCTGCCCTTCCCGGACGGCGGCTTCGATTGCGTGACCATCGGCTTCGGCCTGCGCAACGTCACCGACAAGCCTGCGGCGCTCGCTTCGATGCGGCGCGTGCTGCGGCCGGGCGGGCGGCTGCTGGTGCTCGAGTTCTCGAAGCCGCGGCCGGAGATCCGCGGCGCCTACGACGCCTACTCGTTCAACGTGCTGCCCCGCCTCGGCGGCATCGTCGCCGGGGATGCCGACAGCTACCGCTACCTGGCGGAATCCATCCGCATGCACCCGGACCAGGAAACGCTCGCGGCGATGATGCGCGACGCCGGCTTCGACGACGTCCGCTGGCACAACCTGGCGGCCGGCATCGTGGCGCTGCACGTCGGCGTCGTCCACTGAACCGCATGACGCCGGAACTCCTCGGCCCGTTCGAGCGGATCCTGAACCGAAACATCGCGGCATCCGGCCGCGCGCGCGCGCTGCTTGCCGAACTCCGGGGACGCTCGCTCGAGCTGCGCTTCACGCCGACGCCGGTCCGCATCCGTCTCGCCGCCCTGCCCGACTCCCTGTCCGTCGCGCCGGCCGGCGACGCGCCCGCCGACGCCGTGATCGAGGGGACGCCGCTGTCCTTCCTGCGACTCACGGCCGGCGACGCCGCGAAATCGATCCGCGCCGGCGGCATGGTCGTGAAAGGCGACGCGGAAGTGGCCGAGGGATTCCGCCGGCTGCTCGACGCTGCGCGGCCGGACCTCGAGGAGGAGCTGTCGCGGATCGCCGGCGACGTTCCTGCGCACTACGCCGCGCGCCTCGCCCGCGAAGGAATCGAATTCGGGCGCCGCGCCGGCGACATCTTCGCGCGCAACGTCGCCGAGTACCTCACCGAGGAGAGCCGCGACGTCCCGGCGCGGGTCGAAGCGGAGGAATTCGTCGAGGGTGTCGACCGGCTGAGGGAGTCCGTGGACCGCCTCGAGGCCCGCGTCGCCGCCGCCGAGCGCGCCCGGAGCGGCCGGTGATCTCGACGCGGGTCGCGGGGCGGCTGCTGACCATCCACCGCGTCCTGGTGCGCTACGGGCTCGACGGTTTCGTGCGCGCGACGCACCTGTACCGGCCGCTGCGCTTCGTCTTCTGGCTTTCGCCCTGGACGTGGTTCTCCCGCCGGCGCGGCACGCGCGGCGAGCGCCTCCGGCGCGCGCTCGAGGACCTCGGCCCGATCTTCGTGAAGTTCGGCCAGGCGGTGTCCACGCGGCGGGACCTGCTGCCGCCCGACGTCGCCGACGAGCTGGCCAAGCTCCAGGACCGCGTGCCACCTTTCGACGGTGCGCTCGCCAGGGCCCGCATCGAATCCTCCCTCGGACGCCCGGTCACGGAGCTGTTCGGCAGCTTCGAGGCCGAACCGCTCGCGGCCGCCTCGATCGCGCAGGTCCACGCCGCTACGTTCCCGGACGGCCGCGAGGTCGTGGTCAAGGTGCTGCGGCCCGGCATGCGCGAGGCCATCGACCGCGACCTCGAGGTCCTGCACACCCTCGCCGGCCTCGCGGAGGCGTACTGGCCGGAGTCGCGGCGGCTGCGCCCGCGCGAGGTCGTCGTCGAGTACGAGAAGACGATCCTCAACGAGCTCGACCTGATGCGCGAGGCCGGAAACGCCTCGCAGCTCAAGCGCAACTTCGCGGGCAGCGCCCTGCTGCACGTGCCCGAGGTGTATTTCGACCTGTGCCGGCAGGACGTGATGGTGATGGAGCGCATCCGCGGCATCCAGATCTCCGACGTCGCGCGGCTGCGGGAACTCGGCACGGACATCGCCAAGCTCGCGGAGAACGGCGTGACGATCTTCTTCACGCAGGTGTTCCGGCACAATTTCTTCCACGCCGACATGCACCCGGGGAACATCTTCGTGGACGTCGCCGACCCGAAGAACCCCCGCTACGCAGCGGTCGACTTCGGCATCGTCGGCACGCTCGACCCGCGCGACCAGCTCTACCTGGCCGGCAATTTCCTCGCCTTCTTCGAGCGGGACTACCGCCGCGTCGCGGTGCTGCACCTCGAGAGCGGCTGGGTCCCGGCCGGCACGCGGGTCGACGAGCTCGAGTCGGCGGTGCGCACGGTGTGCGAGCCGATCTTCGACAAGCCGCTCAAGGACATCTCCTTCGGCGTCGTGCTGCTGCACCTGTTCGAGATCGCCCGCCGCTACCAGATGCAGGTGCAGCCGCAGCTGATCCTGCTGCAGAAGACCCTGCTCAACATCGAGGGGCTCGGCCGGCAACTCTACCCCGAGCTCGATCTGTGGAAGACGGCGCTGCCCATCCTGCGCGACTGGATGCGCGAGCGCGCGAGCCCGCGCGCGGTGCTGGGGAGCCTGCGCGAGCACTGGCCAGACGTCGCCGAGGCGATCAAGGTGCTGCCGGTGATCGCCCGGCGCGCGATCCGCCGCGCCTACGACGAGACGCTGGTGGTGCGCACCGAGTCCGCGTCGCTCGAAAAGCTGCGCGCGGAGCTGCGCCGTCAGCGCCGCCGCAGCGATGCCGTGATCGCGGCCGGCGCCGTGTTCCTCGGCGGCATCGTCTGGATCTCGTTCGGGACGCAGCCGGGCTGGGCCGGCTGGGCGCTGGCCGCCGGCGGGGCTGCGTGGATGGTGCGGCAGCTCACTCGACGCTGAACGCGACCCGCTTCGGTCCCTTGCCGACCTTGATGCGCGCGACTTCGCGGACCGCCGCGATGTCGATCACCGAGACCGAGTCGTCCTTCGGGTTGGACACGTAGGCGAACTCGCCCGCCGCGTCGCAGACCACCCAGTTGGGGCTGCCGCCCACCGGGACGGTGCCTCGCAGCGTAAAGTCCGGCAGGGAATAGACTGCCACGTAGTTCGCGACCGTCGCGACCGCGACCAGGTGGCGGCCGCCGCGCGTCATGGCGAGGCCATGGTTGTACGTGTAGGGCCAGGCATTGGCGCCTTCGAGGTTGGCGAGCCGCGCCGCGAGGTCGCCGTCCGACGGCCCGACCGGCCGGTCGAGCGCCGGCAGCTCCACGCGCCGGACGAATGACCCGTCGGCGAGCCGCCGCACCTCGAAGCCGTGCAGCCGCGAGAGCTGGTAGTAGAGCAGCCCGCGCGGCTCATCGAGCACCAGCGGGCGCACGGACTCGCCGGCATCGATGGACATCACGACCTTGCCGGTCGCCGTGTCGTAGACGTAGATCGCGTCGGTCACCATGTTGCCGACATACAGGCGCGTGCCGTCCGCGGAAATCTCGGTCGCGTGGTTGCCGATGGTCGCCGGCCACCAGTGCAGAATCTCGCCGTTCGCGGCATCGAGGACCACCAGCCACTGGCGCGTGTAGAGCGGCACGTACACGCGCTTGCCGTCCGGCGAGCGGGACATGTGGTTCGGCGAGCCGTCGAGCGCGACCGACCACAGCGGGGCGAATGTCCGCGCGTCGAAGGCCATGACCTTGCCGCTCTCGTTGTTCTGGTAGCCGAAGGGGCTCCTCATGTCGTCCTGCGCGCCGACATAGAACACGCGGCCGTCCGGCGAGCCCATCACGTCGTCGGTGTGCTCGCCGACCGGAATGCTGCGCACGACCTCGCGCGTCGCCGGGTCGATCACCTGCACGTCCTGCGAGTGCGGGCTCTCGACGAGCAGCCAGTTCGGCGACTCTTCCGCCGCGAGCGGGCGTGAGAGCGCCGCGAGGACCAGGCAGGCCGCCGCGACCGGCCGTCTATGTGGCATTTTCCGACCCCAGGCGAATGACCAGTGAAACGAGGTGGTCGACGTCTTCCTCGTCGTTCTCGTAGTGCAGGAAGCAGGCACGCAGCGAGGTCCGGCCATTCACGCGCGAAGTCGGCAGGTGTGCCTCGCCGCTTGCGCTGACCGCCGCCGAGATGCGCGCGTTCAGCGCATCGAGCGCCTGGTCGCCGGGTTCCCTGCCGGGCGGCCGGTAGCGGAAATTCACGACCGACAGCGAAGCCGGCGAGAGCAGCTCGAGTTCCGGCGCCGCCCGCACGCGTCCGGCCAGCAAGGTCGCAAGCCGGTTGCAGCGCGTGACGAGCTCGGCGAGTCCGCTGCGCCCGAGGCGCGCGAGCGCGGCCCAGGTCTTGAGCGCGCGATTGCCGAAGGTCAGTTCGAACATGTACTCGCAGGGCCAGGGCACCTCGCTGCCCCCCGCCACCAGGTAGTCGGGCGTCAGCGAATACGCCGCGTGATGCGCTTCGGGGTGACGCGTCAGCAGCGCGCCGCAGTCGACCGGGACCTGTGGCCACTTGTGCGGGTTCAGCGTGACCGAATCCGCGCGCGCGACGGCCCTGAAGCGGTCCGCGCACGCCGGGTCGAGCGCGGCCCAGGCGCCGAAGGCGCCGTCCACGTGCATCCAGACGTCGAACTCCTGCGCGATGTCCGCGATCGCCTCCAGCGGGTCGATGGCCCCGGTGTTGGTCGCGCCGGCGCAGGCGATGACGGCGAATGGCAGGTGGCCGGCCGCGCGATCGGCCTCGATCGACCGGCGCAGCAGTTCCGGCCGGAGCCGGAACGCGTCATCCACGGGAATCGCGCGCAGGTTGTCGGTGCCGATGCCGAGCTGCTCGACGCACTTCTGGATCGACGAGTGGCTCTCCGCGCTCGCATAGGCGACCAGCCTCGGGTGCCCGCCCTGCAACCCCGCCGCGCGCAGGTTCCAGCCGGCTCGCTCCGCGGCACGGTGCCGGGCGGCGGTGAGCGCGTTCAGCGTGGCTGCCGAGCCGCCGCTCAGCAGCAGGCACAGGCTGCCCGCGGCGGGAAATCCGACGAGGTCCATGACCCAGCGGCCGAGGCTCGACATGAGGAAGAGCGCGGAATGGTCGTAGCCGTCGAGCCCCGAGTTCATCGTCGTCGAAACCGCGTCGGCGAGGATGGCGATCGGCGCGGGCGGCGAATTGACCCAGCCATACGAGCGCTTGTGCCCGATCGGCACCGGCCAGGGCAGGATCTCGCGTCGCAGGAATTCCAGGATCTCCTCGGGCGGCAGACCCTGCTCCGGCAGCGGCAGGGACATCAGGCGCCGCCGCACCTCGTCCGGGACGACGCGATCGACCGGCTGCGCCGGGAGGGCGCGCAGGTAGTCGCCGAGCATCTCGACGGTGCGGGTGCCGAGGCGGTCGAAATCCTCGCGGTCCCTGGTGAATGGATGCATCCCGGGCGTCATACTACCTGCAGCGCGGCCGCCTGGACCGCAGCACCGGAGGGCCTTGCAGATGCGACGCGACCTGGCCGCCCTGTTCGTGACGACCCTGCTCTGCGCCGCGCCCGCGGCGGCTGGCCAGCCGCCCAGCGTGCCCCGCATCGACGCCCCGGAACTCGCGCGGCTCGGGAGCCATCCGGTCGGCGTCGCGACTCTCGAGTTCGTGGACGCGTCGCGTGCGGACCGGCGCCTGCAGGTCGACCTCTGGTACCCGGCCGCGAGTGCGTCCGGTGCCGCGCCGGTCACCTACGAGGGCGGCCTCACCGCCGAACCGCCGGCGATGCCCACGCGATTCACGCGTCCCGGCATCGCCGTACGCGATGCGAAGCGCGCAGCGGGCCCGTTCCCGCTGGTCATCGTGTCCCATGGCTATGACAACGAATCGGTGCTGTTCAGCTGGCTGACCGAGAATCTCGCCTCCAAGGGCTACGTCGTCGCCGCGATCCGCCACCGCGACCCGCCGATCATCGACCGCGCGCGGTTTCCCGAGGCCGTCCGCGACCGGCCGCTCGACGTCATCTTCGTCGCGGCCGCCCTGCAGAGCTCGCTCGGCGAGGAAGGGCTCGTCGATCCCGGACGGATTGCGCTCGTCGGGTACTCGATGGGCGGCTACGGCGTGCTGTCGGTCGCCGGCGCCGCGCGCAACGACGCATTGCGCGTGCCCGGCCTCAGGGCGCTCGTCGCGCTTGCCCCGGCCGGCGCCGGTTTCGCGGGCTGGGGCGACGACGGGCTCGCCGCCATCTCGATCCCGATGCTGTTCATCTCGGGCGATCGCGACCTCACGGTGGACTACCAGTCGGGCGCGCGCACGTTTTTCGACCAGGCGACCGGCAGCAACCGCTACCTGCTGACATACCGGGGCGGCGGCCACCGCATCGGGCTCGGGCCTGCCCCCGACGCGATGCGCACGCGCCTGTGGGACCTCGACTGGTTCGAAGACGCGGTGTGGAGCGCCGAGCGCATCGTCGGCATCAACCAGCACTTCATCACCGCCTTCCTGGACCGTTACCTGAAGGACGATGCGAGCCGCGCGGCATACCTCGACGGCCTCTTGCCGGAATCTTCGAAAGGCGAATGGCCGGCCGGGGCGGCCGGTGCCTACGCCGACTTCAGTCCCGGCGGCGCGGGCGTGACGTTGTGGAAGGGCTTCCAGCGCGGGCACGCCGAGGGGCTCGAGCTGCTGCACGCGGCGTCCGACTAGGCCTGGCGGGGCTCCACCCAGGTCGCGAGCGCCCGGCCGCACAGCTCGCCGAAGTTGTCGAAGATCGCGGTGCCGACCACGTGCTTGCGCCCTTCGTGCTTCAGCGGCCAGCCGATGATCACGCACGGCTGGTCCAGGTGCACGCAGCGGTCGATGCGCGCGGCGTAGGTGCCGAGCAGCGGGCCGCGGATCGCGGCGCCGGTCGCGAAGAAGCCGGGACAGTCGAGCGCGGCCCACATGAACTCGGGCAACACCTTGCCGTCCGCGCCGACCAGCGAGCGGTCCGGGATCCAGGCCGCGGCCACGAGGTCCCGGCCGGCGATCGGCGCCGCGAAGACCCGCATGCCGTCGCCGCGCTGGCGGACAGGCCCGCACACGAAGCAGTCCGAATAGGCGTGCTCCTGGAATCCCTCGTATTCGCTCACGGCGGCGAGCGCCTGCCCGTAGGTCGGCGGCTTCGGGACCTCGAGTTCGAATTCCTTCGGCGTCGCGGTCGCGATCGCGTCGACGCCTTCCATGAGCATGAGGCCACCGGTCGCGGGGTCGTCGACGATCTCGAGGCGGCGATCGAGCGGCGGCGGCTTGACCAGGCGCACCTCGACCGGCTTGGACGCCGCCGCCGCGAGCATGCCGCAGGTGTAGCCGCCGTTGCCCGAGGTAGGAGGGCCTCGGAACCGGCGGGCGATCACGAGCAGGCGATGCGCCGTCATGGCATCGCATCCTAGCCCATCGGGGTGGATGCGGGCGCCATGGGCGGCTAAGCTGGCCCTCCCCTGTCACTGCCCCGGAAATCAAGATGAAGAAAGCCGCACTCTGCCTCGGCCTGGCGCTCACTGTGCCTTCGCTCCACGCCGCCGACTCCGGCGCCGGGATGCGCGAGTTCCTCGCCGGGCGTGCCGCGCGCGATGCGCAGGTGGCGCGGCAGATCTGGGACTGGGCGGAACTGGGTTACCAGGAGACGAAAAGCTCGGCGCTCCTGCAGGAGGAACTGGGCAAGGCCGGGTTCAAGGTCGAGGCCGGTGTCGCCGGCATCCCGACGGCCTTCGTCGCTACGGCCGGCAGCGGCGAACCGGTGATCGGCATCCTCGCCGAATTCGACGCGCTGCCGGGGATCAACCAGGACGCCGTCGCGGAGCGCAAGCCCATTGAAGGCAAGGGCGCAGGCCATGCCTGCGGCCATCACCTGTTCGGCACCGCCTCGGTTTCGGCCGGCATCGCGATCGCCGACTGGCTGAAGCGGAGCGGGACGCCGGGCACGATCCGCGTCTACGGCACGCCGGCCGAGGAAGGCGGCTCGGGCAAGGTGTACATGGTGCGTGCCGGCCTCTTCAACGACGTGGACGCGGTGCTGCACTGGCACGCCTCGGACGTGAACTTCGCCGGCATCGACAAGGCGCTCGCGAACAAGTCCGCGAAGTTCCGCTTCCACGGGATTTCGGCGCACGCCTCCGGCGCGCCCGACAAGGGCCGCTCGGCGCTCGACGGCGTCGAGGCGATGAACCTGATGGCAAACATGATGCGCGAGCACATTCCCTCCGATTCGCGCATGCACTACGTGATCACGAGCGGCGGCTCGGCGCCGAACGTCGTGCCGGACTTCGCCGAGGTGTACTACTACGTGCGGCACGCGGACGCGAAGACCGTCGAGTCGATCTTCGACCGGCTGGTGAAGATCTCGGAGGGCGCGGCGCTCGGCACCGGCACCACCGTGGACCACGAGATCATCGGCGGCACGCACAACCTGCTCGCCAATGAGGCGCTCGCGCGCGTGATGAACGAGAAGCTGAACGAAGTCGGCGGCTTCGCCTACTCGCCCGAGGAGCAGGCATTCGCGGAGAAGATCTACGCGACCCTGATGTCCCCTTCCGTCGAGCTGGCATCGCACGAGAAGGTGCAGGCCTGGGATTTCGAGCGGCCGGGCCTCGGCTCGACCGACGTCGGCGACGTGAGCTGGACCGTGCCCACCGTCGGCCTGCGCACCGCGACCTGGGTACCGGGGACCTCCGCCCACAGCTGGCAGGCGACCGCCGCCGGCGGCATGGGCATCGGCTACAAGGGCATGAACGTGGCTTCGCAAACGCTCGCCCTCGCCGGCAAAGAACTGTTCCAGCGGCCGGATTTGGTGGCAGCGGCCAAGGCAGAATTCGACCGGCGCCGAGGCGCCGACTTCGAGTATCGCGCCCTGCTCGGCGACCGGCCGCCGGCGCTGGACTATCGCAAGGGTGTCGCCGGAAGCAAGTAACCCGGAGGAATTCCATGTTGCGCATTGCCTGCCTGACTGCCGCATTGCTGCTCGCCGCGCCGCTCGAGGCGCAACAGGTGCCCGACTACATCGCGGCGGCCGTGGCCGCTCCGGAGCGCAGCGCCAAGGACCGAGAGCGCGACGCCCGCGACAAGCCGGCCGAACTGCTGGCATTCGCCGGCCTGAAGCCGGGCATGAAAGTCGCGGACGTCTTCGGCGGCGGCGGCTACTGGAGCGAGATCCTCGCGCGCGCGGCAGGACCTACCGGCAGCGTGACGCTGGTCAACAATCCCGGCTACTTCAATTTCGCCAAGGACGACCTCAAGGAACGCTTCGGCGACGGACGACTCAAGCAGGTCGAGCGGCGCGTGTTCGAGGCCTCGAACATGGACCTCGGCCGCGAGCAGTTCGACCTGATCATGATTTATCTCTCCTACCACGACATCTACTGGGTCGACGAGGAGACCTACGGCTGGCCCAAGATCGACGCGGATCGTTTCCTGACGTCCCTGCACGATGCCCTGAAGCCGGGCGGCAAGCTCCTGATCGTGGACCACGCGGCTGCCGCCGACACCGGCAAGTCCGCCGCGCAGGACCTGCACCGCATCGACGAAGCCTTCACGAAGAAGGACATCACCGCGCACGGCTTCCTGGTGGAGAAATCCTGGCACGGCCTGCGCAACTCCGCCGACGACCACACCAAGAACGTGTTCGACGACGCGATCCGCGGCAAGACGGACCGGTTCACGCACCTCTACCGCAGGCAGTGACGCCGCCCGGTTAGAACGACGAGCCCGGCTGCTTCAGGAACTCGACCTCCTCGGGGGTCGACTCTCGGCCGAGCGCCGCATTGCGATGCGGATAGCGGCCGAAGCGGTCCACGATCGCCTTGTGCCGGAGTTCGAAGTCGTGATTTTCGGGCGGCGCGAACTCTCGGTACAGGCGCTCGGCCTCGACGTGGATTGCGCGCGACTCGCTGTGCATGTACGGCAGCAGCAGGAACGCGCGTTCGACGGGCGAGAACTCGGCGAGCGCACCGGCGGCCACCGCTTCCTGGGCGAGGATCAGCGCCGCGAGGTCCTGCGCGAACGCCGCCGCGCTCCCGCGATGCAGGTTCCGCGAGAACTGGTCGAGCACGATGATCTCCGCGAGCCTGCCGCGCGGCGTGGCGCGCCAGTCGTGGAGTTCGCCGAGCGCCGCCCGTGCGTGCAGGGCCCCGAACCGCGCGCGGATGCGCGCGTCGAACGCGGGATCCGCGGCCCACCAGGACTTCGGCCCCGATTCCTCGAACCAGAATTGCAGGACTTCTTCAGGGGCTGGCATAGGGTGCATGCGCATAGTACTTCGGGCTCGAATCGAGGCGCACGTGCAGCCAGGCGACGCCGTGACCGGCAGTGCTCAGCCAGACCGGGTCGCTGCCCACGCGCGCGTCCATGGCTTCGCCGACCCGCTGCCAGAGCGCGTCCTGGCGTTCCGGTTCGGCCGCGCGCACGAACTGCGCCAGGTGGCTGAAATCGCGGCCATCGTCCGCAGGACACGGCGCGACGAGCAGCGCGTCCCCGCCGAGGTTGCGGAACGACACGGCGCTGCGATCCGGGCTGAAGTGCGCTGCGAACACCTCCGGTTCCGGGCGCAAGCCGCCGAGCGAAGGACTCGACAGGAAGACGCACTCAAACGGCCGTGAAAGGCTCGCCGCCGTGACCGGCGGGCACTCCCAGACGTAAGCGTCCAGCGCCAGCGCGCGCAGCCAGCCGAGCCACCGCTCACGCATCGGTCCGCTCGACGACCAGCCGCGCAGCACGTTCGCGAACGGGATCGCCTGGCCCGCATCGCCGACCAGGCGCCACCGGAAGCCGGTTTCGATCGGCGATTGCTGCAACTGCCACACGATTCAGGCGCGCAGGAATCCCGCCAGGAGCCGCGGCCCGTCCGGCGTCAGGATGCTCTCGGGGTGGAACTGCACGCCTTCGACGGCGAGCTCGCGATGCCGCACGCCCATGACTTCGCCTTCCTCGGTCCAGGCCGTGATCTCGAGCGCATCCGGGAGCGTCTCCCGCCGCGCGATCAGGGAATGGTAGCGGCCCGCGGCAAAGGGACTCGGCAGCCCCGCGAACAGCCCGCGGCCGTCGTGCAGGACCTGCGAGGTCTTGCCGTGCATCAGGCGCTCCGCGCGCGCGATTGCGCCGCCGTGCACCTCGACCAGCGCCTGGTGACCGAGGCAGACTCCGAGCACCGGAATGCGGCCGGCGAACGCCCGGATCATGTCTTTCGACACGCCGGCCTCGTCTGGCGTCCCCGGCCCGGGCGAAATGCACAGGTGCGTCGGCCCGAGCGCGAGCGCTTCCTCGACGCCGATCGCGTCATTGCGATGCACCTGAACGTCGGCGCCGAGCACCAGGAAGGCCTGCACGAGGTTGTAGGTGAAGGAATCGTAGTTGTCGATCAGCAGCAGTCGCGGCGCCGCCCGCGAGGCAGCCTCGCTCACGAGTCCGGGCCCGTGAACGGCAGCTTGAGGTATCTCCGCCCGTTCGCTTCCGCGGGCGGCGGCCGCCCGCCGCGGATGTTGAACTGCACCGCCGGATAGATCAGCGCGGGCATCTCGAGCGTCGCGTCGCGCTTTCTGCGCAGCGCCGTGAATTCCGCTTCGCTCGTGCCGTCGCGCAGGTGGATGTTGCCGGCGCGCTGTTCGGCGATCGTCGTCTCGCAGCGTGCCTCGCGGCCCCCCGGCCCGTAGTCGTGGCACACGAACACGCGCGTCTCGCCCGGCAGTTCGTAGAGGCGGCGGATCGAGGCGTAGAGCACGGCCGCGTCGCCGCCCGGGAAGTCGCAGCGAGCGGTGCCGCCGTCCGGCATGAAGATCGAATCGCCTACGAATACCGCGTCGCCGACGAGGTAGCTCAGGCTGTCGCCGGTATGCCCGGGCGTCGCGATCGCGCTTGCGGCGAGCGAGCCGATCGCGAAGGACTCCCCGTCCCGGAGCAGCCGGTCGAACTGGCGGCCGTCGACGGGGAACGCCGGCTCCAGGTTCAGGAGTTCGCGGAACGTCGCCTGTACCGCGCGGATGCCTTCGCCGATCGCTATCTCCCCGCCCACCGCGGCCTGCAGCCAGGGCGCGGCGCTCAGGTGGTCGGCGTGGGCGTGCGTCTCCAGGATCCACTGGCACTGCAGCCCGGACTCGCGCACGAAACCGGCGATGGCCTCGGCGCTGGCGGCGTGCGCCCGACCGGATTTCGCGTCGAAATCGAGTACGGGATCGACGATCGCACACCGGCGAGTGCCGGGATCCGCGACCACGTAGCTCCAGGTGCCCGTGGGCTCGTGGCGGAACGGCCTGACGTCGGGGTTCATGCGCCTTGCCAAAGTACCACGGTTGCCCGCTGCGTATAATCGCGGCGTGGCGGACTTCGAGAAACTCGGCGCCTTCTACCTGGGCCGCGGCTACGACCCGGAGGCCGACACGCTCGCGTCCGAGCCTTTGATGTACGACTCGCGCGACCTCACGACGCACGCGGTCTGCGTCGGCATGACGGGCAGCGGCAAGACGGGCCTGTGCGTTTCGCTGCTCGAGGAAGCGGCGCTCGACGGGATTCCCGCGCTCGTCATCGACCCGAAAGGCGACATCGCGAACCTGCTGCTCACCTTCCCCGGCCTCTCGGCCGCGGAGTTCCAGCCCTGGATCGACCCGGCCGAGGCGGCCCGCAAGGGCACCACGCCCGAGGCGCTCGCCGCCAGGACTGCCGAGACCTGGAAGAACGGGCTCGCCGAGTGGGGCGAGGACGGCGATCGCATCCGCCGCTTCCGCGAATCCGTCGACATCGCGATCTACACACCCGGGAGCGACGCGGGGCTGCCGCTCTCGATCCTGCGCTCATTCGCGCCGCCGCCGGAAGGCAGCGACGCGGCTGCCACGCGCGAGCGGATTTCCGCCGCGGTATCGGGACTGCTCGGGCTGGTCGGCATCGCCGCGGATCCGCTCAAGAGCCGCGAGCACATCCTGCTCTCGGCGATCGTCGACGCCGCCTGGAGCCAGGGACATTCGCTCGACCTCGCCGGGCTGATCGGGGCGATCCAGAAGCCCCCGTTCGCGAAGGTCGGCGTATTCGACGTCGAGACGTTCTACCCGGCGAAGGACCGGCTCGAACTCGCGATGGCGGTCAACAACCTGCTGGCCTCGCCCGGCTTCGGCGCCTGGCTGGACGGCGAGCCGCTCGACGTGCAGCGCCTGCTGTTCGCGGCCGACGGCAAGCCGCGCATCTCCATCGTCTCGATCGCGCACCTGAACGACGCAGAGCGCATGTTCGTCGTGACACTCGTCGCCAACGAGCTGGTCGCCTGGATGCGCGGGCAGCCCGGCACGTCGGCGCTGCGCGCGATCTTCTACATGGACGAGATCTTCGGCTATTTCCCGCCGACCGCCATGCCGCCTTCGAAGCTGCCGATGCTCACCCTCATGAAACAGGGCCGGGCGTTCGGGCTGGGGGCCGTACTCGCCACGCAGAACCCCGTCGACCTCGACTACAAGGGGCTCGGCAATGCGGGAACCTGGTTCATCGGCCGGCTGCAGACCGAACGCGACCGAGAACGCGTGATCGACGGACTGCTCTCCGCGCAGGCCGGCGCCGGCTTCGACCGCGGCGAGCTCGCGAAGCTCATGGCCGGCATCGCGCCGCGCGTGTTCCTGATGCGCAACGTCAACGACGACGCGCCGACGCTGTTCCGGACGCGCTGGGCGCTCTCCTGGCTGCGCGGCCCGCTGACGCAGCCGGAGATCGCGCGCCTGATGGCCGGGCGGAAGTCCGCGCGGCCCGCCGTCGCAAGCACCGCCGCCGGGACCGCCGCTTCGGCCGCGAAGCCGGCCGCGCGCCCGGCCCTGCCGGCCGGCGTCGAGGAGGTATTCCTTGCCGCGAAACCCGGCGAAGGCGCGCTCACCTACCGCCCGTGCATCGTCGCCACCGCGGAACTGCACTACGTGGACAAGCCCGCCGGGATCGACAGCTGGACGCGAGGCGCCTGGCTCGCCCCGCTCGCCGGCGACGACGGCGCGCCCGACTGGGCCGGGGCCACCGCCCTGCCTGCGCTCGATGCCGTGACTGCCGCGGGCCCGGTGGACGGCGCGGCGTTCGCCGAGCTGCCCGCGGCGGCGCTCGCGGCGAAGAACTATCCGGCCTGGGGCAAAGCGCTTGCCGCCAGCCTTTACCAGAATGGCGCGGTGGAAGTCCTGTCCGCGAAAGCCCTCAAGCTCACTTCCAACCCCGGCGAGAGCGAGGGCGATTTCCGCGCCCGGCTCGCGCAATCGTTGCGCGAGCACCGCGACGCCGAGGTCGCGAAGCTGCGCACCAGGCATGCCGCGAAGCTCAAGTCGCTGGACGACCGGCTGCGGCGCGCCGCCGACCGGGTCGAGCGCGAGAAGTCGCAGTACTCGCAGCGCAAGCTCGACACGGCGATCTCGATCGGCACGTCGGTGCTCGGCGCGATCTTCGGCGGCCGCAGCGCGGCCACCACGCGGGCGGGCTCGGCGGCGCGCTCGGCCGGCCGCGTGTTCAGCGAGCACGGCGACGTCGCGCGCGCCAGCGAGGGCCTGGAGGCGCTCGCGGCGGAACGCGACGCCCTGCTCGCGTCCATCGAGCAGGAAGCGTCCGCGCTGGCGGCGCGCCTCGACCCGGCGAGCGTCACGCTCGAAAAGCTGCGCATCGCGCCGCGCAAGTCCGACATCTCGATCGGCCGCGTTGCCGTCGCCTGGGAACCCTGGCGCACGGGCCCTGACGGCTTCCCGCGGCCGGCCGCCACCACGTGACGCCGCAACCGGCCGGAATGCCGGTGACCGGCCTGTTCGCATTGCTCGCGCTGGCCGCGATCCTGCCCGGCTGTGCCCGCGAAGACGGGCCGCCGCTCGGCGACTACCGGGCGGTCGTGCAGGTGGACGGCGGCGACCTGCCGTTTGGCCTGGAACTGGCGCGCGAGGATGGCGACGTCGTCGCCTATCTCGTCAACGGCCCCGAGCGCGTGCGGGCCCGCGAGGTGCGCCTGGACGGCGATACGCTCGCGATCCAGATGCCCGGCTACCAGCAACGCATCGACGCGACCTGGCATGACGGACGTTTCGAGGGCACGCTGAGGCTCCTGCGCCCCCGCGCCGTGTATCGTGACCTGCGCTTCGTCGCCATGCCGGGGCAGGATTGGCGCTTCTTTCCGAAGCCCGACGCGGCGCCCGTGGACTTCTCCGGCCGCTGGGCGCTCACCTACAGCGCCGAGGACGGAAAGCAGTCGAAAGCGATTGCCGAGCTCCGGCAGGAGGGCCACGTCGTCACCGGCACGGTCCTGCGTCCGAACGGCGACGACCGCTACATCGCGGGTGAAGCGCGCGGCGACACGTTGTTCCTCTCGCGCTTCGACGGCGGCACGGCCTACCTCTACCTCGCGCGGCTGCGCGCGGACGGGGTGCTGAGCGGCGACCAGTGGACCGGCGGCGGCTCGCACGACACGTTCAGCGGCCGGCGCGACATGGCAGCGACGCTCGATGACCCGGCCGCCCGCTCCGCGCTCAAGGAGGGGGAGGATCGCCTGTCGTTCAGCTTCCCGGACGTGGACGGCGGGTTGTACCCGTACCCGGACGAACGGCACTCGGGCAAGGTCGTGCTGGTCACCGTCGGCGGAAGCTGGTGCCCGAACTGCCACGACGAGGCGGTGTTCCTGAAGGAGCTGCTCGCGAGCCGCCGCGACCGAGGGCTCGAGGTCATCCAGCTCATGTTCGAGCGGACGGCCGATTTCGCGAGCCAGGCCGAGGCCGCGCGCGATTTCATCGCCAAGTTCGCGATCGACTACCCCGTGCTGATCGCCGGCACGACGTCCGACGACGACGTACTGAAGAAGCTGCCGCAGGTGTCCGCCTTCAAGGCCTACCCGACGCTGTTCGCCATCGACCGCAAGGGCATCGTGCGCGCAGTCCACACCGGCTATCTCGGGCCGGCGGCGGGCGAGTTCCACGAGCGGCAGGACCGCGAACTCACGGCGCTGGTCGACGCCCTGCTCGACGAGCCCGCCTGACATGCCCTCCTTCGACGCCGTTTCCGAGATCGACGAGCACGAACTCGCGAACGCGGTCGACCAGGCGAATCGCGAGGTTGCGCAGCGTTTCGACTTCCGGGACACCGGCGCAAATTTCGAGCTTGCCGACCACCTGGTCACGCTGCACGCCCAGGTCGATTTCCAGCTCAGGCAGATGCTCGACATCCTGCGGCTGAAGCTCGCGAAGCGTGGCATCGACGTCGCCTGCCTCGAGCCCGGAGAACCGGAGATCGCCCTGAACGCGGCCAAGCAGCAGGTCGTGCTGCGCCACGGCATCGATGCCGAGTGCGGCCGCAAGCTCCAGAAGATCATCAAGGACTCGAAACTGAGGGTCCAAGCATCCATCATGGGCACCCAGTTGCGCGTGACGGGGAAGCAACGCGACGATTTGCAGAGCGCGATGGCGCTGCTGCGCAAGGCGGGCCTCGACCGGCCGCTGCAGTTCAAGAATTTCCGCGACTGAGGGCAGGGTGCGCGCGGTCTTCCTGGATTTCGGCACGGTCAGCAGCGGCGACCTCGACACGGGACCGCTGGAGCGCGTGCTGCCGGGCATCGTGCTGCACGGGAGGACCGCGCAGGCCGACGTGCCGTCGAGGGTCGCGGGCTGCGAAGTGGTGCTCGCGAACAAGTCGGTGATCGACGGCGCGACGATCGCCGCGAGCCCGCAACTGCGCCTCGTCGCGCTCACGGCGACCGGCGTCGACAACGTGGACGTCGCGGCGGCCCGCGCGGCCGGCGTCGCGGTCTGCAACCTGCGCGACTACTGCACTGACTCGGTCGCGCAGCACGTGTTCGCCATGCTGCTCGCGCTCACGCACCGGGTCGCCGACTACCAGGCGCTGGTCGCGGGCGGCCGCTGGCAGGAGGCCGGGCAGTTCTCGGTCTTCCCTTACCCCATCCGCGAGCTGCGCGGCCGCCGCCTCGGGATCGTGGGTTACGGGACGCTCGGCCGCCGCGTCGCGGAACTCGGCGGCGCGTTCGGCCTGCAGGTGGAGATTGCGGCCCGACCGGGCGGTGCGCCGGCCGCCGGCCGCGTCGACCTCGATGCGCTGCTGCCGCGCGTGGACGTGCTGTCGCTGCACTGCCCGCTGACGCCGGCTACGCGCGGGCTCATCGGCCGCGAGCGACTCGCGCGCATGAAGCCGGATGCCGTGCTGATCAACACCGCGCGCGGCGCCCTCATCGACACCGAGGCGCTCGCCGATGCCCTGAAGTCGGGACGGCTCGGCGGCGCCGGCATCGACGTCCTCGAACGCGAGCCGCCGCCGGTCGGGCATCCGCTGCTCGACCCGTCGATCCCCAATCTCATCCTCACGCCGCACGTCGCCTGGGCCGCGCGCGAGGCACGGCAGCGGTGCCTCGACGAACTCGCCCTGAACGTCCAGTCGTTCGTCGACGGCGGGCGACGGAACCGAGTCGACTAGCCGCGTTTCGCTCCACGAACGTTGCCGCGCGCGCCTGGCCGGCCGGGGACCCTCGCTCGCTCCGCCGGAACTTAGTCGCTTCGCTCGGGGACCCGGCCGGCCTGCGCGCGCGTGAACCGCCGCGGCACATCGCGCGCGTGCGAGCCGGCGGGACACCCGAGCGAGCGAATGCGGTCGCCGCCCTGAGCGAGCGAGGGGAGTCCCGCGGGCGAAGCACGCGCGCGATATGTTCGCGGTTGGATTACACATGTGTGCAGTTATTGACAGTGTGTCAGTACAAGCGTAGGGTGCGCGAATGAGTTACGTCGCCGTCCGCCGCGAAGAAGAGAAGGAGCGCCGCCGCGCCGAGATGGTGGACGCGGCCGAGGAACTGTATTCCCAGGTCGGCTGGGACGCCGTCACCATGGACCGGGTGGCCAAGAAGACGCGGCTCTCGCGCGCCCTCCTCTATGTGTACTTCCGCGACAAGAACGACCTGTTGCACGCCATCACCGAGCGCTCCCTGGTCGAACTGCGCAATCGCTTCGTCGCCGCGGCAGGCCAGCACGCCAAGGGCATCGACCAGGTGCAGGCCATCGGACGCGCCTACGTCCTGTTCCAGCAGGAGAAGCCCTACCGTTTCGACGCCTGCACGCGCTTCCACGCGCACCAGGCGGAAGGCTACCCCGCCGAGGATGCCTGTGCGGCCGCGGGGGATGCCGTCATCCGCGTGATCGTCGAGGCGCTGGTGAAGGGCCAGTCCGACGGCACGATCCGCAAGGACCTCGGCAGCCCGGTGCAGGTCTGCATCATGCTCTGGGCGTTCACGCACGGCCTGATCCAGATCGCCGCCAACAAGACCGTGGAGATCGCGCGCCAGGGCGTCGACATCCCGCAGTTGATGGAAGGGTCCTTCGGCATGTTGCGCTACATGCTGGCCGCAAGGCCCGGGGCGTGATTTTTTTCGGTCATGTTTTGACACATGTCTAACGCCCTGACAGCTGTGCAATCCTGGCGCCTGGCCGCCGCGTCCCTGGCGCTCGTCGCCTGCGCGGCCGCAGGCGCCCAGGAAATGCCCGCCGTCGAGCGCGTGACCGATGCGCTGGTCGCCGAAGCGCTCGAAGGCAACCTCGGCCTCGACCAGCGCCGGGCGACGGTCGAGCAGCAACTCGCGAAGCTCGACCAGGTGCGCGCCGAATACCTGCCGCAGATCGACCTGAACCTGCGCTACTCGGAAGCGAATGGCGGCCGCACGATCGAGGTGCCCGCGCTCGACCTCGAGTACCGCTTCCTGCGCGAGCGCGAGCATGACTCGTACCTGCGGCTCACGCAGCCGATCTACGATCCGCGCCTCGCCGCCGAGAAGCGCGGCGCGGCGCACCTCTACGACGCATCGCGCCACGGGCTCGAGGCCTATCGCCTGAGGCTCGCGCGCGACGTGCGCCAGGCGTACTACCGTTGGCTCACCGCGCGCACGTCCATCGGCGTGCTGGAGGCGACGGCCGCGCTCGCCGCGGAAAACGAGCGCGTCAACGAGAGCCTGTACCGCAACGGCAAGGTGACCCGCGACCTCAAGCTCAGCGCCGAGGCCGAGCACCTCGAGATCGCGCAGCAGATCCTGCGCGCCCGCGCCGCGGAAGACCTCGCCCGGCGCTACCTGAACCTGCTGTGCAACGCCCCGCTCGAACGGGAGCCCGAGTCGGTCGCCGTCGCGGATTCGGACCTGCCGCGGCTTGCGATGCGCATGCCGGCGACGGGCGGCGCGGCGCTCGAGGAGCTGGCCGTCGCCCGGCGCGCGGAATTGCGCGAGCTCGAATCCGGGATCGCCGCCGCCGGCGAGTCCGAGCGCGCCGCGCGCGCGGCATTCAAGCCGCAGCTCGCCCTCGCCGTCGACGCGGGGACCCAGGGCGAGGAATGGGACTACAGCGACGAGGACTCCTACGTGCTCGCCTCCTTCGTCGTCCGCTTCAACCTGTTCAACGGCGGCGGCGACCGCGCCGCGATCCGCCAGGCCCGCGCGAAGGGCCAGGAACTGTCCGCCGGGCGCACGCTCGCCGAGCAGCAGGTCCGCATCGAGGTCCAGGAGGCGATCACCGACCTCGAGGTCGCCGAAGCGTCCCTCGAGACGGCGCGCCGCCGCGTCGCGGCCGCCGAGGCGGCGCACTCCATCGTCGCGAAGAAGCGCGACCTCGGCCAGGTGTCTTCGGCCGAGTACCTCGACGCGCAGCGCGCCCTCACGCAGGCGCGCCTCAACGGCAATGTCACGCGCTTCCAGGCGCTCGAGGCGCTGGCGCAGGTCGAATACGCGATCGGAGGCAGGGAACAGCCATGATGCACAGGGAATTCTCCGCCATGACGCTCGTCGCCCTCGCCCTCGCGGGCTGCGGCGATGGCAAGGCTCCGGCCGAGGTTCGCGAAGCCGCCCCGGTCCGCGTCGCCCCCGTGGTGCAGGCGCCGGCTGCGGAATCGCTGCGCGCGGTCGGCGTGCTCGCGCCGGCCGACGAGGTGCGCCTCGCCTTCAAGACCGGCGGCGTGATCCAGTCGATCGGCGTCGAGCAGGGCGCAGCCGTCCGGGAGGGCCAGCTGCTCGCCACGCTTGCCCAGGACGAGGTCGCGGCCGCGGTGGCGCAGGCGCGCGCGGTGGCCGGGCAGTCGGCGCGCGACCTGGAGCGCGGCCGCGCGCTGCTCGCCGATGAAGTGGCGACGCGCGAGCAGGTCGAGACTCTCGAGACCGCCCACGAGGTCGCCAATGCGCAGCTGCGCACGGCGCTGTTCAACGCGCGCCATGCGCGCATCGAGGCGCCGGCGGACGGCGTCGTACTGCGCAGGCTCGCGGAACCCGACGAACAGGTGGCCCCCGGGCAACCGGTGCTGGTCGTCGGCAACACGTCCGGCGGCTGGGTGGTGCGCGCCTCGCTCGCCGACCGCGACGTCGTGCGCATCCGCGCCGGCGACGCCGCCGAGGTCACGCTCGACGCCTATCCCGGCCGGCGCTTCGCGGCGAAGGTCGTCGAAGTGGCGGCGGCAGCCGATCCGCAGACCGGGACCTACGAGATGAAGGTGTCGGTCGAACCCGCGGGCGCCCGCTTCGTGCAGGGCCTGGTCGCGAAGGTCACCGTGGCCGACCCCGAAGCGGAGAACGTCGCGGTCGTGCCCGTGACCTCGCTGCTGGAAGCCGACGGCGGGCTCGCCACCGTCTTCGTCATTGCCAGGGGCAACGTCGCGCGCAAGGTTTCGGTCCGTACCGGAAGGCTGCTCGGCGAGCGCATCGAGGTGGTTGCGGGCCTCGACCTCGGCGACCAGGTCGTCACCGAGGGTGCCGCCTGGCTCGACGACAACGATGACGTGCGGATCCTCGGCGGGGCCTGAGCGGCGCGATGAGCCTCTGGTCGTTCTCGGTCAAGCGCTGGCAGTTCACGCTCGTCGTGTTCGCGCTGCTGATCGCGACCGGGATCTGGGCCCTGAACGCGATCCCGCGCGCGGAAGACCCCTCGCTGAAGTTCCCGGGCTCGCTGGTCGCGGTCCAGTACCCCGGGGCGGACCCGGAAGACGTCGAGCGCCTGGTCGTCGACCCGATCGAGGACGCGCTCGCCGAGCTCGAAGACATCAAGCGGCTGAACAGCACGGCGCTGAACGGACTGGCGCTGATGGAAATCGAGTTCGTCTACGGTTCCGATCCGGACCGCAAGTACGACGAGGTCGTGCGGGCAATCAACGTCGTGCGGCCCACGCTGCCCGACGACGTGCTGTCCGTCGAGATCCGCCAGTTCACCCCGGGCACGGTCAACATCGTCCAGTTCGCCCTGGTCAGCGAAACTGCCGGGTGGCGCGAGCTCGCCAAGCAGGCGGAGAATCTCGAGGAAATCATCGAGACCGCACCGGGCGTGCGCCGTGCGGAGACCTGGGCCCACCCGGATCCCGAAGTGCGCGTCGCGATCGACCTGGAGCGGCTCGCGAGCGCGCGCGTCACGCTCGGCCACGTGATCGCCGCGGTGCAGGGCGAGAACCGGAGCATCCCGGGCGGCGCGGTGGACGTCGGCCTGCGCCGCTACAACCTGAAGACCTCCGGCAGTTACGCCTCGCTCGAGGAGATCGGCAACACGGTGGTCGCCGCGCGCGGCGAGGGCGTCGTCCGGCTGCGGGACCTCGCCGAGGTCGGCTGGAGCGCGGAAGAGGAGCGCTACACCGGCCGGTTCAACGGCGAGCGGGCCGTGTTCGTCACGGCGAGCATGAAGGACAACCTCAATGTCTTCGACGTGCGGGATGCCATCTACGCGCGCCTGCCGCAGTTCGAGGAGGCGCTGCCGGGGGACATCCGCCTCGAGCGCGGCTTCGACCAGTCGCAGAACGTCGACCGCCGCCTGTCGCGCCTGCAGGTCGACTTCACGATCGCCATCGCGCTCGTCATCCTGACGCTGCTGCCGCTCGGCCTGCGGGCCGCCGGCATCGTCATGGTCTCGATCCCGCTTTCGCTCGCGATCGGCCTCGCCGCCCTCTACCTGTTCGGTTTCTCGCTGAACCAGCTATCGATCGCCGGCTTCGTGGTCGCGCTCGGCCTGCTGGTCGACGACTCGATCGTGGTCGTGGAGAACATCGCCCGCCACGTTCGCCTCGGCATGTCCCGGCGCGAGGCGGCGATCGCCGCCACCGACCAGATCTGGCTGGCGGTGCTCGGCTGTACCGTGACGCTGCTGCTCGCCTTCGCGCCGCTCCTGTTCCTTCCGGAGGGTGCGGGCGACTTCGTCCGTTCGCTGCCGGCCGCCGTGCTGTTCACGATCGTGGCGTCGTTCTTCGTCGCGCTGTCGATCATCCCCTTCCTGGCGAGCCGCCTGCTGCGCGGCGGCGAACCCCGCGTACCCCGGCAGCCCTGGCTGGCCGGCCCCTGGGCGCGGCTGCGCGCATTCGTCGACGCCTCCGACGCGGTCGCCGACCGCGTGCTCGCGTCGCTGATGCGCGCCATCCACCGCTTCTACGGCCCGGCGCTGCGCTGGGGCCTCGCCCGCCCGCGCGCGACGCTCGCTGCGGCGCTCGCCGTGTTCGCGCTTTCGCTCCTCCTGGTCCCGGCCATCGGCTTCAGCCTCTTCCCCACGGCCGACATCCCGCAGTTCCGGGTGCGCATCGAAGCCCCGGACGGCGCGAGCCTCGCCGAGACCGACAAGGCGCTGCGCTTCGTCGAAGAGCGGCTCGCCGCGACCGGCGAGGTGAAATGGTGGTTCTCCAACCTCGGGCAGGAGAACCCGCGCATCTACTACAACGTGCTGTCGCGCAATGCCGCGGCGAACATCGCCGAGGTGTTCGCCGAGGTCGAGCACTTCGACCCGGCCCGCACGAACCGCATGCTCGACGGGCTGCGCGCGCAGTTCGAGGAATACCCCGGGGCGCGCATCAGCGTGCACCAGTTCGAGAACGGACCGCCGGTGGCGGCGCCGATCGAGATCCGCGTCATCGGCCCGGACATCGAGACCCTGCGGCTGCTCGCCGGCGAGGTCGAGAAGCTGATCGCCGCCGTGCCCGGCACGCGCGACGTCATGAACGCGGTGCGCCTGCAGCGGACCGACCTCGACCTCGGGATCGACACCGAGAAGGCGGCGCTGTTCGGCGTGCCGGCGGTCGAGGCCGACCGGACCGTACGCCTGGCGGTCGCGGGCCTTTCCGCGGGCAAGTTCCGCGAGCCCGACGGCGACGAGTACGACATCACCCTGCGCCTGCCGATCGAGGGCCGCCCGACGCTCGACCTGCTGCGCTCGGTGCAGGTTTCGTCGGCCGCCGGGGAGCAGGTCCCGCTCGCGCAGATCACGAGCCCGGCGTTCACGACGGCCGCGCCGCTCATCAAGCGCTACAACCGCGAGCGCGCCGTCACGGTCACCGCCTGGCCGGAGACCGGCTACGCGACCGACGAACTGACGCGCCGGGTGATCGCCGGCCTCGACGGCATCGCCTGGCCGCCGGGCTATCGCTACGTCGCCGCCGGCGAGGTCGAGGCGCGCAGCGAGAGCTTCTCCGGCCTCGGCGTCGCCATGCTCGTCGCCGTGTTCGGGATCCTGGCGGTGCTGGTGCTCGAGTTCGGCAGCTTCCGCTCGATGCTGATCGTGTTCGGCGTGGTGCCGCTCGGCATCACCGGCGCGCTGGCCGGCCTGTTCGTGACCGGCTACACGCTGTCCTTCACGTCGCTGATCGGCATGATTGCCCTGGTCGGAATCGAGATCAAGAACTCGATCCTGCTCGTGGACTTCACCAACCAGTTGCGGTCAAGGGGCAAGGCGCTCGACGACGCGATTGCCGAGGCGGGCGAGGTGCGGTTCCTGCCGATCCTGCTCACCTCGCTCACGGCGATCGGCGGGCTGACGCCCCTCGCGGTGCAGGGCTCGGGACTCTACTCCCCGCTCGCGATCGTGATCATCGGCGGGCTCATCAGCTCGACGCTGCTCGCGCGGCTGGTCACGCCAGTGATGTACAAGCTGCTGCCGCCGGCCATCAACCCTGCGCCTTCAGGAAGCTGAGCTTGTCCCAGTAACCACGCTGGGCGACGATCCGGCCCGCGACCACGTGGAAGAACCCGCAACCGCGCAGGCCGCGCGGATCGCGCCATTCGAGCATCGCCCATTCCCCGTCCTCGAACAGGTTTTCGACGATGCAGGTCATCTGTGCGGCGGCGAACTCCCGCCGGAACATCGCGCGGATCGCTTCACGCCCCGAGACCGGCGATTCGGCGACCTGGTGATTGACGGCGTCCTCGGCGTAGAACGCGGCAAGCGCATCGGCATCCGCCCGGTTGAAGGCCGCGACCCAGGCGGCGACCAAATCCCGGGGACGCACGCTGTCGCTCATCCCTCCAGCCTCGCGACCAGGCGATGGACCGCGATCAGCGTGCCTGCGGCGAGCAGCGCGAGGAACGCCGCGAGCACCCGCAGCGCGAGGCCGCGCAGCCGGGCGGCATCGCCGTGCAGGACCGGCGTGTCGCGGATGACCTTCGCGCCGGGCGCCGGGTAACGGCCGGCGCGCATGATGCGCAGGCCCTGCAGCCAGAGCCAGGTCGCGAGCACCGCGACCGGCAGGCAGGCCGCCCAGCTCCCCCACAGCATCGCGTCCTCGAGCACGAGGCGCAGCGCGACCGGATCGGTGCCGCCCAGCCCGCGCAGCCAGCGCTGCAGCGTGAACAGCGCGAGCCACCCGGCGAGCGCCACGACGGCCGCGCCGAAGAGCGCGCGCCGGCGCGTGGCCGGGTCGGCGGGCTGGATCTCAGGCACGCGCGCCGCCGCCGGCCGCCCGGTCTTCCAGCCGCGTGAATCGGTCGACGACGATGGTCGTCACGACGTCCGAGCCCACGTTGACCATGGTGCGCGTCATGTCCAGCAGCCGCTCGACGCCGAGGATGATGCCGATGCCTTCCGGCGGGATGCCGAAGGCCGCGAGCAGGCCGGCGATCAGCGGCAGCGAGCCGCCCGGAATGGCGGACACGGCGACCGCCGACAGCACGGCGAGCAGCACCAGTGTCGCCTGCTGCGCGAACCCGAGCTCGATGCCGAACACCTGCGCGACGAACAGCACGACGCAGCCCTCGAACAGCGCCGTGCCGGACATGTTCATGGTGGTGCCGAGCGGCAGCACGAAACCGGCGACCGGCGGGCGCACGCCGAGGTCGTCGCGCGCCGCGGTCAGCGCCGCCGGCAGCGTCGCCGCGCTCGAGCTCGTCGAGAACGCGGTCGCGAGGACCGGCCGCATGAGGCGGAAGGTCTCGAGCGGGCTGCGCCGCGCCAGCAGCCGCAGCCACACCGACATCGTGCCGAACAGGTGCAGCAGCATCACCGAGATGCAGCCGGCCACGAACACGCCGAGCGCGATGACGATGTCCCAGCCGATCTTGACCACGACGCTGTAGATCATGGCCGGCACCGCGAAGGGCGCGATGCGCAGCGCCATGTGCACGATGCCGGTCATCAGCTCGGTGACCAGCGTGAGCCCGGAGCGCAGCTGGTCGCGGCGCCCGCCGGGCAGCTTCAGCGCGGCGGCGCCGACCAGGATCGCGAACAGGATCAGCGGCAGCACGTCGCCGAGCGCGTTGCGGTTGTTGCCGACGAACGCGCCGAAGAGGTTGCGCGGCATGAACATCTCGACGACGGTCATCGGCGTGACTTCCGGCGCCTCCGCGCGCCGCGCGACGTGCGCCGCGGCGTCGCCGCCGTACTGCTCGAGCAGCCGCGTGCGCGACTCGGGATCCATGGCGGCGCCCGGCTCGAGCAGGTTCATCATGACCAGGCCGAGGGTGACCGCGATCGACATGTTCAGGAAGAACAGCAGGAAGGTGCGCACCGCGAGCGGGCCGAGCTGCCCGAGCCGTTCGAGCTGGGCGACGCCCGTCGCGAGTGAGGCGAAGACCAGCGGGATCACGACGAAGAACAGCATGCGCAGGAACACCTGGCCCAGGGGCTCCAGCACGAGCGTGGCGAAATCGCGCGCCGCCTCGAGCAGTCCCGGGACGGCCTCGCCCGCCAGCAGGGTCAACCCGCCGGCGGCCGCGCCGATCAGCAGCCCCCACAGGATCCGGTTGGCGAGCCGCGTGTCGATGTTGTCGGCGCTCATGCATCCGCTCCCCGGCACCGGCCGGCGCCTGCAATGGTAACCTCCACAGCCCGATGAGGCTCGCGGTCCCCTGCCTGGCGATCCTGCTCACCGGCTGCTCGGCGATCGGCCCGGCGGCAGACCAGTTCTATCCCGCGCACTCGGCGACGCTCGAGCGCGTGCCGGTCATCCTGATCCCGGGCCTGCTCGGCTCGCGCCTCGTGCGCGAGAAGGACGGCGTCGAATCCTGGCCCGGCGGCACGCGCAAGCTGCTGACCAGCGATTACCTCGACCTGGCGCTGCGCATCGATCCGGAGACCCTCGAACCCCTGGACGACGGCCTGGTGCCGGCCGGGCTGTTCGACGGCGCGGTCGGCAGGGATTTCTACCGCCGCATCGTCCGCGAGCTGCGCATCGCGGGCGGGTATCGGCTGACGAAGCCCGGACAGCGCGTGGTCCAGCAGACGGCACGCCTGTACGTTTTCACCTACGACTGGCGCCAGGACAACGTGCGGACGGCGCGGAAGCTCGACGAGCTGATCGAGCGGATCCGGCTCGACTATGGCGACCCCGCGCTCCGCGTCGACATCGTGGCGCACAGCATGGGCGGGCTGGTCGCCCGCTACTACGAGCGCTACGGCACGGCCGACGTCCTGGACAACCACTCGTTCCAGGTGACCGGAGCCGGCGCGGCGAAACTGCGTCGCATGGTCCTGCTCGGCACGCCGAACCAGGGCACGGTGAACGCCGTGCACAAGTTCCTGAACGGCTATCGCGTCGGCATCTCGGCGCTGCCGACCGAGGGCGTCGCCACGATGCCCGCCACTTTCCAGCTTTTCCCGCACCCGCTCGTCGACTGGGTCGTCAACATCGACGGCAGCAAGCTCGACTTCGACGTGTTCGACGCGGAGTTCTGGCGCCGCTACGAGTGGTCCATCTTCGACCATCGCATTCAGCGGCGCATGGACCGCCATCGCGACGTGTGGCCGCAGCAGGACGTGTTCGAGCGATGGTTCGCGAAGCGGCTCGATCGCGCCCGCGGATTCGCCTGGTCGCTGATGGTCCCGGCGGAGCCGGTCCGGCTCGGCAAGCCGCTGCTGCTCGGCGGGGACTGCGTGCCGACGCCGCGCAGGCTGGTGTTCGAGCACATCGGCGGGGAATCGGTCGCGCGGCTGCGTCCGGAGCAGATTCTCAGGCCGACGCCCGGCGTCGACTACGAGTCGCTGATGTTCGCGCCCGGCGACGGCAGTGTCACGCGGGCCTCGCTGCTCTCGCGCCAGGACCTCTCGCGGGAGGTGCCGAGCCACGAGCAGGCGGGGCTCGAGCCGCAACAGGCGCTGTTCGTCTGCGCCCAGCACGACGCGCTCACCAGCGACGATGCGCTGCTCGACGCGTTGATCCAGCACCTGCTGGCGCCGGAGCCCCCGGCCGGCGCTACGGCGCCGTGAATCCGTGCCGGGCGAATATCGCCTGCGCCTTCGGGCCCGAGAGGTACTGGACGAAGGTCCGCGCTGCGCTGTCCGAGCCGATGACCCGGGCCGCCGGGTAGACGATCGCCGCGTGCGTTCCGGCCGGGAATTCCCCGACGACGCGTACGCCGGAGTCGACCTTCGCGTCGGTGCGATAGACGATGCCGAGCGGCGCCTCGCCGCGGCTCACGAGCGCGAGCGCCGCGCGCACGTTCTCCGCCGGCGCGAGGCGCGCTTCCACCGGATCCCAGGCGTCGAGCGCCATGAGCGCCGCCCGCGCGTAGCGCCCGGCGGGCACCGAGGCCGGGTCCGCCACCGCGAGCCGGCCGCCCTGCAGCGCCCCCGCGAGGGAGAAACCCGGGGTGACCTCGAGCCGCACCGGGCTGCTTGCGGGCGCGATGAGGACCAGCGCGTTGCCCGCGACGTTGCGGCGCGTCGTCGCATCGATCGCCCCGCGTTCCGCCAGGTGATCCATCCACTCGACGTCGGCGGACACGAACACGCCGGCCGGCGCCCCGGACTCGATCTGGCGCGCGAGCGCCGAGCTCGCGGCGAAAGAGAAGCGTGTTCCGGTCCCGGTGTCGGCGCGGAACGCCGTCCCGATTTCCTGCAGCACGTCGGTCAGCGACGCCGCGGCGAATACCGTGACTTCCGCCGAGGCAGCTTCCTCGGCCCCTGAGCCGTCGGTAGCCGCGAACGACAGGCCTGCGGCGACCAGCCAGGCCGCCGCCATCCGGTACGGGTGCTTCATTTCGTCTCCTGCGTTCCCGCCAACGATTGCCCGCGGACCGAAACCGACTTGACCAGCACGCGCAAGGCGAGGCCCGGCCGCAGCCCGAGCTCGCGTGTCGAGGCACGGGTGATGCGCGCGACGACGCACGCACCGCCGATGTCGAGGCGCACCAGGTCGGTATGCGCGTCGTCCAGCGCGATGGACACGACCGTCGCGGCGAGCGCGTTGCGCACGCTGAGCCCGAAGGGCTCGCCGGTCGCGAGGATCAGGTCGCGGGCCAGCAGCTGTACGCGGACGGCACGCCCGACCGCGTCGTCCGAGACGATGCGCAGGACGTTGCGGCCGAGCTGCAGTTGCGCGAGGCCGGACTCCTCCTCGCGGCCCACGATCGTCCCGTCCAGCACGGCCCCGATCGCATCCGCGCCGACGATCGCGCGCAGCGCCGGATCGAGGCTCACCTCCGAGAGCGGCCCGCTCGCCGCCACCCGCCCCTGGTCCAGCAGCACGAGGTCGGTCGCGAGGCGCAGGACCTCGTCGAACTGGTGGCTGACGTACACCATCGGGATGCCGACCCGGTCGCGCAGGCGTTCCAGGAACGGCAGCACGTCCTCGCGGCGGCTCGCATCCAGCGACGCCAGCGGCTCGTCGAGCAGCAGGAGCCGCGGCTGCGCGAGCACTGCGCGCCCGATCGCGACGCGCTGGCGCTCCCCGCCCGAGAGGGCGCCCGGACGACGGTCGAGCAGCGGCGCGAGGCCGAGGAGCGCGACGACTTCCTCGAAGCCGATCGCGCGCTGAGATGCCGGCGCGCGGGTGAGCCCGTAGCGCAGGTTGCCCTCGACGTCCCGGTGCGGGAACAGGCGGGCATCCTGGAACACGTAGCCGATGCGCCGCTGCTCCGCCGGCACCCGCACGCCCGATGCCGTGTCCTCGAGCACCGTGTCCCCGAGCCGGACGTGCCCGGCATCCGGCGCCAGGAGGCCGGCGATGACGTTCACGAGCGTCGTCTTGCCGCTGCCCGAGCGCCCGAACAGCGCAACCACGCCGGGCCCCGGGACACGGAACGACGCATCGAGGCTGAACCCGCCGTGGCGCTTCCTGACCGCGACGTCCAGCATCATTGCCCCAGGTAGCGGCGCAGGCAGCGCGCCAGCCACTCCGAGAGCAGCAGGCCGCCGAGCCCGAGCGCTATCGACAACGCCGCGAGGCGCGCGGCGAGCGCGTCGCCGCCCGGCGACTGGATCGCGGTGTAGAGCGCGAGGGGAAGCGTGCGTGTCTCGCCGGGGATGTTCGACACGAAGGTGATCACCGCGCCGAACTGGCCGAGGCCGGCCGCGAATGCCGTGACCGCGCCGGCGAGCACGCCGGGCAGCATGAGCGGCAGCGTGATGCTCAGGAATCGGTCCCACGGACCGGCGCCCAGCGTGCGGGCAGCCTCCTCGAGGCGCCGGTCCACCGACTCGAGCGAGATGCGGATCGAACGCACCATCAGGGGGAAGGACATCACTGCGGTCGCGAGCGCGGCGCCGGCGGTCGTGAACACGAGCTGGACGCCGAACGCGCGGTCTAGCCAGCCGCCGATCGGCCCGCGGACGCCCAGCACGACGAGCAGCAGGTAACCGACCACGACCGGCGGGAGCACGAGCGGCAGGTGCACGAAGGCATCGAGCACCGTGCGGCCGACGAATCGTCGGCGCGTCAGCGCCCAGGCGACGAGGATCGCGATCGGCAGGCTGAACAGCACGCTGCGGCCCGCGACGGCGAGACTGAGCCGAAGCGCCTCCCATTCGACGTCGCCGAACGCGCCCATCAGGCCGGATTCGCGGCCGCGGCGACGTAGGCGCAGAATTCGCAGCCTTCCTTCGCCGGCGGCGGGCTCGGCTGCGCGACGACGGCTACCGCCCGGCGGAATGCCTCGAGCACCCAGGCGTCGTCGCCGTCGTAGGGCACGAGCGCGGAACGGAAGCAGAGCTTCTCCCCGAATTCCGCCGCGCGGCCGTCGCCGTTCACGTACACGAACCAGCCGCGGTTGCTGACCTCGAGCCCCTGCCGGCGGACCAGGAACTGGTAGACGTCCATCTGCCGGCGGTAGGACGGGTACAACGTCCGGGTCGTCGGCATTTCGCTGCGCGCCGTCGCCTTGTAGTCGGCGACCATCACCTCGCCCGAAGGAGCCTGCCACAGGTCGTCCACCGCGCCGAACAGCGTCCACCCCGTCTCTTCGTCCCGCCAGCGGACGCCGGTGAAGTTGTGGCGCCACCGGTCCATCTCGGGGTGCCGCAGCGGCACGGCCTCGAGCCCGGCCGTGGCAAACAGCGGGTGCGGCGTGCCCGCGGCCCGGTGGCGGTCGAACTCCGCCTTCATCAGCGCATCCACGGCGTTGTTGAGGGTGAACGGTGGGCCGCTCGGCCGCCGGATGCCGAGGACCACGTCGAGGTAAAGGCAGCGCGGGCACTCGGTGAAGAGCTCGAGTTTCGACCGGCTGATTTGTTTGCGCTGCAAAGAACGGCTGGGCATCGGCACTCCGGGTGGCCGACCGGACAATGACCTGACCGACGCCGGCAGTTCAAGCGGCGCGACGAGGCGACGTTGCGGCGGGACGGAACGCCCGTGGCCCGCGCCTGTCCGAGCCTAAGATCAACGGCCGGGCGACAGGGGTCGGAAGCCCGGGGGGAGAAACCGATGAATCGAGCCGCCGCGCTGCTGTCTTTCCTCGTCCTGCCCTTCGCCGAGGCCTCGGAAACGCTTCCTATCGGCTTCGAGGGCGCCGTCCAGCAACTGCGTTCCGCCGTCGGCCTGTGGGACGTCAAGACCACGCAATATGGCGACGACGGCGCGGTCGCGCGGGTCGCCTGCGGCACCTACAAGTTCGACTGGATCGTGCCGGACCGCGTGCTGGCGGGCCGCTCCGATATCCCGGAGTGGAAACAGGCTTCCGGCATCCTGTTCTACGTCAACGAGCGTCGCTCGACGATCGAGATGGCCTCGGTCGGCGCGGACGGCTTCCTGTGGGTCATGAGCGGACCGGCAGGCGGCGAGACCCGCACGACGCAGCCTGTCGCCACCGGCGACGGCGGCACGATGCAGCTGCGCTTCACGCGTTTCAACGTCGCGGCGGACCGGTTCGAGTCACGCATGGAAGTGAGCACCGACGGCGGGTCGAGCTGGAAGCCGGGCAACCACCAGGTCTTCAGCCGCGCCATGGCGGCAGGCGGCAGTTCGGCCGGCGGGCTGCGCTATCGCAAGCCGGCGCGGAACTACGTGCCGCTCACGTAGCGGCCCGGCGCGCTCCGGCGCGTATACTCCCGGGCAGGCAACTGTTCCGGGAGGAATCATGAAAAAGCATGCGTTCGCCGTCGCGCTGACGGCCGTCACCGCGATCACCGGTTGCGCCGCAAAAAAGGAAGAACCACCGGCGGAACCCGCGGCCACGGCCGTGGACGTGGCCGCTGAAGAGGCCGCCATCCGCAACCGCTCGGCCGAGTGGATGAACTTCGCGAATGCGAAGGACATCGCATCGGTCGTCACGGTCTACTCTCCCGATGCGATGACGGCCTACGACGGCACCGTGCAGCGCGGCATCGCCGAAATCCAGGCGGGCGCCGAGCAAGGCGCGAAGGACAACCCGGATTCGGTGATCGCCTGGTCCACGACCGGCGTGCGGGTCGCGGCCTCCGGCGACCTCGCGGTCGAGACCGGCAGCATCGCCCTCGATCCCGACGGCGAGGGCAAGAAGCCCGCGACGACCGGCGTCTTCGTGACGGCCTGGGAGAAGGTCGACGGCATCTGGCGCGTGATCGCCGACGCCGGCACCGAGAACGAGAAGAAGGCCGAAGCCGCGAATTGAGCGCGGCCGACCGACCCGTCGAATCCCCGGGGCTGCATCGCGGCCTCGGGCGATTCGACGTCGTCGCGCTGTGCGTCAACTCGATCGTCGGCGCGGGCGTGTTCGCGCTGCCGGCCGTGCTGGCACTCGAAGCTGGCCGCTGGAGCCTCGCCGTCATCTTTGCCGCCTTCGCGGTCGTCGGCTGCCTCGCGATGTCGCTCGCCGAGGTGTCGAGCCGCTACGACGTCACGGGCGGCCCGCAGGTCTACGCGCAGCGCACCTTCGGCCCGCTCGCCGGCTTCACGGTCGGCTGGCTGTTTTCCGTCTCGCGGATCGCCTCCTACGCGCTCATTTCGCAGGTGATGCTCGATTACGCCGCCGCCCTCTGGCCAGCGCTCGCCCCGCCCCTGCCGCGCGCCGCCGCGATCACGGTGTTCACGATCGCACTCACCGCGATCAACGTCCGCGGCGTGACCCAGGGCGCCTGGACCGGCAACCTGCTCACCATCGCAAAGCTCGTGCCGCTCGGACTCATCGCGCTGGCGGGGCTCTGGTTCGCGGGCTGGAACGACCTGCCGGCAGCCGCGCCGCGCGAGCCGGACGGATTGCTGAACGCCATGAACCTCGCCCTGTTCGCCTGCGTCGGCTTCGACGTTGCCGCGATCGTGTCGGGCGAGATGCGCAATCCGCGCCGCGACCTGCCGGTGAGCATCCTCGGCGGGCTCGCGATCTCCTGCCTGCTCTACCTGCTGCTCATGATCGCCTGCTTCGGCATCCTGCCGGACACCGCGGCCACGAAGCTGCCGCTGACCGACGTCGCGCAGCATTTTCTCGGCCCCACGGGCGCCACGCTGATGGCGATCGCGGCGGTCGTGTCCACGGCCGGCGGACTCGCCGTGCAGATGCTGGTCTCGCCGCGGAACCTGTTCGCCCTCGGCGAAGCCGGCGACCTGCCGCGGCCCGTGGCCGCCGTGCACCGCGCCTTCCGCACGCCGCACGTCGCGATCCTGATCTATGCGACGCTTTCCTGGATCCTGGCGATCACCGGCGCGTTCAAGTACCTGCTGGCGATCTTCGTGATCGCGCGCATGCTGGTCTACGGATCGACTGCGGCCGCCCTGATCGTGCTGCGCCGCCGCGAGGGACCGGCCCCGGTCGCGATCCCGGGCGGCGCCTTCGTGTCGGTGCTGGCGCTCGCCGCCTGCGCGGCGCTGGTGGCGACGCAGTCGTTCCAGGCCGTGCGCGACGTGGCGATCGTCCTCGCGGTCGGGTTCGTGATACGCGCCGTCGTTCGTTGGCGACTTGGCATCGGTCAGTCCGGCCAGTCGCGATCCTCAAGCTGACAACGAGTCACGGTCGCTGCCAATGCAGCGATCCTGGCGCGGCTGTCCGCGACGGCGGGCTCGAGCGCGGTGCCTTCGGCCAGAGCCGAAGCACGCTCGACCTGGCGCCGCGATTCCTCCAGGCAGCCGGCCACCAGCAGCAGTTCCGCGAGGTTGTTGCGCGCCGCGGCATTCCCCGGCTCGAGCTCGATCGCGCGCAGGTAGGCGTCGGCCGCCGCCGCCCGGTCTCCGAGCGCCAGCGCGACGTTGCCTCGGCCCAGCCAGGCGTATGGCTCGCCGGGCCAGCGCGCGGTCGCCGCCTCGTAGGCAGCGGCCGCGGCGCGCCGCTGGCCGGCGGCTTCGAGTCCCGCGGCCACGTCGATGAAGCGAGCGGGTTCTGCGTGCGCGGGAACGACGTCCGGCGGCAACGTCGTGAGCGCGAAGCGGCCGCCGCGGTGCCAGGTACCCGCGAAACGCTGCCATTTCATTTCCAGGCGCCGTTCGCCCCCCGAGCGAAGCACGGCGACGTTGCGTTCCGCGTCGTAGCCGACCAGCACCGCGTAGTGCCATACGGGGAGCGGACCGGCGCCGAGGTTCTGCAGCACGAGTACCGGCCGGCCCGCTTCCAGCTCCGCGACCATTTCGTCAGCCGTCGTCGCAAGGACGTACGGCAGCCGGCCATGGCGCCGCGTCGCGCCGATCAACTCGAGGGTGAGGCTGCCTTCGCGGCCGGGGATGAACACTTCGGGCGCGAGCGAATCCGGCGTCACGTCGACGCCGCTCGCGACCAGCAGCGTCGCAAGCGCGGCCGGGCCGCACTGGAATTCCTCCTGGGGAAAGAAGGGGGTCGAGTCGAGCTCGACCCGCCGCGCCGCCGACGCGGGCAGGCCATCGGCGAGCGGCGGCGACGCGGCGCAGCCGGCGAGCAGCGACGCGAGCGCCGCGCCCGCCAGCCGGAAGCCGGTCACGCCTTCTTGAAGATGTCGATGACCCCGACGAGCTCGAGGATGATCAGCACCACGAACACGATGCCGATCACGGCCAGGGCATCGCCGCCCGCGGGCGCGCTTTCGATCTGGCCGGCAAGCGAGGCGACCTCGGCGTCCGAGAGCGCGGCGAGCCGGCCTTCGACGGCGTCGGCATCGACCCCCATCTCCGCGAGCGCATCGCGCACGTCGGCGCGTGCCATCGCGGCGTCCACGACGGCGCGCGGATCCTCGCCGCGGGCAACCGCAATCGCCTCGGACGTGCTGACGACGCCGGCCAGGGCCGGTGCCTGCATGCCGAGTGAAATGACGCTGGCGCTGACGAGCGCGACGCAGGCGCGGCGCAATGATTCGAGTCGCATGGCGGCCTCCAGCCGGTTATCGGGACCGGCCGAAGGTACCATGCCGCCGGGCTAGAAGCGGTAGGAGACGTCCAGCTTTGTGGTCAACCCCACATTCTGGGTGAGGACGTCCACCCCGCCCTGCTCGATGACCGTGTCCTCGTCCAGCAGGTTCTGGAGGCGCAGCTTGAGGCTCAGCTTCTCCGTCGGGTGGAAGCTGTAGGTCAGGTCCAGGGAGTCGAACGCCTGCTCTTCCGCGTCGTCCGCACCCCCGCGACCCGCGAAGAAGATGCGGTCGCTGAACATGTTGTACGCGAGCGAAGCGCTGTGGCGCTCGTCCGGCGAGTCGTAGCCGAGCTGCAGGTTGATCACCAGGTCCGAGTGCTGGGTCATCGGCCGCTTGTTGTTCGTGAGGTTCGGGGCGGCGTCGCCGATGATGATCTCGGAATCGCTGACGGTCACGTTGCCAGACACGAAGAACGACTCGGTCCAGCCGCCGCCGCTCAGGAAGCCGAGCCCTTTCAGCCCCTCGAACTCGATGCCGTACAGCTCCGCGGACTCGGCGTTGATGAAGGTCAGGGCGATGTTGTCGTCCGTCCCGGCCGCTTCCACGGTCTCGATCGGCGCCGTGATGTCCTTGTAGAACAGCGACACCGTCAGGTTGTCGCCGCCCGCGAAGAACCACTCGCCGCGCAGGTCGAAGTTCGACAGGTCCGAGTTGTCGAGCAGCGGGTTGCCGCGCACGCGCGCCTCGGTCAGCGGGTCGATGTAGGTGGCGTCCGAGATCTCGCGCAGGTCCGGTCGCGCGACGGTTTCGCTCCAGCCGAGGCGCAGCTGGAAATCGTCGGCCCAGAAGCCGGGCTTCATCCAGGTGAACGCGAGCGACGGATAGTATTCGTCCTCGGTGGTCGCGAAATCCGGCAGGTCCTCGTCCGGGACGGAGATGATGCCGGTGCCGACGTCGAACTCCAGCGGGTCGATCGGCACGGCGAGGCGCGAGAAGTCCTCCCAGCGCAGGCCCGCGGTCACGCGGAACGTCTCGCTGAAATTGACGTCGAAGTTGCCCCAGACGGCGTCCACGGTCTCGCCCGCGAGGTAACTCTCCGTGCCGATGCCGCCGATCGACAGCGAGAACTCGTTGGCCGGGTCGAGGATGTTTTCGTCGGTGAACACCTGTCCCGGCGTGCCGACCAGGATCGGCAGCGCCGCCGAGGCCGTCGAGCCGAACTGGAGCTGCTTCTGCAGGTAGCCCCGGCCCTTCTCGTAGTAGTCGTATCCGCCGCTCAGCTCGATGGCGCTGTTCTCGGTCGCGAAAGGCATCGTGAACTGCCAGCCGTAGCTGGTCGCCGTGTCCTGCAGGTCCGTGAACCGGTACTCGGCGGCCGAGCCGGACGAGCGCAGGGAGGTCGAGAGCAGCTCGCCCGATGCCGGGTCGATGAGGTCGCGCGCCGAGAAAGTGATCTCGCTCGGGATGTCGGTCGTGGCTTCCGCATCGGAGTAGTACCAGTCGACCACCAGGCCTTCGGCAAACCCGATCGGCGCCCAGTCGAACTTGTTGAGCGTCGCCTCGCCGAGCGCGTGCGAGCCGCGCACCTGGAACAGCTCGAGTTCGCGCTGCTCGAAGCGGATGCGGTAGTTGCGCAGGCGGTCGCCGTTCTCGCGCCGGAAGTTGAAGTTCTGGCCCAGCGTCAGCGAAGCCTCGTCTTCCGTGTTGCGCAGGAAGATGCCGGTCGCCTCGATCCGGTGCTCGTCTGCGTAGTCGATGCCGGCGCCGAAGTAGCCGGTCAGCACGGTCTGGTTGATGGTGCGGAACTGCTCGTCGAAGTCGAGCGTGGGTTCGGTGACCGAGCGCACCGTGCGCTCGCGGTTGCGCCAGTTGCTGTTGTAGTCGGCGACCCCGATCACGCCGAACTTCCACTGTTCCGCGTCGCCGAAGTACCAGCTGTTGCCGGCCGACAGCTCGATCGACTTGTCCGGCTCCATGGACTTGTCGCGGAAATCGACGTCGCGGTTGAGGCTGACCGCGAGCTCGCGGTTGATTCTCTGCGCCTCCGCGAACGTATGGTCCTGCCCGTCCATGAGCAGCGTGTTGAAGATGTTGGTCTGGCTCAGGTTGCCGCGGTAGGTCTGGACCGCCTGCTCGATCGCGCGCGGCAGGGCGCGCGTCCCGTCGTCGTCGCCGAACCGGTCGTCGCTGCCGCCCGGGTACGTCAGGCCGTCGTCCGAGCTCTCGGAGTTGGTGCCGATGCCGAGCGAGATGTTGAACAGGAAGTCGTCGGGGATCGCCCGGGTGCGGATGTCGACGTTGCCGCCGCCGAAGGCGGCCGGCTGGTCCGCCGTGAATCCCTTCTGGATCGAGATCGACTCCACGATCTCGGCCGGGAACAGGTCCATCGGGATGACGTTGCGCGTCAGGTCCGGCGACGGCACGAAGGCGCCGTTGACGGTCGTGCTCGAGTAGCGCTCGCCGAGGCCGCGGATATAGATGAAGTGGTCGGCGACCAGCGTGACCCCGGGCAGCCGCCGCAGCGCCGCGGACACGGTGCTGTCGCCGACCCGGGTGATCTGCTCGATGCTGACGAGGTCCTGGACCACCGCCGCGTCGATACGCTCCTGCAGGATGTCGTCAGCCGCCGAGCGCTGGCGCCCGACCACCTCGATGTCTTCCAGCACGGTCGGCTCGGCCTGGCCCTCCGCCGCCTCCTGCGAGAGGCTGGGCGCCGTCGCCAGCGTCGACAACCCGAGCAGAGCGAGCCGCACCGCGGCGCGCAGTGGAATCCTGTTCATCGCCGGACCTCCCCTGTCAGCTCAGGGCGCGAACCACAGCGGCACGTCGGCGTTCGCGGCGCGCAGGCCGAACGCCCAGGGGTTCGTCCAGTCATCGCCCGACTGCACCGCGCCGAGGCCGGAAGCGTCGGCGACCAGCGTCACGGCCGCCTCGTCGACGATCGCCGGGGCCGTGAAGTACGTGCCGGCCTGCAGCACCTGGGTATTGGCGTTGGCCGGGTCGATGATCGCGAAGTTGCCCGCGTTGAACGAGTAGTCCGCCCCGTTCGTGCTCGGGTTGGCGCCCAGGAACCACTCGGTGAGCGCATCGCCGTTCGCCAGCGTGCCCTTGACCGGCTCCTCGCAGGCGAGGACGTTGCCCGTCTGGGTGAAGGCGTCATTCGCGGCCGCGAAGTCCAGCGAGGTCGTGCTCTCGATCTCGAAGCATTCGTTCGAGGTGAATCCGTTCACCGCGGTCCCGTAGCCTGCGTAGACGATGCTGTTTTCCAGGACCAGCTGCCCGCCCTGGCGCACCAGCACGCCCTCGGAGTCGCCGTGCGTGTTGACGTCGGAGTTCGACGGGATGCAGGTCAGGTTCCGGATCGTCACCTGGGTGAGCGGGGCCGTGTCGAGCGGCACGCCCACGTCGCTGCGCGCCGAGCCGACGTTGTCGTGCTCGACGCAGCGGTTGCCGTCGGTCGGATAGTGGATCGCGAGCGCGTTGGTGATCGTGCCGACGTAGCCGTCCGAGAAGTCGAACGAATCGTCGCGCACGTACAGCGCGATCAGGTTGGTCGGGCTGACCGCGCCGCCGAAGAACTCGAAGCCGTCGTCGTATGTGCTGTATGCCTCGACGTTGTTGACCACGGTCCCGGAGCCCACCGCGTTGAACGTGATGCCGTTGAGCTCGTCGCCGGGCGCGACCTCGAAGCCCGTGTGCTTGACGATGACGTACTGGAGGCTGCCGGAGCTCTCGGCGTTGTTGTTGCCGCCGTAGTTCGAAGGCTGGCCTTCGGACACCACGTGGCACAGGTTGCCGGCGCGCTCCGCGTCGGAGCAGTTGTTGGTGATGCCGTTGCCGTTGATGACGATGCCGCCCCACTGCTGCACGTCGTTGGCGGTCGCCGTGCCCGTGATCGCGTCCGTGAACGACGTGAAGGTGATCGGCGCGGTCGGCGAGCCGTTGGCGACGATCTGCGAACCGCGGTTGACCAGCAGGTAGTCGAACGCGTCCTGGAAGACGATCGTGTTGCCGGCCGCGATCGTCAGCGTCGGGCCCTCGCCTTCCTGCGGCGCGGCCCCGGTCGTGACGTTCTGGCCGACGAACAGGCTGTCCTCGAAGATGTGCTTGCCGGTGATGAACGGGATGGTCAGGTCGACCAGCAGCGGGTTGTTGGCGCCGACGAAGCCCGAGCCGTAGACGCAGTTGGTGCCGTCGAAGCTGCCGCGCACCGCCGTGCTCGAACCCTCCGGGGTATAACTGGCGCAGGGATTGGTGCTGCCGCCGCCGTCGCCGCCGCCGGTGCTGTTGTCCACCGAGTTGTCGGTGTTGGACACGTTGAGGTCCACGCCGCCGCCCTCGCAGGCCGCCAGCCCGATCAGCATCGACGCAGCCACCGCCACCCGAATCGTCGCGTTCATCTTGGGAATCTCCCCGGTTGTCGTTCGTTGGGACCGGGGGAAGATAGGCACCCGTCATGTCAGGCGGGTGACGCCTGTGTGACGAATGGATGACAGCCGGCCGGTGCGGCCGCCGTCTACCGGCTAGCGCGGCCGGTCGCGGGCGAGGATGCGGGCGAGCTGCAGGCCGACCAGCCCGCCCGCGAACTGCGCGGCGACGAACGCGGGGACATCCGCGGGTCGAATGCCGGCGAAGGTGTCGCTGAGCGAGCGGGCGAGCGTAATCGCCGGATTCGCAAAGGAAGTCGACGCCGTGAACCAGTAGGCCGCGCCGATCCAGGCCGCCACGCGCCAGGCCGCCTCGCGCACGGACGGCGCGGTGAAGACCACCAGCACCAGTCCGGCGGTCGCCACGAACTCCGAAAGCCACTGCCACGGCCCCGCGCGCAGTCGCGTGGCGGACTCGATCGCGGGCAGTTCGAACATGAGGTTGGCGAGCACCGCCCCCGTGCAGCAGCCGAGGAACTGCGCGCCGCCGTACGCGACCGCCATCCCCGGGCGCAGCTCGCGCCGCAGCGCGGCGGCCAGCGTGACCGCGGGATTCAGGTGCGCGCCGCTGACCGGGCCGAGCGTCGCGATCAGCACCGCGAGCGCGAGCACGGTCGCCGCCGTGTTGGCGAGGAGCGCAACCGCGTCGTTTCCGTCCGCGAGCCGCTCCGCCATGATTCCGGAGCCGATCACCGCCGCCGCGAGCAGGAGCGCGCCCAGCCACTCCGCCAGCAGCCGCCGGCTCACGGGTCGCTGCCCGGCGCCCCGTCGCGCCCGATCTCGTCGAGCCGCTGCTGCAGCTTGATCCGCTCCAGCGACCGCAGCGGCAGGCTCGTGAAGATCCGGATGCGCCGGTCGAGGTCGCGGAAAGCGTTGAAGAACGCGCGCCGCTGGTCGGCCTCGGTTCCCTGCACGGCCGCGGGATCTGCGATGCCCCAGTGCGCCGTCATCGGCTGTCCCGGCCACACCGGGCAGGTCTCGCCCGCGGCCCTGTCGCAGACGGTGAACACGAAATCCAGGTGCGGCGCGCCGGGCCTTGCGAACTCGTCCCAGGCCTTGCTGCGCAGCCCCGCCGTCGGCATGCCCTGTTCCTCCAGGAGTCGCAGCGCGAACGGATTCACGCGGCCGGTCGGGAAGCTGCCCGCGCTGTGGGCGACGAACTGCCCGCCGGCGAGCTGGTTGAGGATGCTCTCCGCCAGGATGCTGCGCGCCGAATTCCCGGTGCAGAGGAAAAGGACGTGGAACGGCCGACCGGCCACGTCAGGCGGCCCGGTTCGGCTCGCAGCAGGGCGCCGCGCGCGTGCCTTCCACGGCATCGCCGCCGTACACCGTGCTCTCCCCCGTCGTCAGGAAGGTTTCCCACTGCACGCCCTGGGGATCCTCGACCCAGCTCTTCTCGCTCTTCGCATAGCAGCAGGTCGTCCTGCCTTCGCGCAACACGGGACGCTCGGCGTGCTCGAGCCGCGCGAACACCTCGGCGAGCTCCGCGTCGTTCTCCGCCTGGATGCCGAGGTGACGGATGCCGGTCGCCTTCTCGCGCCGGCTGATCGCGAAGTTCACGCGCGGGTCCTCGAGCATCCACCGGGCGTAGTCGGCCTTGCTCACGGTCGGCTGCGCCGCGAACAGGTTCGAATAGAAGCGTACCGACTCGTCGAGATCGGCGACGCTGACGTGGACGTGCAATCGCTTCATGGGGTGTTTGCCTGCTGGTAGTGCATGGGTCGGATCACGCCGCCCGGCCGGCACGCGCCCGCGCGCCGCTGCGGGCCGGCGCACAGTCGGTGCCGCAGGCCGAGGCGGCGGCACAGCACTCGTCGGTCAAATAGGCGACCAGGTCATTCATGGCCGTGAAATCTGCGCTGTAGATGAGCTGCCGGCCCTCGCGCGCTTGCCGGACCAGACCCGCGCGGTGCAGGGCCTGCAGGTGAAACGTCAGCGACGACGGGCCGAGCCCCAGCTTTTCGCCGATGGCGCCTGCGGCGAGCCCCTCGGGACCCCGTCTGACCAGCAGGCGGTATACCGCGAGTCGATGATCGTGCGCGAGCGCTCCCAGCGACGCGACGGCGGCGGATGCCTTCATGCTGGATACGATATTACAAGTAAAATCGTAATGTCAATCGGGATCGGACGGTGGATGGGCGCCCTACTCGCCGCCCTTCGGGCCCCAGAAGAACACCCAGGTCGCGAAGTCGGGCGTGAAGTCCTCGAACCGGTGCGGGATCCCGGCGCGCACGAACAGCGTGTCGCCCGCCCGGAACGGCGTGCGCTCGCCCGCGTGCACGAAGGTGCCGGTTCCGGCCATCACCACGTACAGCTCGTCCTTCTCGTGGGGCTGCTGCCGGTCCACGCCGACCGGCCGATAGATTTCGACCTCGAGCGTGCCCTGGCTGAACAGCGTGACGAACTCCGCGCCCGAAGCCTCGAGCGCCGCCGTCGCCTGCGCGATCGTCCAGGTCCGGCTGTCCACCCTGCTCATGACTGTGCCTTCTCCTTCGCGCGCCGGATGCGGCTGCGAAGCACGGCCGCGGCGCCTTCGTTGTCTCCGTAGCGCCCCTTGTGCACGTGCCTGATGCGGTGCACGCCGGGCACGTCGAGTCCCGTACCGTCGGTGCCCATCAGCCAGCGGAACGCGCTGTCCTCGTAAGTCTTCGCCCAGCGCGCCACCGGCCGCTGGTACAGGGGCACCTGCTCGCAGTAGCCGCAGGCGCGCGCCGCGTCGCCGTGCACGATGTGGTACGCGCCTTTCGCCTTGGGCGGGTTGGCCGCCAGCTCGAACTGGCGGGTGTCGATGTCGGCGACGCGCGGCCGGTCGCGTTCGGCGGCGAGCACCGGGTCCGATTCGGCCAGCATGGGCGTGATGCGCTCGTGCTTCGGGTACGTGAGCAGGTCCTGGCGGCCCTGCAGGGCCGCCGCAAGGCCGTCGATGCAGTCGCGGTGGAAGACGATGTCGCAGTCGGTGAACCAGACCCAGTCGGCGCGCGTCGCGCGCGCGGCGCGGTTCCGGCCGATCGCGCGCCGGAACAGTTCCGGAGGCGGCAGCGCCTGCCAGTTCCACTCGACGCCGGGCGCGGCGATGGCGCCGAAATAGTCGAGCATCGCGCGCGTGCGCGCGTCCTCGGTCGCGTGGAAGACCGTCATGCGCACGCGCGCGCGGGTCGGCGGGAAATTCACCAGCGAGGAGAGCTGGTAGCAGAGCAGGTGCGCGTACTGCCAGCAGTGGCTGACGATCTCGATGTCGAGCGTGCCCGAGCGCGCCGCGAGCTCCTCCGGCCGCGGCGGCTTCAGGAACCACCGCGACGGGACGACGCCGGTCGTCGCGACCCGCAGCAGCGCCTGCTCGATGCCGTCGCGCAGGCTCAATCGGGCGGCCTGCGCTCGCCGGTCCACGGGTAGCGCTCCACCGTGGCGCGGCAGTCACGCCAGTAGACGTAGTCGGGATTCGGGCGGCGCCAGTCGCCGTAGATGCGCGTCAGGAAATCCTCCGCATGGTCCGGGACTTGCCACTGCCTATCGTACAGCAGGAATCCCGAGAGACCGTGCGCCGGAACTTCGTTGACCAGCTCGAGCGGCGGCTTGCGCTGGTGGTAGTACCAGCGGAAGTTCGCGCCATGGCGGTCGAACTGGAAGAAGTCGTACTTGACCGCCTCGTACTTCAGCGTCCACATCGTCGTGCGGCCGTCATTGTTCACCTGCGGCGGCCGCAGGTTGAATCCCGCGGCCCGCAGCACCTGCACGGCCGCGAGGAATGCCGGCAGGTCCCGCTCCATGAATCCGAAGTCGGAATCGCGGTCCCAGGGGATCGGCGCGCCGTCCCGCATGCAGCCGAGCAGCAGGCCCATGATCATCCAGTACCGGTCCGCGAACTCCGTCTTCGCGAGCAGGTCGTGCAGGCGGACGAGGCCGCGGCGGCGCCGGTCCTCGAGCCTGCCCCAGCGTAGGCGATAGACGAACTCGTTGAGCCTGCGCACGCGGCGCAGTATAGCGGCGCGGCCCGCGCGGCCGGCTCAGTTGGAGCCGCAGGCCGCCTGGCTGCTGCAGATGCGCCGCATCTGGTCGACGTTCTGGCGATCGTCGCGTTCCGCGGCCAGCATCGCCCGGATCCCTTCCTCGTCGTAGCAGACTTCCTTCGGCAGGCGCGTGCCTTTTTCCGTCTGCTTGCGGCAATAGACGATGAACTTGCCGCGCTTCTTCGGTCTCCAGCCGGGCGGCGGCTCGAACGCGGCGGGCTCGGCCTTCACGGCCGCTTCCGTCGCGGCCTCGGCCTTCGCGGCCGGCTGGGCAGGCGGGTCCTCGGCCCGGGCCACCGCCGCTCCCAGGTGTGCGGCGACGCCGAACAATCCCCAGACGATCCATGCGCGCATGCGAGCCCCCTTTGCCGACGCACCCGGCTGGTAGGACCTGCCGCTTCCCGGCAGGTTCAACGGTCGCGGCCCGCTTGCCAGCCGGGCCCTGACTATAGCAGACTTGGTTGAATGATCAATCAACTCCGGGCCACCGTGGCTTGCGCGAATGATCAGCCAGCCTCCCGTTGACACGCGCTGGCGGATCCTCGAGGCCGCCATGCACCTCTTCTGGGAGAAGGGTTACGGCTCCACCTCTGTGGCCGACATCCTGGGCCGTGCCGGGGTCAACAGCGGCAGCCTCTATCACTTCTTCCCCGGCAAGCAGGACCTGCTGGTCGCCGTGCTCGACACCTACATCGGCGGCATCCGCGAGATGCTGCTGGAGCCGAACTGGCGCGGCGTCGCCGACCCGATCGAAAAGATCTGGAAGCTGATGGACGGCTACCGCGACGCGCTGGTGCAGACGGAATGCACCTACGGCTGTCCCATCGGCAGCCTCGCGCTCGAGTTGCACGAGCCCGACCCGGCGGTGCGCGAGCGGCTGGCGAAGAACTTCTCGAACTGGACGGACGCGATCGAGGAATGCCTCGACGCGGCCGGCGAGCGCGTCCCGCGCGGCACCGACATGCGCGCGCTCGCGGAATTCGTGCTGACGACGATGGAAGGCGGCGTGATGCTGGCGCGGAGCTACCGCGACATCGGCTACTTCGACCGCGCAATCAGCCAGCTCAAGGTGCATTTCAACCGCCTGCTGCTGCCGGCGAAGCCGCCGTCCCGCAGCGGGCCACAACGCAGAAGAAAGGGGAAATCCAATGCCTGAAGTGAATTGGCTCGCCGTGCTGGCCGCGGCGTTCTCGGCGTTCCTGCTCGGCGGGCTCTGGTACTCGCCGGCGCTGTTCGGCAGGGCCTGGCAGCGCGGCGCGGGGCTCACGGACGAGCAGCTGAAGGGCGGGAACCCCGGCAAGATCTACGGCGGCGCCTTCGTGCTGTCGCTGGTCGCCGCGGCGACCTTCGCGATGTTCCTCGGCAAGCTGCCGGCCGGCGAAGCGACCGCCTACGGCTTCTGCGCGGGGCTCACCTGGGTCGCGGCGAGCTTCGGCATCAACTACCTCTTCGAACGCAGGCCGTTGTCGTTGTGGCTGGTGAACGGCGGCTATCACACGCTGCAGTTCACGCTGTACGGCCTGATCCTCGGGCTCTGGCATTGAGGTGCCCCATGCTCACCGAACGTCACTTCGCGCAGCTGACCCTGGCCGCCCTCCTGTTCGCCCCGGTGCTTCCGGCCGGCGCCGAGCCGGCGGTGCTCGGGCCCGCCCTCGCCCCGCTCGGGTTCCTGGCGGGCCATTGCTGGGTCGCCGAGACCGGCGACGGCGAAACCGACACGCATTGCTACGAGTGGATGCACGGCGGCCAGCAGTTGCGTGACCGGCACGTCGTGCGCGGGAAGAATCCCGACTACCACGGCGAGACGATCTATGCGTACAACGGCGAACGCAGGCGCGTCGAGTACCGGTACTGGAACTCGCTCGGCGGACTGAGCGACGGGTACGTCGAACCCGCAAGCGACGGCACGCTCAGGTTCCTCGACGACCGGTACGTCGGACCGGACGGCGTCGTGTACGTCTTTTCCAGCGAGATGACGCGGCCGGCCGACGGGCGATACCGGATCACGTCGCGCTACCGCGAAGGCGAGGACTGGAAGGAGATGTGGACGCGCGACTTCGCCCGCGAGTAGTCGGAGGGGTCGACGGAGGGGTCAGACCCCTTGATCCACTCGGTGCTGCGACATCCTGTTGAAGGGGAACGAGGGGATCAAGGGGTCTGACCCCTCCAGAGCGGCGGCAGCGGGCAGTGCAGGACGGCGCAGATCGTGCGCAGCAGCTCCGATTCGGCAACCGTCATCCGCCCGTCATGCGAGATGGCGACGACCAGCGCCCCGACGAGCCGCTCCTTCGCCGCCGGCTGCAGCCGGTCGAGCCTCGAGAGCGCCGCGTCGAGCCGGGGCGGCCAGTGCCCGGGGTTCAGCATCGGCGGGCGCAGTCCCGGCAGCAGCGGCGCGAGGCCGGCGTCGTACGCCTGCCGCGCCGTCTGCCCGTCCGCGTGGCCCTCGGCCGCCAGCACCGAGAACAGCAACTGCAGTTCCTCGCGTGCGCCCTGCGCGGAGAGGTGTCCCGCGGCGCGCCGGCGCGGGTCGAGGTTGTCCTGCAGCTGGACCTGCGCGAGCTTGCGCAGCGCATAGCCGAAGACCGAGGCGCGGCTCTCGCGCACCAGCAGGCCGTTCAGGCACTTGAGCAGGCCCACCCGCTCGTCTCGCCCGAGCTGCGCGAGCGCGGCAAATACCTGCAGCAGGGCCGGCATGCGCTGCACGGGCGTCAGCGCGTCCACTTCGCCGAGCATCGCGTTCACCTCCGACCCGAGCCCGTCGCCGAGCTGCTGGCGGACGAAGGCGAGCTGGCGCCCGCGCGCCTCGGGCTCGGCGTCGATCGCGAGCGCCAGGAACAGCGCCGCCGCCTGCGCCGGCTGCCCCGCGGCGCGCTCGAACGACTCCGGCAGCGATTCCAGCACCAGGTGCGCCTGCCGTACGTGCTCCGTGCCCGGGTTCGCGACCAGGTCGGCGACCGCAGCGGGGCCCAGCACGACGGCGCTGCCGAGCAGGCTCCCGAGCCGGGCGGCCGCATCCTGCGCGCCGGCGGCCTCGCCCTTCGCCTCCGCTTCCGCGGCCGCCCGCGCCGCGTCGAAGCGCCGCTGGACCTCGCCGAACTCCGACGGCTGGAAGCCCGGGTCGATCTCGCGGATGCGCTCGATGAGCGGCGGGTGCGTCGCGAAGGCGCGCTGCAGCCCGGGCGCGAACAGCATGTGCGCGACTTCCTCGGCATCCGCGTCGATGAGCCGCGATCCCGCGCCCAGCGCGCCGATCTTCACGAGCGCATTCCTGAGCCCCTGCGGGTCGCGCGTGAACTGCACGGCCGATGCATCCGCCAGCGACTCGCGATTGCGCGACACCGCGGCCTGGATCAGCCGCCCGAAGAACAGGCCGATCCAGCCGAGCAGCAGCACGACCAGCGCGGCCGCGTAGACGACCAGGATGCCGCCGCCGGCGCGGCGGCCGTCGCTGCGGCCCGTCGCGGTCCCGCGCGGCGCGAATCGCAGGACCGTGCGCGCGATCATGGCGATGACGGTCAGGCCGAACAGCAGGCCGATCAGGCGCGTGCTGAGCCGCATGTCGCCGTTCAGCACGTGGCTGAACTCGTGCGCGACCACGCCCTGCAGCTCGTCACGGTCGAGATTCACGAGCGCACCGCGGGTGACCGCGATCGCCGCGTTGGCCGGGCTGTAGCCGGCGGCGAACGCATTGATGCCCGCCTCGCGCTCGAGCACGTACACCTGCGGCACCGGCACGCCGGAGGCGATCGCCATCTCCTCGACGACGTTGCGCAGCCGCCGCTTCAGCGGGTCGGTGGTGTCGGCGCCGACGCGCGTGCCGCCGAGCTGCTCCGCAACCTTGCCGCCGCCGGCGGCCAGCGAGACCGTGCGCGCGAGGCTCGAGATGCCGATCGTGCCGAGCACCGCGAGCGTCGAGAACAGGATCACCAGCGGATAGCGCGCGACGGTGACTTCCTCGCCTGCGAGCGGCCCGCCGCCCCGCGACGTCAGGATCGCGACGGTCGTGATCACGACCAGGTTGATCGCGACGACGATGCCGAGCACGGCGAGGACGAACAGGAGGACCATCCAGCGCGACTGCCGCCGGCTCGCGGCCTGGCGCGCGAAGAAGTCCATGGTCAGGCCCCCTCGCCGGGCGCGCGCGTCAGGTGAACTTCACCTGCGGGACTTCGCGCTTGGCCGCCGACTCGATCTCCAGCAGCTGCGCCGGCTGGAACGCGAACATGTTCGCGACGATGCTCGACGGGAACACCTCGCGCCTGTTGTTGTAGCCCATCACCGAGTCGTTGTACGCCTGGCGCGCGAAGGCGACCTTGTTCTCGGTCGTCGTCAGCTCCTCGGAAAGCTGCATCATCGTCGTGTTGGCCTTGAGGTCCGGGTAGGCCTCGGCCAGCGCAAACAGGCGGCCGAGCGCGCCGGAGAGCGCGTTCTCCGCGCCGGCGAGGTTCTGCACCGCGGCCGGGTCGCCGGGATTGGCAGCCGCGGCCTTCAGCCCGCTGACCGCGGCGTTGCGCGCGCTGATCACGGCCTCCAGCGTCTGGCGCTCGTGCGCCAGGTAGCCCTTCGCCGTCTCGACCAGGTTCGGGATCAGGTCGTGCCGCCGCGTGAGCTGCACGTCGATCTGCGCGAATGCGTTCTTGTAGGCGTTGCGCGCGGTGACCAGGCCGTTGTAGATGCCGACCGCGAGGAACGCGAGCAGCACGATGATCGCGAGGATGATCCAGCCCATGACGCCTCCTTATGGTGCCGGGTCGTAGCTTTCGTAGTTTAGCCATTTGTCAGGAAAGCGCGGAGTTTTGGTTGCAACGCGACTATCCGGCCCACCGTAAGCTCTGCGAGCCGGTTGTCCGCGGACCAAGTCAGATGGCTAGGCGGCTACGATTGCATGTACCCGGGGGGTTCTACCACGTGACCCTGCGCGGCAATCATCGCTGCCCCATCTTCTTCTGCAATTCCGACCGTGAGCTGTTCGAGATGATCCTGGCAGGCTCGTTAGGCCGCTGGAGCGCACGCCTGCACGCCTATTGTTGGATGACCAACCATGTACACATGCTCATCCAGGTTTCCGATACGTCGCTTGGGCGCATCATGCTGAGGACCGCGAGCGCCTACGCGCGCAAGGTCCAGTTTCGCCTGCAAACGACTGGTCATCTGTTTGAGCGGCGTTTCCACGCCGTGCTCGTAGACACGGACGCGTACTTGCTCACGCTGCTGTGCTACATCCATATGAATCCCGTTCGCGCAGGGCTCGTGAGCGATCCCGCCAAGTACCCATGGTCGAGCCATCATGACTACCTCGGCACCAGCACCAAGCCGTGGCTCACGACCGGTTTCGCCCTGCGGATACTGTCAAGCCGCGGCCACCGGGCCGAGGATCGATACCGCGAACTGATGGGCACCGCGAGGCACCTTTCCTGGGGTTCGGGTGTGCTGACTCCGAACCCCGCAAATCCCCAGGTTCTGGGGAACGATGCGTTTGCGACCCGCGCGAACATTACATCGGCGCCACCCGCCAAGCGCCTGTCACTTGCCCAGGTGCTTGACGAATGCATTACGCGATTTCGGCTCCCCGCATCTGAGCTGCGCTCGCGGCGGGTCACCCGCGAGCTGGCGAAGGCCCGCGCGTGGTTCGCGCACGAGGCGACGAGTAAAGGCGCTGTTTCGATTAGCGACGTCGCCCGCTTTCTCGGGCGCTCCGAGGGCGCCATCCGGCAGGCCATGCGGCGCCATCCTCCATCCGCATTCGAGCGATGATGCGATGCCCCCGTATACTACGAATCCTACGACCCGGCACCCATTAGCTAGCGCAGAGGCTCCGTGGCCGTGCGCGCGCGCAGCCAGGCCGCGATGTCCTGGATCTCGGGCAGGCAGACCTGGTGCTGCATCGGGTATTCCTTCCAGTCCACGCGGTAGCCGGCGGCACGCAGCCAGTTGCAGGCCGTGAGGCCGAGCGCGAGCGGCAGCACCGGGTCCTGCGTGCCGTGGCACATGAGGATCGGCGTCGGCTTGTTGGCGTCGGCGGCCTCGCCGGCCAGCGTCGCCTGCAGCGGCAGGTAGCAGGACAGTCCGAGCACGCCGGCGAGCGGCTCGGGATGGCGCAGCGCCGCGTGCAGCGCCACCGCGCCGCCCTGCGAGAACCCCGCGACCACGACGCGCCCGGCATCAATGCCGAGCGCGCGTTCGGCCGAGATCAGCCGGCCGACGCGCTCCACCGATTCGCGCAGGCCCGCCTCGTCCGCGCGGCCTTCCGCGGTCAGCGTCTTGATGTCGTACCAGGCCCGCATGCGCATGCCCATGTTGAGCGTCACGGGGCGCACCGGCGCGTGCGGGAACACGAAGCGCACGCCGGGCGACGCCGGGAGCTTCAGTTCCGGCACGATCGGCACGAAGTCGCTCCCGTCGGCGCCGAGTCCGTGCAGCCAGATCACGCTGGCGGAGGCCTGCGTCGCGGGCGCCAGGACGATGGCGTCCGCGGTCTCCTGCATGCGGTAGCTCATGTGGGTCCTAGCAATCCTCGTACTTCCAGCGCAGCGGCTTGCCGGCGCCGAGCCAGGCGAGCGCCTGGGCGAGTCGCCGCTCGCGCGTCTCGGCGCGCTTTGCGCCCGCCAGCCACTCGACGTACTCGCGCTGCCGACCGGGCGTCAGGCGGGACCAGGTGGCGCGTGCCTTCGCGTCCTTCTTCAGTGCGGCGGCCAGCCAGGCCGGCGCCTTCGGCGGGGGCTTGCGCTTCGTGGCCCGCTTGGGCCGCTCGCCTGCCGCGTTGAGCGCGACCGCCACCTTGACCGCGCGCAGGATCGCCGCGTCCGGCGGCAGGCCGGCGCGGTCGAAGTAACGCCGGCCGCCCATGCCGAGCGCAACGCCCTTCGGGAACACGCGATCCGCGTCCTTGCCGAGCTTCTCCCGGATCAGCTTCTCGCTCCAGAATCCGAAAGCGACGTGCTTCTTGAAGGCCGCCATCATCGCGACGATTCCGGCGTGCTCGAAGGTGGGCACGCCCCACTTGATCTTCTCCTCGATCCGGGGATGGCCGCGGTGCATGAGCTTGCGCACGTGCCGCAGGATCGGCTGCGCGAAGCCGGCGGACTTCGCGATGTACGCGTCGACGGCGGGATTTTTCATCCCGCGATTCTAGCGCGGCAGCCACCCCCGCAGGGCCGGCCAGAGGCCGAGCCCGAGCGTCGCGAATGCGATGCCCGCCAGCAACCCGGAATCCGCCGCCGACGAGATCGCGGTCTCGGTCCAGCGCGCGACCGCCGGCCCGTGGCGCCAGACCACGGCGATCGCCGCGGCACCCGCCCCCGCTGCCGTCACGCCGTTCAGCCAGGCCTCGCGCCGCAGCCGCCCCGTCTCGCGACGCCGCCGGGTCTCGGCGCGCGCGAGCAGGAGCGGCGCAGGCACGTTCTCGCGCGCGGCGATGCGCGCGGCGACGCGCGACTCGAAACCGGGGGCCGTGTCGATGGCGGCGAAAATCCGACGCAGGCCTGCGTCGAGGTCTTTCCCGGGCGTGCGCGGGACCGTCACGACGATTGCTCCGCCGCCAGCGCCGCCGCAAGACTGGCCCGCGCGCGGTGCAGGTGCGTCTTCACGGTATTCGCGGGCAGTCCCATCATCTCGGCGACTTCCTCGACGGGGCGCTCGTCCAGATAATAAAGCGTGATCGCCAGACGCTGCTTCTCGGGCAGCGCCTCGACCGCGCGGCGCAGGCCTGCATCGACAGGGGCAGGCGCCTGGCCCCCCGGCAAGCCCTCGACTTCGTCGCGCACGGCGTGGTCCGACATCGACAGCGTGCGACGACGGGCACGCAATGCCGAGACCGAGGCATTGCGCGTGATCGCGTAGATCCAGGTCGAGAGCTGCGCTCGGCCGTCGTAGCGCGGCAGCGCCTGCCAGAGTTTCACGAACACCTCCTGGGCCAGGTCCTCGGCGGCCGCGCGGTCACGCAGGATGCTGAACGCGAGCCCGAACACGCGGCGCCGGTACGCGGGCACCAGGCGCTCGAAGGCCTCCTGCTCCCGGCCGGCCCGGAGCAGCTGGATGATCGCCTCGTCGGCCGGCATTCGGGTCAGACCTTCTCCATCGATTGATACGCCGCCGCAGGGTCGCCGGTTTCAGGGTATTTTAGCCCCCGTCCCTGAAACCTCCGGCCGCGCGGGGGCGTATCAAGGGGCATGAGCCAGGCAGGCGAAGGATCGGCGAACACCACCCGTGCGCTCGAGTGCGCGCTCGCCGCGGCGGCCGCGCTGCTCGCGGCGGACGGGTTCCGCGCGGCACTCGAGCCGTTCTGCCGCGTGCTCGGCCTGCTGCTCGGCAACTGACCGGGGGAGTGATGAAGATGGAAGTCGAACAGATGGCGTTGATGATCCCGATCCTCGGGATCGTGCTCGGCATCGCGGTCGCGATCACCGCGATCGTCGCGTCCCACCGGGAGAAGCTGAAGCAGGTCGAGCTCCGCCACCGCGAACGCCTCGCCGCGATCGAGAAGGGCATCGAGCTGCCGCCCGACGCATTCGCCGAGGGCGAGCCGAAGAAGCCCCTCTCGCTGCGCAACGGCCTGTCGGGCCTGTTCATCGGCATCGTCCTGTATCTGGGGCTTTCCGAACTGGTCGGCAGCGAAGTCGCACTGTTCGGGCTGATTCCCGCGGCATACGGAATCGCGACCCTGATCAGCCATTTCGTCGAGTCGCGAAGCAGCGCTCGACGCTGATCGAACGCGTGCAGAACCTGCGCGTCGAGCAGGCGAAACGGCTGCTCGAGTCTGCGCGGTTGCCGGTCGACGGCGTGAGTGCGGCCGTCGGCTACGAAGACGCGTCTTTCTTCCGCCGCCTGTTCCGCCGCCGCACGGGACTCTCCCCTGCCGCCTACCGGCGGATGTTCGGCGGCGACGCCGAGCCGACGATGACGATGCGGGCCAGCGTGCCGCGCGGCGCGCGCGGTTCGAGCGAGAGCCGCGCGGCAGGCTCGAAGCCGAGCCGCAGGCGCTCCGCGACGTTCGCGAGCCCGTGACCGCGCGCGGCTCCCGGGGCCGGCGCGAATCCACGCCCGTCGTCCTCCACCTCGATGACCAGCCCGGTCCCGCGCTGGTACACGCGCACGTCCACGTGCAGCGGCCGGTCGCCGTCCATGGCGTGCTTGATGCAGTTCTCGATGAGAGGCTGGACGATCAGCGCCGGCACGCGCCGTGCACCGAGACTCTCGGGCATCGACAGGCACCAGGTGAACTTCGACTCGAAGCGCAGCTCGCACAGCTTCAGGTAGCTGCGCAGGAATTCGACCTCTTCGGCGAGCGAGACGGTGAGGTCGCGCCCGCCGCGCAGCGCCATGCGCAGCAGCTCACCGACCCGCCCGATCGCATCGAAGGCGCGTTCGCGCTCGCCGACCTGCACCAGGCTCGCGATCGCGTTCAGGCTGTTCAGCAGGAAATGCGGGTTGATCTGCGCCTGCAGCGCCGCGAGGCGGGTCTCCGCAAGCTGCGCCTCGAGCCGCGCATGGCGCAGCTCGGACTGGGCCGCGCCCCACAACGCCTGCAGGCGCAGGCGGTGGCTGCGCACCGCGGCGAACGCCGTGAGCGCGGTGGCGAGGATGCTGAAATTCATCGCCCAGAATGCCGGGCCGGTCGGCGGCAGGAAGTACACGTCGAACAGCCGGGCGAAGGTCGGCTGCAGGTCGTGCCGGACGACGTAGCTGAAATAGGACATGGCCGTCGAACCGGCGAGCGCGATCCCGCTCCAGGCGACCAGCATCGAGCCCCCTAGCAAGCGACCCGGGCGGGAGAGGGTCCGATGCAGCGCGCGATAGAGCGGCGGGCTGACCAGCACCCAGACGCAGTAGTGCGGGATCATCGCCATCAGCACGGTGCCGAAGCCGATTTCGAGTCCCTGGGCCTCGTAGTTGACGTAGAGGCCGAGCGCCACCGACAGGGCGACCGCGAACCAGCTTCCCGCCAACACCCACCAGCGCGAAGTGCGCGCCCCCACCAGGCGCTCGGCGTCCCGGTCGTCCGTGGCGTCCGGCACGCCTTGCAGCGGATGCGCCGGCACGGCTCCGGTGGCGTCGAGCGCCGCGAGGTCGGCGGGTTCGAGCCGGGCGGCCATCAGCCCGCCTTGCCGCCGATGCCGGACAGCAGCCGCTCGAGGATCTCCCGGCGCGCGCGGCCCATGGGCAGCGCCTGTCCGCCGTGCAGGTAGATGTTGTAGCGGCCGTCGCCGCTCGATCGCACTTCCCGGACGTGGGCGGCGTTGACGATCGCCGAACGGTGGATGCGGAAGAACTTGCGCGGGTCGAGCTCGCATTCCAGCGAGGCGAGCGTGCGCGACAGCAGGTACTCGCCGCTCTTGGTGTGCACGCGGCTGTACTGGCTCGCGCCCTGGATCCAGGAGATGTCGTCGACCTCGAGGGAAAACAGCCGCCGGCGCACGCGGATCGTCATCTGGTCCGCGTACTTCTGCGCGGGCGCCGGCGTCTCCGCGCGCTGCGGGGCCGCGGTGCCGTTGCCGCCGACCGCGCCTGCGAGCTGGCGCGCCAGCCCGGCGACGCGCCGCTCCGCGATGCGCTGCTTGGCGCGCAGGACACTGCCGAGGAAACGCTGGCGCTGCACGGGCTTCACGAGGTAGTCGGCGGCCCGCGCTTCGAAGGCCGGCAGCGCGAATTCCGCGTGCGCCGTCACCAGGATGACGTAGGGGCCGGGTTCGTCGATCTGCTTCAGGAGCTCGATGCCGCTGCCGCCCGGCATTTCGATGTCCATGAAGACCAGGTCCGGCTGGTGCTCGGCGATCTGTCGGCGCGCCTCGACGGCCGACCCTGCCTCCCCCACCACCTGGACGTCCGCGTCGTCCGCCAGCAGGGACCTGAGCATGCGACGCCCCAGCTCCTCGTCGTCGACGATGAGCGCGCGCACCCTGTTCGTGCCGTTTTCCGCCATTCGAGCTCGCTCGCTCAGGCCGTTGGCATTCTGCAACATGAGATGCGCACACCCCGCAGTTCGTTCCGCAAAACTTGCGAACGGCCGGGAAGATTTGCCAAGTGCCGGTTTTTCTGATGCCTGCCGCCGTAAGGTCTTCGCACGCAACGGACCGTCCTTTTGCCTGTTTGTTGCTTTGTAGCAACGCAAGATTCCGCGAAATGACGGGCCGTTTGTCTCGTGCAACCAACCGGGCGGCAGGCGCTGCCCGCGGGAGGAAAACTGCAATGGAACGTAAGAACCAGGTCGCTTCGGCCGTACGTCGCGCACTCGTCATGGGTGCACTGACGGCAGCCGGCGCGGCACCTGCGCTCGCGCAGGAGAACCTGGGTGAGATCGTCGTCACGGGTTCGCGCATTCGCTCGGCGAACCTCGAGTCGACCACACCCGTCACGCAGGTCACCGCCGCGGATGTCGTGACGCAGGGCGTCACCCGCATCGAAGACCTCGTGAACCAGCTGCCGCAGGCCTTCGCGGCGCAGAACGTGACGGTCGCCAACGGCGCGACGGGCACGGCGACCCTGAACCTGCGCGGCCTCGGCTCACCCCGCACCCTGGTGCTGATCGACGGCCGGCGCATGCCCTACGGCGGCGTGACCAACTCGGCGGCGGACATCAACCAGATCCCGACGCAGATGGTCGAGCGCGTCGACGTCCTGACCGGCGGCGCGTCCGCGGTCTACGGCTCGGATGCCGTGGCCGGCGTCGTCAACTTCATCATGAAGAAGGACTTCGAGGGCGTGCAGGTCACCTCCCAGTACAGCACGTACTGGCACGAGAACGACTTCACCGGCCCGGGCGAGACCAAGCTGCGCGACGTGATCGCGGCGCGTGCCGTCACCAACCCGGCCGAGTTCGCGCTGCCCGACAGCACGGTGACCGACGGCGAGGGCAAGGAGCTCTCCCTGATGGTCGGCGTGAACAGCGGCGACGGACGCGGCAACATCACGGCCTACGCCACGGTGTTCGACGGCGACCAGGTGCTGCAGCGCGACCGCGACTACTCGGCCTGCTCCCTGAACCCGGCGACCGGCGCCTCGTTCACCTGCGGCGGCTCCTCCACGAGCGCCGGCGGCCGCTTTACCGACTTTGCCGGTGGTTACGACCTGACGGTCGACACGGCCACCGACCCGCGTGCCTGGAACGGCGCGACCGACCAGTACAACTTCGGTCCGCTGAACCACTACCAGCGTCCGGAGCGCCGTTACAGCCTCGGCGCGATGGGTCACTACGAGTTCAACGAGCATGCGGACGTCTACACGCAGCTGATGTTCAACGACTACGAGTCGATCGCGCAGATCGCCCCCTCGGGCAACTTCTTCGACACAAGTTCCGTCAACTGCAACAACCCGCTCCTGCCGGCAAGCATCCTCGGCACGATAGGCTGCGATGCCGCGGCTATCGCCAACGGCGACTCGATCACGATGTACATCGGCCGGCGCAACGTGGAAGGCGGTGGCCGCCAGCAGTCGTTCGCGAACAACTCGTTCCGGGCGGTCGCGGGCCTGCGCGGCGCGATCAACGACGGCTGGGGCTACGACGTCTCGGCGCAGTACTCGAACGTCCGGGCCAACACCTCGACGCTCAACTACTTCGTGACCGAGCGCCTGGCGCGGGCCCTCAACGTGGTGGACGTCGGCGGCGTGCCGACCTGCCAGTCGGTGATCGACGGCACGGATACGGGCTGCGTACCCTGGAACCCGTTCGTACCCGGCGGCATCGACCAGGCGCAGTTGACCTATCTCCAGGCCGCGGGCCTGCAGATCGGGCGGATCTCGCAGGAGATCTACAACGGCGTCATCACCGGCGACCTCGGCGTCTACAACATCAAGTCGCCGCTCGCCTCGGACGGCGTCCAGCTGGTGTTCGGCACCGAGTACCGTCGCGACACGCTCGACAACACCGTGGACGCCATCCAGACGGCCGGCGGGTTGGCAGGGTCCGGCGGGCCGACGATCGGCATTTCGGGTTCGACCAAGGTCAATGAGCTGTTCATGGAAGCGCGGGTCCCGCTCGCACAGGACCAGGCGTTCGCCGAGAGCCTCTCGTTCGACACGGCCTATCGCTACTCCGACTACGGCGACGTCACGACCGACACCTACAAGTTCGGCCTCGAGTGGGCGCCGATCCAGGACGTCCGGGTCCGCGGCAGCTACCAGCGCGCGGTCCGTGCGGCCAACGTGGTCGAGCTGTTCACGGCGCAGGGCTTCAACCTGTTCGACGCACCGGGCGACCCGTGCGGCGCGCAGGCGCGTGATCCCACAGCCAGCGACGCGGAGTGCATCGCGACCGGCGTGCCGGCGGCCCTGGTGGGCGCGGCCTCGCTGGACAGCCCGGCGGGACAGTACAACTTCCTGCAGGGTGGCAATGCGGGCCTGACGCCTGAGGAGTCGGACACGTACTCCTACGGTGTGGTGCTGACGCCGCGCTTCGCCCCGGGCCTCGCCATCACGGTGGACTACTTCGACATCCAGATCGACGACACGATCTCGACGTTCGGAGCGCAGAATACGTTGACCGCCTGCTACTCGGGTGGCGACGCGGCCGCGTGCTCGCGCATCGTGCGCAACCCGGGCACGGGCCAGCTGTGGATCGGCACGGGCAATGTCGTGGACCTCAACACGAACATCGGCTCGCTCTCGACCAAGGGCTGGGACATCAACATCGGCTACACGGGGCTCGAGATGGGCCGCTTCGGCAGCCTGGGATTCAACCTGACGGGTACCTACCTGGAAGAGCTGATCACCACCCCGGTGCCGGGCCTGGACCTCGACCCGGATCCGAACCGCACGCGCGACTGGTATGACTGCGTGGGCTTCTACTCGACGGTTTGCAGCAGCAACTCCGTCGGCGCGCCGTCCCCGCAGTGGCGCCACCGGTTCCGGACCAGCTGGCAGACCCCGTGGGATGTGGACGTCTCGCTCACCTGGCGCTACTACCACTCGGTCAACGGCCTCGACGGTCCGAACAACCTGATGCCCGAGACCAACCTCGACTACGAGCTGGGCTCCGAGGATTACTTCGACCTGGCCGCCAACTGGGCGATCACGGAGAAGGCCTCGGTCGCGCTCGGTATCAACAACGTGCTGGACGACAACCCGTCGATCAGCGGCGCGGTCGGTACCACCGGCAACGGCAACACCTTCCCGCAGACCTACGACGCCCTCGGTCGCTATGTCTTCCTGCGGGCGACGGTGGACTTCTGAGCTCCCTGTACTAGAAGAGCAACTTCGAGTACTCGCGGCGGCCTTCGGGCCGCCGCTTTTTTTTACCTGTCGTGCACCGTCATCTGCCGCACGATGCGCCACTGGCCGTCGTCCTGGCGCTTCCAGGTCATCAGGTGGCGGCCGGTGCGGCGCACGACTTCGCGCGACTCGGGATCGGTGAACGTCACCGCATACGTGCCGACGGTGACGCCCAGTTCCCCGCTCCCGGACATGAGCGGCGGATCCGATCGGAACGTCAGCGAGAACCCGGGATCCGCGAGGAAGTCCTGGAACAGCTTCCTGAGCGCCGCCCGGTCGGGGACTACCGACCCGCCCGGCATCACGACTGCGTCCGGCGCATAGGCATTCATGACGCCCTCGATGTCGCCGTCCTCCCAGGCCGCAAGTTCCGCGGCCTCCGCCGTGAGGACCTGTACGCCCGCCTCGGAAGGCGCGGAAGCGGGGGTCGAATTCGCAAGGCCCGATGCCAGCATGGCGATGCAGCAGAGCGCGAAATGGCTGCGATACATGAACTTGTCTCCGTTTGCGAGGCCGCGAGAATTTATGGCACAGCCGGGGCCCGTGCCGCGGCGCACTTGGCCGATTGTTTGCCGACGGCGACTGTCAGGCGGCAAATGACAGCTGTGCCCGGGTGCCGCGCGGTTCGCGCGGCTCGACCACAAGCCTGCCGTTCTCCCCGAACACGATCCGAAGTCGCTCCGCGACGTTCGCGAGTCCGTGGCCGGGCTTGATCGCAGGGGACCCGCCGGCGGCGACACCGATGCCGTCATCCGCGACCTCCACGACCGTGTCCTCCCCCCGCGCGTACGCGATCACCTCCACGGTGAGAACCCGCTGCGGATCCATGCCATGACGCACCGCATTCTCGATCAGGGGCTGCACGACCAACGCCGGCACCCTGCGGTCTCGCAACCCCTCCGGAACCGTGACGCCGAAACTGAACGCGTCGCCGAAGCGCATCTTCAGGAGCTCCATGTAGCTGACGGCAAAGTCGAGTTCCTCGCCGAGCGTCACGTCCGGCGATTCGCCATGGTTCAGCACCTTGCGCAGCAGCGTGCCGAGCCGGGCGACGGTGTCGAACGCCTCGTCCCGCCGTCCGGACTGCACGAATCCGGCGATTGCATTCAGGCTGTTGAGCAGGAAGTGCGGGTTCATCCGGGCCTGCAGCGCCTGCAGCCGCGACTCGGCGAGCCGCGCGTTCATCTGCGCATCCCGGAGCGCGGACTGCGCCGCCGTCCACTCGGCGCGTGCCCGCTGGCGGAAGGCGAGCAGCACCGCGAAGGCAGCGAGCGCGCACATCAGGATGCTCAGGTTCATCGCCTGGTACGGCGGCCCGAGCGGCGGCGCGACGAATCCCTCGACGAGCCCGGCTGCGCTCGGCGGCATCCGCTCGCGCAACGTGACGCCGAAGTAGCAGAAAACGGTCGAGGCGCCGATCGCGACCGCACCCCATGCGCCGAGCATCGCTGCCGCGAGCCATCGCCGCGGGCCGGCCACCACTTCGTAGAGCGCCCGGTAGAGCGCGGGGCTGAGCAGCGCCCAGGCGAGGAAATGCGGCACGGTCGCGTAGAGCGCCCAGGGCAGGTCCGCGGGGCCGCCGCGCACGGCGTTGTTGACCACGATGCCGAAGGCGATCAGGAAGGCGAACGCGAACCAGAGCCCCGCGACCGGCAGCCAGCGGCGGTACTCGCCCGCGATCAGCCGCTCGACGGGCGGCGGGATTGCGCCGACGCCGTCCGCGAACGCGCTGCGCCGGCCGGAACGGTGCCGGTCGCGGGCGTCGAGGACCGTGGCGGCGATGCGTGCCATGGCTCAGCCTCCGCTCGTGGCGATGCCGGTCAGCAGCTTCTCGAGGATCTCGCGCCGCGCGCGCCCCATCGGCAGCATCTGGCCGCCGGCCAGCTGGACCGAATAGCGGCCGTCGCCGCAACTGCGCACCTCGCGCACGTGCGCGGCATTGACGATCGCGGAACGGTGGATGCGGAAGAAGCGCGCCGGGTCCAGCTCGCACTCCAGCGAGGCAAGCGTCCGCGACAGGAGATATTCGCCGCCCTTGGCATGCACGCGGCTGTACTGGCTCGCGCCCTGGATCCAGAAGATGTCGTTGACGTGTACCGAGAAGAGCTGGCGGCGCGAGCGGATCGCCATGTAGTCCGGGAACGGCGGCGCCGGCATGCGGCGGGCATCGTCATGGTTCATCGCCCGGCTGGTGCGGACGATCTGCATGGCGAGGCCCGCCATGCGGTGCTCGGCGAGACGCTGGCGCGCGCGCCGGACGCTCACCGCGAAGCGCGGGCGCTCGACGGGCTTCACCAGGTAGTCCACCGCTTCCAGGTCGAACGCCGGCAGCGAATACTCGGGGTGCGCGGTCACGAACACGACGAAGGGGTGCGGCGGCTCGAGCCTGCGCAGCAGCTCCACCCCATTGCCGCCCGGCATGTCGATGTCCATGAAGGCGACGTCGGGCCGCCGGTCCTCGATCAGCTTCGCCGCATCCGGCGCGGTCGCGGCCTCGCCCACGATTTCGACGTCCGCCTCGCGGGAGAGCATTTCGCGCAGCACCGCGCGGCCGATCTCCTCGTCGTCCGCGATCACCGCCCGCATCAGGGTCGCGCTGTTCATGGCCGCCTGGCCCCCCTCGGCCTCGCTGTTGGCATTCTGCAACCTTCAGACGCGACTCCGGCGCCGTTCGTTCAATTTTCCGGCCGCCGGCACCGCGACTTTTGCGGAATTCTTGCGAGCGACACCGTGCCGCGCCGCAAGGGCGGCGCCGGGCGGGCGGTCGCGTCGGGCGACCCGGGCGAGTAAACCAGGCCCACTCAGCGACGCGCGTCGCGCGCGCGCAACTTTTGCGGAACTCTTGCCAACGTGTCTTGTTGCGACCCGGGCCAGGTCTTTGACTTGCGGGCAACGCGCGACGGTGCCGGCACGGCACTGCGCGCAATCGTCCACAACGGAGGTCAAGACCATGAGTCGCAACAGCAGCCCCCGGCTCGCAGCATCCATCCGCCGCGTCCTCGGGCAATCGCTCACTGCCGGCGCCACCGTGCTCGCCATCGCGGGCCCGGCGCAGTCGCAGGAGAGCCTCGGCGAGATCGTCGTCACCGGTTCGCGCATCAAGTCCGCCAACCTGGAATCGACGACACCCGTCACGCAGGTCACCGCCGCGGATGTCGTGACGCAGGGCGTCACCCGCATCGAGGACCTCGTCAACCAGCTGCCGCAGGCCTTCGCGGCGCAGAACGTGACGGTCGCCAACGGCGCGACGGGCACGGCGACCCTGAACCTGCGCGGCCTCGGCTCACCCCGCACCCTGGTGCTGATCGACGGCCGGCGCATGCCCTACGGCGGCGTGACCAACTCGGCGGCGGACATCAACCAGATCCCGACGCAGATGGTCGAGCGGGTCGACGTCCTGACCGGCGGCGCGTCCGCGGTGTACGGCTCGGATGCCGTCGCCGGCGTCGTCAACTTCATCATGAAGAAGGACTTCGAGGGCGTGCAGGTCACCTCGCAGTACAGCACGTACTGGCACGAGAACGACTTCCACGGCCCGGGCGAGACCAAGCTGCGCGACGTGATCGCGGCGCGCGCGGCCACCAACCCCTCGCAGTTCGCGCTGCCCGACAGCACGGTGACCGACGGCGAGGGCAAGGAACTCTCCCTGATGGTCGGCGTGAACAGCGGCGACGGACGCGGCAACATCACGGCCTACGCCACGGTGTTCGACGGCGACGGCATCCTGCAGAGCGAACGCGACTTCTCCGCGTGCACGGTCGCCTCCGGCCCGGTCACGTCGTTCACCTGCGGCGGGTCCGACACGAGTGCCGGCGGACGAATCACCGATTTCGCGACCTACAACTTCACCGTCGACAGCGTCGACAGCTTCCGCCCCTACGATCCCGCCAACGACCAGTACAACTACGGACCGCTGAACTACTACCAGCGTCCGGAGCGCCGTTACAGCCTCGGTGCGATGGGTCACTACGAGTTCAACGAACACGCGGACGTCTACGCGCAGCTGATGTTCAGCGACTACGAGTCCGTCGCGCAGGTCGCGCCGACGGGCAACTTCTTCGACACGCCGACCATCAACTGCGACAACCCGTTGCTGCCCGCCAACAATCTCGCGGACATCGGTTGCGATGCGGCCGCTATCGCCAACGGTGACTCGGTCGCGATGTACATCGGCCGGCGCAACGTGGAAGGCGGCGGTCGCCAGCAGTCGTTCGCGAACAACTCGTTCCGCATCGTCACCGGCGTGCGCGGCGCGATCAACGACGGCTGGGGCTACGACGCCTCGGCGCAGTACTCAATCGTCTCCGCCAACCAGTCGACGCTCAACTATTTCGTCCGCGAGCGCATGCTGCGGGCTCTCGACGTGGTCGACGTCGGCGGCGTCCCCACCTGCCGCTCGGTCGTCGACGGCAGCGACACGGGCTGCGTCCCCTGGAACGTGTTTCAGCCGAATGGCGTGACGGCAGAGGCGCTCAACTACCTGCAGGCGACCGGCCTGCAGATCGGCCGCATGAACCAGGAGATCTACAATGCCTCGCTGAGCGGCGACCTCGGGGTCTACGGCATCAAGTCGCCGCTGGCCTCTGACGGCATCCAGGTCGTGGTCGGCACCGAGTGGCGGCGTGACACGCTCCGCAACGTGGTCGACTCGCTGCAGGAAACGGACCAGCTGCTCGGGGCCGGGGGCGCCATCATCGGCATCAGCGGTTCGACCCAGGCCGAGGAGCTCTTCCTGGAGGCCCGCGTGCCCCTGGCGCAGGATCGCACCGGGATCGAGAGCCTGTCCTTCGACACGGCCTACCGCTACTCCGACTACGGAGACGTCTCCACCGACACCTACAAGTTCGGCCTCGAGTGGGCGCCCATCCAGGACATCCGGCTGCGCGGCACCTACCAGCGCGCGGTCCGTGCGGCCAACATCGTCGAGCTGTTCACGGCGCAGGGCTTCAACCTGTTCGACATGGCCGGGGATCCCTGCGGTGCGCAGGCGCGCGATCCGAATGCGTCCGACGCGGAGTGCATCGCCACCGGCGTGCCGGCGGCCCAGGTCGGTTCCGCTGCGCTCGACAGCCCGGCGGACCAGTACCAGTACCTGCAGGGCGGCAACACGCTATTGCAGCCGGAGTCGTCGGACACGTATTCCTACGGAATCGTGTTCACGCCGCGGTTCGCGCCGGGGCTTGCCGTCACGATCGACTACTTCGACATCCGCATCGACGACACCATTTCGACCTTCGACTCTGTAAACACGCTGACGGCGTGCTACACGAACGGCGATGCGGATGCCTGCGGCCGGATCCGGCGCAACCCGAACGGTCAGTTGTGGGTGGGCGACGGCCACATTGTCGACACCAACATCAACATCGGCGCGCTGTCGACCAAGGGCTATGACCTCAACGCCACCTACTCGGGTGTCGAAATCGGGCGATTCGGCAGCCTCGGATTCAGCCTGACCGGGACATACCTGGACGAACTGGTCACCGAATCGGGCCCCGGGATCGATCCCTATGACTGCACGGGGTATTTCTCGTCGGTCTGCGGCATCCCCAACCCGGAATGGCGGCATCGCTTCCGCACGAGCTGGGCAACGCCCTGGGACCTCGACCTGTCGCTGACCTGGCGTTACTACGGCGGGGTGACGGGCCTTGCATCCGCGAACGTCGAATTGCCGCAGGACCAGCTGGATCGTGAGCTCGGAGCCGAGAGCTACTTCGACCTGGCGGCCAACTGGGCATTGACCGACAAGGCATCCCTGCTGGTCGGCATCAACAACGTGCTGGACGACAACCCGTCGGTGACGGGCAGCGTCGGCATCACGGGCAACGGCAACACGTTCCCGCAGACCTACGATGCCCTGGGTCGTTACCTGTTCGTCCGCGCGACGGTGGACTTCTAGTCCGCTGCTGGCAAACAGTCCTGTCCTGCCGTGCGGCGGCCGCAAGGCCGCCGCTTTTTTTCCGCACTCGACGGCGCGCATGGCGGGACCGGGCGGCTGAGGCATGATGATGTCGGTGCCACCTGCGGAGTTCTCCATGGACTTCTTCTTTTTCATCGGCAGCACCTATACCTACCTGTCCGTCAACCGGGTCGAGGCGATCGCCGCCACGCGGGGCATCCCGGTGCGCTGGCGGCCGTTCGACGTGCGCGCCATCATGATCGAGCAGAACAACCGCCCGTTCGTCGGCAAGCCGGTGAAGCTCGCCTACATGTGGCGCGATCTCGAGCGACGCGCCCGGCGTCTCGGCATCCCGTTCCGTTCCGTGCCTGCCTACCCCGTCGATCCGGAAGGACTGGCCGGACGCGTCGCCACGGTCGCGAGCCGGGAGGGATGGTGTCCGGAGTACGTGCGCCTCACCTACCGTCACTGGTTCCTGGAGGATCGCGCGCCGGGCGATCCGGCCCACCTGCGGGAACTGCTGGTCCAACTCGGCAGGAACCCCGATCAAGTCATTGCGAGGGCGGCGACGGACGAGACTCGCGCGCTCTATGCGGCCGAGACCGATGCCGCGCGCACGCTAGGCATTTTCGGCTCACCGACCTTCGTCGTGGGCGACGAGATTTTCTGGGGCGACGACCGGCTGGAGGATGCCGTCGACTGGGCCGCGGCCTGACCGGGGCCTCAGGGACTCAACGCACGCCTACGGCGGCAACCGGTTCACGGTCCCGCCCGGCGCCGATGCCGCCCAGCAACCGGCGCAGCGTATCCCGCCGGCCCCGTCCGAGCGGCAACGCCACCCCGCCGTGCAGGTACACGTTGTAGCGCCCGTCGCCGCGCGACATCACCTCGCGCACGAACGCGGCGTTGACGATCGCCGAGCGGTGGATGCGGAAGAAGCGGTCCGGATCCAGCTCGCATTCCAGCGAGGACAATGACCGCGACAGCAGGAACTCCCCGCTCTTCGCGTGCACGCGGCTGTACTGGCTGGCGCCCTCGATCCAGCTGATGTCGGCGACCGGCAGCGCGAACATGCGCCGGCGCACGCGGATCGTCATCTGGTCGGGGTAGCGGTCCGCGCCATTGCCGGCCAGAGCCCGCGCGTCGCCGTGAGCTCCGGCCGACGCGCCTGCGAGCTCGAGCGCGAGCTCAGCGATGCGCCGCGCAGCCAGGCGGCAGCGCACGCGCCTCAGCGCCTCCGCCAGGCGCTCCCGTTGCACCGGCTTCACCAGGCAGTCGACGGCCTCCAGGTCGAAGGCGGGCTGGGCCCGCTCCGGGCGCCCTGCCATCACCACCAGGAACGGCCATTCGCCGCGCCGCAGCGGCGCGACGGATGCGGCCGCGGGCAGCTCGATGTCGAGCAGCACGAGGTCCGGCCGGAATGCATCGATGCGCTGTATCGCCTGCGGTGCGGTGTCCGCCTCCTCGATCGCCTCCGGCGGCTCGAGCGATTCGAGCAGCGTACGCAGCTTGTGCCGCGCTCCCGCGTCGCCCTCCACCACCAGGACCCGCAACCGTTCCCTGCCACCTGCCGCCATGATTCGCTCGCTCCCCGGGATTGCCGCCATTCTGCAAGCTGAGACGGCCGGTGGCGTTGCGCCGTTCCGACGCGCAGCGTTCATCCATTGCGAATTTTCGTTGCTCATGCACGACGCTCCGCGTGCGGCCGGGCGACGGCGGCCCGCACCCGACCCTTGCGAAGCTCCGGTTTCGGCGCGCGAACGGATGCCGCCGGAAGATCGCCCTTCCGCACAGGCACTTGCAGGTGCCGGTGCCGCTGCGCGGGTTGCGCGGCCGCTTTGCGGACGCGGACTCGGCAGGAGTGCCGCATTGCTAGCGTCCCGCCATGAACCGAACGGGTGGTCCGTTCGCGGGAGGAACTCACTCATGGCACAGAAACAACAGCTGGCTTCGGCCGTGCGCCGGGCGCTCTTGATGAGCGCGCTCACGGCCGCCGGCGCGGCGCCTGCGCTCGCCCAGGACAGCCTGGGCGAAATCGTGGTCACGGGTTCGCGCATCCGCTCGGCGAACCTCGAGTCGACCACGCCGGTCACGCAGGTCACCGCCGCGGACGTCGTGACGCAGGGCGTCACCCGCATCGAAGACCTCGTGAACCAGCTGCCGCAGGCCTTCGCGGCGCAGAACGTCACGCTCGCCAACTCCGCCACCGGAACCGCAACGCTGGACCTGCGCGGCCTCGGCTCGCCCCGCACCCTGGTGCTGATCGACGGCCGGCGCATGCCCTACGGCGGCGTCACCTCGGCCTCCGCGGCGCCGGACATCAACCAGATCCCGACCGCGATGGTGGAGCGCGTCGACGTGCTCACCGGCGGCGCGTCCGCGGTGTACGGCTCGGACGCGATCGCCGGCGTCGTCAACTTCATCATGAAGAAGGACTTCGAGGGCGTGCAGGTCACCTCGCAGTACAGCACGTACTGGCACGAGAACGACTTCGGCGGCCCGGGCGAGATCAAGCTGCGCGATACGATCGGCGGGCTCAACGAGGTGAACCCGTCCGAGTTCGCGCTCCCGGACAGCACCGTGACCGACGGCACGGGCAAGGAGCTCTCGCTGATGGTCGGCGTGAACAGCGGCGACGGGCGCGGCAACCTCACCGCCTACGCCACGGTGTTCGACGGCGAGCAGATCCTGCAGCGCGACCGCGACTACTCGGCCTGCTCCCTGAACCCGAACCCGGTCGGCTCCTTCACCTGCGGCGGTTCCTCGACCAACGCCGGCGGACGCTTCACGGACTTCGCGACCTACGACTTCACGGTGGATACCGCGGATTCCTTCCGGCCCTTCAACGCGACCACGGACCTGTACAACTTCGGCCCGCTGAACCACTACCAGAGACCGGAGCGCCGTTACAGCCTCGGCGCGATGGGCCACTACGAGTTCAACGAACACGCCGACGTCTACACGCAGCTGATGTTCAACGACTACGAGTCGATCGCGCAGATCGCCCCCTCGGGCAACTTCTTCAACACGGGCCTGGTCAACTGCGACAACCCGTTCCTGCCCGTCGACAGCCTCGACGACATCGGCTGCACGCCCGCGGCGATCGCCAACGGAAGCACGATCTCGATGTACATCGGCCGGCGCAACGTGGAAGGCGGCGGCCGCCAGCAGGCCTTCGCCAACAACTCCTTCCGTGCCGTGGCCGGCCTGCGCGGCGCGATCAACGATGCCTGGGGCTACGACGTGTCGGCCCAGTACTCCAGCGTCGCGGTCAACGCCGGCACGAAGAACTACTTCGTCGTGAACCGCCTGCAACGGGCCCTCGACGTCGTGGACGTTGCCGGCGTGCCCACCTGCCGCTCGGTCCTCGACGGCAGCGACCCGTTGTGCGTGCCCTGGAATCCGTTCCAGCCGGGCCAGGTCACGGCGGCCCAGCTCAATTACCTGCAGGCGGACGGCCTGCAGATCGGGCGGATCTCGCAGGAGATCTACAACGGCGTCATCACCGGCGACCTCGGCGTCTACGACATCAAGTCGCCGCTCGCCTCGGACGGCGTCCAGCTGGTGTTCGGCGCCGAGTACCGCCGCGATGCGCTGCGCAATGCCGTGGACGCCCTGCAGGTGGGCAACCAGCTCGCCGGTGCCGGCGGCGCGGTGATCCCGCTGTCCGGTTCGACCCTGGCCGAGGACCTGTTCATGGAAGCGCGTGTGCCGATCGCGCAGGACCAGGCGTTCGCCGAGAGCCTCTCGTTCGACACGGCCTACCGCTACTCCGACTATGGCAATGTCACGACCGACACCTACAAGTTCGGGCTCGAATGGGCGCCGATCCAGGACGTCCGGGTCCGCGGCAGCTACCAGCGCGCGGTCCGTGCGGCCAACGTCGTCGAGCTCTTCACGGGCATCGGCACCAACCTGTTCGACGCGCCGGGCGATCCCTGCGGCGCGGCAGCGCGTGACCCGAATGCCTCGGCTGAAGAGTGCATCGCGACCGGCGTGCCGGCGGCCCTCGTGGGCGCGGCCTCGCTCGACAGCCCGGCGGCGCAGTACACCTTCCTGCAGGGCGGCAACCCGGCGCTGACGCCCGAGGAGTCGGACACCTACTCCTACGGCCTGGTGTTCACGCCGCGCTTCGCCCCCGGCCTGTCGGTCACGGTCGACTACTTCGACATCTCGGTCGAGAACGTCATCTCGACGTTCGGCGCGAACAACACCTGGACGGCGTGCTACACGAACAACGACCCGGCGGCCTGCTCGCGCATCATGCGCAACCCGGGCACCGGCCAGTTGTGGGTGGGCACCGGGCAGGTGGTGGACCTCAACACCAACATCGGCTCGCTGTCGACCACCGGCTACGACATCAACGTCGGCTACACGGGGCTCGAGATGGGCCGCTTCGGCAGCCTCGCGTTCAACCTGACCGGCACCTACCTGCTCGAGCTGATCACGCAGCCGGCGCCCGGCATCGATCTCGATCCGGATCCGGACCGCACGCGCGACTGGTACGACTGCGTGGGCTTCTACTCGACGGTGTGCTTCACGCCGAAGCCGCAGTGGCGCCACCGCTTCCGGACCAGCTGGCAGACGCCGTGGAACCTCGACCTGTCCGCCACCTGGCGCTACTACAGCGCGGTCACCGGCCTGACCAACGCCAACGACCTGATGCCCGAAGGACAGCTCGACCGCGAACTGCCGGCCGAGGACTACTTCGACATCGCCGCCAACTGGGCGATCACGGAGAAGGCTTCGGTCACGCTCGGCATCAACAACGTGCTGGACGACAACCCGACCATCAGCGGGGCGGTCGGTACGACCGGCAACGGCAACACCTACCCGCAGACCTACGACGCCCTCGGTCGTTACGTGTTCGTGCGGGCGAGCGTGGAGTTCTGAAGCGGAAGCGCGCCGCCCGCGGCGTGCGTCGACCGGCGGCGGCCCCCACGGGCCGCCGCCTTTTTTCTGGCGGGCTAGTCCAGGCGCCAGCGGCGCAACTGGCGCGCCAGCGTCGCGCGTGAATTGAACCCGACGCGCGCGGCGGCCTCGGCGGCGGTGCAATCGCGCGCGTCCAGCAGCCGCGCGGCCGCGAGCGCGCGCTTGCGCTGCAGGTAGGCGTGCGGCGTGAGCCCGTGCATCTCGGTGAACAGCCGCAGGAAATGGAACTTCGACAGGCAGGCGGCGCGCGCCAGGTCCGCCAGGCCGATGTCATCCTCGTAGCGGGCGTGGACGAGGTCCACCGCCAGCGCGAGGCGGCGGCCGACTTCACGACGCGTCGCAGACTTGAGCGCGGGCAGCAGCTCGAGCTGCTGCGCCACCCGGCGCTCGTGTGCCAGCATGCGCCCGACCAGGAACTGCAGCTGCTCCTCGTACCAGTCTCCGTCGTCGACGCCGGATCGCACCCCGTACTGGATGTAGCGCAGCACCGGCGAGACGGTCGAATCGTGCGGCTGCAGGGTTTCCGAGAATTCCACGGCCTGCCGCCGCGTGGCGCCGCCCTGGTCCAGGGCGCGCTCGATGGGCACCTGCAGCGCGCCGTGCACCTCCTCCGCCATGCCGGGCCGGAAGAAGATGGAGAAGGATTCCAGCTCGGCATCCGAGTCGAAGCGGCTGCCGTAGACGCGGTTGTCGTTCAGGATCAGGAAGCTGTCGTCGTCGACCGCAATGGAGCGGCCGTCGATGAAGTAGCGCTCGCGGCCGCCGCGCGCGACCTTGATGGACAGGCGCTGCCGCCACGGCGTGTACTCCGCGGCGCGGCCGGTGCCGCAGATGATGCAGTTCTCGACGCCCCAGCGCCGGTAGAACGCGTCGCGGTACTCGGCATTCGCAGGCAGCGGCTTCAGCCGCTCGAAGTCGGGCATCTGCCGCCAGAGAAAGATGCTGCCCATGGGACTCAGTGTACCGGCCGTCTTCCTGAGCGAACGCCGCCTGCAAACTTGAAAAGGGGACGCACCCCTTTTTCGTGCGGTCACGGAAAAGGGGTGCGTCCCCTTTTTGACCGCTCAGAGGTTGCCGCGTTCCCAGGGGCCCCAGATGGCGAAGGTGATGCCGGGGACCTGGATGTTGACGAACAGCACGTCGCCGGCCGGGTCGAAGCAGGCGCCCGCCCACTCGGCGGCACGATAGTAGTCCGGCTCGACCTGCTTGCCCGCCGCGACGGTGTCCTCGAGCGTCAGGTCAATCAGGTTCTTGGCGAACGCATAGGAATCCCCGTCCGCCGTCAGCGCGATCAGGCGGCTGCCGAAGCCGTTCTCGTCGGTGACGCCGTCGCCGTTCTCGCACAGCAGGATGCCGCCGCGCGGGCTCACCGTGATGTTGTCGATGTTGTCGCCGACCTGCTGGCTGCCCGCGACGAAGATCGCGCGCATCGCCTGCTCTTTCGGATCGAACTCCCACACCGCGCCCTTGCCCCGGCCCGGCGCGCCGTCGGCGCCGCGCCCCGCCTCGGTGTCCACCAGGTAGATGCGCCCCTCGTGATGGCAAATGCCTTCGCCGCGGCTGAGCACCAGCCCGCCCTGTGTCCAGCCCTGCAGGAACGGGCCGCTCGCGCGCCCGGGCAGTCGCGTGATCTCCGCGGGCGGCTTGCCGGGATCGGCGTCGGGGTGGCCGACGTCCACCCATTCGATCCGGTGCACGTCGCCGACGACCGGCGCGCGCAGGTCCGCGTTCGCCCGGCCGGCGACCCGCGCCGCCTGCAGTCGACCGCCTGCCTCGTAGGCGCCGGCGCGGCCGCTCGCGTCCTTCGGTACGAAGCGATAGAAGCCGGCGTTGTACGGCTCGTCCTCGGTCAGGTAGGCGACATTCGTCGCCGGGTCTATGGCGACCGCCTCATGCAGCATGCGGCCCATGCCCACGATCGGCCGGCCGGTCGTGGCGGCGGGGTCCGCGCGCACTTCGAACACGTAGCCGTGCTTGCGGCCGCCGCGTGGCGTCAGGTCGATCACGGTTTCCTCGCAGGACAGCCAGGTGCCCCATGGCGTGGCGCCGCCCGCGCAGTTGTAGATCGTCCCGCCCAGCGAGGGCACGGCGCCAACCCAGCGCCGACCGCGAAATGTGAGTGTCGTGGTGCCGCCCGCCGGCGCGAACGCCTGGCCGGCAGGCGTCGACGCGTCGTAGCGTGCCGGTGCCAGGATCGGATTCGCGAGCGCACGCTCGTGGTTGCGCACCAGCGTGACCTCCCGCTCGCCGTCCACCGTGCGCGATGCGATCACGCCCATGCCGTCGTGCGCGCTCGGGGTCGGCGAACCTTCCGACATCGCGTCGCCGGTCCAGGAATAGGTCCGGTACTCGAAGCCCTCCGGCAGGCAGATCAGCGGAAGGCCGGTCTCGAGGTCCGCCACGGGCCGCAGCGGACCATAGGGGCCCGGCACGAAGCGCGATTCGCGCGCCGCCCCGGAGGCGCGGCGCGCCTGCACCGCAGCCAGCACCGCGACGATCGAAGCCGAGCCCGCGAGAAACCCGCGGCGATTGATGTGCGACGGCATGAACTCATTCTAGCGAACGCGCATGAACTTTCGGTGAATCAGGCACGTATCGAAGGGGACGCACCCCTTCACGAACATGAAGGGGTGCGTCCCCTTCGTCAGGCGCGGTCGATGCGGCAGGCGAAACAGCCGCGGCGCGCGAAATGGACGTGCAGGTAGGCGACGTCCGCGCGCGCCAGGTAGCGCAGGATCAGGGGCTCGGCCATCGTGCCCTCCACGACCTCCGCGTCGATCATGTCGTCGGCGGCGTCATAGGCGCGCACCGACAACGGTCGCAGCATCAGACAGGCCGGCAGCGCGCCCGTGATCTTCGCGGCGCGAGCCTGGCCGCGCCGCACGAAGATCGGCCCTGAGGCGCGAAACGGCGTCGCGGTGTCCTGGTGGGTGAACGGCAGGAGCAGCACCTCCTCGCCGACCGGGGTGTCCTCCAGGCTGATCCGGCACGGATAGCCGACCGGCTGATCCGAGCGCAGCCGGCGCATGCCGCGGGCGGCCAGGGTGGCCTCGTCCAGGTCGAACAGCTTCTCGAACGGGGCGGGTTCGAGTCCGCGTAGCACGTAGTTCATCGGCCGCAGGATTGGCCGACGCCCTCCCGGTTGCAACCCGGTTCTTGCGGTGGCGGCGGGCGCTTGATCGCGTCGAACAGGTCGTCCCGCGCCTTCTTCTCGCCGCCGAACTGCGCCAGGATGCAGGTGCGCAGGCCCTTCCGCGAATCGTGCAGCTCCTTCTGGGTCAGGCTGCGCGACGAAATCGAGACGTAGCAGTAATCCGATACCCAGATGATCGTCTCGCCCTCGTCGGTCGTGACGGTGGTGCCGACCCGCGGCAACGGTTTCGGCCAGATCGACGGGGGATGCTCCTCCCGGGGCCGTTCGGGCAATCCTTCCGGCACTTCGCCGAACGGCCGGTAGGTCGGCCCGGCCGTCATGTCTTTCGCCACGTCCCGCGCCGACGCGCTCCAGTCAGTGGGCGGTGACGGCGCGATCGGCGGAACGGGTAGCGGTGCCGCGGAGGTCGGCGCGACCGCGGGCGGGGGTACGTCGGCCGCCACGGGCGGCGGCAGGACCGGCGGCGTCTCGGGCGCGGGCAGCCAGACCAGACGCTCCTCGGCCAGCCGCTCGATGCGCCGCACGGACCACGACTGGAGCCACCAGAAGCCGACGAACAGGTGCAGCAGGAGCGTCGCGAGGGCCGCCGCCGCGCGGGAGCGACTCCAGGACGTCGCCCAGCCCATCGGATCCCCCGCGGCCCGCAGCATCCGACCGGGACCATCGGCCTTCGGTTCGGGTGATCCAGTATTTCCTTATAATTCAACAGGATACAAGATTGGCTCAAGTATCATTTTTGCCGATCGCCCCCCTGGCGCGTAGGATCGCCGGAGCGGCACCGGGCTCACAGGGCCGCGTCCATAACAATTCAGGGGGGATGACTGTGAATCCATTCAAGATCGTGGGTTGGGTTGCCATTGCGATCGCGGTGCTCGGCGCCTTCGTCGATATCCCGTATGGGGGCACGCTGCTGGTGCTGCTCGGCCTGGTCGCCGGGTACGCCATCGCGTCGGAAGACCACGTCCGCGTGCTGGTCACGGCGCTCGTGCTGACCTCGCTGTCGGGCGTGTTCGTGGCCCACATCCCGGAGATCGGCCAGTACCTGACGAGCATCTTCAGCGCGGCCGGCACGTTCGCGGCCGGTGCGGCGCTGATGATCGTCACGCTGAACGTCTGGAGGCGCTACAAGCCCTGAGCAAAGTCCGCAGGACGCGGCAACGAAAAGGCCCGCCGCATGGCGGGCCTTTTCTTTCCGCGACCGCCCCGCGCCGGGGTTCAGCGGCCCGCGATATTGAAGTGCAGCTGCGGGTCCTGGTAGCGGTCGTCGCGCTTCGCGGCGCCGGTTGCCACCAGGACGTAGAGGACGTTGAGCGCGCCGAGCGCATCGCGCACGCCCGCGCCGCGCGAGCGGGTCGCAAGCTGCTTGGCCGTCACGTCCTGCTTGCCCGCGTAGCGCTTGCGGATCCGCGCGACCGCGTCGCGACGCACGAGGTTGAAATAGCCGCTCGCGCGCTTGGTGCGGGAGGCGGACATCACGACGTAGCCGGCCGCGCTCTCGAAGACGTAGTAGGTCTGCCGCTTGCCCTGGGCCTCGCCGCAGTACTTGAGTCCTTTCGCCAGGCTGCGGATGTTCATAGACATCCCCTCATCGTGAACGCCACTGTCTGATATTACCGCTTGGAGGGGTCAGACCCCTTGATCAATTTCAAGGGGTCTGACCCCTTCAACGGACCCCTTCAACGGACGAAGAGGTGGGCGCCGGCCCATTCGGCGAACCAGCCCCGCAGGCGTTCGGCCGCGCGCCCGGGATTGCCGCTGCGGCGGCCGAGGCTGGCACGCACCGCGCTGGCGAGCGGCTTGCCGGCCGCCAGCGCCTGCAGCAGGCGGAACTGATCCGGCTCCTGCTCGCGCCGCAGCACCTGGAAGTCGCGGCGGAAGACGATGACGTGACTGGGCCGCGGTCGCGGCACGCGCGGCCGCTCGCCGCGGCGCAGCGCATTCATATGGGCGTTCGCGGGATACTCGAGTTCCAGCAGCACCAGCGCCGGATTGACCCGCAACCGGCTCCGTTCCCCGACTGCTGCGAACTCCGCCGCCGAGAGCGGCTCCGCGCGCGGCGCGTCGAACACGTCCTCCATCGCCCGCTCGATCCGGGCGATGTCCACGACCAGTCCGCTGCGGTGCGTGCGCGGCAGCGTCCGCGCGACGTAGTCCGGAAACCTCGCGCTCAGGCCGTTCAACAGCCTCGAACGCGACGGATACTTCGCGACGAACCCGCGGCAGGCCGCCTCGAACGTATCCGGCCCCAACACCTGGCGCACGGTCGGATACTCGGCTTCCAGGACTTCGACCAGGCGCGCGTAGTACATGTGCGCGTATATCTCGAGGCGCTCGAGCGACGTCAGCTGCTTCGAGGGCTGGACGACCTGCCCGAGGTCGCGCGCGCCCGCCGCCAGCAGCCGGCGCGCGCGCGAGGCGCGAACCCCGGCCGCCGCGCCGTCCGGGTGCATGACGACCGCCTGCATCCAGCGTTCGAGCGTGTCGAGCGCGGGCGCCGCACCCGCCTTCATGCCGCCGCCCCGCGCAGCTGCTCACGGAACCGGGCGGCCTTCCCAACCTCTTGTTGCAGGACGGAAAACTTCGGGATGTTGGCATCCCATTCGAGCAGCGTGGCGCGCGAACCCGCGCGCGCGATCACCCGTCCGTACAGGTCCCAGACGGCGTTCGTGACCCGCCCGTCGTGGGTGTCGATGCAGTGCGTGCCGTTGTCCGTATGTCCGGCGAGGTGGATCTGCACGACACGGTCGAGCGGGATCGCCTCGAGGTAGGCGACCGGGTCGAGGTCGTGGTTCCGGCAGGTGACGTAGACGTTATTGACGTCGAGCAGGAGCGCGCAGTCCGCCTCGTCGGCGAGCCGCGCGATGAATTCTTCTTCCGGCATGGAAGATGCCGCGAAGGTGAGATAGGTGGACGGGTTCTCGAGCACCAGCGGCCGTTCCAGGTAGTCCTGGATCGTGCGCACGCGCGCGACCATGTGCCGCAGCCCTTCTTCCGTGTACGGCACCGGGTAGAGGTCGTGGCCGTTCAAGCCCGCGACGCCCGTCCAGCAGACGTGATCGCCGAGCCAGCGTGCCTTCACGCGCTCAGCGAGCGCCTTCAGCTTGTCGAGGAATTCGAAATCGATCGGGTCCGTGCTCCCGACGGAGAGCGAGACACCGTGCATGACGATCGGATAACGCTCGGCGACCTGGTCGAGGAAATGCATCGGCCGGCCGCCCGTGTCGATGAAGTTCTCCGACACGATCTCGAACCAGTCCATCGCCGGCCACTTCGAAGTGACGTGCCGGAAATGCTGCGTGCGCAGCCCGACGCCCAGCCCGAGGTCGGGCAGGCCCCAGCGGTTTCCTGATGGTGCCGGGTCGTAGCTTTCGTAGCTTTCGTGCATTTGCGTCATGAGGCTGGAGTTGCCCGGGCCTCGCGGCCCGGGCAATCCCTGAGACCGCTCAGCCCTGGACCGGGACCGCGCAGCCGCCCTTGCCCTTGCAGGAGTTCTTGCCGGCGCAGCCGTTGTCGCCCGCCTTGCAGCCGCCCTGCCCCTTGCACGCGTTCTTGCCCGCGCACTCGTGCTTGGCCTTGGTGGCACAACCGCCCTTGCCCTTGCAGGAGTTCTTGCCGGCGCAGCCGCCGTCGCCGCTCTTGCAGCCACCCTTGCCCTTGCAGGCATTGTGGCCCTTGCACACGTGGTTTTCGCCGCCGGCTTCCTCGCCGGCGTAGGCGACCTTGGCGATCTCGGCGCCGGCCAGCAGGCCGCCCGTCACGCCCAGCATCACCTTGCCGAAATCACGACGATTCATAGCCATGTCAGTTCCCTCACTAGTGATAGAGATGAGCCGTCCGCAGAATCCGACGGTCCGTCATAAGACCGTGCCGACGGCGGAAATACTACGCCGCCGGCAAAAATTGCATACGCCGTCTTGCACCGCAACATGCGAAGGGGACGCACCCCTTCATATTCGTGAAGGGGTGCGTCCCCTTCATACTGGCGAGATGAGATTCACGCAGGCACTGCTTCGGCTGCCGGGAGACAACTTCGCACAAGGGCTCACGCAGGCTGGCGAAGGCGCCCCGGTCCCGGCGCTCGCCCTGACCCAGCACCAGCACTACCGGGCGGCACTCGAGTCCGCGGGCCTCGCCCTCACCGTCCTGCCCGCCGATCCCCGCCACCCCGACGGCTGCTTCGTCGAGGACACGGCGCTGCTCACTGCCCGCGGCGCCATCCTCACCCGCCCCGGCGCGCCGTCGCGGCGCGGCGAGGTGGATTCGATCGCAACTGCCCTCGAGCACACGTTCCCCGACGCCGCGCGCATCGAACCGCCCGGCACGCTGGACGCCGGCGACGTCTGCGAGGCCGATGGGCATTTCCTCATCGGCCTCTCGGCGCGCACCAACGAGGCCGGCGCCGCCCAGCTCGCCGGCTGCCTCGGCGACCTCGGCTATCGCGCGGATGTCCTGGACATCCGCCGCAACCGCACCCTGCTGCACCTGAAGACCGGCATCACCTGGCTCGGCGACGGCCGCCTGCTGGTGGCGCACGGCTTCCCGCGCGACCCGGCGCTTGCCGCCTACGAATTCCTCGAAGTCCCCGCGACCGAAGGCTACGCCGCCAACGCGCTGCGCGTGAACGACCGCATCCTCGTCGCCGCGGGCTATCCGGCGACCCGCGCCGCGATCGAGTCGCTCGGCTACGAGACCGTCGCCCTGGAGATGTCGGAATTCCGCAAGCTCGACGGCGGCCTCTCCTGCCTGTCTCTGCGCTGGTAACGAACCCGGCCCGCATTCACGCCGCCTTCACCCGCCAATCACGGCGGGCTCACGACCGCGCCGCCATCCTCCGCCCGCAACCTGGAACCACATTCACGGAGGATCGACATGCTCCCTCGCAACTTCCTCGGCGGCTGCACCCTGGCGCTCATCGGCGGCCTCGGGCTCGCCGGCGCGGCATCCGCCGCTCCCTCGCTGCAGTTCGTGGGCGGCAATACCCGCGTGCAACTCTCGGACGACCTGCTCGGCGCGCTGACGTCGCTGAACGTCACGCCGGCCGCCGTCCGCCCGGGCCGCCTGGAAGCGGCCGGCGGCGGTGCCCGCGTCGCCTTTCCGATACCGACCGGCGAACTGGACGCCGCAGGCCCCAAGCTCGAGGTGCTGCATTCCGGCGGGCTGACGCTGTCCGCCGGCGACGTGCGCGTCGCCCTGACGTCGTTCATCATCGAGAACCTGGACGGCGCCCCGCGCCTGACCGGCATCGTGAAGGTCAACGACACGATCCTCGGCCGCGTGCCGCTGTTCGACCTCGCGCTCACCCAGGCGCCTGCGCTGACCCCCAACGGCGCGATCACTCGGATCGAGATCGACCTCGTCGACGTCACGCTGAGCGCCGAGGCCGCCGAAGCGCTCAATGCCGCGTTCGGCCTGAGCGGCGTCTTCACCGAAGGCTTCCCCGTCGGCACCGCGCGCGTCCTCGCCCGGCTGCGCGACCGCGACGGCTGATCCCCCCGCGGACGGGCGGCCGGCAGTTCCGCAGCCTCACCTTCTGCCGGCCGCCCGCTCCGCATCTGCCCGCGGCCATCCCGCCGTGCACAGCCGCGCTACACTGCCCGGAGCCCACCCGGCTCCGGATGAAATGACCCGAAGCAACGCCCTGCAGGACGAAGCCCGGCACGCGAGCCTGCTCCTCATCGAGGACCACCGCGACATCGCCGAGTCCATCGTCGATTTCCTCGAGCCGCGCGGCTTCGAGGTCGACTACGCCGCCGACGGCATCACCGGCATGCACCTCGCGGTGACCAACCCCTACGACGTGATCGTGCTCGACGTGATGCTGCCCGGCATCGACGGCCTTTCCGTGTGCCGCAAGCTGCGCGAGGAAGCGCGCCGCGACACGCCGATCCTGATGCTCACCGCGCGCGACACGCTCGACGACAAGATCAAGGGCCTCGACGCGGGAGCGGACGACTACCTCGTGAAGCCCTTCGAGATCCGCGAGCTGGAGGCGCGCCTGCGCAGCATGGTGCGCCGCCAGCGCGGCGCCACGGCGCGGGAAACCTACACCGTCGGCGACCTGACGCTCGACCTCGCGACCCTGCGCGTGACGCGCGCCGGCCGGCCGCTCGCGGTCACGCCCATCGGCATCCGGCTGCTGACGGTCCTGGCGCGCGCCTCGCCGCGCGTGGTGAGCCGCCGCGAACTCGAGCGCGAGGTCTGGGGCGACCTGCCGCCCGACAGCGACGCGTTGCGCAGCCACCTCTACAACCTGCGCAAGGCGATCGACCGGCCCTTCGACCGGCCGCTGCTGCACACGGTCGCGGCGGCCGGCTACCGGCTTGCGGACGATGCCGACGCGTAGCGGAGTCGGCGCGCGGCTCAGCCGCACCTTCCTGCTGCAGGCTGCGCTGATCAGCGTCGCGGCCATCATCAGCGTGTTCCTCGCCAACGTCCTGCTCGAAGGCGTGCTGATCCGGCAGGCGCTGCGCGACGAGGCCGCGTTCTACTGGGAGCACCGCGACGCAAACCCTGCGCACCCGCTGCCCGCGACGCTGAACCTCACCGGGTACATCGCCGACCCGCCGCGCGGGGTCGCGGGCTTCGCGCCCGGCTTCCACGACTGGAACGACGGCGAGCGGCGAAACGTCGTCTTCGTCTCGGAACACGACGGCGAGCGCCTGGTCCTGGTGTTCGATCGCAGCGGCGTGGCGCGGCTCGTCGTGCTGTTCGGCCTGCTGCCGCTCGCTTTCGTGCTGCTGGTGCTGTACCTCTCGACCTGGCTCGCGTTCCGCGCCTCGGGGCGCGCGCTCTCCCCGGTCATCGCGCTGGCGCGCCAGGTGCGCGAGCTCGATCCTTCGGCCGCGGAGCCCGGCAGGCTCGACCGCTCGCGCCTGCCGCGCGCCGACGACGAGGTCCAGGAACTCGCCGACGCGCTCGCGCGCTACAGCGAGCGGCTCAGCGAATTCGTCGCGCGCGAGCGCGAGTTCACGCGCGACGCCAGCCACGAGCTGCGCAGCCCGCTGACCGTGATCCAGATCTCCGCCGAGCTGCTGCTCGCCGACCCGGCCCTCTCCGAGGGCAGCCGGCGCGCGGCCGGCCGTATCCGCCGCGCCGCCAGCGACATGGACGAGCTCACCAGCGCCTTCCTGCTGCTCGCCCGCGAGTCGGAGGTCGGCCTGCCGGCGAGTTCACTGTGCATCAACGACGTGGTTGCCGCCGAGCTCGAGCGGGCCCGGCTGCTCGCCGAGGACAAGCCCATCGAGTCGCGATTCTCCGCCAGCCACCGACTGCACCTCGACGCGCCCGAGCGCGTGCTGGCGGTGCTGGTCGGCAACCTGCTGCGCAACGCCTTCTCCTACACGGATCGCGGCGAAGTCGAGGTGACGATCGACGCCGAGGGCGTCGTGATCCGCGACACCGGCATCGGCATCGCGCCGGAGCGCCTGGCGGAGATCTACCGGCCGTTCGTGCGCGGCGAGTCGGCGCCGCGCGGGGGATTCGGCGTCGGGCTCTCCATCGTCCGGCGACTGTCGGCGCGATTCGGCTGGCCGGTCGAGATCGACAGCCAGCCGGGCGTCGGCACGCGCATCCGGATCCGGTTTCCCGGGGCCAGCGGCGAACCCGTCGCGCCGACCGGACAATAACGCACTGTCCATAGGCGGATTCCTACAACCGCGCCTCCCCGCACGCCGATGTCTGCAGGCAGCGACAGGGGGATAGCGTGCGGTCGATGCTCCAGTACGCGCTCATCTTCTTCATCATCGCCCTGATCGCCGCCCTGCTCGGCTTCACCGGCATCGCAGCCGGCGCAGCCGCCATCGCGAAAGTCCTGTTCTACGCGTTCCTGGCCCTTGCGGCCATCGCGCTGGTCCTGGGACTGGTGCGCCGCGGTCCCTGACACCCGCGGCGGCCGGCGTCCGACGCGACGGGGCGATGCCCTCCGACTCTGCGCGCCGCGCGCGCGGTGCAAGACTCCCCGCGCGGATTGGACACACAGGAGCACCCCCCCATGCAGCACGGTATCACCGCCGCCCTCGCCCTTGCGGCACTCGTGACCGCGGCCGGCGCGCAGGCGCAGGACAACACATCGGGCTTCTACGCCGGCGGCGGCGTCGGCAGCTTCGACGTCGAGATCGACGACTTCGACGATGTCGACGACACCATCGACCGCTACGACAGCGACGACACGGCCTGGAAGGCTTTCGTAGGCTGGCGCGCGAATCCGTACCTCGCGCTGGAGCTGGCGTACGTGAACCTCGGCAGCCCGGACGACGAGATCGCCCCCGACACGCGGCTCACCGTCGAGACGGACGGATTCGCGCCGTACGTCGTCGGCACCCTGCCGATCGGCGACTGGTTCGAAGTGTTCGGCAAGGCCGGCTACTACTTCTACGACGTGGAGGCGCGGCTCACGAGCCCGCTCGGCGACGCCCGCGAAAGCGAGAGCAACGAGACCTTCACCTGGAGTGCGGGTCTCGGCCTCAACGTGTTCGAGCGCGTGAACGTGCGCCTCGAATACGAGCAGTTCGACTTCGACGAGTCCGACGACGCCTCGGCGCTGTGGCTGACCGGCGCCTGGCGATTCTGACCGCCGACGGGGCTGCAGGAACGTCGGTGTCGGACGACGTAGGCGGGATTCCGACATCCGCCCGCGCAGGCCACCGACATTCAGCCGCGCGGCGCCCCGTTCAGACTCGGTCCCGCAACATTTGGCACACAAAGCCAGGAGAAACCCGATGAACCGTGTACTGACGATGCTGATTGCCGGCGCGTTCGCGACGACACTCGGCGCCTGCAACAAGGCCGAGGATCCTGCCGAGACCCGCGCCGACGTGGCGGAAGCGCAGAGCGAAGCGACGCAGGACGTCGCCGAGGCGCAGGCCGACATGAACCAGGACATGATGGAAGGCCGGGAAGAGACGGCGATGGCGCGGGCCGAGGGCGAGCACAAGGTCGCGATAGAGCAGTGCGAGGCGCTGCCGGCCGAGCAGCAGTCCGCGTGCAAGGACGAGGCGGACGCCGCCTACGAAGCCGCCAAGTCGGCGGCCGAGACGGTCCCGCCGAGCTGAAGCCCGGAAAACCCAAGGAGACGAACAACATGAAGAAGACCATGGCAACCCTGATCGCGTGCACGTCGCTGCTCAGCGTGGCGGCCTGCTCCGCGACGCGGACCCAGCGGGCTGCGGGAGAACAGGTGGACGATGCCGCGCTGCTGACGAGCGTCAAGTCCGCGCTGGCATCGAACTCGGTGTCCAACGCGGCCGACATCAACGTCGACGTCTATCGCGGCGACGTGAAGCTGTCGGGCTTCGTGGACTCGGCCAAGGACAAGTCGCAGGCGGCTGCCGTCGCCCGCGACGTCGACGGCGTGAAGTCGGTGCAGAACGACATCGCCGTGCACGGCGAGTCCTCGTCGGTCGGCGAAGTGATCGACGACTCGGTCCTCACCGCCAAGGTGAAGGCCGCGTTGATCGCGGACGGCGACACCAAGGCCCACCAGATCAACGTGGAGACCAAGGCCGGCGTCGTTCAGCTCTCCGGCTTCGTGGATTCCGCCTCGGCGAAGACCGCGGCCACCTCGGTCGCCCGGTCGGTCACTGGTGTGAAGGACGTCAAGAACGAGCTCAGCGTCAAGTCGTACTGACCCCCCTCGTACACTCGAACGGCTCTTTGACGGCTTTTGCACCATGGGCCCGCGTCTCCGGACGCGGGCCTATCTTTTTCCGGCTGACGACGAAGGGGACGCACCCCTTCATATTCGTGAAGGGGTGCGTCCCCTTCACGAATATGAAGGGGTGCGTCCCCTTCGTCAGGGGCGGGCGGCGCCGATCTCCTGGATCAGCTGCGGCAGCCGCTCGTAGTCGACGGACTTGTTGAGGAAATGCTCGACGCCCAGGGCGTTCGCCCGGCGCCGGTATTCGGGCAGCACGTAATTGGTGAACACGATGACCATCGGCCGCGCCTTGCCGAGCCGCTGCACCACGCCGAAGCCCGTGCCTTCCTTGAGCTGCAGGTCGAGGACGATCACGTCCGGCCGCCGCTCGCGCGCCGCCGAAACCGCGGCGGACTCGTCCGCCACGACGCCGACGACCTCGATGTCCTCGAGGCCGTCGAGCGACTCGCGCAGGCGCTCGGCGAGCACCCGCGAGTCTTCCACCAGCAGTACGCGCAGGCTCACGAGGCGATACTACTGGATGAGCCCGTTGCGCAGCGCATACGAGGTGATGTCCGCGTTGGTCTTGAAGTGCATCTTCTCGAGCACGCGGCTGCGATAGGTGCTGACCGTCTTCACCGACAGGCACAGTTCCCGGGCGATCTCCGACACGGAACTGCCGCTCGCCAGCTTGCAGAAGATCTGGAACTCGCGCTTCGAGAGCTGCTGGTGGATCGGCCGGTCGCCGCCGCCGTTGTCGATCTCCGAGATCAGCAGTTCCGACATCGTCGGGCTGAGGTAGCGGCGCCCGCCGAGGACCACGTGAACCGCCTTCAGCAGGTCGTCCGGGGCGCTCTCCTTGCCGAGGAAGCCGTGCGCGCCGGCGCGCAGCATGTTGATCGCGTACTGCCGTTCCGGGAACCCGGAGAGGATCAGCACGCGGGTGTCGGGATAGCCGGACCGGACGTGCCGGAGGATGTCCATGCCGCTGCGGTCCGGCATGCCGATATCCAGGATCAGGAGCTCCCAGGGCCGCTCACGCAGCCGGTCGAGCGTCTGCTGCCCCGTCGCGGCCTCGCCGATCTCGCCCACGGCCTTGTCCTCCGCCAGCATCTGGCGAAGCCCGGCCCGGACCACCGCGTGGTCGTCCGCAATAAGGACCCTGGCGCTCATCATGGGTATCCCATCCTGCTGAAAGATAACCTCTTTCTTCTCATGGCGGGCAGGGGCTTGGGCAGCCGGGGAAGCCTACGTCGGGTGTCGGCGCATTCCTACGCATCCGGACACGTTGCGGTACACGACAGGCCGGACAGGCCTTAGATTGGGCGGGTATGGCTACCACCCCGACCGCCCGTCTGCACTACGCCCCGATCCTGCTCGGCATCGCCTTCATCGCGACGCTGTTCATGGTCGCGCAGACGGGCTACCAGCGCATCCACGAGGCAGGCCAGGTCATCTCGGCCGCCGAGGAGCGCCAGTCGCTGCTCTCGCGCTACCTGCGCCTCGTGCTCGACGCCGAGTCCGCGCAGCGCGGCTTCCTGCTCACCGAGGACACGCGTTACCTGCGCGGCTTCGACCCGGCCGTGCGGGCGCTCGAACCGCTGCTCAACCGGTTGATCGACGACCTGCGCGCGTCGGGATTCGAGGCAGATGCCGAGCGCGCCGAGGCGCTGCGCATGACCGCCGGCCGGAAGGTCGGCGAGATGCAGGCCTCGCTGCGCCTGTATGGCGAAGTCGATCGCGCATCGGCCGTCCAGCTTCTCGACACGGACATCGGCCAGCGCGCCATGTCGGACCTGCGCCGCCAGCTCCGGGAGCTGTGGGACCAGGAAGCCGCGCGGCTCGTCGAAGCGCGCATGGCCTCCGAGCGGGACCTGCGCACCTCGCGCGTGCTGCTCGGCGCCGCGAGTTTCCTCTCGCTCGTGCTGGTGATCCTGATCGGCGCCCTGCTCGGCCGCGACCTGCGTCGCCGTGCGCAGGAAACCCAGGACCTCGGCCAGCGCAACCGCGAACTCGACCGCACCGTGCAGCAACGCACGTCCATGCTGTTTCACCTCTCGAGCAGCCTGCAGAAGGTCGCCGAACGCGAGAAGGCCGCACTGGCGCGCGAACTGCACGACGAACTCGGCGGCCTCCTGGTCGCGACGAAGATCGACGTCTCATGGCTGCGCAAGCGCGTCGATGACGGGTCCGCAGAGAGCAAGCTCCGCTGGGAGCGCGTATTGCGCAGCATGGACGAAGGCCTCGCGCTCAAGCGCCGGGTCATCGAGAGCCTGAGGCCCACCCTGCTCGACAACGTGGGCCTGGTCGCCGCCCTGCAATGGCTGGTGGACGAGACCCTGCGCCGCACCGGCATCCAGTGCGAGGAACGTTACCCGGAGAACCTCCCGGAACTTTCGCCGGATGCCCGCATCGCAATATTCCGGGCCGTGCAGGAATGCCTGATGAACATCGTCAAGCACGCGCAGGCGAAGTCGGTCCTGATCACGGTCACCGCCGGCGACGAGGGGCTGTCCGTCGTCGTGCGCGACGACGGCGTGGGAATCGACGAAGCGCGCATCGAGACGTCGAGGTCTCACGGCCTGCTCGGCATGCGCCATAGAATCGAATCGCTCGAGGGGAAGCTCGCGATCCGCGGGCTCGGGCCCGGGGTGGGCACGGAGTGCCGCTTCACGCTGCCGCTCGAGCGGATTTGCAGCACGGGGACGCAAGGATGAACACACGATACGGATGGATGCTCGCATTGATCGCCCTGCCGGGCCTGCTCTCTGCCTGCGGGCGCGAGGAGACGGCCGAGGCCCGGCCCGATTCGGACGCCGAGGACGCGGCCGCGTCAGTCGCACCGCCGATCACGCCGCCGGGCGAAGCGGCGGATCCCGCCGAGCCGCCCAGTTACGAAGTGTCGATCGCCTCGGCCGCGGCCGACCACAACAAGGCGCTGGAGCGGTGCTCGAAGCAGCCCGGCGCCGTGCGCACGCAGTGCGAGCAAGAGGCCAATGCCGCATTCGCCGAGGTCCAGTCGAGCCTCGAACCCCTACGCGGCAATCAGCCGTAGTCCTACAGAGCAGCCTGCTCCGCTGCCGCATCCTTTCCCGAGGCGCCGCGGATGGGCCGCGGCCATCGAGCCTCAAGGAAGGAGAGAGCCTCAATGAACTGGGATCGAATCGAAGGGAACTGGAAGCAGATGACGGGCAAGGTACGCCAGCAGTGGGGCAAGCTCACGGATGACGACCTGGATCGCATCAACGGCCGTCGCGAGGAACTCGCGGGCCGCATCCAGGAAATCTACGGAATCTCCAAGGACGAAGCCGACAAGCAGATCGAGCGCTTCTCGAGCGCCGTCGACGACTCGGCCTCGCAGCCGACCATGAAGCGCGCCAACTGATCAGGCACGAAACGGACGCTCCCCGTCGCAGGGGAGCGTCCTCCATTGAAGGTGTGCGTCCCCTCCGGGAGGCCCTCATGAGCAAGACCCCGAAGTTCAAGCTGCCGCCGCTCGGCTATGCCTACGACGCGCTCGAGCCGGCGTACTCGGCGGAACTCCTCGAACTGCACTACGCGAGCCACCACCAGGCCTACGTGGACGGCTTGAACCGGGCCCTCGACGGGCTCGCCGGCATGCGCGAGAAGGGGGATTTCGAACGCATCAACCAGTTCCAGCAGGACCTCGCGTTCCATTATTCGGGCCACCTGCTGCACACGCTCTTCTGGCGCAACCTCGAGCCGAACGAGGGGGCGCCGCCGTCAGGCCAGCTCGAGTCCCGCATCAAGGCCGCCTTTGGCGGCGTCGATGCGTTTCGGCGACAGTTCGGCGCCGCCGGCACGGCGCTGCAGGGCTCGGGCTGGGCCGCGCTGACCTACGACACGATCCAGGACACGCTGCTGATCGAGCAGATCCACGATCACCAGAACCGCAGCGCGCCGGGCACGGTGCCGCTGCTGGTGATGGACATGTGGGAGCACGCGTACTACCTGCAGTACCGCAACAAGAAGGCCCAATGGGTCGTGGCCTTCTGGGAGCTCGTGAACTGGGCCGACGTCGCGCGCCGCCTCGAGAATGCGATGTGCGTCGACCTCGCGCTCGACGCCCGCGCGACGACGCGCGGCACCGACCCCTCACGCCTCAGGCTCATTCGCAGGTAAGCGGTCAAGCGGCGCGGTCAGCTGTCGAGTCCGCTGCGGGCAGCGCTGGCCTGCACGGTCGCGCCGTTGCCGCCGATCTCCTCCAATTCCTTCTTGCGGATGGAGATCCGCTGGCCAAGGTCATCGAGGTCCATGTCGGACTTGCGCGCCTCGGCGAACATGCCGCCGGGCTGCTCTTCCTCTTTCACGTGGTGCTTGATCATCTCGGAGAGCACCTTGACCTTCGCGTCGTAGTATTCGTCGGCCGGCCGCATGGCCTCGATTTCCCCGATCAGGCGCCGGGCCCCCGCGTGTTCCACCTCGGCCTCGTGGTGCAGGTCGGTTTCCTGCGTCGCCACCAGGAACGCCGGGTAGAAGATCTCCTCTTCCACCCGCATGTGCATGCGCAGCGCATCGCAGATCTTCGTGACCAGCATCTCCTTGCGCTCGGGCTTGCGGGCCTTCTCGAACTGAGAGAACCAGCCCTCGACCTGGCGGTGATCCGCCTTCAACTGCGCGATCGCGTCGCGGCTGCTGCCGGTCCTGGTGCGGCGGGCACGGCCCGACGTCTGCGGGGAATTGCTCATGGTGGCCTCCTGGATGCCTGGCGGCAGTGTAGGCGGCGACCCCGCCGCCTCCCTGTCATCGGATCCCCGTTCCCGGTGTAGGACGCAGGTGATACGCTCGCACGGCAGGGGCGGCTCATCGCCGCGCCGGGGGACGCTATGCGGATAATCGTGCTGGTCCTGGTGGCGACGCTCGGCGTCGTGTCCTGCGGCGGCGACGCCGAACGCGACGTCACGAAGATGCGGCGTGGCAAGAGCGCAGAGGCCGCCGAAGGCGTCGCCGGCGCACCGGCCGTGCGCACCAGCCGCCTGGACTTCGCCGCCTGCCTCGCCGAGGACATCACCGACGACGCGGCGCAGACCTCGCGCTGCCCCTCCTTCGCGCTGCTCTCGCTCGACTACATGGCGAACCAGTGCGCCGCGCACGGCGGCACGCTGAAGGCCCGCCAGCCCTCCGAGGCCTGGTCGCTGGACGTCGACGGGGACGCGAGCGCGGAGATCCTGGTCGACCTGGTCGGCAACTTCGATTGCGAAGGCGCGCCCGGCGCCTTCGCCTGCGGCAGTACCGGCTGCCCGTTCCTCCTCTACAAGAAGCGTGACGACACCTGGGCCGAGATCGGCGCCATCAACGCCGACGATGGCCCCGGCATCGAGGTGCTCCCGGCGCCGGAAGGCACGTTCGCGACGCTGCGCGGCGGCTGCCTCGGCCAGCAGCCGTGCAGCGAGCTCACCCACTACGAGTGGAAGGGCCGGTCCTACGAACGGACCTGGATCGATTTCAAGGGCCACGCGGTCGACGTCGCGCCGGGTGGCCTGAAGACGCTCACCCAGGACACGGCGGTGCGCGATGCGCCGGACGCGAAGAAGGGCCAGGTGCTGGACGAATACCCCGTCGGCACGGCGGTGATCGTCATCGGCACTGCGCGCGATGCGCCGTGGTCCTTCGTCTCGCCATGCAACGCCTGCCGGCGCGGCTTCGTCGAGACGGCGCTGCTCGCGCAGCCTTAGCGCCAGTACCTTCGACCGACCCCGTCCGACAGCCGGACAGCGGCTGCGGTCGGAAGGGTCCCACACGTCCGGCCATCGCCTGCCGATGCCTGAGAGCCGGCTCGCCCCCTTAGGCTCGGGGCGACATGACAGTCGCAGGAAATCCAATGGCAGGCAGGACGATTCCGGCCGCACTCGTGGCGAGCCTCCTGGTGGCATGCGCGGGACAGCCCGAGCGTCCAGACGCCGAGATGGCGCGTGCGCAGACCCTGATCGAACAGGCCGAGGAGCACGGCGCGCAGGAGCGCGCAGCCGGCGAGCTCGAGCGGGCGCGCGGGAAATACCGCCAGGCCGAAGCGGCGATCGAGGATCGCGAGACCGAGCAGGCGCGGCGGCTGGCGCTGCAGGCCGCGGCCGACGCCGAATACGCCGCGGCGCGCGCCGGCGCGGCCGAAGCGCGCAACGCGGCCGAGGAACTGGATCGCACGATCCGCACCCTGCGCGAGGAATCCGCGCGCGGAGGCCAGCCATGACCGCGCGCAACGTGAACCGTCGCTTCGGCGCGTGGGCGCTGGCGACGCTGCTGGTCGCGGGTTGCGCGTCTGCGCCCGAGACCGTGCCGGAAGTCGAACAGGCGCGGCAGAAGGTCGACACCCTCGCCGCCAATCCGCGTGCCGTCGCGGTGGCCAATCGCGACCTCACCTCGGCCCGCGGCTCGCTCGCGCTCGCCGAACGCTCCCTGGAAGAGCGTGCCGACCGCGACGTGGTCGCGCACCACGCCTACCTCGCCGAACGCCAGGCCGAGACGGGCCTGGCACGGATCGAGGAAGCCGAGGCGCGCGAGCGAATCGCGAAGGCCGAGGAAGATCGCCAGGCGATCCTGCTTGAGGCCCGCGAGCGCCAGGCCCAGGCCGCGCAGCGCGAAGCCCAGGCTTCGCAGGAGACCGCGCTGCAGGCCCGCGCCGAACTCGAGCAGCTTCGCCAGGACTACGCGGCGCTCGAGGCCAAGCAGACCGAGCGCGGCATGGTGCTGACGCTCGGCGATGTGCTGTTCGACACGGCGGAGTCGACCCTGAAACCGGGGGCGATGGCCACCATCGATCGCCTCGCCGAGTTCCTGTCCCGCAATGAGACCACGCAGATCCGGATCGAAGGACACACCGACAGCGTCGGCACCGAGGAATACAACGCCGCCCTCTCGGAGCGCCGGGCCCGCGCGGTCGCGGATGCCGTCGCCGCGCGCGGCATTCCCGGCTCCCGGATCGCGACGGCCGGCCGCGGCGAGAGCCTGCCGGTGGCGTCGAACGACACCGCCGGCGGACGCCAGCAGAACCGGCGCGTGGAGATCATCTTCTCGGGTCCCGACGGAAGCTTCGCGTCCGGCGCCTGACCGCGGACACGACTTCGTAGCGATTCCTTAATCAGGCGGCAACATGGCGGTCCTACCTTGTCCGTATCGCCGGAACGGCACGATGCCGGGCAGGAAAGGACATTCCGCAGATGAAAAGCACGATGTTGGCGGCGCCGCTGGCCGTCCTGGCGAGCTTCATCCACGTCGCGCACGCGGTGCCGCCGGCCAAGCAGCCAAAGCTGCGGGTGCTCGGCACCCACGAATCGGGGCTCTACAACGTCGGCGGCGCCGAGATCCCGACGTACGACCCGATTACCCGCCGCTCATTCGTGGTCAATGCCGGGTCGGCGACGGTCGACGTGCTGGATCTCCGCAATCCAAACAGGCCGACGAAAATCGGCAACCTCGACATCGTTGCCGACCTGGCACCCCGCTCCGTCGGTGCCGCCAACAGCGTGGACGCCCGATACGGGATCCTCGCGGTGGCCGTGGAAGCCCAGCCGAAGCAGGACGACGGCTGGGTCGCGTTCTACTCGACGCTGACGCTCGACCTGCTCGCCGTCGTGCCGGCCGGCGCGCTGCCGGACATGGTGACTTTCTCCGAGAACGGCCGCTACGTGCTGACCGCCAACGAGGGCGAGCCGGATGACGACTACGTGAACGACCCGGAGGGCACGGTGACGATCATCGACCTGACGCGGATCGGCAGTTCGAAAGCGGCCAGGACAGTGCGCTTCGACGACTTCAACGTCGGCGGCCCGCGGCACGACGAGTTGCCCGCCGACACGCGCATCTACGGCCCGGGGGCCAGCGTCGCCCAGGACCTCGAGCCCGAGTACATCACGACCGACGGCGAGACCGCCTGGGTGACGCTCCAGGAGGCCAATGCGATCGCCGTGATCGACATCCGCACCGCGCGTGTGAAGAAGATCTTCGCGCTCGGCTTCAAGGACCACTCCAGGGCCGCCAACAAGCTCGACGCCAGCGACGACGACGGCGCGATCCGGATCCGCCGCTGGCCGGTGTTCGGCATGTACCAGCCGGATGCGATCGCGAACTTCAAGGTCGGCGGCAAGCACTACCTGATCACGGCGAACGAAGGCGACACCCGCGATTACGACGGCTACAGCGAAGAAGAGCGGGTCGCAGACCTGACGCTCGACCCGGCCGCTTTCCCGAATGCCGCGGAACTGCAGGACGACGCCAACCTCGGGCGGCTCACGGTGACGACCGCGCAGGGCGACACCGACGGGGACGGCGATTTCGACAAGCTGTTCGTGCCGGGCGCCCGTTCGTTCTCGATCTGGAACGCGCGGACCGGCGCGCTCGTGTTCGACAGCGGCGCCGAACTCGAGCAGCTCCTCGCCAACCTGCTGCCGGACGAGTTCAATGCGAACCACGAGGAGAACGATTCCCTCGACAACCGCAGCGACAACAAGGGGCCGGAGCCGGAAGGGCTGGCGCTCGGCGTCGTGAAGGGCCGGCTCTACGCCTTCATCGGCTTCGAGCGGATCGGCGGCATCCTGATGCTGGACCTCACCGACCCGCGCAACCCCGAGTTCGTCGACTACCTGAACAATCGCCGCTTCCGCGACGCTGCCGGTGAGCCGGTGCCGACCTGCGGCGCGTTCGACCCGCCCGAGTCCGACGACCTCGACGACTGCGTTGCGCCGAATCCCGAGGCCGGCGACCTCGGCCCCGAGGGCCTGGTGTTCGTGCCGGCGCGGCAGGCGCCGCGCGGCAAGCCGCTCCTGATCGTCGGCAACGAAGTGAGCGGGACTACGACCGTCTACGAAGTGCGCTGAGTTGGAGGGGTCAGACCCCTTGATGCAAGGGGTCTGACCCCTTCAAACGGGCGGCGGCCGATCCCCCGCGGCCGCCGCCCCGGGGCAGGCGACGGACCGCGGCTTGCGCATCAATCCTTGATGTACGTTCCGATCAGCTCGGCTTTCCCGAGCACGTGGCCCTCCATCGCCTTCTCGAGCTCCGCGCGGGTCGGCTCGTTCAGGTCCGGCAGCACCGTGTCGAGCGCATAGAGCTTGTGGAAGTAACGGTGCCGGCCGATCGGCGGGCAAGGTCCACCGTAACCGAGGCGGTTCCAGTCGTTCTTTCCCTCGTGCGTGCCGGCCGGCAGGCGCGCCGAGGAAACGGCTTCCGGCAATCCCTCGGTGTCCGCCGGCAGGTTGTAAAGCACCCAGTGCACCCAGATGCGCTTCGGCGCGGCCGGATCCGGCGCATCCGGATCGTCGACGACCAGCGCGAAGCTGCGCGTGCCGGCGGGGGCGTCGTGCCAGGCGAGCGCCGGCGAGACGTCCTTGCCCTGGCAGGTGAAGCGCTTCGGGATCGCGCCGTCGTGCGCAAAGGCCGGGGACGTGAGGGTGAGTGCCATGATGAGCTCCAGCATGTCGGTGTTTCGCCTACGGACGTCGGGATGATGTGCCGTTAAACTTGGCGCGCAGTGGCCGATTCGTCAATCGGTCATCACCGCGAAACATCACGACCGTAAGATCGCCTTGCACCGGATCCCGGTGCGGCGCAGATCGCAAAGGATTGCCGATGGCCACGACGCATGCACGCGAGCGCGAACCCATTCCCGCCAACCGGGCGCTGGCTGCAAGGGGCGGCAGCTGGCCGAAGGCCCTCGCCCGGGCGCTGAAGGCACCCGCGCAGGAACGGTCGCCGTCGGATGCCGATGCGGCGGGAGACCTCCCGTCCTACTCCCTGTTCACGCCGGCAGGGTTCGCCCCGCGCCGGTAACCTCTGAAGGGGACGCACCCCTTCACGAATATGAAGGGGTGCGTCCCCTTCAAAGGAGAAACGCGGTCGCGAGGCCGAGGAAGATCAGGAACCCCATGCTGTCGGTGATGCCGGTCAGCAGGATGCTGCTGCCCATCACCGGGTCGCGGCCCAGGCGCTCGAGGACCAGCGGGCACAGCACGCCGGCGGTCGCCGCCACCAGCATGTTGAGCAGCATCGCACCCGCCATCACGGCGGCCAGTTTTAAGGATCCGTAAAGCAGCAGAGTGGCGGCGCCCATGAGCAGGCCCAGCGCGAGGCCATTCGTCGCGCTGATCGCGAGTTCCTTGCGCAGCAGGTAGCGCCGGTTGCTCTCGTTGAGCTGCGAGAGCGCGAGGCCGCGGACCACCAGCGCCACCGTCTGGTTGCCGGTGTTGCCGCCGATGCTCGCGACGATCGGCATGAGCGCCGCGAGTGCGGCGAGCTGGGCGATCGATCCCTCGAACACGCCGATCACGCGCGAGGCGATGAAGGCCGTCATCAGGTTGAGGCCGAGCCAGATCCAGCGCCGGCGCCCGCTTTCCCAGACCGGCCCGAACAGGTCGAAGTCCTCGTCCAGGCCCACCTGGCCGAGCGACTGCTTGAAGGAATCCTCGCTGAGGCGGTCGACGACTTCGTCGACGGTGATCCAGCCGATCACCCGCCGATCGGTGTCGACGACCGGCGCGGCGATCAGGTCGTAGCGGTCGAATGCCTGGGCCGCCTCGTCCGCCTTGTCGGTCGGCGTGAAGTGCACCGGGTCGGAATCCATGACCGCGGCCACCTTCACGCCCGGCTCGCCGAGGAGCAGCCGCGCCAGCGGCAGCACCCCGCGCAGCAGGTTGTCCCGGTCGACGACGAATATCGCCGTGAGCTGCTCCGGCAGGCCGCGCCGGCCGCGCAGCGCGGCGGTCGCTTCTTCCAGCGTCAGGTCGTCGCGCACGGTGACCGCGTCCGGCGTCATTAGCGCACCGACGCTGTCCTCCGGGAACGACAGCGCCGTCTGTACCTGCTGGCGCTCGCTGGCGCCGAGACGCCCCATGACGTCCGCCGCGCGTTCCTCCGGCAGGTTCTCGATCAGGTCCGCGAAATCGGTCGACGGCAGCTCGCGGCCGAGCCCGATCAGCTCCTCGTCGCCGACCAGGCCGATCAGGTCGGACTGCACGGATTCCGACAGTTCGAGGAGGATCGCGCCGTGCCGGTCGCGGTGGATGAGCCGCCAGGCTTCGTTGCGCTGTTCGGCGGGCAGGCTCTCCAGGACGAAGGCCGTGTCCGCGGGATGCAGCCGGTTGAGCTTCGCCTCGAGTTCGGCCGCATGCTGGCGGGCGCCCCGCTCCAGCGCCGGATCCGATTTCCCGTCTTCCGCGAGCGCCGCGAGTTCGCCGGCGAACTCCTCCTGGCGCTCCATCAGCGCCTGGATCTCGCTCAGCGTCGCTTCGAGGGACGTGTGGTGTTCGGTCGCTTCCTGCACGGGGCGGGAGCTTAACGCAAAAGGGGACGCACCCCTTTTCGGAAAAGGGGTGCGTCCCCTTTACGGGACGGACGTCAGTTCGGGGGCGAGTCGCGACAGGTAGTCGGCGACGCCCGCGCGCTCGGCATCGCTCAGCGCGCTGATCCGCTTCACGTGCTCATCGTCCATGCCGGGACGCGTCAGCGAGGCCGTGTCGTAGAGCTGCTTCTGCAGGTAGAGAAAATGCTGCCCCGCCAGCCGCGGACGCAGGGTCCGCAGGTCGCCCTCGCCGAGCCGCCCGTGGCAGGCCGCGCACTCCCGGTAATAGACCACCTGCCCTTCATGCAGCGACTTGCCGTCGCCCATCCCGCCCTCGCGCGGCGGCGGCCGCTTCAGGCCCGCCGCATACGACGCGACGTCCAGGATGTCCTGCGCGCCGCCGAGGTCGTGCTGCTTCGCCGCCTCGCGCATGCGCGCATGCCAGCGCCGGTCGTGCCGGAAGTCCACGAGCTGCTTGACCAGCACCGAGACGTGCTGGCCCGCGATTACCGGGATCGTCCCGTCCTCGCTGCCGCTTCCGTCCGCCTGGTGGCAGGCGGCGCAAGCCGCGAAGAGTTCGGCGCCGTGCCCGAGGTCCGGATCGAGCTGCACCGCTTCCCGGAACTCCTTCACCGCCGCCTCGGTGCGGCCCTGGAACGAGTTCGGGTCCACTTCGATCGAGACGGCCCGGACAGCGATCAGGGCCACCGCGCCCGCCGCGATCCCGGCCAGTGCAAGGTGCTTTCTCATGAGGCCAGTTTACGCCCGCTCAGCCGCGGAACCCACGGTCGCGCGCAAATACGATGGCCTGCGCCCGGGACCAGACCCCCAGCTTGTCGAAGATGTTGGACGCGTGGTTGCGCACGGTCTTGTCGCTGATCGCGAGCCGCGCGGCGATGTCTGCGTTGCTGAGCCCGTCGCCCATCAGTGCAAGCACCTCCCGCTCGCGGGCCGACAAGGCGGCGAAAACCGCTGCCCCGTCGGCGGCTTCCGGGCGCAGGAACGCGAGCACGGCTTCCTGGAACCGCAGCCACGCCGGCTCGTCCTCGAGCAGCACGTGGTTCCGCGAGTCGAGCTCCACGAATTCCGCGCCCGGGATGCCCTCGGCCAGCAAACGCCCCTCCGAGAGCGGCACGACCGCGTCCTTGCGCGCGTGCAGCACGAGCGTCGGCGCGCGGACGGCGCCGAGCAGGTCCACGACATCCATGACGGCCCGCGCCTCCAGCAGTCGCGCGGCAATCTCCCCTGTCGTCGTCTTCAGGCACAGGTCGTTGAACCACTGCAGCTGCTCCGGGCTCCCGCCCGGTATGAAGCGCGAGGTGAAGAGCTGGCGGAACGTCGGGTTGCCGCTGCCCCAGGCCACGCGCATGAGGTCCCGGATGGCCTGGTAGGTGATCGCCGCCTCCGGCGACTGCCGCATGTACGTGCCGCGTGCGTATCCGCCATACAGGACCATGCGCGCGACCCGCTCCGGGTGCCGGGTCGCATACCGGATGCAGGCCGCACCGCCCTGCGAGATGCCAAGCAGGCTCACCGGCCCCTCCGGCCGCGCCGCGTCGATGACCGACTCGAGGTCATCCGCCCACTGCTCGACCGTCAGGTCGCCTTCTTTCCACTCGCTCATGCCGCAGCCGCGCTCGTCGTAGCGCACGAAGCGGAAGTGCTGCGAGAAGAACTGCAACCAGTGCTTCCAGACCGGGCTTTCCCACTCGTATTCGAGGTGCGTGAGCCAGTTCGCCGCCTTGACGACCACCGGGCCCTCGCCCGACTCCGCCCAGGCGAGGCGCGCGCCATCGCGGGCTTTCACGTAGCGGATGTGCTGGCGCAGCGCTTTTCGCGCGGGCATCGGCCTCACCGGGACATAAGTCTGGGATTTGCCCGGTCGATCTTAGCCGAACCGGGACAAAGGACCCATGGCCCGGCCGGCGCGTGGAGGGCACAGTGCGCGCGCCACCAAGGAGGGCCCGACATGCTCAAGCGAATCCTGCATTTTGCGTACGGCATCGCCGTCTACGCGTTGTTCCTGGGGACGTTTCTCTACGCGCTCGCCTTCGTCGGCGGCTGCCCGCTGATCGCCAACCGGCTCGACGGCCCGCTGACCGGCAGCCTCGGCACCGCCATCGCCGTCAACTGCGCACTGCTCGCCGTGTTCGCGATCCAGCACAGCGTCATGGCGCGGCCCGCATTCAAGGAGCGCTGGACCCAGCTCGTGCCCTGGACGATCGAGCGCTCGACCTACGTGCTCGCCTCGAGCCTCGCGCTGATCCTGCTGTTCTGGCAGTGGCGGCCGATCGGCATCGACGTCTGGAACGTGGAGAACCCGGTCGGGCAGGCGCTGCTGTGGGGCGCATTCGGGATCGGCTGGGGCCTCGTGCTGCTCAGCACCTTCCTCATCAACCACTTCGACCTCTTTGGCCTGCGCCAGGTGACGCTGCCGCTGCTCGGCAAGCCGTACACGCCGGTCTCGTTCCGCACGCCGTGGCTGTACCGGCAGGTGCGGCACCCGCTGTACGTCGGCTGGCTGCTCGCGTTCTGGGCGACGCCGCACATGACGCTCGCGCACCTCCTGTTCGCAGTCGCGACCACGGCGTACATCCTGCTCGCCATCCGGTTCGAAGAGCGCGACCTCGTCGCCGAGCACGGCCAGTCCTACGAGGACTACCGCCGCAAGGTGCCGATGCTGATTCCCGGCCTCAAGCCGCGGCAGAAATCCGCGAAGGGGAGGAAAAGGGGACGCTCACCTTTTCCTGAAAGGCCCTCAAGGGGCTTCGCCCCTTGATCAACGCAAGGGGACGCTCACCGACCGAAGGTGCGCGTCCCCTTCTCGTACGCCTCGTCGAAGAGCGCGCGGTTACGCCGGCCGCCGTCGTCGGCAGCCAGCAAAATCGATTCCGGATTGTTTCCCGAACCGGGAGAATTCACGTTTGCCTTGCGGCCATGTGCTCCGTTTGCCGGAGGAACCACCGTGCCCATCAGGTCGGTTGGCGGGGGCGGCTGCCCCACTCGTCACAGTTCAAATACTAGCATTTTTCCCGCGAAAAATCACCTCGAACGAATGACCACCGTCCCCGCCAGCTTGTCGTGCCAGCCCTGCTTCTTCGCGTCGAGGCCGACCCAGATGAAGCCGAGGCCCAGCAGGATCGATGAGAGGTAGTAGCACAGATACCGGCCAATGAACTGTCCGGTGGACGGCTTGCCGCCGGTCGCCGCGTCGACGATCTTCGCGCCGATCAGCATTTTCCCCGGCGTCGCCTGGCGCCAGTGCCAGAACAGGATGATGACGATCGCGGGCAACACGCCGTTCACCAGAATGTTCTTGGGGCTGTACATGTCGTCCCAGTCGTAGCCGCCGCCGAGGACCAGCACCGCGGGCGTGAGCACGAGCGCGAGCAGGATCGAATCGATGATCGCGGCGCCCACGCGGGCCCAGAATCCGACGTATTCCGGCATTGGCTCGTTCATGGCGGTTCCCCCTTGTCCCCCTACAATACCCCATGACCCGGCTCATCGCCGCCGCTCTCCGGTGGATCCTCGGCAAGCTCGGGCTGCTCGTCGTGATCCTCGCCATCCTGCTGGCTGGCGCCTGGCTGAAGGCCGAGTGGGAGCAGCACCGCGCGACCCAGGCCGCCCTCGAACAGCAGGACGCCGTGCTCGACGGCCTGCGCGCCGACCTGCAGTCCCTCGAGGTCGTGATCGCCGCGGACCAGGCTGAATGGCGGCGCGCGACGGCCGAGCGCATGCGCGCGCTGTGGGAGGAGCTTGATGCGCTCAACGGCCGCATCGCCGGCGCGGAGCGGCGGTCCCAGGCCGCGCGCGGCGGGTACCTCGACCTCGCGCGCCAGGCGCAGGCGGCGCGCCGTTCGGCCAACCAGGCGAAAGAGAAGCTCGATGCGCTCGAGCGCGGCTACTGGTGGTGGGACACCTACCTGAGCCCCGCCAAGCTCGTCGAGCTGCAGGCCGCCCGCGCCGCATATGCCGCGCTCGACCGTACGGCGGACGCCGCCGAGGCGGCCCGCGCGCGCGCGTCGCAGGCGGCGGCCGCCATCCGCCGCGAGATCGCGCTGCTCCAGGCGCGGCAGAAGGTGCTGCTGCAGACGATCGAAGACCCCGCGCAGGCGCAGTCGCCGCGGCACGACGCGCTCGCCGCCGCGGCGCAACGCAAGCAGCAGGAAATCGATGCCTTCAGCGGCGTGCTCGACGCCGAGCGCGGCCGGCTCGAAAGCAACCCGCGCGAACGGCTGATCGCAACGATCAAGTCCCGCATCCCGCTCGCGCTCGGGGTCCTCGCCGGCATCCTGCTGCTGCCGGTCGCCATCAAGGCGCTGTTCTATTTCGTGCTCGCGCCGCTCGCGAGCCGGCTCGGCCCGATCCGCATCCTGCCGAACGACGAACCGGCGCCTTTGACGCAGCCCGCGACCTCCGCCGTCTCGGCGAGCATCGACATCCCGCCGGGCGAGGAGTTGCTCGTGCAGCCGGACTTCCTGCAGAGCAGCAGCCAGCCCGCACGCAAGCGCACGCGCTGGTTCCTGAACCCGCGCCTGCCATTCGCCAGCATCGCCTCCGGCATGTTCGCGCTGACGAGCGTGGAACCCGAAGGCGATACGCCGACCCGCGTCGTGGTCTCCTCGCAGCGCGACCCTTTTTCGGAGATCGGCGTCCTCACGCTGCCGGCCGGCGCGGCGATGGTGATCCATCCGCGCTCGCTCGCCGGCGTCGTGAAGCCCGCCGGCGGCGCCGCGCGCATCACGCGGCACTGGCGGCTCGGCAGCCTGCACGCGTGGCTGACCCTGCAGCTGCGCTATCTCGTGTTCCACGGGCCGACGACGCTGCTGCTGCGCGGCTGCCGCGGCGTGCGCGCCGAAGCGCCGCTGCCGGCGCAGCCGCGGCTCATCAACCAGGCGGCGACGCTCGGTTTCAGCGCCAACCTCGACTACCGCACGGTGCGCTGCGAGACCTTCGTGCCTTACCTGCGCGGACACGAGGCGCTGTTCAACGACCTGTTCGCCGGCGGCCCGGGCTGGTTCGTGTACGAGGAGATGCCCGCGCGCGACGGCCGCTCGGGCGTCACCGGGCGCGGGCTGGAAGGGCTGACGGACGCCGTGCTGAAAGCCTTCGGCATCTGAAGGGGACGCACCCCTTCATATTCGTGAAGGGGTGCGTCCCCTTCAACGCGCCCGCACGACCACCGTCCCCGCCAGCTTGTCGTGCCAGCCCTGCTTCTTCGCGTCGAAGCCCACCCAGATGAGCCCGAGGAACAGCGGGATGGTCGAGACGTAGTAGCCGAGGTAGCGGCCGATGAGCTGGCCGGTCGAAGCGTTGCCGCCGGTCTTCGCGTCGACGATCTTCGCGCCGATCGCCATTTTGCCGGGCGTCGCCTGCCGGTACACCCAGAACAGGATCACCGCCACCGCCGGCAGCAGCCAGTTGAGCAGGAAGTCTGCGGGGCCGGCGATCAGGCCTTTCCCGGGATCCACCCAGTAGCCGGCGCCGTAGATCCACGTCAGCAGCGGCGCCACGATGACCAGCATCAGGATCGTGTCGATGATGGCGGCGGCGACGCGCGCCCAGAAGCCGACGTACTGCGGTTGCGGTTCGTTCATGCCGTGACTCCCTGATTGGTGCCCGGCCATCCTACCGCCAAGCGGTCTGCAACCGCATTAAGTCCAGTCCCGCGCCTGCCGCCCGGCCGGGCGTATGATCGGGTGCATGTGCCTCCGCCCCGCCGCACTCGCCCTGCTGCTCGCGGCGTCGACCCTCGCCTGGGGCCAGGCCGCTGAGCAGCCCGAGCGCATCCTGCGACTGAACTACTTCGAAGGCGACGTCAGCCTCCGCTCCACCGACCGGCTGCTGGTCCGCGGCGACCGCGTCACGACGCTCGAAGACGGCCGCGCCGAGCTGCTGCTCGACGCCTCCGCGATCCGCCTCGGCGGCGAGACCGAGCTGCGCGTCGTGCACCTCACCGCCGCGCGCGTGCAGTTCGGGATCGAGCGCGGTACGGTCAACCTGCAGCTGCGCGGGCTGCTCATCGGCGAGCGCCTCGAGCTCACCACCGCGAACGTGACCGTCGCGCCCCGCGAGCCCGGCGAGTACCGCCTCGAAGCCCGCGCGGCGGACCAGGCGGTGCTCACGGTCCATGCCGGCGCGGCCGAAGTCGAGACTTCCGGCGGTACGGTCCGCGTCTCGGGCGGCCAGCGCGTGGTGCTCGAGGGCAGCGTCTCGCGCGCGACGCTCGTGCCGCCGGTGCCCGGCGACGCCTTCGACGACTGGGTGCTCGATCGCGAGGTGCTGCTGGCGAACGAAAACCTGCCGCGCGGCCCGGCCGAGTACGTAAGCGACGCACCGGCTCATGACGGTCGCTGGTACGAAGATTCGACCTACGGCCGCGTGTGGCTCGCCGAGACCAGTATCAGCAGCTCGTCATCCTCGTTCTTCTTCGGCTTCAGCTCCGGACACTGGGTGTTCCTGGGCGGCCCGGGCCGCTGGTGCTGGGTGCCGGAACGGCCAGTCCACCTGCCGCAGTTCCCGCGCGAAACCCACCCGTACGGACGGCCGCGGACCGTGGTGAGTCAATCGGGCGGATCGGGCGGTTCGATCACGACGCAGGAAAATTACGTTCGCCGCAGTGGCTTCGGCTTCCCCACGAGCGTTTCGTCGCAGTCGTCCGGCAGCACGACGACGACAAGTTCCTCGTCCGGCACGCGCTCGTCCGCCAGCTACGGCCGGCCGCGCTCTACTTCTTCGTCGACGACGTCGTCCCCGGCGAGCATCTACGCCGGGCCGGGAAACCGCTAGCCAGCTAGCCGGCCTTGCCGATGTCCCCCGGCTTGCGCAGCATCTTGTCCACCTCGCCAAGGTGCTGCTCCTCCTGCATGATCATCTCGCGCGCGTATTCCTCGATCTGCACCGACTTGTCCTTCACCTGCTCGAGCAGCTTGTAGTACAGCTCGAGCGCGCTGCGCTCGTGCGCGAGCGACTCCTTCAGGATGTCGCCGATGTCGTGCTTGTGCGTCTCGAGCAGCGGGCCGATCGCGAGCGAGGGATGCTCGCCGAGCTGCGTGATCAGTTCGCCGGCGGCGGTTGCGTGCGCCAGCGACTCGGTCGCCTGCCCGCGCAGCCAGCTCACGATCGGGATGCGGTTGTAGCCGTACGTCATCAGCGAGTAGTGCGTGTAGCGCACGGTGCCCGCCAGTTCGTATTCCATGATCTTGTTGAGCGTGGCGGCGACGGCCTTGACGTCGATCTTCATGGGCGGCTCCCGGGTTGGCGGACGCCGCCGACTATAACGCCCGCCCCGGGTCGCGTGGTGAATGCGATCAGTGGTTCAAACGCGAATCATTCGCCGCGGACCGGTGCGTCCTACGCCGCGACCTCCAGCGCGGGCGTCGCCAACCTCGAGATCTCCGCGCGCGCGCCTGCGATCGCCGCGGCACGCGCTTCCGGCCCGAAACCGATGCGCTCGACGCGGATGAACGTGACGTCGGTGATCCCGACGAAGCCGAGCAGGTGGCGCAGGTAGGGTTCCTGGAAGTCGGCCGCCTTCGCCGGGCCCTCGCTGTAGGCGCCGCCGCGCGGCTCGACGACGATCACGCGCTTGCCGGCGAGGAGCCCTTCCGGGCCCGCCGACGAATAACGGAAGGTCTCTCCCGCGCGCAGCACATGATCGAACCACGAGCGCAGGGACGTCGGGATGCCGAAGTTGTACATCGGCGCGCCGATCACGACCACGTCGGCGGCGCGCAGCTCCGCGATCAGCGCGTCCGACCGCGCGCGCGTCTCGCGCTCGGCGTCCGTCGCCGGCAGGCCGCGCACCCCCGCGAGCGTCGCCGTGGTCAGGTGCGGCACCGGGTCCGAACCCAGGTCGCGCCGGACGACTGTCGCGCCGGGGTGGTTCTCGACCAGCCGCTCGACGGTCTCCTCGACCAGCAGACGCGAGACCGCGCCGTCGCCGGCGGCACTGCTATGAATGACGAGGATGTTCGACATGGGGTTCTCCTTCGGTTGCCGAGGAGGATGGCGTACCGACAGAAGCTACACTAGCCCATGAATCCGGTATTCTGTGTTCCATGAATCGGAACACCAGCCTCGAACTCGCCGATCTCGACACCTTCGTCGCCATCGCCGACACCGGGGGTGTCACGGCGGCCGCCCGGCGCCTCGGACTCCCCAAGTCGATCGTCAGCCGGCGCCTCAGCCGGCTCGAAAAGGCGCTGGGCACCACCTTGATGACACGCACCACGCGCGGCGCCGCGCTGACCGAAGCGGGCGCGACGTTCCGCGAGCACGCCGCGCGCGTGCAGTCCGAGCTGGAGACCGCCTGCGAGAGCATCGCCCCCGAAGGCGAGGTGCGCGGGCGCTTGCGCGTCTCCGCCCCGCTCTCGTTCGGGCTCACGCACGTCGCGCCGATGCTCGCGGAGCTCGCGCGCCGCCACCCGCAGCTCCAGGTGCAGGCGGGCTACAGCGACCGCTACGTCGACCTGGTCGCGGACGGCTACGACTGCGCGATCCGCATCGGCTACCTCGCCGACTCGAGCCTCGTCGCGCGGCGCATCCGCCCCGTGCGCGCGCGCATCGTGGCGAGCCCCTCGTACGTGGCCGCGCGCGGCGCGCCGACGTCGCTCGACGACCTCGCGCGCCACGAAGTCGTCTCGCAGATCACGGAGACCTGGCGCATCCAGGATGGCGACGCGGTCCGGCTCTTCCATCCGCCCGCGCGCTTCCGCGCGGACAACGGCCAGGCACTCGTGCCCGCGCTGCTCGCCGGACTCGGCATCGGGATGCTGCCGGACTTCCTCGCCGACGAGCACCTCGCGAGCGGCAAGCTCGTCCGGCTGCTCGCGGAGCTCGCGATGCCGGACGCCGCGATTTACTTCGTGCGCCCGCCCGGCGGGCAGGCGCCGCGCAAGGTGCGCGCGCTGCTGGAGATCCTGCTGGAGCGCTTCGGCACGCTCACTCCCCCATGAAGTCGCCGATCGGCTTCAGGTCCTCGACGTGGTCGCAGACGGCCTTGAACACCATCATGATCGGCAAGCCGAGGATCAGGCCCCAGGCGCCCCAGAGCCAGCCCCAGAACAGCAGGCCCCCGAACACGACGACTGCGTTCATGCGGCAGGCACGGCCGGAGAGCCAGGGCGTCAGCCAGTAGCCCTCGAGCGAGTTGATGACGAACGAGATGCCGGCGACCGCGAACGCCATGCCGAGCGTGCCGAACTGGAAGAAAGCGACCATGGCCGTGCCCGCCATCGTCACGATCGCGCCGAGGTAAGGCACGAGGTTCAGCACGCCCGCCGCCACGCCCCAAACGGTCGCGTTCTCGAGCCCGATCGCCCAGAACGCGAGGCCGCTCGCCACGCCGACGATGGCGCTGGTCAGGACCTGCACGCCGAGGTAGCGCTGCACCTGGTAGCGGATCTCGTCCATCACCTGCACGGTGATGCGCCGCCGCGCCAGCGTCGGGCCCGAGAGCCGCACCCACTTGCGCCGGAACGCGTCGCCCGAGGCGAGCAGGAAGTAGGCGAGGAACAGCACGATGAGCGCTGCGCCGATCAGCGCGACGCCGCCCGCGAGCGTCGTCACGAGATAGGCGCGGATGTCGAGCTTCGGCTTCTCGATCTGCACGCGCGTGACGCCGGGCGGCGGGCGCGCGGCCGACTCGTCCGCCGCCGCGCGCTCGAGCTGCTCCGCCACACGCTGCACCTTCTCGATCGCCTCGCCCGGGCCGGCGAACTCCCGGCGCGCAGCCTGCTGCATCTCCTGCAACGCCTCGGGCAGGGTATCCAGCAGGCTCGACGCCTCGTCCCGCAGCGACCAGGCGGCCACCCCGGCGCCGCCGACGATGGCGAGCAGCAGCACGGCGGCGGACAGCGCGCGCGGGACGGCGAGGCGCTCCAGCCGGTCCACCAGCGGCGCCAGCGCGTAGCTGACGATGAGCGCGATGACCAGCGGGATGAAGACCGCCTGCGCCCAGTGCAGGACGAAGATCGTGGCAAAGACGGCGAGCAGGATCAGCGGGGTGTTCCGGGCAGCCCCGAGCCCGGCCAGGCCGGGGACCTCGGCGGTCGTCGCCGCGTCGGGCGGGTTCTTGTCGCTGGTCGTCATGGTCTCCCCGGCCGGCATTATAATTCGCCATGCTCAGGAAGCTCTGGATCTTCATCGGGATCGTCGTCGCCCTGGTCGCGCTCTGGACCCTGTTCACGCTCACCTGGGCGTATTCGTCCGGCGAGCGCGCCGGCTACGTGCAGAAGTTCTCCAAGAAGGGCTGGATCTGCAAGACCTGGGAAGGCGAGATGGCGATGGTGACCATGCCCGGCACCGTCGCGGAGAAGTTCTACTTCACGGTGCGGGACGACGGGGTCGCGGCGGGGATCAACGAGACCGTCGGCTCACGCGTCGTGCTGAGCTACGACGAGCACAAGTGGATCCCGTTCTCGTGCTTCGGGGACACGGGGCATTTCGTGACGGGCGTGAAGCAGACCGCGGAGGAAGTGCCGTAGCCGCGCGGGCGGGCGCGGGCGCGGCGGCGCAGGACGGGGCGGGGCGGGGCGGGTCCCTGTTTGGAAATGGCTGACAAGTAGCTTGTCATTCCCTGTGGATCGACAAGTAACTTGTCATTCCCGGCGGATTGACAAGTAGCTTGTCATCCGGCGCTGACCTAAGGTCCCCTCGGCCACACGGCCGAAGGCATCCCGCCGCATCCCATGGACCGCGAACCGTTTCAGCTGCTGAGCCCTTACCTGCAAGAGGCGATCGCCTTCGGTGCCGCCGTCGAACGCGCGGGACGCCTCATCATGGCCGCTCGCCACGGGCTGGCCGAAACGCACGGCCTCACGGTACCCGCGTGGCGGCTGCTGGCGGTGATCTGGCAAATGCGAAGACGCCCGAGTCTCCCGCGGATTGCACGACGACTGCGGATCTCGCGCCAGGCGGTGCGCCAGATGGCCTGCGACCTGCACGAGCGCGGCCTGCTCTCGATGCCGACCGGCCCCGCGAGCCGAAAGGAACGGCTGGCGATGCTGACGCCGAAAGGTCACCTCGCGATGACCCAGCTCGACGAGACGCTGCGCTTCCTGCTGCTCGAAATGACCAGCGAAGTCCCGCGGGAGACGCTGACCGCCACCGCGGACCTGCTGAACGGCTTCTCGGCGCGGCTGCGGGCCTGCGAGACGATCCTCGGACGGCGCCCGTAGCCGCTTTACTAGTGCAGCCTTCGCCCAGCGGACGGCATCCCCAAGGCCTCGTAGATTGCCGTGAACTGCCCGCGAATTCTCTCTTCCAGTCCGGTGATGACTTTATCGAGCGCTTCGATCCTCTGAGCGATATCCAGGCGCGGACTCATCGACTCGCGGAGCCTCACGAACGCCCGGACGATGTGAATCGAAACCGCCTCGATTCCGGAGTCACCCAGCATCGAACCAACAACGATCACGCCGTATTCCGTGAAAGCCATCTTCCGCTTGCAGCCGCTGCCTCCGGGAACGGGAATGGCGAACTCGACACCGAATACATTCTTGTTACGCCGGACGACGGCACGCAGTTCCGCGGGCTCGACCCCGTAGAGATCCGCGAGATCCTCATCCAGCATGACGAGTTGCCCGCCGATCTCGCGGATCCGCGCGACAATGTCGTCGGTACCGATAGCGATCACTTGGAGGACCTGGCCCGGCGTTTCCGGGAGACCTTGTAGGCCGCACGCGGCTCCCGGATCAGCAGACTCGGGGCGAGGTCCAGCTTCTCGTACAGCGAGCGGATCATCGGCAGGGTGAGCGGGCGCTTTCGGGAGAGCACCTCGGACGCCCGGTTCTTGCCGCCCAGCAGCGGTGCGATGTCCTTCTGGCGCAGCCCCTGCTGCTCCATCCTGAATGCGATGGCCTCGATCGGGTCGGGCCGCGCGAAAGCAAAGCGGACCTGCTCGTACTTCTCGACCAGCATGGCCAGGAGTTCGAGGCGCGCACCTTCGTCCGAGTCCGGATCCGGGTCCAACACCGCGAGCCGTTCGACCTCCGCGAGCACGCGCCGATACTGCTCGTCGGTCTTGATGATTCTCGGTTCGACGGTCTTCATGAAACTATCTCCGACGATTGCGTTCGTCGTACTGCCGGTGCGTGCCTGCCCAGAGCACGGTCACGATCCTGCTGCGGTAGGCCACGTGGACTTCGAGCCGATAGGCATTGCCCCGGACGTTGAATATCACGACGTTGCCGCGCACGAAGCTCGCGGTGGCGAAGCGGGCCTTGATGCGTTGGGGCGTCTCCCACGTCATCGTCTCCGCCTCGTGGAGCCAGGCCTCGACCCACGGCCGGACCTCCGGATGCCGAGTGCAGAACGTTTCCAGCCTGCCCCGTCCGACGACGATCATGAGTCGGCCTGACTATCGCAGTGACGACAGTGTAGCCGGGAGTTCCCGCTTTGGGAACTCCGGATTTGTGACGAGATTGCGGTAATTGAGGCTCGGCCGGCCGTCGCTAAAGCCGGTCGGTATCCCGGATGAACCCGACCACGTTCTCCCGGAACTTCCGCCCGGACGGCTCGTGCAGGTACATCATGTGGCCCGCGTCATACATGTTGACGCGGATCCGCGCGCGCGCCTCGGGCGTCAGGCGCAGCTGGTCGAGGTTGTACTTGAGCGCGCCGGTCGGCGTCGCGAGGTCGTACCAGCCCTGGTCGATGAGCAGGTGCAGCCCCGGGTTCATCGTCAACGCGCGCGCGAGCGCGGGGATCAGGTTCGTCACCGGCACCTGGCCGTTCTCGTCGCCGTCGGCGCCCGGCTGCGCGTGGCGCCAGTCCCACTTGCGGTACAAACCGCCCGAGATCACGTAGTTGTCCGGCACGTCGAACTTCAGCTCCGAGTGCAGGTACTCGCGGAAGGCCGCAGTGTACGCGGGTCCGACCGCGGGGAAGAACGGGTCGTAGTCCATGACGTCGTTCAGCGGGTTCAGGGATGGCCCGGAGAACCGCGAGTCGATGCGCCCGGCGATGAGCCCGCGGTCGCGCAGCAGCTCCTGGAGGAACTGCTCGTGCGCCACGCGCAGGTCCGCGCGCAACCAGAACTGCGTGCTCGTGCCCGTGTAGCGGCCGAGCTTCTCGGCCATCGCCTGCTTCTCTTCCGGGGAGATCGCGTGGCCCTTCAGCAGCGCCGGCGCGTACTCGTCGATCGCGAAGCGGTCGACCTCGGCCGCGTAGTCGGCGACCGAGGCGGGCTTCCCCGGAATCGCGTCGTAGTACCAGGCGGTGGCGGCGAGCGTCGAGAGATACAGCACGTGCGGCAGGTCGATCGCCATGCCGTCGTTGCCCGCGACCTGGCCGAAGTACGGCGACACCAGGATGAGGCCGTTCAGGTTCATGCCGAGCTTCGATTGCAGGTGGTCCGCGAGCCCGGCGCCACGCACGCCGCCGTAGCTCTCGCCGAGCACGTACTTGGGCGAGCCCCAGCGGCCGTTCTCGGTGACGTAGCGGCGGATGAAGTCGCCGACTGACTCGATGTCCTGGTCCACGCCCCAGAATTGTTCGCCCTTCGCCTCCCCGACCGGCTTGCTGAAGCCCGTCCCGACCGGGTCGATCATGACGAGGTCGGTGGCGTCGAGGATCGTGTAGTCGTTGTCCACGAGCTGCACGGGCGGCGGCGGTGCGAAGTTGCCGTCGCTGACGACCACGCGCCGCGGGCCGAGCGCGCCCATGTGCAGCCAGATCGAGGCCGAGCCCGGGCCGCCGTTGAACGCGAAGGTGATCGGGCGGCGCTTGGCGTCCGTGACGCCGTCCAGCGTGTACGCCGTGTAGCCGAAACGCGCGATGGGCTTGTCAGTTTTCTTGTCGTTGAGGATCAGCCAGCCGACGGTGGCGGTGTACTTGAGCGGCCGGCCCTCGAGCTGGATCTGGTGCTGCGTGCGCTCGGCGCGGCGCTCGGGCGGCGGCTCGGCGGCGGCATCTGGCGTCTTAGGTTCATCGGCGGCGAAGGCCGGGCTGGCGACCAGCGCGAACGACAGGACTGCGATCCGGAGGAAGTTCTGCATGGGACTCCGCCTCGTCAAAGATGACGGAGGGTATTCAAGGTGGGGGCGAGCCGCAAGCTAGAATGCGCCCCAGCGCGATAGGCCCGCCCGCAGGCTGGAACCGGACTCGCGAGGACTAGCGCTCCGTCCGGCGCGCCCGCGCGACCAGCGTCTGCAGGAGCGTCTGCGCGCCGGCGGCCAGATGCTCCGGCTCCGCGCTCTCCGCCTCGTTGTGACTGAGGCCGTCCTTGCAGGGCACGAAGATCATTCCGGCCGGTGCGACGCGCGCGACATTCATCGCATCGTGGCCGGCCCCGCTCAGCATGTCGATGCTCGCGTAGCCGAGTTGCCGGGCGCTGCTGCGCACCGTGTCGATGATGCCGGCCTCGAACTGCACCGGCGGTTTGTCCAGGAGCCGCTCGATCCCGATTCCGACGCTTGCAGCCCCGGCGATTTCGCGCATGGCTGCCTGCATGCGCTGGTCGAGCGATTCGAGCATCGCGGCATCCGGGTGCCGCAAGTCGCAGATGAATACCACGCGCCCGGGGATCGTCGCGCCGGAGTTCGGCTCGATGTCGAAGCGGCCATTCGTGAGCCGCGCCCACTCGTCCGTTTCGCGTGCGATGCGATTGATCGCAAGCACCATCTGCGCCGCCGCCTGCAATGCATCGCGGCGCCGGTTCATCGGGGTCGTGCCGGCGTGCCCGTCCATACCCGTCACCGTGACCCGCAGCCAGCGCAGGCCCTGGATGCGCGTCACGACGCCGATGGTCTTCATCTCCGCCTCGAGGATCGGGCCCTGCTCGATGTGCGCCTCGACGAAGCAATCGAACTTGCGGTCTCCCGGCCGTTCCTGGCCGAGGTAACCGGTCGCCTCGAGGTCGTGCCGGACGGTGGTGCCGTCGAGCGTCACGGCGGCGTGCACCTTCTCGACTTCCGTGACCCCCGCGAAAACGGAGGACCCGGCCAGCGGCGGGCCGAAGCGTACGCCCTCCTCGTTGGTCCACACCACGACGTCTATCGGCGCCTCGGTCGCGACGCCGGCGTCGTTCAGCGCACGCACGACCTCGAGGCCGGCGAGCACGCCATAGATCCCGTCGAACTTGCCGCCGTGCGGCTGCGTGTCGAGGTGGCTGCCGGTCGCGACGGCCGCACGCGCCGGATCGCGCCCCGGGCGCCGCGCGAAGATGTTCCCGATCACGTCGAAGGCGACCTCGCAGCCCGCTTCGCGGCACCAGCGGATGAAAAGGTCGCGGCCCGCCTTGTCCTCGGCGCTGAGCGCCGTTCGGCAGCAGCCGCCATGCGGCAGTGCACCGACCTGTCCCATGTCCACCAGGCTCTGCCACAGCCGTCCCGCGTTGACGGGCATGTCCGTGCTCATCGCGTACCCTTGCTCCTGCGCCGCGGGCCCGTGCCGACCAGGCGCCGGCCAGCCGGCCTCAGGCGTTCGAGCGGCGGATCCTCGAGGAAGATCGCGCGGTACCACATGACCGCGAGCTTGTCGGCGACGTCTTCCGGCTTGCCGCCGACCTCGACGAGGTCTTCTGTGCGGCGTATCAGCGCCTGGTAGATGACGCCTTCGGTCATCGCGCCCAGCATGAATCCCATGCGCCGCGCCTGTGCGGCGTCGCAGCCGGTCTCCCGCCGCAGGTACTCGGCGACGCCGAGGTTCCACCGATGGGCGTTCTGCTTCCAGATCTGGTCGAACTCCGCGTAGTCCCCGGCGAGGCCGAACAGGCAGGCGAGGATGCCGGGGTTCTGCGCGAATCGGCGCACGGCGCCCGAGAGGATCGCGTAGATCCAGTCGTACCGGTGCTCATTCGACTCGCGCACATCGACGTCGGTCAGCAGGTCGGCGAAGAAATCGCGCGAGAGTTCCTCGGCGATCTCCCGCAGGTCGTGGAAGTACCGATAGAAGAGCCCGGTCGCGACGCCCGCGCGCTCGGTGACGTCCTGCACGCGCAGGTTGCGGTAGCCGCGCTCATTGAGCAGTTCGCGCGCGGCCTCCTTCAGGCGCTCGCGGCTCCTCAACCCGCGCGGGTTGAGGGCCGCGAGCGGCTGGACCGACGCCCGGCGCTCGGTCCGCTCCAGGCGCGGACTGCGCTTGGCGAGCATGCTCAGAACCGGTACTCGAACTCGAGGCCCCAGGTGGTCGGCACGCCGACCACGATCTCGGAGAAGCCGAGCGACAGCGCCAGGTCCTGCGCCGCCGTGCGGTACTCCTCGTCCGCGAGGTTCTTCACCCAGGCCGACACCGACCAGCGGTCGTCCTGCGAAAGCAGCGAGACGCGCGCGTTGGCGATGAAGTAGCCGTCCTCCGCGAGGTATTCGCGATTGTTCGGCTCGAGGTAGTGCTCGTCCACGTAGGTGAAGTCCGTCTGCGCCGCCATGGCCAGCGAGGCGCCGATCGGCCACTGATAACGGATCCGGCCGTTGCCCGAGAAGCTCGGGGCGTTCGGGATCTCGTTGCCCCTGATGGTCGTCTCGGGGCCGCCGTCGAGCGGCGGCAGGACGACGTCGGTGCTGACGATCTCGCTGTCCATGAAGCTGAGTCCGAGACCGATCGTCAGGTTCTCGATCGGCAGCCAATCGACCGAGGCCTCGAGGCCCTGGATCTCGACGTCACCGGCATTCTGGAGCCTCGCGCTCGCCTCCGTCGCGCGCACGAAGGTCGCCTGGAAGTCCTCGAAGTCGTAGAAGAACGCGCTCGCATCGAAACGCACGCGGCCGCCCGCCAGTGTCAGCTTCGTGCCGATCTCATAGGAGGTCAGCGTCTCCGGGCCGTAGGGCTCGAGGGCCTCCTGAGAGAAGATCACCGCCGAGGAGTACCCGCCGCTGCGGAATGCCTCGCTGATGCTCGCGTAGTACATCGCGTCCTCGTGCGGACGGAAGCGCAGCACGGCGGAGAAGTCCACCTTGTCCTCGTCGATGCTGGTCGGGAAGTCGAGCGGGCCGCCCTGGCCCGGGTCGCCGTCCGGCAGCGGCAGTTGCGACAGGCGCGGCGCGCCGCTCGCGAGGGCCTCATTGAGGTTCGCGAACGTGCCGATGAACGTGGCGCCGGTCCAGTCACGCGTCTCTTCCGTGTAGCGCAGGCCGCCCACGAAATCGAGCTTCTCGGTCAGCGGGAACGTCATCTGCCCGAACAGCGCCCAGGTCTCGGTCTCCTGCACCGCGCCGTTGCTGGTCGGGATGCCGGCGAGGTCGGTCAGGTCGATGGTCTGGAACCAGTCGATGTCGGTCGAGCCGTAGTTGGCGCCGACGATCCAGGGGAACTTGAACGAGTCGTCGGAGGTCAGGCGAACCTCCTGCGACAGGTTGTCGACGTCGTTGAACGCCACGTTGTCGGCGGCGACGGCGGGCGATGCGTCGATGTCCTGGCTCTGGACCTTGGAGAAGTCGGAATAGCCCGTGATCGAGGTCAGGGTCGCCCGGCCGACATTCCAGTTGAGGGTCATGGTCACGTCGTCGGACTCGAGGTCCAGCAGCGTGGCAATGTTCGAGTCGCCCGTGTAGATGTCGCCGTCGTCGTCGAAGTAGCCGAGCAGGTCGACGCAAGCGCCCTCGTCCACTCGGCCCGCGATCAGCGGCGCGCAGATGGCGGCCGGGTTGGCCGGGTCACGCGTGCCGACGTGCTGCAGCAGCGGCACCTCCGACTCGGAGTCACCGTGGTTGTAGGTCAGGCGCAGCGAGAAATCCTCGCTCGGCGCCCACTCGATCTGGCCGCGAATCGCCTTCGAATCCACCTTCCCGAGCTTGTTGTTCGTGAAGCGGTTGAAGGCGTAACCCTCGCTGCTCGAGGCATTGACGACGTTGGCCGAGAGGCGCGCGCTCACGGTGTCGCTGAGCGGCCCGCCCACGGCGCCGGTCAGCGTGAACGTGTCATAGCTGCCGTAGCCCGCCCGCGCGTAGCCCTCGAACTCGTCGCCCGGCCGGGCGGTGATGAAATTGATCGCGCCTCCCGTGCTGTTGCGCCCGTAGAGCGTGCCCTGCGGCCCGCGCAGCACTTCCACACGCGCGATGTCGTAGACCGCGAAATTGAGCTGGTCCGGCGTCGGCTGGAACACTTCGTCGACGTAGATGCCGACCGAGGGGTCGACGGTGCCGGTGAAGTCGTTGATGCCGACGCCGCGAACGTAGAAACCGACGGTCGCGAGCCCGTTCGGCCCGAACTTGGCGAGCATGCCCGGCGTCTGGTCCGCGAGGTCCAGCGGCTGCAGGACCCGAAGCTCCTGGAGGTCCTCCGCCGAGAACACGGCTGCGGACTTCGCCAGGTCCTGCAGGCGCTCCTCGCGCCTCGTCGCGGTAACGACGATTTCCTGCAGCGCCGTTTGCTGCGCAGCGGCGGGGCCCGGCAGGGCCGAGAGCACCGCCACGATCAGGGCTGTAACGAACATGAACCTCATGACACCCACTCCCCTCGCTGGGACGTTGACGAACGGGCTCAGGCTGCGGCCTTCGCGGCAGGCAGCCTGAGGATGATGGAACCGGACTCATGGACTTCGGCCGTGCACCCGGGCGGCACGACCGTCGTCGAATCGACCTGCAGGATGATCGCCGGACCCGGGATCGGCTCACCAAGCGGCAACCGGCTGCGGTCGTAGAACGTCGTCTCGAACGACGCCAGCTCGACGCCGACGCGGAACACGGCCTTGTCGGTGCGCAGCCGCGCCGCGGCGAGCGAACCGCCTTGGGGCTTCGGCGGTACGCGGATCTTCGGCACCTCGGCCACGGCGCTGACGCGCAGGTTCACCAGCTCGATCGGTGACTGCGCGAAGTGGTGGCCGTACTCGCGCTCATGCAGCTCGTGGAAACCCGCGAGCGCCGACTCGAGCTCGCGCGCGCCGATCCGCGACGCAGGCAGCTCGAGGCGCAGCTCGTAGCCCTGGCCCACGTAGCGCGCGTCGGCCGAGCGCTGGAACCGCGCCGTCGAGGCGTCGAGGCCGTCCGCGGCCAGCTGCCGGCGGAGCACATCCTCCATCGCCGCCAGGTCGCCGTTCAGGCGCTCGAGGTCGACCTGCGTCGAGACCAGGAAGGCCGTGCGCACCACGTCGTACTTGAGGTCGGTGGTGAGCAGGCCGATCGCGGAGTTGATGCCCGGGAAGGGCGGCACGACGACTTCCGGGATGCCCAGCATCTGCGCGACTTCAGCCCCGTGCAGCGGGCCCGCGCCGCCGAAGGCCACGAGCGCGTACTCGCGCGGGTCGATGCCCTTCTGCACCGTGCGCGCGCGGATCGCGTTGGCCATGTTCGCGTTCAGCACCGCGACGACGCCCTCGGCGGCCTCGAGCAACGGCAGGCCGAGCCGCTCCGCCAGCGCCTGCACCGCCTTGAATGCCGCATCCCGGTCGAGGCGCATCGCGCCGCCGAGGAAGTTCTGCGCGTCGAGCCGGCCGAGCACGATGTTGGCGTCCGTGACGGTCGCTTCCGTGCCGCCCTGGCCGTAGGCGGCCGGGCCCGGCACCGCGCCCGCGCTCTGCGGGCCGACGCGGAACGCGCCGGTCGCGTCGACGTGCGCGATCGAGCCGCCGCCCGCGCCGATCGTGTGCAAGTCGATCATCGGCACCAGGATCGGGTAGCCCGCGACGTAGGTGTCGCGCGCCGAGGCTTCCTCGAAGTGCCCGTTGGTGACGACGCCGATGTCGGCGCTCGTGCCGCCGATGTCGAGCGTGACGACGTTCCGCCGGCCGGCAAGGTCCGCGACCCAGGCTCCGCCGAGCACGCCCGCGGCCAGGCCCGACATGAGCGTCAGTACCGGCAGCTCGGAGACCGCACGCGCCGGCGCCACGCCGCCGTTCGACTGCATGATGTGCACGTCTCCGCGGAAGCCGGCCTCCGCGAGGTCGCCGGAAAGCCGCGCGATGTAGTCGCGCACCAGCGGCCCGATGAAGGCGTTCATCGCCGTGGTCGTGAAGCGCTCGAACTCGCGGAACTGCGGCGAGACTTCGTGCGAGCAGGTGACGAACACGCCGGGGCAGAGCCGCTGAACGATCGCCTTGGCGCGCTTCTCGTGCTCGGGGTTGATGAAGGAGAACAGGAAGCAGACCGCGATCGAGGCGACGCCCGAATCCTTGAGTTCGCGCGCCGCGGCCTCGACCTCGGCCTCGTCGAGCGGCTGGATCGCCTCGCCGCGCGGCGGCGCAAGCCGCTCGCTGACGACCTTGCGGTGCCGGCGACGCACCAGCGGGCGGTCCTGCCAGGGAATCTCCTGCTGGATGGAGTAGTGGTGCGGGCGCTGGTGACGGCCGATGTGGACGATGTCCCGGAAGCCGCGGGTCGTGATCATTCCCGCACTCGCGCCGCGGTGCTGCAGCGCGGCATTCGTGGCGACGGTCGTGCCGTGGAAGATGTGGTCGAGCTTCGAGAGCCCGATGCCCGCGGTCGCGCAGACCTCCTGCACGCCGCGCATGAAGGCGCGCGAGGGATCCTCGGGCGTGCTGGCAACCTTGTGCGTCAGGGTGCGGTTGGACTCCGTGTCCGTGAACACGATGTCCGTGAACGTCCCCCCGACATCGACCCCGATGAGGCGCATGTTCCGCCTGTGTACAGGGAAGTGAATATGGCGTCAACTTCACATTCCCATTGCTCCCCTCCCCCCGCTCAAGTAGCCTGTCGGTGGCCATGAGCGCGCGACAGCCGATGCCCGACTCCCCGGCCACCCTGCAGCGGGTGGACCCGATCACGGCCAGCATCATCCAGGGAGCCCTCGAGAACATCGCGATCGAGATGGGCTACAAGCTGATGCGGATGTCGTACTCCAGCATCATCCGCGAGTCAGAGGACTTCGGCGCCGCGCTCTGCGACGCCACCGGCCGGCAACTTTGCGAGTGCACCAAGAGCACGCCGCTGCAGTCCGGCCCGATCCCCGGCTACGTGCGCGGCATCATCCGCGAGTTCGAGGCGCGCGGCGACACGTTTCACCCGGGCGACGTCATCGTCCACAACGACCCGTACAACGGCGCCTCGCACGCGCCGGACATCGGCTTCTGCGTGCCGATCTTCCACGGCGAGACGCTGATCGGCTTCTCGATGACGACCGCGCACCACCTCGACATCGGCTCCTGCCAACCGGGCAGCGTCGGCGTCGTCGTCTGCGCCGATTCGTATGCGGAGGGCCTGCGCTTCCGCGCACTCAAGGTCTACGACCAGGGCAAGCGGAACGACGCCTTGTGGCACATGATCGCCGACAACCTGCGGGTATCGGATCTCGTCATCGGCGACATGAACGCGCAGGTCGCGGCCTGCCACGTCGGCGCGCGCCGGTTGCTCGACCTCGTCGGCCGTTACGGATTGCCGACGCTGACCGACGCGATCGAAGACCTGTTCGACAACTCCGAACGGCTGATGCGCTCCCAGATCGCGCTGCTCAAGGACGGCACGTACACGGCCACAGGCCACGTCGACGGATTCCTGGGCAGCGACGATCCCGCCCTCAAGAACCTGCCCGTCAAGGTCACGGTGACCGTCGCCGGCAGCGACCTCACGATCGACCTCGACGGCACGGCGCCGCAGGTTTCGGGCCATGCCATCAACATGCCCTTCGTCGGCACCGTGGACGTGGCGATCTGGCTGACGCTGCGCTCGATCCTGCTCGACACCGAGGTGTTCGGGAACATCCCGCAGAACGACGGCCTGTATCGTCCGATCAGGATCGCCGCCCCACGCGGCTGCATCGCGAACCCGGTGTTCCCGGCGCCGACCATCGCGCGCTTCGCGCCGGGCAACGTGGTCGCCGACACGCTGATGCGCGCGCTCGCGCCGGCCGTGCCCGAGAAGGTCTCTGCCGGCATTGCGAACCTCAAGGCGGTCACGTTCTCCGGCTTCGCCGGCGAACAGCAGTGGGTGCACATCGAGATCTTCGAGGGCAGCTACGGCGGGCGTCACGGCAAGGACGGCATGGACAGCGTGGACACGCTCTACGCCAACACGCGCAACAACCCGATCGAGGACATCGAGAGCCACGTGCCGCTGCGCGTGACCCGTTACGAGCTGCGCGAGGACGTCGTGGCGGCCGGCCGCTGGCGCGGCGGGCTGAACGCCATCAAGGAAGTCGAGTTCCTCACGGACGGGAGCCTCAGCGTCGAAGGCGACGGACATGCCCACAAGCCCTGGGGATTCCAGGGCGGCGCGGACGGACACACCTCCCACCTGCAGCTCATCCGTGCCGGGCAGACCCCGGTCGAACTGCCGTCCATGTTGCCGACCATGCCGGTGAGCAAGGGCGACCGCATCCGTGCGGTCGGCGGCATCGGCGGCGGCTATGGCAAGGCGAGCGAGCGTCCGCCGGAGGCCGTGCGCGAGGACGTGCTGGACGGCTATCTCTCGCGCGAATCCGCGCTGCGGGACTTCAAGGTCTCCGTCGACTAGGCGCGCCGCTCCCGGTTCAGGAGCAGGTAGAGCACGAAGCCCGCCGGCAGGCCGACCAGCCAGGACACGGGCAGGAACCATAGCATCGAGGCCACGGCCGGCACCGCGATGGCGACGAGCGCCGCCACCTTGAATCCGCCCTGGAACCAGTACCGGCTGCCCGCCTCCGTGGAGTACAGCGCCTCGACATCGAGCCGCCGCTTCCGCACGACGTAGTAGTCCGCCAGCATCACGCCGAGCACCGGGCCGAACAGCGCCGAGTAATAAAGAATGAACCCCGAGAACACCTGCATGTTCGACAGCAGGATCCAGGGGCACGACAGGATGCCGAGCACGCCGGTGACGACCACCGCCTTGTGCCAGGAGATCTTGAAGGTGTCCATCACGATCAGCGCCGGCGGCAGGATGTTGATGGTCAGGTTCGTCGTGAACTGGGCGATCAGGATGAAGGCCAGCAGCACGATGATCACGAACGCATTCGGGCTGAGCTGCATCAAGGCCTGAACCGGGTCCCAGATCCCGAGCGAGGCGCCGGCGATGATGCCGAGCGTCAGCATGAAGAACCAGGGTGGCAAAACGCCGAAGAAGTGCCCGAGCCAGTTCGCGCGCGGCGCGCTCTCCAGGTGGCGCGTCATGTCGCCGATGTTGAGCATCACCGTGGCGAGGATGCCGATGGCCGTCGTAAGCCCCGCCCAGAACGATGGGCCCCAGTCCGCCGCGCGCCGCCAGGATTCCTCGATCTGGAAGCCGTGCGTGCCGACGATGTGGACGAGGATGTAGATCATCACCGCGGCGATGACGATCGACCCGTACACGTTGAACCACTTCATCGACCGGATGCCGCCCCAGGCGAGCCAGGTCTGCGCGGCCTGCATCAGCACGAAATAGGTGAAGGTCGTCCAGGGCGCAGTAAACCCGACCAGCGTCTTCAGGATGCCGTCGAGCGAAAGCGCCGCGATCCAGGTGCCGATCCCGTACCAGGCGATCGCCGGCAATGCGCGCAGGATCTCGACGATCTTCGAGCCGCGAATGCCGAAGCTGGCCCGACTCTGAATCAGGTAGGGAATGCCGTAACGATTCCCGGCGTCGCCGTTCAGCGAGAACATGATGACGGCCACCAGGCCGGCGAGGAACATGACGAGGAAGGCCTGGAAGATGTTCATGCTGCCGTTCGGCGGCAGGAATCCCTGCCCCAGCACGAAGGCCTGTATGACGATCAGCGAAGACCACCACATCAAGATGTAGGAGCCAGTGCTGAAGATGCGAGATTCGGACGGGATCGGCGCCAGGCTGTCGGGTTCGTTATTCATCGTCGTACTGTGCCTCCGCGAGGCGCATTAAAGCATGATCGACATTCGGGCGTCGGCTCCGGAGCGAAGCAGCTCTCGTTACGTCGCCCTCCACTCCCACCCCGCGATCGCCAGGTTGTAATGCGTCGATCGCCCGCGGCCGGGGCCGGGCACGAGGAGGCCGTGCTTCACGAGCTCCGCGATGTCGCGCGAAGCGGTGTTGGTCGATGCGCCAGTCATGCCGACGTACTTGCGCGGCGTCAGCCCGCCCTCGAATCGGCCAGGGCCGGCCTCCAGCATCCGGCTCAGCACCTTCCGCTGGCGTTCATTGAGCGCCACATCCCGGTGCTCGACCCAGAAGCGCGCACGTTCGAGTGACTCGTCGATCAGCACGGCGCTCGCGCGGCAAGCGGACGAGAATGCGTCCACGAACCATGCGAGCCAGTCCGTCACCTCGCCCGTGCCGCGCTGCGCCCGGTTGAGCGCCTCGTAGTAGTCCGCCTGGCGCCGGCGCAATTCTGACGAGAGGCCATGCAGCCGCGTCGGCGCGCGCGCGTCCTGCGCGAGCGCCAGGTCGGCAATCGCGCGGCCGATGCGGCCGTTGCCGTCCCCGTAGGGATGGATGCTCTCGAACCACACGTGCGCGAGCCCCGCGCGCAGGATGCCGTCGAGCGGTTCGCCGCGTGTGCGCTGGAACCAGTCGAGGAAGCTGCGCATCTCCGCGCGTACGGCCGCTGAGGGCGGCGCTTCGTAGTTCACAGTCTCGCGGCCTGCCGGTCCGCTCACGATCTGAATCGGTTCCTCGTGCGATCGATAGCGGCCGACTGCGATCCGACGCAGCGCCGTGCCCTCGGCAGGAAAGAGCGCCGCATGCCAGCGCCCGAGCCGCTCCTCCGTGAGCTCGCTGTTCCAGTCGGCGGCCGCGCTCTCCATGACGTCGAGCAGGCCCTCGACGTTGCGCGGCACCGCGGCGGCGAAGTCGGATGCGATTCCCAGGCGGCGGGCGACGGATGTGCGCACGCTATCGTGCGGTAGCGCTTCGCCCTCGATCGCAGCCGTCGCCACCGCCTCTCCCGACCACACTTCCCGCTCCACCAACACGCGCTCGCTCGCGCCGACGGCCTCAGCCTTGCCGAGCAGGCGACCGTAAGCCTCGCGGGCCTGGCGGAGTCCCGGGGTGAGAGTGTCCTGGGTGAATGTCAGGGCCGGCCAGCTGGGGGAGGTCCAGATCCAGTGATTACGGCTCATAATCACACCATATCATGGTGCGATTATGCACCCTAATCACACCATATCGCGCCGTGCTCAGAGAAGGCCAGCGGTGCGTACTTTCGATGGCGGCCCCGCTCTCTTTCTAAGGTCGCATTTTGCGACCTTAAAGTACGTAACTCGTTGATTCCGACTTGACTGGTTACGACGGACTTGCCCATTAAGTCGTTTCGGTGTCACGGGGGCGGGAAGGCGCAGCTCAACTGCTTACGCTCTCCACCAGCCGCCCACAGATGGCGATCAACTCCTCGAGCAGCTCTTCCGTGACCTGCAGCTCGCCCTCGTACTCGGCGAGATTTCTGAGGTCGTGGCAACGAGAGAGCACGCGCCACACTTCCGGGCCGAGTCCCAAGGTGTGCGGCAGCAGTTGGAACACGATGTAGCGCTGAGTCGCCCGGTAGCCGCGGCGGCGAAGCCCAGCCACGCACAACCCGTGCGCCGCGCCGTAGGCAAGGTCGAAGCGGCTTTCCAGGGCGAGGTCTACACGGGCCGCATCGATCAACCGTGCCTGTGCTGAACGGATCAATCCAACGATCTCGGTTGTATCCGGCGGCTCGGCCTTGAGCGGCCTTCCCGGACCGCAGAGATTCTCAAGCGCGGAGGACATCCTCGCTCCCGACCAGCCAGATTTTAGGCTGCGCCATCAGGCGAGTGGCGAACGCGCTGCGGGCGTGGACGCGCTTCGCCCACTCCCGCGTGGACATGACTGTCGGGTTCACGCGCCGGCCGATCGTATCGGACACTGACTCGAGCGCCGCCACCAGCTCGCCGTACGCGAGCCTGTCCGCGATGACCATCAGGTCAACGTCGCTCATCGCGGTGTCTTCCCCCCGGGCCACGGATCCGTAGACAAAGGCAGCCTCGATCCGCGCGGAGAGCGGCCGCAGCGCCGCCCGCAGCGGATCCGCCAGTGCGAAGGTCTTGCTGGCCAGCGCGCACAACTCGGCGAACACCGGCGACGCCTGATTGGCCTGGTAGTGCTTCTGATTCCCGATCGATCGCACGGTGATCAGGCCGCTATGCGTCAGGCGGGCAAGTTCGCGTTGCACGCCACCGGCTCCGGCGCCGGCCAGGCGAATGAGTTCCCTGGCGTAGTAACTACGCGCCGGGTTGCCGAACAACAGGCCGAGAACGCGCCGTTGCGTCCCGCTGAACAGGGCGTCGCCGAGGCCCGTCACCAGCCGGGGTTTGGTGCTTTGAGTGGATGTTCTCATAATGGGTACGATCGTACCCATTATGGGCTCCCATCGGCAAGCTGGCGTTTGAAGTGCTGACTGTAACATCGCGGAGCGTCACATCTCGGGCCGCACGCAGCTTGACCCGTCGGATTGGCGCCCGCCCTGTGTTAATCAAGTGCAAATGCCCGGATTTGCCGCGCGATGCGCTCTTTGGCTCGCCCCCCGAACCACCACACCGCTCATGCTGTTCCCGTAGCTGTCACGGGAGGCCGCGACTTTGCCGCAGGCGGCGCCATCAGCGTCCGGATTGCCCTGTAGACATAGTTTTACGAACGCCCGGACGACATAGACGGTCATTTCCACCGCGCGCGGGCTGTTCAAGACTGTCGCTGCCATGATTGCGCCGTGCTCCGTAAAAGCGATAGTCGGCCGTCGCGGGTCCCTGTGCTTTCGTGAACCTCTTGCATTTTGCAAGAGGTTGTCCGGTAACTCGTTGAATCTCGTCTCGATACACAACCCCCCGCCTGGCTCTCCGCCTGACCCACCACACCCCTCACCATGGTCCCCGCAGACAGGCACGGGGAGCCTGTCGGGGGAGCCACGATGACGACCGCAGAACTACAGCTCGCCGAGCCGCCCGCTGCGCCCGAGCAGCGCCGCCGCGCATGCGACGCGCCGCTGCACGCGGGCACCGACCCGCCGCTCGCGCCGGCCGAGATCGCGCGCTGGATTGCGCCGCAGATCGCCGAGCGGATCGAGCACGCCGCCTGGTGGCCCGGGCACCCGCTGCGCGAGAACTGGAAGCTCGGGGACCACTCTGCCTACGTGCTCGCCTTCCCCGCGCCGGGCTTCAAGTTGCTGCAGGTGCGCTTCGTCTCCGAGCCGGACGCGACCGCGCTGCTCGAGGTCAGCGCCGGCAACGACGAGGGGTACTTCCACCAGCTCGCGCCGGATGCGCTACGCGCTGCGCTCGCGGCCGCGGGCTTCCGCCCCGGCGGCACCCGCGCCGGCTACGTCAAGCCCGTGCTCGTCGAATCGCGCGAGGACTGCGAGGCGCTCGCCGCGGAGATCGCCGGCCTCGTGACCGGCTGCCTCGGCTACGCCGGGCGCGAAGCCATCGAGCAGGCCCACGCCTTCGGGGAGCGCAGCAAGCCCGCGCGCGTCTTCACCGCGCTGACGCTCGGGGACATCGAGCGGCTCCTGCGCTCGAGCCAGCTCGTCGTCGCTGCGCGCGAGCGCAACGACGGGCCCGGGTTCTGGACGGCCGCGCAGCCGCGTTTCCTGGTCGCGCCCTTCCAGGAGACCTGGCCGGGGTCAGGCTGGTACCGGGCGCTGCGCTTCCGCTACACGGTGCCGATCGAGACGGAGCTTGCGGAGACCGTGATCGAGGTGATGCGGAGAAGGCGGCGGTTCGTCGAGATGACGGCGGCGGAGGGGCGGCTCAGGCTAGAGCAGTGCGTGCTGGTCGAGGGTGGGGTGACGGAGGAGCACTTGAGGCTGCAGCTCAGGAATTGGCGGGGGTTCGTCGCGATGGCGACGGCGGTGTGTCGGAGGTTGGAGGCGGATGCGGAGGAATGATCTTGCGGCCGGACAGGACAGATCAACTGCCTACCCTCTCGACCAACCGCCCACAGATGGCGATCAACTCCTCGAGCAGCTCCTCCGTGACCTGCAGCTCCCCTCGTACTCGGCGAGATTCCTGAGGTCGTGGCAACGGGAGAGCACGCGCCACACTTCCGGGCCGAGTCCCAGGGTGTGCGGCAGCAACTGAAACACGATGTAGCGCTGCGTCGCCCGGTAGCCACGGCGGCGAAGCGCAGCCACGCACAACCCAATCCAGCGATCTCGGTCGTATCCGGCGGCTCGGCCTTGAGTGGCTTTCCCGGACCGCAGAGATTCTCAAGCGCGGAGGACATCCTCGCTCCCGACCAGCCAGATCTTGGGCTGCGCCATCAGGCGAGTAGCGAACGCGCTGCGGGCGTGGACGCGCTTCGCCCACTCCCGCGTGGACATGACCGTCGGGTTCACGCGCCGGCCGATCGCATCGGACACTGACTCGAGCGTCGCCAGCAGCTCGCCGTACGCGAGCCTGTCCGCGATGATCATCAGGTCAACGTCGCTCGTCGCGGTGTCCTCCCCCCGGGCCACGGATCCGTAGACAAAAGCAGCCTCGATCCGCGTGGAGAGCGGCCACAGCGCCGCCCGCAGCGGATCCGCCAGTGCGAAGGTCTTTCTCGCCAGCGCGCACAACTCGGCAAACACCGGCGACGCCTGATTGGCCTGGTAGTGCTTCTGATTCCCGATCGATCGCACGGTGACCAGGCCGCTATGCGTCAGGCGGGCAAGTTCGCGTTGCACGCCACCGGCTCCGGCGCCGGCCAGGCGAATGAGTTCCCTGGCGTAGTAACTGCGCGCCGGGTTGCCGAACAGCAGGCCGAGAACGCGCCGTTGCGTCCCGCTGAACAGAGCGTCGCCGAGGCCCGTCACCGGTCGGGGTTTGGTGCTTTGAGTGGACGTTCTCATAATGGGTACGATCGTACCCATTATGGGCCCCCATCGGCAATCTGGCGTTTGAAGTGCTGACTGAAACATCGCGGAGCGTCACATCTCGGGCCCCACGCAGCTTGACCCGTCGGATTGGCGCCCGCCCTGTGTTAATCAGCCATCAATGCCCCGAATTGCAGCGCTATCCGCTCTCAGGCTCATGCCCTGACCCACCACCCCGGCCATGCTGGTCCCGTACCTGCCATGGGAGGACACATGATCACTTTCGCCCGGGTCACGATGCGCGCGTCGATGCGCCGTTCCAGCACGTGACGGTCGCGCTCTTCATCTTCCTGTACTGCGCCATCCGCTACGTCGGCCTCTCCGTCATCGAACGGTCGGAGCTCGTGATGGAAGGCGCGCAGCACGCCCCGGCCACGCTCGTGCGGCTGCGCGAGGAGCGGCTGCGGTCCCGCCGCCAGGCGACGGTCGAGTGCGGGTTGCTGACAATGCTGGGGGTCTATGCGGCGGTTAAGGTTGTGGCGCCGAGTCTGCTCGTGGGGTGGCCGTAGGCTGATCGAGCTCGTCACGGCTCACGATCCAGATTGACTGTAAATCCGATCGGCCGGGACTTCGCCGCAGGTGGCGCCATCAGCGCACGAATCGCCGCGTAGACTTCTTCGAACTGTCGCCGTGTCCTGGCATCCAGCGTCGCAACAGAATTCTCCAGCGCCTCGAGCTTGCGGGCGAGCTCCGTGTTCGACGCCAGGACCTCGCGAAGTTTTACGAACGCCCGGACGACATAGACGGTCATCTCCACCGCGCGCGGGCTGTTCAAGACTGTCGCCGCCATGATGGCGCCGTGCTCCGTAAAAGCGAGAGCGGGCCGCCGTGGGTCCCTGTGCTTTCGTGAACCTCTTGCATTTTGCAAGAGGTTGCGCGGCAACTCATTGATTTGGGTGAAAATCACAAAGTCACCCGGAAAGCGCTTCCGGTTTCTGCGGACTTGCTGATTCAAGCGCTCGGTCCGAACCCCGTAGAGCTCGGCAAGATCGTCGTCGAGCAGCACCCGCTGGCCGCGCAGCACCAGGATGCGTTGCGCGATCCCGACGGGATCTTCCGCGCCTGTGGGCAAACCCATGGCCGGCCATTGTCCCGGTGAAAACAATGCGGCGGTCTCTGCAAAATCGCCGTGTTCCGCGGGAATCGCACACCACTGCATCCAGCGGGGCGACCGCTGTCTAAGATGGCAAATTGTGATCTTAGAGGCAGCTACCTCCTCGTCCAGGCCGTGCCTACTTGAGGTCGCAAAAAGCGACCTCAAGTTTGCATCTCATTGATTCCTATGGAGCACGGGTTGAAGGCTAAGCCTTCACCCTCGCCGCCAAAAACACCGCCTCCCGGTGAAACTCCAGATACGCCCGCTGCCCCTCCGTAAACCCGCCGACATTGCGCCGCTCGTCCGGCGGGATCCCCATGCGCTTGAGCGACTCGCGATGCACGACCGGCGCGATCAGAAGCTCGCCATCGTGGAAGTGGTCGACCGTGGGCGTGAGCAGCAGGCCGTTCTCGCCGTCGAGGCGCTCGTCGTGGGACTCGCAGTCCCGCCAGGGCTTGCAGTGGCTGGCGATCAGGTGTTCCGGCCGATTGACCCCCGTGATCAGGCAGGCGTGCTCGATGCGCGACACGCGCTCGCGGAACTTCCCCTGCCCGCGCCGCGCCAGGATGATCTGCCGCTTCTCGGTGACCGGCACCGCGGGATTGGCCTCGATCGCTTCCGCCAGATCCTGTTCCCATTCGGCCTGCGCGACGAGTGCCTGAACGAGTACTGGTTCGTCTCGCTCGCTCCTGCTCGCGCGGTGATCGAGGCCTGGAGACGGGAATACAACGAGGAGAGACCTAAGAAGTCACTGGCCGGGCTGACGCCCGCTGCGTACGCGAAGCAGCAGGCCATGAGGCCATCTACAATGCCGGCAGACTCTATATCACTCCGCTACTGAAACCGGGTAAACGTCGGGCGGTGAGCGGGAACTCCGGCAGTTTTGCCATACTTTGAAGGTTAGCGTGCAGTTTGCGTTCAGGACTAGAATTTTAGAGTGCGGCGAATGGAGGCCGGCATTGGTGGCGATGCCGATTGCGGCCGCGAAGTAGCCGTTAAACGTATCGGTAGCCTCCACTACCGCCGCCCACACTCTCTAAACTTTTGACTCTAAGGACGGATGCATCGTGACATCGTTCAGTTTGACGACAAAGTTTCTGGAGACCGCTGCCTTATTGCAGAAAGACGTCGCCAATAAGGCTTTCAAGGCACTACTTCTCTATTACGCTAACCCAAGCCATCCAGGCCTACATTTTGAGAAGCTAACTGGTAGAGCGGCGGCCATGCATTCCATAAGAGTCGATCAGGCGTTTAGAATCATTCTTCAACGATGTGCCGCGGTCACCATTTTCCACTTCGTTGGCAATCATGACACTGCCTATCGATTTGCAGACTCAATGGCCCCAACTATAGTTGCGCATTTGCGTGCACCGCGACCAGCATAGTTGCCGTGACGCTAATCGTCGAAAAGACCGGTCCGTCGACCATTCGTGTTTCTACCGCGGGTAGCCACGACTCCGCGAATGATGCAGTGATAGGTACCCTCGCACAGACAGCACAGGAAGCGGCTGCCAAGATACTCGCTTTATCTGCCGATCCGAGCTCTGACACCACTTTCCCCGCGATAGAGATAGATCTTTCGGTGCGGCCGCCACGACATCGCATCGCACCTCAAACACCGGTTGAGTTCTATGCTTCGCGAATGCGGGTAGGTGACCTGCTCCGACCTCTGTTTCTTCCGCCGATCGACATGTCTCCTCTCCGGCCGTTTCAGAAACGTGGCGTGGAGTGGTTGCTTGCGACACAACGTGGCGTACTTGCAGATGACATGGGTCTTGGAAAGACTGTCCAAGCAATCTTCGCACTCCGCACACTCATTCAGTCAGGAGAAGCTAAACAGGTTCTCGTAGTATGCCCTGGCATACTGGTGCCGAACTGGCTACGCGAGCTAGAGAAGTGGTCGCCAGAACTGGGGCTATGTGTTCTTCGGCCTCCGGCCCCTATTCGAAATGAAGCTTGGCGCGTCATGAAGAATAGGATTCATGTCCTTCTTGCTACCTACGAACAAGTGCGTGTCGCTTCTCGTGCGCTGCGGAACTGCCATTTCGATGTCGTTGTACTCGATGAAGCACATCGCCTGCGAAATCCCACCTCGAAAACGGCTAGTGTCATCAGACAAGTAATTTGTACTCACCTGTGGGCATTGACGGGTACACCGATCGAAAGACATCCATCAGATCTACTCGCGATTCTGTCTATTGTCGCTCCGGGCCGTATTAGTCGATCTACCGCGAGACTTGGGCCCTCCGCATTACGCTCGATTGCACGTCCACACCTTCTACGCCGTCAAAAGCGCGACGTGTTGGAAGATCTCCCGCAAAGTGACGAACAGGCTGTTTGGCTTGAGCTTACACCAGAGCAGAGGCGAGCATATGACGTTGTCATGCATCCAACGAGGAACATCGTTCCGCTAGCGCGGCTAGCGCGACTTCGCAAGATCTGTGATCTGGATGCTGACTCGAAAGCTAGTTCAAAACTAGATTTCTTGACCGATCGTGCTGAAGAAATCGTGAATGGACTACAGGAAAAGGCCGTTGTGTTTTCTCTTACGCTTGCACCGCTATTTGAGTGCCGGCGCCGCCTTCTCAGTTTGGGAATTTCGGCGCCGCTACTTACGGGGCGGGTCTCACATTCTGAGCGCGAACTTGTCTTACGAGAGTTCAGAGAAGGCAAACCTTCTATCCTGCTAGCATCCGCCAAGCTAGCTTCTGAAGGTCTAAATCTGACAGAGGCAAATCACGTATTTTTTCTGAACCTGTGGTGGAATCCGTCCGCAAATCATCAAGCGCGAGACCGTGTCTTGCGAATCGGGCAACAAAAGAAAGTTAATGTTTGGAGCCTTCTCTGCGCGGACACGGTTGACGAGGAACTCTACTCAATCGTTCAAGGAAAAGAGATCCACTATTCTTCGATAACGGACATGCTTAGGGAAATGCAATCTGTTTACAATAAGAAAACTGGGAATGATGCGTCTACCGTTTAACGCATCAAACTCTCTTCGTCTTGAGGACTTTCCAGGCGTCGTCAGCATCTGCCTTTGCGAGCTGCGGGATTAGAAGCTTTTCCCATTCGAGGCGAAGACTCCTCTCGTCTTCAGCTGTCCATTCACCAACCTTGAGCAACCACAAAAGCATAGTCTGCGCTCTCTCCGTTGCCTGCTTCCTGTCCTCGTTGCGCATCGTCCAGTCATCGCCTTGCTTTACGAGCAGTAACCCGCTCCATGGCAGTGAGTGAAGCAACCAATCGATGTTAGCAAGCGGACTTAGTGCCTTTGTGACGCTCTTCAGATTCACATTTCGCTTCTCCGCGTCAGACATTCGTGTGTCCATAAGTGTGCGCGCAACACGAACTACTAGTTCCTGACCAATTGGCCAGAACAATAGATGGTCTGAATCTGGATTCTCATGATTCCGTCTCTCTGGGCTTTGCTCCCTCAAAACAGGCAGCACGCCAAGGAAAGCGTCCCAATACATCGTCAATTCGCTAAACAGCGAGTCAAGGTACTCCTCGCTTGGCCTGAAACGAATAAACTCATCCAGGTTCCGAGTGGGAGCATCACCCGTACCCCATCCCTCCGACTCGCGCAGAGCTGAGTTCAACCACGTGATATTCATTGCATACAGTGTTTGTAGGCTCGTGAAATATGACTCAGATGCCCTAATATTCTTGCCCTTGGTTTTTACTCTTGCAGAGCTCGATTCCTTCCCTGTCCACTGAAAGAACTCATGCTCGGAGATTATTCGGCGAGTCAAGATCGCAAAAGTATCGTCTTCATCCATTATTATGTTTGTATCTTTGTCCGTTGCCTTTGCGTACCTGTTGAGACTTGAGAAGAGCCGTCTATAGGCGGTGAGAAACTCCTCTTCAGGCTCATCTCGTTTGACGACAACAAGCACTGAGACCTGCTCGTTCTCGAAACCTTCCGGACACTTTGTCGACAAGGGATCGGTTTTGTCGAGCAACGTCTTAATCGCTTTTAAGCGATGCTGACCATCAAGCGCGTAGTACTTCTGTTCGCCATCAAACGTTAGTACACCAAACGATTGATCGAGTCCTTGGTCCGCAAATAGAGCGAACTGCGGATCGTCACTAATTTGAACTGGATAAAACTTTGGCTTTCCGCCAATCGCGGCTACCACAATTGAGGAAAAGAAGCGGTCTGGGCGACCACTTAGGAACTGCACAATCTCCTTGCGAACTCGTCCTTCCTTGAGATCGCGCTGGATAGCATCATCCAGGGTCTTGTCATCATAGACCTCGCTAGCAAATAGCACTTCACTCGCGAGCTCTCTCATCTTCATCTTTACGATGTAGTACTTCCACTTTCCCATTTGCGCAACGAGTGCAGGGTACAAATTCACGAAGCTTCTCCTCTAGGCAGGCTGTGCGGGTCCGATTGACCCGACAATCCCATTGATCCGATTTGCAGATGGTCCAAGGCACTTAATGAGTCTCGCCTCAACTCGTCTTGTCAGAGTCTGTTCGACCCGGCAATACCAGAAGTCAAGGCCTCCAAATATCCTAAGCGACGACTCAATACGCGGTTGAGGCGCCCTGCAGTGTTCCAGAAACCTGCGCCGAAGATCTTCGGTTCTGCCTACATACAAAGGTCCGTATAGTGCTCGCAACAAGTCTTCTCGCGATCTTTCGTCGTTTAGACTGGGCGGCGCACATAGCACATAGACTCCTGGTTCGCCGCTCGGAATTCGTAGTGCGTTTGCGACGAGCAGTTGGCTGCTACGCCACCTTGGGAGATGCGTCAATTCTTCGCGTAAAGCCGACCAGTCTGCCTCTAGCAAACACCATCCGTATCGCATGGTCTCAATCGGCCCTACCTATAGTGCCACGCAACGCCTTCTTGGGTTCCCACTTCGGAAACCATTGGACTGCCTCATTGAGCGTTCCAAGATATCGCCACCGTCGAAATCGTTCACTTGCAAGGACACATGAGTGCTCGTTCAGGAGGAACGCTTGCCCTGGCTGCACTCCAAGCTGAACAAGCTGCTCGACTGTTTGTCGTACATCGCTTTGATTAACTAAGAACTGCGAAAGAGCCATCGTCATATCCATGGCTAGAACATCATCGCCCGCACTGGCAACTTGTAACGCATGCCCAGACACTGGGCCACACCATTCCTTCCCTACCTCACTGATGGGGATGTTGCGCTCAGCAATTGGAGAGATGCGCCGATCCCTAAACATGAACTCAAGTGGCTTTTTATACTTTCCAATAAAAACCGGCTTCACAAACTCCTTAATCTGCGCAATTACACAACCGTCACTCGTCAGAAAGAAACGACTCGTCGAAAACTGGTTCCGTCGTTGCGCCAATGGAGCCAGCATATCTACTAGTTCTGAGTGTTCGTCTATCGAACTCACAGCAATTCGTAGGCGTTCGATAAACAAGGCGGGTCCCAGTCGACCGGCAGTGCACACTAATATGTATCGGTCTTCGATACCCGATAGAAGCATCGGCACGCCTGAGTAGAAGTGCCTCCCCTTCAATGTCTATGCAACCCCGATCAAACATTCATGCCCAAGTGAGCAATGTCCGACGATTGCCCCCGAGTACCACATTGAATTGGGTCCTCTCGTTTCTGTCCGGCGATTACAAATGACAAATGGCGCACCCCTGCGACGCGTCTGCATCCCCTGGTTCCCTTGTCGCGGACTTCTCACCTGCATCCGCAAGCTCGTCCAACGACTTCCCATGAACCCATGTATATCGCCGGTCCTCGTCGATTTTCTCAAAGTCTTTTGATCTCTCGAACAGAGCAGGGTGTTGCTTGCGCAATCCAGCCCACTCTCCCCGTTGCTGATAAAAGCAAAAGAAACAGCCCGATCTAGATCTCCATTTATAGTAGTCGGGAATACCAAGACCGGAACGTTCCAAAGTGTTTGCGACATCCTTGATCCCAAAACCTGCATCTTTGAACGGATAACACGGGATGATGTTAGGGCGATCCGAGATTACGACGGGCTTCTTCCCGACATACCCATCGCGCTTCTCATCCGCCCTTATACCGATATAGCTGTAAGCGGTGCCATTCCCAACATATGCCTCAAATGGCTTGATCTTCAGCACTCGAGTACACCAGCGCGCTTTTGGATTCGGTAAATATCCCCCGTAGTACTCGTTCAGCCAAACGTCGAAGGCTTTCCTGCCAGGCTTTCGCGCGATGCCAAGTTGGTCCAATGCATTCAGTCGAACAATCTTCTTTCCGAGGTACGTCTCTAGGCGATCCAGGTAGTCGTACGTCTCCGGAAGCTCGTACTCCGTGTCGCAAAACACATACTCCGCCGGAACCTCGGGGAACCGCTCCTTCATAAACACCGCGAGCGCGCTCGAGTCTTTCCCACCGGAAAGACTGACAATATGCCGAATGCTCGAATCAGAAAGACTAGCCAGCGCTTCGTGTATTGTTGCCACGAACTTTCCTTTTCGGTCTTGAGTCTACTAGGCCAGATATCGATTCTCGCGCATCCTGTGCGCCCTTTAACGCGCACAAATTGGCATAGAGACCGCCGATACGCGCTTCAATCAATCGAGCCAAGTTCGCTTTTACGATCTCGCTGGCCAACCCAGTCGTTGCCAGCCGTACAGCTTCGTCCTCTACCGTCCGAACAATCTCCGAGAGCGATCTATCAAATTGAACTATCGTAGTGTCAGTCCACCGTGCAGTTGGCTGACCGACAAGCTGGGACGCTAGCGAGTCAATAAATAGGTCATCGCTTTCATAGCGTTGCTCAAGTCGCGTAATAAATGCCACGGCTTGAGCTCCACCTGCACGCTGCAGATCTGGTATCGAAAAGCACTTCGCCCATCTCCGACAAGCGTCACGCACAGTTGCCGAGTCGTTGTCGAGGCGAGCGTCTAGTGTCCGCCGTACAATGTTTGCAGCCGCCGATTTAGTTGCGACAATGACTCCTTCTAACTCCGTTCGAAGTGATGTCAATTCATCGGATAGCTCTGCGACGGTGGCGCCCTCAAGGATCTCACTCATGCTTGCAAAGATGAGTTGCACCGGATCGCTTTCCGACGTCAACTTCTCACGAAACACCGTCGCTTGGTTCGACAGCCTCTCTGTCAACAAGGCGACTTGCGGTAGCGACGCAACCCAGCTGCGCAGAGAGTCAAAAGCACGGCGAACTTGATCAACTTGTTCAGTCACATTTGGATCGAACGCCGAGAAAACCTGGTTGATGGCTTGCAGAAGGCTAGCTTGCCTACTGCTAGGACTGAGCACTTCCAACGTAAACTGAGATGGGTGACGGCAGATGTCCTCAATTACTGAAGGGAGTATGTCGTTCACATAAGCGCCTTCCCAGCGAAGCGAAATCGCAGCTGGGAAAGCTCGGAATGCCGAAGCTAGAAGTACAGGCAGCACCCCCGCTCGAAGTCCAATTGGCGGACTCGAGAGAACCGAAAAGAGATCATCAAAGGATTTTTGTCTGCCATTACCAGGGTCCTGAAAGAAAGCACGCAGAATCTCCCAGACATTTCGAAGCCCACCATCAGCTAGCTCATGTGGATACGCGAACCTCCACACTCCTTTGGGTTCGTTTCTATAGATTCCGGTACTTCGCAATACCGTCCTGAAAATCGATGCGTCGGGAAAATTCCCTTCAATCCCAAGATTCTCGATCCCTGTGCGCTCAAGGATCGCCATCTCAAGCTTCTTTCTTGCGTTTGTAACTATCGCCGACACCTTGCGACGATTGATCATCTCGTTGTTGATTCTCGGAGTCGACGAATATATTTCTTTCGTCACTTTTGAAAGTGCTGCTCGGAACTCCGCAGAGGAAGTTGCCTCCAATTCAACACCTCCGTGCCAAAATGAGGGGCCGTCACTCCCAGGAGTAAACTGCTTGCTGACCGCTTGATGTAGGTATCCACGTGCATCGTCCAGAAGTTGGCGCAGTTCAACTTCAACTAGCGGATCACGCTCGATCAATTGAGTATCGCGCAGCATCTGCTCAAGGCACGCCACTTCCAGAGCCGGATCAACTATTGCGATCTCCCGTTGCGGGATAGCGGCGATGACTCCAGAGCCGAATCCTTTGTCTTGCGCAAGTTTCTTTGCTCGATCCTGATCAGCTTGGCTTTCCGCCACCACGAAGAGAATCAAGCCATCGGATCCCGCACGATTTAGAACCGCTGAATGTGGCTGTTCAGCCGCGGCCTGAAGTTGCTGGAGAGTCACGTATCGACCCGCGAAATACCTCTTGATTGAGAACTGGTCATTAAACTGAACTGGTCGCCATGTGGGGGCAGGAAGTTCGCGGCGCAGAAACTCAACCAAATTGAACGCCGTGCGATGCCGCTCCTTCTCACTCTCCAAGGCACCGCGTAGATCGACATCAGTGCCATGCCATACAGAAACGTCGTTGCTGTGGCGTCTAAACAGCAGGAGCTTTCGATTAATTAGCTCCTGAATGGTTGCTTCGGGGTCGAGATGGGTTCTCGACAGTGTCGTCGCAAGGCGAAGCCTTTCTCGCGATACGTGCCCACGCTCTCCGGACAGGCCCAAACCCAATAGACACGCGGACTTAAGTACGCCAATCTCTTCTTCAGTTTCAGCGCGGCGAATGGCAGCTTCCGTTTCCAGATATTGCCGATAGCAACCGCCTGCACCTGTATCAGCGCGCATTGAATCAGAGAAGAAGTCGTATACTCGTCCAAGGCCAATTGACTGCGAAAAACTTTCCTTACTTAGATAGTCGAAGATCGTCCTCTCATTCTGAGAGATGCGAGACGCGATTCTGGGCAGCGCATACAGCGCAACTGGGTGCATCGGAAAGGCCATTTCCGAAAGGCGAGCGATTTCTGAAACCGTCAAGTCACGCAACACACCGACGTGTCGAGCGGCCCTGCTAACCTTCGCAAGCCAGGTCCTGTCGCGGCTGTCAGGACTGCGAACTCGTCGTTCCTGTATCACCTCCGCGACTAGTCGATACATCTCCTTGCTGTCATCGATGTAGTCAATTAATTGAAAGCGCCCTTCTACCTTTGTCCATTCCGCGCGAATCGCCTGTGGAGCAGCCGATGCGTACTGCGAAACACCTCGGTGCGTCAAAAGGCCAATAGTCAGTGGCACCTTCGATTTTCGTGACGCAATTTCCGCAAGGGTTTGAAGCTCATGAAGTTCCGCAGCACGGCCTTCGGCAAGCAAGGTTTCAAGATGTCGACCAAACTCATCCCAGACCAGGAGTACGGCATCAAACCCGCCTACCTCAGCAGCAGTAAAGATCTCTGCAATGGTCGAAACCAAGTCTCCTTGTCGCTTAACACGTCTGAAGCGGCCACGTCCGCGGCCCTCCCGCGATCTGCGAAGACTTGCGGTCGCTGCGTTCGCTAGCGCAACGGACAAATCGCGCTGCGCACCGTGAAGCGCTAATGCCAGCCCTCGTGAGGTTTTCGACTGCACCCGCGAGGTGATTCGGGCGGTTGCCGAAGATCGAACTGCCTCGAGGCGCTTGGAAACTAGTTGAATAGTCGGCTTTGCGATAACACGATTTTCAACTACATGAGCTGCAAACGCCGCCACAAGCGACTTGCCTGATCCATACGGTGCCGTGACAAGGAATGCTCGTTCGGGGCGCAGACCCAAGAGCGCTTCCAATACGCGCGCGCTCTTTGTTGTCGGACGAAAGTGCGCTATTCGCTGTGGGTACTCCGCATCGAACTCGACGTTGATGGACCTTAGCAGGCCTTCATCAACCTTTGGTTCATTCGCGATGATTCTTCTTTTACGCCGCACTGCGCTGGTCCTCAACACGTCCGTAGTAGTCAGAAAGCCAGTCATACCTATTTCGAAGTTGGACTCGAATCATCCTTTCGGCGCCAAGACCGGCTACTTCCAGACTTGATCGACCAAGGACCTGCTCTGATCGTAGAGCTAGCTCGAAAAGCGGCTCAGGTCCCATAACAAACGCCTTTCCCGGACCGCCCTCTTGACCTGCCGCTTCGCGCAGTGTGACGTCACGCTTATCAATTTTCTCCCCGCTCACTCCCAAACTCTTCGCGAGTGCATACGCAAAGAGCTCCGCTGGAACATCTTTCTGAGACGTATTAAGTACGCAGGTTCCCGTCGCTTTTGAGTACGTCATTAACCTCAAATCCCGAAACGGGCATTCATCTGCATCTTCAGGGTCGGTCAATTCTGCAGGCAGATAGGTTGCATACGATGTAATCAGACAAGCGATGTCCCGTTGAAGCGTCTTTTGTGCCGGCGCTCGCTGCTTCGTGAGCTGAAGGTGATTTTGGAATGCACCGAGGCACATCGCACGATCAAATCGCGTCAGACTAAAATGATTGAAAAACCACCACCAAGCCAAAGCGTGATCGTGACAATTGACCAGCTCAATGTGGAGGGCCCACCAAGTGCCGCTTTGTACGAAATATGGGTCTTTGTCCGCAACCAACTTGCCGAGTTGGGTCGCTTCAAGCTGGACATGCTTCCCTGCACCCCCGGCAATCTGCGCAAGCCCCGTAGCAAGTAGCCAATGCTTAATGGATTTGCCCATGTTGCGACCGACGCCGAGCCAGTCGGCCACATACGGGTCGTGAAGTAGCTCCGGAGCTTCGCGCAACAGCTTCAAGCCCTTGTGCAGCCATCCTTCTCGGATGGCGAACGTTTCATGACCGCCGAACTTCATTTCTCTATCGCTCTCGCCTTAATAGCAATCTAGTCACGCTGCGAAAACTGAGGTTCCTGAGAACTGTCGAAGAGCGCGAACTTCGTCGACAATCGTTTCTAGCGCGATATCGATGTCCGTATCTGTGTTTAATTCAGAAAGGCTGAACCGAACACTTGCATAGGCCTCATCCTCGCTAAGGCCCATTGCACGAAGTACATAAGACGGCTCCGGCCGCCTGTTGGTACATGCGGAACTCTGCGAGCAGATCACACCTCGCTGGTCCAGACGCGCTAGAAGAGCATGCCCGTCGATTCCAACGAACCGAACATTAGCTGTGTTGCATACCCTTGGTGCCGCACATCCATTAACCACAACATCAGATAGTGAATTGCATAATCCTTCAACGAGCCTGTCACGCAACCGCCTTACGGTGTGCGTCCATTTAGAAAGTCGGGCACGCCTCACTCTTGCCGCCTCACCAAAACCCACGATTCCGGCAACATTCTCAGTTCCTGGGCGACTCCCATCCTCTTGGTCGCCGCCAAACAGCATCGGTCGTAATGGCACTGTAGACGATGCCCGGCAAAGCGCACCTACACCTTGTGGTCCGTGAATCTTGTGCGCTGTAAAGGAGACAAAATCAATCGGCTCTTGCGCCAGATCGACGGGTAACTTCCCAATCGCTTGTGCGGCGTCGCAGTGAAACACGGCTTTGCCGTGCCTGCAGATTTCACCGATTTCCTTGATTGGCTGGATGACGCCAGTCTCGTTGTTGACCCACTGCAGACTCACCAAGTCTGTCGCTACAGTCAGGAGACTATGAAGTTCATCTAAGTTGACGGTTCCATCGCTATTGACGCTAAGCCAGACAACATCGTGCCCTTTCGATTCAAGGTACTGGCAATGCTTCAGGACTGAAGAGTGTTCAATCGGAGAAGTGATGATTCGTGCGCTTCGACCTTCTGGTATCGAGCTATAGATCGCTAAATTGTTAGCCTCCGTACCACCACTGGTAAACGTAATGAGGTGGGGGGGTGCCCCGACAAGCTGCGAAATCTCCTGTCGCGCCAGATTCACGAGATCTTGTGCCCTTTCACCTAGTGAGTGCGCGCTCGATGGATTGCCAAAATCAGAGGTCATTGAGCGCGAAACGACATCAAGTACCTCCGGCAATGGTTGAGCACTTGCATTGTTGTCAAGATAGATTCGACGAACTGCTAGTTGACGGTTCATTGACGAAAACCTAGGCACCGCTTCCTTCTAAGAGACGATCGAACAAGTTCATTTGTGCTCGTCTTGGTGGCGGGGCTGGCTCTAGCTGAGTTGCGTACTGCTCAATCTGCACTAGCTCTTCGTTCGCAAAGACGAGCTGTTTCCTACGTAATCGCTTGCCGACTGGCACTTTTCCTTCCTGGCGCCAGCGCCAAAGTGTTTGTCTGCTGATGCCGGCCCGCTCACACACTTCAAGCGCCGTGAAATACTCGTGGTCGGCAATGCAGATTGGCATGGAAACGCGAACCCTTAGAGAGTGATGTTGCGCAATGTAACATGGCGTTACAGTAGACGGGGTACAAGGATTTACAAGTATTTTCAATTAGTTACGAATGAGCAGACGTGTGCCGAACACTGGTAACGAGACTAATGCCTCGTAGGTTCAGTGCGTGAGCCACCCAGATGATTTTGGAAACGGACTCTCCTTTATTTCGCAGAGTGCGACAGAAAGGAAATGAGACGCCTGATGGTCGTGAGATCACCAAACCTGGCGATTTAGTCAGTTCCCTTTTCTATGGGCCAAGTCATGCCTTCGCGGGCAAGTCCGTCTGGATCTTTCCTAGAAAATCTATTTCCTTTCGATTGATTAATGTCAGCAGGGGCAATCCTTTGATTGACCTCCCAGTGGAGTCCACAGACAACGTCGCTGTTGAGAGGCACCCAGTGCTCCACCTGATGTTCATGCCCAGTAATTCTTGAGACGATGTCTGCAAGCCTGTAAAGGCGTTCGATCTTCTTTCGATCTGTCCAAAGTAGGGTTGCATTTTGCTTTTGTGCCCGATGCTTTGCTCCGTAGGCGCGTCTTTTCACCAGCCAGCGCCCAATTCCCTTCTGATAACACTCCTCGCACTACTTGCCGAGCCTGGAAATGTTAAGAATGAACCTATGAATCTCAGAGAGTGGCTTTCGCACACCGCAGCCGGTGCATACCTAGGTTTTAGCGTTCACTTGGTGTCCTAGTGATCGTCGTGCGGAGCGCTTATTTCCCTGTCAGCAGCGAGAAACTAGTTTTGGTGCCTGACATTCTTGAACCAGCCGGTCAATTTTGGAATCCGAACTGACGCCGAGCGCAAATTGCCTACGCGGCCAACCGATCGCGTGGGCCACAATCCACGTTAATACATTTGGTTGGGGGCGTCACTTCACTCGTGAAAGGTGGAGGATCCCGACAATATCCTTGCGACCAGATTCAGCGCGTGCGGATCCAACTTCAGACGTATTTTGACTGTAGGCGATTGCTCGAAAGTTTCCAACATGCTTCCAGGCGTTCGGTTCCTGCTTGGAGAAAACAGGCACGACAATTCTACTTGAAGCCAGGATTTCAGCGGCGCGTTCCTTGGAGGAGCCACGACCCACGTAGATCGAACTAGGAGCACGCGGATTTTTCGATGGTACAAAGCATATGCCCACAACACCACCGTTATGCCTTAGGAAGCAAGATTGAATGCCTCCGCCGATCTGCCTGTGGATCTCCTTTCGGGTGTACTCGCTATCTTTACGGAACATTGAAGGTCTCTCTTGCTGCTTGCCATTCGCCATCAGCGGCACCGCGCACTCGGCGCACCACTACCTGATCAAGCGTCATTCGGTAGGGCCGGTCTCTCAAACCGCGTGGCGACCGCTAGATCGCGTGGTCTGGCGCCACGATGTGCATCGCGTGCGAGTATCGTCGTCGTTTCGAGTCGGCGATCTGGCACGACCACAAACTCATCCAATGCAATAGCCGCGCTCGCCGGTGAAGCGCACCTGTGTCGAAAGTACCTTGAGAAGTTGTAATGCGTTGCGCACCGCATGTTTCCACTCCGCCGCCGATCGTCCGTGTTGGGTAGTTAGGCCAGTGCGCCGGGGGTGCGATGAACGTCGGCAGGCCTGAAATGCGCTCGCTTGTGCTCTTTACGATTGGCTCGAACGCATAACTAAACGTCAGAAAGGTATGTCTGCTGAGTACCAAGCATCCAATTCTTCCTTGAGTGCGTGTAGCGCCCGAACCGCGCGATTGCAGTCGCGGATCACGTAATAGCCGTACTCCCAATCATCCGCTAGGAAGATGTGCTCGTTCTGTCTGAAATCCCAAAGCCACTTGAGTTCATCACACGTATCTGAGCCGATCGCCAATTCTGCTTCTAGCCTGTCGCATCTGCTGTTGTATCCAGAATTACGACCACAAAGTCGCTCTTGATCACATACTTTCCGCGTTATTGTTTCGGCTATTGAGGCCGCCAAGCAAATTGACTCCTTGATGATCATCTCCTTTGCCGTACCTTGAAGATCCGTACGGTTCAAAAGCCATCGCAGAGTGTCTGACTGAAGGTGCGCATATGCAAGATTTCGTCTTACCGTTTCGTCCCTGATGAACCACAATTGCGCCCGAAAGTAAGTGGCGGAGCGAATATATCCTCTCGGGAAGCGGACTTTCCCGTCGACGTGATTGCGCTCGCCAAGATAGCTTTGAATTTCGGCCAAACCATTGCTAACCGAATCGACAACTCGGCGTAGCTCCAGATCGCTTGTAATCGGCATCGGGTGATTTCTTAGGTCTAACGTCCCCGTTGAGCGGTCCGGGCGCAGCGCGGCCGGCGCCTCGCAGGAGCAAACACTTTCCGCGCGCCCGCGGCGCGCTCGCTCGAGCCACTAACAGGCCGCGCCAACGCGTGGGCAAGTGACATGGCCTAACGTACTTTCGCTAGCGCCTTCGCCTGCGCAGTGCATGATTCGCGATGAAGCAAGCGCCAACCCACGAAGTCTACGGCAGTCTTCGAGCGCTTATCTAGATTGCAGGTCGTACACGCCAAAGTCAGATTGGTTGGGTCGTTTGAGCCGCCCTTGGCTAGAGGGGTCATATGATCAACGGACCCACCTCCATTCAGCGCGATTCCGCAATAGAAGCAGCGATCGCGGAGTCTCTTACGCAATTTGGCGATGTCGAACTTGTCGTGGAAGCCACTTGCATTGGCCAGTCTCTCCCTGCGCCGCTGGTATACGGCCTTGCGAAGATCGGGACGTTCAAGCGCGTGTTGGCGCGTTCGTTCAGCCATACATCTCTTGCAAGTACCGCGCCGACTTGGGTATCCGCTGTTGGTCGTGTAAGAGCTGAAGAATTCATCAGTGTCAGGTTTCAAGACCTGACACTTGCCACATCGCTTTCGAAGTACTCGTCCCATGCCACCTAACTAGAAGTTATACGTCACCGCCGCCTCCGTCCCCGCGATCAGCCCCGCCTCCAGCAGGTGCCCGACGGCCTGCTTGATCTCCTCCCCCGTCAGCTTCTTGTGGAAGTGCGTCGCGAGGTAGTTGTGCAGCGTCGCCCGCTTCCTCGGCCGCTTGTTTTTCTCGGAGCGCTTGAGCAGGTTCGCCACCGCCTGCGCGTGCGCCGGTAGCGGCGGCTTGGCCGCAGGCGCTGGACTCGCCTGGCCGTCGCGCCGGCAGTTGAACCCGCGCCCCACGAGGTACCGCACGAGGGGATCGAAGCCCTTGTCGTTCGAGAGGATGACGAACTCGGCCTTCGGGAACTTGCAGATCCCCTCGCCCAGGTGACAGGCGATGTGGAAGTCGAGGGCGTTCCGGCCGTTGCCGTCGATGCGCACCCATTCGAGGCGCGAGCCCAGCGCCTGCGCCTGCTGCACGAGCGCCGTCGGCAGCTTCGACTGCGTCTGGCCGACGAAGATCTTGATGCGCGTCGTCGGCGGCACCTTGCCGAGGTCGAAGCGGTGGACGTTCTCCAGGTCCACCAGCAGGAGCTGCTCGTTCATTCTTATTGCCTCTGGCCCCGGCGCGCTCGGCTCAATCGAATCAACGGGTTGGATTCGAGCGCGCCCCCAGTCACGCCCGTATCCTGACCCCTCGCGGCGGCGAGGACAACCCGCAGGCGGGCTTGGTTTGCTGATCGCCCTCGAATCCAGGAAGCCACCTCGGCCCTGGCAGCCGCCAGAATCGCCGCGTATTCAGCACATTAGCGACACGCGCTTTGCGTGGGTCTGCCGGAGACTGGCCCTTATCACCAACCGCCAGGGGCGGCCCGTGGATTATCTGTACCCGCTGTATGATGCCCTCGTCAGCATCAACGTTCCGACCGACAAGGCGCGGGCCGTCGTCGATGCGATGGAGCGGAACATGGGCACGACGCTGGCCACCAAGCAGGACCTCGAGTTGCTCCAGCTGGCTACCAAGCAGGACCTCGAGAAAGTCCGCCTTGCGACCAAGCAGGATGTGGATTTGCTCCGGCAGGCGATGGACGGCCGCTTTGCGCTGGTTGACCAGAAGCTTGAGAACCTCGAGCTCAAGCTGTTCCTCAAGCTCGGCTCCCTGATAGCTGCGGGCGTCGCTCTTACGATTGGCGCTCTGCGGCTCTGGATCTGATCGGCAAACCTATGCGATACGCGATTGTGATCGAGCAGGCCGGCGACAACTTCTCCGCTTACGTCCTGGACCTGCCTGGCTGCGTGGCGACGGGCGTGACCGTCGCGGAGGTCGAGCAGAACATCCGCGCGGCAATCGAATTGCATCTGGAAGGGATTCTGCAGGATGGTCAGGCGGTTCCGCTGCCTTCCAGTCGGGTCAACTACGTCGAGGTCGCTGCATAAGGCAGCACGGAACCCCCCTCGGGCGAGCGTCGAGTTTCTGGCCGATCCCGGCCGCTTATAGACAAACCGGCGTCCTGCGGACGGTCCAGCATCGTCGCTGAGGCGCCGTCTCATGGGTAGGATTATTTGCTACTATTTCCTCCTGCCAATGGAGGATCTATGGCAAACATCGAGAAGATCAGTGTCGCATTGCCCGCAGACATGCTGGCGCTGGTACGCGGCGCAGTCGCAACAGGCGATTACGCCTCGACGAGCGAAGTGATTCGCGAGGCACTGCGGGAATGGAAGGGTCGCCGTGAGACGCGGGAGGCGGCGTTCGAAGAAGTTCGGCGGCTCTGGCGTGAGGGCCTGGCGAGCCCCGGCAGGCACGTGCTCGATACCGCTGAGGTCAAGCGCGAGGGGCGCAGACGGCTGAACCAGACGAAATCGAGCAGAGGCCAACGAGGCAGATGACCCGTGTCGTCCTTGTCGTGCGGGTTGCACGACGCCAGCATCAACGTCCCGACCGACAAGGCACGGGTGGTCGTTGTTACTACGATCGGCACGCTGCGCCTCTGGATCTGATTGGCGCGGCTAGGGCCTAGCGCGTCAGGGATCGGCCGGCTCAGATCTTCGCCAGCCGCTGCACGGTATCCGGGAACCGCTGCACCAGCCGAATCAGCAAAGCGGCTTGAGCGTTCGGCCTGGCGCGCCCCTGCTCCCAGCTTTCCAGCGTGCGGACATTGGTGCGGAGGTAACCCGCAAACAGGCCGCGTGAGAGATTCATCCGCCTGCGCAGCCGCGTGAGCTCCCGGGCGGTGATTCTGGGCGCAGGCTTCGGTCTCACGACATGCGTGCGCAGTGTACGCTTGCCTGCGCGCCGATCAGCCAGCGCGTCGAAGCCTTCAGCCAGTTCCGCGAACAGATCGCGCTTCCGTGTCATGCCGCAACCATACTATACGTAGATAACGTATAGCTAGCGGACGGACAAACTGGCGCAACCTTTCAATTATCGGCTTGCACAACGACTATCGAAGACACGGTAGTCGCTGCGCCTACGCCACCCGATTCCTCCCCGCCCTTTTCGCCCGGTAGAGCTGCGCGTCCGCCGCCTCGAGCAGCGCCTCGGCGTCCGCCGCGCCGTTCCACTGCCACACGCCGATGCTGATCGTCATGCGCAGCCGCGGGTGCACCCGCCCCCACTCGTGGTTCTCGATCGCGCCGCGCAGGCGCTCGCAGAACGCGGCGGCATCCGGCTGGGACATCCCCGGCAGGATCAGCGCGAACTCCTCGCCGCCGATGCGGGCGACCAGGTCGTTGCCGCGGCAGAGGTTGCGCATCAGCGCCGCGCTGGACCGGAGCGCCTCGTCGCCGACGCTGTGCCCGAGCACGTCGTTGACCAGCTTGAAGCGGTCGAGGTCCGCGATGGCGAGCGTCAGCGGCTGCCCGCTCGCCTGCGCCACCTCGATCTCGTCGGCGAGGCGCTGCATGAACTGGCGGCGGTTGGCGACGCCGGTGAGCGGGTCCTCCTGGGCGGCGCGCTCGAGCGCGCGGCCCTGCTTGCGCAGCGCCGCGATCAGCCGCTCCTTGTCGCGCGCAGCGCGCTCCAGCTCCGCGGTGCGCTCGGCCACGCGTTCCTCGAGGCGGGCGCGGTAGTCCTCGAGGTCCTCGAACGCGCGCGCGTCCGCGACGGCGGCGGCGAGGTGCTCGGAGAGCCGCTGCAGCAGGTTCAGGTCCGCCATCGAGTACACGTGCGCCTCGGTGTGCTGGACGCTGACGAGGCCGATGACCGCGCCGTCGTGGACCAGCGGCACGGCGAGGATCGAACCCGTCTCCTTGCCGGTCTCGAACGCGCGCTGGTGCAGGGTCTTCGCTGCCTTGTTCCAGTCCTCGACGATCAGCGGCTGGGCGCGCTCGACGATCAACCCGAACAGGCCCGTGGCCAGCGGCAACCGCGCGTTGGGCTGCCGCCTGCCGTGCTGCTCGTGCACGCGGAAGTCGAGCATCCCCTGCTTGGCGTCGACCAGCACCAGGTAGAAGTCGTCGAAGCGCAAGAGCGGGCGCAGCTCGTCCAGCAGGCGGTCGCCCAGCTCCTCGATGCGCCGCGCGCCGTGCAGGGCGCGGCCGGCCTTGAACAGGCGCGCGAACGGGCTGCGCTCCGCGTCCTCGGCGGTCAGCGCGCGGCCGATGCCGTGCACGCTCAGCACGAACACCACCATCAGCACCAGGAAGAGCGCGAAGGTCGGCAGGTGGCCCGCGTTGTAGAGCAGCGCCGCCAGCACGCCGGCGGGCACGAAGATCAGGTCCATCACCGTGTAGATGGGCTTGAACAGCGCGCGCACGTCGCGGCCGTCGAAGTAGTAATAGAGCGCCATGCAGGCCTCGTTCACGAGCTGCATGGAAAGCCCGAGCAGCGCGAGCGGCAGCAGGTCCGCGAGGCCGAAGGCGTCGAGCGGGTGGCGACCGCCCGCCGCCGCGTAGACGGCGCCGGCGACGAGCATCATCAGCGCCGTCATGGCGGCGTTGTGGCAGGCGCGGATCGCGGCGAGCGTGGTCGAGCCGTGGCTGTAGCCACGGTTGAGGAACGGCCAGAGGAGCGAGGCGGTCGCGCAGATCGCAGCCGCGGCCGGAGGGCTCAGCACGAGCAGGAGGCCGACCTGCGGCAGGCGCTCCATGGAGGTGAGCCCGACCCAGGGCGAGGGAATGCCGAACTGGAACACGAACAGGCTGAAGGCGACGCACAGGCCGGCGACCCAGAGCGGCGGGAAATCCGCGGCGCCCGCGAACGCGGTCGCCAGCCACGCGCCGGTCGCGACGGCGAGCAGCAGGCTGTAGGCGGCGAGCGGCCGGTAACGCGGGATCATCCACCGGATTGTACCGGCCGATGGGCGCGCGTTCGGGACACGGTTCGCAGCGTGGGCCGCCCCCGTCAACCCCGCTCCTCGCCGCGCGTTCCTTGTCCCATACTGTCCACAATGCGAGACCGCATGAACTTATGTGAACTCCGGCCCGGCCTCGTCGTCGCGGCCCTCCTCGCCCTCGCCGCCTGCGGCGACGGCGGCGGCGCGATCATCACGCCGCCCGACGACGACGACGATCCGCCGACCGCGGATTGCACGGCGACGACCTGCGGCGAGGTCCGCATCGGCCTCGCTGACGACGACGGCGACTTCCTCTCCTATACGGTGGACGTCGTCTCGATCCGGCTCGAGAAGGCGAATGGCGACACGGTCGAGACGCTGCCGGTGCGCCAGCGCGTGGATTTCGTGGACCTGGTCGGCGTGTCGGAATTCGTCACGGCCGCGACCATCCCGAACGGCGAGTACGTCGCCGCGACGCTGCGCCTCGACTACGGCAACGCGGCGGTGAGCGTCGAGGTGGACGGCGTCCCGGCCGAGGCCGAGGTAGTGGACGCGAGCGCTGACCCGCTCGGTGTCGTGAATGTCGAGCTGACGCTCGACGAGGACGAGCCGCTCGTCATCGCGCCGGGCACGCCGGCGCTCTTGCAGCTCGACTTCGACCTCGAGGCCGCGCACGAGGTGAACCTCGGCACGACGCCGGCGACGGTCACGGCCGCGCCTTTCCTGGTCGCCTCGCTCGAGCCCGTGGACACACGCGAATTCCGCGTGCGCGGCCCGCTCGTGTCGGTTAACGAGGCCGCGGACAGCTACGTCGTGGACCTCAGGCCCTTCTTTCACCGCACGGCACGAAACGGCGAATTCACGGTGCGGACCGACGACGCGACCACCTGCGAGGTGGATGGCGACGATTTCGAAGGCCCGGACTGCATCGCGGCGCTTGCCGACCTGCCGGAGGACACGCTGACCGCCGCGCACGGCGTCTACGACGTCGACGCGCGGACGTACACGGCGGACCGCGTGCTCGCGGGTTCGAGCGTGCCGGGCGCGGACCTCGACACGGCGATCGGCGTCGTCGCGTCGCGGAACCTCGACGTGCTGACGCTGCTGGGCGCCACGATCGTGCGCGAAGACGGTGAGGTGGTGTACGCCCGCGGGGCCGTCGACGTGACGCTTGGGCCGGGCACGAGCGTGAGCCGCGACGGCGGCAGCGCCTCGTTGCTCGGCATCGACGACATCTCGGTCGGCCAGCGGGTGCAGGCTTTCGGGACGGCGACCAGCTCCGACTTCGAGCCGGTGCTCACCGCGAGCCACGTGCGGCTGCATCGCACGGAGCTGACCGGTTTGGTGGCGAACGCCGTGACCGGCGAGCTGACGCTCGACCTCTTCTCGATCGCCGGCCGCGACCCGCAGTTCTTCGACTTCGACGGCACGGGCACCTCGTTCATCACGACGGCCGACCCGCGCAATTACCAGGTGGACACCGGCACGCTGCCGCTCGGCGACTTCGACGACGGCGACGGCGCCGCGGCCATCGGCTTCGTGGAGCCCTTCGGCGCCGCGCCGCCGGACTTCGAGGCGACGACGATCGTGGACTTCGAGGAGCTGCGCGCGCTGCTCGGCATCGGCTGGGGTTTCGCCGGCACGGACGCGCCGTTCCTGTCCATGGGGCAGAACGGTTTCGTCGTGGACGTGACCAACATCGACCTCGGCCAGCGGCAGTTCCTGCGGATCGGGCCGCGGATCTTCGACATCACGAGCGACCTGCCCGAGCCGATCACGATCGAGCCGGTCTCGGACGGGCGCGCGCTGTACTCCGTGACGCGCGGGTTGCGGGTCGAGCTGTATGCCGACTTCGGCCGCTTTGCCTCGCGCGTCAACGGCCTGCTGAACGGCGGCTGGACGATGCGCGCGCTCACCGCGCGCGGCGCCTACGACGTGCCGACCACCACGCTCGAGGCGAACTACGTGGCGGTCGCGTTCACGGCGCCGTGAAGGGGACGCACCCCTTCGGGCACCCCTTCAGGCAGCGAGCGCGCGCCGCGGGTCAGCCGATCGCGCTGCGTCTCGGGTTCGCCGCGTGCAGGCCCTTCAGCGGCGTGCTGTCCACGCCCTGCACCGCGTCGTCCAGCGTGCGGTCGTAGCAGTCCTTGCGGGCCACGCGCCGGTACAGGTCGCTGGGCGTGTAGTCGTGCGCGCAGAGCTGCCGGGCGGCGGACCTGAGGCGCGCATAAAGCGCCTGTGCACCGGCCGGATGGGCGAGGTCGAGATCCGCATAGCTCACTTCGATGCTCCGGGGTTCGCCGGCGGCGGCCGACGTCTCGCCGGACCAGGCGGCGTACGACACGGCAGTCAGCGTGCCGAGCAGCATCGCGGCCGCAAGGGGATGACGGCGACGGGGGGCGATTGCGTTCATGTGAATCTCCTGGAGATGGGGGTTGCAGGAGTTCTGATGCTGGAGAGCGGCGCTTCGATCGACGCTTCACCGCGGGATGCGCGCGCCCCGTCGCAGGCGCCGCCCTTGGATGAAGGGGACGCGCCCCTTCATCTTTGTGAAGGGGTCTGATCGCTTTGGGAAGCTGTCCACCGCCCGTTCCATGGTACGGTAGCCCCGCACAGGAGGCCGCCATGACCCGCGACTGGATCTTCGTCCCCGTCATCGTCCAGGTGCTGCTCACGCTCGCCGTCTACGTGCGGCTCATCAAGGTGAAGATCCGCGAGCTGCGCGCCGGGCTGGTGAACCGTGAGCGCCTGCCGCTGTACGAGGACGCGTGGCCGGCCAGCGTCCTGCAGATCAACAACAACATCCGCAACCAGTTCGAGCTGCCGGTGCTGTTCTACGTGCTGTGCGTGGTGCTGTGGCTGCTGGACGCGGTGAGCCCGCTCGCCCTGGCGCTGGCGGCGGCGTTCGCGATCAGCCGCCTCGTGCACGCACTGATCCACCTCGGGTCGAATTTCGTGCCGAACCGGCGCCGGGCGTTCACCGTCGGCTGGTGGGTGCTGGCCCTGATGGCCGTGCTCGTGCTCTGGCAGCTCGCGCGGCGCGTGGCGGGACTCTGAAGGGGGCGCCCGCCTGCATCGTCGCGGCGGCAGGGGGTCTGCAAGAGAATGACAAGCAGCTTGTCATTCCTCAGGGATTGACAACCTGCTTGTCAGGGTTTTCCAAACCCCTGCCCCTTCCCCCGGGCAAGACGCGTCGGCGCCTCCGCCGCCCTACCGCAGGCACCAGTAGCGGACGCCTTCCGCGTCGAGGAAGCCCTCGGCGCCCTCCCCCTGCAGCATCGCGAGCGTGGAGTAGCTGCCGGCCTGTGAGCAGGTCGGCGCCGCGACGGTGATCGAGCGCGGCGCGCCGCGCACGGGCCAGCCGGTGCGCGCGTCGAAGATGTGCCCGTAGCGCACGCCGTCGATCTCGATGTGCCGCTTCGCGTCGCCGCTCGTCGCGAGCGCGCCGGATTGCAGCTCCACGAGCCGCACGGCGGAACCCGCCTGCTCGAGCGACTCGATCCCGACCCGCCAGGCGCCGCTCGAAGGCGGCGGGCCGACACACCGCAGGTCGCCGCCGAAGTTCACCAGCACCGCGCACTGGCTCCGCGCCGCGATCCAGTCCGCGACCAGGTCGACGGCGTATTCCTTGCCGATGCCGCCGAGGTCGATTTCCATGCCGGCGGGCAGCGTCAGGAGCGGCGGGTCCCATTGCGCCCGCTGCCAGCCGATCCGCTGCAGCAGCGCGGGGATCTGCGCGGGCTCGGCGCGCACCGGCCCTTCGTCGAAGTTCCAGGCGTAGCGCAGCACGCCGGAGGTGAGGTCGAAGCGGCCTTCGCTCAGGCGCCAGAGCGCCTCGCCGTATTCGAGCAGGCGCGCGGTCTCGGCGTCCACTCGCTTTGGCCGCCCGCCGCTCGTGTTGAGCGCGTGCACGACGCTGTCGTCGCGGTAGCGGCTGAACTTGCAGTCGATGCGCGTGGCTTCGTCACGGGCGAAGCCGGCGAGCCGCCGCGCCTCCGCCTCGTCCGCGGTCTCCATGAGCAGCTCGCAAGGGCTGCCCATCGACGGGAAGCCGGCGCGGAACAGCGCGCCGTCGCGGACCAGGCTAAAACTTGAATCGGTATCCAAACTGGGCGATCACGGCCGACATCGGCAGGATGAGTTCGTCGAACTCTGCCAGATCGCCGACCGCCGCGCCCGGCGACGGGTCGGCCTCGTGGTGGTAGTACTCGAGCCGCACCGACCATTCGCCGCGCTCCGTGCGGTGCCCGTACTTGGCGCCGATCGTGTAGGCGTCGAGGTCGGCGAGCCGGTAGTCCGCCGAGGCGTACTCGGGCAGCGGGTCGCCGTCGAACAGCACCGTGGTGTAGAAGTCGGCGGCGCTCTGCGTGTACCAGCGCAGGTGCGGCTCGAGGTAAGAGTTCTCGTTGATGTTCCAGCGGTAGCGTGCTTCGACCGTCTGCGAGTCGATACCCCAGTCGTCGGTCATGTAGCGGGCATTGAGCGCGAGCGAATCGCGGTCGAAGGCGTGGCGCCACTCGACGAAGCCGCTCTGCTTGGTGCGCGAGTCCGGGCGGTGCTCGAACAGGTACAGGTACGACACGTCCTCGCCGGGTCCCGGGACCGGCACACCGGTCACGGGATCGACGACCGTGAGCACCTTGTAAGGATCGGTCAGGTAGCCATCGCTTTGCCCGTAGGAGTAGGCGACCTCGATGAGGTCGCGCCGGCCGAGCAGCTGGGTGAACCCGACGAGCGCGTCGACGACGTCCTTGGATTGGTCGCCGCCGCCGCGGAAGTTGTCGTCGTCGTCTTCGTCCTCCTCGTCGTCCTCGCGCTCGTCGTTCATCGGCGTGAAGCCGATCGGGGCGCCGCCGACCGGCTTGATGTCGTCCTGCGCGAAGGCGAGGCCGACGAAGGCAGTCGTGTTCTTCTGGTTGAAGTCGCGCTCGAAGCGCGTGTTGAGGCCGGCGTGGAAGTAGTCGTATTCGTCGGACGCGGAGAAGCCGACGTTCCAGCGCCAGTTCTCCCCGAGCGCCTGCTGCCAGGAGCCCGATAGCGCGACGCGCGTGTCGAGGAAGTCCGGGTCCAGCGGGACCTCGCCGGGCTGGACGGTGAACGAGCCGCCGCCCGAGGCGCGCGTGAAGGTCTGCACGGTGTTCGCCGGCACGGCGCCGTTCGGCGTCGCGCCGGTGAGCGAGTCGACGGTCGGGTTGAAGTTGAACTTGCGGTCTTCGTCGAGCGCGCGCTGGATGGCGACGTCGAGGGTGTAGGCGGTGACGCGCTCGTTGTCCTCGCCGTAATAGATGACGGAGCTGTCGATGTCCCAGTCGCCGGTTTCCTGGGCGGCGACGGGCGCGGCCGGCAGTGCGCCGAGCAGGCCGCAGGTGGCGGCGGCGAGCGAGCCGCCGATCGGCTTCTTCAGTTGCATCCGCAGCCTCCCCCGGCGAAGCCGCGGCCGCCGCTGGAGGCTTCCTTGCTGAAATAGATGTGGTCGTCGATGGCGGCGTCGCGCGCGTCCGGCTGCATGTCGGCACGCGCGTGCAGGTCGCGCTCCCAGGGCTTGACCGTCGTGCAGGCGGCGGTGATGGCGCAGAGCACGGCGGCCGCAGCCAGCCGGGCGATGCGGACTTTCCGGGCGGCGGTTCGGGTGGTCACGGTGCGGACTCCTTGAGGAGTTGCTCGATCTCCTGCTCGCGGCCGGCGCGCTGCTTGTCGCGGAAGCCGGCGTGGCGCGCGCGGACGGTGCCGTCGCGGCCGATGAGGAAGCTGGTGGGCATGGCCTGGACGCCGAAGGACTTCGCGAGCGTCCCCTCGGCGTCGTACTCGACGCGGAACTGCGGCGGGAGCTTCTTCAGGAAGGCGTCGGCTTGCGCGCGTTCCTGGTCGAGGTTGACGGCGAGGATGACGAGGCCCTCGTCGGCGTGCTTCGCGTGCAGGCCATTCATCCAGGGGAAAGACTGCAGGCAGGGCCCGCACCAGGAGGCCCAGAAGTCGACCAGGACGACTTTGCCGTGGAGCGAGTCAAGCAACGGCCAGCGTGGCGCGGCTTGCGGGAGGGGACTGGGAGCCGCACCGACGCTGGCCGTTGACATGGCAAACAACAGGGCGAGAAAGAATCTGGTAACGCGCAAGGCACCCTCCCGCCGCAACGGTTACGCGTTGGACGGAGCGTCGCGGCCGAATCAATCGCTTGGCGAAGGGGACGCACCCCTTCACGAATATGAAGGGGCGCGTCCCCTTCGATAACTACTTGATTCGGTTGATCTCGGCGAGCAGGGCGTCGGGCGAGAGGGGCCGGCCGAGGAGTTCGTCCATGAGCTGTTTTGAAGTCTTCTCGGAGCCATAGCGCAGCAGCTTGTCGGCGGTCCACGCGTGCCACTTCGGGTTGCCGGCGTCGAACGGCCCGATGGCGGCCGCGGTCGCGGCGCGCATCTCCGCGGTCAGCACCGAGCCGAGGCCATAGTTGATCATGTAGCCGGGCCCCGAAAGCTGCACGCGCACCGCCCACCACGCGAGCTCCGGGTGCGGCTTGATGCGCAGGTACTCGCGCGTGATGTCGGTCCAGAGCGCGTTCGGGTCGAGCGTCGGGTCGCGCAGCAGCCGCAGCTCGAACAGCGACCAGGCGACGTCCAGCATCGCGACCCCGAACTGCCCGCGCAGCGACACGTCGAGCGGCAGCCCGGTCCCCAGGTACTTCTTCTGCCAGGCCGGCTCGTACACGCTCCACGACGGCACGTCAGCGAACGCCTCGGTGAACAGCGTATCGGTCCAGTCCGTGAACGCCGGGCGGTTGCGGATCGCGCTGATGTGCGTCGCGTGGCCATTCTCGTGCACCAACTCATTCAATGAGCCGAGCCCGCCCTCCTCGTAGCGGCCGACGACGCGCGCGATCGTCTTGTCCCAGCCGCCGTCCGCCGTGAAATGCCCGCGCTTCAGGAAATCGCAATAGGCGAGTGGCGACTGACCGGGGCGATCCTTGATGTCGTAGACGACGCCGAGCGCCTTGAGATCGACGCCGAGGTCGCTGTAGTAACGGTCGCTCAGCGCGATCGCCGCGCCGGGCGGGAAATGCGCGGCGAGGCGCCGGTTCGCCTCGCCCATGGCGAAGCGGTAATCCCAGGGCTCGACGAGGTCGCCAGGATTGGCGTCGCGCCACGCGGCGAGGATCTGCACGAGCCAGCGCTCGACGTCGTCGACCGTGACGCCGATCGAGCGCGCCGCGGCGGTGATGCCGGAACTGGAGACCGGATCGTTGACCGCCGCCATCTTCAGTACGCGGCGGTATGGGCTGTCCGGCTCGTTCGCGCCGTTGATCGCGGTCCACAGCGGCAGGAACGCGTCGAACACCGCCTTGCGGCGCGCGGGCTCGTCGAGTTCGGCAAGCAGGCCGAGCGCGCCGCCGCGATCGACGGTGCCGCCTTCGAATTGCAGGTTGTTGCCGATCTCGCGGAAGCAGGCGCGCAGCGCCGCGGTCAGGCCCTCGCGATCGAGCGACTCATCGTGCCGGTCCTTGCACTGCGGCTCGGCACCTGCGCCCTCCGCGGCGGCCGACGCCGGGTCGCCGATGTCGCCGAGCGTCGTGCGGATGGCGGCGAGCGCTGCCTGGTCGGCGGGCGACAGCGCAGCGGCGTCCAGCCGCGCAAGGTTCGCGGTGAGCGCCCGGTGGCGGGCGATGAGGCGCTCGTTCCAGGCATCGAGCCCCGCGCCTTCCCACTCCTCGACGTGGCCGGTTTCCAGGTACGCGCTCGCGTCGCGCGCGGCGAGGAGCTCGAGGAACAGCCGCTCGGTCTCGGCGAGCGGCGTGGGCACGGCGGCAAGCGCCGGGAAGGAAACGAGCGCCAGAATCCAGCCAGGAAGCAATGCTTTCATGGCAAGGGATTATGCCTAAAGGGGTGCGTCCCCTTTGCGAATATGAAGGGGTGCGTCCCCTTCAGCGGGCGAGGGCGAAGAAGGGGTGGTCGTCGGCGAAGGTCATGCCCTGGTAGAAGCCGGCGAGCTGCGGCAGCACGGCCGGCAGCGCCGCGTCGGGCGTGACTTCCTTCATGATCAGGAACGTGTGTTCGCCGCGGCTGAACACGACGATTCCGCGGTACGAGTCCTCGCGCACCGGCAACCCGCTCTCCGGATCGCTGCGGAACCGCGCGGAGCCCTGCGGCAGGCGGATGACGGCGAACCACGCCGGCCGGCCCTCGAGGTGGCCCGGCTCCTCGCTCACGATCTCGGACCCGGGCCGCTGCTGCGCGAAGAACAGCGGAAACGTAGCGTCGTGCAGCCAGTTGCGCAGGATCGCGGCGTCGGTCTCGTAGTCATTGTCGGCGCCGGCGAGCACGTCCATGTTGGGCGTGCAGACGACGCCGTACAGGTCGCCCGCGTCGTCCAGGAACGTGACCGCGCCCGTCGAGCGGTCGAAGCTGTCGAAGAGGTGCGCTTCCGGCCCGAGCGGCGATTTGGCGGTGAACAGCGCGCCCGGCGCGACGTAGAGGCCGTCGCGGAAGTGTCCCTGGTTCGAGGCAATCGCAGGCGTCGCGGCAAGCTGCAGCACGAGGCTGGCGGCCGCGGCGGCGAATCCGTTGCGCAGGTGGGCGCGCATACGGCTTCGAGTCTCCGCCCCTGCACCGCACAAGCTCCCGGTAAGGGATCACATAATTCGGGACCGCTGCCGGCGCGAAACCGGTGGAAAGCCGGCGCATGCGGCGCAACGTGACGCGCGTCGCGCTATCCGGCGGCCCGCGGGTCGAGGCCGCGGCCGACACGCAGCACGACCAGGCCCGCGCAGGCGAGGCCCGCCGCCAGGATCCAGAGAGCGGGCGCGAAGCTGCCGGTGAGTTCTTTCAGCGAACCGGTGACGAAGGGCCCGAAGAACCCGCCGAGATTGCCGATCGAATTGACCAGCGCGATGCCGCCCGCCGCCGCCGCGCCCGACAACAGCGCGGCCGGCAACGTCCAGAACACGGGTAGCGCGGCGCAGATCAGCACCATGCCGAGGCCAACGGCAGCCACGCCAATCGCAGCCGAGCCGCCGGACAGCGCGGCGGCGGCGAAGACCAGGGAGCCCGCCATCGCCGGGATCGCGACGTGCCAGCGCCGCTCGCCGCGGCGGTCGGAGCGCATACCCCAGCCGATCATCGCGAGCCCGGCGAGCCCGCTCGGTATCGCCACCAGCAGGCCGACCTGCAGGTAACTGAAGTCGCCGACGCCGCGGATCATCTGCGGCAGCCAGAAGTTCACGGCATAGAGGCCGAGCACCAGGCCGAAGTACGCGATCCCGAAGGCCCACACGCGCCGGTCCAAGAGCGACTGCCGCAGGCCCAGCCGGTGCACCGCCTCCTGCGCGCGCCGTTCGCGCTCGAGCTCGGCTTCGAGCCATGCGCGCTCTTCGGGCCGCAGCCAGCCCGCCTCGGCGGGGCGGTCGGTCAGGTAGCCGAGCACCACGAATCCGAGCAGCACGGCCGGCAGGCCTTCGATGATGAACATCCACTGCCAGCCAGCGAGTCCCCAGGCATCCATGCCGAGCAGCAGTGTCGAGACCGGCGCGCCGACCACGCCAGAGAGCGGCAACGCGAAGAAGAACCCGCCGAGCATGCGCGCGCGATAGCGCACCGGGAACCAGCAACCGATGTAATAGATGATGCCCGGGAAGAAGCCCGCCTCGGCGACGCCGAGCAGGAAGCGCAGGACGTAGAACTGCATCGGTGTCTGCACCAGCGCCATGCCGGCGGACACCAGGCCCCAGGTGATCATGATCCGCGCGATCCAGCGGCGCGCGCCGACCCGCGCGAGGACCAGGTTGCTCGGCACCTCGAACAGCACGTAGCCGACGAAGAAGATGCCGGCACCGAGGCCGTAGGCCGCGGCGGACAGGCCGATGTCCTGGTTCATCGTCAGCGCGGCGAAGCCGACGTTCACGCGGTCCAGGAAGGCGACGAAGTACAGGAGGCCCAGAAAGGGCACCAGCCGCCAGCCGACCTTCGCGAGTGTCGCCTCGCCCGTCTGAAGCGGGGAACCCGGCCTTGTCATTGCGTCCTGCATGGCCTGCGATCCTAGCCGCAACGGCTTACGCTGTCAGAGGGCTTTGGGGCATAGTGCGCCGTCCGCACGCGGAACGAGGAAACGCCATGCCTGCCCGCCGAATGTTCGCGCTGCTCGCCGCCGCGTGGGTGAGCCCGATGCTCTCCGCCCCCGCCCCGATCACCGTGATCAACGGCGCGACGATCGTCCATCCCTCGCGTACGGGCGACGCGGCCGTCGAGCCGAACGCGACCATCGTCATCTCCGGCGATCGCATCCAGCTCGCGGGCGCGGGCATCACGCTCGAGCTGCCGGAGGGCGCGAAGGTCATCGACGGGCGCGGCAAGTGGGTGATCCCCGGGCTCATCGACTCGCACGTGCATTTTTTCCAGTCCGGCAACCTGTACACGCGGCCGGACGCGGCGGATTTCAACGCCGTCGTGCCTTACGCGGACGAGGTCGCGCGCAACAAGGCGCGCCTCGACACCACCTTCAAGGTCTGGCTCGCGAGCGGCGTGACCGGCGTCTCCGACGTCGGCGGGCCGTTCTGGAACTTCGACGTGCGCGACCGTGCGGCCGCCTCCCCCGCCGCGCCGCGCATGGCGGTCGCGGGCCCGCTGATCTCGATGATCGACCGGCCGCAGCTCGACCTTGGCGACCCGCCGATCGTGAAGATCGCATCGCCTGAGGCCGCGCGCGCATTCGTCGCGCGCCAGTTGCCGCGCGATCCCGACTTCATCAAGGTGTGGTTCATCCACCAGCAGGGCGACGACCTCGCCGCGCAGGAGGCGATCGTGAAGGCGGCCGGCGACGCCGCGCACGCCGCCGGCAAGCGGCTCGCGGTGCACGCGACGGAGCTGGTCGTCGCCAAGGCCGCGCTGCGCGCCGGCGCGGACCTTCTCGTGCACGCGGTGTTCGACGCGCCGGTGGACGAGGAATTCATCGCGCTCGCGCAGAAGAACCGGGCGCTGTACTGCCCGACCCTCTTCGTGATGGACGGCTACGGGCTCGCGCTCAGCAACACCTGGAAGGCGACCGCGATCGAGGCCGCGCGCGCGGATCCGGAAATCCTCGCCGCAATGGACGACCTTAACGAGATCCCGGCCGAGAAGCTGCCGCCGCCGGTGGCGGCGCTGATGAAGAGTCCGCGGCGCACCGGCAACCCGGACATCGCCATGAAGGACCTGCGGCGCATCATGGACGCCGGCATCGACATCGTCATGGGCACGGACGCGGGCAACATCGGGACACTCCATGGGCCGTCCATCCATCGCGAGATGCGGCTGATGGCGGAGGCCGGGCTGACGCCGCTCGAAGTGCTGCGCACCGCGACGGTGAACGGCGCGCGCACGCTCGGGCTCGAGGGCGAGGCCGGCGAGGTGAAAGCGGGCATGCTCGCAGACCTCTTGATCCTCGACGCCGACCCGCTCGCGGACGTCGGCAGCCTCGAGAAGGTGCATCGGGTCATCAAGGGCGGGGTTGTGTTCGAGCCGGAGGCGCTGATGCATGCCCTGGGCCCGCCTACGACGGGGTCTGACCCGGCACCGGCGAATTAAGTTTCCTGGACCCGCGGCCGATACCGGACGTCGCTTATGCTATGGCGGCGTCTGGCTGCCTTATAGCGGGAGTCATGCTGCGGCGCACATTCGGGGGAATCCTGTTGTTGCTGCTCGCCGCCTGCGGTGGCGGGAGCGGAAGCGGCGGCAATGATGGCGGCAGCCGGGGAGAGCCACCCGATGTCGCGCTCTCCGCCACGCCCGATACGATTTTCGCGGGAAACTCCACGACACTCACCTGGTCTAGCTCGCCCGGCACGACTTCCTGCTCGGCGTCGGGCGGCTGGTCGGGTGCGCTAGCGACCTCCGGCTCCCAGGAGTCGCCGCTGATCTACTCCACGACGACCTTCGAAGTCCGCTGTTCCAACGCGGCGGGCAGCACGACTGCCAGCGCACACGTCAACGTGCGGCCGCCGGAATTCACGTTGACGGCGACACCCGAAGTCGTCGAGCGCGGCGGTACGGTAACGCTGCGATGGGAAACGCTGGGCATGCGAAGCTGTGACGCGCAGTGGGGTACGCAGCCGCGCGAACGGCCCCCGAGTGGAAGCGAGCAGTTTGCGATGTCGCGACTTCACGAGGACACCCTGCGCTACAACTTCGTCATGCGCTGTGACGGCTCCTCACAGAGCATCGAGCGAATCGCGCCCGTTCGCGTGAAAACCTTCCAGGGCAACCTGCTCTTCCCGCGGGCCGTGTTCGTAGATTCCGACGTGAACGATCCCAATGCCGAGCTGTTCCCGAACGACACGCTCGACGAGGCGAATCATTTCCGTCCGTTCGTCGCGACCCTCGGATACGTCAACGTGGCCGGCCAGGGGCCGCCGGGCCGGTCGTTCGCCGCGGGCGACACCCTCGATTTCCATCGTACCGACGTGTTTGAACCAGGCGAGCTGTCGGGTGTTCGGCTCACGATCCCGGGCGTCGACATGGCCCAGCCGGTCGGGCAGCGCGTCGACGCGGACCTTTACGTCTACGACTACTTGGGAAATCTGCTGGACGCGTCGGTGGGCACGGGACCGATTGAGGCCGTTGACCTTTCCGCCGGAGGCGATTTCTACGTCGAGGTTCGCGCCGTCACGGGCAGCGCGAGCTACATGCTCGAGCTCGTGTACGCGCCGGCTGCCGTAGGCGTGCACGGTCGCCGCGTCAATGCCCGCTTCCTGCCGGACGAGGCGCTCGTCGTCGCGGAAGGCATCGGCCGCGGTGCCCTTTCGCCCAAGGCCGGCGCCGAACTCACGCTGCAACGGCTCGGACTCGCGCGGAAGGCGGGATCCGGCGAGCGCGTCATGCGCGTCGGGCTGCCCTCGGATCGCGGTGCGACGCTGCGCCGGCAAGCGCCCATGCTTGCGCTGGAATCGCCGGCCGGCACGCGCATGACGGGCGCACAGCGGAGAAAACTCGCGACGCTCCTCGACGTCAAGGCGCTGGAGGCCAGGCCGGACATCCGCGCCGCAGGTACCAATCGAATCGTCGACGCCTGGGCCACGGTTCCCAACGACCCCTTCTATGCGCGTCAACGCTGGCATTACGAGATGATGGGCCTTCCGGAGGCGTGGGACCTTACGACGGGCGCTGCCGACGTGACAGTCGCGGTCGTGGACACGGGCGTGGCGCGGGGGCATCCGGACCTCGAGCCGCGACTCGTGCCGGGCTATGACATGGTCAGCGATCCCCTGAACACGGACGGCGATGGCCTGGACGAAAACTTCGACGATCCCGGCTACCGGGCGAGCGGCGCTTGGATCCTGCACGGCACGCACGTCGCGGGGACGATCGGCGCCCTGAGCGACAACGGCAGCGGTGTCAGCGGCGTCACCTGGGCCGGAGCGGTGATGCCGGTCCGCGTGCTGGACGGCGCGAGCGGGACGACTTACGACGTCCTCCAGGGCGTGCGTTTCGCGGCGGGCCTGCCGAACGACTCCGGTACCGTGCCTACCGTTGCCGCCGACATCATCAACCTGAGTCTCGGGTCAAGCGGCGACTGCGAGCCTGTCGAGGCCGCGACGTTCGCGGAGGTCGAGGCCGCGGGTGTCATGGTGGTGGCGTCGGCGGGGAACAACGTCTCGAACTTCCCGTCAACGCCGGCATCCTGCCCGGGGGTCCTGAGCGTCGCGTCGGTCGGCGCGACCGGCGAGCTTGCGTATTACTCGAACTACGGGCAGCACGTGGACCTTGCCGCGCCGGGCGGTGATTTCCGCTTCGACGGCAACGGCGACGGGCAGCCGGATGGCGTCTACAGCACGCATGCGACCGGGCAGCAGGGCGCCCGGACATTCGGGTACGACTGGCTGCAAGGGACTTCGATGGCGGCTCCGCAAGTCGCGGGCGTACTCGCGCTCATGAAGAGTGCGAATCCTGCGCTCCGGCCGCAAGAAGTCCACCAGCTGCTTGCGGCCGGCCAGATGACCGACGACGTGCTCGCACCCGGACGCGACGACCTTGGCTACGGGATTGTCAACGCCGTCAAGTCCGTTCGCGCGGCCATGGGCGACTTCGAGGATACGCCGCGGCTCGTCGCAAGCCCCGCGGTGCTCAACTCCCAGGGCGACGATGAGGGCGGCGCGTTGACGCTTTCGAACGGCGGCGGCGGCGTGTTGACGGTGACCGCGCTCGAGCCTTCCGAACCCTGGATCTCCGTGACGCCGACGAGTGTCGACGCCAACGGGCTCGGGATCTACGTGATCGTGGTCGATCGTTCCGGCATACCGTTCGGGGACCAGATCTCGGGAGCAATCGAGGTGCGGACCAACGTGAGGACCTGGAACGTTCCCGTTATCGTCACCAGCGGCTACGGATACTCGTGGACGACCCAGCCCCTGTACGTCATCGTGACCGACGTGACAACCGGCGAAGTGGTGCGTCGCGAGCGCGCGTCGATCCGGCACCAGTACAATCGCTACCGTTTCGACGATCTTCCGCCCGGTCGCTATACAGTCGTCGCGGGAACCGACATCGACAACGACGGCGACGTCTGCGATGTCGGTGAAGTCTGCGGTGCGCATCCGTTCTACGGTCTGCCGGAGGTCGTCGAGCACGCGGACACGACCGAGGGCATTGACCTGCCTCTCCTCGTGACGGCCAAGCAGTTGCCGGTCGTGCCCTGAGCGCCGGCCGCGCGCCGTTGCCCCACGACGGTTTACACTGCGCGCCAGCTTGGAAGCGCTGGTACCACTGCGATACAACGCCATGCGTGCGATCCTCCCCGGCCTCGCCTTCGTAGTCGCCCTCGCCGTGTCGGCGAAGGGCATCTCGCTCGCGACCGGCGGCACGCTGAGCTCGATCCTCTGCGCCATCCTGCTCGGCGTGTTGTGGCGGAACGTCGCCGGCATCGGCGGCTGGGCGGACGCGGGCGTCGGCTTCGCGGGCAACGTGCTGCTCCGGGCCGGCATCGCGCTGATCGGCCTCCGGCTCACGCTCGCGGTGCTGACGGGCATCAGCCTCGCGGCGCTGCCGGTGGTGATCGCCTGCATCGCGGTCGCGCTGCTCGCCGCGATGGCCTTCGGGCGGCTGTTCGGCGTCGCGCCGGGCCTGCAGCGGCTGCTGGCCGCCGGCACGGCGATCTGCGGCTGCACCGCGATCGTCGCGCTTGCACCCATTCTCCGTTCGCGTCAGCAGGACGTCGGCATCGCGATCGCCTGCGTGGTGCTGTTCGGATCGCTGGCGATGGTGGCGTATCCGTGGATCGCGCACGCGTACTTCGGCGCGGACGTCGCGGCGGCCGGGATGTTCTTCGGCGCCTCGATCCAGGACACCTCGCAGGTGGTCGGCGCGGCGCTGATCTATGCCGAGCAGTTCTCGGCGCCGGACGCCGTCGCGGTTGCCGGGCTCACGAAGTTCATGCGCACGTTCGGCCTGCTGGTCCTGGTGCCGGTGACGGCGATGTGGATGGCGCGCAGCCACTCGCGCGCGGATCCCGCCGCGCCCCGCGGCCTGCGCGCGCGGGCGATGCCGTGGTTCGTGGTGATCTTCATCGCGCTGGTCGGCTTGCGGACGGCGGGCGACGTGTGGTTCGACGGGCCGGCCTGGCAGGCATTGCTGCGCGTCGCGCACCAGGCGTCGGAAATGCTGCTGTTGTGCGGCATGGCCGCGGTCGGCCTCGGCATCACCTTCGCGAACCTGCGCGAGGCCGGCTGGCGGCCGCTCGCCGTCGCGTTCCTGGCCGCCGCGGCGACCGGCGCGACCGCCCTCGCCTTCCTGCACGTCTGACGAACGAGACGCTGAGCTTTTCCCAGGGGGAAAGGCGCAGCGTTCCCTTCAGCCGGCCTCGTCGTAGGCCTGGCGCAGTGCGGCGAGCAGGGCCTTGTCGACGTCGGCGGCACTCGCGATGCGCGCGCGGAACTGGCACATGCCGCCGGGCGGAAGCGCCTGGATCTTCCCACCCGCCTTCAAGATTTTCGAATTGAGCCCGATCTCGACCTCGGTCTTGGTTGCCGGACCCAGGGTCGCGAACTGCTTCTTGCGCCGCAGGCTCACGTAGGCCTTCTTCGGCGCCACTTCGAACTCGCCGAATGCGCTGATCGCCTTCATCAGCGCGTCGTGAATCGGGCGCAGCCCCGCCTTGGGCCCCGTGTAGATGGCGTCGAGCGCGGAGTCCGGTGAAGCCGCCGTGCCGGCCGGCGCACCCGCGCTCTTCACGTGGTGCACGAGCGTGTTGGCGTCGCCGTGGCCCATGCCGAGGTCGCGCTTCAGCATGGCGACCAGCTCGCCGTGCTTCTCGAGCCCGCTCGACTTCACGAGCTTCGCGAGCTCAGCGAGCGACTTGCCCGTGCGCTTCTCGATGTTGGCCAGCTGCGTGGCCAGCGCTTTCGCGACGTCGCTCATTCAGGGCTCCCGGCGATAGATGAGGTGAAACGTAGTCTGCCAAGTTCCGGTCACGGCGTCCCACCGTTCGCCTTTCTGCTCCACGCGCCCGTCATCGAGCGGCGCCAGCGTCATGCGGTTGCGCGCGGCGCCTTCGGCTGGAGGCTCCCCGTAGATGATGCGATCACCCTCCTGCCGGCCGACGCTGTCGACCGTCGCGGGCGAGTCGTCGACCCAGGCCTGGCGCCACTGCCGGGACGCGGCATCGTAGCGGTGCACGCCGAGCCCCTGCTGCACCTTGCCCGTGGTCAGGAAGATGCCCTCCCAGTGTTCCAGCAGCGCGCAGCCGCCGAGCGTCGGCTCGACGCGGCTCGCGCCGGCGAATTCGCCCTTCGGCGTTTCTACGCGCCAGCGGCCGACCCAGAAATCGAGCGCGCGAAACTCCGGTGCCGCGCAGCCGGCCGCCGCGGTCCCGGCGCCCGCCGACGCTGCGGCGCCGGTGGCTGCCGCCGGCGGCGGTTGCTCCACGAGCTGGTCATAGATGATCACCCAGCCGCCATCCCGGAACTGCCAGATGCGCGCGAACGTGCCTGCACGCGCAACATCTCCTGACTGCCAGTTCGCATCTCCGAGCGTGAACGCGAGGTCGCCGGCGCCCGAAGCCTCCGTGCGCACCAGCCGATAGCGCACCGACGGGTCCGGGTGGCGTGAGTTCTCAATCGAAGCCGCGCCGCCCTCGGCGCGCGCCCGCTGCCGCCGGTACACGCGCGCGTCACCCGCGAGGTGCGGTGCGAGGTCGCCCGCCGTGGCGATGCCCCGCTCCAACTTCTCGACCTGGCGGACGGCCTCTGCCGCTGAGCCGACGCCGTCGGACGCGATCGGAAACGCAGCGACCTTTTCGTCGGTCGCGCCTTCCGCAGCCGGGTCCAGCACCGAGCCCGGCCCGCCGTCGAAGACCCAGCGCCAACTGCCATCCGGCCGGCGCTTCCAGACGGTGAAGTACTGGCCGCGCGGCGTGCGCGCCGCGTCGATGGAAAAGGACCCTGTCGTAAACCCGAAGTCGCCCGAACGCGAGATGCCGGCGAGCTTCGGCCACCACGCAAGGCTGCGGTCGCCCGCCGGCGCGCCTTCGAGCGATGCGGCAACCGTCGCGATGCCGCCAGGCCCGGCCATCTGCCCGTCGGGCGTCGAGTAGTGCCGGAACGCTTCGACCCAGCCGTGCTCCGCGGCGTGCGCGGCGAACTCGCGTTCCATCGCGGCGACGACGGCGGGGTCGGCCGTGTCGGCGGCGGCCGGCGGCGCGGCGAGGATCGCGGCGAGGGCCGCGATGGCGGAACTGCGCAGGACGCCCGTGCCTGCTGGCGAAGGAACCGGCCTCATGCTCGCACTCCCCGTTCGGCCCACGATTCAAGCCGTGTCGTCAGAGGCTAGGCCCGCGGCGGCGGCGCGGCCATCGCGCTGCGCCGAGGCGACGCCGGCCCGCGCCGAACGGAATGGCGGGCCAGCGGTTACGCGCCGGTCGGGCGCAGGGAGACCGTACCGCCGTAGGCGAGGTGCGGGCAATCGGCGGCGACGCGCTCCGCGTCCTCCAGCGAGTCCGCGCGGATGACGAAGTAGCCCGCGAGCATGCCCTCGGCGCTTTCCGGCACGCCGTCGGCGCGCGGCCGCTCGCGGTGCAGCAACACGCCTTCGGCGAGCAGCTCGGCGCCGTCCACGAGGCGTCCCTGCTTCGCGAGCTTGCCGGCCCAGGCGCTGTACTCGGCGACGCGCGCGGCATGCGCCTCTTCGTCGGCCGGCGCCTGGTAGCCGGCATCCTCGTACAGCATCAAGGCGAACGCGCGCCGGGCATCCGGTGCGGGCGCCTCGGCGGTGACCGGCACGGCCTCCCCCGCCGATTGCGTGAGCTGCGTGCCGGCGAAAACGCCCGCGGCGAGCAATACGGTCGCGGCAAGGCCCCAGCGCAAGTGGATCGTCTTCATTGAAGTCTCCTGGCGGTTGGTGGCGGGCGCCAGCAGGCCGGCCTCGCGCAGGCGCGCGACGACGCGCGCCTCGAGGTCGTCCGGCGCTTGCAGCGGCCGCGGATCGGGTGAAGTCATGAGTGCCTCCGTTCGCCGGCCGCGCAGGCAGGCCCGAGCAAGGCGCGGGCGGCGGCGCGGGCGCGCGAGAGCTGGCTCTTGGCCGTGCCTTCGGCGATACCGAGCGCGGCGGCGATCTCCGTGTGGGTGAATCCTTCAAGGTCGTGGAGGACCAGCACCGTGCGATAGCCTTCCGGCAGCTTGTCGAGCAGCGGCGAGAGGTCCTGCTCGGCAATCACTGCGGGGTCCGCGTCCGCGCGTCCCGGCAGGTCGCCGAGCGCGTCGATCGGGACCACCTCCGCGCGGGGCCGGCTCATTTCGCGCGCCACGTTGACCACGATGGCGATGAGCCAGGTCGCGAGGCTCGACTCGAAGCGGAATTCCGCGAGCCGCGAGATGCCGCGCAGCCAGGCCTCCTGGATCACGTCGTCGGGACGCGCCGGCGTGCCGGCGGACAGGCGGGCCGCCACCCGGTAGAGCCGCGGGTTCTGCCGCCGGTACAGGTCCCGGAACGCGGCCTCCTCGCGGGTCGCGAGGAAGCGGCTCACCAGGGCGCGGTCGTCGGGCTCGTTCACACCCCTATAGTGCAGCGGGCGCCGGGAAGGGTTGCATCGAAGGGGACGCACCCCTTCATAAAGAAAAGGGGTGCGTCCCCTTTACTGCTGCCAGGTGGCCTTGCGCTTCATGTCGCCCCAGCCGATCTGGGCGCCGGAGAGGAATTCGTACAGGGCGTGCAGCCGCCAGACGGACATGACCTGACGGTAACCGAAGTTCTCGAGGATGGAGACGGCGAACAGCGCGAGCACGTGCCGCGCCTTCGGGTAGGTGTGGAACGACAGCTCCTCGAGCAGCAGCGAAGTGGTCGAGAGCATCAGCCCGAGCGCGAAGGCCGCCAGCATGAATGCCAGGAAGTTCTCCGCCGTCATCAACCCCATCGCCCAGGCGATCGCCATGATGACCAGGCCCGCCACTTCCACCAGCGGGCTCAGCAGCTCGAACAGCACGAAGAACGGGAACGCGAGCCACCCGGCCGCGCCGCTGCCGCGCATGAAGCACAGCTCGCGGTTGATCCACAGGCATTGCGCAAGCCCGCGCTGCCAGCGCTTGCGCTGTTTCTTGAGCGTCTCGACGTCCTCGGGCGCGTCGGTCCAGCACACCGGGTCCGGGATGAAGGCGACGCGGTAGCGTTGCCCGCGCTTCACCAGCGTGCGGTGCAGCCGCACGATCAGCTCCATGTCTTCGCCGATCGCGTCGTGCTTGTAGCCGCCCGCCTCGACCACCGTGTCGCGGTGAAACACCCCGAACGCGCCGGACACGATCAGCATCCCGTTGATTGCGCTCCAGCCGAGCCGCCCGCCGAGGAAGGCGCGCAGGTACTCGACGACCTGCACGAGCGCGAGCGGGTTCCTCGGCAGCCCGACCTTCTCCAGCACGCCGCCGCGCACGCTGCAGCCGTTGATGATGCGCACGCTCCCCCCGCAGGCGACCGTGCGCGGGTCTTCCAGGAACGGCCGCACGACGTGCTCGAGCGCGCCGGGATCGAGGATCGAATCGGCGTCGCCGCAGTAGAAGATCGGGTAGCGTGCCGCGTTGATGCCGGCGTTGCTCGCGTCCGCCTTGCTGCCGCCATTCTCCTTGTCGATCACGCGCAGGTTCGGGTACTTCAGCGAGCGGTACACGCCGCGCACCGGCTTGGTCTTGATCTGCACCCGGTACGCTTCGGGGAACGGCGTCAGCTCGAATTCGCGGATCATGGTCGCGAGCGTGTCGTCCTTGGAGCCGTCGTTGACGATGATCACCTCGAAGTGCTGGTAGCGCAGCTGCAGCAGCGCGCGGATCGAGGTGGCGATGGTCGCCGACTCATTGTAGGCCGGCACGACCAGCGAGATCGGCATCTGCAGGTGCGAGTACACGCGCTCGGCGGCGCTCATCCCGCCCATGTAGCGGCGCAGGCGGAAGATGGCGATGAACGCGAGGCCGAGGTAGATCACGTTCAGGGCGATGAAGTAGCCGAGGAACCCCCACTGCACCGCCTCGATGAACTCGCGGAAGACGTTCACCGCAGCACCGCCTCGGCGCGTACGTGCTCGAGCATGTCGCGCGCGAACGGGTCGGTCAGGTGTTCGCGCACGGCGGCGAGTCGGTCGTCCGTCATGCCCTTGAGCTTCAGCAGCGCCTGCCCCGCGCGGTAGCGCACCCACCAGACCTTGTCGCACATCATGCGCGTCACGGTCTCGGCGTCGGCGAGCCCGCCGAGGCGGCTGTAGGCGACCGCGAGGCTCTGGCGCACCTCGGCGTCCGGAGAATCGGCGAAGCGCGCGAGTTCCGGCAGCACGCCGGGGTCGAGCACGACGGTGAGCGCCGCGGCGACGATCTCCGCGTTCTCCGGGTAACGACGCAGCAGCTCGACGGCCACCTCGCTGCCGAGCACGGCATCCACGTGCGCGAGCCAGGGCAGGAGCGGCGGGAGCTTCGCCGGCGCGATCGAGAACATGAGCGCGCGGATCGGCTCGCGCGCGATGTCGGCGCCGACGTCGGTGAGCAGGCGCGCCATCGCCTCAGCCGGCCAGCTCTCGCGCTCGGCGAGCTGGTTCATGATGCCGGGCATGGCGCGCTGCGCGTCGATGCGCACCAGCGCCGCGGCGGCGTAGAAGGAAACGAGCGCATTCTGCGAGGCGAGCTGTTCCTGCAGCGATTTCCACGACGCCGGGTCGCGCAGGTGGCCGAGCGTGCGGATCGCGAGGATGCGCCGGCCCGCGTGGCGCGCGTGGATCATCCGCCGCGCCGCCGTGTCGAAGCAGAGCCTGAGCCCGGCCGCATTCAGGCGCTCGGTCGGCTCGCCGCGCACCGCCTCGTGCAGCGCGTTCCACTCCTCCATCACGTACGGCAGGTGGCGGTGCGGCAGCGGCGGCAGGGCCGGCGATTCGTCCGGCTCCATGGCGATGCGCGCGAGCGGCGCCCGCCAGGCGGCGATCAGCCGCGCCTGCAGTCGGGCTTCGTAGTTGACGTAGCGGCGGACCGCGAGTGCCGCGAGCAACAGCAGCGCGGAGCCGAGGCCCGCGACCTCGGCGCTGCGCCAGGCGAGCGCGACGATCAGCTCAGAACCGGTGCTCGAGTCCAAGGCGCACCCGGTAGCGGTCGTAGAAGTTGCCCTGCTCGTACCAGCCGGCGTCCCAGCGGACAGCCCAGGCGACGTTGATCCAGTGGATGCCGGTGAGCGCGACGCTCTTCGTGTCGGTCACCTGCACGACGCCGGGCGCAATCGTCTCCGCCTCCTCGCCGAAGCCGACGACCAGCGCGACGCGGCTGGCGTCGCCGTAGTCGCGCGCGACGTTCAGCAGGTGGCCGAAGCTCGGGCTGCTGATGTCGGAGGTCTTGGCGACGTTCAGCGTGTAGCCGACACTGAAGGTCGCGAGGTATTTCTCGAGCGAGGCGGCGAGCGTGTCCACGTCGACCGTCGCGTGGCTCGCGTGGCGCAGGCGCAGGCCGAGGCTCCAGTCCTGCGGCAGCGGCCGGCCGGCCTCGGCGGTCACGCTCCACTCGGGCAGGATCTCGGCGTCGGGCGAGAAATCGGCGGCGAGGCTCCACGACCAGTCGTCGCCCAGGCGGTCGGACCAGGCGGCGAGGAACTGCTCGTCGCGCGTGTCGAAGCGCTCCTCGAGGTGCAGGCCGGCGAAGATGCGGCGCGCGCCGGCCAGCGGGCGAGCGTAACCGAGGGAGGCGCTTTTCCAGGCCGGGCGGTCGCCGGACAGCTCCTCGTAGCTCAGGTCCGCGAACACGCGCGAGCCGCGCTCGACGAGGCGGCGCTCCGCGATCGCCGCGCGGCGTTCGCGCGGCCAGGCGGACTGCGGAAACTGCCGCGCGGCGTCGGCGAACAGGGCATCGGCGGCCGCGAACTCGTCGAGGAGGTCGAGCGCGGTGGCATTCAGCCGCCAGACGTCCTCGTAGTCCGGCGCGCGGCGGCGCGCGTCCTCGAGGTAGGGCAGCGCCTCGCGCGGGCGCTCAAGCGCGAGCAGCGCCTGCCCCTTGCCGACCAGCCAGTCGACGTTTGCGGCGTCGAGCGCGAGCAGGCGGTCGTAGTGGGCGAGCGCCTCGGCGTGCTGGCCCGCGCGGGCGCAGGAGCGGGCCAGCGCGTCGCGCGTGTCGCTGTCTTCCGGCCTTGCCGCGACCCGCGCCTCCAGCGCCGCGTCGCAGGCCAGCGCTGCCGGCGCCAGCAATATCAACGCGATGACAAAGGGGACGCACCCCTTCGCGAATATGAAGGGGTGCGTCCCCTTCACGGCGCCCTCCCCGGCCCGATGCGGCGGCGGATGCGGGCGACAAGTTCGGCAGGGCTGAAGGGCTTGGTCAGGTAGTCGTCGGCGCCAAGGCTGAGGGCGCGCACGGCGTCGTGCTCACGGGTGCGGGAAGTCAGGATGATCACCGGCACCTTCTTCCAGGCCTCGTGCGCGCGCAGCTGCTCGAGCAGCTCGAATCCGTCCGTGTACGGCAGCATTACGTCGAGCAGGACGAGGTCCACGGCGTCGCCCTGCGCGATGCGCGCGAGTGCCTGGCGCCCGTCCGCGATCTGCTCGACGACGAAGCGCTCCTTCTCGGCCAGGTAGCCGAGCAGGTACGCCATGTGCACGTCGTCCTCGACGATGAGGAGCCTCTGACTTCCGTGTCCGTCCAAGGCCTTGACCCGAAACCGGTTTTGGCAATAGTAGGGCCCCGGGGCACCGGATTATGTGAACCGCATCCCGGAAGGACGGGCCGTGAACGACTCTCGTGACGGACGCATCGCGGAATTGGAGCGTCAGCTCGCCGAACTCGGCGAAACGCTGGCCGAGGCGCGCGCCCAGGCCGAGGCCGCCAGCCGGGCCCGCAGCGAGTTCCTGTCCAATGTCAGCCACGAAGTCCGCACGCCGATGAACGGCGTGCTGGGCATGACGACCCTGCTGCTCGATACCGACCTCGACCGCCGCCAGCGCGAATACGCGAACGTCATCCGCGCGAGCGCGGACGCCCTGCTGGTGGTGATCAACGACCTGCTCGACTACTCCAAGATCGAGGCCGGCAAGCTCGAGCTCGAGCGCGTCGAGATGGACCTGCGTGCGCACGTCGAGGAGGTCGCGACCACGCAGGCGGTCGCCGCGGCCGCCAAGAGGATCGAGCTGGTCGTCGACGTCGCGCCGGACCTTCCCGAGCGGGTGATGGGCGACCCCGGGCGGCTGCGCCAGGCGCTTGCCAACCTCGTCTCCAACGCGATCAAGTTCACCGCCGCCGGCGAGGTCTCGATCCACGTCGCGCCCGAACGCGGGCCGGTGCACGACCTGGTCCGCCTTTCCGTGCGGGACACCGGCATCGGACTCACGCCCGAGCAACAGGCCAGGCTGTTCCGTCCGTTCGCGCAGGCGGACGCCTCGACCGCGCGCCGGTACGGCGGCACGGGACTCGGCCTCTCCATCGTCAAGCGCCTCGCCGAGCTGATGAGCGGCGAGGTCGGCGTCGTGAGTGCGCCGGGCGCCGGCTCGACGTTCTGGTTCACCGCGCGCCTGCCGGCCTGCGAGCGCGCGGCCGCGGCGGCCGTGGCATTCGAGGACGAACCGACGCCGGTACCGGCGGACGGCCGTCGCGTGCTGGTCGTGGACGACAACGACACGAACCGCCGCGTGATCGGGGAGCTGCTCGCCGGCGCCGACTACGACGTCGAGACCGCCGCCTCCGCCATCGAGGCGCTGTCCGTGCTGCAGCGCGCCGCCGAGACCGGTGCGCCCTTCCAGGCCGTCGTGACCGACTACCGCATGCCGGGCATCGACGGGCTCGAGCTCGCGCGGCGGATCCGCGCGACGCCGGCGATCGAGGCGACGCGCCTGGTGCTCTACAGCTCGATCGACGACAAGTCGGGCCGGCAGGAATTGCGCGAACTCGGCTTCGCCGGCCATCTCTCCAAGCCAATGCGGCGCGCGGAACTGCTCGCGACGCTCGAGCGGGTGCTTTCGCACGCGGCGCTCGAGTTCACCCAGCGGCTGCGCGCGATCGTCACGCGCGACGTCATCGTCGAGGACCACCAGCGCCGCGGTCGCACGGTGCTGCTGGTCGAGGACAACGCGACCAACCGGCGCGTGGCGGAACTGTTCCTCGAGCGTGCCGGCTGCGACGTCGTGCAGGCCGTCGACGGCGGCGAGGCGCTGGCGGCGCTGAAGGAACGGCGCGTCGACCTGGTGCTGATGGACGTGCAGATGCCGGTAATGGACGGCCTGGAGGCCACGCGCCGCATCCGGCAGGAGGTCCCGGGCGGCGCGCGCGTGCCGATCGTCGGCCTCACGGCCAGCGCGCTGAAGGAGCAGGCCGAGGCCTGCCGCGCCGCCGGCATGGACGACGTGATCGCAAAACCCATTGATCGCGCGCACCTCGACGCGGTGCTCGAGCGTTTCGCGCCGGCGCTCGGCACGCGTACCGGTCGGCACGTGGTCCGCCCGCGGGCGATGCCTGCGCAGGGAGCCGCGGGTACGGCGGAGATCTCGGTCGACCGCTTCCGCGAGGTGACCATGGGCGATACGACGCTCGCACGCGGCCTCGTGGAGAGCTTCACGCATAGCGCGCAGCAGGCCTGCGCCGACCTCGAATCCGGCCTCGGCCAGGGCGACTACCAGCTCGCGAAGCGCGCGGCGCATACGCTCGCCGGGGCGAGCGCGAACATGGGCGCCGCGCGGCTCGAGTCGCTCGCGGCGGCCATGGAACAGGCAGCGGACCAGGGCGACGCCGTCACGTTGCGGCCCCTCGTCGAGGCCGCCCGCCTGCGCTGCGACGCCGCCGTCGCCGAGCTCAAGACGTTGACTGGAGGGGTCTGACCCCTTGACGGGGCGCAGATACCTTCGTCAAGGGGTCAGACCCCTTCACTTCGATCTAGCGCTGGCGGCGGGCCGGCAGGGTGACGAACGTGCGTTCGCGGACGCCGACCTCGACGCGCATGCGGCCGTCGTCCGGCACGGTCCAGGGCAGCGGCACGTTGTCGGGCACCACGCGGATCTCGTGCTCGCCGGCGACGACCGACGGGAACTCGAATCGACCCTCGGCATTGGTGCGCGCGGGGAAGCGGCCGTTGAGCAGGACGACGACGTTCGGCGCGCCGCGCTCGCCGGCGTCCATGCGGCCGTTGTCGTTCTCGTCCAGGAACAGGAAGCCGTGCACGCTGCCCGAGCCCACGCCCGCGCCGGCGGCGCCGAGCGGCGCGGCCCGCGAGCCGGCCTGCCATTCGTAGCGGACGGACACGAAATAGCCCTGGTCGTCGGTGCGCCGCTCGTCGAACAGCGGCAGGTCGTCGATCGGCGAGGTTACTCCTAGCGGCGCGCGCCAGGTGTTCTGGCTGACGTAGTAGTTGGCGCCCAGCGACCAGCCGCGCGCGAACCGCCAGTTCAGGGCGATGGTCGCGAGGATGTTGTCCGTGCGCTCGACCCCGTCCACGTTGTCCCAGCGCGCGTTGACGTCGACCGCCAGGTTGCTGCGCAGGTCGCCGCCGCCGTTGACGGCGAGGCCGAGCGTGGTCGCGGACTCGTCGGCATAACGGTCGCGGCCGACGATCAGCGAGCTGCCGAGCCGCGTCCCGGCCGGCGTGTCCCAGGTCTGGTTCAGCGTCAGTTGCGCGCGGTCGCGCAGGTCGTCGGTGGAATAGTCCGCCTGCGCACGGCCGATGCCGAAGCCGTTGACGAGATCGACGAAGCCGAACGCCGACCAGGCGGTCGTGTCGTCCTGGCGGACGTTGCCGCCGCCGCCGAGCCCGAGCCGGCGCGACACCTGGTAGCGCGCATAGCCCGTGCCGAAGAGGGTCGAGTCGCCCCCGCCCTCCACCGGCGCCAGGTAGTCGGCGCCGCCGTCGACCGTCCAGCGGCGGTTCCCGAACGCCGCCCGGTAGTAGCCGCCCTGGAAATTGCTGGCCATGGCCTGGTGGCCCCACTGCAGGTCCGGGTCGAAGCGGAAGGCGCCGAACGTGTGCCGGATGCGGCCACGCTCGATCACCGAGTCCAGCCAGGCGCCCGTCCCGGCATCCGCGCCGACGGGCGAGCTCTGCACCAGGTTGAGTTGCGCACGCAGGTCGGGCTCGCCCCAGCCGACGGCCGCGAACACCGATTGGCCCGAGCGGATGTCCGTCGAGTGGCGCGGCCCGAGCCCGAGGCTTACGTCCTTCGCGTCCACGGCCTGCACCGCCGCCGACCACGATCCGCTGCCGTTCCACTGCGCGCCGGCGGACATCTGCTCGCCGCCGAGGTCCTCGAACGTGGGGACGTAGATGCCGGCCAGCAGCCCGGGGCTGCCGAACGAAGCGTGCAGCTGCAGTGCGCCGGCCTTGCGCCACTCGACCGCCATGCCGTCGTGCAGGGTCGAGGGCACCCAGAAGCGCTGCTGCCGGCGCGCCAGGTCCACGGCCGGCGTGCTGCTGACGCCGACCGCGTTGTTGACCAGCCAGCGGCCGTTCATCGGCATGCCGATCTGGAACAGGCTCACCGTGTAGCCGGTACCGCTCGCGTTGGCATAGCCGTCGGAGCTGCGCAGGTTCGCGTCGAGCGTAATGGCGCCGTGGTTCGGCGTGTCGAGCATGCCGGACAGGCGCAGCCCGTGCTCGTCCTGGTCGAGGCCATCGCGGCTGACGCGGCTGGTGATCGCCTCGGCGCGGAACGTGCGCGACCAGCCGTCCGGGTCCATCAACCCCGGGTCGCCGAAGGACACGTCCGCCGCCAGGCCGCCGCCGTCGATCAACCGGTCCTGGTAGACCGGGGGCGGAGCGGCGGACGCCGCTTCCTGGTCAGCCCGCGCGCCCAGCGCGCCGGTGCCGAGGATCAGCAGGCAGGCGACATGTCGGGCGCGCGCATCCACTATTCAAACAGCTGGTTGATCTCGAGGCGCTGCGCGCTGCCCCACTCGAGCACGCCTTCGATGGTGACCGGGAATTCGATCTCGGCGATCGTCTCGGGCTCCTCGGACGCCGTCAGCGCGATGGCGCGCGTTTCGAGCGGGAGGATCGGCAGCGTCGACGGCTCGAACTCGAGCCGCCGGCCGCTCGCGTCGGTACCGCGCAGGAACCCGGCGAGCCGGCCGTGGGCATTGCCGAGGTTGTTCACCCGGAGGACAGGCAGCATCCGCCCGTTGACGTCGGACACGGCCGCGCCGACCACCTGCAGTTCCGGTGCCGCGTCGCCGACGCGCACGTAGACGATCACGCCGATGCGGCCGCTGACCGGCAGGTTCAGCCCGTCCGCGCCGCGCGCCACCTGCTCGTCGCCTTCGATCATGATCGCGAAGCGACATTCGCGCGCCGGCGTGCCGGCGGGCGGGGTGACCTCGAAGCGGAAGCGATAACGCCCGCCGGCCGGGACTTCGAGTTCGTGGCGCTCGATCGCGACCCACGGGCGGCAGCTCTTGAACGCGAGTTCGTCGGTGAAGTGCACCCCGGCGCTCTCGTCCAGCGTCCAGTCCGCCGTGCGGAAGTGGAAGGTCGAGGGCGTTCCCGAGGCGTTGGTGATCTCGATGACCTGCCGCGTGCTCTCGCCCGGCTGGACGTCGAGTTCGAAGCGCGGCGGCGAGACCGCGGCGGAGAAATCCTGCGCGCCGGCGGCCGGCGCGAGGCAGGCCGAGGCGCAGAGCAATGCGCACGCGGCGCGGGGGATGAATCGGTTCATGAGGTTCAGTCCACGTCGATCTCGAAATGGAAGTTGAGGGGCTGCGTGGCGCGCAGCTCCCGGCCGCTCGCCTCGATGTCGAGTTGCAGCCGGTCTTCGAGGAAGGGCGTCGCGATCGCGCCCTCGAACACGAGCACGCGCTGTCCCGGCGTCGCCTGGCCGGACAACAGCCGGCCCTGCGTGCGCCAGGCAAGCCGCACGCCCGGCGTCGACTGCTCGGGCAGCACCAGGTAGACGCGCCCGGTCCTGCTGCGCCAGGCGCCGACGTCGAGCCGGAGCGCGACGCCGAGCGTACCCTGCAGGGTGTCGTCGCCGTCGCGCGACGGGACGGCGCTGCGCCAGCCGAGCAGCGCGGTCGATTCGCGCGGCAGCGAGGCGCTGTCGTCGAGGCGATACGTCGCGGCGGCTGCCGGCGCGGCGGCCAGCGCCAGGGCGAGCACGAGCACCGCGCCGAGCGCGAGGGCGACCCAGGCATTCATGGCGCACTCAGGGTGTAGGTCACCCGGCCGGTGTACGTGCCCGCGGCGCGCACGGCCGAGTTGAGGAACGAGTAGCTGTGGCAGCTTTCCGCCCACTGGTTGCGGCTGATCGTGCCGATCGTCAGGCTGCCGCCTGCGGGAAACGTGCCCGCCGGGAACGGCTGGGCGCCGCTGTCGCCGTTGCCGCTGCTGTTCCAGCGGATCTGCGAGAACGGGATCGTCTGGCCGCCGGCACTGGTCAGGTTCGCGGGAACGCTCGCCACCAGCGTCGCGGTCGCCGAGCCCGCGTTCGAACTCGTGCTGCGGTAGAAACCGCCGACGTAGAGTTCCCCGGGCAGGTCGCAGAACGCGTAGTTGTCGAGCAGGCTGATCGAGGCCGTGCTGTTGGTGGTCATGGCCTGCGCCGTGCCATTGCCGACCTGCGCGGCCGGGACCGTGACCGATACGACGTTGACCGTGCCGTTGACGGCGGGCGAGCCGCCCTGGTTGTAGGTCCCGCCGTTGAAGGTGCCGACGCCGACCTGCAGGTAGATCGTGCGCGGGCTGCGCGGCGAGATGCTGATCGTGTAGGCCTGCGCGCTCAGCGCACAGGCGAGGAGCGCCACCCCGGCGACGAGGCCGGGACCGGTCTTCCTGCGCTGCATGGCTCTTTTCACGTCGTCTCCAGCGACCGGTGAGCGGACCCGGCGCCCTCGCGGGCGCCGGGCCGCCGACCCTGCTTACGGCAGGGAAGCCGTGTAGGTCACCCGGCTGTTGTTGGTGTTGACGCCGCCGTACGTACCCGACTCGATCACGTCGGTGTTCGCGTAGCTGTACGTCCACGTCGCCGCCTGGTTCACGACGCCGCCCGTCGCGGCCACCGCCACGCCGGCCGAGGCGCCGTTGGCGAGCACCGGCGCCGGCAGCGACGGGTTGCTCGAGGCGGTCGTGATCTGCGTCCAGTTGATGGCGCCGGCGGAGCCGTTGCCGAGCGGGCCGCCCGTCGTCGCCTGCAAGGTCACGTTGCCGCCGTTGCCGAGCACCCGCGCCGTGACCGAACCCGCGCCGAGGTCGCCGCCCGTGCCGGCGACCGGCGTCGCATTGCCGACGTTGGCCGCGGGAACGCTGAAGCTCACCAGGTCAACCGGCGCGCCCGAGGTGCCGACGCGCAGCGACAGGAAGCGCGGGATCGTGATCTGGAAGTCGACGCGCGCGCTGGTGTTGAGCGCACCGGCGCCGGTCTGGAACGTCGACTCGGCGTTCGCGCCGATCGGGGCCGCGAGCGCCGCGAGCAACGCCACGTGGCCGAGTCGCTTGAGCAGGGATTTATTCATGGGGGAAAGACTCCTGGGGTAAGAACAAGGGGAATCAGGGCACGGCGATGCGCGCGCGTTCGCTGGGGCGAACCGCGGTCGCGGTGAGGTCGTTCGGAAAATGGGCGCAAGCCGGCCCATGCAGGCGAAGTAGCCGCATTCACGAGACTCCGTTGCCACCACGAGAAACGCCGTCGCCAACCGTGGCAAGCGGAACTCGTAAATCAGCCAGGCGAGGCGTTCACCTCGCGCCGGACATCGCGGAATCCGATCCACCCCTGCCCGGTGGAGTCAAAGTACCGGTTCGGCAGGGGCATAATGCGTGTGGAATTTCACAATTCATGGCCGGCGCATCGGGGCTTTAGCAGATAAAGCGCGACGCGCGTCGCAGGTTCGCCGCGATTCACGCAAAGGCACGGATCGCGTGGTACTGGACGAAGGCCGCCAGCGCCAGCAAGAGCGAGGTCGGCAATCCGCGGTACAACAGGTTCGTGAACATCTCCATCTCCTTGATTTTCATGTCATAAGCCGGTGTTCGCCCCCGGCGGCGGGGGCGGCATTCTCTACGCCGCGTTGCGGCGCAACTGTGCGCGGCACCGCATTTCCGCGTGCTCGTTCGCTTTCTGCGCTTCGGCGGCGAGGCCCTCTGCCTCGAGCGCGCGCGCCGTGAGCCGCCAGTTGTGCGGGCTCGCCGGCTTGAGGTCGGTTCGCTCCGCGGCCAGCGCCCGAGCCGTGCGGCCCTCGCCCGCGGCGAGCGCGGCGCCGATCGTCATCAACTGCACCAGGTCGCGCTGCGCGTGACTGCCGCCGATGCGGAACGAACGGCTGCGCACCGCCAGCAGCTGTGAGAGCGCATCGCCCGGCCGGCCCGCGGCCATGGCGACGATCGCGAGCGCGATCGGCATGCCCACCACGCGCGTGTTCTCCGCGTTCGTGCCGATGCCTGCGGCGGCCCGTTCGATCGTCGTCAGCATCCGGGCCGTGTCCTGCTCACGGCCTGCGAAGGCGCAGGCGAGCAGCGCGTGCAGGTCGTTGAATATGTAGAAGCCGCCCTCGCCCACCTGCGACCAGCAGTCGGCGAGCGGGGCCCAGCGGTCGCCGACGGCGCCGCCGCTGAGCTGGATGCGCGCCAGCAGCTGCGAGGCGTCCACGAGTTCGAGCGCGACGGCGGTCGGCTTCGGGTGCACCAGCGCATCGTAGGTGCCGAGCGCGGCGGTGAAGTCGCCGAGGTCGAGCTGGTGCACCGCCAGGTGCCACCAGTTGTGGAATGCGAGCGCGCTCTCCGCCCAGTCGGGCGACGTGGCGTTCAGCCAGGCCGTGCCGTCGTGGATGCGTCCCTGCATCTCGAACACGTGCTGCACGGCGTGCACTGCCCAGGGATCGCGCGGATTCAGGTCCAGTGCGCGGCGGCCGGTGTCCTCGGCGCGCTCGTAGTGCCCGGTCTCCTCGAGGCCGAACGCGTGCATCCCGAGCAGGTAGCCGTAGCCCGGCACGTCGGCATTCCAGTGCGGCAGCACCTGCGCGACGTGGTCGCGCAGCAGGATCGAGTCGCCGAGGTTGAAGTCGGTCACGTGCGCGGCCTGGATCGCCAGCAGGTCGCGCGGGTGTTCGACGGCGATGGCGCCGTAGAGCTGCGCGGCGCGCTCGAAGCGGCCCTGCGCCCAGGCGGTGGCGGCGGCGACGTGCGCGCGCTCGCGGGCGGTCGCGCGATCGCCCACGCGTTCGAGCGCGGCGGCGCTCGCCTCGATCAGCGGCAGCGCCCCGTGCTCCGAGGACATCACCGCGAGGTCGGCGCGCAGCGCGTGCGCCATCGCGAAGTCGGGATCCTCGGCGAGCGCCTCGTCCAGCGTGGCAAGCGGGTTGCCGACATAGCCCAATGTCTCGTTGGCCGCCTGTTCGTACTTGGCGAGCGCCGCGGCGCTCGCGGTGGAAACCGGAAGGCCGCGCGAATCGGTGAGCTTCATGTCGAGTCCTCGGGTGTCGGGGGAATTCACGGGGGCCTTTGTACGCACCCGCCGTGAATCTCCCGTCAGCCCCGGCGTGAAAGTCCCGTGAAAATCTTGTGCATCTTAACTTATTGATTTGTATGGTAATATATGGGGGCGCGCACCTTCGCAGGGTGAGGGTAACCTTCGATCGGCGTAGGCTGGCGGGCCATGTTGCGGCTGCGCTTGCTGGGTGGATTCGAGCTCAGGGGCCCGGGGGACCGGCTGATTCGCATCACCGCGCGCAAGACGCGCGCCCTGCTCGCCTACCTCGCGCTGCAGAACGGCGTGCCGCAGGGACGCGACCGGCTCGCGGCGCTGCTCTGGGAAGACACCGAGGCCGAGCTCGCGCGCTCCAGCCTGCGCCAGGCGCTGACCGCGCTGCGCCGTGCCCTGCCGGCGAGGCTGCACGCGCTCATCGAAGCGGACGCGCAGCAGGTCGCGCTCAACCTCGCACTCGTGCAGGTCGACGTACATCGCCTGCGGAGCCTGCTCGCCGAATCGACCGCCGATTCGCTGCAGGCCGCGCGCAAGCTGGCGGCGGAACCGCTGCTCGACGGCTTCGAAGCGCGATCCGGCGCATTCGAGGAGTGGGCGGCCGCCGAACGCCGCCAGCTGCACCGCGAACTCGCGGCCGCGGCGACGCAGCTCGCCGCGCTGCGCCGCGAGGCCGGCGACGCGGACGGCGAGATCGAAGCGCTCGGCTGGCTGCTCGCGCTCGAGCCGCTCGCCGAAGCGGCGCACCGCGAACTGATGGGCGGCTTCGCGCGCGCCGGGCGTTACACCGAGGCGCTGCGCCAGTACCAGCTGCTGCGTACGCTGCTGCGCCGCGAGCTCGACCTCGCGCCCGATCCCGCGACCGAGGCGCTGTACCGTGAGCTCATGAAGAAGCGCCGCGCCGGCGCCGCCGGACCGCTGTACGCCCTGCCCGGCGCGGAGCCCCAGGACGCCGTCGCCGCGGCGCTCGCCGCCGAGACCGCCGAAGCCGCCGCGCCCGGCCCGGCCGACGATCGCGTGCTGCAGACGGGGGTCGTGCTGGCGATGCGCCTGCCCGGGCTCGCCGCGCAGCGCCGCGCGCTCGACCCGGAGGAAGCGCGCGAACTGGCGCAGCGCCTGCAGTCACGGTTCGACGAGACGGTCGTGCAGCACGGCGGCGTTTCCGACCGGCTCTCCGGGGACCGGCTGGTCGCAGTGTTCGGCCTCGAGAACCTGCGCGGCAACGAGCCGCAGCGGGCGCTGCGCGCCGCGCAGGCCCTGGTGCATGCGATCGGCGCCAGCGACCTCACGCCCGGCGCGCCGGCGGCGGGCATCGCGCAGGGCGCGCTGCTGCCGACGCGCATCGACGGCCCCTTTCCGCTCTCCGGCGAAGCCGTGACGGAAGCCGAGGCGCTCGCGGACCGCGCGGTCGCGGGCGAGGTGCTGCTGTCCGCGGGCCTCAGGCGCTCGCTCGGCACGCACGGACTGCCGTTCGTCGGCCGGGTCGCGGAGCTCGCGATGATGAACACCCTGCTCGACCGCTGCGTCGCGACGCGCCGCGGCCGGACGATCGTCACGCGCGGCGAGGCGGGCATCGGCAAGACCCGCCTGCTCGAGGCGCTGCTCGACGGCGCGCGCGCGCGGGGTGTCGCCTGCCACCGCGTGCAGGCGCTCGACTTCGGGCAGGTCAAGGCGCGCCGCCCGCTCGCGGCGCTTTTCGCAAGCCTGCTCGGCGTCGCGGCGGACGCCGGCCCCGCCGAGCGCCGCCGAGCCGTCGCCGAGGCGATCGAGTCCGGCCGGCTGGCGGCGGAGAGCGTCCTTGATGCGAGCGGGCTGGTCGGCGCGCCGCTCACCGCCGAGGAGGCTTCGATCGAGCGCAACGTCGATCCGCAGGCGCTCGAGCACGGCCGCATGGCCGTCGTCCGGCGGCTCGTCGAATCCGCCTGCGCACGCACGCCGCTGCTGCTGGTCATCGAGGACCTGCACTACGCGGACAGCGAGGAAGCCGCGCGGCTCGGCGAACTCGCGGCCTCCGTCGCGGCGCAGCCGGCGATGCTGGTGTTGTCGACGCGCCCCGACCAGGACCCGATCGACGCTACCTGGCGCGCGCGGGCGCGCGGCTGCCCGCTGACGACACTGGACCTGGCGCCGCTCAGCGACGAGGAGGCGCGCGAGATCGCGGCCGGCCATGCAGGCCTCCCGGCGGCCGTCGTCGACGGGTGCATCCGCCGCGCGCAGGGCCATCCGCTGTTCCTAGACCAGCTCCTGCGCGCGGCGGCAGCGGGCGAGACCGCGATGCCCGCGTCGGTACAGGCGCTCGTGCTCTCGCGCGTGGAGAAGCTCGACCGCGCGGACCGGCAGGCGCTGTTCGCCGCGTCCGTGCTGGGACTGCGCTTCCCGCGCGAGGCGCTGGCCGCGATGCGGGACGCAGCTGGCGTCGCGCCCGACGGCCTCATCGACGCCGGCCTGCTCCAGTTCGAGGGCGACGAGATCGCCTTCGCGCACGCGCTGGTACGCGAGGCGGTGTACGGATCGTTACTCAAGTCGCGGCGCCGCGAGCTGCACGCCGAGGCGGCCGCGTGGTACGCCGGCCGCGACCCGGGCCTGCGCGCGGGGCACCTCGCGGAGGCCGGCGATCCCGCCGCCGCGCGCGCCTGCATCGAGGCGGCCGAGGCCGAAGCGGAGTCGCTGCGCTTCGACCGCGCGCTCGAGTACGCCGGTCGCGCCTGCATGCTCGCGCACGAGCCCGAAGACCTCTGCCTGTCGCGCTGCCTGCTCGGGGAGCTGCAGACGCGCATGGGCCACACGCACGATGCGATCGCGACGCTGCGCGAGGTGACGGAGCTCCGGCCTGACCCGCTGGTCGAAGCGCGCGCGCGGCTCGCGCTCGCCAACGCGCTCAGGATCCTCGACCGGTATGACGAGGCCCACGCGGTGCTAAGCCGCGCGGAGTCCGCGCTCGCAGGGCACGACCGGCCGGAGCTGCTGGCGCGGATCTGGGGGCTGCGCGGCAACATCCACTTCCCGCGCGGCGAGATCGAGGACTGCCTGATGGCGCACGAGCGGGCGCTCGCCTTCGCGCGCCGCGCCGGGTCGGCGATCGACGAGGCGCGCGCGTTCGGCGGCGTCGGCGATGCGCTCTACCAGCGCGGCCGCATGAAAGGCGCGCGCGACCATTTCCGGCAGTGCGTCGCCGAGGCGCGCCGGCACGGCGCCGTCGGCCTCGCGCTGGCCAACGCGCCGATGCTGGCCGTCACCCGCGCGGTCTGCGGCGAACTCGGCGAGGCGCTCGAGGACTGCACCGCGATCGTGGCCGAGGCCGCGCGCTTCGGCGACCTGCGCTCGGAGCTGCTGACGCGGGACATCGAGTCGATGCTGTCGCTGTACCGCGCCGACTACGAGCGCATGCGGCGCGCGGCCGAGCGGGGCCTCGCGCTCGCACGCCAGCTTGGCGCACGGCGCTTCGAGGCGGAGCTGATGACGCTGCAGGGCCACTGCATCGGCGAGCTGGGCGGGTCGGCGGACGCGCAGGTGCTGCTGCAGCGCGCCTCCGCGCTCGCGCTCGAGGTCGCGCGCACCTACTGCGGGCCCTGGTGCCTCGGCGTGCAGGCGCTGCACACGCCGAACGCAGAGCGCGCGCGCGAACTGCTCGTCCAGGGCGAGGCGCTGCTCGCGGCCGGCTGCGTGAGCCACAACCACCTGGAGTTCCGCCGCGTCGCGATGGAGTACTGGCTGCGGCGCGGCGAGGCCGGCGAGACCCGGCGCCATGCCGCGGCGCTCGCCGACTACACGCGCGACGAACCGCTCGCCTGGAGCAGCCTGGTCATCGACCGCGCGCGGTTCCTCGCCGACCGCCTGGAGGACGCCAGGCGCCCCGACCTGCCCGCGCGCCGCGAAGCGCTGCTGCGCGACATCGAAGCCGCCGACTTCCGGTGGCTGCTACGCGGCCTGTAAGGGGGTCGCACCCCATTTCCGGAAAAGGGGTGCGTCCCCTTTTCTACATCGTGACGGTGACGGGCGAGTCGAGCGTCAGGCCGACGACGGTGCCGGCGGGCAGCACGACTTCCTTGCCGGTCTTCTTGGCAGCCGCGGTGCCGGCCGCCGCGCCGATCAGCGCGCCGATCACCTTGCCCTTGTCGCTGTCGATCTGGTGACCGACCACGCCGCCCGCGACCGCGCCGCCGGCGATCTTCGCCGTGTCGCCGGCCTTGTCGCTCTTGTCGGCGACCTGCGTGATGCGCGCGCTGATCGGGCGGTCGCCGCCGGACGACGTGAGGCTGTCGAATGTGAGCCCCAGCGTCGGCTTGCCGCCGATCGTCTTGCTGCCCGAGATTACTTCCGTGACCGAGCCCTGCACCGGCGCGCCCGCCTTCGCGACCACCTTGCCGTCCACGATGACGTCGCTGGTGAGGTTGCCGGTGATCCGCTGCCCGACCTTCGCGTGCTTGGTCGAGATCTCCGCGGGCAGCTGCACCGAGAGCGAGGTGCCCGCCGGGATCACGTAGTCCCGCGGCCCGGCCGCGACCGGCGCGGGCTTCGGCTTCTCCGGCGCCGGCTTCGGCGCCGCGGCCGGCGGCCTCGACACCGGCTTCGGCTGGCTGGCCTTGGCAAGCGCCGCCTCGCGGTCGGCCAGTTCCTTTTCCTTCTCCTTCAGCGCGAGCTCCGCTTCCCGGCGCGCCAGTTCTTCTTCACGCGCCTTCAGCGCGTCCGCCTCCTCGGCGGCGGCCTGGGCGGCCGGGTCGTCCGCCGCGACCGGCTCTTCCGCGGGCTTCTTGCCGCAGGCGGAGAGCGCGAGCGCGGCGAGCGCGGCCGGGATCAAAAGGTGGGATGTTCTCGAGGGCATGTTCCTTGTCTCCGTGTGCACTCCCTGGTTTGGGTCTGCCGCTACGGCTTCAGGAACTCGATGCGCTGGTACAGCGCCTCGAGTTCCGGCACGAACTGGTTCCAGTTCGCGCTCTGCGCGTCGTAACGCCAGTCCGGAGGCGCGAGCTTCTCGACCCGCAGCTCCGTCTGCAGCAGATAATAATGCTTGCCGCGCGCGACCACAGCCATCCCGCGCCAGGAGTCGTTGCGCTGGACTTCGTAGCTGTCCTTGGTCGAGAGGCCGAGCGGGGAACTGTTCGGCAGGTGGGCGACGGCGATCCAGGCGGGCTGGCCGGCGATCATTCCGGCCTCGTCGCGCAGCACCTTCGCGTCCGGGATGCCGGACTGGAAGAAGCGCGGGAAACCGAGGTCGCGGAACCAGTCGGCCAGGTGGCCGGTCGGGTCCGAGGCGTTCGAGCCGATCGTCCCGTCCTTGTCCTGCATGTAGAGCAGGCCGTTCAGGCGGCCGGTCATGTCGATGAAGGAGACGGCGCCGGCGTTGTTGTTCTCCGGCTGCCGGCCGTCGGAGACGATCGGCTCGTCCGGAAACGGGGACTTCATCTTGAACAGCTTGCCCGGCGCGAGATAGACGCCGTCCTTGTACCGGCCGTACAGGTGACCCGCCGCCGTCGTCGCGGCCAGCAGGAAAGGGGCCGCCAGCACGGCGACGACAACCGCTAACTTGTTCATAAGCCTCCCAGTTTGACCCTTGGGCATCCCGAACCCGGGCTGCCGGCCTTGGTGGGACAAGGACAGGCCGGCGGTAGTTTCACGAAGGGGACGCACCCCTTCACGAATATGAAGGGGTGCGTCCCCTTCGTTCCCAGGCCTCGATGGCGGGCAGGCGGGAGAGCAGGTAGCCGAGCTCGTCGAGGCCGTTCAGCAGGCAGTGCCGCGCGAAGGGATCGATCTGGAATGCGGCGACCTGCCCGCCCGGGAGCCGGACCTCGCCGGCAGCCACGTCGATCGTGACCTCCGCGCCGGGGTGGGCCAGCAACCAGGCATGCGGCCCGGCCTCGACGCGCGCCGGCACGAGCCCGTTCTTGAGCGCGTTGGTGAAGAAGATGTCGGCGATCGACGTGCTGATCACCGCACGGAAGCCGTAGTCCCGCAGCGCCCAGGCCGCGTGCTCGCGCGACGAACCGCCGCCGAAATTCGGCCCGGTGACGAGGATCTCGCAACCCGCCGCCGCCGGCCGGTTCAACGCGAACTCCGGCCGCGGACGTCCGGCCGCGTCGAAGCGCCAGTCCGCGAACAGCCTGTCGGCGAACCCGCCCCCGCTGGTCGTCGTGAGGAAGCGCGCCGGGAAGATCTGGTCCGTGTCGATGTCTGACTCCGGCAGGACGACCGTGCGCGAGCGGATGAGGCGGACCGGTTCCATCAGCGCACGAACTCCCGCGGGTCGCTCACCCGTCCGGTCACCGCCGCGGCCGCCGCCGTTACCGGGCTCGCGAGCAGCGTGCGCACGCCCTGCCCCTGCCGGCCCTCGAAGTTCCGGTTGCTGGTGCTGACCACGTATTCGCCCGGCCGCGCCGTGTCGCCGTTGATGCCGACGCACATCGAGCAGCCCGACTCGCGCCACTCGGCGCCCGCCTCGGCGAATACCCGGTCGAGGCCTTCCGCCTCGGCGGCTGCTTTCACGGCCTGCGACCCCGGCACCACGAGCACACGCAGCCCCTTGGCGATCCGCCGGCCACGCAGCACCGCCGCGGCGGCGCGCAGGTCAGGCAGCCGCGCGTTCGTGCAGCTGCCGATGAACACGACCTGCACCGGGCGGCCGAGCAGCTTCTGCCCTGCCTCCAGCCCCATGTAACGCAGGGCCGCGTCGTCCCCTGAGGGGATCTCGCCGTTGATCGGCATCACCATGCCCGGATTCGTGCCGTAGGTGATCATCGGACCCACGGACGCTGCATCGATCGCGACTTCGCGATCGAAAGCCGCGCCCGGGTCGCCGGCCAACGCGCGCCAGCCCTCGACCGCGCGCTCGAACGCCTCACCTTGCGGCGCCCGCGGCCGCCCGCGCAGGTAATCGAAGGTGGTCGCGTCCGGCGCGACCATCCCCGCCCGCGCGCCGGCTTCGATCGACATGTTGCACACGGTCATGCGCCCTTCCATCGGCAGCGCGCGGATCGTCGCGCCGCGGTACTCGATCGCCTGGCGCGCGCCGCCGCCCACGCCGATCCGGCCGATGATCGCGAGCACGAGGTCCTTGGCGCCGACGCCGCGCCCGAGTTCGCCCTCGACCGTGATCCCGAGCGTCTTCGGCTTGCGTTGCAGCAGGCATTGCGTCGCGAGCACGTGGCCGACTTCCGTCGTGCCGATGCCGAAGGCCAGCGCACCGAAGGCGCCGTGCGTGCTGGTATGGCTGTCGCCGCAGACGATCGTCATGCCCGGCTGCGTGAGGCCGAGTTCGGGGCCGATCACGTGCACGATGCCGCGCCGCGCGTCGCCGAGCCCGAGCAGTTCGATGCCGTGCTCGCGCGCGTTGCGCTCCATCTCGCCGATCTGCCGCGCGGCCGATTCGAGCCGGATGGGCACGCGGCCGAATACCTGGGCGCCGTCCGTGGGCACGGCGTGGTCCAGCGTCGCCAGCGTCCGTGCGGGCCAACGTACGCCGAGGCCCCGCGCCTTCAACATCGCGAACGCCTGCGGCGAGGTGACCTCGTGCGTCAGGTGCAGGTCGATGGCGAGCACCGCTGGCGTTTCGGGCGTCTCCGGCACGACCTCGTGGGCCTGCCAGACCTTGTCGAACAGGGTCTTCCCGCTCATCGGCTGCAGCCCTTCCCCATGTATACCGTACCCTCCGCCAATACCGATATTGCCGCCCTGTTCGGGCTGAGAGTATGATCGCCTGGCCCGATTTGTATACAACGACGGGGGTTTCCATGCCGCTGCTCACGCGCCAGACGACGGTCCTCGGGCTTGCGATCACGGCGGTACTGGCCGCCTCCCAGGCTGCCGCCCAGACGGCTCCCGGGGAGCTCCCGGAGGTGGTGGTCACCGCGCGCCAGCGCGCCGAACGCATCGAGGACGTCCCGGCGACGGTCCGGGCGTTCACCGAAGCGGACATCACCTCGGCGGGCATCGAACGCCCGACCGACTTCATCGAGCTGACGCCGAACGTCTCGCAGGTGCAGACGGCGGAGGCCGGCGACATGCAGGTCGTCATCCGCGGCATCAACACCGGCCGCGACGCCGAGACCAACTTCGCGCTGGTCGTGGACGGCGTGCTGCAGACCAACCCGAACGCGCTCAACCAGGAACTCAACGGCATCACGCAGATCGAGGTGCTGAAGGGCCCGCAGGGCGCCATCTATGGCCGCAACGCGCTCGCCGGCGCGATCATCATGACCACCCGCAAGCCGCCGGAAGAGGCGGCGTTCGAGGTCGGCGCCGGCTACGGCAGCGACAACAGCTACAAGGGCGACGTGTACTTCGGCGGCCCGCTCGGCGACAACGCCCGGGCCAGCCTCTCGCTCTACACGCGCAGCACCGACGGGCAGTGGAACAACACGCTGCTCGGCTGCGACGACTGCGTGGACTACTTCGAGGAGAGCGGCGCGATCGGCCGCCTGACGTTCGACGCCGCGGGCGGCAGCTTCGACGTCAAGGCGAAGGCCTCGACGGTCGAGTCGGGCGCCATCAACTTCAACGCCGCGGTGTCCTTCTTCGAGGCCGCGGCAATCTTCGGCGCCCCGCCCTTCGACGAGGACCCGAACGACCACGGCTTCTTCTACACCAACAACATCATTCCCGAGAACGAGCAGGACAACCTGAACTTCTCGATCAAGGGCGACTGGGAAGTCGGCGACAACACGCTGACCGGCGTGTTCGCCTACAACGACCAGACCAACTATTTCCTGACCGACGGCGCGAGCGACGCGTTCTTCCTGTACGCCCTGACGCCCTCGTGCTCGGAGTCGTTCGCGGCGCGGCTCGCGGACACCCCGCTGCCGCCGCCGTTCAACTACGGCAACCCGCCCGGGACCATCATCAGCTTCACGCCTTACGCCTCGTCGTTCCAGCCGCCGTACGGGCCGACCACCTGCGGCGGCTACCAGTACCAGCAGCGCGACCAGGAGGACATGAGCCTGGAGCTGCGCCTCACCTCGCCGGGCGACCAGCGCCTGCGCTGGCTCGCCGGCATCTACTTCGCGGACATCGAGCGCCGCGTCGTGGTCTCGCAGGGCTCGGACAATACCGGCGCCTCGCTCACGCAGAACTTCCAGGCGCGCGGCTTCGTGCCGACCAGCGGCCCGAACCCCACCGACCTGCTGTACGACGACACTTTCGACAGCAAGGTCTACGCGGGCTTCGGGCAGATCGCCTACGACGTCGCCGACAACGTCGAGCTGGCGCTCGCGTTGCGCTACGACTCCGAGGAGCGCGAGGTCGACAACAACGTGCCGACCGGGCCGGTCGACTCGCTCGCGCAGACGCCGCTGTTCGCCGCGATCTACGGGCCGACGCCGTTCATCAATCCCGCGTACACGGTGAACCCGGCGTTCGCGACCGACGGGATCCCGAGCCGTTCGCGCACATTCGAGCAGTTCCAGCCGAAGCTCTCCGTGAACTGGAACATGTCGGACGACGTCGCGTTCTACGCGTCCTACGGCTACGGGTTCCGCAGCGGCGGCTTCAACTCGTCGGGCAGCCAGGCGACCGTGGACGTCTTCTACGGCGGGTTGTGCCTCGGGCCGAGCACGCCGTTCGACACGGGCCTCGGCTTCGACGTGCCGCTCGGCCTGCCCGCCTGCACGCCCGACTCGGTCCGCAACCTCTCGGAAGTCGAGGACGATTACGACAAGGAAGTGTCGAAGGCCGCGGAACTCGGCTTCAAGTCGAACTTCCTCGGCCGCACGCTCGCGATCAACGGCGCGCTCTACCACACCGACGTCGAGGACATGCAGTTCTTCAACTTCTTCGCGGGCCCGTTCGGCCTGCTGCGCGTCGTGACCAACCTCGACGAGGTCACGATCCAGGGCGCCGAGCTCGACTTCAACTGGCGGGCGAACGACATGTTCTCGCTGTTCGGCGGCATCGGCTTCACCGACGGCGAGATCGACCGCTACGACGGGCGGCCGTACACGGAAGGCAACAACCTGCCGTATGCGCCGGAGTACTCGGGCAACCTGGGCGCCGAGCTGACGGTGCCGATCGGCGGGTCAGGGCTCGAGCTGGTCACGCGGGTCGACGGCGTGTTCGTCGGCGAGACCTGGTTCCACCCGGTGCAGGACGAGACCGTGCCGAACCTGCCGACGGCCTTCGGCTTCGGCCAGGGCAACTACGGCAAGCAGAAGCGCGATCCCTACGAGCTGATCAACGCGCGGCTCACGCTGCGCGGCGAGCGCTGGCGCGCGACCGCCTGGGGCCGCAACCTGGCCGACAAGGAGTACCTGCAGGAAGTGATCGTGGCGCCGGAGTTCGGCGGCGCGTTCATCCACGACTCGCCGGGGCGCAGCTACGGCCTCGACGTCGCGTACACGTTCCGCTGATCGAAGGGGACGCACCCCTTCACGAATATGAAGGGGTGCGTCCCCTTCATATGACGCTAGAGGCCTTGAGGGCCGCGTACCGCTCGCGCGGCAGGCCGAGCAGGTCGAGGTAGACCGCGTCGTTGTGCTCGCCGAGGCCGGGCGACGGCGCCCGGATGCCGCCCGGCGTCGTCGAGAGCTTCGGCACCACGTTCTGCATGCGGATGGTCCCGAATTGCGGGTGCGGCACCTCGACGATCGCCTCGCGCGCGGCGAAGTGCGGATCCGCCAGCATCTCCGGCGCACGGTAGATCTGCCCGGCCGGCACCCCCGCCTGCGCCATGGACGCGAGCACCTCGGCCGTGGTCCACCGGCCCGTCCAGGCGCCGACCCGCGCGTCGAGTTCCGCCTGGTGCGCACCGCGCGCCTGGTGGTTCGCGTAGCGCGAATCGTCGGCGAGCGCGGGCTCGCCCATCGCCTCGCACAGCCGGCGGAACACCGTGTCCTGGTTCGCCGCGATCAGCACCAGGCCGTCCGTGGTCGGGTAGACATTCGACGGCGCGACATTCGGCAGGATCGCGCCGGTGCGTTCGCGGATGTAGCCGGTCTTGTCGAACTCCGTGACCAGCGACTCCATCATGCCGAGCACGGCCTCGTAGATCGCGGAGTCGACCACCTGCCCCTCGCCGGTGCGCTCCCGGTGATGCAGCGCCGCGAGCGCGCCGACGCAGGCGAAAGTCGCGGCCAGCGAGTCGCCGATCGAGATGCCGACACGCGCAGGCGGCGAGTCCGGATTCCCGACCACGTAACGCAGGCCCCCCATCGCCTCGCCGATCGCGCCGAAGCCCGCGCGCGCGGCATACGGGCCGGTCTGGCCGTAGCCGGACACGCGGATCATGATCAGCCGCGGGTTCACGGCATGCAGCCGCTCCCAGCCGAGGTTCCACTTCTCGAGCGTGCCCGGGCGGAAATTCTCCAGGAGGAAATCCGACTTCGCGGCGAGTTCCAGAAGCAGCGCCTGGCCCTCGGCCTGGCGCAGGTCCAGCGTGATCGCCTTCTTGTTGCGGGCAATCACCGGCCACCAGAGCGAAGGCTCGCCGGCCTTCTGCCGCCCCCAGACCCGCATCGGGTCGCCCTGTCCCGGCGGCTCGATCTTGATGACCTCCGCGCCGAGGTCCCCGAGCAGCTGGCCGCAGAACGGGCCCGCCAGCAGCGTGCCCAGTTCCAGGACCCGCAGATCGCTCAAAGCCCCTTGCCGGAACTCAGTCAAAGCCATGATTTGTGTATACAATCTATGGGCATCGACCGTCAACAAGCCCGTCCAGAGCCGCATCGCTGCCTGATCGTGTATACAATCAACCCATGAGTGCGAGCCCTCGCCGCATCGAGATCGTGGAAGTCGGGCCCCGCGACGGGCTGCAGAACGAGCCCGAGGTGCTGCCGCTTGCCGCCAAACGCGAGTTCATCGAACGCGCCGTCGGCTGCGGGCTCAAGCGGATCGAAGTCGCGAGCTTCGTGAACCCGAAACGCGTGCCGCAGATGGCCGATGCGGACGAGCTGGTCCGCTCGCTGCCGCGCCACGCCGGCGTGCGCTACGTCGGCCTCGTGCTCAACCGGCGCGGCTTCGACCGCGCACTCGCCGCGGGCTGCGACGAGATCGGCATGGTCGTGGTCGCGAGCGACACCTTCAACCGGCGCAACCAGGGCGTGACGACGGCAGAGTCGACCGCCGCGTGGCTCGAGATGGCCAAGGCTGCGAAGGCGGCCGGCGTGCCGGCGCAGGTGACGATCTCCGCCGCCTTCGGCTGCCCCTTCGAAGGCGAGGTGGACCCCGGTAATGTCGTGGCGCTCGCAAACACGCTCGCTGCGGGCGAGCCGGTCGAGATCGCGATCGCCGATTCGATCGGCGCGGGCGTGCCGAGCCAGGTGACCGACCTCGTCGGCCGGCTCCGCGAGACGCTGCCCGGCATGCGCCTGCGCTGCCACTTCCACAATACGCGCAACACCGGCCTCGCCAACGCCTTCGCCGCGGTCGAGGCCGGCGTCGAGGTGCTCGATGCGAGCATCGGCGGCATCGGCGGCTGCCCGTTTGCGCCGGCGGCGACGGGTAACATACCGACCGAGGACCTGCTCTACATGCTGGGCCGGATGGGCGTCGAGACGGGCGTCGACCTCGAGCGCACGATTGCGACCGCGCGCTGGCTCGAAGAGCGGTTCGGCCGCAAGGTCCCGGGCTACCTGAGCAAGGCCGGCAACTTCCCGGCCGCGAGGACATCGAAGTGAGCTACAGACTCGGCATCGACGTGGGCGGCACTTTCACCGACCTGCTGCTGGTCGACGAGAAGAGCGGCCGCACCTGGAGCGCCAAGGTCCCGAGCACGCCGAAGGACCAGTCGGTCGGCGTCCTCAAGGGCCTCGACCGCATCTGCAAGCAGGCCGGCATCGCGCCGCGCGCAATCGACCACGTCATGCACGGCACGACCGTCGCGACCAACACCGTGCTCACCAGTTCCGGCGCGAAGGTCGGGCTCGTGACGACGAAAGGTTACCGCCAGGTGCTGCAGATCGCGCGCTCCTACGTCCCGGGCGGCCTCGGCGGCTGGGTCATCTACAACAAGTCGCTGCCGATGGCGCCGCTCGCGCTCACGATCGAGGCCGACGAGCGCGTGGACGCGCGCGGCAAGGTGGTCCGGCCGCTCGACGAGGCGGCGCTGCGCGAGGCGCTCGCGAAACTGAAGACCGCGAAGATCGAGGCGCTCACGGTCTCGCTGATCAACGCCTTCGCGAACGACGCGCACGAGCGGCGCATCCGCGAGATCGCGGGCGCGGTGTTGCCCGGCGTGCCGGTCTCGCTCTCCTCCGAGGTCGTGCCCGAGATGCAGGAGTACGAGCGCACGGTCACGACCGTCGCGAACTCCTACGTGCGCCCGGTGGTGCAGCGCTACGTGCGCAACCTCACGAACAAGCTCGCCTCGAAGGCGGGCGAGGTGAAGCTGCATATCCTGCGCTCGGACGGCGGCCTCGCGTCGGCCGCCTCGGCCGAGGAATACCCGGTCAACCTCCTCATGTCCGGTCCGGCGGGCGGCGTGACCGGCGCACTCTGGGTCGCATTGCAGGCCGGATTCCCGAACCTGCTCACGGTCGACGTCGGCGGCACTTCCACCGACGTCGCGCTGATCATGGACGGCGCGCCGCGCCTCCGGCGCGAGACGACGGTCGGCGACGTGACCGTGCGCGCTTCGTCCGTGGACATCCGTTCGGTCGGCGCCGGCGGCGGCTCGATCGCGCACGTGCCCGAGCTCACCAAGGCGCTGCGCGTCGGCCCGCAGTCGGCGGGCGCGGACCCGGGGCCGGCCGCCTACAGCCGCGGCGGCGAGGAGCCGACCGTCACCGACGCGAACGTGGTGCTCGGCTACCTGCCACCGATGCAGCGCCTCGGCGGCGACCTCGAGCTCGACCGCGCGCTCGCCGCGAAGGCGGTCGGCAAGGTCGCGGCCGCGCTCGGCAAGTCGGTCGAGGACGCCGCGCAGGGCATCTACGACATCGTCAACGAGAACATGGTCGGCGCGCTGCGCCTCGTTTCCGTCGAGCAGGGCCACGACCCGCGCGACTACGCGCTGATCGCCTTCGGCGGCGCGGGCCCGCTGCACGCGAACGCCCTCTCCCGCCTGCTCGGCTCGTGGCCCGCAATCATCCCGCCGGGCCCGGGCGTGCTGTGCGCGCTCGGCGACGCGACGACCGCGCTGCGCGATGAATCGGCGCGCACCTTCATCCGCAAGTTCGGCGAGACGGATCCGAAGGAGATCGGCGCCATCCTCGAGCAGCTCGCGAAGGCCGCCGCGGCGGCGCTCGAGCGCGAGAAAGTCCCGGCGAAGGAGATGAAGCGCAGCTTCCAGGTGGACGTGCGCTACCACGGCCAGGGCCTCAGGCTCACCATCGACGTCGACCCGAAGGACCTTGCGAGGCGCGGCCTGAAGGCGATCTCCGAGCCCTTCGATGCCGAGCACAAGCGGCTCTTCACTTTTGCGCTGCCGCTCGAGCACGAATTCGTCGCGCTGCGCGCCGTCGTGCAGGGCCGCGGCATCACGGTCAAGCGGCCCGCGATCGCGCGCGGAAGCCGCGACCCGAAGGCCGCCGCGGTCGGGCGCCAGGCGGTCACCGTCGACCGGAAGAAGGCGACGGCGACCGTCTACGACCGCGCGAAGCTGAAGGCGGGCAACCGCATCAAGGGACCCGCGATCGTGATGGAAATGGACTCGACGACCGTGGTGCTCCCGAAGCACACCGGGCTCGTCGACCGGCTCGGCAACATCCTCATCTACCCGGACGGCCACAAGGGCCTTCGCTAGGAAAACGCCATGCCCGCACAGATCGTCCAGAAGAACCGCAGGCCCTTCCGCAAGCTGAAGGTGGACAGCGTCACCATCGACATCATCGAGAGCGCGCTGCGCAATGCGCGCTTCGAGATGGACACGGTGCTGTTCCGCACCGCGATGTCGCCCGGCATCCGCGAGCAGCACGACGAGTTCCCGCTGATCGCCAACCTCGAAGGCAAGATGGTGGTCGGCCAGTTCGGCTCGTTCATCCACGGCTTCCTCGCGGGCTACGACGGCACGGTCGAGGAAGGCGACGTTTTCCTGACCAACGACCCCTACTCCTGCAACGGTGCGATCAGCCACATCAACGACTGGCTGATGCTGATGCCGGTGTTCAAGGACGGGCGCGTGATCGCCTGGGCCGCGATGTTCGGCCACATGACCGACGTCGGCGGCAAGGTGCCGGGCTCGCTGCCGACCGACGCGCGCACCTTCTACGAGGAAGGCGTCGCCGTGCCGCCGGTCAAGATCATCCGCGGCGGGAAGCTGCAGGACGACGTGCTGAAGATCATCCTGCACAACTGCCGGCTGCCGACCTGGAACTACTCGGACTTCCACGCCATCGTCGCCGCGCTGCGCACGGCCGCGATCCGCTGCGTGGACCTCTCGCGCCGCTTCGGCGACGACGTCTTCTACTCCGCGATGGACGCCATGCTCGAGCGCAACAAGCGCGCGATGCGCGAGCTGATCCGCCGCACGGTTCCGGAGACGAAGCAGCGCTTCGAGGATTACGTCTGCGACGACGGCATGAACATGGGGCCGTACAAGATCGCCTGCACCATGTGGCGCGAGGGCGACAAGTGCATCTTCGACTTCGCGGGCACCGACCCGCAGTCGATCTCCTCGATCAACTTCCTGCTGAACGAGGAGATGTTCAAGATGTTCGCGGGCGTGTACATGATCATGGTGTTCGACCCGCAGATCCTGTTCAACGACGGCTTCTACGACCTGATGGAAGTGCGCATCCCCGAGGGCACGCTGCTGAAGCCGCTGAAGCCCGCCGCGCTCTCCTGCCGCACGCACGCGCTCGGGCGCATCTTCGACGTGCTCGGCGGCCTGCTCGGCCAGGGGAACCCGGCGTTCATGTGCGCGGCGGGGTTTTCCGACAGCCCGCACTTCATGTACTCGGGCTACGACAAGGACGGCGAGTGGTACCAGCTCTACCAGATCGGCTTCGGCGGCATTCCGGGCAAGCCGTTCGGCGACGGTCCTGACGGGCACTCGCTGTGGCCCTCGTTCACCAACGTGCCGAACGAGTTCCTGGAGAGCTACTTTCCGCTGCGCATAGACACCTATGAGACGATCGTCGATTCCGGCGGGCCCGGGAAATTCCGCGGCGGCAACGGCATCCGTATCGGCTACCGGATCCTCGAGCCGGGCGAGGTGTCGATCCACGACGATCGCTGGCTCACGTATCCCTGGGGCGTGAACGGCGGGCTGCCCGGTTCGCGCAGCCGGAAGGTCCTGCAACGCGCGGACGGCAGCGAGCAGCTCCTGCCCTCCAAGACAGACCGCGTGAAGGTCGAGCCGGGCGACCTCGTCGTGTACGAGACCTGGGGCGGCGGCGGCTGCGGCGACCCGCTCGAGCGCGAGCCAGACAAGGTTGCGTTCGACGTCGAGGCGGGCCTGGTCAGCGTCGAGGGCGCGCGCCGCTACGGCGTCGTGCTGAAGAACGGGCGCGTGGACGCGGCGGCGACGAAGGCGCTACGCGCGGAGATGGCGGCGAACCGCGGCGCGGTCGCGCTCTTCGATCGCGGCTTCCGCGACATCGCCGAACTCAAGTCACGCTGCAAGGCCGAGACCGGCCTCGAGCCGCCGGCGGCGCCGCAGTTCCAGGCGCGCGCGCGGGCGAAGCGCCGCGCCGCGTCCGGCACGCGAGCCTGACGCTACAATGCAGCGGCAGGGAGGCATTGCCGTGCGCGCAGTCGACCGGGCTTACGACGCGGTGCGGACCGGCATCATCGCCGGCCGCTACCTCGCAGGTGCGCGGCTCACCGAGCAGGAGATCGCGACCGCGGTCGGCGTGAGCCGCACGCCGGTGCGCGAGGCGCTGCGCCGGCTCGACGCCGAGGGCCTGGTCGAGTTCACCCCGAACCTCGGCGCGGTCGTCACGATCTGGTCCGATGCCGACTCGGACGAGGTGTTCGACCTGCGCGCGATGCTGGAATCCTACAGCGCGCGCCGCGCTTGCTCGCGCGCGACGGAGGAACAGATCGCCGAGCTCAAGCGCCTTGCGGAAACGCAGCACCGCGAGTCGGTCGAGCGCGGGCCCGGCCACCTCGAGCGCATCGCCGAGCTAAACAGCCAGTTCCACCGGCGCCTGCAGGAAGCGGCCGCGAGCACGCGCCTCTCGCGCGCACTCGCGGCGCTGATCGAGGCGCCGCTCATGATGCGCACCTTCCAGAAGTACACGGCCGAGGACCTCGAGCGCAGCGCGCTGCACCACCTCGAGATCGTGCGCGCCCTGGAGGCGCGCGACCCGGACTGGGCCGCGTCCGTGATGCTCTCGCACATCCACGCCGCGCGCGGCGCGCTGCATCGCTGAGGAAGTCGCCGGGATGAGCGGCGCGAACACGCCCGCCCCTGCAAGCACGAAGCTCGCGCCCGGGAAGCGGCCCGCGCTGCTGGTCATCGACTTCGTGCGCGCCTACCTCGTGCCCGGCTCGCCGCTCTACGCCGGCGTCGAGGAGGCGCAGGCCGCGGCGGCGACGCTGCTCGCCGCCGCGCGGGCGGCCGGCATTCCCGTCATGCACACCAACGTCGCCTACGAACCGGGCGGCGCGGACGGCGGCGTGTTCTTCCGGAAGCTGCCCGCGCTCGCGAGTTTCGAGCGCGGCCGGAGTCCGGAGCTCGCCGCATTCGCGGAAGGGCTGGAACCGCGGCCCGGCGAGCCGGTGTTCACCAAGCAGTACGCGAGTGCGTTCTTCGGCACGCGGCTCGCGGAAGCGTTGAAGGCGCTTGGTGTAGACACGCTGCTTATCGCCGGCTTGTCCACGTCCGGCTGCGTTCGGGCGAGCGCGGTGGATGCCTGCCAGCACGGCTTCGTGCCGCTCGTCGTGCGCGAGGCCGTGGGCGACCGCCACCCGGCGCCGCACGAGGCGAATCTCTTCGACCTGCAGGCGAAGTACGCTGAAGTGATTTCACTCGAAGCGGCGGAGCGGTATCTCGACTCGGTATGATTCCCGGGCATGGGCCCGCTCGCCGGCATCAAGATCCTCGACCTCAGCCGCATCCTCGCCGGCCCCTGGGCGACGCAGTGCCTCGCCGATTTCGGCGCGACCGTCTGGAAGATCGAAAAACCCGGCAGCGGCGACGACACGCGCCACTGGGGCCCGCCCTGGATCGCGGACGGCGAGGGCCGGGCGACGGCCGACTCCGCGTACTTCGCGAGCGCGAACCGCGGCAAGCATTCGCTCGCGATCGACTTCACGAAACCGGCCGGCCGGCAGCTCATCCGTTCGCTGGCGCTGCGGGCCGACGTCCTGATCGAGAACTTCAAGGTCGGCACGCTGGCGAAGTATCACCTCGGCTATGACTCGCTGAAGTCGCTCAACCCGCGCCTCGTCTATTGCTCGATCTCCGCTTTCGGCCAGGACGGGCCCGCGGCCGCGGAGCCCGGCTACGACGCGATGATCCAGGCGGTCTCCGGCCTGATGAGCATCACCGGCGTGCCGGACGGCGAACCGGGCGCGGGGCCGGTCAAGGTCGGCGTCGCGGTCTCGGACCTGATCACCGGGTTGTATGCGTCGAATGCGATCATGGCCGCGCTCGTCGAACGCGAGCAGTCAGGACGCGGCGAGTACATCGACCTGGCGCTGCTCGATGCGCAGGTCGCCGCGCTCGCGAACCAGGCGCTCAACTATCTGGTCACCGGCGAGTCGCCGGGCCGCCGCGGCACGGCGCACCCGAACATCGTGCCGTACCAGGCGTTCGCGACCCGGGATTCGTGGCTGATGCTCGCGGTGGGGAACGACCGGCAGTTCGAGTCGTTCTGCGAAGCGGCCGGCGCCGCCCGGTTGATGCAAGACCCGCGATTCCGCAGCAACGCCGGGCGCGTCGAACACCGCGTCGCGCTCATTTCCGAGCTCGAAATGCTGTGTCGGAAGAAGACTACGAAGGATTGGGTGGAGTTGCTGACGCGCGCGAAAGTGCCTTGCGGGCCGATCAACCGTCTCGAGGAAACCTTTGCGGAGCCGCAGGTGAAGCACCGCAGGCTCGCCTTCGAGCTGCCGCACGCGGCGGGAGCGCCCTTGCCGCAGGTGAGAAATCCCGTGATTTTCTCGCGGAATGCGCTCGAATATTCGAATCCGCCTCCGCTGCTCGGCGCCGACACCGAGCGTGTCCTGGCCGCGGAACTCGGCCTTTCAGGAGACGAATTTCTGTCGCTCAGGAGCGACGGCGCGATCGGCTAGGCGTGGCGCAAATGGTGTCTCATGGTCACCGCCAGTACTGGCAAGAAAGAGTGAAGGAGAGACACCATGAAGATTCGTCACGTTGTCATCGCGGGCGCCGCGCTCGCTTTCGGTCCCGCCGCGTTCGCCCAGGAGGCCCCGCAGGCTTCTACGGATTGCGCGACGCTGCAGGCCCAGTTCGACCAGCACGCTGCCGCCGCCACTGCAGAGCAGCTGAGCCAGGCGAAGGCCACGCGCGATGAGGGCGAGAAGCTCTGCGCCGAAGGCAAGACCGCCGAAGGCGCCGCCAAGCTGAAGGATGCGATCTCGCAGATCTCGCAGCCCTCGCAGCAGCCGTCGTCCTAAGGTCGACTGCTACTCAAGTCGAGACAGGCGGCCGGGGCAACCCGGCCGCTTTTTTTTGGAGGGGTCTTTGGAGGGGTCAGACCCCTTGATCCTCGTTAAGGGGTTGGCCTTGGACTGGAAGTTTCAAGGGGTCTGACCCCTCCAAAGATCCCTCCGCTTCTACTTCCAGAGCCGGCGGCGGCTGCCGCGCAGCAGGCGCGTCACCATCTGTTGCTTGCGCCGCTCGAGGTCGGCGGGCTTCGGCGGATGCTTGTTGTCCTTGGTCCGCTCGTGAAGGATGGCATCCGCCTTCAGCGCGGCCTGTCGCCGGCGCACGTCATCCAGCGAGCCGCCGCGCGGCAGGATGGCGATCGCGACCTGGCAATCCATCGCCGCCGCGAGCTTGTCGAGGCTCGCGAGCGTGATCCGTCGCTGGGCTTCGGCACGCTCCATCTGTTGCACCGTCGCCCGCGACACCCCCGCCCGCTTCGCGAGCTGCGACTGCGAGAGTCCGAGCGCGGTGCGGATCTCGCGCACCCAGCCGGTGCGCGGCACGGCGCCGTCCTTCATGCGCGGGAAGGTTTTCGAGTCACGGGCGAAGGCCGCGCGCTGACCGAGCGGCCCCAGGTGTGGAATGGCGGACTCGCGGGCTGGCTTCTGGCTCACGGTCGTGCTCCGTAGTGGATGCTCAAAGGCATCCTATCGGGTCGACGCGCAGTGGCGCAATCCCGGGCGCGCTGCGGCCCGGCCGCCAGGACGAAATTCGTGTCGCCCGAGCGAGAGCGCCGCGTCAAAGTGCCGGCGCGTCCTCCGAACGCGGGGAAATCGTTCCCGTGATCCGCGTATTGGCGAGCATGGCTTCCGCCGCAGGCAGAAGCCAGGCGAATGCCCGGCGGCGATCCGCGTCGTGCCAGGGATCGCCGAAACGCCCATGGCAGACCAACCTTGTCTGCCATCTGCCGCCAGCGGCCCGAACATAGCGCCCGCAGTCGTCGCGCGGATCGGGCAGCATGACTTCTTCGCCGGCGCCGAGCGCGGACAGCAGGCCGTGCACGAACTCGTGCGCGGGCACGCCGTGGATGGCGAAGCCCAGCAGAGGCGAATGGCGTTCGGCCGGCGCAATGGCGATCCCCGGAACCAGCGGCAGCGCGCTGCCCGCCAGCGGATCGCGCGGCAGCCAGCGGCGCTCGGCCCGCAGCGCATCGGCGGACCCGGGCACGAGCCATCGCTCGTGCTCGCAGGCGTCGTGCCCGAAACCGGCTTCAACGAACAGGTCGCGCCAGTCGGTCTGCGCGAGCGCGATGGCGCGCCGAAGCCCTTCGATCCGGCCGAAGCTCGCCTTCATCGCCGCGAAGCGCAGCCGGTCATAGGCCGAAGGATCGTCCCCCCAACGCTCGATGCCGCCGCCGCACTCGTACACCAGCATGCGGCGCGCCTCGGCCCGTTCTTCCGGCGCGAAAACCAGCTGCAACCGGCACTCGGCCGCCTCGCTCAACTCGATCGGCGCCATTGCGGTCAAGCATCAGGCCTCATGAGCCTGCATTATTGCCTGCCAGGCAAACGGTGTACGCGATGATGACAAAGACGGCTTTGCAAGGGCTTGCGGTTGCCGTGCTGGCACTCTGGCTGGCTGGCGGATGTCAGTCGCCCGATCCGGCAGTCGACTCGCCGCCCAACATCGTCGTGATCCTGGTCGACGACCTCCGCTGGGACGACCTCGGCGTCGCCGGCCACCCGTTCGTCGAGACGCCGGCCATCGACCGCATGGCCCGGGAAGGCGCGCGGTTCCTGAATGCCTTCGCCACCACCCCGCTGTGCTCCCCGAGCCGCGCCAGCATCCTCACCGGCCAGTACGCCCACACGCACGGCATCGTCGACAACACGGCGCGCGACGCGGCGAGCCACCGGCTCCCGACGTTCGCGATCCCGCTGCAGGCGGCCGGCTACCGGACCGGCTTCTTCGGCAAGTGGCACATGGGCAACGACGACAGCCCGCGTCCGGGCTTCACCGAATGGGTCGCCATGCGCGGCCAGGGGGAAGCACTCGACCCGCAGTTCAACGTGAACGGGACGCGTGCTCAGGAAACCGGCTACGTCACCGACCTGCTCACCGATCACGTGGACCGGTTCATCCGCCAGCCCGGGCAGGCGCCATTCCTCGTGTTCCTCGCCCACAAGGCGCTGCACCCGAACATCGTCCAGCACGACGACGGCAGCTCGAGCGCCGTGCCGGGGCAGAGCGAAGGCTTCATCCCCGCGCCGCGGCACGCCGGACGCTACGCCGATGCCGCGGTGCCCCGCCGGCCGAATGCGGGTCCCGCGCCGGTCCGAAAACCGGCCTTGTTGAGGACGCTCGACGGCGTGCCGCCGCTCGGGCCGGAGACCGCGACGCCCGACCGCGACGTGCGGTCCCGGCTGGAAATGCTGCTTGCCGTAGACGAGAGCCTCGGCCGGATCGTCGCGACGCTCGAGGAGGCCGGCGTGCTCGATCGGACCGTGATCGTCGTGATGAGCGATCACGGCTACTTTTACGGCGAGCACGACCTCAACGAGGAGCGGCGCCTCGCCTACGAGGAGACCGCCCGGATTCCGCTGATCGTGCGCTACCCGCCGGTCGCGAAGGCGGGGGTCGCGCCCGTCGAACTGGTGCAGACAATCGACCTGGCCCCGACCCTGCTCGAACTCGCCGGCGTCGCCGACACGACGCCGCGCCAGGGGCGCTCACTCGTCCCGCTGCTGCGCGGCGAGCGGCCGCCGTGGCGGACCTCGGTGTTGATCGAGTACTACAGCGACACCGTCTTCCCGCGGATCCGGGACATGGGCTACCGCGCGGTGCGCACGGAGCACGAGAAGCTGATCCGCTACCTCGAGCTGCCGGGCATGGAGGAACTCTACGACCTCACGGCCGACCCGCATGAAATGGACAACCTGGTGGGCTCCGGCCGCGAGCCTTTGCTGCGGCCGGCGCTCGAGGCGGAACTGACACGGCTGCGACGCGAAATGGGGGATGAAATCGCCCCGTGAAGGATGGCTAAAGGATTCCGTCCGGCCCGGAACTGCCGGTCAGGCCTGGGCCGCGTCCATATACGCCCGCAGGACGGCGTTCATTCGCGTCTGGTAGCCGGGTCCCTGGGTCCGGAACCAGTCCAGAACCTCTTCGTCCAGGCGTAGGGAAATAGCCGCTTTCCGGCCTGATTGGGGAAGCCCGCGACGGGCAATCCTCCGCACGACTTTCGCCACATCCGACGCAGCCGCTGCCGCCGCTTCCGCGCGCGGCACGAGCCCGGGAGCGAGGGATTCCACCTGCCCTGGCTGGCTGAAGCGCGAGAAAAATCCCTTTGCCATGAGCGTGCCTCCTGCACCGCACAAAACCGTCATTCCGTATGTGCAATTGTATATACAAACCCAACCGAAGGCCAGCCGACGTTCAAGGGACCAGACGCATCACCTGGGAGTCGACCATGTCCTTCAAAGCCCTCTCCTGCGCCGCCCTGCTGGCCCTGTGCCTGCCCCTGCCCGCGTGCGCCGGGGTCGCTGTGGACGTCGAGATCGTCGACCGGAAATCGGGCGAGGTGCTGCCCGTCTACTGGCACGCCGGCGAGCGTCACGTGGCCGGCGAACCCGGCCGGGAATACGAGATCCGGCTGCGCAACCGCCAGGGTGGCCGCGTGCTGGCAGTGACCTCCGTGGACGGGGTCAACGTGATCACGGGGAAGACCGCCTCGCCGTCCCAGAGCGGATACGTGCTCGATGCCTGGGGCGGGATGCAGGTCGACGGCTGGCGCAAGAGCATGGACGAAGTGGCGGCCTTCTACTTCACCGCCCTGCCCGATTCCTATGCGGCTCGGACCGGACGGCCGGAGAACGTCGGCGTCATCGGCGTCGCGCTGTTCCGAGAGCGGGCGCCGGCCAGGCCCGTGGAATCCGAGCTGCGCGCGAGCGCCGAGGCGGCGGCCCCGGCGAGCGGCATGCTGTCGGACAATGCGCGCGCCGAGAAGCGCCTCGGAACCGGCCACGGCCGCCGCATCGATTCGGGCGCCGTCTACACCGCGTTCGAGCGCGCGAGCGAGCGGCCCGACAAGGTCGTCCGTATCTACTACGACTCGCACCGCAACCTCGTCGCCCGCGGCATCATCCCGCGCACCGGCGACCGCTACGCCTGGCAGCAGCCCGATCCGTTTCCCGGTGGCTTCGTCCCCGATCCCTGATAGATTCGAAGGGGACGCACCCCTTCACGAATATGAAGGGGTGCGTCCCCTTCAATGACGGAACTGCTGTTCAGGGAAGATGCGTACCTCCAGACCGCGACGGCGCGGGTCACGGCCGTGCGCGACGGCAGGGTCGTGCTCGACCGCACGATCTTCTACCCGCTGGGCGGCGGCCAGCCGGGCGACACCGGCTTCCTGGTCCGCGACGACGGCGTGCGACTCGCCGTCACGGACACCCGCAAGGGCGAAACCCCCGGCAGCGTCGCCCATCATCTCGTCGGCGGCGCACCTCCGCCCGAGGTCGGCGAGGCGGTCGGCCTCGAGATCGACTGGCAGCGCCGTTACGCGCTGATGCGCCTGCACACGGCCTTGCACGTGATGTCGGCGATCGTGGTCGCGCCCGTCACCGGCGGCAACATCGCCCCGGACAAGGCCCGCCTCGACTTCGACATCGACATCACCCTGCTCGACGCCGACCGGATCGCGGCCGGCACCAACGAACTCATCGCGCGCGGCGTCGCGACCGAGACCGTGTGGATCACCGACGAGGAACTCGACGCCCGGCCGGAACTCGTCAAGACCATGAGCGTGGCGCCGCCGCGCGGCGCCGGGCGCGTCCGGCTGCTCAGGATCCCCGGCATCGACCTGCAGCCCTGCGGCGGCACGCACGTGGCCAACATCGGCGAGATCGGCGGAATCCGCGTCCTGCGCATCCGCAACGAGGGCAAGCGCAACAAGCGTGTGGAAATCGCGCTGAAAGGCTAGACTACGCGCCCTTTTTCGAGCCCCGGGAGACGGCGATGCGGAGATTCGGGATGGCGGCAGGCGTGGCGGTCGGCGTGCTGGCGGCGGGAACTGCCTCCGCCGAGTGGACCGGCAAGGGCACCTTCGGCGGCGTGCTGGCGCGCGGCAACACCGAGACCGAGACCATCAACCTCAACATCGACGTCGAGAACACCATCGACCGCTGGACCCACAAGGCGGGCGCGTCGATGCTGCGCACCGTCACCGACGACGTCACCTCCGCGGACCGCTGGGAGCTGCGCGGCGAGAGCCGCTATTCGCTGAACGAACGCAGCTACCTGTTCGGCGCGCTGCGCTACGAGGACGACTCGTTCACCGACTTCCGCTACCAGGCGACGGCCTCCGGCGGCTACGGCTACCATTTCATCAACACCGAGCGCACCAAGCTCGAGGGCCAGATCGGCGCGGGCTTCCGCCAGACCGAGCGGCGCCCCGACGGCGAGAAGAACGAGGACGCGATCGCCCGCGGCGCGGTCAACTACGAGCACAGGCTCACCGACACCACGCTGATCTACGACCGCTTCCTCGTGGAAGCCGGCTCGGACAACACCTTCATGCAGAACGCGCTCGGCATCGAGGTCAAGATCAACGACACCTTCGCGCTCGGCCTCGACTACGCGGTGCGCCACAACACCGACGTGCTGCCCGGCACCGACAAGACCGACCAGGTGCTGACGGCGAACATCGTCTACGGGTTCTGAGGACCGCCGGACACGCTGGGAGGGGAGTCACTCCACCGCGAGCCCGTTGTGGCCGAGCAGGCGCGCCAGCGGCGCCAGCTCCTTGCGGTAGTTTCGCCAAAGGTCGACGGACTCGCGGTAGATCGGCTGGCGCACCTGCGCCGCGCTCGCCGTCGCGGTCGGCGCCGGATCCTCGTGGAAGCGAAGGCAGGCTTCGCGCCACTCCAGGCCGCTGTGTTCGAGCAGCCGCCGCGTCGTGCCTTCCTGGTCAGCCACCATCGCCTCGTAATCGAGGTCGAGGAAACGGCCGGGCAGCAGCGCACGCCAGTAGTTCATCAGCCGCGTGTAGGCGATGTAGTAGCGCCCCACGTCCCCGAGATCGTATGAGAACGGGTAACCCGTGCGGAAAAGCGTCTTGAACATCGCATAGCAGGACGCCATCGGGTGGCGGCGCACGTGGACGATGCGCGCCTTCGGCAGCGCCTTGGCGATCAACCCGAGGTAGAGGTAATTCAGCGGGGTCTTGTCGACGATACGGGGCGCAGCGTGCCCGTAGCCCCGGATCGCCGTCCAGTATGAAGCGCCGAGTACCGAGGGCTCGAGCCGTGCCGCCGCCTTGACCAGCTCTTCATTCTCTCCGACGGGCCCGGCCGTGCGCGCCACTGCGAGCGCGAAGTCGTTCACTTCGCCGACCGTCGCAACGTCGTCGTGCTGGATCAGGATGCGCTCGACGAGCGTCGCGCCGCTGCGCGGCAAGCCGACGACGAAGATGGGGCTCTCAGCGTCGTGACCGGCCGCCGGCGACTCGAACCAGGCGCGGTCGAAGGTCCGGATGATCGAGGCGATCGCCTGCTCGTCGGCCTCGACGCGGTACGAGAGCACCTTGCGGCGCGCAGCGGCGCCCTGGGCGAGCGCCGCGAACGACTCTGCGTACTGGCCGAGGTCTTCCAGCTCCTTGGCGAGCGCGAAATAGAGCGCGACGGGTGCGGACCCCGGCGAGCGCGCGGCGAGTTGCGCGCGCAGCGGCGCGACATGGTTGTAGCCCGGCGCCTGTCGGCGCAGCGTCGCGCGGCTGTACCAGGCGTCCGCGTCCTCTGGCGAGCGGCCGATCAGCTCGTCGAGGATCTCCTCGGCCTCGGTCATGCGCCCGATCGCGATCAGCGCGTTGGCCTTGGCGTATGCGGCTTCGGCGTCGTAGGGCTTGAGCGTCGCGACGCGGATCGCGCAGGTCGCCGCCTGCGCGTGCTGGTTGAGGTGAGTGTGGAACTCCGCGAGGCGGCGCCAGGCGCCGCTGTCAGCGCCGGCCGAACTCTCGATGTCGGTCAGGCGCGTGCGCGCGCCGGCGACGTCGCCGGCGTGCATGCGCGCCTCGATCTCGGCAAAGCGCGCTAGGTTGCTGGCCGGATCGAGCTGCAACGCCCTGCGGGCCGCATCAAGCATGCCGGCATAGTCCCCGGACTGCTTGCCGATGCGTGCCGCCAGCAGCCAGCCCTCGAAGCTGTCCGGGTCGCGCATCAGCAGCGAATCGCACAGCGTGCGCGCCTCGGTCAGCTGCCGGCGTTGCAGCAGCCCGTCAATTCGGCGAATTTCGGCGTCCGCCTCACTCCCGCTGGCCGGCCCGGTCATGCGCAAGCGTGCGCCCGCGTGCCGTACCCGCATTGGACGCGATGATGCTGCGGCACGCGACTTGCGCGCCGATGTTCGTCTCCGGAGAGGCAATTTCGCTTCATGGGCCGGCCGCAATCGTAAACGCCGGGGGTCCGTTCTGGAAGCGACTCCGGCGCACGGGGAAAGTCCCCGTGTCTCCTACGCCAGCCTCGCGTCCATCGTCCGGCGCAAGAGCAGGACGCTGATCGCCGCCTGCACCCAGACGCTGAACACGGACAGGTACCAGACCTGGTCGATGTGGAAGCCCGGCACGGTCGTCAGCCAGATGGCCGGCAGCATGAAGGTGACGATGCGCGACGCGGTCGACGCCAGCGCCGGCCAGGTGTGGCCCAGGCCCTGGAAAATGCCGGAGCAGGTGAAGATGAGCCCGGAGGCCGCGAAGTTCCAGGAGATCAGTCGCAGGAAGTGCGAGGCGACCTCGATGACGGCCGGGTCGCCGGTGAAGCTGCGCACCAGCCACTCCGGCCGCGTCTGGCACAGCAGCGTCAGCACCGCCATCAGCGCGACGCTCACCTTGGCGGCCGCCGAGAACGTCTCGCGCACGCGCCCGAACTGCTGCGCCCCGAAGTTCTGCCCGGCGATCGGCCCGGTCGCGAAGGCGATCGCCATCGCCGGCAGGAAGATCGACTGCATGAGCCGCGTGCCTAGCCCGAAACCCGCCTGCGCGGCGGCGCCGAAATCGCGGATCACCCAGTAGATGACCGCCATGTACAGGAACATGAAGCCGAACTCGCCGCCCGCGGGCAGGCCGATGTTCACCATGCGGCCCCAGATCGCGAGCCGCGGCCGCCAGCTCGCGGGCCGGATATGGACGTACTTTTCCAACGTGCGGAAGTAGAGGGCGAGCAGCACGGTCCCGGCGGCGACCGCGATCGTGCTCGCGAGGCCCGCGCCCGCGACGCCCATCGGGCGGCCGGTGAGCATGCCTGCGATCAGTACCGGCGCAAGGGCGGCGTTCAGGAGCACCGTCACGAACTGCACCACCATGGTGGGCTTGACGACGCCGGTGCCGCGCAGGCCCGAAATCATCACCATGTTCACGTACTGCAGCGCGAGTCCCGGCATGAACCAGGCGAGGTAGGTCGTCCCGGCCGCCATCGTCGCCGGGTCGGCGCCCACGGCGCGCATGTAGTGCTCGGCGAGCAGGTAGCCGCCGACGAACGTCCCGGCGGTGCAGACGAGTGCGAGCGACAGCGCCTGGTTGAAGACCAGGTCGGCTTCGTCGTGGTCCTTGCGCCCGACCGACTGCGAGATCAGCGCCATCGTGCCGACGCCGAGCATCTGGGTCAGCGCCATCACCACGAACATGGCGATGCCCGCCGCGCCGACGCCCGCGAGCGCGGCTTCGCCGAGCCGCGCCACGAAGTACAGGTCGATCAGGAAATACAGCGTCTGCGCCAGCATGCCGGCGGCGATGGGCACGGCCATGGCCACGAGATGCCCGGGGATCGGGCCTTGGGTCAGGTCGCGCATGGAGTGGCGTAGGATGGCACACGACCGCCCTCCGCCGGTCGCACCAGACGGCGTCACCCGCGGGCGTTCCCGACTAGAACCTCCAGAGGACGCCCAGGGACGGGACCAACGGCAGTGTGCCGCGCGCCTCTACGTCGAGGAACACTTCCTCTTCTTCCTCGTCCTCGAGCTGGTACTCGACGCAGCAGTCGTTGTTGCGCTTGGCGAGGTTACTGACCTCCAGGAACGCGGTCAGTTCGCCGGCCGCGCCGAGCCGGAAGCGGCGCGCGATGCGCGCATCGAAACGAAGGTAGTCCGAAACGTTCGCGGCATTGCGCTTGTCGACGTCGACCAGCGGGAACGGCTCCAGCGTCGCAAGCTCCACTTCGGTGGTGGGCCAGCCGCGGTGCCAGGTCGCCGCGAACGACGCCTCCCAGTCCGCGCCGCGCCAGGCGAGCCCGCCGCCCGCGTGGTCGCGCTGGTCCCAGCTCCGGTACAGCCACTCGCCGCCGACGCGGTCGCGGACGCGCGAATGCGTATAGGCGACCCAGGCCGACAGCGCGGGCGTTTCGTAGCGCAGCGACGCCTCGACGCCCTCCGCGCGTGCGGCGTCCGGCGCAATCAGGATGCGGTCCGGCTTGAGCTCCGGCAGCACCACGACGGTGTTCAGCAGGTTCTCGTGCCGTGCGAATGGATCGTCGTAGTCCTTCCGGTAGTACTCCGCGCGCAGCGTCAGCGAGTCCGTCAGGTCGTGCTCGATGCTCGCGACGGCGTGGGTGGCGAGCTGCGCGCCCTGGTACACGGTGTCGCCGTCCGGTACCTGCAGCTCGTTGATCGCCTGCTCCTGGTAATAGCGCCCCCAGCCGGCGCGCAGGCGCGTGCCGTCCCGCGGCTGCCACATCAGGACCGCGCGCGGGCTCCACTGCGACGCCTCCTCCTCCGCCAGCGTACCGCGGTCCCAGCGGATCCCGAGGTCCGTCGCGAGCGCGGTCGACGGCTCGAAGCGCCAGTTCAGGTAAGCGGCCGCGTGATGCCCGGACGGACGCACGCTCAGGTTCCGCTCGCGCGCCGGCCCGGCCGGCGCGCCCGGGGTCAGGAACAGCAGCTCGAACTCAGCCTGGTCCGCGTAGTCGTAGCGGCCCTGCTGCTCGCGCCACTCGACGCCCGCCTGGACGAGGGAATGCGCCCCGAACCGCCGCCAGCCGTCGGCCTGCAGCGTGTCGATCGTGAAGCGGCGCTCGTCGCTGAGTGTGCCGCTGCCGACGCCGGGCAGTTCCGCGCTGCCGCTGCGCTCGCTTTCGAGCACCGTGTGCGCCGCGAGCACGCGCCCGCCGAGGCCGTCCGGCTCGCCGAGGTCGAGCCTCAGCCAGTAGTACTGGTCGAGGTACTCGGCGACCGCTTCCTCCTCCTGGTCGCTGTCGAAGGCGAGGATCTGGTCGTCGAACGCGAGCGCGTTCGCCGACATCGCCAGCCAGTCGTTGACGCGGCGCCCGACGCGCGCATAGAAGTCGTGGTACTCGGGCTCGCCGAGCGGCGAGTCGATCACGTCGAACAGCAGGTCCATGTTGCCGCGCCGGGCGGCGACGGCCCAGTCGGTCCGGCCGTCGTCCGTCGCACCGTCGAGCGACGCGCCCACCGTGAAGAACGATGCGACGGCCTCGCCGTGGACTCCCTCGCCCGCAAGCCGCGGGGCGATGTCCACGACCCCGCTGCTGCGGTCGCCGAAGGCGACCGGGAACCCGCCCGTGTAGACGCGGATGTCGCTCACGATCGCCGGGTCGATGCTGCTGAAGACGCCGAAGAAATCCTTCAGGTGATACGGGTCGTAAAGCCGCAGGTCGTCGAAGCGGACCAGCGTTTCCTCCTCGGTACCGCCGCGCAGGTGGAAGCGGCTGGAGAAGTCGACGCTCGCGACGCCCGGCAGGCGTGCGACCGCCCGCACCGGGTCCTCGCCGATGTCGGGCAGCGACTCGAGCTCCGCCGCGGTGAGGACCACCGGCGTCACCGCCGTCCCCTCCGCGAACCGGTAGTGGCTCGCGCTCACGACCACCGCCTCGATCGGCGCCGGCGCCGGCGAGCCGGGCACGCCCGGCGCCGCGTGGCGCGGCGCGCGCTTGGGCTCGCGCACGATCATCAGCGTGTCGCCGGGGCCGTCGGCGACGGTGATGCCGTGCGGCGCGAGGACTTCCGCGAGGCGTGCGCGCGCATCGCCGGCGCGCGGCTCGCGGTCCACGCGCATCCACGGCTTCACCACGTCGCTGCTGTACACGACGTTGAGGCCGTCCGCGCGCAGCGCCGCCAGCACCTTTTCCACGGGCAGGCCGCGCCAGGCCGCGACCTCCGCGGCCGCGGCGAACGGCACGAGCAGTAGTGCGATCGCTTTCACGGACCGGGCGGTTCGCTGCTCCTCGACCTGACGACCAGGGTATCGCCGCGCAGCTCGACCATGAGGTCGGTGGTGGCCAACAGCGCCTCCAGCGCCTCCATCGGCGCCAGGTGCCGGATTTCCCCATGCAGTATGACCTGCGCCGCGAGGCGTTCGACCAGTGGCGATTCGTAGCGCAGACCGCGCCCGGTCTCGCGCGCGACCCAGGCAATCAGGGCCGCGGCCGGCCTGCCGTCCATGTCGGGCATGGATGCGACGGCCTCGACCCACTGCCAGCCCGGATCGTCGGCGGCGATCGAGGCGCGCGCGACGCTGCCCAGGTCGTCGATGGAGACTTCCTCACCCGCGCGCCCGGTCAGGGACCGGCCGCCGCGGTCGAGCGTGACCAGGCCCTCGCGGACGCGCAGCCTGAGCGCCGCGCCGCCGACCTGCAGTTCGAACTGGGTCCCCACGTCGCGCGCCGTGCCGGCGGGCGTCACGACTTCGACGCGCGCCGCGGACGGCGGCGCGCCGCTGTCGACATAGATCGTCCCGGTCCGCAGGTACAGGCGGCCCGGCGCGTCGAGCATCACTTCGGTCCGCGGCGCGAGCCGCACCGACTCGCCGCCGGCCAGCAAGATTCCCACGCGCCCTTCGCCGAGCGTCCGGACGCGGGCTCCGGCCGGCAACCGCGTGCCGTCCGACGCGGCCGGCCTCCACGTCTCGGCGACCGCGATCTCCGCCCCGCCCAGCACGCGCGCGAGCTGCCCCAGATCGCCCGGCCGCGTCGCCGGCGGCGACCAGCGCGCCACCAGCACGACCGCGACGACGAGCGCCGCCGCGGCGACGGCCCGGAGCATCCACTGCCGTTCGCGCCGCCGCGACGCCTTCTCGCGAAACGCGGCGTGTGCGGCCATGAGCACCACCTGGCGTGCTTCCGCGGGCGGGTCGAGGCGGCGACCGGCGCTGCGGATCAACGATTCGACGATGTCCGTTTCCGGCTTCATGGACCTCCTCACAGCATCCCGCCGACCGCGCTGCGGAACGATTCCCGCGCGCGCGTCAGCAACGACTCGGCTGCCTTCTCGCCGACCGCCAGCCGGGCCGCGATCTCGCGCACCGACAGGCCGTCGACGTACTTCCACTCCAGCGCATCGCCATAACGGCCGGGCAGCGCGTCGAGCACGGCGGCGACGATGCGGTGCAGCTGCTCGCGCTGCGCGCCGGCATCGGGCTCGTCGGCCGCAGGAGCGGCGAGCGACTCCAGCACGGCACGCGCATTCGGCAGGTCTTCCAGCAGGACCACCTTGCCGGTGCCGCGGTCGCCGCGGCGGAAGTGGTCCGCGAGCGCGTGGCGGCAGATCTGGCAGAACCAGGTGTACAGCGCCGCCTCGCCGCGGTAGCTGTCGAGGCGCTCGAGCGCCCGGCAGAAGGTCTGCTGGACGATGTCGCGCGCCGTTTCCGGGTCGCCCGGCACGCGGGCCAGCGCGAAGCGGTACAGGCGCGGGAAGAACCGGTCGAACAGCTCGGTGAACGCCGCCTCATCCCCGTCCAGGATGCGGCGGGCCAGCGCCCGGTCCTCGTGAGCGAGCTCAGCCATCGGGGGATTAGACGCGCCGGCCAAGGTAATCCTTCGGCCCGCGAAGGATCTGCGCAAGCCGAGCGTCCCATGTAGCAGGGAACCACCACCGCGACAAGCCAAGGAGCCTGCCATGACCACCCGCCCGAGAAGCCTCGCCGCCGGCCTCGCCCTGCTCGTGCCGATCACCGCCTGGGCCGCCGGCGACGGCTTCACCCGCGACTTTCCGATCGCCAACTGCGCGTTCAAGCCGACCGGCGGGAACGCCTTCTTCATCCTGAAGCCGAATCGCCAGCTCTACCTCAGCAATGTCCGCTGCGTCGCCGAGGGCGAATGCGACGAGCTGGAAGAGCTCTGGATCACGATGCTGCCCCGGACGCAGTTGATCACGTTCAACCAGGGCAGAAAATCAGTCACCGTGCGGGCGCGGGTCATGGAGGAATACGAGACCGAGGACAGCGAGGTCAAGGAGATCTCGCGCAACTACATTGCGGACTGCAACCCGATGCACGACGTCTACTACTTCGGCGAGGACGTCGAGGACGGCGACGGCAACCCGCTGCCTGATGCCTGGCTCGCAGGCCGCGACGGCGCGCGGCCGGGGATCCTGATGCCCGATCGCGCGTTCCTGCTCGGCTCGCGCTACTACCAGGAGGTCGCGCCGAACGCGAAGGACCGCGGCGAACACACGTCGATGGGCTTCGAAGTGGAGGTCCCGGCGGGCGTCTTCCGCAATTGCGTCGAGGTCACCGAGACGACGCCGCTCGAGCCCGGCGAGGAATCATTGAAGACCTACTGCCCGGGAGTCGGGCTGGTCCGCGACGACGACCTGGAGTTGATGGCCGTCTACAACAGCGCGAAGTCGCCCGCCGCCGATTGAAAAAGGGGACGCACCCTTTTTCGGGAAGCCGGGCCGGACGCGAACGCGGGACGCACCCGGAAAGGGGTGCGTCCCCTTATTTCAATCGTCGAGCCGGCGATCCTTCCAGTTCCACCACTTGAGCAGCTCGGGCTGCGGCTCGGGCGTGCGCGCCGCATAGGTCGCGCAGCGGAACGTGTACAGGAGACAGGGCTCCTGTTCGTGTCCGGTGATTTTCTGGAGTCGGGAGAAGAGTTGTTCGGGGTTCGATTCGGCGAGGTCTTTGATCGAGTGGATCCCCAGGTGCCTGAGATCGGCGGCGACGCCGGGGCCGATCCCGGGCAGCGTGGTCATCTCGTCGTGCATTGGCAGGTTCCTCCTACGGCTTTTCCACGCTTCCAGATTACACTCCCGGCGAGCGTCCCAGGCAAGCACGAATAAAGGCGGCGAGGGCTCGCGCCCTCGCCGCCGATCGCCGAATTGCCCTTACTTCTCGATGCTTGCGTTCGCGCCGACCGAGGCGTCGGCCTGGCCGGAGGCCTGACCGTCGCCCTGGACCGCAAACCCGCCCCCGGCGGCGGCCCGGCCGTCGGCCTGCGCCTTCGGCATCGGCTCCGGCTCGGGCTGCGACTGCGGCTGCACGTCCCGCTCGCGCTTCGCGGCACGACGCTTGACGCTGCGCGACTGCGCCTTTTCCGGCTGCGGCTTCATCGCCTCGGCGCTCGCGCCGGCCTCGCCGGCCGCCGTCGCGCCCGCGGAGGCCGCGTCGGTCGCAGCGGACGCTGCGTCGATCGACGCCGCGGCGGCGCCCCCCGCCGTCGCCTCCGCGGCGGCTGCCGACGATTCCACCTGCCCGCGTGCCGTCGCCGCGGCGTCGCGGACGCGACCCGTGGCGCGCGCGCCGGTCTCGCGCGTGCGGTCCAGCGCGTCGGTGCTTCCGTGCACGGCGCCATTCAGCGTGCCGCCCGCGGTTCCGCCGAAGTTGCCGAGGCCGCCCGAGATCGAGCCGCCGAGGCCGCCGGTCACGCCGCCGCCCAGCACCTGGGCCTGGGCCATGCCGCTCGCAACCAGCACGCTGGCCGCAGCGACGACCGTCAGTGACTTTCGAATGTTCATGATCTTGCTCCTCTGGTGCCGCGGCCCATCCGCGGTCCTCATGGGCAAGTACGTCGCAGGCCTTACTTTTCTTCCTTCCGGCCGGGCCGGATTTCGGCGCCCAGGAGGCCTTTACCATAAGATGGGTCGACCCCGTTGTTGCCGATGTCGATGGCAGCCGCCTCGAGCCCGGCCAGGGCTTCCGCGGCGTGCGCGGGATCCGGGGCGTGGTGCGAGCGCGCGAGCAGCGCCGCGACGATCGGCGTCGCGAAGGACGTTCCGCGAACTTCCTCGTACCCGCCCCCCGCGGCGGCGGCCGATATGCCCGCGCCCACGGCCGCGAAATCCACCTGCTCGCCGCGGCAGGCCTCGGGCAGCACCCGGTGCCTGGCATCGACGCCGGTCACGCCGACGACGTCGGGATAGGCCGCGGGAAACAGCGGCGGCGCGGTCGGGCCGTCGTTCCCGACGGCGGCGACCAGCAGGAATCCGCGTTTCGTCATGGCGCGCACGAGCCCGGTGAGCAGGATGCTCTTCGCGCCCACGAGGCTGATGTTGACCACGGCGACGTTTTCGCGCGCCATCCAGTCGAGGCCCACCGCGAGCAGCCCGAGCGAGGCGGCCGCGTGGCTGCAGAAGATGTCCGACGCGTAGAGCGCCGCGCCCGGCAGCACGCTTTCGAAATCGTCCGCCTGCCCGACGAGCAGCGACGCCACGGCGGTGCCGTGCGCCGCGGGATGGACCGCCCCGTCGCAGCCGTGGCGGACGATCGTCGTGCCGGAAAATACCGGGTGCGACGCGTCGACGCCGCTGTCGATGAGCCCGATGCGCGCGCCCGCGGGCGCTGTCGGCGGCCCCGCAGGCGACGGCGACGCGGCTGCCGGAGCGTCCGGGGACGCCGCGCCCGATTCCAAGTAGAGATGATGATAGTCGTACTGCCCGTCCGGGTCGAGCTCGCGCAGCTTCGCGAGAGCCCGTCGCGTCGAGAGGCCGTCGGGCGCCTGCAGCACCACGAACTCGAGGCCGAGCCCGGCGAGCGGTTCGGCGCGCAGCACGGTGAACCCCGCGGCGCGGGCGCGCTCGAGCGCGGCCGGCGTCGGCGAGAGCGCGCCGACCTGGCGGCGCAGGATCGGCTGTCCGTCCGGGTCGGTCTCGACCGTTTCGCGCTCAGTGCGCAGCAGCTCGCGCACGCGCAACTTGCGCGCCTGCGCCAGCGTCGCATTGGCCGTGCGCAGCGTTCCCGGCACCGGGTCCGCGACCGGCGGCAGGCCGGGGAGCGGCAGCTGCGGCAGGCTCACCTGCGCCGATGCCGGCAGCGTCGCCGCCGCCGCGATCACGAGAGTTCCGATCCAGCGCAGACGCCGCTTCATGCCCGCTCCTTGGCCAGCCGTCGGCCGGGAAATGCTAGCATCCCGGCGCCCGGGCCCCAGGACACACTACGATTCGCGCAGGTCTTTTAATCCCGACGGAACAAACGGGCCGCGCCGGACGTTTGACTTCATGAGCGTGAAGGCGCCTGCAGACGAGGTTCGCGCGCAGCTCGGTCCGCTGCTGCCGCGCCTGCGGCGATTCGCGCGGGTGATCACGCGCCACGCGGCCGATGCCGATGACCTCGTGCAGGTGGCCGTGGAGAAGGCGCTGGTCCGCGCCGACCAGTGGCGGCCCGGGTCGAAGCTGGACAGCTGGATGTTCGGAATCATGAAGAACGCCTGGATCGACGAAATCCGCTCACGCCGCCGGCGCGAGCGCGTGCACGCACCCGAAGAGGCGGGCACCGCCGTGGGCGACGCCTCCGCGGCCGCCCGGGACATCGCCCTGTCGGTGCAGGTCGCCCTGTCGCAGCTGCCCGAGGACCAGCGCGTCGCGGTCGCGCTGGTGCTCGTCGAGGGCCTGTCCTACAAGGACGCGGCCGAGGCGCTCGACATCCCGATCGGCACGCTGACGAGCCGGCTCGCGCGCGGCCGCGAAGCGCTGCAGGCGATCCTCGGCGACGACGTAGGCCCGTCATGAAGTTCCCCGACGAGACGCTGATGGCCTATGCCGACGGAGAGCTCGACGTCGCCGCGCGCGCGGAGGTCGAGGCGGCCATGGCGCGGGATCCCGCCGTGGCGCGCGCGGTGGAACGCCATCGCGCGCTGGCGGCGCGCGTGCGCGGCGCCTACGACGATGTGCTCGCGGAGCCGGTGCCCGCGCGCCTGGCTGCGCTGGTCGCGGGATACGGCGCGCCCGTCGCCGACCTGGCGACACGGCGCCGGCTCAAGGATGCCGCGGCGGGCGGTCGGCGGCTGCCAGATTGGTTCGCGCTCGCCGCCTCGGTCACGCTCGGCCTGTTCGCGGGCCTGTTCCTCGCGCGCTCGCCGCGCGCGCCGTTTGCCGAGGCGGACGGCGTGCTGGTCGCGCAAGGCGCGCTCGAGGCGACGCTGGATGCCGGCCTCGCGTCCGCGCCCGGCAGCGGCGACGTGCGCATCGGCATCAGCTTCCGCTCCCGCGAGGGCGATTACTGCCGCACCTTCCACCTGCAGCAGGAGGCGCCGTTGGCGGGGCTCGCGTGCCGGCACGGGGATGCGTGGCGGCTCGACGTGCTCGCCGCCGCGGCCGCGCAGGATGGCGGTCTGCGGCCTGCGGCGGCGATGCCGATCGCCGTGTTGCACGCGGTCGACGCGGCGATCGCGGGCGAGCCGCTGGACGCGGCGGCCGAAACCGCGGCACGCGACGCGGGTTGGCGAAACGCCGCGGGCGTGGCTGAATGACCCGCATGCGTTCGCTGCTCCTGCTTGCGACGGCCGTCCTGGCCGCCTGCGCCGCTCCCGCCCCGTCCCCGACAACGACGCCGGCCGCGGCGCCCGCGGCGGGCGCGCACGCCCGCGAGACGGCCGGCGTCGCGGCCGCCCACCCGTACGCCGTGGACGCGGGCCTGGAAATACTCGCGGCCGGCGGCTCGGCGGTGGACGCCGCGGTCGCGGTGCAGGCGATGCTCGGGCTCGTCGAGCCGCAGAGTTCGGGGATCGGCGGCGGCGCGTTTCTCCTGCACTTCGACGCGGCTTCGGCGACCGTCACGGCTTTCAACGGGCGCGAGGCGGCGCCGGCCGGCGCGAAGCCGGACATGTTCCTCGACGCGGACGGCGAGCCGATGTCGTACTGGGACGCCGTGGTTTCGGGACGCTCGACCGGCGTCCCCGGCGCGGTCGCGATGCTCGGCGCCGCGCACGCGCGGCACGGCAAGCTGCCGTGGCCGCGGCTGTTCGAGCCCGCGATTCGTGCGGCGGAGGATGGATTCATCGTGCCGAAGCGCCTGGCGCGCTTCGCGAACGGTGACTTCGCGCAATCGAAGGAAGCGGACGTGCGCGCCCTCTTCTCGCGCCCCGACGGCAGCCCGGTGCAGGCGGGCGATACGCTGAAGAACCCGCGCTACGCGCAGACGCTCCGTCACATCGCGAGCCAGGGCCCGCGCGCGCTGCTCGAGCCGCCGATCCGCGATGCGATCATTGCGCGCACGCGTGAAGAACCGCGCGCCGGCACGCTCGCGCCGGCGGACTTCGCCGCCTACCAACCGCGTGTCTCCGACGCGATCTGCGGCCCGTACCTCGTCTACCTCGTCTGCGTGCCGCCGCCACCCTCCTCGGGCGTCGCGCTGCTGCAGATGCTGGCGATCCTCGACCGCACGGACATCGCCTCCCGCGGCCCCGCCGACCCGCAGGCGTGGTACCTGTTCGCGATGGCGAGCCGCCTCATGTACGCGGACCGCGACCGGTACGTCGCCGATCCCGAGTACGTGCGCGTACCGGTCGAGGGCCTGCTCGAGCCGGATTACGTGCGGGGCCGCGCCGAACTCATCGGCGAAACGGCGGGTCCCGCGCCGGCAGCGGGACTACCCGATTTTCAACCCGGACGGGACGAAACCCGCGAAGCGGCCGGCACCTCGCACTTCGTCGTAATCGATGCCGCCGGCAACCTGGTTTCCATGACCACGACCGTCGAGTCGCTGTTCGGCTCCGGCCGTGCGGTCGGCGGATTCGTGCTGAACAACCAGCTGAGCGATTTTTCCTATCGCCCGGTGGTCGACGGCAGGCCGGTCGCCAATGCGGTCGCCGGCGGCAAGCGCCCCCGGTCCTCGATGGTGCCGGTGATCGTACTTGACGGTACCGGCCGGCCCGTCGCGGCGCTCGGTTCGCCGGGCGGGTCTTCGATCCTCGCGTACAACGCGAAGACGCTCGTCGGGCTGCTGGCCTGGCGGTTGCCGCTCCAGGAGGCGATCAACCTGCCGAACGTGATCGCGCGCGGCGACGAAGCGTTCGGCGAAGCGCCGAAACTCGCGCCCGGGGTGCTCGAGGCGCTCGACGCGCGCGGCGTCGCCGTAAAGCCCGGCCGGGGCGAGGAATCGGGCCTGCACGGGCTCGTGATCGGCGCCGACGGCGCCGTCGCCGGCGCCGCCGACCCGCGGCGCGAGGGCGCGTTCCGGTCATTGCCCTGAGAGGGCTGCTCAGCGCACTCGCGGCGCGATCCAGGCGAGCCCGTCGGCCTCGATGATGCCGCGCACCGTGGCGATGCGCGTCCCGTCCCCGGCCGCGAGCACCGCCACTTCGTTCACCCGCGGGAAGCTCGCGAGCATGTTGCCGTCTGGCAGTGCCAGGATGGCCAGCGGCGGCGAGTCGAAGGTGAACGAGCGCGCGAGCGCGCGGCTGCGCGCATCGAACACGGCGATCGAGCGCGAGGCGGTATTCACGACCCAGACCTCGCGCCCGTCTGCGCTGAACGACAACCGAACCGGAAAGCGACCGCCGCTGCCGATCGAGGCGACGACGCGGCGCTTCGCCATGTCGACGATGCTCAACGTGGCATCGACGCCGTTCGCCACCCACAGCATGCCTCCGTCCGGCGCGAGCGCGAGGCCCTCCGCCCCGCGACCGGTCGGGAGCGTCGTCACGGATCCGTCGGCGAGCGCGATCAGCGAAACGGAACCGGATTCGACGTTCGACGCCACCAGCAGCGAGTCGTCCGGCGTCGCGAGCAGCTGGTGGCTGCCGACGGCGGTCGCGAAGCGCCGCAGGGTCGCGCCGCTGGCGGCATCGACCTCGAGCACTTCGCCCTCGTGCTCGCAGGTGGTCCACAGGCGGCGTCCGTCGCGGGCCACCAGGATGCCGTGATTGTTGCGGCAGTCCTCGAACCGCATCGTGCGCTGCGGCTGCATTCGCGCCAGGTCGAGGATCGTGATCGACCCGGATGCTTCCTCGATCCAGCGCGGCGGCGCGGGACCGACCGGTTCATCGTGAGGCTCCGGGTACTGCCCGTAGTCCGCCGTATAGGCGAGCGCCCCGTCGGCGTCAGCCGCGATCTCGTGCGGGCCACGGCCGGTCGGCAGGCGCGCGAGTGTGCGCCAGCTCCCGGCCTCGATCAGGAACACCTCGTGCGCCGAACGGCTGACGGCCGCGACGCGGGCGCGCGACGGTTCGGCACGTTGCGGCAGGACGCGGGCGGCGGGCAGCGACATCATGTCCGCATGCCGGCCCACACTCGCGGGCGTCGAACGCGCGAACAGGAACAGCGCGCCGTCCGGACTCAGCCGCGCGTTGAGTTCACTCTGCTCCGTGTTGACGGCATCGAGCGCGATCGGCTTCGACCATTCCCCGCCCACGCGATGGCTGAGATACAGGTCACCGCTCACCGAGCGGTTGGCCGGGCGCCCTGAGGCCTCGAACACCAGGTAGCTTTCGTCCGGCGCGACGCTGACGTTCCACTCGCCGGCCGCCGAATTGACGGCAGGTCCGAGGTTGCGCGGTGCGCCGTAACCGCCAGCCGCAGGATCCGCAACCCAGATGTCGCCCTGCCCGGCCCCGCCGGCGCGCAACGAAGCGAAATACAGGCGCCCGTTCGCCGCGACGGACGGGCTGAACTCGGCCGCCGGCGAGTTGACCTGGTTGCCGAGGTGCTCCGGCTCGCCCCAGCTGCCGCGATCGTAGGCCACTGACCACAGATCGGGATCCTCGCGGCCGTCCGGCGTGCGGCGTGACGATACGAAGTAGAGCCTGCTTCCATCCGGTGCAAAGGCGGGATCGCCGTCGTCATCTCGGCCCGAGAAGGGCAGCGGTTGCGGTTCTGACCAGGCGCCATCGGCGCGGCGCGACTGGAACAGCGTGCCCGGCTCCGCGGGCCCGCCCCACTGGCCGGCACGGCGGGAGAACACCAGGAGCTCCCCGCCCGGCGCGATGGCGATCGCGTCCTCGATGGCGGGCGTCGAGACGATGCCAGGCACGAACGGCTCCGGCCCCGAAGCCGCGGCTTGCGCCTGCGCCAGCAGGCAGAAAGTCGTCGCAGCGAAGGAACGCGCGCCGCCCACCGGGGAAGTGTGCCAGACAGGAGTGGCACGCCGTCGCGCGCAGCGCACGCCTCGTCGCTTTCAGCTCACCACGGACAACAGCGAAAGCAATTCATCCTGCGCCGAGAACCGCTCTCCTTTCTTCGGCGCCTGGCGCTCGTAGCTGCCCTCGCCGTCCATCACCCAGCTCTGGCAGTTGTCGTCGAGGTAGGGCTTCAGGCCTTCCTTGATCACGCGCCGCTTCAGCCGCGCGTCCAGCACCGGGAACGCGAGCTCGATGCGGCGGAAGAAATTCCGGTCCATCCAGTCGGCCGACGACAGCCACACGTCGTCCGCGCCGTCGTTGCGGAACCAGAACACCCGCGTGTGCTCGAGAAAGCGCCCGACGATCGAGCGCACCCGGATGTTTTCGGACAGCCCCTCGACCCCCGGCCGGAGCGCGCAGATGCCGCGGACCATCAGGTCGACCTTCACGCCCGCCTGCGAGGCTGCGTACAGTTCCTCGATGATGCGCGGCTCGAGCAGCGCATTCATCTTCGCGACGATCCGCGCCGGCCGGCCCTCGGCCGCGATCCGTGCCTCGTTGCGGATCGCCTCGCTCACGCGCTTGTGCAGCGTGAACGGCGACTGCCAGACGTGCTTCAGCCGGCCCGCGCGGCCGAGGCCGGTGAGCTGCTTGAAGACCTCGTTGACGTCCCGGCACATGTCCTCGTTCGCGGTCAGCAGGCCGAAGTCCGTGTACTGCCGCGCCGTCGCGGCGTGATAGTTACCCGTTCCGAGGTGCGCGTAGCGCCGCAGCACCATGTCGTCGGGACCGGGCTCGCGGCGCACGATCAGCGCCATCTTGGCGTGCGTCTTGTGGCCCACCACGCCGTAGACGACGTGCGCGCCGACCGCCTCGAGCTGCGCCGCCCAGTTCAGGTTCGCCTCCTCGTCGAAGCGCGCGAGCAGTTCGACCACCACCGTCACTTCCTTGCCCGCGCGCGCGGCGTCGATCAGGATCTGCATCAGTTCCGACGTCGCGCCCGTGCGGTAGACCGTCTGCTTGATGGCCACGACCCGCGGGTCGGTCGCGCTCGAGCGGATGAAGTCGAGCACCGGCACGAACGACTGGTACGGGTGGTGCAGCAGGATGTCCTGGCGCGCGATGGTCTCGAACAGGTCGTCGTCGCCGACTTCCAGCGCGGCCGGCACGGAGGGCGTGAATGCCGGGTACTTGAGGTCCGGCCGGTCGATCACCGACAGCACCTCGCGCAGCCGGTAGAGGTTCACCGGCCCGTCCGTGTGGTACAGGTCCTGCTCCTCGAGCTGGAACTGCTGCAGCAGGAAGTCGATCATCGCGGGCGAGATCTCCTCGACCACCTCGAGGCGCACCGCGTCGCCGAAGTGCCGCTGCATCAGCTCGCCCTGCAGCGCGATGCGCAGGTTCTTGATTTCCTCCTCGTCGACGAACAGGTCCGAGTTGCGCGTCACCCGGAACTGGTAGGCGCCCTTCACCGTCATGCCGGTGAACAGTTCCTGCACGTTCGCGTGCAGCACCGAGGTGAGGTAGACGAAGGAGTACTCGCCCTCCGCGATCGCCGGCGGCAGGCGGATCGCGCGCGGCAGGATGCGCGGCGCCTGCACGATCGCGACGCGCGAGCCGCGGCCGAAGGCGTCGCGGCCTTCCAGCTCCACGATCAGGTTGAGGCTCTTGTTGAAAACGCGCGGGAACGGGTGCGCCGGATCGAGGCCGATCGGGGTCAGCACCGGCAGCACCTCGCGCGTGAAATAGTCGTGCACCCAGGCGCGCTGCGCGTCGTTCCAGGTGCCGCGCCGCAGGAAGCGGATGCCGGCATCCGCGAGCCGCGGCAGCAGCACGTCGTTCAGCAGGTCGAACTGCTTCGTCACGAGGTCGCGCGCCTCGCGGGTCACGATCGCGAGCGTCTCCCTCGGCGTCATGCCGTCGGGGCCGGGATCGGCGATGCCGAGCTTGATCTGCTCCTTGATGCCGGCCACGCGGATCTCGAAGAACTCGTCCAGGTTCGACGAGACGATCGTCAGGAACCGCAGCCGCTCGAGCAGCGGCACGGACTCGTCCGCCGCCTGCGCGAGCACGCGGCGGTTGAAAGCGAGGATGCCGAGCTCGCGGTTGAGGAGCGGCACCTTCGCCGCGTTTTTGCCGGTCATGCGGCCCATGAGGATCCGGTCACGAGGTTACAGCCCGATGACAACGCCAGTTTACGCGCCGCGCGGGCGGGTGTTACCGTGCCGGGCGCATGGCCCGCCACGAAACCCTCGCCGCGGTCGACCTCGGGTCCAACAGTTTCCATCTCCTGGTCGGGCGCATCGTGGACGGCCAGGTCTACCCGCTCGACACGCTGCGCGAGCAGACCCAGCTCGGCGCCGGGCTCACCGCCGACAAGCGGCTCGACCGCGCGAGCCAGGCCCGGGCGCTCGAGGTGCTGGCGCAGTTCCGCGAGCGGCTGCGCGGCCTGCCGCGGGACGCGGTACGCGCCGTCGGCACCAACGCACTGCGGGTCGCCAGGAACTCCCCTGCCTTCCTGCGCGAGGCGCGCGAGACGCTCGGCTTCCCGATCGAGGTCATCGCCGGACGCGAGGAGGCGCGGCTCATCTACCTGGGCGTCGCGCACGCGCTGCCCCCGGCCGACAACAAGCGCCTCGTCGTCGACATCGGCGGCGGTTCCACCGAGCTGATCGTCGGTCAGGGCCTGAAGCCGAAGCTGATGGAGAGCCTCTACATGGGCTGCGTCAGCTCGAGCCTCAGGCATTTCCCGGACGGCCGCATCGACAAGAAGAGCCTGAAGGCCGCCGTGCTCGAGGCACGCCAGGAACTCGCCGCCGTCTCGCGCCGCTACCGGCGCGCCGGCTGGCAGGAGGCGGTCGGCTCGTCCGGCTCCGCGCGCAGCATCGAGTCGATCCTGCTGGAAAACCGCTGGGCCGCCCACGGCATCACGCGCGAGGGACTCGACCGGCTGTGGGACCTCCTGCTGGACGCAGGCCGCGCCGACCCGGACCGCATCCCCGGGCTGAAGGCCGCGCGCGCGGCCGTGCTGCCGGGCGGCTTCGCGATCATGTACGCGGTGTTCGAGGAGCTCGACGTCGAGCAGATGGCGGTCTCGGAAGCGGCGCTGCGCCACGGCGTGCTCTACGACCTGCTCGGCCGCGTGATGCACCACGACATGCGCGAGGCAACGACCACGCAGTTCATGCGCCGTTACCACGTCGACGCGAGCCACGCCGCGCGGGTGCGCGACCTGGCGCTGCGCATCTACGAGCAGGTCGCGGGCAAGCTCGCCGCGAACGGCGACGATCCCGACCGCCAGCTGCTCGACTGGGCCGCGCGGCTCGCCGAGGTCGGGCTCTCGATCGCCCATGCGCAGTACCACAAGCACTCGGCATACGTGCTCTCGAATGCCGACATGCCCGGCTTTTCGCGCATCGAGCAGCAGCGGCTCGCGCGCATCGTGCTCGCGCACCGCGGCAAGCTCGAGAAGGTCGCGGGCGACGCGCTCGACGACGGCGACTGGCACCTCGTGTTTGCGCTGAGGCTCGCATCGACCCTGCTGCGCCGCCGCACGAACGTCAGGCTGCCGGCCTTCCGCGTGATCGCCGGAGACGCGCGCTACACGCTCGAGTTGCCGAAGTCGTGGCTGGCGCGGAACGCGCTGACCGCGGCGGCGCTGGAGTCCGAGGCGCGGCAATGGGAGGCCGTCGGGCGCCAGTTCGCCGTGCGGCGCATGTCCTAGGGAAGCCGTTCGTGGATCGCGTGGAGCCTCACGAGTGGAACTGATCCTCTGGCGGCACGCCGAGGCCGCGCCCGGCGACCCGGATGCCGAGCGGCCGCTGACCGAATACGGCCGTGCGCAGGCGGCGCGGGTGGCCGAGTGGCTCGTGCCGCGCCTGCCGCCGGCGCTGCGCGTGGTGGTCTCGCCCGCCCGGCGCACCCAGGAAACGGCCCGCGCGCTCGGCCGGCCCTTCGAGACCGTCGACGGGCTCGCGCCGGGCAACGACTCGACGACGCTGCTAACGATCGCCGGATGGCCCGGTGCGAAGACCCCCGTCCTGGTAGTCGGTCACCAGCCGACGCTTGGTGACCTGGCGGCGCGCCTGCTCGAAGGACGTCGGGCGGCGACCGGCATGGGCACCGGCGCGGTCTGGTGGCTGCGCGGCAGGGACCGCAGCGGTCGCAGCAAGGCGGAACTCCTGCTCGCGCTCGAGCCGGAAATCCTCGAGCGGGGGAAGTGATCTGGAGGGGTCAGACCCCTTGATAGTCTCCCGACTTCACGAACCGATCAGGGTTCACAGATTTCAAGGGGTCTGACCCCTCCAGATCAAGTTGTCGCCGCGATGCGGTCGCGGATCTCCTTCAGCTTGGCTTGCACGCGCTGGGCATTGCCGGGACCCATGCGCAGCAGCAGCTTGCGGCCGGCGGACTGGGCCTCGAGCGCCGGATCCGCGAATACGTAGTAGACGCTCGGCTGCGCGAGCGCGATCGTCGCGGGCGCCTCCGGTGCCGACAGCAGGTGGTCGATGACTTCGACGACGCGGTCGTTGAAGTAGCCGTCGGGATTGCCGAGATCCTCGTAGGCTTTCTGGAACTGCGGATACAGGCGCTTGTACAACGCCACCGTGGCGTCGGCATCCAGCGAGTCCACCAGCTCGATCCACGGCGCGTAGCGCGCGAAATTCGCCGCGCCGAGCACCATCGCGTCGCCCTCGCCCGCCGTCACGAAACTGCCGCCCGGGGGCCTCGCGGGGTTCATGCGCGCGGCCACGTCGTCGCGCGCGAGGCTGTCCACCGTCGCCACCAGCTTGCGCACGAATTCCTCGGGCACGAACAGCGCCTCGAAGCGCGGCGTGCCGACGAGCGTCGCCACCTGCTCGGTCGCCGAGAGGTTCGGGTCGATGTCGTCGGGCGTCACGATCGGGTTCTGGATCGCGGGCTCGGCCGCCGCCGGCGGCGGCGCTTGCTGAGGCTGCTCGGGCTCGCCGGCGCCGCGCTTCTGCCAGTACCAGACACCCGCCGCGATGGCGAGCAGCGCCACCCCGCCCAGGATCCAGCGGCCCAGATTCTCGTCCCGACCGGAAGCCTGATCGCGCTTTTCCGCGTACATGGCAGCGACCTCCACCCTCACTGTAGTTGATACCGGCCGATCCGGCATCATTCAGAGAGACCCGGCCCGGCCCGAGACGGTTCCCTTGACCCGCATTCCACTGACGCCCGAGATGCCCCCGAAGGAATGCGCCGACTGCGCCTTCCTGCTGGATGCCATCGGCATCCCCTACGAACGACGCACGACCGCGACCGGCGCCAGCCTCTGGGTCGAGCCCGAGTACCACGCACGGGCAGCGCGCGAGCTCGGGGCATACCTGCGCGAGAATCGCCGGCCGCAGAAGCCGCCGGTCGTCTGGCCGCGGCATCCGCACGCGCTCTACGGTGTCTTTGGCTACGCCGCCGTGCAGGTCGCGGTGGCCTGGGCGGCCGTCGTGCACCTGTTCGACAGGGGCTGGCGCTCCGCGGGCGTGCTCGACGCGGGTTTCATCGCACGCGGCGAGTGGTGGCGCGTGCTGACCGCGCTCACGCTGCACGGCGACGTGCTCCACCTGCTGTCCAATCTCGCCTTCGGCGCCCTGTTCGGATACCCGGCGGCGCGCCTGTTCGGGCCGGGCATCGCCTGGCTGCTGATCCTCGTCGGCGGCGCGATCGCCTACGGCATCGACGCCCTGCTCCACCCGCCCCAGCACCACCTGCTCGGCGCCTCGACCGCCGTGTTCACGGCCCTCGGCCTGATCGCGGCCTACGGCTGGCGCCGACACCTGCGCGACTGGACCCCCTGGATGCGCAATGCCTCGCCGCTGGTCGCCGGCATCGCGCTGCTCGCCTTCACCGGCACCGGCGGCGAGAACACCGACATCCTCGCGCACTTCGCGGGTTTCGCCGTCGGCGCAGGTATCGGCGCGCTCTGCGCGCGCCTGCCCATGCCGGCGCCGGGCCGCAGCGGCGTGCAATGGATCGCCGGGCTCGCGGCGCTCGCGCTGCTATCGCTCGCGTGGTTTCTCGCGCTGCGGTGACCTCGCGCGCCCGGCCGGCCGCGGAGTTGGCGCGCGTGCTTCGCCGGGGAGACGGGTCACGCGCGCGCTTGGCCGGCCGGGGACCCTCGCTCGCTCCGCCGGAACTTTAGTCGCTTCGCTCGGGGACCCGTCCGGCCGGCGCGCGCGAGACGCATGCGCGGCGTATCGGCCGCATGACCGACCGCGGCGGGACGCGTGAGTGAGCGACTAAGGTTCCGGCGGAGCGAACGAGCGGGGGTCCCGCCAGCGATGCACGCGCGCCGCCACCCACGCCCGGCCAAGCGCGCGTTGTGCGCCGCGGCGTATCGCCCCGCGTACGAGCCGGCGGGACGCGCGAGTGAGCGACTAAGGTTCCGGCGGAGCGAACGAGCGGGTCCCGGCGGCGTGGAACGCACGCGGGAGTTCGCGGCGGTGCACAATGCCCCGGTGATCCTCCCGCACAGCGACGCCTGCGAGCGGAACAAGGACCCGATCCTCGGGGTCCTGCGCAACGCGTTCGCCGGCTCGAGCCACGTGCTCGAGATCGGCAGCGGTACCGGGCAGCATGCCGTGCACTTCGCGTCGGCGATGCCGTGGCTGGAGTGGCAGCCGTCGGAGAGGCGCGATGAGATGCCGGGCCTGAGCAGGCGCGTCCTGGCAGAAGGGCCGAGGAACCTGCGCGCGCCGGTCGCGATCGACGTCGCCGAAAAGCCCTGGGGCGTCCACGATGTCGACGGCATCTTTACGGCCAACACGTTGCACATCATGCACTGGCCGCAGGTGCAGGCGCTGTTTGCGGGCCTGCCGGCCGTCGCGAAGCCGGGAGCCGTACTCGCCGTCTACGGCCCCTTTCGCTACGCTGGCGGCCACACCGCCCCGTCGAACGAATCATTCGACCGCATGCTGCATGCCCGTGACCCGCAATCCGGGATCCGCGACTTCGAGGACGTGGATGCGCTCGCCCGCACCGCGGGATTCGCGCTGACGGCCGACCACCCGATGCCGGCGAACAACCGGACGCTCGTATGGCAACTCGCCGCTTCGCGATGATGCGCGGCCTCGCACGCCATGCCGCCGCTTGCGGGCTGTGCGTGCTCGCGGCCTGCGCGGAGTCGGCGGGAACGGACCTCGAGCTCGCGCAGTGCCCGGTCGCGGGCGCAACCGGGACGGCCCTGTGCGGCACGCTCGACGTCCCGGAGGACTGGGACCGGCCCGGCGGGCGCCGCATCCCGCTGCGCATCATGGTGATCCCGGCGCTGGAGCCGGACGGCAGCGCGCCGCTCTTCGACCTCGCGGGCGGGCCGGGCGCGGCGGCGACCGCCGGCGCCGATTTCTACCTGGGCGACGGGCGCGCCATGCGGCAGCACCGCGACGTCGTGCTCGTCGACCAGCGCGGCACGGGCTCATCGGCGCCGCTGCGCTGCCCCGCGCTCGAGTCGGCCTCGCCGCTCACGCGCATGTTTCCTCCGGAGGCAGTCGCACGGTGCCGGCAGGCGCTGGAGCCGCGGCACGACCTCACCCGGTTCACGACCGCTGCCGCGGCCCGTGACCTCGAGGCCGTGCGCGTCGCGATCGGCGCCGAGCGGATCGACTTGTTCGGCCTGTCCTACGGCACGAAGCTCGCCCAGGCCTACATCCGCGCCTACCCCGGCCGGGTGCGCGCGGCGGCATTCCTGGGCACGGTGCCGATGGACATGCGCACGCCGCTCGAGCACGCAGCGAGCGCCGAACTCACGCTGCGCGACATCTTCGCGGATTGCGCCGCGGATGCGGGCTGCGCGGCGGCGCACCCGCGGCTGGCGGACGACTGGAAGTCCGTGCTCGCGCGCTTCGATGCCGGCCCCGTGCCGATGGAGTCCGCAGGATCCGTCATCCAGGTCGAGAAGGGCCCGTTCGCTGAGACGCTGCGGGCCGCGATGACCACCGACGCCGGCCAGCGACGCATCCCGGCGGCGATCCACGCCGCTGCGCGCGGCGACTTCGGGCCGTTCCTCGGCCTCATCCGCCCGGGCGGCGGCCCGTCCATCGCCGAGGGGCTGTACCTTTCCCTCGAATGCTCCGAGGGCGCGTTGCGCATCGCCGACGCCGAGATTCCGGCCTCGACCGCAGGGACGTTCCTCGGGCGCTACCGCGTCGACGAGCAGCTCGGCGCCTGCCGCGACTGGCCGCGGCGCGAGGTCGACCCGGCGTTCTTCGCGCCGGTCCGCTCGGACGTGCCGGCGCTGTTCCTCGCGGGCGGGCGCGACCACGTGACGCCGCTGCGCTACGCCCGGGCGGTCGCCGCCGGATTCCCGGCATCGCGCATCGTGGTGATCGAGGAAATGCCGCACTTTCCCGTCGCCATGGTGAACCTCGAGTGCCTGGATGCGATGCTGCTCGCCTTCTATGCCGCGGGAGATGCCTCCGCCGTGGACACGGCATGCGTTGCTGCGATGAAGGCGCCGCCGTTCCAGACCTGACGCCTGCTGCGCATTCCGAAAAGGAGCGAAACATGACGACCGTCGGCATGCCGAAGCAGCTGCGCGACAACCGGCTGGCGCTCATCAGCCTCGTGGTCGCGCTCTCGGCGCTCGGCTACAACACCTGGCGCAACGAACGCACCGAGCGCAACCGCAACGTGCGCGTCGCGGGCATCGAGCTGCTGCAGGAGATCGGGTCGCTCCAGCAGATCGTCTTCTACGCGCACTTCACCGAGGGCGACCAGCGCGGGGACCCGCGGATGGGCTGGGTCGACGTGCTGACGATCAGCGACCTGGCGACGATCATGCCTGCGGAAGTCGCCCGCGAAGCCGCGGAACTCAGGTCCGCGTGGGAAGCGAATGCCGACGGCCTGGTCGACGAGGACGCCGCATTCCGGCACATCGACGGCGCCATCGAGGAACTGCGGCAGGCGACGCTCGCCTCGCTGCGCGCGCTGCGCTGAAGGCCGCCCGCGCGCACGCGCGCAATAAACCGCTGCCGCCGCCGGTCTGCTGTGCGACGGGCCCGTGCAGGCCCGGTGGAGCCCTACATGCCGCTCATCCGGTCGCTGTGCCTGCTCGCCTTGCTGTCGGTCGGCGCGGCATCGCCGGCCGACGACGGCCGGGCGCCCGAATTCACGCGGTCGCGAGCCGGAGACTGGCTCAACTCCGAGCCGCTGACGCTCGCCGGCCTGCGTGGGCGCCCCGTGCTGGTCGAGTTCTGGACCTACGGCTGCGTCAACTGCCTGCGCACGCTGCCCTGGCTGAAGGCGATCCATGGACGCTACGCGCAGCAAGGCCTCGCGGTCGTCAGCGTGCACACGCCGGAGTTCCCGCACGAGCGCGACGTGGAACGCGTCCGCGCCGCGGTGCGCAAGCACGACATCCGCTACCCGGTGATGATCGACAACGACTTCGGTTACTGGCGCGCGCTCGGCAACCGCTACTGGCCCGCGTTCTACCTGCTCGACGGCGAGGGCCGCGTCGTCGCGCGGGCGTTCGGCGAGCTGCACGAAGGCCGGTCGTCCGGCGACGACTTCGAGCGCCGCATCCAGCGACTGGTGCGCGACCCCTGAGGGCCTAGAACGCGGGCTTCAGGACCATCAGCCCGAGTCCGACGAGCGGCGTGCCGGTCGCGATCGCGCCCCACAGGTCCCACTGCCGCGACAGCCGGTGGTAGCCGACGAAGTCGAACGCGCCGCCGTGGGCGCCCGCCTCCGCCAGGGCGCGCATCTGCCGCTGCAGCGGGGCGAGCCGCATGCCGAACACCGCGCCCGAGATCCCGAACAGCACGAGGGTCCAGAGGATCCAGCCGGTGCCGAGGATCGGGAACCCGCCCTGGATCGCGGCAAACACGCCGCTCGCGATGATCAGCACGACGCCCGGCACGGTGAACAGGCGGTCGCTGCGGATGACCCCGTCCATCGCGTGCGCGATCAGGCGCGCGTCGCGGGTCGCGAGCGCGTGCCGGTGCCAGAAGACGCCGGTCACGACGTTGCCGAGGAACATCATGACCGCCAGGACATGGACCAGCTTCAGCCACAGGTACATCGCTTCAACCTCCTTGCGACGGCCGGCGCTGCCGGGCGAGCCATCGCGTGAACCGGCTCGGCGCGAACCGCTTGAAGCGCCACAGCCAGCGGTAGCCGGCGGGCAGCACGACGTGCATCTTTCCTGCGGCCGCGCCCGCGAGAATCTCCCGCGCGACGCCTTCCGCCGTCGTCCCCGAGCGGTCCATCAACCGCTCGGCGAACGCGCGCGCGTCCGCCGGGGCGCGCGCGTGCTCCATCAGCCGCGTGCGGAAGAACCCGGGCATCGCCGCCGTCACCTGCACGCCGTCCGGCGCGAGCTCCTGGTGGAGCGTCTCCGACAGCGCCACGACCGCCGCCTTCGACGCATTGTAGGCGCCCATCACCGGGGCGGACACGAACGCCGCGGCGCTCGCGACATTGACGATCAGGCCGCGGCCGGCCGCCTGCATGTGCGGCGCCTCGGCCCGGCAGGCGTGCAGGACGCCGAGCACGTTGATGTCGAGGATCCAGCGCCAGTCGTCGGCCGGCGTCGCGGCAATGCTGCCCGCGACGGCGACGCCGGCGCCGTTCAGGGCGACGTCGAGCCCGCCGACGCGGCCGGCGAACGCATCGACCGCAAATCTCACCGTGGCCTCGTCGGTGACGTCGACGGTGAACGCCTCGCAGTGCGGGCTGCCGAGCGCACGCAGCGCCTCCGCCGCGCTCGCGAGCCGCGGCTCGTCGCGGTCGAGTAGCGCGAGCTGCCATCCGCGCGCGGCCAGCAATTCCGCCGCGGCGAGGCCGAGCCCGCTCGCGCCGCCCGTGACCAGCGCGCGGCGGGCGGGAAACCGGGCGTCGAGCCGGGCGAGGCTCATGCCGGCCCGGCCAGTGCCGGCGTCAATCGCGCGCCGGAGCGACCTTGTGCGCGACGATGCCGAGCACGATGCCTCCGGCGAGGTGCAGCAGGGTGGCGTCCACTATCCACCAGGTCCAGACCTGGTCCGGCAGGTTGAAGATGCCCCGGTAGCCGATCGCGCTGATGATGGCGAACAGGGCGGCGATGACGCCGAACTTGAGTCCGCGCTGCCAGGGCGCGCCCGCGAGGGACGATCGCACGACGCCGTAGATCCCGGCCGCGATCAGCGCGCTGACGAGGCCGGTCGCGATCCACATGGGCATCAACGCGGCCATGTCGGGCGGGTCGGCGTTGAGCTCCGGCCGCCAGAACGACGCGGTCGCCTGGTAGGTTTCGAACAGCACGCCCGCTGGCGAGTGGATGAAGTACCCGGTCGCCATCGAGACGACGAACATCGTCGCGTAGTAGGCCACGCCGCCGATGAACACGATCTTCCAGTTCATGCCACCCTCCTGAAACGAAGGGGACGCACCCCTTCACGAATATGAAGGGGTGCGTCCCCTTCGTTTCGGGGGATGGTGCGCCGGTCGCGGCGGTCGGCGCAACTTCCGCGCAGGAAAAAGGGACGGCAACCCCGCAAGGTCGCCGTCCCCCGTGGCCGCCCCTTCGGGCGGTCAATACGTCGTCGTGATGCTCAGAACCGGTCCGCGTTCATCACCTTGGTCCAGGCCGCGGCGAAGTCCTTCACGAACTTGGCCTTCGAGTCGGAAGTCGCGTAGACCTCCGCGTAGGCCCGCAGCTGCGAGTGCGACCCGAAGATCAGGTCGGCGCGGGTGGCGGTCCACTTCACCGCGTTCGACTTGCGGTCGCGGCCCTCGTAGGCGTTCTCGCCGGCCGGCTGCCACTTCGTGTCCATGTCGAGCAGGTTCACGAAGAAGTCGTTGGACAGCGTGCCCACGCGCTTCGTGAACACGCCGTTCTTCGACCCGCCGTGGTTGGCGCCCAGCACGCGCAGCCCGCCGACCAGCGCCGTCATCTCGGGCGCCGTCAGCCTGAGCAGCTGCGCCTTGTCCACCAGCGCCTCCTCCGGCTTCATGAACAGCTTCTGCCCGCGGTTCACGTAGTTACGGAAACCGTCCTGGCGCGGCTCGAGGGGCGCGAAGGACTCGACGTCGGTCTGCTCCTGCGATGCGTCCATGCGGCCGGGCTTGAAGGCGATCTTGAGCCTGACGCCCGCGTTCTTCGCCGCCTTCTCGACCGCCGCGTCCCCGCCCAGCACGATGAGGTCGGCGAGCGAAACCTTCTTGCCGCCCGAAGCCTTCCTGTTGAAGTCCGCCTGGATGGCTTCCAGCTTCTTCAGCACCTTGGCGAGCTGGGCCGGCTGGTTGACCTCCCAGTCCTTCTGCGGCGCGAGCCGCACGCGCGCGCCGTTCGCGCCGCCGCGCTTGTCCGAGCCGCGGAACGTCGAGGCGGATGCCCAGGCGGCCGAGACCAGCTCCGCGACCGACAGGCCGGACGCCAGGATCTTCTTCTTGAGCGCGGCGACCTCGCCGTCGCCGACCAGCTTGTGGTTGACCGCCGGGATCGGGTCCTGCCAGATCAGCACTTCCTTCGGCACGAGCGGGCCGAGGTAGCGCGCGCGCGGCCCCATGTCGCGGTGCGTGAGCTTGAACCAGGCCCGCGCGAACGCGTCGGCGAACTGGTCCGGGTTCTTCAGGAAGCGCCGCGAGATCTTCTCGTAGGCCGGGTCGAATCGCAGCGACAGGTCCGTCGTCAGCATCCGCGGCACGTGCTTCTTGGTCTTGTCGAAGGCGTCCGGGATGATCGCAGGCGCGTTCTTCGCGCGCCACTGCTTGGCGCCGGCCGGGCTCTTCTCGAGTTCGTACTCGAAGCCGAACAGGTTCTCGAAGAAATTGTTGCCGAACTTCGTGGGCGTCCTGGTCCACGTGACCTCCGGCCCGCCGGTGATCGCGTCGCAGCCAATGCCGGTCTTGTACTTGCTCTTCCAGCCGAGGCCCTGGTCTTCCAGGTCGCCCGCTTCCGGCTCCTTGCCGACCAGCGACGGATCACCCGCGCCATGGGTCTTGCCGAAGCTGTGGCCGCCGGCGATCAGCGCCACGGTCTCCTCGTCGTTCATCGCCATGCGGCGGAAGGTCTCGCGGATGTCGCGCGCCGCCTTGACCGGATCCGGGTCGCCGTTCGGGCCTTCCGGGTTCACGTAGATGAGGCCCATCTGCACCGCGCCGAGCGGCTCGGAGAGCTGGCGCTCGCCGCTGTAGCGCTCGTCGCCGAGCCAGCTGCCCTCGGGACCCCAGTACAGTTCTTCCGGTTCCCAGACGTCGGCGCGACCGCCGGCGAAGCCGAAGGTCTTGAAGCCCATCGACTCGAGCGCCGCGTTGCCGGCCAGCACCATCAGGTCCGCCCAGGAAATCCTGTTGCCGTACTTCTGCTTGATTGGCCACAGCAGGCGCCGCGCCTTGTCGAGGTTCGCGTTGTCCGGCCAGGAATTGAGCGGCGCGAAGCGCTGCTGGCCGGCGCCCGCGCCGCCGCGGCCGTCGGTGATGCGGTAGGTGCCGGCGGCGTGCCAGGCGAGACGGACCATGAGCCCGCCGTAATGGCCGAAGTCGGCCGGCCACCAGTCCTGCGACTGCGTCATCAGCGCCTTCAGGTCCTTCATCAGGGCCTTGAGGTCGAGCTTCCTGAATTCCTTCGCGTAGTCGAAGCCCGCGTCCATCGGGTCGGACAGCGAGGAATTGCGGTGCAGCACGTCGATGTTGAGCGCGGTCGGCCACCAGTGGCGGTTGGAGCCGACGCCGGAGCTGTGCATCACCGGGCACTTGGTTGCTTGGTCCATGGCATTTCCCTCTTCATAGAAACCGGTCGCGCAGGGGCGCGGGAGACGTACAGGATGCGCCCTGGTTGACCATAATTACAATCGATTATACCGATAAATCTGATAGACTACGCCTATGAATCTGCGCGACCTCGAATACCTCGTCGCGCTCGCCGAGACCGGCCACTTCGGCCGGGCCGCGGAGCGCTGTCACGTCTCGCAGCCGACGCTGTCGGCGCAGCTGCGCAAGCTCGAGGAGTTCCTCGGCGTTTCCCTGGTCGAGCGGCGGCCGCGGCGGGTTGCGCTGACGGTCGCGGGCGAGGCCGTGGTCGAGCGCGCGCGGCGCATGCTGCGCGACGCGGACGACATCAGGAGCCTCACCCGCGCCAGCCAGGACCCGCTCTCGGGCCCGCTCAAGGTCGGCCTGATCCCGACGCTCGGCCCCTACCTGCTGCCGCGGGTCGCGCCGAAGATCGCGAAGGCGCTGCCGAAGCTGCAGCTCCTGCTGCACGAGTACCAGACCGAGCCGCTCATCGAGCGCACCCTCTCCGGCGCGCTCGACCTCGCGATCCTCGCGCTGCCGGCGGAGACGCGGGGCCTCGTCACCCGCCCGCTGTTCGCGGAGTCCTTCCTCGTCGCGCTGCCCAGGAAGCACCGGCTCTCGGCGAAAAAGCAGGTGCGCACCGCCGACCTCGACGGCGAGCGGCTGCTGCTGCTCGAGGAGGGCCATTGCCTGCGCGACCAGGCGCTCGAGGTCTGCGCGCACGCCGGCACCGAGGAGCAGGCCTTTCGCGCGACCAGCCTGGAAACGCTGCGGCAGATGGTGGCATCCGGGCTCGGCGTCACGCTGCTGCCGGCGCTCGCGGCCGCCGGGCCCTTCGCGTCGGCGCGCGGCCTCGTCGTGCGGCCATTCGCGCCCCCGACGCCCCACCGCGAGATCGGCGCCGCCTGGCGGCGCTCGACCTCGCGCGCGGAAGCGATCGAGGCCGTGTGCGGCATCGTCGCCAGGGCCGGGTGATTCCGGCCGAACGGACCGCATTTGCGGGCCAGCGGCAAAGGCCGCCGATGCTAGCGTCGCAGGCCATGCGCGGCCTCTTCGCACTGGCGCTCGCCGTCCTGGCCGCGTGTTCGCCGGCGCCGCAGGCAGACGCACTGCCTCGACTCAACATCGTGCCGGGGAGCCTGACCGTCTCCGGTGTCTCCGCCGGCGGCTACATGGCGACGCAATATCAGGTTGCTTACGCCAGGGACGTGGCCGGTGCCGGGATCATCGGCGCGGGGCCGTGGTTCTGCGCGCAGGGCGTCATGACGCGCGCCCTCCAAGACTGCCTCGCGGGAACGACGGGCGGACCGGACGACCAGGCGCTCGTCACCACGCTGCGCGCGAGTGCCGCCGCGGGCGTCGTGGACGACCCGTCGTGGCTCGCGCTGGACCGCATCTGGCTGTTCCACGGCGCCCGGGACGCGAAGATCGGCGAGTCCGTCGCGGATTCGCTGCTGCGCTTCTACAAGGCCTTCGTGCCGATCGGGCAGATCCGCTACGAGACGCGGGTGCCCGCGGCGCATGGCTTCCCGACGCTCGCCGAAGGCAGCCCCTGCGAAGCGGCCGAGCCGCCCTGGATACTCGCCTGCGGATTCGACGCGGCCGGCGAATTGCTGCAGCACCTCTATGGAGGCCTCGCGGCGCCGTCCGGCGAGGTCAGCGGAACGCTGCAGGAATTCCGGCAGGAACGTTACGTGTCCGGCGGGCGATCGGCGTCGATGGCCGCGACCGGATTCGTGTTCGTGCCCGGGCGTTGTGCGGCCGGCGCGCCCTGCCGCCTGCACGTGGCTTTCCACGGTTGCCGCCAGGGCATCGGCTTCATCGGCCGGACCTTCGCGCGCCGGGCCGGCTACGAACGCTGGGCCGATGCCAACGACATCGTCGTGCTCTACCCGCAGGCGGAAGCGAGCCGCTTCTGGCCGCTGAACCCCGCCGGTTGCTGGGACTGGTGGGGTTACTCGGGCCCGAACTATGCGAGCCGCGAGGGGCTGCAACTCAAGGCCGTGCGCCGCATGCTCGAGGCCCTCGGTGCGTGATGGTGCCGGGTCGTAGCTTTCGTAGTTTTCGCGCTTAAGGCGGCGGCGAATCCGGCGGCTGAGCGCCAGAAGCGGACTTGCCGCGCCTGCGGAAATACCAGATGAGGCCGGCGGCGCAGGCGACGCCGAGCACCAGCCCGAAATTGCCGAGGCCGAGTAGCCGCCCGATGATTCCGCCGATGACCGAGCCGGCGAGGCCATAGCCGATCGTCTTGAGCCCGCTCATCGGGTCCGGGCCGGGCAGCACGAGCCGCGCCAGGGCACCGACGATCAGGCCGCCGATCAGCAGGTAGATGACGTACAGCACGAGCACGCCGATGCCGATGCCGAGCACCGTGCCGGCCGCCGAGGATGTCTCCATGCCTAGTTCCTCCGCGCGGCGCCGCGCCGCCGTGCGACGGTAGCAGACGGCGCGCCCACCGTCTCCGCACGGTATGCTGGGCGTCGTCCAGCACAACCCGGGGAGCGCGCCATGGTCCGTCCTGCAACAAGTCTCAGGTACTTCGGTTTCGCGGCCGCCTGCGGCGCGCTCTGGGGCCTGGCCGGCGCGGCTGCGGCCTCCGAGGCCGTCCAACCCGTGAAGATCAGCCGGGCGCAGATTGCCGGCGGCATCTTCGAGGACCACACGCCGGTCGTGAAGACCGAGGACGGCAACACCACGCACGACGTCGAGGTGTTCCTCTCGAAGGACAAGCAGTTCGACGCCGGCATGTACCGCTCGGGCAAGGTCCGCGCCGAGATCACCGCGCCCTACGGCGTCAACGAATACATGCATTTCCTCGAGGGCGGTGTGAAGCTCACTTCGAGCGACGGCACCGTCACCGAGATCCGCGCCGGCGATTCCGTGGTGATTCCCGCCGACTGGACCGGTGTCTGGGACACCGAGGGCTACACCAAGATCTACGTGATCTATTCGCCGGACGGGCCGATCGAGTGAGGCCTAGCCGCCCTTGACGACCTTGCCGCCCTTGATCACCACGTCCACGCTTTCGAGCGCGCGCACGTCGGCGAGCGGGTCGCCGTCGACCGCGATCAGGTCCCCGTAGCGCCCGACGGCGATCGCCCCGACGTCTTTCTCGCGACCCAGCGCTTCGGCGGCATTGCGCGTCGCCGCCTGGATCGCTTCCATCGGCGTCATGCCGTATTCGACCATCCGAGCGAACTGGCGGCCTGCCTGCCCGTGCGGCATGACGCCGGCATCGGTGCCGAAGACCATCCGCACGCCGGCCCGGTGTGCCTTGCGGAAGTTGTCACGCTGGATCTGGCCGGTTTCGCGGTCCTTGCGCAGGTTGTCCTCCAGGACGCCGTTCCTGCGGCCTTCGGCCTGGGTGTAGTCGGTGTTGTAGATGTCCATCGAGAACCAGACCGGCCGTTCGCGCGCGACGGCGAGCCGGATGCCCTCGTCGTCGACCAGGCTCGCGTGCTCGATCGTGTCGATGCCTGCGCGGATCGCCGCCTTGATGCCGTCGGCGCCATGGGCGTGCGCGGCGACCCTGACGCCCCACTGGTGGGCCTCGTCCGCGATCGCACGCAACTCGGTTTCCGAAAGCTGCTGCTGGCCCGGTTCGGTGTTGCGCGAGAACACGCCGCCAGTCGCGCACACCTTGATCACTTCCGCGCCGAACTTGCGCTGGCGGCGGACCTGGTAGCGCAGCTCCTCCACGCTGTCGCCGACGCCCTCCTCCTTGGCGGGCTTCTCGAGGCTCGGCGGCAGGAAGGTGCTGTCGCAATGGCCGCCGGTCGCGCCTAGCGCGTAGCCCGCCGGCACGATGCGCGGGCCGACCGCATACCCCTGGTTGATCGCCTGCTTGAGGCCGACGTCGTTGCGGTTGGCGGAACCGACGTTGCGGACCGTGGTGAAGCCGGCGTCGAGCATTGCCCGGGCGTTGCCGACCGCCGTCATCCCGAAGAAGCTGTCGGTGAACTCGAGCCCGCGGTAGCCGCCGATGTCGGCCGGGGAGTCGAGGTGGACGTGCATGTCGATCAGCCCGGGCAGCAGCGTCCGGTCGCCCAGGTCGATGACTTTCGCGTCGGCCGGCAGCGTCGACGCCGCGAAATCCGTCACCGAGGCGATGCGCCCGTCGGTGACCGCCACCAGCGGCCTGTCGATCACGCGTCCCTCGAGCACGTCGACCATGCGCGCAGCCGTGATATAGACAGTCTCGGCCTGCGCCGGGAACCCGACCACTACCGCGAGCAGTACCGCCTTCCATCGACGCATCGCAAACTCCTTCGTGGTGCCGGGTCGTAGCTTTCGTAGCTTACAGGCTAAAGATGCCAGTGCCCTCACTGCGATACGTAAGCTACGAAAGCTACGACCCGGTACCAGTCAAGTACCAGTCAAACGACGGCGGTGGCTTCGATCTCCACCTTGGCGCGCGGCTCCAGCAGGCCGGCGACAACCACCACCGACATGGCCGGGTAGTGGCGGCCGATCAGCTCCCGGTACGCGGCGCCGATCTCGGCGAGCGCGGCGTTGTATTCGTCCCGGCTGGTGACGTACCAGGTCAGGCGCACGAGGTGTTCGGGCCGCGCGCCGGCGCAGGCGAGCACGGCGACCACGTTGGCGAGCGCCTGCCGCGCCTGGGCGACGAATCCGTCGCCGACGAAGCGCTGCTCGGCGTCCCAGCCGATCTGCCCGGAGACGAATACCTGCCGGCCTGCGGCCGTCATGCCGTTCGCATATCCGCGCGGCCGCGCCCAGCCCGGCGGCTGCAGGATCTCGTGGCTCATTTCAGCAGCTCCCGCGCGATGATGAGTTTCTGCACTTCGCTCGCCCCTTCATAGATGCGCAGCGCCCGGATCTCCCGGTACAGCCGCTCGACGACTTCGCCCTGCACCACGCCGCGGCCGCCGAACATCTGCAGCGCGCGGTCGATGATCTGCTGGGCATTCTCGGTCGCCGTCAGCTTGGCCATCGCGGCCGCCGCCGTGAACGCACGCCCGGTATCGCGCAGCCAGGCGGCACGGAAAGTCAGCAGCTGCGCCGCCTCGAGCGCGGTCGCCATCTCGGCGAGCGCGCCTTGCGTCAGCTGAAAGTCCGCGAGCGTCTTGCCGAACATGCCGCGGGCGCGGGCGTGGTCCCGCGCTTCCTCGAGCGCGCGGCCCGCGAAGCCGCAGGCCGCGGCCGCGACCGACGTGCGGAACACGTCGAGGGTGCGCATCGCGATCTTGAAGCCCTCGCCCTCCGCGCCGATGAGGCGCGCGGCCGGTATCCGGCAGTCTTCGAAGGCAAGCCGCGCGAGCGGGTGCGGGGCGATCGTGTCGATGCGCTCGGCGACCGTGAAACCCGAGTCGCCGGGCTTCACGAGGAAGGCGCTGATGCCTTCCGCGCCCGTGCTGCCGTCCGGCCGCCGGCTGCCCGGCGCCGTGCGCGCGAACACCACGTAGAAATCGGCGATGCCGCCATTGCTGATCCAGGTCTTCTGGCCGTTCAGCACGTATTGCGGGCCGTCGCGGCGCGCGCTCATCGCCATGGCCGCGACGTCCGAGCCGGCCTCCGGTTCCGAGAGTGCGAACGCCGCGATCGACTGACCCGTGCCGACCCGCGGCAGCCACAGCTCGCGCATCTCGGCGCTGCCGGCCAGCGAGATCGGCGCGCTCCCGAGCCCCTGCATCGCGAAGGAAAAGTCCGCGAGCCCGTCGTGGCGCGCGAGGATCTCGCGCACCAGGCAGATCGAGCGCGCGTCGAACTCCGGCGCGACGCCGCCGTCGGCGGCGCGCAGGCAATGCTTCAGCAGGCCCGCCTTGCCGAGCGCCGCGACCAGCGTGCGGCAGCGCATGTCCACGGCGGCGCGGCCCTCTGCATGCGCGCCGTCCGCGAGGTTCGCGCGCGCCCAGTTCTCGACTTCGGCCGCGAGCTGCCGGTGCTCCTCGCCGAAGAATGGCCAATGCAACCGGTCGCCGGCGTCCATCAGTCCCCCTCGAACACGGGCCTGCGCTTCGCCGCGAACGCCTCGTAGGCGCGCAGGAAATCCCGGCTCTTCATGAGCCCGGCCTGCGCGCGGGCCTCGGCTTCGATCGCCTCGTTGATGCCCATGTTCCACTCCAGGTGCAGCATTCTCTTGGTGAGCGCATGCGCGAGCGTCGGGCCCGCGGCCAGCTCGGCTGCCAGCTTCAGTGCCGCCGGCAGGAGTTCGCCCGCCGGGTGCAGGGCGTTGAAGAAGCCGCTCCGTTCGCCTTCGGCCGCGTCGAACGACCGGCCCGTATAGAGCAACTCTGCGGCGCGGCCCTGGCCGATTACCCGCGGCAGCAGCGCGCAGGCGCCCATGTCGCAGCCGGCGAGGCCGACGCGCACGAACAGGAACGCGGTCTTCGCCGCAGGCGTCGCGAGGCGGATGTCGGAGGCGAGCGCGATCATGGCGCCCGCGCCCGCGCACACGCCGTCGATCGCGGCGATGACCGGCTGCGGGCAGGCGCGCATGGCGCGGACGAGGTCCCCCGTCATGCGCGTGAAATCGAGCAGCCCCTTCTCGTCCATCTTCGTGAGCGGGCCGATGATCTCGTGCACGTCGCCGCCGGAGCAGAAATTGCCGCCCGCGCCGTCCACCACGACGACGCGCACGCCGCCGCCGTCGTGCAGCAGCCGGAAAAGGTCGCGCAGCTCCGCGTAGGACTCGAAGGTCAGCGGGTTCTTCCGTTCGGGCCGGTTGAGCGTCAGGTGCGCGACGCGGTTCTCTACCCGCCACAGGAAGTGCTTCGCCCGGTAGCCGGTGAGGTCCGGTATCTCGGCTTTCATGACTGCTCCTCCAGTGAGCGGACGTGCGTCTTGAGGCGGGCGAGCAGCGCCGCCATCGTCGCCATCTCGCGGCGCGACAGCCCGCCGAAGGCTTCGACGATCCAGCGCTCGTGCCCGGCCGCCATGGCGGCAAAGTTGCGCCGGCCCGCCGCCGTCAGCCGCACCAGGATCGCGCGCCGGTCGTCCGGGTCCGGTACGCGCTCGACCAGGCCCTCCTTCACCAGCCCGTCCGTGATGCCGGTGACGTTGCCGCCCGTCACCATCATGCGCTTCGACAACTCGCCCATCTTGAGCCCGGACGGTTCGCGCTCGAGCTGCGCCATCAGGTCGAAGCGCGGCAGCGTCGTCGCGTAGCGCTCCTGCAGCAGCCGCCGCGTGCGCGTCTCGACCAGGCGGTTGGTGGCCAGCATGCGCAGCCACAGGCGGATGGCGCCGTGGTCGTCGCGGGCCGCGCGGGTCTCGGCATCCGTCGCCCGGACCGCCATCAGGTGACCTCGCCGCCCGCAATCGCGAGGCTCTGGCCGTTCATGCTCTCGCTGCCCGGGCTGCACAGCCACAGCACGGCACTCGCGACCTCGTCCGGCTGCACGAGGCGCTGCTGCGGGTTGAAGCTGACGAGTGTCTCGCGCGCCTCGGATTCGCTGCGCGCCGTCTTCTCGCTGATCGCGCGGACCGCCTCGCGCACGATGCCGGTGTCCGTGTAGCCGGGGCAGACCGCGTTGACGGTGATGCCGGTCTTCGCGACCTCGAGCGCGAGCGCCCGCGTGAAGCCGACGAGGCCGTGCTTGGCGGCGCAGTAAGCCGTGCAGTACGCGTAGCCGCGCAGGCCCGCGGTGCTCGCGACCGAGACGACGCGACCCCAGTTCGCGGCCAGCATCGCCGGCAGCGCCGCCTGCGTGCAGTGGTAGGCGCCGGTCAGGTTGACCTCCAGGATCGCGCGCCAGAAGGCTTCGTCGGTCTTGCCGAACGGGCGGCTCTTCGCGAGCCCGGCGTTGTTGACCAGGATGTCGACCGGGCCCGCGGCTTCGCGCGCATCGGCGAAGGCGCGCTTCACCTGCGCCGGATCGGTGACGTCGGCCGTTACCGTGACCGTCGTGCGCCCGATGGCGATGGCGGTCGCGCCGAGTTCGTCGGCGTTGCGCGCCAGCAGCGTCACGCGCGCGCCGGCGCCCGCGAGCGCGGCGGCGATGGCGGCGCCGATGCCGCGCCCGCCGCCGGTGACGAGGGCGTGGCGGCCGGCGAGGGGTTGCGAGGTCGCGTTCATTCAGACGGCTCCCGTCAGTTGCGCGGCCCGCTCGAGGTTGCGCTCGAGCTGGCGTTTCGCCGAGCGGTACTGCGGCGGCCACCACTGACCGTCGTAATGCTGCTCCGCCGCCGCCCGCAGCGTCCAGGCCGGGTCGGCGAGGTGCGGGCGCGCCAGCGCGCAGAGATCGGCGCGGCCGGACGCGACGATCGAGTTCGCGTGGTCGGCCTCGAAGATGTTGCCGACCGCGATCGTCGGGATGCCGACGACGTTGCGCACGAGATCCGAGAACGGCGTCTGCCACATGCGCCCGTACACCGGCTTCTGCCATGGCACGGTCTGGCCGCTGGAGAGGTCGAGCAGGTCCGCGCCGCCGGCCTTCATGGCCCGGGCGACTTCGATCAGCTCGTCCTCGGTGAGGCCGCCGGGCGCCCAGTCGCTGGAGGAGAGCCGGACCGACAGCGGCGCATCGCGCCACTCGGCGCGGACCGCCTCCAGCACCTCGAGCGGGAAGCGCAGGCGATGGGCGATCGCGCCGCCGTAGGCGTCGCTGCGCCGGTTGGTGAGCGGCGAGAGGAAGCTCGCCAGCAGGTAACCGTGCGCCATGTGCAGTTCCAGGAGGTCGAAGCCGGCTTCGCGGCCGTAGCGCGCGCTTTGCACGAACTGCGCCACCACCGTGTCCATGTCCGCGCGCGTCATCTCGCGCGGCGCGGCGCTGATGCCCTCGAGGTAAGGCAGCGGCGAAGGCGCGAGCGTTTGCCAGTTGCCGGCCTCGAGCGGGCGGTCCTCTTCTTCCCAGCCGAGCTGCGTCGAGCCCTTGCGGCCGGAATGGCCGAGCTGCAGGCAGAGCTTCGCGCGGCCGTGCGCGTGCGCGAAGTCGACGATCCGCCGCCAGGCGTCGCGCTGCGGCTCGTTCCAGAGGCCGGTGCACCCGGGCGTGATGCGCCCCTGCGGCGACACGCAGGTCATCTCCGTGAACACCAGGCCGGCGCCGCCGGTGGCGCGCGCGCCGAGGTGCACGAGGTGCCAGTCGTTCGGCAGGCCGTCTTCGGCCGAGTACTGCGCCATCGGCGAGACGACGATGCGGTTCTCGAGCGTCGTGTCGCGGATCCTGAGCGGCAGGAACATCGGCGGCCGGGCGTCCGGAATTCGCGCGCGCCGGGCCAGCTTCGCTTCGACATCCGCGACGAAGCCGGGGTCGCGCAGCTTCAGGTTCGCGTGGCCGATGCGCTGGCTGCCGGTCAGCAGGCTGTAGGTGAACTGCCAGGGCTCCATCTTCGTATAGCGCGCGACGCTCTCGAACCATCGCATGCGGTTGCGCGCGGCGCTCTGGAGCTTCAGCGCCTCGGTTTCGCGTTCCTCCTGGTAGGCGGCGAGCGCGGCGGGCACGTCGGCCGCGCCGGCGGCATTCGCGACCAGGGCGATGGCGTCCTCCATCGCGAGCTTGGTGCCGGAGCCGATCGAGAAGTGCGCGGTGTGCGCGGCGTCGCCGATCAGCACGAGCCTGCCGTGGTGCCAGCGGCGGCACAACACGCGCTGGAAATTCAGCCACGCGGAGCCGCGCAGGTGGGCGGCGTTGCTCATGAGGGAGTGGCCGTCGAGGTACTTCGCGAAGAGCTTCGCGCAGAATGCGATCGACTGCTCGTGGTTCGCCGCATCGAGCCCGTGGGCCCGCCAGGTTTCCTCGCGCGTCTCGACGATCACGGTCGAGAGGGTCTTGCTGAACTGGTAGGCGTGGACCTGGAACCAGCCGTGTTCCGTCTCCTCGAACGCGAAGGTGAACGCCGGGAAGGGCTTCGTCGTGCCGAGCCAGATGTAGCGGCATTCGCGCGTGTCGATGTCCGGCCCGAAGACCGGCTCGTGGCGCTTGCGGGTCCGGCTGTTGACGCCGTCGGCGGCGACCACGAGGTCGGCGTCGGCGAAGGCCGCGTCGTCCCCGACCTCGTGCTGGAACCGGTGGACGACGCCGAGCTCGCGCCCCCGCTCCTGCAGCAGGCCCAGCAGGCGCTTGCGCTCGATGCCGCAGAAGCCGTGGCCGCCCGTGGTGGTGACCGTGCCGCGGTAGTGCACGTCGATGTCGTCCCAGTGGTGGAAGCTGCCGGTGATCGCCGCGTGCGACGGCGCGTCGGCGGCGCGGAAGTTCTCCATCGTGCGGTCGGAGAACACCACGCCCCAGCCGAAGGTGTCGTCCGGCCGGTTGCGCTCGTAGACCTCCACCTGCGTCCGCGGCAGGGCCTTGCGGAACAGCAGCGCGGCATACAGGCCGGCCGGCCCGCCGCCCATGCAGACGATGCGCTTCACCGGGTCATTACGCACCTCAATTATTGAGGTGTCAAGTACTTTTCAAGGAGTCTTTCAAGGTGTCAGACCCCTTGGTTCCCTCCCTTGGTTCAAGGTGCCTGGCCCCTCTACTGTCACGGCTCGCGCAGCGCCTTGCGCGACAGCTTGCCGGTCGCGGTTTTGGGAAGCGCGTCGAGGAATTCGATCACCCGCGGGTACTTGTACGGGGCGATGCGGCTCTTGACGAAGTCCTGCAGTTCCTTGACGAGCGCGATGTCCCCCGCCCGCCCGGGCGCGAGCACGATGCAGGCCTTCACCACCGTGCCGCGCTCGGCGTCCGCCGCGCCGACGACGGCGCACTCGCGGACCGCTGGGTGCGCGAGCAGCGCCCACTCCACCTCGGGCCCGGCGATGTTGTAGCCGGCCGAGACAATCATGTCGTCGGCGCGCGAGACGAACCAGAAATAGCCGTCCTCGTCCACGCGGTAGATGTCGCCCGTGACGTTCCATCCGGACTTCACGTAGTCCCGCTGGCGCGGGTCGTCGAGGTAGCGGCAGCCCGTCGGGCCGGTGACGGCGAGCCGCCCGGTGCTGCCGCGCGGCAGCTCGCGCCCCGCCTCGTCCAGCACGCAGGCCCGGTACCCCGGCAGCGGCTTGCCGGTCGCGCCCGGTCGGATCGCATCGCCCGCGGCCGAAATGAAGATGTGGATCATCTCGGTGGCGCCGATGCCGTCGATGATGCGGATGCCGGTCTTCTCGAACCAGAGGTCGGAAACGGCCCTCGGCAGGAACTCGCCCGCGGACACGCAACGCTTGAGCGACGCCAGGTTGCGGCCGGCGAGTTCCCCCGCGAGCGCGCGGTAGGCGATCGGCGCGGTGAACAGGCACGTGACGCCGTGCCGCTCGATCGCCGCCAGCACGGCCGCGGGCGACGGCGCCTCGATCGGCACGGCCGCGGCACGGAAGCGCAGCGGGAAGACCAGCAGCGCCCCGAGCCCGAAGGTGAAGCCGAGCGGCGGGCTGCCGGCGTAGACGTCGTCCGGCGACGTCTCGAGCAGGTGCCGCCCCACGACGTCGGCCATGGCGAGCACGTCGCGGTGGAAGTGCATGCAGGCCTTCGGCTGGCCGGTAGTGCCGGACGTGAAGGCGAGCAGGCAGACATCGTCGGCGGCGGTGTCGGCGTTGGCGTACCGGTCGGATGCGGTGGACATGCGCGCCTCGAGGTCGCCGTTGCCCCAGGCGATCACCGTCCCGACCCCGCCGACGACGGCGACCGGCGCGAGTTGGGCGAGCAGGCGGTGGTCCGAGAGCGCGATCGCGGGCTTCGCCTTGTCGATGACCGCGGCCAGTTCCGGTGCGCGCAGCATCGGCATGGTCGTGACGGCGATGGCGCCCGTCTTCATGACCGCGAGCCAGGCGGCGTAGAGATCCGGGCCGTTATAGCCGCGCAGCAGCACCCGGTTGCCGGGTTCGACGCCCGCGTCCGCGAGCACGTTGGCGACGCGGTTCGCGCGCGCCAGCAGCGCGCGGTAGCTGATCGGGCCGGAGTCGGTCAGGAGCGCCGGCCGCTCGCCGTGATCTTCGGCGACCGCATCGTCGATCAGCACCGTCGCGCAGTTCAGGCGCTGCGGATACCGCAATTCCGGCAAGTCGAAGTGCAGCCGCGGCCACTGGTCCCGCGGCGGCAGCCGGTCTCGCGCGAACGTGTCCACGACCGGATTCTAACGAAGGGGACGCACCCCTTCATATTCGCGAAGGGGACGCACCCCTTTACGAATATGAAGGGGTGCGTCCCCTTCATTCCTCAGTAGAATCGCGCGATGCCGGCGTATCTGGAGACGGAACAGGAACTGTCGCGGCTGGCCCGGCGCGCCGCCGGCCTGCGCGGCGGCCCGCGCCTCCTGATCCTGCCGGGACTCATGGGGTCCTCGATCGGCTTGCTGCGCAAGAATGGCGGCACCGACGTCACCTGGTTCGACCCGGTCGAGATCGCGCAGGGCCAGCTCGTCAAGCTCGCCCTGCCGGCGGGCCACAAGTACTGGGCGGTCGGCGTCCTCAAGTTCGCCTACGAGCGCCTGCGTCTGGTGCTGCGCCTGGCCGGCTTCGACGCGGTGTTCCACCCCTACGACTGGCGCCGCGACGTCCGCTGGAACGGCCGCGAACTCGCCGACCGCCTGCTGCGCGAGAAGCGCCAGGACGTGGTGCTGGTCGGCCACAGCGCGGGCGGACTGGTGGCGCGCGCCGCGCTCGCGCACAAGGGCGGCGAGCGCATCGGCCGCGTGATCCAGCTCGGCACGCCGAACAAGGGCGTGTTCGTCGCAGTGCAGGCGTTGCGCGGGACTTATCCCCTCATTCGCCGGGTCGCCATGCTCGACCTCAAGCACAGCGCCGACGAGCTCGCGCGCGAACTGCTGACGACCCTGCCCGGCCTGTGCGGGCTCCTGCCAGCGGCGACGCTGTGCAAGGACTTCGATCCCTTCGACCCGAACCAGTGGCCGGAGGGACCACGCCCTTCCGCCGCCCTGCTCGAGTCCGCCCGCAAGTCGATCGAAGCCGTCCCGCCGCCGGACGAGCGCTTCCGCCTGATCGCGGGCTTCGGGCAGGACACGGTGCTCGGCCTGCGGCGCACGGGGCGCAAGCTGCAATTCGGCCGCGGCCCCGCCGGCGACGGCACGGTCCCGCTCGCGCTCGCGCACTGGCCGAACCTCAAGACCTGGTACGTCGAGGAAACCCACGGTTCCCTGCCCGGCAACGCGGACGTCGGCCGCGCGGTCGCGGACCTCGCGCAGGGCGACGCCACGGACGCGCTGCCGCGCGTGCTGCCGCAGCGGCGCGGCGTGCCGACGCTGTGGCAGGAAGACCTGCGTGCGGCCCCGGAGCCCAAGATCGCCTGGGCCGACCTTTCGGAGCGGGAGCAGCGCGAATTCCTGCACGAATTCGTGGGCGTGACCCAGCCTTCCACCGCCGCAGCCGCACCGAAGCGCCAGGCCGCCGCCAAGCCCGTCGAGCTCGCCTTCACGGAGGGCAGCATCACGCAGAGCGGCGCGACCGCGATCGTGCTCGGCGCCTTCGCCAACGTCGAGCCGGCGGGCGCCTCCCTCGCCGTCGACAAGATGCTGCACGGCGCGATCAGCGACCTTGCGCGCCGGCGTGCGATCAGCGCGGCCGCCGGCGAGGTGTTCATGCTCCCGGTCGGGCGGCGCGCCCTCCCGCCGCGGCTCGTCGTGCTGGCCGGGCTCGGTCATTTCGGCCGCTACGGGCCGGACGTACAGCGCCTCGCCGCGGCCAACGTCACGCGCACGCTGGCGCTCGCGGGCATCGAAACCTTCGCGATGGTGCTGTGGGGCACGGCTTCGGGCGCCGAGGCAGCCGACGCCGCCCGCGCCCAGCTCGAAGGCGTGCTGACCGCGCTCGCCGACCTCGCCCCCGCGCAGCGCCCGAAGCGCGTCACGCTCGTCTCGCGCGACGCCGGCCGCATCGCCGACGCGCGCCGCGTCGCGGAGGACCTGCTGCGCCTGCACCCGGCGGCACCGCTGCTGCGGATCGCGCCGCAGCGCAAGCCCCGGGCCCAGAAGCCCGCGCGCGCCCAGCCGCCGTCGGCGACGCCGCTCGCCTGGCTGTTCGTCCAGGAGACCGCGGCGCAGCAGCGCGTCGCCTTGCTCGGCCCGGCGCCCAAGGCGACGGCCCTGGTCGCGACCCGCCGCCTGGACCTGCGGCTGCTCGAGCGCGAGCATTCGCGGCTGGTGCCGGGACTCTCAGTCACCGACCTCGCGGAATTCGGCGAACGGCTCGGCGAGCTGCTGCTGCCGCCGGAGATCGCGGAAGCCCTGCCGTCCGTGAAGTCCGCGCCGATCGTCGTCGTGCACGACACGGCGAGCGCCCACTGGCCCTGGGAGACGCTCTCGCTGAAAGGCTGGGCGCCCGCGGCCGCCAAGGGCCTGTCGCGACTCTATGCCGCCGAAGGCATGTCGGTCGCCAAGTGGCGCGAGCAGCGCCGCCGCGCGCGCGAGTTCAATGTCCTGCTGGTCATCAACCCGACCGGCGACCTGCCGGGCGCGGTCGAGGAAGGCGAGCGCGTCGCGGCCATGATCACACGGCTGGAAGGTGCGGGCATCACCGCGATCCGCGGCAGCGACGCGACGCGCGCGCGCCTGCTGGCGGAGTTCCGCTCCGGCGACTACGACGCGATCCATTTCGCCGGCCACGCCTGGTTCGACCCGGCCTCGCCCGCCTCGAGCGGCATCCTGTGCGCCGGCGGACGCGTGCTCTCGGGCGCGGACCTCGCGGCAATGGATTCGGTGCCCGCGCTCGTTTTCTTCAACGCCTGCGAATCCGGGCGGCTGCGCGCAACCGTCAATCCGCTGCGCCAGCTCGACCGCAGCGTCGGATTTGCCGAAGCGTTCCTGCGCGGCGGCGTCGCCAACTTCATCGGTACCTGGTGGCCGGTGTCGGACAGCGCCGCGGCCGCCTTCGCGGCGACGCTGTACCGCGACCTGGCCCAGGGCGAGTCGATCGGCAACGCCCTGAACGCCGCGCGTGCGGCGGTACGCGCCTTGCCGTCCGCCGACTGGGCGAACTACCTGCACTACGGCAGCTACGACTTCACGCTCAAGGCGCCGAGAGGCTGAAGCCACGATGGCAGCGCGCATCGCGTCCCTGCACGTGTACCCGGTGAAGTCCTGCCGCGGCATCGACCTGCAGCGCGCACGCATGACGGCGACCGGGCTCGAGTGGGACCGGCGCTGGATGGTCGTGGACGGCGAAGGGCGATTCGTCACGCAGCGGGAGAACCCGCGCCTGGCCGCGATCTCGATCGCGATCGGTGCGAGCCTGCGCCTCTCTGCCGACGGGCTGCCTGCGCTGGTCGTCGACCCGGCGCACGGCGGGGCCGAGCGTCAGGTGCGGGTCTGGAAGGACGCCGTGACCGGCATCGACGCGGGCGAGGAAGCCTCGGACTGGATGCTCGCGGCGCTCGGCGCGCCGCTCAGGCTGGTGCGCATCGCGGACCCGCAGCTGCGCGAGGCGGATCCCGCCTTCGCCGGTCCGGGGTCCCATCCGGTCACGTTCGCCGACGGCTACCCGGTGCTCATGATCGCGCGTGAGTCGCTCGCCGACCTGAACCGGCGGCTGCCGTCGCCGCTGCCGATGAACCGATTCCGGCCGAATGTCGTGATCGAGGGCGTGCCGGCCTACGCGGAGGACGCGATGACCGAGTTCCGCTTCGGGCGGGTGGCGCTGCGCGGCGTCAAGCTCTGCACGCGCTGCGCGATCACGACCACCGACCAGGAAACCTGCGTGCGCGACGCGAACCGGGAACCGCTGCGCACCCTCAAGACTTACCGCTACGACCCGGCGCTCAAGGGCGTCGTGTTCGGCCAGAACTGCGTCGTTGCGGGCGGCGCCGGCGAGTGGCTCGCCGTCGGCGCGGAGCTGACGGTGGAGTGAAATGAAGGGGACGCATCCCTTTACAATATGAAGGGGTGCGTCCCCTTCATGACCCCTTCATGATTCCTACCAGCTGTAGCGCACGCGGTAGGTGACGACGGCCTCGCCGTCGGCGGCGACTTTCACCGGGAACTCGATGGTCTGCGCGTCCTTCTTCGCGTGCGGCTGGGACTGTTCGACGAGCTTCCACTCGCTCCAGCGGTACAGGTTCTCGCGCACGACCAACTCGACCGGCTGGTCCTTGTGGTTGCGCACCTTGATCTCGAAGGCCTCTTCCATCGTCCGGCCTTTCGTGTCCACGGTGAAGTCCGTCTGCCGCCGCTCGCCGACCACGTCGAAAGCGGTCCCGAGCTTCACCCGCACGTCCTCGTCCTTGGGCGTGTGCCGGATCGTGTCCTCGCCGATGAACTCCAGGCTCCCGTCCGCCTTGTCCTGCTGCGAGACGCGGATCCGGCCCGCCGGGAGTGGCATGCCCATTCCCGAGGCCTTGTCATTCCTGAACTTCAGGAACACGTCCACCTTCGTGTTCCCGCCCGGGCCGTAGTCCGGCTCCTGCACCAGGCCGCCGTAGAACAGCATCCCGGCGGCGCCGTCATACACGAGCTGCTTCTTCGCCGGCACGCGCGAGGCGGCGTCGAACAGCTCGATCTGCTTGGTCGAGTTGTTCGCGATCGTCGCCGGCCGGCCGAGCGTATACAGGTGGTACTCGAAGAAGGCTTTCTCCTCGAAGCCCGGCGGTGCGGCCGCCATGTCCATCACCGCCATCTCCTGCATCTTCGCGCGCATGAGCGCACGCGCCTGCGGCTGCGCCCGGTTCACGTCGCCCGCGATCAGCTTCAGCTTCGCGTCCTGGTAGCGCGCGCCCGACTGGTTCAGGAGGCTCACCCAGGCGCCGACGTCCACGAACCCCGAGTTCGCGTCCGCCCCTTCGGTGAACACCAGGTTGTAGTCCGCCCACCAGGTGATGCCGCCGGTCTGGTATGCGACGCGCACGTCCTGCAGCCCGCCGCGGCCCGAAGCGATGTCCCACTCGAGCGTCGGCCGCGTGATCAGGCCGCCCGGCAGGTCGTCGAAGCGCACGTTGGCCCATTCGCGCAGCGCGTGGATGCGCCCGTCGTGGCCGCGGATCACCAGCCCGTCGGTGGAGGACACGAGCGTCCCCTCGATGGTCTGCACGCCGTCTCCGCTTCGCTGCTCGACGCTGATCGGCCGGTCGACGTAGCGCGAGAGCAGCTTCTCCTGGCTCACGAGGTCGAACTGGAAGCTCTGCTCCAGCACTTTCGTGCCCTCGGGATCGGTGAGCGAGAGGAACTGCACCGTGGTCGGGTCGATCAGCGCCGCGACGTCCGAAAACTGGATCGTCCCCCGCCCGCGCGGAATCTGCAGTTCGCGCTCGAGGCGCACCAGCGCGAAGCCCGGCAGCTGGCTCGCCATCGGCGAGCCCATGCCCGGCAGCGGCCGGTACCACTCGGCGGGAATGCCGCCCGGTGTCGCTGCGCTGTAAACCGTGAGCGAAGTCTCAGGCTCGGCCGCGACCGCGCCGAGCGCGAGCAGGACACCGGCGGAAAGCAGGCTGAAACGTGCGGCAGGCAGCGACATGCAGGACCCTCCTCGGGCGTTGAATGCATAGAATAAACGCACGCGCCCCCGGAGACGGGTCAATGCCGACCGAAATCTCGCCCTGGATCGAGCGCCTGCGGCCGCACCGGCTGGCGATTGCCATCGGCACCCTCCTGGCGGTCCTCGCGATCGCCCTGGCCTGGGTCGCCTGGCGCTGGGGCGTCGCCGAGGACCGCATGGCGATGCTGCAGGCCCAGGCCGACGCCGGCTTCCTGCAGGCGCCCTCGTCGAACCGCACCGTGCGCATCGACCTGCGCAATCCCGGCACGGCGACGATCGGCGGCGGCGAGTTTCCCGAGCGGGTCGACTTCCTGCTGAATGCCCGCTCCGACAGCTATTCGCGATTCCGCGTGAGCCTCCTGCGCGAGGACGGCACGCTGGTCCTGCACGGCGACCAGATGGTGCGCGACTCGAACCTGGACCTGCGGTTCTCGCTCAACAGTTCGTTGCTGCCGCAGGGCGGCTACGTGCTGCGGGTGGAGGGTGTTGCGCGCGGCGGGAAGCTGGAGCGGTTTGCGCAGGCGTCGCTGATCGTAGCCGGGCAGTAGGCGGATTCCGGTCGTCCCGCACGGATTTCCATGTGGTACGTTCAGTATCGTCACCCGCAGCAAGTGGTTGCCGGGCATGACGCCTGTCGCCCGGAACGCGGCGGCAGGAAGCGTCGCGCCGGAGGCCGGGGCTGCGCGCGGATGTCTCGTTTCCGGCCGGATGCGCCAACCTGATCAGACGACGTCAGTTCCTGTTCCTCTGCCTGATGGCGCCGGCCATCTCCGTACCGGGTGAGGTTGACGAACCTGCAGCGGACTGGCCGGACAACGCCGACGACGCGGACCTCGACGCGGCGCAGTCGGCCATGGCGTCCTGGATCGGTGCCTACCAGGCCCGGGACTTCGCCGCCCAGTGGAGGATGACCGATCCGCGCATCCGCCGCTGGTTCGACCGTCGACGCTGGACGGACAGGCTGAAGCACGCATACCGGCAGAACGGCAATCTGGTCGAGCACGCCGTCACCGACCGCGCCGCAGTGAGCGCCGGGCAGTTGCCCTGCACCGAACTCAAGCACTGTTTTCGACCGCAGATCGCGTACGTGTTGTTCGTCCTGCGCACGCGTTACGAGATCGCGGCGCCGCCGCAACCGGAGTTCTGCGTGATGGCGCGATCAGGCGAAGGCTGGAGATTCGGCGGGGGAACGTTGCTCAACCGGCCGCTCGGCGAAACTGCCGTCATCATGACGCACCGGGATGAGCTGCGTTACGCGCCGAGCTTTTCGATCCAGCCATAGCCGCACACCATCGATCGACAGGCTATCCCTCGCGCAGCGTGCTGATCGGCGGGTGATTGACCACCCCCCGCGCCGCCAGCGTCCCCGCCCCGCCGACGATCGCCGCGCCTGCCGCGAGCCCGAACATCCACACCCAGGGATCGATCGCGTAGTCGAGGTCGAATACTTCCCTGGCCAGCAGCCATCCCGCCAGCGTCGCGCCGATCGCCGCGAGCACGCCCGCCAGCATGCCGAGCGCCGTGAACTCCGCGGCGACACCGGCGAGCACGACGCGGCGGCGTGCGCCGAGCGTGCGCAGCATCGCGCTCTCGTAGCGGCGCTCGTCGCGCGTCGACTGGATGGCGGCGAGCAGCACGGTGATGCCGGCCGCCAGCGTGAACAGGAAAACGTACTGCACGGCGACCGACGCGCGGTCGATCACCTCGCGCACCTGCGCGAGGATGGCGTCGATGTCGAACACCGACACCGACGGGAAGCGTCGCACCAGGTCGGCGAGCATCGCCCGCTCGTCGAGGCCGAGCTTCATGCTCGTGAGCCAGGTGCCGGCCAGCCCGTCGAGCGTGCCCGGCGTGAACACCAGGAAGAAGTTGGGCCGGAAGGTGTCCCACTCCACCTCGCGGAACGAGAGCACCTCGGCCTCCACCGTCTCGCCGGCGACGTCGAAGGCGAGCCGGTCGCCGAGCGCGAGGCCCAGTTCCTCCTGGTACTCGGTCGCCACCGAAACATAGTGCTTTCCGCGATCGGCTTCGTTCCACCACCGGCCGGCGACGATGCGGTTGTCGAGCTGGGGCGTCTCGGCGAAGGACAGGTTCTGCTCGCGCTCGGCGAAGGCGCGGCCGCGGTCGGTCTCGACCGCCATCTCCTCGATCGGCCGGCCGTTGATCGCGGTCATGCGCGCCCGGATCATCGGGAAGAGCGGCGGCGCCGGGTGGCCGCGCGCCGCAAGGAACTCCACGAAAGCGTCCGTCTCCGACGCCGGGATGTTGATCATGAAGAAATTGGGCGTGTCGGCCGGCAGGCTCGCGCGCCAGTCCTTCAGGAGGTCGTTGCGCACCACGGCAAGCAGCAGCAGCACCATCAGCCCGAGGCCGAAGGCGACGACCTGCACGACGCTCTCGCGGCCGCGGCGCGCGAGGTTGGCGACGCCGTAGCGCCAGGCGACACCGACCGCGCCGCGCAGCCGCCCGGCGAGCCGGACCAGCAGGAAGCCGGCGCCGTAAAGCACGGCGAGCGTCACGCCGATGCCGGCCGCCAGGTAACCGACCAGTCGCGCGTCCCGCACCAGCCAGAACAGCACGCCGAGCAGCGCCGCGACCGCCAGCCCGTAGGAAACCGCGTAGCGCAGCTTCGGGGGCTCGAGGTTCCGCCGCAGCACGCGCGCCGGCGGCACGCGCTTGAGCTGCAGCAGCGGAGGCAGCGCGAAGCCGACCAGGATCGCGAGCGCGGTCGCGCCGCCCATGAGCGCCGGCGCCAGCGTCGCCGGCGGCAGCTCACCCTCCACGAGGTCCCCCACCAGGCGCACGAGCAACCCCTGCGCGAGCCAGCCGAGCAGGCTCCCGGCGAGCGCCGCGATCAGCGCGATCAGCGCCAGCTCGATCACCGTCACCTGCAGCACGAGGCGCTGCGGCGCGCCCATGCACTTCATCAGCGCGACATTGTCGAGGTGGCGCTCGGTGTAGCGCCGTGCCGCCATGGCGACCGCGACCGCCGCGAGCAGCACGGTGATCATCGCCGAGAGGTTCAGGAAGCGGCCCGCGCGGCGCGTCGAGGATTGCAGCTGCGGGCTCTCCTCGTCCACGCTCTCGAGGCGCTCTGAAGGGCCCTTCGCGGCCTCGATCTCCTCCCGCAATGCGCGGATCTCACCCGGCGTACCGGCGAACAGCAGGCGGTGCGAAGCGCGGCTGCCGGGTCCCAGCAACTGCGTCGACTCCAGGTCCGCGAGCGGGATCAGCAGCGACGGCGCGAGGTCGACGAAGGCCGAGCCCTGGTCCGGCCGGTAATCGAGGACCTGCGTCACGGTGAAGCGCGCGGCGCCGAGGCTCACGGTGTCGCCGACGCGCGCGCCGAGCCGCGCCAGCAGGCGCGAGTCGAGCCACACCTCGCCGCGACCGGGAAGGTCGCCGGTCTCGCGCGCCGGCGCGAACGGCGCGTCGGCGATCTTGAGGCGGCCGCGGAGCGGATAGCCGGGGCTCACCGCACGGATCGCGGCTAGGCTCGAGTCCTCGCCGAAGAACACCACGCTCGGGAAGGAGACGGTGCGGGCCGTCGCGACGCCGCTGTCCGCCGCGAGGGCCTCGAAGCGTGCGTCCACCGGCTCGGTCGACCGCAGGCGCAGGTCCGCCGCCAGCACCTCGGCGGCGCGCCGGTCCACGGCCTGGGCGATGCGGTCGGTGAAGAAGCCGACGCCGGTCAGCGCCGTGACCGCGACGAGCAGCGCCGCAAACAGCACGGCGAGTTCACCGGAACGCCAGTCCCGCGAGAGCGCAAGCCCCGCGAAGCGCAGCGCGCGCATCAGCCGCCCCGCACCAGCCGGCCGGAGTCGAGCTCGATCACGCGCCCGCAACGCGCCGCGATGGCGCGGTCGTGCGTCACGAGCACGAGCGTGGTGCCGCCGGCCGCGTTGAGGTCGAACAGCAGTTCCATGACGCGCGCGCCCGTCGCGGTGTCGAGGTTGCCGGTCGGCTCGTCGGCGAACAGCACCGAGGGCCGGGTCACGAAGGCGCGCGCGATGGCGACGCGCTGCTGCTCGCCGCCGGAGAGCTGGCGCGGGTAGTGGCCGAGCCTCGCGCCGAGGCCGACCTGCTCGAGCACGGCGCGGGCGGCAGCGCGCGCGTCGCCGCGGCCGGCCAGCTCGAGCGGCAGCATCACGTTCTCGTGCGCGGTCAGCGACGGCACGAGGTGGAAGGACTGGAACACGAAGCCGACGTGGCGCGCGCGCAGCGCGGCCCGGCCGTCCTCGTCGAGCGCGGAGAGCTCGACGCCCTCCAGCCACACGCTGCCGCCGCTCGGCTCGTCGAGCCCGGCCAGCAGCGCGAGCAGCGTCGACTTGCCGGCCCCGGATGCACCGACCACGGCCACCGTCTCCCCGGCGCCGACCGCGAGGCTGACGTCGTCGAGAATGGTCAGCATTCCCTCGGGGCTGGTAACCTGCTTGCGTAAACTCCGGGCTTCGAGAACGGTCTTACGGTCCATGCTTCGCGTGCTTTCCCTGTTCCTGGTGCTGGTCGCCGCCGCCCTGCCCGCGCAGTCGGCCGGACCGCCGGTGATCCTCGTCCTGGGCGATTCGCTGTCCGCCGGCTACGGGCTCGCGCCGGGCCAGGGCTGGGTCGCCCTGCTGCAGCAGCGGCTGAAGAAGGAAGGGTACGGACACCGCGTCGTCAACGCCAGCGTCAGCGGCGAGACGACCGACGGAGGCCTCGCCCGCCTCGACCGGGCGCTCGCGACGCACAAGCCGGGCATCGTCGTGCTGGAGCTCGGCGGCAACGACGGCCTGCGCGGGCTGCCCGTCTCGCGGGTCGAGGCGAACCTGGGGCTCCTGATCAGCAAGAGCCGCGCGGCCGGGGCCCAGGTACTGCTGCTCACCGTGCAGATGCCGACCAACTACGGCCCGCAGTACACGAGCAAGTACCAGCAGGTCTACGACGACCTGCGCGCGCGCTACAAGGTCGGCGTCGCGGCGCTCATGGGCCCGGAACTCGCGCTCGACCTCACCTACTTCCTGGCGGACGGCATCCACCCGAACGCGCGCGCGCAACCGCTCCTGCTCGACAACGTCTGGGGCCAGCTCACGCCGTTGCTCGCGCGCTGATCCGCCTCAGCGCTTGCCGGCAAGCGCGGCTTCGAGCCCCGGGACGTGCTTCGCGCCTTCCTTCACCTCGAGGCTCGAGCCCTCGAAGTCCCGGCCCACGGGCTCGTAGCGACCGCCGAGGCATTCGGACAGGAAGGCCTCGGTGACCGCATAGAAGGAGTTCCGGTTCTGCGGCCGCGCGAAGCCGTGGCCCTCGTCGGGATACAGCACGTAAGTGACCGGGATGCCTTTCGCCTTCATGGCGGCGACGATCTGGTCGGACTCCGCCTGCTTGACGCGCGGGTCGTTCGCGCCCTGGGCGATCAGCAGCGGCCGCACGATCTCCGCGGCGTGCGTGAGCGGCGAGCGCTCCGCGAGCAGCTTCTTTCCCTCGTCCGTGCGCGGGTCGCCGACGCGGCGCGCCAGCTCCTCGTAGAACGACTTCCAGTACGGCGGGATCGAACCGAGCAGCGTCCCGAGGTTCGAAGGACCGACGATGTCGACGCCGCAGGCGAACGTCGTCGGCGTGAACGTGAGCCCGACCAGCGTCGCGTAGCCGCCGTAGGAGCCGCCGTAGATCGCGATCCGGTCCTTCGTCGTGATGCCCTCGCGCACCGCCCACTCGACCGCGTCGATCAGGTCGTCGTGCATCTTCGCGGCCCATTCGCGGTCGCCGGCGTTGACGAACGCCTTTCCGAATCCGGTGGAGCCGCGGTAGTTGACCGAGAGCACGGCATAGCCGCGGTTCGCGAACCACTGGTGCTCGGCATCGAAGCCGAACGAGTCGCGCGCCCAGGGGCCGCCGTGCACGTTCAGCACCAGCGGCAGCGGGCCGGTCGCCCCTTTCGGGTGCGACAGGTAGCCGACCAGCGTCAGGCCGTCGCGCGAGCGGATCTCCACCGGCGTCATGGCGACCAGCGGCGCACCGGCGAGCACCGGCCGCGCGTCGAACAGCTTCGTGACGCCGCCGCCGTCGCGGTCGTAGAGGTGGTAGGACAGTCCGTGCTCCGGCTGGTCGGCGGCGACCACCCAGAGCCGGTCGTCCAGCGTACGGCTCACGACCTCGAAGCCGGGGCCGAGCGCGCGGGTCAGCGCCTCGATGTCCTTCGCGACCGCCGGGTCCAGCGCCGAATGCGTGACCGTCAGGTACTCGACGGTGTAGGCCTGCAGCGCGCGGGTGCGCGGCTCGAGCCAGACGTCGGCGACGTCTGCACGCGCATCCTGCGCGATGGTCGTGACGTCACCGGTCCCGAGGTCGAGACGCACCAGGGCCGAGGTGTCGCGATCCACCGAGGACCGCATCAGCGCAGTCTTGCCGCCCTGCTCGATCGTGACCGGCGCGGTCGTCAGCGTGTCGGACTGGCCGACCTTGAGCACGCGCTCCCAGCCGCCGGGCGTGCGCCGCAGGATCTCGTCGCCGTCGGCCAGCGAGCGCGCAGCCAGCCGCGGCACGAGCTGCAGGTCCTCGAAGAAGGCCGCGAAATTCTCCTCGTTCTTCAGGACCAGCCGGCGCTCGCCGCTCGCGACGTCGATTTCGTAGACGTCGTGCCACTCCGGCACGCGGTCGTTGAGTCCGACCAGCACGGTGCCCGGCCGCTCCGGCGAGAGCCCCAGGATCTGCGCCTGCACGCCCGGCAGCGGCGTGAGGTCGCGGTCGTGGCCGGTCGCGATCTCGACCCCGTGCAGTCGCCAGTTCTCGTCGCCGCCCTGGTCCTGGAGGTAGAGCAGGTGCGTGCCGTTCGGCATCCAGAAGTGCTGGCGGATGCCGCGCTGACGGTCGTTCGTCACCGGCCGCGCGGCGCCGACGTCGCCCGCCGGCGCGACCCAGACGTTCAGGACGCCCTCTCGCGGGGCGATCCAGGAGAGGTGCTTGCCGTCGGGCGAGATGCGTGCCTGGGTCTTCTCCGGGTTGCCGAACAGCGCATCGCGGGCGATCAGCGGCGCTTCCGGCGCCGCCGCCTCGGCGTGCATTGCAGTCACGGGCGTCAGGACGAGGGCCAGCAGGAGGACCAGGAGTCGGGTCATGGGGGTCTCGATGCGGGGTGACGGGAAAAGGATGGCGATCTTGCGGATCGGGACGAACCCGCGTCAAATCCTGTCGGACGGCCGGCTCGCGAAGCCGGCGCAATTTTGCGATGCAGCAATGAACGATGCGATCCAGCCCGTAGACAAGTTCTGGCTCCGCGACTATCCGCCGGACGTGCCCGCCGAGATCGACCCCGACGAAATTCCCTCGCTGAAACAGCTCTACGAGGACGCCTGCCGCAGGCACGCGTCGAAGGCCGCGTTCAGCAACATGGGCGTGACGCTCACCTACGCCGAGGTCGAGGAGAAGTCGCGCCGCTTCGGCGCCTGGCTGCAGAAAGCCGCAGGCCTCGGTCGCGGCGACCGCGTCGCGATCATGATGCCGAACGTCCTGCAGTACCCGATCGCGATCGTCGGGGCGCATCGCGCCGGCTGCACCGTCGTCAACGTCAACCCGCTCTACACGGCGCGCGAGCTCGAGCACCAGCTGAACGACTCGGGCGCGACCGTGCTGGTGATCTTCGAGAACGCCGCCGCGACGCTCGAGCAGGTGCTCGCGCGCACCGCCGTGCGCCACGTGGTGGTCACGGGCATCGGCGATGCGCTCGGCTTCCCGAAGGGGCCGATCACCAACTTCGTGATCCGCAAGGTGAAGAAGATGGTGCCGGCGTACTCGCTGCCGCGCGCCGTGCGCTGGAACGACGTGCTCGCGAAGGGGGCGTCGCTCCGCCTCGACACGGTGGAGGTCGGCGGCGAGGACGTGGCCTTCCTGCAGTACACGGGCGGGACGACCGGTGTCTCCAAGGGCGCGGTGCTGACCCACCGCAACATGATCGCGAACACGCTGCAGGTCGTCGCCTTCATGCCGGAACTGACGCAGTTCGAGAACCCGGCCGTGATCACCGCGCTGCCGCTCTACCACATCTTCGCGCTGACCACGAACATGCTGGTATTCACCTGCGTCGGCGGCCACAACGTGCTGATCACCAACCCGCGCGACATGCCGGGCTTCGTGAAGGAATTGTCGAAGGTGAGGTTCACCTTCATCACCGGCGTCAACACGCTGTTCAACGCGCTGCTCAACACGCCGGGGTTCGATGCGCTCGACTTCAGCTCGCTGAAGGTCGCGCTCGGCGGCGGCATGGCGGTGCAGGCGGCGGTCTCGGAACGCTGGCGCGCGGTCACCGGGCGGCACATCTGCCAGGGCTGGGGGCTCACGGAGTCCTCGCCGGTCGGCACCGCGAACCTGCCGCGCACTTCGGATTTCACGGGCTCCATCGGCTACCCGATCCCGTCCACCGAGATCACGATCCGCGACGACGACGGCCAGCCGCTGCCGGTCGGCTCGGTCGGCGAGATCTGCATCCGCGGCCCGCAGGTGATGCGCGGCTACTGGAACCGGCCGGACGAGACGGCGAAGGTGATGCTCCCGGGCGGGTGGCTGCGCACCGGCGACGTCGGGCGCATGGACGAGCGCGGCCGCACGTTCATCGAGGACCGCAAGAAGGACATGATCCTGGTGTCCGGCTTCAACGTGTACCCGAACGAGGTCGAGGGCGTCGCCGCGCAGATGCCGGCCGTGCTCGAGGTCGCCGCGGTCGCCCAGCCGGACGAACGGTCCGGGGAAGTCGTCGCGCTGTTCGTCGTGAAGAAGGACCCGGCGCTCACGGCCGAAGACGTCATCGCCTTCTGCAAGCGCGAACTCACCGGCTACAAGGTGCCCAAGTTCGTCTACTTCCGCGATGAGCTGCCGAAGACCAACGTCGGCAAGATCCTGCGCCGGACGCTGCGCGACGAGCTGCGCGCCGTCTGACGAAGGGGACGCACCCCTTCATATTCGCGAAGGGGTGCGTCCCCTTCGTCAGCGGTGGTATTGCGGCGACAGTTCCTGCACCGCCGCGATCATCGCCGCGACGTTGTCGGGGTCGACCCCCGGCTGGATGCCGTGCCCGAGGTTGAACACGTGCCCCGGCCCGCGGCCGTAGTTCTCGAGGATGCGCGCGACTTCCGCGCGGATCGCAGCGGGCGTCGCGAACAGCGCGCCCGGGTCGAGGTTGCCCTGCAGCGCCACCCGCCCGAGCGTGTCGCGCCGTGCCGCGGAGAGTTCGGTCGTCCAGTCGACGCCGAGCGCATCGGCGCCGGTGGCCGAGAGCCGCTCCAGCCACGCGCCGCCGCCCTTGGTGAAGAGGATCACCGGCACGCGCCGGCCCTCGCGCTCGCGGATCAGGTCCGCGACGATGTGCTCCATGTAGGCCAGCGAGAACTCGTAGTAACCCGGCGTGGTCAGGATCCCGCCCCAGGTGTCGAAGATCATGAGCGCCTGCGCGCCGCTCGCGACCTGCGCGTTCAGGTAGTCGGTCGTCGCGCGCGCGAGCTTGCCGAGCAGGCGGTGCAGCGCCTTCGGGTCGCCGTACATCAGCGCCTTGGACTTCGGGAAGTCGCGGCTGCTGCCGCCCTCGATCATGTAGGTCGCGACCGTCCACGGCGAGCCCGCGAAGCCGATGAGCGGCGCGCGCCCCCCGAGTTCGCGGCGGATCAGCGTCACGGCGTCCATCACGAAGCGCAGCTCGCGGGCCGGGTCGGGCACCGGCAGCGCATCGATGTCGGCGGCCGAGCGCACCGGCCGCGCGATGCGCGGCCCCTCTCCTTCCGCGAACGAGAGCCCTACGCCCATGGCCTGCGGGATCATCAGGATGTCGGAGAACAGGATCGCGGCATCGAGCGGGTACCGCGCGAGCGGCTGCAGCGTCACCTCGCAGGCGAGCTCGGGGTTCGTGGCGAGGCCGAGGAAGCTGCCCGCCTTCGCGCGGGTCGCCCGGTATTCCGGCAGGTAGCGGCCCGCCTGACGCATGAGCCACACCGGCGTGCGGTCCACCGGTTCGCGCGAGAGCGCGCGCAGCAGCCGGTCGTTCAGGGTCGCGCTCATCGAGCGGCGAAGTGCGCGGCGATCGTCGCCTGGATCGACTCGGCGGCCGCGCGCGGGTCCGCCGCGTCGCGGATCGGTCGGCCGACGACGATGTAGTCGGCGCCGTTCGCGAAGGCGTCGCCGACGCCGACCACGCGCTTCTGGTCGTCCACGGGCCGGTTCTCCACGGGCCGGATGCCCGGCGTCACGACGATCAGGCGGTCATCGACGCCGGCGCGCAGTTTCTTCGCCTCCAGGCCCGACGACACGACGCCCACGCAGCCGGCGGCGAGGGCGCGCCGCGCGCGCGAGAGCACGAGCTCATCGACGTCGCACTGGAAGCCGAGGTCGTCGAGGTCGCCGCGGTCGAGGCTGGTCAGCACCGTGACGGCGAGGATGCCGACGCCGTTGGCGGCGCCGGCCGCGGCCTCCATGATGGCCTGGTTGCCGTGCACGGTCGTGAAGGTCACGCCGCGGTTGGCGAGGTTGCGGACCGCCGCGGCCACGGTCGCCGGCACGTCGAACAGCTTGAGGTCCAGGAACACCTTGTTGCCGCGCCCGACCATCCAGTCGAGCAGCTCGAAGGCGCCGCCCGACATGAACAGCTCGAGCCCCAGCTTGTAGAAGCACACCGATTCGCCGAGCCGGTCGGCGAGGCGGCGCGCCTCGTCCGCGTTCGGGACGTCCATGGCGAAGATCAGGCGCTCGCGCGCGGGGATGGCGGCTCGTGACACGGGGATCTCCTGGCGGGCCGTCATCCTAGCAGCCTCGCGTGTTCCTGGAAGGCGAACCGGTCGGTCATCCCGGCGATGTAGTCGGCCACCGCGCGGGCGCGGCCGGCCGTGCCGGACCCGGCTTCCAGCGCGAGCGCCGCGTCCCGGTGCTCCGCGGGCATGCGCCCGACGTCCGCCATGAAGCCGGCGAACAGGTCTTCGAGCACGCGGCCCGCGCCGAGCCGCGAGGCCTGCATCTTTTCGTGGTGGTACAGGCGCGTGCGCAGGAACTTCTTCATCTCGTGGTGCTCGCGCTCGCGCGCGGGCGAGAAGCCGATCAGCGGCGCCGTCTCGGCACGCACCGCCTCGATGTCGCCGGGCGCGGCCGCCGCGATGCGCCGGCCGGACTCGACGATCAGGTCGCTGACGACCTCGTGGATCATGCGCCGCACGGTCTCGTGCACGCCGCGCCGGCCGGGCAGCTCGCCGTAGCGCGCGAGCACGGCGTCGTGATGGCGCGCGAACAGCGCGACGCCGCGCAGTTCGTCAAGGCTCACCAGCCCCGATCGCAGGCCGTCGTCCACGTCGTGGTTGTTGTAGGCGATGGCGTCCGCGAGGTCGGCGATCTGCGCCTCGAGGCCCGGCTGGCGACGCTCGATGAAGCGCCGGCCGAGGTCGCCGAGCCGGCGCGCATTCGCCAGCGAGCAGTGCTTCAGGATTCCCTCGCGCGTCTCGAAGCAGAGGTTGAGTCCGCTGAACTCGGCGTAGCGCTCCTCGAGCTCGTCGACGACGCGCAGCGACTGGAGGTTGTGCTCGAAGCCGCCGTACTCGCGCATGCAGTCGTTCAGCACGTCCTGGCCGGCGTGGCCGAACGGCGTGTGACCGAGGTCGTGCGCCAGGCAGATCGCCTCGGTCAGCGGCTCGGAGAGCGCGAGCGCCGCGGCGACCGAGCGGCCGATCTGCGCCACCTCGATCGAGTGCGTGAGCCGGGTGCGGTACAGGTCGCCCTCGTGGTTGATGAACACCTGGGTCTTGTAGACCAGGCGCCGGAACGCGTTGCAGTGGATGATGCGGTCGCGGTCGCGCTGGAACTCGCCGCGCCAGTCGGCGGGCGGCTCGGGATGGCGGCGTCCGCGCGACGTGCGCTCGAGGGCAGCCCAGGGCGCGAGCCCGGCGTCCGGGTCGCGGCCGCGCCTCATCGGCCCGCCCGCTCTTCCAGCAGCGCCTCGAGCGCCTCCCGCGGATAGTCGTCGGCGACGGTTGCGCGGCCGATCCCGTCCAGCAGGACCAGGCGGATCGCGCCGCCCTTCACCTTCTTGTCCATCGCCATGAGTTCGAGCATGCGCGCGGCGCCGAGCCGCGGCGGGTCGACGGGCAGGCCGGCGGCGGCGAGCAGCTCGCGCAGGCGCCGCGCATCCGCGCCGGGCAGGCGCCCGAGCCGCGCGGAGAACTCGGCGGCGAGCACCAGGCCCGCGGCGACCGCCTCGCCGTGCAGCACCGTGCCGTAGCCGGCGCCCGTCTCGATCGCGTGGCCGAAGGTATGGCCGAGATTGAGCAACGCGCGCCGGCCGTGCTCGCGCTCGTCCTCGGCGACGATCGCGGCCTTGATGGCGCAGGCGCGAAGGATCGCCTCGGCCAGCACCTCCGCGTCCTTGGCCAGCAGGCGCGCGAGGTGCCGTTCCAGCCAGTCGAAGAACGCCGCGTCGGCGACCAGGGCGGCCTTCACGATCTCGGTGAGCCCCGCGCGCAGCTGGCGATCGGGCAGGGTCGAGAGCGTGTCGGTGTCCGCGAGCACGGCGGCCGGCTGGTGGAACGCGCCGATCAGGTTCTTGCCGCCCGGGTGGTTGACGCCGGTCTTGCCGCCCACCGAGGAGTCGACCTGCGCGAGCAGCGTGGTGGGCAGCTGCACGATCGCGATGCCGCGCTGGTAGGACGCGGCGGCGAATCCGGCGATGTCGCCGACCACCCCGCCGCCGAGCGCGAGCACCATGCCGTCGCGGTTCAGGCGCGCGGCGACCAGCGCGTCGATGATGACGGCGACGTTGCCGAGCGTCTTCTGCTCCTCGCCGCCGGGCAGCATGCACACCTCGAAGGAACGTCCGGCGAGGCCTTGCTCGAGCCGCGGCAGCCAGAGCGGCCCGACCACGTCGTCGGTCACGACCAGCAGGCGTCCTGCGCCCGCATGGCCGGCCAGCAGCGTCGGCGAGCCGAGCAGCCCCGGCCCGACGAGGATGGGGTAGCTGCGCTTGCCGAGCTTGACGTCCAGGCGCTGCATCAGGCCGTACCCGCGGCGGCGAGCGAGCGCGCGATCTCCGCGGCGACCGCCGTCGGCCCCCGGCTGTCGGTCGTGACCGTGATCGCCGCGATCGCGCGGTAGAGCGGGTCGCGGAGCGAAGCGAGTTCCTGCAGGCGGGCGCGCCGGTCGGTGCCCGCGAGCAGCGGGCGATGCCGGCTGCGCTGCGTGCGCCGAAGCTGCTGCTCGACCGACGTGTCGAGGAACACGACCGTGCCGCGTGCGGCCAGCCGCTCGCGGTTCTCCGGCAGCAGCACCGCCCCGCCGCCGGTCGCTAGCACGATCGAGGGCTGCTGCGTCAGCACGTCGATGACGTCGCGCTCGCGGATGCGGAAGCCCTCCTCGCCTTCACGCTCGAAAATGTACGCAATGTCCACGCCGGTGCGCGACTCGATTTCCGCGTCGCTGTCCACGAACGGCAGCCCGAGCCGGCCCGCCAGCGCCCGGCCGACCGCGGTCTTGCCCGAGCCCATGGGGCCTATCAGGAACACGCTGGTGGGGACTGTCACCTTCAGGATTCTAAAGGGGTTCTGCCCCTTTAGAATCCTGAAGGGGACTGTCCCCTCCCCGTTACCCCACCGCCACCCTCGCCAATATGAAGGGGTGCGTCCCCTTCAAAAGAAAACGGCCGCCCGGAGGCGGCCGTCTGGGGTCGATGGCGCAATCAATCACTCGATCGTCGAGCCCTCGCGCAGGATCTTCGGCGTCACGAAGATCAGCAGCTCGTCGCGGTTGTTGACCTTGCCCTTGGTGCGGAACAGGCCGCCGAGGACCGGCACGTCGCCGAGGCCCGGCACCTTCTTGACGGTGTCGCGGCGCTCCGTCTCCATGATGCCGCCCAGCACGACCGTCTGGCCGTCCTTGACCAGCACCTGGGTCTGGATGTTGCGCGTGTCGATCGAGGGCACGAAGCCGCCGGTCGCGCTCGGCACCAGCTGGCCGACGCTGTCCTTGGTGACCACGAGGTCCAGGATCACGCGGTCGTCCGGCGTGATCTGCGGCGTCACCTTGAGCGACAGCACCGCCTTCTTGAACTGAGTGGTGGTCGCGCCGGAGGACGCCGACTCCTGGTACGGGATCTCGACGCCCTGCTCGATGATCGCCTCGCGCTGGTTCGCGGTGATCACGCGCGGGGTCGACTTGATCTCGCCGCGGCCCTCGTTCTGGGCGGCCGACAACTCGAGGTCGATCAGGAAGTCGTCGAAGTCCAGGATCGACAGCGCGATGCGGCCCGCCGGGTTCGCGACCGGCATGTTGACGTTGTAGCGCTCGAACGCCGGGCCGAACGGCACCTCGACCGGGAACGGCTGGCCCGAGTTCGCCAGGTTGTCGAGCGCCGAGCCCATGATCGAGTCGGTGGCCTGGGCGCTGCCGCTGATCGCCATCAGGTCCTTGATGTCGTCGGAGACTCGCGTGAAGCCCGCGCGCACGCCGAGGTCGCGGCTGAAGTCGTCGGCGACGATCACGATGCGCGACTCGATCAGCACCTGGCGGACCGGGATGTCGAGCGTCGCGACCATGGCGCGGATCGCCGTGAGGTTCTCGGCGGTGTCCTGCACGAGCAGCGTGTTGGTGCGCTCGTCCACGGTCACGTTGCCGCGCTGGGACAGCAGCGAGCCGCCGCCGCCCGACTTGACCAGGCGCGCGATCTCGGTCGCCTTCGCGTAGTTCACGGTCAGGAACTCGGTGCGCAGCGGCGCCAGTTCCTGGATGTCCTTCTGCGCCTCCAGCTCGGCCTTCTCCTGGGCCGCGAGCTCGGCCTGCGGCGCCACCAGGATCACGTTGTCCTTGCGGCGCATGTCCAGGCCCTTGGTCTTCAGGACGATGTCGAGCGCCTGGTCCCAGGGGACGTTCTGCAGGCGCAGCGTCACGCGGCCGCGGACCGTGTCGGAGACCACGATGTTCTGCCCGCTGGTGTCGGCCAGCAGCTGCAGCAGCGGCCGGACCTCGATGTCCTGGAAGTTGAGCGTCAGTCGCTCGCCCGTGTAGACCTTGTCCTTGGCCGCGACGGCGGCGGTGGCCTTCGGCCGCGGGCGGACCTCGACCACGTACTGGTTGTCCGTCTGGTAGGCGAGCTGCTCGAAGTCGCCGGTCGCCGTGACGACCAGGCGGGCGCCGCTGCCGGCGCGCATCGTGTCGAACATCGTCACCGGCGTCGCGAAGTCCACGACGTCGAAGCGCTTCATGAGGTCCTCGGGCAGCGTCACGCCGGTGAAGTCGACGATGACGCGGTTGCCTTCCTGCTTGAGGCTGGCGGGCGTCGCCGGGTCGGAGAGCTGCACGACCACGCGTCCGGCGCCTTCCGGCGAGCGGCGGAAATCGACGCCCTTGATGGACCGGCCGCCCGCGGGAGCAGCGGCGACGGGCGCGGCACCCGGCGCCTGGGCGCCTGCGGCGGCGGCGCCGCCGAGCGTCACGAGGACGCTGTCACCCTCGGCGACCGCGGTGTAGGCCACCAGCGAATCGAGGTTGAACACCACGCGCGTGCGGCCCGTGGCTTCGGCGGCGACGATGGTGTCGACGCCACCCGCGCCGACGTCGATGCGCCGGTTCTCGAGGGCGAGCCCGACGTCGGGCAGGTCGACCGACAGCCGCGCCGGGCGGTCGATCGTGAAGGTCAGCGGCTGGGGCGCCGTGCCGTCCGTGCGCAGCCGGACCTGCAGGGTCGAGCCCTGCATCGGCAGCACTTCCACGGCCGTCAGCCGGGCGCTGCCCTGGGCCGACGCGAGCTGGGACCACGCGATGGCGAGGACCGCCAGCGCGCCGCCCAGCCGCAGCACGAGGCTGCGCGCCGTGTTCATGTTCGACACCGTCGTACGCTTGTTGCCAGCCATCAGATTCACTCCCAAAAATCAGTCGGCAAGGGCCAGCGCCGCGGGGCGCTCGAGGTATCCGCCAAGTCCGTCAGGAACGATTTCGACCAGCGTGATCTTCGCGTCGCTCACCTGCATCACCCGCCCGTCGTTCTGGCCGAGGTGGTTGCCGGGCAGCACGCGGTGGATCAGCCCGTCCTTGGTCTGGACCAGGGCGTAGTTCCCGCCGCCGAGGCGCAGCGTTCCCACCATCTTCAGCGTGTCGAGCGGGAACTGTTCGAGGTACTCGCGCGGCCGCTGCGAGTCCGGCCGCGGCCCGGTCGGGTTCTCCCCGGCGAGGCTCTGCAGGAACGGCGAGCGGCGGTCCAGCATCTGGTATTCGTGGCTCACGTAGGGGCGCACTTCCGGCAGCGGCTGGATGCGCCCGCCCGGGCGCTCCTTGGCCTTCTCGATCTCGGCGCGCAGGCCGTCGAGGCCGTCTCCGCAGCCGGCGAGCCCGAGCGTCGCGGCAATGCCGGCGACGGTGAGGATCTTGCGCATGGCTCCCTCGCTCATGTCTTCTTTTCCTTCTCCTGCTCGCGCCGGGTCTTGCCGCCCTTCTTGCCCTTCTCTTCGGCGGCGGGCGCGCCGGCCTCGCCCTCGTCCAGGTACCGGTAGGTCTTGGCCGTGAGGTTGAGCGTCAGCTGGTCGGTCGGCGCCGGCGCGCCGCGGCGCGAGCTGCTCGCCCGCGTGCCGCCGCGGGTGATCTCGATGTCGTGCAGCGTCACGATGCGCGGCAGGGCCGCGATGCCGGACACGAACTGCCCGAACTCGTGGTAGCCGCCGGTGAGCTGGATCTTGATCGGCAGTTCCGCGTAGAAGTCCTGCTTGTTCTCGCTGCCCGGCTGGAACAGGCGTTCCTGCAGGCCGGCGGCGAGGCCGGTCTGCGAGATGTCGACCAGCAGCGAGGGCACTTCGGTCTTGCCCGGGAGCTGGCGGAGCATCGCGCCGAAGGTCCGCTCGATCTCGGCGAGCTGCTGGCGGTAGGCCTCGAGGTTCGCGGCCTTGCGCTGCTTCTCGTCGAAGGTCGACCACAGCGAGCGCTGTTCGGCCTGGGCCTTCAGGAGTTCGGGCCGGTTGCCGTTCTCGCCCCACACGAAGTACCAGACGAGCAGCAGCGTCGTGATGATCAGGACGATCAGCACGCCGAGCGCGCGGAACAGGAACGGCCAGCGGCCGAGGTCCTTGAAGTCGAGCTGCTTGAGCTGTTCGACGAAGGTCATTTCCGCGCCTCCGAAACGCGCGTCGGGCGTTTCCCGCCCTGCTCTTCATCGCCGACGGGGGCGCGCAGCGAGGCGAACAGGGTGAACTGGGCGCCGGGCCCGGCATTGGACCCGGTCTGGATGACCTTGAGTTCGGGCGACGCCAGCGACTCGGAGGCGTCGATGTTGCGCATGAAGGCGGAAACGCGCGTGCTCGACTGCGCGACGCCGTTGAACTCGAGCTTCCGGCCCGACTGCTTGACCGACGTCAGGTACACGCCCTCGGGCAGCGTCGAGACGATCTGGTCGAAGAGCTTGACGACCTCGGGCCGGCTGGCCTGCAGGCGGTCGATGACCTCCATGCGCGAGATCATCCGCGCCTTCTGGTCCTCGAGCGCGAGGATCTGCTCGATCGCCTTGTCGAGCTCGGCGATCTCCGCCTTCAGGAGATCGTTCCTGCGGTTCTGGGCGTCGATCATCGAGCTCACGGCGAGGTGCGCGAGCAGCGTGATCAGCGCGGCGAGGCCGACGGCCGCGCCGATGCCGATCAGGAATTCCTTCCGGCGCCGCTGGCGGAGGGCTTGCCGCCAGGGCAGTAGGTTAATACTTGGCATCTTCGTCGAAACTCCGCAGTGCCAGACCACACGCGAGCAGCAATGCCGTCGCGTCCCGCGTCACACCGAGGGCCTTGGCCTTCGAGGAAATCTTCATCTGCCCGAGCGGGTCCCCGCGCTCGGCCGGGATGCCCACGCGGCTCGCGATGACGTCCGCGACGCCGGGGATGTTGGCACAGCCGCCGCAGATCAGGATCTGCTCCGGCTGGCTGCGGCCGCTGCCCGATGCCAGGTAGAACTGCAGCGAGCGGCTGACCTGCTGGGTCATGTCGTCGATGAACGGGTCCAGCACTTCGGGCTGGTAGTTCGAGGGCAGTCCGCCCTCCTTCTTCGCGCGCCCGGCCTCCTCCATGGAGAGCCCGTAGGTGCGCATGATCTCCTCGGTCAGCTGCTGGCCGCCGAAGGCGAAGTCGCGGGTGTACACGACGACGAGGTTCTTCAGCACGCTGAACGTGGTGGTGCTGGCGCCGAAATCGACGACGGCGATGGTGCGGTCGATGCCGCCGTCCGGCATCTGGTGGGTGAGCAGCTTGCAGGCGTTCTCGAGCGCGAAGGCCTCGACGTCCACGAGCTTGGCGACCAGGCCCGAGGCGTTCACCGCCGCGACCCGCTGCTCGACGTTCTCCGAGCGCGAGGCGACCAGCAGCACGTCGCGCATGTCCGGGTCCTTTTCGCTCGGCCCGAGCACCTGGAAGTCGTAGCTCACCTCTTCCATCGGGAAGGGAATGTACTGGTCCGCCTGCATCTCGATCTGCTGCTCGAGCTCGGCGTCCGAGAGGTTCTTCGGCATCTGCACGGCCTTGGTGATGGCCGCGTCGCCGGAGATGGCGACCGCGCATTCGCGCGCCCGCACCCCGGAGCGCTTCACCGCGCGGCGGATCGCGTCGCCGACCGCCGCGGCGTCGACGATCGCCTTCTCGTTGATCGAGTTGTGCGGCGTGGGCTCGGCCGCATAGGCCTCGACCCGGTACTGGCCGCCGGACTGCGAGAGCTCGATGAGCTTGATCGAGGACGTCGTGATGTCCAGCCCGATCAGCGGCGAGTAGCTCCGTCCCAGTGAAATTTTCGGCAGCTTGAGCACAGAAATTTCCTTTTCAGGTCAGGCTATTACGCAGCCAATCGCAATTCTGGGTCAAGTTAGCGGCCAACTATATAGCAAGCAACTGTTAAATTGAACGTGACCCGACCCGCAAATCGACCCGGAACCCCCCGGTTGAGGGCTGCGGCCGGGGTGCCACCCCGGCCCTGACCGCTCGAATCCGGCCTTTCGCGCCCACAGGCCTCCGGAACCGGATCCGCCTGCGATGCTGCACCCGAACGGGCATGCCAACCGTGTCTGCCGTCACGGTCCCGGCGTCGCGGGCCGGCGTCGCGGGCCGGCGACCCGGGTCGCGGCAGGCCCGGACATTACTATGCATAATCGCTTCCGGTGATCACGCCCCTGAACCGCAGGCTGCGCATCGCGGCCACCGTCATCGTGTCGATCGCGGGCCTCATTGGCCTCGCATTCCTGGCCACCTACTACTACCTGAAGCCGACGCTGCCGGACGTCGCCGTGCTGCGCGACGTTCGCCTCGCCGTGCCGCTGCGCGTGTACAGCCGCGACGGCAAGCTGCTCGCCCAGATCGGCGAGCAGCGCCGCGTCCCGGTGAGCTGGGAGCAGATCCCTGAGGTCGTCGTGCAGGCGGTGCTCGCCGCCGAGGACGACCGCTTCTTCGAGCACCCGGGCGTGGACTGGCAGGGCATCGCGCGCGCGGTGTTCGTGGCCGCGACCACCATGCAGGCGACGCAGGGCGGCAGCACGCTGACCCAGCAGCTGGTCCGCACGACGCTCATCACCAAGGAGAAACAGCTGCGGCGCAAGCTGCGCGAGGTCTTCCTCGCCCTCTCGCTCGAGAACGAGCTCTCGAAGGAGGAGATCTTCACGCTGTTCGTGAACACGCAGTTCCTCGGCCAGCGTTCCTACGGCTTTGCCGCGGCGGCCGAGACCTACTTCGGCAAGCAGCTCGGCGAGGTCGACGCAGCCGAGGCGGCGTTGCTCGCCGGCATCCTGCAGGCGCCTTCGCGCCAGAACCCGGTGGCGAGCGTCGCCGAAGCGACCGCGCGCCGGACCTACGTGCTGCGGCGCATGCGCGAACTCGGTTTCCTGGACGAGCCCGCCTGGCAGGCGGCCATGGACGAGCCCGTGTCGCGGGGCATGCACGGCCCGCGCGTGCAGGTGGACGCGCCCTATGTCGGCGAGATGGCGCGCATCGTCCTCTACGAGAAGTTCGGCGAGCGCATCTACGCGGACGGCTTCCAGGTCGTGACGACCGTCGACAGCCGGCTGCAGCGCGCGGCCGACGTGGCGCTGCGCAGCGCCGTGCTCGAGTACGACCGCCGCCACGGCTGGCGCGGCGCGGCCGGCCGCGTCGAAGTCCGCGACCAGGACGACGAGGCGCTGGCGGCGTTGATCGCCGAGCGTCCGGTGGTCGGCGGCCTGGTGCCCGCGGTGGTGGTGCGCACCGGCGCGGACGAGGCGACGGTCGTGGCCCGCAGCGGCCTGCGCTACCGCCTCGGCATGGACGGCATTCGCTGGGCGCGCACCGGCGAGGTGACCCCGAAGTCGCCGCGCGACGTGCTGCGCATCGGCGACGTCGTGTACGTCCTGCCTGCCGGCGAGGACAAGGCCCTGCTCGCGCAGCTGCCCGAGGCGCAGGGGGCCTTCGTCGCGCTCGACCCGCACGACGGGTCGATCATCGCGCTCGCGGGCGGCTTCGACTACGACGCCTCGAAGTTCAATCGGGTGACCCAGGCGCGCCGCCAGCCCGGTTCCTCGTTCAAGCCGTTCATCTACTCGGCGGCGCTCGAGGCGGGCCTCTCGCCGGCGACGGTCATCCTGGATGCCCCGGTCGTCTACGAGGCGCCGGACGCCGCGGTCGGCATCGGGCAGGGCACCGAACTGCCGGCCGAAGGCGAGGAGCCGGAGCAGGAGGACTGGCGCCCGCGCAACGACTCGGGCCGGTTCTACGGGCCGACGCGCCTCAGGGACGCGCTCGCCCGCTCGCGCAACCTGGTCACGATCCGCGTCGTGCGCCGCATCGGCGTGCCGTTCACGCGCGAGTACGTGCAGCGCTTCGGCCTGCCGGCCGAGCACATCCCGGCCGACCTGACCGCGGCGCTCGGCACGGCGCAGCTCACGCCGCTCGAGATCGCGAACGGCTTCGCGGTGTTCGCCAACGGCGGCTCGCTGACCCGGCCGCACGTCATCGACCGGATCCTCGCCGCCGACGGCACCGTCATCGAGTCGACCGACGCCCCGGTCGCCTGCAGCGACTGCGCGGCGACGCCCGCGCCGTTCGCCGGCGACCCGCCCGCCTTCGTGCCCGCCGCGGGTGCGGGCGGCGTGCTGCGCGCGGCGGACGTCGGGGGCAGCCTGCCGCAGCCCGATCCCGAGTCGGCGGCGCCGCGTGCGATCAGCGAGGCCAACGCCTGGATCGTCACCGACATGCTGCGCGACGTGATCAACCGCGGCACGGGCCAGCGCGCGCGCGCCCTCGGGCGCAACGACATCGCCGGCAAGACGGGCACGACGCAGCAGGGGCGCGACGCCTGGTTCTCGGGTTACAGCCCGGACCTGGTCGCGACCGCCTGGGTCGGGTTCGACCAGGAGCGGCCGCTCGGGCGCGACGAGGAAGGCTCGCGCACGGCCCTGCCGATGTGGATCTACTTCATGCGCGAGGCGCTCGCGGGCGTGCCGCAGCGCCGGCTGCCGATGCCCGACGGCGTCGTCACCGCGCGCGTCGCGCCGGCGGAAGGCGCATTCGGCCAGGAACCGTCCGCGGAGTTCGAGTACTTCCTCGCCGAGCACCTGCCCGACGGCGCGGCGGGGGCGGACGGGTCCGCCGGCGAACAGGCGCCGCAGGCCTACGAGGAACCGATCTTCTAGCGCGGGAGGAGCGGGTGGCGAAACGATCCGTGCGCGGCGACATGATGCGCCAGGCCATCGCCCGCGAGGCGGCCCGGCTGATGATCGAGCACGGCCACGAGGACTTCGGCATCGCCAAGCGCAAGGCCGCGGAGCGCTTCGGGGTCACCGACCTCGCCGTGCTGCCCCGGAACACCGAGATCGAGGCGGCACTCGCCGAGCACCAGCGCCTGTTCGATCCCGGTTCCCACGCGAGCTCGCTGTCTGCGATGCGTACCTCGGCCCTGGAAGCCATGCGACTGCTCGCGGAGTTCGAGCCGCGGCTGGTCGGGCCGCTGCTGTCGGGCACGGCGACGCCGCACAACGACATCACGCTGCACCTGTTCGCGGACACGCCGGAGGCGGTGGCGCTGCGGCTGCTGGACCGGGGCATCCGGCACGAAGTCGCCGAACGCCGCTTCAGGGCGCAGCGCGACGCGGTCGAGACCTACCCGGCGCTGCGCTTCAGCGCGCGCGGCCACGACGTGGACGCGACCATCTTCCCGCGCGACGGCATCCGCCAGGCACCGCCCGGCCCGGTCGACGGCAAGCCGATGCGGCGCGCGTCACTCGCCGAAGTCGAAGCGCTGACCGGAAATGAAGGGGACAAATGAAGGGGACGCACCCCTTCATATTCGCGAATCGTCTCGGCGCTAACAGAATAAAGCCCCGGATATGAAGGGGTGCGTCCCCTTCATTTCCGGTCAGCGCTTCGACAACGGCACGTAATCGCGGCGCGTCGGCCCGGTGTAGAGCTGGCGCGGGCGCGAGATCTTCATCTCGGGGTCCGAGATCATCTCCTGCCAGTGCGCGACCCAGCCGGCGGTGCGCGCGATCGCGAACATGACGGTGAACATCTCGCGCGGAATGCCGAGCGCCCGGTAGATGATCCCGGAATAGAAGTCCACGTTCGGGTAGAGCTTGCGGCTGACGAAGTATTCGTCCTTGAGCGCGACTTCCTCGAGCTTCAGCGCCAGCTCGAACAGCGGGTTGTCGCTCTGGCCGAGCTTGCCGAGCACCTTGTGCGCCATCTCGCGGATCAGCGTTGCGCGCGGGTCGAAGTTCTTGTACACGCGGTGGCCGAAACCCATCAGCCGCACGCCGCCCTTGCTGTCCTTCACCTTGGCCAGGAACTCGGGGACGTGGTCCGCGTCGCCGATCTTCTCGAGCATGTCCACCACGGCCTCGTTCGCGCCGCCGTGCGCGGGGCCCCACAGCGCCGAGACGCCGGCGGACATCGCCGTGTACGGGTTGCAGCCGGTGCTGCCGGCGATGCGCACGGTCGAGGTGCTCGCATTCTGCTCGTGGTCGGCGTGCAGGATGAACAGCAGGTCGAGCGCCTTCGCGAACAGCGGGTCGACCTCGTAGGCCTCGCAGGGCACGGCGAAGAACATGTGCAGCATGTTCGCCGTGTAGTCGAGGTCGTTGCGCGGGTAGATGAAGGGCTGGCCGAGCGCGTGCTTGTAGGCGGCCGCCGCGATGGTCGGCAGCTTGGCGACGATGCGGTGCGAGAAGATCTCGCGGTGGCGGTCGTCGTAGATGTCGGTCGAGTCGTGGTAGAAGGCGGCGAGCGAGGCGACGATCGTCGCAACCATCGCCATCGGGTGCGCGTCGTGGTGGAAGCCGCGATACAGCCGCAGGATCCACTCGTTCAGCATCGTGTGGCGCGTGATCGAGTTGGTGAACTCGGCGAGCTCCTCGCGGCCCGGCAGCTCGCCCTTCTGCAGCAGGTAGGTCACCTCGAGGAAGGTCGAGTGCTTCGCGAGCTGCTCGATCGGGTAGCCGCGGTAGAGCAGGATGCCCGCATCGCCGTCGATGTAGGTGATGGCGCTCGCCGTCGCGGCCGTCGCCATGAAGCCGGGGTCGAAGGTGAAGACCCCCTGGTCCTTCAGCAGCGCGCTGATGTCGAGCGCGTCCGGGCCGACGGATCCGGTGAGGGCGGCGAGCTCGCTCGAGCGGCCGGTGGTCTCGTTGGTGAGCTGGTATTTCTTGCTGGTCATCGAATTCCCGCGTCGCAGACTGTCATGCTGCAGTGCAGGAATCAAGGCTGACCTAAAATGCCGGCGTGAGTACGCCGATCTCGATCTACGTGCACCTGCCCTGGTGCGTGCGCAAATGCCCGTACTGCGACTTCAACTCGCACGCGCGGCCCGAGGTCCTGCCCGAATCGGAATATGTCGCGGCGCTGCTCGCGGATCTCGAAGGCGACCTCGACCTGGCAGCGGGCCGATCGGTGGCCAGCGTCTTCCTCGGCGGCGGCACGCCCTCGCTGTTCGGCGTCGGCGCCATCGGGTCGCTCCTCGACGGCCTCGCCGCGCGCCTGCCTTTCCTGGCGGACGCCGAGATCACGATGGAAGCGAACCCCGGCACGATCGAGCACGGCCGCTTCGCGGGCTACGCACGGGCCGGCGTCAACCGCGTCTCGCTCGGCGCGCAGTCCTTCGACGCCGCGGCCCTCGCAACGCTCGGGCGCATCCACGGACCGGGCGAGATCGAGTCCGCCGTCGCGGAACTCCTCGCCGCCGGCCTCGACAACTTCAACCTCGACCTGATGTACGCGCTGCCCCGGCAGACGCTCGCGGGCGCCCTCGCCGACCTCGAGGCCGCGATCGCACTCGGCCCGGCGCACCTGTCGCACTACCAGCTCACCCTCGAGCCCGGCACGGCCTTCTACCACCGCCCGCCGGCGTTGCCGGACGACGATGCGGCCTTCGAAATGCAGCTCGCCTGCCAGGCGCGCCTGGCCGAGTCCGGCTTTGCGCAGTACGAGATATCCGGCTATGCGCGGCCGGGCCGGCAGTGCCGGCACAACCTCAATTACTGGCGCTTCGGCGATTACCTGGGCATCGGCGCGGGTGCGCACGGCAAGGTCACCACCGACGCGCAGGTCATGCGCACTGAAAAGCCACGCTCGCCGCGCGAGTACCTGCGCGGCGCCGGCCGCGCCGGCGGCCTGCGCCGCGCCGTACCGCCCTCCGGACTGGCCTTCGAGTACATGCTGAACGTCCTGCGCCTCGCCGAAGGTTTCACGCTCGCGGAATTCGAGCGCGCCACCGGATTGCCGGCGGCCGCCGTACGCGGGGAGCTCACCACCCAGGCGGCGCGAGGCCTCCTCACGGTGTCGGAAGGTCGCTTCCGGCCCACCGACACCGGTTTCCGCTTCCTGAACGAGTTGATCGGCGCGTTCCTGTCTGACGAAAATCCCCGACCCGGCCCGGGTGAGTTGTACACAGCACCCTCCCGCTTCGTGTCAGAGAAAGACTTTCGCGACTTTGTTAGCGAGGTGCGTTAACTGACCTGCGTTAACCCATTGACCGATATAGGGAATATGCCCTGCTCAAATTTTAATCAAAGCGTCATTAATGCGGAATTGAGCGCAGCGGCGTCCTGACTTTGGACGGCGGTCCACAGAGTTATCCACATATTTTGTGGATAAGGAAAAATCTTCAGCAAATCCAGCAAGTTATGGCTTTGGCGCGGCGGCAGGCCAAGCCGTCTTGAACGCCGGATGCCTTGCCTTTAGACTGCGCGCCCCCACGCACGGCAGCCATGGGAAGCACGGCGATGAAAGAAGGCATCCACCCGACGTACACGGACATCACGGTGACTTGCACCTGCGGGAACACCTTCCAGACGCGCTCGACGCTCGGTGAGAACCTCGAGGTCGAGGTGTGCTCGAACTGCCACCCGTTCTACACGGGCAAGCAGAAGATCGTGGATTCCGGCGGCCGCGTCGATCGCTTCCGCAAGAAGTACGGCCTGAAATAAGGTCCCGGGCCGCCGCGCGGCGGTCAACTTTCCGCTTTCCACCGCATCTAATCCGGGACCGGTACCCTTGGGGCCGGGACCGGAGATCGCCATGCGCCGACTGACAGGGACGTTCACCCGCCTCGCCGCCCTCGCCGCGGCGCTCGCCCTCGCGGGTGCGCCGGCCGCGCTCGCCGATGAAAAGCCGAAGAAGGACCCCAAGGACGTCCAGACCGGCAAGCAGATGCACGTCATGTTCACGCGCCAGATGGGCGTGCACAACGACCTCGAGCTGCAGGAATACGTCCAGCGCGTCGGCGAGAAGCTCGCGGCCGTCAGCGAGCGGCCCGACCTCGACTGGCACTTCACGATCATCGACACCGACGACGTCAACGCCTTCGCGACCATGGGCGGCTACGTCTACATCTCGCGCGGCATCCTGCCGTACTTCCAGGACGAGGCAGACCTCGCCGCCGTGCTCGGCCACGAGATCGGCCACATCACCGCCGAGCACCTCAAGAAGCAGCAGCGCAAGGGCATGATCTCCGGGCTCGCGAGCGCGGCGACGGCGATCTTCACGGGCATGCCGGCGCTCGCGGACCTCACCAACATGGCCGGCCAGGCGATCATCAGCGGCTACGGCCGCGAGGCCGAGCTCGAGGCGGACCGGCTCGGCGCGAGCTACCTCGCAAAGGCGGGCTACGACCCCGAGGCGATGATCAGCGTGATCTCGACGCTCAAGGACCAGGACACCTTCGAGCGCGAGCGGGCGCGGCTCGAGAACCGCGACCCGCGCCTCTACCACGGCGTGTTCGCCTCGCACCCGGACAACGACACGCGCCTGAAGGAGGCGGTGGCCGCCGCGGGCAGGAAACCGGATACCGCGACCGGCGATACGTCCAACCGCGTCGGCTACCTGCAGGCGATCAACGGGCTGCCGGTCGGGTCGAGCGCGCGCCAGGGCATGGTGCGCGAGAACCGCTTCTACCATGCGGACATGCAGTTCACGCTCGCCTTCCCGAGCGGATGGCAGGTCGTGAACCAGCCGAACCAGATCCTGGCGATCGCGCCGAAGAAGGAACACTACCTGGAGATCCGCACGCAGGCGCCGCCCGCGGACCTCACCGACCCGCGCGACTTCGCCCAGCGCGGACTCGCGAACAAGCGCCTGTTGCGGCCGGAGACGCTGGACATCAACGGGCTCAAGGCCTGGACCGCGATCGTGCGCGGCGATCCCTCGCCCTTCGGCCAGTCCAGCAACGTGCGCTACGTGATCATCTACTACGGCAACCTGATGTGGGTCTTCAAGGGCGCGAGCCGCGCCGGCGTCGAGACGCCCGCGGGCGATCCCTTCTTCCTGTCGACCGCCAACACCTTCCGGCGCATGCGCGCCAACGAGTTCGCGCTGTCGGAGCCCTATCGGCTGCGCATCCTGCGCGCGGGCGAAAGCACGACGATGGAGGCACTCGCGGCCGAGGCGCAGATCGAGAAGTATCCGCTGCAGCAGCTGCGGCTCTTCAACAAGCTCTACCCGGACGGCGAGCCCGAGCCCGGGGACCTGGTCAAGACGGTGCGGTAAAGGCGAAGGGGACGCGCATCTTGAAGGGGTCAGACCCCTTGATCTGATTCCACGGTGGACGGGGACGCGTCGCCCAAGATCAAGGGGTCTGACCCCTTCAAGATGCGCGTCCCCTTCGCTTCTACCACCCCGCCGCCTTCATCTTCTCCGCCAGCGCCGCGAGCGCCTGGGCGCGGTGGCTGAGGCGGTTCTTTTCGGCCTCCGGCATCTCCGCCACGGTGATGCCCGCGCCCGCGACGATGAAGAGCGGGTCGTAGCCGAAACCGCCGCGGCCCCGTCGTTCGAGGCCGATCCGGCCTTCCCAGGCGGATTCCGCGATCACCGGTGACGGGTCATCGGCTCCCCGCAGGAACACCATCGCGCACCGGTACCTGGCGCCCCGGCCGCCTTCCGGCGTGCCGGCGAGCTCAGTGAGCAGCTTGTCGTTGTTCGCTTCCGCGTCCACCTCGGGGCCCGAGTAGCGCGCCGCGTGGATGCCGGGCCTGCCGCCCAGGGCGTCCACCTCGAGGCCGGAGTCGTCTGCGATCGCCGGCAGCCCCGTGACGGTCGCGGCATTGCGGGCCTTAATGAGCGCGTTGGCGACGTAGCTGTCGCCGTCCTCGACCGGGGGCCGGATGCCGAACTCGGACTGCGGCACGACCTCGAGGCCGTGGCCGGCGAGGATCGCCTGCATCTCGCGCAGCTTGCCGGGATTGCCGGTCGCCAGCACCACGCGGCGTGGATTCAAATCCGCGCCTGGAGCTGCAGCCCGAACAGCCGCGCCGTGCCGGTCACCGCGAGGTCGAGCATGGCGTCGAGTTCCTCGCGCCGGAAGGCGTGGCCTTCGGCCGTGCCTTGCACCTCGATGAAGGCGCCGCCCGAGTTCATCACCACGTTCATGTCGGTCTCCGCGTCCACGTCCTCGGCGTACTCGAGGTCGAGCACCGCGACGCCCTCCACGATGCCCACCGACACCGCCGCCACCTGGCCGTGCAGCGGATTCGCGGCGAGCTGCTTGCGCATCATCAGTGTGTCGATCGCGTCCGCGAGCGCGACGTAGCCGCCCGTGATCGCGGCGGTCCGCGTTCCGCCATCCGCCTGCAGCACGTCGCAGTCGATGGTGACGGTGCGCTCGCCGATGGCGGCGAGGTCGATGCAGGCCCGAAGCGAGCGGCCGATCAGCCGCTGGATTTCCTGCGTGCGGCCGCCCTGCCGCCCGCGCGCCGCCTCGCGGGCGCTGCGCGTGTGGGTCGCCCGCGGCAGCATCCCGTATTCCGCCGTGAGCCAGCCTTTGCCGCTCCCGCGCAGGAACGGCGGCACGCCGTTCTCGACGCTGGCCGTGCACAACACGCGTGTGCCGCCGAACTCGCACAGCACCGAACCCTCGGCGTGCTGGGTGAATCGGCGCGTGAAGCTCACGGGCCGCAGTTCGTCGGCTGCGCGGCCGCCTGGTCGCATGGGAGGCTCCGTGACTAGGTCAGTGGCGCCAGACGATGCTGGCTGCCGTGGCATTGTCGCTGTGCGGCGCCGCCGCCGCCACTGCCCGCTCGACCAGCTTCTGCAGCGCCGGCCGGGCGCTGCCGTTGCTTGCGGCCTGCGGCTTCAGCATGGCCGCGATCTCGGCGTCCTTGAGGTTCGACCACACGCCGTCGGTGCAGGCCATGATGACGTCGCCGTCCTCGAGCGGCTGCCGCCGCGCGATCGTCATTTCCGGGAGCAGCGCCTCGCCGCCGAGGCAGCACTCGACGAAATTGCGCATCGGGTGGCCCGGCACCTCGTCCTCGCGGATCGATCCTTCGCGCAAGAGTTGCTCGACGTGGCTGTGGTCCCGCGTACGGGCGACGACCGCCCCGCCCCGCAGGTGGTACACGCGGCTGTCGCCGATGTGCGCCCACCAGGCCTCGCCGCGCTGCACCACGCAGACGGCGCAGGTCGCGCGCGGGCGCATGTCGATCGCGAGCTTGGTGCCGAGTGCGACCACCGCCGCATGCGCGCGGCCGAGCGCGAGGTGCAGGAACCCGAGCGGATCGAACAGGGGCTTCGTCTCCGCGCGGAACAGCTCGATCATGACCTTGCAGCCGGTCTCCGCGGCGCGCGCGCCCCAGGCGTGTCCGCCCATGCCGTCCATGACGACGACCAGCGACGCACCGTCGCCCGCGACGACGGCGGCGCGGTCCTGGTTGTCCTCGCGATCGCCGGTCAGGCTGAACTCGGCGGATTCGATCGCCACGCTGGCTGCCCGCGGTCCTCGGACCGACGCCCCCTGTTAGACTGCGGTGAAGCTTACATGAGCGGCCAACGAAGCACCCCGGGGACTCGCAGCCGATGTTGAGGAGCATGACGGGCTTCGCACGCGCGGAGCGGGCGACCCCTGCCGGGCAGCTCGCCTGGGAGATCCGCAGCGTCAATCACCGCTACCTGGAGGTCGGCCTGCGCCTGCCGGAAGAACTGCGCGCGTCCGAGGCCGGGTTCCGCCGCGCGATCGGAGCTGCCGCGCGGCGCGGCAAGGTGGATGCGTCGTTTTATGTAAGGCCGGGTGTCGCGGCCGGCCGCGCGCTCACGCTGGACGACGCCCTGCTCGATGCGCTCGTCAAGCAGGCGACCGCCCTGCGCCGCCGCCTAGGCCCCGAAGGCCGGATCGATGCCGGGGATCTCCTGCGCTGGCCCGGCGTCGTGAAGGAAGCCGAGCGCGACGCGGCGCCGCTCGCGGCCGCGGCCATGGACCTGCTCGCCGAGGCCCTGGCTGCCTTCAGCGCCTCGCGTGCCGCGGAGGGCGAGCGCCTCGCCGAAATGCTCCGCTCGCGCGCCGACCGGGTCGGCGCGATCGCGGACGAGGTCGCCGCGCGCCTGCCGGACGTGCAGGCCCGGATCCGGGCGAAACTGGCCGAGCGGCTCGCCGCGCTCTCGGCCGAGGTCAACCCCGAGCGCTTCGAGCAGGAAGTCGCGTTGCTCCTGCAGAAGATGGACGTCGCGGAGGAGCTCGACCGGCTGCGCAGCCACGTGGCGGAGCTCGGGTCGTCGCTGGGCTCCAGCGAAGCGGTCGGCCGCAAGCTCGACTTCCTGATGCAGGAGTTCAACCGGGAAGCCAACACGCTCTCGTCGAAGTCGCAGGACGTCGAGACGACGCGCCAGGCGGTCGAGCTCAAGGTCCTGATCGAGCAGATGCGCGAGCAGGTGCAGAACGTCGAGTAGCGCGTGGGCTCAGCGCCGTACGCGGTGCCAGTTCTGGTTTGGCGAGCGGATGTTCCAGCCGTGGTAGGGATGCCGCGCCAGCATCGCGCGATCGCGGAACACGAAGCTCAGCACGACGCCCGCGACGAAGCCCCCGACGTGCGCCCAGAACGCGACGCCGCCGCCCTGGTTGCCGGCGGCCATCGTGCCGCTCACGAGCTGCAGCAGGAACCAGTAGCCCAGCATGAAGATCGCCGGCACGGCGACGGTGTTCACGTAAAAGCCGAGGAAGATGAGCAGGTGCACGTGCACGCGCGGATACATCATGACGTACGCCCCCATCACGCCGCCGATCGCGCCGGAGGCGCCGACCATCGGGATGATCGAGTCGGTGTCGAATGCGGCCTGCAGTGCGACTGCCGCGATGCCCGACAGCAGGTAGAAGACCACGAAGCGCAAGTGGCCCATCGCGTCCTCGACATTGTTGCCGAAGATCCACAGGAACCACAGGTTGCCGACCAGGTGCATCCACCCGCCATGCAGGAACATCGAAGTCAGCACGGTATGCCAGCCGCCGCCGCCTGCGAGCACGCAGGCGCTGTCCGGGCCTATCGGGAAGCTGCTGCCCGCCGGTGCCGTGCCGAGCACCTCGCCCGGGATGAATCCGAGCCGACAGACGGATGACGAAAGCATCGGCTCCGTGCCGAATCCCTGCACGAGGAACCAGGCGAGGAGGTTCGCGCCGATCAGCCCGTAGGTGGCATAGGGCGTCGAGAAGTGCGGGTTGTCATCCCGGAGCGGGAACACGCGGCCATTGTAGGGGAGCGTGCGCCGCCGGGCCCGGGAAGGCGCCGGGCCACAGGTTCGCAGTCATCGATTCTCGCGCGCCGGAGGGGAGGAAGCGGCGACACGACTGGCGTCCGATGACTGCGAACCTGTGGCCCGGCACCCCGTTCGTCCGGGCTCACCACTCGAGCCGGGTGGCGCTGACCACCACCTCGGGCAGCACGGCCGTGCGTGCGGCCTGCGGCAGGTCCCGTTCGGCGATCGCCTGCTGGTCGAGCGCCAGCGAGTTGCTGACGATGCCGGCGAGCGCGGCAACGATGACCGCGGCGGCGGCGGTATTGCGGACTGTCGAATATGCATTCATGTCTGTCTCCTTCAGTGCCTGGTGCCGACTCCGGGCACCCGGGCGGCAGCGAACAAACGCGATTCCTGATGGCCCGTTAAAGGCGGCTTTGCGACGCTGGCGGCCTGCACCGGCGCGAGGCCCGCGTCCGGTTCGAACCCGCGCCCGGTAACGACCTCGGCCTGGCGCCGCTGGCCTTCGGCCAGCAGGTCCAGGAACTCCAGAAAACCCTGCAAGCGACCATTCATTGCGTTATCTCCTCATGCCTTCGGGACCTTCGGGCACCGCGCCCTTTCGCCCCGTGTTCGGGCTAGACTTTGACCGCCCGGCGTATCGCGAACAAACGCATTAACTCAAGTTCGGTTAAGGGAAACTTGTGGTCGCCTCCGCCTACGGACGACTGCCGCTCAATGCCCTCCGCGTGTTCGAGGCGGTGGCGACGCGCCTGTCGTTTTCCGAGGCCGCGGAAGCCCTGAACGTGACGCCGGCCGCGGTCTCGCAGCAGATCAAGGCCCTGGAGGATTACCTGCAGATTCCCGTGCTGCGCCGCAGCGGCCGCAAGGTGGAGCTGACGCCGGAAGGGGCGAAGCTGCTGCCCGGCGTGCAGTCCGGGCTCGATGCGCTGGTGGCGGCGATGCGCGAGACGCGCATGATGCGCGCGAGCGGAGTCATCAACATCTCGACGCTGTCGTCGCTGATGCAGAAGTGGCTGACGCCGCGCCTGCACCGCCTGCATGCGCGCTTCCCGGAACTGCGCGTGGACTGGCACACCTCGCGCGAGGCGGTGGACTTCACGCGCAGCGACTACCACGCCGCAGTGCGGCTCGCCGAGCGCGTCGCGCCGGGGCTCGAGGTCGACGCGCTCATGGACGAGTGGCTGGTCCTCGTCGCCTCGCCCAAGCTGTTCAAGAAATACGGTTCGCTCGACGACCGCGAGACGTTCGAGGGGATCCCGATGCTGCAGGCCCGCGACGAGCCCTGGTCGCGATTCGAGAAAGGCACGGCGCCGACGCCCTGGCCGGCCGGGCCGACCACGATCGACGATTCGGTCAGCGTGCTCTCGGCCGTGATCGAGGGCCTCGGCTACGCGCCGGCGCGCTGGTCGATCGCCGCGAACGACCTCGACAACGGCACGCTCGTGCTCGCGAGCAAGAAGATTGTCCCGTCGCTGTTTCGCTACTGGTTCGTCTGCCCGCCCGCCTACGCCGAGCTGCCGATGGTGCTTGCGCTGCGGCAGTGGCTGCGCGAGGAGGCCGCCGCCTTCCCGAAGCCCGAGGACTGGCTCGGCAGCCGTTACCGCTGAGATCGAAGCGGCACATTCATCGCGCGTCGGTACAATCGAGCCGTGTCAAGGCGAGGACATTTATATGTGATCGCGGCGCCTTCGGGCGCCGGCAAGACCAGCCTGCTCCACGCGCTGATGCGCCGCCGCCCCGGCCTCGGGTTTTCGGTCTCGTGCACGACGCGCAAGCCGCGCCCGGGCGAGCAGGACGGCCGGGACTACCACTTCATCGAGCGCGCAGAGTTCGAGCGGCTGGCCGCGGCAGGCGAGTTCGTCGAGCACGCGAATGTCTTCGGCAACCTGTACGGGACCCGCAAGAGCACCGTCGAGGCCGCCCTCGCAGGGGGTCACGACCTGATCCTCGAGATCGACTGGCAGGGTGCGAAGCAGGTGCGTGAACGCCTGCCCGAGGCCATGCACATCTTCATCCTGCCGCCGTCGCGTGCCGAGCTCGAGTCGCGGCTGCGCAATCGCGGCAGCGACAGCGAGGAGGCGATCGCCCGTCGCCTCGGCGAGTCGGTCCTCGAGATGTCCCACTGGCCGGACTTCGACTACGTGGTCGTGAACCGCGACTTCGACCGCGCCCTCGCCGATCTGGAGGCCATCTTCGACGGCCGGGGCGAGGCCAGCCGCCGCGACCGCCCCGAACTGCAGCCCCTCGCCCGGGAGCTCCTGGCGACCTGATTCACAGTCCGCGCGCCGCCGATACCCTTCCCGCGTGGATTCGCTAGCATGGCGTGATCCGGGACGGGCGGGAGCCATGGCAGGCAAGGACGGCAAGGAATCGGAGCGGCGCTGGCATGCGGTTTCGGTCAAGCCGGGCCAGAACGCCTGCAATGCCGCGATTTCCGGCAAGAATCGCCGCTGGCTGTCGCGCGAAGCCCCCCTCCTTCCGCTTCCGGGCTGCACCCGGCCGGATACCTGCCAGTGCACCTACAGCCACCACGACGACCGGCGCGCAGGCAGCCGTCGGGCCGACGACCTCGACGCCTTCGCCCAGTCGCCCCGGATCGGCAACGAGCGGCGCAGCCGCAAGAACCGGAGGGGTCAGACCCCTTGAAGGGAATCAAGGAAGTCGCGTCCCGTTTCGACTGATTCAAGGGGTCTGACCCCTCCAGCGGCTTCGATTGGCTTACGAGGTGGCCGTTACGGTATGATTTCCGGTCCAATTCCCTGAAATTACGGTCTTTTCCATGGCCCGCATCACCGTCGAAGACTGTCTCTCCACGGTCGACAACCTGTTCGACCTGGTCCTGCTCGCCGCCAAGCGCTCGCGCCGCCTCGTGAACGGCGCCGAAGCCCGCGTCGACTGGGAGAACGACAAGCCCACGGTGGTGGCGCTGCGCGAGATCGCGGAAGGCAAGGTCACGATCGACCTGCTCTCCGAGCCGGATCCGGAACCGGAGCCGGAGATCATCCCGGAGAACCCGCTCGACCTCGGCGTGGACTTCCGCGCCCCGCAGCTCGGCCTGGGGGACTGACCCCGAGCGTGCCCGCCCGATGAACTACGCGTCTTCCATCCTCGGATTGCTCCCGGGCGGAAGACGCGCTCCCGGCATCGGGCAGCTCATCACCAAGATCGAAGGCTACCTCCCGCCCGACCAGGTCGAACGGGTGCGGGAGGCCTTCGACTACGCCGAGACCGCGCACAAGGGCCAGAAGCGCAAGTCGGGCGAGGCCTTCATCACCCATCCCGTCGCGGTCGCCGACATCCTCGCCGACCTGCACCTCGACGGCGCGACCCTGCAGGCCGCGATCCTGCACGACGTGGTCGAGGACACGCCGTCCTCGATGGCCGAGGTGACCGACAGGTTCGGCCAGGAAGTCGCCGAGATCGTCGACGGCGTCACCAAGCTCGACCAGATCCAGTTCAAGAGCCGCAAGGAAGCCCAGGCCGAGAGCTTCCGCAAGATGCTGCTCGCCATGGTGCGCGACATCCGCGTGATCATGGTCAAGCTCGCGGACCGCACCCACAACATGCGCACGCTCGCGGCGATGCCGCCCGAGAAGCGCCGCGCCGTGGCGCGCGAGACGCTCGACATCTACGCGCCGATCGCCAACCGCCTCGGCATCCACTCGATCAAGCTCGAGCTGGAGGAGATCGGCTTCCGCACGCTCTACCCGCAGCGCTACCGCATCATCGAGCGCGAGCTCAAGCGCGCGCGCGGCAACCAGCGCGAGTTCCTGCCCAAGATCGTCAAGGCGGTGCGCCGCTCGCTCGCCGCCGCCGGCGTCAACGGCCGCGTCGAGGCGCGCGAGAAGCACCTGTACAGCGTGTACGTGAAGATGCGGCGCAAGCACCTGTCGCTGTCGCAGGTGGTGGACATGTTCGGCATCCGCATCGTCGTCGGCAGCGTCGACGAGTGCTACCGGGCGCTCGGACTCGTGCACGGCCTGTACCGGCCGATGCCCGGGCGCTTCAAGGACTACATCGCCATCCCGCGCGTCAACGGCTACCAGTCGCTGCACACCTCGCTGTTCGGCCCCAACGGCACGCCGATCGAGGTGCAGATCCGCACCGAGGAGATGCACCGCATGGCCGAGTCCGGCATCGCCTCGCACTGGCAGTACAAGACCGGCGAGAAGGACGGCGAGACGCAGCAGGCGCGCGCCCGCGAATGGCTCAAGGGCGTGATGGACCTGCACGAGGGCTCGGCGGAGGAGCTGGTCGAGAGCGTCAAGGTCGACCTGTTCCCGGACAAGGTCTACGTGTTCACTCCCAAGGGCGACATCATGCGCCTGCCGCGCGGCGCGACCTGCGTCGACTTCGCCTATGCCGTGCACACCGGCGTCGGCCAGCGCTGCGTCGCGGCCAAGGTGGACCGCCGCCTCGTGCCGCTGCGCACCGTGTTGCGCAACGGCCAGACGGTGGAAATCATCACCGCCAAGGGCGCGCAGCCGAATCCCTCCTGGGCGAGCTTCGTCGCGACCGCCAAGGCGCGTTCCGCGATCCGCCAGTACCTCAAGAACCTCAAGAAGGGCGAGGCGGCCGAGCTCGGCGGGCGCATGCTGAACCAGGCGCTCGAGGAGTTCGAGCTCTCGGTCCGCAAGCTCCCCGCCGGTCGCCTGGACGAGGTCGCGCGCACGCTCTCGCTCAAGGACGGCAGCGAACTGCTGGAGAAGATCGGCCTCGGCGAGCGCCTGGCGCGCCTGGTCGCGCGTCGCCTGCTGCCGGACGACGACACCCGGCCGGACGCCACGACCGCGCAGCCGCTCGCGGTCGCCGGCACCGAGGGCCTGGTCGTCAGTTACGCGCGCTGCTGCTTCCCGATCCCGTACGACGCAATCATCGCCTACCTCTCGAGCGGGCGCGGCGTCGTGATCCACCGCGAAAACTGCTCCAACGTCGCCGCCTTCGGCAAGCAGCCGGACAAGTGGATCCCGGCGGTCTGGCAGAAGGACCAGCAGCACCTGTTCAGCGCCGGGCTCCTGGTCGAGGCATCGAACCGCATGGGCATCCTCGCCGAGGTCGCGACGCGCATCGCCGCGGAGCAGAGCAACATCAGCCACGTCAACGTCGACTCCTCGCAGGGCGACCACTCGACGATCCTGTTCGAGATCCAGGTGAAGGACCGCGCGCACCTGGCGCGCCTGATCCGCGCGATCCGCGGCATGCCGGACGTGATGAAGGTCGAGCGCAGCATCGCCTGAGGCCCTCCCCGCTACGCGTCCGGCGCAGGGCTATACTGGGCCCGGGGCGGGGGCCATGCAGAAAGACACTCGCATCATCGCCGCGATCCTCGCGGCCGACGTCGTCGAGTACAGCCGGCTCATGGCTGCCGACGAGCCCGGCACGCTGGCCGCGCTGAAGGCGCTCCGCACGACTTTCGCCGCGCAGGCCGCCGAGTTCGGGGGCCGCGAGTTCGGCAGCGTCGGCGACAGCCTGATGGCGGAGTTCCCGAGCGCGGTCAACGCGGTCGCGGCGGCGCTCGCGATCCAGGAGTCCGTCGCGGCCGGGAACGCGCCGCTGCCGCCCGCGCGGCGGATGCTGCTGCGCATCGGCGTGAACCTCGGCGACGTGATCGAGGAAAAGGGCGGCTTCTTCGGCGACGCGGTCAACGTCGCGGCGCGCCTGCAGGCGCTCGCAAAACCCGGCGGCGTGCTGATCTCGGGAGCCGTGTACGACCAGGTCCGCGCCAAGCTCGAGGCGCGTTACGTCGACGCCGGCACCCGCCAGGTCAAGAACATCCGCGGGCCCGTGCGGACCTTCGAGGTGCTGCCGCCTTCCCCGCCGGGCATCGGCGGGCGCATCGCAGCCGCGCTCTCGACGATCGCGTCGCGGCGCGTCCTGCGCGGCGTGCTCGTCGGCGTCGCGCTGGGCGTCGCACTCGCGCTGGGGCTCTTCTGGCGCGACATCCCCGTGCCCGGGACCGGCGGCAACCTGGGCGCCGTGCTCCGGCCGGAGGAGGCGCCGCAGTCCGCGAACACGCTCGCCGTGCTGCCCTTCATCAACCTGACCGGCGATCCCGCGAACGACTACCTCGGCGACGGCCTCGCCGAAGAACTGCTGAACCGCCTGACGCGCGTTCCGGGACTGCGCGTGGCGGCGCGCGGTTCGGCCTTCACCTACAAGGGCAAGGACGTCGACGTGCGGGCGATCGCCGAAGCCCTCGACGTGAACTACGTCCTCGAGGGCAGCATCCGGCGTCAGGGCGAGTTCGTGCGGGTCAATGCCGCGCTCGTGGAGCGCGCGACCGGCGTGAACCGCTGGTCGGACAGTTACGAAACCGGGGGCGGCTACTTCGCGGTCGAGGACGAGATCGGCCGCCAGGTGCTCGCCGAACTCGAGCGGGTGCTGGGGATCCGGCCGCAGGAGCAGCCGCCGCGCACCGGCGGCATCGCGGCCTATGACCTGTACCTCCAGGGACTCTCCTACCTGCGCCAGCCGAAGTCCGGGCGCAGCCTCGAGGCGGCCGAACAGCTGTTCAGGCGCGCCCTCGCGGAACAGGCGGACTTCGCACGCGCGCAGGCGGGCCTGTGCCAGACGCTGGTCGAGCGCTACCTGCTGGACCGGGTCCCCGCCCACGTCGCCGCCGCGGGCGAGGCGTGCGCGAAGGCGCAGTCGCTCGATCCGGGCGCCTTCGAGGTGCACGAGGCGGTCGGCAGCCTGCGACTCGTGACCGGCGATGTCGAGGAAGCCGAGGCGGCTTACCGGCGCGCGCTCGCGGTCGTGCCGGAGTCGCCGGATGCGCTGATCGGGCTCGCCGCGGCGCAGGCCGACGGCGGCGACCTGGCCGGCGCGGGACAAACCCTCGAGCGCGCCATCGACTCGCAGCCGCGCTACGCCGCCTCGCACACCGAGTACGGCATCCTGCTGCTGCGGCAAGGCAGGCCGCGCGATGCGGTCGTCCCGTTCCAGCGCGTGACCGACCTCGAGCCCGACAACGCGGGAGCCTTCAACAACCTGGGCGTGGCCCACCTCAATGCCGGCGACTTCGCCCAGGCCGCCGATGCGTTCGCGCGGTCTCTCGCCATCGAGCCGCGTCGATCCAGTTACTCCAACACCGGTGTCGGCTACTACTACAGCGGCAGGTACGCCGAGGCGGCGCGGATGTTCCGCCGGGCGACGGAACTTGCACCGGCCGATCATCGTCCACGCGGCAACCTCGCCGACGCGTTGCTGTTCAGCGGCCAAGCCGGCGAAGCGCAGGAATCCTACGCCCGTGCGCTCGACCTCGTGGCCGGAGAACTCGCCGTCAACCCGAAAAAGGCGATCAACCAGGCCCAGGCGGCGTACTATGCCGCGAGGCTGGGGCACGCGGACCGGGCCAGGACGCACATCCGCAAGGCGCTGGCCGAAGGGAAGGACGACAACGAAGTGCAGTACTACGTCGGCCTGGCCGAACTGCAGCTGGGAGAGGAAGCCACGGCCATCGACCACGTGCGCCGCGCGCGCGCACTGGGCTATCCCGAGGTATTCCTCGAGTCGGCGCCGGAGCTCGGCGGGATTCGCGGCAGGATCTGACCAAGGAGCAGCACATGCCAACGCCAGTCGACCCGGCCGCGGCCGGGCTCAGTCTCGTCATCGAGGAGCGCGGCGGAAAGACCATGACGCGGCACCGGATGGGGGCGGACGGCATCCTGACGTTCAGGAACGCATCGGCCGAGCCGCTGGTCATCACCTGCCGGTCCCATGCGGAGCCGTTCCTTGAGGAGGGCTGCTCCACGGCGGTCGGGTCATTCACGGTTTCCGGCAACGGCGTGAAGTCGGTGCGCATCGCCCCGGACTTCGACCAGGATTCCTTCACCTATTCCGCACGCATCGGCGACCACGAGCCGGAGGACCCGATCGTCATCGTCGATCGGCGCTGACCGAACTCCTGAGACCCGCGGCATCGCGCAGCACGACGGTGCCGCGTCCGAGCGCGACCCAGCCCCGCGCCTTCCAGTCCTGCAGCTGCTCGTTGACCGACTGGCGCGAGACGCCGAGGAAGCTCGCGAGCACCTCCTGGGAAATCCGCACCGTGCGGCCGCCCGGCCGGTCCTCGCCATGCAGCTCGGCGAGCGAGAGCAGCCGCTTCGCGAGCCTGGCCGGGGCGTCGAGCAGTGCCGCGTCCTCGAGCAGGCCGCTGGTCCAGCGCAGCCGCTCGCCGGCGAGGCGCAGGAGCTCCAGCGCGGCCTTCGGCTCCCGTTCCAGCAGCTCGAACAGCGGGCCGCGGCGGATCGAGACCAGCTCCGCGGCGGCGATCGCCGTCGCGGTCGCAGTGCGCGGGCCGCCGTCGAGCAGCGCGATCTCGCCGAAGGTGTCGCCGGGTTCCATGATGTTGAGAAAGATCTCGCGGCCCGCGGCATTGCCGGTGCTGATGCGGATCCTGCCGCTCACGACCGCGAACAGCGCGTCGCCGGGGTCGCCGTGGCTGAATACGATCTCGTCGCGCCGGTAGCCGCGCTGCACGGCGAGTGCGGCGATGCGCTCGAAGGTGGCGGGCGCCAGGCCCCGGAACAGGGGACTGCGCTGCAGCATCATCCGGCCCGCGAGCGTCGTCATCCGGGCCCCGCCTCTCCCATGCGCGCCGAGGCACGCATGATACGCCACTCGTCCCGTGACGCCGCCTCGGCGCCCGGCCGGTCGCGGCCGGGCGCCGGTTGCATGCATGACTCAGGCCTGCGTGCCGTCGCCCGGGACGCGGCGGTCGAGGGCGATCAGGTCGCCGGCCGCGTCCCGCTCGAAGCGGATCAGCTGCGCGGGTTCGAACGACTCCACCAGCGAGGACACGAGCACGGTCGTGACGACGGCGGCGGCCAGGGCGGCGGTGACGGAGTGGCTGCGGTACGGGTTGGTCTTCATGGTCATCCTCCTCGGATCGATGCTTGATCCGGGTGTGATGTTGGACCGGCCGGGCCCGGCGTTCTGTCAGGCAGCCGACACTGGGGGCGACAAGGTCCGCGCGGCGGAAAAGCCCCATAATGTCGGCCTTTCTCGCTGCGGAAGGCCCCCATGACACGCAAGACGATCCACACGCCGAATGCGCCGAAGGCGATCGGTCCCTACTCGCAGGCGATCGCCGCCGGCGGCACGGTCTATCTCTCCGGGCAGATCGGGCTCGACCCCGCGAGCGGCGAGCTGGTCAAGGGCGGCATCGAGGCCGAGGCACGGCGCGTGTTCACGAACCTCGCCGCCGTCGCGGAGGCCGCGGGCGCGGGCCTCGACGCCGCGGTGAAGGTGACGATCTACCTCGTGGACTTCGGGCACTTCGCCGTGGTCAACGGCATCATGCAGGAGTTCTTCCGCGAGCCCTACCCCGCGCGCGTGACGATCGCGGCCAGCGCGCTGCCGCGCGGCGCTTCGATCGAGGTCGACTGCATCCTGGTGCCGTGAGCGCGCCGGTACCGTGACGATCGAACGCCGGCCGGTCACCGCGCTGAAGGGCGTCGGTCCCGCGCTCGCCGCGCGACTCGGAAAGCTCGGCATCGAAACGGTCGCGGACCTGCTCTTCTGCCTGCCGGTCCGCTACGAGGACCGCACGCACGTCGTGGCGATCGGGTCGTTGCGCCCCGGCATGCGCGCCGCCGTCGAAGGCGACATCGAACTCGCCGAAGTCGTGTTCCGCGGGCGGCGCTCGCTGCTGGTACGCCTGTCCGACGGCACGGGATTCGTGACACTGCGGTTCTTCCATTTCAGCGCGGCGCAGCAGGAGCAGCTGAAGCGCGGCGCGCGGCTGCGGTGCTTCGGCGAAGTGCGCCGGGGCAAGCACGGCCCGGAGATCGTGCACCCGGAGTACCGCGACGCAGCGGCGCCGGACACGCAGGCGGTCGAGGGCGCGCTGACCCCTATCTACCCGCTCACCGAGGGCATCCAGCAGGGCCGGTTGCGCAACCTCACCGCGCAGGCGCTCGCTGCCGCGGACGGCGGCGAGCTGCCCGACTGGCTGCCGGGCGAGGTCCTCTGCGACCTGCGCCTGCCGGGGCTGGTCGAGGCGCTGCACTACGTGCACCGCCCGCCGCCCGACGCGCGGCTGGCCGTGCTCGACGCCGGCCGGCATCCCGCGCAACGCCGGCTCGCATTCGAGGAGCTGCTCGCGCACCAGCTCTCGCTGCGCAGGCTGCGCAGCGAGATCCGCCGTGACCCGGCCTGGCCCGTCGCCGCACGCGGCGGGCTCGCGGAGCGGCTGCTCGCCGGCACCGGATTTCGCCTGACGGGCGCACAGCAACGCGTCCTCGCGGAGCTGCGCGCGGACCTCGCCGATCCGCACCCGATGCTGCGCCTCGTGCAGGGCGACGTCGGCTCCGGCAAGACCATCGTCGCCGCGCTCGCGGCCGCCGACGCGGTCGAGGCGGGTTGCCAGGCGGCGCTCATGGCGCCGACCGAGCTGCTCGCCGAGCAGCACCTGCAGAATTTCACGCGCTGGCTCGCGCCGCTCGGCCTGGCGCCGCTGCTGGTTACCGGGCGGATGCCGGCAAAGGCTCGGCGCGAGGCGGAGGCGGCGCTCGCCGCGGGCAGCCAGGGCATCGCGATCGGCACCCACGCGCTGTTCCAGGACGAGGTGCGCTTCGCGAAGCTCGCGCTCGTGATCGTCGACGAGCAGCACCGCTTCGGCGTGCACCAGCGCATGCGCCTGCGCGAGAAGGGCACCGCCGGCCGCTACCCGCACCAGCTCATCATGACCGCGACGCCCATCCCGCGGACCCTCGCGATGACGGCCTACGCCGACCTCGACGTGTCGGTGATCGACGAGCTGCCGCCGGGCCGGACGCCGGTCGCCACGGTCGCGATGCCGGACACCAAGCGCGACGAGGTCGTTGCCCGCATCCGCAGCGCCTGCCTGTCCGGACGGCAGGCCTACTGGGTCTGCCCGCTGATCGAGGATTCGGAACTGCTCGAGGCGCAGGCCGCGGAGGAAACGGCGGCGGCGCTCGCAGCGGCCCTGCCGGATGTGGCCGTCGGCCTGGTTCACGGCCGCATGCCGCCCGCGGCGCGGGAGAAGGCCATGGCGAGGTTCAAGTCGGGCGACATCGGCCTACTCGTCGCGACGACGGTGATCGAGGTGGGCGTCGACGTCCCCAACGCGAGCCTCATGGTGATCGAGAACGCCGAGCGCATGGGTCTCGCGCAGCTGCACCAGCTGCGCGGCCGCGTCGGCCGGGGCAGCGAGGCGTCGAGCTGCGTGCTGCTCTGGCACGCGCCGCTGTCCCCGCTCGCGAAACAGCGCCTCGCCGTGCTGCGCGGGACGACGGACGGCTTCGAGGTCGCCCGGCGCGACCTCGAGCTGCGCGGGCCCGGCGAGTTCCTCGGCACGCGGCAGGCCGGGCTGATGAAGCTCAGGGTCGCCGAACTCATGCGCGACGCCGACCTGCTGCCCGCGGTGCAGGCCGCGGCGGGCGTGATGATGCGTTCGCATGCGGCTAACATGGCGCCACTCGAGCGCCGCTGGATCGGCGCGGCGACCCGCTACGGAAAGGTATGAACGGACAGTACGCCGCAAAAACCGGGCCGCAGCAGGCCGCGCGCTGGACGGACCGGCTCGACGCCTGGCTGCCGGCGGCGCCGGCCGCGGCAGCGGCGTGGCTGCGCGAACCCGGGCTGCTGACCGACCGGCTGCGCGCCTGCTGCGCGGGGGCGACGGGCCTCACGGTGGTGTCGGAGTCGCGGGGCGCGCTCGCCGCGGAGGATGCCGCGTTGCTGCGCGCGCCGGGCGGCGCCGCCTTCGTGCGCGAAGTGGAGCTCACCTGCAACGGCCGGCCGTGGGTGTTCGCCCAGACGCTGGTCCCGGAGGCGACGCTCGCGCGCCATGGCTGGCTCGCCTCGCTCGGTCGCGCGGCGCTCGGAGAGCGCCTTGCCGCGGTGCATGGCATCGGGCGTGGCCCGCTCGAGTTCGCCCGCCTCACGGCCGGGGACCCGCTCTGGGCCCGCGCGCTGCGCGCGCACGACGATCCGCCGGCCGCACTCTGGGCGCGCCGTTCCTGGTTCGCCATCGATGGCGACCGCCTGCTGGTGCAGGAGGTGTTCCTGCCCGGGTCGCATGCATGAGCGGCGACCCCGACATCGCCCGCAAGCGCGATCCCTCGTACAAGCCCGAGTACGAGCCGCACGCGCTGCGCGACGGCGCGCGCGCGCTCGCGCGGACGCTCGGCGAGTACGCCCGCCTGATGCGCTTGCACCGGCCGATCGGCATCTGGCTGCTGCTGTGGCCGGCGCTCTGGGGCCTGTGGATCGCGGGCGAAGGCCGGCCGGACCCGCGTATCCTGCTGGTCTTCGTCGCCGGCGTCGTGGTCATGCGCTCGGCCGGCTGCGTCATCAACGACTATGCCGACCGCGACTTCGACCCGAGGGTCGCGCGCACCCGCGATCGCCCCCTCGCCGCGCGCCGCGTCGCCCCCGCCGAGGCGCTGCTGCTGTTCCTCGCGCTCGGCCTGGTGGCCGCCTGGCTCGCGTTGCAGCTCGACCCGTTCGCGCAGCTGTTCGCGGTCGCGGGCGGCGTGCTCGCCGTGACCTACCCGTGGCTCAAGCGCTTCGTGCACGTCCCGCAGTTCTACCTCGGCGTCGCCTTCGGCTGGTCCATCCCGATGGCCTTCGCGGCGCTCACCGGCGAGGTGCCGAAGATCGCCTGGCTGCTGCTGACCGCGGTCGTGCTGTGGGCCGCGGTGTACGACACGATGTATGCGATGGTGGACCGCGAGGACGACCTGCGCATCGGCGTGAAGTCCACCGCGATCCTGTTCGGCGAGGCCGACCGCATGATCGTCGCCGTCATGATGGCAATGATGCTGTTCGCGCTGCACCTCGCCGGCGAGGAGGCCGGGCTCGGCGCCTGGTATCGCGGCGGCCTGGTCGCCGCCGCGCTGCACTTCGCCTGGGAGCTGTGGCTTATCCGCCGGCGCGAGCCGGCAGCCTGCTTCCGGGCTTTCAACAACAATCACTTCGTCGGCATGGTCGTCTTCATCGGGCTGGCGCTCGACTATCTCTACCACGGCACATAGCCCGCCCTGCCCGCCGCGCCGGTCGCGCGCGCGACCGCCCAGACTTCCACCCGCCGGCAGCCCGCGCGCTTCAGCACGCGCGCGAGCGCGTCCGCGGTCGAGCCGGTGGTCAGCACGTCGTCGACGATCGCGACCGCGGCGGGCATCGGGACGTCGCGCACGGCGAATGCGCCGCTCACGTTGATGCGGCGGACCATCGCCGGCAGCGCCGCCTGTTCTTCCGTCGCGCGCACGCGCGTCGCAAGGCCGCGCGCGACCGGCAGCGACAGCAGCTGCCCGGCGAAGCGCGCAATCTCGTCGGCCTGGTTGTAGCCGCGCCGCGCCTCGCGCGCGGGGTGCAGCGGAACGGGCAGGAGCGCATCGACCGCGGGCGGGCCGCGCTCCGCCAGGCGGCGCGCGAGCACCGTCCCGAGGATGCGGGCGATTTCGACCTGCCGCCCGTACTTCAGCCGGTGGACCAGCTCGATGAGCGGGAACTCGTAGCGGTAGGGTGCGAAGGCGCAGTCGAAGGCCGGTCGGCGCGCGAGGCAGGCGCCGCAGGCGATGGCCGGGCCCGCGACCGGTGCGGCACAGCTAGCGCAGACGCGCCCCGTGCGCGGCAGGTCCGCCTCGCAACCCGGGCACAGGTCCAGGGCGGGCGGCTGTCCCGGTTCCAGGCACAGCAGGCAGCTGGGCGGAAACAGCCGGTGAATCAGTGACCTGGAAGCACCGTAAACCTGCTTGAGCAGGCTCGGTTGACAGTCTTGGAGGGCATTCGAATACTGCGCCACGGCGCCAATCTGCGCCTGCCGCGGCGAACGCATGCGGCGGTTTTCCGGCCGGAACGGGGAGCAATGCGATGGACGGCAACGGCGCACGCGGCGAGGTGCGAAGCACGTGGACGCTCGAGGAGGTGCGCGCCCTGCACGCGCTGCCCTTCAGCGACCTCCTGTATCGAGCGCAAGGCCTGCACCGCCGGCACTTCGACCCGAACGCGGTCCAGGTGTCGACCCTGCTGTCCATCAAGACCGGCGCATGCCCGGAAGACTGCGCCTACTGCCCGCAGAGCGTCCGCTACGAGACGGGGATCGGGCGCGAAGCCTTGCTGGAACCCGGCGAGGTGATCGCACGCGCGAAAGCGGCGCGCGCGTCGGGCGCGACGCGCTTCTGCATGGGTGCGGCCTGGCGCAGCCCGAAGGACCGGGACCTCGAGCAGGTCGCGAAGATGGTCGGGGACGTCGCCGCGCTCGGCCTCGAGACCTGCGCGACGCTCGGCATGCTGACGCCCGCGCAGGCGAAGCGGCTCAAGGAAGCGGGCCTCGACTACTACAACCACAACCTCGACACCTCGGAATCCTTCTACGGCGAGGTCATCACCACGCGGACCTACCAGGACCGCCTCGACACGCTGTCGGCGGTGCGCGACGCGGGCATCCACGTCTGCTGCGGCGGCATCCTCGGCATGGGCGAATCGGGCGAGGATCGCGTCGCCTTCCTGCACCGGCTCGCGACGCTCGACCCGCACCCGGAGAGCGTGCCGATCAACAACCTCGTGCAGGTCGAGGGCACGCCGCTCGCCGGCACGGCGCCGCTCGACCCGCTCGAGTTCGTGCGCGTCGTCGCGCTCGCCCGCATCCTGATGCCGCGCTCGCACGTGCGCCTGTCCGCGGGCCGCGCCGCGATGAGCGACGAGCTGCAGGCACTGTGCTTCCTGGCCGGCGCCAACTCGATCTTCTACGGCGAGAAGCTGCTGACGACCGGGAATCCCGACACGGCAAGCGACCTCGACCTGTTCCGCCGGCTCGGCATCCGTCCCGAGCCTGGTGCCGGGTCGTAGCTTTCGTAGTTTCGCGACGACATGCCCGAAACTACGAAAGCTACGACCCGGCACCAGGCCGGGCACCAGGCCGCGCGGCACCAGGCCGCGCTTGCGGACTTTGACGCGCGCGGACTGCGCAGGCGGCGGCGCAGCATCCGCCGCCTTGCGCACGACACGGCCGAGGTCGAGCTCGACGGCGTGCGTTGCATCGACTTCTGCAGCAACGACTACCTCGGGCTCGCCGCGCATCCGCGCGTGACTGAAGCATTCGTCGCGGCGGCCCGCGAGCACGGCGTCGGCGCCCGCGCGTCCCACCTGGTCAGCGGTCACCAGCATGAGCACGAGGCGCTGGAGGCGGAACTGGCGGCGTTCACCGGCCGCGAACGCGCGCTGCTGTTCTCCACCGGCTACATGGCGAACCTCGGCCTCGCGACGGCGCTGGTGGCCAAGGGCGGCCTGGTGCTCGGGGACCAGCTCAACCACGCGTCGCTGATCGACGCCGGCCGCATCGCACGGGCCGAACTCGGCTGGTATCCGCACGGCGACGCCGCGGCACTGGAATCGATGCTCGCAGCCCGCGCGCCGGGCCCGGCGCTGGTGCTGACCGACGGCGTGTTCAGCATGGACGGCCACCTCGCCCCGCTGCCGTCCCTCGCTGCCGCCTGCCGGCGCCACGGCGCCTTGCTCGCCGTCGACGACGCGCACGGGCTCGGCGTGCTCGGCGCCACGGGTGCCGGCTCGCTCGAGCACTTCGGCGTCGCCGCGCGCGACGTGCCGGTGCTGGTCGGCACGCTCGGCAAGGCATTCGGCAGCTTCGGCGCTTTCGTGGCGGGCGAAGCCGGGCTGATCGAGCTGCTCGTGCAGCGTGCGCGCACCTACATTTATACGACGGCGCTGCCGGCGGCCGTTGCCGCCGCGACCCGCTCTGCCCTCGCTGTTTCGCGCGCCGAAACCTGGCGGCGCGCACGCGTCCTCGCGCTCGCGGGCCGTTTCCGTTCGCTGGCCGTCGAGGCGGGCCTGCCGCTCGCGGACTCGATGACCCCGATCCAGCCGGTCGTGCTGGGCGGCGCGGACGCCGCCGTCGAGGCGAGCCGGAGGCTGCTGGAACGCGGCTTCTACGTCGCCGCCATCCGCCCGCCCACCGTGCCGGCCGGCGGCTCGCGCCTGCGTGTCGCACTTTCGGCCGCGCACCGCGATGCCGACGTGGACGGCCTGGTCGCCGCCCTGGTCGACTGCCTCGCGCGCCGATGAGCGACGTGCCGCGGCTGCTCGATCGCGCCGCCATCCGGCGCCATGCCGACCGCGCAAGCGCGCGCTATGACGAGTCGGCAGTGCTCGCCGCGAACCTGCGCGAGCAGATGATCGGACGCCTCGACTGGGTCGCTGTCACGCCCGATGCCGTGCTCGACCTCGGCTGCGGCACGGGCCACGGCGCCGCGGCACTGGCGGCGCGCTGGCCGCGCGCGCGCGTGCTCGCGCTCGACGCCTCGCCCGGGATGCTGCGCGTGGCCGCAGGCCATGCGGGACAGGCTCGCGTCGAGCGGCTGCTCGCCGACGCGGAGGCGATCCCCCTGCCCGATGCCAGCGTCGATCTCGTGTTCAGCAACCTGCTGCTGCCCTGGTGCGAGGACATCGATGCCGTGTTCGCCGAAGTGGCGCGCATCCTGAGGCCGCGCGGGCTGTTCACGTTCACGACCCTCGGTCCCGGCACGCTGCATGAATTGTCCGCGGCCTGGCGTGCCGCGAGGGGCGCGACGCCGCCGCATCCGTTCACCGGGATGCACGACCTGGGCGACGGGCTCGTGCGCGCCGGCTTCGCGGAACCCGTCCTGGACGTCAGCTGGCTCACGCTCACCTACGCGAGCGTCGCGGCGCTGATGCGGGACCTCAAGTCGACCGGTTCCCAGAGCGCGGTCACGCGCCGCTCGCCCGGGCTCGCCGGGCGAAACCGGCAACGGGCCTTCGAAGCGCAATACGAGAAGTTCAGGGAAGACGGCGTGCTGCCCGCGAGCTACGAGGTCGTGTTCGGGCAGGCCTGGGGCGCGATCGCCCGGGGCGGGCGGGACGGGGAGTTCGCGATTCCGGTCGGCAACATCAGCCGCCGCGGCCCGCGCCGCGACGGCTGATCAAACCGGGACTAGTGGTCGCAGAGCAGCCGCATGCGCCGCTCGACGATGCTGCGCGGCAATCCCGCGACCGGGAAAGGCGCGGGTCAGCTCAGCGTCGCGCCCGGATAGTCTTTCCGTCTGCGGTCTTGAGCAGGAGCGCACCGTCGTCTGCGACGCCGAACCCGCTCACGGCCGACAGGAGGCCGAGGAATGCGCTTTCCTGCTCCATGACCGGCGGCTCGCAGGCCATCATGGTGCCGGCACCCTGCGAGATGGACAGGCCTTCGCCGGTCAGCGTGTACGTCGCCACGAGGCGATTGCAGGACGAACTGCCCGATAGCGCGCCGTCCGAACCGAAGTTGAGCGTGATCTTCGAGTCATTAACCAGCGCCTTGCTGTCGATTTCGTCCACCGTCCATTCCGCACCCTGCAGCATCGCCGCGGATTCCCCGCCGCAGCCCTGGAGTTCCTGGCCGTTGGCCCGGACCCGGACGCTCTGCGGGTACGGCATGCCCGTCATGGTGTCGGTGCACGTCCGGTCGAGGACCTTGACGGCGATCTCGCCCGCCTCGCCGGTGGCGACGAACAGGACCGCGCCGTCGTCGAACGTCTTGTCCAGCACCGGCGCGCCCCAGCGCGTTTCCCCCTCGGGCGTAGTCATCACGACCGCCGACTCGCTGAGATCGACGCTCCAGAATGGTTCGTTGCCGCGCGCGCGCATGGACTGGATCACCGGGTCGGCCGTCGCGCCTGCTGGCGGCGCATCCGAGGGCCTCTCGTCCGCTTGCTTTGCGCAGCCGGCAAGTGCAAGCAAGCTGAGCAGCGGCAGAGCGAGCCAGGTGGTGCGGCGGATGGCCGGGAGCTTCATGACATTGCTCTTGATGACGGTGGTGTCGGGAGAAGTCGCCTGATTATGATCGACCCCTTGGACCGGCGTCCACGCGACGGAGTTCGCCCGAAAGTGCAAAACCCGCATGCCGCGTGAATTCTTCGTGACCGGGACCGACACGGGCGTCGGCAAGACGCTGGTGACGGCGGCGCTGCTGCGGCGGCTGCGCGAATCCGGCGTCGCCGTGGCGGGCATGAAGCCGGTCGCGGCCGGCAGCACCGCCGGCCCCGAGGGTCCCGCCAACGAGGATGCGCTGCTGCTGCAGGCGGAATCCAGCATCCGCCATCCCTATGACGTGGTGAACCCCTGGCTGTTCGAACCCGCGATCGCCCCGCACCTCGCGGCCGCCGAAGCGGGGGTCGCCATCGGCACGGACCGGATCGTCGCCGCGCACGCGCGGATCCGCGCCGGCGCCGACATCGTGCTGGCCGAGGGCGCCGGCGGATTTCTCGTGCCGCTCGATGCGTCGCGCAGCTTCGCCGACCTGCCGGCGCTGCTCGGCATGGAGGTGCTGCTGGTCGTCGGGCTGCGACTCGGCTGCCTCAACCATGCTCTGCTCACGGCCGAGGCCGTGGGCCGGCGCGGCCTCAGGCTCACGGGCTGGGTGGGCAACGCGATCGACCCGCAGTTCGCCCGGGCCGAGGACAACTTGGCGACCCTCACCGCGCGCCTGCCGGCGCCCTGCCTCGGCGTCGTGCCGTGGATGACGCCACCGGACGTCGGCCTGGCTGCCGCCGCGCTTCCCGGCGCGCTGGCGCTCCGGCCTTGAACGGGACTCTGCGGACGCCCGCATCCTGCTGGAATAAAAGGAAAAAATCGGGTTGCGGCCCTTGCGCCCAACCCGTACGATGCGCGGGCCGTGAGCCCGCGTACCGCGGGCCACTTCCGGGGGCTCCGTTGCACATCGCCAATCGGTTCCTGATGCGGTCCGTCGTCGCCGGCGCTCTCGCCTCGCTCGCCGCCCTGCCCGCGCACGCGGACTGGAGCCTGCTCAACATGCCGGAGGGCGTATCCGAGCTGTCCCGCGAGATCTACAGCATGCACATGATCATGCTTTGGATCTGCACGATCATCGCCATCGTCACCTTCGGCGCGATGATCTACGCCATGGTCCGCTTCCGGAAGTCCAAGGGCGCGGTTGCAGACGGGAAAATGCTGCACAACGCGCGCCTCGAGGCCGCCTGGACCATCATCCCTGTCCTGATCCTGGTCGGCATGGCCATCCCCTCGGTCGAGAAGCTGATCAAGATCGAGGACACTTCGGGTTCCGAACTCACCATCAAGGCGACCGGCCACCAGTGGTACTGGCAGTACGAGTACCTCGGCACGGGCGTCTCCTTCTACAGCCGGCTCGCGCGCGAGAGCGACCTCGCCCGCCAGAAGGACTCCGGCATCGACCCGGGCAGCATCGACAACTACCTGCTGGACGTCGACAAGCCGCTGGTCATCCCGACCGGAACGAAGATCCGCATGCTCCTGACCGCAAACGACGTCATCCACGCCTGGTGGGTGCCCGACTTCGGCATGAAGCGCGACGCGATACCCGGATTCATCAACGAGATGTGGATCTCGGTCGACCCGGACAAGCCGGGCACCTACCGCGGCCAGTGCGCGGAGCTGTGCGGCGCCGACCACGGCTTCATGCCGATCGTGGTCATCGCCAAGCCGCGGGCCGAGTTCGACGCATGGCTTGAAGGGCAGCAGGCCGCCGCCACGGCGCTTGCCGCCACGGAGTAAGGGAACATGGCACACGCCGGCCACCACGACGACCACGCGCACCACGGCCCGCCCAAGGGCATCGTGCGCTGGCTCACGACCACGAACCACAAGGACATCGGCACGATGTACCTCGTGTTCTCGCTCTGCATGTTCCTGCTGGGCGGGCTGTTCGCGTTCGTGATCCGCGCCGAGCTGTTCCAGCCCGGGCTGCAGCTGGTGAACCCCGAGTTCTTCAACCAGATGACGACCATGCACGCGCTGGTCATGGTGTTCGGCGCGGTCATGCCGGCGACCGTCGGGCTCGCTAACTGGATGATCCCGATGCAGATCGGCGCCGCCGACATGGCGCTGCCGCGCATGAACCTGTTCTCGTTCTGGCTGCTGTTCTTCGCGTTCATGCTGCTGCTCGCGACCTTCTTCGTGCCGGGTGGCGCGCCGGCTTCCGGCTGGACGCTCTACCCGCCGCTGGTGCTGCAGACCGGCGAGGCCTTCCCGATGGCGATCTTCGCGATCCACCTGATGGGCGCTTCGTCCATCATGGGCGCGATCAACGTGGTCGTGACCATCGTGAACATGCGCGCCCCGGGCATGACGCTGCTCAAGATGCCGCTGTTCTCCTGGTCCTGGCTGATCACGGCCTACCTGCTGATCGCGGTGATGCCGGTGTTCGCGGGCGGCGTGACGATGCTGCTCACGGACTACTTCTTCCACACCAGCTTCTTCAACGCGGCGGGCGGCGGCGACCCGGTGCTGTTCCAGCACGTGTTCTGGTTCTTCGGGCACCCCGAGGTCTACATCATGATCCTGCCGGCGTTCGGGATCGTGTCGGAGATCATCCCGACCTTCTCGCGCAAGCCGATCTTCGGCTACGAGGCGATGGTGTACGCGATCGCCTCGATCGCCTTCCTGTCTTTCATCGTCTGGGCGCACCACATGTTCACGGTCGGCATGCCGCTGGCCGGGCAGCTGTTCTTCACGCTCTCGACCATGCTGATCGCGGTGCCGACCGGCGTGAAGATCTTCAACTGGACGGCGACGATGTGGCGCGGCTCTCTCAGCTTCGAGCCGCCGATGCTGTTCGCGCTGGCCTTCCTGTTCCTGTTCACGATCGGCGGCTTCTCGGGCCTGATGCTCGCGATCGTGCCGGCCGACTTCCAGTACCACGACACCTACTTCGTGGTGGCGCACTTCCACTACGTGCTGGTGCCGGGCGCGGTGTTCGGCATCATGGCGGCGGTCTACTACTGGCTGCCGAAGTGGACCGGCCACATGTACGACATGGCGCTCGCGAAGTGGCACTTCTGGCTGTCGGCGATCTTCGTCAACGTGCTGTTCTTCCCGCAGCACTTCGTCGGCCTCGCCGGCATGCCGCGCCGCATACCGGACTATGCCGCCCAGTTCGCCGACTGGAACATGGTCTCCTCGATCGGCGCCTTCGGCTTCGGCCTGTCTCAGGTCCTGTTCGTGTGGCTGATCTTCAAGTGCGTGCGCGGCGGCGAACGCGCGACCGCCGGGGTGTGGGACTGGCCGCACGGCCTCGAGTGGACGGTGCCCTCGCCCGCCCCGTACCACACCTTCGAGAAGGCGCCGGAGGTCCATTGACCGCGCCGTCGAAGAACGTCCGCCTCGCGCTCGCGCTCGGCCTGGTGGCGGTCGCGGTGTGGGCGACCTACATCCTCCTGCGCGTCCTGGAGCGCGGCGCGTGAGCGAGGCGACGCCCCGGCGCAACCGCAGCCTCGCCGCGCGCCTGGTGCTGATGGCGGCAGGCAGCTTCGCCTTCGGCTTCGCGCTGGTGCCGCTCTACGACGTGGTGTGCGAGGTCACCGGCATCGGCAGCCGCGACCGGCTCTCGAGCGCCGGCACGGCCGAGGGCCAGGCGCCCGACGTGAACCGCACCGTGGTCGTCGAATTCACCGCGTCGGTGCCCGCGGGCGGCTGGGAATTCGAGCCGGTGGCGCCGACCATGGAAGTGCAGCCCGGGCGCCTCTACGAGACGCACTACCGCGCGCGCAACCTCGCCGCGGGGGCCGTGACGGGCCAGGCCGTGCCGAGCGTCGCGCCGATGCGCGCGGCGCGCTACTTCGTGAAGACCGAGTGCTTCTGCTTCACGCCGCAGCACTTCGCCGAGGGCGAGGAGCGCGAGATGGCCGTGCGCTTCATCGTCGACCGCGAACTGCCGGCGGGCATCGACCGGCTGACGCTGTCCTATGCGTTCTACGACACGCCTTCGGCCAGCGGCCGGGGCCAGGGAGTCTGAATGGCACACGCCGAGCACGCCTCCGACAAGGAGTACTACTTCCCGCACGGCAGCCGGCTGCCGTTCTTCGGGTCGGTCTCCCTGCTGACCCTGATGGCGGGCGCCGCGGCGACGCTGAACGGCGCCGCCGTCGGCGGCTGGGTGCTCGGCCTCGGCCTGGCCGGGCTGTTCACGCTGTTCTTCCTCTGGTTCGGCGAGGTGATCCGCGAGAACCAGGCCGGGCTCTACAACGAGCAGGTCGACCGCTCGTTCCGCATGGGGATGATGTGGTTCATCTTCTCCGAGGTCATGTTCTTCGCGGCGTTCTTCGGCGCGCTGTTCTACGCCCGGCAGCTGTCGGTGCCGTGGCTCGGCGGCGAAGGCGCCAAGGCCGTCACCTCCTTGCTGTGGCCCGATTTCGAGGCCGGCTGGCCGACCGCCGGCCCCGGCACGGTGACGCCGCGCGACGACGGCAGCTTCGAGACCATCCCCGCTTTCGGCCTGCCGGCGCTCAACACCGCCCTGCTGCTGACCTCGGGCCTCACGATCACGATCGCCCACCACGCCCTCAAGAGCGGCCACCGCGGCATCCTGAAGGTGTTCCTCGCGCTGACCTTCCTGCTCGGCTTCATCTTCCTCGGCGTGCAGATCCTCGAATACGGTCACGCCTGGCACGAGCTCGGGCTGCAGCTCGGCACCGGCATCTACGGCTCGACATTCTTCATGCTGACCGGCTTCCACGGCCTGCACGTGCTGGTCGGCGCGATCATGCTGGTGGTGATCTGGCTGCGCTGCATGAAGGGCCACTTCACGCCGCGCCAGCACTTCGCCTTCGAGGCGGTCGCCTGGTACTGGCACTTCGTGGACGTGGTCTGGCTGGGGCTGTTCATCTTCGTCTACTGGATCTGACCCCGGGCGCGGCGCAATGGGCGCAGCGCCCGCGGCAGGCAAGCGCTTCATCGCCGTCGCCGGCAACATCGGCGCCGGCAAGACGGAGCTGACGCGCTTCCTGTGCCGGCGCTACGGCATCAAGCCGTTCTTCGAGCCGAACGAGCACAACCCCTACCTCGCCGATTTCTACAAGGACATGAAGGCCTGGGCCTACCGCTCCCAGCTCTTCTTCCTCGCGCACAAGTTCCGGCTGCAGCTCGAATTGCAGGACGAACCGGGCACCGTCGTGCAGGACCGCACGATCTACGAGGACGCCGAGATCTTCGCGAAGAACCTGCATCGCCAGCGCTACATCGATGCGCGCGACTACAAGGTGTACCGGCAGCTCTACGGCTCGATCACCAAGGCCCTGCGGCCGCCCGACCTCATGATCCAGCTCTCCTGCCCCGTCCGGACGCTGCGCAAGCGCATCCGCCTGCGCGGCCGGGCGATGGAGCAGGAGATCCCGGTCGCCTACCTGCGCAGCCTCAACCGACTGTACGAGGACTGGTTCCGCCGCTGGGACCTCTCGCCGGTGATGCGCCTGGAAACCGACCGGCTCGACTGGCTGACGGACCTCGTCGACCGCGTGGACCTGTTCAGGCGCATCGAGCGGCATCTCGACTGACGGCGGGCCGGCCGCTTGTCGGCCGGACACCGACACGCCCGTCCGTCTCCGTGCGGCGACGCCGATCAGGCCGGTTCCTGACCCGGCAGTGAGACCATGAATCCCGGGACAGCACCGCTGTCCAATGGCATATTGCGCGACGAAAACATGTTCGACCCGACCCAGACCCAGCCCCTGTCCTGGCGCATGCACCAGGGCCGGCCCTTGCGCTGGGAGGAGGTCCCGATCGACCCGCCGAACCGCCAGGAACCGAGTTTCGACAGCGCGCCGCCGGAACGGCTTTCGGACCGCGGCTACCGCCTGCGCGCGCGCCTCGGCCACGGCCGGCTCGGGCCGGTCTACGAGGCGCAGGACGAGCTGTCGCGGATCTCGGGCAGCCGGCATTTCGCGGCGGTCACGCTGATCGACGCGAAGATCGCCGCCCGCGCCGGCTTCGCCACGGAGTTCGAGCGGGGCGCGGCCGAGCTCCAGTCCGTGGCGCACCCGAACATCGTCAAGCTTCTCGAATACGGCCGCGAGCGCGGGCATTACTACCTGGTCAACGAGCTGCTCGAGAGCGCCTCGCTGCGCTTCGTGCTCAACGACGTGAACGTCCTGCCCCTGGACGAGGCCGTCGCGGTCCTGCGCGCGGTCGGCAATGCGCTCGAGTACCTGCACGCCAAGGCGATGGTGCACGGGAACCTCCGCCCGGAAAACGTGCTCGTCACCTTCGGTTACGAGGTCAAGCTGCTCGACATCGTCCCGACGGGCTGGCTGGCAGGCCCGATCGACGCGCTCGGCGTGCCGAGCCGCGCGCCCGACCGGCGCGACGACGTGTTCGGGCTCGCCTGCCTCGCCTACGAGATGCTCGCCGGGCGCCATCCTTACAACGGCAACACGGCGCGGGAAGCGGTCCGCGCCGGCCTCGAGGCGGCGCCGGTCGAGGGGCTGGACGGCCGGCAATGGCGCGCGCTCGAGCATGCGCTCGCCGTGCACCGCGACGACCGCACGCCGAATGTCGCGCAGTTCCTCGAGGAGTTCGGCGTCTCGCCCGCCGAGAAGCTCCGCGCCGTGGTCGCGGCCGCCAGCGAGCCGCAACGCGTCGAACCCGCCCGCGCGCCGCAACGCGCACCGGCACCGGCAGCGGCCATCGAACAGTCGCCGCCGCTGGTCGCTGCGCGCGCGCGTCCCTCCCAGTCCGCGCGCGGGGGTGCGTTCCGCACGCTGTTCCTGCTGTTCGCGCTGATCGCCCTCGGCGCCGCGGCCTGGTATTACCGCGAACCGCTGCAGGCCTTCGGCACCGACCTGATGGCGACGGTCGACGCCGAAATGGACCGCATCCGCGCGAGCGACGACCGGGCCGCGCCCGCCGCTACGGACGCACCGCTCGTCCGCGCTCCCGTCGTGACGGACGAGGCGCCGGCCACGGTCGTGGCGGATGGCGCCGGGCAGGCCGCGGTCGCGGCACCGCCTGCCCTGGAGCCGCCGGTCGTGGCCGCACCGGACGCCCAGGCCGCCGATTCCGGGCCGGCGCCGCAATCGCCGGGATCCGCACCTGAAGCCGCCGATACGGCAGCGGCGGCTGTGGCGCCGGCAGCCGTCGCAGCGCAGGCCCCCGCACCCGCGATTGCAGCGCCGGGACCCGCCCGCTTCGAATTCGCGCAGCCGACCCTCGCTGCGCGCGAAGGCGACGTCGCGGCGCGCATCGTGATCCGCCGCAGCGGCGACCTGTCGGGCGCGGCGGAAATCGCCTGGCGCACCGCGGACGGCTCGGCCGTGGCGGACCGCGACTACGCCGACCTCGGCGCCCGCATCGAGCGCTTCGAGCCTGGCGAAGCGAGCCGCACGGTCTTCGTGCCGCTCACCAACGACGCGACGCCTGAACCCGTGCGCAGCTTCCGCGTGCTGCTCGACGGCGGCGCGGAACTGCGCGTCGATATCATCGACGACGACTGATCGCGCGACGCTTCGCGCGCGCTCGGCCGGCGGGATGCTTCACGCGCGCGCTTGGCCGGCCGGGGACCCTCGCGGCAGAAAAGGGGACGCACCCCTTTTTCGATCATATCGGGACCGACCAGGTAACTCGCGTTCGAAAAAGGGGTGCGTCCCCTTTTCTGCCAGTCGCTTCGCTCGGGGACCCGTCCGGCCGGCGCGCGCGTGACGCGTCGCGGCATGTCGTGCACGTGAACGGCGGCGGCGTATCGGGCGCGTGCGAGCCGTGGCGGGACACCCGAGCGAGCGAATGCGGTCGCCGCCCTGAGCGAGCGAGGGGAGTCCCGCCACGGCTCGCACGCGCGCCAACCCCGCAGCCGGCAATGCGCGCGAGGCTAGCCGCGCGGGACCTCGCGCGCGACCGCCGACTTCGTGGCCGGCTTGCCCGCGACCTTGACCAGCTGCCCCTGCCGCAGCCGCTCGCCGCCGCGCACGACCACGCGGTCGCCCGCCGCGAGGCTGCCGGTCACCTCGACGCGCTGCGCGTCGCCGTTGCCCACGCGCACCGCGATCCGCTCGGCCACCTCTCCCTTGCCGACGCGGAACACGTGGGCGCCGTCGGCGCGCACGATGACCGCGTCACGCGGCACCATGAGCCCTGCATTCTGCCGCGCCGCGGGCAGGTCCACCCGAACCGCCGAACCGATCGGCCAGCCCGCGCCGCTCATGGCGATGCGCAGCTCGATCATGCGCGAGCGCTCGTCGCCGACCGGCACGATCGCGCGGATCTTGCTCGGCTGGTCCTGCGCGGCGCCGTGCACGGTCACCGCCTGGCCGACGGCGAGGTGCCCCGCCTCGGCAACCGGCGCGCGCGCCACGACCTCGACATTCTCGGTGTCGGTCAGGCGCAGCACTTCGGTGCCCGCGCCGACGAATTCCCCGAGCTGCCGGATCCGCTCTGCGACGTAGCCGGTGAACGGCGCGCGGATCGTCGCGCGCGCAATGGAGTGGCGCGTGCGCTCGCGCGCCGCGCGGGCCTGGTCGAGTTCGTGGCGGGCCATCGCGAGCCGCGCGGCCGCCTCGTCGATCTGGCTCTGCGAGGCGATCCCTGCCGGAAGCGCGTTGAGCCGCGCGAGCTGCGTGTCGAGCAGCTCCGCGTTGGCGGCGAGGCGCGAGATCTGCGCGTCGTTCTCCTTGAGCTGCAGCTCGAGCGCGCGCGCGTCGACGCGGGCGACGGCCGCGCCCTTGGCGATGCGCGCGCCAGGCTCCGCGACCCAGTCGAGGCGGCCGGCTACTTCCGCCGCGAGGCGGGCGTCGTTGCGGCTCACGACCGTGCCGGTCGCGGCGACCGTCGCCGCGAGGCTTCCCTTGACCACGGGCGCGACGGTGACCGGGGCCGGCGGCGGCCCCTGGTCCTGCGCCCGGGCCGCGCTGGCCGCCAGGGAGGAAACGGCCAGCGCGGCCGACGCCACGCACCATGCCATGGAACGCGTACGGGAATTCATCAGGCACCCTCCTCGACCGCCCGTCCCGCCGGCGCGGCGGAAGACTCCGCGGCCGGCTCGCCGAGGCGCAGCAGCGCCGGCAGGAGCACGAGCATGAATACCGTGTTGAGCAGCATGCCGCCCGCGATCACCGTCGCCAGGCCGCGGTACAGGGCGGCGCCGGGACCTGGCACGACGATCATCGGCAGCAGGCCCGCGAGCTGGCCGAGCGAGGTTGCGAAGATCGGCCGCGTACGCTCCTCGAGCGCGTGGCGCACCGCGCTGCGGCGGTCCATGCCGCCGCGTTCCGCGGTGCGCGTGCTCTCGACCAGCAGGATCGCATTGTTGACCGCCGCGCCGAGCAGGATGATGAAGCCGACCATGGTCAGCATGTCGAGCGTCTGCGGCGTGAACAGGTTGAGGAACCGGATGCCGAGCACGCCGCCGAGGCTCGCGAGCGGCACCGTAAGCAGCACCAGCGCGCTGTCGCGCGCCGAGCGGAACAGCGCCGCCATCAGCAGGAACAGCACCAGCAGCGCCAGCGAGATGTTGACACGCATGTCGGCGAGCGCGGTCTCGAGGCTGCCGGCATCCCCGGCGTAGCGGATGCCGCCGTCCGGCGGCAGCAGCGGACGGATCGCCGGGTCGACGTCGGTCTCGAGCTGGCGCATCGCCTGCTGCAGCGAAACGCCGGGCGGCGCGATGACGTTGATGCCGATGGTCCGCCTTCCGTCCACGCGCCTGAGGCCCGTGGAAGCGACGGTCGGCTCGATGGACACCAGCTCGCCGAGGCGCACGACGCCGCCGGTCGGCGTCGCGACCGGCACGGCCGCGAGCGCATCGGGGCTGTCCCAGCCGCCGGCGCGCAGGATCATGTCGAGCCGGCGCTCGCCGTCGAAGTGCTCGCCGACCCAGATGCCGTCGCCAAGCGCGCGCACCACGGTCGCGACGTTGGCGCGGTTCCAGCCTGACTCGCTGATGCGGCGGTCGTCCGGCACCAGCCGCAGCTCGGGCTCGGAAAGCTCCAGGTCCTGGAAGGTCTGCACCTGCGCGCCGGGCATCTTCTCGCGGATCACGTCCTCGGCGGCGCGCGCGGTCGCCAGCAGAGCGTCGAAGTCCGCCGATTGCAGCCGGACCTCGATGTTGCGCCCGTCGCCGAATCCGCCGAACAGGTTGCCCTGCTGGGCGAACACGTTGAGGTCCGGGAAGCCGGCGGTGATCTCCTCGTTGACCACCCGGCCGAGCTCGTCGATCTTCGCCGGATCGAGCGGCCGCACGCCGATCGAACCGCCGCCGTTCGGCCAGATCAGGATGTAGTAATTCTTGAGCGCCGGCTGCTTCTCGCCCGCCATGTAGGGCCGCAGGCGCTCGACCATCGGGTTCACCACCTCGGACTCGATGGCGTCCACGTTCATGCCCGGCGGGAACTGGAAGAAGCCGTCGATCGCGTCGCGCTTGACCGGGGGCAGGTAGTCGATCGGCGGCAGCAGCAGCCAGGTCAGCGCGGCCGGCGCGACCAGGCAGGCGGCGATGGTGACCTTGCGCTGGCGCGGGCTGTCGGTGAGCGCCGCCATGCGCTCGCCGAGCCGGCGCGGCCACTCGGCCGCCTTGCGGGTCGCCTCGGTCGGCTTCAGCCAGCGCGCGGCGGCGACCGGCAGGACGGTCATCGCCATGACCAGCGACATCGCGATCGCGACCGAGATCGTGAGCGCCAGGTCCGCGAACAGCTGGCCCTCGACGTTGTTCATGAAGATCACGGGCATGAACACGATGATCGTCGTCAGCGTCGAGGCGAACAGCGCCGGCCACACGCGCGTCGCGCCCTCGAGCGCCGCCTGCGCGGGCGCCATGCCCCGCTCGCGGCGCTGCAGGATGCTCTCCAGCACGATGGTCGCGGCGTCGAGCGTCATGCCGACGGCGAACGCGATGCCGGCGATCGAGATCACGTTCAGCGAGTGGCCGGTGACCATCATCACCAGCACGGTCGCGAGCACGCTGACCGGGATCGCGACGCCGACCAGCAGCGTCGAGCGGAACTGGCGCAGGAACAGCCACAGCATCCCGACGGCGAGGATCACGCCGGCCACCAGGTTGCCGCTGACCAGGCCGAGCGCCTGGTTGATGAACACCGAGGGGTCGAAGGACTGCTCGATGCCGAGGCCCATCTCCGCGAGCGGGCCCTCGCGCAGCGCCGCGACCTCGGCCTTGACGGCGTTCAGCGTCGCCAGCACGTCGGCGCCGGACTCCTTCAGGATCTGCACGGCGATCGCCGGGTTGTTGTTCTGCACGGACAGCGAGTTGCGGTCGCCGCGCTCGACCGAAATCGTCGCGACGTCGGCGAGGCGCACCGGGCGGCCGTCGCGCCAGTCGAGCACCAGCTCTCCGAGCTGGTCCGGGTGGTAGCGGCCGGCGAAGCGCAGCGTGTACTGGCGCCGGCCCAGTTCCGCGAAGCCGCCCGACACGTCGTCCGCGCTGCCGGCGACGCCGACGATGGCGGGGATCGGGATGCCGAGTTCCGCGGCGCGGTAGGGGTCGAAGGCGATGCGCAGCTCGTCGGGCGCTCCGGCGTTGACGTTGACCGTGCCGACGCCCGGGATGGACTCGATGCGCGAGCGGAACAGGTCTTCGACCTCGCGCCGGTAGTTCTCGACCGGCCCTGGCGTGCCGGGCTCGAGCTGCACGAAGAACCAGGACAGCGTCTCGTTCGGACCGCCGCCGAAGTTCTCGCCGAGCGAGATGCGCGGCGCGTCGGCGTCGCGCGGCAGCGGCGGCAGCTGGTTCATGCGCGCGATCACGTCGATGAGCGTGCGGCCCATGTCGGTGCCGATCGAGAACTCGAGGTTGATGAACGCGCCGCCGGGATTCGCGAACGACTGGATCTGCTGCAGGCCGGGCAGGCCGCGCAACGCCTGCTCCTGCGGCTCGATCAGCTCGGACTCGACCTCGGCGGGCGCCGCGGCGCGCCACCCGGTGAAGATCGTGACGACCGGTTCGTCGATGTCCGGGAAGAGCTGCACCGGCAGGCGGATGAGCGCGACGAGGCCCAGCACTACGATGAGGCCCACGCCGACGGCCACGCCGATCGGGCTCTTCAGCGCTTTTTCGGTCAGGTTCACCAGGGCCTCCCTGCTCGGAGATCGGATGCGGCAGCGACGGAAAAGGTTGCAGGGCCCGATCCGCAGCCCATTCTAGGAACCGCGCGTTGCCGCCGGATGTCCGCGGGCAACGGCCCGGCGCGGCTCTCGCCCGCTTCGTCGAAACGGAGTGACGGAGGAGTCAGACCCCTTGAAGATCGAAGGGGTTTGACGCTGTCGGATTCTCCCGATATCAAGGGGTCTGACCCCTTCGCGGAATCGCGGCATGTCGTCAATCGAACGCTATCGCGCCGTCCGCCTCGCGGCGCCCGGCAGGCCCTTGCAGGACGCGACGCTCGAGACCGCCACACCGGATCCGGGCGAGGTGCTCGTGCGCGTGAAGGCCGCGGGCATCTGCCACTCCGATGCGCATTACCGCTCCGGCGTCGGCTCGACCCGGCACCCGCTCACGCTCGGCCATGAAGTCGCCGGCGTGGTCGAGGCCGTCGGAGCCGGCGTCGCGACCCCTCGCGCGGGCGACCGCGTCTGCCTGCACTACCTCGTCACCTGTGGCGAATGCCGCGACTGCCGCGCGGGTCGCGAGCAGTTCTGCACGACCGGCGCGATGATCGGCAAGGATCGCGACGGCGGCTACGCAGATTTCATCCGCGTGCCGGCGCGCAACGCGCATCCCCTGCCCGCCGGGATTCCGTTCGAGCACGGCGCCATCCTGATGTGTTCCTCGGCGACCGCGCTGCACGCGCTGCGCAAGGCGCGCGTGGCCACGGGCGAATCGGTGGCCATCTTCGGGATCGGCGGGCTCGGCGTCTCCGCCGTGCAGCTCGCCCGCGCGCTCGGCGCGGACACCGTGTACGCCGTCGACCTGAATCCCGCCAAGCTCGCGCTGGCGAAGCGCCTCGGCGCCATCCCGGTGGACGCGCGCGACGGCGACCCGGCGGAGGCGATCCGCGCGGCGACCGCCGGCCGCGGCGTCGATGCCGCACTCGAGCTGATCGGCTCGGCGCGCGCCATGGAGCAGGCCGTGCGCGCCCTCGCCCCCCAGGGCCGCGCAGCGCTAGCCGGCCTCACCCAGGAGCGGCTCTCGATCGCGCCCTACCGCGACATCCTCGGCCGCGAGGCCGAGATCATCGGCGTCTCCGACCACCTCGCCGGCGAGATCGGCGAGCTCATGGGCTTCGTCGCCCGCGGCGAGCTGGACCTCGGCCTCGCGATCACGAAGGTCGTCCCGCTGGAAGCCGCGGCGATCAACGGCGTGCTGGACGGTCTCGAGGCCTTCCGGGACGACGTCCGCTGCGTCATCCGCCCCTGAAACACCGTAAAATCCGCGCATGACCCAGGACGTCCCGCGTTCCGAAGAGGTCGTGAGCGCCGAGGCGGTGCAGGCCGCCCTCGATCGCATGGCGCACGACATCACCGCCCGGCTCAAGGACCGGGATCCGCTCGTGATCACCGTGCTGAACGGCGGGCTGGTCTTCGCCGGCCAGCTGCTGCCGCGGCTCGCCTTCGCGCTCGACATCAGCTACGTGCACGTGCGCCGCTACGGGCGCGAGACGCGGGGCGGCGAGCTGGTCTGGATCGCCGGACCCCAGGAATCGGTGACCGGCCGCACGGTACTCCTGCTCGACGACATCCTCGACGAGGGCCAGACGCTGCTCGCGATCCGCTCGCGGCTGTTCGAGCTGGGCGCGAGCGCGGTGCTGCTCGCCGCGTTCGCCGTGAAGATCCGCGCCGAGCCGCCGGTGGTGATGGCGGACTTCACCGGCATCCGCGTGCCGGACCGGTTCGTCTTCGGGTTCGGGATGGACGTCGGCGGCCGGTGGCGCAACCTGCCGTCGATCCGGGCGCTTTCGGAAACCGTGGACTGAGCGCCGCGATCAGCCGCCGACGCCGTGCGGCTCGATCCAGCCCATCTTCCAGGCCCACCACAGCACGATGAACAGCAGGATCGAGAGGCCGATGCGCAGGGTGAGCGCACGCACCATGCGCCGCGTCTCGCCCTTGTGGTCGTGCACGAGCTGCACCATGGCCGAGCCGAGGCTCAGCACGATCGCGAAGAAGATCAGCAGGACCAGCCACTTCACGCCCGTCATGGTTCAGCCTCGTCCCGTCGGATGCGCGAGTATAGCCCGGTGACGAAGCAGAGCCGACCGCGGTTTGCCCCGCGCCTGGTCCCCACGATCCTGACGGTCGTCGCGACGGCCCTGTTCGCGGCCCTGGGCGCCTGGCAACTCGGGCGCGCTGCGGACAAGCGCGCGCTGGCGGCGGATTTCGCCGCGGGCGGCCCTGCGCTCGAGTGGCGCCGGCTCCCGGCGGACGCGCCCCGCTACCAGCGGGTGACGCTGCGCGGCCACTACGATCCCGACCGCCAGTTCCTGCTCGACAACATGAGCCACGAGAGCGTCGCCGGGCTGCAGGTCCTGACGCCCCTGGTGCTGGACGACGGCAGCGCCGTGCTCGTCAACCGCGGCTGGCTGCCCTGGGGCCCTTCGCGCGGCGTGCTGCCGGACATCGCGGTCGGCGGCGAAAAACGCACCGTCGTCGGCCGCATCGACGAGCTGCCGAAGCCGGGCATCTGGCTCGAGGCGCCGCCCGCGACCGGCTGGCCACGGCTGGTGCAGTACCCGCGCATGGCGGAACTCGGCCAGGCGCTCGGGCGCGAACTCGCGCCGCGGCAGGTGCTGCTGGATCCCGCCGTGCCGGACGGATTCGTGCGCGCGTGGACCGTGCCGGGCACGCCGGCGGATCGGCACCTCGGCTACGCCGTGCAGTGGTTCGCCTTCGCCGCCGTGGCCGTCGCCCTCTGGCTGGTGCTGAGTTTCCGCAGACCGGGAGAACCTGCATGACGACGCCCGACGCCGCGCGCCGGTCCGGCCGGCGGCAGTTCCTGCTCATTGCCTCGCTGTTCGGCGTGCCCTTGCTGACGGCGATCCTGCTGTACCACTCCTCCGACTGGCGGCCGGTGGTCAACTCGCAGGGCACGCTGATCGACCCGCCTCGGACGCTCACGGCGGCCGGACTGACGCTGCCCGACGGAGCGCCCGCGCCTGCAGACGTGTTCGAAGGCCACTGGTCCGTCGTGCACCCCGCCACCGCCTGCGACGCGCGCACCGAGGCGCTGTTCGAGGAGCTCGGCCGCGTGCGCCTCGCGCTCGACAAGGACGCGCCGCGCATGCGCCGGGTACTGCTGCACAACGGCAGTTGCGCCGGAATGACGCCGCCGTCGCGCGATGCGGACCTGCTCGTGCTCGTTGCGGCCGGCGCGGAGGGCAATGCGCTGCTCGCCGCCTTCCCGCCGGCCGTCGACGGCGAACCCGGCATTTATATAGTGGACCCGCACGCCAATCTCATGATGAGTTACCCTGCGTCCGGATCCGCGCGCGGGCTGCTCAAGGATCTCGAACGGCTCCTGCGGCTGTCGAACATCGGCTAGGGGTTGCGCATGCCCGAGACCCGCGGCCTGCTCTGGTTCCGCCGCGCCGCACTCGCCGCGACGCTGCTGTGCGCGATCGTCGTCGTGGTCGGCGCCTGGGTTCGGCTCACGAATGCCGGGCTCGGCTGCCCGGACTGGCCCGGTTGCTACGGCCACGTCCATCCCGCCCAGGCGGCGGAGCGAGCGGCCGAGATCAATGCGGCGAGCCCCGACCGGCCATTCGACTACCAGAAGGCCATCAACGAGATGGTGCACCGCTACATCGTGGGCGGGCTCGGCCTGCTGGTGATCGGTCTTGCCGTGTTCTCGGTCGTGAACCGCCGCGACCCGGCGCAGCCGCGCGTGCTGCCCTGGCTGCTGGTCGCGCTCCTCGTCGTGCAGGCCCTGCTCGGCATGTGGACGGTGACCCTGCTCCTGAAACCGCTCATCGTGACGCTGCACCTGCTTGGCGGATTGCTCACGCTCGCGGTGCTGTGGTGGCTGGCGCTGCCGCCCGCGCGCCGCGAGTTGAAAGCGGCGGAGCGGCCTGTGCGGCGGCTCGCACTCCTGGGCCTTTTCGTGCTGGCCACGCAGATCGCGCTCGGCGGCTGGACGAGCACCAACTACGCGGCCGCCGCCTGCCCGGATTTCCCGACGTGCCAGGCCTCTTTCTGGCCGCCTATGGACTTCCGGAACGCCTTCATCCTGTGGCGCGGGCTCGGGATCGACTATGAAGGCGGCGTGCTGGACGCGCCGGCACGCGTCGCGATCCATTACACGCATCGGCTGGGGGCCTACGTGACGGCGCTGGTGCTGGCGTTCGTGGTGGTGGGTGCGCTCAGGCGGGGTCAGTCGGCGGCGGCGAAACTGGCCGCTATCGCGGTCGGCGTGGCGGTCGTCCTGCAGTGGCTGATCGGGATGAACCTGATCTGGAGAGGCTGGCCGCTCTGGCTCGGCACGGCCCACAACGCAGGGGCGGCATTGCTCGTGCTGGCCTGCGTCGCGCTGGTGCGGGCGCTCAGCCCGCGCTCCGAGGTTGGCCGGTATCGGCCAGCGCTGCGCTGAGCGTCAGATCAGCTGGACGATGACCGGGAATGCAGCGACGACGAGCGCCAGGCAGACCGCAAGGCCGGAACGATTGAAGAGGAACATGGGGCTCTCCTTTTGCGTGCGGGGGAGAAGTTACGCCGGTCCATTGTTCCGATAAACAGCGCAATATTGACTTTATTAGTAAATAGTATTTACTAATAGGGCATGGAGCCTTTTCAGGCCATGCAGGCCTTTGCCAAGGTGGCCGAACTCGGTTCGTTCAGCCGCGCGGCCGATGAACTTGAGCTTTCGCGCGCCATGGTGAGCACGCATGTGCGCCGCCTCGAGCGGCGCTTCGGCCTGAAACTCCTGAACCGCACCACGCGCAAAGTCGCGCTGACCCCGGCAGGGGCGGATTACCTCGCCCACTGCAAGCGCGTGTTCGCGGAGCTGGACGCGGCCGAGGAAACGCTTCGCCGCAGCAAGGAGCAGCCGACCGGCCGCGTGCGCATGGATGTGCCCGGCTCGTTCGGGCGCCACATCCTGCTGCCGCGGCTGCCGGAATTCCTGGCGCGCTATCCCGGCATCGACCTGGACCTTCGCTTCAACGACCGCGTCGTCGACCTCATGCGCGAAGGCGTGGACCTCGCCGTGCGTGCGGGCGTCGTGACCGACCCTGACGTGGTGGCGCAGCGCATTTCCGGCTCGCGCTGGATCACCTGCGCATCGCCTGCCTACCTCGCGAGGCACGGGAGGCCCGAATCGCTCGAGCAACTCGCGGATCACGTGCTGATCGGCTCGATTCCGGCGGGCAGCACACATCCGCGTCCCTGGCTGTTCAAGGACGACGCTTCACCGCCGGGCGAGCTCCGGTTCCGCCTGACGGTCAACGAGGCCGAGGCGGTGATGCTCGCCGCCGCACGCGGCGTCGGCATCACCCAGACCATGGACCTGCTGGCCGCGCGCGAGCTCGTGGAAGGCAACCTCATGATCGTCCTGCCAGAACACACGCGGTTGGGGCCGGCACTGTCCATCGTCCACACCCAGGCGGCGCAGCGCCTGGCGCGCGTGCGCGTCTGCGCGGACTTCCTGCGCGAGCTCTGCCGGTACGTGGTCCAGCGGGCCGCGGCCCACACCGGCCTGCAGCCGATCCTCTGAAGGGGACGCACCCCTTCACGAATATGAAGGGGTGCGTCCCCTTCGAAGGTGCGTGGTAGCATTTCGGCTGCGATGAGCGTCCGGGGAGCGCATTCCGAAGCGGCGGCCGGCCGGGTATCCGCCCGGGCCCGGGACTACTTCGCGCTGACCAAGCCGAAGGTCGTCTCGCTCATCATGTTCACGGCGATCGTGGGCATGTTCCTGGCGGTCCCGGGCTTCCCGCCGGCTGCGGCCCTCGTCTGGGGCACGTTCGGCATCGCGCTCGCCGCTTCCTCTGCGGCGGCCATCAACCACGTGCTCGACGCCCGCATCGACGCCGAGATGGCGCGCACCCGCATGCGCCCGCTGCCGCGCGGGACGGTGTCCGAGGCTTACGCGCTCTCCTTCGCCTTCGTGCTCGGCGCCGGTTCGATGCTGGTCCTCGCGCTGCTCGTCAACGCCCTGACCGCGGTGCTGACTTTCGTCTCGATCATCGGCTACGCGATCGTCTACACCGTGTGGCTCAAGCGCGCGACGCCGCAGAACATCGTCATCGGCGGCGCGGCCGGCGCGGCGCCGCCCGTGCTCGGCTGGACCGCGGTCACCGGCGTCGTGGACGCCGACGCGCTGCTGCTGTTCCTCATCATCTTCGCCTGGACGCCGCCGCACTTCTGGGCGCTCGCCATCGCGCGGCGCGAGGAGTACGCGCGCGTCGGCATCCCGATGCTGCCGGTCACCCACGGCGTCCCGTACACCAAGCAGTTCATCTGGTACTACACCATCCTGCTCTCCGTCATCACCGTGCTGCCGTTCCTGACCGGGATGGCGGGACTCTTCTACCTCGCTGCCGCGCTCGTGCTCGACGCGCGTTTCCTGCGCATGGCCTGGCAGCTCCTGCGCTCGGAGCGTGCCGAACTGCCGATGCGGACCTTCCGCTACTCGATCAACTACCTGGCGCTGCTGTTCGCGGCCCTGCTCGTCGACCACTACCTGCCGCGCCTGGCCGGCTGATACGGTAAGGTTCGGGCAGAGGCCCGACCCATGCCGGAAATACAGGACGACGCGGAACGCGTCATCGAGACGACCATCGTGCGGCTGCAGGAACCCGACCTGTGGTGGCAGGTCGGCCTCGTCGTGCTGGTCGGCGCCGCCGCCTGGTTCGCGGCCCGCGCGCTCTCGCGCTACTTCGAGTCGCGCGAATCGGACATCGGCGCGACGGCCCAGGTGGCGGTGTCGCTCGCGCGGCGCACCCTGCTCCTGACGCTGCTCGGCCTCGGCTGTTACCTGGTGGCCCACGGCCTGTCGCGGCTCGGCCTGCCGCACGGGTTCGCCCGGACGATAGCGCTCCTTGCGCTCGCGCTCGCCGCGATCCGCCTGCTGGTCGGCATGCTGAAGCGTGCGCTCAAGCCGGGCCCGCTGCTGGCCGCGTCCGAGCACCTCATCGTCTGGACCGCCTGGATCCTGGTCGCCGTGCACCTGCTCGGCTGGGCCGAGCCGATCGCGACGGCGCTCGATGGCGTGCGCCTGCCGATCGGCAAGCAGGGATTCTCCCTGCTCACCGCGCTGGAGGCGGTCCTGACGCTCGGCGTGTTCCTGCTGGCGGGCGGCTGGCTGAGCGCGATCGCCACGCGCCGGCTGATGTCGTCGACGCGCCTGTCCATCGGCCTGCGCGTCGGGATCGCCAAGTTCGTGCGGCTGTTCCTGGTCCTGGTCGCCGGCCTCGCGGGACTGAGCGCGGTCGGCATCGACCTCGCCGCGCTCGCCGTGTTCGGCGGGGCGCTCGGTATCGGCCTCGGCTTCGGCCTGCAGCGCATCGCCGCAAACTTCATCAGCGGCTTCATCCTGGTCGGCGACCGCTCGATCCGCCAGGGCGACGTGATCACCATCGGCGATCGCTTCGGCGTGGTGCGCGAACTGCGCGCCCGCTACATGGTGGTGCGCGACCGCGACGGCGTGGACACGCTGATTCCCAACGAGAACGTGATCAGCGCCGAGGTGGTGAACTGGAGCTACAGCGACCGCGCCGTGCGCCTGAAGCTGCCCGTGCAGATCAGCTACCGGGACAACCCGCGCGCGGCCCTCGCGCTGCTGCTGAAGGCCGCCGACGGCCACCCGCGCGTGCTGACCGATCCGGCGCCGGCCAGCCGGGTGATCAAGTTCGACGACAACGGCATCGCGCTCGAGCTGCGCTTCTGGATCAAGGACCCCGAGGACGGCGTCAACAACGTACGCTCCGACCTGCACCTGGCGATCTGGGACCTGTTCGAGGAGGCGGGAATCACGATCCCCTATCCGCAGCGCGACATCCACCTGGCCGGCGGCTGGCCCGCCGCGCCGGCGCGCTGAGCCTTCGCCCCGTGGACCTGGGCTTCCTCGCGCTGATCGACTGGCACGCCGGCGCCGTGCTCGCGATCACCTTCGCGACCTTCTGGCTGTTCGCGCAGGAACGCCTGCCGGTGCAGAGCACGGCGCTCCTGTGCCTGCTGGCGCTGATGCTGGTGTTCGGGCTGTTCCCGTACGGGCGGATCGACCGGCCGCTCGGCCCCGCCGAGTTCCTCGCCGGGTTCGGGCACACGGCGCTGGTGACCATCTGCTTCCTGATGATGCTCGGCCGCGGCCTGGTCGCGACCGGGGCGCTCGAGCCCTTCGTGCGCTGGCTGGCGCGCATCTGGTCGTTCGCGCCGCAGCTCGCCTTCCTGCTGGTGCTGGTTTTCTGCATGGCGGCGAGCGGCGTGGTCAACGACACCCCGATCGTGGTGCTGCTGATCCCGGTGCTGGCCTCGCTCGCGCAGCGCACCTCGACGAGCCCGGCGCAGACGCTGCTGCCGATGAACTACGCGGTGCTGATCGGCGGCATGGCGACCACCATCGGCACCTCGACCAACCTGCTGGTGGTCGGCATCGCCGCCGAGCACGGGCTGCCGGCATTCGGCCTGTTCGAGTTCGCGCCCATGGTCGCGATCGCCGCGCTGGTCGCGCTGCCCTACCTGTGGCTCGTGGTGCCGCGTTTGCTGCCGCGGGACACCGGCAACCTGCAGGCAGCCGCGCCCATGGTCTTCGACGCGGCGCTGGTCCTGAAGGAAGACGGCTTCGCCGCCGGGCGCGAACTGCGCGAGGTGCTCGACAAGGTCAAGGAGCTGCGGGTCCTCGCCGTGCGACGCGGCGCCATCGACCTGGCGCGCCTGCCCAGCATGAAACTGGCGCCGGGCGACCGGCTGCTGGTCCGGGACCTGCCCGCGAAGCTGGTCGAGTTCCAGTCGGTGCTCGGCGCCTGGCTGCATCCCCGCGAGCAGTGGGAACGCGCGGGGCAGCCCGGGCAGAGCCTCGCGCAGGCGCTGCTGGCGTCCGACTCCGACATCGGCGACCTGTCGCTCGACGCCTCGATGTTCGGCATCCAGCAGGGCCTCGAGGTGATCGGCGTGAGCCGGCCGGGCGAGGCGGCCGTCGTCGAGCCCGCCCAGGCACGGCTGCGGCCGGGCGACGCCGTGCTGCTGCGGGGCTCCAAGGAAGGACTCGACGCGCTGCGCGCCTCGCCGGGGATCCTGATCCTAGACGCGACCATCGAGCTGCCGCACACGCGGCGCGCGCCGCTCGCCCTCGCGATACTCGGCAGCGTCGTCGCGCTGGCGGCGACCAACCTGCTGCCGATGGTGCTCGCCTCCGCGCTGGGCGTCGCCGCCATGCTGCTGACCGGCTGCCTGCGCTGGCAGGAAGCGACCGACGCCCTGTCCTCCAAGGTCGTGATGGTGGTGGTCGCGAGCCTGGCGCTCGGCGAGGCGCTGATGGCGACCGGCCAGATCGCCGCGGCGGGCAACGGCCTGGCGGCGCTCGGCGGGATGCTGCCCCCGGCCGCGATGCTGACCGCCCTGATGCTGCTGATGGCCATCGTGACCAACTTCGTCTCCAACAACGCCGCGGCGATCATCGGCACCCCCGTCGCGATCGCCATGGCCACCACGATGGGGGTCGACCCGCGCCCGTTCGTCCTGGCCGTGCTGTTCGGCTGCAACATCTCCTACGCGACCCCCATGGGCTACCAGACGAACCTGCTGGTCATGACGGCCGCCGGCTACCGGTTCAAGGACTTCGTCCGCGCCGGGCTACCGCTCGCGGTGCTGATGTGGATTACACTGACGTGGCTGCTCGCGAGGGAATACGGCCTGCTCTGACGGGCGCGGAGGCACTGGCATGCGCTGGGAAGGACGCCGGCAGAGCGACAACATCGAGGATCGTCGCGGCATGCGCGTCAGCCGCGGCGGGCTGGTCGGGGGCGGCCTCGGCACGCTCGCCATCGCGCTGCTCGTGATGTTCCTCGGCGGCGACCCCACGCCCGTCCTGCAGGGCGTCGGCAACGCACCGGTGGAAACGACGAACGAACCCTACGTCGAGTCCCCGAACGAGGCCGAGTGGCGCCAGCAGATCGCAGTCACGCTCGCCGAGACCGAGGACGCCTGGAACGCGATCTTCGCGGACCTCGGCGGCCAGTACCGCGAGCCGGTGCTGGTGCTGTTCGGCGGCGCGGTGGAGTCCGGCTGCGGCTTCGCCGAGTCCGCGATGGGACCCTTCTACTGCCCGCCCGACGAGAAGGTCTACATCGACCTCGGCTTCTTCGACCAGCTCGGCCCCGAGCTCGGCGGGGCCAACGATTTCGCGCGCGCCTACGTCGTCGCGCACGAGGTCGGCCACCACGTGCAGAACCTCATGGGCATCTCGAACCGCGTGCACGAATTGCGCCAGCGCGTCGGCGAGATCGAGGGCAACCAGCTCTCGGTCCGCCAGGAGCTGCAGGCGGACTGCTTCGCCGGCGTCTGGGCGCACCACGCCCGCCGCTACGCGAACATCCTCGAGCCCGGCGACGTCGAGGAGGCGATGCGCGCGGCCGCCGCGGTCGGCGACGACACGCTGCAGCGCGGCGCGGGCCGCGCGGTCGTGCCCGACGCGTTCACGCACGGCAGCGCCGAGCAGCGCATGCGCTGGTTCAACACGGGCTTCGAAACGGGTTCGGTGGAGGCCTGCGACACCTTCAAGGCCGCCGACGTCTGATCAGAACGCCGCGGCGACCTGCACCCAGAACTTGCGGGTATCCGTCAGAAGTTCGTCCGCGGAGTAGTCCGCGTACTTGACCAGCACCTCGTAGCGCTTCGCGAACCTGCGCGACGCCGAGGCGTCCCACTCGCTCCCGTAGTCGGCACCGGTCGCCTCGGCGCCGAAGTCGTGCCACGCGAGCTTCAGGTTCCAGCCGGCCAGCGCGCCGTTGACCGCGAGCCAGCGGTCCTCGATGCCCGCGGAGGGCGTGGTCAGGAACTTGTCGGCCCAGCCCTGGAAAGCATGCAGCGTCGCGAGCGGCGTCTGGAATGCCGGGTTCGTGGTTGCCGTGAACGTGCCCTGCTCGCCCGAGAGCACCTCGTAGCCCGCCGTGAAGCCGAGTTTCGTCGACTGCAGCCGCAGCTCGGCGAGCGCGTAGTACGCATCGACCTCGGCCGCGTTGGCCCCCGCGTCGCGCTGCAGGGCGTACTCCAGCGCCCAGCCGCCTTTCCATTCCCCCCGCACGGGCCGCTCGCCCTCGTAGCGCAGGCCCGCGGTATCGAGCGAGAGTTGCGGCGCGTTCTCGAAGTCGAGCAGCTCGACGTGCAGGACCAGCGTCCCGACCGGCAGGGAGGTGCTGCGAAGGTCGAGCAGGTGGCTGTCGCTGGCGAGCGTCGCGGGCGGGTTGCCCGAGTCGGGCCCGAACACCCGCTGGACGCGGTCCACGTAGGCGTAATTGGCGACGGCGCCCGGGATCGCCTTCGTGTCGAGGCGCAGCGCGTCGAAGGTCTGCTCGTTCTGCCGCCAGCCGACCGCGCCGACGAAGCGCTCGTTGCCGAACGCGATGCGCTGCCGGCCGGCGCGCAGGCCGGTGTCCTTCGCGCCGCGCCACTGCAGCCAGTACTGGTTGAAGTCCGTGCCCTGCGGGTCGGCGATGACCGGGTAGCGGGTCAGGCCGTTGCGCGTGTCGTCGTAGCGCGCATCGCCGATGGCTTCGAGGTGGTCGAGCTCGACCAGCGCCTTGAAGCCGTGCACGGCACCGGACTCGAGCCGGCCGCGGATCCGCAGCGTGTGGGCCTCGGCCGTGGACGGCTTGTCGTCCTGTTCGACGGACTCGAAGCGATAGCGCAGGTCGAGCCCGGCGTGGCCGCCGTCAATGAATCCGCCGGTCTCATCCGCCGCGGCCGGGCCGGCGACGAGCAACGCGGCGAGCACGGGCAGGAACTGGCGCATCGAGAACCCCTCCGGCTGGCAGCCATGGTCGTACCGCGCGCCGGCAGCCGCCTTGACCTGCGTCAATCGCCCCGCGCGCCGTTAGAATGACCTCGGCATGAGCAGCCACGTGCATCCTGTTCCCGGGGCCTTCGCCGCGAAGGCCGTGGTCAAGGCCGCGGATTACCGCGTCGCCTACGACGCCTCGGTGCGCAACCCCGAGGCTTTCTGGGCCGCGATCGCCCGGCGTATCGACTGGTACCGCTTTCCGAGCCGGATCAAGGACGTGTCCTTCGATCCCGCCGACTTCCGCATCCGCTGGTACGAGGACGGCGAGCTCAATGTCTCCGTGAACTGCCTCGACCGGCAGCTCGCAGAGCGCGGCGACAAGACTGCGCTGCTGTTCGAGGGCGACGACCCGGGCGTTTCCCGGCGCGTCACCTACCGAGAGCTCCACGAGGCCGTCTGCCGCCTCGGCAACGCGCTGCGCAAGCTCGGCGTCGGGAAAGGCGACCGGGTCACGATCTACATGCCGATGATTCCGGAGGCCGCGGTCGCGATGCTCGCCTGCGCGCGCATCGGCGCGGTCCATTCCGTCGTGTTTGGCGGCTTTTCCCCCGAGTCGCTCGCGGGCCGCATCGAGGACTGCGCCTCGACGCTCGTGATCACGGCCGACGAAGGCGTGCGCGGCGGCAGGAGGGTCCCGTTGAAGGCGAACGTGGACGCGGCGATCGCTTCGCGCGCGCTGCCCGTGAAGAACGTCGTCGTCGTGCGCCGCACCGGCGCGGAAGTCGGCTGGGTCGCCGGCCGCGACGTCCGCTACGAGGAGGTGACGGCGGCGGAGCCCGCGACCTGCGAGCCCGAGCGGATGAACGCCGAGGATCCGCTCTTCATCCTCTACACCTCGGGTTCGACGGGCAAGCCCAAGGGCGTCCTGCACACGAGCGGCGGCTACCTCACGTACGTCAACTACACCTTCGCCATCGTCTTCGACCACCGCGAAGAGGATGTCTTCTGGTGCACGGCCGACGTCGGCTGGGTCACCGGGCACAGCTACATCGTCTACGGCCCGCTGTCGAACGGCGCGACGAGCCTCATGTTCGAGGGCGTGCCGAACTACCCCGACACCTCGCGCTTCTGGCGCGTCGTGGACAAGCACCAGGTCACGATCTTCTACACGGCGCCGACCGCGATCCGCGCGCTGATGCGCGACGGCGACGCGCCGGTGAAGGCGGCCTCGCGCAGGAGCCTGCGCCTGCTCGGCTCGGTCGGCGAGCCGATCAACCCCGAGGCCTGGGAGTGGTACCACCGGGTGGTCGGCGATGGCCGCTGCCCGGTCGTGGATACCTGGTGGCAGACCGAGACCGGCGGCATCCTGATCTCGCCCCTGCCCGGGGCGACGACGCTGAAAGCGGGCTCCGCGACGCTGCCGCTGCCGGGCGTGCGCCCGGCGCTCGTGGACGGCGAGGGCCGCGTGCTCGAGGGCGCGACCGACGGCAACCTCGTCCTGCTCGACAGCTGGCCGGGCCAGATGCGCACGGTCTACGGCGACCACGAGCGCTTCATCAACACCTATTTCACGACCTTCCGCGGCAAGTACTTCACCGGCGACGGCGCGCGACGCGACGAGGACGGCTACTGGTGGATCACCGGGCGCGTGGACGACGTGATCAACGTCTCGGGCCACCGCATCGGCACGGCCGAGGTCGAGAGCGCGCTGGTCGCGCATGCGAAGGTCGCCGAAGCCGCGGTGGTCGGCTTTCCGCACGACATCAAGGGCCAGGGCATCTATGCCTACGTGACGCTGGTCAGCGGCGAGGCGACCAGCGATTCGCTGCGCCTCGAACTCGTGCAGTGGGTGCGCAAGGAGATCGGTCCGATCGCGCAGCCGGACCACATCCAGTGGGCGCCGGGCCTGCCGAAGACGCGCTCGGGCAAGATCATGCGCCGGATCCTGCGCAAGATCGCGGCCGAGGAGCACGAGCAGCTCGGCGACACCTCGACGCTCGCCGATCCGGCGGTGGTCGACGACCTGGTCGCGAACCGGCGGCAACCGGGATCGTGAGGCGGCTCTTCGCCGCGGCGCTCGCGCTCGCCGTTTCGACCGCTGCCGGCGCCGCCGAGCGCCTGACGCTCGCGACCTGGAACCTCGAGTGGATGATGACGCCCGACGCCTTCGACGCGCTGGCGCCGTCCTGTTTCGGCCGCGACGCGCGTCCGGGCGGCGGCGAGCGTTCGATACCCTGCGACCTCGTGCCGAAAGGACGCTGGAGCGAGCGCGACCTCGCGCGGCTCGCGGACTTCGCGGCGGGACTCGACGTCGACGTCTTCGCGCTGCAGGAGATCGACGGGGAGTCCGTCGCGCGCGCGATCTTCCCGGGCTACGCATTCTGCTTCACGAAGCGCAGGCAGGTGCAGAACGTCGGCTTCGCGGTCCGCAAGGGGCTCGCGCACCGCTGCAACCGCGACTACCGCGCGCTCGGACTGCCGGGCAACGACGTGCGCTGGGGGGCGGACGTCACGATCGAGCCGGGCACGCCGCGCGCGATGCGCCTGCTCGCCGTGCACCTCAAAGCCTCCTGCAACCGCGACCCGCTGACGGATTCGCGCGACGACTGCCGCACGCTGCAGCGGCAGGTCCCCGTGCTGGAGGCGTGGATCGACCGCCGCGCGCGGGCCGGCGAGGCCTTCGGCGTGATCGGCGACTTCAACCGCCGCTTCGACCGGGAGCGGGCCGCGGCCCGGGACGGGAACGGGGCGATCGTCGCGCTGTGGCCGGAGATCGACGACGGCGAGCCCGCCGGCGCGGACCTGGTGAACCCGGGCACGGCGCATGGCGCCGTCGGCTGCGGCAACGGCCACGGCGAGCGCATGCCGATCGACTACCTTATCCTTGGCGAGCGGCTGGCCGGCCGGCTGGTGCCGGACTCGTTCCAGGTCCGGGATTACCCGCCGGGCGGTCGCTGGCCCGACCATTGCGTGATCTCGGTCGAGCTGAATCGGGAGACCTGAGATGGCCTACGACAAGGACAACATCTTCGCCCGCATCGTCCGCGGCGAGATCCCCTGCCACAAGGTGTACGAGGACGCGGATACGCTCGCCTTCATGGACATCATGCCGCAGGCGGAAGGGCACACCCTGGTCGTGCCGAAAGCGGCGGGAGAGGACATTTTCACGACGCCCCCCGAGTCGCTGGCCGCCGCGGTGCGTACCACGCAGAAGGTGGCGCGCGCGATCAAGAAGGCCTTCTCGCCGCCCGGCGTCATGGTCGCGCAGCTGAACGGCCCCGCCGCGGGCCAGAGCGTGTTCCACCTGCACTTCCACGTGATCCCGCGTTACACCGGCAAGGACCTCGGCATCCACGCGGCCGACCCCGCCGATCCCGCGGCGCTCGCCGCGCACGCCGCGCGCATCCGCGCGGCGCTCTGAGGGCGGGCCATGGCCGGCAACGACGACGCGGCATTTTACCGGCGGCTGCTCGGGGTGGCCGGGCTCGCGCTGGTCGCCTACCTGGTCTTCAGGATCGTCGAGCCGTTCATCGGCCCGATCGCCTGGGCGCTGTTCATCGGCTTCCTGTTGCAGCCCGCGCAGCAGAGGCTGGCGCGGCTGATGCGTGGTCGCGAGTCGCTCGCCGCCCTGACGCTCACGCTGCTGGTGCTGGTCCTGTTCCTCGGGCCGCTGACCGTCCTCGCCCTCGCCTTCGCCCGCCAGGCCGCGGAACTCGCGGCCCGGCTGCAGGACCGGATGTCCGGCCAGGAACCCGGCCTGCTGGCCGACATGGACCGGCTGCCGGTAGTCGGCCGGGCGCTCGACTGGCTGAATGCCAACCTCAGCATCGACACGGCCCACGTGCAAAACTGGCTGGTCGAGGGCGCCAAGACGCTGTTCCAGAATCTCGCGAGCTATGGCGGCGTCGCCTTCCTGGGCGCCGTCGGCACGGTCCTGGCGTTCACCGCCATGATCTTCATCCTGTTCTTCATCATCCGCGACGGGCGTGCCATCGTGCGCGCCGGGGCGGCGCTCGTGCCGTTGCCGGCCGACCGGCGCGGGGCGCTTGCCGAACGGCTCGCCTCCGTCACGCGCGCGGTCGTGCGCGGCACGGTGCTCACTTCGCTGGTCCAGGGATTCCTGCTGGGCGTCGGCTTCGCGCTCGCGGGACTGCCGGCGCCGGTCGTGTTCGGCGTCGTGGCGGCGGTGCTGTCGGTCGTGCCTTTCGGCGGCACCGCGCTCGTCTGGGTGCCCGCGCTCCTGATCCTCCTCGCCCAGGGCCGCTACGGGCAGGCCGCCGCGATCCTGGTGGTCGGCGTGGTCGTCAGCAGCGTGGACAATTTCCTGAAGCCGATCCTGATCTCCGGGCGCTCGCCGCTGCCCACGCTCGCCGTGTTCATCGGCGTGATCGGCGGCCTCGCCGCTTTCGGCCTCATCGGCCTGTTCGTCGGCCCGGTGGTCATCGCACTGGTGCTCGCCCTGATCGAGTTCGCGCGCGAGAACCGCTGAAAAGGGGCCGCTCGCAGAAAAGGGGACGCACCCCTTTTCTCGCGTGCGAGATGGACGGTAAGACCGACTGCGGTCGAGAAAAGGGGTGCGTCCCCTTTTCTGCGAGCGGCCCCTTTTCTGTAGAATCCGCCCTCCCATGACGTCCCAGGACCTGCTTCAGTCGCTGAACGAGGCGCAGCGCGCCGCCGTCTCCGCGCCCATCGGCCCCGTGCTGGTGCTCGCCGGAGCCGGCAGCGGCAAGACGCGCGTGCTCACGCACCGCGCGGCCTGGCTGATCCTCGAGTGCGGCGTCTCCCCGCACGGCCTGATGGCGGTCACCTTCACCAACAAGGCGGCCAACGAGATGCGCGGGCGCATCGAGTCGCTGCTCGGCATGCCCGCCGACGCGCTGTGGATCGGCACTTTCCACGGCCTCTCGCACCGCATGCTGCGCCGCCACTGGCGCGAGGCGGGACTGCCGCAATCGTTCCAGATCCTCGACCAGGACGACCAGGAGCGCCTGATGCGCAAGATCATCCGCGAGCAGAAGCTCGACGAGCAGCGCTGGGTGCCGCGCGAGGTGCAGGGGTTCATCAACTCCAGCAAGGACGAGGGCCGCCGCTCGAAGAACCTCTCCGACCGCAACGATCCGACCCGCAAGCAGCTCATCCACCTGTACAAGCTCTACGAGGACCGCTGTGCGGCCGCCGGCGTCGTCGATTTCGCCGAGCTGCTGCTGCGCAGTTTCGAGCTGCTGCGCGACGTGCCGCAGCTGGGCGACTATTACCGCGAACGCTTCCGCCACATCCTGGTCGACGAGTTCCAGGACACCAACGGCATCCAGTACGACTGGCTGCGCCAGCTGGTCGGCAGGACCGGCGCGCCGTTCGTGGTCGGCGACGACGACCAGTCGGTGTACCGCTGGCGCGGCGCCAAGGTCGAGAACATGCAGCACTTCCGCCGCGAGTACGGCGCGACCGTCTACAAGCTCGAGCAGAACTACCGCTCCACGCAGGTCATCCTCGCCGCGGCCAACGCCGTGATCGCCAGGAACACCGACCGCATGGGCAAGGAGCTGTGGACGGCCGCCAAGGGCGGCGAGCCGATCCGCGTCTACGCCGCCTACAACGAGCGCGACGAGGCGGACTTCGTCATCGACCGCATCCGCGAGCACCAGCGCCGCGGCCTGCCGCTTGCCGCCGCCGCCGTCCTGTACCGCAGCAACGCCCAGTCGCGCGCCTTCGAGGAGTCGCTGATGGCGGCGCGCATCCCGTACCGCGTGTACGGGGGCCTGCGGTTCTTCGAGCGCGCCGAGATCAAGGACGCGCTCGCGTACCTGCGCCTCACGCAGTCGCGCGACGACGACATCGCCTTCGAGCGGGTCGTCAACCTGCCCGCGCGCGGGATCGGCGGCGCGACGCTCGAACTGCTGCGCAACGACGCGCGCGACCATGCGCGCAGCCTCTGGCGCGCGGGGCACGAACTGGCGCCCGCGCTGCCCGGCCGCGCCGCAGGGGCGCTCAGGGGCTTCTTCTCGCTCATCGACCGCCTGGCCGTCGAGATCGCCGAGCTGCCGCTGCACGAGCAGGTCAAGCACGTCATCCAGCACTCGGGCCTGCGCGACCACCATGCGAAGGAGAAGGACAACAAGGGCGAGGCGCGCGTCGAGAACCTCGACGAGCTCGTGAACGCCGCCGAGGCCTTCTCCCCCGACAACGACGAGGGACTCTCGCCGCTCGGCTCCTTCCTCGCCCACGCGACGCTCGAGTCCGGCGAGACGCAGGCCGCGACCGGCCTCGACTGCGTGCAGCTCATGACGCTGCACGCCGCCAAGGGGCTCGAATTCCCGACCGTGTTCGTCGTCGGCCTCGAGGAAGGCCTGTTCCCCTCGGAGCACTCGGCATTCGATGCCGACCGGCTGCCGGAGGAGCGCAGGCTCTGCTACGTGGGGCTGACGCGCGCCATGCAATGGCTCTACCTCACGCACGCCGAGAGCCGGCGCATCTTCGGCCGTACGGCCTACCGCGACCCTTCGCGATTCCTCGCGGAGCTGCCGAGCGAGGCGGTCGAGGACGTGCGGCCGCGCATTTCCGTGAGCCGGCCGCTGTACGCGCCGGACCGCGTCGCCTTTTCGACGCCCGCGGCCGACGACGCGGCGCGGCGCCGCTCGCGGGCGGCGCCCGTGCCGGGCGAGGACCTGCCGATGCGCCTCGGGGCGCGCGTGCGGCACGCGAAGTTCGGCGAGGGCACGATCCTGCGCTTCGAGGGGCAGGGCGATAGCCGGCAGGTGCACGTGAACTTCGAGAGCGCGGGACGCAAGATCCTCATGTACTCCCTGGCCCGACTCGAGCAGCTCTCCTGACGCGGCCAATAGCGCGCGTGCTTCGCTGGCGGGACTCCCCTCGCTCGCTCAGGGCGGCGACCGCATTCGCTCGCTCGGGGGTCCCGCCACGGCTCGCACGCGCGCGATAGGCCGCGGCGCGTCATGCGCGCGCCGGCCGGGCGGGGTCCCGCACGAGCGACTTGCGGTCGCCGCCAGGAGCGAGTGCGGGAACCCCGCCCGGCCGGCGCGCGCATGCCACGATCCTGGCCTGCCGTGCGCTAGAATTCGGCCCGCGACCGGGGAGAACGCGTGAAAATCATCATTCTGGGAGCGGGCCAGGTCGGCAGCACCGCCGCGCAGCAACTGGCGCGCGAGCAGGCCAACGACGTCACCGTCGTCGATACGCGCGACGAGGTCCTGCGCGAGCTGCAGGACCGCCTCGACATCCGCACGGTCTCCGGCAACGCCGCGCATCCCTCCACGCTCCTCGCCGCCGGCAGCAAGGGCGCGGACCTGCTCGTCGCGCTCACTTCCAGCGACGAAGTCAACATGATCGCCTGCCAGATCGCCTGGACGCTGTTCCGCACGCCCACCAAGATCGCCCGGATCCGTTCCGGCGACTACTACGGGCGTCCCGAGCTGTTCGGCGACACGGCGATCCCGGTCGACCTCGCCATCAGCCCGGAGCAGCTCGTCACGGACCACGTCGAGAGGCTGATCCGCTATCCCGGGGCGCTGCAGGTGCTCGAGTTCGCCGAGGGGCGCGTGCTGCTGGCCGGCATGCGCGCGCTGAAGGGAGGCAAGCTGGTCGGCCACGAGCTGCAGGCGTTGCGCACGCACATCCCGGACACCGAGGTGCGGGTCGCGGCGATCTACCGCGGCGGCCGCAGCATCCTGCCCGAGGGCGACACCCGGATCGAGGAGCTCGACGAGGTGTTCTTCGTGGCCGCGCGCGAGGACATGCGCCTGGTGATGAAGGAATTCTCGTCCGAGGAGGCGAGCGTGCGCCGGGTCGTGATCGCCGGCGCGGGCAACATCGGCTTCCGCCTCGCCCGCGCGCTCGAAGACCGCGTGCAGGTCAAGCTGATCGAGCGCAACCCCGATACGGCCCGGCGCGCGGCCGAGCGGCTGCGCGGCACGCTGGTGCTCACCGGCAACGCCGCCGACGAAGACCTGCTGCTGGAGGAGAACATCGACGACGCGGACGCATTCGTCGCGGTCACCAATGCCGAGGAGGCCAACATCCTCTCGGCGATGCTCGCCAAGAAGCTCGGCGCGCGGCGCGTGATGGCGCTGATCAACAAGCCGTCCTACGCGGAGCTGATGGAGCGCGGGCCGATCGACATCGCGATCTCGCCGCAGACCGTTTCCATCGGCGCGATCCTCGAGCACGTCCGGCGGGGCGACGTGGTGCGCGTCCACTCGCTGCGCCGCGGCGCCGCCGAGGCGCTGGAGGCCATCGTCCACGCGGACCGCCGCGGCTCGTCGATCGCCGGCAAGCGGATCGACGCGATCGACCTGCCGGAAGGCACGACCATCGGCGCCATCGTGCGCGGCGACGACGTGATCATGGCGCACCACGACACGGTCATCGAGGCGGAGGACCACGTCATCCTGTTCCTCACCGACCGCCGCCACGTGGAGGACGTCGGCCGGCTGTTCCAGGCCGGCTCGGCCGCATGAACCTGTCCGCCGTCCAGCGGATCCTCGGGCTGATGCTGATGATGTTCAGCCTGACCATGTTGCCGCCGGTCGGCGTCTCCATCGGCTACGACGACGGCCACTGGCAGCCATTCGTCGTCTCATTCCTGGTGGTGGCCTCCCTCGGGGTGCTGCTGTGGCTCCCGGTGCGGCGCTCCGCCGCCGACCTGCGCCTGCGGGACGGCTTCCTGGTGATTGCGCTGTTCTGGATGTTCCTCGGCGTCGCGGGCGCGACGCCGCTGCTGATCAGCGACGTGCCGGACCTGTCGGTGACCGACGCAGTCTTCGAGGCGGTTTCCGGCTTCTCGACGACCGGGGCGACGGTCATCGTCGGGCTGGACCACCTGCCGAAGTCCATCCTCTACTACCGGCAGCAGATCCAATGGCTCGGCGGCATGAGCATCATCGTGCTCGCGGTGGCGCTGATGCCCATGCTCGGCATCGGCGGCATGTCGCTGATCAAGGCCGACACGCCCGGCCCGATCAAGGACCAGAGGCTCACGCCGCGGATTACGCAGACCGCGCGCGCGCTGTGGGCCGTCTACGTGCTGCTGACCGTGCTCTGCGCGGCCGGCTACTGGCTCGCCGGCATGGACGTCTTCGACGCGATCGGGCACGCGTTCTCCACGATCTCGACCGCAGGTTTCTCGCCGTACGACGCGAGCCTCGGCCACTTCGACAGCGCTGCGGTCGACGCGGTGGCTACCGTCTTCATGTTCGCCGGCGGCGTGAGCTTCGCCCTGCATTTCTCGGTGCTGCGCCGGCAGGATCCGCGGCTGTACGCGCGCGACACCGAGTTCCTCGCCTTTTTCTGGCTGATCGCCGTCATCATCGTGCTCGCGACCTGCTACCTGTGGCTCATGGGCGAGTTCCGGACGCTGGCGGAGTCGTTGCGCCACGCCGCGTTTCACGTGGTATCGGTGCACACCGGGACCGGCTACACCACGACCGGGTTCGCCCACTGGCCGGGTGCCCTGCCGGCGCTGCTGATGATGCTGACGTTCATCGGCGGCTGCGCGGGCTCGACCACCGGCGGCATGAAGGTGATCCGCTGGACGATCGTCTTCCGCCAGGGCGTCGCGGAGCTGAAGCGCCTCGTGCACCCGAGCGCCGAGATCCCGGTGAAGCTCGCCGGGCGGCCGGTGCCGGAGCGCGTGATCATGGGCGTCGCGGGCTTCTTCGCCATGTACCTGGTGGTGTTCGCGGTGCTGATGCTCATGATGATGATGCTCGGACTCGACCAGGTGACCGCCTGGTCGGCGATCGCCTCGGCGATCAACAACGTGGGGCCCGGCCTCGGTGAGGTGGCGGTGACCTTCCGCGACGTGCCGGACGGCGCGAAGTGGATCAGCGTCATCGCGATGGTCGCCGGCCGCGTCGAGATCTTCACGATGCTGCTGCTGCTCACCCCCGCCTTCTGGGAGCGCTGATGGCACTGCGCCGGAACCTCGAGCTGATGCTGGAACGCGGCCAGGACTCGCCGCTGCTGCGCTTCTCGCTCGGGCAGGAGTGCCTGAAGTCGGGCGACCTCGTCACGGCCATCGACCACCTGCGCCAGGCGGTGGACCAGAACCCCCGCTACTCCGCGGCCTGGAAGGCGCTCGGCGAGGCGCATGCGCGCACGGGCTCGGTCGCGCGCGCCGCCGAGGTGTACGAGCGCGGCATCGCCGCGGCGCGCGAAGCGGGCGACCTGCAGGCGGCGAAGGAAATGGAAGTGTTCCTGAAGCGGCTGGGCAAGGCGCAGGGTTCCCGATGACGGCGCTCCGGCTCGCCCTGCCGGGTGACGCGCCTTCGCTCGCGCTGCTCGCCGAGCGCACGTTCCGCGACGCCTTCGGCGCGCGCAACTCGCCCGAGAACATGGACCTGCACTGCGCGAGGGCGTTCGGTCCCGACCAGCAGCTGCGCGAGATCCGCGACCGTGGCCTCGTGACCACGCTCGCCGACGAAGGCGGCGGCCTGGTGGGATTCTCGCAGCTGCGGACTTCGAGTCCCTCGCCCGCCGTGAAGGCGGGCAAGGCCGCGGAACTCAACCGGATCTATGTCGTCGCCGAGCGGCAGGGCCGCGGCGTCGCGCAGTCGCTCATGGATCGCGCGCTCGCCGACGCCGCGCGCGCAGGCTGCGACGCGCTCTGGCTCGGCGTCTGGGAGCACAACCCGAAGGCGATGGCGTTCTACAAGAAGTACGGGTTCGGGTTCGTCGGCACCCACGCCTTCATGCTCGGCCACGAGCGGCAGCGCGACCTCATCATGTCGGTCGCGATCGCCGGCCGGTGATCGGCCTGCTGCAACGGGTCGACGGCGCGTCCGTCGAGGTCGGCGGGCGCGAGGTCGCGCGCATCGGGCGCGGCCTGCTCGTGCTCGTCGGCGTCGAACGCGGCGACGACGAGCAGGTCGCCGACCGGCTGCTCGAGCGGCTCGTCGCCTACCGCGTGTTCGCCGATGCCGACGGCCGCATGAACCTGTCGCTGTCGGACACCGGCGGTGGTCTGCTGCTCGTCCCGCAGTTCACGCTCGCGGCGGACACGGACAAGGGCCTGCGCCCCGGATTCAGCCGCGCCGCGGAACCGGGACAGGCGGAGCGGCTGTTCGGATATATGGCAAAGCGCGCCGAAAACCGCCTCCCGGGCGCGCAAACCGGCCGATTCGGCGCCCATATGCGGGTGTCGCTGGTCAACGACGGGCCGGTCACTTTCTGGATCCGGGCTGCGCCTCACGAAGCCGACGGGTGATTGGCGTATCATGATTCTTCACCGCCCGAGGGGCGGGCCGGAGTCATCGACATGGGAATCGGTTTTCGCGAACTGCTGATCATCCTCGCGATCGCGCTGCTCATCTTCGGCGCGAAGAAGCTGCGCAACATCGGCTCGGACCTCGGCGCCGCGGTCAAGGGATTCAAGAAGTCCATGAACGAGGGCGACGACGAGGAGTCCGGCAGGAAGCTGGCCCAGGACGCGCGCCCCGATGCGGACTTCGGCTCAGGCCAGGGCGAGCGCGACGCCGCGGATTCGTCCAAGAAAGCCTGAGTCGCGATGTTCGAGGTCGGTTTCACCGAGATCATCCTGATCCTCGGCATCGCGCTGTTGGTGCTCGGCCCGGAAAAGCTCCCGAAGCTCGCGAACCAGGTCGGCCGCTGGGCCGGGCGCGCGCGCTCCATGGCCCGCCAGCTGCGCCAGCAGCTCGACGAGGAAGTCGAGATCGTGGGCAAGGACGACTTCGGCCCGGCCGCGAAGCCGAGGCCCGGCACGCCTGCCGCGGGCACGCCGCTGGCGGGCACGCCGCCGACAGCCGCGCCACCCCCCGCCGCCCCCGCCGCTGACGAAGCCGAAGAGCCGCCGCGCCCGTCATGAGCGACGCGGGCGACGAGAAGCTGCCCGAGAGCACGCTGCTCTCCCACCTGCTCGAGCTGCGCGACCGGCTGCTGCGCGCGCTGGTCGCGACCTTCGTGATCGCGCTGCCCTGCCTGTACTTCGCGAACGACATCTTCACCTGGCTGTCGGAGCCGCTGCGCGCGCAGCTGCCGGAGGGCGCGCAGCTGATCGCGACCTCGGTGGTCGCGCCGTTCATGACGCCCTTCAAGCTGGCGCTGCTCGCCGCGGTCTTCTTCGCGATGCCGGTGATCCTCTACCAGGTGTGGGCGTTCGTCGCGCCCGGGCTGTATCGCCACGAGCGCCGCTTCGCCCTGCCGCTGTTCGTCTCGAGCGTGATCCTCTTCTACGGCGGCGCCGCCTTCGCGTATTTCGTCGTGTTTCCCGTCATCTTCAACTTCTTCGTGATGACGACGCCCGAGGGCGTCTCGATGATGACGGACATCACGCAGTACCTGGACTTCGCGGTGCTGCTGTTCTTCGCCTTCGGGCTAGCCTTCGAGATCCCGGTCGCGACCGTGCTGCTGGTGCGCACCGGGCTCGTGCAGCGCGAGACGCTGGCGAAGAACCGCGGCTACGTGCTGCTCGGGATCTTCATCATCGCGGCCTTCCTGACGCCGCCGGATCCCGTGTCGCAGACCATGATGGCGCTGCCGATGTACGCGTTGTACGAGGCCGGCGTCCTGCTCTCGCGCGTCCTGGTGCGCGCAAAGGCGGAGGACGCCGGGCGCGATCCCGCTTGATGTTGCACCGCAAGATGGCGGAGACTCGCCCGACTCCAGCTGGAACGGACTGCGCATGAGCCAGGACCTGAACATCCCGCAGGGGACCTTCCTCGGCCACCCGAAGGGCCTCTACCTCCTGTTCGCGACCGAGATGTGGGAGCGCTTCAGCTTCTACGGCATGCGCGCGCTCCTGGTGCTGTACGCGGCTGCGGCGACGCACGCGGTCAACCCCGGCCTCGGCTGGGCGGACGCGCAGGCGCTGAAGCTCTACGGCTGGTACCTCGGCCTCGTCTACGGCACGGCGATCTTCGGCGGCTGGATCGCGGACAACTGGCTCGGCCAGCGCAAGGCCGTGATCCTCGGCGGCCTGGTCATGGCCGCGGGACAATTCCTGCTGGCCGCGCCGCTCGACACATTCGGCACCACGGCTGCCTTCACCCTGCCCGCGCTCGGCATCGCCTTCCCCGAGACGCCGACCAGCTTCTATCTCGGCCTCGTCGCCATGTGCGTCGGCAACGGCTTCTTCAAGCCGAACATCTCGACCATGGTGGGCGACCTCTACCCGCAGGGCGACGCGCGCCGCGACGGCGCCTTCATCATCTTCTACATGGGCATCAACGTCGGCGCCTTCCTCGCCCCGCTGGTCTGCTCGACGCTCGGCGAGGATCCGGCCTACGGCTGGCGCGTCGGCTTCTTCGCCGCCGGCATCGGCATGCTGCTCTCGGTGGTCATCCAGCTCGCCTTCGCGCAACGCTACATCGGCGACGTCGGCCGCGAGCCGTCGGCCAAGCGCTCGCTCGCGCTGTCCGGCGGCGTCAAGCAGCCGCTCACGCAGGTCGAGCGCGATCGGCTGCGCGTGATCTTCGTGATCTTCACCTTCGTCGTCATCTTCTGGGCCACGTTCGAGCAGGCGGGCGGCCTGATGAACCTGTTCGCCGAGAAGTACGCGCGGCGCGAGGTGGGCTCCTTCCTGGTGCCGACCGGCTGGTTCCAGTCCCTGAACCCGCTGTTCATCGTGCTGCTCGGCATCCCGTTCTCGATGCTCTGGAGCAAGCTCGGCGAGCGCGGCCGCAATCCCTCGACGCCGGTCAAGATGTACCTCGGGCTCGCGCAGGTCGCGCTCGGTTTCGTGTGCCTGGTCATCGCCGTGTTCGAGATGCAGCGCTCGGGCGACGTGAAATCGAGCATGATCTGGCTGGTGCTCGCCTACTTCTTCCACACCACCGGCGAGCTGTGCATCAGCCCGGTGGGCCTCTCCATGATCACCAAGCTGGCGCCGCTCAGGCTCGCATCCCTGATGATGGGCGTCTGGTTCCTGGTGAACCTGTTCGGCAACACGCTCGCCGGCTACATCGGCGCGTTCACCGAGCACATGGGCGAGTACCCGTGGATGGTCAGCCTCGCCGCCGACTTCGACGTGCGGCCCGAGCACGCGGGGCTGCTCGGCGTGTTCGGCGGGCTCGCGGCCGTGCTGCTGCTGTTCAGCGTCGCCCTCTGGGCGATCTCCGGCCGCGTGGTCGTCTGGATGCACGGCGCCGAAAGAACGACGAAGTAAACGCAGGGGGATCGCCCATGAGTCCGCACGACCCGGCGCAGCTGACCGCGCGCGCCATCGTCCTGTCGCTGGTGCTGGCCGTGCTGCTCGCGGCGGCCAATGCCTACCTCGGCTTGTTCGCCGGGCTCACCGTCGCGACGGCGATCCCGGCGGCCGTCGTGTCCATGGGCGTGCTGCGCCTCATGGGGCGCTCCAGCATCCTCGAGAACAACATCGTCGCGACCGGCGCCTCCGCCGCCTCGTCGATCGCGGCCGGCACGATCTTCACGATCCCGGCCCTGGTGATCATGGGCCACTGGGCGCGCTTCGAGTACGGCTGGGTGCTCGCGATCGCCGGCCTCGGCGGCCTGCTCGGCGTGCTGTTCTCGGTGCCGCTGCGCCGCACGCTGATCATCGACCAGAAACTGCAGTTCCCCGAGGGCGTCGCGACCGCGGAAGTGCTGAAGGTCGGCCAGGAACCCGGTCGCGGCCTGAAGGCGCTGGCGCTCGCCGCCGCGGCGGGCGCGTCGTTCAAGCTGGCGCTCTCGGGCCTTCGCCTCTCGCCGGAATCGTTCGCCGTCGCGCGTTACTTCGGCGAGCGCGGCATCGGTTTCTTCGGCATCAACCTCTCGCCGGCGCTGCTCGGCGTCGGCTTCATAGTCGGCTTCAACATCGGCTGCCTGATGCTGTCCGGCGGCGCCCTGTCGTGGTGGGTCTTCATCCCCTTCTACAACACCTTCATGATCGACCAGAACCCGGCGCTGGCGCAGCAGCTCGCCGGCCTGTCGGCCGAGGACGCCGCGGGCCTCATCTGGAGCCGGCAGATCCGCTTCATCGGCGTCGGCGCGATGCTGATCGGCGGCCTCTGGTCGCTGTGGTCGCTGCGCAGGTCGCTGCTCTCGGGCGTGCGCACGGGCATGGCGATGGCCAAGGGCGCCGCCGGCGACGTGCCGCACACCGAGCGCGACCTGCCGATGAAGGCGATCCTCGCCGGCATCGTGCTGTTCGTGCTGCCGTTGTTCGCGCTCTACCACGCGGTGGTCGACAGCCTCGGCATCGCCTTCACAATGGCGGTGATCATCGTGGTCGCCGGCTTCGTGTTCTCCTCGGTGAGCGGCTACATGGCGGGCCTGGTCGGCTCTTCCAACAACCCGGTCTCCGGCATCACCATCTCGACGATCCTGTTCGCCTCGCTGGTCCTGCTCGCGCTCATGGGCCAGGGCTCCGCGGTCGGTCCGGTGGCGGCGATCATGATCGGCGCGGTCACCTGCTGCGCGGCGGCCGTGGCCGGCGACAACCTCCAGGACCTCAAGGCCGGCCAGCTGGTCGGCGCCACGCCCTGGCGCCAGCAGGTGATGCTCGGCATCGGCGCGATCGCCTCGGCGGCAATCATGGCGCCGGTGCTCAACCTGCTGCTCGACGCCTACGGCATCGGCACGCCGGCGCGCGAGGGGGTGAACGCCCTGGCGGCGCCGCAGGCGACGCTGATGGCCTCGGTCGCCGGCGGCATCTTCGGCGCCGGCCTGCCCTGGAACATGGTCGCGATCGGCGCCGTGGTCGGGGCGCTCGTGATCGCCCTCGACGAGTACCTGAAGAAGAGCGGCAAGAGCTGGCGCGCCCCGGTGCTCGCGGTCGCGGTCGGCATCTACCTGCCGCTCGAGCTGTCCACGCCGATCTTCGCGGGCGGCCTGATCGCCGAGCTCGCGACGCGCTGGCACCGGCGGCGCAACCCGTCCGGTGACCCGGAGGCGCTCAAGCAGATGGGGCTGCTGTTCGCCGCCGGCCTGATCGCCGGCGAGGCGATCATCGGCGTGCTGATCGCGATCCCGATCGTCGCCAGCGGCGACGCCCACGTGCTGGCCCTGGTGGAATCGATCCGGCCCTGGCAGCAATGGGCAGGCCTCGGCGCCCTCGCGCTGGTCGGCTGGTGGATGTTGCGGGTCGCAACCCGGCAAGCGCCCGGACGGGCGTAACGCTACGCTTGCGGCGCATGATCGAGCCGCAAGCCCCTCGCAGCCGGGTCGCCTTCGCCCTCGCGATCATCTACTTCGTCTGGGGCACGAGCTTCATCGCGACCAAGGTGATGGTGACCGACGAGCCGCCGCTCGTCGCCGCCGGCCTGCGATTCACGCTGGCCGGGATCCTGCTGACCGCGTTCTCCTGCTTCCGCTACGGGCCGCCGATCCTCTCGCGGCCCGAGCTGCGCCACATCGGCGTCATGGCCTTCCTCGCCGTGCTGTTCAGCAACGCCTGCCACGTGATCGCGATGCAGTACGTGCAGTCGAACACGGCCGCCTTCCTCAACGCGACGCCGGCACTGTGGATCGCCTGGCTCGGCACGTTCGGCCCGCGGCGCAAGCCGCTCACGGTCACGCAGCAGGCCGGGCTGCTCGTGGGCCTTGCGGGCGTGCTGCTGATCCTCGCGCCGAAGGGCGGCATGCCGACCGCCCGCTTCGGCTGGCAGCTCCTGATCCTGCTCGGCTGCCTCGCCTGGTCGCTCGGCACGATCTACCACCGCAACGCAGCCGCCGCGAACCCGCCGTTGATGTTCGTCGCGCTGCAGATGCTGGCGGGCGGGCTCGGCCTGCTCGCCGTCGCCCCGGTCGCCGGCGAGTCGTTCACGCTCGACTGGACGCCGCGCGCGATCGCCGCTTTCCTGTTCCTGACGCTCGCAAGCTCCTGCCTCGCCTACGGGGCCTACGCCTGGCTCACCGTGCACACGACCCCCATCATCGTCGGCTCGTACGGTTACGTCTGCCCGGCCGTGGCCGCCGTCGCCGGCTGGCTGCTGCTCGGCGAGACGCTGACCTGGCTCAAGATCGCCGGCATGGGCGTGATCTTCGTCGGCATCGCGCTGGTCACGGGCTACTGGCAGCCGCTGCCGCCGCCGCGGCCACCTGACCGGAGGGCGAGCGCGTAAACCAATGCGTAACCGGAACCGCAAGGCATGAGCGACAAGAGACCGCCCGGACATGACCCGTCACGCCGGCAGCTGCTGCGCGATTCGCTCGCGGTCGCTGGCGGCGTCGCCATCGCGGGTCTCGCGAGCCTGCCGCCGCAGGCTCGCGCGGCGGAGGGAGCCGCCGGCATCTCCGACCCGCACCCGGACCTCGGCCGGCGCCTGTCGCGCATCGCCTTTGGCTGCTGCGCGGACCAGGACAAGCCGCAGCCGGTCTGGGAGCCCGTGCTCGCGCGCGGCAACGACCTGTTCGTCTTCCTCGGCGACAACATCTACGCCGACACGCGCGACATGGCGCTGATGCGCAAGAAGTACGCGACGCTCGCCGCGCAGCCGGGATTCGCGCGCCTGCGCGAGACGACGCCGCTGGTCGCGGTGTGGGACGACCACGACTACGGCGAGAACGACGCCGGCGCGGATTTCCCGATGAAGGACGAGTCGCGTCGCATCTTCCTGGACTTCTGGCAGGAGCCTGCGGGTTCCCCGCGCCGCGACCGCGACGGCATCTACGCGTCGTACGTGTTCGGCCCGCCCGGCGAGCGGGTGCAGGTGATCCTGCCGGACCTGCGCTACAACCGCACCGCGATGACGCCGATGGCGCTGCAGGGCGCCCGCTACGAAGCCTGGGCTCGCAAGCGCGCAGCCGCCGGATTGCCGGTGCCGGGCCCTTACCTGCGCAATCCCGACCACGCGGCGACCATGCTCGGCGACCGGCAGTGGCAGTGGCTCGAGCGCCAGCTCGAAGTGCCGGCCGAAGTACGGCTGTTCGGCTCGAGCGTCCAGGTGCTCGCCGACGCGACCGGCTGGGAGTGCTGGGCCAACTTCGCGCGCGACCAGGACCGCTTGTTCGACGTGATGCGCAGGAAGCGCGCCAACGGCCTCGTGTTCCTCTCGGGCGACATCCACTACGCGGAACTGTCGAGGCTCGACGTGAACGTGCCCTACCCGCTGTGGGACCTGACGTCCGGCGGCCTGACCGAGGAATGGCGGGTACCGACCCCGAACGCGAACCGCGCGAGCGAGGTGGTCTCCGACGCGAATTTCGGCTGGATCGACATCGACTGGCAGGGTTCGGCGACCACCCTCGAGCTCGGCATCACCGATGCGGCCGGGCGCGAGCGCCTGTCGAGGACGCTGCCGCTCGCAGAACTCGCCGTGCGCGCATGAACGCCCGGCCGGTGCGCGCCGCGCTCTTCGACATGGACGGCACGCTCATCGACAGCGAGGTCCACACCGACACCGCCGTTCGCGCCATCGGCGAGCGGTACGGCGTCGCCGGATTCACGCTGCCGCATGCCGAGACGCGCGGCCGCACCTGGGCGCACGTCGCCGAGGTCATGACGGCCCGCGCCGGCATCGCAGTCGACACGGCGGCGCTCGCCGACGAACTGCTCGCGTACTGGGTGCCGATCGCCGAGGACGTCACCCCCGTGCCCGGCGCGCCCGAGGCCCTGCGCGAGGCGGCACGGAGCCTCAGGCTCGGCGTCGTCTCTTCCAGCCCGCGCGCGGTGATCGACCGCTTCATGGCGAAGCTCGGCGTCGACGACATCATCGACCGAGCCGCGCGCATCGGCGGCGACATGGTGCGCGGCTCGAAGCCGGACCCGGACGGCTTCCTGCAGGGCGCGCGCGCGCTCGGCGCCGCGCCGGCCGAATGCCTGGTGTTCGAGGACAGCCAGGCGGGCCTGCTCGCCGCGCGGAATGCCGGGATGCGCTCGATGTTCGTCACCTGCTGTGCGGCCGACATCCCGGGCAACGCGGCGCTCGCGACCGGCACGTTCACGGACTACACGCGGCTGCCGCCCGGGTTCTGGGCGCGGGTCGCGGACGGCAGCCTCGACGTCGCCGGCCAGGTGTACGCATGACCCGCGACGACCCGGCGCCGTTCCGCCGCTACCGGCTGCAGCTCTTCGTCGCCACCTGGCTGTCGTACTTCGGGTTCTACATCGTCCGCAAGGTCTACGCGGTCGTGAAGCTGCCGCTCAAGGATCACTTCGGCCTCGACGACCTCGAGATCGCCTGGCCATGGACGATTTACCTCGTCACCTACATGCTCGGCCAGTTCCTTGCGGCCTCGCTCGGCCGGCGCTTCGAGAGCCGGCGGATCCTGGCCGTCGGCATGTGCGTGGCGGCCGCCTCCAACTTCGCGATCGGTTTGCTCGTGGACGCCGAGGCCGCGCGCGCCTTCCTGTGGATCTGCGTCACGATGGGCATCTTCGGCTTCGCGCAGGCGACCGGCTGGCCGCACAACGTCGCGTTGTTCGCCAACTGGACGCGCAAGTCCGAGCGCGGGACGCTGTTCGCGGTCTGGGGCACCTGCTACCAGTTCGGCGGCGTGTTCGGCAAGGGCCTCGCCGGCTTCCTGCTCGGCTGGCTGGGCCTTGCCTGGTCGTTCTACGGCTCGAGCCTGGTGCTGCTCGCCTTCACCGTGTACTTCGTGCTGCGCGCGCGGGAGCGGCCGGAGTCGGCCGGCGTCTCGCTCGACGAAGAACCCGAGCCCGATTCCGCGCCCGCGAAGGCCGGCGCCGCCGTGCGGCCCGCGGCGCTGCCGCGCGCATTCCTGGTCTCCGTCATCGCGATGGGCCTCATCTACTTCGGCTTCAAGTTCCTGCGCTACGCGCTCGACTCGTGGTCGGCGCTGATCCTCGGCGAGCACTTCGGCCTGTCGGCGACCTTCGCGGCGTACCTTTCCACCGCTTTCGACTGGGTCGGCTTCCTCGGCGTGCTGGTCGCCGGTTACTGGTCGGACCGCATCCCGGGATCGCGGCGCGCGCCCGTGATCTTCTGGATGACCTGCGGCTGCCTCCTCGCCGTGACGGCGATGTGGATGGTCGGGCTCAGCTCGACGGTGCTGTTCGTGGCGTTGCTCGGGTTGATCGGCTTCATGGCCATGGGACCCGACTCCCTGCTCGCGGGGCCGAGCGCCATGGAGGCCGGCACGCGAAGACAGGCGGCCGTGGCGGCAGGCGTGATCAACGGCCTGGGTTCGATCGGGCCGATCGTCCAGGAGCCGGTGATCGGCTGGCTCAAGAAGACACAGGGCCTCGACTCGGTGTTCCTGCTGCTCGTCGTCATCGTGTTCCTGACGACCGTCGCCACCGGCCTGCTCGCCCGCGCCGACCGCAGGCGCCCTGCAGGATAGGCCGGTGCCCTTCGACCTGCTCGTCATCGGCGGCGGCATCCACGGCGCGGGCATCGCGCGCGACGCTGCCGGCCGCGGCCTCTCGGTCCTGCTCGTCGAACAGGACAGCCTCGCCGCGCACACCTCCTCCGCCTCCTCCAAGCTGGTGCACGGCGGGCTGCGCTACCTCGAGTACTTCAAGCTGCGGCTGGTGCGCGAATCCCTGTCGGAGCGGGAAGCGCTGCTCGCGATCGCGCCCCACCTCGTGCGGAGCCAGCGCTTCGTGCTGCCCTATCGCGGACGGCTGCGGCCGGCCTGGGCGGTCCGGCTCGGCCTCGTCCTGTACGACCGGCTCGGAAGCGACAGTTCGCTGGAGCCCTCGAAGCGCATCCGCTTGCAGGAGCATCCGTTCGGCGCGCCGCTGCAGCGGCGGCGGCGGACCGGCTTCGCCTACTCCGACTGCACGACGGACGACAGCCGGCTCGTCATCCTGAACGCGAAGGACGCGGCGGAGCGCGGCGCCGACATCCGCGTGCGGCACCGGCTGCTGCGCGCGACCCGCCACGGCGACGGATGGCACGCCGAGATCCGCGACGAGGCGACCGGCGGGACGGTCACCGAAACTGCGCGCGCCCTCGTCAACGCCGCCGGCCCCTGGGTGACCGACGTGATCTCCGGCTGCCTGGCCGGCGATCGCGGACCCGCCGTGCGCCTGGTCAAGGGCAGCCACATCGTCGTGCCGAAACTGTACGAGGGTGCGCAGGCCTACGCGCTGCAGCACACCGACCGGCGGCTCGTGTTCGTGATCCCCTACCAGGACGACTTCACGCTGATCGGCACCACCGACGTGCCGTGGACCGGCGCGCCGGGAACCTGCGGGATCGACGCGGACGAGGTCGCCTACCTTTGCGAAGTCGTGAACCACAGCTTCGAGCGCCAGGTCTCCCCGGACGACGTCGCCTGGAGTTTCGCCGGCATCCGCGCGCTGCAGGACGACGGCGCGGCGCGCGCCTCCGCCGTCACGCGCGACTACGTGCTCGCGGTGGACGCCGCGGAAGGCCGTGCGCCGCTCGTGTCGGTGATCGGCGGCAAGCTGACGACCTACCGCCGCCTCGCGGAGCTGGCGCTCGAACGGCTGGAGCCGTTCGTCGGCCGGCTGCCCGGCCCCTGGACCGCGACCGCGCCGCTGCCCGGTGGCGACCTTCCGGGCGGCGACGTCCAGGCATGGGCCGGGGAACTGGCGCGCCGCTGGCCATTCCTCGGCGGGCGGCAGGCGGCGCGGCTCGCGCGCGCCTACGGCACGCGCGCGGCGCGGCTGCTCGAGACCGCGCGCTCGGCCGCCGACCTCGGCGCAGACTTCGGCGGCGGCATGACGCGCCTGGAGGTCGACTACCTCGTGCGCGAGGAATGGGCGCGCACGGCGCGCGACGTGCATTGGATACACTCCAAGACGGGCCTGCATGCGACGCCTGCCGACCGCGAGCGCCTCGACCACTACCTGCGGAACCCATGACCCGACCCCGCCACGTCCTCGCGATCGACCAGGGCACCACCTCGACGCGCAGCATCGTGTTCGACCACCACGGCCGCGCCGTCGCGCTCGCGCGGCGCGAGCTGGCCCAGCACTACCCGGCCGACGGCTGGGTCGAGCACGACGCGGAGGACGTCTGGCGCGATGCGCTCGCGACCGCCCTGGAGGCGCTTGCGCGCGCGGGCCTCGTCGCACGCGACATCGCCGCGATCGGGATCACCAACCAGCGCGAGACCACCGTCGTCTGGGAACGCGCGAGCGGCCGGCCGGTCCATCGCGCGATCGTCTGGCAGGACCGGCGCACGGCGGAGACCTGCGCAAGGCTCAGGAACGCGGGGGCGGAACCCCTCGTGCGCCGGCGCACCGGGCTGCTGCTGGATCCCTATTTTTCCGGCACCAAGCTCGCCTGGCTGCTGCATCACGTGCCGGGCGCGCGGGCGCGCGCGGAACGCGGCGAGCTCGCCTTCGGCACCATGGACAGCTTCCTGCTGTGGCGGCTCACCGGCGGGCAGGTGCACGCGACCGACGTGACGAACGCCTCGCGAACGCTGCTCATGGACATCCACCGCGGCGACTGGGATGACGAACTGCTGCGGTTGTTCGGGATTCCGCGTTCTCTGCTGCCCGACGTGTGCTACAGCAGCGGCCTGTTCGGCACGACCGAGCCGGGCCTCTTCGGCGCCCCGATCCCGGTGGCCGGCATCGCCGGCGACCAGCAGGCGGCGCTCATCGGCCAGGCCTGCTTCGAGCCGGGCATGGCGAAATCCACCTACGGCACGGGCTGCTTCCTGCTGCTCAACACCGGCACGACGGCGGTCCAGTCGGAGAACCGGCTGCTGACGACGCCGGCCTACCGGATCGGCGGGCAAACGAGCTACGCGATGGAGGGTTCCATCTTCGTCGCCGGCGCTGCGATCAAGTGGCTGCGCGACGGGCTCGGCCTGATCCGCGACGCGGCCGAGACCGACGCGCTCGCCCGCCGGGTCCCGGACAGCCACGGCGTGCACCTCGTGCCCGCCTTCGTCGGCCTCGGCGCGCCGCACTGGCGCCCGGACGCGCGCGGGCTCATCTCCGGGCTCACGCTCGACGCCACCGGCGCGCACCTCGCGCGTGCGGCGCTCGAGTCCGTCGCATTCCAGACCGCGGACCTCGCGCGCGCCATGGCCGCCGACGGCACGGCACGCGCCGCCGCGATCCGCGTGGACGGCGGGATGGCCGCCAACGACTGGTTCTGCCAGTTCCTCGCCGACGTGCTGGACGCGCGCGTCGAACGCCCGGCGGAGGTCGAGACCACCGCGCTCGGCGCCGCTTTCCTCGCCGGGCTCGCCACCGGGGTCTGGTCGGACCTCGGAGCGGTCGCCACCACCTGGGCGAACGGCGCGGAGTTCCGGCCCGCGATGGAACCGAAGCGACGCGAGGCCCTGCTTGCCGGCTGGCAGGCGGCGCTCGCACGCGCGCTCGCGAACTGAGGCGCGCTAGTCGCGCACCGCGCTCGTCGAGCGGTGCTTGAGCGTCAGGGAGACGAAGAAGATCGTCAGCACGCAGCAGGCGACCATGGCGATGAACACGCCGTTCCAGTCCCAGCGGTCGGCGATCCAGCCGACGCCGGTCCCCGCGATGGCCGAGCCGAACACGTAGCCGAACAGGCCCGTGAGCCCCGCCGCCGTGCCGGCCGCCTTCTTGGGCACGAGGTCCAGCGAATGCAGGCCGATCATCATGATCGGCCCGTAGATGAGGAACCCGATCGCGAACAGGGACACGTAGTCGATCCAGATCGGGCCGTGCAGGTTCATCCAGTAGGCGACGACGGCGAGAAGCGTCAGCGCCATGAAGATCATCGTCATCGGCGCGCGGCGCCCCCTGAACCAGCGGTCGGAGAGCCAGCCGCAGGCGATGGTGCCGGGGATCGCCGCGTACTCGTACAGCGCCCAGGCCGTGCTCGACTCGTGGAACGAGAAGCCCTTGGCCGTCTCCAGGTAGGTCGGGATCCAGTTCACGACGCCGTAGCGCACGAAGTAGCAGAACGCGTTCGCGACCGCGATCGCCCACAGGAACCGGTTGGGCAGCACGTACTTCAGGAAGATCTCGCGCGCCGTGAGCGTCGCCTCGTCGGCCTCGGTATAGCCCTCCGGATAGTCGTTGCGCCATTTCTCGACCGCCGGCAGGCCGCGCGACTGCGGCGTGTCTTCCAGCAGGAAGTAGATGCCGATGGCGATCGCCGCGGCGACGCCGGCGTTGAAGTAGAACTTCGCGCCCCAGTCGTTGAACAGCACGACCCCGAGCAGGGCGAGGTTCGCGACCAGCGCGCCGCCGATGTTGTGCGCGACGTTCCAGGTGGACACGGTGAGCCCGCGCTCGTGCTTGCTGAACCAGTGCACCATGGTCTTGCCGCAGGGCGGCCAGCCCATGCCCTGCACCCAGCCGTTCACCGTCATCACGACGACGATCGCGACGATCGAGGCCGAGAGCGCCTCGACGAACCCGAACGCCGCCATCAGCACCGCGGACAGCAGCAATCCGAGCGGCATGAAGGTCTTCGGGTTGCTGCGGTCCGAAACGGAGCCCATCAGGAACTTGGAGAGCCCGTAGGCGATCGAGAGCGCGGTGAGGGCGGTGCCGAGCTGCGCCTTGCTGTATTCCGGGTGCTCGACGAGCAGGTCCGGGATCGCGAGCGCCAGGTTGTTGCGGACCAGGTAGTAGCCCGCGTAGCCGACGAAGATGCCGGCGTACACGCGCCGCCGCAGGCGGCGGTACTCCGGGTCGATGCGCTCCGGCGGCAGCTCCGGCCGGAACGCCGCCGGCCGCAGGAAGCCGATCATTTCACGGGCGTCGGCGCGGGCACGGCCACGCCCTTCGCCTGCAGCACCGTGCGCAGGCGGTCCGGGTAGTCGGTGATCAGCCCGTCGATGCCGAGCGCGATGGCGGCCTCCATGTCCTCCGGGTCGTTCACCGTCCAGGGCACCACCGCAAGGCCGAGCGAATGCGCCTCGATCACCAGCGCCGGCGTCAGGTCGCGCGCGTGCGGCGACCAGGTCTTCGCGCCGAGCGCGGCCACCAGCTTCGGCACGGAGCCGCCATGGTCGTCGACGTCGAGCTCGCCGAGCCAGGACGAAGCGCCGGGCTTGCCGGCCTCGATCGTGTCCTCGCCCTCCTGCTGGTCGGTGAGTGCGACCAGCGCGATCTCCGGCGCCAGCGCGCCGAGCAGGCGCAGTGTGCGCCAGTCGAAGGACTGCACGGTCACTCGCTCGGTCATCCCGGCGTCCTGGATCGCGGCCGCCAGCGCGCGGGAGAAGGCCAGCGGCGAGACGGTCTGCTCGGGATGCGCCGGGTCGATCTTGGTCTCGATGTTGAAGCGCACGTCGCGGTTGCCGCTGCGCTCCACGAGCGCGAACACGTCGGCGAGCCGCGGGATGCGCTCGCCGTCGACGGGCTGCTGCTCCGGGAAGGCGGCGGCCAGTTCGCTGCCGGGCCGGATGCGGCCGACGTCGTACGCGCCGAGTTCCGCCCAGGTCAGGTCGACGATGGCCGGTCCCGGCGCCGCGAGGAACTCCCCCCGGGCGTCGCGCGTGTGGTCGGGGTTCAGCACCCGGTCGTGGCTGACGACGACCACGCCGTCCTTCGTGACGCCCGTGTCCAGCTCGAGGGTCGTCACCCCGACCGCGAGCGCGCGCGCGAACCCGGCGAGCGTGTTCTCGGGCGCGAGCCCGCGCGCGCCGCGGTGGCCCTGCAGGTCGAAGTCCCGGGCGCTCACGGTCGTCGACACCAGCGCGATCGCGCCCGCGAGGGCGGCGGCGTGAATCCTGTTCATGCGATGTTCGCTCCCCGGTTGCGCGCCGCCAGCGCGGCGATGATCTCGGCATCCCCCGCGACGCCCAGCACCTGCCCGCCGTCGGCGAGCAGCACCGGGTGCCCGGTCCGGCGGCGCAGGTGGATAAGGCCCTGCAGCGTGATCGAGGCGGGCGCGACGACGACCGAGCGCTCGTCCTCGGCACACTCCCCGTCGTCGTCCACGGCGCAGAGCGGATGCGCGGCGCCGTCGAGCGAGAGCGCGGCGGGCGCGCCGCCGGCATCGAGCCGCAGGCGATAGCGGCGCGCGGCATCGAGGAACAGCCCGTCGTCGGCGCGTTCCATCTGCCCGCGCGCGCGCATCACCATCTCGCCGCTCAGCACCTTGAGCGGGTTCATGCGCCGCACGAATTCGGCGACATAGTCGTCCGCCGGGCGCAGCACGATGTCCTGGGCGGTGCCGGTCTGCACGATGCGGCCGTGGCGCATGATCGAGATGCGGTCGCCGAGCCGGAGCGCCTCGTCGAGGTCGTGGCTCACGAACAGGATGGTCTTCTTCACCCGCGCCTGCAGCGCCAGCAGCTCGTCCTGCAGCTTGTCGCGGATCAGCGGGTCGAGCGCCGAGAACGGCTCGTCCATCAGCAGGATGTCGGCGTTGGTCGCGAACGCGCGCGCGAGGCCGACGCGCTGCTGCATGCCTCCCGACAGCTCGCTGACCGAGCAGTGGCCCCAGTCCGCGAGCCCGACCAGCTCGAGCTGCTCGCGCACGATCCTGCGGCGTTCGTCGGGCGCCATGCCGCGCAGCTCGAGGCCGAGCCCGACGTTGTCGGCGACGCTACGCCAGGGCAGCAGCCCGAACTGCTGGAACACCATCGCCACGCGCTCGCGGCGCACGTGCCGCAGGTCGTCCGCCCCGCAGGCGGCGACGTCGATCGTGCCCTTCGGGTCGGCGACCAGAACCCGGCCGCGCGTCACCGGGTTGAGGCGGTTCGCGGCGCGCAGCAGCGTCGACTTGCCGGAACCCGAGAGCCCCATCATCACGCAGATCTCGCCCGGCGCGATCGCGAGGCTCGCCCCGGCGACCCCGAGGATGACGCCCAGCTCCGCCGACAGTTCGTCGCGCGTCGCGCCGGCGTCGAGCCGCGCGAGCGCGGCCGCGAGCGCCCGCCCGCCCTTGCGGCCGCCCTCGCGCGGGAACAGGATGTCGACGTCGCGGAACTCGAGCGCGGCGCTCATCCCGGCGGCCCTCCCTGCCCGGGCCGGCTGATCCGGTCGAGGATGATCGCGAGCAGCACGATCGCGATCCCGGCCTCGAAGCCGATGTCCACCTGCACGCTGTTGAGCGCGCGCACCACCGGCACGCCGAGGCCGCCGGCGCCGACCAGCGCGGCGATCACCACCATGGACAGCGACAGCATGATGCACTGCGTGATCCCGGCGAGGATCGTCGGCCGCGCGCTCGGCAGCTCGATCTTCCACAGCCGCTGCATGGGCGTCGCGCCGAAGGCGTCGCCGGCTTCGAGCAGCGTCCGCGGCACCGAGGAGATGCCGAGGTGCGTCAGGCGGATCGGCGCAGGCACCGCGAAGATCACCGTCGAGATCAGGCCCGGCACGACGCCGAGGCCGAACAGCACCAGCGTCGGGATCAGGTAGACGAAGGTCGGCAACGTCTGCATCAGGTCCAGCACGGGGCGCAGCGCCGCATACAGCCGCGGCCGGTGGGCGGCGGCGATGCCGACCGGCACGCCGATCAGGGTCGAGAACAGCGCCGAGACGATCACCAGCGACAGCGTCTCCAGCGTCGCCGCCCAGTAGCCCTGGTTCATGATGAACAGGAGCGCCGCGATGATGAACAGCGCGAGCGGAATCGACCGGTGCAGGCCCCAGGCGATGACCGCGACCGCCAGGATGAACACGACCCCGGGAATCGCGGCGAGCGCGGCGTTGACGCCGTCCACCGAGCCCTGGATCACGGTGGAAACGGCGGCGAAGAAACCCTTGCCGTGCGTCTTGACGTAGCCGATCCCCCGTTCGATCGCGGGACCGAGCGGGATCTTGTGCGTCGTCACCCAGGCCTCGAAGCCGCCGGCGCCCGCGGCCGTCGTGACCTCCCCGCCGAGCGGCGCCGGCGCGCCGCCGAACGTCGTGACGCCGTCGAACCAGGCCGCGAGCGCTTCGGGACTGGTCCGCAGCCACTCCGCGGCGGCCGCCTCGGGCGGCAGCTTGCGGTCGAGGATGCCGCCCATGATCGCGTTCTCGCCCTGCAGCGTGAACGCCAGGTTCCGGAACAGGCGCCCGAGGTTCGGGCACTGCTCGAGGAATCCCCGGCGCACGTTGGTGTAGACGGTGGCGCCGCCGTAGTTCGGGCCGAAAGTCGAGTCGCCGCCCGTGAGGTAGCGCATCTCGAAACGCGCGTTCATCGGGTGCGGTTCCCAGCCGAAGAAGACGATCGGCCGCTTCGCCGCGAATGCGCGCTCAACCTGCGCCAGCATGCCCTGTTCGCTCGATTCGACGAGCTTGAAGCCGCCGAGCCCGAACTGGTTCTCCGCGATCATCGTCAGCACCAGCCGGTTGCCGTCGTTGCCCGGCTCGATGCCGTAGATCTCGTGGTCGAGCTCCCTGGCGAACCGCTGGATGTCGGCAAAGTCGGTGAGGCCGGCCTCGTGCAGGTAGTCGGGCACCGCGAGCGTGTACTTCGCGCCTTCCAGGTTCGCGCGCACCACCTCGACCGAGCCGTCGGCCTGGTAAGGCGCGAGGTCCGCGGCCTGCGCCGGCATCCAGTTGCCGACGAACACGTCGATGTCGCCGTTCTTCAGCGAGGCGAAGGTGACGGGCACGGACAGCACGGTGACCCGCGGCTCATAGCCGAGCCGGCGCAGGAGGTGGCTGGTGAGGCCGGTGGTCGCGGTCACGTCCGTCCAGCCGATGTCGGAGAGGCGCACGATGCGGCAGGACTCGGGGTCCGCGGCCCGTGCGGTGAACGCGAGGGCCGCGAGCAGCAGGGCGCCTGTGGCGGTGATACATTCTCTGCGCAACTGGCCGTCCCCCCGCAAACCCCCGATTAGTCTCGCAGAACTCGCCATGGCTGACGAATCCCTGATCACGACCAACCCCGCGACCGGCGAGAAGCTCGCCGAACTGCCCGTGGCCGGCCCGGCCGAGGTCGAAGCCGCCGTCGCCGCCGCCCGCGCCGCCCAGCCGGCCTGGGGCGCGCTGGCAGGCAGCGAGCGAGCGCGCATCCTGCGCCGCGCCGCCGCGATCCTGCGCGAGCGAAACGATGCGCTGGCCGAACTCGAGACCCGCGACACCGGCAAGCCGATCCAGGAAACCCGCGTCGTGGACGTCATCTCCGGCGCCGAGTGCCTCGAGTACTTCGCCGCGCTCGCGCAGAGCGCGGCCGGCGAGCACATCGACCTCGGCCCCTCGGCCTGGGGGTACACGCGCCGCGAGCCGATCGGCGTCACCGCCGGCATCGGCGCCTGGAACTACCCGATCCAGATCGCCTGCTGGAAGTCCGCCCCGGCCCTCGCCTTCGGCAATGCGATGATCTTCAAGCCCGCGAGCCTCACGCCGCTCACCGCCGTCGAGCTCGAGAAGGCCTACCGCGAAGCGGGCCTTCCGGACGGGCTGTTCCGGGTCGTCCAGGGCCATTCGCCGACCGGCCGCGCGCTCTCCCGCCACCCGCTGATCCGCAAGGTCTCGCTCACCGGGTCGGTCGGCACCGGCAAGGCGGTGATGAGCGACGCCGCGACCCAGGTGAAGGCCGTGACGCTCGAGCTCGGCGGCAAGTCGCCGATCATCGTGTTCGACGACGCGAAGCTCGACCAGGCCGTCTCGGGCGCGCTGCTCGGCAACTTCTATTCCGCCGGCGAGGTCTGCTCGAATGGCACGCGCGTCTTCGTGCACCGCAAGGCCAAGGCGGAGTTCCTGAAGAAGCTGGCCGCCCGTGTCGGCGCCATGAAGATCGGCGACCCGATGGATCCCGCGACCCAGGTCGGCTCCCTGATCTCGCGCGAACACATGGAGATGGTGCTCGGCTACATCGAGCGCGGCCGCGCCGAAGGCGCGCGCGTCCTGGTCGGCGGCAAGCGCCGCACCGACGGCCTGCTCGCGAAGGGCGCCTTCGTCGAGCCGACCGTGTTCGACGGCTGCCGCGACGACATGACGATCGTGCGCGAGGAGATCTTCGGCCCGGTCATGACGGTGCTCGACTTCGACGACGAAGACGAGGTCGTCGCGCGCGCCAACGCGACCGAGTTCGGCCTCTCGGCCGGCGTGTTCACGAACGACCTCAACCGCGCGCACCGCGTGATCGCGAAGCTCGAGGCCGGCACCTGCTGGATCAACCACTACAACGTGACGCCCATCGAGCTGCCGTTCGGCGGCATGAAGCTCTCCGGGCTCGGGCGCGAGAACGGCCGGGCCGCCATGGAGCACTACACGCAACTCAAGAGCGTGTACGTCGCCAAGGGCGACATCGATGCGCCCTACTGAGGCGTTCGACTACGTCATCGTCGGGGCGGGGTCGGCGGGCTGCGTGCTCGCGAACCGGCTGACGGAGGACGGCAGGCACACGGTGCTGCTGCTCGAGTACGGCGGCTCGGACCGCTCGATCTTCGTGCAGATGCCCTCGGCCCTCTCGATCCCGATGGGCATGGAGCGCTACGACTGGCGCTACCACACGGAGCCGGAGCCGGGACTCGGCGGGCGGCGCCTGCACACGCCGCGCGGCAAGGTGCTCGGCGGTTCGTCGTCCATCAACGGGCTCGTGTACGTGCGCGGCAATCCGCGGGACTTCGATCGCTGGGAGGCGGAAGGCGCGGCAGGCTGGAGCTATGCCGACGTGCTGCCGTACTTCAGGCGCGCCGAGACGCGCGCGGCGGGCGGCGATGCGTACCGCGGCGATTCGGGCCCGCTGCAGACGCGCTACGGCACGCTCGCGAATCCCCTGCACGCCGCCTGGCTGGAAGCCGGCCGGCAGGCCGGCTATCCGTACAACGAGGACCTCAACGGGCGCGCACAGGACGGCTTCGGCCGCCTCGACATGACCGTGGGGCCGGACGGGCGGCGCTCGAGCGCGGCCAACGCCTACCTGCGGCCGGCCATGCGTCGGCCGAACCTCGAAGTGCGCACTCACGCGCTCGCGACGCGCGTGCTGTTCGACGGCCGGCGCGCGACCGGCGTCGAGTACCGCCGGGGCGACGCGCTCGCCGGCGTCGCGGCCCGGCGCGAGGTGATCGTGAGCACCGGTTCGATCAACTCGCCGAAGCTCCTGAAGCTCTCCGGGGTCGGCCCGGGCGCGGAACTGCGCGAGCACGGCATCGACGTCGTGCACGAGCTGCCCGGCGTCGGCGAGAACCTGCAGGACCACCTCGAGTTCTACTTCCAGGTCGCCTGCACGCAGCCCGTCACGCTCTACTCGTCGATGGGCCTCGCATCACGCGCGCTGATCGGCGCGCGCTGGCTGCTGTTCAAGGACGGGCTCGGCGCAACCAACCACTTCGAGACCGGCGGCTTCGTCAAGAGCCGTCCCGACGTGCCGTATCCCGACATCCAGTTCCACTTCCTGCCGCTGGCCGTGACCTACGACGGCTCCTCGCTCGCGAACGAGCACGGCTTCCAGGCGCACGTCGGGCCGATGCGCTCCAGGAGCCGCGGCCGCGTGCGGCTCGCCTCGCGCGATGCGCGCGACGCGCCGAAGATCCTGTTCAACTACCTGAGCCACCCGGACGACCTCGCCGAGTTCCGCGCCGGCACGCGCATCACGAGGAAGGTGTTTGCGCAGAAAGCCTTCGACCCCTATCGCGGCCGCGAGATCCAGCCGGGACCGGACGTGCAGACCGACGACGAGATCGACGCCTTCGTGCGCGCCAAGGTCGAAAGCGCCTACCACCCGTCGTGCAGCTGCAGGATGGGCTCGCGCAGCGACCCGATGGCGGTCGTCGATCCGGACGGGCGCGTGATCGGGCTCGAGGCGCTGCGGGTGATCGACTCCTCGATCATGCCGTCGATCACGACGGGCAACCTGAACTCGCCGACGATCATGCTGGCGGAGAAGCTGGCGGACCGGGTGCGCGCGGACTAGGCCGCGCACGAGCTGCCGCGAACGCGTCCGACCCTACTCGCCGCGCGGAAACCGCTTCGCGCCCTCCAGCGTGTCCAGGTTCATGTGGTTGCGCATGAACCGTTCGGCTGCATCCTGCCGCGGCTGGTAGTCCCAGGGCGTGTAGGCGCCCTGGCGCAGTGCCTCGTACACGACCCAGCGCTGCGCCTGGCTTTCGCGCACCTCGGCGTCGAAACGGGCCAGGTCCCAGCGCGCATCGGCCATCTCGCGAAACTGCGCGAGCGTCGCGCCATGCGCCGGATCGCCCGCGAGGTCCGTCAATTCGCGCGGGTCGGTCGCCAGGTTGAACAACTGCTCCGGGTCGAGCGCGCAGCGCACGTACTTCCAGTCGCCTTCGCGGATCGCGACCAGCGGCGCATAGGAACCTTCGGCGGCGTATTCCATCAGCACGGGTGACTCGCGTGGGCCGCCCTCGATGACCGGCCGCAGGCTCTCGCCATCGGTCCAGGGCGCAATATCCGTCTTCGCGATGCCGGCAAGGTCGCACAGCGTCGGGTTCAGGTCGAGCAGCGAGACCGGCGCACGATGCGTTCCGGCCGGAACGCCCGGCCCCGTGACCAGCAGCGGCACGCGCGCCGAGCCCTCGAAGAAGTTCATCTTGAACCAGAGTCCCCGCTCTCCCAGCATGTCGCCGTGGTCGGCGCAGAATACGATCACGGTGTCGTCGAGCATCCGCGTGCGGCGCAGCGTGTCGACCAGCTCGCCGAGCTTCTCGTCGAGATAGGACACGTTCGCGAAGTAGGCGCGGCGGGCGCGACGGACATGGTCCGCCGTCACGTCCGACCCGCCGTAGTCGCAGGCGAGCATCAGCCGCTTCGAGTGCGGGTCCTGCGCCTCGAACGCGATGGGGGCGACGGCCGGCTCCAGCGCCGGGCAGCCTTCGTAGAGATCCCAGAACCGCCGGCGCGCGACGTAAGGGTCGTGCGGATGCGTGAACGAGACCATCAGGCACCACGGCCGCCGCGCCGGGTCGTCACTCGCGCGCGCGAGCTCGTACAGCTTGCGGTTCGCGCAGAAGGCGACATCGTCGTCGTACTCGAGCTGGTTCGTGGTCTCGGCGACCCCCGCGCCCGTCACCGAGCCGAGGTTGTGGTACCACCAGTCGATTCGCTCGCCCGGCTTGCGGTAGTCCGGCGTCCAGCCGAAGTCGGCGGGGTAGATGTCCGTCGTCAGGCGCTCCTCGAAACCGTGCAGCTGGTCGGGCCCGACGAAGTGCATCTTGCCGGCCAGGCAGGTGTGGTACCCGGCGCGCCTCAGGTGGTGGGCGAATGTCGGGATCGCGGCCGCGAACTCCGCCGCGTTGTCGTAGACCCGCGTGCGGCTCGGCAGTTGCCCCGACGCGAGCGCGGCGCGTGCCGGCAGGCACAGCGGTGACGGCGTATAGGCGTTCGCGAAGCGCGCCGAGCGCGCCGCCAGCGCCTGCAGGTGCGGCGCGTGCAGGAAGCCGGCCGGGCTGCCGTCCGGGAAGAACGTGCCGCTCAACTGGTCGACCATGACGATGAGGATGTCGGGCTTACGCATGGAGGCGCTGCGCCGTCGCCTCGAGCTGCGGCATCACCCGCTCGATTTCCGCGGCATTCTGCTTCCACTTGTCCGGGTCGGGCCGGGTCTGCGTGAACTTCGAGAGCGGCAGCGGGCGGGCAAGGTAGTCCTCCAGCCGCGCATCCATCGGCAGGCCCGCGAACTCGAGCAGCTTCGCGATCTCCGCGCGTGGGTCGGCGACGAACGCCTCGTAGCGCACCGTGGTCCAGCGCTCGCGCGGCAGGTCGGCCAGGTCGTCGAGGATGGTCTCGTTGGCGACCCGCCACTGGAAGGCGACGACTTCCTCGAGCGGCCGCCCCTGCAGCCGCTCGTAGCCGGGCGGCAGCAGCAGCGACCACGGCCCGGGCCACCCGGGCAGCTGTCGGTAGGTGATCCAGCCTTTCGCGCGCCAGGCCTGCATCATGCTGGAGAGGTTCGCGCGCGGATCGCGCTGCAGGAAGATGAACTGCGCGTCGGGAAACACCTCGAGCAGGAATGGCACGCGCAGCGCATTCTTCGGCGTCTTCTCCAGCAGCCGCACGCTCGCGCCCGACGCGGGCGGCTGCCCGTCGCGATCGTGGATCCGCCCGGTGAATCGCGCGCGCAGCTCGGCGACGATCGCGGTGGTCGCATCCCGGCGTGTGAGCCGGTTCGAGTTCACGACGCCGCGCCCCGGCCGGAGCGCCGCGATGCTCTCGATGAGCTGGTGGCTCTCGCCGCCGATCGTGTACACGCCCGCCGCCTGCGCCAGGGTCTCGAACAGCAGCGTCGAGCCGGCGCGCGGCGCCGAGAGGATCACGATCGGCCGCTCCAGCACGGGCGGCCGGTGCGGTTCCGGGGCCGGCGGCGGCCGGGGGACTTCCATCGTCACGGTCTCGATGCGCGGCACCTCGACCGTCGGCAGCTCGATCTGCGGCAGTTCGACGGTCGGCAGGCCGCTCAGCGTCGGTTCTTCGCCCGTCGGGGGTCCGGCCTTCTCCGGCGACGGCGCGGTCCCGGCGCCGAACTCCAGTGCCTCCGGTCGCGAGCCGCCCGCTGCGCCGAACAGCATCGAGAAGATGCGTGCCTCGATGACGGCCTGCGCGATGCTGTCCGTGCTCGCCACGCGCACCGGTGGCAACTGGCGCAGCGCCTGGTGAACGGCGACTGCGAGCTGCTGGAACCCGCCCCGCCCCGCTGGAGCGTCTCCGTGCAGGTACCACAGCGAGCGCCAGTCGTGGCAGAACGCGATGACGGTGTTGGTGAACGCGCCGACCGCGGCGGCCGATTCCGGGCGCGCGTCCATGGGAGCGAGGTCGGCCAGCAGGTCGAGCGCGAGCTGCTCCACCTCCGAGGCCGGCATCAGCGACCAGTCGTTGAACCGCTCGATCATCAGCTTCGGCCGCGCCCCGGGATCGAACTCGACCAGTCGCACGCGCGCGTTCGGCTGCTCGAAGTTCCCGGACTGGCCCTGCATCACCAGACGCCAGAACTCGGAGGTGCCCGCCGTATCGGCAACGAGATGCACGCGCGCCTCGGTGCCCGGGTTCTCCACGCGATGCTGGCGCCAGTTGTCGAAGACCCAGGCCTCGCCCGCCGCCATGTGGACGTCCAGTCCACCGCAGTGGAACCGGACTTCCGGCTGCGTGATGACGGGTATGTGCACACGCACCCGGTGGTGCCAGTGGTGGATGGCGTCGCTGTGCAGCGGCACCTTGCCGCCACCGGCAAGCCGCATCAGCCGCGAACGCGACCAGACGGTCGTGAAGGCGGCCAGCACCTGCTGCAGGTAAGGGCTTGCCACCAGGGCTGGCGTCGGCGCCATGGCGCCTGCGTAGGCGTCGGTCTGCGCGCCGCCGACCGAAATGAGCCGCGCGGCCGTGTTGCCTTCGTACTCCATCGGGTGCCGCGACCAGGCGCCCGGCGGCAGGGCCTCGACTTCGGCCCGCAGCCGCTCCGCGTCGAAGCGGAGCGGCAGGCGGAAGAATGGCTTCGGTAGCTTCAACCCGCCCGCGTCAGTCGTAGCGGGCGCCGAAGCGCCAGCTGGCCGTCAGCCCGTAGGTCCGCGGGCGCGCGTAGACGCCCGCGACCACGCCCGCGAACAGCGAGCTGTCGAAGGCGTACACGCGGTACTCCTCCTCGAACAGGTTGTTCACGAACGCAGCCAGTTCCCAGCGGCCGTCCGGTGCCGCGTAGCCGATGCGCGCGTTGGCGACGGTGTAGGAGTCCTCCCGCTCGACCGGCGCGCACAGCGTCGTGAAGCAGAAGTCGTCCGTGTAGTACACGTCGCCCTGGACGGACGCCGTGCCGGCGCCGAGCGGGAACTCGTAGCGTGCCAGCGCGTTGGCGGCGAAGGACGGGGCCTGCGGCAGGTCGTTGTCCACCACGGTCGCGAGGTCCGGCAGCGTGATGTCCTTGACCTCGCTGTCCATGAACGACGCGCCGACCTGCAGCATGAACCGGTCAGTCGGGTACGCGTTGAGCTCGATCTCGAGCCCGGTCGCCTCGGCGTCCTGGTTGATGACGGTCTGGATCGGGCCGAGCTGCGCGAAGGCCTGGTAATCCTCGTAGTCGTAGTAGAAGGCCGCCATGTTCAGCATGACCGTGCCGCCGGCGAGGCTCGACTTGATGCCGAGCTCGTACGCGTTCAGCGTCTCCGGTTCGAACACCAGGCCCTCCAGGAACGCGAGCTGGTTCGGGTCGAACGGCGTGCCGGTCGAGAACGTGAACCCGCCGCTCTTGCTGCCGCGGTTGTACGACAGGTAGGTGAGCACGTCGTCATTCACGCGGAAGTCGAGCTGCAACCGCGCGGTGAAATCGTCGAACGACTGGTCCGTGTCGGAAGTCGTGACGGTGCTGCCGAGCGGGAAGATCTCCTGCGGGCTGAAGATGATGGTGACGTCCGGCTGGCCGAGGTCCGGGATGGCGGGCGCGCTGCCGAAATACGAACCCTCGCGCGAGTCGTCCCAGTACCGCAGTCCGCCGGTCAGCTTCCAGCGCTCGGCGAGGCGGAACTCCCCCTGGAAGAACGCGGCGAAGGAGGTCGTCTCCTGCGTGAACGACACGTCCGGGTCGTAGCCGTAGAAGCGGCTGGCGAACTTGCCGATGTACTCGCCGTCCACGTTCATCCCGAACAGGCCCGCCACCAGCTGGTGGTCGCCGACATTCCACGCGTAGCGGAACTCCTGCGAAACCTGGTCGAGGTCGCTGCCCTGGAAGAAGTACACGCCGTCGTCCGGTGAGGAATCGCCGCCCTCCGTGTAGAACTTGTCCGAGGTCTGGTAGTCGGTGATCGAGGTGAAAGTGCCGCCGCCGATGTCGGTGTCGATGCGCAGTTGCGCACCGAAGATCTCGCGGTCCACGTACGAGGGTTCGGTCTCCGAAGTCTTGTACGGGTCGCCGCCGCGGCTCGGGATGATCGAGTCGTCGCGGAAGCCGGTGCCGGACTGGCCGGGCCCGGTGCCCCAGAAGTCGCAGCTCTGGGTAGGCAGGGTGAACTCGCCCTGGAACTGCGCGTTCGGGCAGGCCGGCTCGTGCGAATACAGGCCGGCCTGCGTCTCGCCGTCGGCCTCGAGGTAGCGGACGATCAGGCCGACGTCGGTTGTCTCGCCCGGCTGCCACGCGAGCCGCCCGCGCAGCGCGTAATGGTCGTTGCCGCCGCGGTCCGGCACGCCCGGCACGATCGATTCCATCCAGCCGTCGTCCTGGTTGACGATGAAGGCGAAGCGCCCCTGCAGGCTGTCGCCGAGCGGCCCCGACAGCGCGCCGTCCACGACCACCTGGTTGAAGTTGCCCACCGTCAGGTTGCCGTATCCCTCGAACTCTTCGGTCGGCGCGTTCGAGATGAACTGGATCGCGCCGCCGGTGGCATTGCGCCCGAACAGTGTGCCCTGCGGGCCGCGCAGCGTCTCGACGCGCGCGAGGTCGAACACCGGGAAGCTCGCGAGGTTGATGGAACTCGAGTAGCTGTCGTCCTGGTACACCGCGACCGGGGGCTCCTGCTGGTCGCCGTAGTCGTTCTGCGAGACGCCGCGGATGTTGAACACGACCTGCGAGCTCGAGTAGGCGTTCATGCGCAGGTTCGGCACCGCCTTGACGATGTCGGTCGCGGTGGTGATGTTCAGGTTCTGCAGCGCCCGCTCGTCGAGCGGCGTCACCGCGATGCCGACGTCCTGGATGTTCTGCTCGCGGCGCTGCGCCGTGACGACGATCTCCTCGAAGCGCGTGACCTCGCGCGGCTGCGCGGCCGCCGTCGGCGGCGACTCCGCCTGGTCCGCGAAGGCGGCCGGGGAGCCGACCGCGAGCGCTGCGCACAGGACCGCACGAACCGCGGCCCGGACATCCGACTGCCCGATGCAATGCATGGTCATCTCCTGAGTTCTGCTTCCCGCAACCAGCCGAGCACGTAACCCGAAAAGGATCGCCCGGTCTCCAGATGGTACTCCTCGGCGCTTCGCCGCCACAAAACGACCTCCGCCCGGGCAAGGACCGTGCGCGTGCAATGGCCGGCCAGGAACACGTCCGGATCGAGGTCGAGCGGACAACCGCTCGCCAGAAGGTCGCGCGCACCGGCGCCCGCAACCGACAGCGCGACCTGGCGGTGGCTGACGTCCACCAGCGAATGGGGCGTGCCGGCGAGCGCCCGGCCGATCGCGGCCGCCACGGTTTCCTCGCTGCCTTCCGGCGCGAGCAGCAGCCGCTCATCCGGGCCGAGCCACAGCGCCGCGCGCCCGGAGGCCGCTTCCGCCCGGCAGGCGGTCTCGGGGAGCGGCAGCCCGAAGGCGAGGCCCGCCCGGTCGCGCGCGTCTTTCCCGCACTGCAGGATGAAGCGGGTCGCGGGGGGCAGCAGCCGGATCGTGTCCGCACCGTCAGGCATGCAGCCGCCCGCCTTCCGGGTCGTAGAACACCGGTTTGGTCACCTCGACCTCGATCTCGCCCCCCGGCATCGGCACGTACAGCGGCTGGCCGACGCGCGCGCGGCCGCCGGAAACCATGGCGAGCGCAATCGAATGCCCGAGCGCCGCGCTCGCGTACGAGGACGTCACGTGGCCGACCGGGCGCGCGGGAGGCTTCAGTCCCGGCAGGTGCATGAGCTGCGCGCCTTCCTCGAGCACGCGCTGCGGGTCGCGCGTGCGCAGTCCCACGAGCTGCTTGCGGTCCGGGGACGCCATCGCCGCGCGCGCGATCGAGCGCTTGCCGACGAAGTCCGGCTTCTTCCGGCCGACGGCCCAGGCGAGGCCGGCGTCGTCGGGCGTCGCGGTCCCGTCCGTGTCCTGGCCGACGATGATGTAACCCTTCTCCGCGCGCAGCACGTGCATGGTCTCCGTGCCATAGGGCGTGAGGGCCTGCCCGCCCGCTTCGCAGGCCGCCTCCCAAACCGCCCGGCCGTGCGCGGCCGGCACGTTGATCTCGAAGCCGAGCTCGCCGGTGAAGCTCACGCGGAACACCATCGCCGGTATCCCGGCGATGCGCGCCTGGGCGACGGCCATGTGCGGCAGCGCCGACGCACCGAAATCGGCGGAGGGCGCGAGCGCCTGCAGCACGCGCCGCGCCCCGGGACCCTGCAGCGCGATCACCGCCCACTGCTCGGTCGTCGAGGTGAGCCAGACCGCGAGTTCCGGCCACTCGGTCTGCCGGTAGTCCTCCATCATCGCCAGCACGCGCGCGGCGCCGCCGGTCGTCGTGGTGACGTGGAAGCGGTCGGGCGCGAGCCGCGCGATCACGCCGTCGTCGTGGATGAAGCCGTCCTCGCGCAGCAGGATGCCGTACCGGCAGCGGTTCGCCGCGAGGCCCGTGAAGTCGTTGACGTACAGGCGGTTCAGGAACTCCGCGGCATCCGGGCCGACCACCGCGATCTTGCCGAGCGTCGAGGCGTCGAACAGGCCGCAGGCGCGCCGCACCGCGAGGCACTCGCGCGCCACCGCGGCGTGCATGTCTTCCCCTTCCTGCGGGAAGTAACGCGCGCGCTTCCATTGCCCGACGTCCTCGAATACCGCGCCCAGGGCGACGGCCGAGTCGTGCATCGGCGTCGTGCGCACCGGGTCGAACAGCTCGCCGCGCGCGGCGCCCGCGAGTACGCCGAAGGTCACCGGCGTGTACGGCATGCGGAACGTCGTATGGCCGACGTCCGGCACGGTCCGCCCCAGGCGCGCGGCGACGAGCCCGAGCGCGTTGAGGTTGGAGGTCTTGCCCTGGTCGGTCGCCATGCCGACCGTCGTGTAGCGCTTCACGTGCTCGATCGAGCGGAAGCCTTCCTGAGCGGCGAGCGCGAGGTCGCGGGTGGTCACGTCGTTCTGGAAGTCCACGAAGGCCTTGGCGCCGCCCGCCGCCGGCTCGCGCGGCGCGATGCCCGGCGCCTCGCGCAGGGCGGCCTCGCCCGCCACTTCGTAGCGATGCGCGATGCCGGTGAACCCGCAGGCCTTCGCGGCGGCGAAGCCGGCCGAGGCGCCGTCCGCGAGCGCGGCGGCGAGCCCGTAGAGGCCGCGGCAGGCGCCCGCCGAGCGCTCGCGCTCGGCCGATTGCGACGGGACGAACGCGCGCGTGGAGTCGCTGAAGGTCAGGCGCCCGCGCGACTGCGAGAAGAGGTGCACGGAAGGCACCCAGCCGCCGGACATCAGCACCAGGTCGCAGCCGACGGTCCGCCCGCCGACGGTCAGTCCCGTGACGCGCGCACCGCCCTGCGTCCCGTTCACGCTCGCGCCCGCGAGCACCGGGATGCCCGCGCGCCGCGCCGCCTCGGCCCAGGCGCCGGAAGCCGCGGGGCGCAGGTCCGCGATCACCGCGATCTCGACGCCCGCGGCGTGCAGGTCGAGCGCCGCGAGGCAGGCCGCGTCGGTCGTCGTCACGAGCGCGGCCCGCTTGCCGGCGCGCACGCCATAGCGATTGAGGTAGGTCCTGGCCGCGCCGGCGAGCATCACGCCCGGCCGGTCGTTGCCGGGGAACACGAGCGGCTGCTCGATCGCACCGGCGGCGAGCACGACTTCGCGCGCCCGCACCTGCCACAGCCGCTCGCGCGCGCTGCCGGCGGGCGGGTCCGCCAGGTGGTCGGTGAGCCGTTCGACGAGCCCGATGCTGTTGTGCGGGAAATAGCCGAAGGCGGTCGTGCGGCAGAGCAGCCGCACGCGCGGGTGGCCGGCAAGCGAAGCGCGGGTGCGCGCGAGCCAGTCGCCGGCGACGAAGCCGTCCACGTGCGCGGGCCCGCCGTCCAGCAGCGCGCCGCCCGCCTCTGCCTGCTCGTCGCAGAGGATGACCCGCGCGCCGGCGTCCGCGGCCGCGCGCGCCGCGGCAAGCCCGGCCGCCCCCGCGCCCACGACCAGCACGTCGCAGTGCGCGTAACGCTGCGCGTAGCGGTCAGGGTCGGGCAGCGCGGGCGCGCGCCCGAGGCCCGCCGCGCGGCGGATCAGCGGCTCGTAGAGCTTCACCCAGGCCGAGCGCGGCCACATGAATGTCTTGTAGTAGAAGCCCGCCGGGAACAGCGGGGAGAGCAGGTCGTTGGCCCGGCCGAGGTCGAAGCCGAGGCTCGGCCAGCGATTCTGCGAGAAGGCCTCGAGGCCGTCGTACAGTTCGACCTGCGTCGCGCGAAGGTTCGGCGTCTCGCGCGCCGCGTCGCGCCGGACGGTCACGAGCGCGTTCGACTCCTCCGCGCCCGCCGTGAGGATGCCGCGCGGCCGGTGGTACTTGAAGGAGCGGCCGACCAGGTGCACGCCGTTCGCGAGCAGCGCCGAGGCGAGCGTGTCTCCCGCGAGGCCTTCGTACGACGTGCCGTCGAACCGGAAGCGCAGCGTCTGTGCGCGGTCGACGCGTCCGCCGCTCGCGGTGCGGAACGTGCTCACGGCGGCGCCTCGCCGATGCGGTAGGTCGCGGCGATGCGGTCGGTGGTCGTATCGCGGACCGCATTGAAGAAGCGCCCGCAGCCGCGCAGGTGGCGCCAGCGCTCCGCATGCGGCCCGCGCGGGTTCTTGCGCACGTAGAGGTAGCGGGCCCACTCCTCGTCCGTCAGTTCCGCGGGCCGCGGCGGCCGGACGAGGTGCGCCTGGCCGCCGTAGGAGAACTCGATCTCCGGGCGCTCGCCGCAGTACGGGCAGGGGATGAGCAACATCAGTGCGAAACCCCCGCGGCGGCGGCCTCGTCGATCATCGCCCCGTCGCGGAAGCGCTCGAGCGAGAACGGCGCCGCGATCGGGTGCGGCTCCCCCCGGGCGACGGTCCACGCGAACACGTGCGCGGATCCGGGCGTCGCCTTGAAGCCGCCGGTGCCCCAGCCGCAGTTCAGGTAGAGACCGGGCACCGGCGTCAGGCCGATGATCGGCGAGCGGTCGACCGTGACGTCGACGATGCCGCCCCAGTTGCGCAGCATCCTGAGGCGGCGGAAGCAGGGGAACAGTTCGCAGATCGCCTCGAGCGTGTGCAGGTCGACGTGCAGCGCGCCGCGCTGCGTGTACGAGGTGTAGGCGTCCGTGCCCGCGCCGATGACCAGTTCGCCCTTGTCCGACTGGCTGATGTAGGCGTGGATGCTGTTCGACATCACGACGCAGGGGAACACCGGCTTGACCGGCTCCGAGACCAGCGCCTGCAGCGGGAAACTCTCGAGCGGCAGCTCGACGCCCGCCATGCCCATCACGACGCTCGAGTTGCCGGCCGCGACCACGCCGACCTTCGGCGTGCGGATGTGGCCCCGCGTCGTCTCGAGCCCCTCGACCGCGCCGCCGGCGCCGCGCCGGATGCCGGTGACCTCGCAGTTCTCCAGGATGTCGACGCCGAGCGCGTCGGCCGCCCGCGCGTAACCCCAGGCCACGGCGTCGTGCCGCGCCGTGCCGCCGCGCCGCTGCAGCGTCGCGCCGACGACCGGGTACCGGATGCCGCCGTCGATCTCGAGCGGCGGGCAGAACGCCTTCGCCTGTGCAGGCTCCAGCCATTCGTTGTCCACGCCGTTGGCCCGGTTCGCGTGCACGATGCGCTTCAGCACCTGCGCGTCGTGCACGGTGTGCGCCAGCGTCAGCACGCCGCGCGGCGAGTACATGACGTTGTAGTTGAGGACCTGCGACAGGCTCTCCCACAGCTTCAGGGCGTGCTCGTAGATCGCGATGCTTTCGTCGAACAGGTAGTTCGAGCGGATGATCGTCGTGTTGCGGCCCGTGTTGCCGCCGCCGATCCAGCCCTTCTCCACCACCGCGACGTTGGTGAGCCCGTGCTCGGCCGCGAGGTAGTAGGCGGTGCCGAGGCCGTGCCCGCCGCCGCCGACGATAACCGCGTCGTACGCCGGCTTCGGCTCGGGCTTGCGCCACTGCTCGCGCCAGTCGCGATGCCGCGAGAGGCTCCGCCACAGCAGGGAAAGTCCCGACCAGGATTGGCGCTTCAGGCGCGGAGTTCCTTGTTCTCGGGGTCGTGGGGCGAGTCGACGAGCACGGTCGCTTCCTTGCGCTCGCCGAGGATCTCGATCGCGACCCGGGTGCCCACCTCGGCGAACTCGGGCTTCACGTAGCCGATCGCGAGGCTCTTGCCCAGCACGTGGCCGTAACAGCCGGAAGTCGCGCGGCCGATCATGCGTCCCTGGCCGTCGAACAGCGGTTCGTTGCCGAGCGGGTCGGTGTCCGTCACGCCGTGCACCTCGAGCGTGACGAAGCGGTTGGGCACGCCCGCCGCGAGCTGCGCCTCGAGCGCCGCCTTGCCTGTGAAGTCGCCCTTGCCCATGCGCACGAAGCGGTCGAGGCTCGCCTCGAAGGGCGTGTTCTCGCGCGTCAGGTCGCTGCCCCACATGCGGTAGGACTTCTCCATGCGCAGCGATTCCATCGCGCGCATGCCGGCCATGCCGATCCCGAACTCCGCGCCCGCGCCGAAGATCGCCTCGAACAGGTGGTTCGCGTACTCGATGGGGAAGTGCAGTTCCCAGCCGAGGCTGCCGACGAAGTTGACCCGCAGCAGGTACACGTCGGTCGCGAACCCGACCTCGGCGACCTGGCCCGTGAGCCAGGGGAAGGCATCGCTGGCCAGGGGAGTGTCCGTGAGCTTCGCCAGCACCTCGCGCGAGCGCGGGCCCGCGAGCACGAAGCAGCCGCGCGCGGTCGTGATGTTGGCGAGACGGACCGAACCGTCGGCCGGCAGGCGCTTGTGGAGCAGGTCCGTGTCGTAGCGCTCGGCGGCGCCCGCGCTCACGACGTAGAAGCGCTCGTCGCCGAGCTTCGTGATCGTGAACTCCGAGCGGATGCCGCCCCGCTTCGTCAGCGCGTGCGCGAGCGCCATGCGCCCGACCTTCGCGGGCACCTTGTTCGCGACCAGCGAATCGAGCCAGGCTTCGGCGCCCGGCCCTTCGACGAGGTGCTTGGTGAACGGCGTGAGGTCGATGACGCCGACCCGCTCGCGCAGCTGCCGGCACTCGTTGCCGACGTGCCGGAACCAGTTCGTGCGGCGGAAGCTCCAGTCGTCCTTCGCCGCAACGCCCTCCGGCGCGAACCAGTTGGCGCGTTCCCAGCCGTAGCGCTGGCCGAACACCGCGCCCATGCGCTTCAGCTTCTCGTAGACCGGGCTGGTCTTCGCGGGCCGCGCGTCCGGGCGTTCCTCGTCCGGGTAATGGATCGTGAAGACGTTGCGGTAGGTCTCCTCGTTCTTCTGCACCAGGTAGCGCTTGCCCGCGTACGGCCCGAAACGGCGCGGGTCGACGGCGAGCAGGTCGATGCCCGGCTCGCCCTCGACGATCCACTCCGCGAGCTGCCAGCCGGCGCCGCCCGCCGCCGTGATGCCGAAGCTGTGGCCCTCGTTCAGCCACACGTTCGGGACGTGCCAGGCCGGCCCGATCAGCGCGCTGCCGTCCGGGGTGTAGGAGATCGGGCCGTTGACCACGTCCTTGATGCCGCAGTTCGCGAGCGCCGGCACGCGCCGCTGCGCGCCCTCGATGTGCGGGATCAGGCGCTCGAGGTCGCCGTCGAACAGGTTCTTGCCGAACCAGGCCGGCACACCGTCGGCGAAGCGCGCAGGCGCCCCGGCCTCGTACGGACCGAGGATCCAGCCCATCCGTTCCTCGCGGATGTAGTAGGACTGGTCGGGTTCGCGCATCACCGCGAGCTCGCGGCCGCCGCCCTGGCGGTAGGCCTTCAGTTCCGCCGATTCCTCGTAGACGATGTACTGGTGCTCGACCGGGATCACGGGCACGTGGATGCCGAACAGGCGCCCGGTCTGCCGCGCGTAGTTGCCGGTGGCGCAGACGACGTGCTCGCAGGTGATCTCGCCCTTGGTGGTCGTGAGCTTCCACTCGCCTGAGCGCGTGCGCACCGCGGCGGTGACTTCGGCCTGTTCGTGGATCTCCGCGCCTTTCGCCCGCGCACCCTTGCGCAGCGCCATGGTCAGGTCCGCGGGCGCGATGTGGCCGTCCTGCGGGTGGTACAGCGCGCCGACGATCGCGGCCGTGTCGCCGCTGCCGCCGAGCTCGAGCAGCGGCCAGAGTTTCTTCACTTCCGCCGGGCCGATGATCTCGAAGGGCACGCCGATGGTGTTCGCCGTGCCGCAGTACTTGCGGTACTCGTCCATGCGGTCGCGCGAGGTGGCGAGGCGGAGGTTTCCCGTGGCGTGGAAACTCACGTCCTGGCCGGTTTCGGCCTGCAGCCGCTTGTACAGGTCCACCGAGTACTTGTGGATCTGGCCGACCGTGTAGCTCATGTTGAAGAGCGGCAGGAGCCCCGCGGCATGCCAGGTCGAGCCGGCCGTCAGCTCGGAGCGCTCGACGAGCACGACGTCCGACCAGCCCTTGTGCGCCAGGTGGTAGAGGGTGCTGACCCCGACCGCGCCGCCGCCGATCACCACCACCCGAGCGTGTGACTTCATCCGATGCTCCCCTCGTGCGCGCGATTCTAGCCGTTGGCCAGAGACGGGCTGCCCCAAATGCGACATACTCGGTCGCGCATGGGCAAGACGCGCTATGCGTTCCTCACGCTCCCCAACTACTCGCTGATCGCGGTCGTCAATGCGCTGGAGGTCCTGCGCATGGCCAACCGCGTGGCCGGCCTCGACGCCTACGAGTGGCCGGTCGCGAGCCTGGACGGCCGGCCGGTGCCGGCGAGCTGCGGATACGAGCTCGCGCCGACGATCGCGCTCGACAAGGTCGGCAAGGCCGACATCCTGTTCGTCTGCGGCGGCGTCCATGTCCGCGAGGCGGTTTCCGCGCCGCTCCTGACGGCGCTGCGGCGCCTGGCGGAACGCCGCGTCGGCCTCGGGGCACTGTGCACGGGCGGGTATGCCCTGGCCCGCGCCGGGCTCCTGGACCACTACCGGGCCACCATCCACTGGGAGAACCTGCCCGTCCTGCGCGAGCAGTTCCCGCGCGTGCAGTTCAACAACCAGGTCTTCAGCATCGACCGCGACCGTTACACGGCCTCGGGCGGCACCGCACCCCTGGACCTGATGCTTAACCTCATCCAGATGAAGCACGGGCCCCGGATTGCACAGCAGGTTTCCGAGCAGTTCCTGCTCGAGCGGGTGCGCAGCGACCGCGACCGGCAGTACGTGCCGCTGCGCGCGCAGGTCGGCAGCGGCCACGGCACCCTGATCCGGGTCGCCCAGCTCATGGAGGAAAACATCGAGAAGCCCCTGTCGCTCGAGCGGATCGCGCAGGCAACCGACCTTTCGCGGCGCCAGATCGAGCGCCTGTTCCGGCGCCACCTCGGTTGCGTGCCGAAGCGTTACTACCTCGAAGTGCGCCTGCGGCGGGCCCGGGAGCTGCTGCTGCAGACGTCCATGCCCGTCATGGACGTCACCACCTCCTGCGGCTTCAAGTCCCCGCCCCACTTCTCCCGGTGCTACCGGGCCCAGTTCGGGCACCCCCCGAGCGCCGAACGGCGCGTGCGCCGTTGAAGGGGTCAGACCCCTTGAAGATCAAGGGGTCTGACCCCTCCGTCGCAAACGAGCAAGTTCCTGTCGTAAAAGGGTCTACCGTATAATGGCTCTTTGTTTAACATCCGTTCAATAAGCCCACGGGGGGCCATGTATGGCCGAGGCCGCTGACGGCGAATTCGACCTGCGTTCGCTCGACGACGCCGAGCTCATCGAGCAGGTCCACGACGACATGTACAACGGCCTGAAGGCCGAGGTCGAGGAAGCCACGCGCATCTTCCTCGAGCGCAAGTGGGCCCCCGACAAGGTGCTGAACGACGCCCTGGTCGAGGGCATGCGCATCGTCGGCATCGACTTCCGCGACGGCATCCTGTTCGTGCCCGAGGTGCTGCTCGCCGCCAACGCCATGAAAGGCGGCATGGAGATCCTGCGCCCGCTGCTCGCCGAGACCGGCGCCGAGCCGATCGGCAAGATCGTGATCGGCACGGTCAAGGGCGACATCCACGACATCGGCAAGAACCTGGTCGGGATGATGATGGAGGGCGCCGGCTTCGAGGTCATCGACCTCGGCATCAACAACCCGGTCGAGAAGTACCTCGATGCGCTCGAGAAGCACAAGCCGGATTTCCTCGGCATGTCGGCGCTGCTGACAACGACCATGCCCTACATGAAGGTCGTCATCGACACGCTCAAGGAAAAGCAGCTGCGCGACAAGTACATCGTGCTGGTCGGCGGCGCGCCCCTCAACGAGGAATTCGGCAAGGCCATCGGCGCCGACGCCTACTGCCGCGACGCGGCCATCGCGGTCGAGACCGCGAAGCGCCTGCTCGCGGAGCGGCGCGCCGCCCGCGTCCACTGACGCGCCGGTGGACGTCCCGGCCCGCAAGCTCGTGATCGCCTGCGGCGCGCTCGCCCGGGAAATCGCGGCGCTGCGCGCGGCGAACGGCTGGTCCACGCTCGACGTCGCCTGCCTGCCGCCGGAGCTGCACAACCGCCCGGAGCGGATCGCGGGCGCGGTGCGCGCGAAGATCCGGGAGCTGCGCGCCGGCTATGACGCCGTGTTCGTCGCCTACGGCGACTGCGGCACGGGCGGCGCCCTCGACGCGGTGCTGGCCGAGGAGGGCGTGGAGCGCATCCCCGGCGTGCACTGCTACGAGTTCTTCGCGGGACCCGCCGCGTTCGCGGCGCTCGCCGATGCGGAGCCGGGGACCTTCTACCTGACCGACTTCCTGCTGCGGCATTTCGACCGCCTGGTCATCGAGGGCCTCGGGATCGACCGCCACCCGGAGCTGCAGGCGCAGTACTTCGGCAAATACCGGCGGCTGGTCTACCTCGCCCAGGCGCCGGCGCCCGATGCGGAAGCCGCTGCGCGCCGGGTCGCCGACCGGCTCGGGCTCGAGCTGGCGGTGCGGCAGACCGGCTACGGCGCTCTCGCCACGAGCCTGAAATCCTTCGCCGAACGGCCGGTGACGCGCGCATGGCCAGCCTGACCGTCATCTCCTGGCGCGACATCCCCGCGCAGGTGGTCGTCCGGCGCGGCCGCGAGACCGCGAAGGCGAAGCTCGCGGACCGCTTCCAGGAAGCCATCGACCGCGCCGCCATGCGCGCCGGCAAGGGCAGCTCGGACCTCTACCTCGCCGAGTGGAAGCGCTCGGACCCGACCCCCTGCGGCGACGACATCGAGCAGGCTGCGGCGGCCGAGGCGCGCCGCATCGAGGAACGTTACAGCGACGAGGACCTCGAGCGCCTGGTGCGCGCGAAGGGACTCGCCGGGGAACCTGCATGACCGAAACCGTCGTCTCTTCCGCGACCCGCGAGGTCGTGATCGGCTTCGACCGCCCGTTCGTCATCATCGGCGAGCGCATCAACCCGACCGGCCGCAAGCTGCTGGCCGCGGAGATGGCGGCCGGAGACTTCAGCCGCGTCGAGGCGGACGCGCGCGCGCAGGTCGAGGCGGGTGCGCACATGCTCGACGTCAACGCCGGCATCCCGCTCGCGGACGAACCTGCGATCCTCGCCAGGGCCGTGCAGCTCGTGCAGTCGATCACCGACGTGCCGCTGTCGATCGACTCGTCGATCGTGGCGGCGCTCGAGGCGGGCCTCGCGGTCTACCAGGGCAAGGCGCTGGTCAACTCCGTCACCGGCGAGGAGGAGCGGCTCGAGGCGGTGCTGCCGCTGATCCGCAAGTACGGCGCCGCCGTGGTCGCGATCAGCAACGACGAGACCGGCATCTCCGAGGACCCGGACGTGCGCTTCGCGGTGGCGAAGAAGATCGTCGAGCGCGCGGCCGACCACGGCATCCCGGCGCGCGACGTGGTCGTCGATCCGCTGGTGATGCCGGTCGGCGCGATCAACACGGCGGGCGCGCAGGTGATGCGCCTGGTGCACCGGCTGCAGCGCGAGCTGAAGGTGAACACGACCTGCGGCGCGTCCAACGTCAGCTTCGGCCTGCCTAACCGCGGCGGTATCAACAGCGCCTTCCTGACCATGGCGATCGCCTCCGGGCTCACGTCCGCGATCACCAACCCGCTGCATCCAGAGACCATCCAGGCCTGCCTCGGCGCCGACGTGATGATGGGCCACGACCCGCACTGCGAGCGCTGGATTTCCCGTTTCCGCGAGGCGCCGCCGCCGGGCGCCGAGGGCGAGGCTGCACGCGGCCGGCGTGAACGGGGCCGCCGCCCGCGCGCCTGACGGGCGCCCCATGACCGACCGCGACCCGCTCGTCGTGTTCACGCCCTCCGGCAAGCGCGGGCGCTTCCCGGTCGGCACGCCCCTGCTCTCGGCCGCGCGCACGCTCGGCGTCGACGTCGACTCCGTGTGCGGCGGGCGCGGGATCTGCGGCCGCTGCCAGGTGCTGATCGCCGAGGGCGAGTTCGCCAAGCACGGCGTGCGCTCGGGCGCGGCGAGCGTCTCCGCGGTCAGCGAGACGGAGCTGCGCTACGCGAAGCGCCGCGGCCTGCCCGCCGGGCATCGCCTCTCCTGCTCGACGAAGGTCGAACGCGACGTCGTCGTCGACGTGCCGCCCGGCAGCCAGGTGCACCGGCAGGTGGTGCGCAAGGACGCCGACGCGCGGGTGATCGAACTGAACCCGGTCGTGCGCCTGCACTACGTCGAGGTGCGCGAGCCGGACATGCACGACCCGTCCGGCGACCTGCGGCGCCTGTACGAGGCGCTCGAGCGCGAGTGGCAGCTCACGGGCCTCGCCTCGGACTTCGGCATCCTGGGCGAGTTGCAGTCGGCCCTGCGCAAGGGCGAGTGGAAGGTGACGGTCGCGGTGCACGACGCCGCGCAGGTGATCGCGCTGTGGCCCGGCTTCCACGACAAGGCCTACGGCATGGCGGTGGACGTCGGCTCGACCACCGTCGCCGCGCACCTGTGCGACCTCGAGACCGGCGAGCTGGTCGCAGCCGCCGGCACGATGAACCCGCAGATCCGCTTCGGCGAGGACCTGATGAGCCGGGTCTCCTACGCGATGATGAACCCGGGCGGGGCGGCGCAGATGACGGCCGCGATCCGCGAGGCGCTCGGCCGGCTGGCCGGCGAACTCGCGCGCGAGGCAGGCGTCGCGGTCACCGACATCCTCGAGATGACGCTGGTCGGCAACCCGATCATGCATCACCTCGTGCTCGGCATCGACCCGGTCGAGCTCGGCGGCGCGCCGTTCGCGCTGGCGGTCGACGGCGCGCTGACCGTGCCCGCCTCCGCGCTCGGCATCGCCGTGCACCCGAATGCGCGCGTCTACGTGCTGCCCTGCATCGCCGGCCACGTCGGCGCCGACGCGGCGGGCGTGATCCTCGCCGAGCGTCCCGACCGGCGCGACGAGGTCACGCTGCTGGTCGACGTCGGCACCAACGCCGAGATCGTGCTCGGCAACCGCGAGCGGCTGCTCGCCTGCTCGAGCCCGACCGGCCCCGCCTTCGAGGGCGCGCAGATCAGCTGCGGCCAGCGCGCGGCGCCCGGTGCGATCGAGCGCGTGCGCATCGACCCCGAGACCCTCGAGCCGCGCGTGAAGGTGATCGGCAGCGACCTCTGGTCCGACGACCCGGGTTTCGCCGCGGCGACAGCCCGGACCGGCGTCACCGGCGTGTGCGGCTCCGGCATCATCGAGGTGATCGCCGAGATGTACCTCGCCGGCATCCTCCTGCCTGACGGCGTCGTGGACGGCTCGCAGGCGGCGCGCAGCGACCGCATCGTCGCCGACGGGCGCACGTTTTCCTACGTGCTGCACCGCGGCGACGTGCCGATGAAGATCACGCAGAACGACGTGCGGGCCATCCAGCTCGCGAAGGCGGCCCTGTACGCCGGCGTCGCGCTGCTGATGGACCACCTGGGCGTGGAAAAGGTGGACCGGATCGGCCTGGCGGGTGCGTTCGGCAGCCACATCGACGTGAAACACGCGATGGTGCTCGGGATGATCCCGGATTGCGACCTCGGCCGGGTCGCCTCGGTGGGCAATGCCGCCGGCGCCGGGGCGCGCATCGCCCTGCTCGACGCGACCGCCCGCACCGCCATCGAGGATCTCGTGCGCAGGGTGGAGAAGATCGAAACCGCCATCGAGCCGCGCTTCCAGGCGCACTTCGTCGAGGCGATGGCCATCCCGCACAAGACCGCGGCCTATACTCTGCTGCGCAAGGCCGTGACGCTGCCCGCCCCCCGCGAATCCGCGGGCCCGCGCGCGGCGCGCGGACGGCGGGGGGCAGCGAACCGTGGGAAACCTTGATTACGGCGTACTGATCGCTTACCTCTCGCTGCTCGTCGCGATCGGCTTCTGGGCCCAGCGGCGCCAGAAGGACGTCGAGGACTACTACGTCGCGGGCCGCCGGCTCGGCGCCTTCACCATCGCCTGCCTGTGGATCGCCGCCTGGATCGGCGGCGCCGCGGTGGTCGGCACCACCACGCGGGTCTACGAGTACGGGGTCACCGGCGTCTGGTATGTCATCGCGCAGGCGACGGGCTGCGTGCTGTTCGGCCTGTTCGTCGCGGCGCGCATCAAGCGGATCGGCGATGCGCACCGCCACCTGACCTATCCCGACTTCATCGAGCAGCATTACGACAGCCGCACCCGCATGGTGGCGACCGCGACGACGGTGCTCGCCTTCACCGCCTACTCGGCCGGACAGCTGGCGGCCGCGGCGAGCATCCTGCAGGTGATGCTCGGCTGGGACTACGAGTTCGCGCTGCTGGTCGCGGGCCTGGTCGTGATCGTCTACACCGCGATCGGCGGCTACCTCGCCGTGACCTACACCGACTGGCTGCAGGTGGCGCTGCTGCTGTTCGGAGTCGTCGTGGTCGGCATCCCGGTCGCGATCGGCGCCGCGGGCCACTGGGGCGACCTGCGCGCGGCGCTGCCCGATTCCTACTACGACCTCGGCGCCCAGGGCTGGGGCCGCATCGCGGCCCTGGTCGTCTCGATGGTGCTCGCCTTCTTCGTGGGCATGGACAGCTTCTCGCGCTGCTTCGCGGCGCGCGATGCGCGCGCGGCCAGGAACGGCGCGCTGCTCGCCGCCGTGCTGATCATCCCGCTCGCCGTCGCCGCGGTCTGGCTCGGCCTCGCGGCCGCGGTGCTCTACCCCGACCACGCGGACGCCGGGACCAGCGTGGTCGCGACCTTCGTGCTCGACGCATTCCCGGCGGGGCTGAAAGGGCTGATGCTGGTCGCGGTGCTGTCGGCGATCATGTCCACCGCCGACATCTGCATCCTGACGGCTTCCGCCAACTACACGCGCGACATCCACCAGCGCTACCTGCGCCCGGACCTGTCGCCGCGGGCGATGCTGCGTCTCGGCATCCTCGCCTCGGCGGTCTTCGGCGGCCTGTCGATGCTGCTGGCGTGGAAGATGCGCGACATCATCGACATCCTGCAGCTCGGGTTCACGATCAACGCCGCGGGCCTGTTCCTGCCGACCGTCCTCGCGCTGTACGCGAAGCGCGTGCCGGCGGCTGCCGCGTTCTGGAGCATCGGCGCCTCGCTCGTCACCGTGATCGGCTGGCGCATCGCCGCGGATGCCGGCGCCGGCGGTGCCTTCGCCGTCGACCCGCTGTGGCCCGGCCTCGCGGTCTCGGCGATCCTGCTGACCCTGCTGTCGACGCGCCGCGCGTGAAGGTCGTCTTCGCCGAGATGCCCGAGGCCGAAGGGCGCGACCTCGCGATCGAGCGACGGGAGCTGCCCCCGGACGCGCGCATCGTGACCTACACGCACCGCGGCGACCCCGCCGCGCTCGCCGCCGCCTGCCGCGATGCGGACGCGATCCTGACCGACTACGTCCCCTTCGACCGCGCGATGCTGGCCCGGCTCGAGCGCTGCCGCATCCTGTCCGTCGCCGCCACCGGCTGGGACTGCGTGGATGCCGCGGCCGCCGCGGAACGCGGCATCGCGGTCGCGGCGGTCGCCGAGTACTGCACGGAGGAGGTCGCCGACCACGCCCTCGCGCTGCTGCTCGCGCTCGAGCGCCGGCTCCGCGATTACGACCGCCAGGTGCAGGTCGGCCACAGCTGGCGCTGGAACGACGTGCAGGGCATCGAACGGCTGGCCGGGCGCACGCTCGGCCTGGTCGGCTTCGGCCGCATCGGCCAGGCGGTCTGCCGCCGCGCGCTCGGCTTCGGCCTCGCCGTCCTCGCCTGCGACCTGCGCGTGGACGAGGCGACGATTCGCCGTCATGGCGCCAGACCCGCGGCGTTTGACGACCTGCTCGCCCGCGCCGACATCCTGAGCCTGCACACCAACCTGGACACCGGCAGCCGCGGCCTGATCGATCGGGCGGCGTTCGCGAAGATGCGCCGCCGGCCGGCGCTCATCAACGTGGCCCGCGGCGGTCTCGTGGTCGAGACCGACCTGGTCGCCGCGCTGGACGCCGGGCAGGTGCGGGGTGCCGCCCTCGACGTGCTGGCTGAGGATTCGCCCGACCTCGGGCATCATCCGCTCGTCGGCCGCCGCGACGTGCTCCTGACGCCGCACGTGGCTTTTTATTCGGAGTCGGCCTTGCAGGACCTCCGGCGCATCTCGGCATCGAACATCCGCGCATTCCTGGAAGGGCGGCCGGGCGACGTGTTCCGCCTGGTCACGCCGGCGGCGGCAGGGCCATGAGCGCGCCCGCGAGCTTCGACGGCGCGCCCGAGCGTGGCGTCATCAACTTCAGCGTCGGCCAGCCGTCCGCCGACCTCCTGCCGCTCAAGCTGCTGGCCGGCGGCTGCGAACGCTTCTTCGCGGACGCAGCGCCCTTCGACCTGAACTACGGCCAGCGCCAGGGCGACGCCCGCTTCCGCGCCGCGCTCGCCGCCTTCCTCGCGGGCGCCTCGGGCGACTCCGTCGATCCCGACTCGCTGATGCTGACCGGCGGCATTTCGCAGGCCCTCGACTTCGCCTGCGGCCGGCTCGCGAAGGCGGGCGACGTCATCTTCGTCGAGGAACCGACCTACCCGTACGCCTTCCCGATCTTCCGCGACCACGGCCTTGAGATCGTCGGCGTCCCGGTGGATGCCGGCGGCATGGACGTGGACGCGCTCGAACGGCTGCTGCCGCAGCGCCGCCCGACGCTCGTCTACACGATCCCGGCCTTCCACAACCCGACCGGCCGCGTGCTCGGGCGCGCGCGCCGCGAGAAGCTCGTCGCCCTTTCCCGCGAGCATGGTTTCACGATCCTGGCCGACGAGGTGTACCAGCTCCTGTACCACGGCGCGCCGCCGCCGCCGTCGTTCGGCACGCTGGCCGGCGCGGGCAACGTGCTCGCGCTCGGCACCTTCTCGAAGATCCTCGCGCCCGCATTGCGCCTCGGCTGGATCCAGGCCACGCCGGCGCTGATGGAGCGCCTGCTCGCGAGCGGCGCGCTGGTGTCGGGCGGCAACTTCAACCACTTCACGTCGCACGTCGTGCGCAAGCTCATGGAGTCCGGCGAGCTCGCCGCCTTCGTCGGGACGCTGCGCACCCGCTACGCGGAGCGCGCGCAGGCGATGGACGCGGCGCTGCGCAAGCATCTCGCCGGCGTCGCGCGCTGGGAGAAGCCGGACGGCGGCTATTTCTTCTGGCTCGAGCTGCCGGAAGGCGCCGACGCTGCGGCACTCTCCGCCGCGGCGAGCGCGGCCGGCTCTGGATTCCTGCCTGGGGCGTCCTGCTCGGGAAGCGCCGGCCTCCGGCATTGCCTGCGCCTGTCCTTTGCGCACTATTCCGTCGCGGACATCCACGAGGGCATCGCGCGGCTGAAGCGCGCATTCGTGCGATGAGCGCGACGACGGAACCCACCGGCACGCTGGACGTCGCCATGAAGCATGCCGAGGCGCTGCTCGCGAAGCGCCCGGAACTCGCCGCCGAGCAGGCCGGCGAGATCCTGAAGGTCGTGCCGAATCACGCGCCGGCGGCCTTCCTGCTGGCGCGCGCCCAGGCCCGGCTCGGCCGCGGCGACGAGGCGATCGCGGCGCTACGCCGGACGGTGAAACTGCAGCCGGACCACCCGCAGGCCTGGCGCCTGCTCGCCGATCACCTGGGGGCGATCGGCGACGCCGACGGCGCGGATGCCGCCTACCTGCGCCACGTCAAGGCATCGACCCGCAACCCGGCGCTTCTGGAGGCCGCGGGCGCGATGGTCCGCAAGGACCTGCCGCGCGCCGAATCGCTGCTCAAGGCGCACCTCATGCAGGCGCCGACCGACGTGCCGGCCATCCGGATGCTGGCCGAGGTCGCGGCCCGCCTCGGCCGCGACAAGGATGCGATCGCGCTGCTCGAACGCTGCCTCGAGCTCGCGCCGAACTTCATCCCCGCGCTGTACGCCTACGCGATGATGCTGCACCGGGGCAACGACTCGGCTCGCGCGCTGCCCGTCATCGAGAAGCTGCTCGCCGCCGAGCCCCGCCATCCGGGCTACCGCAACTTCCATGCGGTACTGCTGAGCCGGCTCGGGGACTACGCGCGCGCGGGCCGCATCTATGCCGAGCTCCTGCGTGAATATCCCTCCCATGCCAAGGTCTGGCTGAGTTTCGGCCACACGCTGAAGACCGAGGGCCGGCTGGACGAAGGCATCGACGCCTATCGCCGCAGCATCGCGCTGGAGCCGGCGTTCGGCGAGGCGTACTGGAGCCTCGCCAACCTCAAGACCTTCCGTTTCGAGCCGGCGGAGATCGCCGCCATGGAAGCGAAGGCGGCGGACGCGACGGTCGGCGACGTGGATCGCCTGCACCTGCACTTCGCGCTCGGCAAGGCCCACGAGGACGCCGGCGACTGGGCGAAGTCCTTCGAGCACTACGCCGCGGGCAACGCGCTGAACCGCGCGCGCTTCCGCTTCGAGGCCGACCACAACACGAAACGCCTGCAGCACCTGCAGGCGACGTTCACCCGGGAGTTCTTCCGGGCCCGCGCGGGTTCCGGCAGCCCGGCGCCGGATGCGATCTTCATCGTCGGCCTGCCGCGGGCGGGCTCGACGCTCATCGAGCAGATCCTCTCCAGCCACTCCGCGGTGGAAGGCACGATGGAGTTGCCGGAACTGCTGTCGATCGCGCGCGAGCTGCGCAGCGAGGCGGATGAACCGACGATCGGCGCCTATACCGACGTGCTCGCGGGCCTCGACCGCGCGCGCCTGCGCGAGCTGGGCGAGCGCTTCATCGAGGAGACGCGGGTCTACCGCAAGACCGCCCGCCCGTACTTCATCGACAAGATGCCCAACAACTTCCTGCACGTCGGCATGATCCACCTGATACTGCCGAACGCGAGGATCATCGACGCCCGGCGGCACCCCCTCGCCTGCTGCTTTTCGAACTTCCGGCAGCACTTTGCGAGCGGCCAGCGCTTTGCCTACGACCTTACGGACCTCGGCCGCTACTACCGGGACTACGTGGCCCTGATGGCCCACTTCGACGAGGTCCTGCCGGGCCGGATCCACCGGGTCATCTACGAGCGCATGGTGGAGGACACCGAGGCGGAGGTCCGCCGGCTGCTCGACTACTGCGGGCTGCCTTTCGAGGACGCCTGCCTGCGTTTCTTCGAGAACGAGCGCCCGGTGCGCACCCCGAGCTCGGAGCAGGTGCGCCAGCCGATCTACCGCGAGGCCGTCGACCAGTGGCGGCACTACGAGGCCTGGCTCGGGCCGCTGAAGGATGCCCTCGGCCCGGTGCTGGGGGCCTATCCGGGCGTGCCGTCGACCTGAAGGCGCCTGTCGCGTCCGCGCTACACGCGCTGCCGATTTTGCGTTATCCCCCCGTTTAGTCGTAGTCTTGGGTGCGAATCGCCCCCCAAATCATTGGAGTATGACAATGCCGGTTGTCTTACCTAAGCGTCGTTCCCTGTCGCTCGCCCGCACTCCCGTCGCCTCCGCCGTACTGCTGGCGCTCGCCAGCCCAGCGCTGATGGCGCAGGACACGGCGACCCTCGGCGAGGTCATCGTCACCGCGCAGAAGCGCGCGGAGAGCCTGCAGAACGTGCCGATCAGCATCAAGGCACTCGACAACCAGACGCTCGACGAGCTCAACATCCAGAATTTCAAGGACTACGTGCAGTTCCTGCCGACCGTGACCATGGCGGCATCGGACGGCGCGGGCTCCGGATTCAGCGCCGTGTACATGCGCGGCGTCGCGACCGGCGGCGACGGCCAGGCGACGACTTCGCAGCCGAGCGTCGGCATGTACCTCGACGAGCAGCCGATCACCACGATCCAGGGCAACCTCGACGTGCACCTGTACGACATCGCGCGCGTCGAGGCGCTCGCCGGCCCGCAGGGCACGCTGTACGGCGCGAGCTCGCAGGCGGGCACGATCCGCATCATCACCAACAAGCCCGACCCGTCCGGCTTCGACGCGAGCTACGCCCTCGAGGGCAACTACGTCGACATGGAGGAGTTCGGCTACGTCGCGGAAGGCATGGTGAACTTCCCGATCGGCGACACGGCCGCCATCCGCCTCGTCGGCTGGGCGAAGCACGAAGCCGGCTGGATCGACAACATCGCCGCGACTCGCCTCTACGAAGGCGATCCGAGCACGGACACCGACGACTTCACCGTGGACAACTCGGAGTTCGCCGAGGACAACTACAACACGATCGACACCATCGGCGCGCGCGCGCAGCTGCGGGTCGACCTGGGCGAGAACTGGGCCGTCACGCCGAGCCTGATGTACCAGAAGATGGAGCAGGAAGGCTCCTGGGCGGACGATCTGGCCAACGGCAATCCCGCCGCCGGTTACGTCATCCCGGGCAACCAGACCGTCGCGCACTACCGCGACGAGTACGCGAACGACGAGTGGTACCAGATGGGCCTGACGGTCGAGGGCTCGATCGGCGACTGGGACGTGGTCTATTCGGGCAACTACCTCGACCGCGAGTTCGACGGCCAGTTCGACTACTCCGAGTACTCCTACTGGTACAACGTCGCCTACACGTACTTCACGGCGCTGTATCCGAACGACGACGGCGACATCATCGACCCGTCGCACGCGTTCTCCAACGACGACAAGTACAAGAAGACCAGCCACGAGATCCGGATCAGCTCGCCGCAGGACCGGCGCGTCCGGGGCCTGCTCGGCTTCTTCTACCAGAAGCAGGAACACGATTTTTACCAGGAGTTCGGCCGTGTCGAGGGGCTCGCCAGCCGGCGCACGCCGAACGGCAACGACCCGAACGCGACGAGGAATTTCCCCGGCGTCGTGTACCTCAACAGCATGGACCGCGAGGACACGGACCAGGCCGTGTTCGCCACCTTGTCCTTCGACGTCACCGAAACGCTGGAATTGTCGGTCGGCGCGCGCTACTTCGAGCCGGAAGTGACGGTGGACGGATTCTTCGGCTTCGGCCTCGGGCTGAACCCCTACCTGGCGCCGACCGGGCCGAGCGAGCCCGGCGCCGTGGAGAACGGCGGCGAAGGCGCCTTCGACCCGCTGAGCCCGTGGTGGAGCTCGACCGGCGAGTGGCGCTGCCCCTCGCAGGCCGACTACCGCAATGGCCGGTCGCCCTGCCACAACGTCATCGGCAAGACCATCAAGGAGAGCGACAGCGTCTACCGCGTGAACCTCACCTGGCAGGCGACGGACGAGGCGATGCTCTACACCACCTGGTCCGAGGGTTACCGGCCGGGCGGCGTGCAGCGCGACCCGCGCGCCGGCGACTTCCTGTCGGACTTCCTGACCAACTACGAGATCGGCTGGAAGACGCGCTGGGCGGACAACCGCTTCCAGTTCAACGGCGCGATCTTCTACGACGAGTGGGACGACATCCAGATCTCCTTCCAGGGCGAGAACGGCATCACCCAGGTGGACAACGGCCCGAGCGCCGAGATCACGGGCGCGGAGATCACGCTCGACTGGCTGCCGACCGACGCTTTCCGCCTCGGCGCCTCGCTCGCCTACTACGACACCGAGCTGAAGGATGATTTCTGCGACTTCACCGCCGGGGTCTGCACGACCGTCAACGCGCCCGCCGGGTCCCGCTTGCCGCTGACGCCCGAATTCAAGGGCAGCGTCATCGGACGGTACTCGTTCGCGATGGGCGGATGGGACTCCTACGTGCAGGGCGCGGTGAGCTACCAGAGCGACGCCCCGTCCACGATCTACGTCGCGGACAACGACATCCTGGGCGACATCCCGTCGAGCACCTTCCTCGACCTCGCCTACGGGTTCGGCAACCAGAAGTACAACGTCGAGATCTTCCTCTCGAACGCGACCGACGAGGACGCGCCGCTCAGCGTGAACAGCGACTGCTCCACCGGCGTCTGCGGCGTGCAGCCGTGGGGCGTGATGCGCCGGCCGCGTACGGTGGGCATCCGCTTCTCGCAGGACTTCTGACGCGGGACCGGTCGTCGGGACGGGAAAGGGCGCCGCGAGGCGCCCTTTCCTTTTACACGTTCGAATCCGGGAACGAGCCCTTGCGGCGGTTCATGTAGTCGACCAGCGCCTCGTCCACCGCCGGATCGAGCGGCGGCGCGACGTAGTCCGCGAGCAGCTTCTTCCAGCGCTCGTTGGCGCGCGTCGCCATGTCCTTGTGCCCCTCGGCCAGCCACTGCTCGTAGCTGTTGTTGTCGGCGAGCGGCGAGCGGTAGAACGCCGTCTCGAAGTTGGCGAGCGTGTGGGCGCAGCCGAGGAAGTGCTTGCCCGGCCCGACCTCGCGGATCGCCGACAGCGCCTGGCCGTTCTCCGAGAGGTCGACGCCCGCAAGCAGCGTGTGCATCATCCCGGCCTGGTCCGTGTCCATCACGAACTTCTCGTAACCCATGGCGAGCCCGCCCTCGAGCCAGCCGGCGGTGTGCAGCACGAAGTTGACGCCCGCGAGGCAGGTCGGCAGCAGGGTCTGCGCCGACTCGAACGCCGCCTGCGCGTCGGCGATCTTCGCGGCGCACAGGCTCCCGCCGGAGCGGAACGGCACGCCGAGCCGGCGCGCGAGCGCGGCCATCGCGTACAGCACGAGCGCGGGCTCCGGCGTGCCGAAGGTCGGCGCGCCGGACTGCATGGACAGGGACGAGGCGAAGCTGCCGAGCACCATGGGGCAGCCGGGGTTCAGCAGCTGCATGAAGGCGAGGCCTGCCAGTGCCTCCGCGAGTGTCTGCGTGGCGGTGCCCGCGACGGTGACCGGCGACATCGCGCCGGCCAGGATGAAGGGGGTGACGATGCAGGCCTGGTTCGCCCGGGCGTACACCTTGAGAGCGCCGAGCATGGTCGCGTCGTAGGTCATCGGCGAGTTGACGTTGATCAGGCTGACGACGCAGGTCTTCGGCTTGCCCGTCGCCGGGTCCAGCCAGGCATCGCCGAACAGGATCTTCGCCATCTCGACCGTGTCCTCGGCCCGCTCCGGGTGCGTGACCGAGCCCATGAAGCACTTGTCGCTGTACTTCATGTGGCTGTAGACCATGTCGAAGTGCCGCTTGTTGACCGGCAGGTCCACCGGCTCGCAGATCGTCCCGCCGGAGTGGTGCAGCGAGGTCGATACGTAGGCGAGCTTCACGAAATTGCGGAAGTCCTCGATGCCCGCGTAGCGCCGGCCCTCGTCGAGGTTGCGGATGAACGGCGAGCCGTAGGCCGGCGCGAACACCGTGTGCGGACCGCCGATCTCGACGCTGCGCGAAGGGTTCCGCGCATGCTGGGTGAACTGCCGCGGCGCCGTCGCCTGGATCAGCCCGCGGCACAGGCCGCGCGGCATGCGCACCCGCTCGCCGTCCACGTCCGCGCCCGCCGCCTTCCAGACCGCGAGGGCTTCCGGGTCCTCCCGGAACTCGATGCCGATCTCCTCGAGGATCGTGTCGGCGTTGTGCTCGATCAGCGCGAGGCCCTCCTCCCCGAGGACCTCGTAGACCGGGATCCGGCGCGTGATGTACGGGATCGAATGTCCCGCCTGCGCGGCGCGGGCGCTGCGCTTGGCGTCGCGGGCGCTCGCCCGGCGGGAAGCGGGAGCGGCGGGTGCGGCGGTCTTCTCGTCCATGTTGGGCGGCTAGTATGGCCGCGAAGCAGGCCGCGCTGTGACCGTTTTGCGTCACCGGCTTGCTCGCCCGCGCCACGATCGGAGTATGCTTCCCGGGAGCGGGACCATGACGCTTTCCAAGCCGAAAACCTTCGCCAAGTCCTTGAACGTCCGGGCCCCCATACGGGTCTCGCACACGTACAAGCAGCGCCTTTCCGGCTCCGTTTCCAAGGTATTCCCGCTGCTTTGCCCGGTCCGCGAGGCGGACTGGATCGACGGCTGGAACCCGATTCTGGTCCTGTCCCAGTCCGGCCACGCCGAACAGGACTGCGTGTTCGTCACCGACGCCAAGGTCCACGACTCGATCTGGTACATCACGCGCCACGACCCGGCGCGCGGCTTCGTCGAGATGATCAAGATCACGCCGGGCGTCACCGCCTGCAAGCTCACCATCCGCGTACGGCCGGCCAAGCCCGGCTGCGAGGCGGAAGTGACCTATTGCCACACCAGCCTCGGGCCCGAAGGCGACGTCTACATCGCCTCGTTCACGTCCGAGTACTACGTGCAGTTCATGCGCGAATGGGAATCGCGGCTGAACCACTACCTCAAGCACGGCACGGCGCTGCGCAACGGCAGTTGAGCCGGGTTCCAATGTCCACCGAACGGACCTACTTCCTCGGCACCCACGACGAGGAACTCGAACGGCTCGGCCTGCAGCACCGCGTCTGGCGCCCGACCGTGCTCGAGTGCTGGCGCCGGGCAGGGATAGGCCCGGGCTCGAAGGTGCTGGACGTCGGCGCGGGCCCGGGCTTCGCGGCCGCGGACCTCGCCGGGATCGTGGGCCCGACGGGCCGCGTCGTCGCCGTGGAGCGCTCCGCGCGCTTCGTCGAGGCCGGCCGCGCCATGCTCGCGGCGGCAGGCCATGCCAACGTCGACTACCACGAGCTCGACCTCATGGCCGACCCGCTGCCGGCGGGCGGCATGGACGCGAGCTGGTGCCGCTGGGTCGCCTGCTTCGTCGCCTCGCCCGCCGTCCTGCTCGACAAGCTCGCGGCCGTGATCCGGCCGGGCGGCGTCGCCCTCTTCCACGAGTACGTGCAGTACGACTCGCTGCGCATCACGACCGCCGGCCCGCGCATGCGGGAGTTCGTGCGCCAGGTCGAGCAGGGCTGGCGCGAGGCGGGCGGCGAACCGAACGCCGCGCAGGTCGTCGTGCGGCTCCTGCAGGAACGCGGCTTCTCGATCCGCGAGGCGATCCCGCGCGTGTTCTGCGTCCGGCCGGGCGACCCGATGTGGCAATGGCCCGCGACCTTCATCGACATCCACCTGCGCCACCAGCTCGAGCTGGGGCGCATCGAGGCGTCCTGGGCCGAGGCGGTGCGCGCCGAGTTCGCCGCCGCCGAACGTCAGGCGGCGACGCTGCTGATCACGCCGATGGTGCTGGAGATCGTTGCCGTAAGGAAATAGGGTCGTGCCGGTAGCGGAACACGAACGGGAACACGATCCCGAGCGCGAGCGCATACCCCGCGAACGTCAGCCAGATCCCCTGCCAGTCGCGCACGCCGTCCACCGTGTAGTGATCGACGACCGCGCCCGCGACCATCGTCCCCAGGAACGCCCCGAGCCCGTTGGTCATCACCATGAACAGGCCCTGCGCGCTCGCGCGGATGCGCTCGTTCGCCTCCAGGTTCACGTACATCGCGCCCGAGATGTTGAAGAAGTCGAAGGCCATGCCGTAGACGATCATGGACATCACCAGCATCCACAGCCCCGGCCCCGGGTCGCCGAAGGCGAACAGGCCGAAGCGCAGGACCCAGGCGAAGATCGCGGTCAGCATCACGACCTTGATGCCGAAGCGCTGCAGGAAGAACGGGATCGTGAGGATGAACAACGTCTCGGAGATCTGCGAGATCGAGGACAGGAGGATCGGGTGCCGCACGCCGAAGGAATCCGGGTAGCTGGCGTTGAAGTCGGTCAGGAAGTCGCCGCCGAAGGCATTGGTGATCTGCAGCGCGCCGCCCAGCAGCATCGCGCACAGGAAGAACACCACCATCTGGGCGCGCCTGAACAGCACGAACGCGTCGAGGCCCAGCGCCTCCGACAGCGAGCGCCTGCCTGCGCCCCGCGAGGGCGGGCAGGCCGGCAGCGTGAAGGCGTACAGGCCGAGGAACGCCGCCGCGCCCGCGCTGATGTACAGCTGCCCGACGGTGAGCACCGAACCCGAGAGGTCGGTCGCCCACATCGCGAGGATGAACCCGATCGTGCCCCACACGCGGATCGGCGGGAACTTCCGGATGAAGTCCAGCCCCTGCTGCTCGAGCACGCGGAAGGAGATCGTGTTGTTGAGCGCGATCGTCGGCATGTAGACCATCGCGTTGAACAGCATGATCCAGTACAGCGTCGCGTAGTCGTGCACCGTGGACGCCCACACGATCAGCGCCGCGCCAGTCAGGTGCAGGATCCCGTACAGCCGCTCGGCATTCAGCCAGCGGTCGGCGACGATGCCCATCACGCCCGGCATGAACAGAGATGCCACGCCCATCGTCCCGTAGATGCTGCCGATCTGCAGGCCCGTGAAGCCGAGCGACTTGCTCATGTAGGCGCCGAACGAGATGAGCCAGGCGCCCCACACGAAGAACTGCATGAAGTTCATCACCGTCAGGCGGAACGGGATGCTCATGCGGCGGGATCTTCGTCCGGGATCAGTCTTTCTTGAAGAGCGCGGAGCCGAGCCAGCTCACGAGGCTGATGAGGAGGGCCGCCCACACGGCAGGCCAGAAGCCGGCGATCGAGAAGCCGGGCAGGAAAGCGGCCACCAGGCCGAGCATGGCCGCGTTCACGACCAGCAGGAACAACCCGAGCGTGATCAGCGTGACCGGCAGGGTCAGCAGCACGACGATCGGCCGCACGATCGCGTTGACGATGCCGAGCAGCAGCGCCGCGAGGATCAGCGTGGTCGGCGTCGAGACCGTGATGCCGGAAACCCACTCGGTGGCGAGCCAGAGGCCGAGCGCCGCGATCAGCACGCGCAGGATGAAGAAGGCCATGGCCTCAGCGTACGCGACGGCCGTGCTTGATGACAACTTCGACCGACTGCAGCAGCCCCGGGTTGCGCAGCACGTCGCCGCGCACGGCGATCACGTCCGCGATCTTGCCGGGCGAGATCGCGCCGGACTGGTGGCCGACGCCCATGGCCGTCGCCGCGTCGTGGGTCGCCGCCCGGATCGCGCGCAGCACCGGCAGGCCGCACTGCCGCGTCCAGAAGTCGATCTCCTGCCAGGTCGAGCGCGAGTGCAGGTGGCCCGGCGCGCCGCCGCCCGAACCGAGCAGCAGCCGCACGCCCGCTTCGTCGAGCTGCCGCAGCCGCTCGCAGAGCCCGCCCGTGTCCACGGGCGGCAGGCCCGCGAGCGAACCCTTGATGTCCGCGGCCACCAGTTCCGGCAGCAGTTCCAGCACGCGCGGATCGTCGAGCGGTTCGTCATTGGCGCGCAGCGATTCCTGGTTCAGCGCCGCCGAGATCGCCGGCGTCCAGGCAATCGGGCGCGCGCCGGCCTGCGTGAGCCGGCCGGTTACCGCCTGCATCGCCTCGGCCGGGAACGGCCCCGGGAACCGGCCTGGGCCGAGGAATCCGTCGAATTGCGCCGCCGCGCCGCGCACGATGTCCGCAGGCTGGCCGACGAACGCGTGGACCGGCAGCCCGCGCAGCCGCGCTTCGGAGACGGCGGCCTCCAGTTCTTCGGCGCTCCAGAGTTCGACGTCGGCGAGCAGCAGGTAGTCCACCCCGGCGTCCGCGAGCCGCTTCACCTTCGCGCGCGCGTCGGGCGCGCCCGCCACTTCCCAGTGCCAGGCGCCCGTGCCGGCCGGCGCGAGCTTGCCGAGCGCCGGTCCCGAGACGTACAGGTCCGGGCCGTCGATGATCCGCTCGCGCACTCGCCCGCGAACCCGGGTCGCCGCCTCGAGGGGCGCCGCGACGTCGCGCGCGCTGGTGACGCCGGCCGCCAGCAGCTGCCGCGCGGCGATCGGCATGACGACGCGCTCCGCGAGCGGGCCGTAGGTCTCCCGCCAGCGCGTCGCGTCGCCGTGGCCGAGGTTCATCAGGTCCGCCTGCATGTCCCAGAGGCCCGGCAGCACCGTCATGCCCTCGGTGGACACGACTTCCGCGCCGTCCGGCACCGCAACCTGCCCGGCGCCGCCCACGGCGAGAATCCGGTCGCCCTCGATGACCACCACGCCGTCCAGGATCGGGTCGTTGCCGTAGCCGTCGATCACCGTGCCGCCGGCGAGCACCAGCGTCGCGCCGGCGAGGATCGCCTGCAGCATCATGGCGCGGCCTCGCCGATCGTCCCGTCCTTCAGGCGCATCTGCAGCTGCGCGAACGCGAGCGCCCAGCCGGTGCGCAATCGCACCAGCGTCTTGGCGTAGTCCTCGTCCGCGGGGACTCCCTCGCCGATCACGCGCAGCATGCGCTGTCCCTTGCGCTCGTCGATGATGAAATCCTCCACCAGGGCACTGTCAGGCAACGGCGGCCAGTCCGGGTTCGGTTCGTACATCAATTGCAGCCGCAAACCGGGATCGAAGCGCTCGATCCGGGCCTCGCGCCGGCCGAACAGACGCGAAACGGTAGCATGGCGGCCGCCCGCGCGCGGCTCGACGACCGCCTCGGTCGCGAGCCAGGCCGTGAGCGCCGCCGGATCCGTCAGCGCGCGCCACAGCGTCGCCGCGCTCGCGGACGTCTCGAAGCCCTGCATGTAGCCGCGCGTCTGCCGCCTCATTCCGCGACCGGCTCTCCCGCCTGCCGCAGCTCCCGGTCCTGGCGGCTGCGCGCCGCCGCGGCGTCGAGCACGTCCTGCGCCCCGGAGCCGTCGCGCGGCCAGGTCGCCGCGCCGACGCTCACCGTCATGCGCTGCAGCCGCTCGCCGACCGGGAACAGGCTGCGGTAGACATGGTTGCGGATGCGCTGGGCGACCGTCGCGGCGACCTCCGGCGTCGCCTCGGGCAGGAAGACCACGAACTCGTCGCCGCCCGCGCGCGCCGCGAGGTCGGTGTTGCGGATCGCGCGCTGGATCGCGCCCGCGACCGTCGTGATCGCCTGGTTGCCGGCCGGGTGGCCGTGGCGGTCGTTCAGAGACTTGAGGTCGTCCATGTCCACCAGCAGCAGCGCATAGGCGCCGCGCCCGTCCCGCACGCGCCCGGCGTGCTCGCGGGCCAGCGCCGCCTTGAAGGTGCGCAGGTTCAGCATGCCGGTCAGCCCGTCGCGCTCGGCCATCTCCTCGATCTGCCGGCGCGCCGTGAGGATGGAACCGGCCAGCGCCTGGGTGACCCACGCGACCAGCGCCCAGGGACCGAGCTGGCCCAGCATCCGCGTCAGCAGCGCGGCGGGGGGCGGCAGCGCGCCTTCGCTCGCGAGCAGCGCGAGCCAGGCCAGCAGGACGGCGGCGAAGACCAGCCACGCGCCGCGCCGCCCGAGCGTCATCGCGACCACCACGATCGGCAGCAGGTAGAGGTTCGCGAGCGGACTCGCGGTGGCGCCCGTCGGCCACGCCGCGGCGGTGACGAGCACGACCATGGCGGCCGCGCCGAGCGCGATGCGCCTGTCCTTGTCCCGGCTCATGCCGCCGCCGGGTTTTCCCGCTCGAGCCGCGATTCGATCGCCTGCCGCCTCGCGCGGCCCTCGAGCTGCTCGACCAGCGCGAGCGCGAAGTCGAGCGCGGTGCCGGGCCCGCGCGAGGTGATGACGCCGCGGTCCACGACCACCGCGTCGCCGACCACCTGTACGGAAGCCGCGCCGTCGAGGAAACCCGGGTAGCTGGTCGCCCGCCGCCCGGCGAGGACGCCGGCGGCGTCCAGCACCATCGGCGCGGCGCAGATCGCCGCGACCGGGCGGCCGGCGCCGTGCTGGCGACGGATGATCGCCGCGATGCGCGGGTCGTCCTTCAGGTGCTGCGCCCCCGGCATGCCGCCCGGCAGCGCGACCAGGTCGAAATCCTGCCGTTCGACGTCCGCCAGCGTCGCGTCGGCCGCGAGGCGGATGCCGTGCGCGCCGGTCACCGGGCTGCCGGCCAGCGCGGCGACGACCACCTCGGCGCCCGCGCGGCGCAGGATGTCGACCAGCGTCACCGCCTCGAGCTCCTCGAAGCCCTCCGCCAGCGGGACGAGGACGCGTTTCACTGTGCCGCGGCGACCTGCGTCGCGCCGCTCTCCAGCCAGGCGATCGCGGCGCGGATCGTCGTGTCTTCCTCCCCCTCGACCGGCGGCACCGGCACGTCCGGCTCGATCCCGCGCTCGTGGATGGACGCGCCGGACGGGGTGAAATACTTCGAGGTGGTGAGCTTCAGCGCCTGCCCGTCCTCGAGCGGCAGCACGGTCTGCACCGATCCCTTGCCGAAGGTCTTCTGCCCGAACAGGCGCGCGCGGCCGTTGTCCCTGAGCGCGCCGGCGACGATCTCGGCCGCGGACGCCGAGCCTTCGTTGACCAGCACCGCGATCGGCGTGCCGCCCGCGAGGTCGCCGTCCATCGCCTCCATGCGGAAGCGCGAATCCGCCGTGCGGCCCTCGGCGGAGACGATCGTGCCGCGCTCCAGGAAGAAGTCCGACACTTCCACCGCGGCGTCCAGCACGCCGCCCGGGTTGTTGCGCAGGTCCAGCACCAGCCCGCGCAGCCGGCCGCCCGACTGCTCCTCCAGCGCGCGCAACGCGGCCTCGGTATCCGGGCCCGTGGTCTCGCTGAACTGCGAGATGCGCAGGTAGCCGATGCCGTGTTCGAGCATTTCGTGGCGCACCGAGTGCACCGACACCATCGCCCTGACGATCGAGAACTCGAGCGGCTGCGGCGCCGACTCGCGGCCGATGCCGAGCTTCACGACCGTGCCGACCGCGCCGCGGATGCTCGCGATCGCATCGCCGAGCGCGCCGCCGCCGACCGGCTGGCCGTCGATGGTGAGGATCGCGTCGCCGGCCCGGATGCCGGCGCGGGCCGCGGGCGACCCGTCGAGCGGCGCGATCACCGTAAGCACGTCGTCCGCGATCGTCACCTCGACGCCGATGCCGGAGTAGTTCCCCTCGGTCGCGATCCTGAGGTCCTCGAACTCCCCGGCGTCCATGAAGGACGAGTGCGGGTCGAGCTCGCCGACCATGCCGCGGATGGCATTCGACATGAGCTCGTGGCTGTCGGTCGCCTCGACGTAGTCGTCGCGGATCAGGCCGATGACCTCGGCCATCAGGCGCGCATCGCGCGCGGGCAGGTCCGCCGGCGCACGGCCTTCGCGGCCCATCCACCCCGCGAGCGCGGCCAGCAGCACGCCCGCGAGGCAGCCCAGCAGGGCGGCGAGCACGGTGCGCCGGTTCGCAGTCATCCGCTTATGGTACGGCCATTGCCTCGTACAGGGCGAGGTCGCCGAGCACCTGGTCGATCGGGACCGGTCGGCCGATCGCAAAGCCCTGGCCGTAATCGACGCCGAGGCCCGCCATCCGCGTGCGCAGCTCGTCCGTCTCGACATATTCCGCGACCGTCTCCATCCCCATCGTGCGCGCCAGCTGCGCGATCGCCCGCACCATGGACTCGGTGCGCTGGTTGACCCCGGCATCGCGCACGAAGGCCCCGTCGATCTTGAGCACCGAGACCGGCAGCGACTTGAGGTACACGAGCGAGGACAGGCCCGTGCCGAAGTCGTCCAGCGCGAAGCTGCAGCCGAAGCCGCGCAGCCGCTGCATGAGCTTGTCGGCCTTGGCGAGGTTCGACACCGCCGAGGTCTCGGTCAGCTCGAAGCACAGGATCTCCGGCGGCAGGCCCGAGTCGGCGATCGTGCCCTGCAGGAAATCGAGGAAATCCTCCGAGGCGATCGAGGCGCCCGAGATGTTCATCGAGAAGCGCATCGCGCGGCCGCGCAGCAGCGAAGCCTGGGCCGTGAGCGCGCCGATCGCGTTCTTGATCACCCAGCGGTCGATCGCCGGCAGCAGCTGGTAGCGCTCGGCGGCGGACAGGAACTTCTCAGGCGGCAGCAGTTCGCTGTTCTCGCTGACCATGCGCAGCAGGAACTCGAAGCGCGGCTCGGTGTGCGCGGCGGAAAGCGGCAGGATGGGCTGCGCGAACAGCGCGAAGCGGTCCGCGGCGAGCGCCTCGTGCAGCGCCTGCACCACGACGATGTCCGTGCTGCGGCGGATGATGCTCTGGTCGGCGTCCTGGTAGATCTCCACGCGGTCGCGCCCGCGGTCCTTGGCCGCCTTGCAGGCGATCTCCGCGTTGGCGAGGCCGTGCGCGAGCCGGTTCTGCGACTCGGGCGGCAGCTCGGCCGCGCCGCAGCTCACCGAGACCTGCACCGTGCCGTCGGGGCGCACCCAGGTCAGCTCCGCGCACTGCCGGCGCAGCAGCTCGCCGATCTGCTGCGCGAACTCCAGCGTGCAATCCGGCAGGAACACCGCGAACCGGTCCCCGGCGATGCGCGCCGCGAGCGCGCCCGGCCGCGGCTTCTTGCGCAGCACCTCGGCGACCTTGCCGATCGCCTCGTCGCCGACGTGCATGCCGAAGTTGTCGTTGATCACGTGCATGCGGTCGATGTCCAGGTACAGCACGCACTCCGGGGTGGCCTGCCGCCGCGCCGCGAGCTGTCCGCGCACCTGCGCTTCGAACGCCGGCCGGGTCAGCAGCGCGGTCAGCGCGTCGTAGTTGTTGGCGAGCGTGGTGGTCGTCTTGCGCGCCAGGAGTTCCACCAGCCGCTCGGTGCGCGGATCGAAGTTCGGCGAGTTTTCGGTCCGGAACAGGGCGAGGAAGCCGGTCACCCGTCCCGAGGCGTGGCGCACCGGCGTGCACAGGATCTTGTAGGGCGGCAGCTCGATCGGGCGCACCTTGATCTTGTTGATCACCAGGTTCCGGCGCTGGAGCTGCGCCCAGTTGAGCAGGTGCCGGTGGATCTTGGTCAGCAGCTCGACCTCGGGCCGTTCGCCGCGCGGCGCCTTGCAGATGGCGATGCCGCGTTCCGGCACGACCAGCGCGCCGAGGTGGCAGCCGAGGTGATCCACGCAGGTCTGCACGAGCGAGCCGAGTTCGTCGCCCGACTGCGGGCCGTCCGCATCGGCCGGACCCATCTTCAGCAGCAGGTCGAGGTCGTCGTCGCGCGACTGCAGGTCGCGGGCGAGGCCTTCGAGGCTCGCGCGCGCCTCCAGCTCGCGCTGCAGGCACTCGAGCGCCGAGCCGACCAGCGACTGCACGAACGAGAAGGGGCGGTTCTCGCCGTCGCGCGTCAGCAGGATCGCGACGGCGACCACTTCGCCCGCGTTGTCCCGCAGGCGAAAGACGTAGGCGGGCGCTCCTTCGTGATCCTGGCTGAAGCCGTCGATGCGCGCCGTGGTCGCGGGCGGCACCCGTTCGAGGGCCGCTGCGACCAGCGGCGCCGGGTCCGGGCCGTCGTAGCCGTCGGCGGCCCACAGCACCTGGCCGCGCGCGTCGTAGAAGGCGATCCCGAGCGCACGGGGCATCAGCATCCTGAGGAGCTGGCCGTACGGGTCGAGGTCCGGCTTCACGCTGGCGAGGTGCGTTGGCGGGTCCATGGGGGCGATTGATGCCACGGGGCAGGGTCGCCTATCGGGTTTACCCGGTCTTTGACGTAATCGGCAATTTGTAGGACGTGGAGGCCGGGACTAGGGATTCGACCGCCGAAACCAGGGGACCGGGTCCACGGCCTTGGCGCCGCGGCGAATTTCGAGATACAGGCCCGGTTGGCTCCGGCCCCCGGAATCCCCCACTGTTCCTACCGCCTCGCCGGCCTTCACCCGGTCGCCCACCGCCTTGAACAGCTGCTCGTTGTGGGCATAGAGGCTCATGTAGCCGCCGTGGTCCACGATCAGCAGCAGGCCCATGCCCGGCAGCCAGTCGGCATAGGCGACGCGCCCGTCGTAGAGCGCCTTCACCGGGCTGCCGCGCTGCGACTCGATCATCACGCCGTTCCACTTCAGCCCGCCGCCGCGCGGCTGGCCGAAGCGCGCCGTGATCTTGCCCGAAACCGGCCAGGCGAGCCGGCCGCGCACCTTCTCGAAAGCCTGGCCGCCGGTCGGCGGCAGGTCGCTCATGGCGCGCCGCAGGTCCGCGATCAGCTTCTCGAGCGAAGCCGCCTCGCGCTTCAGCTTCGCGACCGAGTCGTTGCGTGACTTGATCCGGGCGTTCATGGACTTGAGCGCGCGGCTGCGTTCGCTCCGCGCCGCGTCCACGGACGACAGTTCCTTGCGGCTCTCCGCCTCGAGGATGGCGAGGCGCTCGCGCTCGAGGGCTTCCGCCTTCGCGTCCTCCTCGAGCTTCGCGACGATGCCCTGGATCTCGGCGATCTTGGCCGAGCGGGCGCGCCCGAAGTACGAGTAGTACGTGAGCATGCGGCCGAGGGTCGCCGGGTCCTCCTGGGAGAGCAGCAGCTTGAACTGCTCCTGCCGCCCGCCCACGTAGGCACTGCGCAGCTCCGCCGCCAGCACCTCGCGCTGCCTGGCGAGCGCCGCCTCGTTCTTCGCCCGGTCGGCGGCCAGCGACTTCAGCCGGGCGTCGCTTTCGGCCAGGCGCTTCTGCACATCGCCGAGGCGTCCGCGGGCGTCGCGCACGTTCTCCTCGGCATTGCGCAACTGGCCGGTGAGGGCATCGCGCTTGTCGGTGTCGCGGCGGATGTTGCGCTGCAGCTCGGCGATCTTCTCGCGCACCTGCTCGAGCTCGCGCTCCGGGTCGTCCCGGGCGATGGCCGGGAGGGCCAGCGTTGCCGCGAGCAGGCCGGCAAGCATTTGATTAATCAGGCGATTGCCCTCTCATATATAATGCGCGGCTCCCATGGACCGACTGCTCGATTATTCCACCAATCACCCGTTCCTGGCGGGCGGGCTGCTGCTCATGATCCTCGTGGTGCTCGCCTACGAGATCCGGCAGCGCGGTGCGGCGGCCTTTGCCGTCGCGCCCAACGAGGCCATACGCCTGACCAACGCCGGCGCCGTGCTGGTGGACCTGCGCTCGGCCAACCAGTTCAAGGACGGTCACATCGCCGGCGCGAAGAACGTCCCGGGCGACCAGATCGCGACCGACCCCAAGGCGATCCAGAAATTCGCCGACAAGACCGTGGTGCTCTACTGCGAGAACGGCATGACCACCGCCGCCGCGCAGCGCACCCTCGCAAGCGCCGGCGCGAAGAACGTCTTCAGCCTGCGCGGCGGCCTCGCCGCCTGGAAGCAGGAGAACCTGCCCGTCGTGAAGGGCTGAGGGCGGATGCCCGACGTGACGGTCTACACGACGGGTTTCTGCGGCTATTGCACGCAGGTGATGACCCTGCTCACCCGGCACGGCATCCCGTTCACCGAGGTGAACGTCGAGGACCACCCGGGCTTGCCGGGGCAGTTGCTGGCGCGCAGCGGACGGCGCACGCTGCCGCAGGTCTACGTGGGCGAGAAGTACATCGGCGGGGCGGCGGAACTCGCCGCCCTCGACCGCAGTGGCGAATTGACCGGAACACTCCAAGCGAGGAATGACGATGGCAGATGAGAACACCACGCCGGCCGGCGCGGGCGATGGCGCGACCAATGGCCAGGGCCCGGCAGTCGCCCTGCAGACGGTCTACATCAAGGACCTGTCCTTCGAGGCGCCCAAGGGCCCGCTGATGCCGTCGGGCACCCAGCAGGATCCCAAGATCTCCCTGAACCTCAGCACGAGTTCGAGCAACATCGGCCAGGACGCGCACGAAGTGGTCCTGTCCGTCACGCTCGAGGCGAAGAACGGCGACGTCGCCGTCTACCTCGCCGAGGTCAAGCAGGCGGGCCTGTTCCTGGTGCGCGGCTTCGGCACCGACGAGACGCGCCGCATCCTCGGCTCGTTCGCGCCGAACCTGCTCTTCCCCTATATCCGCCAGGCCGTGTCGGACGTCGTGCTGAAGGGCGGTTTCCCGCCGTTCCTGCTGCCGCACGTCAACTTCGACGCGCTGTTCGAACGCTCGCTGCAGGAGCAGGCGGCGCGCCAGCAGGCACAGCCCGCGCCCGAACAGGCGAACTGAGCCGCCGGGATGCGGCCGATCGTCGTGCTCGGCGCCGGTTCCTGGGGAACGGCGCTCGCGATCCAGTTCGCGCGCGGCGGCGGCCCGACGGTGCTCTGGGGCCGCGCCGAGGACGAGCCCGAGAAACTGGCGCGGGAGCGGGTGAATACCCGCTATTTGCCGGGGGCGGCGTTCCCGCCTTCGCTCGCCGTAGAGCCGGACTTGCGCCGCGCGCTGACGGCCGGCGACGACGTCGTGCTGGTCGTGCCCTCGAGCGCGCTGCGCGCGGTGCTCACCGAAATCAGCCCGATGCTGGGGCCCCAGGCGCGCATCGCCTGGGCCAGCAAGGGATTCGAGCTGTCGACCGGCAAGCTGCCGCATGAGGTGGCGCGCGAGGTGCTGGGTCCGGCCGTGCCGATCGCCGTGCTCTCCGGGCCGACCTTCGCCAAGGAAGTCGGCCAGGGCCTGCCAACCGCAATCGCCGTCGCCTCCCCGCACGATGACTACGCGCTGGAGCTGGCCGAGCGGATTTCCTTCGGCGGCTTTCGTGCGTATACCCAGTCCGACATCGTCGGCGTCGAGATCGGCGGCGCGGTCAAGAACGTGCTCGCCATCGCGACCGGCTGTTCCGACGGCCTCGGCTACGGCTCCAACTCACGCGTGTTCCTGATCACCCGCGGGCTGGCCGAGCTGATGCGCCTCGGCGTCGCGCTTGGCGCGAAGCGCGAGACGCTGATGGGCCTCGCCGGGCTCGGCGACCTCGTGCTCACCTGCACCGACGACCAGTCCCGCAATCGCCGCTTCGGCAGGGCGCTCGCGGCGGGCAAGCCCGTGGAGCAGGCGATCGCCGAAATCGGGCAGGTGGTCGAGGGCTATCACGCGGCCAAGGCCGTGCATTTCGTCGCCGAGAAACACGACGTGGACATGCCGATCTGCGAGTTCGTGTACGACGTGCTGCACCGCGGCGTGCCACTCAAGGACGTTGTCGCGGCGATGCTCGCGCGGGAAGTCACGCCGGAGAACTAACGGGTTTTCGGGCGGGCGGCGGGCGATTTTCGCCGCGTTCTCCGGCAAGAAAAAGGCATCTACTGGCTCATTAAATCATTGACTTGCCTATTCTTTTGGGTAGGATACTGTATGGAATAACAGTCTCACCTGGGAGTCGCCATGGATAGGGAGTTCTCGCAGGTTTCGACGCCCGAGCTGGTGCGTGAGATCACGACGCTGGCGGGGCATCTCAATGCGGCGAATGCGCGGTTGCTGGCGCTGATCGCGGAGCTGGACCGGCGGCGGGGATGGGCGGAGGCGGGCGTAAAGAGCTGTGCGCACTGGCTCAACTGGCAGTGCGGGATTTCGCTGGGCGCAGCACGCGAGAGGGTGCGGGTCGCGCGGGCGCTGGAGTCGCTGCCCCGGCTGGCGGCGGCGATGGCGGCGGGGCAGGTGAGCTACGCCAAGGTCCGGGCCGTCACGCGGGTGGCGGATGAACGCAACGAGGACTACTTCCTGAACATTGCGCTCCACGGTACGGCGAGCCAGGTCGAGGACGTCGTGCGTGGGTATCGCCGGGCGCTGGATGCGGAGGAACTGGGTCGCGAGGCGGTCCAGCAGCGGGACCAGCAGCTGTGGTTCCACACCGAGCCGGATGGGTCACTCTCGATTCGCGGCCGGGTACCGGCCGAGGTGGGCGCCCTGTTCAAGCGGGCGCTGGAAGCGGCCCTCGATAGCCTGCCGATCCCGAAAGACGTTTCCGCGGAGACGTCTTCGGACGACCTGCACCGGTCGCGGAAGCGCCGGGTCGAGGCGCTGGCCACCCTGGCCGAGAGCTTCCTGGCAAATGGGCCGAAGGACCTGTCCGGGGCCGACCGTCACCAGATCGTGGTGCATGTCGATGCCGAGACCCTGGGCCACGGCCGTGCCGGTCGCTGCGAGCTGGAGCAGGGCCCGGCCATCGCCTCAGAGACCGCCCGGCGCCTCGCCTGCGATTGCAGCGTGGTCCGCATTGTTGAGGACGCGAAGGGCGAACCGCTGGACGTCGGCCGCAAGACCCGCACCATCCCGCCGGGGATCCGCCGGGCCTTGCAGGCCAGGGACAAGGGCTGCCGCTTCCCGGGCTGCTGCTTCAAGCGCTATGTCGACGGGCACCATGTCCGGCACTGGGCGAATGGCGGGGAGACCAAACTCTCGAATCTCGTCACCCTGTGCCGCTTCCACCACCGCCTCGTCCATGAAGGTCAGGTCGTGATCCAGACCCTCGACGACGGCGCGTTCCGCTTCGTCAAACCGGACGGTCAAACCTATGACAGCCCGACCCCCGAGCCGACCGACCCCCGCGCCATCATCGTCGCGCACGAAACCGCCAACCTCCGCATCACTCCCGCCACCGCCGTCACCCGCTGGACCGGCGAGGCGCTCGACCTCGATCTCGCGATCGACAGCCTGATGCGGCGACGGGAGAAAAACGTTTCCGCGGAAACGTCTGCGGGCTAGATCGCGTACAACGCCAGCCACTCATGCGCCAGGTGCGCCGCCGCCAGCGCCGTGATCTCGCCGACGTCGTACGCCGGCGCGACCTCGACCACGTCCATCCCGACGAAATTCACGCCGGCCAGTCCCTTCACGATCGCGATCGCCTGCGCGGACGTCAGCCCGCCGGCCACCGGCGTCCCGGTCCCCGGCGCGTATGCTGGATCGAGGCAATCGATGTCGAAGGTGAGATACGCCTTCCGGCTCCCGACGATGCGCCGCGTCTCGGCCGCCGCGGCCACCGCGCCGTGCGCGTGCACCCAGGGCGCGTCGAGCACGTTGAACCCAATCAGGTCGTCGTTGTGGGTGCGCAGCCCGATCTGCACCGACGCCTTCGGATCCACGAGGCCCTCGCGCGCGGCGTGGTAGAACATCGTGCCGTGGTCCACGCGGCCCTTGCCCTCCGCGTCGTTCCAGGTGTCCGAGTGCGCGTCGAAGTGGATCAGGGACAGCGGCCCGTGCTTGCGCGCATGCGCCTTCAGCAGCGGATACGTGAGGAAGTGGTCGCCGCCGAGCGAGAGCATCGCAGCGCCGCTTGCCAGAATCGCATCCGCGTGCGCCTCGATCGCCGCCGGGATGCCTTCCGGTCGCCCGTGGTCCCAGACGCAGTCGCCGTAATCGACGACCGCGAGTTTCTCGAGCGGGTCGAACGGACAGCCGTAGGGACGCGTCCAGGCGATCTGCGACGACGCGGCGCGGATCGCGCGCGGGCCGAAGCGCGCGCCGGGCCGGTTGGTGGTCGCGGTGTCGAGCGGGATGCCGGTGACGGCGACATCGACGCCCGCCAGGTCCTTCGTGTAACGGCAGCGCAGGAAGCTGAGCGCACCGGCGAAGGCCGGTTCGATCTTCGGGCCCTTGAGTCCGGTCGCGGTGAATGCGTGGTCGTTTTTCATCGCGCTAGTGTGCCCGTTCAGCTTCCGGGGAATCCAATCTGCCGCCAGGCCTCGAACACGACGACCGCGACCGCGTTGGAGAGGTTGAGGCTGCGGTTGCCCGGCACCATCGGCAGGCGGACCAGCCGCTCGCGCGGCCAGCCCGCGAGCGTCTCGGCGGGCAATCCGGCCGTCTCGCGCCCGAACAGGAACGCATCGCCGGCCTGGTAACGCAGCTCGTCATGGCGTGCGCTGCCCCCCGTCTCCACCGCGAACACGCGCGCATCCCCGAGCGCGCCCAGGCAGTCCGCCAGGCTCGCGTGCTCCCGGACCCGCGACAACTCGTGGTAGTCGAGCCCCGCCCGCTTCACCCGCGCGTCGTCGAGCGTGAACCCGAGCGGGCGCACGAGGTGCAGGGTCGCGCCGGTGTTCGCGCACAACCGGATCGCATTGCCGGTGTTCGGGGGTATTTCCGGCTCGAAGAGGATGACGTGGAACACGCGCATGCATAATACGCGCCGTGAGCGCCCCCGCCCCCTCCCTCGCCCTCGACTTCTGCGGCCTGAAGTTCGCCTCGCCGATCGTCCTGCTCTCCGGCTGCGTCGGCTTCGGCGAGGAATACACGCGCGTCGCCGGCTTCTCCAACCGCGACGTCGGCGCCATCGTGCTGAAGGGCACGACCGGCAAGGCCCGGCTCGGCAACCCGCCGCACCGCGTGACCGAGACGCCCTACGGGATGATCAACGCCATCGGCCTGCAGAACCCCGGCGTCGACGCCGTGGTGACGAAGATCCTGCCGACGCTCGACTTCACCGAGACCCGCTTCCTCGCCAATGTCTGCGGCTCGACCATCGAGGAGTACGCCGAGGTGACCCGCCGCTTCGACGATTCGCCGATCGACGCGATGGAGATCAACATCTCCTGCCCGAACGTCAAGGAAGGCGGCGTGCAGTTCGGCAACTACCCGGAGATGAGCGCGCGCGTGGTCGCGGCCTGCCGGGCGAAGACGAAGAAGCCGCTGATCACCAAGCTATCGCCCAACCAGACCGACATCCGCGAGAACGCGCGCCTGTGCATCGAAGCGGGCAGCGACGCGCTCTCGGTGATCAACACGATCTCGGGGATGGCGATCGACCCCGCGACGCGCCGGCCGGTGATCGGCAACGTGCAGGGCGGCGTGTCGGGGCCGGCGATCAAGCCGATCGCGCTGCTCATGGTGAAGAAGGTCCACGAGGTCGCGGGCCCCAAGCGCATCCCGATCATCGGCCAGGGCGGCATCGCGAGCGCCAGCGACGCAATCGAGTTCCTCGTCGCGGGCGCGTCGGCGGTCGGGCTCGGCACCGCGCTCTTCTACGACCCGCTCCTGTGCCCGAAGGTCAATGCCGGCATCGCGGAATATCTCGCGGCTGCCGGCATGACCTCGGTCGCCGAACTGACCGGTACCCTCGCTACGGCTTGAGCACCGATTTCACCGCCGCCTCGGCGTTGATGAACCCGTAGCCGTCGAGCGGGCTGTAGCCCGTGCCGATGTCGTTGCGCATACGGCCCTCGAACGTCGTGCCGTCCTCGAACGTGCCGAAGAAGCGCGCGCCGTCGGGCAGGACCACGCCTGACGGAAGCAGCACTCCGCCGCCGAGCAGGTCCGCGGACCCGCCTGCCACCGCGCCGGCCGGACCGATCGCGTCGGCCTCGTCGCGGTCGGTCGCGAACGCGATCAGGTCGTTGCGGCCGAGGCCGTCGAGGAAGCGCAGGCGCAGCTGCTTCCACTGGCCCGCCACGCCGGGCGGATCCGCGGGCTGCAGGAGCAGCGCGCGCACGCGCGCGGGATCGACGCCCTTAGCCGTGCCGATCACGAACGGCAGGCCGACATCCGCGCGCTCGTCGAACACGAGCCCGCGCGGCCAGCCGGTCGGGTTCGCGCTCGGACCGTGTATCGACAGGCTGCGCACGGCCTTGCCGCCGTTCCACAGCGTGAAGAAGTTCGGGTCCTCGCCCGCCTGCTGGTTCTGGTCGCCCGCGGCGCTCAGTATCAGCAGGCTCCTGCCCGACGGCACGGAACCCGACGCGTAGTGCGGGTCGAGGTCGTGCGGGAAGGCGCTCTTCTGCAGGATGCGCCGCATCTGCTTCGGCTTGACGCGGCCCGGGCCGCCGGCGGCCTGCAGCACGAGCGCGCCGATCGCCGCGGCGTGCGGCGCCGAGGCGCTGGTGCCGAAGAAGTTCGGCAGCGTGTCCTCGTCCTCCAGGGCGTCCTGGAAGAAGAACGTGGTGTTGGCCCCGTCCATCGCCGCGACGTCGGGCTTCTCGCGCACCTCCGGCTTCGCGAGCCGCCGGTTGTTGCGGTTGAAGTAGATCGTCGACGGTCCCGGCGAGGTGAAGAATTCCGGGATGAACGGCCGGAAGAACGGATACGCCGCGACGCTGATCGCGCCGCGCGCCGAGTTGTGGCCGTAGGTCACCGGCGAGAGGTAGCTGAAGTGCTCCTGCGGCCGGATCCCGCTGAAGCCGACCCAGCGGATGCGGTCGGCCACGTTGCGGTTGTTCTTCGGCGGCGTGTTCGCGCGCGCGACGACCATCTGCAGCGTCGCCTCGGGCAGCCCGCCGGCCTCCAGCGGCCGGTTCGAGAACAGGTTCTGCTCCGAGTACGAGCCGATGAACGTGCCGTCCTCCAGGAAGAACAGCAGGTTGTAGTCGGAGAGCACCTGCTCGGCGACCTCGACCTCGGAGACGCGGTACAGGAAATCGCCGGACTGGTCTTCGGTGAAGCTGTCGACCAGCAGGAAGTAGGTGCCCGTCGCCGGCAATTCCAGCGTGAGCGACTCGGGGTTGGTCGTGTTGTCCACGAACTGGATGAAGTTGCCGTCCGGGTCGAACAGCGCGAAGGTCACGTCGGGATTCGCCGCGCCCGGGCCGCTCTCGTCGCCGTCGACGAAGATCTCGACCAGTTGCCCGGCCGTGCCGTCGAAGGTGACGAACGTGTCGCCGCCCTCGGGGACCGTGCCGGTGCCCTCGGCGATCACCCGCACGACGGTCGGGGGCTGCGGGTCGAAGGGCTCGTTCCACTGGAACACGATCAGGCTGCCCCCGTCGGCCTGGATCGTCTGGGCGATGTCGCGCCCCGGACCGGCGTCGAAGTCGTGGAAGCCGCCCGCGTACAGCGCCGGGTCCACGCCGCTGAAATCTAGGTTGGTGCCGGCCATGGACTCGGCGTTCGCCGGCACGAGGCGCACCATCGAATCGTAGGATTCGGATCCCGAGCGGTTGCCCGCCGAGGAGAAATGCGAGATGCCGGCCGCGGCGACGTCGTCGACCGCCTGCGCGATGATGCCGTCCTGGAACATGGGCTCGGTCGGGTAGATGACGTCGTCGACGATGACGTCGGCCCGGAATCCGGCCTGCGCGTTCGGCGCGCCGGGAAGGCCGCCGAGCGAGCGGATGTTGTTCGCGAAGTTGACCTCGCCGCCGTTGGCGGTCGCGAAGCCGAGCCGCGCCTTCGGCGCGACGTCGTGCACGATCTGGGCCATGGCGCGGCCCTCGTCCGTGTCGCCGGGATCGCCTTCCTGCAGCACCACGACCGGTTCGCCGTTGCCGAGCGGGTTGCCGGGCCCCGGCAGGTCGCCGCTCAGGATGTCGTCGGTCGCGGTCGTGATCGAGCCCTCGACGTCGAAGCTGTCCGACATCACGCCGACGGTGATGCCGCGGCCGTCGATGCCGCCCGGCAGACGGTTGAGCCGGTGCAGGACGCGGCCCGCGGTCTGCGCTGCGCCCGCGTCGGTGAACATCGGGCTCGAAGGCACGACCGCGCGCACGCCGCGCCTGGTCGCGACCGCCGCCAGCGACGCGGCGGGGACGTAAGCCTCGATCACGCCCGCGCGGTAGCGCGCGTCGGAGGCGCGCACCTCGACGCCCGCCATCGCGGACAGGTCGGCGAGCACCGCGGCGAGCGGCCGCCGGCCGTCGAGCGTGATGCGCACCAGCGGCCGTGCCGCCCCGTCCAGGACCAGCGACTGGCGCAGCGCCTTCGCGCCCGCGGGAACGGCGGCGGACTTGGCGCGCGCCGCCGGCGCGGCGAGCGCCTCGAGGCCGCCGCCCAGGTTGCGCGGGACCGGCTTCGCCGAGGCGAGCGCGGGCGTGAGGGCGAGCGCGAAGAGCGCCGCCGCGAGGGCCGGGTGGGACATGGGCGAACTCCCCTGGATTCGAGTGTCCGGACCCTAAGCGAGCCGGCGGCCGGCCTCAACGCGGCGGGGCCGAAGATTTGCGAACGACAGGATTCCTGAGCGGGCGTCGTTCAGGCCGGCTGCGCCGGCGAAGGGAGGGCGACCGAGAACTGCTTGTTGGTCGGGTAGGCGAACTCGATGCCGCGCGCGGCGAAGTCGTCCATCAGCTTCAGGTTGATCGCCTGCTGGATGTTCATGTAGGCGTTGTAGTCGGCGGCGAGCACGTAATAGACGGCCTCGAAAAGCAGCGCGAAGTCGCCGAAGCTCGCGAAGTGCGCGCGGTCGAAGCGGGTCTTGTCCTGCGCGCGGATCGCCGCTTCGATCAGCGCCGGCACCTCGCGCACGGAGGCCGGTGCCGTCTCATACACGATGCCGATGGAGAAGGTCGCCCGCCGCTCGTACAGCAGTCCGTAGTTGCGCACGCGGGTCTTCAGCAGGTCGCCGTTCGAGACCACGATCTGCTCGCCCGAGAGCGAGCGCAGGCGCGTGCTCTTGATGCCGATCTGCTCGACCGTGCCCTTCTCCTCGCCGAGCACCAGGAAGTCGCCGACCCGGAACGGCTTGTCGAGCGCGATGGACAGCGAGGCGAACAGGTCGCCGAGCACGTTCTGGACCGCGAGCGCGATCGCGACGCCGCCGATGCCGAGGCCCGCGATCAGCGGGCCGATCTCGACGCCGAGGTTGGTCAGCAGCATCAGGAAGGCGACGACCCAGACGACCAGCACCCCGACGAAGCGCAGGATGTTGAGGCTGGCTGCGCCTTCCCCGCTCGCCAGCTCGTGGCCGCGGCGCGCCTCGATCAGGTGGCGCACCACGGCGGTCAGCCACAGCGCGACCTGCCACCAGACGATGATGAGGATGCCGGTGTCGATGTAGCGGTCGGCGGCCGGCGGCAGCTTGAGCCAGCGCATCGCGAGATAGGCCGCGACGGCGACGGTGAACAGCCGCTTGGTGGCGTCCAGCAGCGTCCCGGCGGCCACCAGGGAGCCGACCGGGTGCTGCGCCATGCGCGTGCGGATGCGTCGCGAGATGAACGCGCGCACGAGGGGCAGCACGGTGAACCACAGCGCGAAGGTGAGGACGGCCTTGGCCCACGCCAGCAGCGTGTTGCCGTAGTAGACCGTCTGGCCGAGCTCGCGCAATTCCTCGAGGTTCACGCCCGCATTGTAACTATTCGAGCCCGAGTTCGCGGAGCTTGCGCGTCAGCGTGTTGCGCCCCCAGCCGATCAGTTTCGCGGCCTCCTGGCGCCGGCCCTGCACGCGCTCGAGCGCGGCCTGCGCGAGCGTGCGCTCGAAGCGCGCGGTCGCGATGTCGAGCAGCGGCGGCCCGCCGCCGGCGAGGTGCCGCACCGCCCAGGACTCGAGCTCGCGGCACCAGTCGTCCACCGTCGGCGCCACCGCGTCGCCGCCGAGGTCCGGAGGGATGTCCTCGACGCGGATCTCGCGGCCCGGCGCCGTCACGGTGAGCCGGCGCGCGGCATTCACCAGCTGGCGCACGTTGCCCGGCCAGCCGAACGCCACGAGCCTGTTGCGCGCCTCCGCGGTCAGCGACTTCGGCTCCGCGCCGAGTTCGCGCGCGGCGAGCGCGAGGTAGTGCCCGAGCAGCTCCGGGATGTCGCCCGGCCGTTCGCGCAAGGAAGGCACGCGGATGCGGATCACGTTCAGCCGGTGCAGCAGGTCCTCGCGGAACTGCCCGGCCTTCACCAGCGCGTCGAGGTCCTGGTGCGTCGCGGCGATCACGCGCACGTCCACCCGCACCGGCGTGCTGCCGCCCACGCGGTAGAACTCGCCCTCGGCGAGCACGCGCAGGAGCCGCACCTGCAGCGCCGGGCTCATGTCGCCGATCTCGTCGAGGAACAGCGTGCCGCCGTCGGCCTGCTCGAAGCGACCGCGGCGCATCGCGTCGGCGCCCGTGAAGGCGCCCTTCTCGTGGCCGAACAGCTCGGACTCCAGCAGCTCGGAAGCGATCGCCGAGGTGTTGAGCGCGATGAACGGGCCGTTCGCGCGCGGACTGTGCCGGTGCAGCGCGCGCGCGACCAGCTCCTTGCCGGTGCCGGATTCGCCGGTCACCAGCACCGAAAGGCTCGAACGCGACAGGCGGCCGATCGCGCGGAACACCTCCTGCATCGCCGGCGCCTGGCCGAGGATGCCGGGGATCGGCGCCGCGGCACCCGCCTCCGCCCCGGCTGCGCCCGGCGCGGACGCGCGCCGGACCAGCGCCACGGCCTCGTCGATGTCGAACGGCTTCGGCAGGTACTCGAACGCGCCGCCGCGGTAGGCGGCCACCGCGTGGTCGAGGTCGGAGTGCGCCGTCATCACGATCACCGGCAGGCCCGGGTGCTCGCGGCGCGCGATCTCGAGCAGGCGCAGGCCCTCCGTGCCCGGCATGCGCACGTCCGTCAGCAGCACGTCCGGCCGGCGCGCACCGAGCGCCGCCAGCGCCGCATCCGCGTGGTCGAAGCTGCGCGGTTCCATGCCGCCCTGGCGCAGCGCCCGCTCGAGCACCCAGCGGATCGACGCGTCGTCGTCCACGACCCAGACTTCAAGCGGCTTCGTCATGCCCGTTCTCCAGCGGCAGCAGCAGCGAAAACACGGTCCGGCCCGGGCGGCTGTCGAACTCGACGATGCCGCCGTGGCGCGTCGCGATGTCCTGGGCGACGGCAAGGCCGAGCCCGGTGCCGCCGGCGCGCGCGGTCACCAGCGGGTAGAAGATGGTCTCGCCGAGCTCGGGCGGCACGCCCGGCCCGTCGTCCTCGAACTGCAGCGCGGCCACCACGCGATGCCGCTCGGCGCCGATCGTCGCGTGCGTCAGCGCGCGGCTCCTGAGCGCCAGCCGGCCGCTCGCGCCGAGCGCCTGCACGGCGTTGCGCGCGAGGTTCAGCATCGCCTGCACCATGAGGTCGCGGTCGAGCGAAAGCGGCGGCAGGCTCGGGTCGTAGTCGCGCTCGATCGCGACGCCGGCCGGCGCCTCGGCACGCGCGAGCCGGTACACGCGGTCCAGCAGCTCGTGCACGTTCAGGCGCTCGCGGCGCACCGCGCGGGCGGGCCCGAGCAGGCTGTCCACCAGCGCGCACAGCCGGTCGGCCTCGCCGATGATCACGCGCGTGTATTCGCGCAGCTCCTCGGTCGGCAGCTCGCGCTCGAGCAGCTGGGCCGCGCCGCGCAGCCCGCCGAGCGGGTTCTTGATCTCGTGCGCGAGCTGGCGCGCCATCGCGCGGCTGCCGCCCTGCTGCACCAGCAGGGCCGCGTCGCGTGTCATGCGCGACGGCTGGGTGGTGTCGGCGATCTCGACCAGCACGGCGCCCGGCTGGACGGATGCCAGCGGGGTCAGCGTCACGTCGGCCTGGTAGCGGGCGTCCGCACGGGCGGCCGGCGCGAGCGGGACGTCGCGCAGCGCCAGCGGTTCGTCGCTCGCGCGGCTGCGCGCGAGCAGCGCCTCGATCGCGGCGGCGTCGGCGAGCAGCGCCGGGAACCGGCGGCCGAGCGCCGCTGCGGGACTGGTCGCGAGCAGCGCCGCCGCGGACTGGTTCAGCCAGGTGACTTCTGAGCGCGCATCCACGACCAGGATCGCCGTGGCGAGCAGGTCGGGAATGGCGGCGGGGTCGGGCGCGCCGCGCGCGCGCGGGTCAGCGGCCATGGCGCGCTGCGCGCGCCGCGGCAGCGCGCGGCGGGATCAGCGGCTCGGGGCGGGCAGCGGCCGCGGTTGCGGCCGGGGCGGCGGCGTCGGCCGCGCCTGCGGGCTCTGCGGCGAATTGATCGACGGCTGGCGCACGTGGAAGCTGGTCTGCTGGCTCGAGATCACCGGCCGGCCGGCCTGGTCGAGGATGCTCGCGCGCAGGAAGTAGCTGCCGCGCGCGAGATTCGAGAACTCCGCGCTGAGGCCGCTCGCCTCGTGCCGGTTTCCGTTCAGGAAGAACACGACCGTGTGGTCCGGCCGCAGCGTGCCGCCGAGTTCCGCCGTCGCGGTCACCACCGCGTCGGCGCCGAAGAACACCTGGTCGGGCGTCGGCGAGACGATCGACAGCGAGTCGTAGGCCGGGACCTCGGGCTCCTGCGGCTCCGGCGAGCGGCTCGCCGCCGCGGCGCTCGCCGGCTCCGCATCCTGCGCGTCGGAGACGTTCGGCTCGAGCACCGTGATCAGCTCGGCGTTGGCGGCGCCCGGCTGGTCCGAGAAATGCACGACGCCGTCCTTGTCCACCCAGCGGTAGATCTCCTGGGAGGCGGCCGACAGGGAAATCGCGAGCCCGGCGAGGATCAGGATGCTGCGCATGGGTACCAGCATAGCCCCTGAACTGCCGGGCTGACAAAGTGTGACCTGCGTCTCAGAGGCTGTAGTACATGTCGAGCTCCACCGGGTGCGTCGACATGCGGAAACGCGTCACTTCGCCCTGCTTCAGCGCGATGTACGCGTCGATCAGGTCGTCGCTGAACACGCCGCCGCGCTTCAGGAACTCGCGGTCGCGGTCCAGGTTGTCGAGCGCCATGTCGAGCGAGTGGCAGACCTCGGGAATGTTCTTCGCTTCCTCCGGCGGCAGGTCGTAGAGGTCCTTGTCCGAGGCCTCGCCCGGGTGGATCTTGTTCTGGATGCCGTCGAGGCCCGCCATCATCATCGACGCGAAGGCGAAGTACGGGTTCGCGCTCGAATCCGGGAAGCGCACCTCGATGCGCCGGCCCTTCGGGTTCGACACCCACGGGATGCGGATCGACGCGCTGCGGTTGCGTGCGCTGTAGGCCAGCATCACCGGCGCCTCGAAGCCCGGCACCAGGCGCTTGTAGCTGTTGGTGCCGGGGTTGGTGAAGGCGTTGATCGCCTTCGCGTGCTTGATGATGCCGCCGATGTAATAGAGCGCGATGTCCGAGAGCCCCGCGTAGCGCTCGCCGGCGAACAGGTTCTTGCCGTCCTTCTGCAGCGACTGGTGCACGTGCATGCCGCTGCCGTTGTCGCCGACCAGCGGCTTCGGCATGAAGGTGAGCGTCTTGCCGTAGCCGTGCGCGACGTTCCACAGGGCGTACTTGAGGATCTGCACCTCGTCGCCCTTCTTGGTCAGCGTGTTCGGGCCGACGTTGATCTCGCCCTGGCCGCCGGTGCCCACCTCGTGGTGGTGCACTTCGACCTTCAGGCCGAGCTCCTCGCAGGCCTGGCACATGGCGGTGCGCAGGTCCTGGAAGCGGTCCACCGGCGGCACCGGGAAGTAGCCGCCCTTCACGCCCGGCCGGTGGCCGAGGTTGCCGCCCTCGTAGGTCGTGCCGCTGTTCCACGCGCCCTGCACGGAATCGATCAGGTAGCTGCAGCCGTGCAGCTCGTTGGTCCAGCGCACGCTGTCGAAGATGAAGAACTCGTTCTCGGGCCCGAACAGGCAGGAGTCGGCGATGCCGGTGGACTTGAGGTAGGCCTCGGCGCGCTTGGCGAGCGAGCGCGGGTCACGGGTGTAGCCCTGCATCGTCGTCGGCTCGACGATGTCGCAACGCAAGAGGAGCGTCGTCTCCTCGAAGAACGGATCGAGCATCGCCGTCGCGGCGTCCGGCATCAGGATCATGTCGGACTCGTTGATGCCCTTCCAGCCGGAGATGGAGGAGCCGTCGAACATCTTCCCGTCGACGAAGAAGTCCTCGTCCACCATCCGCGTCGGGATGCTGATGTGCTGCTCCTTGCCGCGCGTGTCGGTGAAGCGCAGGTCGCAGTACTTGATCTCTTTCTCTTTGATGAATTTGACGACGTCGGCCGGGGTCATGTCCGTCTCCCTGATTCATTCGCTGGCGAGCGCGATCCCCGCCGTGGTGCAAGGACCATGCCAATTATGGATCAATCACTTATGTTCGATTTCGAGCGCGTATGCCCCATGACGGTGCGTCCATCATAAGCCTTGCACCCGATCGGTGCGACGACTTTCCCGCGGGCCCTCGGCACACTCTCCGCCCGGTGCGGCTTAACAAACACATCAGCGAGAGCAGGGTCTGTTCCCGGCGCGAGGCGGATGCCTGGATCGCGGCCGGGCGGGTCACCGTCAATGGCCGGCCGGGCGAGCTCGGCACGCAGGTGAAGGCGGGCGACGCGGTGCTCGTGGACGGCCGGCCGCTGCCGGCACGCAAGGCGGCCGTCTACCTCGCGCTGCACAAGCCGCGCGGCGTCACCTCGACGACCGAGCGCCACGTGGCCGGCAACATCATCGACTTCGTCGGCCACCCCGAGCGCATCTTCCCGATCGGCCGCCTCGACAAGGAATCCGAGGGGCTGATCCTGCTGACCAGCGACGGCGACATCGTCAACGAGGTGCTGCGCGAGGAGCACGGCCACGAGAAGGAGTACCTCGTGACCGTCGAGCCGGCGGTCACGGAGAATTTCCTCGCGATGATGGCGAAGGGCGTGCGCATCGGCGCGCAGAAGACGAAACCGGCACGCGTCACGCGCGTCGACGCGAACCGGTTCCGCATCGTGCTGACGCAGGGACTGAACCGCCAGATCCGGCGCATGTGCTCGGCGCTAGGCTGGCGTGTACGGCGACTCGTGCGCACGCGCATCATGCACATCCGGCTCGGCGAGCTGCCCGCCGGGCGCTGGCGCGACCTCACCGAAGCGGAACTGAAGCCGCTCCTCGCTATACTTGCGCATGCCGAAAAGCGCTGAAAAAACGCCGCCCCAGACCTTCCAGGACCTGGTCCTGACCCTGCAGCGCTACTGGGCCGAGCAGGGCTGCGTGCTGCTGCAGCCCTACGACATGGAAGTCGGCGCCGGCACGTTCCACACCGCGACCTTCCTGCGCGCGATTGGCCCGGAGCCCTGGAACGCCGCCTATGTGCAGCCGAGCCGGAGGCCTACGGACGGCCGATACGGGGACAACCCGTTCCGCCTGCAGCACTACTACCAGTTCCAGGCGGTGATGAAGCCCTCGCCCGACGACATCATCGAGCGTTACTTCGGCTCGCTCGCCGCGCTCGGGCTCGACCCGCTGGTGCACGACCTGCGCCTGGTCGAGGACAACTGGGAATCGCCGACGCTCGGCGCCTGGGGACTCGGCTGGGAGGTGTGGCTGAACGGCATGGAGGTCACGCAGTTCACCTACTTCCAGCAGGCCGGCGGGCTCGACTGCAAGCCGGTGATGGGCGAGATCACCTACGGGCTCGAGCGGCTCGCGATGTACCTGCAGGGCGTCGAGAGCGTCTACGACCTCACCTGGGCCGAGGGTCCCCAGGGCCGCGTCACCTACGGCGACGTCTACCGGCAGAACGAGGTCGAGCAGTCGGCGTACAACTTCGAGCACGCGGACACCGCCGCGCTGTTCGCCGAGTTCGACCAGCGCGAGAAGAACTGCAAGGCGCTGCTCGAGGTCCCTCTGCCGCTGCCCGCCTACGAACAGACGCTGAAGGCCTCCCACGTCTTCAACCTGCTCGACGCGCGCAAGGCGATCAGCGTCACCGAACGCCAGCGTTACATCCTGCGCGTGCGCACCCTCGCCCGCGGCGTCGCCGGCGCCTGGTACGCGAGCCGAGAGGCCGCCGGGTTCCCGCTGCTGCGCACGCCATGAACCGCCACGACTTCCTCGTCGAAATCGGCGCAGAGGAGATGCCGCCGAAGAGCCTCGCTGGCCTCGGCGAGGCGTTCCGCGACGGCGTCGTCGCGGGCCTCGCGGCGGCGGGCCTCTCGCACGGCGCGGTGCAGGCCTGGTTCACGCCGCGGCGCCTCGCGGTGCAGGTGGACAAGCTGCTCGATCGCCAGCCCGAGCAACGGATCGAGCGGCGCGGCCCGCCGGTCAAGGCGGCCTTCGACGCCGCCGGCAAGCCGACGCGGGCGGCGACCGCCTTCGCCGACTCGTGCGGCGTCGCGGTGGACGCCCTCACGCGCATCAGCGACGACAAGGGCGAGTTCCTGTTCTGCCGCACCACGCGGCCCGGCGAACCGGCCGCGAAACTCCTGCCCGCCATCGTGCAGGCCGCCCTCGACAAGCTCCCGATCGCGCGCCGCATGCGCTGGGGCGACGGGGAGGCCGAGTTCGTGCGGCCCGTGCACTGGGTGGTGATGCTGCACGGCGATGCCGTCGTGCCGGCCGAGATCCTCGGCATCGCCGCCGGGCGCATGACGCGCGGCCACCGCTTCCATGCGAAGAAGCCGATCGCCCTGCGTTCGCCGGGCGGCTACCGGGCGGCGCTGGAGAAGGCCAAGGTCTGCGCCGACCACCAGGCGCGCCGCACCCGCATCCGGACGGCGGTCGCCGCCGCGGCCGGGGAGGCGGGCGGGACGGCGATCATCGACCCGGACGTGCTCGACGAGGTGACGGCGCTCACCGAGTGGCCGGTGCCGATCGCGGGCGGCTTCGAGCCGCGCTTCCTCGAACTGCCGCCGGAGGTGCTGATCGCGACGATGCAGGACCACCAGCGCTATTTCCCCGTGCGCGGCCCGGACGGGGCGCTGATGCCGCGCTTCGTCGCGGTCGCCAACCTCGAGAGCAAGGACCCGGCCCAGGTCCGCGCCGGCAACGAGCGCGTGATCCGCCCGCGCCTCGCCGACGCGGCCTTCTTCCATGCCACCGACCGCAAGACGCGGCTCGCCGACCGCCGCGAGGCACTCGCCGCCGTCACATTCCAGGCGCAGCTCGGCTCGCTCGCCGACAAGGCCGCCCGCGTCACGGCGCTCGCGGGCCAGGTCGCCCGCGTCGCGGGTTCGGATGCGGCGGCCGCGCAGCGCGCGGCCGAACTGGCGAAATGCGACCTGCTGACGGCCATGGTCGGCGAATTCCCGGAGCTGCAGGGCGTGATGGGCCGCTACTACGCGCGCCAGGACGGCGAGCCCGAGGAAGTCGCCGCCGCGCTGGCCGAGCAGTACCTGCCGCGCTTCGCCGGGGACGTTCTGCCGGCGACCGGGGCGGGCCTTGCCCTCGCGATCGCCGACAAGCTCGACACGCTGGTCGGCATCTTCGCCATCGGCCAGAAGCCGACCGGCACGAAGGACCCGTATGGCCTGCGTCGCTCTGCGCTCGGCGTGCTGCGGATCCTGATCGAGACCGGCGTCGCGCTCGACCTGCGCGAGCTGATCCGCTCCGCGCTGGAATCGGTCGCGGCCGACATCGCGCGGCTCGGCGGCAAGCCGCCCGCGGACGGGCTGGCCGACGATCTCTATGCCTACATGATGGAGCGCCTGCGCGCCTGGTACCTCGAGTCCGGCGGGGGCGTCACGACCGAGATGTTCGACGCCGTGCTCGACACGCGCCCCGCCTCGCCGCTCGATTTCGACCAGCGCCTGCGAGCGCTCGCCGGCTTCCTGCAGCTGCCGGACGCCGCGGGCCTCACCGCCGCCAACAAGCGCATCGCCAACATCCTGAAGAAGGCCGGCGAGCAGCCGAGCCCGCGCGTCGATCCGGGCCTGCTCACCGACGCCGAGGAGCGCCAGCTCGCCACCGCGGTCGAGGCGCTGCGCCAGGACGTCGAGCGGCTCGTCACGAACCGCCGCTACGCCGACGCGCTGGGCCGGCTCGCGTCGCTGCGCCCCTCGGTCGACGCGTTCTTCGACAAGGTGCTGGTGATGGCGGACGACTCACGCGTGCGCGCCAACCGACTCGCGCTGCTGGCGGCGCTGCAGCGGCTGTTCCTGCACATCGCCAACCTGTCGCGCCTGCCCGGATGAACCCCAAGCCTCCGGATGCCTGAGCACATCCCGAACTGGCGCAAGATCCCGGGCATCCAGTGGATGCTCTCGCTGATCTACACGACGATCCTGTTCGTCGACTCCCTGGTCTTCGGATTCGTGATCTGCCTGTTCGGCTGGCTGCCGTTCCGCGGCCGCTACACGATGGCACGGGCCTGGGCGCGCACCAACCTGTCGCTGGCCCGCGCGATCTGCGGGCTCGACTGGCGCGTCGAAGGCCGCGAGAACATCCCGCGCGATGGCGCGCACGTGACCATGTGGAAGCACACGTCCACCTGGGAAACGATGGCGCAGATGATCGTCTTCCCGCCCCAGGCCTGGGTGCTGAAGCGCGAGATCCTCTGGATCCCGCTGGTCGGCTGGGCCACCTGGCTCATGAAGTGCATCGCCATCGACCGTGGTGCCGGCCACCGCGCGGTGAACCAGGTGCTCGACCAGGGTCGCGAGCGGCTCGCCGCCGGCATCTGGGTGCTGATCTTCCCGGAGGGCACGCGCGTCGCCCCCGGCGAGACGCGCAAGTACGGCATGTCCGGGGCGCTGCTCGCCTCGCAGGCCGGCTGCAAGCTCGTGCCGGTCGCGCACAACGCCGGGAGCTTCTGGCCACGGCGCGGGCTCCTGAAGAAGCCCGGCATCGTGCGGGTCGTGATCGGCCCGCCGATCGACGCGGCCGGCAGGGAGCCGCGTGAATTGAACGCCGAGGTCCAGGGGTGGATCGAGGGGACGATGCGGGACCTGCCGTAGGGAACCGGTCGGACACGGAAAATGACACGGCTTCTGCCGATCGCCGCCCTTCTCGTCCTCACCGCCTGCGCCACGGCGCCGGCTGAAGCGCAAGCGTCAACCTGCCAGCCCGCCGGCTACGACCGCGCGCGGCTCGATGCGCTCAAGGCCAGTGGCTGGACCATCCCGGACGATGCCGGGCGCAACGCGCTCGCGCTCGGCCTCGCTGAGTGCCTCGGCGATGCGGACTCCGCCGTGCGCGATGGCATCGCGTTCGAAGGCTTGCAGCACTACATGCGCAGCAACTTGCTGGCCCGCGAAACGCTTGCGGAGCTCGATGCCGGTCTCCAGGCCAGGCTGACGGCGCCCGATCCACAAGGCTTCCAGCGTCCGTTCGCCGCGCTGGTCCTGGCGGACGTCGCCCGCACGGATCGCCTCGCGCCGTGGATGAGCGCCGGGCAACGCGCGCAGCTGGTCGATGCATCCATCGCCTACCTGCGCGGCATCAGCGACTATCGCGGCTTCACGCCGGGTGAAGGCTATCGCCACGCGACGGCACACGCGGCTGACTTGATGCTGCAGCTGGTACTCAATCCCGCTCTCGGCAAGCCGGAGCTCGTCCGCATCCGCGACGCCATAGCCACCCAGATCGCGCCCGCAGGCCATTCCTACGTCACCGGCGAAAGCGAACGCCTCGCCGCACCGATTCTCTACCTGGCGACGCGCAACGTATTCGACGAAGCGGACTGGACGGCCTGGTTCGCGGAGGTCTCGGGACCCGGCCCGGTCGGCGCATCATGGGACGGCTGGTGGCTCTCCGAACAGGGCATCTCGCGGCGCCACAACCTGATGATGTTCCTGAATGTCGTGCAGACGAACGTGTCGCTCAGCGAGAACGCGGCGTTCGTGCCCATGCGTCCGGGTGTCGCCGCGGCGATCCGCGCGATGCCCTAGGCGGCTGCGCAGGGGCTAGACGTCGAGGTTGGCGACGTACAGCGCGTTCTTCTCGATGAACTCGCGCCGCGGCTCGACCGCGTCGCCCATCAGCGTGGTGAAGATGTCGTCCGCGGCGACCGCGTCCTCGATGCGCACCTGCAGGAGCCGGCGCGCCTCGGGGTTGATGGTCGTCTCCCAGAGCTGCTCGGGATTCATCTCGCCGAGGCCCTTGTAGCGCTGGATCGCCTGCCCCTTGCGGGCCTGGTCGAGCAGCCAGGTGATCGCCTCCGGAAAACTGCCGATGTCGGCACGCTCGCCGCCGCGCAGCACGAAGGCGCCCGCGCCGATGAAGTCGTTCAGCGTGCTGCCGAGCTCGGCGATGCGCCCGTACTCGGCCGACTCGAAGAACTCCGGCTGCAGGTGCTTGACGGTCGTCACGCCGTGCTCGGTGCGGGAGACGTCGATGCGGTCGGTCTCGCCGGCCTCGTTGCGCCGGACTTCGAGCTTGTAGCTGTGCACCAGGCTGCCGTCGGCGTTCAGGCGCGCCTCGAGCTCCGTCACCCAGCCTTCCAGCCAGGCCGCGTCGGCGAATTGCGCCTCGCCCACCGGGCGCATGGCGAGCAACTGCTCCAGCAGGCGTCGGTCGTAGCGGCGCGACCAGCGGCCGATGATCGCCTTCACCTCCATGTACTGGCGGGCCAACATCTCGAGCGCTGAACCTGCGAGCGCCGGCGCTTCCGGGTTGACGTGCAGCGCCGCGTTGTCGAGCGCGCTGGTCAGCAGCAGCTGGTCCAGCTCCGCCTCGTCCTTGACGTACATCTCCTGCTTGCCGCGCTTGAGCTTGAACAGCGGCGGCTGGGCGATGTAGATGTGCCCGCGCTCGATCAGCTCCGGCATCTGCCGGTAGAAGAACGTGAGCAGCAGGGTGCGGATGTGGCTGCCGTCGACGTCCGCGTCGCACATGACGATGATGCGGTGGTAGCGCAGCTTTTCGACGTCGAAGTCGTCCTTGCCGATGCCGGTGCCGAGCGCGCTGATCAGCGTCACCACTTCCTGGGACGACAGCATCTTGTCGAAGCGGGCCTTCTCGACGTTCAGGATCTTGCCCTTGAGCGGCAGCACCGCCTGGGTGCGGCGGTCCCGGCCCTGCTTCGCCGAACCGCCCGCGGACTCGCCCTCGACCAGGAAGATCTCGCTCTTGCCGGGATCCTTCTCCTGGCAGTCGGCGAGCTTGCCCGGCAGGCCCGAGGAGTCGAGCGCACCCTTGCGGCGGGTCATCTCGCGGGCCTTGCGCGCCGCCTCGCGCGCGCGCGCGGCGTCGATGATCTTCATGCAGATGGACTTCGCGTCCGCCGGCCGCTCGAGCAGGAACTCGCCGAGCTTCTGGGCGACCGCGGACTCGACCACGCCCTTGACCTCGGAGGACACCAGCTTGTCCTTGGTCTGCGAGGAGAACTTCGGGTCCGGCATCTTGATCGACAGGATCGCCGTCATGCCCTCGCGCGCGTCGTCGCCGGTCAGCGAGACGTTCTCGCGCTTGGCGAGGCCTTCCTTCTCGATGAACTCGTTGATCTTGCGGGTCAGCGCGGCCCGGAAGCCGGCGAGGTGGGTGCCGCCGTCCTTCTGCGGGATGTTGTTGGTGTAGCAGTACATGGACTCCTGGTAGGAGTCGTTCCACTGGGCGGCCACTTCCACCGAGACCGCGCCTTCCTGGCTGTGGAAATAGAAGATGTTCGGGTGGATCGCCGTGCGGCTGCGGTTCAGGTACTGGACGAAGGCCGAGACGCCGCCCTCGTGCTGGAAGACGTCGCTCTTGTCCTCGCGTTCATCGATCAGCTCGATGCGCACGCCCGAGTTCAGAAACGACAGTTCCCGGAGGCGTTTGGCCAGCCAGTCGTACGAGAAGGTCGTGTTCGTGAAGATCGTGTTGCTGGGCTTGAAGCGGATCGTCGTGCCGCGCTCGGTCGTGGTGCCGACCACGGTCAGCGGCCCCTGGGGCTCGCCCATCCGGTACTGCTGGCGGTGCAGCTTGCCGTCGCGCGCGATGGTGAGCGTCAGCGCCCCGGACAGGGCGTTCACGACCGAGACGCCGACGCCGTGCAGGCCGCCGGAGACCTTGTAGGAGTTGTCGTCGAACTTACCGCCGGCGTGCAGCACGGTCATGATGACCTCGGCCGCCGAGCGGTTCTCTTCCTGGTGGATGTCGGTCGGGATGCCGCGGCCGTTGTCGGTGACGGTCACCGACTCGTCCGCGTGGATCGTCACGACGATGCGGTCGCAGTGGCCGGCGAGCGCCTCGTCGATCGAGTTGTCGACGACCTCGAACACCATGTGGTGCAGGCCGGTGCCGTCATCGGTGTCGCCGATGTACATGCCGGGCCGCTTGCGGACGGCCTCGAGCCCCTTCAACACCTTGATTTTGGTGGAGTCGTAGGTGTCGTTCGGGGGGGTCCCGGAGCCGTCTTGCATAAGCCGGAAATTCTAGCAGAAAAATCCGGCTTTTTGCTTGTATTTCAGTTGCTTGCCGTCTCTCCCGGGGCGCTCGTCAGAAGGCGAACCCGTAGCCCACCGCCGGCCCGGAAAACGTCTGGTCGACCCGCCGTCCGGCATTGCCTTCGACCTCCGCCGTCAGGTACCGGTACCCGGCATAGAAGCGATGCGGACCATTGCGGTAGACGCCGTAGCCGGCGAGGCTCCAGGTGCCTTCCGTGTCGCCCGCGGAAAGGTCCCCGCTGAACACCAGGCGCCACTGGTCGTTGATCGGCGCCACGTAACGCGCCCCGAGCAGGAAGTCCGTGTAGCTCGTGTCGATGCCGGTCCTGAACGTGGGATCCGGCGGCGGCGTGAGCGTCGCCCGCAGGTCGAAGTCCACGCCGATGTATCGGAAGCCGCCGTACACCTCGACCCCGGTGTAGCGCTCCGCCGCCGGGTTCCAGACCATCGCCACGTCCATCAGCGTCATGTCGAGTTCGCCGCGCGCGCTGACCGGGCCGATCGAGCGCCCGTCGGCGACCGACATGTAGACCACGTCCACGAAGCCGCCGAACGTGTCGCCCTGCGCCTCCACGTGGCCCATGAAGCCCATCTCGAGCTTGTCGATGATGTCGCTGAAGCTCGCGTCCACGCTGCGGTCGCCGGCGTCGACCTGGATGTCGGCGCCCCACAGGTAGACGACACCCAGCCAGTCCATGCCGGAGCTGTCGGCGCGTGCCGCGCCCGCTGTCGCCGCCAGCGCGACCGCGCCGCAGCCCGCCGCGAAAACGCGGGAAAAACGGATGCCCATGAACATCACCTCGTCAGTTGAGTTTCTGGCCCGGCTTCAAGTCCGCCGGGACCGGGGAGTGCTCGCGCAATTCCTCGAAGCCCTTCACGCTGATGCCGGCCCACTGCTTGAACAGCGCGCGGAAGTCCGAGAGGTTCGTGACGCTGCTCGAGATCTGCACGCGGCCCGTGTTGCGCGTGGTGCGCTTGTCGAGCGCACGACCGAGCAGCGCGCCGGTCGTGGAGTCGCGCGCCTCCAGGAACAGCGTCGCGTACCCGGACTCCATCGTGTAGGTGCGCGAGCGACTGCTCGTCATCGTGTCCGGCGCGCTGATATGCAGGTCCACCACGCCCGGGCGCAGGCGCAGGACGTCCGGGCCCGGCGCCGTCACCAGCTCGAGGCCCGCCTTGCGGTATTCCTCGGTGAACACTTCCGTGAACGCGTCGCGCGCCGCCTGGGAGATGCGCTCCAGGTCCTGCTGGTCGAGGCGCTGCGAGAGCGTCGCGGCGTCGCGGTTATAGTCGCGCGCCCAGTTCTTCTCGAAGGCGACCTCGACCGGGTCCAGCATCACCTTCGTGTAGCCGCGGAAATCCGCGCCGGGCAGCAGGAATACGGCATCCAGCCGCTTCGGCTTCACCTCGACGAGGCCGTCCCAGTTGCCGGAGTCCGCGGCGGCCGCGGCGCCGGAAATCAACAGCAGTGCGGCGGCGAGGCCGCGGGTCATGGCGTGCATCATGGTTTCACCTGTGTCATGGCTCAGCGTCGCCGCGGTCGCATGCCGCGGCTCATGCCCGTCGGCCGCGTCGCGGTGCGACGCTGGTGGTTCTGGAAACCACCACTGCGCGCCGCGGCGTCGCGATTGAGCTGATTGTAATTCGACGCGCCGCCGCGCGTCCCGGTTCCCGCTGCGTTGCGACTATTGCCGTAGGCGTCGCCAGCGCGCGATTCGAGACTTCCCGAACCGCCATAGCGCTGCTCGCCGGTCCCGGCGCCCGGGCGGTCGGGCACGTCGACGTCGCTCCAGCCGCCGTCCCCGTGCTGCTGCCAGCCATCCTCGGTCTTGCGGTAGACGTTGCCGTCGTGGCCGGCGTACAGGTCGCCGCTGCCGCTCTGGGCGAATGTCGTGCGGCTGCCGTCGTTGCCGACCGAGACGGCGCTGCCGCCGCCGGAACCCTCGGCCTTCGTGACGCTGCGATCGCCCTGGCGGACCGTGTCGGTCGAAAGGCTCCCGCCGTCCTGGCCGGTGAACTCGCCTTCGCGCTTCACGCCGCCGCCTTCCATGCGCTCGCGGCTGGTGGTGGCGCTCGCGCCGCCCTCGCCCGTGATCGTGGTCGAGCCATGGCCGCGATTCTGCTCGCCGGAAATCGTGCCGCTCTTCCCGCCCGCCGTCTCGAACTTGCCTTCCGTGGTGTAGCCGCCACCCGCCTGGCGCTGGCGCGTGACCTCGGACTTCCCGCCCGCGTCCGTCTTCCGCTCCGTCGTGCGCGTCCCGGTGTCGAAGTCGGTGGTCTTCTTGACGTCCATTTCGCGCCCGCCGGGACCTTCGACGGTGCGCTCCATCTTCATCTTGTTGGAATCTTCGCTGTAGTGGCGGTCGGTCTCCGTCGAGATTCCGGTGCGCGGGTTGTACGTGGCGCCGGAGCTCGCCCACTCGTCGCCGTCCCAGGCCGTTTCGACGTAGCCGGCCCGGCCGGTCTTCGGGTTGTAGCCCTGGTTGTAGCTGTAGCCGCCGTACGGCCCGTACCAGACCGACCGCGAACCGAAGCCGCCGGTCGCCGGGTTGTACCAGCTGCCGTGGCCGTAGCTCGGGTAGTACGGGTAGTAGTAGCCGCCGTAGTAGTACGGCGGGTAGTACCAGCCGGTGCCGTAGTAGGCGACGCCGAAGCCGATGAACATGCCGGCCGCGTAGGCACCGCTGTAGCTCGACTCGACGTCGCCGTCATCGTTGGTCACGACCACGACCTGCGTGACGGGATACGCGGGAGAACTCGGCGGAATCTCGTACACGGCCGCCGGCACGTCGGCCGTCGCGGCCCAGGGCCCGGTCGGCTTGTCCGCCACGTACCACATCCCTTCGTAGACCAGGTAGTACTTGTCCCCGTACTGGATGATGTCGTTGCCGGTGTTCACCGCGCGCGCGACCTGCGTCTCGGGGATCTTCTCGAACTTCGGCTCGCCGCCGGCGTATTGCACGGTGACGTCCGGCGCGGCGCCCGCCTTGACCGTCTTCGTCTGCGGCAGCTCCGCTTCCAGCACCGCGCGCCGCGCTTCCAGCGTGCCCGGCACCGAAGCGCGCACGTCGGCCGCCTCGTCGCCGTCCGGAATCTGCGCGAATTCCGCCGGCAGCGGCATTGTGAACGCCCAGGGCCCGTGCACGAGGTCGCGGGTCGAGAACCAGCGGCCGGAGGCGAGCAGGTAGTACGTGCCGTCGAGCCGGAACAGCGGGCTGTCCGTGTTCACGATCGATTCGAGGCCGCCCGCGCCCTCGATCGCGCGGCCGCGCGGCTTGCCGTCGAGCACCACGATCTCGCCCGGCTTGTCGGTCGTGATCACGATCGGCGCCGGCCCGGCCTTCGGCACCGCGGCGGCGACGGCCGCGAGCGTCGCGAACTCCCCGCGCGCGGGAATCCTGCGGAAGGCCGACGGCAATTCGCCGATCGTGCCCCAGGGGCCCGTGAGCCTGGCCGCGGAATAGCGGTGTTCGCCGCTCAGGAGATAGTAGGTGCCGGTGTTTGTGTCGCGAAACACCGGGAAATTCGCGTTGCTGATCAGTTCGAGCCCGCTGTCGCCGAGCTTCACGGGCACGGGTTCGCCATTCACGAACAGGAGGAAAGCGGGCGACTCGACGACGAAGATCGGCGGCGGCTCGGAATTGAATCCCGCGGGCGGCGGCGATTCCAGCACCCCGTCCGCCAGGTAATACAGGAAGACGTCGAGCGGAATCTCGAGCGGCTCGCCCTCGACCGCCGCGCGCACGCGATCCTCCGCGTCGGCGGCGGCCTGGCCGCCGGAAAACGTCACGCGGTCCACTTTCGGCTCCGCGATGCGCACGATGCGCGCGTCGCGATCGAGCACGGTCGCGCCCGAAAGGTCGAGCGCCGCGTAGCGCGCGCCCGCGTCCGCATCGAGGAATTCGACGGCGACCTGCGCCGTGAAATGCTCGAACTGGTCCCAGCTGCGGATCTGCGGCGCGTAGACGATGACCTTCTTTTCGCCGAACGCGCGCTCGCGCGGATACTGCCAGCGCGCACCCAGCGCGGGATTCGCGGCTTTCGCGTCCGCATCCACCTTCGCATCCGGTCGGCCGTCGCAGGCCGTGAGCGTGAGCAGGGACATCGCGAGAAACGCGGCCAGGCGGCGGATCGTGGGCATCGACGAAACCTCGATGGCGGTCGGGAAAAAGCGCGAGTGTACTGGCGACGAGAACGCCCAGTCACAGACCTTTGGGAGGAGGCGGCGGATGCGGCCCACACCTCAGGCTCTGTCGCGAACATGTCGCGAAAAGAGTCTAACGTCTCCTAAAATGACGCTATAATGTCGATAAAATCATCGAATTTCACCGTGTTTCACGTGGAACATCCGTGCGTCGCCCAAGAGTTCAGCCACCTCGGGCCTCAAGGCTGTGATCCACAACTGCGCAGGCACTTCGCGAACGAGCGACATGAGGCGCGCAAGGTTCTCGCCATCGAGCTCCGCAGCCGGATCATCGAGCAGTAGCGCGGAACGGCCGGGCCGTTCCTGGTCCTGCACGGCCAGCTGCGCCAGCATCAGGCCTGCCGCGACCAGCTTTTGCTGGCCGCGCGAAACATGGTCCTTTGCGGGGCGGCCTCCGACGAGGACTTCCACATCCCCACGGTGAGGTCCGGGCTGCGTGGAGCGGTAGCGCCGGTCTCGCGCCCGATTTCGACCCAGGACTTCCCGCAGCGCCTGGTCCGCGTCCCAGCCACGATCGTGAACAAGCGCCAGGGGAGCGCCCAGTAGAGCCTGACCGATGGCTTCCAGCGGGGAGGCGAGGCGCCTGAGATAGGCATCACGCTGGCCGGCGAGCAACTCGCCGCTCTGTCCGAGCTCAAGCTCCCAGACGCTGAGGTCTTCATCCGGCGCGTCCTGCTTCAAAGCAGCATTCCGCTGACGCAACGCCTGGTGATAACGCCGCCAGTTCGCGAGGAAGACATGTTCCACGTGGAACACACCCCAATCCAGGAATCGCCGCCGGCGACCCGGTCCTTCCTCGAGGAGCTTGTGCACTTCCGGATCGATGATCTGCGCCGGGAACTGTTCCGCCATCTCGGCAACGCCGCTGGCCTCGGCGCCACCCACATGCCACTCGATCGAGCGGCGGCCGCCGCGCACGCCCAGCGCGACCGGCGCCATCGCGGTCATCGCCATGCCCGCCACGAGGAAGTCGTCCGAATCGTGGGCGATTAAAGCGTCGCGGCGACGGCTGCGAAACGACCGACCCCGACTCAGGAAGAATGCGGCCTCGAGAAGGCTGGTCTTGCCCGACGCGTTCGGACCGACGAATAGATTGACCCGTGGATCGAGTTCAACCTCGATGTGGGTCAGGCAGCGGAATCGCTCGGCGCGAAAAGTGCCGAGGGCCATCCGGGCCTTACAGGCGCATCGGCATCACGACGTACCGGGCGCTGGATGCACCCGGCGAGCGCACCAGGCAGCTCGAATTGCCGTCCGTCACGCCCAACTCGACCTCGCTGCCATCAACGGCAGCGATCGCATCCAGCAGATAGCCGACGTTGAACCCAACCTCGAGCTCTTCGCCCTTGTAGGCCACCTCGACCTGCTCCTCGGCTTCTTCCTGCTCCGGGTTATGGGCCTGGAGCGTGAGCTGGTTCTTCTTGAGGGCCAGACGAATCCCGCGATACTTCTCGTTCGCTAGGATCGCCGTGCGCTGCAGCGCCGAGCGCAGCACTTCGCGGTCGGCTACCACGGAGCGGGGCGGGGCCGCAGGGATGACCCGGCCATATTCCGGGAAACGCCCGTCAATCAGCTTCGAAGTGAAGCGAACGTCGCCGATCTTGGCCCGAATGTGGTTACTTCCGATCGTAACCTGAACATCGCCTTCGGTACCCAGCAATCGCTGCAATTCCAGGACGCCCTTGCGCGGAATGATGACTTGCTGTCCGTGGCCCTTGCTGGGCATGTCCATCTCGCACAATGCCAGACGATGGCCGTCAGTCGCCACCGTTCGCAGCATTTTACCGTCCGTTTCCAGCAACATGCCGTTCAGGTAATAACGTACGTCCTGCTGCGCCATGGAAAAATGCGTCTTCTCCAGGAGCCGCCGCAGGTCCGCCTGGGCGACCGCGAAATGCTGCGGCTGCTGCAGTTCATCGATGACCGGGAAGTCGGCCGCCGGCAGGGTGGCGAGCACGAACCGGCTCCGCCCGGCTTTGACGGTCATCTTGTCGCCGTCCTGCGCGAAGGTAATGGCGACGCCCTGAGGCAAAGAGCGGCAGATATCCAGGAGCTTGCGCCCCGGTACGGTCACCCGCCCGTCGGCGGATGACTTGATGCCGGCGCTTGCGACGAGCTCGACCTCGAGATCCGTCGCGGTCACCGCGAGCTTCCCGTTATCCGAGACCAGCAGGAGGTTCGCCAGGATCGGCATCGTCTGGCGGCGCTCGACGACGCCGATGACGGACTGCAGAGCGGCGAGCAGGCTTTCGCGTTCGGCGCTGAATTTCATCATGGCACCCGGGATGGATTGGTGTTGTTCGGATCTCGCAGGAATCATCTTGTATTGATGACTGTAGTAGCTATGAGGGGGCGCATTCTCCGTGGAAAAGCGCGAAAAAGCGACAGGCCAGAAGGGCTTGCGTGAAGCACGATCCGGTGCGGTAACCGCATGCTTCCTATGCTACCCCTGTGGAATCGCTGTGGAGCGAAATCGCCGCCCGCGCGACCCACACATTATCCACATCAGTTGGTCAGGATTCGCAAGAGGTTCAGGTAGTCCTCGCTCGCGCGCCGCTCGGTTTCGCGCAGGTCCTTCACGCGCTCGCAGGCGTGCATCACGGTGGTGTGATCGCGGCCGCCGAAGGCGTCGCCGATCTCCGGCAGGCTGTGGTTGGTGAGTTCGCGCGCGAGCGCCATGGCGACCTGGCGGGGGCGGGCGATCGAGCGGCTGCGGCGCTTCGAGAGGAGGTCGGCCACCCGGATCTTGTAGTACTCGGCGACGGTTTTCTGGATGTTCTCGATGGTGACCAGGCGCTCCTGGGCGGCGAGCAGGTCTTTCAACGCCTCGCGCGCCAGCTCCAGCGTGACCGGGCGGCCGGTGAATCGGGACGTCGCCATCACTCGCCGCAGGGCGCCCTCCAGTTCGCGGACGTTGGAGCGGATGCGCTTGGCGACGAAGAAAGCGACTTCCTCGGGCAGGTCGCCGCCGGCGGCCTGGGCCTTGGCCATGAGGATGGCGACGCAGGTTTCCAGTTCCGGCGGCTCGATGGCGACGGTGAGGCCCCAGCCGAAGCGGGACTTCAGCCGCTCCTCGAGGCCGGTGACTTCCTTCGGATAACGGTCGCAGGAGAGGATGATCTGCTGCTGGCCCTCGAGCAGGGCGTTGAAGGTGTGGAAGAACTCTTCCTGGGACTGGTTCTTGCCGGCGAAGAACTGGATGTCGTCGATCAGCAGCGCATCGAGGGTGCGGTAGGTCTGCTTGAACTCGGCGATCGTGTTGTGTTGCAGGGCCCGGACCATGTCGCTGACGAAACGCTCGCTGTGCACGTAGGCGATGCGCGCGGCGGGGTTTCGCTCGCGCATGAGGTTCGCGACCGCGTGCATCAGGTGCGTCTTGCCGAGCCCGACGCCGCCATAGATGAAGAGCGGGTTGTAGGCCCGTCCCGGGTTCTCGCCGACCTGCACCGCGGCGGCCCGGGCGAGCTGGTTGCTCTTGCCCTCGACGAAGCTGGCGAAGGTAAAATCCGGGTTGAATCGGCTGCCTATGAGCTGCGCTTCACGCGGCTTGCCACTGGAAACAATCGGGTTACCGGCTTCCAGCGGCGGTTCCGGGGCGCGCGAGCCGACGTCGAGGCGTACCCGCGGGCTGGCATCGCCATCCGCGTGGCGCACCAGGGCCTCGATGCGGCCGAACAGGTTCTTCTCGATCCAGCTGACGACGAAGCGGTTGGGCGCGAGCAGTTGCAGTTCGCCGTCGCGTTCGACGGCCTGCAGCGGGCGGACCCAGGTGTTGAACTGCTGCTCGGGGACCTCGGCCTCGAGATGTTTGAGACAGCGATGCCACAACGTGCCCTGCAAGAGCCGTTCCCCGCGTGTTGTTGTCGAAGCCGGAAAGGGGAGGAGTCTACGGCGCGCAACCTTCCGGCGCCAGAGTTATCCACAGCCCCGCGCGGTTGACTGTCCGTCGGCCACTCCGTAAGCTTGCCGCCCTTTGCAGCGTCTGTTGCCCCTTTAATTTCAAAGGTTTGTGATCATGGCCACGAAGCGCACGTACCAGCCGAGCAAGATCAAGCGCAAGCGCACGCACGGGTTCCGCGCGCGCATGGCCACGAAGAAAGGCCGGCAGGTCCTGAAGCGCCGCCGGGCCAAGGGCCGCAAGCGCCTCGCCGTGACCGAACGCCGCTGACGAGTGACCTACGTCCCGGCGTCACGGGTTGCGGGCCGGCCAGAAGCTCCACACCGCCGCAGAGTTCGAGCGTGCGCGTCGGGGGCGGGAGCGCGTTAGCGATGCGCTGTTCGTCGTGCAACGCGTGGCGAACGAAGCGGGCGAGGCGCGGCTCGGCATGGCGGTCGGGATGCGTGCCGCGGGCAACGCCGTGCGGCGCAATCGCATCCGGCGCCTGATCCGCGAATCCTTCCGCATGCATCGACAGGAGTTGCCGGCCGTGGATCTGCTCGTGACTGCGCGCGCGCCCGCTGCCGCGGCGACCAACCGCGAGGTCTTCGCCAGCCTCGAGCGCCACTGGCGCGCGATCGGGGCGAAACCATGAAACGCCTCGCGGCCGCGCCGGTGCATCTCTATCGCTGGACGCTCAGCCCCTTCCTCGGCCGGCAGTGCCGGTTCCATCCGACCTGCTCGGCGTACGCGCTCGAGGCGATCGAGACCCACGGCGCGGCGAGGGGCTGGGCGCTCGCGCTCCGGCGCATCCTGCGCTGCCATCCCTGGGGCGCCTCGGGCTTCGACCCGGTGCCGGAAAAGGCGGGCCGGGCATGAATCCGCGCATGCTGCTCTGGGTCGGGCTCCTGTTCCTCGCCTGGCTCAACTTCGACGCCTGGATGAAGGACCATGGCCGGCCCGCGGCCGACGGTCCGGCGCCGGCGACCGCCCCGGTGTCCGCCGCGACGCCGGGCGCGGGCCCGCAGGACGACCTCGCCGCCGAGCTGCCGACGATCGCCGGCGACGCCGTGCCCGCCGCCACCCCGGCCGCGCAGGCCCCCGCGCCGGATTCGATCGCGGGCGCCATCGCCGGCGCCGGGCGCGTGCGCGTCGTCACCGACGTGCTCGACATCGAGGTGAGCCTGGCCGGCGGCGAGATGTTCCGCGCCGACATCCGCGAATACCCGCAGCACAAGGACGATCCCGAGCAGACGCCGGTGCGGCTGTTCAACGTCGATTCGCCCGACACCCAGTTCCTGTTCCAGTCGGGGCTCACGACCGGCGAGGCCGGGCGCGCCGAGCCCAACCACCGCGCGACTTTCACGGCGCCGGCGGGCGAGTTCCGGCTCGCCGACGGCAGCGACACACTCGTGGTCCCGCTCACCTGGACCGACGGCGCGGGACTCACCGTGACCAAGCGCTACGTGTTCACGCGCGGCTCCTACGCCGTGCGGCTCGAGTACGAGGTGGTGAACGCGGGCCAGGCGCCGGTGAAGCTCGCCTCCTACCTGCAGCTGCTGCGCCATTCGGTCGGCAACAAGCGCTCGATGTGGGACCCGGAAACCTACGCATTCCGCGGCCCCGCGTATTTCGACGGCGAGAAGTACCAGAAGCTCGACATCGAGGACGAGGAGGACGCGGCGCTGTCGCGTCCGGTCACGGACGGCTGGCTCGCCGCGATGCAGCACCACTTCGTGGCGGCCGTGGTGCCGGCCGCCGGCCAGCCCTACCAGTACGAACTGCGCGTCGAGGACATGGACTACCTGGCGCGCGCGGTCGGCCCCGCGCACGCCGTGCCGGCGGGCGGGCGGCTGGAACTCTCGGAGACGCTGTTCGTGGGGCCGAAGCTGCAGGAGCAGCTGAAGGCCGCGGGCCCGCGCCTCGAGCTGACCGCCGACTACGGCATGCTGACGATCCTGGCGCAGCCGCTCTTCTGGCTGCTGTCGAAGGTCTACGACTTCGTCGGCAACTGGGGGCTCGCGATCATCATCGTGACCTTCCTGATCAAGCTGGTGTTCTACAAGCTCGCGGAGACCAGCGGCCGCTCGATGGCGAAGATGAAGACCGTCGCGCCGCGGCTGAAGGCGATCCAGGAGCGCCACAAGGACAATCGCGAGGAACAGGCCCGCGCGATGATGGAGCTCTACAAGCGCGAGAAGATCAACCCGGTCGCCGGCTGCCTGCCGGTGCTGGTGCAGATCCCGTTCTTCCTGGCCTTCTACTGGGTGCTGCTCGAGAGCGTCGAGATGCGCCAGGCGCCGTTCTTCGGCTGGATCCAGGACCTCTCCTCGCGCGACCCGTTCTTCATCCTGCCGCTGCTCATGGGTGCGGCGATGTTCGGGCAGTTCAAGCTGAACCCGGCGCCGCCGGACCCGGTGCAGGCGAAGGTGTTCGCCTTCATGCCGGTGGTCATGACCTTCATGTTCATGTGGTTCCCGGCCGGCCTCGTGCTGTACTGGCTGACCAACACCGTGCTGTCCATCGCCCAGCAATGGAAGATCAACCGCGTGGTCGAGGCCGAGGCGAAGAAGCAGCGCTCCGCCTGAGCGATGGAACTCATCCGCACCGAGGGCCTCGGCCGCCGCTACCGGATGGGAAACACGGAGATCCACGCGCTGCGCGGCGTCGACCTCGTCGTCCGGCAGGGCGAGTACGTCGCGATCATGGGCCCCTCGGGCTGCGGCAAGTCGACGCTCATGAACCTGCTCGGCTGCCTCGACACGCCGGACGAGGGCCGCTACCGGCTCGGCGGCCGGCCGGTGTCCGAACTGTCGGACCGCGAGCTGGCCGGCGTCCGCAACCGCGACATCGGCTTCGTGTTCCAGGCCTTCGCCCTGTTGCCGCGGCAGAGCGCGCTTGCCAACGTCGAGATGCCGCTGGTGTACGCGGGCGTGGCGGCCGCGGAGCGCCGCCGCCGCGCGCGCGAAGCGCTCGCCCAGGTCGGCCTCGCCGACCGCGCGCTGCACCGGCCGGCCGAGCTGTCCGGCGGACAGCGCCAGCGCGTCGCGATCGCCCGCGCGCTCGTGACCGCGCCGAAGCTCCTGCTCGCCGACGAGCCGACCGGTAACCTCGACAGCGTGACGGGCGGGGAGATCCTCGCGCTGTTCGACGACCTGCACCGCGCGGGCAACACGCTGGTACTGGTGACGCACGAGGCGGAGGTGGCCGCCCGGGCGGGCCGAACCATCCTGCTGCGCGACGGTCTGGTCGTGAGCGATACGCTGAACACGGGGGGCACCGATGCCGCGGCCTGAGAACCTGGCGAGAGGCGCGGCGACAGCCGCGCTCGCGGCGCTGCTCGCCGCCTGCGGCGGGGGTGCGCAGCCGGCGCCGGGCTGGGAGTCGGCGGCCGTCGCGCGGGGCGACCTCGCGGTCACCGTCGAGGCCTCCGGCACGATCGAGCCGGTGGCGGCCGTCGAGGTGAAGTCCAAGGCCTCCGGGGAGATCCTGGAACTCGGCGCCGAGATCGGCGACACGGTGCGGGCGGGCGAGCTCCTGGTGCGCATCGACCCGCGCACGCCGCGGAACCTGGTCGACCAGGCCGAGGCGGAGCTGAACGCGGCGCTGCAGCGCGAGAAGACCGCGAAGACCCAGCTCGAGCGCGGCGAGAAGCTGCGTGCGAACGCCTGGATCAACCAGTCGGAGCTGGAGGCGCTCGAGCTCGAGGTCGCCAACACGCGTGCCGCGGCGGTGGCGGCGCGCGTCGCGCTCGAGAACGCGCGCATCGGCCTCGAGGACACCGAAGTGCGCGCGCCTTCGCCGGGCACGATCCTCACCCGCCTGGTCGAACGCGGACAGGTGATTTCCTCGCCGACGCGCGACGTCGGAGGCGGCACGGTGATCCTGACCATGGCGGACCTCTCGCAGGTGCGCGCCCGGGTGCGCGTGGACGAGACGGACATCGGCAAGCTCGCGGCCGGAATCCCGGTGTGCATCGAGGTCGCCGCCTTCCCGGGCCGGGAGTTCGCGGGTGCGGTCGAGAAGATCGAGCCGCAGGCTGTGGTGGACCAGAACGTCACGCTGTTCGCCGTGTTGATCAACGTCGCGAACCAGGACGGCCTCCTGCGCCCGGGCATGAACGTGGACGCGACCTTCGACGTAGCCTCGCGCCAGGACGTGCTGACGCTGCCGGTCATGGCGCTGCGTGCGGCGCGCGACGTCGAGGCGACGGCGGAAATCCTCGGCCTCGACCCCACGGAGATCCGCGCGGCGGTCGGGGAGCCGGCCTCCGGCCGCGGCGCGACGCGCGCGCCGGGCGGGCGCGACGGGGCGCTCGCGCTCGGCCGCGGGCTGTGGGTGGTCCGGGAGCAGGACGGCCGCCACGTGCCGACGGCAGTCGCGACCGGCGTCACCGACCTCGACCGCGTCGAGATCACCGGCGGGCTGGAAGAGGGCGACACGGTGCTGCTGTTGCCGACTGCGAGCCTGGTCGAGATCCAGCAGCAGATCCAGGACGTCGCGAGCCGGCGCGGCGGCATCCCGGGGCTGACCCAGCAGCCAGCGACGGCCGCGCCGGCGCGGGAGCGCTGATGCCCCTCTGGGAGACGGTCCGGCTCGCGCTCGACTCGATGCGCGGCAACGCCTTCCGCTCCGTGCTCACCATGCTCGGCGTGATCATCGGCGTCGCGGCCGTGATCGCGATGCTGGCGCTCGGCCGCGGCGCGAAGGCGGCGGTGGACGCGCAGCTCGCGACGCTCGGTGCGGACGTGCTGACGATCACCACCGGCATGCGCTGGCTGGGCGGCGTCGCGCGCGACCAGCAGACGCTCACGATGGACGACGCGGCGGCGCTGGGCCGCGACGCGCGCCACCTGGCCGCCGTCGTGCCCGAGCAGAGCGGCCGGCAGCAGGTGCGGCTCGGCGCGCGCAACCTCAACCTGCAGGTCATCGGCACGCTGCCCGAGCACGCGCGCGTGAACGGTTACGAGCTGGAGTACGGGGCGATGTTCACCGCAGCCGACGATGCCGCCCGGCGCCGGGTCGCGGTGCTCGGCGGCGAAGTGCCGGAGCTGCTGCAGGTGCCGGCGGCGAGCCTCATCGGCGCGACGGTGGTGGTGAAGAACATGCCGTTCCTGGTCGCCGGCGTCTACCGCCGCAAGGGCGCGATCGGGCCCGGCAACCCGGACGACGACGTCTACATCCCGCTCGGCACGTCGCGCTACCGCATCACGGGCGAGGACGCCGTGCAGACGATCTCCGCGCAGGTCGCGCCGGGCAGCGACCTCGGCGCGGCCATGGTCGAGATCGAGCGCGTGCTGCGCCGCGAGCATGGCCTCGCCCCCGGCCGCGACAACGACTTCACGCTGCTCGACCGCCGCCAGTTCCTCGCCACCCAGCAGCAGACCACGGAGATCCTCGGCTTCCTGCTCGCGGGCATCGCCGGGGTGAGCCTGGTCGTGGGCGGCATCGGCATCATGAACATCATGCTGGTGACGGTGACCGAGCGGACGCGTGAGATCGGCATCCGCAAGGCGATCGGCGCGACGCGCGGCAACATCCTGCGCCAGTTCCTGGTGGAGTCCGTGTTCCTCTGCCTCGCCGGCGGCGCGCTCGGCGTCGGCCTCGGGGTCGCGACCGCCGCGGCGCTGTCGAAGTTCGCGGGCTGGCAGACGGCGGTGACGGCGGACGCGCTCGCGCTGGCGTTCGGTTTCGCCGCCGCGGTCGGGCTGGTGTTCGGCCTGTGGCCCGCGCGGCGCGCGGCGTCGCTCGATCCGATCGAGGCCCTTCGCCACGAGTGATGGTGACGCGGATGGCGCAGCGGCGGGCCGGGTTCCCTCACTCGCTCCGCCGGAACTTTAGTCGCTCGTTCGGGACCCGGCACCCCGCTGCGCCATCCACGTTACAATGACGCGATGGCGGACACCGGCAAGGAAGCGCGGCCGCCGCTGCTCGAGCCCGATGCCGCGCTGTTCCTCGACTTCGACGGGACGCTCGCGGAATTCGCTCAGCATCCGGACGGCGTGACGGTCGACGCGGGCCTGCCCGCGTTGCTGGCGGACCTGCGTGCCCGCCTCGACGGCGCGGTGGCGGTCGTCACCGGCCGCACGCTCGCGGGTCTCGACGCACTCGCGCCGCTGCCGGCCGCGGCCGGCGCCGGCCTGCACGGGCTCGAACTGCGCTTCGAGACGGGCGACACGGTCTCCTCGGCCAATCCGGACGGCGCCACGCGGATCGCGGAACGGCTGCGCGGGCAGTTCGCCGGCGATCCGCGCGTCGTGGTCGAGGACAAGGGCGCCGCGGTGGCGCTGCACTGGCGCCAGGCGCCGGAGCGCGCCGCAGAGTGCATCGCCGCCATGGAGCATGCGGTCGCGGCCCCGGATTTCGAGATCCTGCGCGGCCACGCGGTCGTGGAGGCGCGCCCGCGCGGCACGAACAAGGGCGCCGCGCTCGCGGCCTTGTCGAAGCACGGTTCCTTTGCAGGCCGGCGGCCGGTGTTCGTCGGCGACGACGTCACCGACGAGGACGGCTTCCGCGCGGCCGCGCTGCTCGGCGGCTACGGGGTGAAGGTCGGCCCGGGCGAGACGGCCGCGCGCCACCGCCTGGCGGGCGTCGGCGAGGTGCACGACTGGCTCGCCGCGAGCCGCGACGCGCTCGCGCGGGGAGCGGCGCCGTGACGCAGCCGGCTTCGCTCGACCTCGGCGTCGTCGGCAATTGCGTCGTTTCCGCGCTGATCGACCGCGCGGCGCGCGTCGCCTGGAGCTGCCTGCCGCGGCTGGACGGCGACCCCGTCTTCCATGCGTTGCTGAACAACGGCGGCGGCGCGGACGCGCGCGGCTTCTGGGCCATCGAGCTCGGCGGCTACGAGCGCAGCGAGCAGGAGTACGTCGAGAACACGGCCGTGCTGGTCACGCGGCTCTACAGTTCGAACGGCTCGGTCGTCGAGGTCACGGACTTCTGCCCGCGCTTCGAGAACAACGGGCGCATGTTCCGCCCGCAGATGCTGGCGCGGCGCGTACGCGCGCTCGCCGGGACGCCGCGGATCTGCGTGCGCCTCAGGCCTTCGTTCGGCTACGGGGCGCGGGCGCCGGACATCACGCACGGCAGCAACCACATCCGCTACGTCAGCGAGGAGCGGGTGCTGCGCCTCACCACGGACGCGCCGGTGAGCTACGTGCTGTCGGAGACGCCGTTCCTGCTGGAGAAGGCGCTGAGCTTCGTGCTCGGCGCGGACGAGACGCTCGCCGAGAGCCCCGAGCAGACGACGCGTTCGTTCCAGAAGGAGACGGAGAGCTACTGGCGCCTGTGGTCGCGCCGGCTCGCGGTCCCGCCGGAATGGCAGGACGCCGTGATCCGCGCGGCGATCACGCTGAAGCTGTGCACCTTCGAGGAGACCGGCGCGATCGTCGCGGCGATGACGACCAGCATTCCCGAGGCGCCGGCGACCGGGCGCAACTGGGATTACCGCTACTGCTGGCTGCGGGACGCGTTCTTCGTCGTGCGCGCGCTCAACTCGCTGTCCGAAGTCGGGACGATGGAGAACTACCTGCGCTACCTCGCCAACATCGTCGGCCAGGCGCAGGACGGCCACCTGCAGCCCGTCTACGGCATCGCGCTCGAGCGCCGGCTCGTCGAGCGCGAGGCGCCCGCGCTCGCGGGCTACCGGGGCATGGGCCCGGTGCGCGTGGGCAACCAGGCGTTCGAGCACCACCAGCACGACGTCTACGGCAACGTGGTGCTGGCGACGGCGCAGTCGTTCTTCGACCGGCGCCTGCTGCGGCCGGCGACCGACCAGGATTTCGTCCGCCTGGAGCGGGTGGGCGAGCAGGCCTGGCGGGTCTACGAGACGCCGGACGCGAGCATGTGGGAGCTGCGCACGCGCGAGCGCATCCACACCTCCTCGGCGTTGATGTGCTGGGCCGCCTGCGATCGCCTCGCGCGCATCGCGGCGCAGCGCGCGCTGCCGGAGCGCGCGGCGCTCTGGGAACGGCGCGCGGCGGCCATCCGCCTCGCGATCGAGCAGCGCGCGTTCGACGCCGAGCGCGGCAGTTTCATGGACAGCTTCGGCGGCACCGACGTGGAGGCGGGCCTGCTGCTGATGGCGGAGGTCGGTTTCCTGCCGGCCGACGACCCGCGCTTCACGGGCACGGTGGCCCTGATCGAGCAGCGACTGCGGCGCGGGGCGCACCTGTTCCGCTATGCCGCGGCGGACGACTTCGGCCTGCCGACCACGGCGTTCAACATCTGCACGTTCTGGTACATCGACGCGCTCGCGCGCATCGGCCGCCGCGAGGAGGCGCGCGAGCTGTTCGAGGGGATGCTGGCGAGCCGCAACCACGTCGGGCTGCTGTCCGAGGACATCGATCCGGCGAGCGGCGAGCACTGGGGCAACTACCCGCAGACCTACTCGCTGGTCGGGATCATCAACGCCGCGATGCGGCTCTCGCGCGGCTGGGAGGCGTTCACGTGAGGGGCCGCGGGCGCCTGGTGGCCGTGTCCAACCGGGTCGGGCCGGTGCGCGGCGCCGCGGCCGCCGGCGGCCTCGCCGTCGGGCTGGTGGACGCGCTGCGCGAGCGCGGCGGGCTGTGGTTCGGCTGGAGCGGGCGGACCGCCGCCGCGGGGCGGGCGCGGCTGCACACCGAGCGCGTCGAGAACATCACGCTGGCGACGCTGGACCTCACGCAGCAGGAGCTCGACGACTACTACGACGGGTTCAGCAACAACTGCCTGTGGCCGCTGGTCCACTTCCGCATCGACCTCACGCGCTTCGAGCGCCGCCAGCTCGAGGCCTACCGGCGGGTCAACGGGCGCTTCGCGCAGGCGCTCGCGAAGCTGCTGCGGCCCGGCGACCAGATCTGGGTGCACGATTTCCACCTGATCCCGCTGGCGGAGGAGCTGCGCCGGCGCGGCGTTCGCCAGCGCATCGGCTTCTTCCTGCACACGCCGTTCCCGCCCACCGAGATCCTCGCGACGCTGCCCGCGCACGAGTCGCTGGTCCGCTCGCTGTTCGAATACGACCTGATCGGCTTCCAGACCGGCGAGGACTTCGGGCGCTTCCGCCAGCACCTGCGCCGCGCCTACGGCGGCAAGGCACGCGGCCACAGCGTCACGGCGTTCGGGCGCACCGTCTGGGCGGGCGCGTTCCCGATCGGCATCGATGTCGAGCAGTTCCACAACTACGCCTTCACGGCGCCGGGCAACCACGAGTTTGCGCGCATGCGCGGCGTGCTCGGCGGCCGCGACCAGTTCATCGGCGTCGACCGGCTCGATTACAGCAAGGGCCTGCTGCGGCGCATGGATGCCTTCGGCCGCTACCTCGAGCGCCACCCCGAGGCGCACGGCAAGGTCATCCTGCTGCAGGTCGCGCCGGTCAGCCGCGGCGGCATCACGGCGTACCGCAGCTTCCGCCAGGAGCTGGACCGCGAGGCGGCGCGCGTCAACGGGCGCTTCTCGCGCTTCGACTGGACGCCGGTGCACTACCTCAACCGCGCGCTGCCGCGCCGTACGCTCGCGGGACTGTACCGCGCGAGCCGCATCGGCCTGGTGACGCCCATGCGCGACGGGATGAACCTGGTGGCGATGGAGTACGTCGCGGCCCAGGACCCGGCGGATCCGGGGGTGCTGGTCCTCTCGCGCTTCGCGGGCGCGGCCCAGTACCTGCACGAGGCGCTGCTGGTGAACCCGTACGACGGCGAGGAAACCGCCGAGGCGATGCACCGGGCGCGCACGATGCCGGCCGCCGAGCGCAAGGAACGCCACGCGGCGTTGATGCGGCGGCTGCGCGCGCGGGACGTGGCCCGCTGGCGGCGCAACTTCCTCGATGCGCTGGCCGAGGCGCCCGCCGGCCGCCGGGTGCCGCGGAAGGCGAAGTGATCCTGGTCGCCGACGTCGGCGGCACCCGCACGCGCCTGGCGATCGCCACGCGCGGCGAGGGCGGCTGGAGCCTCTCGCGCCTGGAGGAGAGCCCGACGACGCCTGACGTCGCCGTCAAGGTCGCCCGGTTCGTTGAAGGGGCTTCGCCCCTTCGCTTGTCGGCGGCGGCTTTCGGCGCGGCCGGGCCGGTCACGGGCGACGGCCGCATCCGCCTCACGAACGCGGACGTGACCCTGGACCCGGCGGAGCTCGCGCGGGCCGCGGGCGTCGCGAGGGTGGAGCTGGTGAACGATTTCCGCGCCATCGCCGCGGGCATCCCTCAGCTGCCGCGCGCCGCGCTGCAGCCCTGCGGCGGCGGTGCCGCGGTCGAGGGCGAACCGGTCGTCGTGCTCGGCCCCGGCACCGGGCTCGGTACCGCGATCGCGGCGCCCGTGGCCGGCACCTGGCAGGTCATCCAGGGCGACGCGGGCCACGCGGACCTCGCGCCGGTGGACGACGAGGAGCTCGAGGCCTGGCAGGCGCTGCGCCGCGCGCACGGACGGGTCTCGGCCGAGACCGTGCTCTCCGGCCCCGGCCTCGAACGGCTGCACGCCGCCATGACCGGCGAGGCCCTCGGCGCCGCGGCCATCGACGCGGCGGCCCTGGCCGGGGAGGCCCACGCCCTGCGGACCCACGCCCTCTTCACCCGCTGGCTGGGCCGCGTCGCCGGCAACCTGGCGCTGGTCGCCGGCGCGCGCGGCGGCGTCTACCTCGCCGGCGGCATCCTGCCGCGCTGGTCGTCGCGGTTCGACGTCGCGGCCTTTCGACGCGGCTTCGAAGACAAGGGACAATACGCGGCATGGCTGCGCGCGATCCCGTCGTTTCTCATCACCCACCCGCACCCGGGACTGCTGGGCCTCGCCGCGCTGGCGGCCGCCCGGCGGTGAACGCGGCGCCCGACACCATCGTCGCGCCAGCCACCCCGGCCGGGCGCGGCGGGATCGGCGTGGTGCGCATCTCGGGTCCGCAGACGCGGCGCATCGCGACCGAGATCCTCGGCGGCCTGCCCGAGGCGCGGCACGCGACCGTCGCGGTGTTCGCGGGCGCGGGCGGGCTGACGCTCGACGTCGGCATCGCGCTCTACTTCCCCGCGCCTTCGTCGTTCACCGGCGAGGACGTGCTCGAACTGCACGGCCACGGCGGCCCGGTCGTCATGGACCAGCTGGTCGCGCGCGCCGTCGAACTCGGCGCGCGTCTCGCCCGCCCCGGCGAATTCAGCGAGCGCGCCTTCCACAACGGCAAGCTCGACCTCGTGCAGGCGGAAGCGATCGCCGACCTGATCGCCGCCGGCTCCGCGGAGGCGGCGCGCGCGGCGCTGCGCTCGTTGTCCGGCGAATTCTCGCGCGAGGTCGGCGCGCTCGCCGTGCGCGTGATGCAGCTGCGCGCCTATGTGGAGGCGGCCATCGACTTCCCGGACGAGGACGCCGAGTTCCTCGAGTCCCAGGAGGTGAAGGACCGCCTGACCGAGATCGGCCAGCGCTTCGCGAAGATCGCCGACACCCTGCGCCAGGGCCGGGCGCTGCGCGACGGGCTGCACGTGGTGATCGCCGGCCGCCCGAACGCCGGCAAGTCTTCGCTGCTCAACGCGCTCGCCGGCCACGACGCGGCGATCGTCACCGAGGTTCCCGGCACGACACGCGACGTGCTGCGCGAGCGTATCCACGTGGATGGGCTGCCGATCCACGTGGTGGACACCGCCGGCCTGCGCGACACCGACGACGTGATCGAGGTCGAGGGCCTCAGGCGCGCGCGCATGGAAATGAGCCGAGCCGACCTCGTGCTGTACGTCGTCGACGCGGCGCGCGGCTTCGCCGAGGGCGAGCAGGCCTCGCTGCCGGCGGCCACGGCGACGCTCGTGGTGTGGAACAAGACCGACCTGCCGGACGCCGTGCCCGCGCCGGCGCTCGAAGAGCGGCCGGTGGTCGCGATCTCGGCGCTGACCGGCGCGGGATTGCCCGAGCTGCGCGAGCAGCTGAAGGCAGCCGCCGGCTACCAGTCCGACGGCAGCGCCTGGTCGGCGCGCCGCCGGCACCTGGACGCGCTCGAGCGTGCGCGCAGCCTGTTCGAGGTCGCCGAGGCGCGGCTCGGCGAGAAGGCTTCCTTCGAGCTGGTGGCCGAGGAATTGCGCCAGGCGCACCAGGCGCTCGGGGAGATCACGGGTGAGGTTTCGAACGACGCGTTGCTCGGCGCGGTGTTTGCTACCTTCTGCATAGGCAAGTGACCCGGCCTCCGGCGGGCGTCACGCGCTAGCCAGTTCCTCGCACAGGCCGACGAGCGAGACCGCCTGCACGTCCTCGCGGAGCGGGAAGCGCTCGGCACCGCCATAAACGACCAGCTTCCTCTCGGGGCGGATCGCTTCGCAGGCCAGATGAAAGCCGCGCTCGACCGTCGGCGCGAGCCCGCGTTTGACCTCGATGGCCCAGGGCTGGCGATGACCCGGCAGTTTCAGCAGCAGATCGATCTCCGCACCGGCCGCGGAGCGGAAGAAGTGCGCGTCCGCACCGTCCGGCGCGGCCGCAATCAGCGATTCGATGACAAGGCCCTCCCAGCTCCCGCCGGCCACGGCGTGTGCGAGCAAGGCCTCGCGGTCGCCCAGGCCGAGCAGTGCGTGGACGAGACCGCTGTCGCGGACATAGACCTTGGGCGACTTGACGAGGCGCTTGCGGATGCTGCCGTGCCACGGCAGCAGGCGACGCACGAGAAGGAGGTCGACGAGCAGATCCAGATAGGAAGCGACGGTCTTGCCATCGACGGCGAGTGCGCGGGCGAGGGCTGCGGCGTTGAGCAGGCCGCCCTGCTGATGCGCGAGCATCGTCCAGAATCGGCGCAGCGTCTCGGCAGGAATGCGCGGACCCAGCTGCGGAATGTCGCGCTCGAGGTAGGTTCGGATGAAGTCCCGGCGCCAACGCAGGCTCGCCATATCGGATGCCGCCAGCAGGCTGTCCGGGAATCCGCCGCGCAGCCAGAGTGCGTCGAGCCGATCTCCGCCAACCTCGCCCGCATCGAGCGAGGCGAGTTCCAGGTAGCGGATGCGGCCGGCCAGTGATTCGCTCGACTGTTTCAGCAGTTCGATCGAAGCAGAACCCAGGACGAGGAAGCGGCCGTTCCCGGTCCCCCGTTGCCGGCCGACGTCAATGAGACCCCGGAGGCTGCGGAAAAGCTGAGGTACACGCTGGACCTCGTCGAGAATGACGAGCTTGTCCGCGTGCTGCGCGAGGTACAGCTCCGGCTCGGCAAGCTTAGCCCGGTCCGCCTCCGACTCGAGATCGAGGTAAATAGCCGATCGTTCGCGGGCCAACGCGAGCGCCAGCGTGGTCTTGCCGACTTGCCGCGGCCCGAGCAGTGCCACTGCCGGCATTTCGCTCAAGGCATGCGCAAGCGCAGGAAGCAGTCGACGTCGAATCATGTGTGCAATTATGGAGCGCCGCTCCATATATGCAAGGGTCCAGATCGTAACTAGGCTATAGGTGTAGTATTACTTCACTAGACTATATGAATGGAGTAGACTCGCGACACAGGTGACACGATGTCCGTCCAGGAAAACCCTCAGGTCACGGTGACCTCGCAGTCGCGGGCCTTGGCACCGTCTGCGCTCCGGGCGTTCTTCAACATCGCCGCGGCCTGGAATCTCAGTACCGCCCAGCAGCGCAACCTGCTCGGCAACCCGCCGAGCTCGACGTTCTTCAAGTGGAAGCGCGAGCAGGCCGGGAGCCTGCCGCGCGACGTGCTCGAGCGAATCAGCTACGTGCTAGGCATCTACAAGGCGCTGCAGATCCTGATTCCGGACGAGACGCGCGCGGACGCCTGGATCTCGAGCCCCAACACGGCGCCGCTGTTCGCCGGCCAGAGTGCTCTCGATCGCATGCTAGGCGGCAACGTCGGCGACCTGTACGCCGTCCGGCAGTACCTCGACGCGCAGCGGGGTTGACGTGATCGAGATCGGTTCGATCGCGACGGCGGATGTCGCCTGGCGCCCCGCGCACCGCATCGTGGCGAGCCGATTTCCGACGGTCGGTCCCTGGGATCGCATAGCCCGGCCGGAAGACTTCGAGGCGCTGGCGGAACTCGAAGGCCTGACGAATCCACGCATCCGGGAGCAGCTCGGCGCGCTTTCGCTCATCCCGCGCCATCGCTGGGCCACGGGCCCGGGCACCACGCCCATCATGGCGGCGTTCACCCACCTGAATCCGGAGGGCACGCGGTTCTCGGACAGCAGTTTCGGGGCGCTTTACGTCAGCAGCAGCGCGGAAACCGCCATCCGGGAAACGGTCCACCACCGTCAGCGGTTTCTCGCGCGTACGCGCGAGCCGGCGATGCAGATCCAGATGCGCCGCTACGTCACAGAAGTCCGGCGGCCATTGCACGACGTGCGCGGCAGTTTCCCGGCGCTGCACGACGCCGACGACTATTCGGTCAGCCAGCGCGCGGCGCGCGAACTGCGCGACGCGGGATCCGACGGCGTGGTCTACGACAGCGTGCGCCATCGCGGCGGGCAATGCGCCGCCGTGTTCTGGCCAGACTGCGTCGCGCCCTTCGCGCAGGCGACGCACTACGCCTACATCTGGGACGGCGAGTCGATCACGAAGGTTATCGAACTGACCCAGGTGTTGCCGTAGGCGGCTCCAGCATCAGGTCCCGATCTTCCCGCCGTCCGCCTTGGTGATGACCACGAGCGCCGAGCGCGGCCGGCCGCCACCCGGTCCGTCGGGCCAGGCGCTGTACTGCTTGGGGTTCGCCGGGTCGTTCGCGCCTGACGGCGCCTCGCCCGGATGCTGGATGCCGACGAACATCGTGCGCTCGTCGGGCGTCACGAAGACGCCGGTGATCTCGCAGATGCGCGGCCCGACCAGGAAGCGCCGCGTTTCGCGCGTGTGCGGGTCGGCGCACAGCATCTGGTTGTTGCCGAATCCCGCATAGGCGCCGGCGTCGATCGTGCTGCCGGAATCGTCGGTCTGGATCCAGAGCCGGCCGCTGGGCGCGACGTAGATTCCGTCGGGTGAGCCGTACTTGTCGCCGACGATGGTCGAGCCCGTCTCGCCGGCCGCCGGGTCGCCGCTGAGGGCGAACAGGTCCCACTTGAAGCGCGCCTCGGTGAAATCGTTGCGATACCACCAGCGCACGATCTGGCCGTAGGCGTTGGCCGGGCGCGGGTTGGCGGCATCCACCGGGTCGTAGGGCAGCCCGGTGAGCGAATTGGTGCCCGTGGTCCCGCGCCGGCTGTTGTTCGTGAGGGTCGCGATCGCTGTCAGCGAGTCCGGGAAGGTGTCGATCCACTCCGGACGGTCCATGCGCGTGCCGCCGGCGAGGTCCGCGGCGCCGCGCGTGTTGATGAGGATGTCCTCGAGCGTCCAGCCGGCCAGCCTGGGATTCCAGGGCGCGAGCGGCAGCCAGCGGCCCGTGCCGTCGTCGTCGAAGCGCGCGACGTAGAGCGTCCCGCGGTTCAGCGGGCTGACGCCCGCGCGCCGCATCCGGCGCCAGGGCTCGCGCGAGACGTAACGGTAGATGTACTCGAACACCTCGTCGTCGCCCATGTACACGACCAGCCGCCCGTCGCGCGCTTCCTGGCACCAGGCGCCCTCGTGCTTCATTCGGCCGAGCGCCGTGCGCTTGACCGGCGTGCTGTTGGGATCGAACGGGTCGATCTCGACCACCCAGCCGAAGCGGTTGGGCTCGTTCGGCTCGCAGGGCGCGTCCGGCTGGTCAGCCAGCACGCCCGGGTCGATGCGGAATCGCGCGTCGGTCAGGTGCCAGAGGTAGCCGAAGCCGCCGGCGCTCAGGCCGTAGCGCTGCTCGAGCGGCGTGAGCGGCGCACCGGCGGCCTTGCGGAAATAGCCGTTGAAGTTCTCCTCGCAGGCGAGGTAGGTGCCCCAGGGGGTGAAGCCCATGGCGCAGTTGTTGAGGGTGCCGAGTGCCCGCCGGCCCGTCGGGTCCGCGGACGTCTGCAGGCGCGGATCGCCGGCGGCCGGGCCGCCGATGCGGATCGGCGTGTTGCCCGTGATCCGCCGCGCGTACTCCGACGGGCGAACCACACGCCAGCGTCCGCCCTGGTTCCTGCGCACCTCGATGATGCCGACGCCGTGCGCGGCCAGGGACTTGTCGGTCTTCTCCTGGTTCCAGTTCGCGGTGCCGTCGGGGAACAGCAGCACGTCGTCGGTGTACTCGTGGTTCTGGACGATCAGCCCGCGGCGCGAGCCGTCGATCGGGAAGTACACGAGGCCGTCGTTGTGCATGCCCCACTGCCATTCCTGCTCGAACGCCGTGTTGCCGGCATCCTGGCGAAACGCCGGGCCGTCGGAGACCGGGTCGCCCCAGGCGATCAGCACGTCCGCGCGGTAGCCCTTCGGCACGATGACGGCGTCCTCCGTCGAGGACGCGATGCCTTCGAACCCCAGCAGCGAGCGCGCGGTGCGTGCCTGCCCGGCGGTGGCCGGGACGGCCCGCAGCAGCGCGCCGATTCCGCCCACCGCGGCGATCGCGGCGCTCGCCGCGCCGCCGCCGAGCACGCTGCGGCGGGAGACCTGCCGCGCCACGACGTCGTGGATCGAGGAATTGCCGGAGAAATTGCTGACGATGTCGTCGTCGACCTGTGACATGGGCGTTCCTGCGGTTGCCGAGAGGAGATCTGGCCGGCAAAGCTAGGCGTTCTCTGTTACGGGAGACGGTGCAGACGCGTTAAGATTTGTTGACGATTCCGAGTCGGTTGGACGGCACTGCGTTACCCATGAGAAGCATTCTCGGTGCAATCGTCGGCTGCCTGGCCCTGGTCGCGCCGGCCGGCGCGGAAACGGTTCTGCTGAATGCCTCGTACGACCCGACGCGCGAGTTGTACGCCGAGTACAACGCGGCCTTCGCGAAGCACTGGAAGCGCACGACCGGGCAAGACGTCGTGATCCGGCAGTCGCACGGCGGCTCCGGCAAGCAGGCGCGCGCGGTGCTCGAGGGCCTGCAGGCCGACGTCGTGACCCTGGCGCTCGCCTGGGACATCGACGCGCTGGCGAAGCGGGGTGGCCTGCTGCCCGTCGACTGGCAACGGCGATTGCCGCAAAACAGCACGCCGTACACGTCGACCGTCGTGTTTCTGGTCCGCAAGGGCAATCCGAAGAAGATATGCGACTGGGGCGACCTGGCGCGGCCGGACGTCGCGGTCATCACGCCGAACCCGAAGAGTTCGGGCGGCGCGCGCTGGAACCACCTGGCGGCCTGGGCCTGGGCGCTCCGGCAGCCTGGCGCCACGGAGCGGTCGGCGGAGGAATTCCTGGCCCGGCTGTACGGGAACGTCCCCGTCCTGGATACCGCCGCGCGCGGCTCGCTCACCACCTTTGCCCAGCGCGGCATCGGCGACGTCGTGATCACCTGGGAAAACGAGGCGCACCTCGCGCTCCGCGCGCTCGGCGCCGGCAGGTTCGAGATCATCGTGCCGTCGGTGAGCGTCCTGGCCGAACCGTCCGTGGCGGTCGTCGACCGAGTCGCGGACCGGCGCGGCACCCGGGCGCTCGCCCAGGCGTACCTGGAACATCTCTACTCGCCCGAGGCCCAGGAAATCATCGCAAAGCACCATTTCCGGCCGCGCGACGAAGCGGTCATGCGCCGGCATGCCGGGGAGTTCCCGGCGACGCGCCTCGTGACTGTCGACGAGCTCGGCGGCTGGGAGGGCGTGCAGGCGCGGCACTTTGCGGACGGCGGCCTGTTCGACCGCATCCAGGAAGCTCGCAGGCCGGGCCGCTGAGCCGCGCTCAGCGCGCCGCGTTTCCCGAGCGCCACTCCACCAGGGTCTTCGCGACCAGCGTCAGGATGGCGAGCATCGCGAGCAGGGACGCCACGGCGAATGCCGCAACGAAGTCGTATTCGTTGTAGAGGATCTCGACCTGCAAGGGCATGGTGTTCGTGACTCCCCGGATGTGGCCCGAGACCACCGACACCGCGCCGAACTCGCCCATGACGCGGGCGTTGCACAGGATCACGCCGTACAGAAGCCCCCAGCGGATCTTCGGCAGCGTGATGCGCACGAACATCGTCCACGGGCGCGCGCCGAGCGAAAGCGCGGCGATCTCCTCGTCGCTGCCCTGCTGCTGCATGAGCGGGATCAGCTCGCGGGCGACGTAGGGGAAGGAGATGAAGATGGTCGCCAGAACGATGCCGGTCACCGCGAAGATGACCTGGATGCCGCGGTCGAGCAGCCAGCCGCCGAACCAGCCCTGGATGCCGAACACGAACACGAGCACCAGGCCGGCGATCACCGGCGAGATCGCCAGCGGCAGGTCGATCAGCGTGACCAGCAGGCTCTTGCCGCGGAACTCGAAGCGCGCGATCGCCCAGGCGGCGGCGATGCCGAACAGCGTATTGACCGGCACGACGATGGCGGCCGTCAGCAGCGTGAGCTTGATGGAAGCCACCGTGTCCGGCTCGGCGAGGCTCGCGAACCAGGCGCCGAAACCCCGCGCGAACCCCTGCGCGAGCACGGCGCCGAGCGGGGCGAGCAGCAGGAGCCCGAGGAAGGCGACGGCGACACCGAGCAGCAGGATGCGCGTCACGCGAGCGGCGCGCGTCGTCGCGCGCGGCGCGGTCGCGGCGCCTGCGCCGGCGGCCATCAGCGCCCGGCCTCCAGGCCGAGGCGCCGCCGTCCCCAACCCTGCACGATGTTGACGGCGAGCAGCATCAAGAACGATGCCGCGAGCATGAAGAAGCCGAGCGCGGCGGCGCCGGCGTAGTCGTACTGCTCGAGCTTGATCACGATCAGCAGCGGGGTGATCTCGGTCGCGAACGGCAGGTTGCCGGAGATGAACACGATCGAGCCGTACTCGCCGATGCCGCGCGCGAACGCGAGCGTGAAACCGGTCGCCAGGGCCGGCAGGACGATTGGCAGGATGATGCGGCGGAACACCTGGAAGCCGCCGGCGCCGAGCGACTCGGCGGCGTCTTCGAGGTCGCGGTGTACCTCGGCAATTGCCGGCTGCACGGAGCGGACCACGAACGGCAGGCCGATCAGCACCAGGGCGACCACCACGCCGACGCGGGTGTAGGCAACATGAACGCCGGCATCGGCGAGGTGTCGCCCGAGCCAGCCGGCAGGGGAGAACACGGTCGCGAGGGCAATGCCCGAGACCGCGGTCGGCAGCGCGAACGGCAGATCGATCATCGCATCGAGCAGCCGCCGTCCCGGAAAGTCGTAGCGGACGAGTGACCAGGCGACAATGAACCCGAACACGGCATTGATGGCGGCGGCGAGCGCCGCAGCACCGAAGGAGAGCCGGTACGAAGCGACGGCCCGTTCGTCGGTCAGGAGGCCGATGAGCTCGCCCGGCGGAATTCCGAGCGCCCGGATGATGAGCGCCGCGAGCGGCAGGAGAATAACGGCGCTCAGGAAGAAGGTCGTGAACCCGAGCGTCAGCCCGAACCCTGGCAGGGGACCCGGCGCTGCGCTGCGTGCCCGGGCCATGCTCAGCCTGCCCCTGACGGCGAACGCACCAGCAACACGGGCCGGAGCGGCGACGCCTCCAGCAGCTGGGCGAGGCGCGCCGTCTCGCTGTCGTCGAGCGTGTCGAGGCCGAGCACCAGCATCGAGTTTGGGTTGGCGTCGAGCTCGCGGGCCAGCTCCTCGTCGAGGTCCCCGAAGCGCAGCTCGGTGCGCAGGTCCAGTGCGTGCTCCGCGACGGCGCGCGCTCGTGCGTCCAGCAGCAGCCGCAGGCACGAGGCGCGCTCGCGCTCGGGGGTCGCGGCCTCGTGGATCGCGAGCAGGACGGACTCGGCCGGAATGTGGCGCAAGAGGCTCGCGGCGACGCCGAGCGATTCCACGCCAGCCTCGGCGCCGGGCAGCACGACGATGCGTGACGGCAGCTCCGCGCCGGCGGGCAGCACGAGAACCTGCGACGTGCCGTGCGCGAGATTCCACAGGGCCGTGGCCTTGGCCGCGGCACCGGCCGCGAGCACGGGCATGCCGGGCGGCGCGCTCGCGCCGCGGGTCGTGCGTGCGGTGATCCGGGTCTGCATGCGCGCGGCGAGCGTCGCGAGGAACGGCGAGGCGGCGATGGCGGCAGCGCCGGCCGCGTCGCGCGCCAGCACGGTAAAACTCGAGATCGGTGTCGGGAGGCTGTGGATGCGCCGTGCGCTGACCGTGACGCGTTCACCGGTCGCAAGCGGGCGCGCGCGCTGCTGCGGGTAGGTGCGCGAGGCATCGAGCAACCAGCTGCTGCCATCGGCGCCTTCGCGATCCGGGGTGGCGGGAATCGGCCCCGCTTCCAGGGACATGCGCACGCGCAGGCGCTCGGTCGCGCCGGCGAACTGCAGTTCTTCGACGACACCCGTGCCGACCCGGGTAAGGCCGGGGGATGCCTCCCCAGCCGCCAGTTCAACCTCCTCCGGCCGGATGACGGCGACGATCTCGCGCGGCGTCACGGCCTCGTCGGCGGGGCGGTCGAACTGCAGGTCGTTGCCGTGTCGGTAGCCGAGGACGAGGTTCGCCGCGCCGAGGAAGGTGGCAACGAAGCGCGTTCGCGGTCTCGCGTAGAGCTCGTCGGGGACGCCGGCTTCGAGCAGGCGGCCCTGGTGCATCACGCCGATGCGGTCGGCCATCGCGAAGGCCTCGTCCTGGTCGTGCGTGACGAGGATCGTGGAGATGCCGAGTTCGCGCTGGATGCGGCGGATCGTGCGCCGGAGCTCCTCGCGGATCTTGGCGTCGAGGGCGCCGAAAGGCTCGTCGAGCAGCAGGACGTCCGGCCGGTGCGCCAGGGCGCGCGCGACGGCGACGCGCTGCTGCTGGCCGCCCGAGAGCTCGGACGGCAGGCGCTGGTCCATGCCTTCCAGCGCGACGAGCTTCAGCAGCTCGCGCCGCCGCGCCAATCGCTCGGCACGCTTCATGCGCCGTACCCGGAGCGCGAACTCGACGTTGTCCGCAACGCTCATGTGGCGGAACAGGGCGTAGTGCTGGAACACGAAACCGACGCCGCGATCCCGGGCGGAGACCCCGGTCACGTCCCGCCCGTGCAGGGACACGCGGCCGTGGTCGATCTCGACCAGACCCGCGATCGCGCGCAGGAGCGTGCTCTTGCCGCCGCCTGAAGGGCCGAGCAGCACGAGCAGTTCGCCGTCGCCGATTTCCAGCGAAACGTCGTTGACGACGGGCAGGGATTGGTAGTGCTTGGTGACCTGGTCGAGCTTGATGGACATGCGCGGTAAAGGCTATCGGGAAAGGGGTCTAGGGGGCGATCCGGCGCCGGAATTGGAACACGGCCCGCGCCGGCCGATAATGTCACGGGGGGAAACCATGATCCGGTTCGCATTGTATGCGCTGGCCGCCCTGGCGGCCTTGACCTTCGCCGTGCCGGAGGCGCGCGCCGCGAGCGCGGAGGAAGACCTCGATCGCGGCGAGGTGGTCATCGACGGGCGCGCCGTCATCGCCGTCCGCGGGGTGGCGGGCCTCTCGGCCGCGCAACGCGCGGACGCGATCGAGCAGCGGATCCTGGAGGTCGCCCGCGACCCCGGCTACGACCCGGCCGTGCTGCGGATTGTCGAGGCGGACAACGCTTCACAGGTACGCGCGGGCGAGCGCCTGCTGTTCGCGGTGCTGGAAGCGGACGCCGCGCTCGAGCAGATGGACCGGCAATCCCTGGCGGCGGTCGAGTTGCGCCTGGTGCGCGAGGCGATCGCGCGCTACCGCGAGGCGCGCACGCGCGGGCAGGTCCTGCGCGGCCTGCAGGTCGCCGCCGTGGCGACGCTTGCGCTGGCGATCGTGCTCGTGGCGCTGACCTGGGTATCGCGGCGGATCGCCGCGCTGGCGGCGGCCTCCTGGATGCCGCGGGTCCAGGCGCTGCGCGTGCCGGGCATGCACGTGCTGACGGGGCCGCACCTCTGGGCTTCGCTGGCCGCCGCCGCACGCGGGCTGCGCTTCCTGCTGCTGGCGCTCGCCGTGTACGTCTGGGTCGAGGTCACGCTGCGGCAGTTCGCCGCGACCCGGCCGCTCGGCGAGCGGCTGGCGCAGATGCTGCTGGAACCGCTGCGCAAGATGGGCCGCGCGTTCGTGGACGAGCTGCCCTCGCTGCTGTTCCTGCTGGTGCTGTGGTTCGTCGTCCGCTTCGTGCTGCGCATGCTGCGCCTGTACTTCGCGACCATCGAGAGCGGCGCCGTGCGCGTGCACGGCTTCGAGAGCCAGTGGTCGGGGCCGACCTACCGGCTGGTGCGCATCGGCGTCATCGCCTTTGCGCTGGTGGTGGCCTATCCCTACATCCCGGGGTCGGAGAGCGAGGCCTTCAAGGGCCTGTCGATCTTCGCGGGCGTGCTGCTTTCGATCGGCTCTTCCTCGTTCATCGCCAACTACGTCGCCGGCTACAGCCTGATCTACCGGCGGCTGTTCGCGGTCGGCGACCGGGTGCGGATCGGCGACGTGGCCGGCGAGGTCCTGGACACGCGCGTGCAGGTCACGCGCATCCGCACCCCGAAGAACGAGGAAGTGATCCTGCCGAATTCCATGATCCTGCAGAGCGCGGTCACGAACTACAGCACGCACACGCGGGAGCGCGGCCTGATCCTGCACACGACCGTCGGCATCGGCTACGAGGTGCCCTGGCGGCAGGTCGAAGGCATGCTGCTGACGGCGGCGGAGCGTACCGAGGGCGTGCTCGAGGACCCGCCGCCGTTCGTGCGGCAGCGCTCGCTCGGCGACTTCGCGGTGAACTACGAGCTGAACGCGTACGTGGATTCCGCCGACGACATGATCGGGCACTACGACGCGCTGCACGCGAACATCCAGGACGTGTTCAACGAGTACGGCGTGCAGATCATGACGCCGGCCTACGAGGGCGACCCCGCGGAGCCGAAGGTCGTGCCGCGCGGGCGCTGGCACGAGAAGCCGAGCCGGCGGCCGGCCGTCGACGGCGGCTGAGGGCGCTTACTTCGCGGTGTGGCCGGGTCCGCGGCGCAGGAACAGCGCCAACCCGGGTTTCTCGTAGTCCTTGGGCAGGTACTCGTCGGGGACGGCCATGCGGCTGCCGTCGCGCACCGCCGAATAGTGCGGCGACATGATCTCGATTCCCGCCGCATTGAAGGCATCCTGGATCGCGGCATGCAGCGCGGAGTACAGCGCCTGCATCTCGCGCGGCCGGTCGGTGTGCGCGTTCAGCTCGTAGGATACGTAGGAATCGTCGAGGCTGGTCTGGAACACGAACGGCGCCGGCTCGCCCTTGATGCCTTCGACGCTCCGCGCCGCCTGCTCGAGCAGCGCGTGCACTTTCTGCCAGGGCGCGTCGTAGCCGATCGTCACGGTCGTGTGCAGGACCAGCCCGCGCTCGGCGGCGCTCGAGCTGAAGTTCACGATGTGGTTGGCGAGGACCAGCGCGTTCGGCACGGTGATGTCCACGTTCTTGATGGTCCGCAGGCGCACGACGAAAAGGTCCTTGCCGGTCACGTCACCGACGGCGTCCGCGATCTTGACGCGGTCGCCGATGCGGAACGGGCGCATGTAGGTGATCACGATCCCGGCGATCACGTTCGCGATCGCGGAGGCGGCGCCGAGCGAGACCAGCAAGCCGATGAACACCGAGACGCCCTTGAAGCCGTCGGACCCGGACCCGGGCAGGTAGGGGAATACCATGACCGCGGCGATTGCGATCACGAGCGCCCGCAGCAGCGAGTAGGTCGGCATCGCCCACTCCGGGTAGAAGCCGCCGAGCGTGAGCCGCCCCGCCGACACGTCCACGAACAGCCGCTTCATGATCCTGAGCGCGAGGCGCGCGACGATCACGATGACGACGATGTTCAGCAGCTCCGGGATGTAGCCGACCAGTGCCGAGAGCACGCCCGTGACGGCGGACTTGGCCGCCGCGACCATGTCGGCCGCCAGACCGCGTGTCCACGGAAACAGCGACAACACGTACTCGAGGTAGAAATAGACGAGCAGCAGTGCAAGCGTCCAGGCGAGCGCCGCCGACAGCGTCCGGCTGAGGCCCGCGACGTTGGCGGGGGTCAGCAGGCGCAGGTGCGCGAGGCCGCCCGTCCACTTCCATTTCTGGGCCGCGCGATGCACGCCCCGGCGCGTGAAGCGGTTGAGCCGCAGGACGAGCACCATCAGCCCGACGAACACCGCCGTCGCGACGGCGGCGAGCGCGGCGCCGCGCATCAGCGCAGCCGCGCTGCGGTCGCGGAACTCGACGGAGAGCACCTCCGCGACGATCCGCTGCTGGTCGGCCGCGAGCTGGCGCCGGGTGCGGCCCGTGCCGCGCGCGTCGTCGTCAGTGATCACGCGCACCAGGGTGTCGCCGGCGTACAGGTCCGACCGGCCGTCGCGCTCGACGACGCGCATGCGCCCGAGGATCTCCGGCGAGGCGCGCGACAGGTCCAGAAGGTGCTGTTCGATTGCGGCAGCGCGTTCCTGCGCGGAGAATGTGCCGATGGACGAGTCCACCTCGAACAGTGTCCGCCCGCGGAATCGGACGGGGACCGCGGGCGTCCCGGCCTCGGTCCGGGCCGTGACGGCCGACGTCGACGCCGCCGGCGTCTCTTGGGCGGTTGCGCCGGGTGCGGCCGCCCAGAGGGCAAGCAGCGCCAGTGCCATCATGCAGCGGTGCCGGCGCGGGGAGGACGATCGCAACATCGGGCTGCCTCTGGCTGCGCTTGCCGTGCTGGCGGTCGCGTCATCGGGCTGCGCAGAGGAGCCCGCACGCGCGGCGGCCAGAATGGCCGAACCCGCCGAGATTATCGTCGAACCCGCCGAATTGCAGCTAGCCGCGGGCAGCGAGGCGGAACTGGCGGCGCAGGTGAACGACGCCGCCGGCCAGCCGATCGGCGGGGCGGAGATCGACTTCTCGGTGGCCGATGCGGGGGTGCTCGCCGTGTCGCAGCGGGGGCGGGTGTCTTCCCGCGGTCCGGCCGCGGAGTCGGCCGTGATCGTGGCAAGCGGGCGCAGCAGCCGGCGGGTGCCGGTCATCGTCCGCCCAGGCGTGCCGCAGCGCATCGAGAAGCTGGCCGGGGACGGCCAGGACTTCACCGCCGGGACGGCGCCGGCTGCGCCGCTCGCGGTGCGCGCGCTCGACCTTGCCGGCAACCCGGTCGGCGGCGTCGCGCTGGTGCTGGAATCGGAGGGCGGGCAGGCGGCGGCGACGGAGTCCGTCACGGGCGACGACGGAAGGGCGGTGTTCGAGGCGGCCACGGTCGACGCGGCCGGGCCCCTGCGGCTGCGCGTCCGCGAGCGGGAAACCGGAACGCCATTCGAAGTGTTCGAGCTCACGGTGCGCGCGGGCGCGCCGGCGGCCATCGAGGTCGCCTGCGCGTCGCTCGGCGCGGCGGCGCAGGGTTCGCGGCCGCTCGACGTGCGCCTCTTCGTGCGCGACGGGCGCGGAAACGCGGCGCCGGAGGCGACGTTGCGCGCGCGCATCCAGGGTGCCGGCACGGAGGCGACGGAGTTCCGTACCGACGCCGACGGCGCTGCCCGCCTCTCCCTGGCTTCGCCCGCGAAGGCGCGCGCGACGGTGCTGGAAATCCTGTCCGGAGACGCGCCGCTGGCCCGGGTCACGCTGTCGCCCGGCACCGCGGCCTGCGATTGATGCTGCAGCGTATCCTGCCCGCGGTCGTCGCCGGCGTTGCCGCCTGGAGCCCGGCGGCGGCGGACGACGCGCGGGCGATTGCCGCCGCGGACGCGCACGTCGCCGCGCATGAGGCTGCGATCGTCACGGAGCTGCGCGAACTGCTCGCGCTGCCGAACGTCGCGACCGACGAGGCGGACATCGCCAGGAACGCGGCGCTGCTCGTGCGGATGCTGGAGAAGCGGGGCATTGCCGCGCGCATCCTGGAGACGCCGGGCGCCCCGGTCGCGGTCCACGGCGAACTCGCGACGCCCGGCGCGACCCGGACGCTCCTTTTCTATGCGCATTTCGACGGGCAGCCGGTCGGGACCGAAGCCGCCTGGCTTTCGCCCCCCTTCGAGCCGACGCTGCGCGCCGGCCGGGCGGAAGACGGCGCGGCCATCCTGCCCTGGGGCGAGGCCCGTCACCCGCTGCCGGCCGAGGCGCGCATCTACGCGCGCTCGGCGAGCGACGACAAGGGCCCGATCGTGGCCATCCTCGCCGCGATCGACGCGCTGCGCGCGGCGAAGATCCCGCTGTCGGCGAACCTCAAGTTCTTCCTCGAGGGCGAGGAGGAGGCAGGCTCGCCGAACCTCGCGCGCACGCTCGCGGCGCACCGCGAAGCGCTCGCTGCCGACCTCTGGCTCTTCGGCGACGGCCCGATCGACCCGCGCGGGCTGCCGCGCATCGCGCTCGGCGTGCGCGGCGTCATGGGCTTCCGTCTGACCGTGTACGGCCCGGCACGCGGCCTGCACTCGGGGCATTACGGCAACGTCGCGCCGAATCCGGGTGCGCGCCTCGCCGCGCTGATCGCCTCGATGCGCGCTGCCGACGGCACGATCCTCGTCGACGGGCTGTCGCCGCCGCCGCCGTCGGCCGCGGCGCTCGAACTCGCGCAGCAGGCCTTCGATACCGACGGCATGCTGGCATCGGCCGGCATCGGCGCGACCGAGAGCGGGCTCGGCTATGGCGAGTCGGTCCTGCGGCCGGCGTTCAACGTGACGCAACTGCTGTACGGCGGCGCGGGCGGGCAGCGCAACGCGATCGATGCCGAGGCGACTGCAGGCTTCGACCTGCGTCTCGTGCCCGGTATGACGGTCGAGGCATCGCGCGCGGCGATCGAGGCGCACCTGCGGGCGCAGGGCTACGTGCTGCTCGATGCCCCGCCGACGCTCGAGGAGCGCGCCCGCCACCCGAAACTCGCGCGCCTGGAGTTCGGCGCCGACGGCTACGCGGCCGCGATGTCCTCGCCCGAGGATCCGGGCGTCGCGCGCGTCATTGCGGTGATGCAGGAGGCGACCGGCGGCGCCGTGCGCGTCGTGCCACTCATGGGCGGGAGCCTGCCGATCGCGCCGATCGGCGAGGTGCTCGGCGCGCCGTTCGTGATCGTGCCGATCGTCAACGCCGACAACAACCAGCACGCGCCGAACGAGAACCTGCGCATGCAGGAGTTCCGGCGCGGCATCGGCCTCTACGCGGCGCTGCTCGCCGAGGCCGGCAAGTACTGAAAGGGGACGCACCCCTTTTCAGGAGTTCGCACCCTGCCGTGAAAAGGGGTGCGTCCCCTTCAGTTCAGAGTCCCGGCGTCGCGGCCGGCGTGCCGGCGCGCCGCCGCATCCACAGGTAGATCGGCAGCCCCGCGAGCGCCAGCACCAGCGCCCAGATGAATGGCTCCCAGCCGACGCCCTTGAAGGCGAATGCGGCGAAGGCGACGCCGCCCGCGCCCGCGAACCAGAGCCCCGGGGAGAGCCCGGCCGAATCGCGCTTCAGCAGCGTGAACAGCGCGAACGAGCAGCACACGTACAGCGGCAGGTTGGCGGCGGAGACGATCAGCGACAGCTTGGTGAATGCGCCGACCAGCGTCGCGCTGTAGTTCATCACGCCGAGGAAGGTCGCGAGCCCGCCCGCGAGCAGGATCGACGCCCAGGGCACGCCGAAGCGGTTGCTCTCGCCGAGGATCGGCGGCAGCAGCCGGTACGAGGCGAGCGTGCGCGTCAGCTCGCCGGCGAGCAGCGTCCAGCCGTTCAGGCAGCCGAGTCCGCTCACCACGATGAACAGCGAGATCCAGCGGCCGTTGCCGGGGCCGAGCAGGCGGTCGGCGATGGTCACGAACGGCGCGTCCGAAGTCGCGAGCGTCGCCTGCGGCACGACCAGGAGCCCGATCGCGACGATCGAGACGTAGAGCGCGGCGACGACCAGCGTGCCGATCAGCGTCGCGCGCGGGATGGTGCGCTGCGGGTCCTTGACGCGCCCCGCCGCGACCGCGGCGGACTCGAAGCCGAGCATCGCGTACAGCGCGACCGCGGCCGCGGCCATGGACGCGTGCCCGGTCAGCGGCGTGGTCGGCAGGTTCGGCGTGTAGACGCCGGGGTCCGCGAGGATGGAAGCGGCTCCCACGACCATGACCAGCACGAGCGGCACGACCTTGAGCAGCGAGGTCGCGACCTGCACGCGCCCGCCGCTGCGCACGCCCATCAGGTTCACGGCGATGAAGATCCAGATGAAGGACACGGCGAGCACGGCGGGCGGGATCGCCGCCGCCGCGGGGAAGACGTTGACGAAATAGCCGACGACGCCGATCGCGAGCACGGGCAGGGTCGCCCAGACGGAGATCCAGTAGCACCAGAGCGCCGGGAAGGCGATGACCTCGCCGAGCGTCGCGCGCACGTAGCCGAAGGGACCGGCCGCCTCCGGCAGCTTGCGCGCCAGGGCGGAGAAAGAGATCGCGAGGCAGATGCAGCCGAAGATCACGGCTGCCCAGCCGGTCAGCGCGTTCAGGCCGAACGGCGCGAGCGCCGCCGGCTGCATGAAGATGCCCATGCCGATGGTGTTGCCGACCACCAGGGCCGTCGCCATGCCGAGTCCGAATTGCCGGTCGCTCATTGCATCTTCTCCCGCCGGACCAGGCGCCCCTTCCAGATGACCCCGGACACGCGCTCGAGGCGCCTGATGTCCTCGAGCGGGTCGCCCTCCACGGCGATCAGGTTCGCGAACTTGCCCGGCGCGATCGAGCCGAGCTCCTGCGAGCGCCCGAGCGAGGCCGCGGCGCTGGTGGTCGCCGCGCGGATCGCCTCGAGCGGCGTCATGCCGTACCGGACCATGTAGGCGAACTGGCGCGCATTGTCGCCGTGCGGGTAGATGCCGGAATCCGTGCCGTAGCCGATGCGCACGCCCACCTTGACCGCCTTGGCGAAGTTCTGCCGCTGGACGTCGGTGGTCTCGCGGTTCTTGCGCAGGATCTCCTCGGACCAGCCGTCGCGCGTGCCGACTTCCTCCGTGTAGTCGCCGTTGTAGATGTCGGCGACCAGCCAGGTGCCGTGCTTGACCATCAGCGCGATGCCCTCGTCGTCGAGGAACGAGCCGTGCTCGATCGTGCGCACCCCGGCGCGGACCGCGTTCTTGATGCCCTCGGCGCCGTGCGCGTGCGCGGCTACGAAAGTGCCGTGGCGCGCGGCTTCTTCGACGGCGGCGCGGATCTCCTCCTCGGTGAATTCCGGCATCGACGGCGTCGTGCCCGCGGTGAACACCGCCCCGGTGGCGATGACCTTGATGAAGTCCGCGCCGCCCGCGATCAGTTCGCGCACCCGCTGCCGCACCTGCTCGGGGCCCTCGGCGACGCCGCGGCGCATCTCCGCCGGCACCTTCAGCGCGTCAGGCAGGCCGGTGACCTCGCCGCCGCCGCCCGGGACCGTGACGTAGGCGCCGGCGACGAACATGCAGGGACCCTCGATCTGGCGGGCGTTGATGGCGTTGCGCAGCGCGACGTCCACGAAGGCGCGGTACGAGCCGACGTCGCGCACGGCGGTGAAGCCCGCGTTCAGCGTCGCGCGCGCGTGCTCGACGCCCATCAGCGCGTCGCGGGCCGCGGAGCTGGAAAGCGGCGCGTTCACGTCGGCCGAGCTGATGTCGCCGACCAGGTGCGTGTGCAGGTCGATCAGGCCGGGCAGCACGGTGTGGACGGACCAGTCGATGAAGCGGTCGCCGCTGCGCGAAGACGCGCTCCAGGGCGTGACGGACACGATGCGCCCGTCCTCGATGCGGATCGCGCGGTCGGCAAGGTACTGGCCGCTCTCCACGTCGAGCATCCGTCCGGCACGGACGATGACCGTCTCGGCCTGCGGCGCGCCCGCGAAGGCGCCGGCGGCGCAGGCGGCGAGCGCGAGGATTCCGGTGCGGACGCGGTTCATGTCACCCCCTGCGGTTCCCTGGCGTGGCCGACATCATAAATGCTGCTAGCATGTCGGCCCCATTGTCCGATGCCGGCGCATGTTCCGGCGAGGTTGCGGCTTTTGTCCACCGGATTCCGTGCGCCCGTCGCCATCCTGACACTGTTCGCCGGGTTTGCCATGTCCGCTGCGGCCGCCGGGCCGCGGGCCCGGGACCTCGGGGTCCCCTTCGAAGGATCGCCCGGCCCCCTCAACGCGATCACGGACGTCGCCGGCGTCACGGTCGGTCATACGACGCTGATCGAGGACCTGCCGACCGGCCACAAGGTGCGCACCGGCGTGACCGCGATCCTGCCGCGCGGCAAGGCGGACCTCGCGACGCCCGCGTTCGGCGGCTGGTTCTCGCTCAACGGCAATGGCGAGATGACCGGCACCGCCTGGCTCGAGGAGGGCGGCATCCTCGACGGCCCGGTGATGATCACCAACACGCACAGCGTGGGCGTCGTGCGCGACGCGACCATTGCCTGGCGCATCCGCCAGGGCCGGCCGGACAAGTACGGCTACTGGTGGTCGCTGCCGGTCGTGGCCGAGACCTGGGACGGGCACCTGAACGACGTCAACGGTTTCCACGTGAAGCCCGAGCACGCCGAGGCCGCGCTCGACGCCGCCAGCGGCGGGCCGGTCGCCGAGGGCAATGTCGGCGGCGGCACCGGCATGATCTGCCACGAGTTCAAGTGCGGCATCGGCACGTCCTCGCGCCGGGTCATGATCGGCGGCCGCGCGCTGACGGTCGGCGTCCTCGTGCAGGCCAACTACGGCCTGCGCGAGACGCTGCGCATCGCCGGCGTCCCGGTCGGCCAGCACCTCACCGCGGATCGCGCCTACCAGGACCAGCCGCAGGAGACCGGCTCGATCATCATCGTCGTGGCGACCGATGCGCCGCTGCTGCCGCACCAGCTCGAGCGCATCGCGCGGCGCGCCGGCATGGGGCTCGCGCGCATGGGCTCCTACGCGGGCGACGGCTCGGGCGACATCTTCGTCGCCTTCTCCACGGCGAATGCGCCGGCGCTGACCCGGGGGCCGTTCTCGAGCGCCGAGTTCCTCGAGAACGGGGAGATGGACGCGCTGTTCGAGGCGACCGTGCAGGCCACCGAGGAATCGATCGTCAACGCCCTGGTCGCGGCGCGCGACATGACCGGCGAGGGCGGCCGCTACGCGAAGGCGCTGCCGCACGACGCGCTCGTCGAACTGCTCGGGCGCTACGGCCGCGGCAGCACGCCGAGGTAGAGCCCGTACCAGTCGAGCATGCGCTGCATCTTGTCCTTGATGTAGCTGGGCACCGTGAGCCCGTGGTGCTCGCCCGGGTAGATGACCAGCTTCGTCGGCACGCCGAGCGTGCTGAGCGCCTGGTACATCTGCGTCGATCCGACGCAGGGCACGTTGTCGTCGAGCTCGTGGCAGATGAACAGCGTGGCCGTGCGGATCCGGTCGGCGTGGAAGAACGGGAAGCTCACGTGCTCGTAGGCCTTGCGGTCGCGCCAGGGCAGGCCGAGCTCCTGCTCGTACTCGCGGATGTACATGTCGACGCCCCAGGTGCCGAGGAAGTTCGCGGCGCCCGCGCTCGACACCGCGGCCTTGAAGCGTGCATCGCGCGCGATCACCTGGTTGGTGAGGATGCCGCCGTAGCTGTGGCCGCCGAGGCCGAGGCGGCCGGGGTCGGCGACGCCCATCTTCACCACGTGGTCCACGCCGGCGAGCACGTCGGCGGTGTCCTTGGCGCCCCAGTCGGCGTAGATGGCGCGGGCGAAGTCGAAGCCGCGGCCTGAGCTGCCGCGCGGGTTCACGCCGATGACGGCATAGCCGTTCGCCGCGAATACCTGCCAGTCCTCCATGAACTCGTGGCTGAACTGGTACACCGGCCCGCCGTGGATGCGCAGGATCGTCGGGTAGCGCCGGCCGGCGACAGCGTCCACCGGCTTGACCAGGAACCCGTCGATCGACGTGCCGTCGGCGCTCTTGAATGTGATTTCTTCGGTGGCCGCGAGCTTGCGGTCCTTCAGCCATTCGTTGTGGTCGGCGATGACCGAACCTTGCGCGGATTCGATGCGGTACGGATGCATCGCATCCCCGCCCAGTACCGCCACCCGGCCGTTCGCGGCGGCGTCGAAGGCGTAATCGAAACGCGGACCGCCGGTGAGCGCGGTCACCGCGCCGGTCGCCAGGTCGACGCGCGAGACATGGGTGACCCGGCTGCCTTCCACGAGCGCGAGCAGCGCCTGGCCGTCCGCGGTGAACTGCGGTTTCGTGTGGAAGCCGTCGACGCCGGCCGGCCGCGTGACGGCGCCGCTCTCGACGTCGACGACCGCGAGCGACCAGGGCGCGTAATAGATCCACTTGTCCTCGCCGCTCGCGACGTAGGCGATCCGCTTCCCGTCCGGGCTCCAGGCCGGGCGCGAATCCCAGGACGGGTCGTTGTCGGCGCCGGCGAAGCGCGTCACCGGCCGTTCCGCGCCGCCCTCGCGCGCTTCGATGACGTAAATGTCCCAGTTCAGGTGCCGGTCCGGGTCGGCGCCGCGCTTGGTCACGAAGGCGATGCGCGATCCGTCCGGCGACCAGGCGGGCTGGTATTCGTCGTGCGCACCCCCGGTCAGCTGCGTCGCCTTGCGGGTCGCAACCTCGAACAGGTAGAGGTGCTGGCGCCTGTCGGTGACCCAGCCGACGTAGTCTTCCTTGAAGTAGTGGCGGTCGATGACGATCGGTTCGGGTTGTTTCGGCTCCTCCTCGCCTTCCGGCCGCTCGGGGTCGTTCGCGATGACCGCGAGTCGTGCGCCGTCCGGTGACCAGTCGAAGTCGGAGACGCCGCCGGGGAAACCCGTCAGCGCCTCGGCCTCGCCGCCGTCCGACGGCATGAGCCAGACCTGGGTCTTCGCATCCTCGTCGCCGCGGTCCGACAGGAACGCGATCCACTTCCCGTCCGGGCTGACTGCCGGCGCGTACTCGTCCGCCTTCGCCGTGCGCGTCAGCGCGCGCTTCCCGCTGCCGTCCCAGCGCGCGCGCCACAGGTCGTAGTACGTCGCGTCTTCCTCGAGGTTCGCCTCGCCGACGCTGTACACCACCCACTCGCCGTCCGGCGCGAGGTCGAGGTCGGAAACCGACGCGAGGCGCCCGAGGTCGTCGACGGTGAACCGCGTGGGTTCGGCGGCCGCGGCAAAGGCGAGGGCGGCGCCGGCGACGAGGCCGGCGAGGACGTGCAGTCGGGTCATGGTCGGTGCTTCTCCTTACGGGGCGGCGAGCGCGCGGAACTTCTCGCGCGCCGCATCCAGGTACGCGAGCGTGTCGGCCTTTTCCGGTTCGTCGTTCCAGCCGCCGCGCGCGTTCGCGGCCTCGAGGACGCGGTCCATCCACGCGACGAAGTAGGCGGCATCCTCCGGCGCACGCGGGGCGGCCGGCGCGTCGAACCAGACCGGGCTGGTGGTCGCATAGGGATAGAGGTCGAGCACCCAGGGATGCGCCTGCTCGTTGAAGGCGCGCAGCAGCACCCAGCCGCCTGCCTCGAAGTCGACGTCTCCGCTCCAGTCGAAGCGGGTGCGATCGCCCTCGAGCGCGAACGACAGGATCGGCTTGCCGTTCTGCACGAGTTCGAGGCGGTCGACCGGGAACGGTGCGCGCATCGCGACCTGGACCGGCAGTCGTCCCGCGCGCGGGACCGAACGGCCCGGCCCCTGGCCGCCGACCCGCAATCCGAGCAGCGGACCGTTGCTGACGAACGAATGCCCGGCCTTCAACGCTTCGCCGAGCGCCGCGGGCGTCGTCTCGCCACCGGTCTCGAGGAACACGCGCACGAGTCCGATCGGCCCGCGCAGCGACGCGTAGTTCGCCATCGCGTCCGTACCCGCGCCCGCCGGCAGGCGGAATCCGAGGTTCAGCAGCCGGTGCCAGATGCCCGCGGTGATGTGATGGTCCGAGAAGCCCATCACTTCGAGGTAGTCCACCTTGCCGTGCGCAACCGTCGCCGGCAGCTCGTAGGAAAGCTTCTTCGCATTCGGCGGGTCGATCGGATCATCGGCGATGTGCACGTAGCCGACCAGCGCGCCCTGCGCACGCGCGAGGTCGGAGATCGCGCCATTGTGCGGCCAGGGACTCTCGTAGGCCGTGTGCCGGTACGCCGTGTAGTCGGGCAGCAGGAAGTGGCTCTCGAGGTTCAAGAGGCCCATGTGGCCCCAGAAGCTCGTGTGGTATTCCTGCGCATGGAACAACGTGCGCTTGCCGCTCGCCGGGTCGGCGCCGCCGCCGGCGCGGAAGTACGCGATGTCGGGGATGCGCTCTTCCTTGTTCACGAGCAGGTTGTAGACGACGTCGAGGTCCTCGGCCTCCTGCTGCGCGAGGAGCCGCTCCGGCGTGTTGCGGTAGTGCCCGCCGTAGTTCATGTGCACGTGCAGGTCGGCGGAGACGAACGTCCCGAACTCCGCCGGCAGGTCGTTGGCCGGCAGGCGGACCGGCAGTTCGATCGTCTCGCCCGCCGGAAATTCGCGCTCGAGCATGACGTGCTGCTTGCGGAAGCCGCTCTGCACGTGGACTTGCGCGAGGCCGGCTGGCAGCTCGACCCGGCACCGCCCGGGACAGTGGAAGTAGCGTACCTCGCTCGGGAACTGTGCACGGTCGTACAGTTCGTCGCCGTGCATCCAGGCGTTCTGCGGGCCATGCCAGCGCCGGTCGATGCCACGGATCGCGACGCGCGCGGAAACCGGCCGGCCCGCATCGTCCGTGACCGAGAGATCGATGGCACTGCCCGGGACGAGGCGCTTGCGGACTCCGGCCACGACCGGGGTTCGCGCACCGCCGAAGAACTCCTGCACCCACAGCGACGTGTTGCCGCCCTCGTTGCTGATGTAGGCGATGCGCTTGCCGTCCGGCGACCAGCGCGCGTTGCGGCGGTCGAACTCGCCGTAGGTGAGCGGCAGCGGCGCGACGTCGTCGGTCCGCGTCACCCAGAGCTGGTGCCACTGTCCGCCGTGGTAACTGGAGAACAGGATGCGCCGGCCGTCCGGCCCGACCTCCGGGCGCGCGGCCCAGGACGTCTCGAGCTGGTGCTTCGCCAGGCACTCCGGCTCGCCGCCGTCGACGGAGATCGAGCAGATCCAGCCGGTGCCCCAGGGGATCTCGGCGTTGGTCACGAACCAGACGCGCTTGCCGTCCGGCGACCAGGACGGATTGATCGCATGGTCGTGCGTCGAATAGTAGTAGCGGTCGATGCGGCTCTCGCGCGGCGTCACGAGGAATTGCGCGTTCGCGAGACCCGCGGGCGAGAGGTCGGCGATCTTCAGGTTGAAGTGGCCGGTACCGGCGGTCGAGACGAAGGCGAGCCGTTTCCCGTCGGGCGAGATGCGCGGCTCGAGGTTCACGTCGCCGCCTGACGTGAGCGCCTGTTCGGCGCCGCTTCCGAGGTCGAGCCGGACCAGCTCGAACCCCTTGCCGTCGTAGCGCGTGAAGACGACCGACTTCCCGTCCGGCGCGACGTCCGGCTGGTGGTCGTAGGCGCCGGCCGCGTGCGTGATTTCCTGCGCTTCCGTCGTGCCGATCTTCTGGCGCCACAGCGAGCCTTCCATGCCGTAGATGACTTCGTCACCGGACGGCATGAACGCAACCGATGACGGCCCCGTCGTCAGCTGCGGGATGTACAGCTCGCGCCAGTAATAGTTGTGCGGCAGCCGGACCTGCGACAGCACCGGCTCGCGCCCGGCGCCCGGCGCCGCCCCCGCGGCCAGCAGCGCGGCGACGGCGAGCAGGGCGCGGGCGGCGGGCCTCACGCCTGGCCCGCCAGGGCCTCGTCGAGCGAATGGCGCAGGTACGTGAGCGCCTCGTCCACTTCCGCCTCCGTCACGCACAGGGGCGGCATGAAGCGCAGCGTCGAGACGCCGCAGGACAGCAGGATCAGGCCGTTGTGGTAGGCGCGATGCAGCAGGCGGTCCACCATCTCGCGCGCGGGCGAGCCGTCCTTCTCGATCATCTCGACGCCGATCATCAGGCCGAGGCCGCGGATGTCGCCGATGCAGGGGTAGTCCTTCCGCATCTCGGCGAGGCGCTTCATGAAGTGCGCGCCGACCTTGGCCGCGTTCGCGCAGTACTGCTCGCGCACGAGGTCGACGGTCGCGTTCGCGGCCGCGCAGGACACCGGGTTGCCGCCGAAGGTGTTGCCGTGCGCGCCTTTCTTCCACTGCTGCATCAGGCTCCGCCGCGCGACCACCGCGCCGATCGGCAGGCCCGAGCCGAGCCCCTTGGCGAGCGTCATGATGTCGGGCTTCACGCCCGAGTGCTCGGCGCAGAACATCTTCCCCGTGCGGCCGACGCCCGACTGCACCTCGTCGAACACCAGCAGGATCCCGTGCTCGTCGCAGATCTGCCGGAGGCCCGCGAGGAACCCGGGCGGCGGGACGAGGTAGCCGCCCTCGCCCTGCAGCGGCTCGATCACGATCGCGGCCACCTCCGACGGCGGCAGGTTGCGTTCGAACAGCATGCGGATGTAGTCGAGCACCGCCTTGCCCTGGTCATCGCCCGCGAACAACGGGCGGTACGGGTTGGGGTAGGGCACGTGCGTCACGCCCGGCATGGTCGGAAAGAACCCGGCCTGCTGCGTGTACTTGCTCGAGGTCAGCGACAGCGAGCCCATGGTGCGGCCGTGGAAGCTGCCGAGGAAGGCGAGGACGCGGCCGCGCTTGGTCACGTAGCGCGCGAGCTTCAGCGCGCCCTCGACCGACTCGGTGCCGGACTGGCAGAAGAACACCATGCCGGGCTCGCTCATCGGCGCGAGCGCGGAGAGCTTCTCGGCGAGCGAGGTCATCTCCTCGTGCCAGTAGTCGCTCGAGATGTGCAGGAACTTGCCGGCGGCGTCCTGCACCGCCTTCACCACGCGCGGGTGCGCGTGGCCGGTCGCGCAGACCGCGATGCCGGCGGCGAAGTCGAGGAAGCGGTTGCCGTCCACGTCCCAGACCTCGCTGCCCTTGCCGTGCGAGATCACGAACGGGTAGTCGCGCGGGTAGGACGGCGAGGCGACCTTCGTGTCGCGCTCGATCATGGCGCGGGACTTCGGTCCCGGCAGCGCCATCTTGATGTGGGGGTTCTTGCTGGCGCCGGCGGCGCGTACGTTGGCATTCATAGGGGGAGCCTCACAGGTTCACGATGCGCCGCCTCGGTGCGGGCCTCGAGGGCGCGCAGCGCCTCGAGTTCCGCAGCCGTGGGCGGCGCGCAGGATTCGAGCTCGGGCAGCACGGCGAGTGGCCAGCCGACGGCGGCGCGCGCCTCGTCGGCCGGGATGCCCGGATACAGCGCGGAAAGCGCGAATTCTCCGGATTCCCCGTGCGGTTTCAAGATGCCGACGTCGGTGACCAGCACCGAGGGCCCGGCGCCGCGCGCGCCGCTTTGCGAACGCCCGGGGAAATGCCCGCCGCTCGTCTGGAAGTCGATCTTCGGGACAAAGCTGCGCCGCGAGGCCTTCATGACCACGAACACCTCGCGCGCGTGCGCGGCGATCTCGGTCGCACCGCCGGCGCCGGGCAGGCGTGTCTTCGGCTTGCCGTAGGGGCCGATCACGGTGCTGTTGAGGTTCCCGAAGCGATCGATCTGCGCGGCGCCGAGGAAGCCGATGTCGATGCGCCCGGCCTGCAGGTAGTCGCTGAAGATGTCCGGCAGCGGGATCACGCAGGTCGCGGTCTCGGCGAGCTCGCCGTCGCCGATCGACAGCGGCAACACGGTCGGGCGCGTGCCGATCGTGCCGGACTCGTAGATCAGCACCAGCTCCGGGGCGTGCGTGAGGCGGGCGAGGTTGCAGGCGGCGCTCGGCAGGCCGATGCCGACGAAGCACACCTGGCCGTCGCGCAGCAGCCGCGCGGCAGCAACCGTCATCATCTCGTCACGCGTGTACCCGCTCATGCAGCGCACCCCGGGATTCGCGATGGCGGTGCCGCGGGCGCGCTTCGCCGGCGGGACTCCCCTCGCTCGCTCAGGGCGGCGACCGCATTCGCTCGCTCGGGTGTCCCACCGGCTCGCGCGCCCGCGATACGCCGCGGCGTTTCCAGCGCGCGCCGGCCGGCCGGGTGCCCGAGCGAAGCGACTAAAGTTCCGGCGGAGCGAGCGAGGGTCCCCGGCCGGCCAGGCGCGCGCGAGATGTGCAGCGGCATCACGCGGCCTCCCGCAGGCTGGCGAGGAACTCGCGATGATCGCGGGTGCCGCGGACGTGCCGGTCGATCCAGGCGGTGAAGCCCGCGCGGTCGCGCGCGATCGCGTCCCACTTGAGGTAGAAGTCGTTGTCGCGCGCGTAGTGCCCGTGCGCGTAGGACGGCCAGGCGCCGCCCGGCACGTGCGAGATCGCCGTCACCGTGAAGTTCGGGATGACGACGTTGTTCATGGCGGGCGGGAAGGCGTCCACGACCTGCTCGACGGTGACGAGCAGCTTCGCCGCCGCGAGCCCCGCCTCGCGCGCCGCGCCGACGATGCCGTCGATCGCGACGTTGCCGCGCCGGTCCGCGCGCTGCGCGTGCAGGATCGTGACGTCGGGATTCACCGCGGGCACGGTCGCGATCTCCTCGCCCGTGTAGGGACAGGTCACGTGGCGGATGCGCGGGTTCTGCGCGGGCAGGTCGGTGCCGATGTAGCCGCGCAGCATGCCGAACGGCAGGCGCGCAGCGCCCGCGCGGTAGGCGACCGCCATCGCCGCGTGGCTGTGCTCGTCGAGCTCGAGCGGTCCTGGCCAGCCGTTCTCCACCGCGTCGCGGAGCCGATGCAGCGAGCCGACACCCGGGTTGCCGCCCCAGGAAAACGTGAGCTTCCGTGCGGCGCCCGCGCCGATCAGCTGGTCGTAGACCAGGTCCGGCGTCATGCGCACCAGGTGCAGGTCGCGGCGGCCCTGGCGGATGATCTCGTGGCCCGCGGCGAACGGGATCAGGTGCGTGAAGCCCTCGAGCGCGAGGCAGGCGCCGTCGGCGACGTGTTTCGCGATCGCGTCCGGGAGCGGCAGGAACTCGGTCACTCAGTCCACCACGGTCCGCGACTGTTCGCGCAGGTAGAGCGGCAGGTAGTAGGCTGAGGCGATCGCCTTGCCCGAGGAGCCCGAGCCCTTCCAGCCGCCGAACGGCTGGTAGCCCGGCCAGGCGCCGGTGGTCGCGCCCGCGCCGCGGTTCGCGTAGATGACGCCCGCCTGGATGTTCTCCTGGAACCACGGGATCTCGTCCTGCGCGCCGAAGAAGCCGGCGGTCAGCCCCATGTCGGTGTCGTTGGCGAGCCGCATCGCCTCGTCGCGGTCGCGGTAGCGGTGCACCATCAGGATCGGCAGGAACATCTCGTGCTTCCACAGCGGGTCGGAGGTGTCCGCCTCGGCGAGCACGGGCTCGACGTAGTAGCCGCGCGCGAAGACGCCCTCGCCCGGCTGGTTCCCGCCGCGGCGGAGCTTCGCGCCGCGCGCCTTGAGGTCCGCGACGTAACGCGCATAGGCCTCGTGCGCGCGCTTGTTGATCACCGGGCCGAGGCCGGTCGCGCGCTCGGCGGGGTCGCCGATGCGGATCTTGTCGATCTCCTGCTCGATCTTCGAGAGGAGCTTGTCGGCGACTTTCTCGTGCACGTAGAGCCGCGACAGCGCCGAGCACTTCTGCCCGCCCATGCCGTAGGCGGAACGCGCGATGCCGGCGGCGGCGCGGTCGAGGTCGGCGTTCTCCGTGACGATGGTCGGGTTCTTGCCGCCCATCTCCGCGATGAACGGGCGCGGGTACGGGCCGGACGCCATCTGGCCCATGATCGTGCGGCCGACCGCGACCGAGCCGGTGAAGGTCGCGCCGGCGGTGCGTGCATCGCGAATCATCTGCTCGCCGACCGAGGAACCGGTGCCGTTCACGTAGTTGAACACGCCGGCAGGAACGCCCGCGTCGCGGATGCAGTCGGCGAGCAGCCGCCCGGCCCAGGGCGTGTCGGTCGCGCACTTGAGCACGACCGTGTTGCCGGTGACGAGCGCCGCGGCGACCGGGCCCGCGGCGAGCGCGATCGGGAAATTGAACGGCGCGATCACGGCCCAGACGCCGTAGGGGCGCATGATGCTCTTGTTGCGCGCGACGAAGGCGGTCGAGGGGTCGTTCGGGAGGTCGAACTCGTAGCCCTTGTGCTTCTCGAAGTCGTCCGCGTACACGTCGAAGAAGTCGACGCACTCCTGCGCCTCGCCGAGCGCCTCGAGGCGGTTCTTGCCGACCTCGAGCACGAGCGCGGCGGCGATGTCGTAGACGCGTTCCTCGATGATGCGCGCGACCTTGCGCATCAGGGCCACGCGCTGCATGCCGGCGTCGCGCCAGGCGGGGAAGGCGCGGTGCGCGGCGGCGATCGCCGCATCCACTTCCTGCGCATTCGCGTTGGGGAAGCGGCCGATCAGCACCTGGCTGTCGATCGGGCTCGTGTGATCCGTGGTCGCCGCGGCGGGCACGTCCTTGCCGTCGATGTGCATCGGGTGCGTCTTGCCGAGCGCGCCGCGCATCCTGGCGAGCGACTTCTCGAAGCGCTCGTGCAGCTCTTCCGGCGGGTTGAACATCGTCGCGTAGGTCAGGCGAAAGCTCATGAGGCGCGCTCCAGGGTCGCAGGGAAAAAACGGGTCAGCAGGCGGTCGAGCAGTCCGAGGGCGGAGGCGAGCTCGGCCTCGGCGATCACGAGCGGCGGCGCGAGGATCAGGAGGTTGCCGCGCGATCCGAAGGACACGCCCTCGTCCTTCGCGGCCGCGAGCAGCGCCTTCATCGCCTCGCCCTGGCCGGGCCAGGGCGTGACCGGCGCCTTGCTCGCGCGGTCGGCGACCAGCTCCACGACCGCGAACAGGCCGTGGCCGCCGCGCACGTCGCCGATCGCGGGATGGCGCGCGGCGAGTTTCTGCAACTCCGCGAACATCGTGGCGCCGAGGCGGCGGGAACGCTCGATAAGCTTCTCGTCGCGGTAGGCGTCGATGGCGGCGACGCCGGCTGCGCAGGAGAGCGGGTGGCCGCAGTAGGTGAGGCCGCCGTAGAACATCTCGTGCTCGATGCGCGCGTAGACCTCGGCGCTCAGCACGACGGCGCCGAGCGGCGCGGCCGCGCCGGTGAGTCCCTTGGCGACGGTCATCAGGTCGGGCCGGTTCTCCTGGCCGTGGCGCTGCCACGCGAACCAGCTGCCGCAGCGGCCGAAGCCGCTCATGACCTCGTCGGCGGACAGCAGCACGCCCCGCTCGCGGGTCAGGCGGCGCAGTTCGGGCCAGAAGCTGTCGGGCGGCACGATGCCGTTGCTGCCGGCGTTCACTTCCATGAGCACCAGGGCGACGCGATCGGCGCCCTCCTGGTCGATCGCGTCGGCGACGGCCTGCGCGGCGCGGCGGCCGCACTCGTCGGCGGTCTTCGTGTTCCACGGGCAGCGGTAGGCGTAGGGCGGCGGCACGTGGCGCACGCCCCAGGCCTCGGCGTCCACCTGGTGCGCGGTGCGCGCGTCGCCCGAGAGCGCCATGGGCATGTAGGTCGCGCCGTGGTAGGAGCGGTCGCGCGTGACGATGAGGCCGCGCGGCTTTTTCGACGCATGCCGCGCGATGCGCACGGCGTTCTCGTTGGCGTCGCCGCCGCCCAGCGTGAAGAACACCCGCCCGCCCTCGAAGCCCGCGACCTCGAGCAGGCGCTCTGCGAGCGCGCGCCGCGACTCGGCGCCCCAGGCGGCGGTCACGAAGGCGAGCTTCTCGGCCTGCGCCTTGAGGGCGGCGACGAGCTTCGGGTGCTGGTGGCCGAGGTTGCTGCACTCGACCAGGCTCGACATGTCGAGGATCTCGCGGCCGTCCTCGAGGATCAGGCTGGCGCCGCGACCGCCCACGACCGTCGGGGCGTTCCAGTCCCCCGGCACGCACCAGCTGTGCAGCACGAAATCCCGCTCGTTGGGCATCCGTCCATTGTCTCAAACCGGGCCATGCCCGGCGACCCCGGGCGCCGGGCGGCTTGCGATCCGACGGGGCCCGGCGCAGGCTAACGTGGTGATCCGACTGCGTGTTTTGCTGGTTGCCCTGCTCTTGTTGAACGGCGTCGCCGGTTCGGACGCCTTCGCGGCGACGGACATGGATTGTTGCGGCGGCGCGAGTTGCGAATGCGGCTGCGCGGCGCCCCAGGTCATGAGCTTGCCGCCCAGCCTGCCGCGCGGCGCCTGGTCGACGGCCCTTCCCGAGTTCGTGTTCGAGGTCCGGTCGTTCCAGGCCGGCCCGCGCAGCGTTCCCTTCCGGCCTCCGGCCTGATCTTCATTCCCGCGCTCCGGCGCCCAGGGCCCAGGCCGCGCCTGCGCCCGGCCTGCGCCTTGCTGTGATCGGCATGGATCGAGTGACGAGGACCGGAAGACATGAATGCATCGACACGACTGGCCGTAGCCGCGGCCTTGCTGCTGCTGGGCGGCTGTGCGGTCGCTCCCCTGCAGGAAGCGGCCGACGCGACCGTGGATCGCGTCCAGGCACAGGCGGCGACAACGCTCACCTGGCCGCCGGCGGCGGTGGCCGGGGACGCGCCCGGGATCTCCGAGCCGCTGACGCTCGCCGCCGCGCTCGCGCTGGCGTTCGAGCGCAATCCCGACATCCGCCGCCAGTACGCGAGGCTCGGCATCGCGCACGGCGACCTGCGGGATGCCGCGCGCATCGCCAACCCGACGCTGTCGCTCGCCTGGCTGGACCCGGAGGGCGGCGGCCGCGACAAGACGACGCAGGGAATTTCCGCGGGCTTCGCGGATCTCCTGCTCCTGCCCGCGCGGCGGCGGCTGTCGGCTGCGGAGTTCCGGCGCGTGGAACTCGACGTGGGCAGCGCGCTGGTGGTGCTCGCGCGCGAGGTGGAATCCGCCTGGTACGGCTATGTCGGGGCCCAGCAGGTCGAGGCCCTGCGCGCCGCGGTCGCGGATGCCGCCGGCCAGGAGGCCGCGCTCGCAAAGCGGTTCTTCGACGCGGGCAACATCACGCGGCTGCAGTTCGACCGCCAGGTGTCGGTCGCGGCGGGCACGGGCATCGACGCGCTGCGCGCGCAATCCGAAGCGGCGCGGTCCCGCGCCCGGCTGGCGAACCTGCTCGGACTGGCGACAGCCGGCGACTGGAGCACGGTGGACCGGCTGTCGGCGCCACCGGCGGCGGAACTCGCCGCCGCGGCGCTCGCGGAAAACGCGCGCTCGCAGCGGTTGGACCTTGCAGCCGCGCGGGAGGAGGTGGCGGTGCTGGAGGATGCCCTCGGCGTGACCCGCGGCTGGCGTCTGCTCGGTTCCGTCGAGGCCGGCTACGAGTGGGAGCGCGAGACGGACGGCACGAAGCTGCGCGGCCCGACGCTCGCGCTCGAGCTGCCGATCTTCAACCAGGGCCAGGGCGCCGTGGCGCGCGCCGAGGCGCAGCTGCTGGACGCGCGTGCGCGCGTGGATGCGCTCTCGCTCGCCGTCGACAACGAAGTGACGATGGCGGCCCGGCAACTCGCGCTCGCGCGCGAGGTCAGCGAGCGCTATCGGCAGGACTGGTTGCCCGCCGCCGAATCGGCGGTCGAGCGCCAACAGGAACGGTTCAACTTCATGCTGGTCGGGGCCTTCGACCTGATCCAGGCGAAGCGTGAGCAGTACGACGCCTGGCAGGGCTATCTCGAATCCATCCGCGACTACTGGATCGCGCGCTCGGCGCTGCGCGCCGCGACCGGCGGCCTGCTGCCCGGCGACACGGACACGCTGCCGCCCGCCGCCGGGCCGGAAGACATCGTGCCGGCAACCGGCGAGCCGCCGGCGCAGGCACACGAACACCACGGGGAGCACCAGTCATGAAAATCTCGCGACGCCACTGGCTCGGGGCCGGCAGCCTGCTGCCGCTCGCGTTGCTCGCGAACCGCGCGCCGGCGCAGGCGGCGCCCGCGCAGGAGGATTCCGCGCCCACGCCCACGCCCGCGCGCAGGCGCGGCTTCACGCCGGTACGCACGCTGAACGGCTGGACGCTGCCGTACCGGATGGTGAACGGGGTGAAGGAATTCCACCTCGTCGCCGAGGAGGTCGATCACGAGTTCGCGCCGGGCTCCCGCGCGAAGTGCTGGGGCTACAACGGCACGACGCCAGGCCCGACCATCGAGGCCGTCGAAGGCGACCGCGTGCGCATCCTGCTGACCAATCGCCTGCCCGAGCACACGACGATGCACTGGCACGGCATCCTGCTGCCTTCCGGCATGGACGGCATCGGCGGACTCTCGCAGCCGCACATCCGGCCGGGCGAGACCTACGCCTACGAGTTCACGCTGCGCCAGCACGGCACGCACATGTACCACCCGCACGCCGACGAGATGGTGCAGCTCGCGGTCGGCATGATGGGGTTGTTCGTGATCCACCCGCGCGGCGGCGAGCCCCTGGGCATCGACCGCGACTACGCATTCCTGCTGCACAACTGGGCGCTGCACCCGGGGACCTACCGGCCGGACCCGGCGATCATGCAGGAGTTCGACCTGTGGACCTTCAACAGCAAGGTTTTCCCGGCGATCGACACGCTGGTCGCGCGCACGGGCGAGCGCGTGCGCATCCGCATCGGCAACCTGTCGATGTGGAACCACCCGATCCACCTGCACGGCGTGCAGTTCCACGTGACCGGGGGTGACGGCGGGCGTCTTCCGCGGGCGCTGTGGCGCACCGAGGTGACAGAGCTGGTCGGCGTCGGCCAGACCCGCGACCTCGAGTTCACCGCGGTGCCGGGCGACTGGGCGCTGCACTGCCACATGTCGCATCACACGATGAATGCCATGGGCCACGACCTGCCGAACCCGCTCGGCGTCCCGCAACGCGACCTCGAGGCCGCCATCCGCCGGCACCTGCCCGATTTCATGCCCATGGGGGAGGCCGGCATGGCCGAGCACCAGGCGCACACGGACATGGGCCACGTGAAGGGCCCGGAGAACACGCTGCCGATGATGATGGGCCAGGGCCCGTTCGGCCCGCTCGAGATGGGCGGGATGTTCACCGTGCTGAAGGTGCGCGACGACCTCGCGCCCGGGGACTACGGCGACCCGGGCTGGTACGACAATCCGCCGGGCACCGTCGCGCGGCGGGTCAGCTCGGACGCGGACTTCGGGGCGCCGGTGCGGCGGGCGGGTCGATGATCCGCTGCAGCTCCGGCGGGACCGGCAAGCGCTCGAAGGCGCCGATGTTCGTCCCGCCGGTGTTGCCCGCCGGGACCCAGAGCCAGGTGAACAGGGCGGCGCCGAGCAGCCTGCCCGCCTGGCCGACGACGTCGCGCGCGCTGCCGTGGCGCCGCGCGTGCCGGAGCATCGCCCAGTGGGCGCGCACGTGGGACGGCGTGTGCCGCTGGCCGAGCACGTGCGCGCGCTCGAGGTGCGTGAATGCACCGGGCGCATCGCCCGTCCCGAGGCTGCGATCCGCCGCGTCGAACTCGGCCGTGATCGCGTCGGCCAGTGCGGGGTGCGGCGTCATGGGAGACGCATGATGCCACCGATCGTCCCGCCAGTGCCGCACGAACGGATCGGGCTGCCGAAGCCTGCAGCGCGACCCGCGTCCGGCTACCGGCGCATCGCGGAACTCGCACCCGTGCGCGACAGCTTGCGGCAGCTCGTCGCCCCCAGCCCGGGCCATGGCCGGGCCGAGGAATGCCCGATGCTGCATGCGCTCACCGGGGAGGGCAGGCCATGAGCGAAAAGCACGCAGATCATTGCCACGCGCACGCGCACACGGCGCAGGCGCCGGCCGCACCTGCGCCCGCAGGCGGCCGCTGGACCTGCCCGATGCACCCGGAGATCGTCCGCGACGCGCCGGGCAGCTGCCCCATCTGCGGCATGGCGCTGGAGCCGGTGATGCCGTCGGCGGACGACGACGAGGCGCCGGAGCTGCGCGACTTCCTGCGCCGCTTCTGGTGGACGCTTCCGCTCACGATCGTCACGCTGGCTCTCGCCATGCTCGGCCATCGCACGACGCTGCTGGCCGCCGACCAACGCTCGTGGCTCGAGCTCGCGCTGACGACGCCGGTCGTCGCCTGGGCGGCGTGGCCGTTCTTCGTCCGCTGGGCCGCGTCGATCGCGAACCGCAGCCCCAACATGTGGACGCTGATCGGCACGGGCGTCGGCGCCGCGTACCTCTACAGTGTCGCGGCGACCTTGGCGCCCGGAATCTTCCCCGCCTCCTTCCACGAGCACGGCCGCGTCGGCGTGTACTTCGAGGCTGCGGCGGTGATCGTCTCGCTGACGCTGCTCGGCCAGCTCCTCGAGTTGCGGGCGCGCTCGTCGACCTCGGCCGCGATCAAGGCGCTGCTGCGCCTGGCGCCGCCGGTCGCGCGCCGGCTGCGCGCCGACGGCAGCGACGAGGAAATTCCGCTCGATGACGTGCACGCCGGCCACCGGCTGCGCGTGCGCCCGGGAGACAAGGTGCCGGTGGACGGCGAGGTGCTCGAGGGGCATTCGAGCGTCGATGAATCACTGCTCACCGGCGAGTCCCTCCCGGTCGGCAAGGCACCCGGCGATCGCCTGATCGGCGGCACCCAGAACGCGAACGGCAGCCTCGTCATGCGCGCGGACCGCGTGGGCCGCGAGACGATGCTCGCGCAGATCGTCGAGCTGGTCGCCCAGGCGCAGCGCTCGCGCGCGCCGATGCAGCGGCTGGCGGACCGCGTGTCGTACGGCTTCGTCCTCGTCGTGCTGGGAATCGCGGTGGCCGCTTTCCTGGGCTGGGGGCTGTTCGGGCCGGAGCCGTCCTGGACCTACGCCGTGCTGAACGCCGTTTCCGTGCTCATCATCGCCTGCCCCTGTGCGCTCGGCCTGGCGACGCCGATGTCGATCATGGTGGCGACCGGCCGCGCTGCGACTTCGGGCGTCCTGTTCCGGGACGCGGAGGCGATCGAGCGGCTGCGCACCGTGGATACGCTCATCGTCGACAAGACCGGCACGCTCACCGAAGGCCGGCCCGCCTTCCGTGCCGCCGTTCCGGCGGGCGGGCTCGCGGAAGCGGAGCTGCTGCGGCTGGCGGCGAGCCTCGACGCGGGCAGCGAGCATCCGCTGGCCCAGGCGATCGTGCAGGAGGCGCGCCGGCGCGGCCTCGCGCTGGCGAAAGCCGATGCATTCGAATCCGGCACCGGCCTCGGGGTGCGCGGCATCGTGGATGGACGCAGGCTTGCGCTCGGCAGCGCGGCGCTCATGCGCGACCTCGGCATCCAGACGGCGCCGCTCGAGGCGCACGCAGCGAGCCTGCGCGAGGCGGGCGCGAGCGTCATGTTCATGGCGGCCGACGGTGCGCTCGCCGGGCTCGTCGCCGTCGCGGACCCGGTGAAGGCCACCACCGCCGAGGCGCTCGCGTCGCTGCGTCGCCTGGGACTGCGCATCGTCATGGCGACCGGCGACGCCGCGGCGACCGCGCAGGCCGTTGCGCGTGCCACCGGGATCGAAGAGGTGCACGGCGAAGTGCGCCCTGCCGACAAGGCGCGGCTGATCGCGGAACTGCGCGCGCAAGGGCGCGTCGTCGCCATGGCCGGCGACGGCATCAACGATGCGCCGGCGCTCGCCGCCGCCGATGTCGGCATCGCCATGGGCACCGGAACGGACGTCGCCATCGCGAGTTCGCAGGTGACGCTCGTGAAGGGCGACTTGCGGGGCATCGTGAGGGCACGGGAGATTTCCGCGTCCACGGTGCGCAACATGCGGGAAAACCTCGGCTTCGCCCTGGTCTACAATGTCCTGGGCGTGCCGATCGCGGCCGGCGTCCTGTGGCCATGGACCGGGCTCCTGCTCTCGCCGATGGTCGCGGCGCTGGCCATGAGCCTCTCGTCGGTGTCCGTCGTCGGCAACGCCTTGCGACTGCGGAGCAGCTGATCCCGTGAGACCCGCGTTTGCCGTTTTCGTGACCGTCACCACCGCCCTCGCCGCCGCCTGCGGCGAGCACGCGCCGGAAGGCGCGACCGTCATCCAGGCGGCTCGCCTGTACGTGGCGCCGGACCGGGAGCCGATCGAGGACGCGGCCGTCGTGTTCGCGGACGGCCGCATCGTTGCGGCGGGCCCGCGCAGCCAGACGGTCTGGCGGGGCGCGGCGCGGCTGCCGGCCTGCGATGGCGGCATCGTCACGGCCGGCTTCCAGAACAGCCACGTGCACTTCACCGAGGCGAAGTTCGCGGGTGCCGCGGCGAAGCCGGCGGGGGAACTGGCGGCGGCCCTGGACGACATGCTGAACCGCTTCGGCTTCACGACCGTCGTCGACACGGCCTCGGACCTCGCCAACACGCTCGCATTGCGCGAGCGCATCGGGCGCGGCGAGCTCGCCGGCCCGCGCATCCTGACGGCGGGTTTCGCGCTCTACCCGAAGGACGGGATCCCCATCTACCTGCGCGACCTGCCGCCGGAATTGCTGGCGCAGCTCCCGCAACCCGCTTCGGTGGAGGAGGCGCTCGCGAAGGTGCAGGCCAACCTCGACGCCGGTGCCGACGCGACCAAACTGTTCCTGATGACGCCGCAGGGTGCCGGGCGGTATGCATTCATGTCGCCGGACATCGCGCTCGCGGCCGCGGACGAGACGCACCGCCGCGGATTGCCGGTGCTCGCGCACCCGACCGACATCGAGGGTATCCGGCTCGCCATCGAGGCGGGCGTGGACATCCTCGTGCACACGACGATCGGCGAGGGCAAGACCGCGTGGGACGCGGCGCTGATCGAGCAGATGCGGGCAGCCGGGATGGCCGTCGTACCGACGCTGATGCTCTTTCCCTACGAACTCCGGCGCGCGGAATTGCCCGCGCGGGTCGTGGAAGCCGCGACCGGGGATGCCGTGGAGCAGGTGAGCGCCTACGCGGATGCCGGCGGCCAGATCCTGTTCGGCACCGACGTCGGGTACATGTCGGATTACGACCCGACCGAGGAGTACCGGCTGATGGCGCGCGCCATCACGCCGAGGGAAATCCTCGCCTCGCTCACCACCGCGCCGGCTGCCCGCTGGCAGGAGGCCGAGCGGCGCGGGCAGGTGAAGGCCGGGATGGACGCGGACCTGGTCGTGCTCGGCGGCGACCCGGCGGCGGACCCTGCGAATTTCGCGGATGTGCGCTGCACGATCCGCAACGGCCGGCCGATCTACGCGCGGACCGACGCCGGCTGACCTGGGCACAGCCCGGCAGGCTTGCAGGCCTTCTCTCAAACTGGTACCTTGTTATCGCAAGGTACCTAGCGAGAGCCCGTTCCCGCCGATGAGTTCGGACGTCAAATTCCTCCCGATCCGCAAGGGACTGCTGGAGTTCCTGCTACTGAAGATCATCGCGGCGGACAAGGTGTACGTGGCCGACATCCTCGGCCGCCTGGCGGGCACCGAGTTCGAGACGCAGGAGGGCACGCTCTATCCCCTGCTCAGCCGGATGCGGCGCGAGAGCCTCGTCGACTACGAGTGGCAGGAGTCCGAAGCGGGCCCGCCGCGCAAGTACTACCGCCTCACGGACAAGGGCCGCGCCCAGCTCGCCGGACTCAACGACTACTGGCGCGGGATCAACCGCACGATCGAGCAACTGGAACGGTAACGCCCATGAACAAAGTCACCACCGTCAATCTCAACGGCCGTGCGTATCAGGTCGAGGACCAGGCCTACGAACTGCTGCGTGCCTACCTCGACGAGGCCGCGCGACTGCTCGCCGACGACCCGGATTGCCGGGAGATCCTCGCCGACCTCGAGCAGGCGATCGGCGACAAGGGCACGCGGCTGCTCGGCGCGGGGCAGAACGTGCTGGGCGCGGAACAGATGCGGCGGATCCTGTCGGAAATGGGGCCGGTCGAGACCGGCGCAGACACGACGGGTCCCGGCCCGGCGTCGGGTCCCGCCGCGGCCGAGAAGCCGCGCGAGACCGCGGGCCCGAAGCGCCTGTACCTGATCAAGGAAGGCGCGATGGTGGCGGGCGTCTGCAACGGCCTCGCCGCCTACTTCGGCCTCGATCCGACCATCGTGCGCCTGGTGTTCGTCGCGCTGCTCGTGTTGAGCACGGGCTTCTTCGGCATCGCCTACCTGGTGCTCATGTTCGTGGTGCCGACCGCGCAAACGGCCGAGGAGCGGGCCGCGGCGCGCGGGCTGCCGTTCAACGCGCAGGAACTGGTCGAGCAGGCCAAGCAGCACTACGCCGGCATGAAGGACAGCCACCAGCGCTGGCGCGAGAAGCGGCGGCGCAACCAGGAACGCACATTCTGGCGCCCGAAGGAACGACGCGCCCGCGAGGAGGCGCAGTCACGCCCTTTTGAGCAGCCGCAGCCCGGGTACGGCGCCCGGGTTGCGGCCGGCATCGTCCTGCCGTTGACCGGCGCCGTCTCGGCGGTGCTGACCGTGGCGTGCATCTTCGCGCTCGCCTCGCTGCTGTCCACGGGCGGCGTCCTCGGCTGGTACCCGCCGTTCGACATCCCGCCCTGGGCCGCGATCGCGGCGGTGATCGCCGCCTGGGCGATCGTCGCCGCGCCGCTGCGCGCCGTGCGCTACGCCTCCTACGAGGCGCTCGGCCCGCGCCGCGGGTGGTTCGTGTTCTGGGACGGCGTGCTGTGGATCGCGCTCGTGATCCTCGCCTGGTGGATCGCGGCGCAGTACCTGCCGGAAGTCGGCGACGTCTTCCGGCGCCTGCTGCACGGCTGGCGCTATCTCTAGAAGAACTGCCAGCCGAGCCACCAGGCGCCCGCCGCGATAAGCGCGGAAGCCGGGATCGTGAGCACCCACGCGGCGACGATGTTGCCGGCGACGCCCCAGCGCACGGCGCGTGCGCGCTGCGCGCTGCCGACGCCGATGATGGAGCCAGTGATCGTGTGCGTGGTCGATACCGGGATGCCGAGGTTGGTGGCGAGGAACAGCGAGATCGCCCCGCCGGTCTCCGCGGCGAAGCCGCCGACGGGCTTCAGCTTGGTGATGCGCTGGCCCATCGTCTTGACGATCCGCCAGCCGCCGAACAGCGTGCCGAGCGCGATCGCGACGTAGCAGGAGACGACGACCCAGTTCGGCAGGTGCTCGGGCGTCGCGAGGCCCGCGGTCATGAGCAGCAGCCAGATGATGCCCATGGTCTTCTGCGCGTCGTTGCCGCCGTGGCCGATGCTGTAGGCGGCGGAGGAGGCGAGCTGCAGCCGCCGGAACCAGCGATCGGTCTGGCGCTGCGTGCGCCGCCGGCAGATCCACGACACGGCGACGATGATGATCCCGGACAGCAGCATGCCGAGCAGCGGCGCGACGACGATGAAGGACACGGTCTTGACGATGCCCGGCGCGAGCAGCGGCCCGGTGCCGGCCTTGGCGACCGTCGCGCCGATCATGCCGCCGATCAGCGCGTGCGAGGAGGAGGACGGCAGGCCGTAGTACCAGGTGATCACGTTCCAGCTGATGGCGCCGATCAGGGCGCCGAAGATCACGTGGTTGTCGACGAAGGCCGGGTCGACGATGCCCTTGCCGACGGTCGCCGCGACCTTCAGGTGGAACAGCAGGATGGCGACGAAGTTGAACGAGGCCGCCCACAGGACCGCCTGGTAGGGCTTCAGCACGCCGGTCGAGACCACGGTCGCGATCGAGTTGGCCGCGTCGTGGAAGCCGTTCATGAAGTCGAACACGAGCGCCACGACGATGAGCATCACGATCGTGGCGGTGAAGGCGCCGAAGTCCACGGGCCGCTATCCGTTCTCGAGCACGACGCCCTCGATCACGAGCGCGACGTCCTGGCACTTGTCGGTGGTCAGCTCGAGCAGCTCGTACACCGCCTTCAGCTTCACCAGCTGGCGCACGTCCTGCTCCTCGCGGAACAGGCGCGAGATGGCCGAGCGCATCACGCGGTCGGCGTCGGACTCGAGCGCGTCCACTTCCTGGCAGATCTTCAGGATCGCCTTGCCGTTGTCCATCGACGAGAGCTGCAGCACCGCGTCGTGCACCTTGCCGCAGGCGAGCTGCACGAGGTTGGCGAGGTGCCGCACCTCGGCCGTCAGCGTGTGGACGTCGTAGAGGGTCAGCGACTCGGCCGTGTCCTGCATCAGGTCCAGGATGTCGTCCATGCGCTGGATCAGCTTGTTGATCTGGTCGCGGTCGAAGGGCGTGACGAAGGTGTTGTGCATCAGCGCCACGGTCTCGTGGGTGACCGTGTCCGCGTCGTGCTCGATCTTCTGGATCTTCGCGACGAATTCGTCGCGCCGGCCGTCGTTAGAGTAATCGCTCAGCATCTCGACCAGGGCGTTCGCGCCCTGGACCACGAGCGAGGCGTGCCGGCTGAAGAGCGCGAAGAAACGGCGCTCCTGCGGCATGAGCAGGGACAACAGGCGCATCGCGACCTCCCCCGGCGCGACCTTGCGACGCTGCGCATTGTACGCACCCGGACGGGCGGCTGCGGTATCGTTGCCGCATGAACCCGAAAATGCGCGCGGCGGCGCTCTCCGCCGGCATGTTGTGCCTGCTGGCGGCGCTGCCGTCCGGTGCCGAAGACGCCGAAACGGCGCGGCTCATCGCGGAACTGGGCCTGCGCGAATCGGCCGTGGCGGTGCGGGACCGGCCGGGCTGGGCGCCGCCCGGGAAGGTCGTGCTCATGGGGGCCGACGCGGCGCGGGCAGCGTGGATGCGGGAAGCCGCGCCCGGCGCCGAGGTGGTCGCCGCCGCCGATCGCGCCGCCGCGGCGCGCGAAGCCGCGGACGCCGACGTGATCATCGGCGAATGCGTGCCGGAGGTGATCGCGGCCGGGCCGCGCATCCGCTGGGTGCAGCGCATGTACGCGGGCGTCGAGCGCTGCGTCGCGATCCCGGCCTTCGCCGAGCGCGGCATCGTGCTCACCAACATGCAGAAGGTCGCGGGCAGCGTGATGGCCGAGCACGTGATGGCGCTGATGTTCGGCCTCACGCGCGGCCTCCCGGCCTACGTGCCGGCGCAGGCGAAGGGCGAGTGGGCCGACGAGGCCGTGCCCGAGAGCCGGATGTGGGAAGTGAAGGGCCGCACGATGCTGGTCGCCGGCCTCGGCGGCATCGGGACGGAGGTGGCGAAGCGCGCGCACGCGCTCGGCATGACGGTGATCGCGACGCGCAATTCCGGCACCGACGGCCCCGACTACGTCGCCGAGGTGGGTCTCGCCGACCGGCTCCTGCCGTTCGCGGCGCGCGCGGACGTGATCGTCAGCACGCTGCCGCTGACGGCGGAGACGAGGGGGCTGATGGACAAGGCCTTCTTCGACGCCGCGAAGCGCGGCGCCCTCTTCATCAACGTCGGCCGCGGCGGCACCGTGGTGACGGACGACCTGGTCGCCGCGCTGAAGGACGGACGGCTCGGCGGCGCCGGCCTCGACGTCACCGACCCGGAGCCGCTGCCCGCGGACCACGCGCTCTGGCGCGCGCCGAACGTGATCATCACGCCGCATGTCGCCGCGGCGCTCGACGGCAACGAAGTCCCGCGCTGGATCATCGCCCGCGAGAACCTGCGCCGCTACGCCGAGGGCGGCAAGCTGCTGTCCGAGGTGGACGTGCAGAAGGGCTACTGAGTGTCGAACCGCACCCTTCAGCTCGACGACCGCACGTACCGGTACCTGCTCGCGCATTCGCTGCGCGAGGACCCGCGGCTGGCGGCGCTTCGCGCCGAGACCGCTTCGCACCCGCAGGTGAACATGCAGATCGCGCCCGAGCAGGGGCAGTTCATGCAGATGCTGGTGCGGCTCACCGGCGCGCGCCGCGCGATCGAGGTGGGCGTGTTCACCGGCTACTCGAGCCTCGCCGTGATGCTCGCGATGCCGCCCGAGGGCCGCCTGCTCGCGCTCGACGTCAGCGAGGAATATACGGCCGTCGCGCGGCGCCACTGGCAGGCCGCGGGCGTCGCGGATCGCATCGAGCTCGTCATCGCGCCGGCCGCGGCGACCCTCGATGAGCGCCTCGGGCGCGGCGAGGCGGGCGCGTACGACTTCGCCTTCATCGACGCGGACAAGGCGGGCTACCTCGGCTACTACGAGCGGCTGCTGAAGCTGCTGCGCCCGGGCGGGCTCATCGTCGCGGACAACACGCTCTGGAGCGGCGAGCTCGCGAACCCGGACAACCGCGAGGCGAACACGGTCGCGCTGCGCGCGTTCAATGACGCGCTGCACCACGACCCGCGCATCGACCTGGCGCTCCTGCCGGTGGGCGACGGCCTCAGCCTCGCGCGCCTGCGCGAAAGGACTTGATCCGGCGCCGCGTACGGCGCGTATGATCGGCCAACACGATCCAACGAGGGGGACCGCCATGAACCGCATTCATGTAGCCCAGCCGGTCGCGCTGGCACTGCTCGTCCTGATCGCAGGCTGCAAGGCCGCCGCGCCCCCCGAGGAATTTCCGCAGGCCACTGCCGACGCCTGGATCGGCTCCTTCAACGGCGGCGACGTCGCCGGGATGGTGCTGTCCTACAGCACGGACGCGCGGCTGCTGCCGCCGGACGAGCCGATCATCTCGGGCGCCGCGGACATCGAGGCGTTCTGGCAGGCCTACGGGCCGGGCCAGGTCCGCCTCGAGCAGGACGACGTGCGGTCGATGAAGCTCGGCGACTTCTGGTACCGCGAGGGCGTCTATCGCGCGCAGTTCGCGGACGAGGGCGAGCCGCGCGTCGGCAAGTTCGTCGAGCTGTGGAAGCACGAGAACGGCAACTGGCTGATGTACCGCCAGATGTGGAACCGCAACGCGCCGCTCGATGGCGCCGCGCCGCCGGGAGACGCCCCCGCCGATGAGCCTGCGTGAGTCCGTCGAGGCGATCCTGCCGGAATGGGAGCGCTGGTATCCCAGCCTCTTCGACGCCGCGGCCGACCTCGGCGTGATCCGCTGCCGCGTCTGCGCGCCGTCGCAGCTCCTGCTCTCGCGCCGGCACGCGGCGGTCCGCGACGAGGCGGTCGCCGCCTTCCGCGAGCGCTGGAACGCGGTCGAGCCGGAGGACGCCGACTAGCCCGGCGTCGCCCTCAATCCCCGTCCTGCCGGCCGGCGCCGACCACGCGCCACGCGTCGCCGTCGCGCGCCAGGCGGATGTCGAGGCGCTCGAGGTCCACGGCGAGGTCCCAGCCCGCATCGCCCTTCGCTTCGCGGCCGAGCAGGCCGACGGTCACCCGCACCCGCGCCTGCTCGGTGCCTTCGAGCTCGATCGAGTCGACGCGGGTGAGCAGGTTCACCGACGGGTGGGCCACGAGCCAGGCGTGCAGGAAGCCGCGGATCTGTGCGGCGTCGCGTCCGTTCGCGTCCCGGTAGTCGTCGGCGACCAGCGCGCGCAGCTCGCCCGCATCGCGCGCCTCGGCGAACGCTTCGGCTTCGTCCACCAGGGCGCGGATCTCGTCCTCCGGCGTGCCCGGGGACCCGCAGGCGGCGCAGGCGAGCGCGGCAACGAGCGCGAGGCTACGCAGGCAGCGCCTCGTGCTGCGGCAGGCGGTCGGTGATCTCGTACCACGGCGCCTTGCTGCCGACGAAGATGTGGCTCATGACCCGAATGCCCGGCTCGTCGTCGAGGCTGCCGCAGGGTGCGACGACGTAGCCGGTCGAGGCGACGACCCGCGGGACGATTCCCCCGCAGCCGCGGCAGAACGCCTGGCCGAAGCGCTTCGCGCCGGGCAGCGCGTAGTTCACGACCTCGCCCTCGCCGGCGAGCCAGTCGAGCTGTTCGCCCTTGAAGAACGCGTTGGTCGCATGCGCGGCGCTGCGGGCGCGCCGGCAGCGCGAGCAATGGCAGTGGTGCATGCGCTCGGGTCTGCCCGTGAACGCCCAGGCGACCGTGCCGCACAGGCAGCGGCCCTGCACGACGCCGGCTTTCGCCGGCGGGCGCGGGTTGTCCACCGGCTCGCCGCCCTCGAAGCCCGGCGGGAATCCCTCGCTTCTCGGCAGCGCGTCGGTGATCGGGAACCAGGCCATGCCCGAGGTGGCGAACATGTGCAGCATGGGCCGAAGGCCCGGGTCGCCCTCGAGGTTGCCGGCGGGGATGAAGGCGATGCCCGCCTCGGGCAGCACGGTCGGCGCGACCGAGCCGCAGTGGCGGCAGAACGGGCGAAGCCCCTTGGCCGAGGAGCGGTAGACGGTGATGTCGTCCTGCCCGGACTGCCAGCGGAAGCTGTCGGCGGCGCCGGTCAGGAAGGTCGCGAACATGGCGCCATGGTGCTTGCGGCACATCGAGCAGTGGCAGTGCACCATCGCGTCGAACGGGCCGGCCTCGAACTGCACCGCTCCGCACAGGCAGCTTCCGCGGTTCATAATGAGTCCACCTTACGGGAGGTCATGCGCGCATGTATACATTGTATTGGTCACCCGGCACGGCGAGCCTGTGCGTGCACTGGATGCTGATCGAGCTCGGCGAGCCGCACGAACTCGTGAAGGTGGACATCGAGGCGGGCGAGCACCGCAAGCCCGAGTACCTGAAGCTGAACCCGGGCGGGGTCATCCCGACGCTGGTCGTCGACGGCAAGCCGCTCGGCGAATCCGCGGCCCTGTGCATGACCCTCGCCGAACGGCACCCGCAGGCCGGCTTCTCGGTGCCGGTCGGCCACGAACAGCGCGCCGCCTACGTCAGCTGGCTGTTCTTCCTGTCGAACACGCTGCAGACCGCGTACCACAACTGGTTCTACCCGGACCAGCCGGCCGGCCAGGCGGGCGTGGAGGCGGTCAAGGCCTCCGCGCGGCTGCGCATCGAGTCCGCCCTGGAACGGATCGACCGCCAGATCGCGGCGTCCGGCAGCTACCTGCTCGGCGACCGCGTGACCGCGGCCGACTTCGTGACCACCATGCTGATGCGCTGGGCGCGCAACATGCCGAAGCCCGCGACCGAGTGGCCGGCGATCGCCGGCTACGTCAAGCGCATGAAGGCGCGGCCCTCGTTCAAGACGCTCTACGAGCGCGAAGGCCTCACGGAGTGGGCTTGATCGGCGTGACGTTCTGGATGCCGCAGGCGAAGTTGAGCAGCGTCTCGCCGATGGTTCCCGCCTGGACCTTTTCCCAGGTGCGCAGCAGGTTGGTCGAGCGCTCGGGTTCGTCGCGGTCGGTCTGCAGGTTGTTCCACTTGTAGAAGAACACGCCGCGCGTCGAGCGCGTGCGGTTCGCGCAGTCCCAGTCGTCGTGGCTGAGCGCGCTCTGGTGCGCGAGCGGGTGCTGCGGGTGCCGGTACTCGATGCGCATCCACATCGTGACGACGTCGCCGTCGCGCACGGCCTCGTGGCGCGTCGCGAAGTAGACGACCTCGGGGTAGGTCTCGATCCACTCCCAGTCCATGCGGCCCTTGAGCTCGAGCTGCTTCACCCACTCGTTGCCGACGCCCTTCATCGGCACGGTGGTGATCTGCGCGGCGGCCGGCAGCGCGGCCAGCAGCAGCGACGCGGCGAGGGCGGGGATTCGGCGCTTCATGTGGGCTTGGACGCTCCGGGTCGTGCCGGGGTTCCGGATTATCAGCCGAGGATAGCCTCGCGTCGATAAAGCCGCCCGGCGAGCCAGGCGAGGGCGATGCCGAGCGCGAGGCAGCTCGCCGCGGCGAGCGCCGCCCAGGCCGCCGGCAGGGGTTCGCCGCGGATCAGCCCCTGGATCAGCAGGTGCTGCGCCAGAGAGGGCACGAGCATCAACCGCGCCTCGGGCTGGACCGAGAGCACGCTCGCGACCGCGATCGGCACCGTCGGCACGAGCAGCACGACCCCGAGCCAGGACTGCGCCTCCTTGTAGGTGCGCGTGAACGAGGCGACCACGGTCAGCAGCGCCGCCGCGACCAGCGCGAACGGCGCGACCGCGATGAACACGCGCCAGACCGTGCCCGGCCCGAAGTCGACGGACATGCCGAAGGTCTCGAGCGGCACGAGTTCGAGCGACACAGAAATGGACGCGGCGACGAACGCGAGCGCGGCCAGCATCATGACCGCGGTCGCCGCGATCTTGCCGTAGATCAGCTGCTCGCGGACCACGGGCAGCGTCAGCAGCGACTCGAGCGAGCCGCGCTCCCGCTCGCCGGCCGTGGCGTCGATCGCGAGGTACATCCCGCCCATCAGGGTCGCGAGCAGGATCACGTAGCTCAGCATGCCGAGCAGCAGCGTCGCGCGCGCGGAGGGCGTGGAGACGTCGACGTCGTCGATCACGACCGGCTGGACGACGAGCGGCGAGATGCCGCGCACCTGCAGGCGCAGCCCCGCGATCCGCGCGGAGTAGCCGGCGACTGCCGCGGCGACGCGCGCCGCGTGCTTGCCGGCCTCGGAATCGGCGCCGTCGGAGTAGAGCTGCACGGGCGCCGGCCGCCCTGCCAGGAAGCGCTCGCCGAAGGCCTCCGGCACGCGCAGCACGACGAGGTCGTTCTGCGCCGTGATCCACGCGCGGACGTCGGCGTCGCCGCCCTCGCGCAGGCTGACGTCCAGCCCGTTCTCGCGCAGGTGCTGCACGAGGTTCGGTGCGGCGGCGGCATTGACGACCGTGACCGGCGCCGGCTCGTCCTGCCCCGCGACGGAGCGCGCCAGCGCGAGCTTCAGGACCAGGATGAAGAACAGCGGCGCGAGCACCGGGCCGACCAGCAGGCTGTTCACCAGCGTGCGCCGGTCGCGCAGGCACTCGCGCAGTTCCTTCAGCATCACGGTGCGGATGGCGTGGATCATCCGGGCACCCCGGCGTCGCCGACCGCGGCGACGAACGCATCCTCCAGGGTCGCGCCGCCGAAGCGCACGCGCAGCGCCTCCGGCGTGCCGGCGGCGGCGACCCGGCCGCGGTCGACGATGACCACGTCGTCGCACAGGGCCTCGACCTCCTGCATGACGTGGCTCGAGAACAGGATGCAGTGGCCGGCGTCGCGCAGACGGCGGACCAGCGTCCGCAGGGCGCGCGTCGCCATGACGTCGAGCCCGTTGGTGGGCTCGTCGAGCAGCAGGTTCCGCGGCGCGTGCACCAGCGCGCGGGCGAGCGCGACCTTGATGCGCTCGCCCTGGGAGAAGCCCCTCGCGCGGCGGTCGGCGATCGCGCCGAGGTCGAGTTCCCCGACCAGCGCCTCGATGCGCGGCCCGAGCGCGGCTTCCGCGATGCCGTGCAGCCGCCCGAAGTAGGCGATGTTCTCGCGCGCGGTGAGCTGCGGGTAGATGCCGGCCGCGTGCGGCAGCACGCCGATCCGGCGGCGCGCCGCGAGCGGGTCCGCCTGCACGTCGATGCCGTCGATGACGGCGGTGCCGGCATCGGGCCTGAGCACGGTGCAGAGGATGCGCAGCGTCGTCGACTTGCCGGCGCCGTTCCGGCCGAGCAGCCCGGTGATGCGGCCGTCCCCGGCCTCGAAGCCGACGCCGTCCACCGCCCGCACGGCGCCGAAGCGGCGCGCGAGCCCCTCGACGCGGATCACGGCGCGCTCCCGTTGAAGGACAGGAAGAACGGCGCGGGCTCGATCTTCGCGACGCAGGACGCATCGAGCGCGCCCGCATCCGCGGCGTCGATGAACCGGCGCAGCAGGCCCTGCACGCAAGGCAGGCGCGTCACGCCGTGCCCCTGGCCCGGGACCACGACGTGCCGGCCGTTCGCGAAACCTTCCGCCGCCATCGCGCCCCAGGCGGCGGGCGTCGCCGGGTCGAACTCGCCGGACAGGAGCAGCGCGGGGACCGCGGAATCGAGCGGCCGGGCGAAGTCCGCGTCCACCGGCCCGCGCGGCCAGACGCCGCAGATGGCCGCCATGCCGTCCACCATCTGCGGGCCGATCGCCGTCGCCTCCAACGCCGCCCGGTCCACGGCGCCCGCGAAACGCGGCGCGTCCTCGGCGCAGACCACGGAGTGGTGCATGCCCATCGCGATCAGGGACTCGAGGTCCGCGCCGATCATCTCCGCCTGCGCGGCGAGCGGTGCGTAGTTGCCGTGGGTCGCCGCCTCGTGGATGAGCAGCGGCAGCAGCGACGCCGTGCCGGGCGAATACACGAGCATGCGCGCCATGGTGACGAGGTGCGCGCGAGTGACCGCGACCGGCCTGCGCGCCCCGTCGACGGGATCGGGCAGCGACACGGTCACGGGTGCCTTGCGCAGCGCGGCGTCGAGGCGCGCGAACTGCGCCGGCAGCGCCGGGAATCGTCCATTGCAGTCGGCGTCCGCCGCGCAGCGTTCGAAGACGCGCTCCAGCGCGCGCTGCGATTCGACGGCGATCTGCGGGATGAGCACGAGCGTCGGCGGGACGACGCCGTCCAGCACCACGGTGCGCGTGCGCTCCGGGTAGCGGCGCGCGTAGTGCTGCGCGACGCGCGTGCCGTAGGAGCCGCCGAAGACGTTGATCGCGGCGTAGCCGAGCGCGGCGCGTACCGCGTCGAGGTCGCCGACGGCGATGCTGGTCGTGTAGAACTCGGGCCGGCCCGGGAGCCCGGCCAGGCAGTCGCGCGCGAGCGCCGCGAGTTCCGCGGGCGGGATCTCGCCGGACTCCAGGACGTCGTCCGGCATGTCGCAGTCGAGCCGGTTGGACCCGCCGGTGCCGCGCTGGTCCACGAGCACGAGGTCGCGCTCGCGGCGCACGCCCGCGAACGACCCGAGCAGCGGCGCGTAGCCCTCGATGGAACCCTGGCCCGGGCCGCCCGCGATCAGGAACAGCGGATCCGGTTTCGCGCGCGTCGCCACCGCGGGCACGACGGCGACGGCGAGGCGGATCTTCGCCCCGGCCGGTTCCGCCGGGTTCTCCGGCACCTCGAGGGTCCCGCAGCGCGCCGCCGTGGATACGAGCCCCTCCGGGTCCGCGATGCGGCACGGCGCGAGGTCGATCGTCGGCTGGGCCGCAGGCGCGGGAGGACCGAGCAGCACACCGAGGGCGAAGGCGGCGATGAATCCGACGCGGGCTTGGCGGTGGTCAGGCAAGTGCGATTTCCCGGGCGCGCGGCGGTCCCCGCAACCGCCATGATCTCCCGACCGCGGCACGGATGACAGCGCAGGGGCGACGCCCCTGCCCGGGTGGCGAGGGGCGTATCAAGGGGCGAAGCCCCTCCTAGGGCGTGGGGCGCTTCCGGTAGTAGCCGTCGAAGACGGTGGCCCAGGTCGCGCCGTCATCGGCGGTCGCTTCCCAGTGCTGGCGCACGCGGCCGTCGTCCAGCGGAGTCCAGGTGATGCGCTGCGCCTGCTGCGGCCCGGTCGTCATCGACAGCACCATGGCATTGCCGGAGAGTCCGCCCTCCAGGTAGAGGGCGCCGCCCTGGTTGTCGATCCAGGTCTGGTGCCACAGCCGGCGCCGCGCATCGTAGAAGTTGAGGCTCGTGCCCGCGTAGGCGACCGGCGTGTCGTATTCCTCGCGGATCGTGCAGCCGTCGTTCAGCCGGCTGATGCGGCTGCGGCTGGTCGTGCCGGGATACTGCGGCGAGGTGACATCCCACTCGCCGAGCCAGAAGTCGAACTGGCGATGCTCGGGGCCGGCGCAGGGCTTAAGCGGTTCCACGAGCGCCGCGAAGCGCGGGTCCGCGCGCAGCGGCTCGAGCTCCGGCGCGGCGTGGACCGCCTGGTAGATGAGCGTGCCGGTCGCCGCCCAGTCCTTCAGCGACTTGAAGGCCGCCTCGGTGTCGCCGCCGGCGGCCTGCGCGCTCGCGAGTCGCAGCCATGCGCCGGCATTGATGGGCGATTCCCGGACCATGGCGGCGTAGGCCTCGGCGGCTTCCGCCCAGCGCCGCGCGTCGAATGCCGCCGCCGCCTCCTCGGGTGACGCTGCGAGCGCGGGTGACGAGAGCAGCAGGGCGAGCGCCGATGCGAGGGTTGTCACGGTCTTGTTCACGTAGCCTCCGGGGCGCCTGGCAGGCGGTGGGCGATGATCTCGATGCGGATGCGCACGACGCTGAACTGCACGGCGAAGGCGGCTAGTATCGTGGCGAGGAAGGGCGGCAGCCGTGGCATCAGCGGTCCGTATATCTTCTACAATGTAGAACATAGCATCGCGGTCGGGCATGGGCAAGGGACAGAACCTGGGCGAATTCGAGATCCTCACGCTGGCCGCGCTGGTGCGCCTGGGCCCGGAGGCCTATGGCGTCAGCGTGCGGCGCGAGATCGAGTCCCGCGCCGGCCGGCCGGTGACGATCGGCGCGCTGTACGCGACGCTCGACCGCCTCGAGGAGAAAGGCATGGTCAGCTCGCGCCTCGGCGAGGCGACGCCCGAGCGCGGCGGCCGCGCGAAGCGGCATTTCGAGATCACCGCCGTCGGCCGCAGCCGCCTGGAGAAGTCGGCGAGCATGCTCGGGCAGATGCTCGGCGGGCTGTTCGGCCGCGGACGGGCGGCGGGCGCGCGGGAGCGCAAGCCATGAGCCGCGCGATGCCGCCGCTCCTGCGCCGGGTGCTGCTCGTGTCGCTGCCGCGCGGGAAGGCGGAGTTCGTGTTCGGAGACCTCGCCGAGGAATACGACGAGCGCTCGGTGCGCTCGCCATCGGCGGCGGACCGCTGGTTGCGCCGCCAGGTCCTGGGCTCGGCGCCGCGCTTCCTGTGGGAGCGCGCGGTGGCGAGCGGCCTCGCCCAGTTGGGCGCACTCGTCGGCGCGACGCTCATCGCCTGCGTCGCGATCCTCGCCTGGGAGTCGCTCGTCGCGCGCGAAGTCGCCGCGCTCGCGGCGGACCGCGGCGCCGGATTGCCGGCGGGTCTCGTGCGCACGCTGTACGTGCTCGTGCAGGCGCTCGCTTTTGCCGCCGCCGGCGCGGCGCTCGCGCGCTGGACATTCCTGCGCGGGCAGGGCTTCGCACGCAATGCCGCGTTGCGGCTCACGCCGCTCGTGGTGCTCATCTTGGCTCCGGCTTTCGCCGCGCGCTTCGCCGGCGAAGCCGGCTACTCGCTGCAGTTCCTTCTGCCCTGGGCCCTCACCCTGACCGCGGCCCTGCTCGCCGGCGCCCGCGTCGTCCACAAACGGAGGGGTCAGACCCCTTGAACGCGGAGGGGTCTGACCCCTCCGTTATCATGTCGCCCCCCATGGAGCAGTACGACGTCATCGTCATCGGCGGCGGCCACGCCGGCACCGAGGCAGCCCTCGCGGCGGCCCGGATGGGCGCGCGCACCCTGCTGGTCACGCAAAGCCTCGCGACCGTCGGCCAGATGAGCTGCAACCCGGCGATCGGCGGCATCGGCAAGGGCCACCTGGTGCGGGAAGTCGACGCCCTGGGCGGCGCGATGGCGCGTGCCGCCGATCGTGCCGGCATCCAGTTCCGCACCCTGAACGCCAGCAAGGGACCGGCCGTGCGTGCGACCCGAGCCCAGGCCGACCGGACGCTCTATAAGAATGCCATCCGCGCCATGCTGGAAACGCAGCCCGGCCTCGCGCTGCGCGAGGCGGAAGTCGCCGACCTCGTCGTCGCCGGCGGGCGCGCGGCCGGCGTCGTCACGACGGACGGCACGGGCGTCGCGTCCCGCGCCGTGGTGCTGACGGTCGGCACCTTCCTCGGCGGGCGAATGCACGTCGGGCTCGAAAGCTCGGAGGGCGGCCGCATCGGCGACAAGCCTTCCAACCTGCTCGCCGCGCGCCTGCGCGAGTTGCCGTTCACGGTGGGGCGCCTGAAGACCGGCACGCCGCCGCGCCTCGACGGCCGCACGCTCGACTACGCCGCGATGCGCCCGCAGCCCGGCGACGAGCCGCGGCCGGTGTTCTCCTTCCTGGGCCGCCGCGAGGACCACCCGCAGCAGGTGAACTGCCACATCACCGCGACCAACGCGCGCACCCACGAGATCATCCGCGCGGCGACCGACCGCTCGCCGATGTTCACCGGCTTAATCGAAGGCATCGGCCCGCGCTACTGCCCGTCGGTCGAGGACAAGGTCGTGCGCTTCGCGGCGAAGTCCTCGCACCAGATCTTCGTCGAGCCGGAGGGGCTCGACACGGACGTCGTGTACCCGAACGGCATCTCGACCAGCCTGCCGGCCGACGTCCAGCTCGACTTCGTGCGCACGATCGCCGGCTTCGAGCGCGCCGGGATGACGCGGCCCGGGTACGCGATCGAGTACGACTACTTCTGCCCGAAGGGCCTGCGCGAGACGCTCGAGACGAAGTCCTTGGCGGCGCTGTTCTTCGCCGGCCAGATCAACGGCACGACCGGCTACGAGGAAGCGGCGGCGCAGGGTCTGCTCGCCGGCCTGAACGCGGCGCGCCTTGCGGCCGATCGCGACCCCTGGTCGCCGCGCCGCGACGAGGCCTACCTCGGCGTGATGGTGGACGACCTCGTCACGCGCGGCGTGATGGAGCCCTACCGCATGTTCACCAGCCGCGCCGAGCACCGCCTGCTGCTGCGCGAGGACAACGCCGACGAGCGGCTGACGCCCGCCGCGCGCGCGCTGGGGCTCGTCGGCGACGAACGCTGGGATTTCTATTGCGCGAAGCGCGATGCGATCGCCGCAGGCGCGGCGCCGGCCGGCGCCGACGCGCGGCTCGCCGAGCAGGTCGCGCGCGGACTCGAGGCGCGCGAGAAGTACGCGGGCTACATCGAGCGCCAGCACGCCGAGGTCGAGCGCCAGCGCCGGAACGAGGAAACGCGCCTGCCGGCGGAGATCGACTACGGGGCGATCGCCGGCCTCACGCACGAGGCGCGCCAGCGCCTCGCCGAGTCGCGCCCGGCGACGCTCGGCCAGGCCTCGCGCCTGCCCGGCATCACGGCCGCCACCGTCTCGATTCTGCTCGTGCACCTGAAGAAGCGCGCGCGGGCCGCCTGACCCGCGAAGGGGACGCACCCCTTCATATTCGTGAAGGGGTGCGTCCCCTTCGTTGCTGCGCGTCCGGCCGGGTGTCCGGTCGGTGTCCGCGGACACCCTGAGATCGCCGGATCGCCACCGCATGCTTGCCGAATCAGCGACTTGCGCGCGCCTCCGACTTGGCACGCCCCGTGCAACATCCAGGGCGTGAGAGACCTGTCATGAAAATCACGAGCCTGCGTCCCCTGTCGGCCGGCGGGCGGGATACGACGCCCGCCGGCGACTCTTCGATCCGCGACACCCGCGCGCAGGACGTGACGGTCGAGGCGCGTCCCGACCGCAGTCGCCAGAAGCTGATCGCCGCGGCCGCAGGCGCCCTCGTCGTGGTCCTCGTCTTCGGCCTGCTGATTCGCGGCTGGAGCGCGACCGAGCACACCGTCTCGCGCGAGCGCCTGCGCATCGCGACCGTGACCGAGGGCCCGTTCGTGCGCGACGTCTCCGCGCAGGGCACCGTGGTCGCCGCGGTGAGCCCGACGCTGTTCGCCGTCGCGCCGGGCAACGTCAGCTACGTGGTCCGCGCGGGCGACTCGGTTCAGGCCGGCCAGGTGCTGGCGAACCTCGCGAGCCCCGCGCTCGAGAGCGAATACCAGCGCGAGCGCGCGACGCTCGAGAGCCTCGATACCGCGCTGCGGCGCCAGGCCATCGAGATCCGCCGGCAGAAGCTCGCCACCAAGGAAGCGGCCGACCTCGCGAACGTGCAGATCCGCGCCGCCGACCGCGAGCTGCAGCGCGCGCAGACGGCCTGGGACAAGGGCGCGATCCCGGAGCGCGACCTGCGCAGCGCCGAGGACGCGCGCGAGTCGGCCAAGCTCGCCTACGACCACGCCATGGAGACTTCCGGTCTCGAGCAGGAGAGCCTCGACCTCGACCTGCAGGCGCGCCGGCTCGAGCGCGAGCGCCAGGGCTTCACGGTCGCGAACCTCAAGCGCCGCGTGGACGAACTCACCGTGCGTTCGCCGGTCGCCGGCATGGTCGCGAACCTCGCCGCCGCCGAGAAGGCGAGCGTCGCCGAGAATGCGCCGCTGCTCACCGTCGTCGACCTCACGGCTTTCGAAGTCGAGTTCCAGGTCGCCGACGTGTACGCGCGCGACATCAAGGCCGGCATGGAGGCCGAGATCTCGCTCGACGGCCGCGAGTTCAAGGGCCTCGTCACGGCGATCTCGCCTGAAGTGCGTTCCGGCCAGGTGACCGGCCGCGTGAAGTTCGCGGGCGAGCAGCCGCCGGGCCTGCGCCAGAGCCAGCGCGGCTCGGTGCGCATCGTCATCGAGCAGCGCGCGCAGGCGATGAAGTTCGAGCGCAGCTCCGACATCGGCCCCGGCACGCGCGCCGTCTACGTCGTCGACGGCGACCAGGCCGTCCTGACGCCGGTCGAGCTCGGCGCGGCCAGCGTCGGCGAGATCGAAGTCCTGAAGGGCCTCGCGCCGGGCGACGAGGTCGTGATCTCCGGGTTCGGAGACCTCGACGGCGCCCCCGAATTCCACATTGGCGGGTAAGGAAAGTCCCATGCTCGAGATGACCGGCATCAGCAAGATCTACCGCACGGACCTGATCGAGACGCACGCGCTGCGCGACTTCTCGCTCAAGGTCGGCGACGGCGAGTTCGTCGCGGTCACGGGGCCCTCGGGCTCCGGCAAGACGACGTTCATGAACGTCGCGGGACTGCTCGAGACCTTCGACACCGGCACCTACCGGCTGGACGGCGAGGACGTGAGCCGGCTCTCCGACGAAGCCCGCTCGCGGCTGCGCAACGAGAAGATCGGCTTCATCTTCCAGAGCTTCAACCTGATCCCGGACCTCGACATCTTCGACAACGTGGACGTCCCGCTGCGCTACCGCGGCCTCGCGAAGAAGGACCGCGAGCAGCGCATCAAGAGCGCGCTCGAGGTCGTGGGCCTGTCCTCGCGCATGCGCCACATGCCCTCGCAGCTCTCGGGCGGCCAGCAGCAGCGCGCCGCGATCGCCCGCGCGCTCGCCGGCGACCCGCGCTTCCTGCTCGCGGACGAGCCGACCGGCAACGTGGACTCCCTGATGGCGCGCCAGGTGATGGACCTGCTCGAGCAGATCAACGAGATGGGCACGACCATCATCATGGTGACGCACGACCCGGAGCTCGCGCGCCGCGCGCACAGGAACGTGCACATCGTCGACGGCCAGATCTCGGACCTGAAGCCCTACGAGCCGCGCGAGGAGGGCTACGTCGGCACCGGCGCCGCCGCCTCCCCGATGGCGATGTCGCAGGCCTGAGCGGAGGACGCGCATGTTCGGCTATTACCTCGAGCTGGCCTTCCGCAACCTGAAGCGCAACCCGGGCCTGACCGCTCTGATGGTCGGCGCGGTCGCGCTCGGCATCGCCGTGTGCGTGTTGACGCTCACCATGTACCGCGGAATGTCGGGCAACCCGATCTGGTGGAAGAACGACGTGCTGTACGCCGTCACGATGGACTTCTGGGACCCCGACGAGGACTACTTCGACGCGAAGCCGGGCCTGCCGCCCCAGCAGCTCACCTACAACGACGCCATCGCCGTGTTCGCGTCGGACATCCCGAAGCGCAAGGTGATCATGCACAAGGCGGTCGGCATCGTCTCCGTGGACGGCCAGCAGGTGAAGCCCGAGCGCGCGCTGACGCGCGTGACCACCAAGGACTTCTTCGCGATGTTCGACGTGCCGTTCCAGTACGGCGGGACGTGGACCGACGCTGCCGACGGCGGGCCGGAGCCGGTGCTGGTCATCTCGCGCAAGCTGAACGACAAGCTGTTCGCAGGCGAGAACAGCGTGGGCCGGCGCATCCGCTGGAACGACAACGAGTTCCGCATCGTCGGCGTGCGTGACCACTGGATGCCGCTGCCGACCTTCTACGACCTCAACAACGGCAGCCTCGAGGAGCCCGAAGACGTCTACATCCCCTTCGGCTGGAACGTCGCGCTCGAGATCTACAGCGCGGGCAACACCAACGGCTGGAAGCCGGAGCAGATCGACACCTACCGGGACTTCGTCAACTCCGAGAACATTTGGATACAGATGTGGGTCGAGCTCCCGGACGCGGCCTCGCACGACCGGTTCAAGGCCTTCCTGGACAACTACGCGACCCAGCAGAAGAACGCCGGCCGGCATCCGCGCAAGCTGAACAACCGGCTGACGCGGCCCGACCAGTGGCTGATCGACAACGAGGTGGTCGGCAACGACGACAAGGTGCTGGTGGGCCTCGCGTTCGCGTTCCTGGCCGTGTGCCTGCTGAACACCGTCGGGCTGCTGCTCGCGAAGTTCCTGAACGGGGCGGCGGTCACCGGCGTGCGGCGCGCGCTCGGCGCGAGCCGTCGCCAGATCTTCATGCAGCACCTGGTGGAGGTCGGCGTCGTGTCCTCGATCGGCGCGGTGCTCGGCCTCGCGCTCGGCGCAGTGCTGCTCGCCGGCCTGCGCGCCCTCTACACGCAGGACCCGACCGACGCGGCCGGCACGCAGGCGATCGCGCACGTGGACGTGACCAGCGTCGTGACCGCACTCGCGCTCGCGTTCATCGCGACCATCGCCGCGGGCCTGTACCCGGCCTGGCGCATCGGCCGCATCCCCCCGGCCTCCTACCTGAAGGCGCAGTGACATGGCCACCTGGAATTTCCGCCCCATCGCTTCCGCGCTCTGGCGCAACCGCACCGGCGCGATGCTGGTCGCCTTCCAGATCGCGATCGGCCTCGCCGTGCTCGTGAACGCGGTCTATATCGTCAAGCAGCGGGTCGAGAAGATCGGCCGCCCGACCGGCATGGACACGGCGAACATGATCTGGGTGTCGAGCGCCGGCTTCTCGAAGGACTTCGACCACGACGCGACCTGGCGCGAGGACCTCGCGACGATCCGCGCGATCCCGGGCGTCAGGGCCGCGAGCCTCATCAGCAACATCCCGCTCTCCGGCGGCGGCAGCTCGAGCGGCTACCAGGCGAAACCCGGCAAGGCGACGCCGGACGAGACCGTCGCGGCCAACACCTACCTTGTGGACGAGCATGCGATCGAGGCGCTCGGCGTCAAGCTGTCCGCGGGCCGCGGGTTCCATGCGGGCGAGATCCTGCCGCCGATCGAGACCTTCGACTCCGCGCCGCAGGCGATCGTCACGCGGGCATTCGCGAAGGGCCTGTTCCCCGACGACCCGAACCCGGTCGGCAAGTCGTTCTACGACGGCCTCGGCAAGCCGATCGCCATCGTCGGGATCATCGAGCACATGCAGGGCGCCTGGGTCGGCTGGGACAAGCTGGACCAGGTCCTCTTGTACCCGCGCATCGACAACGGGCCCGGCTCGATCTACCTCGTGCGCTCCGAGCCCAGCCGCCGGGACGGCGTGATGCGCGAGATCGAGGCGCAGCTCGGCGACTCGAACCCGGACCGGCTGCTGCGCTGGGTGCGGCCCATGGACTGGTTCATCGAGAAGTCCTACCTCGACGACCGCAACATGGCGATCTTCCTGGTGAGCGTGACGAGCGCGCTGCTCGCGATCACCGCGCTCGGCATCTTCGGCCTCGCGACCTTCAACGTCTCGACGCGCATCCGCCAGATCGGCACGCGCCGGGCGGTCGGCGCGCGGCGCATGGACATCGTCCGGCATTTCCTGGTCGAGAACTGGATGGTCACGACCGCGGGCATCGTCGCCGGCTGCGCCGCGGCGCTCGGCATCGGCTACTGGATCTCGGTCAAGTACGAACTGCCGCGCCTCGACCTGTACTACCTGGTCGGCGGCGTGCTGGCGATCTGGCTGATCGGCCTCGCCGCCGCGCTGCAGCCGGCGCGCCGGGCCTCGGCGATCTCCCCGGCGGTGGCGAGCCGCACGGTCTGACCGGCAGGGCATAGACTGTGCCGGGCATTGCAACGATTGGCGGAACTGGCGCATCCAAACCCATGAAGGACCCGCAGGACACAGGGCTCAGGGACAGCTTGGGGGAGCGCACCATCCTCGTGATCGACGACAGCGAGGCCGTGCGGACGGCCCTCGAAGTGCTGTTGTCCATGCACGGCGCGCGCGTCGTCGGCAGCGACTCCGCGGCCGGCGGGCTCGACGCGCTCGCGCGGGAGTCCGTGGACCTCGTGATCCAGGACATGAACTTCCGCCGCGAGGCGACCTCCGGCGAGGAGGGCGTGGCGCTGTTCCGCACCATCCGCGAGCAGTACCCCGACCTGCCGGTGATCCTGCTCACCGCCTGGACCCACCTCGAGACCGCGGTCGAACTCGTCAAGGCCGGCGCGTCCGACTACGTCGCCAAGCCCTGGGACAACGCGCGCCTGCTCACGACCGTGCGCAACCTCCTCGACCTGCAGGCGGCGCGCGCCGAGAACCAGGCGATCCGCCGGCGCCGGGCGCACGCCCGCAACGAGCTGGCGACGCGCTTCGACCTCAAGGGGCTGGTGTACGAGAGCGAGGCGATGCACGCGCTGGTCTCGACCGCCGCGCGCGTCGCGCACGCGGACGTCCCGGTGCTGATCACCGGCCCGAACGGCGCCGGCAAGGAAGTGATCGCCGACGTGATCCAGGCGAACTCGGCGGTCAGGTCGGGGCCGTACGTCAAGGTCAACGCCGGAGCGCTGCCCGACACGCTGATGGAAGCGGAGCTGTTCGGCACCGAATCCGGCGCCTTCACCGGCGCCAAGGCGCGCATCGGGCGCTTCGAGGCCGCGGACGGCGGCACGATCTTCCTCGACGAACTCGGCAACCTCTCGGCCCAGGGCCAGGCGAAGCTCCTGCGCGTGCTGCAGACCGGCGAATACGAACGCCTCGGGTCCAACACGACGCGCAAGACCCGCGCGCGCGTGATTGCGGCGACCAACGCGAGCCTGCCGCAGCAGATCGCCGAGGGGAAGTTCCGCGAGGACCTGCTCTATCGCCTGAACGTGATCGAGCTGGAGGTGCCGCCGCTCGCCGCGCGTCAGGAGGACATCCTGCCGCTCGCCCGGCACTTCCTGGAGCCCGGTTTCTCGTTCGCGCCGGACGCGCCGCGCGCGCTTGCGCGCTACCACTGGCCGGGCAACGTGCGCGAGCTCAGGAACGCGATCCACCGGGCGTGCCTGCTGTCGGTCGACAACGTCGTCACGGCGAAGTCGCTCGGGCTGCCGGCGTCGCCCGAGCCGGCGGACGGCTCGCACGTGGACCGCGCCGCGATCGAGCAGGCACTCTCGGTCGCCGACGGCGTCGTCGCGCATGCCGCGCGTGACCTCGGCCTCTCGCGTCAGGCACTCTATCGCCGCATGGAGAAGCTCGGCCTCAAGGCGCCGGTCGGCCCGGGCCGCAGTTCCGCGAACGGCTAGGCGCGCAGCCGCTACACTCTTGCCGAGCGGCCCTGCCGGGGCCGCAGCCGACGGGAGGTTGTCCATGATCTACACCCGTGTCGCCGCCGTGCTCTTCGCGGTCCTGTCGCCGGCCTTCGCGCAGGCCGCGCCAGACGATCGCGCGCGCGTGACCGCGCTGGCCGACCGCTTCGTCGCGGAGTACGAGCGGAACTTCCCGCTCTCGTTCGCGTTCTCCGGGCTGCCTGCGCAGCGGCACGACGGCCTCGAGATCAACTCCCCCGCCGACCTCGCCCGCTGGCAGGAGTCCGTGAAAGCCATGTCGGGCGAGCTCGCGGCGATCGACCCGGTCGCCTTTGCCGACGCGCCGGAGTGGGTCACCTGGCAGTTCCTCGACCACGCGTTCCGGCAGAACCTGTCGACGGCCGTGTGCCGGAACGAGCTGTGGAGCGTCTCCGCGCTCGGGTGGCAGTCCTCGCTCTCGCAGATCGCCGCGATCCAGCCGGTGGGCACGGACGGGGCGCGCGCGCAGGCGCTGGCGCGTTGGCGCGCCTTCGGCCCTTGGGTGGACCAGGAGATCGCGAACCTCCAGGAGGGCCTGCGGCTGGGCTACCTGGCGACGGAAGCGGCGGCGCATTCGACACTCAAGCAGCTCGACTCGATGCTGGCGGAAGCGCCGGGCGAGTCGAGCCTCATGGAGCCGGCGACCCGCGACGGGACGCCCGCGTTCGCCGCCGAGTGGAAAGAGGTCATCGCCGGCACGGTGTGGCCCGCGCTCGCGCGTTACCGGGATTTCCTGCGCGACAAGTACCTGGCCAACGCGCGCAAGTCGCCCTCGCTCGACGGCATGCCGGGCGGGCGCGAGTGCTATCGCGCGCTGGCCTTCGCGGTGACCACCGTGGATGCGGATCCCGAGCAGCTCTTCGAGCGCGCCCGGCAGCAGATCGAGCGCGAGCACCAGGTGGCGCTCGAACTCGGGCGCAAGCTGTACGGCGACAAGGCCACGGACTGGAAGGCGCTCTCCGACCTGATGCGCGCCGATCCCGGCGAGCGGTTCTCCTCGACCGACGAGGTCCGCGACTTCACGCAGCGCACCTACGAGCGGGCGGAAGCCGCGGCCGCAAAGATGGTGCTCACGCCGCCCGTCGCCAGGGTGGTGCTCGAGCCGTTCCCGGAGTTCCAGCAGGCCACGGCGCCGGGCGGCCAGTACGTACCGGCGGCCGACGACGGCAGCCGGCCGGCGAAGTATCTGTACCGGCACGTTACCGCCGACCTCTACCGGTCGGCGCTGCAGAACGTGATCCTGCACGAGACGCTGCCGGGCCACCACCTGCAGCAGGCGATCCTCGCGGAGCACGGGCGCAAGGGAAACCATCCGGTCGCGCGCCTGTTGTACTTCAGCGGGCCGGGCGAAGGCTGGGCGACCTACGCCGAGGACTTCGCGCGCGAGCTCGGCCTCTACGATTCCGACCGCGACTACATCGGCGCGCAGATGAGCTCGATCACGCCGATGATGGTCGTGGACCTCGGCATGCAGGTGAAGGGATGGAGCGCGGAGCAGGCGGTCAGGTACCTGCAGGAAGGCATGCCGCTGCGGCCCCCGCAGCGCGCCGAGCAGTCGGTCGCGCTGATCAGCAGCCTGCCCTCGTTCGTGCTGGCGTATCCCCTCGGCGGCATCCAGTGGCAGGAGATGCGCGCGCGGGCGGAGCAGGCGCTCGGCGAGAAGTTCGACGTGCGCGCCTTCCACCAGGTCCTGCTGGAGGACGGGATGCTGCCATTCGCCGCGCTCGACGCGAAGCTCGACCGGTGGATCGCGAGCCAGCGGTGACGTCGGGCTGAGCCCGTTCCATGGCCCGTACGCCGCGCGCCCGCCGGTCGCTCGCCGGCCGCATCGTGGTGGTCGTCGCCGCGACGGCCGTCGTCGCCGCCGCGGTCGCCATCGTCTTCGACCGCTGGCTGCAGGCGCCGGTGCTCGCCGGCGCCGCCGCGCTGCTCGTCACGCTGCCGCTCGCGCTCTGGACCACGGACCGGCTGTTCAGCGGCTGGAGCCGGAGCCTGCGCGCGGTTGCCGACGGCATCGCGAGCCTCAGGGACCGCGACTACAGCGTGAGCGTCGCGCCTACCGGGCCGGACGAGATCGGTGACCTGACGGCGCAGTACAACTCGCTCGGCGACCGGCTGCGCCGCGAACGGCTCGACCTCTACCAGCGTGAGCTGCTGCTCGACACCGTCGTGCAGACCACGCCGCTCGCACTGGTGCTGACCAACGCGAACGGCCACATCGTGTTCGGCAACATCGCCGCGCGGCAGCTGTTCCGGGCCGGGCGGAAGATCGAGGGCATCCGCTTCGCCGACCTGCTGGCGGAAGCGCCGCAGCCGCTGCGCGAGGCCGTGGAAGCGGGCGTCGACACCCTGTTCACCGTGGCCGACGGGCCGGACGCCGAGGTGTTCCACCTGAGCAGCCGGCCGTTCACGCTGAACAGCCAGCCGCACCGCCTGATGCTGTTCAAGCAGCTGACGCGCGAGATGGCCGCGCAGGAAGTGGTCATCTGGAAGAAGGTGATCCGCGTGATCGCGCACGAGCTCAACAACTCTCTGGCGCCGATCACCTCGCTCGCCCACTCGGGGCGCATGCTCGCCGGCGGCGCGGAGGGCGAGCAGCTCGCCCGCGTATTCTCGACGATCGAGGAGCGCGCCTCGCACCTCGCCACCTTCATCGACGGCTACGCGCGCTTCGCGAAGCTCCCGCGTCCGCGGCCGGCCGAGGTCTCCTGGGGCGCGCTGCTCGCCGGGCTGAAGGACAGCCTGCCGTTCCGCGTCCTGCAGCCGCTGCCCGCCGGGCCCGGCTGGGCGGACGCGGCGCAGATCGAGCAGGTGCTGATCAACCTGGTCAAGAACGCGATCGAGTCCGGGTCGCCGCCGGACGAGGTGACGCTGGCGGTCGCCGAGCGCGCCGGCGGCGTCGCGATCGAAGTGCGCGACCGCGGCGGCGGGCTCTCGCAGGACGTGCTGCGCGATGCGCTGCTGCCCTTCTACTCGACCAAGGCCAAGGGCACCGGCCTCGGCCTCACGCTGTGCCGCGAGATCGTCGACGCCCACGGCGGGCGGCTGTCCATCGCCAACCGCGAGGGCGGCGGCGCGCTGGTGACGGTCTGGTTGCCCGGCGCACCGGCCGTCGTCGCCTGAACCGCCCGGCCGCGGCTATCATCGAACCACCCTCGCCGGAGCGCCGCCACCCATGACCCACTTCTTCGACTTCGACCTCGCTGGCCTCGACGGCACGCCGCACGTGCTGCGCCCGCTGCGCGGCCGGGTGGTGCTCGCCGTGAACGTCGCGAGCCGCTGCGGCCTCACGCCGCAATACACGGACCTCGAAGGGCTGCACGAGGAACTCGCGGGCGAGGGATTCTCTGTCGTCGGCTTCCCGTGCAACCAGTTCGGCGCGCAGGAGCCGGGCAGCGCGGAAGAAATCCGCGCCTTCTGTTCGGCGACCTACGGCGTGACCTTCCCGATGAGCGAAAAGCTCGAGGTGAACGGCGCCGGCCGCCACCCGCTGTACGCCTGGCTGACGGACCCGGCCAACGGGCATGCCGGCGACATCGAGTGGAACTTCGAAAAATTCCTCATCGGCCGCGACGGCCGGCTGCTGAACCGCTACGCGCCGGCGGTGAAGCCGCGCGACACGGGCCTCATGAACGACATCGCGGACGCGCTGTGAAGCGCGCGGCCGCCGCTGCGGTGCTCGCGTTCGCCGCGAACGCCGGCGCGCAGGATGCCGGTCCCTGCGCGGGCCCGGCCCGCGATCTCGCGCAACGCTTCGTCGGCGTCTGGGAGGAGTTCGCCCTGACCGACGCGGGCGAAGTGCTGGGCGGCCGCCTGGACTCCAGCCTGGAAGCCGGCGGCTGTGCGATCACGCAGGTGTTTGCCGGCGCCGACGGCGCCTTCAGCTTCCGCTCGCTGGGCTACGTGGAAGCGCAGACCGGGCAATGGGTCGAGACCTACGTGTTGAGCAACGGCCGCGTCGCCAGTTACCGCTGGCGGGTCGATGGCGAGGACGTCGTGATCGACCGCATCGCCGGCGGCGATCCCGCGACGCAACGGCGGCTGCGGGTGACGTTCGACGGTCCGGATGCCTATCGCGTGGTCGAGGAGACCGCGCCGTCCGGCGGCGATGCCTGGACCGCGGGACTCGTGACGATCACGCGCCGGATCGCGGCCGGTAGCTGAGCCTCTGGCGAGCCGGCGGGGCGGGCTTCGGCGATGCTGCCGGGCCGACCGGTGGCAATTCCGGCGGGGGCCGCTTAACATGCCGGGCGCTCTCGCTCACCATGGGTTATCCACGATGATCCGCCGTTCCAAGCCCCTGATTGCCTTCGGATTGCTGGCACTCGCGTCCCTCGCCGCCCAGGCCGACGGCGACGCCGCGCGGGGCGAGAAGCTCGCCTACACCTGCATGGGCTGCCACGGCGTCGAGTTCTACAAGAACGCCTACCCGAGCTACCCGGTGCCTAAGCTCGGCGGCCAGAACGCGCCGTACATCGTCGCCGCGCTGGAAGAGTACAAGTCGGGCAGCCGCATGCACCCGACGATGCGCGGGTTCGCGAGCTCGCTGACCGACGAGGACCGCGCCGACCTCGCGGCCTTCTTCCACTCGCGCGCGCCGGCGGGCGCGACGCCCGAGCCGGTCGGCACGGCGCCGGAGAAGGCCCAGATCTGCGTCGCCTGCCACGGGACGACCGGCCGCGGCACGACGCCGGACTACCCGAACATCGGCGGCCAGCACGCCGGGTACATCGTCCAGGCGCTGAACGACTACCGCCGCGGCAAGCGCAAGAACGCGATCATGGCGCCGTTCGCGCAGCAACTGTCCGCGGAAGACATCGAGGCGCTCGCGGAGTATTTCTCCGGGCAGCAGGGCCTCGTCACGCCGGAACTCGACTGAACGCGCCCGACCTGTCCGGGCTTTCCATCACCCGCGAGCTCGGCCCCGCGCGCGGCCGCTACGTCGCGAAGCTGCCGGGCTCCGACGACGAGGCGGAACTGACCTTCGTACTGCTCGACGACTCGCGCGTCCTCGCCGACCACACGCTGACGCCGGTCGCGTTGCGCGGGCGCGGCATCGCCGGCGCGCTGGTCGAGCGCCTGGTCGCGGACGCGCGCCGCGAGGGATTCAAGGTCGTCCCGCAGTGTCCCTACGTGGTCGCGCAGTTCGACCGCCATCCCGACTGGGCCGACGTCCGCGCCTGAGCGTCGAGCATCCGACGTCGGCGTTCGCCGACACGCAGTCGGCATTGGCCGACAGGCCGGACTGACTTGCGCGGAATCCGCCAGTAGATTTCCCGCTCCTGTTCGAAGTCGAGGGGGCGAGGCGTGCGGAGAATTGCACTGGCGTGCGGCCTGGGTGTGACGCTGGCCGCGAGCGGCTGCCTGGGCGGCGGCGGCGGCGAAGGCAAATCCGGCCGCAGGCTCGGGCAGAACGGCAATCGCGCGCCGCAGATCTCGGGCGCGTCCCCGCCCGAGACGCTCGCCGACGAGTTCTACGACTTCCGCCCGGCGGCGAGCGACCCGGACGGCGATCGCCTCGTGTTCTCGATTTCCAACAAGCCCGCCTGGGCGCAGTTCGATACCGCGACCGGCCGGCTCTCCGGCACGCCGGCCGCGCGCGACGTCGGCATCTACACGGGCATCGTGATCGTGGCGTCCGATGGGCGGCAATCGTCGGCCCTGCCGGCCTTCGAGCTGGCGGTCACCGATTCGGCGTCCGGCATGGTGACGCTGTCCTGGATGCCGCCGACGCAGAACGCCGACGGATCGGCGCTGCACGACCTCGCGGGCTATCGCATCTACGTCGGTCAGGAGCCGGAGGAGCTGTCGCGCGTCATCGTGCTGAACAACCCCGGCCTGACGCGTCACGTCGTCGACGGCCTGACGCCTGATACCTGGCACTTCGCGATGACCTCCTTCAACCGCAAGGGCCAGGAAAGCAAGCGCTCCGCGACCGTCAGCAAGCAGGTCGGCTGAGCGGCTACTCCTTCATCTTCTCCAGGAACAGCGCCACCGCCCACTGGTAGTAGTCGACGTTGTCGCGCTTGGCGAAGCCGTGGCCCTCGTTGAGGCCGACCAGGTACCAGACCTCGCCGCCGTTCGCGCGGATCTTCGCGACCAGCTGCTCCGATTCCGTCGCCGGCACGCGCGGGTCGTTCTGGCCCTGCACGACCAGCATCGGCCGGGTGATCTTCTGGGCGTTGTTGAGCGGGGAGATCTTCTCGAGGAAGGCGCGCATCGCGGGGTCGCGCTCGTCGCCGTATTCGGGCCTGCGCAGGTCGCGGCGGTACTCCGCCGTGCTCTCGAGGAAGGTGACGAAGTTGCTGATGCCGACGATGTCGATGGCGCCGCGCAGCCGGTCGTTGTAGTGGGTCATCGACGCCAGCATCATGTAGCCGCCGTAGGACCCGCCGATCAGGACGATCCGTTTCGCGTCGAGGTCCGGCTGCGTGCCGATCCAGTCGAGCAGCGCGCCGATGTCGCGCACCGAGTCCTCGCGCTTCATGGCGTTGTCGAGGGCGAGGTAGGTCTTGCCGTACCCCGACGAGCCGCGCACGTTCGGCTGGACCACCGCGTAGCCGAGCGAGACCCACTGCTGGACGTTCGCGCTGAAGATCGGCTGCGCCTGCCCCTCCGGGCCGCCGTGGATGCTGACCAGCACCGGGTGCGGGCCCGGGCCCTCGGGCCGGAACACCCAGGCCGGGACCTGCCGCGGCTCGCCGTCGACTTCGTCGAACGTCGGGAAGCGCACCAGCGTCGGCGCGCGCAGCGCCTTCGGGTCGAGCGGGCCGATCTCGCTCGCGGTCCAGCGCTCGAAGCCGCCGTCCGCGAGCGTCCAGACGAAGACGTCCGACGGTGCGTTCGGCGTCTGCAGGCCGAAGGCGAGCCGCTTGCCGGCCGGGTCGAAGCCGATCCCGCCGATGACGCCGAACGGCAGTTCGGGCGGGATCAGGTCCGCCTGCTGCGCGAGGTCCATCGCGCCGAGCCGGCTTGCGCCGTCCTCGTTCACGACGTAGGCGAGGTAGCGCCCGTCGCGCGAGAGCACGAACTCGTCCACGTCCCACGGCACGTGGCCGGTCAGAGGCGTGACCTTGCCGGTCGCGAGGTCCGCGTAGCGCAGCGTGCGGAACTCGCTGCCGAGGTCGGAGGTGAAGTACACGCCCTTGCCGTCGCGCGAGAACAGCCCGCCGCGCGCCGCCTTCACCTCCGCCGGCTCGATCTCGCGCTTCTCGCGCGTCGCCAGGTCGTAAGTGCACAGGTACGACTCGTTGGCCGAGACGAAGTGGATGAGCAGCAGCGACCGGCCGTCCGGCGACCAGTCGACCGCGTTCCAGCCGACTTCGGGCGCCTCGAACACGAGCTCGGGCAACCGCTTGTCGAGCGGGTCGTCGAGGTAGACGTCGGAGGCGACCCCGGTGCGGGCCGTCCACTGGAACGCGTAGCGCGTGCCGTCCGGCGACCACACGCCCGTGCCGGCGCGCCCGCGCCCGTCGGTGAGCCGCACCGGGTCCGCGAACGCGAGATCGAGGTACTCGAGCTGGTAGTTCTCGTCGCCGCCCGCGTCGCGGACAAAGACGACGCCCTTGCGTGCGCCGGTCGGCGACCAGTCGCCGCCGTAGACCGGCTCGTCGAAGAAGGTGACCTGGCGCCGCGCGCCCAAGGGTTTGTCGACGACGTGCAGCTGGCTGGTGTTGCCGAAGCGCGTGCTGATCGTCACGCGACCGTCCGGCGTCCAGCCGGCGAAGTCGGCGCTGCGGACGAACTGGTAGCGGCGCATGCGCTGCTTGAGCTCCGCCGGGATTTCCGGGATGCCCTCGATCGCGAGGTTGCCGCGGGTGACGCGCGGGACGTCGGCCGCGGCGGCGGGCAGGGCGAGCAGGGCCAGCAGGGCAACGGCCAGGCGGTACATCGGCGGACTCCGTGGAAATGGCGGCCCCTAGAGTGCCACAGCCCGCCGACAGACGACCCGTGAAGGGGACGCACCCCTTCATATTCGCGAAGGGGTGCGTCCCCTTCGTTAACATGTCAGAGGAGGACAATATTCATGGCGGACCGCAACATCGGCTATCTGGTCGGCAGCCTCGCGACGGGCTCGATCAACCGCAAGCTCGCGCGCGCGCTCGTGCGCCTCGCACCCGCCGGGCTCGCGCTCGAGGAAATCCCGATCCGCGACCTGCCGCTCTACAGCTATGACTTCGACGCGGACTTCCCCGCGCCGGCGCGGGCGTTCAAGGACTCGCTGGCCGCCGCCGACGCGCTGCTGTTCGTGACGCCGGAATACAACCGCGGCATCCCGGGCGCGCTCAAGAACGCGATCGACTGGGGCAGCCGGCCGAAGAAGGCCAACGCGTTCGCCGGCAAGCCTTCGGCCGTCATCGGCGCCTCGCCCGGCAAGATCGGCACCGCCGTGGCGCAGCGCGAACTGCACAGCGTGCTCGGCGCGGTCGGCTCGCCGCAGATGGTCTCGCCCGAGGCCTACGTGCAGTTCACGCCGGAACTCATCGACGACGAGGGCAAGGTCGCGGACGAGGCCACGCGCGCCTTCCTCGCGAAGTTCATGGCGGCGTTCGCCAAGTACCTCGACCGGCAGCTCGCGTGACCGCGCTCGCGGATCGCCTCACCGCTTACCGCGCCGGCATCACGGCGATCGACGTCGAGCTCGGCCGTCCCGGCATGGCGGCCGTGCACCTGGTCGTCGACGGCGGCCGCGCCGCCTTCGTGGACACCGGCACCTCGCATTCGCTGCCGGCGCTGCTGCATGCGCTCGAGGCGAAGGACGTCGACCGCGGCGACGTCGACTGGGTGCTGACGACGCACGTGCACCTCGACCACGCCGGCGGCGCGGGCGCGCTCATGCAGGCGCTCCCGAACGCGCGTTGCGCCGTGCACCCGCGTGGCGCGCGTCACCTCGTCGACCCATCGCAGCTCATCGACGGCTCGCGCCAGGTGTTCGGCGCGGAGCGCTACGACCGGCTGTACGGCGAGATCGCGCCGATCGAGTCCGCGCGCGTCGTGCCCGTGGAGGACGGCGCGCGGATCACGCTCGGCGGCCGCGAGCTCGAGCTGATCCACACGCCGGGCCACGCGCTGCACCACTACTGCATCGTCGACGCGGCGAACGCGCTGGTTTTCTCCGGCGACACCTTCGGCCTCTCGTACCGCGACTTCGACGTCGCGGGCCGCGCCTTCATCTTCCCGACCACGACGCCCGTGCACTTCGACCCGGAGGCGTTGTGCCGTTCCATCGACCGGCTGATGGCGTACGCGCCGCGCTCGATCTTCCTGACGCATTACGCCGAGGTGACCGAGCTCGAGCGCCTCGCCCGCGAGCTGAAGGCGCGCGTGCGCGCCTTCGCGGACCTCGGCGAGCGGTTTCGCGAGGCGCCGGATCGCGCGAGCAAGCTTCGCCGCGGAATGTTTGCGATGATAGCGGGCTGGCTCGACGCGCACGGCTTCCCGCGGGACGAGGGCGAACGCCACCGCCTGCTGGACGACGACGTCGAACTCAATAGCCAGGGCATCGAGGTTTGGCTGGACAGGAAGTGACATGACCCCATTCAAGGCATTCCGTATCCACGAGCGTGACGGCAAGATCGTCGCCGGTTTCGAGCAGGTCGCGCTCGACGCGCTGACGCCCGGCGAAGTCGTGATCCGCGTGCGCTACTCGAGCATCAACTACAAGGACGCGCTCGCCGCGACCGGCGCCGGGAAGATCCTGCGCAAGTACCCGTTGAACGGCGGCATCGACCTCGCGGGCGAGGTGGAAAGCTCGACGGACGCGCGCTACGAGGCCGGCCAGCCGGTGCTGGTCACGGGCTGCGGCCACTCGGAGACGCTCGACGGCGGCTACGCGGAATACGCGCGCAGCAAGGGCGACTTCGTGATCCCGCTGCCGGAAGGCATGAGCGCCTTCGACGCCATGGCGCTCGGCACCGCGGGCTTCACCGCGGGCCTCGCGATCGAGCGCATGGAGCAGAACGGGCAGAAGCCCTCGATGGGGCCGATCGTCGTGACCGGCGCCAGCGGCGGCGTCGGCTCGATCGCCGTCGACCTGTTCGCGAAGCTCGGCTACGAGGTGGTGGCGGTCAGCGGCAAGCCGGAAGCGGATGAATTCCTGAAGTCGATCGGCGCCGCGCGGATCCTGCGCCGCCAGGACATCGACTTCGGCAAGCGGCCGCTCGAGACGGCGCAGTGGGGCGGCGCGGTCGACAACGTCGGCGGCGAGATCCTCACCTGGCTGACGCGCACCGTGGACAGCTGGGGCAACATCGCCAGCATCGGCCTCGCGGGCAGCCACAAGCTCGAGACCACGGTGATGCCCTTCATCCTGCGCGGCGTCAGCCTGCTCGGCATCAACTCCTCGGCCATGCCGCGCGACGTGCGCGTCGGCATCTGGCAGCGGCTGGCGACCGACCTCAAGCCGCGGCACCTCGACCGCATCGTCACGCAGACGATCGCCTTCGCCGACCTGCCGGCCGCCTTCGACGCCTTCGTGAAGGGCCGGATCATGGGGCGCACGGTCGTCAAGATTTCCTGAGTGGATGCGCCGGTTGCCGCGCGGCTGTCGGCCGGGCTCGCGAAGCTCGGGCTCCCGCTCGTGCCGGGGCAGGTCGAGGCGCTCCTGGCGCTGGCCGCGGAGCTTGCCGACTGGAACACGCGCGTGAACCTCACCGCGATCAAGGACCCGTCGGAGGTCGTGGACAAGCACCTGCTCGACTCGCTCGCCGTGCTGCCCTGGCTGCGCGGCCACACGGTGGCGGACGTGGGCTCGGGCGCCGGATTCCCGGGCTTGCCGCTCGCGATCGCCGACCCGGAGCGGCGCTACACGCTCATCGAATCCACCGGAAAGAAGGTGAAATTCATGCGCCACGTCCTCGAGCGGCTGGCACTGCCGAACGTGGCGGTCCTGCAGGGACGGGCGGAGGCGCTGAAACCGTCGCCAGCCTTCGACACCGTGATTTCGCGCGCGCTCGGCTCGCTGTCAGACTTCGTGCGGGTCGCCGGCCACCTGGCCGGGCGGAGCGGCCGGCTGCTGGCCATGAAGGGCAGGGTCCCGCAGGCCGAGATCCAGGCGCTCCCCGGCGGCTGGAAGGCGCTCGCGGTGCACGAAATCCGCGTGCCGGGGCTCGAGGCCGAGCGTTGTCTCGTCGAACTTGCTAGGGTTTAGGCTGGAAATGTTCAAGCGCATCATCGCGGTCGCGAACCAGAAGGGCGGGGTCGGCAAGACCACCACCGCCGTGAACCTCGCCGCCTCGCTGGCGGCGACCCAGCGGCGCGTACTGCTGATCGACCTCGACCCGCAGGGCAACGCCACCATGGGCTGCGGCGTGGACAAGCGCACGCTCGAGCGCTCGGCCACCGACGTGCTGCTCGGCGACTGCAACATCGTCGACGCCATCGTCGCGATCGAGGGCGCGGGCTTCGACCTGCTGCCCGCGAACCAGGACCTGACGGCGGCGGAAGTGCGCCTGCTGACGCTGCTCGCGGGCCGCGAGCACCGCCTCGAGAAGGCGCTCGCGCCGGTGCGCGACCGCTACGACATCGTGGTGATCGACTGCCCGCCGGCGCTCAACATCCTGACGGTCAATGCGCTGACGGCCGCGGATTCCGTGCTGATCCCGATGCAGTGCGAGTACTACGCGCTCGAAGGGCTCTCCGGCCTGATGACGACGATCGAGCAGATCCGCGACTCGGTGAACCCGAAGCTCGAGATCGAGGGGATCCTGCGCACGATGTTCGACCCGCGCAACAACCTGTCGAACGACGTGGCCGCGCAGCTCATCGAGCATTTCGGGGACCGCGTGTTCCGCACCATCATCCCGAGGAACGTGCGGCTCGCCGAGGCGCCATCCTTCGGCGTGCCCGCGATGCTGCACGACAAGGATTCGCGCGGCGCGCTCGCCTACCTCGCGCTCGCGGGCGAAATGATCCGCCGCGACGACCCGGACGCGCCGCCGCTCGAGGAGCCCGAGCCGGAGTCGGCGGCGGCGGAAACTGCGCCCGAGCCGGTCGTTGCCGCCGCCGAATCCGAACCCGCGGCCGACGACACGCCGCAATACCCCCCGCCCGCCATCCCCTACCTCAGCAACTGACGAACGAAGGGGACGCACCCCTTCATATTCGTGAAGGGGTGCGTCCCCTTCGTTCGTCCCGGATGTGGGACTGAGGCGGACACGGGTGTCCCATGTCCGGGATGTCCGCGTCCGGTGGACGCCCGGGAGCACCGGTGGGGCGGCCTCCCAAAAAACTAAAAGCGCTGGTTATTCAACAACTTGAGCCACCAAGGCCGGACTTGGCACGGTCCTTGCTCTCTATACAGGCAAGAGGCGGCAATGGCCGTCACGCAACCGATAGAAAGGAGAGCGCCATGAAGACCCTGTTCCACCGCAACACCCGCATCGCGGCCTTCGCGGCCGTCGTGATCGTCGGCCTGACGGGCCTCACCCTGGATCGCGGCCATGCCGGCGCGCTGCCGCAGGGCGTGATCGAGGTCGGCCAGCTCGAGACGCTCGCCGTCGGCGGCACGCTCTACGCGATGCTGCCCGCCGTCGAAGTGGTTGGCGCCCGCGAAGTGCAGCTCGCCGACGTGGCGACCCATGCCGAACCGCAGGGCTGAGACGGGCGCGGCCCTGGGCCGTGACGAGAAGCCAGCGGACGTGCAGCTGACACGCGCGTTCATCGCCGTCGCGCTCGGGCTCCTGCTCGCCTACTGGGTACTGCTGCCGGAGTGCGCGAGCCCGACCGTCCGCGCGCTGCTGCCCGAGTTCCGCGCCCTGGCCGGCGTCCCGACCCTGGTGATCTGAATGGACCGACCGCGCGTCAAGGAGCCGTTCACGCTGGCGAAGCATCGCAAGGCCGCCATCGCGGCCGGCGCGCTGCTGCTGCTGTCCGGCGTCGCCTTCGCCATCGCGAAGCTCGAGCCGGGCGCGCCCGCCGTCGCCCGCGAGCAGCTCTACCTCGACGAAGTCCAGGAAGGCACGCTCGAGCGCAAGGTGCGCGGCCCCGGCGTCCTGCAGCCGCGCGAAGCGCGCTGGCTCTCGACCCGCGCCGACGCCCGCGTCGACCGCATCCTGGTCCGCGCCGGCGAAACCGTCGAGCCGGACACCGTGATCGTCCAGCTCTCCAATCCCGAGGTCGAGCGCGCGGCCGACGCCGCCGCGCTCGAAGTCGCCGCCGCCCGCGCCGAGTACGCCGCGGCGAAGCTCGAGCTCGAAAGCCAGCGCCTGGACCGGCGATCCTCCCTCGCCGAGGCGCGCGCGACCGCGGAGTCCGCGCGCCTCCAGGCGGTGGCGGAACAGCGCGCCTTCGAGCAGGGCGCCGTGTCCGAACTGCAGACCGCCCGCTCGAAGATCGAGGCCGCCCAGCTCGGCGAGCGCGCCGAGATCGAGGCGCAGCGCCTCGCCGCCCTGGATTCCGCCGTCGGCGCCCAGCTCGAGGCGCGGCTCGCGCGCCTGCGGCAGCTCGAGCGCGCCGCCGAGGAGCGCCGGCTGGCCGCCGACTCGCTGCAGGTGCGCGCCGGACTCGCCGGCGTCGTGCAGGGCGTGCCGGTCCAGGAAGGTCAGCAGCTCGCCGCGGGCGCGAACGTCGCGCGCGTCGCCAAGCCCGGCACGCTGTACGCCGAGCTGCGCATCCCCGAACTCGACGCCCGCGACCTGGCGCCCGGCCTCGCCGCCGTCATCGACATGCGCGACCGCCTGGTGCGCGGCCGCGTCGTGCGCGTGGACCCGGCCGTCACCGCCGGCGCCGTCAAGGTCGAGGTGGACTTCGACGAGCCGCTACCGACCCAGGCGCGCGCCGACCTCTCGGTGGACGGCACGATCGCGATCGAGACGCTGCGCGGCGTGCGCTTCGTCGGCCGGCCGGTCGGCGCGCAGTCCGACTCGACGACCACGGTGTTCCGCGCGAAGGCGGGCGAGTCCGTCGCCGAGCGCGTGCCGGTGAAGTTCGGCAAGGCGTCCGTGAACCAGATCGTCGTGCTCGAGGGCCTCGAGCCCGGCGACATCGTGGCGCTCGCGGACACCACCCAGTGGTCCGGCAAGGACCGCCTGGTCATCGACTAGACACTTCGAATCCCGACACGGAGCAGGAAGATGCAGGACAAAGCCATGATCAGCCTCGCGGGCGTCACCAAGGTGTTCTACACCGATGACCTGGAGACGCACGCGCTCGACGGCATCCACCTCGAAGTGGCGCGCGGCGAGTTCCTGTCCATCTCCGGCCCGTCCGGCTGCGGCAAGTCGACGCTGCTCGCGATCCTGGGCCTGCTCGACACGCCGACCGAGGGCAGGTACATGCTCGACGGCAACGAGGTCGCCTCGCTCCCGCCCGCCGCGCGCGCGAAGGTGCGCAACCAGCGCATCGGCTTCATCTTCCAGGCGTTCAACCTGATCGGCGACCTGACCGTCCTGCAGAACGTCGAGCTGCCGCTGACCTACCGCGAGGCGATGTCCGCGGACGAGCGCCGCAAGGCCGCGCTGCACGCGCTCGAGCGCGTCGGCATGTCGCACCGCGTGAACCACCGCCCGGCGCAGCTCTCCGGCGGCCAGCAGCAGCGCGTCGCCGTCGCCCGCGCGCTCGCCGGCAAGCCGCAGATCCTGCTCGCCGACGAGCCGACCGGGAACCTGGACTCGCGCAACGGCGAGGCCGTGATGAACTTGCTGCGCGAGCTGCACCGCGAGGGCTCGACCATCTGCATGGTGACGCACGACGCGCGCTACGCCGACTACGCCGACCGCAAGATCCAGCTGTTCGACGGCCGCGTGGTGGACGAGAGCACGCTGATCGACCTGTCGCAGCGCCGCTCCGCCAAGGCCTGAGGAGTCACCGATGCGCGCATTCCTGGACGAACTGAAAGCCGCGGTGGCCGGGCTGGCGCGGGCGCCGTCCTTCACCGCGCTCGCGGTCGGCGTGCTGGGCCTCGGGCTCGGCGCGGTCATCTTCATGTACGGCGTCGCCAACACGCTGATGATCCGCCCGGCGCCCTATCCCGACGGCGACCGGCTCTACTCCGTCGTCGCCCTGGACGCGCAGGTGGCCGGAGACTACGACGAGCACGTGAAGCTCGAGGACTCGCTGCTGGTGCGCGAGGCGATGCTCGGCCAGTTCGAAGCGGTCGGCACGATGTACCAGGGCACCGCCTACGTGACCGGCGACGGCCAGGCCGAGCGCTACGACGGCGGCTTCACCGACGGCCACCTGTTCGACGTCGCCGGCGTCGCGCCCGAGCTCGGCCGCGCCATCCTCCCGCGCGACGCGATCCCGGGCGCCGCGCCGGTGGTCGTCCTCGGCCACGACCTGTGGACCGAGCGTTTCGGCGCCGACCCGGACGTGCTGGGGCGCGTGGTGCGCGTCAACGGCCGCGCCTCGGAGATCGTGGGCGTGATGCCGGCGGGTTACCTGTTCCCGGCCCGCGCCCAGCTCTGGGTCGCCGACCAGCAGGATCCGGCCACCACCCCGCGCATCGACCAGTCCGACGTCGCGGTCTACGGCCGCCTGCGGACGGACGGCGACCTCGACCTCGCGCAGCAGGCGTTGGCGCCGGTCGCGGTCCACGTCAAGAGCCGCGTCCCGAAGGACGTGTTCGACGGGCGCTTCGAACTGATCCCGTTCCAGGCCGGGTTCATGGGCGACGACGGCGCGCAGCTGATCTGGACGCTGGTCGTGGCGGTCGGCTTCGTGTTGCTGATCGCCTGCGCCAACGTCTCGAACCTGCTGCTCGCGCGCTCGGCCTATCGCGTGCGCGAGACCACGGTGCGCTCCGCGCTCGGCGCGACGCGCGGCCGGCTGGTCGTGCACATGCTGGCCGAGGGGCTGGTGATCAGCGCGCTCGCGACGCTGCTCGGCATGCTGCTGGCCTCGATCGCGCTCGACGGCATGCGCCTCGCCGTGGAGCGGATGTTCGAGGACACGCCTCACTGGTGGACCTTCGAGATGGACTTCCGCGTGGCCGGCATCGCCGTGCTCGCCGCCTTCCTGTCGACGCTGGTCGCGGGACTGCCCGCCGCCTGGCGCGCGTCCCGCCCCTCGATCGACTCGCTGCTGCGCGACGGCGGTCGCACCGGCACCGGGCTCGCGATCGGCAAGATCGCCTGGGGACTGGTCGTGTTCGAGGTGGCGCTCGCCTGCCTCCTGCTCGGCGTCTCGGCGCTGCTGACCAAGAGCGTGCTGACGGCGACCTCGAGCGACGTCGGCGTCGAGACCGCGGATTTCATGACCGCGCGCGTCGGCCTGGTCGCCGGCACGTACCCGGACGAAGCCGGGGTGGCGCGCTTCTGGGAGAACCTGGTGCGCCGCATCCAGGCGCAGCCCGGCATCGCCGCGGCGACCGTGACCACCGCGCTGCCCGGCAACGGCACCGGCGACGGGCCGCTCACGATCGAGGGCCGCGACTACGGCGATGCGAGCACCAAGCCCGAGGTGCAGTCGGTCGTCGTGCACCCGTCGTTCTTCGACGCCTTCCGCCTGCCGCTGCAGCAGGGACGCCTGCCGGACGACCGCGACCAGCTCGAGAGCCCGCACGTCGTCGTGGTCAACGAATCGATGGCGAAGGAACTGTTCCCGGGCGAGTCGCCGATCGGCCAGCGCGTGCGCTACGACTTCAAGGGCCTGGACCGCTGGGACACGATCGTCGGCGTGGTGCCGGACGTCGTGCACGACAACAGCGGCACGATAGAGCCGACGCTGTACGAGCCCGTGGCCCAGGCGCCGGCGCGCTTCATGAGCATCGCCGTGCGCGGCGACGGCGACCCGCGCGCGCTGGCGGGCGCGATCCGCACCGCGCTCACGCAGACCGACCCGGACCTCGCGCTCTACTGGGTGCGCACGCTCGACGAGGCGCGCGCCATCCAGAACGCCGGCTTCCGCCTGATCGGCACGATGTTCGCCGTGTTCGCGGTGGTCGCGCTGGTGCTCGCCGCGGCCGGCCTGTTCGGCGTGCTCGCCTTCCACGTCGGCCAGCGCACGCGCGAGATCGGCGTGCGGCGCGCGCTCGGCGCGGACGACGGCCGCATCCTCGGCCTCGTCATGCGGGCGAGCGGACTGCAGGTCGCGATCGGCATCGCGATCGGCATGCTGCTGCTGCCGGTCATGGGCAGCAGCCTCGGCGACATCCTCGGCGACGTCAGCCCGTTCGACCCGGCCATCTACACGATGGTGCTGTCGCTGATGGTCGCCATCGCGATCCTCGCCACGCTGACGCCGACCCGGCGCGCGCTCAGGGTGGACCCGGCGGCGGCGTTGCGCTACGAGTGACGCCCGTGCAAAGTCCGCCTGATGCAGCCGCGCATACTCGTTGCGGATGACCAGGCGGACATCCTCTCGGCGCTCAAGCTCCTTCTGAAGCGCGAGGGCTTCGATGTCGCCACGGCGTCGAGCCCGGCCGGCGTGCTCGACATCGCCGCGCGCGAGCACGTGGACGTCGCGCTGGTCGACCTCAACTACTCGCGCGACACGACTTCCGGCGAGGAGGGCATCGCCCTCGTCGAGCAGCTGCACCGCGAGCACCCCGACCTGCCGGTGATCGTGATGACCGCCTGGGCGAGCGTCGAGGTCGCCGTGAAGGCGATGCAGGTCGGCGCCAACGATTTCCTCGAGAAGCCCTGGAACAACCAGCGGCTGCTCTCGGTGCTGCGCAACCAGGTGAAGCTCGCCGAGGCGCGCCGCCGCGGCCGGCGGCTGGAGGACGAGAACGCGATCCTGCGCAGCGCCGACGGGGCCGAGCTGGTCGCGAGTTCGCGCGCGATGCAGGAAGTGGTGCGGCTCGCGCGCCAGGTGGCGCGCTCCGACGCGAGCGTGCTGATCACCGGCGAGCCGGGCACCGGCAAGAGCCTGCTCGCGAAGCTGGTCCACGACTGGTCGGACCGCGCCGAGCGCTCGTTCATCTCGGTCAACGCCGGCGGCCTGCCCGAGACCGTGTTCGAGAGCGAGATGTTCGGCCACGTGAAGGGCGCGTTCACCGACGCCAAGGCGGACCGGGCGGGGCGCTTCGAGCTGGCCGACGGCGGCACGCTGTTCCTCGACGAGATCGGCAACGTCCCGCCCGCCCAGCAGGCGCGCCTCCTGCGCGCGCTCGAGACCGGCGAGTTCGAGCGCGTCGGTTCCTCGCGCACCCAGAAGGCGGACGTGCGCATCGTGTCGGCGACGAACGCCGACCTGCCGGCGATGATCCGGGACGGGCGTTTCCGCGAGGACCTCCTGTTCCGCATCAACACCGTGGAGATCCGCCTGCCGCCGCTCTCCGAGCGGCGCGAGGAGATCCTCGAGCTCGCCAACGCCCAGCTCGCGCGCAAGGCGGCGCAGTACGGCCGCACGGTGAAGGGCTTCGACGCGGCGGCGCTCGCCGCGCTGCAGCAGTACGCCTGGCCGGGCAACGTGCGCGAGCTCAACAGCGTCGTCGAGCGGAGCCTCCTGCTCGCCACGGGCGATGAAATCGGCGCGGCGGACCTTCGGTTGTCGGCCGCGAAGGCGGGGCCACCATCGCTCGAGGACATGAGCCTCGAGGACGCCGAGCGGGCGCTGATCCGCGCCGCGATCAAGCGCAACGGCGGCAGCGTGCAGGCGGCGGCCGAGGCGCTCGGGCTCTCGCGCAGCGCGATGTACCGCAGGCTCGAGAAGCTGGGGCTCAAGGCCGACGATCTCTGACGGTCCTTCGGGCGGGGGCCAGCGCGGCCGCGATGTGGGATGATTGCGCCCCGGCCCGCGTCACGGGCCGCACAATCAAGAACGATCAGAGGAGACGAGCGTCATGAAATCCCTTTGCGCCGCCGCGCTGTCCGCGCTGCTGCTGAGCCCGGCCGCCATAGCCCAGGACCAGGCCGCCGACAATACGAAGATCCTCCTGGAGAAGGTCCGCGCGGACAAGAAACTGCTGGTCGCGGCCAACATGGGCCTCAGCGAGCAGGAAGCCGCGGCATTCTGGCCCGTATACGAGGCCTACCAGAAGGAACTGGAGTCGCTGAACGGGCGCACCAAGGACCTGATCAAGCGCTACGCCGAGGCGTTCAACGCCGGCGCCGGCAGCGTGTCCGACGAGACGGCGAAGTCGCTGCTCGACGAGGCGCTCGCGATCGAGGGCGCTGAGCTCGACGTCCGCAAGGCATACGTGCCGAAGTTCGGCAAGGCGCTGCCCGCCGCGAAGGTGGCGCGCTACTACCAGATCGAGCAGAAGATCCGCTCGGCGCTGAAGGCCGACCTGTCGGCCGGCATCCCGCTCGTCCAGTGACGCGACGCGGCGCGGCACGACGGCGTGCCGCGCCGCCGCCGTCCGCCGGGCCGGCGCCAAGCGCGTAGACTTCCGCGACGTGGCGGACGAACCCCAGTCCCGCAAGCCCCTGCACAGCCGCCCGGTGATGCGCCGGCGCGGCCTGCCGTTCCAGTCGCGCATCGTCTTCCTGACGCTCGCGGGCGGCGCGCCCGCGCTGCTGGTCGCCCTGTTCCTGCTGCGCGAAGCGCCGATCGCGGATTCGGTGTACCGGCTGGCGTTCGTGCTGCTGGTCGGCGCCTGGGCCGGTTTCGCGATCGCCGTGCACAAGACCACGGTCGAGCCGCTGCGCTCGATCGCGAACCTGCTGGAAGCGCTGCGCGGCGGCGACTACGCGATCCGCGGCCGGCACGGGCGCAAGGGCGACGCGCTCGGCGACATCGTGCTGGAGGCGAACCGGCTCGGCGCGACGCTGCGCTCGCAGCGCTTCGCCGCGCTGGAGTCCTCCGCGCTGCTCAACAAGGTGCTCGCCGAGGTGGACGTCGCGGTGTTCGCCTTCGACGGCGACGGACAGGTCCGGCTCGCGAACCGCGCGGCCGGCGCGCTGCTGCGCCGCCACCCGGAGGCGCTGCTCGGTCTGTCGGCGGAGGAGGTCGGGCTGCACGAGCTGCTCGAGGGACCGCCGGTGTCTAGCGAATCGCACACCTTCCCGGGCCGCGCCGGGCGCTGGCAGGTGATGCGCGAGCTGTTCCACGAGGCGGGCGTGCCGTTCCGGCTGCTGGTCGTGACGGACCTGTCGCAGGCGCTGCGCGACGAGGAGCGCCGCGCCTGGCGGCGCCTGATCCGCGTGATCTGGCACGAGCTGAACAACTCGCTGGCGCCCATCAAGTCGGTGATCGAGACCAGCCGCGACGCGCTCGCGGCCGGCCCGCCCGACCCGGCGGAGCGCGAGGAGCTCGCGCACAACCTCGCGCTGGTGGCGGAGCGTGCCGAGTCGCTCAGGCGCTTCCTGTCGCGCTACAGCGAGCTCGCCCGGATGCCGGAGCCGACGATCGCCGCGGCCGACGCGGCGGCGATCCTGCGCCAGGTGGCGGCCGTGCACCCGGCCGGCCGGGTGCAGTTCGCGGCGGCGGAGGGGCTTGCGCTGCGCGCCGACGCCGACCAGGTGCAGCAGGCGCTGATCAACCTGGTGAAGAACGCGGTGGAGGCGACCCCGGAGGGCGGCGCGCCGGTCTCGCTGCGGGCGCTGCGCGGCAAGGACAGCGTGGTGTTCGAGGTCGAGGACTCGGGCCCCGGCGTTGCGAATCCCGACAACCTGTTCGTGCCCTTCTTCACCACCAAGCCCGGCGGCAGCGGCATTGGCCTCGTGCTCGCCCGCCAGGTCGCCGAGGCCCACGGCGGCACGCTGACCCTGAAGAACCGCGACGACGCCACCGGCTGCCTCGCCCGCCTGGTCATCCCCACCTGACGAAGGGGACGCACCCCTTCATATTCGTGAAGGGGTGCGTCCCCTTCGTTACACTCCCGGCATGAGCGACAAGAAGCGCGGGCTGGGCCGGGGCCTCGAGGCGCTGCTCGGCGAATCGAAGAAGCGGCCGGAGCCGGACGTGCCGGCGGCGCGCGAGCAGCTGATGCAGATCCCGGTGGACCTGCTCGCCCGCGGCAAGTACCAGCCGCGCGTAGACATGCGCGAGGAGTCGCTGCAGGAACTCGCCGATTCCATCAAGGCCCAGGGCGTCATCCAGCCGATCGTCGTGCGCCCGGTCGGCGTGCCGGAAGCCAACCAGCCGCAGCGCTACGAGATCGTCGCCGGCGAGCGCCGCTGGCGCGCCGCGCAGCTCGCCGGCCTGCACGAGATCCCGGCGGTGCTGCGCCGCATCGACGACGAGCACGCAGTCGCGCTCGCGCTGATCGAGAACATCCAGCGCGAAGACCTGAACCCGCTGGAGGAAGCGCTCGCCCTCTCGCGTCTTATCAACGAGTTCCAGCTCACCCACCAGCAGGCGGCCGAAGCGGTCGGCCGCTCACGCGCCGCCGTCTCGAACCTCCTGCGCCTGCTCGACCTGCCGCAGGCGATCCGGCCGATGATCGAGAAGCGCGAGCTGGAGATGGGCCACGCCCGCGCGCTGCTCTCGCTGCCGGTGCCGAAGCAGCAGGCGGAGGTCGGCGCATTGGTCGCGAAGAAGGGCCTCTCGGTCCGCGAGACCGAGGCGCTGGTACGCCGGCTGATCGCCCACGCGGGCGGCAACAAGGGCAAGCCCGGCAAGCGCTCGAAGGACCCGGACATCCAGCGGCTCGAGAACGACCTCGCCGACAAGCTCGGCGCGACGGTGGAGCTGCAGCATTCGACGGCGGGGAAGGGCAAGCTCGTCATCAGCTACCACAGCCTCGACGAGCTCGACGGCATCCTCGCGCACATCCGCTGAACCAGACACACAAAGGACGGCACATGACCCAGCCTTCGCAGGTATCGCTCCGCGCGTTCGCGGCCGCAACGTTCCTGGCCCTCGCCGCGGCGCCGGCCGCCGCCCAGGAGAAGGGCATCCTCTGGGAAACGACTGCCCAGGCGGAGATCGTCGGCATGCCGATGAAGATGCCGGCCTACACCGCCAAGTCCTGCTCGAAGGAGACCTGGAGCAAGCCGCCGGAGACGAGCGGCGACTCCAACCAGAACTGCCGCACGACGAGCTTCGACCAGACGCCCGAGAAGGTCACCTGGGCCATGGTGTGCGACAGCCCGCCGATGACCGGCGACGGCGAGATCAACTTCAACGGCACCGATGCCTACGCGGGCGTCGTCAACATGAAGTCCGAGCAGATGGCCATGCGCGTCACGCTGACCGGCCGCAAGATCGGCACCTGCGACAACCCGGAGTAATCGAAGGGGACGCACCCCTTTGATGAAGGGGTCAGACACCTTGACCGTCAAGGTGTCTGACCCCTCCGGCTGAAGTTTCCCTTAAGGGAGCTTCAGAAAGCCGGTTTGTTCGGAAAGGCCCCCCTCTTCAAAGTAGCCACCACGGGAAACCGAATGGCGAAACAGAGAGAGGACAGGGTCATGAACAGCAGCAACCCCTATGGATACCGCGGCGCACTCCCGGCAGTGCTCGCCGCCCTGATCGTCGGCACGAGCGGCCTCGCCCTGGACCGGGGCCACCTCGCCGGCGCCCCCGCAGGCCATGTCGAAGTCGGCCCGCTCACCCCGGTCGACGTCCTGCCGCGAGTCGCGGCGCTGCCGGCGGTCATCGTCGTCGCCCCCCGACTGGCGATGGCCGCCGGCCAGGGGAGGGCCTGACCATGCGCCACGTCTTCCACGAGATCCTCGCGCGCTACCTCGACAACCAGCAGCACGCGTTCGACCCGTCGTGGCGGGAGTTCTGGCCCGACACCCGGCCGTCGTGGCACCCTCCGGTCACGGGAAAGACCGGCGGCCAGCTGCCCGAATCCGCGCGGCGCCAGCAGGTCCAGCGTGAACTTGAACCCTACCGTTGACCCCCACCAACGTCCGCCGGCGCCCGGGATCGTCTCCCTCCGACCCGCGACGCCGGCCGACGTTGGAACCCTCAGGCGCTGGGACCGGGACCCGGAGGTCCGCGGCTCCCTGATCGACGCCGACTGGCAGTGGGAAACCGAGCTGCACCGCCACCCCGACTGGCGCGAGCAGCTGATCGCCGAGGTCGATGGCCGCCCCATCGGCTTCGTGCAGATCATCGACCCCGAGCGTGAGGAGACCCAGTACTGGGGCTGCGTCGAGGCCGGCCACCGCGCCATCGACATCTGGATCGGCGACCCGGACGCCCGCAGCCTGGGTTACGGGACCCAGATGATGGAACGGGCCATCGAGCGCTGCTTCAGCGACCCTTCCGTGCACACCATCCTCCTGGACCCCCTGGAGGCGAACGACCGCGCCAACCGCTTTTACGAGCGCCTGGGCTTCGAATTCGTGGCCAGGCGGGACTTCTGCGGCCATCAGTGCCGCGTCTACCGCCTGCGCCGCCCGCAACCCCCCGCGAATTGACCCGAATCAAGTGCTGCCCGACCGGCCCGTCGCACACTGGCCGCCGTGGCTGCCCCCTACGCGACACCCGCGGTCGAGTTCGACGCCGACCTCCTGGCGCGCTACGACGTGGTCGGCCCGCGCTATACGTCCTACCCGACCGCGCCCAGCTTCCGCGAGGACTTCGGCGCGGCCGAGTACCAGGTTGCCGCGCGCGAGAGCAACGAGGACCCGATCCCGCGCCCGCTCTCGCTGTACGTGCACGTGCCGTTCTGCGAGAGCCCCTGCTTCTACTGCGGCTGCACGCGCCTGATCACGCGCGACCACGGCAACGCCGCGGGCTACCTCGACCACCTCGGGCGCGAGATCGCGCTGCAGGGCGCGCTGTTCGACACCGACCGGCCGGCGGTGCAGCTGCACCTCGGCGGCGGCACGCCGAACTTCCTCAACATCGACGAGCTCGAGCGCCTGACCGGCCTGCTCGCGGACCATTTCAACCTGGAGATGGCCGACGACCGCGACTACTCGATCGAGCTCGACCCGCGCTTCCTGGCGCCGGGCTTCGTCGGCGCGCTCGCCGAACTCGGCTTCAACCGCGTCAGCTTCGGCGTCCAGGACCTCGACCCGGACGTGCAGCGGGCGATCAACCGCATCCAGCCGCTCGAACAGACCGAGGCGGCGGTCGCGGCGGCGCGCGAGGCGGGGATGCGCTCGGTCAACCTCGACCTGATCTACGGCCTGCCGAAGCAGGACCCCGAATCGTTCGCGGGTACGCTCGCGGGCGTGATCGGCCTGAAGCCGGAGCGCATCGCGCTGTACGCCTACGCCCACCTGCCGCAGCGCTTCAAGGCGCAGCGCCAGATCGACGCGGGCGACCTGCCGCCGCCGCCGGTCAAGCTCGCGCTGCTCGGCACCGCGATCGGCGAGCTGACCCGCGCGGGCTACCGCTACATCGGCATGGACCATTTCGCGCTGCCGGACGACCCGCTCGCGCGCGCGCAGGACGCCGGGACGCTGCAGCGGAACTTCCAGGGTTACTCGACGCACGGACAGTGCGACCTCGTCGGCCTCGGCATGAGCGCGATCAGCCGCGTGGACGGCTGCTTCGCGCAGAATGTCCGCGACCTGCCGGGCTACTACCAGCGGCTCGAGGCCCGGGAACTGCCGATCGCGCGCGGCGTGCTGCTGGACGCAGAGGACGACCTGCGCGCCGAACTGATCCAGTCGATCATGTGCCGCGGCCGCGTGCAGTTCGACGACTTCGAACGCCGCTTCGGGATCCGCTTCGACGAGCACTTCCGCCACGAGCTCGCGACGCTCGCCGTGCTCGCGGCGGACGGCCTCGTGCAACTGCACGAATACGGATTCTCGGTGACGCCGCGCGGACGGCTGTTGCTGCGCGTGGTGGCGATGGCCTTCGACGCGAGCCTCCGGCGTCCGGAAGCGCCGGCGCGCAGTTTCTCGCGCGTGATCTGAACCGGCCGCGCGGCGCGCTAGGCGCGCCCCCGCGGCCGGTGCCGTGCTTCCCTCAGTTCCCGCCGAACCGGCGGCCGACCGACAGGCCGTAGGCCCAGGGATCGATCGCGACGCTGCCGATGCCGGTGCCGTCGAGGCTCGCGTCGGTGTCGATGTCCATGTAGCGGACGTCGAGGTTGATCATCCAGTCGCCGGACAGCGCGAAGTCGACGCCGACCTGGCCCGCGACACCGAAGGAATCGTCCAGCTTGAGGTCGGTGCCCGCCAGCGCGCCCGTCGTCTTCTCGTCGAAGAAGATCGTGGCGTTGAGGCCCGCTCCGACATAAGGCCGGATCTTCCCGTCGGGCAGGAAGTGGTACTGCAGGCTGAGCGTGGGCGGCAGGTGCTTGGTCTCCCCGACCTTCGAGCCGTCGGCGTTCAGCGTGATGTCGTGGCTGAACGGCCAGGCGGCGAGCAGCTCGACGCCCCAGTTCGGTGCGAACATGTAGGTCGCGTTGAACGTCAGGCTCTGTCCCGAATCGACGCTGACGACCGGGTGGTTGTCCGACTTCGGATCGACGTAGTGGCCGCCCACGCGGACGATCCAGTCGGAGGCATCGGCGGCACCTGCGCTGCCTGCGAGCGCGAGGGCGAGGGCAACGGCGACGGGCTTCTTCGATACGGTCTTCATGGCGGCCTCTCCGCGGGGATTACTGTGTGTTTTCATGCTATTCCGCGGCCTGAAATGCCGTTTGATCCATGTCAACGCGCCGCCGGAAATCCGCGCGGCCGGCGGTCCCGGTGCCCGCGATATACTCCGCGCGTGACGACCCGGGAATATCCGCTGCCTCGCGTGGATCGCGCCGGCGTCGACCTGCGGCTGCTGCAGACCAGTTGCGCGAACTGCGGGCTGCACCAGCTCTGCCTGCCCGCCTCGATCGGCGGCGAGGACCTGCCGCGGCTCGACGAAGTCGTGCAGGTGAAGATGTCGGTGGACCGCGAGCAGACCCTGTACAACGCCGGCCAGGAATTCCGTGCGCTCTACGTCGTGCGCTCCGGCGCCTTCAAGACCAGCGCGGTCGACAGCCAGGGCGAGATGCAGATCCTCGGTTTCCACCTGCCCGGCGAGATCATGGGGCTCGACGCCATCGCGAGCGGCCGCCACGAGTGCAGCGCCGAGGCGCTGATGAAGTCGAGCGCCTGCGAGGTCCCGTACGACCGGCTGGAGGACGTCGCGCACGAATTGCCCGGCCTGCAGAAGCAGCTCATGCGGGTCATCAGCCGCGAGGTGCAGCACGACCAGCGGCACCTGGTCATGATCGGGCGCAAGGTGGCGCTCGAGCGGCTCGCGATCTTCCTGCACTCGCTGTCGCAGCGGCTCGGGCGGGTGCGCCGCGACCCGCACCTGTTCGTGCTGCCGATGTCGCGCCGCGACCTCGCCAACTACCTCGGGCTCGTGATCGAGACGGTGAGCCGGCTGTTCTCGCGCCTCGCCGAGATGGGCGTGATCGCGGTGGAGCGCAAGACCATCCGCATCGTCGATCCCGCGAAACTGCGCGAGCTCGCCGGCGACCCGCAGTAAGTGCCGTCTAGTGGTGGTGCTGCTGGTGCTGCGCGTGATCGTGGCCCGCCGGCGCGGGCCAGAGCATCGCGGCGCCGCTCACGACTCCCATCACGACGAGCACCGCGCCGCCGAGGCGACGCGTGGCGGGACGCAGCAGCTTCGTCGCGCCGCCGCTCAGCGCCAGCATGGCCGGCAGCGTGCCGATTCCGAACAGCGCCATCAGCGACGCGCCGGCGACGGCGCTGCCGGTCAGCAGCGCCGCCGTCAGCATCGCGTAGGACATGCCGCAGGGCAGCCAGCCCCAGGCGAGGCCGACGCCGAACGCGCGCGCCGGCGTCGTGACCGGGAACAGACCGCGCGTGAACGGCGCGATGCGCTTCCAGGCCGCCGCGCCGGCGCGGTCGAGCCAGCCGAAGTGCCTCCCGCCAGTGGCGAGGCGCAGGCCCACGACCACGATCACGAGCGCCGCCAGCAGCGCGAAGGCGCGGCCGAGCTGCGGCAGGCCCGCGACGGCGAGCGCGCCGCCGCCGAGCGCGCCGGCGATGCCGCCGGCCACGGTGTAGCTCGTGATTCGGCCGAGGTTGTACAGGACGGGATAGCGCAGCGACGGGCCGTTGCAGGTGCCGCCCGCCTGCGCGCCGAGCCCGAGCGCGCCAGCGATGCCCCCGCACATCAGCACGCAGTGCGTGCTGCCGAGCAGGCCGGCGACCAGTGCGGCGAGTTGCGGGAAAGCTTCCATCAGGCCGGCGGCTCCCGGCGGACGGGCGCGTCTTCGAGCAGCGGCGTCAGCGCCTGCGCATCGAGGTCGTCGAACTGCCCGCCATCCGCGGCCCAGAAGAACGCCCAGGCCGCCAGCCCGACCAGCAGCAGCGTCACCGGCACCAGCATCAGCAACATCGTCACGCCGTACTCCCTTGCAACGGGCGCGTGCGACCCGGCGGGGTGCTCGCGAGCAAGCTCGTAAGTTCCGGCGGAGTTTGCGAGCGAGCAACCCCGACGGGTCCCGGCCGCGCCAGCCGCAGGGCGTTCAGCGTGACCACGAGCGACGACGCGGCCATTCCGAGGGAGGCGAGCCAGGGCGCGACGAAGCCGAGCGCGGCCGCCGGCAGCGCGAGCGCGTTGTAGGCGATCGCCCAGCCGACGTTCTGGCGCATCGTCCGCCGCGCGCGGCGCGCGGTCTCGACCAGTGCCGGCAGGCGGCCGATGTCGGCGCCCGCCAGCACGACCGACGCGGAAGCCTGGGCGAGCGCCGCGCCTTCCGCGAGCGCGATGGCGACGTCGGCGCCGGCCAGCACCGCGGCGTCGTTGACGCCGTCGCCGACCATCGCGACGCGCCGCCCGGCGGCACGCAGCACCTCGATGCGCGTGAGCTTGTCGGCGGGCGTCGCGCGCGCGCGCCAGTCGCGCACGCCGAGTTCGGCGGCGAGCGCGGCGACCCGCGCCGGCGAGTCGCCGGAGAGGATCTCGACCGCGACGCCCGCCTCGCGCAGCGCCGCCAGCGCGGCGGCCGCATCGGGCCGCAGCGCATCGGTGCAATCGAAGCGCGCGAGCGCGCGCTCGCCGTCGCCGAGCCAGATGCCCTCGTCGTCGCGCGCACGGCCGGTCGCGAATGCCGGCGTGCCGATGCGCAGCCGGGCGCCCCCGACCGAGGCTTCGATGCCTTCCCCGGCGAGGACGCGCACGTCCGCCGCCGGACGCCCGTCGTCGAATGGCCGAAACACGGCCGCGAGCGGATGGTGCATGCCGCGCTCGAGCGCGGCCGCAGCCGCGAGCGCCTCGTCCCGCGCGATGCCGAAGGCCTCGAGCGCGGCGAGCTGCGGCCGGCCCGTGGTGAGCGTCCCGGTCTTGTCGAGCACGATCGTGTCCACGTGCGAGAGCGACTCGACGGCGTCCGGATCCAGCACCAGCGCGCCCTGGCGAGCGAACGCGGACTGCGCCGCGGCGATCGCGGCGGGCACGGCGAGCGCGAGTGCGCAGGGGCAGGTCGCCGCCAGCACCGCGAGCGACACGGCGAGCGCCCGCGACGGCTCGACCGACCACCAGGCGAAGCCGACCAGCGCCGCGACCAGCAGCATCGCCACGACGAACCCGCCCGCCACGCGGTCGGCGAGGCGCGCGGCCTGCGGACGCGCGGCCTGCGCGCGCGCCGCGAGTTCGGCGAGCCGCGCGATCGTGCTCTCGCCCGCCGGCCGGGTGGCCCGCAATTCCAGCGGGCCGCCGAGCGCGATGCTGCCGGCGAGCAGGAGTTCTCCCGGCGCGTGCGCGACCGCGCGCGACTCGCCGGTGATGAACGACTCGTCGAGCTCGGCGCCGGTGTCCAGCAGCAGCCCGTCCACCGGCACCGCGCTGCCGGCGCGCACGCGCAGGCGGTCGCCGGGCACGAGGGCGGAGACGGCGACAGTCTGCTCTCGGCCGGCGGAATCCAGCCGCAGCGCGACCTCGGGCTGCGCGCGCGCGAGCACGTCGAGCGCCGCCGTGGCGCGGCGCCGCGCCTCGGTCTCGATGTGGCGCGCGGCGAGCAGGAAGAAGATGAACATCACGGCGGCGTCGTAATAGACCGCCTCGCCGCCGCGCAGCGTCTCGACCACGCTCGCGCCCCAGGCGAGCAGCACCGACACCGCGACCAGCAGGTCCATGCCCGGCGCGCGCGCCTGAAGCTGGCGCACGGCGCCTGCCAGGAACGGCCAGCCGGCGTAGAACACGACCGGCGTCGCCACGAGGAACGTTACCCAGCGGAAGAAGTCGCGCGTCGCGAGGTCGAGTTCGCCGGCGCCGAAATAGAGCGCCTCGGAAAGCATCATCGCCTGCATGGCGCCGAGCCCGGCGATCGCGAGCCGCTTCAGCGAACTGCGCCGCTCGAGGGAGGCCGCGCGAGCGTCGTCGCGCGCCGGGCAGTGCACGCGGTAGCCGAGCCGGGCGAGCAGGGTGACGAACCGCGACAGCGGCGCCGTGGCGGCTTCCCACTCGAGCGCGAGCCGGCATGTCGCGGCGTTGACGCTGACCGAGGCGACGCCCGGTTCGGCACCGAGCGCGCGCTCGATCAGCCAGGCGCAGGCGGCGCAGCGCACGCCCTCGACCACCAGCGTCGTGGCGCGTCGCCCGTCGCGCTCGCGGCAGTGCCGGGCGATGAAGGCGGGCGAGTCCCATTCGCCGAACGCGGCCGCCGCATCCGCCTTCGGCACGAGCGCGGGCGCGGTGCGCGCGCGATAGTAACCGCCGAGGCCCGCGCCTTCGATCCAGGCGGCCGCCGCCTCGCAGCCGCCGCAGCAGAAGGCCCGCTCGACGCCGCCGACCGCCGCGAACGCGCCGCCTTGCGCCGGCACCGGCTCGCCGCAGTGGAAGCAGGCCTGCGCGGGCGCGTCCACTCAGTCCTCCAGCGCGGCGACCAGCCGGACGCGCGCGCTGCCCGCATCGAGCCGGCCGACCAGGCGCCAGCCGGAATCCTCCGGCCCGAGTTCCGCGTTGTAGGCGCCCGGCTCGCGTGCGGATTCCAGCCGACCGACGTAAATGCCGTCACCGGCGCTGACCAGGAGGGCACCGACGTCGCGCGAGGCCTCCGTGCCGTGCCGCAGGTCGAGCCGCAGTACGGTCTGCACGGGCCGCGCGTCGTCGAAACGCAGCGTCACCGCGCCGTTGCCGTCGATCGAGACGTCAGCAGCGAACCCGAGCTGCGCGGCCGCGCGGTCCGGCGCGAGGTCCGCGGTCTGCGTCTGGGCGACGCGGCGGACTCGCGCGTCGCCGGGGTCGCTGCCCGCGGCAAGCAGCAGCGTCGCGATGCCGGCGACGACCGCCGCGGCCGGCAGCGCGATCACCAGCAGCACCATCGGTTCGCGGTACCAGGGACGCGCGCTCATGAGGATGGCCCGAAGAAACGGCTGTCCTCTTCATAGCGCACGTCGGGGGTCTCCGTCGATTCCACCACGAATCCGATGTCCGCGCGGCCCGCGACGGCGCCCGCGGGCGCGGTGAGGGTGACCGGCACGGCGAGCACCTCGCCGGCCTGGACATCCACCTCGATGGGCGCTTTGCCGGCGAGCGTGACCGTGCCGGGGCCGCTGACCGTCACGCGATAGCGCTCGGCGTCATTGCCCTTGTTCATGATCTTGAGCGTATAGGCATTCTCGATCGACCCGTCGCCCGCCACGCGGAACAGGGCGTTGCGGTCGCGCACCACGTCCACGATCAGCGGCACGCGGTGCGTCACCGACCAGCCGAAGCCGATGAAGCCCGCGGCGAGCAGCAGCGCGTAGATGATGACGCGCGGCCGCAGCAGGTGCGAGGCGCGGCCCGCGAGCGACTCCTCGGTCGCGTAGCGGATCAGCCCGCGCGGGTAGGCGACCTTGTCCATGACCGCGTCGCAGGCGTCGATGCACGCGCCGCAGGCGATGCATTCGTATTGCAGCCCGTCGCGGATGTCGATGCCGGTCGGGCAGACCTGCACGCAGAACGTGCAGTCGATGCAGTCGCCGAGCCCCGCCGACTTGTAGTCCGAGCCCTTGCGGCGCGCGCCGCGCGGCTCGCCGCGCGCGGTGTCGTAAGCGATGATCAGCGTGTTCGGGTCGAACATCGCGCCCTGGAAGCGCGCGTAGGGGCACATGTACTTGCACACCTGCTCGCGCAGGTGGCCGGCGTTGCCGTAGGTCGCGAACGAGTAGAACAGCGTCCAGAAGGTTTCCCAGGGCCCGAGCGAGAGCGTGAGCACGCGCGGCCCCAGCTCGCGGATCGGCGTGAAGAAGCCGACGAAGGTGAAGCCGGTCCACAGCGCGAAGGCGATCCACACCGCCTGCTTGCCGCCCTTGCGAGCCAGCTTCTCCGCCGACCAGGGCGCCGCGTCGAGCTTCATGCGCCGCATGCGGTCGCCCTCGAACGCGCGCTCCATCCACAGGAACACCTCGGTCCACACCGTCTGCGGGCAGGCGTAGCCGCACCACAGCCGGCCTGCGACCGCGGTGAAGAAGAACAGCGACAGCCCCGCCAGGATCAGCAGCCACGAGAGGTAGAAGAAATCCTGCGGCCAGAAGGTGAGGCCGAGGATGTAGAACTTGCGCGCCGGCAGGTCGAACAGCACGGCCTGGCGCCCGTTCCAGGTCATCCACGGCATCACGTAGTAGAGCCCGAGCAGGACGATCACCGCGGCCTTGCGCAGGCGCTGGAAGCGGCCGTCCGTCTCGCGCGGGTAGATCTTCGGGGCCGCGCGGTACAGGTCGCCGTCGGTGACGACGGCGGCTTCGGTCGCGAGCTTGGTCATCAGCCGCGCCCGCGCAGCAGCAGCGAGGTGAACAGGCTCGCCGAGAACGTGCAGATCCAGAACAGGAAGAAGCCGATGGTGTAGCCCCACCGGCGGTCGAGCTCGACGCCGACCCAGGCGATGCGCGACAGCTCCGCCGGGTCGAACATCGCGAAGAACACCATGGTGGCGATGGCCGCGGCGAAGAAGGACGGCCACACCACCGCGCCCCAGCGCTGGACCTTGGGCAGCGGCTCGGGGTCCGGCGGTCGCACCTCAGGGCTCCGTGGAACTCTGCGCCAGGACCCAGGCGGCGGCGAGCCGCGCGCGGTCCTCGCCGATCAGCGCCGCGTGTGCCGGCATCTGCCCGTTGCGGCCGTTCGTGATCGTCTCGACGATCGTCGCCGTGTCGCCGCCGTACAGCCAGGTGCCGTCGGTCAGGTTCGGCGCGCCGAGCAGCGGGTTGCCCTTGCCGTCGGCGCCGTGGCAGGCGATGCACAGCGTCTCGAAGTGCGCCTTGCCCGCGTCCGCCAGCGCGGCGTTCACTTCGCGGCCGGCCAGGCGCTCGACGTACTCGGCCGTCGCCTTCACGCCGTCCGCGCCGAGCACCGGCCCCATCGCCGGCATCGCGGCCAGGCGCCCGCCGAGCACCGTCGCGAGCACGGTGTCCGGGTCGCCGCCCCACTGCCAGTCGGCATCGACCAGGTTCGGGAAGCCGCGCGCGCCGCGCGCGTCGGAACCGTGGCAGGTGGCGCAGTTGTTGGCGAACACCGAGCGGCCGAGTTCGACGGCCTCGGCGTTGGCCGCGAGCGCGGCGATCGGCTGGCCGCGGAAGCCCGCCAGCACCGGCTCGAGCTTTGCCTGCGCCGCCGCCACGTCGGCCGCGTGCTTGCCCTGGCTGGTCCAGCGGCTGGTGCCCGCGAACGCGCCGAGCCCGGGGTAATAGATCAGGTAGGCGAAGGCGAACACGATGGTGAGGTAGAAGAGGTTGATCCACCACCGCGGCATCGGCTTGTTGCCCTCGACCAGGTCGCCGTCCCAGACGTGGCCGGTGGTCTCGCCCTCGGGCTTGTTGCCGTGCATGCGGCGCGTCCACGTGAGCAGCCACACGCAGCCGAGGATGTTCAGGACCGTGACGACGATGACGAACCAGGACCAGCCCGTGCTCACAGCCGATCTCCTTCATCGAACAGCGGATAACGTGCGGCCTCGTCGAAGGCTTCCTTGCGCTTCCGGCTCCAGGCCCAGGCGACGATGCCGAGGAACGCGACCAGCAGGACGCCCGTCACCATGCCCATGGCGATGCCCCAGTCCACGTCAGCGACCCTTCGGCGCGTGCCGCCCGAGTCCCTGCAGGAATGCCACGACCGCGTCGAGCTCGGTCCTGCCTTCGACGGCGGCGGCCGCCGCCGCGAAGTCCGCCTCCGTGTACGGGTCCCCGAGCCTCGCGAGCGCGCGCAGCTTCCGCTCGACGAGCACGCCGTCCACGGGCGTCTCGGCGAGCCAGGGGTAGGCCGGCATGTTCGACTCCGGCACCAGGTCGCGCGGGTTCATGAGGTGCACGCGGTGCCAGTCGTCGCTGTAGCGGCCGCCGACGCGCGCGAGGTCCGGGCCGGTGCGCTTGCTGCCCCACTGGAACGGGCGGTCGTACACGGATTCGCCCGCGAGCGAGTAGTGGCCGTAGCGCTCGGTCTCGAAGCGCAGCGTGCGCACCATCTGCGAGTGGCAGTTGTAGCAGCCCTCGCGCACGTACACGTCGCGGCCGGCGAGCTCGAGCGGCGCGTAGGGCGCAACGCCCGGCAGCGGCTCGACCACCTCGGCCTGGTGCATCAGCGGGACGATCTCGACCAGGCCGCCGACCGAGACCACCAGGGTCACCAGCACGGCCAGCAGCCCGACGTTCTTCTCGACTCTCTCGTGCGACATGGCGACTCCCGCCTCAGGCCTGCGCCGGCATCGGCACGACGACCGGCTTCACTTCGCGCACCGAGGCGAAGGTCTTCCACATGTTCCAGGCCATGATGAAGGTCCCGCCGAGCACCAGCAGCCCGCCCGCCAGGCGCACCGCGTAGTACGGGTAGGTCGCCTTCAGCGCCTCGACGAAGGTGTAGGTGAGCGTCCCGTCGTCGTTCGTCGCCCGCCACATCAGGCCCTGCATCACGCCCGCGATCCACATCGCCGCGATGTAGAACACCACGCCGACCGTGTGCACCCAGAAGTGCGTGTTGATGGCGCGCGTCGAGTGCATCGCCTTCAGCCCGAGCAGGCGCGGCGTGAGGCTGTAGATGCAGCCGATCGAGATCATCGCCACCCAGCCGAGCGCGCCGGAGTGCACATGGCCGATGGTCCAGTCGGTGTAGTGCGACAGCGAGTTGACGGTCTTGATGGACATCATCGGCCCTTCGAACGTGCTCATGCCGTAGAAGGACAGCGAGACGATCATGAACTTGATGACCGGGTCGTCGCGCAGCTTCTCCCACGCGCCGGAGAGCGTCATGATGCCATTGATCATGCCGCCCCAGGACGGCGCGAGCAGGATGAGCGAGAACACCATGCCGAGCGACTGCGCCCAGTCCGGCAGCGCCGTGAACTGCAGGTGGTGCGGGCCCGCCCACATGTAGGTCGAGATCAGCGCCCAGAAGTGCACGACCGACAGGCGGTACGAGTAGATCGGCCGCTCGGCCTGGCGCGGGACGAAGTAGTACATCATCCCGAGGAAGCCGGCGGTCAGGAAGAAGCCGACGGCGTTGTGGCCGTACCACCACTGCACCATCGCATCCACCGCGCCGGTGTAGGCGCTGTAGGACTTGGTCGCGGTGACCGGCATGCTGAGGTTGTTGAAGATGTGCAGCAGCGCGATCGTGATGATGAACGCCGCGAAGAACCAGTTCGCGACGTAGATGTGCGGGATGCGGCGCTTGACGATGGTGCCGAAGAACACCACGCCGTAGCTGACCCAGACCGCGGTGATGAGCAGGTCAATGGGCCATTCGAGCTCGGCGTATTCCTTGGACTGCGTGATGCCGAGCGGCAGGGTGATGGCCGCGGCGACGATCACCGCCTGCCAGCCCCAGAAGGTGAAGGCCGCGAGCTTGTCCGAGAACAGGCGCACCTGGCAGGTGCGCTGCACGCAGTAATAACTGGTCGCGAACAGCGCCGAGCCGCCGAACGCGAAGATCACCGCGTTGGTGTGCAGGGGCCTCAGGCGCCCGTAGCTGAGCCACGGGATGCCGTGCAGGAGATCGGGCCAGATGAGCTGGGCGGCGATCACGACGCCCACCAGCATGCCGACGATCGCCCAGACGACGGTCATCACCGCGAACTGCCGGACGACCCGGTCGTTGTAGAATTCGGCTGCGGCCATCGAAGCACACTCCGCGCAGACTGGTCGCCGGCACTGTGGACGAACGCCACCAACGGGCAGTTGACGTGGATCAAGTGGAGGGAGGATGAGCCGAGAAAACCACCGACCTGGAAGCAACCTGGCCCGCCGCCGCATCGGCCCGGCCGCCGCCGCCAGCCAGGCCGTCCACCCCGGATTCGAGGGCGGCCAGTACAAGCCGCTGTCCGAACGCGCCATCGAGCGGATCTACGACACGGCCCTGCAGCTCCTGGAGGAGGTCGGCATCGGCGACCCGATCCCGGAGATCCTGAAATACGCCATTCCCGCGGGCTGCATCCTGGGCGAGGACGGCCGGCTGCGCTTCCCGCGGGCACTGGTCGAGGACCTGATCGCCGCCTCCGGCCGGCGCTATACCCTGCACGCCCCGGACCCGGCCTACGACCTCGAGGTCCACGACCGCTCGGTGCTGTTCACCACCTCCGGCGAGACGGTCAACATCCTCGAATACGAGACCCAGACCTACCGGCCGACCCGGCTCGTGGACCTCTACGACGCGGCCCGCCTCGCCGACCACTGCCAGCACATCCACGTCTTCGGCCAGCCGTTCATCGCGGCCGAATACAGCACAGACGTGTACGTGCACGACATGAACATCGCCTATGCGGAGCTCGCCGGCACGCACAAGCACTTCGCGCTCGGCATCGCGGTCGTGGACCACATCGAGCCGATCATTTCGCTGTTCGACGCCTACCTCGGCCGGGAAGGGGCGTTCCTGGAGCGGCCGTTCTGCACCTTCGGCGGCTGCCCGATCGTCTCGCCGCTGCGCTTCGGCAAGGACAACGCGGAAGTGCTGGTGAAACTCGCGGAACTGGGCCTGCCCGGCGACATCGCGATCGCCCCCCAGGCCGGGGCGACCTCGCCGGCGGCGCTCGCGGGCACGCTGGTGCAGAGCTTCGCCGAGACGCTCTCGTGCCTGTGCGTCATGAACCTGGTGCGCCGCGGCAGCCACCTCAATTTCGGCATGTGGCCGTTCATCTCGGACCTGCGCACCGGGGCGTTTTCGGGCGGCAGCGGCGAGGAGGCCCTGGTCACGGCCGCCACCATCCAGCTCTGCAGCCACTTCGGGTTCACGACCAGCATCGGCGCCGGCATGACCGACTCCAAGACCATGGACGCCCAGGCGGGCTACGAAAAGGCGCTGACCGTCGCGGCCGCCGCGCTCGCCGGCTGCAACCAGGTCTCCTGCTACCCGGGCATCGTCGGCAGCCTCATGGGCCAGTCCTTCGAGGGCATGCTGATCGACAACGACATGATCGGGAACGTCCAGCGCATCCTGCGCGGCATCGAGGTGACCGACGAGACGCTCTCTTATGAGGTGATCAAGGACACGGTCTTCGGCCCCGGCCACTACCTCGGCCACGCCCAGACGCTGGCCCTGATGAAGAGCGAGTTCCTGTACCCGGAGCTTGCCGACCGCTCGACGCCCGGCGCCTGGGCCGAGGCCGGGCACCCGACCATCTACGAGCACGCGCACAAGCGCGTCCACGAGATCCTCTCGACCTACTACCCCTCGTACATCCCGCCGGACGCGGACAAGCGCATCCGCGACCGCTTCCCCATCAAGCTCGACCCCCGGGACATGAAGCCCGGCAACGGCCGCTGGGGCAAATAAAAGGGGACGCACCCCTTTTCCGGAATGCAGCGGCTTCCGTCACGGAAAAGGGGTGCGTCCCCTTTTACGTAAGCCCGCATACGCACAAGGGTTTTTCCGGCTTTTCGCGGTTGTGTGCCAGAACGCGCGCATCTATAATGCGCGCGGTTTTTGGCCACCCCGCGGACTGGCCAGTGCGTACGGTCCGCAACATCCTCCTGACGCAATTTGCGACCGCAGTGGGAGTCGCCGCAGTCGTGTGGATAGGGTTGGGAACGGAACGGGCGATCCCCACCTTGTTGGGTGGATTGATCGGCGTCGTGCCGAACGCGTTTCTGGCGGCGAGAGTGATGTCGCCGCGCGCCGGGAGCAGTGCCCAGAGCCTGCTCCGGGCGGGTTGGCTGGGAGAGGTCGGCAAGCTCCTGATCGCGGCGATCCTGTTCGCCGTCGTGTTCAAGACCTTGCGGCCGCTGCACCCGGGGTATCTGTTCACCGGGTACATCGCGACGATCCTCGCCCTGCCGGTGGGATTGCTGTTCGATAGGGGACGCTAGGAGATCATGGCTGAAACGAGTCACACGGCTGGCGGCTACATCTCCCACCACCTCCAGCACCTGACCGTCTGCAAGAAGGATGGCGCCTGGGTCTGGAACGAGTGCCAGGGCAACTTCTGGGCCCTGAACGTCGACTCGATGTTCTTCGCCGTCGCCCTTGGCATCTTCATGGTGTGGTTCCTGAGCCGCGTCGCGAAGAAAGCCTCCCTCGGAATACCGACGAAAACTGAAGCCCTGATCGAATTGGTCGTCAACCTCGTGGACACGAGCGTCCGCGACACGTTCACCCATCCGCCAAAGAGCACCGTAATCGCGCCGCTTGCGCTGACACTGTTCGTGTGGATTCTCCTCATGAACGTGATGGACCTGATTCCTGTGGACTGGCTACCGTGGGCGGCCGGTCACGCTGGCATTCCGTACCTGCGCGTCGTGCCGACCGCGGACGTTAACGTCACGTTTGGCATGGGTATCTCGGTCTTTCTGCTGACGATTTACTACAGCATCAAGATGAAGGGCATCGGCGGCTTCACCAAGGAGCTGACTCTGCAACCCTTCAATCACTGGGCAGCAATTCCTTTTAACGCCGTGCTCGAAGGTGTGAGCCTTCTTGCCAAGCCCATCTCGCTGTCGCTGCGGCTCTTCGGCAACCTCTACGCCGGCGAGCTGATCTTCATGCTGATCGCGCTGACAGGCTTGCTGCAGGTTGCTTTGCTGCACCCGGTTTGGGCGGTCTTTCACGTCCTGATCGTATTGCTACAGGCGTTCATATTCATGATGTTGACGATCGTGTACCTGGCGCAGGCACACGAGCATCACTAAGGTTTTTCGACCAGGAGATTGAGATGGAAACTGTCATTGGCTTCACCGCGATTGCTGTCGCGATCCTCATCGGCCTCGGCGCCCTCGGCGTCGGCATCGGCATGGGCCTGCTCGGCGGCCGCTTCCTCGAAGGCGCCGCGCGCCAGCCGGAACTCGCCCCGATGCTGCAGACGAAGATGTTCATCGTCGTCGCGCTGCTCGACGCGGTCGCGATGATCGGCGTCGGTGTTGCACTCTTTTTCGCGTTCGCCAACCCGTTCGTCGGCCAGCTAAGGGATGCGATGGCGCCGGTCGCCGGCGGCTGAGCACGGGAGAAGTTCGATGGACTTTAACCTCACGCTGATCGGCCAGTCGATCTCGATGATCGTCTTCGTCTGGATCACGATGAAGTGGATCTGGCCGATCATCATGAGGAAGATCGACGAGCGCCAGAAGCTGATCGCCGACGGCATCGCCGCGGGCGAAAAGGGCCAGAAGGAACTGGCCGAGGCGCGGCACGGCTCCGAAGCCATCCTCGCGGACGCGCGCCAGAAGGCGGTGCAGGTCACGGACCTCGCGCACAAGCGCGGCAACGACCTGATCAACGAGGCGAAGAACACGGCGCTGGCCGAGGGCCAGCGGATCGTGAGCCAGGCGCGCGGCGAGATCGCCAACGAGCAGAACCGCGCGCGGGACGGCCTGCGCAAGGAAGTCTCCACGCTCGCGCTCGCCGGCGCCGCCAAGCTGCTCGGCCGCGAGGTCGACGCCAAGGCGCACGCGCAGCTCCTCGACGAGCTGGCGGCGGAGCTGGAGAAGGGAGCCGCAGCCCGTGGCTGATCGCGCCACCATCGCGCGGCCCTACGCCCGGGCGGCCTTCAACCACGCTCACGCCGCCAAGGCGCTCGCGGACTGGTCGAAGCTGCTCGGCGCCGCCGCGGAAGGCGCACGCCACCCGCAGGTCGCGCGCCTGATCGGCAACCCGCACGTCACGGGCGAGGAGCTCGTGGCTCTCCTGGGCGGGCTGTCGAAGCAGGCGGCGGGCGACCACGGCCGCAACTTCCTGAAGGCGCTCGCCGAGAACCGCCGGCTGCACCTCCTGCCGTACATCGCCGAGCAGTTCGAGGCACTGCGCGCCGAGGTCGAGGGCGTGGTGGACGTCGAGGTTATCGCCGCCCGCGCGATCGAGGCGCCGCAGGAGAAGAAGCTCGCCGCGGCGCTGGCCAAGCGCCTCGGCCGCGAGGTGCGCATGCACACGCGCATCGACGAGACGCTGATCGGCGGCGCCATCGTGCGCGCCGGCGACCTGGTCATCGACGGATCGCTGAAGGGCCGGCTCGAGCGGCTCGGAACGGCGCTACAGAACAGTTAAGAGAGAGCATTCATGTCCATCAAGGCATCCGAAATCACCGACCTGATCCAGGCCCGGATCAAGAACTTCGACGCCGCGACCGAGGCGCGCAACGTCGGCACCGTCGTGTCCGTGACGGACGGCATCTGCCGCATCCACGGCCTGGCCGACGCCGCCTACGGCGAAATGCTCGAGTTCCCGAAGAACACCTTCGGCCTCGCGCTGAACCTGGAGCAGGATTCGGTCGGCGCGGTGGTGCTCGGCGACTACATGCACATCTCCGAGGGCGACACGGTGAAGACCACCGGCCGCATCCTCGAAGTGCCGGTCGGCCCGGAGATGCTCGGCCGCGTGGTGGACGCGCTCGGCAACCCGATCGACGGCAAGGGCCCGATCAAGGCCGCGAAGCGCTCGCCGATCGAGCGCGTGGCGCCGGGCGTGATCTGGCGCAAGAGCGTCAGCCAGCCGGTGCAGACCGGCTACAAGGCGATCGACTCGATGGTCCCGGTCGGCCGCGGCCAGCGCGAGCTGATCATCGGCGACCGCCAGACCGGCAAGACCGCGCTCGCCGTCGACACGATCATCAACCAGAAGGGCACCGGCGTTAAGTGCATCTACGTCGCCGTCGGCCAGAAGCAGAGCTCGATCGCGAACGTGGTGCGCAAGCTCGAAGAGCACGGCGCGATGGCGCACACCATCATCGTCGCGGCGAGCGCCTCCACCCCGGCCTCCATGCAGTTCATCGCCCCCTACGCGGGCTGCGCGATGGGCGAGTACTTCATGGACAACGGCGAGGACGCCGTCATCATCTATGACGACCTCACCAAGCAGGCCTGGGCCTACCGCCAGATCTCGCTGCTGCTGAAGCGCCCGCCGGGCCGCGAGGCCTACCCGGGCGACGTGTTCTACCTGCACTCGCGCCTGCTCGAGCGCTCGGCGCGCGTCTCGGCCGAGTACGTCGAGAAGGAGAGCGGCGGCAAGATCAAGGGCAAGACCGGCTCGCTCACGGGCCTGCCGATCATCGAGACACAGGCGGGCGACGTCACGGCGTTCGTGCCGACCAACGTCATCTCGATCACCGACGGCCAGATCTTCCTCGAGACCGACCTGTTCAACGCCGGCATCCGCCCGGCCATGAACGCCGGCATCTCGGTCTCGCGCGTCGGCGGCGCGGCCCAGACCGGCATCATCAAGAAGCTCGGCGGCGGCATCCGCCTCGCGCTCGCCCAGTACCGGGAACTCGCGGCGTTCTCGCAGTTCGCCTCGGACCTCGACGAAGCCACCCGCCGGCAGCTCGAGCGCGGCCAGCGCGTGACCGAGGTCATGAAGCAGAAGCAGTACGCGCCGATGTCGGTCGCCGAGCAGGCGCTCTCGATCTACGCGGTGAACGGCGGCTTCATGGACAAGGTCGACCGCAAGAAGATCGTCGAGTTCGAGGCGGCGCTGCAGGCCTTCGCCAAGACCAAGTACGCGGACTTCCTGAAGTCCGTGAACGAGAAGCCCGAGCTCAGCAAGGAAGTGGACGCCGGCTACAAGAAGATCTGCGAGGACTTCCTCGCGACCGGAGCCTACTGACCGCCATGGCCGGCACCAAGGAAATCCGGGTCAAGATCGCCAGCGTCAAGAGCACGCAGAAGATCACCAAGGCCATGGAGATGGTCGCCGCGAGCAAGATGCGGCGTGCGCAGGACCGCATGAAGGCGGCGCGCCCCTATGCCGACAAGATCCGCGGCGTCATCGGCCACCTGCGCGTGACCAACCCGACCAACCACCCTTACCTCGTCGAGCGCGAGGTCAAGGCGGTCGGGATCATCGTGGTGAGCAGCGACCGGGGCCTCTGCGGCTCCCTGAACGTCAACGTGTTCAAGAACGTTCTCGCGCTGGTGCGCGAGTACCAGGCGCAGGGCGTGGAAGTGCGCCTCTGCCTGATCGGCGCGAAGGCGCTGCAGTTCTTCCGCCGCATCAAGCTGCCGATCGAGGCCTCGATCACCCACCTCGGCGACAAGCCGCACATCGCGGACCTGATCGGCACCGTCAAGGCGATGCTCGACCTCTACGAAGAGAAGAAGATCGACAAGCTGCTGCTGGTCAGCAACCGCTTCATCAACACGATGACGCAGAAGCCCACGCCGCTGCAGCTCCTGCCGGCGGAGACGGTGGACGCGCACGACCTGCAGGAGCGCTGGGACTACATCTACGAGCCCGCGCCGGACGCGCTCATCGAGTACTACATGCTGCGCTACATCGAGAGCACGGTGTACCGGGCGGTGGTCGAGAACCTCGCCTGCGAGATGGCCGCGCGCATGGTCGCGATGAAGAGCGCGACCGACAACGCCGGCAAGCTCATCGACGAATTGCAACTCATATACAACAAGGCACGGCAGGCCGCGATCACGAAGGAAATCTCCGAGATCGTCGGCGGCGCGGCAGCGGTTTAATCGGAAGGAAAGTCAGATGGCACAGGCACAGGCGGCAAACGGCAAGATCGTCCAGATCATCGGCTCGGTGATCGACGTCGAGTTCCCGCGGGAGAGCATCCCGTCGGTGTACGAGGCGCTGAAGCTGGTCGAAGGCGGGCTCACGCTCGAGGTGCAGCAGCAGCTCGGCGACGGCATCGTGCGCACGATCGCGATGGGATCGTCCGAAGGCCTGAAGCGCGGCCTCGCCGTGCAGGGCACCGGCGCCCCGATCACCGTGCCCGTCGGCGCCGGCACGCTCGGCCGCATCCTCGACGTGCTCGGCAACCCCCAGGACGAGGGCGGCCCGGTCAAGACCAAGGACACGCTCCCCATCCACCGTCCCGCCCCGTCGTATGCCGACCAGGCCGGCGGCCAGGACCTGCTCGAGACCGGCATCAAGGTCATCGACCTGCTCGTGCCGTTCGCCAAGGGCGGCAAGATCGGCCTGTTCGGCGGCGCCGGCGTCGGCAAGACCGTCAACATGCTGGAACTCATCAACAACATCGCGAAGGCGCACTCGGGCCTGTCCGTGTTCGCCGGCGTCGGCGAGCGCACCCGCGAGGGCAACGACTTCTACCACGAGATGATGGAGTCGGGCGTCATCGACAAGAAGGACCTGACCAACTCCAAGGTCGCGATGGTGTACGGCCAGATGAACGAGCCGCCGGGCAATCGCCTGCGCGTCGCACTGACCGGCCTCACCATGGCCGAGTACTTCCGCGACGAGAAGGGCGCGGGCGGCAAGGGCCGCGACGTGCTGCTCTTCATCGACAACATCTACCGCTACACGCTGGCCGGCACCGAAGTGTCCGCGCTGCTCGGCCGCATGCCGAGCGCGGTGGGCTACCAGCCGACGCTTGCGGAAGAGATGGGCGTGCTCCAGGAGCGCATCACCTCGACCAAGACGGGGTCCATCACTTCCGTGCAGGCGATCTACGTGCCCGCGGACGACCTGACGGATCCCTCGCCGGCGACCACCTTCGCGCACCTCGACGCGACCGTCGTGCTCTCCCGCCAGATCGCCTCGCTCGGTATTTATCCTGCGGTGGACCCGCTCGACTCGACCAGCCGCCAGCTCGATCCGCTCGTCATCGGCGAGGAGCACTACAACACCGCGCGCGGCGTGCAGGCGGTGCTGCAGCGCTACAAGGAGCTGCAGGACATCATCGCGATCCTCGGCATGGACGAGCTGTCGGAAGAAGACAAGCTCACCGTCAGCCGCGCGCGCAAGATCCAGCGCTTCCTGTCGCAGCCGTTCCACGTCGCCGAGGTATTCACCGGCTCGCCCGGCAAGTACGTGGCGCTCAAGGACACCATCCGCGGCTTCAAGGCGATCCTCGCCGGCGAGTACGACGCGCTGCCCGAGCAGGCGTTCTACATGGTCGGCGGCATCGAGGAAGCGGCGGAGAAGGCGAAGACGCTGACCTGATCATGGCCACGCAAGAAGCCCACACGATCCACGTCGATATCGTCTCCGCCGAGGGCGAGATCTTCGCCGGCGAGGCGAAGATGGTGTTCGCCCCGGCCTCCGGCGGCGAGATCGGCATTGCGCCGCGGCATGCGCCGCTCCTCACCACCATGAAGGCGGGCGAGGTGCGCGTGCAGGATCCGAACGGGGAGGAGCACCTGTTCTGGGTGGGCGGCGGCGCGCTCGAGGTGCAGCCGCACAAGGTGACTGTGCTCGCCGACACCGCGGCGCGGGCGAAGGACCTGGACGAGGCGGCTGCAATGGCCGCCAAGCAGCGGGCGGAAGAGGCGCTGCGCGACAAGGTCGGGGCGATGGAGATCGCGGAAGCCCAGGCGGAGCTGGCGAGGGCGGCGGCGCAGCTGCGGGCGATTGAGAAGTTACGGCAACTGCGGAAGGGCAGCTAGGCCACGTACCTCCATCTTTGATCGGAAAGTTGGGCGCTCTCCCGCTACCACGTCCACGGCGCAGCTTGGCATAGAAGTTGGGGCCGCTTTCAGCTCAAGCACTGCGACTCGCTAGCCAGAGCCTTCTTTAGTCTTCACAACAAGTATTTCAACGAGCCGCTTGACGACCGGCAAGCGGCGGCAACGTCAGCGATGGAGGCTTTCTTAAGATTGTTCATGAGGCCCGACATTGCGAAGTCGTCTGTCATCGGCAATCTACTATTGGTGGCGTTACTATCCGCGACCGAACGCTAGTCAATCTCAGTTGTCTTTGCAGGGCCGACCGCTCTAAGTAGGACGTGCATCTCGCCTGTCTTCTCAATGCGAACAATCTCTACGGACAGCGGGCGGCTATTGAGCTCAAAATCGAAAGTCGCCAGTTGCGAAAGAGGCTTCTCAGATTCGAGGCGCGAGTACTCCGACGTCTCCGCTAGCGGTACTTTGGACTCTGTGAACGAGTAGCCGCCAAAGTAGACTAATTCCCCGATCCGCACCGGTCCGAGTTTGGTCTTTACCGTGTAGTAACCATCAGCTTCATTGAAACGGATTCGGAACTTGACCGGTCTTGCCGGTTCATTGGGTCCAATATGGTCAACACATGTCGGATTGTTTCGTATCGCGGCATCAATTGCGGCAGCAACGGAAATCGCGGCTTCGGACTTGGGCGGCACTAGAAGAGGAACGTCGGTCTTTACTCCGATCAATGCTTCCTTCAATGCTTCGATTAGCTCCTCGCTTTCCCCAGGTATGGGAATCAGCTTGGTTCCATTCTCGCTAAAGTGAAGGCGCGGCTTTCTAAGCGTGAGATATCGAATCTGAAGCCAATCGGAAAAGTCCTCCGGAGTGAGAGCTTTGACCGCGCGCAGTTCAATGCCATGTGCCTTGGCCAGTTCAATCGCTGGTTTTGTAAATCCAGTAGTTGAGACCGCAGTTACGCGATTGAGATTGAATCGAGTGCGCCGTCCAATTAGCTGTTCAATCCATGAGGCGGGCGCGGGTCCAGCACTTGGGCGGTCACGACATTCGATTAGCCAAACGATGTCGGTCGTACTCAGCAGGCCGCGCACTTCAATGTCGAACTCAGCGATTACAAGCCCGCTGTCGTCTCGAACATCGGTGTTCGTGGCGACAGTAAACCCCTCAGGCACGAGAACACTTTCTACGTGCGCCACCAGACCTTCGAGGCGTTTCCCGTCTTTGGCCATCTGTCGCAGCGACCGGCAATTGGCCGTGCCCTCCTATGGCGAGATTCTATCCAGCCCTATTGGCAAAGAATCAAGGCAGGCGTGAAGGGGTTGGCACGGGAGGTCGCACCAATAGTCACCACGACATCAACTAACTCAGCAAAGCGGCTTGCATTGCGCAACACGAAAGCTGCCAGCATCGCACCGCGTTGACCTGATGTTGCGGTACCTTTGCATGCCGTTCATGCAGAAAGTGGGGGCGACCGGCGCCGCCGACGGCAACTGCCTACAAGGGAGGGTGGACGGCTGTCACAATTAGGTCCGAATTCACGGGAAACGGGTCGCAGTTGGAGAGGGATAGGGTAGCGAACCACCCTTTTAGGGTAGTATTGTAGAGGTGTGCCTTCGTGCAGCTTCCGCCTCGCTACGCGCTTGCCGATATTCAAGCGCAGATGAGTTGTGTGGCCGATGTCCTCATGACGGACCCGGCTTTCACCGACATGCTGGCGCTGAATCTTGATAGGCGGGATGTGGTACGGATTGTCCAGGCACTCACGCCGGGACACTTCTACAAGTCCATGCAGTCCTCGAAATACCCTCATTGCTTTCAGGACGTGTATCACACTACTTATCAGCATCCTGGTACTGGCAGTAAGTTGGAGCTGTATGTGAAGGTCATGCAGGATCCGGAAGTTGATATCCCCACGGTAGGTGACTACTTCTTGACTTCATTCAAGGAAAAGTAACCGTGGCTAAGAAGTGGCATGGCAGAAGGTGTCCGGTGTGCAGCGAAGGAACGCTGCATGATGGAGCTCGCCGCTATACCGCCGATTACCGTGGAGAGGAGTTCTCCGCGGATCAGGCTGGCGCGTACTGTGATAACTGCGGTGATGGAATCGTTTTTCACGATCCTACGTTCGACCAAAAGTGGGACGACTTCCGCGCGAAGGTGGACAAGGAGCAAGCTGAGGAGCTTGCCGCGCTGCGCGCGGATCTTGGCATTACACAGGAAGTGGCTTCACGCATTTCCGGTGGCGGCCACAACGCGTTTTCCCGTTATGAGCGGCAGGAAGCTCAGCCGGTCATTGGTGTGCTGAAGCTATTTCGTATCCTCAGAGATCTAATAACTCACGACCCGGCATTGCTTCAAAAGTACGTTCCGGAAGCCCGACCGTTGTACAGCGCGATTGCTGGCACTCAAATGGAAGCAATTGAGCTCGGCCACTCTATGGCTCGCGCCCGTCATCAGCAGTATCGACCATCAATCGTGGCGCACAGTTGGCATCGGGATTCGGACGCGGTCACTGCGGCAATCAAGAAGTCAGTACTTGTAAGCGGGATGGTGCCCGGTGTGGTGATTCTGACCGACTTGCACGTTAGCGCTGATCGTACTCGTGACGTGGATCTTTATGTTCCCCACGATCCCGCTCCTGCAAAACAACAGTGGGGTGTCATCGCCGCTGATGATCGTGGCACTCAGTCCGCTGCCGAATTCTATGGCGAGGATGCGGAATCTGCTGGCGACGACGATGATCTGCACAAGTACGTGTATTCCGTGCCGTTTCACGCTCAATTGGGCAAGCCAGCGCGAGCACGGGGCGTTAAAACCATCAAACTTGAAAAGAAGCGTAGGCGAACGCAGGTGGTTTGATGGCCAAACTCGATTTTGTCTTGGTGGCACATTCTTGCAGCGTTGATCAAACGACCAACGCATTGTCGATCTTCAATCTCATTGAGGGTCTCGGCGTCCCTGGGGACGTCCCCGATCCGCCAAAGAACGGATTCCACAACGTCGGTCCGCCGCTCTCCATTGTGGTTGTTTGCCGTCGCAGCAAACCAGATGTGGCAGAGAGTGGCACTGGCCGCGTCCGACTCTTTGCTCCGTCCATCCGTAATGCGATTGGAGGCGAGGAGTTCCAGATCAATCTCACAGGCAACAACCGAGGATCGCGGGCAATCTTTCAATTGCCGTTCCTTCCTTACATGGGACCAGGCACCTACCGTTTGGACGTTGAAGTTAAGGTTGGTGAGAACAGGTGGAAGCGCATCGGGAGCCGAGAGTTGCCAGTGATTAAGCAGGGTTAGAGCAACATAATCCTATGCATCGCTTGTGCTTCACTTCCAGCGTGTTGCCGCAGCTAACACGAGGGAGTTGCCAAACATGAAGCGAGTAGATCGCAGCCTGCTTCTTGCCGCGGTTGTCTTACCCCTGGTACTTGTTTCGCAACCTGCTCTCCCAGCGCCGTTGTCACGGTCTGTCTATGTGGTCGTCTCAAATGACGATGGCCAGCAGCGTTGCGGACCGGCGGAAGTGCAGGTCACAGACCGCGTGGTGTATGTCCTGACTACGTCACGATGGACAGTTACCGAGGATCCGACCGCTGATTTTGTTTATGTCATGGTCAACGGAATGCCAGCGCCGACCATCAAGTCGTGCATTTTCAGTGTGAGTGTCCGCATCTACCGGAAACTCAAAGCACCTGACGGCCGATTACTTCCCGCAATTACGGTTGAGGAGGGTGGAGTCGGCATTTGGGACACGAGTAGTGCCAACGACAAGATCCTAGACAACGTGGAGTCCGCCCTTAAGTCGGTTATTGGTCAGGCCGAAACGAAGTCGCTCTGACCTGCTGTTTCTTAGATTTCGTGCTGGTCAGTTCTGTGGCAGTAACCTGCTGGCCCACTGTCTTTGCAGCTACGGCGCCAGCAATTGGCGCGGCGCACCTAGAACAGGCCGCCGCAAGCGAAAAAACCCGCGTCGATCATTCCGGGCATGAAACTAGCGCCTACCAGTTCCTCTCAAAGTGAACCTATCTGAAATGGCCATTCAATGGAGGTCTTGGCGGCCGCTCACCGCTCCAACAGCTTCCTCTTCCCCGGCACATCCTTCCACTCCGCCGCATCCGCCGGCGCCGGCTTCATCGTCTTGATGTTCGGCCAGATGGCCGCCAGCTCCGCATTCAGTGCCAGGAACTCTTTCTGGTCCTCGGGCAGCTCGTCCTCGGTGAAGATCGCGTTGACCGGGCACTCCGGCACGCACAGCGCGCAGTCGATGCACTCGTCCGGGTGGATGACGAGGAAATTCGGGCCCTCGTAGAAGCAGTCCACCGGGCAGACTTCCACGCAGTCCGTGTGCTTGCACTTGATGCAATTCTCGCCGACGACGAAGGTCATGGAACCGTCCTGATCAGGCGACGGCCAGCGGCATGCCGGTGAGGCCGGCGGCGCCGATGGCCTCGTCGATCATCTTCTGGTGCTCGGCGGGGCGCGACCAGCGCTCCTGGCCTTCCTTTGGCAGCAGGTCGACCGGATCGAAGTAGAGGTACACGAGGTCGTTGTGCACCGCCGGCGAGCGATAGACGCTGATGCCGGTGGTGCGGTCGTAGTGCTCGAAGCTGTGGATGTCGCGCTTGCCGCCGCCGCCGGGCAGGTCGACGATCGCGAGCGGCGTGTTGAAGCCCGCGGTCGAGCCGCGGACGCCGCGCTCGATCGTGGCGTTGGTCTGGACCGTGGTGCGGAGCTCCTCCACGGCGCTCACCATGTCGTGCTGGTACACGTAGTACGGCCGCACGTTCATGTAGCTGAGGCGGCGGACCAGCTCGGTCATGGTCGCGACCGAGTCGTTGACGTTGCGGATCAGCACGGTCTGGTTGCGCACGGTGACGCCGCCCTTGAACAGCAGCTCCATTGCCTGGCGGGTGATCTCGGTGATCTCGTTCGGCGTGTTGAAGTGCGTGTGCAGGCAGACTTCCTTGCCCATCGCGCGGCCGGCGTTGGCGATCTCGAACAGCGCCGCCGTCCAGGCCTCGTCGGTGAGGATCTTCATCGGCGACACGGCCGGACCCTTGGTCGCGATGCGGATGCGGCGGATATGCGGGATCGCCAGCAGCAGGTTGCCAATCGTGCTGAGGTGCTGGGCCGGCAGCATGTAGATGTCGCCGCCGGAGACCACGATGTCCTCGATCTCGGGGCGCGAGGCGATGTAGGCGATGGCGGTGTGCCAGCGCTTCACGTTCGGCGTCAGGCGCGCCTTGTGCACGGTGTCGGTGTCGCCGCCGATCGCGTAGCTGCGTGTGCAGAAGCGGCAGTAGACCGGGCACACGTCGAGCGGCAGGAACAGCGCCTTGTCGTAGTAGCGGTGCGTCAGGCCGGGCGTCGGCGCATCGGCCTGCTCGTGCAGCGAGTCCAGCGTCAGGCGCGGGTGGTCGGGCAGCTGCGTCGAGCCGACCGGCAGGAACTGGATCCGCTGCGGGTCGCGGTACGGGTCGGCCCAGTTGATCAGGCTGACGGTGTAGGGCGAGATCCGGACGTTCATCGGCGCGCGGGCGATGCCGGCGCGGACGTCGTCCAGGAACGCCGGCGACACGAGGTTGCCGAGCGTCGCGGCGAGCTTGTCGATGCTGGTGATGCTGTGCTTGTTCTGGAACTTCCAGTCCAGGAACGTGGCGCGATCGACGTCGGCGTAGCCGGGGACCTGGCGCCAGAACTCATCGTCCCGGAAGTTGCGGTGGGCGTAGGCCTTGGGATCGACGGCCGGCCGGAGTGCAGCGGGCACCTCGAGATCCATCACCTCGCCGAGCAGGGGATGGCCTTCCATCCCCGGCAGGACATCGCGCACCCGCAGGGCGGCGGTTTCGAATTCGTGGATCAGGACTTCGGCGAGCTGGCTCATGGTGGCGTCTGCCTGGACTTTGGTTATTCGCGCGCGGGACTGTCACATATTATATGTGCTTGTTGTGCGATCGTTCAACAAGGGGGCGGCCAGCCAATCCCCGCCTTTGCGGGCGGCTGGGTCCTAGAAACCCCGCGCCAGGGCGATGTCGAACCGGCCGCGTTTCAGGCCGCCGTCCGGCTTCAGTTCGATGACCGAACCGGGCCTGCGGCTCGCGTACGGGTCATTGGCGATGTAGGGGTCGCCGCTGAAGTACATCTGCCCGGTCACCGGGACGTGCAGCATTTCCTGCACCTTGAAGTGGATGTGCGCGGGGCGCATCCGGCCGCCCCATTCCGCGAGCCCCGGCAGGCCCTCCGGAATTGGGTAGCTGCCCGGCATGACCGTCTCGATCTCGTACCGTCCCTGGTCGTCGGTGTAGAGCATGCCGCGCATGTGGAAGCTGGTCGGCTCAGTGAAGTTGCCGGGCTTGTACGTGTCGTAGATGCCCTTGGCGTTCGCCTGCCACACCTCGATCAGCGCGCCCGGCAACGGCCGGCAGTCCGCGCTCGTGACCGTGCCGCTGATGATCAGCCGCTCGCCCGGCTCGTCGGGGCCCGCGAGCTTGCTGCGGAACGGTGCGCTGGTTCGATAGAACGGGCCGAGGATGTCGCTGTCGGTGATGCGGCAGGCCTCCGAGGCGGCCAGGGCCGGCCCTGCGAGGAGCGTGCCGCCGATCAGCGCGGCGTTCTGGCGCAGGAAGTCACGACGAGAGAGCGCGGGCGAAAGCTCGGATGGCGATTGCTTCTTCATGGACGGCCCCCCCTGGTTTGGATTGGTCAGCGTTCTACAGGCGGTGCGGCGGCGCAAGCGTTTCCGCGGAAACGATTCTGGACACCTGTCCAAAAGCGTTCCGGCCGGAACGTTTTTCAGGGCGGCGCGGCGATGCGGCTCACCATCGCGAGCGGCTGCCCTTCGACGGCGGGCGGCGTCCCGATCACGTAGTTGACGATGCCCGCGAACGGCGCGCGCACGTCGCCGATCTTCGCCCCGAACGGATCGAACAGCTCGCCGAGCAGGCCGCCCTCGGCCACTGCGTAGCCGTCCCGCACCGCCGCCCGGAACACACCGTTCGCCGGGCTCGTGATCACCTGGTAGTCCTTCAGCCACACGACGCCGGGGTTCGCCTGCGTCGCGCCCTCGAGCATGCCGAGGTGGCGCATCAGGTTCTGGATGCCGTGCTCCGCCAGCGCGACGTGGTGCTCGTCGTTCAGGCCCATCTGCCCGGTCTCGGTGGTGATCGCCGGGATGCCGCGCGCGAGCGCGGTCTGGTCCACGTATTTCGTCTCCGCTCCGGCGACGACCCGTGCATCGTCGATGACGATGTGGTCGAGGCCAAACGCGAGCGCCATGCCGCGCGTGGCCGCGTCGAGCTTCGCATCGCCCGTCACCGGCAGGTAGATGTAGGGCCGCAGCGCCTCGTTGCCGTCGCCGGCGTGCAGGTCCACCAGGAAGTCGGCGTGGGCGATGACCTCGGTCGTGATCGCGTGCGCGATGCGTTCGCTCAGCGTGCCGTCGGGCCGGCCGGGAAACACGCGGTTGAGGTTCTTGCCGTCGGCCGGGCTCGTATAGATCGTGCGGCCGTAGAACGAAGGCGGGTTGGCGATGTGCACGAGCAGCAGCGTGCCGCTGAGGGCCGCCGGGTCGATCGACTGGCGCAGCCGCTGCAGGGCGGTGATCCCCGGGTACTCGTAGCCGTGCACGCCGGTGATGAGCGCCAGCACCGGACCGTCGCGGGTTCCGCGCACCAGCGAGACCGGGATGCGCGCACCGGAGTCGTTCAGCGCCGGGACCTCGAGGTAGCCGGAAACCGCCTCGCCGGGGCCGGCGCGGAGCGGGCCGAGTTGCGCGACTTCGCGGGCGTCGGCGGCGCCCGCCAAAAAGACACCGACGAGCAACGCGCGTGTCAGCACACCCATGGCAGGACCGCTCCTGTTAAAGAGCGAGCGCCCGACGGCCGGGCGCTCGCGTGTCAGAAGCGTACTCGCTTTGCGCGGCGAAGACTCAGGCGGCGAGCTGCGCGGCCGACTGCCGGCTCGGCGCCGACGATCGCGACAACGCGAACGCGCCTTCCCCGAGCAGCACCTGCGCGGCGCTCAGCACGATCAGGTACAGCGGATACTCCCAGCCGCCGCCGGCATTGCTGAACACCCAGCCGTTGCCCGCGTGCACCCAGAGCGCACCGGCCAGGACCGGGATGAGGGCGGCCGCGACCTCCCGGGTGCGAACGCCGAGCACGAGCAGGATGCCGCCGACCGCCTCCATCCCGAAGACCACGTAGGCGAGGAAGCCGGGCAGGCCGATCGACTCGAAGTACCCGGCCGTGCCCGGAAGCGTGAAGGTGAAGAACTTCAGCAGCACGCTGTGGGCGATGAACATGACGCCCAGGCTGATGCGCAGGAGGGCGATTCCGTATTCCTTGTTGCGTTCGGCATTCATGGCGTTCTCCAGGAAACAGGTTGCAGGTGGCGCCAAGGTAGCCGCTGGCAGCGGTTTGATAATCCGGGCTGGCGGAATATGATTGTCCACATGCGTGAACAATCGGACGTGGCCGTTTTCGTGCGGGTCGTGGACCTCGGCAGCTTCACCCGGGCCGCCGACGCGCTCGAGATATCGAAGGCCGCCGTCAGCAAGTACGTAAACCGCCTGGAGCAGCGGCTCGGCGCGCGCCTCCTGCACCGGACGACGCGGCGCCTCGCGTTGACCGAGGCGGGGCAGGCGCTCTACGCCCGCAGCGCCGCCGCGCTCGCGGAACTCGCCGAGGCGGAGAAAGACGTCGCGCAACTCACCGGCAAGCCGCGGGGGATGCTGCGCGTGACCGCGCCGACCTATTTCGGCGCGACGGTGCTCGCGCCGCACATCCACGCGTTTCGTTCGCAGTACCCGGAGGTCACGCTCGACCTCGACCTCAGCGATCGCCTCGTGGACATCGTCAAGGAGCGCTTCGACCTCGCGATCCGCATCTCGCGCATGCAGGACTCGACCCTCGTCGCGACGCGCCTCGCGCCCTGCCCGACGGTGCTGGTCGGATCGCCGGCGTACTTCCGTCGCCATGGCACGCCGAAGAAGCCCGAAGACCTCCAGTCGCACCGGGGACTCGGCTACAGCATCGTGAAGACGCCGAACGAGTGGAAGTTCCGCGCGGGCAAGGGCCGCTGGGTGACGGTCACCATGCCGAGCACGATCCGCTGCAACAACGACTTCGCGCTCAAGCAGTTCGCGCTGGACGGGCTGGGGCTTGCGCTCTTCCCGCGCTTCTTCGTCGAGCGCGAGCTGGCGGGCGGCAAGCTGGTCGCCGCAATCCCGGACCACCCGCCGCCGGAGCTGGCCATCAATGCGGTGTACGAGACGCGCCGGCACCTGCTGCCGAAGCTGCAGGCGTTCCTGGGGTTCCTGAAGGAGCGGTTCGGGGAGGGAGGCTGATCGGGCTTGGCTATTGCCGCGCGACCATCTCCGCGCGGTACGAATCCAGTTCCTGCTGGTAGCGGGCGCGATCCTTCTCGAGTTGGACGACCTCCGCCTTGAGGCGGCCGATCCGTTCGCCCGCCTGCTTCGCGTCGAGCAAGGCCTGCGTGCGTTGCTCGGGCGTTGTGGTCTCATCGGCCACACGGAAGCCGCGCTTCAGCAGCGAGTCTTCCAGCCGGGCGATCTCGTAGCGCCGGCCTGCGATGGCGGAGTCCGCATCCCGCACGCGTCGTTCGTGCAGGTACAGTTCGCGGCCGCTGTCATAGGCGGCGAGAAACGCAGGCGCGAGTTCGGCCGGGCAGCTGTCATAGTAGGTCTGGCCGCTGGCACCGGCGCGATAGCCGTTGTTCGGTTGGCAGAACTCGCGCAGGCCTTCGGCACGGCCGGCCCTGTATTCGTCGAGGCCCGGGGTTATGCCGTACTCGGCACACGCCTTGCGATGCCTGCCAATCTGATCGCCGGAGCGACCGGCCACGCCATCCTCGTACCCGATCGTTCGCCAGTCCACGGTGCGGCACTCGTCCTTGCTCAGGGTGTTGGACGAGCAGCCGGCCACCAGGAGGGCGGCGAGCAGGGTCTGGGTCAAGGTCGTCTTCATGTGGTCTCTATCGGCCGGCGCGCGGACGCCCGGAAAATTGACCATAGTCACTGCCGCGCCCTCCTTCAGTGCTGGGGGTCACGGTTTGGGCGGGGCTGGAAAGCGTTTCCGCGGAGGTCTCTGGACACCTGTCTAAAAACGTTCCGGCCGGAACGCCTTCTGCGCCACCCACGTCAAGCCCAGATTCGCTCGATCCAGTGACCCTGGAATATGCTGGATGCCATGGCGACGATTGGCGCCCGGCGTTTCGCGACGCATGGAGCGGTCTTCGCGGCAGCTACGATTGCCGCCACCCTGATCCTTTGCCTTGGTTCTGCCGGCTCTGCGTACGCGGAGGAGCCGCCGGCGAAGCCAGAGGAGTCCGCCGAGTTCAAGCCGCCGCCGGGCTTCCGGCCCAAGAAGCGTGGCGACGTCGTTCTCTACTGCCGGCGGGAAGCGGTACTGGGCACGCGATTCCAGGCGGAGAAATGCTACGACCAGGCGGGCATTCGCGCGCTCAGGCTTGCCGACCTCGAGAAGACGCAGATGCTGGAGCGGATTCGTGCGTGTGGCACAAGTTCGTGCCCGGTGAATTGATGATTCGCGGCGGCGAAACGCCCCGAAGCGCGAGACGCGCCGCAATCGCCCTGCCCGGCATTTTCATGCTCGCGCTGCTCGCGGCGGGTTGCGCAAGCACGCCTTCGGCGCGAGAGCCCGTGCAGGCCGGGACCGGGCCGGTCGTCAGCGACGCCCGCGACGAAGTCGCCATGCTCGCGCTCTCGATGGTCGGCGTGCCGTACCGCTACGGCGGCGCCGACCCGGACGAAGGCTTCGATTGCAGCGGCCTGGTCCACTACACCTATCTGTCGACCGGACAGGCCGTGCCGCGCACTTCGCTGGAACAGTTCGATGCCGCCCGGAAGATCCCGCTGGAGGAGGCGGTGGCCGGCGACCTGCTGTTCTTCCGCGACCAGGAGCGGCTGTCGCACGTCGGCATCTACCTGGGCGACGGACGCTTCGTGCACGCCCCGTCGAGCGGCGATTCCGTGCGTATCGCGCGCATCGACACGCCTTACTATCAGCGCCATCTCGTCGCGGTCGGCCGGCTGCTGTAGGTCGCGGACCGGCGCGCCGACGGTCAGAAACCCAGCGCTGGAACCCCGAACAACCGGGCGTGCAGCCCGTAGACGAATGCCGCGTAGAGCGCCAGCCCACCGACGACCGCGATGACGTCGTTCACCGCCGCCGGCTGCATCGCGATCATGCGCCGCGCCGGGCGGCGCGCGAGCGAGAAGCGCACGGCGAGCGCCCAGGCGAGGAACGCGCCGAACAGCAGCACGTCGGCCGCGCTGCCGTTCGTCAGCAGGTGGGCGACCGCCCACAGCATCGTCGCGAGCAGCAGCGGATGCCCGACGCGCGCCTGGATGCGCCCGCGGAACACGGAAGCCAGCGCGAGCGTGAACACCGGAAGCATGAGGAGCGCCGCGAGGTAGCGCAGCGGCGCGGGCGGCACGTACAGCAGCGCGGCGGCGGGACGCGCGGCGCCGTATCCCGCAACGAGAAGGTAGAAGCCGACGAGCGCGAAGACCGAGTAGAGGCCCTGCCACGCCCGCGTGCCCAGCCGCTTCGCCATGCGGTCGCGCCAGCCGAGCGCCAGCAACGAGATGGAATGTCCGCCGAAGAAGAGCGCGAGGCCGAGGAGGAGCTTGTTCATGGTCGTGCCGGGTGGCGTTTGGCCGGTTTACGCCGGCAGGATGTTGGCGTTGAGGCGGAACAGGTTCTGCGGATCGTACTGGCGCTTGATCTGGCGCAGGCGTCCGATGTTGCCCCGGTAGTTCTCGTCGAGCTTCGGCTGGTGTTCGTCGGCGACCTCGTTCGTGTAGTAGCCGTCGGTGAAGGGCAGCAGCTTTGACCAGTAGTCCTTGACGTAGTCGACGTGGGGCTTGCCGTCCGTGCCGAGCTCCCAGCTCACCACGGCGAAGATCTCGAGCGTGGGGCGGCGGTGCGGGAACGCGGTCGCCTCCGGCGCCACGCGTCCGATCGCGCCGCCGCCATGCTGGAAAAAAGCGGAAGTGCCGCGTGCCGGGTCCGGCACGTAGCCGTCGAGGATGGCGTCGACCAGGCCGGCCGGGTAGCCGACCAGGAAACCGGCCTTGAGGTACTCGCCATTGTTGCGCGCGTCCGTCGAATCCCAGCTGCGCTGGATCGCGACGTAGTCCTGCGCCTGGATGGTGTCCGCGATCGGCTTGCCGAGCTTGCGCAAGGGTGCCAGCACGCGCTCGGCCTCGCCGGCCGGTCCGGACCAGGTGGTGTGGATGAAGAACACGCCGGGCTCGCCGCCGAGCGGCGACTCCATGCCGGCGTCGACGTACAACTCCTCCGGAGCGCTGTTGGCGAACTCGCCGTAGAAATCGAGCAGCTCGCGGGCGCGGGCGATCGGGAAGACCAGGTCACCGCCGACGACCTGCCGCTGCATCGGGTGCAGCCCGAACTCGAAGCCCGTCACGATGCCGAAGTTGCCGCCGCCGCCGCGCACCGCCCAGTACAGGTCGGGATTCTCGTCCGCACTGGCGTGGCGCAACTGCCCGTCGGCGGTCACGATGTCCACCGACTTCACGTTGTCGAGCGTGAGCCCGAAGCGCCGCCCGACGCGCCCGAAGCCGCCGCCGAGCGTCAGTCCGCCGACGCCGGTATGCGATACGGTGCCGGCCGTCGTCACCAGGCCGTGCGCCATCGCCTCGTGATCGAGGTCGCCGAGCAGGCTGCCGCCTTCGACGTAGGCGCGCCGCGCGACCGGGTCGACCCGCGCGCCGCGCATCCGCGACAGGTCGATCTGCAGCCCGCCGTCGCAGGTGGACTTGCCCGAGAAGCTGTGGCCGCCGCACTTCACGGCAAGCAGCAACCCGCGTTCGCGCGCGAAGTCGACCGCGTTGCGCACGTCGGCGACGCCGGTCGGCTGCACGATCAGCGCGGGGTGCTTGTCAAACTGCGGGTGCAGGATGCGGCGCGCCGAATCGTAGCCGGGATCTCCTGCGAGCATGAGCGGCCCGCGCAAGCTGCCCTTCAGTTCGGCGACCGCGGCCTGCTCGATGACGGTCGCAGAACCGTCGAGCCGGACAGCGGCAAGGCCGCCCGCGGCCTGCGAAGCGGCCTGGTCGACCGCGTACAGCCGCGGCGCCGGCAGGGCGCAGGCAACGGCGGCGGCGAGCGAGGACTGGAAGAACCGGCGGCGATTCAGCATGTGCATCCCCCTTTTCGGCATGTCTCAGCTCGGGCCTGCATTCGGCCTGACCATCGCCACCGGCAGGTCGTCGACGGCCGGCACGCCGTACCGCTCCAGCACGCGCCGGAAACGCGGGTGCCCGCGCAGCGGGTCCCACACCTGGTCCACGCTCGGGAAGTAGTAACCGAACAGTTTCTCGTCCACGGACAATTCGAGCCAGTCCAGCGCCTGTTCGAGGTTGCCGAGCCCGACGTGCGCCTTCGCGAGCGTGAACGCGGGATAGAAGCCATCCTTCCTGCGCCGCTCGAAGTCCCGGATCATGGCTTCCGCCTCTGGCCGTCGCCCCGCGCGTGCGAGGCCGTAGGCGAGCGACGCCATCGAGAAGGGCGTGCTGCCGATGTCCTGGTTCGCGCGCTCGAACTCGGGAACGGCCTCGGCATAACGGCCCATCACCACGTAGGCATGGGCGAGCTGGTGGCGCGCGATTCCGTAACCCGGATCGATCTCGAGCGCCTGCCGATACACGGGAATGGCCTCTTCGGGGCGCCCGCTGTAAAGCAAGACGTTGCCGCGGTTGACCTGCGGCACCAGCCAGCCCGGGTCCCGTTCTTCCGCGGCGCGGGCGGCCACGAGCGCCTCGTCGAACCGTCGCATGTCGATCAGGTATTCGGCGTACCAGTTGCGCGTGCCCGATTCGTTCGGCGCGGCGGCGATGGCGGCGTGGAACTGCTGCTCGGCGGCGGCATGGTCGAAGTCGTACCAGTGGCTGGCCGCTGCCAGGGCACGACGTGCGTAGACCGCGCTGGGATCGAGTGCGATGGCCCGCCGGGCGTGGGTCTTCGCAAGCGTGTAGGTCTCGGAAGCCGGCAGGTCGCCGTACAGGGCGTAAGCGAGGTAGATCGCCGACAGGACTGAATGGGCCGCGGCGAAATCCGGATCCAGCTCCACCGCCTTGTGAAGCTCGTTGACCGAGTGCTCGATCGGCGAGCGGCTGGGGCTGCCGAGGGGGCCGACGGCCCGCAGGTAGTGACGCACGGCGTCAGGATTCGCGGACAGGCGCCCGGTCGCCGGGAAGGGCGGATCCGGATCCTCCGGTCCGTAGCGGTTGCCGGAGGCTTCCGACCACAAGGCCTGCGCCATCCGTTCTTCGAGGCGGCCCAGCTCGCCGTACGTGGTCGCGAATGAGGATCCCCAGACCTGCGAGTTGGCCGCGACGTCCACCATCGCGACCTTGATCGTCAGCTGGTCGCCGCGCGCTTCGACCTGTCCGGCGACCACCAGGTCCACCCCCATGCGCTGGCCGATCGTGGCCGGCTCTTCCTCCTCGCGGTAACTGCGCATGGACGAGGCGAAGGGGCGGACTCGCAGCTCAGGCACGCGCGCGATCCGGTCGACGAGTGAACGCGCGATCGCCCCCCCGAGATGCTCAGTCTCGGCGTCGGCGGAATCGATCGCGAACGGCAGCACGGCGAGCGTGGGCACTCCGGCGACGGGCGGGCTGGCTTCACGCGGCCACAGGTAGGCGCCGAGCGCCACGCCGGCTGCGGCGAGCAGCGCGGTCAAGGCCCATGGCAGGCGCCGCCCGGCGACGCGCGGCGGCTCGATTTCATCCGCAGGCAGTTCGGCGCTGCGCGTCGCGCGCCAGGCGTCCAGCTCGCTCTTGAAGGCATAGACGGAGCTGCGGTCCTGGTGGGGAAGCCGGTGAACGGGCAAACCTTCGGACTGCTCCCAGCGCCGCGCGGTGCGCTCGGTGCGACGAAGGTAGCCGGCGATGGCCTTCCATGACTCCAGCCGGTCGTCCGTGCCGTTTGACGACATGGCAGTCACGTCTCCCGCGCGGATTATAACGGGCGGACATCAGCGGACAGCCGCGCGAAGTCCGGTGGTGTCGGTTGCTCCCCCCGATTGGCCTGCCGACATTGCCCGCATCGGCGTGACCTGGCCACGCCTCAATCTGTCAAAAGGGGAGATTCACCATGGTTTTCAAACACCTGACCGGGCCGCGCGCATGGCGCGCCGTCGCGCCCGCGGCCATCCTCGTGTCGGCGTTGATCGGCGCGCCCGCGCTCGCCTGCAAGAACCCGGCGTTCGCTTTGCCGCGCACGGCCTCGGCCAGCCCGGTGTCGTTCCTGGCGGACGAATCGCTCGTCGAAGGCCTGCCGGAATACCTGCCGGCATCCGGCGCCGGGGGCGGCTCGGTCATCGGCATGTGGCACGCCATCCTGCGGATCGGCGATGCCAGCGGTCCGGTCTATGACGAGGTCTTCCAGCAGTTCCACTCCGACGGCACGGAGATGATCGTCAGCAACGGACTGCCGCCGGTCCTCGGCAACGTCTGCGTCGGCGTGTGGAACCGCACCGGCCCCGGCACGTACAAGCTCCGGCACATGACCTGGAACTGGTCGCCCGAGACGGGGGGCTTCGGGGTGCCGGGCACGTTCGCCGGTCACTTCGAGCTGAAGGTCCGGCTGCGACTCAACGACAGCGGCAATGGTTACCGGGGTACGTGGCAGGCGAAGAACTACGACACGGATGGCAATCACCTGCCCGAGCTCGATGCCGACGGCGTCGTGACGGGCAACCGCATCACGGTCGACTGATCGACACGCCGCGCCGCCCTCGTGGGCGGCGCGGTCGCTCGAGTGCTTCGCCGAAAATAATTTTACATATGGCGAGAGTGAACATAATTCGTCGTCGTCCACTCTGGAATTGACTTATAAAATTCATTGCGCTGTCTTCGCGCAGGACTACACTCCGCTTCGCAACCGTTGCGAAAAACCATGCCTGCAGGTGCAGGGATGTCCTGCCGACGGAATTCCACAACGGCTCGCAAGAAGCTGTACCAATAACCGCAAGGGTTTCGAGACCCCTAGGGGATTCCATGAAGAAGCAATCGCTCGCATTGAGTGCTGGCGTGCTGACCGCGCTTGCCGGTCTGACGCCGACGGTCGCGTCCGCGACCGGTGTCTGCTACGCCTTCGTCCCGGCCAACTATGCCCAGGCCTCGTTCGATGGCGATCCGCCGCTGGTCCTGCGTTACATCGCGCAGAGCGTCGGCGAGATCAACACGAATGCCGAGGCCAAGCAGCTCGGTCACCTGAAGCAGGTTGCCTACAACCTGAACGGCAAGGCGACGGTCCTGTTCGACGACCGCTGCGCGACCGACGGTCCGGCGGACTGCGAAACGGTCACCGACGACCTCCGCCAGATCCGGCTGATGACCACGATCGACGGGACGATCATCACCGGCAAGGTGCTCGCGGGCACGAAGCCGGCCGATGCGCCCGGCGCGCACATGGGCATCAACGTGCAGTTCCTGCGGCGGATTCCGCACCTCGACGAGTTCGCGGTCGGTCCGCTCACGCTGGAATGCACCTCGCCCCAGACCTCGACCGCGCCGGCCAACTGGCTGTGCAACGTCCGGGCCGAGATCGACGTCGGCTACTTCCCGTTCTTCGAGCAGTACGCGTTCGGCGTGCCGGTCATCCTCGAGAAGCTGCCGGCCAACACGGCGCGCGCTTGCAGCGTGTTCCAGGACGGCGGATTGCGGGTCGAGCCCGAGCCCATCTGAGTCCCGACTGGCGACTCGGACTGGAGGCCCCGGAACCTGTCCAGGATCCGGGGCCTTCGTTTGTCCGTCACCAGGTGATCGAGATGCTGGCGGAGCAGGTGTTGGTGTTGAGCTTGCAGACCTTGTAGGTGGTCTTGCCGAGCGGCAGCGGGCCGTCGCGCTTCACGCCGTCGTTGGCGGTCTTGTACTTGGTCGAGTTGCGGTAGTAGTTGATCTTGCTGCCGCTGATGCCGCTCCACCGGAGCTTTGCGTAGCGCTTGCCGCCTGACTTCACCTTGGTCACGGTCAGTTCGATGTCGTTGTCCGGGTCCGGCGGCGGCGGCGGAGGTGGCGGGGGTGGCGGCGGAGGCGGCGCGATCCCGCCGAGGAAATCGTACGCCGCCTTGGCCTGCACGATGCCGAAGCCGTACGTGTTGTCGCGGCCTGCGGCGCCCTTGTCGAGTGCGGTCACCTGCAGCGCTTCGCGGATCTCGGCATTGGTCTTGTCCGGGTACAGGCTCCACAGCAGCGCTGCGACGCCGGAGACGTGCGGCGCCGCCATCGACGTCCCGTCTTTCGCGGCGTAGCCGCTGCCCGGTCCGGTCGAATTGACCAGCAGCGCCTGGGCGTTGACGTGGGCCAGGGCAGCCTGGCCGTCCTGCTGGCTCAGGCTGATGGCCGGGATGGCGCTCGCGCCGTTCAACGTGCCGGTGAAGCTGCCGGGGGAATCATTGTAGATCGCCGTGCCGGCGCCGCCGCCGGCTTCGACATTGGCCACCTTGTCGGCGAACGGGATCGTGCCGCGCTGGCACAGGACGACGCTGCCCGCCCAGTCGCCAACGGTGTCGCAGATACCGCCGTCCACCAGCGGGCCGGTGGCGTCGGTCGCAGCGGACCCCTCGATCGCGACGCCTTCCCAGTAGTCGTTGTCCGCGCCGAGGCCGGTCACCTTGAACGGCAGGGTCGAGACCACGCCGACCCCGGGCGCGGCCACTTCCACGTCGGCGTTGCGCTGCGAGAAATAGGCGACCGTGCCGGTGTCGTCCACCGCCGCGACGGACATGACGGCGGTATAGCCCGCGGGGTAGGCCGTCTCGGTGGTGCCGCCGTTGCCCGCAGACGCGATCGGCAGCACGCCGTTGGCATAGGCCTGCTGGAATGCGTCCTCTTCCGCCGCGCTCGGCGTGATGCCGCTGAGGCTCATGTTGACCACGAGCTTCTGGCCGGTGCCGGCGACCGCGTCCTGGCAGCGGTTGAGCGCGGTGATGATGTCGGAAGAGTAGGTGTAGCCGCAGGTGGCGCCGTCGAACACCTTCTCGACGTGCAGGTTCAGCAGCCCGTTGCGGTTGACGCCGACCACGCCGACGGCATTGTCGAGCGCCGCGATCGTGCCGGTGACGTGCGTGCCGTGGCCGCAGCTGTCCTCGTACCAGTTGCCGGTGCCCGGGTCGTTGGTGCCGGTGACGTTGGCGTCCTGCAGGTCCTCGTGGTCGAGGTAGTAGCCGGAGTCGATCACGCACACCGTGCTGCCGACGGACGCTGCGCTGGTGGTGAGCACCGGGTCGTCCGCCTGGACGAGGCCGATGCCGAACGGCTGGCTCTGGGCAGTCGGGTAGCGCTTCTGGTCGACCTCCACGGACTCGACGTTCGGGTTGTTGCGCAAGAGGCGCAGCGCTTCTGCCGAGAGGTAGACGGCGGCGATGCGCTGGCGCCCGAGCTCGCGCGCGACCTTGCCGCCGGCGGCCGCGACGTCGGTGCCCGCGCGCTGCACGGACTTGAACTTCACGAGGTAACGCACTTCGCCCGGCGGCGCGGGTTCATCCAGTGCGGGAGCGGGGAGCGCAAGGAGGCCAAGCGACAGCGCGAGGAGGCTGCTGGACCTGGCGAGAAAATTCATCATGGCGTCCGATGGCCTGCCGGGGCATCGTGGTAGCGCACCGGACTCAAGTCAAGGCAATTAGCGCCCCGCGTCGCGGCGCCTGCGCCGGGGATTTTCCATAATCATGCGCGCGCCAGCGCTTCGGTCCGCTCGCGCGGATGCAGGTGATCGAGGAACTGCTCCGTCGCCGCGCGCCAGGAGAATTTGCGCGCGTGCGCGGCGGCGTCCTCGCGCTTCAGCTCCAGCGCGGCGAGGCAGGCGATGCGCAGGTCCTCGTGCATCGCGCCGGCCTGCGAATCGCCGAGGACGTCGAGCGGACCCGTGACCGGATACGCGGCGACCGGAAGGCCGCAGGCCATCGCCTCGAGCAGCACGAGGCCGAAGGTGTCGGTCTTGCTCGGGAACACGAACACGTCCGCGGAGGCGTACACCTCGGCGAGTTCGTGCTGGTTGAGGACCCCGAGGTAGTTCGCGCCCGGGTGGCGCGCCTGGATGCCCGCGAGCGCGGGCCCGGCGCCCTCGACCCACTTCGAGCCCGGCAGGTCGAGTTCGAGGAAGGCCTCGATGTTCTTCTCGACCGCGACGCGGCCGACGTACAGGAAGATCGGCGGCCGGGTCTTCAGCTTGTCGGCCTTGCGCGGCCTGAAGATGTCGAGGTCCACGCCGCGCGACCACAGCACGACGTTCGTGAAGCCCCAGGCCTCGAGATCCTTCTGCACCACCACCGTCGGCGCCATCACCGCCTTCGACGGGCCGTGGAACCAGCGCAGGAACGCGTAGGTCCACGACAACGGGATGCGGCTGCGCGCATGGACGTATTCCGGGAAGCGCGTGTGGTAGGCGGTCGTGAACGGCAGGCCGCGGGCGCGGGCGTAGCGCCGCGCGGCGAGGCCGAGCGGGCCTTCGGTCGCGATGTGGATCGCGTCCGGGTCGAGTTCGTCGAGCCGCCGCCGGACCTGGCCGCCCGGGAACAGTGACAGGCGGATGTCGGGGTAGGTCGGGCAGGGCAGCGTCGTGAACTCGAGCGGCGTGATCATCTCGATCACGTGGCCGAGCGCCTGCAGCTCGCGCGCGGTGTTCTTGAGCGTGCGCACCACGCCGTTGACCTGCGGTTCCCAGGCGTCGGTGACCAGCGCGATCCTCATGCCGCGACTCCCTCGATGGCGGGCAGTTCGTCGATGACGCGGCCGAGGTTCATCGGCGCCTCCACCCGGTTGCGCCACTGGATGAGCCGGATCTCGCCGTTCGCCGTCTCGGCGAGGGCGGTCAGGCTCTCCACCCAGTCGCCGTCGTTGTAATAGAGCGTGCCGTCGATCACGGTGGCCTCCGCCTTGTGGATGTGGCCGCAGACCACGCCGTCGCAGCCGCGCCGGCGCGCCTCGCGGGTCATGACGTGCCGGAAGTCGGAGATGAAGTCGACCGCGTTCTTGGCCTGGTGTTTCAGGTACTGCGAGAGCGACCAGTAGGGCAGGCCGAGCTTCAGGCGCGCGGCGTTGAACCAGCGGTTGAGCCGGAGCAGCACGCGGTAGATCTTGTCGCCGAGGTAGGCGAGCCAGCGCGCGTGCTGCATCACGGCGTCGAAAAGGTCGCCGTGCACGACCCACAGCCGCTTGCCGTCGGCCGTCTCGTGGATCGCGTCCTCGGCGACGGTGATCCCGCCGAGCTGCAGCCCGACGAACTGGCGCAGCCGCTCGTCGTGGTTGCCCGGGATGAAGACGACCTTCGTGCCCTTGCGCGCGGCGCGCAGGATCTTCTGCACGACGTCGTTGTGCGCCTGCGGCCAGTACCAGCCCTTCTTCAGGTACCAGCAGTCGAGGATGTCGCCGACCAGGTAGATCGTGTCGGCCGTGTGCGTGCGCAGGAAATCGAGCAGGAAGAAGGCCTGGCAGCCCGGCGTGCCGAGGTGGATGTCGGACAGCCAGATCGTCCGGTAGTGGTAGCGCTCTTCGACCGGAGCCAGCATGTGACGTCCTGCCGCAGGTTGACCCGCGTGCAGTAAGCCAGCGCCATGTTAAGGCTTGATGAAATTCTCAATGATTTTTGAGATGTCCCCGACAAGACCCTGTATTACATGGGTGTTCGGGGCTGTCATCCACCGTCCGGCAGCTCGATGCCGCCCTGCGCGCGATGCAGGCTGCGCAGGCGTTCGCCGAGCGAAGCGACATTGGCTTCGGTGGCGTCGAGCGCGGCCAGGCGCTCCGCGGACATCCAGCGACGTGCCTCGTCGCGCAGCCACGCCGACCGGTCGCGCCACTCGGTTGCGAGCCGGTTGCCCTCCAGCGACAGCGCGGCACGCTCCTCCGCCTGCGGTTGGCCGTAGCCCGGGACCGCGAGCAGCGCGGCCGGCCGGCCGAGGTAACCCTCGATCCTCCGCACGTCCCGCAGCGCGAGCAGCGCCTGCTCGCGCTCCGCGCTCTGCCTTGCACCCGGGTCGAAGAACCGCCGCTTGAGTTCGCTGCGCGACAACTGCTGCTGGTGGCGCAGCGCGGCCTGTTCGAGCAGCAGGAGCGCCGCGCCGGCGCGCAGGTCCGCGTGCCCGATCCAGGGCGCGCGTTCGCGCGGATCCAGGTTCATCCAGTCGCGCACGTTATCTTGCGGCAGACCGAGAGAATCGCGGGCGACGTCGAACATCACCTGGTAGCGCTCGCTCAGCGCCTCGAAGTAGTAGCCGAGCCGCAGCGCTTCCGCGCGATCGTCCAGCACGGACAGGTCCGCGAGCCCCGCCTGGCGCAGGTTTCTCAGGAGGCCGGTGGGCGTGATGCTGGAGAGGCCCGCGCCCGCCAGCCGCGGCACGCCGTCGTGCAGCAGCTTGAAGGTCTCCACGGCGCAGTTGTTGCTGACGAAGAAGTAATGGCCGTCGTAGCTCCAGTGCAGCTGCGCCACGCGCTCCAGCAGGCTCACGATCTCGGCCCGCTCGAGCCGCAGCGGTATCGACTGCAGGCCACGCAGCTCGACCTTCGTGTACTCCTCGATCACCTGCGCGAGCGGCAGCACGAAGAGGCGCGACGGGTAGGAGCCCGTCAGCCCGCGCCAGCTCGAGATCTGCACGTCGTCCACGAACGCGCGGAATGACAGCACCTGGTGGTGCTGCAGGTCGAGCCGGCAATCGGGTCCGGGCGCGCGGCCGGGCGCGCAGACGACGAGCCGCAGCATGCTGTGGCCCCAGCGGCTCATCGGCCGTTCGTTGCCTTCGGCGAGCAGGTACTCGACGGCATACACGCGCCCGGGATCGAGCTGCAGCAGCGGCGGGAGGCTGGCGTCGTCGCCGGCCTGCAGGACGACGACATCGGGCGCGCAGTCCGCGCGCGGCGGGAGGCTGCCGAACTCGGCCGCGAAGTAGTCGTAGAGCGCTGGCCGCCGGCAGGCGTAGGCGGGATCGAGCAGGAAATGCTCGAGGTTAACGGCGACGAACTCGACCGGGCTCTCGAGTTCGTAAGGATCGGGGCTGCGATCGGTGAAATCATTGCGCGCGGTGCGCAGGCCGAGGCGCATCGGGCTGACCTGCCAGCCGGCGAGGTCCAGCAGTCGCGGGTCGCGCGAGAGCCCGCCCTGCGGCGTGCGGTCGTAGAAGTGCGCAAGTTCGTGCAGCAAGGCTGCAAGTGCGGTGCGCGTCGCGGGATCATCGTCGCCGGCATCGGCCGGTCGCGCCATCCAGCCCGTGAGCAGCGCACGGTCGAGCTGGATGCGCCCGGACTTTGCGCGGCCGTGCACCTGCGCCGGCAGGTCGTCGCGCCACTCGACGGCGATGGGTTGCGTGAGTGCTTCCGCCCACGTGTCGGGAAGCCGCGCGGCGGCTTCCGCGAGGACTTGCCGCGTGGCCGCGGCTTCAGGCGACGTCAGCGAATCGTCGACGGGCTCCAGTTGCAGCGGCTGCGCCGCGCCCGCCCAGGCCCAGAGGCACAGCGCCGGCCACAGCCGTGTCGCACGCGGCGGCCGGCCCCGGTTCACAACGCGAGGATGGCCTGCGCCAGCTGCAGGTCGCTGGCACGCTGCGCGGCCGCGCTGCGCTCGCGCAGGTGCCGGAGCGCCGCCTCGAGTTGCACGCCGCGGATGCGGCCGTCGCTCGCGACGAAGCTGGCGGCGTCGTCACGCGCCTGCAGCACCACCTTGTCGTCGGGCGTCGTGGTCTTGGAGGAGGCCGACGACCCGCCGGCCGAGGCGGACGAGCCGGCAGTGGAGGCGCCGCTGGCGAAGGCGGGAGCGGCGGCGAAGGCCAGGATGGCGGCGGTGAGGGTCAGACGCTTCATGGGGGTTACTCCGCAGTTCGCGCCAGCTTATCTCACCTATTCGTCGGATGTCCGCAGCGTCGCGCTCCACCCGCCCTCGTCATCGCCGGTCACGGTGACCTGCCACGGCCGGCAGCAGACGGGGCAGTCTTCGACGTAGGATTGCTCCGGGCCGCCGCCTTCGTCCACGGCCAGTTCGACGTCTTCGCCGCAGTAGGGGCAACTCAGTTCGATCACGCCGGGATCATAGCGCCCGGCGCCCAATGGCGTCGTCAGTCGCGCGGGGCCTCCCGCGACGAAACGTGGTTCAGCGCGATGACCCACTTGCCGTCTCGCTTGCGCATCAGCCGCGTGTTGATCCCGTCCTGCGGGTTCACCGGGCGGTCGAGCCGGTAGCGGCTGATGAGCTGCGCCGCGTCCGGGGCCAGCATCTCGATGCGGATGTCGAAGAAGGTGAGGCGTCCGCGCGTCTCCTCCGACGCGCCGTAGTCGCGGACGTAATGGTCGAGCGTGCCCTGCCAGTCCTTCTGGAACTCGCCGCGCGAGACGAAGACGACGTCGGGATTCGCGAAGCCCTCCATGTAGCCGCGGAAGTCGCCGCGGTTCCAGGCGGCTTCCATGCGCGAGATGACGGCCAGGATCGCCTGTTTCTCGGCCTGTTCGTCCGCGGCGCTCGTGCGTGGAGCGCCCACGACCATCGTCGCCAACGCGAGCACGACCGCGATCCGCTGCAGCATGGGTTTCATGCGTGCATTCTGCGGCATCGGCGACGCCGAACGGAATGCCTGCCGAACTGTCGAATGCGTGTATGGGCAAGGAAACGCCTCCATGAATCGTTTTGCGGCATGGATCGCCGCCGCGGGGCTCGCGCTGGCAGGCTGCGCGACCACCGCCGGGCGGGACGTCACGATCGACTACGACCGGTCGGCCGACTTCGGCTCGTACCGGACCTACGGTTATCCCGAGGAGCTGGGCACGGACCGTGCGGGCTATTCCACGCTCATCACGCTTTACTTCAAGAATGCGGTCGATCGCGAGATGCAGCGGCGCGGCTACGTCTACGACGACGCGGACCCGGACCTGCTGGTGAACTTCTATTCCAATGTCCGCGAAGTCACCGACGTGCGCCGGACGCCGGAAATGTCCCTGGGCTACGGGTACTACGGCTACCGCTATGGCCTGTACGGGGCCTGGCCGTACTACGACTACGTGGACACGGTCCGCTACAAGGTCGGCACCGCCAACGTCGACATCGTCGACGGCGAGCGGATGCAGCTCGTCTGGGAGGGTGTCGCGGAAGGCCGCATCACGGAAGCGGACATGGACCATCCGCGCGTCGCCATCGACGCCGTCGTGGCCGAGCTGTTCCAGCGCTTCTCGGGCGTCGCTGCGAAGGCGGACTGACCGCCTAGTGCGATGAGCCGGGCGCGGCCAGGTAGGTCTCCGGCCCCTGGCGCCGGACCAGCAGGTTGCGGATTTCCCACTGCGCCTCGGCCGGTACGTCCCTCAGGTAGCGCACTTCGCCGCCGGACTGCACGGCGACCGGCACGCCCTGCTCGAACAGCACGCGGTTGCCGGACAGCGCGGGCACCCGCTCGCCGGGCGTGACGATGCCGACGAGGTTCAGCGGGTCCGCGGCCGAGAGTGAGACGCGATCCGGCGCGGCATCGCGTGCGACGGCGCGCAGCAGGTCCGCCGCTTCCGGCAGCGCGAACTGCTCGCCGGCGAAGCCGCTGACCAGGCGGCCGCCGCGGATCTCGCCGCGCGCCTCCAGGCGCCGGTACACGTAGAACAGCTCGCGCCAGGGCGGCAGCCCGCCCTCGCGTTCGAGCAGCGCGCGGAACACGACGCCGTAGCGGCGCAGCAGCGCGCGGGCGACGTGCTCGACGGCGGGATCGCCGACCGCCGGCGCGGCGGCCGGTGCGGCCGCCCGCCGCGGCAGGCTCCAGCGGCCCGCATCGTCCACGTCGATCAGCGGCCGGCGGTACTGGCGCAGCCGCTCGCGCCGCTTCCGCGACGTGATGAGCGCGCGCACGCCGGCGAACGAATCCGACGTCACGCGCCCGCGGCTGACCAGCTCGCCGAGTCCCTGCTCGACATCCGCGCGCAGGAGGCCCGTGTCGTGCACGAGGTCGCCAAAAAACGAAGCGCCGTGCTGCCGCAGGCTTTCCAGCACGCGGGCCGCGCGCGCCGAGAGCCCCTCGGCCGAGTCCGTCGCCGCGCCGCCGCGCTGCCAGTGCGCCAGGGCCTCGCGCCCGACCAGCAGGATCGGCGTCGATTTCACGGGGCCGGCGGCAGTCGCGGCCTCGGCGCCGCCGGGCTCGGAAGGCCGGTACCAGGCGATCCGTCCCGCGGCGCAGAGCTTGTCGAGCATGCCGGGCAGGTAGTGCTTCACGCGCAGCGGCAGGATGTCCCGCTCCCAGGCGGCGGCCGGCACGGCGAAGCCTTCCAGTTCCTGCAGCACGGCGAGCAGGCCGGCCTCGCCTTCACGGCGGTCGTCGCGGCCTTCCAGCGCCACCCGCTGCCAGCGGAACAGGAAGCGCATGAATTGCGCGGGCGGCACGGCCTGGATCTCGTTGCGCTTGCGGTCGCGCGTCAGGCGGTGGATGCGCAGCAGCAGGCGACGCTCGCACCATTCCTCCTCGCGGCTGCCGGTGAACCGCCCGCGCATCACCGAGCCCTGCGATTCCAGGACCCCGAGCGCGGCGCGGACCTGCGAGGCGGGCACGCCGATGCCGACACCGAGCGCGGCCTCCGTCAGCGGGCCGACGAGATCCAGCCGGCTGCGCAGGATCTCCGCCAGCGCCTCGGTGTCCCCTTCCTGCGCGCGCTCGAATTCCGCGGACCGCTCGACCGCCAGCCACAGGCCGTCGTGGAACACGACGCGCCGCTCCTCGCGCAGCTTCGCGAGCTGCGACTTCCACGGCTCGATCTCCGGCTGCGTCAGGAAACCGTGCACCACGAGCGCATCGTGCAGCTCGTCGTGCGAGCCGACTTCCGGCCAGGCTTCCGCCTGCACCCGCGCGATCGCCTCGGGATCGAGGCGGCCGAGGTCGGCGGCATCCGCGGGATCGAGCAGGCGGTTCGTCGAAATGGAGCGAGTCCGCCGCCCCTCCGCGTCGCCGTCGTCCAGGAAGGCATAGGGCCGCGCGCCGATCACGGCGTGCGAGAGCGGCGAGGGCGCGGTCAGGTCCATGCACTGCACCCGCACGTCGCCGTCCTCGATCCGCTTCAGCAGCGCCAGGAATCCGTCTACGTCCATGAACTCGCGCAGGCAGTCGTCGATGGCCTGCTTCACGAGCGGGTGGTCGGGCACCTCGCGCCGCCCGGTCAGGTTCTCCGCGCAGGCGAGCTGGTCGGGGAACACGACGGCCAGCAGGTCCTCGGAATCCGCACGCTGGAAAGGCGCGGGCATGCGCTTGCCGTTGCGGTTGCGCACCAGGGCGAGGGCGATGGCGGCATCCCAGCGCCAGCGCGTGCCGAACATGGGCGCATCGAGCAGCGCCTGCACCAGCACGTCCTGCGCGGTCTCCGGCTTGAGGAAGCGCTGCACGTCCTCCAGCGGGAAGCTGTGCGTGGGCCCGAGCGAGAGCACGATGCTGTCCTCGAGCGCCGAGGCCTGCAGCTCGAAGTTGAACTGGCGGCAGAAGCGCTTGCGCAGCGCGAGGCCCCAGGCGCGGTTCACGCGCGAGCCGTAGGTCGAATGGATGACTAGGTGCGTATCGCCGACGTCGTCGAAGAAGCGCTCGAACACGATCGTGTCGAGCGTCGGCAGCGTGCCGAGCGCGGCCTGGGCCGCGGCGAGGTAGGTCGCGAGCTGCGCCGCCGCGGGTTCGTCGAGCCCGAGGTCCTCGCGCAACCAGCGCTCGAGCGCCTGCAGTCCGCCATCGGTGAGGCAGCCGAGCGCGTCGGCGCGCAGGCGCGAAACGGCGAGAGACAGTTCGTCGCTGCGTGCCGGCGCCTCGCCGAACCAGAACGGGATCGTCGGCGGCTGGCCGCGCGCATCCTCGACGAAGACCTTGTTCACCTCGACCTTCTGCACCTTGTAGGAGGCGTTGCCGAGCTGGAAGATGTCGCCGGGCAGGCTCTCGAAGGCAAAATCCTCGCCGATCGAGCCGATGCGCAGGCCCTCCGGGTTCAGCACGACGTCGTAGTCGAACTGGTCCGGGATCACGCCGGCGTTGGTCACGGCGGTGAGCTTCGCGCCGCGCCGCGGGCGCAGGCGCGCATTCACCGTGTCGTAATGCAGGTAGGCCGAGCGGCGCCCGCGCCGTGTGGAATACCCCTCGGCGAGCATCGTGAGCACCTGCCCGAATTCCTCCGCAGTCAGGTCCGCGTAAGGCTGCGCGCGGCGGACGGCGGCGAAGAGTTCGTCCACGCCCCACTCGCGGCAGGCGACTTCCGCGACGACCTGCTGCGAGAGGACATCGAGCGGCTTCTTCGGCACGCGGATGCGGTCGAGCTCCCCGCGCCGCACGCCGTCGAGGAGCGCCGCGCACTCGACCAGGTCGTCGAGCGAGAGCGGGAAGAGCCGGCCCTTCGGGATGGCGCCGACGGCGTGGCCCGCGCGGCCGACCCGCTGCAGGAACGCCGAGATCAGCCGCGGCGAGCCCATCTGGCAGACCAGGTCGATGTCGCCGATGTCGATGCCGAGTTCGAGCGAGGAGGTGGCGATCAGCGCCTTCAGCCGGCCTTCCTTGAGCCGCATTTCCGCGGAGAGGCGATGTTCCTTGGACAGGCTGCCGTGGTGGGTCGCGACGTGCTCGGCGCCGACGCGCTCGGCGAGGTGCCGGGTCGCGCGTTCGGCCAGGCGGCGGTTGTTGACGAAGATGAGCGTGGTGTTGTGGGACTGGATCAGTTCCGCCAGCCGGTCGTACAGCTCGCCCCAGACCTCGTTCGCCATCACGGCCTCGAGCGGCGAGCGCGGCATCTCCAGCGCGAGGTCGCGCTCGCGCACGTGGCCGGTGTCCACGATCTCGACCGCGTCGTCGCGGTTGCCGACCAGGAACCGCGCCATGTCGGCGAGCGGCTTCACGGTCGCCGAGAGGCCGACGCGCACGGGCGGCGCCGCGCACAGGGCATCGAGTCGTTCGAGCGAGAGCATCAGGTGCGAGCCGCGCTTGGAACCCGCGACCGCGTGCAGTTCGTCCACGATCACGCTGCGGACGGACCGGAGCATCGCGCGGCCGGAGTCGGACGTCAGCAGGATGAACAGCGACTCCGGCGTCGTCACCAGGATGTGCGGCGGCGACTTGCGCATCCGGTTGCGCTCGAAGGCCGAGGTGTCGCCGGTACGCACTGCGTCGCGGATCGCCACGTCGTCGTGGCCGAGCGCGAGGAGTTCGTCGCGGATCCCGGCGAGCGGCTCCTGCAGGTTTTTCTGGATGTCGTTCGAGAGCGCCTTCAGCGGCGACACGTAGAGGACGTGGACTTCGTCCGAGAGCCCGCGCCCGAGGCCCTCGACCACCAGGTCATTGATGGCGGAGAGGAAGGCCGCGAGCGTCTTGCCCGAGCCGGTCGGGGCGGCGATCAGCGCATGGCGGTGTTCGGCAGTGACGGCCCAGGCGCGTGCCTGGGCGTCGGTCGCCCCGCCGGGAAAGCGGCGGCGGAACCAGCCGCCGACGGCGGGGTGGAATCGGCTCAAGGCGTCGGCGGGCATCGGCGGATTGTCGCATGGCGACCTGGCTCACCGGGTGAGCCAGGCGGGAATCCTCCTACACCGGAGGGAGGCGTCGACCGCCGTCCGAGACGGAGACCGCCGAATGGCCGTCGGCCGCGATCACTCCATCATGAGACCGCATGAACCTTGAGCAGAACACGAGCCGCCAGGCGGGAAAGATCGGTTACATCCTGCTGTGGCTGCTGGGCATACCGATCCCCGTCCTGATCCTGATCTTCCTGCTGCGCGGCTGCACCTGACGCGCGGCTCGCCGCGCGTCCGGCGCGGCCTAGTTCCGGGCCGTGACGACGACCTCGTCGAGCGCCTCGACGGGCACGGGCGGCGCCACTTCGACGACGCCCGCGGGTGCCGAGACCAGGTATCCGCGATCGAGCACGAGCGCCGTGATCCCGAGGATCGCGATCGCGACGAAAGCGCTGATCATTCCGTGAATCCCGAATTTCAGGCTGTACATGAGGGGGGTCCTCTGTTCGGGTAGCCGCTGCATACTCTGATCCCGCGGGTGCGCGGAAAGTTGGAATCGCCTCACAGTTCCGCTGTCATACACTTCACATATGAAGGACCTGGGCCCCGTACTCGCCGCGATCTGCCTCTCGGGCTTCATCGCGGGCGCGGCGGCCCAGCAGGAGAAGCCCGCGGCGCCGCCCGAGCCGGCGGCCGAGCCGGCCCCTGAGGAGCAGGTCCCCGAAGAGGGGGCGCCGGAAGGCACGGCAGAAGGCGAGGCCGTCGACGAGTCCGCCATCGACGCCGCCGAAGTCGAAGCCGACATCGCGGCGCAGGAGCTCTCCGACGAGGCGAAGGACCGGCTCGACGCCGCGCGCGAATCCGTGGTGCAGATCCGCGGCTTCTTCGACGCCTCCGATTCGAGCGCCTTCCACGGCAGCGGCTTCGCGGTGGACGACGGGCGCCGGATCGTCACGAACTACCACGTGGTCGCGCAGGCCGTGCTGTTCCCGCGCCAGTACCGGCTGGAATACCTGGCGAGCGACGGGCGCAAGGGACCGCTCCACGTCCTCGCCATCGACGTGCGCAACGACCTCGCGGTCGTCGCGCCGGGCGACGACCTCGAGCTGCCGCCGCTGCGGCTCCGCGCGGAGATCCCCGCGCAGGGCGAACGCGCCTGGTCGATCGGCTTCCCGCTGAACCTCGGGCTCACGATCACCGAGGGCGTCGCGAACGGCCTGGTCGAGAACAGCATCGAGCAGCGCATCCACTACACGGGCGCGATCAACGGCGGCATGTCGGGCGGGCCCGCGCTCGACCGGCGGGGACGCGTGTACGGCGTCAACGTCTCGGTCGTCACCGGGCGCCAGCTGGTCGGCTTCGTCGTGCCGGCAAAGCACATTCCGGCGCTGCTGGCCCGGGCGAAGGAACCGCTCGACCAGCGCTTCAGCGCACTGCAACTGCGCCAGCTGGTGACCGGGCAGGTGCTCGCCTACGAGGCCGAGGTCCTGGAAGCGCCGCCCGAGGGCTCCGGCACGCAGGCAGTGAGGCACTTCGTGCTGCCGACGCAGCTCTCGCGGCACCTCGAATGCAACACCTACGACGAACGCGGCGGGCACCCGCGCGTGCGCGTCGAGGCGGTGAACTGCGCGATCCCGTCGCGCCTCCTGGTGCAATCCGGCGTCTATGTCGCCGGCCTGACGGTGCAGCACCGCGTGCTGCAGCCGACCGGGCTGCACCCGCTGCAGTTCGAGCGGCTGGTGAACCGCGCCGCCTCCGCGCCGCGTCGCACGGGCTCGCGCACCCACGTCGCGCCGTTCGCCTGCCACGACGGCCTGGTGTCGCTCGACGGCTTCGACGCGCGCATCTCGACCTGCGTGCGGCAGTACCGTCTGTTCGGCGACCTCTACGACTTCGACGTGACGGTGGTCAGCATCGACGACTCGAGCGAGGCGCTGGTCAGCCGGCTGGTGCTGCAGGGGGTCGCGTACGCCTCCGGCGAAAGGATCCTGAAACGCTACCTCGGAGCACTGCAATGGAAGCCGTGATGCTCGTCGAGCAGGTCGGCCCGCAGGGCCACCCGATCCTGCAGCAGCGCTTCGCGGGCGCGGGCAGCGAGTGCCGCATCGGCCGCGACCTCGGCTGCGAGATCGTCGTGGACGACGAGCACGCGGCGGCGGAGCACGCGCGGCTGACGCTGCTCGAGGACGGGCGCGTGCGCGTCGAGGACCTCGGCACGCGCAACGGCACGCGCGTCGGCGGCAGGCTCGTGCCCGCGGGCGGCGCGGTGATCGAGCAGGGCGAGGTCATCGTCGGCCGCACGCGCCTGCACGTGCGTACCCGGCACACGCCGATCGCCCAGGAGCGCGTGTTCCGCCGCCAGTTCGTGCGTCGGCATCGCACCTGGCTGGCGGCGGCCGGCGTCGCGGCCTGCCTCGCGTTCGCGGGCTTTCACCAGTGGCTGGACGCGCCGGCATCGCTGTTGCAGAGCGTCCTGACAGGCATGCTCGTCGCGCTCGGCGTGCTCGCCATCTGGACCGCGGGCTGGTGCCTGCTCGCGAAGCTGAACAAGGGCAAGTGGGAAGTGCGCATACACCTCGCGATCGCCGCGCTCGGCGTGGCCTTCTGCGCCTGGGGCTACTGGGTCGCGGGGCTCGTCGCCTATGCGGCGCAATGGTCGGTGCTCGCGCGGGTCGGCATCGCCGTCGTCGGCGCCACGGCGCTCGCCGCCTTGTACCTGCACCTGCGCGAGGCGACCGCCTATGGGCGCCGCATCTCGCTGGCGCTCGCCGGGCTCGCGACGATCCTGATCAGCGCCATCGCCTGGGTGGCGACGCTCGGCATGGACACCCACGACGTCAACCGCGTCGACCTCGGGCCGGACGTGCGGATCGGGGCGGCGCGGGTCGTGCCGAACCGGGACATCGCCGACTACCTCGCGGAAGTCGAGCGGCTGCAGCGCGCCGCCGGTCGCGAGCGCCAGCGGTCGCTGCTCGAGGTGCCGCTCGCGGACGCCGGCGACTGACTATAATCCGCGCTGCATGAAAGCAGTCCCGGAGCGGCCGCTCGGCGCCGCGGATCTCAACTTCAATCCCCCGCGGCTGCCGCTCGACCGGCTGGTCGAGTGCGCCCGCAGCCGCTGGGGCCTCGCGGGCGACTTCACGCCGCTCGAAGGCGAGCGCGACCAGAACCACCGCGTGACCGCGTCCGACGGCACGAGCTTCGTGCTCAAGGTCTCGGCGGCGGGAGAGCAGGAAGGCGCGGTGGATTTCCAGGTCGCGGCGCTGCGTCACCTGGAGCGCCACGCGCCGGAGCTGCCGGTGCCGCGCGTCATCGCCACGCGGGACGGCAACGACCGCGAGTGGATCGTCGCCGCCGACGGCACGCGGCACATGGTGCGCCTGCTGAGCTGGCTGCCGGGGATGCCGCTGTCGAAGGGCAAGCCGATGGCGACCGGCACGCTGCGCGCGGTCGCGGCCTTCCAGGCGCGCCTCGCGCGCGGCCTGCGCGGGTTCTTCCATCCGCACGCGCGGCATTTCGTCGCCTGGGACCTGCAGCGCGGCCTGCTGCTGGAGCCGGGCATCCAGGCCTGGGTCGCGGACGACGCGAAGGCGCTGTGCGCGGACTTCCTGGCGCGCGCAGGAAGCGACGTGCTGCCGAAGCTGCCCGGCCTGCGCGCGCAGGTCGTGCACAGCGACGGCCACGCGGACAACCTGCTGCGCGCCGGCCCGGACGGCGACGACATCGTCGGCGTGATCGACTTCGGCGACATGGTGCACGCGCCGCTCGCGCAGGACCTGGCGGTGACGCTCGCGAGCTTCGCGCGGCACGGCGAGATGTCGCTGGAGAATGCCGTCGCGCAGGTGGAGTCGTGGAATGCCGTGTTCCCGCTCATGGACGACGAGCTCGAGGTCCTGCACGACCTCACGCTCCTGCGGCTCGCGACCGCGCTCGCCCTGTACGACTTCCGCATCCACGCGACCGAGCAACCGGCGGCCTGGCTGGTCGAGGAGCGCCCGGACATCGTGCGCGCGCTCAAGCGCTTCCTCGCCTTCGACCGCGACGAGGTGCACGAGCGCTACCGCGCGGCCTGCGGGCGCGTCGGCCACGCGCCGGCGGGGGTGGACCTCGAGCGGCTGCGCGAGCGGCGCGCACGCGCGCTCGGGCCGAGCTACCGGCTGTTCTACGACAAGCCCGTGCACCTGGTGCGCGGCGAGGGCGCCTGGCTGTACGACGCCGATGGCCGGCGTTACCTGGACTGCTACAACAACGTCGCCTCGGTCGGCCACTGCCACCCGCACGTGGTCGGCGCGCTGGCGCGCCAGGCCGCGACGCTCAACACGCACACGCGCTACCTGCACGACAACGTGGTGCGCTACGCGGAGCGCCTCGCCGCGACCTTCCCGGGCGACCTGTCCGTCTGTTACTTCGTGTGTACCGGCACCGAGGCCAACGACCTCGCGATCCGCATCGCGCGCGTGGTCAGCGGGCACGAGGGCGTGATCGTCTCCGACGATTCCTACCACGGCAATTCGAACGTGGTCGGCGCGGCTTCCACCTGCATGTACCCGAAGTCGGAACAGCCGGCGTGGATCGCGACCGTGCCGCCGCCGAACGGCTACCGCGGCGAGTACCGCTACGGCACGTCCGACCTCGGCCCGAAGTACGCGGCGCACATCGATACCGCGATCGCGAAACTGCGCGAGCGCGGGCAGGGCGCGGCGGCCTGGCTGTGCGACATCATCTTCGACTCGAACGGCACCATCCTGCCGCCGCCGGGATACCTCGAGTACACCGTCCGGGCGATCCGCGCGGCGGGGGGGCTGTTCATCGCCGACGAGGTGCAGTCAGGCTTCTACCGCACGGGCGAGGAGATGTGGGCGTTCCGCTATGCGGACGTGGTGCCGGACATCGTCGCGCTCGGCAAGCCCATCGGCGACGGCCACCCGATCGGCGCGGTGATCACGACGCCGGCGATCGCGGCGAAGTTCGCGGAGAAGTTCTCGTACTTCAACACCTTCGGCGGCAACCCGGTCTCCGCGGCCGTCGGCCTGGCGGTGCTCGACGTGCTCGAGCGCGAAGGGATCCAGCAGAACGTGATCGCGGCAGGCAAGGTGCTCGAGGCCGGGCTCGCGAAGCTGGCAGAGCGGTATCCGCTGGTCGCGGACGTGCGCGGCAAGGGCCTGTTCTGGGGGCTCGAGATCGTGCGCGACCACGCGACGCGTGCCCCGGCGGTCGCGGAGGCGGATCGCATCATGAACCTGCTGCGCGACGACGGCTTCCTGCTCGGGCGCACGGGCGCCTTCGACAACGTCATCAAGGTCCGGCCGCCGCTGGTGTTCACCCCGGACCACGCACGCATGCTGCTGGAGGGGCTCGACCGCGCGTTGGCGCGGGTGTGATCACGGTGTAGTATCCGGGCGCGTTTTGCCCTGGAGACCCCCTCATGAGCCTGAATCGCCGGGATTTCGTCGCCACCGTGGGCCTGTCGCTGGTCGGGGGCGCCGCCGCGCGCACCGCCGTCGCGCAAGCGGCCGCCGCAACGCCCGCGGTCACCGCGGGCTCCGACTGGGCCGCCGTGAAGGCGCAGTTCGACCTGCTGACGCCGGAGTGGCTGCACTTTTCGCAGTTCTACATCGTCTCGCACCCGAAGCCGGTGCGCGAGGCGATCGAGCGCCATCGCAGCCTGCTCGACAGGAACCCGTTCACCACCGTCGAGCACGGCATGGGCTTCGACGTGTTCCTCGGCGAGGAGTCGCGCGACGAGCCGTTGCCGCTGCAGGCGCAGCGCAAGGCGGCGGGTTACGTCGGCGGCCGCCCCGAGGAGATCGCGCTCACCGACAGCACGACCCAGGGGCTCGCGCTCATTTATATGGGGCTCACGTTGAAGCCCGGCGACGAGATCCTGTGCACGACGCACGACCACTACGTGCACCACGAGGCGATCCGCCTCGCGGCCGAGAAGGCCGGTGCGTCCTGGCGGCGCGAGGTGCTCTACGCGGACTCGGCTAACGCCACGGCCGACGAGATGGTCGGGAACCTCAAGCGCGCGATCGGCCCGAAGACGCGCGTCGTCGGCATCACCTGGGTGCACTCGAGCAGCGGCGTGAAGATCCCGGTGCGCGCGCTGACGCAGGCGGTGGCGGAGGTCAACGCGGGCCGCGGCGACGGGAACCGAATCCTCGTCGTGCTCGATGCCGTGCACGGCTTCGGCAACCAGGCGGAGCGGATCGCGGAACTCGGCGCCGACTTCGTGGCCGCCGGCACGCACAAATGGATCTTCGCGCCGCGCGGCACGGGCATCGTGTGGGTGCCGCAGAAGAACTGGCGCCTGCTTAGCCCGACGATCCCGACCTTCTACGCGCTCGAGCCCTATGCCGCCTGGGAAGACCAGCGCCCGCCGAACGCGCCGGACAGCATCGCCTGGATCTCGCCCGGCGGCTTCAAGGCCTTCGAGCACCAGTGGGCGATGGGCGAGGCTTTCGACTTCCACGAGCGCATCGGCCGCGATCGCGTCGCGGGCCGCATCGCCGCGCTCAACAGCCAGCTCAAGGAAGGGCTCGCGAAGATCCCGCGCGTCAAGGTGCTGACGCCCATGGATCCCGCATTGTCGGCGGGCATCACCTGTTTCGAGGTGGAAGGCCAGACCGCGAGCCAGACCGTGCACGCGCTGCACGCGCGCAAGGTGCTGGGTTCGACCTCGCCCTACAAGATCTCGAAGGCGCGCCTGGCGCCGAGCCTGGTCAACGACGAGCGCGAGGTGGACGCGGCGCTCGCCGCCGTGAGGGCTGTCGCGTGATCCACCTGGGGACGCGGCGCGCATAGGTGGCGTAGTCCTCGCCCCGTTCTCGCATCAGGAACTGCTCTTCCGGCAGCACGAATCGACGATGCAGCCAGAGTGCGTATGCTGCGGCCGTCCAGGCATTCAGCGGCACTCCGCTCAGTAGCGCGGCGGACAGGCACAGCGCGATCAGGCCGACGTACATCGGGTTGCGGGTGAAGCTGTAGGGCCCGGTCGTCACCACGACCGGTGCGGGCGAGAACGGGCACACGCCGACGTCGACGCGCTTGAAGCAGCGCCCGGCCCACACGTTGATCGAGATGCCGCCGAGCAGCAGCAGCAAGCCGGCCACGATCCCGGCCAGCGACGGACGCAGCGGCAAGCTTGCGACGGCAAGCGGTATCTGCGCCGCCAGTGCGATCAGCAGCCCCTTGGGCGGCAGGATGGCCATCTTCATCACCTCCGGCACCCGTACGGCGAGTCTTCCACGGCCCGCCGGCCGGCGGCCGACCGCCCGGAAGCGATTCTGACCGTACGCAAGCATTCGCTGTCCCGGAGACTCGCCGGCGCCTGAAATGGCTGCACCCGGCGTGCCGGGCCAACCATTTTTCGCGGAGTGATGCAAATGAAAGAGAACTGGCGACCTGCGCTGCTTGCCCTCTTTGCCACGCTTTCGGCGCCTCTGCCGGCCGCAGCGGCGGACGCCGACGCGACTGCGAGCATCGATCGCTATCTGGAAGCCGTCGGCGGGCGTGGAGCCTGGGCGGCGGCACGCGGCGAGTATGTCCTCGCCGTGACGACGGATCCCCGGCGTCCGCTGCCCTATACGTTCGAACTGTGCTGGGATTTCACGCAGCCCCGCACGGCTGAACGGGCGCGCTTCCAGTCGCGCACCCAACGGCGTGGTTACGAATCCGGCGACGGCTGGAGCTTCGGTCGTGACGTAGGGACCGCAGACGGCACGTTGCGCACCTGGAGCACGGAAGAGAATGCGACCAACGAGGCACTCTGGCGTGCCGCTTTCGAGGTCGTGACGCACCGGCTCGCGGCCCGCGATCCGGATCTGTCCGTGCGCAACGGAGACGCCGAGTGGGCGGGCTGGGTCGAGATCGCCGAGCGGGGAACGCCGATCGCGCGGCTGCTGACGGATGCATCCGGCGCACCTCAGCGCTACCGCAGGCTGGTGGACGATACATCCATCGTGTTCGGCCCGCTCGTCGACCGGGGTCCGATCCGGTTTCCGCTGAACGGCGCCTTCGATCCGGGAGCGCGCTTCGAAGTGATCGCGATCGAGTTGTACCCGGAGGCGCCGCAGTCGGTCTTCCGCAGGCCCGCTGCCGGACACGACGGATCGATGACCTGCCGCTGAATCAAACGAGGATGTTCAACCATGTCTCCACTCAAGCTGATCCTGCTCGCCGGCGCCGCGCTCGCACCATTCGCATCGACGGTTGCCGAGACCGGTCAGGCGGTACCGGATGCCGTCAGGCAGGCGGTGGCGAGCGAGGCACGCCTGCCCGAGGATCGCGCGCGCGATGCCGGCCGGAAGCCCGCGGAAGTGTTGTCCTTTTTCGGCGTCGCTCCCGGCATGACCGTGATGGAGTTCGGCGCCGGCGGCGGCTACTTCTGCGAACTGATGGCCCGCATCGTGGGGCCGGAAGGGCTCGCCATCGCGCAGAACTTCTACTTCTTCCTGCGCCAGTCCGGGGAGGAGTACAAGCGGCGCTTCGCGCCGAAGCGTCTCGAGAACGTCGTGATGATCTTCGGCGACCAGTCGCGACTTCGGTTGCCGGACGACAGCGTGGATGCAGCATTCTTCATCGATACCTACCACGACCTGGCCCATGAGCAGCCGAGCGGCGATCGACAGCCCGCTTTCGCCGTGGCGACGCTCGCGGAGGTGCGCCGCCTCCTGCGGCCGGGCGGCGTGCTCGGGATCGTCGACCATCGCGCGGCGGATGCCGCCACGCGGTCCGAAGCCGCGGCCCTGCACCGTATCGCCGAGCCGACGCTGCGCCGCGACGTCGAGGCGGCCGGATTCCGGCTGGAGGGTGCGGCCGATTTCCTGGCGAATCCGGCCGATCCGCGCACGAAGGCGTGGTTCGACGATCCGGCGCTCAAGGACCGGACGGATCGCATCGTGCTTCGCTATCGCAGCCCGGATTGAGATCGCGTGACCGGCGCGCGTTGGCGCGGGCTTTCCGCATTGGCCTATGATGGCCGGCGGAAAGCGCGCGCCATGAGCAGAATCAGCCTGGCAGTGGGATCGGACCCGCGGCGCCTCATCGACCGCGACCTCCGCTCGATGGCGACGTATGCCTGCGCGTGGCTGGTCGCCGTACTGGTCAGCGCCACGGTCAACGCGGTGCTCGCGGAAGCGGATGGCCGGGGCTGGGCCGGCTACGTCCTGCTGTACGGCGGCTACTGGACGCTCTGGGCGCTGGCGACGCCCTTCATCTACGCTCTGGTCGCCGGAGCCCGCCGGCCGGGCGCAAATGGGGCCGTCATGCGCCCGATCGGCCACGGCGCCTTGCTCCTGCTGCTCACGCTCGCAAGCAACCTCTACTTCCTCGCCTGGAATTCGGCTGTCGCGGGCACAACGAGCTTCGATGCTTCCACCTACTGGGGCCGCTTCACCGGCAGCAGTGCATTGCCGTTCGTCGGCATGCACCTGCTCAAGTACGCGGTCATCGGTTTGATCTGCTCCAGCATCTGGCAAAAGCGCTCGCGGCAGCGGGAAGAGCAGGCCCGGGTCGCAGCGGAACTGGAGAGTCGCTCGCTCGCCGTCCAGCTCGCCGACGCCAGGCTCGCGAACCTCCGCGAACAGCTGCATCCCCATTTCCTGTTCAACGCCCTCAACTGCATCGCGAGCCTGATCGAGATCCGCCGCAACAGCGATGCCTACGCGGCAGTCTCCGATCTCGCGCATCTGCTGCGCCGGACCCTCGAGCTGGGACGGCGCGAAACCGTGACCTTGCGCGAGGACGTCGAGCACGCCAGGTCGTACCTGCGCATCGCCGAGCTGCGATTCGGAGATCACCTCAGCTGGCGCGTCGAGGTCGACCCGGACTGCGAGCCGCTCGCAGTGCCGCCACTTCTCCTGCAGCCGCTGGTCGAAAACGCCGTCAAGCACGCGGCCAACCAGTCCGATGCGCCGGTCCGCATCGGCGTCGAAGTGCGCGGGCTCGCGGGAAACGTGGAAATCCGGGTCTCGGACGACGGTCCGGGACCCGGTTCGGCGGCGGCGTCCGGAACCGGCATCGGCCTCGGCAACCTGCGCGAGCGGCTTGCCCTGATGTACGGCGCATCAGCGACGTTGACCGTGGGTGCCGGCGACACGGGTCGTGGGACGAGCGTTCGCATCGTGGTTCCGCGCACTGCCGCGAGCGTCGCGGCCGGCGCGGATGCAGGCGCATGACAGCCGCCCCGGAGCGCCTGCGCGTGCTGATCGCCGACGACGAGCCGCTGGCCCGGGAGCTCGTGGCGAAGCTGCTGCGCGCCGAGCCGGGCATCGACATCTGTGGCGTCGCATCTTCGGGCCGTCAGGCCCTGGCGGCCGTCCGGGCGCAGGAGCCCGATGTCGTCTTCATCGACGTGCGCATGCCTGAACTGGACGGCATCGGCGTGATCCGCGGTGCGGGGAGCGAAGGCGCCCCGCTTTTCGTCGTGGTGACGGCGTTCGAGAGCCATGCCCTCGAGGCATTCGAGGTGCGCGCCTTCGACTACGTGCTGAAGCCGATCGACAAGGCGCGCTTCGCGCGGGCGGTCCGCGACGTCCGCGCCGCGGCGCTGAACCGCCGGGCGCTCGCCGCGATGAAGGCTGCCGGGCGCAGATCGTTCCCGGAACACGCGGGAGCCGAGGCTGCGCCGGACACATCGCACCTGCGCCTGCGTGCCGGGGAACGGGTATTGCTGGCGCCGATAGACGCGGTGCGATATTTCGAGGCCAGCAACCAGTACGTGCGCGTGCATCTCGGCGACGCAAGCTACCTGCTGTCCACGGAGTCGCTGGCTTCGCTGGAGGCCCAAGTCGCGCCCGGATCCTTCTATCGCGTGCACCGGAGCTACCTGGTCAATGGCCGTTTCGTCGCGTCGATGGTCACGAAGCCCGGGGGTGGAAGCAGCGTCGTCCTCGCGGACGGGCGGCGACTGCCGGTAGCCCGCCGCTGTCGCGAGACTGCCGAGCGGCTGCTCGTAAGGCTCGCGGAGCGGATCGGGCCGTCGTCAGGCGGGCGCTGAAGCCTTGCGCTGGCGCAGCAGCCCGAGGCTGCTGCAGATCACCGCGATGACCAGCAGGATGATGCCGTTCAGCGCCGCGCCGAGGGTCACGAAGCCGGGCGAGAGCAGGAACGTGACGAGGGCGATGTCCATCATTCCCGCAAGCGTCACATTCAGGAGAAAGCCCGTGCAATCGTTGCGCCAGTTCAGCGTCGCGGCGATCACGATCACGAGCGCTCCGACCCAGGCGATGGTGAACGAGTTCATGGCGAGGATGGCGCCGGCAAGCGCCGCGAAGTCGCCCCCCGACTGCTCATAGAACGCAAAACCCGCTGCCGGTCCGCCTCCCAGGGTCGCTGCCAGGATGGCGGAGCCGCCGACGACGTGAAGCAGGCCCCACAGGCCGAAGAAGACCGCCCCGATACGCGCGAACAACATGGATGGACTCCCCTTGACTGGTGCGTGATGACCGCAACTTCAGCGCGTGAGAGCCCTGTCGGGATAGCGATTGCTTGCCGGCGGTGAACCTTGCTTGTGAGCGGCAGACTCTGGAGCGGTCGGCGACTTGCAGCCGCTCGGGCGGGGCAGCTAACGTGTGAAGCCATGACCGAAGCAACGCACGTCAGCGAGTACCACGACTCCATGGTCGCGTTCCTGGAGTGGATCTGGGGCCGCGACTACATGGCGCCCGGCGGCGAGGGCAACGTGGACCGGATGGTCGCGGGCATCGATCTCGCAGGCCGGCGGGTGCTCGACATCGGCTGCGGGATCGGCGGTCCGGCGTTCGCGCTCGCGCGCAAGTACGGCGCGGAAGTCATCGGCATCGACCTGGAGCCGCAGCTCGTCGCGCGCGCGAACCGGCGCGCGGGGGAACTCGGCCTGTCGGATCGTGCGGAGTTCCGCACCGTGACCCTCGGTGACCTGCCGTTCCCGGACCGCAGCTTCGACCTCGTGTTCACCTCCGGGGCACTGACGCAGACGGCGGACAAGGCCGGCATCGCCGGCGAGTGCCTGCGCGTCCTGAAGCCGGGCGGGACGCTGACCTGCTACGACTGGCTGAAGAGCGACGCGCCGATCAGCGACGACATGCGCTATTTCTTCGAGATGGAAGGGCTCACCTACAACCTGATCACGCTCGCCGAGCTCGGCCGCTACCTCGAAGGCGCGGGGTTCACGGGCGTCACGCTGGAAGATGCCTCGGACTGGTACCGGCGCGAGTCGCGGCGCGAGTACGAGAGGATGCGCGGCGAGGGGCGGCCCGAGGCGGTCGCGCTGATCGGCGAGGCCAAGGCCGCGCACATGATCGAGGACTGGCGTTCGCTGGTCGTCGTGTGCGAGAAGGGCGAGCTGCGGCAGGGGTACACGCGGGCGCGGCGGCCCGAGAATCACTGAGCCGGCTGTTTGTCCTTGAACATGAAGACCAGGATCTTCGCCGGCTCGGTCGCGCTGGCGTTTTCGGAGACCACGTGCTCGTCGGACGGGTTTTCGTAGAACGTCTCGCCCGGCCCCAGGACGAGCCGCTCGCCTCCCGCCACCTGCGTGACGTAACGGCCCTCGAGGACGTAGACGACGACGTGCGCGTGGTGCCGGTGCGGGGCCGAGGCCCCGCCCGGCAGGTACTCGACGGTCGCGACCGTGATCTCCTTGCCGGCAACCTCGGGCACGTCCCTGGCCAGCAGGGGGATGACCGTGGGTTTCGACGCCCCGGGTCCGTCGCCCGCCCGGGCGGAAACGGCGAGCAAGCCGATGGCCGTGGTTGCAACGATGTGGCTGGCGGTCCGGAACGTCATGGGCATGTCATCCTTGCAGCAGGCGAGGCGCAGGTCGCCACGAGGCTAGGTTAACGTATGAGCACACGCCTGGATGCGATCGTCATCGGTGGCGGCCACAACGGCCTCACCGCGGCCGGCTACCTCGGGCGCGCTGGCCTGAAGACGCTCGTGCTGGAGCGTCGCGCCGTGCTCGGCGGCGCCGCCGTCACCGAGGAGTTCCATCCCGGCTACCGCAACTCCGTCGCCTCGTACACGGTGAGCCTGCTGCGGCCCGAGGTGATCGAGGAGCTCGAACTCAAGCGCCACGGCTACCAGCCCGTGAAGATGCACGCGCACCTGAGCCTGTTCCAGGACGGGGGCGCGCTGCTCATGACCGGCGACGAGACCCGCGACCGGGCCGCGGTCGGGCGTTTCTCGCCGCGCGACTACGACGCCATGCAGCGCTTCTACGCCGCGACCGACCGCATCGGCGAGGTCATCCGCGCGCAGTGGCTGAAGCCGCCGCCCGCGCTCGGCGGCGGCGCGCTGGACCTGCTCGCGCTGTGGCCGGCGGCGCGCGAGTTCCGCGGCCTCACGACGGAAGACCGTCACCTGTTCATGCAGTTCATGACCTCGCCGGCCAACGAGATCGCAGAGCGCTGGTTCGAGAGCGAAGCGATGCGCAACCTCATGGCCGGGCACTGCGTGTCCGGCAACTTCGCGAGCCTGGACGCCGCCGGTTCGGCGATCCCGTACTTCCACCACGCGCTCGGCGAGTTCGAAGGCGAGCGCGGCGCCTGGGGCCACGCCCGCGGCGGCATGGGCGCGATCACGCAGGCGATGGCGTCGTCCGGCCGCGCGCACGGCGTCGAGTACCGCACGGGCGCGCCGGTCGAGCGCATCCTGGTGGAGGGCGGCCGCGCGGTCGGCGTGCGGATCGAAGGCGGCGAGGAATTCCGCGCGCGCTTCGTGCTGGCGAACACCGACCCGAAGCGCACGTTCCTGAGGTTCGTGGGCCGCGAGCACCTGCCGGCGGGCTTCGCGGACGGCATCGAACGCCTGCGCATGGGTCATGCGACGCTGCGCATGAACCTCGCGCTCTCGGGTGCGCCGGAGTTTGCGGCGCTCTCGGGCGCCGAGGCGGACGTCGCCCGCGGCGGCTCGATCACGATCTTCCCGACGCGCGCGCAGATCGAGGACAACTACCGCGCAGCGCTCGCTGGACGGGTCATCGACGTGCCGTACCTGGACATCCGCATCCCCTCGGCGATCGACGACACGCTGGCGCCGCCCGGGCACCACGTCATGAGCCTGATCGCCAAGTACTACCCGTACCGGCTCGCGGACGGCCTGGACTGGGACGCCATCAAGCCGGCGGTCGAGGAGCGCGTGCTGGGCGTGCTCGAGCGGTTCATGCCGAACCTGCGCGCCCTCGTCGTCGGCCGGCAGTTCCTGACGCCGCTCGACCTCGAGCGCGTGTTCGGGCTCACCGAGGGCGACATCTTCCACGGCCGCCACGACCTCGACCAGATCTTCGGCCTGCGCCCGCACCCCCAGGCGGCGCAGTTCGCGACGCCGCTCGCCGGGCTCTACCTGTGCGGGTCCGGCGCGCACCCGGGCGGCGCGGTGTCCGGCGCGCCGGGGCGGAACGCGGCGATGCGGGTGATCCGGGACGCGAAGCGGGGCGGGTGAGCGCGGCTACTTGCCGCGTGCCGCGTAGTACGCCGCGATCTTCGGCTGGCCCTTCACGCGCTCGAAGTGCTTCGCGAGCAGCGGCGCGTGTTTGTCCACGACGTCCGCGGGGATGTGGTCGAGCGCGCCGGACTTCAGCCAGCGTACCCAGTAGTAGCACTTGAGGTCGGCGACGGTCAGCCGGTTCTCCACGAACCACTCGCCGCCGCCCGCCTTCAGCCGCGCCTCGACCTGCTGCAGGTAGCGCGGCAGCGGGCCGGCGACGAGCGCCTCGCGCGCCGCCTTCTTGGCGGCGGCATCGTCGATGCGCATCGTCTGGCCGATCTTCGTGGAGATGTCCTCGACCGCGTCCATCACCTCGTCGACGCGCGCCGCCTGCAGCGCGTCCTCGGGATACAGGCCGGCGAGACGGCCGACGTAGCGGTTGATCGTGTTCGACTGAGCGATCTGCCTGCCGTCCACTTCCAGCACCGGCAGCTGCTGGAACGGCATCCGGTCGCGCTCGGCCGGCCAGTCTTTCTGGGCGATGCGCCGGTCCTCGAAGGGGATGCCGGCCAGGTGCAGGGCGATGCGCGCGGTCTCGCCGCGGCTGCCGTCGAAGTCGAAGTAGGTGAGGACCAGCTTGGGCATGGCTTCTCCGGAGGGCGGCTTGGTCGGAACTGCGGCGTGATGATAGCGCGTACCGGGTGTGCCGCGGTCGGCCGTGCCGGTCAGCGGGCAAGCATCAGGTAGCAAAGGCAGTCCAGCCGGACGGCCGTCTCGTCGCGGCTGATCATGGCCGGCGTGACGGCATGCCTGAGAACGGCGGCGCCGTCGGCGAAGGCGAAGAACGCTTCGGTCAGGTCGTCGTCGTGCTCGTTGACCACGCGCAGCGCCTGCCGCGCCCTGTCGCCGGTTGCCCACGGCGTGCCGGCCGGCACTTCCGTGAAGTTCAGGTCCTCGAGGTCGGCTCGCAGGACGAGGTCCGCGGGCGCCTCGCCGAACGAGAAGCTGTGCCGCGGATCGACCAGCACGCGTCCCACGGTCTCGTACAGCTTGAGCGCGCCGGACGCCGGCGCGTGTACGGGGAAGCCGTCGATCGCCATCGCCCGCCCGATCAGCGCGAGCGCGCGCGCGACGCCCGCGCGGTCACCGCTCTTTCCGCACTCGATCGTCACGGCCGGGCAGAACTCGGAGAAGGCGGCCGACTGCGTGGTGTTGGGGTTGTGGTAGTAGACGCCGATCGGGGCGAACATCGCCGCGAGGTGGAGATCGGCCGGGCGCAAGGAGGCGACACAGCCATAGTGGGGATTGGCCCCGGTGTTGTTGTGGACATCGATGCTGGCGAAGACGCCGGCGCCGCGCGCCGCCTCGGTCACCTGACGGGCGAGGTCCCGGTAGGGGCCGTCGCCGCCACGCCAGATTCGGTTGAAGTCGGGCTGGTCCGGGAGGTAGCGGACCGCCGCGCCGGTGGCGCGCACATTGCCGACGAACACGATCAGGCCTCGGGGAGGCTCGGCATCGGCATAGCGTCGCGTCAGTTCCTGCAGGACGTGAAAGCCCGCCGTCTCGTTGCCGTGCAGCAGCACCGACAGGAAGAGCGGATCGTCCTTGCCCGCCAGCGTGACCAGGGTCGGGTTCGGCAGGACCTGCGTGATCTCGGCGGGCGTGACCTCGAGCAGGGCCGCAGGCAGGTGGCCCAGGCGGTCGAGCCGTACGTCCCCGCCGCCTGCGCTCAGACGCGCCACGCGTGGACCGGCGCGCCGGACGCCTGCAGCTCGGCGTAGCGCTCGAGCAAGGCCTGGAAGTTGGTGCCGTTCACGTCGATGAAGCTGCGTTGCCACTGCGCGCCGGTGAGTCCCGACATCAGGCGCGGATGCAGGATCCCGTCGAAGTAGTATTCGAGCGCGGCGCGACCGACGCCGGCGCGTTCGAGCGCCGACCTGGCCCGCGGCAGCAGCTGGTCCAGCAGCAGCGCCTGGACGTCCACCCGCTTGCCGCGCCAGTCGAGCCGCGCAGCCAGTCCGTCCTTCGCGCAGGCGTAGAAGTTGCTGCGCGCCTCCTCGAAGGAAATTTCGGTCTCGAGCGGCGATTCGTCACGACCGAAGGCCAGCACAAGGCCGAACCACAGGGCGAGGTTGGCGATGCCGTCGGCGATCGTCGGTCCGGCCGGCATGACGCGCTGCTCGAGCCGGAGATGGGGGGTGCCGTCCGGCTCGAAGCCGATGATCGGGCGGACCCAGCGCCAGATCGTGCCGTTGTGCAGGCGCAGGTGGCCGAGCCGCGCGTGATCGTCCCCGAGCATCGGCAGCAGTTCCGGGTAGCCCAGGTTCTCGAGAAACGGCTCGAGCAGGGAATGCCGGACATAACCGGTGCCGAGCGTGACGCGCAGGATCTCCCGGCCTTCGACGTCGAGGAAACTGTGGTGGGCGGTCGCCTGCTCGAAGGCCGGCACGCGCGTCTCCGCCCAGAGCGACCGGCCGTACAGGAACGGCGCGTTGGCGCTGACGGCGACCAGCGGCGCCGCGGCGATGAGGGAGGCGTTGTAGAAGCGCGCGGCCTCGTCCTGGTTGACCCGGAGATGGCCTTGCAGCGACGTGCAGGCCGCTTCCAGCATCACGTGGTCGCAGCGGTACTCGAGCCGGTCGTCGCCCTCGATGTCGATGTGCAGGGGTGCCGCGCCGCGCAGCCGGAAGAGCTCGCGGTTGAGCGCGCGGTAGCGTCCGGAATCCGACATCCAGTCCGGCTGCAACATCTCGTCGCGCACCGTCGGCAGGATGCCGATCGCGACGATGTCCAGCCCGTCCGCCCGCGCGACCGCCGCGCACTTCTTCCACAGTCCTTCCAGGGCACGATGCGTGCGCTCGAGGAACCCGGCGTCCATCGACTGCGGCTCGGCGTTCAGCTCGAAGTTGAACTTCGAAAGCTCCAACACGACGTTCGGGTCGTCGACCGCGGCGATGAACTCCGCATTGCGCGGCGCCGGCAACCGGTCGCGGTCGACGAGCCAGGCCTCGAGTTCCAGGCCGGTCGTCGGGCACTGCGAGTAATGGAACGCACGCTCGTCGAACCATCGCTTGAGCGTGGCGGTCTCGGCGCGCAGGCGCGAGCGGAACTCGGCGCGTTCCGCCGGGCTGAAGGTCGATCGTGCAATCTCCTGACCCAAGCAGGCCCTCGCGACCGCGACGCAGGATGGCCCGCGCATGGTACCTGCAAACGCCGCGCGTCGCGGCGCACGCCGGGGGAAGCGTCGGGTCGCAGTCTGTCAGGAGCCTCGGTGCTGCCGGTCGGCGTTGCCGCGTCGACTAGAGCTGCCCCAGCCACTCGTGAATCGTCCCGTTCAGCTCGCTGCCCGGCCCGACCAGCGCGTCGATGAGCCCCTCGTTGGTGAACAGCACGTAGCCCTGGCCGGTCGCCGGATTGAGCTCGGTCACGTGGGTCATCTGCGAGCCGGCGCCCGTGTGGCCGTACCAGCCCGGGTTCGCCGCGGCCTCGCGCCAGACCAGGCCGATGTTGGACTGGTAGGCGAGCTGGTTGTCGGCGGGGGTGGTCATCGTGAGCATGGCTTCAACCGACGACTCCTGCAGGATGCGCACGCCGTCGAACGTGCCGCCGGCGAGGATCGCGCGCATGAAGTTCGCCCAGTCGCCGGTCGAGGTAAAGAGGCCGGTGATCGGGTAGAACCAGTTCGCGGTCTGGCTCACCGGGTTGTCGTCGAGGCCGTACAGCGCCACGACCTCGTTGGGGTCGAGGTCGGGGTAGTAGTGGCTGGTCCCGACCATTCCGAGCGGCAGGAAGACGTGCGTCTTCGCATAATCGTTGAAATGCATGCCGGAGAGCCGCTCGACCACGTAGGTGAGCAGCACCATGCCGATGTTCGAGTTGCGGCTGACGCTGCCGGGTTCGCCCGGCAGCCAGATCGCCGGGACGTAGACCGCGCTGGCCGGCGTCAGCACCTCCTCGATGAGCGGGTGCAGGCTGATGACGACCGACGGATCGTCGACGTCGAACGCGCTGTCCGTCACTTCGCCGAGGTCGGGCAGGGCAAGGCCCGCGGAATGCCGCATCAGCATGCGGGCCGTGATGACCGTGTCCGGGAAGGCGGGATTGCGCACGGGAAACGGGAGGTAGTCGCCGATGTCGGCGTCGAGGTCGATGAGGCCAAGTTCGACCTGCTGCATCACCGCGACGGCGATGACCAGTTTTGCGATCGAGGAAGTCTTGTAGAGCGTCGCCTCGGTCGGCGCCCGCGTCCGCGCGGCGTCGGCGAAGCCGGCCGCGTGGCTGTAGACGACCTCGCCGTCCTGGACCGCCAGCAGGGCGAGCGAGGAGACGTTGGGATTGTCCGCGATGAAGTCGTCGAGCACGGCATCCATGTCGATCCCGATGGGGGGTGGAGGCGGCGGCGGGGGCGGGGGCGGGACGCTGCTTCCCCCGCCGCCGCAGGCGGCGAGCAGCAACGAACCGGCCAGGAGGAGTGCGGGGATCTTCATCGCGCGTCACCGTTTCAGGTGTCGCCGATGGTAGGCCGCCCGGCGCGGGCCGCGACCGGCCGCGCCTGGCTTTCGTGTCTACCGGGGCACGGAGGGACTAGGGCGCCGCGTTGGCGATCTCCGCGGACAGCAGGGACCAGTCGCCGTCCTCGCGGACCCACACGTTGGTGACGTAGCCGGCGAAGCCGCCCTGGGCGCCGTCGGGGCCGGCGAAGGTCTCGCGGGTCAGGAAGCGGACGACGGCGACGTCGCCGGCGAGGTCGAACCCGACCATCTCGATGTCGCGCGAGGTCACGCGCATGCCGTACTCCCACCATTCGCGCAGGTTGCGCACGAAGGCCGCGCGGTCCTCGTAGACCTCGCCCATGGCCCAGCGCGAATAGCGGGGATGCAGCAGCCGCTCGTACGCCTGCCAGCCGGCACCGTCCTGCAAGGTCGCGGCAGCCATCTCGTCGATGCGCTCGCGCAGCCGCGGTTCGTCGACTTCTGGCGCTGCCGAGACCGGTCCGGCCAGCAGGGCCATCCAGCACGTGCCGGCGGCGAGGAATTGCGACAAATGCATGCGGTTCTCCCGGGGTCCGGCTGGGCGCGACGTTACCACTGCCGCGGGCGGCGCGGCCCGCCCCCGGCAAAGACGCCGGGGGTCTCAAGGCCCGGCGATTGCATTTCGGTGATTCGGCACCATGCTGCAATATCCCGGGAATCGGGGCGGTCTCCTTCAGCCAGTCCCGCACGAGAAAAGGCGCATGGGCAAGTACACGAAAGATCCGGCAGCCGTCGCGAAGCTCACGTCCGAGCAACGCCGGGTGACGCAGGAGTGCGGCACCGAGATGCCCGGCACGGGCGCGCTGCTGCACAACAAGGAGCCGGGCCTGTACGTGGACGTCGTCTCGGGCGAGCCGCTGTTCGCCTCGACCGACAAGTACGACTCCGGCTCGGGCTGGCCGAGTTTCACGAAGCCGGTCGAGCCGGCCAACGTGAAGGAGCTGTCGGACGAATCGCACGGCATGGTGCGCACGGAAGTGCGCTCGGCGCACGGCGACAGCCACCTCGGGCACGTGTTCACCGACGGGCCGCGCGACCGCGGCGGCCTGCGCTACTGCATCAATTCGGCGTCCCTGCGCTTCATCCATCGCGACGACATGGAGAAGGAAGGCTACGGGGCGTATCTCGGCCAGGTAGGAGGCAAGCGATGACCACCGAACGCGCCGTGCTCGCCGGCGGATGCTTCTGGGGCGTGCAGGACCTGTTTCGCAAGTACCCGGGCGTGATTTCCAGCCGTGTCGGCTACACGGGCGGTAATACGCCGAACGCGACCTACCGGAACCACGGCTATCACGCCGAGGCCGTCGAGATCCTGTTCGATCCGGCGAAGATCGGCTTCCGGCAGGTCCTGGAGTTCTTCTTCCAGATCCACGACCCGACGACGGAGAACCGCCAGGGCAACGACAGGGGCACGAGCTACCGGTCGGCCATCTACTACACGACCGACGAGCAGCGGCGCGTTGCCGAGGACACGATCGCGGACGTGGACGCCTCCGGGTTGTGGCCCGGCAAGGTCGTGACACAGGTCGAGCCGGCGGGCGATTTCTGGGAGGCCGAGCCCGAGCACCAGGATTACCTGTTGCGCAATCCGGGCGGCTATACCTGCCACTTCGTGCGCCCGGACTGGGTGTTGCCGAGGCGCAAGCGGGCCTGAGCGCGGTCCCTGCGGTCCGTGTGCCAGAATCGCCCCGGGATGACCGGGGGGCCCGCGCATGGTCGAGACCATTGAAGCCGTCAACGCCTGGCTGAACGGCTACGTCTGGGGCACGCCGATGATCGTGCTGCTCATCGGCACGGGCGTGCTGCTGACGATCGTCACCGGGGCTGCGCAGTTCCGTTTCCTCTGGCGCGCGCTGCGCGAAGTGCTCGGCAAGCTCACCCGGCCGGGCGGCGGCGAGGGCAGCGTGCGCCCGTTCCAGGCGGTGGCCACCGCGCTGGCCTCGACGGTCGGCGTCGGCAACATCGCCGGTGTCGCGACCGCGATTTTCCTCGGCGGGCCGGGCGCGCTGTTCTGGCTCTGGGTCTCGGGCCTGTTCGGAATGTGCACGAAGTACGCCGAGATCGTGGTGGCGATGCACTACCGCGAGAAGGACGCCAGCGGCGTCATGCGCGGCGGCGCGATGTACGTGCTGAAGAACGGCCTGAATCTCCCCTGGCTGGGCGCAATCTTCGCGCTGCTGACTTCGCTCGCCGCCTTCGGCATCGGCAACATGGTGCAGGCGAATTCCGTGGCCGACGCGCTGCATACGACATTCGGGATGTCGCAGTCCACGACCGGCATCGTGCTGGTCGTGCTGACCGGCGCCGTCATCCTCGGCGGCATCAAGCGCATCGGCAAGGTGACGGAGCTGCTCGTGCCGTTCATGGCGCTGTTCTACATCGGCGGCGGCATCGTCATCCTGGTCCTGCACGCGGAAAAGCTGCCCACAGTGTTTTCGCTGGTCTTCGAGAGCGCGTTCAGCGGCACGGCCGCGGCCGGCGGCTTCGCAGGCAGCACGATCGCCATGGCGCTGCGCTACGGGATCGCGCGCGGCCTGTTCTCGAACGAGGCCGGGCTCGGCTCGGCGCCGATGGTTCATGCCGCTGCGCAGACCGACCATCCCGTGCGCCAGGGGCTCTACGGCATCTTCGAGGTGTTCGTGGACACGCTGCTGATCTGCACCACCACCGGCCTCGTGATCCTCGTCACCGACTCGTGGACCAGCGGCGCCACCGGCGCGGCGCTCTCGGTGAATGCGTTCACGACCGGGCTGCCCGGGACCTGGGGCGGTGTCGTGGTCACCGGCGGGCTGATCCTGTTCGCGTTCTCGACCGTGATCGGCTGGAGCTACTACGGCGAGACCGGCGTCGTGTACCTGTTCGGCGCGAAGGCGGCGCTGCCGTACCGGATCGCCTGGCTGGTGTTCATCTACCTGGGCGCCGTCGGCTCCCTGCACCTGATCTGGGACGTCGCGGACACGCTGAACGGGCTGATGGCGATCCCGAACCTGATCGCCGTGCTGTTCTCGATCCCGCTGCTGCTGCGGCTGCAGAAGGAGTTCTTTGCGGGGCCGGGGAAGGACTGATCAGCGGTTTCGGTTGCGATCGGGATAGAGTTCTTCACGAGCGGGGCGCCGGCCGCCGACCCAGTCAGCGTTGAAGGATTTGACGGCCTGAAATCGCCGCATCGCTGCGGCGTACTTGCGCGTCGCGGACATGTGCTGCTTGAGCAGCTCACCCAGCAGGCTCGAGACGCTCCTGCCTTGCTTGGCCGCATGCGCACGAACCCAAGCGACCGCCTTTTCATCCAGAGTGACGGTGAATCTCTTCATTGGAGCATGCCGAGCACGACACGCAGGCTGCGTTCGACGGTAGACAGCTCGTTAGGCGTCAGGACAGTGAGCGGGCCGTCACCGATGCGCGTACGATCCAGGGCGCGCGGCTGATCCACGACGACCTGGCAGGTTTCCGCAAGGCGGTCGCGCGCGGGCACGGTGATCCGCCACAGCTTGAATTTTGGGTACACGTGCGTCGTCAGCGGCAACACGACGATCATCGGAGTACCCGCATCGATGAGTTCGTCGGCCTGGACGATCAGCACCGGCCGAATCTTGCCGATCTCACGGCCACGGGACGGATTGAGGTTGGCGGTCCAGATTTCACCGCGCCGCATCAGCGCTTCTTCCCGCGCGTTCTGGTCTTGCGGCTCGCCGAATAGGGGCCACGACTCTCGGCAACGCCGAGACCCTCATTGTCGAGAGGCACGGCCTCCTCGGCGAGGGCGAGGGCTGCGCGGCGGATGCCTGGATCCGCGTAGGCGGCCTTGGCCTCCGAGACGAAAGCGGCCAGGTAACGCTGCCTCTCCCTGCGATCGAGAAATTCCAGGATTGCCGCGCGCGCTATTTCCGACCGCGCGAGACCTTCGCGGCGCGCTTCCGCCTCGAGGCGGGACTCGAGGTCTTCGGGCAATCGCAGGCTGAAGCCCGGCATTTGTGACACACTGTGTATTACAAAAGGTAACACAATATGGACTACAGGTCGCCAATTCTCAAGATCCCCGATGGCGGCGATGTCACGCTCCCGATGAAAAACGTTCCGGCCGGAACGTTTCTGGACACGCGTCCAGAGCCGCCGGCATGCAGGGAGGGCGGAGGTAACGCATGGCCCGATACGAACTTGCCCAGCTCAACGTGGCGCGCCTGCGCGCGCCGATCGATTCCCCGCAGCTGGCCGACTTCGTCGCTGCGCTGGACCCCATCAACGCGATCGCCGACCGCTCGCCCGGCTTCGTCTGGCGGCTCCAGGACGATTCCGGCAACGCGACCGGCCTGCATCCGATGGGCGAGGACGTCATCGTCAATGTGTCCGTCTGGCGCGATCCCGAGTCCCTTCAGGCATTCGTCTACCGCGGCGAGCACGCGGGCGTCATGAAACGCCGGCGCGAGTGGTTCGGGAAGATGGACTTCTACATGGTGCTCTGGTGGGTGCCGCAGGGACATCGGCCCACGGTCGAGGAGGCCATCACGCGCCTCGACCTTCTGCGCCGAAACGGGCCCGGTGCGGAAGCGTTCACGTTCGCGAAGCTGTATCCGTCACCGGGCACGCGTGAGGCGGCCGCCGTCGCTCCCGACACGGCGTGTCCGGCTGGCTGAGCGCTATCCGGCGCTTTCCAGCTCCTGGACCGCCCGCCACGCCTGGTCGATGGCGGCGTGCGTGTAGGCGTCCGCCGCCGCGTCGGAGTTCGCGATCGCGATGTTTCCGAAGCGCCGGCGCGCGACGACTTCCGGCGGCGGCTCGACCCCCCAGTCCGCATCCTCGAGGTCGGTGTGGTCGCGCGCATAGCCGTGCGGCCAGCGATTGACGGTGATCGCGAGGATGTCGCGCGCCGGGTCGAAGCCGGCCGGGCCGAGCAGGCTGTTCAGGACACTGCGCACCTCGCGCTCGTAGTCCTCGAACGGCATGGCGAGCATCTGCGCGCGTGCCGCGCGCATCTGGTCCGCAATGCTGGCGCCGGCCGGCATCGGGCCGTTGAAGCTCGCGAAGCTCTGCATGACGCAGGCGTCTGCGGGCCGCCACTCAGGACGGTAGTCGCCGACATTGATGCCGGTGACGAGGAAGACGTCCTGCAGGAAGCTGCCGGGGAGCTGCGCGCCCTTGATGCCGAGCTTCTTCAGCGCTTCGCCGTTTCGCAGGACGGTATTCACCACCAGCATCGGTCGCTTCACGGCCTTGGCGAGCGCCGCTTTCTGCTCCGCCGGGATCTCCGGCGCGAGGTGGGGGATGATCGCGTGGTAGCAGGCGAGGACCGATTGCTTCGCGCGCACGCGCGAGAGCGCGCCGTCGTGCACGTAGTCGACGGCCACGCCGTCGCCGTTCGCGACGTGCACGGCGGTCGAATTGAGCCGCAGCCGCACGGGCGAAGCCGGCGTGTCGAGTGCCGCGTAGTCGAGCCTCGCGGTCACGACGCTGTGCGGGTCCGCATCGGCCGCCATGTCCGGGAAGCTCGCCGGGATCAGCGAGCGCACCAAGAGGCGCGCGATCGAGCTGTTGCCGTCCGGGAACATTGCCGTGTCCCGGTCGTTCTCGGCCTGGCCCGGATCGTCGAGGCCGCCGACCACGTGCGCGCCAGGCAGCCCGGACCACAGGCACTCCATGACCGAGAGGCTTTCGGCCGGCAGTCCCCAGAAGCCGGACGGCGCGCTGCTGAAGACCTGGATGGCGGCATCCGGCAGGTCGAAGTGCTCGCGCAGGAAATCCGTGTATCGCGTGCCGTGCAGCCACGCGGCGCGCTCGTCGGCCGACTTGCCCGTGAGGATGTCACGGTCGGCGAGCAGGAAGGCCTTCAGCTTCGCGCGTGCCTCGGCGTCGATCGGAAAAGCATCGACGTGCGTCGCGAGTTCCTGCGGCTCGAGGCCGTCGAGCGTCACGCCGCGCAGCAGCACGTCGCGCCCGTAGTGTCCCTGGTTGAACAGCAGGGCGGGCTGCAGGTCGCCGCCTTCGCCCATCCAGTTGAAGGTGTAGTCCTCGCGCAGGCGCGGGATGTCGATGCCGAGTTCGCGCACCAGGCCCATCGCGACGTCGCTGAACTTCGGGTACTCCATGTTGACGGTGCCGCCCCAGGCGAGGCGCATCGAACCGCCCTGGTGGAACTCGTTGCGCTTCGCGTGACCGCCGAAGTCGTCGTGGTTGTCGAGGATCAGGATTCGCGACTGCGGGCCGTGCAGCTTGCGGTAGTAGTACGCGGCGGCGAGTCCGCTGATGCCGCCGCCGACGACGATGAGATCGTAGGACTCGCTCGATGCCGACGGGTCGGTGAAGTGCTTGCCCTCACGGGCGAGCGCGTGCGCAACCTCGAACGCGCCGGCATGCGAGCCGCGCAGGCCCGTGAGCGTCGGCGGGTAGTACGGCTTGCCGGCCTCCGTCGCGTGATGGGCCAGCGCCGGCCACGGCAGGGCGAGTCCCAGCCCGGCGATCCCGACGTCGTGGACGAAATCGCGGCGCGTGATCGGGCGATGCAGGCCGAGGTCGCGGTCGGTGTGTTTCATGGGATCGCAGTATAGTGCCGGCACAGCCGAGGCGATGCCGATGATCCGACTGACGGTGCTCTACAACCTGGCCCCGGGCACGGACGAGGAAGCCTACGTCGCCTGGCGGCTGTCCGCGCATGCCGAGTACATCCGCGGCATGCCCGGCGTCCTCTCGGCGAGCTTCGGGCGGGTGGTGGACGAATGGGCGAGCGGCCAGGCGGCCGGCTACCGGTTCCAGTCCACGGTGGAATGGCCCGACCGGCAGACCTTCGAGAAGGCGTTCCACAACGAGCAGGCCCAGGCGGACCTCCGGCGCAACCTCGACAAGCTCGGCGACTACCGGTTCATCGTCACCGAAATGCTCGCCGGCTGAACGCGACTCACCAGAAGTCGGCCAGCGTCGGCCAGCTCTGCATCGCCTCGCCCCGGGTCTTGCGCGTCCACAGGTACTGGGCCGGCTTCACGTCCGCCGTGCACGCGTCCGGCGCCGCCGTTCCGGCCGTCCGGACCGGCAACTCGGTGGCGAAGGAATTGGCCGCAAGCTGGCCGATGCCGTGGCTCTCGTTGAAGTCGACGTAGTTGACCTGCGAGATGAACACCACGTGCGGTTCGCCGGGGCGCAGGCGGCCCGCCGGTACCGTCGCCGACGTGTCCCTGTAATCCACGAAGTCTTCGTCCGTGCCCGGCGCGCCGCCCGTGTAGACGACCTCGCCGTGGCAGTCGGACACCAGCACGAACACGAGGTCGCTCCAAACGGACCCTTCGAGCGGACCGCCGCCGACGAAGGGATCCCAATGGATGGTGAGCGGCATCGCCGGGTCGATGGCGTCGTAATTCGTGACCGCCGCGCCGCCCTGCTGTAGCCGGATCGTGCTGGGCTTCGGGACCTGGGTGCGGCCTTCGGGTCCGCCGATCCGGATCGGGTCCAGCGTGAACTCCCCGGCGGGCCCCTTGATCGTCCATACGAACGTGCCGTCGGCCGGGTGCGTCGCGTCGATCGCCTCGAGGGAGTCGAAGGATCGGGTCTTGCGCGTGTAGAAGTAGCCGTTCGTAAAGGCTCGCTTGTCGCTGCCACCGTAGGTCGCGAGCGGCTCGCCGGAACCCGGCCTGCGCACCGTCGCGCGGATGGCGTCGAAGTCGCGGTCGCTGTCGAAGATGACCTCCGCGAGGAAGTGCGCGTCGGTCAGGGTGAGCCGATCTTCGTGATCCTGCGCATAGGTCAGGTACTTTTCGACCCAGGTCAGGGTCACGTCCGGCGGCTGGCCGGGCAATGCGACGGCCGGGAGGAGCAGGCCGAAGAGCAGGAGGATGCGCGAATTCGGATTCATCGATCGACCTCAGGCGTCAGTAGTACTCGACCAGCGTGGGCCAGCTTTCCATGGCCTCGCCGCGGGTCTTGCGGGTCCAGAGATATTGGGCGGGCCGCACGCCGGTCGCACAGGCGCCCGTTGCCGGCTGCCCGCGGGTGCGAAACGGCAACTCCGTTGCAAAGGAATTTGCGGCGAACTGCTCGACCCCGTGACTCTGGTTGTAGTCGACCAGGTTCACGAGGGATATGAAGGCGACGTAGGGTTCCCCGGGCCTGAGCGACCCGGCGGAAACGGTGGAGCTGGTCTCGGCGTAATCGACGAATTCGGCGTCATCGGGTCCGCCGGAAGTGAAGGCGACCTCGCCATGGCAGTCCGAAACCAGCACGAACACGAAGTCGCGCCACTGCGTGTCGCCGAGCGTGGCGCCGCCTTCGAAGGCGTCCCAGCTGAGCGTGAGATCCAGCGCCGGGTCGATGGCACCGTAGTCCCCCACGCGGCTGCCGGCCTGCGCCAGGCGGATCGTGCTCGGCTTCGGAACCTGCGTGCGGCCCTCGGGCCCGCCGAGGCGGATCGGGTCGAGCGTGAAGTTTCCGGCCGGTCCCGAGAGACTCCAGACGTACCGGCGGTCCGCCGGGTGGCGCCGGTCCAGGTCCGCGAGCGAATCGAACGAGCGGGTCTTGCGGGTATAGAACTCGCCGTTGGTGAACGCGCGCTGGTCGGACCCGCCGTAAGTCGCGAGCGGCGCCTCGGCGCTGTCCTCGCGGATCTCCGCGCGAATGACGTCCCAATCGCGCTTGCCGCTGAAGATGACCTCGGCGAGGAAATGCGCATCGGTGAGGGTCAGCCGGTCCTCGGAGTCCTGGCTGTAGGTGAGGTACTTCTCGACCCAGGTGATATCGACGTCCGGCGCCGGTCCGGCGTGTGCGATCGCGGCGACGAGGCTCCCGAGCAGGAACGCGATGGCCGGTCTCATGCGCCGGGATGCTACAAGCCAGCCGCCCGTCCGGGAATGCCGCCGTCGCGAAGCTGACTTGCGGTCTTTCTGAACCAGTCGCCGCGGGGCGTCGGCTAGAGTCCGCGCATGCCGCTCGACCTGCAATGGCACGACCTGCTCGGATTTGCGGGGTTCCTGTGCATCATCGGCTCGTATTTCTGGCTGCAGATCGGTCGCACGACCGGCCAGACCCGGGCCTATTCGCTCGTCAACGCAATCGGGGCGGCATTGGTCCTCGTCTCCCTCTACCATGACTTCAACCTGTCCGCGGTGCTCGTGGAGGTCTTCTGGCTCGTGGTCAGCCTGCTCGGCCTGGTCATCAGCCTGCGGAAGCCCTTCGCCGCGGACCTGAGGCCCGAGAGAAAGCATTGACGAGTCATGGCGCAGACCCTCTTCAGGAACGCACGGGTATTCGACGGTAGCCGCGCGGAACTGGCCGAATGCCAGGACGTCCTTGTCGAGGGCGACGTGATCCGCGAAGTGTCGGATGCCCGCATCGCGAGCCGGGCTGCCGAAGTCATCGATCTCCACGGCGCGGTGCTGATGCCCGGGCTCATCGACGCCCACGTGCACGTGACGGACTGGGGTGCGTCCCCGGCGGAGCTGACCCACCAGCCCGCGAGCTACACGGCGCTGCGCGCAGCACGCAACCTGCAGAGCATGCTCCACCGCGGCTTCACGACCGTCCGCGACGCCTGCGGCGCGGACTTCGGCCTCGCGGCAGCCGTGGACCAGGGCCTGGTCGAGGCGCCCCGGCTCTTCTTCGTCGGCCGGGCGCTGAGCGCGACTGGAGGCCACGGCGATTTCCGCGCGCGAGGCGACGACTCGGATGCCTGCGGGTGCGCCGACCGGGGCCTCAGCGTGGTCGTCGACGGAGAAGACGCGTGCCGGCGCGCGGCGCGCAACGAGCTGCGCAAGGGCGCGCACGCCATCAAGATCATGGCCTCGGGCGGCGTCGCCTCGCCGACCGACCCGATCGCGAACCTGCAGTTCTCCGAAGCCGAGGTGCGCGCGATCGTCGAGGAAGCCGCCTTCCAGGGCCGCTACGTCATGGCGCACGCCTACACGGCCGAGGCCATCCGGCGTTGCCTCGAGTTCGGCGTGCGTTCCATCGAGCACGGCAACCTCATCGACCGGCCGACGGCGGAACTCGCGACGGCCAGGGGCGCTTTCGTCGTACCGACGCTCGTGACCTACGCCGCCATGCACGAGCGCGGCGCCGAGGTCGGCCTGCCGCAGTACAGCATCGACAAGCTGGGCAACGTGCGCGACGCCGGGCTGCAGAGCCTCGAGCACCTCAAGGCCGCGGGCACGCGGACCGGGTTCGGCACGGACCTGTTCGGCGCGCTGCAGTCCGAGCAGACCCGCGAGCTGCTGATGCGCGCGGAGGTGGATTCGCCCCTCGACGTGCTGCGTTCCGCCACGTCGGTCAATGCCGAACTACTCGGCATGTCGGGCAGGCTCGGTTGCATCCGGCCGGGCGCTTTCGCAGACCTGCTGGTCGTGGACGGAAACCCGCTCGAGGACCTCGAGCTGCTGCAGGCGCCGGGCGGCGCGATCCGGTACATCGTGCGCGGCGGAGAATTCATCAGGCGGCCGGCGTGATCGCGCGCGTAATCGCCATCATCGTCATCGGCATGGCGGTCAACGTCTACATCCCGGTGGCGCCTTCGCTGCTAGGCGCGCTCGTGGACTACCAGGGCCTCGGCATGGACGTCGCGGGCCGGCTGATCTCGTACAACTTCTGGGGCGGTGCGGCGGGGAGCGTGCTCGCGATCGCGGTCCTGCACCGCCCGGGCTGGAACCTGCGCGCCACGATGTTCGCCTGCCTCGTACTCGTGATCCTGACGAGCGGGGCTTCGGTATGGTTCGCGGGCAACATACCGGCGCTCGCGATCGTCCGCTTCCTGAACGGCGTGGGTGCGGGCCTCGGCTTCACCGTGAGCTGCGTAGCCGCCATCGGCACGCCGCGTATCGAACGGACCTACGCGATTCTCTATGGTTCGCCGTTCCTGATCAGCGGCATCGGGCTAGCCCTGCTGCCGCAGGTCTACCGGACCTTCGGCATCGAGGGCGCCTTCTACGGCATGGGGCTGCTCAATATCCTGTGCCTCGGATTCCTGCCGCTGTTTCCGAGGACCGTGGACCAGGAGCGCAAGCATGAAGTCCCGGCGGGGCATGGCCTCGGCACGGGCGTGCGCTGGCTCGCGGGACTTGCCCTCGCCGCGCTGCTGCTGCACTACGTCTTCAACTCCGGCATCTGGACCTACTTCGAGCGGATCGGCGTCGCCGCGGGCATGACGCCGGAGACCGCAGGCGCAATCCTGGGCCCCGGCATGGGCGCAGCGATCTTCGGCATGATCGCGGCCACCCTGCTGGGCGACCGCCTGGGATACATGAAGCCCATCTACGCCGGAATTGCCGCCATCCTGGCGGCGACCCTGCTGCTGCTCGCTTCGTCGACGCCGTGGGTGTTCGGGGCCGCGACCGCGATCTTCAACGCCAGCATCACCTTCGTGACGCCCTACATGGTCGCGATACTCGCGCTGCTCGTGCCCTCCGGCGCCGGCGTGACGTCGGCAAACGTCGCGACGATCGTCGGCTTCGCCGCCGGTCCCTTCCTCGTCTCTTTCATGGTGGCCGGCGGCGCATTCGCGCCGGCGATCGTGGTCACCGCGGCGGGCTTCGTGGTCGTGTGGGTCCTGTACGCCTGGTTCATGCGGAGGCTGCGGCGCGAGGACGGCCTCGATGACCTGAAGGCGCTGTGCCGGACGGGAGGCTGATCACATGTCGGAAACAACGGACGTCAGCACGTCGCTGAAACCCGAGTTCCTGGTCGTCGTCGACAAGATCTACCGGGAGATGTGCAACCTGCAGCCCGGGACGAAGGTGCTGGTCATCGCCGATTCGCGCACGCCGCGGCACGTGGTGTCCGTGTTCATGGGCATGGCGATGGCGCGGGGCGCGGTGGTGTCGGTCTCGGAGAACCCGATGCCGCCGCCGCCGACGATGCAGCCGGGCTACGAATGGAATCCCATGGTGAAGGCAGCCGCACGCGAGGCGGAGCTGATCGTAGACCTCGCCGTCGGCTACGCGGATTTCATGGCGGAGGCCGTCGAGCGCGGCGCGCGCATCATGAGCCCGGGCGACGGCACGGGCGGCCACCACATCGAAGACACGCTGATCCGCACGATGCTGGCGGCCGACATCCATGCGCTGCGGCGCGAAGCCCACGCGATCGCCGACCTCTTCACGCAGTCGAAGCGGCTGCGCATGACCTCGGAGGAGGGCACGGACTTCGAACTCGACCTCACCGGGCTCGAGGGCATCTCCTCGGACGAGTTCATCTGGGACCCCGACAAGCGCAAGTACACCGGGACCTGGGCGGCGCTGCCGCCCGCTGCGCCGGGTGTCGTGATCCCGAAGGGTCGCGGCGACGGCGTGATGGCGGTGGACGGCTTCCTGCTCTACGAGCCGGCGTACGACCACGAGCGGCCGACCGGCCCGGTCTTCCTGACCTTCAGGAACGGCAAGATCGTCGACATTGCGGGTGAGCGGCTGTTCGCGGGCCGGCTCGAGCAGTGGCTGGCGTCGCAGCCGGACGATTCGCCGGCGTACGGGCCGGTGCACCTGAACCTCGGCCTCAATGCGCGCGCCATGCTGACGCAGCACCCGGAGTTCGAGAAGCTGCGCGGCACCGTGTGCTGCGGCATCGGCGACAGCAGCCTGCTGACGCGCATGTGGCACGGCGCGGGCCTCGAGCCCAACGTGTCCCACATGCACTGGGACATCCTGCTGATGCGGCCGACGCTCTACCTCGACGACACGCTCGTCTGCCGGGACGGCTTCATCGTTTACGGCCAGCCGCCGCCGCCGGCCGGGGGCTGGCGCCGAGCCTGACGATCCCGTTATCGACGAGCGTCACGTCATCGACCTGTACGGTGGGCCGCAGCACCTGCACGTCCCAGTGCACGCGCGCCTTCGAGGTCTCGAACTCGGCGCCGACGAACGGCGCGAGCAGGCTGTTGTCGCCGATGCCGAAGACCATCGCGCCGCGCATGCGCTCCCATTCGAGGTGCTCGGTGAGGCGCGCGTGGCGGCTGAGCCCGAGGTTGGCGTGGATCGGGCCGTTGCGGCAGCCGGGGTCGTCGAGGTGTTCGAGCCAGTCGCACAGACGGTGGCAGACATACGCATCGCCGCCGATGTCGGTGATGACGCCGTGCCGGATCGTCAGCCGCACGGGCTCCCTCGGCACGTGGTGGACGTTCTCGTACAGCAGCAGCCCGTCGAGCGCGAGCACCCCGTCGCCGCGCCCCTTGGGGATCACTACGCCCGGGGTGGCGCCGGGCGTGAACTGGTAGTTCGAGACCCACTGCTTCGTGTCGCGATCCCACAGGAACCCGTCGAAGGTGTCGCCCTTGAGGTCGCCGATGTCGACGGTGTAGTCGCTGCCGTCCTTCGACGTGACCCGCAGCCGCTTGCCGCGGGTCATGGCGTCGGCGACCTGGATGGCTTCGCGCCGGATCTGGAACGGGTCGTCCAGCAGCAGGCAGCGGATCAGGGAGTCGTCCATGTGCGGCGCGCCCGTGCCGTCGCCCGGGCCGATGACCCGCGCCCGGCCGCGCCGGACGATCTCCACCATGAAATCGGCGTAACCGATGGCCATGTCCACGACCAGGTCCGCGTGCTCGGCGGCGGCGAGCACGGCGCTGGAGACCAGCCGGTCCCAGGTGAAGCCCGGCTGGTACGCCGGGTGGGGCGCCATCGGCACGCGCAGTTCCACGACTTCCGCCCCGAACTGCATGGCGACGCCGGTGAAAGCGGTGGAAACGTGCTGCGGGGTGTGCGAGTCGCAGATCACGAGCACCCGCCAGCCGGACTGAAGGTTGCACTGCTCGCGGAAGATGAAGTGCACCGCCTTGAGCAGTTCCGGGCGGAGGTTGACGCTGACATCCGAATACTCGGCCATGGCGATGCTCCTGGCGGCCAACCGGCGCGCGACTAGCGTGCCGCCGGCGGCGGTGGTCGGGCTATTCGGATTCTCCAATGCTCGCTTGGCAAAAAACAGATTTATCGCGGGAAACCCGCTGCAGTAACGTGAGGGTGCCCGGTCGCGGGCGGAGGGGAACGCAAGTGCGCAAGAAGCTGGTTTCAGTCTGCCGGTCGCCGCTGGCCGTCGGGATCGCGATCGCGCTGCAGTCGCAGGCGGCGGCCGCGCAGGGCACGGAGCCGCAGGTCGCCCGCATCGACGAAGTGCTGGTGACGGCGACGCGCCGTGAGCAGTCGGTGCAGGACGTTCCCTCCAACATCAGCGTCGTCTCCTCGGAGCTGCTGCTGCAGACCGGCATCTCCGACCCGGCCAGCCTCACCCGGGTAGTCCCGGGGCTCTCGCTCGTCGACGAAGGCCCGCGCGTCTCCGGTAACCGCAACACCTTCAGCATGCGCGGCATGAACGTCGACGCGCGCAACAACAACGACGACAACCCGGGCATCAGCCAGTCGACGGTCTCGACCTACCTCGGCGAGGTGCCGGTGTTCTTCCCGCTGAAGCTCGTGGACCTGCAGCGCGTCGAGGTGCTGCGCGGCCCGCAGGGCACGCTCTACGGCGCCGGCTCGGTCGGCGGCACGCTGCGCTTCATCCCCAACCTGCCGTCGCCTGCGGCGTCCAGCATCGACGCCTGGGCGGAAACGTCGGTCACCGACGAAGCCGACGACCTGTCCTGGGACGCCGGCCTGACGGTGAACCTGCCGCTGTCGGACACCGCGGCCTTCCGCGGATCGTTCGGGCACGAGTACCTGTCCGGCTTCATCGACGCGCTCGGGCTGATCGAGCAGACGGGTACCGCCCGCAATCCGGGCGAGATCGTGCTCGCCGACCCGGACGACATCCTGGGCAGCGGCACGGTGCAGGCGCCGCCGCGCGAGGACTCCAACTCGTCGGACCACACGTATGCGCGCGCGAGCTTCCTGTTCGAGCCCGACGAAGACTGGCGCTTCGGCATCAACCTCAACTACCAGGACATCTCCGCGGACAACCGCTACGAGGACAACCGGTTCTTCGGGTCGGGCGAGGAGTACGTCACCTACAAGGCCTTCACCGACCCGCAGGACGCGGAGCTCCTGATGGCGGACCTCGACATCGAGGCCGACCTCGGGTTCGCGCGCCTGACCTCCTCGACGGCGATCGCCGAAGTGGACGTGCACAGCATCTCCGACTCGTCCGGCTTCCTGCGCACGAACATCCCGCAGTACTACTTCGGCAACCCGCGTCTCTATGCGCCGATCGACCGCCGCCAGAACGTCGACACGTTCACGCAGGAACTTCGCCTCGTGTCGACCGGCGAGCGCAAGGTGGATTGGGTCGCCGGTCTCTTCTACCTGCGGCGCGAGCTGAAGTTCGACCTGCTGCAGGTCGCCTCGGGCGTCAACGACTACACCAACGCGTATTTCGGCACGCCGGCGCCCGTCGACTTCACCGACGTGCTTGCGACCGGCGGCGCCGACCAGGAATTCACCGACATGGCCGCCTTCGGCGAGCTGACCTGGCACCTGACCGACGCCTGGCAGGTGACCGGCGGCGTGCGCCTGTTCTCGCAGGAGCTGACGGGATCCGCGGGCATTCCGCTTCCCTACGCCTCGCGGACGCTGGAGTACTACTACTACGGCACGGCGACCAACGACTTCCTGCTGGGCGGGATCAACCCGACGGAATACGACGCCGACGAGAGCATCTTCAAGCTGAATACTTCCGTCGACCTGAACGACGACATGATGGTGTACGCCACCTTCGCACAGGGGTTCCGGCCCGGCGGCGCGAACCAGCTGCCGGAGACCGACCCGTTCGGCAACGACAACCGGCCGTTCCTGCTGTTCGAGCCGGACGAGGTGGACAGCTACGAGATCGGCATCAAGGGGAACTTCGCGTCCCGGTATTCCTACTCCGCGACCGCGTTCTTGGTCGACTGGAAGAACTTCCAGGCAAACCTCGTCTCGCCGTTCGGCATCGTGTTCGTCGACAACGTGCCGTCGGCGGAGTCGCAGGGCATCGAGCTGGAGCTTTCGGGCGTAGTGAACGACCGCTTCGACTTCATCGTCGGCTACACCTACATCGACGCGAGCATCACCGAGGCGTTCGAGTTCGTGCAGGGCGACCCGACGACCGTCATCCCGGACGGCAACCGCCTCCCTGGCGCCGCCGAGCACCAGGGCTTCGTGGCGGGCAACTGGCGCGTGCCGGTCGGCGGATCGGAACTCATCCTGCACGCGGACATCGCGTATCGCGGCGACACCGTCAGCAACTTCCGCGACATCCCGACCGTACCGTTCATGAGCTATGCCGAGTTCGATTCGTTCACGCTGGTGAACGCAGCCGTCACCTGGGATACCGGCAAGTACCAGGTGAGCCTGTTCGGCGACAACCTCGGCAACGAACGCGGCGAGACGCAGGTGACGACGGCGAGCTTCTACGGGGACCGCGACCAGGGCTGGGGCGTGATCCGGCCGCGCACCTTCGGGATCCGCTTCACGTTCGGCTACGACTAGCCAGGGTCCGGCGCCGGGGGCTAGCATGACCGGCCGGCGGCCACGGCGCCGGCCGGGCGATCCCATGGCGAATCCACCAGAACTCGAAAGCCGCCTGCGCGCGGTCGTCGCCTGCCTGCAGCGCAACGACCTCAAGGCGGCGCGCAGCGATGTCGAGGCGCTCAAGTCCGGGCACCCGCAGGTCGGCGACGTGTGGGCGCTCGATGGCGAGATCGCGCTCCGGGAAGGGCGGCTGCCGGATGCGCAGGCGGCGGTCGATCGCGCGGCCGCGCTGGAGCCGGGGCTGGCGGAACGGCACGTGCAGCGCGCCCGCTGCTTGGTGCTCGCCGGGCGCACGGCCGAGGCCCGGGACGCAGCGCGGGAGGCCCTGCGCCTCGGCGTCGCACGGCTCGACCACCTGCTCGTGCTGGGGGGCGTGCTGGTCCGCTGCGGGGAACAGCAGCAGGCCCTCGAGGTTTACCTGAAGGCACTGGCGCTCGCGCCGGAGAACGCGGATGTCCATCGCGGGCTCGCGTCCGTCTACCGCTACCTGGGCGACCTCGGCCGCGCGGAGTCCGCCTGCGACGCGGCGATCCGCCTCGACCCGGACGACTACGAGACGATCGGCCTGCGCTCGTCGCTGCGGACGGTCACGCCGGAAGACAATCACGTCGACGCGTTGCGCGCGCTCGAGGCGCGCGGCGCACGGAACTGGCGCGGCGCCGTGCACGTCGCGTATGCGCTCGCGAAGGAGTACGAGGACCTAGGCCGGGGCTGCGAGTCGTTCGAATGCCTGCAGCGCGGCGCCGGCATCAAGCGCCGCCACACGCGCTACGACCTGAAGGACGACCTCGCCATCTTCCCGGCGCTGCGGGAAGCGTTCCCGGCATCGCGGATGGCCGCATCGGCCGGCGGCCACGACACGCGCGCGCCGATCTTCGTGGTCGGCATGCCGCGCACCGGGTCGACACTGGTCGAGCGCATCATGTCCTCCCACGGGCAGGTGCAGAGCCTTGGCGAGCTCAACACGCTGTCGCTCGCGATGATGCGGCTGGTCGAGCAGGCGCAGGCGGGCGCGCGCATCGAGCGCAAGCGCCTGCCGCAGCTTGCGGCCGCGCTGCCGATGCGCGATCTCGCAGAGCGCTACCTGCAGGACGTCGCGCCGCTGCGCGACTCGCGCCCGCGCTTCGTCGACAAGCTGCCGCTCAATTGCCTGAACATCGGCCTCATTCACCTCGCCATGCCGGATGCCGCGATCGTCCACGTCGTGCGCGACCCGCTCGACGCCTGCTACGCGATGTTCAAGTACCTGTTCCGCAACGGCTACCCGTTTTCCTACGACCTCGAGGAACTCGGTGCGTACTATGCCGAGTACTACCGCCTGATGGAGCACTGGCGCGCGGTGCTGCCGGCGGGGCGCCTCTACGACATCCGCTACGAAGACGTCGTCGCCGATCTCCCCGGCGAAGCGCGCAAGCTGATCGCACACCTGGGGCTGCCGTGGGACCCGCGCTGCGAGCAGTTCCACGCCAACCGGAACCCGTCCATGACCGGCAGCGCCGCCCAGGTGCGAAGGCCCGTATACGCGACCTCCGTCGGGCGCTGGAAAAACCTGGCGCAGGAGCTGGCACCGCTGCGCCGCGCACTGGCCGCAGGCGGTGTGCCGCTCGACTAGGTGGCAGGGGGCGGTAGGCCGAGGCCGTCGAGGAACGTCTTCACCAACCGCGTGATGCGCGGCGAGCGTTTGCGGACCAGGCTGAACTCGACCGACCGCCAGGTCTCCTTGGCGAGGATCGGCCGGACGCGGCGTTCCGCGACAAACTGGCGTGCGTAGTGCGAGGGCAGGTAGCCGATGTAGGCGCCGGAAAGGATGAGGTAGGCGACGCCTTCCACGTACGGGGACGATGCGACCTCCTTGAACGTGTACGGCGGCTGCCAGCCGGGCAGTCCCTCGCCGTAGCCCCAGCTCACGTAGCGCGCCTCGCGCAGGCGCTCCGCGGTGATCTCTCCGTCCGGCACGTCGAAGAACGGATGCTGCCTGGCGCAGTAGAGCGTGTGTTCCTCGCTGAACAGCGGCGTGTACTCGAGGCTCTCGAGCTGGTGATGGAACAGGCCGATGGCGAGGTGCAGGCGGTCGTCCAGCACCTGCTGCTCGAGCTCGACGGCGCCGCCGACGAAGATGCGAAGGCGCGCGTTCGGCGCCGCCGCCGCGAAGCTCGCGATGGCCCGGGATACGCGCTCGTCCTCATGCGTCACGCTGTTGTCGATGATGCCGATGCGCAGCTCGCCCGACGCGCTGCCCTGCGCCTCCGCGATCTCCGTTCGGAAGTCCTCGAGAGAGGCGAACAGCTTGCGCGAGGCGAGGATGACCGCATTGCCCTCGGTGGTCAGGCGGAACGTCCCGCGCCCGCGCTCGCACAGCCGGCAGCCCAGGCGCGCCTCGAGCTGCGCCATGCGCGTGCTGATCGCGGACTGGCTGAGGTTCAGCTGCGCCTGGGCGGCCGAGAAGCCGCCGCACTGCGCGATCACGTAGAAGATCCGCAGCAGCTTGATGTCGCTGTCCGAGAGCGCTCCGAGCATTCTGTAAGCTAAGTCAGCCGCCTGGCGGTGTCCAGACATCGTGATGCCGACATGCGGAAAACAAGATGCCCGCGAACCGGGCGCAGACGATAATCCGGCGAGGCGGCACTAACGGGAGCCTTGCGATGGCGGCGCTGACACCGGACGTGGCGAGCAGGCTGAAACCGGACACGGTCGCCGTCGTCAAGCTGATCTACGAGGAAGTCTGCCGCCTGCAGAAGGGCGAGAACGTGCTCGTGATCAGCGACGCGCGCACGCCGGTGGACGTGGTCGCAGTGTTCCAGGGCATGGCGCTCGCGCTCGGCGCCGAGGCGATGACGGTCGAATGCCGGATACCGCGCGGCGGTGCCACCTACCAGCCGGGCTCGAAGTGGCCGGCGATGCTGGCGGCCGCGGCGCTCGAGGCGGACCTGATCATCGACATGGCGGTCGGCTACGCACAGTTCGTCGTGGACGCGGTCAATGCCGGCGCCCGCGTGCTGTGCCCGGGCGACGGCATCGGCGGGCCGTTCATGGACGACGTGCTGATCCGCACGATGCTGCACACGGACATCCACGCCGTGCGGCGCCACGCGGACCGCATCGCGCAGCGCTTCACCGACGCGAAGACCTGCGTCGTCGTAACCGGCGACGACGAACTCGGCATCGACCTCGACGGCGTCCACGGCGAGTCCGGCTGCGGATTCCTGTGGGACCCGGACCGCGGGGACTGGAAGTCGCGCTGGACCTTCCTGCCGCCGGCGCAACCGGGCATCTTCATCCCCAAGGGCCGCGGCACCGGGTCCATCAACGTGGATGGCACGTTGCTGTACCACCCCGTCTATCACGAGAAGCCGGACTCGCCGCTGCGACTCACCTTCGAGGACGGGAAGCTCGTGCGAATCGGCGGCGATGCGATCCTGGCATCACGCCTCGAGCAGTGGCTCGAGAAGCTCGGGGATCCCGGGGCATTCTACGGGCCGGTACACCTCAACATCGGCAACAACCCGAACGCACTGCAGACCCAGAGCCAGGAATGGGAGCGCGTGTACGGTTCCATGACCTGCGGCATGGGCGATTTCAGCCTGCTCGGCGGGCTGATGCCGGACATCCCGCCCGGCATCCTCAACGAAGCGACGGTCCACTGGGACTGGACCGTGCTGCAGCCGAAGATCCTCCTCGACGGCCGGGTGCTGACAGAAAAAGGCAGGATCCACTGCGACTGAGCGCATGCGTCAGTCGGTCGGGCTCAGCTTCACCTCGGGACCGGTCTCGTACGCGAGCCCAAGCAGCATCCGGAAGCGCTCGATCGTGACGTCCGGCGAATCCCGCGTGCGCAGGTACCAGCGCCCCTCGTGCAGGTTGGCGCGATCGGCCTCCGCCAGTTCCTCGCCGCGCACGCGGATCGTGTACGCGACGTCGGCCTCGTTCTCGCCGCGTAGCGTGACGCGGATCGCGCGGATGGACGCACGGCCGAGCTCCGCATACACCTGCGGCATCACCTCGCGCATCATGGCGTTCATCCCGGCGAATACCTGTGCCCCGGTCATTTCGTCGCGCCGGTCGACGGGAATGCCCGCGAAGAAGGAGTTCACCAGCGGCACGACGTTGACGTTCTTGCTGTCGGCGGCGCGCAGGAACAGGGGCAGCAGCCCTTCCCGCAGCGCTGCCGTGTCGCGCGGGTCGAGGAAAGCCGCGGCAGCGGCGAAGTCGGAGCGCGAGTAGGCGCGCCAGTAGCTTTCCATGAGCTTCGTGACATCGGCCTCCGATGCTCGCGCCGGGCCGGCGGCGAGCAGCAGGAGCAGCGCGAGCGCGATGCGCGGTTTCATGGCGGCCCCGTTCCAGCGTACGCCTTAAGGTGGCACACTGGGATGCATTCGCCTAGCCGCGCAGGGGAATTTCACGGGATGAGCGCAGGACCGGTCGTACTGGTCACGGGCGGCGCCTTGGGCATCGGCCGCGCAATCGCGAACCGCTTCGCGGCCGAGGGCTGGCGCGTGCACGTCTGCGATGCCGACCCCGAGGCCGTCCGCCGTTTCGAGGCGGAGATGCCTTCGTGCTCGGCGAGTGTCGCCGACGTCTCGCGCGTGGTCGACGTGGACGCCGCGTTCGACGCAGCTGCCTCGCGTCACGGGCGCCTCGACGTGCTGGTGGCCAATGCCGGCATCTCCGGGCCCACGGCGCCGGTGGAGGAAATCGCCCCCGCCGACTGGGACCGCACGGTGGCGGTGGACCTGAACGGGCAGTTCTACTGCACGCGCCGCGCCGTGCCGATGCTGAAGGCGGCCGGGGGCGGCTCGATCGTCCTCATCTCCTCCAGCGCCGCCTTCTTCGGCTACCCGCTGCGCACGCCCTATACGGCCTGCAAGTGGGCGTTGATCGGATTCATGAAGACGCTCGCGATGGAACTCGGCCCGCATGCCATCCGCGTCAATGCGATCTGCCCGGGGAGCGTGCGCGGGCCGCGCATCGACGGGGTCATCGAGCGCGACGCCGCGAAGCGCGGTCTCAGCCCCGCCGAGATCCGCCGCGTGTACGAGCGGCAGACCTCGCTGCGCTCCTTCGTCGCGGCCGAGGACATCGCCAGTGCCGCGTTCTTCCTGGCCTCCGCCGAAGGCGCAATGATTTCCGGGCAGGCGCTCGGCGTCGACGGGCACACGGAGTCCCTGTCCAACTGGCTGGACTGAGCAGCGGGGCGGTATCGATGAAGGCAGCGTGGTTCGAATCCTTCGGCCCGGCACGGCAGGTGCTGCGGGTTGGCGAGCAGCCGGTTCCGGTGCCGGGGCCCGGCGAGGTGCTCGTGCGGCTCAAGACGAGCGCCGTGAACCCCTCGGACGTCAAGAAGCGCGCCGGCTCGTCGCCGACGCTGCTCGACCAGGGCCTGGTGATCCCGAACAGCGACGGCGCCGGCATCATCGAGGAGGTCGGCGGCGGCGTGCCGAAGAGCCGTGTGGGCGAGCGGGTGTGGATCTACCAGGCGCAGCACGGCCGCCGCTTCGGCACGGCGGCGCAGTTCGTCGCCATCGACGCGGCGCGCGCGGCGCCGCTGCCGGAGCCGGCCGGATTCGAGGTCGGCGCCTGTCTCGGCATCCCGGTCATGACCGCCCATCGCTGCGTGTTCGCGGACGGGCCGGTGGACGGGCAGACCGTGCTCGTCACCGGCGGCGCGGGCCGCGTCGGGTATTACGCGATCCAGTGGGCCAAGGCGGCGGGCGCGCGCGTCGTCGCGACCGCGAGCAAGCCGGACGACGAGCGCACCTGCCGCGAACTCGGCGCCGACGCGGTGGTGAACCACCGCGAGGCCGGCTGGGGCGAGCGCGTGAAGGCGCACAACGCCGGCCGGCCGGTCGATCGCGTCGTCGAGGTTGAGTTCGGGGCGAACCTCGCCGAGGTGCTGTCGTGCCTGGCCACCGGCGGCACGATCGCCACCTATTCCTCGATGCAGGTCCCCGAGCCGAAGCTGCCGTTCTACCGCATGATGTTCATGGACGTGACCTTGCGCATGGTCCTCGTCTACGTCATGCCGGAAGCCGCCAAGCGGGCCGCCATCGCCGACGTCGGCCGCTACCTGGCGGAAGGCCGGCTGCGTCACCGTATCGCGCACCGCCTGCCGCTCGAGCGCATCGCCGAGGCGAACGAACTCGTCGAGCGCGGCGACCAGCGCGGCTGCGTCGTCCTCGACGTCGGGGACTGATGGACCGCGCGCTCCGCTGCCGCGGCGCAATCGCCGTCGTCGGAGTGCTCGCGGCGCTGTCGTGGGCCGCAGGTTGCAGCCGTAGCGAACCGCCGCAGCCGCCCGAGGTGCGCGTGGGCGACCAGGTCTTCGTCGGCCGCCGGGAAGACGCGCACGCCGGGGTCGCCGCGTTCCTCGGCATCCCGTTTGCCGAGCCGCCGGTCGGCGCGTTGCGCTGGCAGGCGCCGCAGCCCTGGCGCGCGCCCGGCGGCCGGCGCGACGCGACGGAGTTTTCCGCGGCCTGCTACCAGGACGACTACAACATCGACTGGTACCGGCGCGTCGGGGCGGCGTTCGGCGCCGATCCCGCGCACTTCGCCAATCCGCCGTTCAGCGAGGACTGCCTGTACCTGAATGTCTGGACGCCGGCACCGGGCGCGCAGGCGGCGCGCCCCGTGATGGTGTGGATCCACGGCGGCGCCAACCGTTCGGGCTGGCCGTTCGAGCCGAACTACCGCGGCGGAAATCTCGCCGCGCGCGGCGATGTCGTCGTCGTCAGCATCGCCTACCGGCATGGCGTCTTCGGTTTCTTCGGCCACCCGGAACTGCGGGGCGAGACCAACTTCGGCCTGCGCGACCAGGTCGCTGCGCTGCGCTGGGTGCAGGCGCACATCGGCGCGTTCGGCGGCGATCCGGGCAACGTCACGGTGTTCGGCGAGTCCGCGGGCGCGGCAAACATCGGTTACCTGCTGGCCTCGCCGGAGGCGCAGGGACTGTTCCGCCGCGCGATCAGCCAGAGCGGCGGCTACCAGATGCTCGAGCGGCGCAGTCTCGCGGACCTCGAGGCGCTGGGAGTCGCCCTGGGCGATGCGCTGCCGGGCAAGCCCGGCCTTGCGGGCCTGCGACAGCAGGACAGCGCGACGATCCTGGCCGCCGCGAACTCGGCGCTGAAGGAGCACGACTGGGGTCCTGCCGTGGACGGTGCCCTCGTGCCGGCGCCGGTCGGCGCGCAGCACCTGCCCAGCGTAACGCCGGTGGACCTGCTGGTCGGCACCAACCAGGACGAGTGGTTCATGTACGTGGACGAAGGCGCCGCGGCGCTCGAGGCGGGGATCGAGGCGTTCCCCGCCGCGGCGCGGCCCGCGCTGCGCCAGCTGGCGGCTGCCGAGCCGACGCCCCGCCTGGGGCACGACCGCGCCGTGACCTTCGCGAACATGGTGTGCCCCGGCTACCGGATGGCGGACGCAGTGCGGCGCGCAGGCGGCAAGTCCTGGGTCTACCGGTTCACGCGCGTGCGGCCCGGCCCCGGCGGCGAGCGGCTGCGCGCCTATCATGGCGCCGAGATTCCCTACGTTTTCGACACGCATGACGAATGGCTGGCGACCGACGCGGCCGACCGCCGGCTGACCGGGGTCGTCATGGATTACTGGGTGAACTTCGCCCGAACGGGCGACCCGAACGCGGACGGCCTGCCGGCCTGGCCCGCGTTCGACGCGGCCGACGCGCGCGTGATGGCGCTCGGTGACGACCTCGCGCCATTGCCGGCGCCCGATCACGCGCTCTGCCTCACGCAGTCGGACGCACTCTACGGAGCCGCACCGTGAACCACCGCCCGGAAGAGCACCCCGCCACGGACTGGCTGATGTTCGGCCTGACCCTCGCGGTCATCCTGGTCGCCTGCGTGCCGATCTTCGGGCTGGGCCCGCGCGCCGCGGGGGCGATCACCGGCGCCTACGACGCGCTCACGCAACGCTTCGGCGTGATCTACCTCTGGTACGGCTTCGGGACACTGATATTCCTGCTCTGGCTGGCGGCGAGCCCTTACGGGCGCGTGCGGCTCGGCGGTGACGATACGCGGCCCGAGTTCCGCACGCCGAGCTGGCTCGCGATGATGTTCTGCGCGGGCGTCGGCGCCGGGCTCATTTACTGGGCCGCGATCGAGTGGGGCTACTACATCGACAAGCCGCCGCACGGCTTCGCGCCGCGCAGCCCCGAAGCGATCGAATGGGCCGCGAGCTACGGCCTGTTCCACTGGGGCCCGACCGGCTGGGCGATCCAGTGCCTGCCCGGGCTCGCGATCGCCTACGCCTACTACCAGCGGCGCGTGCCGTACCTCCGCCTCAGCACCGGCTGCAGCGGCCTGTTGCCCGAGGGCGTGACCGGCGTGCGCGGCCGCTCGCTCGACTTCCTGTACATGCTGAGCATCATCGGCGGCGCGGGCACCTCGCTCGGCCTGTCGACTCCGATGATCTCCGCGGCCTTCGCGGACTTCGCCGGGCTCGAGCGCAACTTCACGCTGGACGTCGCCGTGGTCGTCGTCTGCGTGGCGATCTTCGGCACCAGCGCCTGGCTCGGCATCGAGCGCGGGTTCAAGCGCATGGCGGACGCGGCGATGTGGGTCGCGCTGCTGTTCCTGGCATTCGTGCTGCTCGCCGGGCCGACGCTCTTCATCCTGAAGATGGCGACCAACGGCATCGGCCTCGTGCTGCAGAACTTCCTGCGCATGAACACCTGGACCGACCCGGTGCGCAACGCCGGGTTCGTCGAGAACTGGACCGTGTTCTACTGGGCCTGGTGGATCGCCTACGGGCCGTTCGTCGGCCTGTTCGTCACGCGCATCTCGCGCGGCCGGCGCCTGCGCGACATCATCCTCGGCATGCTGAGCTTCGGGACGCTCGGTGCCGGCATCTTCTTCATGGTGCTCGGCAACTACGCCCTGCACCTCGACCTGGCCGGCCTGGTTGACGTCACCGGCCTGATGGCGAAGGCCGGGGAGGCCGAGGCGATCGCCGCCGTGATCGGCAGCCTGCCGCTCGCGCAGCTCGCGCTGGCGGTGTTCGTGCTGGTCTCGGTCGTGCTGCTCGCGACGACCTACGACTCCGCCTCTTACACGCTCGCCTCGGTGTCGACGCGGCGCCTCGAGGCCGGGCACAACCCGGCGCGCTGGAACCGCCTGTTCTGGGCCTGCGCGCTCGGCATCGTGCCGATCACGCTGATGTTCGTGGAGGGCGGCATCAAGGTCGTGCTCTCGGCGACGATCGTCGTCTCGCTGCCGCTGCTGGCGGTCGGGGTGCTGCTGGCGGTGTCGCTGATGCGGATGCTGCGCGAGGACGTCGGCGGCACGACGTAAGCGGTGGCCCGCGCTACGGCGGCGCGCCCACGGAGAACAGCTGCCAGGGTCGCGGGATGTCCTTCAGCGCATGGCTGCCGCGGTCCGTGAACTCGATGCCCGAACCGGACACGAGGTCCTTGACGGTGCTGGACACCAGGATCTCGCCGGCCCCGGCGGCCGCGGCGATGCGGGCGCCGGTGTGCACGGCAATGCCGAGGACCTTGCCGTCGGCGAGCTCGATCTCGCCGGTATGCAGCCCGGCGCGGACTTCGACGCCGACCGTGCGCAGCCCGTCGCGGATCCGGCAGGCGCAGCCGACGGCACGCGCCGGCCCGTCGAAGGTGGCGAGGAATCCGTCGCCCGCCGTGTCGATCTCGCTGCCGCGGAAGCGTTCGAGTTCCCGGCGCACGATCGCATGGTGGCGCGCGAGCAGCTCGCGCCACGCGCGGTCGCCGAGCCTGGCTGCGTGGCGCGTCGAGCCGACGATGTCCGTCACGAGCACGGTGGCTAGCACCCGGTCCGGCGTGCGCACCGGACGGTCTCCCCCGTCAGGAATTCCTGGATCTCGTCCAGGATCGCGTCCTGGTCGCCGACCCAGGGCATGTGGTCCTCGCCCGGCAACTCGACGAAGCGCGCGCCCGGGATCTGCGCCGCCATCCAGCGGCCTTCGTCGACGTGCACGCTCCGGTCCCGTGTGCGGTTCATGACGAGCGTCGGGACGTGGATCGCCGGCAGGACGTGCCGGACGTCGACCGCCGTGTTCATGCGCAGCAGCGCGACCGCCGCGCCCGGGCTCGCCGAGTTGCGGAAATAGGCGCTGATGCGGCGCAGGAATGCCTCGTCATCCAGCTTGCTCGGGACGTAGCGCGACAGGTCGATGCCGCTGCCCCAGTCGCGTTCCACTTCCTTGCAGAACTCCTCGCGCTGTCCGGGCGTCGGGGCCCAGGGGTAGTCGGGGCTCCACAGGCGCTTGGCGAAGGTGCCGAACAGCAGCAGTGCGCGGGTCCGCTCGGGATGCGAGGCGGCGAACAGCACGCTCATGTTGCCGCCCTCCGAGAACCCGAGTATCGCCGCGCGCTCGGAACCGGCGGCATCCATGACCGCGCGCAGGTCGTCCATGCGTTCCTCGAGCGGCGGCAACTGCGAGGTCGGCACGCGGTCCGAGAGGCCGGTCCCCCGCTTGTCGAAGACGATGAGCCGGGAGAACGACGCGAGTCGGTTCAGGAAACGCGCGAGTGAAGGCTCATCCCAGGCCTGCTCGACGTGCGACACCCAGCCGGGCACGTACACGAGGTCGAACGGACCGTCCCCCACGACCTGGTAGGCGATGTGCAGGTCGCCGCTGCGCGCGTACTGCGTCTCGTGCTGCAAGGCGCTCCCGGCGCGTTACTTGCGTACCTTCGGCGTGTAATCCGCGGGCACCTGGAAGAGCGCGTCGTCGAGCGGCGCGGTATCCACGGAATCGATGATCGTCGTGGTCGAGACGCCGCCCATCTTCGCCATCATCGCCGCGATCGGACCCTCGCCGTCGGCCTTGATGTCCATCTGCGACTCGAGCGGCATGCCGCCGATCTTCGCGAACTCCGCGTACATCTGCGCCATGGCCTTGGCCTGGCCGGGGGCGCCCTTGGCCGCACGCGGGTCGGAGAAGATCCAGCCCTTCTCGGCGGCGCCCTTGTAGAAGGCCGCGTAGTCCTCCGCGCCCGGTGCGCCTTTGGCGATCCAGGATACGCCGGTCAGCAGCATCGTCACCGGCATGCCGCCGGGGCCGCCGATCACGGTCGGCACGACGATCTCGATGTCGTATCCGTCCGCGGCCTGGCCGTGGATGGTCTTCGTCTGCCCGTTCGGCGTCATCGACGCGCGCACGCCGTCGACCGCGACCGCCTGGCCCATCTCCTGTGTGAAGGCGCCCATGTCCCAGACGTCCACTTCCTTCTTCTTGTCGTTCAGGATGTACATCTTCTGCGCGTCGACGTCGAAGATCGTGACGTTGCTCGCCTTGCCGGAGGCGGCTTCCGACCGCATCTTCAGGCCCTTGATGTAGGTGACGTTCGAGGTCTCGCCGGACATGCCGAGGCCCTTGCCCGTGGCAGTGGCCTTGAGCGTGACGTCCGCGGTCGCGGCGGCCGAGACGGCGAGTGCGAGCAGGGCGGGCAGCAGGCGGCGGCGCATGGCGGTTCTCCGGCGTGGGAACCGCCCGATTCTACACCCGCCTTTTGTCCGCCACGTAGGACGCGTCGATCTCCGCGATGCTGCGTACGCCGGCCTGGCGCATGTTGCCGGCGAGCTCGGCGCGCAGGATCTCGAGCACGCGCTCGACGCCCTCCTGCCCGAACGAGGCGAGGCCCCAGATGTACGGCCGGCCGATGGCGACCGCGTCGGCGCCGAGCGCGAGCGCCTTGAAGATGTCCGCGCCGCGGCGCACGCCGCCGTCGACGATGACCGGCACGCGGCCCGCCACCGCCGGCGCGACCTCGGCGAGGCTGTCGATCGACGCGCGGCCGCTGTCTTCGGCCCGGCCGCCGTGGTTCGAGACGATGATGCCGTCGGCGCCGTGCTCGATGGCGAGAAGCGCGTCCTCGCGCGTGACCAACCCCTTGACGACCAGCTTGCGCGGCCAGATGTCGCGCAGGCGCTGCAGGTATTGCCAGGTCATGTCGGCGGGCTCGAGCGAGCCGACCCCTGAAAGGTCCAGTCCCGAGAACATTGGCTTGCCGACGATGAAGCCCGAGAGCTGCGTGCGCCCGGTCGCATGGCAGGCCGTGCAGTCGCGCGGGTCGCGCGGGATTGCGCGCGCGAGCGCGAGGCGGTTGCTGCCGCCCTGCAGGTCGACGGTCAGCACCAGCACCGGGCAGCCGGCCGCTTCGACGCGGCGCACGAGCGCCTGCGTCACCGGCCAGTGATCGGTCGGGTAGAGCTGGTACCAGACCGGCTCGCCGCGCGCCGCATTGACGTCCTCGACGCCGGTGGAGGAAACCGTGGAGAGGATCTGCAGGTGCTTCTTCGCGCGCGCGGCCTTCGCCGTCGCGACCTCGCCGTCCGGGTGGAAGGCGCGCTGGCTGCCCACAGGATCGAGCACGATCGGCGTTTCCCAGTTCGTGCCGAACAGGTTCACCGAGGTGTCGATGCGCGAGGTGTCCACCAGCCGCCGCACGCGCTGCACGTAATTCGCGAACCCGGCGTCGTTGGCGTGCAGCGTGGCCTCGCCGTCCACGCCGGTCGCGAGGTATCCCCAGTGCGCAGGCGGCAGCTTCGCGCGCGCGAGACGCTCGAAGTCGAATACGTCGAGCGCCTTTGCGGCGGAGTCGATGAGCGGGTCGTCGGCCGCGAAGGCGCGAAGGGCCGGTGCGAGGCCGGCGAGGGCCGGGGCCGCGAGAAGCGACTGGATCAATTGCCTGCGAGTCTGTACCGTCATGGCGCTTTCCCCAGTTGCCGATCCCATTCCGCCGCGTCGTAATGGCCGTCCGACGACGCGATGAGCCCGTCCGGGCCGATGGTCCACTCCTCGTAGCCGACGATCTTCACGGGCCGCCCGGTGCCGCCAGGGCCCGAGTTCGTCCCGGTGAATCGCCAGTGGTAACGGTACTTGCCGTTCTCGTGCTCGAGCCTGTCCAGCTCGACGACCATGTCCGGGTAGGCCGTCATGAAGGCGCGCGCGGCCTCGGCGATGCCGGACCGGCCTGCCGCGGGGGCGCCGCCATTGATGGTGAGCGAGCCTTTCTCCGCATGGAAGGCGGCGACGCGGTCGGGATCCTGGCTGCTCCAGGCGGCGCTGTAGCGGATCGCGAACTCATTCATGTCGGCAGTGCCTCCGGGATGCGAGATGCGCGTCGAATGAAGCAGGGCCACTTTCCACCGACCGTCCTCCCGCCTGAGGACCGCGCTCTCCAGCCACTCGCGGTTGCGCGTGCCGCGGGCGTCGTCGTGGATGTCGGATTCGAGCGTGTAGACGGCATAGGCAAAGTCGCCCATGACCTTCACCGTGTCGAAATCGAAGCGGTCGGAGCGCCGGAATCCAGTGCCAGGTTTCGCCATGCTCGCCACGTCGCCCTCGCGGTCGATCAGCTCGCCGTGTTCGAGGAGCAGGTAGTCGTCGGTCGTCGTGCGGCGATAGCGGGCCTCGTCGAAGCCGCTGTAGGCGGCGTAGTTCTCCTCGATCGCGGCCTTGACGTCGGCCGCGTCATTGGCGAGGGCGGGCGCCGCGTACTGCGTCACCACGAGCAGGCAGGCCACCGCAAGTCGCGTCGCACTCATGATCCCCCCCGACGGCTGGCGTCCGGCAGTCGCTTCGGAGAAACTGCCGCTCCCGGCCGCATGCTAGCACCGGTGGACGCGCGTGAATCACGGGGGCCTTTCTATGATGACAATACGGCAGGCCGCAATCGTCGCTGTTGCCGGGCTGGTCGCTGCCTGTTCCGGATCGCCCGAGCCGGCCGCCACGGCCGACACGCTCTACGTCGGCGGCGACATCGTCACCGTCAACGACGCACAGCCGACGGCCGAGGCAGTGGCCGTCAAGGACGGCAGGATCCTCGCCGTCGGCACCCGAACCGAGCTCGAAAAGGCGCACAAGGGCAAGTCGACGAACGTGGTGGACCTCGGCGGCCGCACGCTGGCGCCGGGCTTCGTGGACGGCCACGCACACCTGGGCGGCTTCGGCGCGCAGGCAGTAGGCGCGAACCTCCTCGCCCCGCCCGACGGCACGGTCAACACCATCGACGACCTCGTAGCGAGGCTCCAGGAGTTCGCCAAGGGGCCCGACGTGGGGCGGACGGGATGGATCTTCGGCATCGGCTACGACGACGCGCTCCTCGGCCGCCACCCGACGCGCGACGACCTCGACCAGGTTTCGACGGACGTCCCGGTAGTCGCGGTCCACATCTCGGGACACTTCAGCGCCATGAACAGTGCCGGGCTCGCGAAGGTCGGCTACACGGCGGCGACGAAGGACCCGGAGGGCGGGATCATCCGCCGGCGGCCGGGCACGCGGGAGCCGAACGGCGTCCTCGAGGAGCTGGCGAGCATCCCGGTGATGATCCCTGCCATCAACGCCACGAAGCCCGAGGACAAGGACTACTTCCTTAAAAAGGGTCTCGAGCTCGCGAAAAGTTTCGGCTACACGACGGCGATCGAAGGCCGGCTGATGGCGTTCCAGCAGGCCGACCTCGTGAGCGCGGCCGAACGCGGGCTGCTCGACATCGACCTGATGTCGTACGCCGATTACACGGCGAAGGACGTGCTGCCCCTCATCAGTCGGACGTACCAGGATCGCTACCGCGTGGCGGGGGTGAAAATCACCCTCGATGGCTCCCCTCAGGGCCGGACGGCGTGGCGAACGATCCCGTACCTGATTCCGCCCGACGGCCAGAAGCCGGGCTACAAGGGCTACCCGGCGATCCCCGACACGAAGGTCGTGGCGGCGGTGGTCGAGGAGTCCTACGAGAAGGGCTGGCCCGTCCACGTCCACGCGAACGGCGATGCGGCGATCGACCAGATGATCGAGGCCATCCGGCCGGCGCACCAGAAGCACGGCCCCGGCGATCGCCGGTTCAGCCTCATCCACGGCCAGTTCCTGCGCAAGGACCAGATCCCGGTCCTCAAGGAACTTCAGATCTTTCCGTCGCTGTTCCCGATGCACACCTTCTACTGGGGCGACTGGTACGACCAGATCATCGGCCCGGAGCTGGCCCAGCAGATCTCGCCAATGCGCTCGGTGCTGGACGCCGGGATGATCGCCACCAGCCACACCGATGCGCCGGTCGCCCTGCCGAATCTCATGCAGGTCATGTGGGCGACCGTCAACCGCACGTCACGCAGCGGCAAGGTGATGGGACCCGACGAGCGGCTGACGCCGGAAGAGGCTCTGAAGACCATCACCCTCTGGGGCGCCTACCAGCACTTCGAGGAGAAGACGAAAGGCTCGATCGAGCCCGGCAAGCTGGCTGACCTCGTGATCCTCTCGGCCAACCCGCTCACGATCGATCCGACGAAGATCAACACCATCCAGGTGGTGGAGACGATCAAGGAAGGCCGGACGGTCTGGACCGCCCCGTAGGGGGCGCCGCGCAGCAGGAGACACCCCCATGGCGCTGGTTACCTTGCAACGGCCGGATTTCGCTATCTTTCTCGCGCTGGTTTTGCCGGGAACGGCCGCGTCGCAGACCGCCTCGCTCCAGGACCTCGCCGGCCCGCTGGCAACCCAGCCGAGTCCCGCCGTCATCTACGTCGCCCGCGAGTTCATCACGATGGACCCGAACAAGCCGCGCGCGGGAGCGATAGCGGTGCGCGACGGCAAGTTCGTCGCCGTGGGAACGCGCGCCGAAGTCGGCGCCGTGGCCGGCAAGGACGCGCGGCTAGACGAGACCTTCAACGACAAGGTGGTGATTGCCGGCTTCGTCGAACAGCACGTGCACCCGGTGCTGGCCGCGCTGACGATGAACACGAAGGTGATCTCGATCGAGGACTGGGATGCGATCGACGGCTTCTCGCCTGCTGTACGCGACGAGAAGAGCTACGCCGAGCGCTTGACGGCCGCGCTCGCCGGCCACACGGACAAGACGACACCGTTCGTGACCTGGGGTTATCACCACTACTTCCACGGCGAGATGTCGCGCGAGATGCTGAACAAGTTCGCGCCCGACTTCCCGGTCATCGTCTGGCACCGCTCCGCGCACGAGATCTTCATGAACGACGCGGCGCTCAAGCTAACCGGCATTGACGAGGCCGTGGTCAAGGACCTGCCCGAGTCTGCGCAGGCGCAGCTCAGCCTGCCCAAGGGCCACTTCTTCGAGCAGGGGATGCTCGCGCTGCTGCCCAGAGTCGCGCCTTACATGGCCTCCGCCGGGCAGTTCCGCAAAGGCCTCGAATTCAGCGAGACCTACTACCACCGCAACGGCATTACGCTTGCCTGCGAGCCGGGCGGGTTCCTCAGCAAGCCGATGCAGGACGCGATCAATGCAGTGCATTCGGACGACGCCACGCCCTTCAACCACTGCTTCATCGGCGACGGCAAGAGTTTTTTCGCGATCAAGCCGAACGACGCGACGAGCCTGCTCGCCGAGACCAGGAAGGTCGAGGGTTGGGGCAAGGGGCGCACCTGGTACCTGCCCAACCAGGTGAAGCTGTTTACTGACGGCGCGATCTACAGCCAGCTGATGCAGATGAAGGACGGCTACACCGACGGCCACCACGGCGCGTGGATCGTGGATCCCCCGGCCTTCGATTTCATGTTCCAGACCTACTGGGACGCGGGCTACCAGATCCACGTCCACAACAACGGCGACGCCGGCCTGGACGTGCTGCTCGCCTCTCTCGAGAAGGCGATGGCGCGCAAGCCCCGCACCGACCACCGCACCGTGCTCGTGCACTTCGGCTTCAGCCAGCCCGAGCAAGTGGCGAAGTGGATCCGGCTAGGCGGCATCGTCAGCTCGAACCCCTACTACGTGACGGCGCTGGCAGGGCGCTATGCCAAGCTCGGCATCGGGCCCGAGCGCTCGGCCAACATTGCGGCGCATGGCGACGTGCTGACGAGCGGCGGCTCGCTGTCCTTCCATTCCGACATGCCGATGGCACCGGCCAAGCCGATGCAACTGGTGTGGGCGGCGGTCAACCGATTCACCGCCGAAGGGCCCGTGGCCGGTCCGCAGCACCGCGTGCCGCTCGACGTCGCGCTGAATGCGATCACGATCGACGCCGCTTACTCAATCCAGATGGAAAAGCGGGTTGGCTCGATCGAGGTCGGCAAGGACGCGAACCTGACGATTCTCGAGCAAAGCCCCTACGAGGTCGCACCGGAGAAACTGAAGGACGTCGAGGTGTGGGGCACGATGCTCGAAGGCCGCGTGCAGCCGGTTGCCATGACTGGCAAGGTTGCATCGGCCGTACCCACGGCCCTACGCGCGCCTTCGGCTTCCGACCTGGCGCTGCAGGCGGCGACGGCTGCGGGGCTGGCCGGCCTGCTGAACCACGGCCATTCACCGTAAGCCGTACGGTCGTCAGCCAGAGGTTTGCGATCGCCGGGATCGGGCTCGCGATGGGCTTCGCTGCCCGGGCTACTGATTGCGCCGGGCGACGTCTTCCATGAGCTGCGCGTTGCGGTCCTGGTACTCGCGGAACAGCTTCGCGAAGGCCTCTTCGTCGCCCGCGAAATAGCCGATCTGCTTGACCCGGACCTGCCCGTCTTCCTCGACCATCTGCCGCGTGATCCAGGCCGGGTGGGCCGGGTGGTCCTTGGTCGTGAAGACGTAGAAGGTCCGCGTGCGCTGGTCGGAGAAGGCGACCAGCTGCTGGTCCTTCAGGATCTCCGTCGAATAACCGAGCGTCTGCAGGACCTGCTCGGCGTAGCGGGCGAACTGCTCGGTCGTGATCTTCGGCTGCGGGTAGGGCTGGAACTCCTGGGCGGAGGCGGGCCCGGCTGCAGGCAAGGCGACGAGCCACAACAGGGCGTAAAGCCGGCGGTATCCGGTGAGGACTTTCATCGGCCGCTAGCTTGGGGCGATGACGGGGCACATTGCAATGCCGCGCGCCGGGACGCGATCATGTCGCCGGACCCCCGGATCGGTGCCCTGGATGGAAGCCCTGTACTTCACCGTCATCGGGATCGTGCTGTACCTGGTGGCCGACCGGCTGGTCGTCCTGGTTGAGCGGCGCGCGGGCCGCGTCCTCGAGCACCGGACGTTGCTGTTCTTCGTGTTGCTCCTGACCCTTGCCCTCGTGACCTTCGCCGCGATTCGCCGCTTCGTGCCGGTTCCCGGCACGAATTGACCCAGATCAAGGCCCGCCAGCCGGCGCTTGGCGATCCTTCCGCTGGGAGAAGGCGTCTGGTGGGAGGTGGCGCATGCCCGAGACCGAGCCGGGACCGGACAAGAAACCCGAGCGGATCCCGTTCATGCAACGGCTGCTCGACAACCACTTCCTGCTGCTCTTCCTCGGGGTCGTCATGCCGACGGTGCTCTACATCATCTGGGGCATCCTCGAACTGATCCAGATCCCGGTCGCCCCCTGACGGCTGCGGAGTCCCGACCATGGCCATCCAACCCCCGAGCGAGAAACTCTGGTGGAACCACCGCATCGACCGGGTCGAGCTGATCTGGATCGCGGTCGCGTTCGTGTGGGGCCTCGTCATGTTCTTCATGATGATCTGGTGGCATGCCACGGGCGAGCAGAACCTCTCGACCGAGACCTACCGGACGACGCCGAACGCCTTCTACGCGAAGGTCGAATCCAACATCGCCGACTGGCAGGTGCGCGAGCTGAACGGCGTGCCGGTCGTGAAGCCGCCGGCCGGCGCCGACGTGTACCTGATCGGTCGCATGTGGCTCTGGTACCCGGTGCTGGAGCTCGAGCGCGGCCAGTCCTACCGCCTGCACCTGTCCTCGCTCGACCTGCAGCACGGGTTCTCGCTGCAGCCGATCAACATCAACGTGCAGGTCCACCCGGGCTACGAGCATGTCCTGACCGTGACGCCGAACGCTTCCGGCGAGTACTCGATCGTCTGCAACGAGTACTGCGGGCTCGGGCATCACTCGATGCTGGGCAAGATCTTCGTCGTCGACCGGTGAAGGGGGCCCCATGAGCGAGACCGAATTCCGGACCTGCCCGACCACCGGCCTCAAGATCCACTTCCCGGCGCAGGCACTGATCAAGGCGAACGCCGTGGCCGCCGTCGTGTTCCTCGCCATCGGCGGCCTGTTCGGCCTTTCCGTCGCGCTGACTCGCTGGCCGGCCGTGCACCTGCTGCCGGCGGACTGGTTCTACCTCGCGCTCACGGCGCACGGGCTGGACGTGCTGCTGCTGTGGATCATCTTCTTCGAGATCGCGGTGCTCTACTTCGCTTCCGCGATCCTGTTAAACTGCCGCCTCGCGGCGCCGCGCTGGGCCTGGGCGGCGTTCGCGCTGATGCTGACGGGCGGCCTGGTCACCAACCTCGCGGTGCTGCAGGGCCAGTCCACCGTCATGTTCACCTCCTATCCGCCGATGATGGCGGCGCAGCACTTCTACCTCGGCCTCATCCTGTTCGCGGTCGGCGCCCTGATCGCCTGCGGCGTGTTCTTCGGCACGCTCGTGATCGCGCGCGAGGAGCGCACCTACGAGGGCTCGATACCGCTCGTGACCTTTGGCGCGCTGACCGCGGCGATCATCGCCGTGTTCACGCTCGCCTCCGGCGCAATCATCCTGATCCCCACGTGGCTGTGGTCCCTGGGGCTGGTCAGCACCATCGACCCGCTGATGTACAAGCTGGTCTGGTGGGCGATGGGCCACTCTTCGCAGCAGATCAACGTCTCCGCGCACGTCGCGATCTGGTACGCGATCATCGCGATGCTGTTCGGCGCCAAGCCGCTGTCGGAGAAGATCAGCCGCACCGCGTTCCTGCTCTACATCCTGTTCCTGCAGCTCGCGAGTGCCCACCACCTGCTGGTCGAACCGGGCCTCAGCCCGGAGTGGAAGGTCTTCAACACCAGCTACGCGATGTACCTGGCGGTGCTCGGCAGCATGATCCACGGCCTCAGCGTGCCGGGCGCGATGGAGGCGGCGCAGCGCAAGCGCGGCTTCGATCGCGGCATCTTCGAGTGGCTGCGCAAGGCGCCGTGGGGGAACCCCGCGTTCTCCGGCATGTTCCTGTCGCTCGTCATGTTCGGGTTCCTGGGCGGCATCTCGGGCGTGGTGATGGGCACCGAGCAGATCAACATCATCATGCACAACACGCTCTACGTGCCGGGACACTTCCACGGGACGGTAGTCGCGGGGACGACGCTCGCCTTCATGGCGGTCACCTACCTGCTCGTGCCGCTGATCTTCCAGCGCGAGATCCGCTTCCCGCGCATGGCGCGCTGGCAGCCTTACGTGTTCGGGCTTGGCGTGGCGGGCATCTCGCTGTTCATGATGGGCGCCGGCACGCTCGGCGTCGCGCGCCGCCACTGGGACATCACCTTCGCGACCGCGCCGTTCGACTACAACTACCCGCCGACGGCATTGCTGCTCATGGCACTGAATGGGCTGTCCGCAATCGCGGCCGCAACCGGCGGGGTGATGTACATCGTGGTCGTCGTCGCCTCGGTGTTCTTCGGCAAGCCGGTGCGCGACAGGATCATCCTCGCGGCGCCGGCAGGCCAGCCCGTCTCCGGCGCGGTCGCCGCCTACGGCAGCGCCGGGACGCTGCGCATCCCCGGCACGCTGGCCCTGGTCGCGGTGTTCTTCATCGCCTTCGTGCTGTACTACTTCGTCAACTGGAAGTACCTGTCCGAGATCTGGCCGATGCGGTAGGGCGGCGGTGAAGCAGCGGGCCATCATCGCCGCGGCCGTGCTCGCCGCGGGCATCGCGCAGGCATCGGGCCCGGATCCAGCGCCGCCGGCATTCGACGCGGATCGCGCGCTGCGCGTCAGCCAGGCCGCGATCGGCCGGGAGCTCGACCCGGGCCTCAGGTTCGTGGACGAGAACGGCCGGCTGCGCAGCCTGGCGGAGTTCCGCGGCCGCCCGCTGGTCATCAGCCCGATCTACACGAGCTGCTTCGGCGTGTGCCCCACGACGACGGCCGAACTGCGCCGGCTGGCGGAGATCGCGACCGCGGTGCTCGGCCCGGACGCCTTTGGAGTGCTGACGATCGGCTTCGACACCGCGAACGACACGCCGGAGCGCATGCGAAGCTTTGCCGCGTCGCGCGGATCGTTCCCGGACGGCTGGGTGTTCGGCGCGGCGGACGCCGACACGGTCGGCCGGCTGCTCGAGGGCATCGGCTTCACCTATGCCGCGACGCCGAAAGGCTTCGACCACATGATCCAGGCGACCATCGTGGACGGCGAAGGGGTCGTGTTCCGCCAGGTGTACGGCCAGCGGCCCGAGCCGCCGCAGTTCGTGGATCCGCTCAAGCGGATCGCCCTCGGCCAGGCGGCGCGGGAGGACTCGTTCGACGCGATGATCGAGGGCGTGCGCCTGTTCTGCACCGTGTTCGACCCGAAGAGCGGGCGTTACCGCTTCGACTGGTCCATCGTGCTCAGCTTCGTGATCGGGGTGCTGTGCTTCGCGGGGATCGCGGCCTTCCTCTGGCGAAGCTTCCCCAGGTCCACCTGATGACCTCGCCTCGGCAATGGCTGCGCGCGGCATTCGGCGCGCTCGACGGGTTCTGTTCGCGCGCCTTCACGCCGGCCTGGAACCCGATGCTCCAGCTCGGGGCGCTGGGCTGGTACTTCTTCTGGATCGTCGCGGTCAGCGGCATCTACCTGTACGTGTTCTTCGACACCGGCATCACGCGCGCCTTCGACTCGGTCGAATCGCTGACGCATGGACAGCCGTGGGCCGGCGGCGTTATGCGCAGCCTGCATCGCTACGCCTCCGACGGCCTGGTGGCGGTCGCGGTCGTGCACCTGGTGCGCGAGTTCGCGCTCGACCGCATGCGCGGCAAGCGCTGGTACGCCTGGATCACGGGGCTGCCGGTGCTCGCGCTCATCTACGTGAGCGGCATCACCGGCTACTGGCTGGTCTGGGACACGCTCGCGCAGTACGTCGCGCAGACCACGGCGGAATTGTTCGACGCCCTGCCGATATTCGGCGAGCCGATCTCGCGCAACTTCGTGAACGAAGCCTCGCTCTCGGACCGCTTCTTCACGTTGATGTCCTTCCTGCACATCGCGGCGCCGCTCCTGCTGCTGCTGTTCATGTGGGTGCACATCCAGCGGCACGCGGCGGCGCGCATCCAGCCGGCCCGCGGTCTCGGCCTCCTCGTGCTCGGGTCGCTGCTCGTGCTGTCGGTCGCCGTGCCTGCGGTCAGCCAGCCGCGGGCGAACCTGGACGCCGTGCCGGCGGCGGTCAACCTCGACTGGTTCTACCTGCCGGCGTACCCGCTGGTGCAGGCGCTGGGCGGCGCCGCGACCTGGCAGGTGCTCGGCGGCGCCCTGCTGCTGCTGGGCCTGCTGCCTTGGTTCCCGCGTAGCCGGCCGCCGCCGGTTGCAAGGGTGAGCCTCCCTGACTGCAACGGCTGCGGGCGTTGCGTGACGGACTGCCCTTTCGGGGCGCTGGCGCTCGAGCCGCGCAGCGACGGGCAGTCGTATGCGGTGGAGGCGGTCGTGGACCCGGACCGCTGCCTGTCCTGCGGCCTGTGCGTCGGCGCCTGCCCGACGGCGACGCCGTTTCGCAGCAGCGCGATGTTCACCGCCGGGATCGAGCTGCCGCAGGTCCCGCTGGCCGGCCTGCGCGACGAGATCAAGGCCGCCTGCGCCGGGCTCGAGGGCGACGGGCGGCTCGTGGTCTTCGCCTGCGCCCACGCCGGCGAACTGGGCGAGGACCTGCGGCGGAATTCCGTGGTGGCGCGCATGCCCTGCGTCGGCATGCTGCCACCTTCGTTCATCGACTTCGCCCTGGCGCGTCGCCTCGCGGACGGCGTCGTGCTCGCGGGCTGCCCGGCCAATGCCTGCCGCGAGCGCCTCGGGCAGCGCTGGACGGAGGAGCGCATCGGCGGGCTCCGCGATCCCTGGCTGCGAGCGCGCGTGCCGCGCGAGCGCGTCGCGCTTTCCTGGCGCGACGACCTCGATGCCTTCCGCCGCAGCCTGCCGCGGCAGCCGGCGTTCCCGGCCACGGCGAAGACGCCTGCCGCCGCGGGCCTGCCGCCCGCCCGGCGGCCCTGGCCGGCGCCGGCGCGGGTTGCCGGCATGGCCGTCGTGCTGGGCATGATTTCCGGCGCGACGGCCCTGCTGGCCGCCGAACTGCCCTGGCGGCAGCTCGAGCCGGGGCAGGGCGTCGTACGCCTGTCGATCCGCCATGCGACCGAGCCGAAAGTCCCCTGCAAGCCGCTGACGCCGGAGGAGATGGCCGAGCTCAAGCCGAACATGCGCCGGCCCGTGGACTGCCCGCGCGAGCGCTGGCCGGTCACCGTGGATCTCGAGCGCGATGGCCGCCAGCTCTATAGCGGCACGCACGAGCCTTCGGGTCTCTGGAACGACGGCGTCGCGACGGTGCACCGCGCGTTCGCCGTGCCGGCGGGCCCCCAGGCGCTCACCGTGCGCATGCGCGACAGCGGCCGCGCCGACGGCTTCGACCACGTCCGCTCGGAAACGGTCGACCTGCAACCCGGGCAGAATCTCGTGATCGAGTTCGAGGGCACGGGATTCGACTGGCAATGAAGCGGCGAGGAGAGCGGGAGGACGAAGCGTGACAGCGATCACCTGGCGCGACGAGTACTCGGTCGGCCTTCCCGACGTGGATCACGAACATCGCGTGCTGATCGCGATGATCAACGAGCTGGCCGAAACACTGGGGCCGGAGACGCCGCGCGAGCGGATCGTCGGCGCGCTCGGCGAGATCTGCTCGAGGATCGCCGCGCACTTTGCGCTCGAGGAACGGGAGATGCGCGGCCTGAAGTACATCGGTCTCGCCGAGCACAAGCGTGACCACGAGCGGCTGCTCGAGGACATCCTGGACATCATGGCGGACGTGGAAGCGCCGGCCGACTACGATCCGGCCGTGCTGGAGCGGCGCCTGACGCTATGGTTCACCGAGCACTTTCGCACCCACGACGCGCGGCTGCATCACTGGCTCGAGAAGCATCGTTGAGCTGAGCGGCGCTGCCCGTTCAGGCGGCAGTAGCGTTGATATCGCGCTTGCGCCGCGCGACGTAGTCGTTGAGCGCCTCCTCGACCGCGGGATCCATCGGCGGGCGCTGGTACTCGGCGAGCAGCCGCTTCCAGACGGCGTTCGCCCGGCGCGCCGTGTCCTGGCTTCCGGACTCCTGCCAGGTCTCGTAGTTCTGGCGGGTCGAGACCATGGGGTTGTAGAAGGCGTGCTCGTAGTGGGCGAGCGTGTGCGCCGTGCCGAAATGGTGCCCGCCCGGGTCCACGCCGGCGATGGCCTCGAGCGCGAGCTGGTCGTCGTCGACCTCGATCGGCCGGAGCACTTCCGCCATCATCTGCAGCATCTCGGCATCCACCACCAGCTTCTCGAACGAGGCCGTGAGCCCGTTTTCCAGCCAGCCGGCCGCGTGATAGACGAGGTTCGCCCCGCCCATGATGGAACCCCACAGCGACATCTCGCTTTCGTAGGCCGCCTGCGCGTCCACGCAGTTTGAGGACGTGGTGTTGCTCGAGCGCAGCGGCATGCCGAGCCGGCGCGCGATCTGGCCGCTCGCGAACGCGGCCTTGGTGTACTCGGGCGTGCCGAGCGCCGGGGCGCCGCTCATCATGTCCACGTTCGAGGCGAACGAGCCGTAGATGAGCTTCGCGCCGGGCTGCACCGACTGCGCGAGCGTCATGACCGCGAGCACTTCCGCGGTCTGCTGCGCGAGCGTGCCGGCGAGCGTCGCCGGGCTCATCGAGCCCGCGAGCGTGAAGGGCGTGATGCAGCAGGCCTGCCCGGCGGTCGCGAGCTCGATCACCGCTTCCGTCATCGGGATGTCGAGCTGCATCGGCGAATTGGTGTTGACGATCGCCATCACCGCCGGTTCGCGCGCCAGTTCCTCGCGCGTGACGCCCATGGCGATGCGGTTCATCTCGATGCAGTCGCGCGTGCGCACCCCGCCGAGCGCGTAGGCCTGGCAGTTCTTGTCGAGCAGCGTCATCTGCGCGAGGTAGAGGTCGAGGTGGCGCGTCTCCGGCGGCAGGTCGAGCGCCTCGAACGGGCCGCCGGACTCCTGGTGGAGGATGTTGAGGCTCTGCACGAGCTTCAGGAAATCGCAGACTTCCGCGTGCGTGCCGGGACGGCGGCCGCGGTCGAGGTCGTGGACGAAGGCCGGGCCGCCGACCGATGCGAACACGAGGTTCTTGCCGCCGATGCGGATGTCGTGGTCGCGGTTGCGGGCCCGCAGCGAGAACTCGGGCGGCACGCGTTTCAGCATGTCCCGCACCAGCCCGCGGTCGAGCCGCATCGTCCCCAGCTCGTCCAGGCGTTCGGCGCCGGCGGCGCGCAGCACGTCGCGGCTGCCCGGCTCGAGGAAGCGCATGCCGCGCGTCTCGAGGATCCGGAATGCGCCGTCGATGATCGCCTCGACCTGGTCGGCGCTCAGGATCTCGATGGGGCGGTAGGGATTGGCCAGGCGCGCGAACGGCAGCTGCCGGATCGCCCCGGCCACCCGCTTCTCGCGACCGCCGCGGCGGCTGAAGGTCATTCGCAGCCTCTCCCCGGGGTTTCCCGTGCCCGGCCAGCCCGTTAGCCTACTGAGGCCTGCAGAGAATTCCCACTCGGTGATAATGGGACATGGGCGGCACGCTGTATCGCTACGCGGCCTTCTCCGACGCCCCGACCGGCGGCAACCCCGCCGGCATCTGGGTCGGCGACGCACTGCCGACGGATGCCGAGATGCAGCGCATCGCGGCCGAGGTCGCCTATCCGGAAACCATCTTCCTCGCCCCCGCCGAAGGTCTCGCGCGCCAGGTGCGCTACTTCAGCCCGGTGAAGGAGATGGATTTCTGCGGGCACGCGACGGTTGCGACCGGCGTGCTGTTCGGCGGCCAACGCGGCGCCGGCGACTACAGGTTCACGACCAATGTCGGCGTCGTGCCCGTATCGGTGCGGGAGCATGCTGGCCGCTGGGAAGCTTCGCTGACTTCCGTGGTGCCCCGGCACGAGGCGGCGTCGACCGAGCTGCTGCAGGCCGCGCTCGCGGCGCTCGAGTGGCACGAGGAGGAGCTCGATCCCGACATCCCGCCGGCGCGCATCTTCGCCGGCAACTGGCACCTGTTGATCGCGGCAGGCTCGGCGGAACGGCTCGCCGATCTCGACTACGACTACGACGGCCTCAAGTCGCTGATGCTGGCGGACGGTCTCGCGACGCTGCAGCTCGTGTGGCGCGAGAAGCCGGATCTCTTCCACGCCCGCGACCCGTTCCCGGTCGGCGGCGTGGTCGAGGACCCGGCGACCGGTTCCGGCGCGGCGGCCCTCGGCGGCTACCTGCGCGACGCGGGGCTGGTGAAGGCGCCTGCGCGCATCCTGGTCCTCCAGGGCGAGACGATGGGCCGGCCGAGCCGGCTGGAGGTGGAGATCCCGGCGACCGGCGGCATCGTCGTCAGCGGCACGGCCGTGCCGATGGAAGACCCGGCATGAGCACCGTGCTCGTGACCGGTGCGAACCGCGGGCTCGGCCTCGAATTCGTGCGCCAGTACGCGGCCGACGGATGGACCGTGTTCGCGGCCTGCCGCGACCCGGAGGCCGCGCGGGATCTCGCCAGGATGGCGGGCGGCAGCGGCGGCAAGATCCGCGTGCTGCCGCTCGACGTCACGGACACGGCGAGTGTCCGCGCCGCCGCGCAGTCGCTCGCCGGCGAGGCGATCGACGTCCTCGTCAACAACGCCGGCATCGGCTCGCCGAAAGGGCAGCGCATCGGCAACCTCGACTACGCGGCCTGGGCGCGCGTGCTGGACGCCAACACACTCGGCCCGATGCGCGTCGTCGAGGCCTTCCTCGAGCACGTCGCCGCGGGCGCCGACCGCAAGGTCATCACGCTGACGAGCGCCATGGGTTCGATCTCGGACAACGCTTCCGGCGGCTCGTACGCGTACCGGAGTTCCAAGGCGGCGGTGAACATCGTGGTGAAGAGCCTGTCGATCGACCTGGCGCCGCGCGGCATTACCTGCGTCGTCGTGCACCCGGGGTGGGTGCGCACCGACATGGGCGGCCCGGGCGGCAAGCTCGACCCGTCCGAGAGCGTGGCGGCGCTGCGCCGGCTGATCGCCGGCCTGAAGCCGGCCGACACCGGGAAATTCTTCAACTACGACGGCAAACCTTATCCCTGGTAGGGCGTGGCGAGGTTCTCGCCGCAGCCGCGGAAGCTGCGGCCATTCAGGGTGACGGTCACGGTGGCGGCGAATGGCCGGCCGCTCGTCGCGTCGCTGCAGGCGACCGGCACGATCTCGACCTTCAGGTCGCTCGCCTCGGTGCGCGCGTGCAGCGTGCGCGTGCCGGTCTGCGCATCGATCTGCGTGCGCGGCGCGGGGGTCACGGCCGTGCCCTTGCCGTGGTCGTAGGTGAAGCGCATCTCCGAGCCCTTGCGGACTTCGAGCTGCCAGCCGGGCTCCTGGCCGACGGCGCGGAAGTCGCGGTCGCGCACGAGTTCGAAAAACACGCCGTCCCAGGGCGCGAGCGCGCGGTCGCGGTCCACCTCGATCAAGGTCGCGCCGAGCGCCGGCCATGGCGAGTCGCCGCAGGAGATCTCGAGGACGCGTAGCTGGTGACGCGATGCGAGCGGCGCGAGGCTCGCGGGCGCGAGGCGGAATTGCTCCGCGAGCCAGGCCGCGGCCGGTACCTGCTGCGTCGCATAACGGGGTTCGGCGCAGCGATTGCCCGGTGAGACCGCGGCCTGGCCGGTCAGGCGCAGGGTTTCGCCGTAGCGGGCGCGCGCCTGCGCGTCCGTCGCGGCGCCGACGCCGGGAAGGTGATGGCCGACGATGGTCCAGATGCCGGCGAGGGTCGAGGAGGCCGGGGCCGGTGCGGTGGAGATGCCCTGGGCGGGTACGGTGGAGGTCACCGGCGCGGGCACGAAGCGCAGCGGTTCCTCGCGGCCGGCGGAGTGTATCGTCAGCGATTCGGAATCGGCCTCGAAACGCACCGACTCGCGCAGGGCGGAGAGGAAAGCTTCCTCCTGGCGCATCACGGCATCCGGGCAGGCTTTCCGCGTCGTCGCGACGCCGCCGAACATGATCGCCTCTTCCTGCAGGCTCACGATACCGTTGAACCGGTTGCAGGAGCCGAAGCCGCTCGCGCGCCCCTCGGTCGGGAACTCCAGCGTCGGCTGGGTGCCGCGCGCGACGGCCGCACCGTTCAAACGCTCGAGACGCCAGGCCGTGCCGAGCAGCGAGACGGGGGCGGGTGCCGCCTCAACCGCCGCGTCCGGCGGCGTCGCGACGGGAGCCGCACCCGCAACGGTTTCAGGGAGCGGCTGCTTCGCCGGCTCGAAACGGATCTCGACCGGCTCGCCCGGGCTCCGCATGCGGATCCGGAAGCGATCCTCGCCGAGTTCGACGATCTCCGTCGGATACTCGAGGCCTTCCTCGACGATCGTCAGCCTGCCGTCCGCGTAGCGCCAGCGGCCGAAGGCCGGCGTGGCGTCGGGCGAGGTCATGACCAGCGTGCCGTCGGCGAGGAAGACGCGCAGCGCGCCCGGTTCGACTTGCGGCGACTCGGCGACTTCCCAGACACGGTTGACGAACGACGGGCGCGTTTCCGCGGAAACGTCCGGCTCGATCGCGGGCGGAACGCCGGGCGGTGCCGGCGGCGGCGCCTTTTCGCAGCCGGCGAGCGCCAGCCACAGGGCAGCCAGCGAGACGGCAGAACGTCTGCCCATGGAACCTCCTTGTCAGGCCTCGTATACCCAGCGCCCGCCCACCATCGTACGCTCGACGGGGATCGACACCAGGCTTGCCGGGTCTTCCGTCAACGGATTGCGGCCGAGCACGACGAGGTCCGCGAGCTTGCCGGGCTCGAGCGAGCCCTTCTCGTGTTCCTCGAACGAGGCGTACGCGCCATTCAGGGTACAGACACGCAGCGCCTCCTCGATCGTGATCTTCTGGCGCGGGCCCCAGACCCGGCCGTCCATGGCGGTGCGCGTGACCATGGACTGCAGCGCCATCATCGGTTCGAAGGGGCCGGGCGGGTAGTCGGAGGCCATCGTCGCGCGGATCCCGGCGTCGAGGAAGCTGCGCAGCGCGAACATCGAGTCGAGCCGCTCCTCGCCGAACTCCGGCATCTTCTCGCCGTGGAAGTACACGTAGGTCGAAAACGGCGTCGGGATCACGCCGAGCGCCTGCATGCGACGCACGAGGTCGTCGTTGATCACGGTGCAGTGCTCGATGCGGTAGCGCGGATCGCGCCGCGGGTGCTCGCGCTGCAGGCGTTCGTACAGGTCGAGCACCATGCCGATGCCGACGTCGCCGTTCGCGTGGATGCCGATCTGCCAGCCCGCGTCGTGTGCCTTGCTCGCGTACCCGTAGAGTTCCTCGGCATCCGCGACGATCATGCCGAAGTCGTCCGGCCGGCCGACGTAGGGCTGCGAGAGCCGCGCCGTGCGCTCGGAAATCGAGCCGTCGCAGGTCGCCTTCATGCCGCCGACGCGGATCCAAGCGTCGCCGAAGCCGGTACGGACGCCGGAAGCGATCATGCGGTCGAGGTGCGAATAGCCGATCATGCAGTAGATGCGCGAAGACAGTTCGCCGGCCTCGCGCGCGTCCTGGTAGGCGCGCAGGTCCTCGGGCGTGCCGTAGGCGTCGGTCGAGGAGGTGATGCCCGCCTTCGCGAACATCCCTGTGATGAGCCTGACGGCGGCTCGATCTTCATCGCGCGTGGTCGTGCCGAAGGCGGGGATCGAGTTCTCGAATGCATCCGCGGCGCGCTCGAGCACGCGGCCGGTGAGACGGCCGGTCGCCGGGTCGCGTACGAACCGGCCGCCGTCCGGGTCCGGCGATTGCTCGCTGATGCCCGCCTTGGCGAGCGCGAGCGAGTTGACGTAACCGGTGTGGCCGCCGCGATGGCCGATGTAGACCGGATGGCCGGGCGCGGCCGCGTCGAGGTCCTCGCGCGTGATGAAGCGCCGCTCCGCGGTCTTCGTGTCGTCGTACTTGAAGCCGACCACCCACTCGCCGGGCGGGGTCTTCGCGGCGCGCTCACGCACTGCATCCTGGATGGCCCGGATCGAGCGCAGGTCGCAGTCGATCATGCGCAGGTGCCGACGCCCCGAGTAGGCGGGGTGGCAATGACCGTCGATGAAGCCCGGGACCACCGTACTGCCGCCCAGGTCGAGCTTCTTCGTGCCCGCGACGGCGAGCGCGTCCACCTCGGCGTTGGAGCCGACCGCGAGGATGCGCTCGCCCGCGATCGCGATCGCCTCGGCGGCCGGCTGGCTCGGGTCGATCGTGATGATGCGTCCGTTGCGCAGGATGAGGTCCGGCTGCGTGCGCGCGAGCGCCGCCAGGGCGCGGTGGGCGAACAACGGCAGGGCCGCCAGCGCGCCGGCGCTGCGGACGATCGAGCGTCTGGAGATCTTCATCGCGGCCACTCCTCGGGTTCGCCAGGCGCTCCGCAGCTTACCGGAAGCTAACCCTCGCGGCCGCGGCGCCAGTTCGCCAGCCTGCGGTCGAGCACCGGCAGGAGCTTGTCGTAGCTCGTCCAGCCGTCGGCGACGTGGTACTCGGACGGCAGGCCTTTGGCGAGGTATTCGCGGTAGTCGCCGATGAAGCTGGCGCCGTCCTGCTGGTAGTAGGCCCGGGTGAAGGCGTTGCCTTCCTTGCTGAAATCCTCGTCGGTGAGCTTGCCGTCGCAGACGGCGAGGAAATACTCGCCCGGAGTCAGCTTCCGCGCGCGCAGGCGTTCGAGGTCCTCGGCCGAGTCGGCCACGTGATGCTCGCCGCCGAGTCCCGCGAGCAGGGCCCACGCGAGGAACAGGCCGGCGTGCGTCGCCGCCGCCTCGGGCGGCAGGTCGGCGGGAAAGTCGTCGCCGCCATGCCAGCTCGCGTCGTCATAGATCATGGCGTGGTCACGGGCGGTAATCGTAATGCCACGGCTCGTCGGGAACGCGCAGCGGCCCGGCGAACGGGGCGCCGGAGGCGGTGACGGCGGCACGCAGGCGTCCGGCCCAGCCGTCGCCGACCCAGAGGGCCGGGATGTCCGCCGTGACGGCGCCCGCGACGATGCGCTCGCCCTGCACGACGACGAAGTCCACGGCGCGCATCTGGCCGTGCGCCGACAGGCCGGGCGCCGCCAGCGGCGGCGTCGGTTCTGGCGTGAAGCGGCGCAGGAAGTCGCCGAACGCGGTCCCGGCGAGCGGCGTGCCGGGCGCAGGGAATCCCTGCGACTGGACCGCGAGCGCTGCCGCTTCCGAGAGTCCCTGCGACGCGACGGCGATGGAAGAGTTCGTGTTCCAGCGCTCGAGCTGGATCTCGAGGCTGCGGACCTCGGGATTCACGTGCAGCGAGTAGCCAGGGTTCGCGGCCTCGAAGGCGGCGCGCACGCGCGCGACGGCCGCCTCGAGCGCCGCCTGCGAAGGCGAGCTCCGCCAGGCGTCGATCTCGGCGCCCGACCAGCTCCAGCGCCCGGCGAGCTCCGCGCCCGCGCGCAGGTAGGCACGGGCCGCGAGCAGCTGCCGTCCCGTCCCGTCCATGCGCGCGAGCGCGTCGGCCGCGCGCGGATCGAGGACTTCGCGCACGGTGGCGAGGTACGCGGCGAGAGGCGGCTCGCCGCCGGTTGCGCCCGACGCGGGCGCCGCGAAGGCGGCGACCAGCAGGCTCGCGAGGGTTGCCGAGCGGTTCAAGCAGATTCCGGGTCGTCCATTTCTTCGCTGGCGTCGCCCATGCGAAGGCGGGCGCGCGCCGCCATGGCCTCGTACTGCCTGCGAAAGAACTCGATCTCGGCTTCCTCGAGTTCCTCGAGGTCCATCAGGGCGCTGTGTCCGCGGGTCACCCGGATCAGCTCGTCGAGCTTGATCTGGATTGCCGCGGTGTCGCGGTTTTGCGTGTTCTGGATCAGGAACACCATGAGGAAGGTGACGATCGTCGTGCCCGTGTTGATGATCAGCTGCCAGGTGTCGCTGAAGGCGAATATCGGCCCGGTGATCAGCCAGGCGAGGATGGTGCCGAACGCGAGCGCGAAGGTCGCGGGTCGGCCGGAAAGCTGCGCCGTCTTCTTGGCGAAGCGCGTGAACCGGGAAGTCTGCTGCATTTGCGCTTGCTCCTGACCCATCTGGGAGTGGACCGGGCGGACCTGGCGGCAGGAAGGACGCTCAGTGGCCTGTCGCTGCCTTTTCGGAATAGGGCGCCGCGCCTGCGATCGCCGCGATGAGGGTGAACACGAGCTGGTAGACGGCGATGGAGAACCACAACTCCGGGCTGGAGAATCCGATCGGAATGAATTGCGCGGGTCCCGTCAGGGAGAAGGCGACCCAGGTGACGACGCCCGCCCACGCGGCGGTCTTCGCACCGGCGCCGAGGCGCGGGCGGAGGAGAACGTAGAGGAACATCGCCAGGAAGCCGCGACCGGCCTCGTAGACGAAGAACCACGCCATGGCGAAGCCCGAGTGGTCCGGCGGCGTCGCGGCGAGCGCCTCGTAGACCGCATGCCACAACGACGTGACCACGCGCTGGTGCAGGAAGCCGTCGCTCACGAAGAGGATGGCGGCGGCGATGAGCGCGCCGGCCGTGAATCTCCCCCAGTTGACGTCCTTCATGGCGTCCCTCCGCGGTTGACGGCCGCAGTCTAAGCGATCGGGCGATAATCGGCGCATGCACTGGCACCGGCGCACGGCGGAAGAGGTGATGACGCTGCTCGAGACCTCGCCCGAGGGCCTCGGCAGCGCCGAGGCCGCCCGCCGGCTCGCCGTCCATGGCCCGAACGCCATCGTCGAGGGCAAGGCGCGCTCCTGGACCGGCCTGCTCGCCGCGCAGTTCCTCGACGTGCCGATCCTGGTCCTGGTCGGTGCCGCGATCATTGCGGGCCTGATCGGCGACGCCGTCGACACGATCGTGATCCTGGCGATCGTGGTGCTGAATGCCGCGATCGGCTTCTCGCAGGAATGGCGCGCCGAACGCGCGCTGGCGGCGCTCAAGGCGATGACGGCGACGAACGCCATGGCCATGCGCGACGGCCGGTCCGTGTCCGTGCCCACGCGGGACCTGGTGCCTGGCGACATCGTCCGCGTGGAGGCGGGCGGCATCGTGCCGGCGGACCTGCGCCTCATCGAGGCGGCCGCGCTCAGGACCAACGAGGCGCCGCTGACCGGGGAGTCCGTCCCCGTGGACAAGGCGAGCGATGTCCTGCACGGCGTCGAGACGGCCGTGGCCGAGCGCAGCAACCTGCTGCACAAGGGGACTTACGTGACGCGCGGCCGTGCCCTCGGCGTGGTGGTGGAGACCGGCATGGGCACGGAGTTCGGTCGCATCGCCGCGCTGCTGCGCGACGTGCGGGCCGTGCAGACGCCGTTGCAGTTGCGGCTGGCGCGCCTCGGCCGCGTGCTTGCGGCGCTCGTGATCGTCGTGTGCGCGATCGTGTTCACGGCCGGCGTGCTGCGCGGCGAGGACTGGATGCCGATGCTCCTGACCGCGCTCAGCCTCGCGGTCGCTGCCATCCCGGAGGCCCTGCCCGCGGTCGTGACCGTCTCGCTGGCGCTCGGTGCGCGTCGCATGGTGGCGCGCCGTGCGCTGATCCGCCGCCTGCCGGCGGTCGAGACGCTCGGATCGGTCACCTGCATCTGCGCCGACAAGACCGGGACGCTGACCGTCAACGAGATGAAGGTCACCGCGTTCTGGTGCGACGGCCGAAGGGCGGACACGCCTGGCGAAGGCCCGGCTGCGCGCAGTCTGGTCCGTGCCATGGCCGTGAGCCACGATGCCGCGGTCGACGCCAGCGGGCGCGTCCATGGCGACCCGATCGAAACGGCGATGCTGAAGGCCGCCGGGACGTCGGGACTCGACATACGCACGCTGGCCCGCGAGCTGCCGCGGGTCGCCGAGATCCCGTTCGAAGCCGGCCGCCGCTGCATGACGACGGTGCATCGCGAGGCGGAGGGCACTGTCCTTTCGATCACCAAGGGCGCGCCGGAAGTCATCGCACGGATGTCGGAGCGGGGCGGCGAACCCGACGAGATCGAGCGGGTCGCGGCGGCGATGGCGGCCGACGGGCTGCGCGTTATCGCCTTCGGCGAGCGCCGCCTGGAAGCGCTGCCGGGCGAGATCACGCCGGAATCGCTGGAGGCCGGCCTGGTCTTCCTGGGGCTGGTCGGGCTCAGGGACCCGCCGCGCGAGGAAGCGCGCAACGCGATCGACCAGTGCCGGGCCGCCGGCATCGTGCCGGTGATGATCACCGGCGATCACCCGGTCACGGCGCTGGCGGTCGCGCGCGAACTCGGGCTCGCGACGGCGCCGTCGGCCGTCGTGACCGGCGCCGAGCTCGAGCAGCTGCCGGCGCCGGAGCTCGCGCGCCGGGTCGAGGACCTGCGCGTGTATGCGCGGGTGACGCCGGAGCAGAAGCTCAGGATCGTGACCGCGCTGCAGGAGCGCGGCGAATGCGTCGCCATGACCGGCGACGGCGTCAACGATGCGCCGGCCCTGCGGCAGGCGGACATCGGCGTCGCCATGGGCATCACGGGGACGGACGTCGCGAAGGAGGCGAGCGCCCTCGTCCTGCTGGACGACAACTTCGCGACGGTCGTGGGCGCCGTGCGCGAGGGGCGGCGCATCTACGACAACCTGCGGCGCTTCGTTCGCTACCAGATGACGACCAACTCGGCGGAAGTGTGGACGCTGTTCCTGGCGCCGTTTCTCGGGTTGCCGGTGCCGCTGCTGCCGCTGCAGATCCTGTGGATCAACCTCGTTACCGACGGGCTGCCCGGGCTTGCGCTGGCGGCCGAGCGGGCGGAACCGGACGTCATGCGGCGCCCGCCGCGCCCGGTGAGGGAGGGACTGTTCACGCGCGGCCTGGGCGCACACATCCTGTGGGTCGGCCTGTTCATGGCCGGCCTGACGCTCGGCACGCAGGCCTGGTTCGTGGCGTCCGGCGCGGCGCAGGCGCGCTGGCAGACGCTCACATTCACGATGCTCTGCTTCGTCCAGCTCGGCCACGTGCTGGCCGTGCGCTCGGAACGCGAGTCGTTGTTGAGGCTCGGCCTCTTCACCAACCGGCCGCTGCTCGGGGCCGTGCTGCTGGCCGTCGGGCTGCAGCTCGCGATCGTCTACCTCCCGGCGCTCAATGCCCTGTTCCGGACGGTGCCGCTCTCGGCCCTGGAGCTGGCGCTCGCTTTCGGGGGCGCCGCGATGGTATTCAGCGTCGTGGAGATCGAGAAGAAGCTGCGGGGCGGCCGGCCGTGAAGGAACAGGCGCTGGCGGCGATCACGGGGCACGGTCCGCTGCTGCCGCTGGCGGCATTCCTGGTGCTCGGCGCGCTGATTTTCCTGGCGGCGAGCCGGCTGGCGCGCGCCGCCGATGTGATCGCCGACACGACCGGGCTCGGCCGCGCCTGGGTCGGCGTGATCCTGCTGGCCGCCAGCACCTCGCTGCCGGAGATCACCACCGACGTCAACGCGGCGCTGCTCGACGTCCCGGACATCGGCGTCGGCGACCTGATGGGCTCGACGCTGGCCAACATGCTGATCCTCGCGCTGCTCGACCTCGTTTACGCGAAGCAGTCGATCCTGCACCGGGTCGCGGTCAACCACGCCGTGGTGGGCTTGCTGGCAATCGCGCTCACGATGATCGCAGGCATCGCCATTGCGACGGGCGGTTTCGGCCGGGTCGGCCATGTGGGCGTCGAGTCGCTGGTCATCGTCGCCGTCTACCTGCTGGGCATGCGGGTCTTCTACCGGCTGACCCGGACCGTGGGCGCGGGCCTCATTCCCGATGCGCCGGGACCGGAAGCCGGCCCGGCCCCGGCGGCGAGCCGGCGGCAGCGACTGCGCGCCGCGGCCTGGACATTCGCGCTCGCGGCAGCCGCCCTGGTGATCGTCACGCCGCTGCTGGTGCTGGCGGCCGAGGCGCTGTCGGTCGAGTCGGGGCTCAGCCAGACGTTCGTCGGGACGATGCTCGTCGGCATCACGACGTCCTTTCCGGAGATCGCCGCGAGCGTCGCCGCGGTGCGCCTGGGCGCCGTCGACCTGGCGGTCGGCAACCTGTTCGGCAGCAACGCCTTCAACATGTGCGTGCTGCTGTTCATGGACCTCGCCTACACGGACGGCCCGGTGCTCGCCAGCGTGTCGCAGGCGCACGTTCTTTCCGCCCAGCTCGCCGCGCTCGCGCTGTCCTTCGGCGTGATCGGGCTGATGAGCCGGCTCGAGCAGCGCAGCGCCGTGACCCGGTTCGGCAGCGTGCTCGTGATCGGTTGCTATGCCGCCGCCGTGTGGCTGATCGGCCGAGGCTGACGGGGAAGCGCGTCAGCCGAACGACTGCTCGAGCAGGCCCTGCAACCGCGGCAGCGCCGCGCGGTGCTCCGGTTTCATCAGCACCGAGCGCAGCGCCGTTACCGTGCCGCCGGAGCCCCAGGGATCGCCGAAGAACGCCGCCGGCAGCTCGGCGAGTGCGAGATACAGGCCCCTGCGTTCGGCTTGCCTGAAGATCTCGCGGGCCCGCGCGGAGGCTTCCGGGGCGGTGTTCGCACGCACCGCCCAGACGACGATGTCGAGCTCGGGAGCAAAGGCGGCGATGAAGCGCGCGTCGCCGACGAGCGCCGCGTGCAGGGCGAGCGCCGCCGCGCGGCAATCCTGCAGCATGCGCGACATCTCGCCGCCGCGTTCGAGCGGGAGGAGCCGCTGCGTCGCCCACAGCGCGACGGCGGCGGCGCCCGGGCGCGAGCACTCGAGGCTGATCTCGCCGAGGTGCAGTTCCTTCGAGCTGAAATAGGTGTAGGGCGAGTCGTGCCGGTAGTGCGCACCGACGGAAGAGTCGCGGAACAGCACGCAGCCGCAGCCGTAGGGTTGCAGGCCGTGCTTGTGCGGGTCGATGACGATGGAATCGACTTCGGCCAGCCGGTCGAAGGCGGCGCGCGCATGCGGCGCCAGGTTGTCGGCGAGGACGTAGTAGCCTCCGTAGGCGCAATCGGCGTGCAGGCGGAAGCCGTGGCGCTCGCGCAGCGCGAGCATGTCGGGCAGCGGATCGACGGAGCCGGTCGCCGTCGTGCCGAGCGTCGCGACCACGGTGCCGACGCCGCCGGCCGCGAGGCGGCGTTCGAGCGCGCCGACGTCCATCCGCCCGAAGCGGTCGACGGCGACGGACTCGAAGGGCAGTTTCAGCACGGCGCTGATGCGGCTGTGGGTGTAGTGCGCCTGCGACGAGGCGAGGATCGTGGCACCGGGCTGCAGCTCGCCCGCGATCCAGAGCGCTTCGAGGTTTGCCATCGTGCCGCCGCTCGTCAGGTGACCGAGGTGCGTGCCCCAGCCGAACATGCGGGCGATTTCCGCGACCGCTTCCTTTTCCATGGCGGAACTCGCCCGGCCGCCGTCGAGCGCGTGGTTGTTCGGGTTGATCCACGTCGCAAGCGCGTAGGCGAGGCGCGCGACCGCGTGCGGCGGCTTCAGCATCTGGCCCGCGTACTGCGGATGGAAATACGGGTAGTTGTCCTGCAGGCGCGTGGCCGTCTCGATCAGCACCTGGCGCAGCGCTTCGGCGTCCGCGGTGCCGGCCGGGTTGTCCGGCAGGCCCGCGAATCCCTGCTCCAGGACCGCGAGCGCGTCCTGCAGCAACAGCATCGAATCGGAATCGAGGCGGCCGGCCATGCCCTGATCATAACCACGGAGGGGACGCACCCCTTCACGAATATGAAGGGGTGCGTCCCCTTCAGTTCAGGCGAGGGCGGTCTTGAAGAGCGCGAGCATCCGTTCCCAGGCGCGTTCGGCCTGTTCGGCGTGATAGACGGCCGAGTCCGGCGGGCACCAGCCATGCAGCGTGCCTGCGTACACCTCGATTTCGGCCGGCAGCCCGGCCTTGGCGAACGCGTCCACCAGCACGCCCTTGGCCTCGGGTTGCTTCTCGTGGTCGTTCTCGGCGATCGCGACCAGGAAATGCGCGCGCATCTTCGGGACGAGCAGGTGCGGGCTGTCCGGCTTGTCGGTCACCAGGCCGCCGGCGTGGAAGGTCGCCGCGGCGCCGACGCGGGTCGGCACGACCGCGGCCGTCTCGAACACGAGCGGGCCGCCCATGCAGTACCCCGTCGTGCCGGCCTTGCGCGCAGTGTCCACGGCAACCTGCGCATCGAGCCAGGCGAGGAACGCCTGCGCATCCGTGCGTGCCGTCGCCGGTCCCAGCGTGCTGCGCAGCGCCATCAGCGCCTTGCGGACCTCTGGATCGTCGAAGCTCGCCTTCTCGGGCGCGGTCGGCGCCCGCTGCGTCCGGTAGAAGGGGTTCACCACGAGCACCGCATAGCCCGATTCCGCGAGCCGCCTGCCCATCTGCCGGAACGCAGGCCGCAGGCCGAAAATGTCCGGCCACACCAGCACCGCCGGATGCCGGCCCGAGGCGGGATGCACGAAGTACGCGTCCGCCTCGCCGTCCGGCGTCGCGATCTCGACCTCGGACTCGGCGGTATCCATGGCATTCGCCACGCGAGGCAGCGCAAAGGCCAGGCCCGCACCGAGCGTCAGCGTCGCGAGTTCGCGTCGCGAGAGCCCGCCCCGGCGCAGGTCGTGCTCGATCATGTCGTCGAAGGCCGCATCGTCGCACATCGCATTTCTCCCGCTACTGGCCCAACAACTTGCTGATTTCGGCGAAACCGGCGGCTTCCTCGGCATAGGTGAAGGTGCCGGTGCCCTGCATCTCGCGCGCCGCACGCAGGAACGCACCGAGCGCCGCGGCGGACAGCGCGCTGCCGACGCTCACGCGCCGGACGCCCATTTCCGAGAGTTCCTGCAGCGTGAAGCGCTGCGGTTGCGTGCCCATCAGGAAGTTCACGGGGCGATCCACCGACGTCACGATCGCGGTGATCTCCTCGCGGGTCGTGATGCAGGGCGCATACAACACGTCGGCACCGGCTTCCTGGTAGGCCTGAAGCCGCCGGATCGTGTCCTTCAGGTCCGGAATGCCGACCAGGTAGTTCTCGGCGCGCGCCGTCAGCATGAAAGGGAAGGGCAGGTCCTGCTTCGCGGCGACGGCCGCACGGATGCGATCGGTCGCGTGCCCGATGTCGTAGACCTTCTCGCCCGGCCGGTCGAGCGAGTCCTCGATCGATGCGCCGACGATGCCGGTCGCGGCTGCGCGCCGGATCGTCTCCGCGACGGAATTCAGGTCGTCGCCGAAGCCGTTCTCGAGGTCCGCGCTGACGGGCAGTTCGGTCGCCGCGGCGATCTGCGCGACATGCGCGAGCATGCGGTCGCGCCCGACCTGGTTGTCGAGCAGGCCGGCCGAAAACGCGAAGCCTGCGCTCGTCGTCGCGAGCGCCTCGAAGCCGAGCTTCGCCAGCATGCGCGCGGTGCCGACGTCGTACGGGTTCGGGATGATGAACGCCTGCTCGCGCGCGTGCAGCGCGCGGAAGGCCTCGCCCTTCTCGGTCTGGCTCTTCATGCCCGCAGCAGCGTCCACAGTCCGATGGCGATGAACCCGGCGCCGGCGACGTATTTCAGCATTGCGGGACTGACGTGCTGCGAGACGAAGCCGCCGGCCAGTACGCCGATGCCGGTCGCGACGATCAGCGCGGCGGACGCCGCGACGAACACGGCGAGCTTGCTGACCGCCTGGTCCGCGGCGAAGAGCAGCGTCGCCAGCTGGGTCTTGTCGCCGAGTTCCGCCAGGAATACCGAGGCGAATACGGTGGCCATGATCTTGGGGTCCATCAGTGCGATGCGTCCTTTCCGGTGGGTCGTTTCGGCTGGCGGATGACCTGCACGGCCGCCACGACCAGCCCCAGCGCCGAGATCGCGAGCGAACCCAGCAGCAGCGGGCCGGCGACTTCGAAATAGCCCGCCGTCTTCGCCCACATGGCGACCGGCAGGACCGAGGCGAGCAGCATGGCCGAGAGCACCGCGCCGCCGCGCGGCGCCTTCAGCGCGACGGCCGCGAACACGATCGCGAGCAGCAGCGCCGGCACGCCGAACAGCAGCGCGAAGAGGCTGTTCGCCGGTGAATCCATGCGCCCTCCGCGACAGGGGACGCAAACCATAACATGAAGGGGTGCGTCCCCTTCAGGGCGCGTCTTTGACCAGGCGGATGCCGAGGTGGTTGGTGCCGGTGGAAGGCTCGCCCTTGCCGCGCGTGCCGACCATGTAGCGCGAGCAGTACTGCTCGGTGCACAGGAACGAGCCGCCGCGATGCACGCGCTTCGCGACGCCCGGCTCGCTCGGATCGTAGGACGAATCAGGGCCGGCGGGATTGCGCGCGACGCCGCCCGCGGCGAGCGTGGCGTAGTAGTCGGGGCGGTACCAGTCGCGCGTCCACTCCCAGACGTTGCCGGCGACGTCGTGGAGGCCATAGGCATTCGGCGGGAACTGCGCGACCGGCGCGATGCCGCCGTGCGCGTCCGCGTGCGTGTCCTCGTTCGGGAAGTGGCCCTGGTGCGTGTTCGCCATGAACTTCCCGTCCACCAGGAACTCGTTGCCCCAGGGATAAAGTGCGCCCGACAACCCGCCGCGCGCCGCGAACTCCCACTCCGCCTCGGTCGGCAGGCGCTTGCCGGCCCACTTCGCGTAGGCCTCGGCGTCCTCGAAGGCGACGTGCACGACCGGGTAGTCACCGGCCGATTCGCTGCCCGGCCCCGCCGGATGACGCCAGTTCGCGCCGGGTACGTACGACCACCAGCGGAAATGCGTGTCGAGCGGGACCGCGTGGTCCGGCGGCGAGAACACGACCGAACCGGCGACCAGGTTTTCCGGCGGCGCGCCCGGGAACTCTTCCGCGGTCGGCGTGCGCTCCGCGACCGTCACGTAGCCGGTGGCCTTCACGAACTCGGCGAACTGGCGGTTCGTGACTTCGGTCTTGTCCATCCAGAAGCCGTCGACGGCCACGCGGTGGATCGGGCGCGAGTCCTCGGTCGCCTGCATGCCGACGGCATTCGCGTCCTGGCCGAGCGGGTCCGCCGCGCCCATCGAGAATTCGCCGCCCGGGATCCAGGCCATCCCGTCGGGCGCGGGGCCGGGCGCTGCCGCGGTGCCCTGCACCGTCGGCGCGAACTCGCCCGCCGGGACTGCACGCGTGGCGTCCGCAGCCGCGGCCGGCGCGGCCTGCTGCTCCCGCGTCTTCAGCGCGAAACCGATCCCGGCGGCGGCGCTCGCGACGATCAGCGCGAGGGCGACGATTTTCGAGCGGGTCATCCGCGCATCATCTCACGGCCGGCTCACTGGAACGGGAACACCTTGTTCCAGTCGCTCTTCATGTCGACGACGGTCCAGCCGCGCTGCTTCGCCTCGTCGAGCCCGGCGTCGAACCGGCCGATGTGCGAGTCGCGGTCGTAGGACCACTCGCGCCCGGCATCCGTGTGGTGCACGAACAGGCAGAAACGCGCGCCCGGCGCGATGCAGGTCCACTGCAGCATCTGCAGGTCGCCGTCGGAGTTGCCGAAGGCCGCGATCGGGCGGCGGCCGATGTGCTGCAGGATGCCCACGGGCTTGCCCGCCTTGTCGTCGACGAAATTGATCTCGGGCAGGCGCTGGATGACCGGCTGGCCGTCCTTCAGCTCGTACTTCGTCTTGATGCTGGATCCGACCACCTGTTCCGGCGGGATGCCGTACACGCGCTCGGCCCAGGGACGCATGAACTCGATGCCGCCGCCGGAGACGATGAAGGTCTTGAAGCCGTTTGCGCGCAGGTAGTCGAGCAGCTCGCCCATCGGCCGGTAAGTCATCTCGGTGTAGAGCTTGCCGGTCTTCGGGTGGCGCGCCTTGCCGATCCAGTCGGTGACGATCGCGCTGAATTCCTCGCTCGTCATGCCGGCGTGGGTGGCCGCCATCAGCTTCATGAGGCCGGCTTCCCCCGCGGCCGCGAGCCCGCGCTGGTCGCCCTTGATCGCGGAGGCGAAGGGCTCTTCGGTAGCCCACTCCGGGTGCTGCGGGGCCAGCGCACGCACGCGGTCGATGACGAAAAGCGCCTGGAAGTAGACCGGCTGCTCGGCCCACAGCGTACCGTCGTTGTCGAATACGGCGATGCGCTCGGCCTCCGGCACGAAGTCCGGCGTGCCCGGTTTCGACACACGCTCGACGAAGGCGACGATGGCCTTGCGCGGGCCGGTGTCGTTCCAGGACGGCAGCGGGTCCGCCGCGCCGGCCGTGAAGGGCAACAGGGCGGTCGCGGCTGCGAAAGTGGCCAGCAATCCGGTCGTTCTCATGGCATCCCTCGATTCATCGGCGTGGAAAAGAAAACGCCGCCATGAGAGAGACTCCCATGGCGGCGCTGGACGTCGAGCGTCGCTGCGTCAGCCGCCGCCGCTGGCCGCCGACTCGATCTGCTTCTGGATCTTCTCCAGGTTGAACGAGCCCGGCGTCTGGCTCGGCGGATAGTCCGCCATCGACTTCAGGAACTTCGCGGCCAGCCCCTGCAGCGGCACGATGATGAACGGCCGTTCCAGGAACCAGTCGTTGTAGGTGTTGGCGTTGTGCTGCGCCTTCTCGAACGGGTCACGACGCAGGTTGAACAGCAGCGGCACGCGCAGCTCCGTGAACGGCTCGCGCCACACCCCGAAGGCCACGCCGCGATTCTCCAGGAACACCGCCTTCCAGGCGTCGTAGCGGATCGCGACCACCTGGCCGTCGTCGTTGACGTAGAAGAACTCGTTGCGCGGGGACTTGGCCGTCTTGCCGCTCAGGTAGTCGAGCTGGTTGTAGCCGTCGAGGTAGTTGCGGTACCTGCGGCCGTTCAGCGAGACGCCGTCCTTGAGCTGCTGGACGATGTTCGCGTTGCCGCCCGCGGCCGCGAACGTCGGCAGCCAGTCCTCGTGCGCGACGATGCCGTTCAGCGTCACGCCCGCCTGGAAGTGTCCCGGCCAGCGCGCGAACGCCGGCACGCGGTACGCGCCTTCCCAGTTGGAGTTCTTCTCGCTGCGGAACGGCGTGGTGCCGGCGTCCGGCCAGGTGTTGTAGTGCGGGCCGTTGTCGGTCGAGTACAGCACGATGGTGTTGTCGGCGATGCCGAGGTCGTCGAGCAGCTTCAGCAGCTCGCCGACGTTGGCGTCGTGCTCGATCATGCCGTCGGTGTACTCGTCGTTACCCTTGTGCCGGTGCTCGGCGCGGACGTGCGTGCGGAAATGCATGCGCGTGCCGTTCCACCAGGCGAAGAAGGGCTTGCCGGCCTTGACCTGGCGCGTGACGAAGTCCTTGGTCGCGGCGACGGTCTCGTCGTCGATCGTCTCCATGCGCTTCTTCGTCAGCGGGCCGGTGTCCTCGCAGCTCTGCTGCTCGGGCCCGGTCGCCTTGCAGTGCAGAACGCCGCGCGGGCCGAACTGCTCCTTGAAGGTCTTGCCGCTCGGCAGGACCATGTCGGTCGGATAGTCCCAGTTCTCCGGCTCTTCCTCCGCATTCAGGTGGTAGAGGTTGCCCAGGAACTCGTCGAAGCCGTGCATCGTCGGCAGGTGCTCGTCACGGTCGCCCTGGTGGTTCTTGCCGAACTGGCCGGTGGCGTAGCCGAGGCTCTTCATGACGGTCGCCATGGTGACGTCCGTCTTCTGCCAGCCTTCCGTCGCGCCCGGCAGGCCGACCTTGGTCATGCCGGTGCGGACCGGGACGCTGCCGTTGATGAAGGCGGCGCGACCGGCGGTGCAGCTCTGCTGGCCGTAGTAATCGGTGAAGGCGACGCCTTCCTTCGCGATGCGGTCGATGTTGGGCGTCTGGTAACCCATCATCCCGCGGTTGTTGTGGCTGATGTTCCAGGTGCCGATGTCGTCGCCCCAGATCACCAGGACGTTCGGCTTGTTGCCCTGGGCCGACGCGAGCAGCGGCACGGCCGCCAGCGCCACGAGGGCGAGAAAACGCAATCCCTTCATGATCCGATCCTCCACTGAATTATCCGGGGCCGTTGCGGGCGGCATCGAAGCGGGCCGCAAGCCTTGCACGACTTCCCCCGCCGAACTGTATCGCAGGGGACATTTTGGGGCACAATTTTGAGGGATCGTGCGCCCATGGTGGGCCGCAATGCAATTGCAGATTTTCCGGAGAGGTCCCGCGCTGCGGACCTGCCGGGCTGGGAGGAAGATTTGGTCGGTCCATCGCGGGCGCGCGACATCCTGTCCAGCGTCGGTTGGCTGTCGAGGCAACCGGAGGACTTCCAGGACGAGCTGTTCCGGCGCTCGATGCCCGTGCGCTATGCCGCCGGTGACGTCATCTACCGGATCGGCGATCCGCTCGGCGGCATCTATGGCATCGTGAGCGGCGCGGTGATCGCGAGCGTCGCGCCGGGCCGGTCGGTTCCGCACATCCTGCACATGCTGATTCCAGGCGGCTGGACGGGCGAAGGGCCGTTCCTGAGCCGCGAGCCGCGCCGCCTCGAACTGCGGGCGGCCCTCGACACGCACGCCGTCTACCTGCCGCTCGAGGCCATGGACCAGATGGCGGCACGCGACCCGCAGGCCCTGCGCTGCTTCGTGCAGATCCTGATGTTCAACCTCGACGTCGTGCTGCGCGCCTCGTACGACCTGCAGGACCCGGACGAGCAGCGGCGCATCGCGCGGGCGCTGCGCAGGGTGATGACCCTGGAGAACACGCCGATACCGCTCGCCCAGGCGGCCCTCGGGATGCTGGCTAACACCTCGCGCAAGACCGTCAACGCCGCGCTGCAACGCTTCGAGAAGTCGGGATGGGTGAAGCGCGGTTACCGCTCGATCACCATCACCAACATGAAGCGCCTGGCGCAGTTTGCCGAAAGCGGGGACTGAGCCTTCGCCGGCCCGGACGGTCAGACGGTTTTCAGGTTCTTGGCGTACACGTAGAACAACTCGTCGCGCTTCCATCCGCAGGATTCGTACAGCGACTGGCCGACCTTGTTGGTCTTCGCCGTCGAGAGCTCCAGGCGAGCCGCGCCTGCCGCGCGTGCGTGCGCCTCGGCGGCCTCCATGAGCGCGCGACCCGCACCCGTACCGCGCACGGCCGGCGTGACGAACAGGTCGTAGAGCACGAAGGTGCGGTCGGCGGCGACCGAGCAGAATGCCGGGTAGAGTTGCGTGAAGCCGACCAGCCGGCCGGACGCGTCCTCTGCCACGTAAATCACCGACTCGCCGCGACCGAAACGCTCTTCGAGGTAGCGGCGTGCCAGCGGCAGGTCCGCGGGCATCTCGTAGAACTGCCGGTACGCGTCGAACAGGGCCGCGACCGCGTCGAGGTCTCGGGCTTCGGCGGGGCGGGTCTTCACGTCCGTCATGGCCGGATCTCCCTGCGGTCGGCAAGCATCTTGTCGAGCAGCTCGAAGCCCGCGCGTTCGCCATAGCCATGGCGGCGGTAAAACGCGCGCGCAGCGTCGTTGCCGCGTCCCAGTTGCAGCGAGACGTTCGTGCAGCCGCGACGTTTGAACTCGGTCTCAGCCGCGCGCAGCAGCGCGTCGCCGAGCCCCTGGCCGCGCGCCGACGCCAGTACGAAGAACTCGTCGATTTCGGCGGTGAGTCCGAGGTGCTCGAGGCTGAAGACATAGACGGCCAGCAGGTAACCGGCGGCCTGGCCGCGCAGGGTGGCAATCCATGCGCCAGCGAGCGCGGGGTCCGCGCAGGCGCGTTGCAGTTCGCGACCGACGCGAACGCGATCGAAACCCGCGATGTCCTCGAACCGCCAGTATTCCTCGACGAGCGGCAGCAGCGTCGCCGCGTCGCCGGCGGTTGCCGGGCGCACGGCGGCGTTCATGGGGGCTTCGGCCGCTTGCGCTGCCAGGCGGCGCACAGCAGCGCCTGCACGTCCTCGCGCCGGGCGTGTTCCAGGTCGACCTGCAGGCCCACGACCTTGCGGCCCCCGCCGAGCGGCTGATAGGCCGCCGGGTCGATCCGGGCCATGCGCTCGCGGTCCGGCTCGTCCACGAAGACGCGCAGGAACCCGCCGTCCCTCGGCGCGGTCGCGTAGATGCGCCCGCGCAGGCGGAAGGACGTATAGCGGTGATGCGGCGATTCCGTCGTGCCCGGCAAGTCCATGGCAAGGCCGCGGACGTCGGCAAGCGTCATGGGTGCGGGGAAGGCGCCCTGGTCATGCCGGTCATTCTAGCGCCGTCGCGCCCGCGACCATGTAGCGCGCCTCCGGCATGAACGAGGGGTCCGGATAGGGGACCTCGCGGAAGCCGAGTCGCAGGTAGAGCCGGTGCGCGTCCGGGTTGTCGTGGTGCACGAACAGGGACAGCTCGCGCGGGCCGAAGCGGCGCCGGCCCCAGGCCGCCATTTCCGCCAGCAGGCGCGAGCCGAGCCCGCGGCCGCGACGCTGCGGTGCGACGCCCACGCGCCCGAAGTGGCAGCGGTCGATCCTGAGGTAGCACTGCCCGAAAGCGGCGAGCGTCGCGTCGTCGCGGAACCAGGACATCAGGTCGGGCAGCCGGTCCGGATCGAAGCGGTCGAGACGCACGGCGCGGCGGCCTCCGGGTCAGGACTTCCGGTCGGCGGGCGGCTCCATGTACGCGCCGAAATTCTCGACGAAGTCGTCCAGGTTCTTGACCAGCATCTGGCGGTACTGGGCGACGAAGTACTCGATCGTCTCCCCGTAGGCGCCCTTCAGGTCCTTGGCCGACTCGCGGTGGCTGGCACTCAGCCAGGCATTGAAGCGCGCGCAGGCGTACATCATCGAGGCGCTCACGTCGCCGCGCGCGACGCCGGCCAGCTGGTCGTTGGCGACGCTCAGGTGTTCCTGCGCGCGGTCGTAGAACTCGTGATCGGCTTCCTGCGACAAGACCGGACTCCGGGCCCGCGAAAGGGCGACAAGGGTACCAGCCTTATCAGGTATTTCCAGTGGAAAGCTGTCGCAGATTTCCGGCACGGCTCCCGCGAGCAGGACGTTCGGCAGGCGGCGGGCCGATCGCTTCGGTCATCCCGTTGCCTCCCGTCAGCCTGCGACCCGGATGCCGCGCGCGAATTCCAGGGCGATCGGGTCGTGCCGGGCCGGATCATATCCGTCCGCGCAATTGGCGTTCACGAGGCCGCCGAAATTCATCCCGTAGTAGGCGAAGTTGTCGCGGAAGGCGCCGGCGAACGAGGCGGGCGCCTCGTCGTAGATCGACGTGCAGGCGACCCAGCCGGTCTTGCCGCGCAGCCGCCGGGCCTCGTCCTGCAGTTCCGGCAGGTCGAGGAAGTCCACGATCCGGTCGAAGAACGCCTTCATGGGCGAGGCGACCGCGTAGCAGTAGACGGGCGAGGCGAAAATCCAGTGCCGGTACGCCAGCGCGCGCCGGAACAGCGCTTCGAAGTCGTCGCCCCGGTGGCTGTGGTCGTAGTCGTAGGGGGCGATCCGCAGCGCTCCGAGGTCCACGACCTCGATGCCGATCTCCGCCGCGATGCGGTCGATGAATGCGCCGGTGTTGCCGTGGCGGCGCGCGCTCGCGAACAGGGCGATGGCATTCGTCACGGCGGCCGGCTACCGGGGTACGGAATCCTTGTAGATCCTGCCGTCCTTCATGATCACGAGGAAGTTCTTCGCCGGGTCCGCGACCAGGCGGATGTCGGCCGTGGGGTCGCCGTCGACGAGCAGGAGGTCCGCGAGCGCGCCCTCGGCGACGACGCCGAGCATGCCGGGGTAGGGGTTGCGCGGGCCGGAGAGCGCGAGCAGTTCGGCATTCGTCCCGGTCGCCATGCGCAGGATCTCGGCGGGCGTGTACCAGCGCGCGAGGGTCGCGAGCTGGGCGCCCTGGTTCACCGTCATGCGCGGATCGAAGAGGATGTCCGTGCCCCAGGCGGTCTTGAGCTTGTACTTCTTCGCGAGCGCGTAGGCATTGTCGGTCCCGGCGTAGACCTCGAGCTGCTTGGCGCGCCCCTCGGGCGTCTTCTGCGTGTTGGAGAACTCGTTGTCCAGGAACGGCTGCAGGCTGAGCCACACGCCCTTCTCGGCCATCAGCTTCGCGGTGGCCTCGTCCATGAGCTGCCCGTGGTCGATGCACTTCACGCCGGCGCGCACCGCCGTCTGGATCGCGCGCGGCGTGTAGGCGTGCACGGTCACGTACGTGCCCCAGTTCTCCGCCGCTTCGACCGCGGCGCGGAATTCGGCTTCCGTGTACTGGCTGACGTCGATCGGGTCGTACATCGACGAGACGCCGCCGCCTGCCGCCAGCTTCACCTGGCTCGCGCCGAGCATGAGCTGCTCGCGCACGCGCTTCGTCACCTCGTCCGGTCCGTCCGCGATCACGCCGCCGTTCAGCGCCTCGCCGCGGCTCAGGGGCGCATTCCGGGCCGCGGGGACCTCGAGCGGCAGGCGGAAGTCGCCGTGCCCGCCGGTCTGGGAGATCATCGCGCCGGAGGGCCAGATGCGCGGCCCGGCGACGATGCCCTGGTCGATGGCGAGCTTGAGCCCGAACGTGGGCCCGCTCAGGTCGCGCACGCTCGTGAAGCCGCGCAGCAGCGTCGCCTCGGCCTCCCGGCCGGCGACCAGGTTGAGGTAGCCGACGTCGGCGGTCATCAGCACGAGGAGCGGCACCGCCGCCATCGCCGCGTGCCAGTGCGCGTCGATCAGTCCGGGCATCAGGGTGCGCCCGCCGCCCGCGATGATGCGGGTGTCGGCGCGACGGTCGACCGGGATCGGCGCCGTCGAGATGCGCTCGATGCGGTTGCCGCGCACCAGCACGTGGGCCGGTCCGGAAAGGGCATCGCCCTTGCCGTCGAAGATGCGGACGTCCTCGAACAGAACCGAGGCGGGAGGCTCCTGCTGCGCCTCGGCGCACGTCGCGGCGACGATCAGGCAGCAGGCGGTCAGCAGGCTTGCGGGTGTCCGTATCACGATCACTCCCAGGTATCCACGTGGATGCGCTTCAGGCGCCCGGAAGCTCCGGCGCGGATCGACACCGATGCCTTCGGGCAGCGGAAGCGTTCCGCGACCAATGTAACCAGTTCCGCATTTGCTTTCCCGTCCACCGGCGGCGACTTGAGCCGGGCGACCCAGGTGCCGTCGGGCCGCTGCTCGAGGCCGGAGCTGCGCGACCGCGGCTTGACCTTGACCTCGATGATCACGTGCGCCACGCCAGGATGACGGCATAGACGATCAGGTTGCCGGCGAGCACGGAAATGCCGGCGATCAGTTCCATCTGCCGCGGCATGCCGCGCGGGTACACGGCGCGGCCGACGTAGTGCTGGATGAACCCTCCGTCGTAGCCGGACTGACCGGCGCGCGCCCGGAGGGACTGCTCGACGGGCGTCAGCGGACAGGTCCAGCCCAGGAGGTTGACGATCGCCGACCAGAGGACGACGGGCACGTGCAGCCAGGCCCAGCGGAGGTCGCGCAGCAGCAGCAGGCCCCCGAACACCGCGAATGCCGCAAACGCGAAGTGCGCCAGCAGCACGAGGCGCTATCTTGCGGACTCGATGACATGGGTGGCAGCGACTTCTCCGAAGGCGTCGTATTCATGGCGCCGGTCGAGCGTACCGTCGCGATCGGTGTCTACCTCGGCACTGACGAGCTTGCCAAGGCGGAAATGCTCGATGCGGACGGGCCTGCCGGAATGTGCCGACCTGTATTCCGCCGAATCCATGACGCCGTACTTCAGGATCGATTTCAGGTCTGCCATGCCGTCGCCGTCGGTATCCACCAGGTACAGGTGGGGTTGGCCGTTGCGAAGCCTTATCTCGGTCTCGAACATCCCGTTGAAATCGTCGTCCGCCTTGCCCGATTCCGCCTGGCCGTAGCGGTTCAGGCTCCACACGAGGTCGATGTCGCCGTCGAAGTTCCGGTCGATCTCGTTGGCAACGGGAATCCCGCCGGAGGAATACTTCCAGCGCTCGTCGAGAACGCCGTCGTCGTTGTGGTCGAAACCTTCGACGCCGGCCGGTACGCGGAAATAGAGGACGGCGGCACCGAGGCCGAGCACGATGCCGATCGCCGCGCCCGCCGCGGCGCCAACGCGTTGTTTCGGCGGTGCCGGGACGGAATCCGGGACCGGCGTGCTTTCCCATTCGTCGACGACCGCACGCGCCGCGGCGAAGTCGTCGTCGTCGACGACGAGTCGCACGAGCCCGATTGCCGGGAGTTCCCCGACCGCGCCCTGGAGGCCGGCGCCCTCGAGCCGCGACGGGATTCCCCGCTGCCGCAGGAGGTCGTGGAGCATGTGGCCCTCGAGGCTGCTGGATGGCTCGAAAACGACTTTCATGGATCCGGTTCCGGTGGCCGCTTCAGAGGCCCGCTGCCGCGTCTTCCATCCACTCGTACAGCCACTGCGCCGCTGGCCGGTCCACCAGGCACTCGTAGCGCTCCGAAGTGACGCGCCGCAGTACCACGGGCAACTGGGCGAGCCGCGTGCGTGCGCAGGCAGAGTGGCCGAACGCTTCCGCGGAAACGTCGAGCCCGCAGCCGCGCGCGAGCAGCGGCGCGGCGAGCGTGCCCTCGACGGCGATCGTGACGTAGGCGTCCGAGACGTCGGTGACCGCGAACGCGCGGCGCCCGCAGCCGGCGCGCACGGCGGCCACGAGGTCGCCCGCCGCGTGCAGCGCCGACTCGATGAGCCAGGTGTCCGGCGCGATGCGCATGAACACCGGGTCCTCGCCCGACCAGGCGTTCATCGTGGCCGGCAGCGGCCTTCCGGCGACGCGCAGCGAGGCGACGGTCTTCTGCGAGCGCGCGCCGAGCTGCAGGCGCAGCGTCGTGCGCAGCGGCAGGACCGAGAAGCGCAAAGCGTCGGAGACCACGCGGCCGCCCGCTGCCAGGCCGGATTTCGCGAGCAGGATTGCGATCGGCTCAGGCATGCAGGCGCTTGCCCTCCGGGTCGAGGAACGCGGGCGACACGACGGTCACCTCGCCGCTGCGGCCGAGGTCGTGGGCGAAGAGCGTCTCGCCGAGCCGCGCGCGGCCGCCGCGCAGCATGGCGAGCGCGACCTTCCGGCCGAGCGCCGGCGAATGCCCGGCGGAAGTGATCCAGCCGTCGCTGCCCTCGGCGGTTCCGGGCAGGCGCAGGTGCGCGCCGGGCACGAGCAGGCGGGCGTCGTCCGCGCTGAGTCCGACGAGCTGCAGGCGGTCCGCGCGCTGGTTGTCGGGGCGCGCCAGCGAGCGCTTGCCGATGAAGTCGGCCTTCTTCTTCGCAGCGACTTCTCCCCAGCCCACGTCGGCGGGGGTCGTCGTGCCGTCGGTGTCGGCGCCGATGTGCAGGTAGCCCTTCTCGAGGCGCAGCAGCAGCACGGCCTCGAGGCCGTAGGGCGTCGCGCCGAAGTCCGCGCCCGCCTGCATCAGCTCGGTCCACAGGGACGGGCCGTAACGCGCGGGAACGTTGATCTCATAGCCCAGCTCGCCGGAGAAGCTGACGCGGTAAAGGCGTGCCGGCACGCCGGCGAACTGTCCCTGGCGCAGGCTCATGTGCGGCATGGAGCGCCAGTCGAAGGCGATGTCGGTGCGGAATCGCGCGAGCAGCTGGCGTGCCCGGGGACCGGCGATCGCGAACGTGGCCCACTGCGTCGTGACGGGCGTGACGAAGACCGCGAGGTCGGGCCACTCGCACTGGCGCCATTCCTCCAGCCAGGCGGCTATGCGCGCAGCGCCGCCGCTGGTGGTCGTGACGAGGTAGTGGTCGCGGCCGAGGCGGGCGACGGTGCCGTCGTCGATGATCACGCCGTTTTCGTTGAGCATCAGGCCGTAGCGGACACGGCCTTCCTCGAGCTTCGCGATGCCGTTGACGTAGAAGCGGTCGAGGAACTTCGCGGCGTCGGGCCCGCTGACTTCGATCTTGCCGAGCGAGGAGGCGTCGAACAGCCCGAGGCCCGAGCGCACGGCGGAAGCCTCGCGCTGCGCCGCCTGCTCGACCGTCTCGCCCTTCTTCGGGTAGCAGGCGGGCCGCAGCCAGCCGCCGGCGTCCCACCAGTGCGCGCCGAGCGCCTCGTGCTCCGCGTGCGCGGGCAGGAGCCGCCGCGGCGCGTAGCGCGCACCGGTCTGCCGGCCGGCGAGCGCGCCGAGCGTGACCGGCGTGAACGGCGGGCGGAAGGTCGTCGTGCCGACTTCGGCCGCGCTGCGCGAGGTCATTTCCGCGACTGCCTGCAGGGCATTCAGGTTGCTGGTCTTGCCCTGGTCCACGGCCATCCCGCACGTGGTGTAGCGCTTCAGGTGCTCGATGTGCTCGTAGCCTTCCTGGAGCGCGAGTTCGACGTCGCCGACGGTCACGTCGTGCTGGTGGTCGAGCCACTGGCGGTCGGACCGTCCGTCCGCCGGGCGCGGCACCACGCCGACTTCGCCGGACAGCGGCGCTTCCTGCACGACCGGTCGCGCGACCAGCAGTTCGTCGGGACGGCCGGCGTGCGCGAGCACCTGGCGGACCGCGCTCAGTGCGTCCGCGAAGGCCGCGTCCAGCGTGCCGGCGCCGTTCAGCGAGCCGACGGCCAGCAGGGGCGGGCGCGAGTCCTTCGGCCGGAACGCGTGCGAGGGCTCGTGCCAGGCGAGCGGCGCGCGCGCCTGGGACCACAGGTGCACGGCCGGCATCCAGCCGGCGGAGGTGCCGAGCGCGTCGCAGGCGACCTCTTCCTGCGTGCTGAGCTTCACCTTCTCCAGGCGCTTGTCGCCGAAGGCCCGGACGACGGTCGCGCCCGCGCGCACCTCGACGCCCTGCGCGCGCAGCCATTTGGCGAGGTCCGCCGGCGACTCGCCGCGGCTGTCCACCAGCAGCTTGACCGGCGCGCCGGCGGCGACCAGGTCGAGCGCCGCGAGGTAGGCGGAGTCGTTGTTGGTCGCGAGCACGATCCGCCGGCCGGCGGCCACGCCGTAACGGTTCGCGTACTGGCGGATCGCGCCGGCCAGCAGGATGCCCGGCAGGTCGTTGTTCTCGAACACGAGCGGTTGCTCGGTTGCGCCGGTCGCGAGCAGCGTCTGCTTCGCGTGCACGCGCCAGAATCGCTGGCGCACGGCGGAGGGCTTGCTTCCGGTGTCGAGCCGCTGCAGCAGCCCCGCCGTGCCGTGGTCGTACAGGCCGAAGCAGGTCGTCGCGGTCAGCAGGCTGACGTTGCGCGACGGCGCGAGTTCGCCCAGCACGCTCGCGAACCAGACCGTGACCGGTGCGTCGTTGATCAGCGTGTTGGTCGCGAGCAGCCGGCCGCCGCACTCGAAGTCCTGCTCGGCGACGATGACCGTGAGCCCGGCGCGTGCCGCCGCCTGCGCGGCCAGCAGGCCCGCGGGACCGCCGCCGACCACCAGCAGGTCGCAGTGCGCGTTCAGCGCCTCGTAGCGCGCGGGATCGCGCACGCGCGGCGGGTTCGCGAGGCCGGCCGTGCGGCGGATGAAGCCCTCCCAGAAGTCCCAGGACGGCCACTTGAAGGTCTTGTTGTAGAAGCCGGCGTGCCAGAGCCCTGCGGTGCGGTCGAATGCGCGCCGCAGGTCGAAGTTGACGGAGGGCCAGGCGTTCTGCGCGCGCACTTCGAGTCCATCGCGCACCGGGATCATGGTCGCACGCGCGGAAGGCTCGACCTCGGCGCCGCGGCCGAGCGTGACCAGCGCGTTGGGCTCTTCGGGCCCGGCGGATAGCACGCCGCGCGGCCGGTGCAGCTTCATGCTTCGTCCGACGACCGCGACGTCGTTCGCGATCAGCGCCGAGGCGATCGTGTCGCCCGCGAAAGCCGCGAGCTTCCTGCCGTTCCAGCGGAAGTGGATCGCCTGCGAGCGGTCGATGTGGCCGCCTTTCTCGAGCCGGAAACCCATCAGTGCGCGACGCCGGAAGCGGCGCCCTCGTCCACGAGTGCGCCGGTGGCGAAGCGCTCGAGCCCGAACGCGCGGATCAGCTCGTGCGGCTGGCCGTTGGCGAGCGTCCAGGCCATGGTCTCGCCGCCCGCCGGGATCGCCTTGTAGCCGCCGGTGCCCCAGCCGGCGCTGATGAACAGGCCTTCGACCGGCGTCGGGCCCATGATCGGGCTGGTGTCCGGCGTGATGTCGGCGGTGCCCGCCCACTGGCGCATGATCCGCAGGCGCGAGAGGCAGGGGAACAGCTCGACCGCGGCCTGGGCGTTCGCCTCGAACACCGGCAGCCCGCCGCGCTGCGCGTAGGAATTGAACACGTCCGCGCCGCCCCCGATCACGACCTCGCCGCGCCCGGTCTGGCTCACGTAGACGTGGACCGCGGCGGAGACGAGCACGTGGTCGATCAGCGGCTTGACCGGCTCCGTCACCATCGCCTGCAGGCAGGTGCTGTGGATGGGGAGCCTGAGTCCGGCCTTGCGCGCGAGTTCGCTCGCGTGGCCGGCCACGGCCATCAGCACGCGCGGCGCCGCGACCGGACCCTGCGTCGTTTCGACTCCGCGGACGCGCCCGCCCTCGATCGTGAAGCCGGTGACCTCGCAGCCCTGGACGATGTCGACGCCGAGCCGGCCGGCGGCGCGCGCGAATCCCCACACCACGGCGTCATGGCGCGAGATGCCGCCGCGCCACTGCACCGCGGCACCCTCGACGGGAAAGCGGGAGTCGAGGTTCAGCATCGGTTCGAGCTTCGCGAGGTCGCGCGCGCCGACGATCTCGGCGTCGACGCCGTTCATGCGGATCGCGTTGACCGTCCGGCGCGCGATTTCCATCTCGTGCGGGCTGTGCACGAGCGAGACCTTGCCGCGCTGGCTCAGCATGATGTTGTAGTTCAGCTCGCGCGAGAGGCCCTCGTAGAGCGTGAGCGAGCGGTCGAAGAACTTCGAGCTGACGAGGTGGAAGTAGTCGGAACGCGTCACTTGCGTGTTGCGGCCGGAATTGCCCTGGCCGATGGCGCCGCGCTCGAGCACGGCGATGTTCCGCATGCCGTGGTCCTTGGCGAGGAAATAGGCGGTCGCGAGGCCGTGGCCGCCGCCGCCGACGATGACGGCGTCGTAGGCGTTCTTCAGCGTCGGCCGCAGGAGCGCGCGCGGCCAGGGACGCCGGCGGTTGACCGCGTGGCGCGCGAGGGCCAAGAATGAATAGCGATCGCTCATGGAAACCCGGAATCATAGAGCATGCTCAGGATCGAGTGCCCCTTCTGCGGATTGCGCGACGAGCCGGAATTCAGCTACGGCGGCGAGGCGCAGGCGGCGCGGCCGCCGGCCGGCGCCGGGGACCCGGCCTGGGGCGAGTACCTGTTCTACCGCGAGAACCCGAAGGGCGAGCTCGCCGAGCGGTGGTGCCACAGCTTCGGCTGCGGGCAGTGGTTCAACGTGCTGCGCAACACCGTGACCCACGAAATCGTCGCGACCTGGGCCATGGGCGGCAAGCGGCCGGAGTAAAAGGTGAGCGTCCCCTTTTGCTGACGTCTCCTTTTACTGCCGCGCCAGCCGGGTGCGGCCGAAGACGGCGAGGGTCCCGTCCTTGCCGAATACCGCGTCGGTGACCTCGAGCGCGTCGGCGACGAGCCGGTAGGTGCTGCGGCCACGCTCTGGAGAGGTCGCCACGCCCCAGTCGATCGTCATCGAGTCGCCGTCCGAATGGCCCGAAAGCGGCAGGCTGACGCCGCGCGAATCGAACCACTGCCCCGTGATCGAGCCGTCCTCCTGGACGCGATAGAAACCCTCGGCCTTGAAGTGCCAGGCCTGCCCGTCCTGGCCCGTCATGCGGTTCTCCATGGCGAGCCGGTGGAACTTCCCGTCGAGCGCCGGCCCCCAGCGCATGCGCATGTCGGCCGCCATGCCGCGCACCTCGCCGGCGCCCTGCCATTCGCCCTCGATCCGCTGCAGGAAGGCGAGGGCCTCCGGCCCGTCCGCCCGGGCAGGCAGGATCGCCGATGCGAGCGCGATGGCCACGAACCAAGGCGCGGTGCGGATCATGACCGCCTCCTCTTCTTCTCGTACATGGCCCGGTCCGCGCGCGCGAGGAGCACGTCGAGCGGCGTCTGGGACCGTTCCTGGATTTCCTCGATGCCGATGCTCATGGAAATCCGCATCGAAGGCACGGCCTGCGCGTTGAACCGGTCGATCGCGGCGACCAGCCGGTCGTTGACGGCTCCGGTCCCGTCATGTTCGTCCAGCACCGCGAAGATCGCGAACTCGTCGCCGCCCACCCGCGCGACCACGTCGCTCTCCCGGAACACCTGCGCGAGGATCCCGGCCGCGTCGGCGATCAGCGCGTCCCCGGCCGCGTGGCCGCGCGTGTCGTTGACGCGCTTGAGCCCGTCGAGGTCGGCGTAGACCAGCGCGCAGCGGGAGCGCGATCGGCGCGCCATGCGCATCGCCTGGTCGGCGAGCACGAGGAAGCCGCGCCGGTTCCGCAGCCCGGTCAGCTCGTCGGTCAGGGCGAGCTGCTCCATCTCGACGCTGAGGCTGCGCAACTCGCGCGTCGAGTTGCGGTGTCCGCTCACGGCCGCGGCGAGCGTCAGCGCCATGACGGTGGTCAGCCCGATGAAGGACTGCAGCGACAGCAGCGACTCGGTGCTGCGCTCCCCGCCGAAGGGACCGGTGCCCGCGGCGGTCGCGCCGATCGCGATCAGCGACAGCATGCTGATCGCGAGCGCGACGCCGCCCGGCCGGAAGCGGAAGGCGATCCACACCAGGGCTGGCAGCGGCAGGAACGTGAGCGGGCTGGTCGTGCCGCTGCCGGGCGGGGGCGCGGCGAACACCACGGCGGTCGAGACGGCGAGCAGGACGAAAGCGGCGGACATCTCGCCCAGGCGCCAGGGCCTGCGTCCGACCTGCAGCGCCTGCCGCCAGGTCAGGAACACCGGCGCGAACACCAGGATGCCGATCAGGTCGCCGAGCCACCAGGTCCGCCAGGACTCGAGGAATTGCGCCTCGCTGGCGACGCCCGCTGCGGTGAGCGTCGCGGCCCCCCAGGTGGATGCCACGAGGCAGGCGGCCGCCGCGATCCCGCTGAAGGCAAGCGTCGCCGGCCCCGTCTCGAACAGGTGCGCGACGCCCACGAAACGCCGCAGAGCGCCCGCGCAGGCGAGCGCCTGGATGGTGGAGCCGGCCGCGATCGACGCGGCGACCAGGATGCTGACGAGGCCCGGACCCGATTGGGCGGTCGTGAACGCGACCGCCAGGTTGACGAGGATCGAGCCGGCCGCGATCCCCGGCCAGACGCGCGCACCCCAGAGCAGGACCGCGGCGAGCGCGATGCCGGACGGCGGCCACACCGGCGTCGCGTAGCCCGGGGGGATCGCGAGCGAAAGCCCGACGATGCCCGTGAGCGTATAGCCGGAAGCCAGGATGACGGTGCGGAACCAGCGTTCGCTGCCGGGTGAGGCCCTGATCGCAGTCTCCCGTACGAAGAGGACGCTTACCTTTACCAGAAATGGGACCGGGCGGGGTCCCCGCGACCCGGCCGTCAGCGCCGTCGCACGAACCGCAACAAGCCGAGCAGCAGGAGGGCGAGGGCCGAACCGTCGCCGCCGCCGCCACCGCCTCCACCAGGAGGTGGCGGCGGCGGGGGTGGGGGCGGCGGGGGCGGCGCGGCAGCGACGCAGTCGATCCCGGTGGCGGGCGCCGTGGCGCCGGCCGCCGGCGCGACGAAAGGCGCGAACGAGCAGTCGATGCCGCCGCCGTCGCCGGCCACGCCCATTGCATCCTCATACCCGAGCCAGTGGCCGCTGCCCCAGTCGACGGCCGTCGAAGGGTCCCCGTCGAGCGCCATCTGCGCGAGGTCCTGCACGTCGAGCGACAGCACCGCCGGCGTCGCCGCCGTGACCGCGAGGTCCGCGGGCAGCGTGAAGTCGACGGCGAAGGCGTCGTCGCTGTAACGCAGGAAACCGTCCGGCGCGCCGCCGGCCGTCCCGAGCCAGGCGCCGCCTGCGAGCGCGATTTCCGCGGCGCCGTCGCCGATTTCGAGCGCCAGCGTGCCCGTTTCCGCGGCGCGATTCTGGCCGGCGTAGGACACGACGGCGCCGGCGGAACTGCGGATCCGCATCGGCTTGTTGAAGGCGACCCACAGCCGGTAGCTGCCGCCGGGTACCAGCGCCTCGTTCACTTCCACGGCGAGCGTGCGCGCGCCCGCGCCGCTGCGGTCCCAGCGCGCGCGGTAGACGACTTCATCGCCGGTCGTGTCGCGGATCTCGGCGGCGATCGCCGCCGGCGGCCCGCTCTGCCGGTAGAAGCCGAGCAGGTACTGGCGCGTGAGGTCATCGCGCATGCGCGGCGCCTCAGCCGCCGGGAGGATGAAGCCGCTGTGGCCGTGCGAGGCGAGGCCGCCGTACTCCTGGCCGCCGTTTGCCGGCTCGACCTCGAGCGTCCAGGCCGGGACCTGGTAGGTGAATGCGAAATGGTCGGCGGTGGTGCCGATGCCCGGCGAGCCGGCGGTATCCGGCCCGTAGCCGTAGCTGCGCCCGGAAGCGGCGATCATGCGCTGCGCCAGCGCCTGCGTGATCGCGTTCAGCCGCGTGTTCGACGGACGCGGCGCCAGGTAGACCCGGCCGAAGGAGTGCGTGTCGCTGTAGAGCCTGAGGCGTGCCGCCGGCCCGAGCGCCGCCGCCTGCTGCAGCGCCAGGATCTCCGGCTCGGTCTCGGGCGCGCCGCTGCGGTACACGAGGCTCGTCACGCTCGCGCTGCTGCCACCCAGCTCGCCGAAGCCCTGGGAGGAATTGCGGTTGAGGTCCACGCCCCAGAAATTGTCCGGCACCGTCGCGATGTCGGCGTCGATCGCGCCGTTGGTCGTGGGGTTGCGCAGGTTCTTGCGCCGCATGCGCCCCTCGCGCGGCTGCTCGCGGTCGGCCGTGACGTTCACCGGGTGGAGCTGCGTCTGGATGAAGCCGTCCACGTTGTTGACCGGCAGGATCACCGAGTTCAGGTTCTCGACCAGGTACTGGAAGAAACCGCCGTCGGCCTTGCCCGCAACCAGCGTCTCGAGGAGCGCGGTCGCCGCCTCCGGCGTCTGCCATTCGCGTGCGTGGATGCCGCCGTTCACCAGGACCGCGGCCTCCGGGAATCCCTCGGCCGTCGTCGTGTCCGCATCGCCGACCGCATAGGCCCAGATGTCGCGGCCGGCGACCGTCTGCCCGACGACGGCGCCGTCCACCTCGTCGTTCAGCGTGAGCAGCTCCTGGTGCCGCGCGAACAGCGAGTCGTAGTCGCGAAACCCGGCGACCGGCGTCAGCGAGGCGACCGGTACCGGCGGCGCGTAGCCGAGCGCGATGTTCGTGCCGGTGTCGTCGTTCTCGGTGTACGTGAAGACCACGTCGCCGCACCCGGCCTGGAACGGATTCGTGATCTCGCCGGACGCATCGAAGACGCAGGCGGCGCCGGCCGGGAATGCCGCGCCGCAGGCCAGGGCGATGCCGATTGCGCGGCTCAGCGTTCGAGCCACTGGCGGACCTCCCTGCGCAGCGACGCCGAGCCTGTGCCGGCCTGCTCGAATCGCAGCAGTTCGGCACGCGCCGCGGGACTGCCGTCGAGCCTCAGCGCGAGCACGAGCCGGCGCCGCGCCGCCTCGTCCTGCGCGCCGGCGAGCTTGCGTCCGATCTCGGCGCTGACGGCAGGTTCGCCGAGGCGGCCGAGCGCGGCGGCGGCCGAGGCGCCGATGTCCGGCTCGACGACGGCCTCGACCAGGAAGCGTCGTGCCGCGGCATCGTCGCGCGCGAGGCGGCCGATCTCGAGCGTTGCTGCCGAGGCGATATCCGCGCGGCGGCTCGCGCGCACGAGCAGGGCGAGCGCCGTTCCGGCGTCGAATGCACGTGCCGCGGCCGGGACGGCTGCCAGTGCGACCGGCTCGTCGGCAAAGTCGATGACCAGGCCCAGCAGGGCGGCATCCGCCAGCCGCTCGCCGAGGATGAGGCCGAGCGTGTCGACGCGACGGCCCGCGGCGAGCGCTTCCGCGACGGGGGCTCTTTGCGTGGCGAGCGCCGCGGACGGCGCGGCGCGGAACGCATCGGCGATGCCGGCGCGCGCCGCGTCGCCCGCGCCGGCCTGCGCGAAGTGCGCGACCGCCGCGGTGCGGCCGGCAGCGAGGTCGGCCGCGGCCGTTTCGCGCGCGGCGGCGCGCTCCCACTGCCGCAACACGAAGCGCGCGGTCGCGCCGGTGTCATATAAAGGTGTGGCGCGGTCCCCGTGGTCCGGGTCGATGCGCGTGTAGACGATCGGCGCGCGTGCAGTGAGGCGCGCGACCGAAGCGCGCGCCGCCGGGGTAGGCACGCCGCGCGCGAGGGCGTGCAGTCCGCGGTCGAGCAGCCATTCGCGGGTGACGTCGGGGAGCGTCGCATCGTGCGCGATGCGCTCGAGTCGGGCGGCGAGTTCGCTGGCGCGTCCGGCGGCGGCGAGCGCGGCGAGCTCGCCCTCCTGCGCGACGGCGACAGGACTCGAGATGGCGCGGCGAGCGGTCGCCGGGTCGACGACCTGCGCGGCCATGGCCGCGCAGGCGGCCAGGGCGAGCGCGAGCGCCGTCCCGGTAACCCGGCCAGTCCTCCCTCTCATGGAAGGATGGGACCGGCGGCCGGTCCCGGGGTTCCGGTCCGGGCCGCCTTACGCGGGATCGAGCGGCGAGGAGGGCGCCGAGGCGACGGCGGGCTGGCCGTTCAGCAGGTCCTTCCAGGTCAGTTCGTGGCCCTTGCGCTTGCCCTTCGGGACGAGCTTCAGGCCTTCGGGGGAGATCGTCAGCGTGTACAGCTCCTCGTTCACGGGGAGCTCGCGGCGAAGGGGCTTTTCCAGCTTCGTTGCCATGTTTTTGGACCGCCTCAGTGGCTGTTGGATAGGCGCGCTGACGTTGGTATATCACCCTTGTGCGCAAACCGGCAAATCGCGGAAGCGGTGCAAACGCGCGGAATCGGCCGGTTGCCGCGGCCGCGACCGGTACAATCCGGGCGATGCCCCTGTCCGTCGTGATCCTTGCCGCAGGCCAGGGCAAGCGCATGCAGAGCGACCTGCCGAAGGTGCTGCAGCCGCTCGCCGGCGTACCGCTCCTCGGCCACGTCGTCGCGACCGCGCGCGCGCTCGGCGCCGACGCCGTCCACGTCGTCCACGGTCACGGCGCAGACCGGGTCCGGGCGGCCATGGCGGGCGTGGACCTGCGCTGGGCGCTGCAGGCCGAGCAGAAAGGCACGGGGCACGCCCTCGTACAGGCGATGCCCGGCGTGCCCGACGGCCACACGGTGCTCGTGCTGTACGGCGACGTGCCGCTGATCCGCGCGGCGACGCTCGCCGACCTGGTCGCGCGTGCCGGTCCGGACTCGCTCGCGCTCTTGAGCGCGCGCCTCGCGGATCCCTCCGGCTACGGCCGCGTGGTGCGCGACGCGGCCGGGCGCGTCGTGCGCATCGTCGAGGAACGCGACGCGAGCGGCGCGGAGCGCGCGATTGCCGAGATCAATACGGGCGTGCTCGCGGCGCCGGCCGGACGGCTGCGCGGCTGGCTCGCCGCGCTCAGGGCCGACAATGCGCAGGGGGAGTATTATCTGACCGACTGCATCGGGGCCGCGGTGCGGGACGGCTGCGCGGTCGAGGCCGTGGTCGCGGCGACGCCGGCGGAGGTGCTCGGGGTGAACGACAAGCTCCAGCTCGCGGAGGCGGAAGCGGCGCTGCGCGCGCGCCGCGCGGCGGATCTCATGCGCGCCGGCGTGACGGTCGTCGACCCCGCGCGCCTCGACGTCCGCGGCCAAGTGGCCTGCGGCCGCGACGTCGTGATCGACGTCAACGTCATCCTGGAGGGCACGGTCCGCCTCGGGGACCGCGTCAGGGTCGGGGCGAACTGCGTGCTGCGCGACTGCGAGATCGGCGACGACACCGAGGTCGTCGCGAACTGCTACCTCGAGGGCCTGGTGGCGGGCGCCCGCTGCCGGATCGGCCCGTTCACGCGCGTGCGCCGCGGCACGTCGCTCGCGGACGACGTCCACCTCGGCAACTTCGTCGAGGTGAAGAACAGCGAGGTCGGCGCCGGCAGCAAGGCGAACCACCTGTCCTACCTGGGCGACACGGCGGTCGGCGAGAAGGTCAACGTCGGCGCCGGCACCGTCACCTGCAACTACGACGGCGCGAACAAGCACCGCACCACGATCGGCGACGGGGCCTTCATCGGCTCGGGAACGATGCTGGTGGCGCCCGTCTCGGTCGGCGCGGACGCGACGATCGGCGCCGGCTCGACGATCACGAAGCCCGCGCCCGGCGGCAAGCTCACCGTCGAGCGCAGCCGCCAGGTGACCGTCGAGAACTGGAAGCGCCCGGAGAAAGCGCCGAAGTAGCCCGCCATGAGTTCCGGCTTCACCCTGGAACCTCGCGACGGCTACCTGTACGTCCAGCTCGCGCCCGGATTCGAGATGGGGCCGGAGAGCACCGCGCGCGTGTGGACCGCCATCTGCGACACCTGCCGCGAGAAGGGCTTGCGTCGGGCCCTGGCCGTCGGCGACCACGTCACGCGGCGGCTTACGCCGACGGAAGCCTTCGACATCGCGAGCCTGGCCGGGCGGCTCCTGCCCGGGCTCGCGGTCGCCTGCGTTTTCCCGGGTTATGTCCCGGACGACCAGAGCCGGTTCTTCCAGACGGCGGCCGTCAACCGGGGCGTGCGCATGGAATTCTTCCCGGACCTGAACGCAGCTCTCCAATGGCTCGGCCTCGGCGCGCGGGCCATGGATTAGAATTGCCCCATGTGCGGAATCGTCGGTGCGGTCGCTGACCGGGACGTCGTCCCGATCCTGATCGAGGGCCTGAGGCGCCTCGAGTACCGGGGCTACGACTCGGCCGGGGTCGCGGTCCTGAACGGCGGCTCGGAGGTCGCGCGCCTGCGGGCGGTCGGCAAGGTCGCGAAGCTCACCGAGGCGCTGGCCGCGCACCCGACTTCCGGCCACCTCGGCATCGCGCACACGCGCTGGGCGACACACGGCGTGCCGAACGAGCGCAACGCGCACCCGCACGTCTCGCGCGACGGCGTCGCGATCGTGCACAACGGCATCATCGAGAACCACGAGGAGCTGCGCACCGGGCTGGAGAAGGCCGGCTACCAGTTCACCTCCGAGACCGACACCGAGGTCATCGCGCACCGCATCCACTTCCACCTCGACGAGGGTCGCGACCTGTTCAAGGCCGTGCAGAAGACGGTCGCAGAGCTGAAGGGCGCCTACGCGCTCGCGGTGATGTGGGGCCAGGACCCGGATTGCATCGTGCTCGCGCGCGCCGGCTGCCCGCTGCTGATCGGCCTCGGCGAGAAGGAGAACTTCATCGCCTCGGACATCGCCGCGCTGCTGCCGGTAACGCGTACCTTCGTGATCCTGGAAGAGGGCGACGTCGCGTGCATCCGCAGGAAGAGCATCGAGATCGTCGACGCGGACGGCCGGCCCGTCGAGCGCAAGCCCTACGTCTCCGAGCAGACCTCGGAGGCGGCCGAGAAGGGCAAGTACGAGCACTTCATGCTCAAGGAGATCCACGAGCAGCCGCGCGCGGTCGCGCAGACGCTGCAGGAGCGCGTGGCGGGCGGGCGGCTGCTGGCGCAGGCCTTCGGGCCGGCGGCGACCGAAGTGTTCGGGCGCCTCGCCTCGGTGCACATCGTCGCCTGCGGAACCAGCTACCACGCCGGCGTCGTCGCGCGTTACTTCATCGAGCAGCTGTGCCGCGTGCCGTGCCGCGTCGAGATCGCGAGCGAATTCCGCTACCGCGACCCGGTCGTGCCGGCGAACTCGCTGTTCGTGTCCATTTCCCAGTCGGGCGAGACGGCGGACACGCTGGCGGCGCTCAGGCTCGCGCGCAAGGCGGGTTTCCTCTCGACGCTCGCGATCTGCAACGTGCCGGAAAGTTCGCTGGTGCGCGAGTCGGAGCTGACGCTGCTGACGCGCGCCGGGCCGGAGATCGGCGTCGCCTCGACCAAGGCGTTCACCACCCAGCTCGCGGCGCTCGGCATGCTGGTGATCGCGATCGGCAAGCACCACGGGCTCACGCCCGAGCGGGAGAAGACGCTGGTGCAGCGGCTGCTCGAGCTGCCGCACATGCTGGAGCAGACGCTCGCCCTCGACGGCGCCGTGCGCGCGCTCGCGAAGAAGATCGAACCGAAGAAGCATGCGCTGTTCCTCGGCCGCGGCGCGATGTTCCCGATCGCCATGGAAGGCGCGCTGAAGCTCAAGGAGATCTCCTACATCCACGCCGAGGCCTACGCCGCCGGCGAGCTGAAGCACGGGCCGCTCGCGCTGGTGGATGCCGACATGCCGGTGATCGCGGTCGCGCCGAACAACGACCTGCTCGAGAAGGTGAAGTCCAACCTGCAGGAGGTCCGCGCGCGCGGCGGCATGCTGTACGTGTTCGCGGATCCCGAATCCGGCATCGAGCCGTCGGACGGCGTCGAGGTGATCACGATGCCGCGGCACGTGAGCTACTTCCAGGCGCCGGCGGTGTACACGGTGCCGCTGCAGCTGCTCGCCTACCACACGGCCGTGCTGAAGGGCACCGACGTCGACCAGCCGCGCAACCTCGCCAAGAGCGTGACGGTCGAATGAAGCGGGTCGAAAAAGGGGACGCTCCCCTTTTTTCGCCGGCTTGCCTGATCTCTTGAAAAAAGGGGAGCGTCCCCTTTTTCGACCCGCTTCATTCGACGCGGGCTTCTACCGCCGCTACTACCTCGACCCCGCGACCCGGGTCGCCTCGCGCGCGGACGCGCTGAAGCTCGGACGCTTCGTCTGCGGCTACGTCGACTACCTCGGCTTCCGGGTGAAGCGCGTGCTCGACGCCGGCTGCGGGCTCGGCCACTTGCGGGCGCCGGTCCGCGAATTCTTCCCGCGCGCGCGTTACGTGGGGCTCGAGACGAGCGAGTACCTGTGCCGCCGCCATGGCTGGTTGCAGGAGAGCGTGGCCGACTACGCGCCGGGAGAGCCCTTCGACCTGGTCATCTGCCACGACGTCCTGCAGTACCTGGCGGACGACCGGACGGCGGCGCGCGCGCTGCGCAACCTGGGCGCGCTCTGCCGGGGTGCGCTGTACTTCAGCGTCCTGACGGCCGGCGACTGGCGCCGCAACGCCGACCGGTCGCGCACCGACTCGGGCGTCCGGCTGCGGCCGGCGGCCTGGTACCGGGCGCGGCTGCTGCGCCATTTCCGGCCGGTCGGCGGGGGGTTGCTCGTCCGCCGCGGCTTCGAGCCGCTGCTCTGGGAGCTGGAACGCCCGTGGGATTGAAGGTGCGCGTCCCCTTCAATCCGTTTCCGGGTAGAATCTGCGGCTGATTTCGGGGTCCCGCTGCGGGCCTGCAACCTGGGGAGAAGTCGAAGATGCCGATCCTGAAGCATTCGGGCCTGTGTGCCCTCGGTGCCGCCTCGGTGGCGGCTGTCGTGCTGACCGCCTGCGGCGGTTCCGGAAGCGCCAACGACGCGCTGCCGCTGATCCGCGCGAGCATCTCGATCAAGGCCGTGTCGCAGGGCGGAGTGTGCGAGACCATCCCGGTGCGCATCTCGCCCAAGGAACTGCGCGGCCAGGCGAACAAGTATTCGAACAACCGCATGATGGTGACCGACGTCGCCATGACCGGCCCGACCGACGAGAACGGCGCGCCGATGTGCAACGGCACCGGCGAGACCCTGCCGCTCGCCCCGGGCGACTGGGAGTTCAGCGCGCCGCTGGCTTCCGGCACCACGACCTGCATCCGCGACATCCAGGGCGACGGCGACCTCGCGATCACGTTCGTCGACGGCGCCATGGGCTGCGGCGGGCCGGAAGCTGCCGCCCCGGTCGACCCGCTCGCGCCGCCGGCCGAGGGCGAGATGCCGGCCGACGGCACGGCGCCGGTCGAGCCCTCCGCGGGCTGATTCCGGCAGGCGTCCACGACAGGGCCGGCACGGGCAACCGTGCCGGCTTTTTTATCCTTGCGAAACCCGATTCCCTTCTACCTCCCGCCGCTGCTCGGCCTGTTCGGGCGCATCGCGCCGCACCGGGCGGCGCGCCTGATCGCCGACCTGATCGCGCGGCCGCGCGGCCGTAACCCGACCCAGCCCTGGGAAGTCGCGACCGGCACGATGGGACGGGCCGTCGAGTTGCGTACCGGCCTGCACGCGACCAGCTGGGGAGAAGAGGGGCCGCTGGTGCTGACGCTGCACGGCTGGCGCGGCCGCACGACCCAGTTCCGGCCGCTCGCGGCGAAGCTGCTCGAGCACGGGCTGCGTACGCTCGCCCTGGAGCTGCCGGGCCACGGCGTGTCGGTCGGCGACAGCGCGACGCCGCGGCAGATCGGCGAGCTGTTGATCGAGATCGAACGCATCGTCGGCCCGGTGCACGCAGCCATCGGCCACTCCTTCGGCGGCGCGGCCCTCGGCGCAGGCCTGGTCTACGGCTTTCGCCCGGCGCGGCTGGTGATCGTCTCCGCCCCGACCCGCGTCAGCCGAATCCCGCTGCTGCTGGCGAAGGAAGCCGGCCTGCCGCCGCCTGCGCTCAGGGAGTTCGTGAAGATCCTCGACCGCGAGGCGGGCCGCCCGCTTTCGGAGCTCGACCTCGTCTCCACTGCCCCGCGCGCGGGCATTCCCGGCTTCCTGATCCACGACCTGCAGGACGCGGTGATTCCCTACGCGGAAGCCGAAGCGCTCGCGAACGCCTGGCCGGGGCTCAAGTTCATGACGACGTCGGGCAAGGGCCACCGCGACATCCTGTCTTCGCCCGAGGTCATGCGAGCCATCGTCGATTTCGTCGTGCCGGCGGCATCCCCGACTTTGTGACCGGCATCGACCGGCGCCGGTCCGTTTTGGCAGCATGCGCCGGATGAATCGCGCCCTGCTGGTCGCCTGCATCGCCTCGGCGCTGCTGCTCGGGAGCTGCGACGACGACGATGGCCCGCGCACCCCCGAGCTGCCGGCGTTCTTCCAGCTGGACGCGGTCGCCGCCGCCGAGAGCGGCGAGTTCCACGTGGACTGCTCGCTCGGCTTCGTCGTCGAGATCGGCGGCGAGGTTTCGCGCACCAAGGAGGTCGTGGAATACGTCGCGACCATGGGCGGCGAGGCCGTGCGCAACATCCTGCGCGAGGATGGCAGCGGCGTCGTGCTGTCCGCCTTCGCGTACTACCCGAACCTCCAGGTGCTGCACATCCTGCCCGATCGCGTGCAGCTCGTGTCGCTCGACTTCCCGCCGGATGGCCCGTCCACCGGCTCGCGCTTCTGGGACGAGCTGCGGTTCTTCGACGGTGCGATCGACCGCGACGGCGTCATCACGGGCGAGTGGCTGTGCGCACCGCTCGACACCGGACAGGGCGGCATCGAGGACGACACGGTGTTCGCGGAAGGGACCTGGGAAACGACGACGCTGGAAGCCGGGGAAGGCTAGCGCCTGTTCCCGCAGCGTGGACGGCCCCTAGTCGCCGTCGGCGACCGCGACTGCGATATCCGGCGCGACCGTCACGCGGATGCGCCCGTAGGGCGAGGCCGGCAGCGCACTCTCGCCGCCGCGTTCCATCCAGGCCATCGCCGAAAGCGACAGCATGTCGCCCTCACGATCGTCCGGCGGGGCATTGCCGAGCAGCGCGGCGGGCGTGAACACGACCAGGTACTTGCCCTGCTGCTCGGCCGGGTCGAGGCCGATCGAGACCGCGAGACCGGACTCGCCGCCGACGGTCGTGAGCGCCGGCTCGAGCCGGAGGCTCTCGAGACCGGTCATGTGCACGACGATGAACGTGTCGTCGAGCAGCGCGATCACCGGGTAGAAGATTCCCGCGTCGTCCTTCTCGCCCGGGTCGAACAGGCTCTTCACGCGGATGCGGTAGCGCGACGCCTGCTCGGGCAGCTCGTAGGCGACGAACGGCGACACGCCGCTCTGGAAGTCGAACACCGGGCTCGACCCGTCGATGACGGCGTCGGTATGGCCCTGCTTCGGCAGCGCGACGAAGCGGAAGCCGGACGGGTCGTCGCAGCAGGGCGTCGCCCTGGCGTAGGTGGCGAGACGGGCGGAGGCGGCCGCCGGGTAGGATGCCCCGGACGACGATGCGCAGCCGGCGAGTGCCGCGCATGCGATCGTCGCGAGGGCTGCGAGTGGACTGCGCATCGAATCACGAGGCTAGCATGAATGCCGCACCGGTCGCCGTGATCGGCGCCGGGCTCGCGGGGCTCGCCTGCGCCCGCGCGCTGCGCGAGGCGGGCGTGCCGGTGCGCGTGTTCGAACAGCAGCGCGCGCCGGGCGGGCGCCTCGCCACGCGGCGCTTCGCCGCCGCGAGCTTCGACCACGGCGCCCAGTACCTGACGGCGGACGGCCCGGAGTTCCGGCGCGTGCTGCAGCACGCGGCGGCGCAGGGCGCGGCGGCCGCCTGGCAGCCCGCGTGGCCGCAGCGTGACGGCGATGAGGTCCTGTGGGTCGGCACGCCGGCCATGTCGGCGCTTGCCCGGCACCTCGCCGCCGGACTCGACATCGAATTCGGCGCACGCATCCTCGGGATGGAGCGCGCACGCGGCGGCTGGACGCTGCTCGACGACCGGGGTGCGGCGCATCCGGACTTCGCCGCCGTCGCGGTCGCCCTGCCGGCGCCGGCCGCAGCCGCGCTCGCGGCCGGGCGCACGCCGCTCGAAGCGCGCCTGCGTCTCGTCGCCATGGCGCCGTGCTGGGCCGCGATGGCCGCCTTCGACGCGCCGCTCGCGGGCGTACCGGATGCCGCCTTCACGGGCGACCCGCTGCTCGGCTGGTTCGCGCGCGACGGCAGCAAGCCCGGGCGCGCAGCGCGCGAGTCGTGGGTGCTTCACGCATCGCCCGCCTGGTCGCGCGTCGAGTTCGACCAGCCGCCGCACGTCGTGCAGCGGGCGTTGCTCGACCGGTTCTCGGAGCTCGCCGGCCGCGCGCTGCCGCGGGTGCTGGTCGCCGACGTCCACCGCTGGCGCCACGCGCGCGTGGAGGTTCCGCTGGGCGAGGCGTTCCTGTTCGACCGCGACGCCGCGATCGGCTTCTGCGGCGACTGGTGCCTCGAGGCGCGCGCCGAGGCCGCGTGGCGCTCGGGCACGGCGCTCGGGGCGGCGGTCGGGCAGGCGCAGGCGGCGATGGCCTCCGGTAAGATACGCGGCAGTCGATGAATCGCCGAAGTCACGCCGCGTCGCTGGCCATCGTCTCCGCACTGCTCGTGTCCGGGTGCGCGGGCGACCCGCCGGTCCGGCCGGAGCCCGAGAGCATGCCGAATTCACAGCCGGTGCCGCCGATCGCCGCCGTGCGGCCGCACGTCGTCGAGTCCCCGAACGGAAACCGCACGGACGAGTATTACTGGCTGCGCGACGACAGCCGCGCGGATCCGGCAGTCATCGCCTATCTCGAGGCCGAGAACGCCTACAAGGCGGCGATGACGGCGCACACCGTGCTGCTCGAGGACAAGGTGTACGGCGAGATCGTCGCGCGCATCAAGCAGGACGACTCCACGGTCCCGTTCCGGCTGCGCGGCCACTGGTACTACACGCGCTTCGAGACCGGCCAGGAGTACCCGGTCTACGCCCGCAAGGCGGGGACGCTCGACGCGCCCGAGCAGGTCATGCTCGACGTCAACGCGATGGCCGCCGGGCACGGATTCTTCCAGGTCGGCGCGATGGCGGTGTCCCCCGACAACCGGCTGCTCGCCTGGGTCGAGGATGCCGTCGGCCGTCGCCAGTACACGCTGCGTTTCAAGGACCTCGCGACCGGCGAGGTCCTGCCCGGCGCGATACCGAACGTGGACCCCTACCTCGCCTGGACGGCGGACAGCCGCAGCATCCTCTACCTCGAGAAGCACCCGGAGACGCTGCTGGGCTTCCGCGTGCGCCGCCACGTGCTCGGCACCGACCCCGCGCAGGACGCCATCCTCTACGAGCAGGACGACGAGAGCTTCTACACCGGCGTCGCGACCACCAAGGACGAGCGCTACCTCCTGATCGTTTCGCAGAGCACGGTCTCGACCGAGTACCGCTACGCGCGGGCCGACGACCCTGCGCTCGCGTTCCGCGTGTTCCTGCCGCGCGAGCGCGACCATGAATACCACGTGGACCACCTCGACGGCCGCTGGATCATCCGCACCAACTGGCAGGCGCCCAATTTCCGGCTCATGGAGGCGACCGTCGGCGAGGAGGGCGACCGCGCGAACTGGCGCGAGCTGATCGCGCACCGCGACGACGCCTTCATCCACGGCTTCGACGTGTTCCGCGACTTCCTCGCGGTCGAGGAACGCTCGGGCGCGATGCGCAAGATCCGCATCCGCCCGCAAGGCGGCGCGGCCGATTTCTTCATCGCCGCCGACGAGGCCGCCTACACCGCGAGCCTCGGCCAGAACCGCGAGCTCGACACGCACATCGTGCGCTACGAGTACACCTCGCTGACGACGCCCGCGACGGTCTACGACTACGACATCCAGACCGGGGAGCGCCAGCTCATGAAGCGCACGCCGGTGCTCGGCGACTTCGACCCGGCGAACTACCGCACGGAACTGGTCTGGGCCGAGGCGCGCGACGGCGAGAAGGTCCCGGTCTCCCTCGTCTACCGGGCGGGCGTGCGGCGCGACGGCACGGCGCCGATGCTGCAGTACGCCTACGGATCCTACGGCGCGACCATGGACCCGGCCTTCTCGATCGCGCGGCTGTCGCTGCTCGACCGCGGCTTCGTTTACGCGCTCGCGCACGTGCGCGGCGGCCAGGAGATGGGCCGGCGCTGGTACGAGGACGGCAAGCTCCTCAACAAGCGCAATACCTTCAACGACTTCATCGACGTCACGCGCCACCTGGTGAAGGCGGGCTACGCCGACCCGGAGCGCGTCTCCGCCATGGGCGGCAGCGCAGGCGGCCTCCTGATGGGCGCCGTCGCCAACCTGGCGCCGGCGGATTACCGCGCCATCGTCGCGCACGTGCCGTTCGTGGACGTCGTCACGACCATGCTGGACGAGAGCATCCCGCTCACGACCAACGAGTTCGACGAGTGGGGGAACCCGAAGAAGAAGGAGTTCTACGAGTACATGCTCTCGTACTCGCCGTACGACAACGTCGCGCGCCAGGCCTACCCGGCGATGCTAGTGACGACCGGCCTGCACGACAGCCAGGTGCAGTACTGGGAACCGGCGAAGTGGGTGGCGCGCCTGCGCACGCACAAGACCGACGCGAACCCGCTGCTCTACCGCACCACGATGGAGGCGGGCCACGGCGGCAAGTCGGGACGCTTCCAGCGCTTCCGCGAGATCGCGGAGGAATACGCCTTCATCCTCGACCAGTCGGGGATCGGGGAGTAGGGCGGTGACTTCGACGCCGGCCAGCGGGGCCCCGCCCGCGGTGCAGGTCCTCTCGCGCGCGGTGGACGTGCGGCCGGCCGAGGTCCCGGGGCTGCTCGCAGCCTTCGCGTATCACTTCCTGCTGTTCACCGCGTACTACATCCTGCGGCCGATCCGCGACAGCATGGGCGTCGCGGGTGGCGTCGAGAACCTCGACGACCTGTTCGGCTGGACGCTGCTCGGCATGCTGCTAGCCGTCCCCCTGTTCGGGTGGATCAGCGGCCGGTTCCGGCGCGCGGTGTTCCTGCCGTGGACCTACCTGTTCTTCGCCGCCCAGCTGGTGGCGTTCTGGGCGGTGTTCACGGCGAGCGAGCACTACGCCGCCACCGCGCGCGTGTTCTTCGTGTGGGTGAGCGTCTTCAACCTGTTCGTGATCGCGGTGTTCTGGAGCTTCATGGCCGACCTGTTCGACAAGGAGCAGGGCAAGCGTCTGTTCGCCTTCATCACCGCGGGCGCGAGCGTCGGCGCGATGACGGGTTCCGCGATCACGGCCTTCCTCGCGAAGTCCGTGGGCGAGGTGAACCTGCTGCTCGTTTCGGCGGCGCTGCTCGCCTCGACGCTGTGGCTGATGCGCTACCTGCTCGCCTGGAGCGCGCGGCAGGGGCCGCGCGGCGAGCGCCAGGAAGAGCGGCCGATGGGCGGCAACCCGTTCGCGGGCCTGAAGCTCGTGCTGACCTCGCCATACCTCGGCGGGATCGCGGCGTTCGTGTTCCTGATGGCCGCGGTGAATACCTTCCTGTACCTGCAGCAGGCGGAGCTGCTCGGCATCCACTACCCGCAGGGCGATGCGCGCACCGCATTCCTCGGGCGGATCGAGCTGACGATGGCGGTGATCACCATCCTGCTGCAGCTGTTCGCCGTGGGGCGGCTGACGAAGCGCGCGGGCGTCGCGATGATGATCGTGGTCGTGCCGCTGTTCGTGGTCGCGGGCTTCCTGCTGATCGCCGCCTCGCCGACGCTGATGACCCTGGTCGGTGTGTTCATCGCGCGGCGCGTGGGCCAGTACGCGATCGTCAGGCCCTGCCGCGAGATGCTCTACACGAGCGTAGACCGCGAGTCGAAGTACAAGGCGAAGAACGTCAACGACACGCTGGTGTACCGCACCAGCGATTTCGTGGTGGCCAAGGCGCACGACGCCATCGTCGCGACCTGGGCGGCCAGCCTCTCCGGGATCGCGCTCGTGGGTGCCGGCGTTGCCGGCCTGTGGGCGCTGGTCGCCTTCCTGCTCGGCCGCGCCCACGAACGCCGGAACTGAAGGGGACGCACCCCTTCAAATTCGTGAAGGGGTGCGTCCCCTTCGATGCCCTTACTCCGCGAGGCGGAAGCGCAGGCGTGCCTCGACGCGCTGCTCGACGACGTTGCCGCCGACCACGCGCGGCTCGTAACGCCAGCGCTTGACCGCGTCGAGCGCCGCACGGTCGAAGATGCCCGCGGGCTCGGCGCCGCGGACGACGGCGTCCTGCGTCGTGCCGTCGCGGGTGACGGTGAATTCGAGGTCGACCCAGCCTTCGGTGCCGCGCTCGCGGGCGCGCGCCGGGTAGGTCGGCGCCGCGAAGTAGGTGCGGCGCAGCTTGTTCTCCGGGAGGACCGCGGGCTCGGGCGTCGAGACGGCGGCCGGGCGCGTGACTCGCGCCGCCATGATCTTCGCCGACAGGTCGGCGACCTCGGCACCTGCGCCGCCGGCACCCTGCGCGGCACGCAGGACGGCTTCCGCACGGTCGAGGTTGCCGGCCGCGAGCGCCGCGCGGCTCTCGGCGAGCGCGCGCGAGGCGAGCAGCGCGCCGGTGTCGGTCAGCCCCTCGAACTGCGGGTCGGCCGCGCGCAGCATGTCGAAATAGTGCAGCGCGGAGTCGCCCTTGGGCTCCACCAGGCGACCCTGGGCGATGCGCTGGTTGGCGAGCACCAGGAGGCGCGCGCGGTCCGCCCGCTCGTTGCCGATGCGCGCGGCGTCGATGTCGGCGCGCATGGTCGCGATCTGCGTGCGGTCGATGTCGAGCTCGATGGCGTTCTGCAGCCAGCGGTTCGCGTCATCGAGCCGGCCCTCGCGGATCGCCTTCTGTGCGTTGTTCTGGAACAGGATCCCGAGCTGGCCGATGGCGTCGACGACCCCCGGATCGGAGGGGGCGAGCTGCCGGGCGTTCAGCAGGTAGCCGAGCGAGCCGTCGCGTCCGACGAGCTGGCCGCTGCGCATGCGTTCGTTGGCGAGCTGCAGGAAGGCCTGCGCGCGCACCGAGGGCAGTTCCGCCGCCGGGGCCGGCGTCTCGAGCGGGCGGCCCATCGTGTCGAAGGCCGGGATCGGCTTGCCGGCCTGCCCGGCGATCGCGCGCTCGCGTTCGAGCTGGCTCACGAAGAACGGCAGCCGCGCGTGGTCCGGCCGCACCGAGCGCAGCGCGTCCACCGCGCTCGCGAGCCGGCCGACGTCCTGTTCCATCAGCGCGCGCTCGGCCTGGACGACGAGTTCCTCGGCGACGCTGTCGAGGCCGCGCCGGGCCAGGCCGTTGGCCGGGTCGCGCGCGAGCACCGCGCGGTACAGTTCGAGCGCATTCTGGCCGGGCGGGTCGATGAGCGCGCCCTGCGACAGCGCGAGCCCGGCGGCGTCCAGCATCTTCTGCAGGCGCACGTCCTCGCGGGCGTCGGCCTGCACGGCCGGTTTCGCCGGCGCGGGTGCCGGCGCGCTTTCCTGGGTGCGATTCCACGGCTCCCAGGCGGCGATGCCCCAGGCGACGAGCGCAACAGGAATCAGCAGCAGGCTGCGCCGGCCCCAGCGACGCGTGAAGCCGTCGTCGACCTCGAGCTTGAACGGCGGCGACAGCACGGGCACTTCGGCGGTGCCGCCGAACAGCGCGTTCTTGTGCTTCGGCGGCAACGTCGCGGTGAGGTCGGTCCCGTTGGTGCGGCGCTGCGTGGCGTCCACGAAGTTGCGGATGCGCTCGGTGGACGCGGGCTTGTGCAGGAACCGGAAGATGATGCCTTCAGAGACCAGCGGCGCCAGCTCGTGCTCGTCGTCGCGGCGGCCCGCGACGATGATCGCGAGGTCCGGGAACTGCTGGTGCACCTGGTTGACCAGCGACTTCGTGTCGTGGTCCGCGAGCGCGGCGTCGATGAGCAGCACGGCGTTGCCGGAGGCGACCATCAGGTCGGCCGCGTGCGTCACGTCGTCGGCACGCCAGACGCGATGCGCGCCCGCGACGGCGTCGCGCAGCAGGTCGATCAGCGCCGGATCCGCCGACAGCACGACGACATTCGCGCCTTGCGGGCGCCCGCCGGGCGCCGGAAGCGTCGCGTGCTTGCCCGTGGCCCCGGTCGACGCCGCAGGCGCCGCCCGGGTTTGCGAATCGGCGCGCGATGCGGCCGCATCGTCCGCATCCGGGGCGTCATCGCCGGGCAGGATGTCCGAGTAGTCGATGTTCACTGGGCTCTCGTGACCTGCGCGAAAAGGCGTCGCCACGGGCACCGGGTGCCCATGACCGACCGGGGCGTCCATCCTTGACAAAATTGGTCGTGGCGGACGAGACACAGGTCGCGTTTCCGGCAGGCGCCTGGTCCCCGGGCCGGAAAACCCCCATGGGCCCCGCGACTTGCGGAAAACCGTCCCCAGGGTGTCCACAGCCCCCCGGCACCCGTTGCCGCCGCGCTACAGAAGTGCCGGATTGTTCGATTTCGGCCGAATTATGTGAATCTCGACAGGGGCAAAAAGCCCTCGTATGGTGCTTCGACCCTGCCCCCGGCGGGGCCATCGCAGGAGTGGCGGCCATTACGCGACAGATCTCGTTCATATCGACGCTGCCGGCCGAGCACTACCACCAGCTCGAGGCGCTGCTGTTCTTCAACGGACGCCAGAACCGGGTACGCAAGGGCATCGAGACCGCGATCGACCGCTACGGCCCGCCGGAGATCGTCACCGAGGGCAGGGCGCTGCGCGTGCAGGTGGGCGGCGAGACCCATGCGCAATGCCTGTTCGCGGTCGAACGCGAGGGCAGGCATTCCCGCCCCGTCGGCGTCATCCTCTACGTGCGGGACAGCTTCGAGAGGATCACCGTGTTGCACCTGGTCGTCGCCGAGGCGTATGCGGTCGGCGGGCCGCGCGCCGGCTACAACCTGCTGCTGCGCCTGGTGCAGGCGGTCAAACGCGTGGCGCGGCAGACCTCGGGCATCCGCCACGTCGAGCTGCTCTATTCGCAGGACAGACCCCGGGCCGCGTTCGCCTAGACTTTTCGGCGCCTCAGCGGCTGCCGAAGCGGTACATCACGCCGAGGCTGACCATCGAGACTTCGTTGTCGTGGAAGTCCACGTCGGAGTCGTCCTCGCCCCACAGCACGTGCCCGACCAGCTGCCAGCGCCCGCTCTCGGCCGGCAGCCGGTAGAACAGGGTCGCGTCCACCGCCAACAGGTCCGAGTCGGTCTTCACGCCGTAGATCGGGTTCGCCTCGTCGTAGGACTGCGCGCCGAACGCGACGTTGCTCGCGAGCGTGAAGCCGTCGCCAAGGTAGATGTAGCTCAGCTGCAGGCGGTAGCTGTCGCCGGCGATCGCGTCGCCGTCGCGGTCGTCGATCCGGTAACGCGCCATCGGCCGCAGCAGGTGGCGCGGCCGCTGGCCCTGGCCGAGCCTGAAGAGATAGGAGACGTCGACGGTGTACTGGTCGCCGTCGCGGACCAGCAGCGCCTGGCAGGCCGCGTCGCAGACGACGCTGAGCACGCCCTCGCCGCTGCGCTCCGTGTCGATCGAGATGTCGCGGTACGAGGCGGTGACCTCGAAGGCGGAGCCGAGGATGCGGTCCCACTGCAGCCGCAGGCCCTGCGAGTCGCGGTCCGTCGCGTCGCGTTCGACGCCCTCCGCGTACGGGTCTTCCCACACCTCGCCGGGGACGCCGCTGAACAGGAAGCCGGCCTGCACGACGCCGGCGCCGCCGAGGTCGCGGCGCAAGCCCAGCTGCGTCACGGCGTCCAGGGTGACGGCATCCTCGAGCGCAGTGCCGAAGAACACCTGCGAGCGGTTGCCGAAGGTGTAGTTGACCTCGCCCGTGAACACCGGCAGCGAGGCGCTGTCCCTCTCCGGTGCGTCGTTCACTGAATTGATCGTGGTATTGCCGATGTCGACGATCGTGTTGCCGGCGACCAGGTTGGTCTCGAACTCGAGGTAGCCGGCGCCGCCCAGCACGAACCCGCGCCAACCCGCTGTTTCCGGGATGGGCTCGATGGCCTGGGCGGCGGGAGCGGCCACGCAGGCGATGCAGGCCGCGAGGCGGACGAACGTTCGATGCAAGTGGCTCACTGCGCCTCCCCGTGCGCGGGACGATCGACGGAATTCCCTCGGCGGGCAATCATAATGCACACGCCCGGGTTGCCGCGCTTCATTCGCCCATGACGTTGACCGGGTTCGGCAGCACGAACGGCCGGCCCGGCGGCACCTGGCGCCGGTCCGGCGCCGATCCCGGGATGAACTCGAAATCGGGCGTGAACGTCACCATCAGGTCGCGCAACGTGCGGATGGCCGTGCGATCGCCGTCGAGCGTCGCCTTGCCCTCGTCCGCGAGCTGGTCGAATGTCGCGACGCCGAACATGACGCGATTCAGCTGCGAACGGTCCAGAGTGACCGTGAGGTCCGGCCTGGGCGACTGCACGCCCTCGATGTTGGTGAGCGTCGCGTTGCTGAGCTCGATCAGGTACTTCTCGCCGATGTCCGGCAGCACCAGGTTGATGGTGAACTCGAGGCCCTCGGCCCGCTTCGGGTCCATGCTGATGCCCAGGAAGTCCAGCCAGAACCCGGTGGGCATCGAGCGCACCACGTCGGCGCTGCCCGTGCTCGGCGCGGTGCCGGAAGGCATGCCGGAACGCAGCTCGTACGCGCCCTGCAGGAAGCTGTTGCGCAGGCTCGGGCTCTCCTTCTGGTAGCCGAGCTGCTCGTAGGCGTCGGCCAGCAGGTCGCGCGCCGGCTGGTTGCGCGGCTCCGCGAACACCAGCTTGTCGAGTATCTCGACCGCGTGCAGGTACTTGCCCTCGGCCATGAGCTCGCGGCCGCGGGTCATGATCCGCTCCGCCCCGCCCATCATCTCGACGTACAGCGGCGCGGAGTCGCTGGGCGAGAGCGGCACCAGCGTCGCCGGGTTGCCGTCCCAGTGGCCGAGGAAGCGGTTGATCACGCCGCGCGCGTTGTTCTGCTCCGAGCCGTGGTAGCTGCGCGCGGCCCACTGCCGCTGCAGGCTCTTCGGCAGTTCGTAGACGTTGTGGATCTCGTTGATCGTCACGCCCTGGTTGGCGTAGTGCAGCACCTGGTTGTTCAGGTTCGCGTACACGTCGCGCTGCGTGCGCAGCACCTCCTGGATGCGCGCGTTGCCCCAGCGCGGCCAGCTGTGCGAGGCGAACATCACTTCGGCGTCCTGGCCGAACTTCCACAGCGCCACGTTGATCTGCTTCGACCAGTTGATGGCGTTGCGCACCGCCGCGCCGCGCAGCGTGTAGATGTTGTGGATCGTGCCGGTCACGTTCTCCGCGGCCCAGAACGCCTTGAAGTCCGGGAACCAGGTGTTCATCTCGGCCGGCGCCTCGGTGTCCGGCGTGTTCTGGAACACCATCCGCACGCCGTCCAGCGTGATCTCCTCGAAATCGGCGCTGACGATCCGGTTCGGGGCGATCAGGCCCACGGCACCGGCCGCCACGTTCTTGCCGATGGACTGGTCCACGTGCCCGAACGGGTTGCGCTGCAGGAGCGTCGCGTACTGGACCTGGCTGCGCCGCGACATGGCATTGCCCGCGAACACGTTCTCGGCGATCGCGTGCTCCATGAATCCGTCCGGCGCGATCAGCATGACCTTGCCGCTCGCGACGTCCGCCTCGTCCACGACGCCGCGCACGCCGCCCCAGTGGTCCACGTGCGAGTGGGAGTAGACGACGCCGACCACCGGGCGCTTGCCGAGTTTTTCGTTGACCAGCTCGAGCGCGGCGCGCGCGGTCTCCTTCGCGGTCAGCGGGTCGAACACGATCCAGCCCGTGTCACCCTTGATGAAGCTGATGTTGGCGAGGTCGAAGCCGCGCACCTGGTAGATGCGCCCCGGCAGCACCTCGTAGAGGCCGAAACCCATGTTGAGCACTGCCTGGCGCTGCAGCGAGGGGTGGATGCTCGCGAACTCCTGGCCGGAGAGGAGCCACTGGTAGCTGTCCATGTCCCAGGCGACGTGACCGGCGTCCGCCATGATCTTCTTGTCGGCCGGCGCGGCGATGAAGCCCTTCGCGGCCTCGTCGAAGTCGCGCTTGTCCTCGAACGGCAGCTCGGCCTTCAGGCCGTTGCGCAGTTCGAGCGTGAACGTCGAGGGCGGCTGGCCCTTGGGGTGGAAGTGGCCGGGCGCCTCGGCGGCAGCCGCGGCCCCGGCCACGACAGCCAGGCAGCAGGTCAGGGCGGGGAAGATGTTCATCGCGCAATTCCTCAGAGTGGTGTGCCGGGGGCGGGACAACAGCGGATTTTCGACCGTCTTTTGACATGTGTCCAATGCATGTACTGCACTAGTCATATACGCTGTGTGCATGTCTTTGGAGCTGCGCCAGCTGCGCCACGTGCTCGCCCTGGCCGACCTCGGCAGCTTCGCGCGCGCCGCCACGGCGCTCGGGATCAGCCAGCCGGCCTTGTCGCGCAGCGTCCAGGGCCTGGAGTCGACCCTGGGCTCGCCGCTGTTCCGTCGCCGCCGGTCGGGGACGCAGCCGACCGACGCCGGTTACCTGTTCATCGAGCGTGCCCGCCAGGTCGTCGCGCTCGCCAACGAGCTCGACCGGCACGAGCAGGCCGACCGCGTGTTCCAGTACGGCCGCGTCACGTTCGGCTCCGGCCCCTTTCCCGTGTACACGGTCCTCGCGCCCGCGCTCGCGCGCTTCATCGCCGCCTGCCCGCACGTCACCGCGTCGGTCAAGGTCCGCGACTGGGACGAACTGCTGCAAGGCCTCGAGCGGCGCGAGATCGACTTCTTCGTCGCGGAAACCAGCACGCTGGAGAAGGAGACCCACGTGACGGTCGAACCGGTCGGCGTGCGGCCGCTGTATTTCGTCGCGCGCCGGGGGCATCCGCTGGCCGGGCGCCGCGACGTGACGACGATCGACGCGTTGTCGTACCCGGTGCTGGCCCTGAGCCGCATCCCGCCGCGGATCCTCGAGCCGGTCCGCTCGGCGCAGCGCGTCGCCCAGGAGCGGGGCGTGGTCCCGCGGGCCTTCCCGGCCGCGGAGTGCGGCTCGCTGGAGGCGCTGGCCAAGGTGGCGCGCGACACCGACGCCGTCATGGCCGTCACGCTCGCGAGCGTCGCCGGGGAACTGGACCGCGGCGACTTCGTCCTGCTCGGCACCGAGCCCTGGCTGCGCCTGCGCTACGGGATCGTGCGCCTGCGCGCCGTGCCGTCGGGCCCGGAAGCCGCGCAGCTGGCGACCTTCATCCGCGAGGCGGAGCGCGGCGCGGCGTTCGAGGAGGCGAGCCTGCTCGCGCGCTGGGCGAGGCCTAGGCCGGCGCCCCGGAAACGCCGCCGGTGAGCACCATGCGCATCGCGGCCTCCACCGGGATGTCGAGTTGCACGAGGCGCGAGCGCGGCAGGAGCAGCGTGTAGCCGCCGATCTGGTAGCTCATCGGGAAGTACACCGCGACCAGCCCTTCCTGCGCGCCGACGATGCCGAGTTCCGAGGCCTCGTCCTGGGTCACGAATCCGATGGCCTGCGCCTCGCCGAACCGGGCGAGCACCACGCGCCGGAGGTCCCGGCGCCGGCCGCCGGCGGGGATCAGCTTCACGAAGTCCCGGGTCGCGCCGTAGATGGTCTTGACCACCGGAATCCGGTCCAGGAACCGCTCCCAGGAGGCGAGCGCGCTCTGCACGATCAGGGCGTTGAACAGCGTCCCCGCGGCGAGCAGCAGCAGCAGGGCGGCGACGATGCCCATGCCCGGCAGGTAATGCTGCGGCGGGACGACGAGCAGGATGGCCCGCTGCAGGAGCGACTCGGTCGAGCTGCCGATCCACCACAGCAGCCAGATCGTGAATCCGATCGGCAGCACCACGACCAGGCCGCGAACCAGTGCGCTGCGGAGCTTGCGTAGCATGGGAGCCTCCTCTGGACGATGCATCATAGCGACCCCGCAAGCGGCGCCCGTAGCGCTATGATTCGCGGGCGGGGAAACCGATGACAAGACCGCAAGGAGCTGAACATGACCGTCGCCAAAGTCAGTGAGATCACCTCCACGTCCGCCAAGAGCTTCAACGACGCGATCGACAAGGGCATCAAGCGCGCGAACAAGACGCTCAAGAACATCACCGGCGCCTGGATCGCCGACCAGGAGGTCGAGGTCGAGAAGGGGAAAGTGAAGGCGTACCGGGTGCGCATGCGCATCACCTTCGTGCTCGAGGGCTGAGTCGTGCGGCGGCTGGCGGCCGGGCTCCTGGCGGCGGCGCTTGCCTGCGCGGCCCTCGCCGCGGACCCGGCGTCGATCGGCACGGACGCGCTCAACGCGCGCATCGCCTGGGCCGACCGCTCGCTCGTCGTGCTCGACGTGCGCACGCCGGAGGAGTTCGCCGCGGGCCACCTGCCGGGCGCGATCAACATCCCGCACACCGAGATCGCGGCGCGCATCGCGGAGCTGGACGGCGCACGCGGCGGCGACGTGGTGGTGTATTGCCGCACGGGCAAGCGCAGCGCAGAGGCGCTCGGCGTGCTGGAGCGATCGGGCTTCAAGCGCCTGTTCCACCTGGACGGCGACTACACGCGCTGGAGCGAGGAGAAGCGTCCGGTCGTCGCGACGGAGTGATGACCTACCGCATCCTGGCGGATGCGGTCCTTGCCCTGCACCTCGCGTTCATCGTCTTCGCGATGCTCGGCGGGCTCCTGGTCCTGCGCTGGCCGTCGCTCGCCTGGGCGCACCTGCCGGTGGTCACCTGGGGCGTGCTGGTCACGGTGATCGGCGGCGTCTGCCCGCTGACGCCGCTCGAGAAGCACCTGCGCATGCTCGCGGGCGAAGTGCCATACCGCGGCGACTTCATCTCCCACTACCTCGCGGCGGTCATCTATCCCGCCGGGCTCACGCGCGCCACCCAGGCCGCGCTTGGGCTGCTGCTGCTCGCCTTCAACGTCGCGGTCTACGTCCGCTACTTCCGCCGCCGCTGACGAAGGGGACGCGCACCTTCATATTCGTGAAGGTGCGCGTCCCCTTCATCAAAGCTCCTGCGCGGCGACCACGACGCAGCCCGGCCCGCCGTGCACGCCGAGCGCGGTGCCGAGCGGGATGACGGGCAGGAACTCGGCGCGCGGCAGCCGCGCTGCGAGCACCGCCCGCACTTCGGCCGCGCCTTCCGGGGCGTTCGCGTGCGAGATGCCGACGCGCCAGCGCCGGGCCGGGTCGAGCCGCCGGCCGAGCAGCCTGCCATAGCGTCCATAGGGACTACTACGCCCGAACAGCACGCCGCCGATGCCGAGGCTGCCGTCGGTCCGCACGGTGAGGATCGGCACGAGCCGCAGCAGGTCGGCGACCGGCTTGACCCATGCCGGCACGCGCCCGCCGCGCACCGCGAATTCGAGCGTCACGAGGCTGGCCCAGGTGCGCGTCCGTCGCGCGGCCGCGGCCGCGGCGTCCCGCACGGCGTCCGCATCGCCGCCGTCGGCTGCGACCTCCGCCGCCCGCATCGCGACCAGGCCCTGGCCGAGCGCCGCCGTGCCCGAATCGTAGGTCAGGATCCGCGCCCGCGTGCGCGCGCGCGAGGCCGCGGTCTCGGCGCTCTGGAACGTGCCGGAGACGCGCGACATGAGCCCGACGTACACGACCGCCTCGTAGTGCGAGCCCAGGAATTCGAATGCGCGCCGGAAATCGCCGGGCGGCGGCTGCGAGGTCTTCGGGTGCACGGGGCCTTCCGCCAGCATGCGGAAGAATTCCCCGGGCGACAGTCCGACCTTGTCGAGGTAGCTGTGCGTGCCGAAGTGCACGCGCACCGGCACGACGTGGATGTCGAGCGCTTCCAGCACCGGCTCCGGCAGGTCGGCGGCCGAGTCGGTGACCACCGCCACGCGGCGCCGCGCGGCGTGGTGGGCCATCTCCTGCTGCCGCTGCATGTCGTCGGCCTTCTCGCCGCTCACCGTGCCGAAGCGCGCGGCAAGCTCGAACAGGCGCGACGGTTCGTTGGTGTGCAGGTGCAGCTTCACCTTGCCCTGGCTGCCGGCGACGACCAGGCTCGAGCCGAGCGCGGCCGCCTGTTCCCGCAGCCGGCGGCGATCGATAGCCGCGCCGGTGACCAGGCACTCCGTGCAGTAGCGATGCTCGAGGTCGACCTGCGTGCCCGCGGTCGCCTCGTCGTCCGAGAGGAGCTGGATCGAGGCATCGTCCGCCGGCGCCACGCCGGTTTCCAGGTACTCCGCCATCCCGGCCACGAGCTCGACGAATCCGAGCGCCCCGGCGTCCACCACGTTCGCGCGCCGCAGCATGTCGAGCCGCGCGGTCGTCGCCGCCAGCGACTCGCGTGCGGCGGCGAGCGCCTCCTGGAACAGCGTCGTGAACTCGGCGACGCCGCGCGCCGCCGCGGCGCGCGCGGCCGCGGCGAAGTCCTCGATGACCGTGAGGATGGTGCCCTCGCGCGGTTCGGCGAGCGATTCGCGCGCGTAGTCCGACCCGCCCGCCAGCGCATCGGCGAATTGCACGGCCGTGAGCGCGGGCGCCGCGCCCGCGCGGTCGCCCACGCCGAGCAGGAACTGCGCGAGGATCGCGCCCGAATTGCCGCGCGCCCCGTCGAGCGCCGCGTCCGCGACGCGGGTGAGCAGCTGGCCGGCGTGGGGCTCCGGTCCCGCGCGCAACGCCGCCAGCACCGCCTGCAGGGTCAGCGCGAGGTTCGTGCCCGTGTCGCCGTCCGGCACGGGAAACACGTTGATCTTGTTGATGACCTCCTCGCGCGAGATCAGGCGATGAATGCCGGTGCGCAGCGCCTGTGCGAGGTCATGGCCGGCGAGCGACGGCGCAGTCGGGCGGGCGTCGCTCATTGGCGCCGGTTGAGGGGCCCTAGAGCCGCGGCAGGAGGAAGCGGCGGCCGCGGTACGAGAGCATGGCGCCTTCCGGCGTGATCTCCTCGACCAGCGGTCCCTCGGCGATGCGCGCGCCCTGCGTGTAGCGGCGGCCGTTGATGAAGACCGCGCGCTTGGCGGGATCGGCGGCGAACACGTGCAGGTCGACGTTGAGTTCCGGCAGGCCGGTTGCGGCGGCGACCGAAGCGAAATCGCCGCCCGGGGGCGCCTCGCCATAGGCGACTTCCGGTCCTGCGCCCGGCCCGGGCAACAGCGTCGGGTCGGGCGCGTCGGGCGCTTCGGTCGCGGGCGTCTCGTAGTAGACCGCCGGGGGCTCCATCTCCGCGTCCGCCGCGAGCGACTGCGCTTCGAGCGGGCCCGGCGCCGCCGACCCGGTCGCAGGCTGCGGCGCGGGCGCGACCTGCGCGGCCGGCGCCGACGCGGGCGGGGCCGTGGCCGGCCCGGCGGCGGGCGTCGCCGCCACCGTCGGCGGCGGGCCGCCGGCGTCGCGCAGCATGAAGTACGCGACGACCGCGATGTTGATCGCCAGCAGCAGGCCGATCACGACCAGGGCGACCGGCAGGCGGCGGTCTTCGCGCGCGAGCGGGAATTCGGCCATGCTCGGCCCGCTCTGCCGCTGGCGCTCGATCTCGGACTTGCGCAGCGCGTCGAGGATGAAGCTCATGCGCCTGCCTGCGACCCGGCCGGCGACAGGGTCGGCGCGCCGGGCAAGCCCAGCGCCGAGTCGAGCACGAGCTGCGTCTGCAGCCCCGCGATGCCGTCGACGGAGAGCCGCCGGCTGCGCTGGAAGTCCTCGACCAGCCGCTGCAGCCCGGCGTCGAAGTAATCGCCGGCCGGCTCTTCACCAGCCTCCCCGGAAAGCCGCTCCAGGCCCTGGCGCAGCCAGCGTACGTCGTCGCCGCGCATCCCCGCGCGCAGCGGCCGCAGCGCCGGCGTCTGCGGGCGCCACAGCACGAGGAATTCACCGAACCAGTAGTCGGCGAGCTCCGCAATCGGCACCCTGGATTCGCTCCCGCCCAGGACCAGCGTCGCGTCCGCGTCGCCGAGGCCGGTGAGCACGACCTGGTGCGATGCGCCCGCCGAATCCACCAGCGAGAGGATGGCGGGACGGTTGATGAGCCGCAGCTGGGCGAACGAGCCGCGCTGCCAGACGCAGGAAAGGCCCTGGGCGACGGCCTGCTCGCAGGCGAGCCCGCCGCCGGGCTGGTACGCGGAACCCCACAAAGAGAAGAGCGAACCGAATGCCGCATCCGTGCTGGTCGCCGCGGCGTCCTTCGCGAGCACGGCATCCAGTGGCTCGTGCGGTGCCGGAGGCGGCGCGGGCGGCTCGGGCGCCTCCTGAGCGGCGGCGGGCGCGGCGGCTTCCGTGCGCTCCAGCGCCGGCCAGGCGCGCCACAGCGCGAAGGCGAGCAGCGCGGCGCCGGCGATCGCCCCGCCGAGGACGAGGCCCCGGAACCAGGGCGGCAGCACCGGGCGGCCGTAGACCTCGGAAGCGGCGCGGCGCACCAGCGCGCCGTTCACCAGCGGTTCCTCGCGCGTATAGGCGCCTAGCAGCGCGCGGTCGGCGATCACGTTGATGATGCGCGGCACGCCGCCCGAGAGCCGGTGCAGCTCGCGCATCGCGCCGAGCGTGAAGATGTCGCGCGTCGCGCCGGCGACGCGCAGGCGATGGCGGACGTAGGCGATCGTCTCGCGCCGGCGCAGCGCCTCCAGGTGGTAGCGGCCCGTGATGCGCTGCGCGAGCTGGCGCAGTTCCGGCCGCGACAGCACTTCGCGCAGCTCCGGCTGCCCGATCAGGATGATCTGCAGGAGCTTCTGCGTCGCGGTCTCGAGGTTGGTGAGCAGGCGCACCTGCTCCAGCACGTCCGCATCGAGGTTCTGCGCCTCGTCCACCAGCAGCACGATGCGCCGGCTGCGGCCGTGCGCGTCGAGCAGGAAGTGGGTGAGCAGGTCCACGAGCGCCTTCACGCTGCCGGCGGCGCCGTCCGGGACCCGCACGTGCAGTTCGTCGGCGATCGCGAGCAGGAACTCTGCCGGCGTGACCCGCGGGTTCAGGATCAGCGCGACGTCGCAGTTCGGCGGCAGCTGCTGCAGGAGGCTGCGCAGCACGGTGGTCTTGCCCGTGCCGACCTCGCCCGTGAGCTGGATGAAGCCGCCGGCCTCGCTGATGCCGTAGGCCAGGTGCGCGAGGGCCTCCGTGTGGCGCTCGCTGAGGTAAAGGTAGCGCGGGTCCGGGGTGATCGCGAACGGCTTTTCGTTCAGCCCGAAGAAACTCGTATACATGCAGCGGGCATGATGCCCCCGCCCGCACGCCACTGCAAAGTCAATGGCTTATCGGAGGGGACGCACCCCTTCAGTGTCCCCTTCAGCGATCCGTGCCGCGGCGGAGGGCCTCGTCGCCGAAGCGGCCGTGGATTCGGTCGAGCGCGTCGTCGAGCGCGCGCGCCTCGCGGATCTCGGGCGTCGAGAACAGGTCGAGCTGCTGCTCGGGCTCGAAGTCGCCGACGCCGACGCCGAGCAGCCGCACCGCCGCGCGCGGCTGCTCGGCGAGCCAGTGCCCGAGCAGGTCGGCCGCCACCTGGGCGATCAGCCGCGTCTCCTGCGTCGGCGGGTTGAAGCTCCGCTGCCGCGTGAACGTCTCGAAGTCGCGCCGCCGCACCTTGATGCTGACCATGCCCGCCTTGTACTGGCGCTCGCGCAGCCGGGCCGTGGTCCGGTCGGCGAGCTGCGCGAGGCGCTCCTGCATCTCGGCATGGTCGCGGATGTCGACGTCGAAGGTTTCCTCGGAGCTGATCTGCTTCTCCGGAGCGTCGGCGACGACCGGTCGCTCGTCGATGCCCGCCGCGCGTTCCTGGTACTTGCGCGCCTCGCGCCGGAACAGCGGCCGCAGCACGGACTCCGGTGCGGTGCGCAGCTGGCCGAGCGTGAAGATGCCCTGTTCCTCGAGGCGCTCGGCGGTCTTCGGGCCGATGCCGAACAGCCGCCCGACCGGCAGCGGGTCGAGCGTCGCGCGTACCTCTTCCGGCCGGATAACCGTGAGCCCGTCGGGCTTGTTCATCGCGGACCCGAGCTTCGCCAGCAGCTTGTTGTGCGAGACGCCCACGGAGGCCGTGAGCCCCGTGCGCTCGCGGATGCGCTTCTTGATCTCGCGTGCCATGTCCTCGCCGCTGCCGAACAGCCCCGTGCTGCCCGTGACGTCGAGGAACGCCTCGTCGAGCGACAGCCCCTCGACCAGGTCGGTGAACTCGCGGAACACCTCGAACACCTGCCCCGAGACCTCGCGGTAGCGCTTGAAGCGCGGCGTCACGACCACCGCCTGCGGGCAGCGGCGGAGCGCCTCGCGCATCGGCATCGCCGAGCGCACGCCGTAGCGGCGCACCTCGTAGCTCGCCGCGGCGACCACGGCGCGCCCGCCGGCGCCGCCGACGACCACCGGCAGCCCCGCGAGTTCGGGGCGGTCGTGCTGTTCGACGGACGCGTAGAACGCGTCCATGTCCACGTGCAGGATGATGCGGCCCGCGCCGCTCACGACAACCCGTACATCGTGAACAGCAGACCCGCCATCAGCGTGACGGAGAGCAGCGCGACGTAGATCGTCGCAATCGCGAAGAATTTCAGCAGCGTCAGCGTGCGGCCGTTGCCGTACACGACGCGCATCGAGCGGTACACGTACCAGGGAAGCCAGCACCACAGCAGGAAGCTGGCGAAATCGAACACGCCGGCGAACGGGAACTCGAGGTCGGCGATCGTACCGAGGATCGACGTGCAACCGAGCAGCAGGAAGGTGAACGCGTGGTTGTGCAGGAACAGCACCAGGTGCTCGGCGTACAGTCGCCGCGGCCGCCAGTAGAAGGCGAGCGCGACCCCCGCCATCAGCGGCAGGAACACGAACATGAGCTTCGGCGCCGTCGCGGCGAAGCGCTCGGCGAACAGCTTGCCGCCGTCGCGCTTCATCTGCTCGCAGGCGCGGGCCAGCGTCCGCTCGAAGGCGGTCGAGTTCGGCGCGTCGCCGAACAGGTTCACCTGGCAACTGTCGTTGTCCTTCAGCGCGTCCTCGACCTTCGCAGCGGGAATGCCTTCGGCCTCGAGTTTCCGCTCCAGCTCCTCGGGTACGTCGACGCTGACCGGCGCGAACACCGCATCGCCGGACGAATTGATGCCGAGCAAGCCGGTTTCCGGCAGCAGGGCATTGAGCGCGAAATACAGGATGCTGATCGCCAGGTACAGGCGGAACGGCGGGATGTACAGCTGGTGCCGGCCGGCGATGAACTCGCGCGTCAGCTCGCCGGGCTTCCTGACCAGCAGGCGGATCGTCCGCCACACGCGGCTGTCGAGGTGCAGCAGCGAGTGCGTGACGTCGCCCGCGACCTCCTTCATCGACAGTACGTGCACGTCGGCGGCCTGGCCGCATTGCGCGCAGTGCCGGCCGGAGACGACGGTCCCGCAGTTCAGGCAGCGCGCGGGTTCCCGGGCGGGCGGCGCCACGCCGGCGCGGTGCCGGGCAACGCGCCGCTCGCACTGCAGGCGCGTCCCGAATCGCTGCGCCGTCTCGGTCCGCAGGCGCGTCGCGTCGTTCTCCAGGTAGTTGTCGAGCGCCGCCGCGCTCTCCACGCGGTAGCGCACTCGGCGCCGGGGCCGCGCGCCGGGCGGCGTCTCGGGCGCCTCGATGTCGGCGCCGAGGAAGCCCGCGCAGGCGAGCACGCCCTGCACGTGGCCCGGCAGCCAGGCGTCGTAGTCGGCGACGATTTCCGGGTCGAGCTGGCACTCGACCTCGTAGATGAGGTTGGTGGTCACGCGGCCGCTCCCCGGGCGAGAGCGGATCTTAGCGCGTCTGGCCCGCCGCTAGGTCGCGGCGCAAGCCGCGTCGATGTGGCGCAGCTTCCCGGCGTCGCTCAGCCGATAGAAGCGCCGGAGGTCGCCGAGCCACCCGCCGTCGTCGCGCCGGCACGAGGCGCGCAGCCGCGGTTCCAGGCGGGCGCAGAAGCGCGCGGCCTGGCGGCTCGCGCGGCGGTACAGCGATTCGTGCCGCCCGGCGAGGGCGGGATCCACGCGGGCCCGGCGGAACAGGAGCGCGTGCAGTTCCGCCGGGAACCGGCGCGGATGGCGGCGGCGCAGCAGCGCGATCGAGGCGACGTACTTGTCGATCTCGGCCTGCAGCTCGAGTGCGAGGCGCGAGACCGGCCGGTCGTGGCCGGCATTGTGGGCGACGCACAGGAAGTGGCTGATCCCCTCGAGCGCGGTCCAGCAGTCGGCGAGGTTCCCCGCGTCGAGGACCTCGCTCGGGTCGCGCCGCTCGAGACGCTCCAGCAGCGCCGGGTCGAGGTACAGCGACATGCACAGCTCGTCGCCGGCGGCCGTGACGAACAGCTGCTCGTCGCCGGGCGCCTCGCGGCACTCGTCGGGCAGCAGCGCGCGGTCAGTGACGAGAAAGTCGCCGACGCGACAGCCGATATCGAGGTCGTAGATGCCGGTCAGCAGCGCCTCGAGCCGCTCGAGTGCCCGCGCGGTCATGGCGCTTCAATGCGCGGACGCGCCGGCGGCGACCGGGCGGATGCCGAGCCTGACGAGCAGGCGGTGCGCGCGCGGGCTGCCGGTCTTCAGCCAGAGTTCGTAGAGCCGCAGCACGTCGCGCGGGGAGTGGCCCGCCGCGCCCTCGGCGATCTCGTTGAGCGCGTCGACCAGCGGCTGGAACTTGTCCTGCAGTTCCGCGAACACGCAGGCGAGCGTGCGCTGCGCCCCGCGGCAGGGCGCCTGCGCCAGCGTGCCGTAGGCCCGGCCGCCCATGGCGATGTGGTAGTCGACGTCCACCGGGCGGCGCGCCAGGCCGCCGGCGAGGAAGCCCGCGACGAACAGCGCGACGTCGCCGATCCGCTGCAGCGTGCGGAACCGCTGCCGGTCGTCCGGCGCCTCGGCGGCCTCGGCGAGCAGCAGCGCGAGCGGCTTAAGCTGCGATCGGCCGACGTCCTGGTCGAACAGGGCGTCCGTGTGCGAGAACATCGCCAGCAGGTTGACGACGTAGTGCTCGGTGTGGTCTCCCACGTGGAGGTGCTGGCGGTCGAGCGCCGACTGGAGGGCGCCACGGAAGAACTCGCGCACGTCTGAGACGGTCTGGAGCTCCATGGCGCCAGTTGGCGCCTGTCTCGCGCCGCGATTCTGCGCAATGCGTCGCAGCTTCCGCTAGCACTCTGCCGGCGAAAGTGCTGGAGGTGGTGGGCTGTGACTGGGATTGCGCCGGCGGGGTTGAATTGCGAGCCGGGCGAGGCGGCGGCCCTGCGAGCGAGTGACTGAAGTTCCGGCGGAACGAGCGAGCAGCGGTGCCGCCCGCCCGGCTCGCCTATGCGACCTGGAAGGCGTCTGACTCCGTCTCCTGCTCCCCGCCCGCCGCCAGCTCGTGCGACTCGAAGTCGTCGACGTTGATGATCTCCATGACCTTGCGGTCGTACTCGCGCAGCTGCGCGGCCTCCGCCTCGGTGAGGATGCCCGCCGCCTGCGCCTCGCGGATCTGGCCGGGCAGGTCGAGCGCCTTCACGCGCCCGGTCTTCACGCCCTCCACGCGTACCTTCTTCTCCAGCGGCTCGGCGGCGATCGCGAGCTCGAGCGCCTGCTGCACGAGGCCGAGGTGGTTGCCCGGCTCGAGCGTGCGGTACACGAAGTGGCACAGCCGCTCGCGCGCCTCGCCCGGGTTCATGACGAGGTCCGCGATCTGCGGGTTCAGCCGGTCGGTCGGCGCGGAGTAGGTGAGCCCGCGCGGGAAGATGACCAGGCGCATCACCGCAGCCAGCCAGCGCACCGGGAAATTCCTGAGGAAGCCGTGCAGCTGCTCCTGGGCGTCGTACAGCAGCGAGCGGCAGGCGTGCTCGACCAGCGGCAGGTCGGCCGCGGGCCGGCCCTGGTTCTCGAAGTGCTTCAGCACCATCGAGGCGAGGTACATCGCGGACAGCACGTCGCCGAGCCGCGCCGACAGGTTCTCCTTCTTCTTCAGGTAGCCGCCGAGCGAGAGCATCGCGACGTCGGTGGCGAACGCGAAGGAGGCGCTGAACCGGTTGATGTGCTCGAAGTAGCGCCTGGTCGGCCCGGCCATCGGCGCGTTGACGATGCGCGAGAGGGTGAGCGCGCCGATGAACGAGCGCACGGCATTCGAGATCGTGTAGCGGACGTGGCCGAACAGGGCCTCGTCGAACTCGCGCAGCCCGCGCGCGCGGTCGGCGTCCTGCGCGGCGTTCATCTCCTTCAGCACGAACGGGTGGCAGCGCACCGCGCCCTGGCCGAAAATGATGAGGCTGCGCGTCAGGATGTTCGCGCCTTCCACCGTGATGCTGACCGGGACCATCTGGTAGGCACGGCCGATGTAGTTCTTCGGGCCGAGCATGATGCCCTTGCCGCCCTGCACGTCCATCGCGTCGTTGGCGATCATGCGGCCGAACTCGGTCACGTGGTACTTGAGGATGCCGGCCGGGACGGCGGGCTTCTCGCCGCCGTCGATCGCCGCCAGCGTCACCGAGCGCGCCGCGTCCATGATGTAGGTGCGCGCCGCCATGCGCGCGATCACCGACTCGACGCCCTCGAACTTCCCCACCGGCATGTTGAACTGCCGCCGGATGCGCGCGTACGCGCCGGTCGAGTACACCCCGCCCTTCGCGCCGCCGGTCGCGATCGAGGGCAGCGAGATGCAGCGCCCGACCGAGAGCTGCTCGACCAGCATGCGCCAGCCCTGGCCGGCCATCTTCGGCCCGCCGATGATGGCGTCGAGCGGGACGAACACGTCCTTGCCCTGGATCGGGCCGTTCTGGAACGGGCCGTTGAGCGGGAAGTGACGGCGCCCGATGGTGATCCCGGGCGTCTCGCGCGGCACGAGCGCGACGGTGATGCCGTGGTCGGCCTTGTCGCCGCCCATGAGGCGGTCGGGGTCGTACAGGCGGAAGGCGAGGCCGATCAGCGTCGCGACCGGCGCGAGCGTGATGTAGCGCTTGGAGAAGTTGAGGCGGATGCCGACCGTCTCGCGGCCCTGGTACGTGCCGCGGCAGACGATGCCCGTGTCGGGAATCGCGCCGGCGTCCGAGCCGACCCGCGGGCCGGTGAGGCCGAAGCAGGGAATCTCCTCGCCGCGCGCGAGCCGCGGCAGGAAATGGTTCTTCTGCTCCTCCGTGCCGTAGTGCAGCAGGAGTTCCGCGGGGCCGAGCGAGTTCGGCACGACCACCGTCGAGGCGACCGTGCTCGAGCGGCTCGCGATCTTCACGACCACCGTCGAATGCGCGTAGGCGGAGAAGCCGAGCCCGCCGTACTGCTTCGGGATGATCATCGCCCAGAAGCCCTTGTTCTTGATGTAGTCCCAGACCGCGGGCGGCAGGTCGGCGCGCCGGTGCGTGATGTCGAAGTCGTCGATCATCCGGCACAGCGTTTCGCAGGGGCCGTCGATGAAGGCCTGTTCCTCGGCCGAGAGCGCGGGCGGCTTTGCCGCGAGCAGCTTCTTCCAGTCGGGACCGCCGGTGAACAGCTCCCCGTCCCACCAGACCGTGCCGGCTTCGAGGGCCTCGCGCTCGGTGGTCGACATCGGCGGCAGCATGCGGCGGAAGACGAGCAGGAAGCGCTTCGAGATCAGCGCGCGCCGCAGCGGGCGGACGTTGAGCAGGACGTGGGGGACGTAGAGGGCCCAGAGGGTCGCCTTCCACCAGGGGGCGCCCGCGCCGAACAGCGTGTAGCTGGCGAGCAGGGCACCGAGGACGATCGTGGCCTGGGCGAGGCTCGCACGGCGGTAGGCGAGCCAGAGGACGAGGCTCGCGAACAGCACGATCCAGAGGGCTGTCAGCACCATGGTCTCCCGTACTTATACCGCGTTCAGGATGGGTTGCGGGATTAGGCGATGCACCCTAGCGGTGTCGCGTTTGCACCGCAAAAAGTCCTTGGGGCGCTATGCTGCGCGGCCAGGGGAGGGAATCGCCATGAGCAACCTGATCGCACGCGTCCAGAACATCCTGCTGACGCCGAAAACCGAATGGCCGGTCATCGCCGCGGAGCCGGAGACGACCTCGGGCCTCTACACGAAGTACATCCTGATCGTGTCCGCGCTCGGGCCGCTCGCGATGTTCCTCAAGAACACGCTGATCGGCACGTCGACCTTCATCGGCACGTTCCGCGTCGACATGGCGACGGGCCTCAAGTGGCTCGTGGTGATGTACGTCCTCGGCCTGGTCGGCATCTGGCTGTGGTCGCTGGTCATCAACGTGCTGGCGCCGACGTTCGGCGGGCAGAAGGACTCGGTGCAGGCGCTGAAGACGGCGGCCTACGCCGCGACGGCCGCCTGGGTCGGCGGCATCGCGCAGCTCGTGCCGTGGATCGGCTGGCTGGTCGGCATTGCGGCCGCGGTCTACAGCATCTACCTGCTCTACCTCGGGCTGCCGCACACGATGAAGGCGCCCGCCGACCGCGCCGCCGGCTACACCGCCGTGGCCATCATCGTGGCGATCGTGCTGTCCTGGATCATCTGGGCCGTCGTCGCCGGCATCGTCGGGCGCGGCATGTGGGGCGGCTATGGCGGCCCGGGCGTCACGGTGTCCGACAGCGGCTTCGAGAAAGGCAGCACCGGCGCCGCGCTCGAAGAGTGGGCCAAGCAGATGGAAGCCGCCGGCAAGCAGGTCGAGTCATCCGCACAGTCGAACCAGGGCGTGCCTTCGGCCGCCGCCGTGGGCGCGCTGGTCGGTGCCGCCGTCGGCGGCAGCGGGGGCGCCGCCGCACTGCCGACGGACCAGCTCAAGGCCTACCTGCCGGAAACGCTCGGCGGCCTGCCGCGCACCGGCCTCTCGGCCGAACGCAATGCCGCGATGGGCTTCGAGGTGTCGGAGGCGCAGGCCGACTACGGCGACGGCTCCGGCCGCAGCCTCCGGCTGCAGATCAACGACACGGGCGGCGCCAAGGGCCTGCTCGCTCTCGCCGCGTGGGCGAACGTCGAGAACGAGAAGCAGTGGGACGGGGGCTACGAGCGCAACTACCGTGCGGACGGCCGCATGGTCCACGAGCGCTGGGACGGCGGCAGCGGCGAGTACAGCGTGATCGTCGGCAACCGTTTCTCGGTGGAAATTTCCGGGCAGGCCGCCAGCATGGATGAGCTCAAGGCGGCGCTGGCGACCGGCGTGAACGTCGCCGGCCTGGAAGCCACCGCGGCCGCGCAGGCGCAACCGACCGGCGGATGATGAGCAAAAGGTGAGCGTCCCCTTTTTTCAGAAGCGGACGGTCGCGGCGACGGCGCGGTGGTCCGAGGGCCAGGGCGTTGCCACGACGTCCGCTTGCGGCGCCGCTTCGCCGAAGATCCGCACCTGCTCGATGGCGAGCCCGTCGCCGCGCGCGAAGACGTAGTCGATGCGGTCGTGCTGGACCTGGACGTCCGCGGGCCGCGCGATCGCTTCCCAGGTGTAGCCGGGACTCGCCACCTCGTCCGGGTGCAGGGCGCGGTACGCGTCGGTGAATCCTTCCGCCTCCACGGCGCGCGCGGACGGGAAATCCACGGCGAAGGGATGCCGCCCGGCCGCGACGGTGCGCACGGTCCAGTCGCGGTGCGAAGGCTCGTTGAAGTCGCCGAACACGAAGGCCGCGTCGGCGCCGTCGGCCGCCTTCAGGTCCTCGACCAGCAGCGCGACGGCCGCGCCGCGCGCTGACGCGGCGGCTTGCGCCGCCGCTTCGCCGGTCGTCACGAAGGGCGCGTCGCCGTAGGGGATGCCCATCGCCTGGTACGGCTGGTAGGGGAAGTCCGTCAGGTGGACGTTGAATGCGTAAACCCGCCGGCCTTCGACGTCGATGGCGACCCCGAGGTCGTTCGGCGTCGCGGCGCCGATCGGGTAACGCGACAGGATTGCGTTCGCCCACAGCGCGTCATTGGTCGCGGACTGCTCGTAGAGATGGAAGCCGAGGGCCGTCGCGAGCGCGGCCGCCACGCTCACGCCCGCCGGGGGGCAGTCGTCCTCGCTGCAGTCGGCCGATTCCGGCTGCGCCTCCTGGATGCCGACGATGTCGGCGCCGGCGGCGCGGATCACGGCGACCGTGTCGTCGACCGGCTTGCCTTCATTGGTTCCGCCGCCCCAGATGTTGAAGCTCATCACCGTGAGCGTCGTCCCGGCGGGTTCCGGCGCGGGCGCAGGCGCGCAGCCTGCCAGGAAGAGCGCGAGCGCCGTGTAGCGAATCACCATGCGATTCCGTAGTCCTCACCGTGGTTGCTCGACCCGCCCCAGAACGTGCCGTGGGCGTGGTCGATCAGGATGGCGTTGACCGGGCCCGAAGTGCGCGAGGCGAACTCCGCCTTGTAGCCGCGTGCCTTGAGGTCGCGGCGCACCCAGTCGGGGATCGCGTTGTTCAGCGTGATGCGCCCCGGGAAGGACTCGTGCGGGACGAAGGAGTCGCGCATCTGCCAGCTGGTGATGTTGGGGGCTTCCACCGCCTGCTGCGGCGTCATGCCGAATTCGACGACATTCAGGAAGAACTGCAGCAGGTTCTGGTCCTGCGTGTCGCCGCCCTGCACCGCGAAGGCGAGCCAGGGCCTGCCGTCCTTGAAGGCGAGCGAAGGCGTCAGGGTCACGCGCGGGCGCTTGCCCGGCTCGATCACGTTGTACGGGTTCACGGCCGGGTCGATGACGAATTGCTGCGCGCGCTGGCTCATGCCGATGCCGGTCCTGCCCGCGATCACCGCCGGCAGCCAGGCGCCGGAGGGCGTGATCGACACCAGCCATCCGTCCTTGTCGGCCGAGACCACGGAGGTCGTGCCGCGGTAGAAGGAGCCGGTGACCGGGTCGGTCGCCGCCGCGAAACGCGCGGCATCGAAAACCGGCAGCGCGGCGGTCGCGCGCTTTTTCAGCAGCTCGGCGTGCGGGTTCGTGCCGCCCTGGAACGGGTACGGGTCGCCCGGGCCGATCGCCGGATCGTTGGCGCCGGCGGGCGCGATCGCCGCCGCGCGCTGCTTCGCGTAGTCCTCCGAAAGCAGGCCCTCGATCGGCTCATCGGGCGGGAAGTAGGGGTCGCCGTAGTAGAAATCGCGGTCGGCGAAGGCGAGGTTCATCGCCTGGTAGACCGTGTGGATGTAGTTGCCGCTGTTGTAGCCCATCGCCTTCAGGTCGAAGTTCTCCAGGATGTTCAGCGCCTGGAGCATCACCGGGCCCTGGGTCCAGCGGTCGAGCTTGTAGACGTCGATACCGCGGTAGTTCGCGTGGCGCGGCTCCTCGAACTTGACCTCCCAGCCCGCGAGGTCGTCCCGGGTGATCAACGCGCCTTCCTCGCGCGCGCCGCGCACGAATTCCTCGGCGATGTCGCCGCGGTAGAAGCGGTCGTAGGCCGCCTGCAGGGCCTCCTTGCGCGACTTGCCGGCTTTCAGGGCGTTCGCCTCGGCCTCGACCAGCTTGCGCAGCGTCGCCGCGAGCTCCGGCTGGCGGAAGATCTCGCCGGCCGCCGGCGCCTCGCGCTCCTCGCCGAGGTGCGGCAGCATCACCGCCTTCGCGTAACGCCACTGCTTCAGCTTGTCCTTCTCCGCCTCGATGCGGTCCGCGGTCTCGCCGTCGATGGCGTAGCCGTCGGCGAGCGAGATGGAAGGAGCGAGCACCTCGGCGAGCGACAGCGTGCCGAACTCCGCGAGCATGACGATGAGCGCGCCCGGCGTGCCGGGCGTGACCGCGGACAGCGGCCCGTCCTCGGGCGGCCCCGCGAGGCCCTTCGACCGGAAGAACTCCGGGGTCGCGCCGGTCGGCGCGACGCCGAGCCCGTTGATGGCGATGATCTTCTTCGTCTTCGGGTTGTAGACCAGTGCCTGCGTCTCGCCGCCCCAGGAGAGCACGTCCCACATCGTCGAAGTCGCGGCGAGCATCGCGCAGGCGGCATCCACCGCGTTGCCGCCCTGCTCGAACATGCGCGCGCCCGCGGTCGCGGCGAGCGGCTTGCCGGTGATCGCCATCCAGTGCGAGCCGTGCAGCGGCGGTTTCTGCGTCTTCTCCTGCGCGAGCGCGGGGGCGAGGGCGAGCAGCGCGCAGGCGGCGGCGATCGTACGGGCGGCGGTCTTCATCGTGCGGTTCCCCTCAGATCAGGTCCTTGACGCCGTCGCGCTCCTCGAGCAGCTCGCGGTGCGTCGCGTCCATGCGCTCGCGGCTGAACTCGTCGACCGCGAGCCCCTGCACGACGGCGTACTGGCCGTCCTTGCAGGTGACGGGATAGGAATAGATGACGCCCTCGCCGATGCCGTAGCTGCCGTCCGCCGGCACGGCCATGCTGACCCAGTCGCCGTCCGGCGTCCCGAGCGCCCAGTCGCGCATGTGGTCGATCGCGGCCGACGCCGCGGAAGCGGCCGAGGAGGAGCCGCGCGCCTTGATCACCGCCGCGCCGCGCTGCTGCACGGTCGGGATGAACTCCTCGCGGTACCACTTCGTCTCCACCAGCGACTTCGCCGGCTTGCCGGCGACGGTGCAATGCGAGATGTCCGGGTGCTGCGTGGCGCTGTGATTGCCCCAGACGATCATGCGGCGGATGTCGGTGACGTGCTGGCCGGTCTTGGCGGCGAGCTGGGCCAGAGCGCGGTTGTGGTCGAGGCGCATCATCGCGGTGAAGTTGCGCCGCTCGAGTCCAGGAGCGTTGGAGGCGGCGATCAGCGCGTTGGTGTTGGCGGGGTTGCCGACCACCAGCACGCGCACGTCGCGGCTGGCGGCGGCGTCCAGCGCCTTGCCCTGCGCCGAGAAGATCTGCGCGTTGGCGAGCAGGAGGTCCTTGCGTTCCATGCCCGGCCCGCGCGGGCGCGCGCCGACCAGCATCGCGTAGTCGCAATCCTTGAAGGCGGCCTTCGCGTCGTCGGTCGCGATCACGCGGTTCAGCGTCGGGAAGGCGCAGTCCATGAGTTCCATGACCACGCCGCCGAGCGACGGCAGGGCGGGCGTGATCTCGAGCAGGTTCAGGTTGACGGGGCGGTCGCTGCCCAGCATCTGGCCGGAGGCGACGCGGAACGCGAGCGCATAGCCGATCTGGCCTGCGGCGCCGGTGATCGTGACGGTGGCGGGCTTCTTCAAGCGGTACTCCGCAGCGGGTTCCGGAAAAGGGGCCGTAGTTTAGCCCGAACGAAGGGGTCAGACCCCTTGACGAGCATCAAGGGGCTTCGCCCCTCCGAATGAAGTTCGCCAGCGCGACCCGCGCGAGCGCGCCGCGGGCGGTGCGGCCGCTGTGCGGCGGGCACGTCTGCATTTCGCTAGCATGCTGTCCGGGAGAGGGGGACTGCCATGGGTACGCGCTGGATCGCGGCGCTCGCGCTGGGCTGCTGCAGCCTGTCGGTGTCGGCGGAGGGGCCGGCCGACCGCATCCTGGTCGGCGGCACGGTCCTGACCGTCGATGCCCGGGACCGGGTCGCGGAAGCGGTCGCGATCCGGGACGGGCGCATCCTCGCGGTCGGGACCGACGCCGAGATCGAGCGGCTCGCCGGTCCCGGTACCGAGCGCATCGACCTCGCCGGCCGGACGGCGACCCCCGGCCTGATCGACGCGCACGCGCACTTCTCGCAAGGCGGGCTGGTGCTGCTGACGCACCTCTCGCTCGGCTACCCGGATGTGCAGAGCGTCGCCGACGTCGTGGCGCGCGTCGGCGAGCGCGCGGCCGCGAACCGGCCCGGCGAATGGATCCTCGGCCGCGGCTGGGACGAGGGCAAGTTCGCGGAGCGCCGCCCGGTCGTAGCCGCCGATCTCGACGCGGCGAGCCGCGGCCACCCGGCCTGGCTCGTGCACACGACCGGCCATTACGGCGTCGCGAACTCGGCAGCGCTCGCGCTCGCCGGCATTGGCCGCGACACGCCCGACCCGCCGGGCGGCCAGATCGACCGCGACGCCGACGGCGTGCCGACCGGCATCCTCAAGGAAACCGCGATGTCGCTGGTCGCGGATCGCGTGCCGCCGGCGAGCGCGGCGCAGATGCGCGAGGCCATCGCCGCCCTGTCGCGCGAGTTCAACCGCGAGTGCATGACCGGCGTGAAGGATCCGGGCATCGGCCGCAGCCTGTTCTACGACCCGGACGCGGCGCTCGAGTCCTGGCGCGCCTACCGCGACGTGCTCGCGGACGGCGAGCTCACCGTCCGCGTGTTCGCGCTGTGGCACAGTCCGCGCAACCTCGAGGACGCGCGAAAGCTCGTCGCGCTGCTGGAGCCGCTCGGCAAGCCCGCCGCGGGCGCGGGCGACGGCCGGCTCGTCTCGGGCGGCGTCAAGATCTTCGCCGACGGCAGCGGCGCGTCGCGCACGGCCTGGATGTGGCAGGACTGGAACCGCGAGCGCACCGGCGTCGACGCCGGCAACCGCGGCTACCCGGCCTTCGACCCCGAGTTGATCCGTGCGCTGATCCTCCTCTACCACGACGCCGGGCTGCACGTCGGGACGCACGCGATCGGCGACCGGACCATCGACTGGGTGGTGGATTCCTATGCCGAGGCGCTCGCGCGCAAGCCCGTGAAAGGCCTGCGCCACTCGATCATCCACGCGAACATCCCGGGCGAGCGCGCGCTCGAAGCGATGGCCGCGATGCAGCGCGACTTCGACGCGGGCTACCCGGAGCCGTCGCCGTCCTTCACCTGGTGGATCGGCGACATCTACGCCGGCAGCTTCGGGCCGGAACGGAGCCTGCGCCTGAACCCGTTCGCGACCTTCCAGCGCCTGGGCATCCGCTGGGCGAGCGGCTCCGACTTCGACGTGACGCCGTTTCCGGCGCGCTACGGCATCTGGTCGTCGGTCGCCCGCCAGCCGCTGCTCGGCGTCTTCGGCGGCGACCCGTTCGGTCGCGCCGAGGCCGTCGACGCGCGCGCGGCGCTGCGTTCCTTCACGATCTGGGCGGCGCACCAGGTGTTCATGGACGATATCGTCGGGTCGCTCGAGGCCGGCAAGCGCGCCGACATCGCCGTGTGGGACACGGATTTCTACACGGCCCCGACGGCGGCGTTGAAGGACGCGGGCTGCGAGATGACGATCTTCGACGGCCGCATCGTGCACCGCAGCGAGCGGTTTCCGTGACCGGCGAAGCCCAGATCCACGCCGGCGACACCGACGAGTTCGCCTTCCACGCCGCGGACCGGCCATTGCCCGAGGCCGCGGACGTCGCGATCGTCGGCGGCGGCATCGTCGGGGCGTCGGCGGCGTACTTCCTCGCGCAGGCCGGCGTGTCCGTCGCATTGTTCGAGAAGGGCCGCATCGCCGGCGAGCAGTCCGGCCGCAACTGGGGCTGGGTGCGCCAGCAGTGCCGCTCGCCGGTCGAGCTGCCGCTCATGATGCAGAGCCTCGCGATCTGGAAGGAACTGCCGGCGCGGCTCGGCGAGGACGTCGGTTTCACGCAGGGCGGCACGCTCTACCTCGCCGAGGACGCCGCGCAGCTCGCCGAGCTCGCCGAATGGCTCGCGGTCGCGCGGGAGCACGGGCTCGACACGCGCGTGATCGAAGGCCGCGAGCTGGAAGCGGCCTTCGCCGCGGGCGCGCGCTACGCGGGAGCGCTCTACACCGCGAGCGACGGACGGGCCGAGCCGTCGCGGGCCGGGCGCGCCATCGCCCGGGGCGCCGCGCGCGCCGGCGCCCACGTCGTCAGCCGCTGCGCGGTGCGCGGCATCGAGACGGCGGCGGGCCGCGTCTCGGCCGTCGTGACCGAGCACGGCCGCGTGGCGACGCGCGCCGTCGTGTGCGCGGCCGGCGCCTGGACGCGCCTGTTCTGCGGCTCGCTCGGCATCCGCGTCCCGCAGCTGCCGGTGCTCAATACCGTGGCGCGGCTGGCGCCGGCGCCGAAACTGCTCGAGGGCCAGGCCTGGTCGGACGCGATCGCGATCCGCCGGCGCGCCGACGGCGGCTACACGGTCGCGCACGGCCATTCCTCCGTGCACCCGCTGGTGCCCGCGAGCTTTCGCGAGGCCGTGAAATTCCTGCCGGCATTCCGCGCGAGCCCGGAATCGATCCGCTTTTCGTTCGGCGCGGACTTCTTCCGCGCGCTGGCGACGCCCGCGCGCTGGCCGCTCGACGGACCGTCCCCCTTCGAGCGCGAGCGCGTGCTCGACCCGCGGCCCGCCGCCCGCGAGCTCGGCGAGATGCGCGCGGCCCTCGCCGCCCGGTTTCCGGAGATCGCGGGCGCGGGTTTCGTCGAAACCTGGGGCGGCATGATCGAGGCGTCGCCGGACGTGCTGCCGTTCATCGCGCCGATCGCCTCGATAGGGGACTTCTACGTCGCGAGCGGCTTCAGCGGCCATGGCTTCGGCATCGGCCCCGGCGCCGGTAGACTGGTCGCCGACATGGTGACCGGGAACGCGGACGCGGAAACGCTCCGGCGCTTCCGGCTCGACCGCTTCTTCGACGGGTCGCCGATCGTGCCGGGGCCCGCGATTTGACGGGGGGCGCGGTGAAGGCGAGGCGCTACGACGCCGTCGTGATCGGCGGCGGACACAACGGGCTCACGGCCGCGTTCTACCTCGCGCGCGCGGGGCTGCGGGTTGTCGTCCTCGAGCGCCGCGACGTGCTCGGCGGCTGCGCCGTGACCGAGGAGATCGACGCCGCGAAGGCCCCGGGCTGCCGCGTGTCCACGGCCTCGTACATGGCGAGCATGCTGCGGCCCGAGGTCATCCGCGACCTCGCGCTGGACGCGCACGGACTGCGCATGGTCGCGGCCGAGCCGACCGTGCAGGCGGTGACGCCGGACGGCGTCGTGCTCCCCTGGTGGAGCGATCCCGCGCGCATGCGCGCGCTGCTGGAGCACTTCGCGCCGGCGGACTGCGAGGCCTTCCTCGCGATGGAGGGCCGGCTCGCGGGGCTCGCGCGGCACCTCGAGCCGCTCTTCATGCAGGCGCCCCCCGACATGGAACGCGAGGGGCTTGCGGGCCTCGCCGACCTGGTCGGCTTCGCGCTCAAGTTCCGCGGCCTCAGCAACCGCGAGATCCCGGAACTCATCGCCTTCGCGACCGGCAGCCTCGGCGAGTACCTCGACCGCACGCTCGCCTCGCCGCACCTGAAGTCGCTGATCCTCGCCAACAGCCTGTACGGCAAGCACGGCGGGCCCTACGACCCGGGCACGCTGTTCGGCCTCTTGTTCCACCTGCTCGGCGGCGGCGCGGAATCGAAGCAGGGTTTCGTCGGCCACGTGATGGGCGGCATGGGCGCGATCACGCAGGCGATGGCGGCGGCCTGCCGCGGCGCGGGCGTCGAGCTCGTGACCGGCGCGGAAGTCGCCGGCGTGCGCATCGAGGGTGGCCGTGCGGCTGGCGTCACACTCGCCGACGGCCGCACCGTGGACGCCGGTCTCGTCGTGTCGAACGCCGACCCGAAGCGGACCTACCTCGAGCTCGTGCCGGCGGACGCGCTCGACGCGGAATTCCGCGCGCGAGTCGCAGGCATCAAGATGGACGGCCCCTGCGGCAAGTTCAACCTCGTGCTCGCGGAGGAGCCGCGCCTGGCCAACGAGGAGACGGGCTCCGACGCCCTCCGGCGCGCGCAGTTCACGCTCGTGCCCTGGCTCGACGGGGCGCAGGCCGCCTACGGCGAGGCACGCCGCGGCCGCATCGCCGAGGAGTTGTGGATCGACTGCCTCGTGCCGTCGCTCGTCGACGATTCACTCGCGACGAATGGCAGGCACGTGATGACCTGCTTCGTGCAGTACCTGCCGTACGCGCTCGCGGGATCGGACTGGAGCCTCGAGCGAGACCGGCTCGAGGCGCAGCTCGTGCGCCAGATCGCGCAGTTCGTGCCGGCGGTCGGCCGGTCCGTGGTCGCGCAGCGCCTGTACACGCCGGCCGACCTCGAGGCGACCTTCGGCATCACCGAGGGCAACATCTTCCACGGCGACCTGCGCCCGGACCAGCTCTTCTTCATGCGGCCGGTGCCGGGCTTCGCGCGCTACGCCGCACCGGTGCCCGCGCTGTACCTGTGCGGCGCGGGCACGCACCCGGGCGGCGGCGTGACCGGGGCGCCGGGTCACAACGCGGCCCGCCGCATCCTCGCGGACCTGAAACGCGATCACCGGCTGCGACGCGGCCTGCACACATGACGAGGTAGGACGATGCTGCGCAGGATCCCGGTTCGCTGGCGCGTGCTCGCGGTGTTGTTCCTGGTGAACTTCGTCAACTACGCGCTACGCAACGTGATCTCGGTGGCGGCCCCGAGCCTGCGCGAGGAGTTCGGATTCACGAGCGCCGAGCTCGGCTGGATCCTCGGCAGCTTCAGCCTCAGCTACACGCTGCTGCAGGTCCCGGGCGGCCTGTTCGGCCAGCGCTACGGCACGCGCCGCGCGCTCGGCTTCCTGACCGTTTCCTGGGGGGTGCTGACCTGGCTCACCGGGTTCGCGCCCGGCCTGATGGCGGCCTCCGCGGCCGGCGCGATGGTCGCGCTCGTCGTCGTGCGACTGCTGCTCGGCGCGACCCAGGCGCCGATCTTCCCGGTCACGGGGGGCACCGTCGAGGCCTGGTTCCCGCCCGGCCACTGGGCGGTGCCGCTGGCCGTGACGAGCTCGGGCCTCTCGCTCGGCCAGGCGGCGCTCGGCCCGATCGTCACGGCGCTGATCTTCTATTTCGGCTGGCGCGAGGCCTGCTATGTCCTCGCGCCCTTCGGCGTCGCCGTCGGCGTCTGGTGGTACTGGTACGCGCGCGACCTGCCGGTGCAGCACCCGGCGATCACGCGCGAGGAGATCGCCTTCATCGAGCGCGACCGGGCGAAGGTCGAGTCGGCCGCGCCGGGAAGCTGGCGCAAGGCACTGCTCGAGCGCGACGTACTGGTGCTGGCGGTGAGCTACTTCTGCATGAACTACGTGTTCTTCATGTTCTCGCAGTGGCTCTTCATCTACCTCGTCGAATCGCGCGGCTTCTCCATGCTCGAGGGCGGCGTCCTGTACGCGCTCCCGTTCGTCTCCGGGGCCGTCCTGACGGTGGTCGGCGGCGTCATCTGCGACCACCTGTGCCGGCGTTTCGGGGCGCGGGCCGGCTGCGGAATCACGGCCATGACCGGGCTCCTGCTGGTCGCGGGCTTCATCCTCGCGGGCGCGTTCGCGACCAATCCGTACATGGCGGTCGCGATGCTCTCGCTCTGTTTCGGCTTCGTGATGTTCACCGACACCACCTACTGGGTCGCCATCGCCTATGCGGCCGGCAAGAACACGATGAGCGCGACCGGCGTCCTCAACTTCGGCGGCAACCTGCCGAGCCTGCTGGCGCCGCTCATCGGCCTCATGATCGACCGGGCCGGCTGGCTGCCGACGATCGCGAGCGGCTCGGTGTTCGCCGTGATCGGCGCCGGGCTGTGGCTGTTCGTGCGACTGAAGGGCGGGGAGGCGCGGGCGTGATCGACTTCCCGAAACGGCACCGCGTGCCGTACCGCGGGCGGTTCCGGATCGACGCCTTCGACCCCGACCCGCCGAAGGGCAGCGGCACGGAGGCGAAACTCGAGGCGGAACTCAAGCAGTCGGTAGGCCGGCTCGACGAGCTGCAGCGCCGTCTGTTCGCCGACCAGCGGTTTGCCCTGCTCACCGTCTTCCAGGCCATGGACACCGGCGGGAAGGACAGCACCATCCGCAAGGTGTTCTCGGGCGTGAACCCGGCGGGATTCCGCGTGCACGCCTTCGGCCGGCCGAGCGAACTCGAGCTGCGCCACGATTTCCTGCAGCGCGTCGCGTCGCGGCTGCCGGAGCGCGGCAAGATCGGCGTGTTCAACCGCAGCCACTACGAGGAAGTGCTGGTCGTGCGTGTGCACCAGGCCGCGCTCGCCGCGCAGAACCTCCCGGAGGCGGGCGGCAAGGGCTTCTGGGAGAGGCGCTTCGAGTCGATACGCGACTTCGAGCGGCACCTCGCGCGCAACGGCACCGTGATCGTGAAGTTCTGGCTGAACGTCTCCCGCAAGGAGCAGAAGAAGCGCCTGCTCGAGCGCATCGAGGACCCGGAGAAGAACTGGAAATTCCGGCTCGGCGACCTCGACGACCGCGCGCACTGGGGCGCGTACAGGGCGGCTTACGAAGCGATGCTCCGGGCCACGTCGCGGCCGTGGGCGCCCTGGTACGCGATCCCGGCGGACGACAAGGACTACATGCGCGCGGCGGTGGCGCGCATCCTGGTCGAGACGCTCGAGCGCATCGGCCCGCGCTACCCGCCGGTCGACGCCGCGCAGAGGCGCGACCTGCTGGCCGGTCGCCGCAGGCTCGAGTCCGAGTGAACAGGCCCTAGCGCCGCTGCTGCTGCCCCTGCTTTTCGGCGCGACGCTCGAGCCAGCCGGGATAGACGATTCTCAGCTGTTCGAGCTGGCGGTCGGCTTCGTCTTCCTCGCCGGCGGCGCGCAGGCGCTCGATCTCGGCGTACCAGGCTTCCGGCGTCGCGGAATGCGGCAGCGCTTCGCGGCGCAGCCGTTCGGCCTGTGTCGCGACGTCAGCGCCGCGGGCTTCCAGGGGCGCGGCGGCCATCGCGGACGGCGGTGACGCCGGTCGGTCCGTGGCGCCGGATTCCTCGCGCATGTCGGTCGCAGCCTGCAGGTCATGCTCCGGACCGCCGATCCTGGGGCCGGCCCCTGCTGAATCCGCGGCGAGCTCGGAATCCTGATAGCCAAAGACATCCTCTTCCCGCGCCGCTTCCTTCGCCGCTTTCGCCTTCCGGGGCCGGGGCGCCAGCGCCTCGCCCGACGGGCGCGCCGCCTCCGCTTCCTCACGGTCGATGATGCGCGCGTGGATCGTGCCGCCCGCCCCGTCGCTCTCGGTCGTGACGGGCGCGCGCACGGTCCCGAACTGCGATTGCACGATGAACACGGCGAGCACGAAGCTCGCCGCCAGCGATGCCGGCAGCCACCAGCGCCGGCCGCGCGGCGCGAGGTCGCGCCGCGCGGCGGCGCGGATGCGCGCATCCGTGGTTTCGGGCGGCCGGTCGGCCGCGTTCCCGAGCAGTCGCTGCCAGGGCTCGCGCGCGAAGGGCGTGATGTCGTCTTTCTCGTCCATGTCCTTCAGTCCGGGGCGGCGCTGCCGAGCGCCTGCCTGAGTCTCGCCACCGCGTAGCGCAGCCGGCTCTTCGCGGTTTCCGGGTTCGCACCCGTCGCCGCGCCGATTTCCGCCACGCTGAGCCCGCCTTCCACGTACAGCAGGAATGCGGTGCGTTGCTCGTCCGGCAGCAAGCCGAGCGCCGATTCCAGCCGTTCGCCGGCTTCGCCTGCGAGCACGGCGGCGAGCGGTTCGCCGCTCGCGGAGCCCGCCGCCTCGGCAACGGCCTCGTCGTCGACCGTTTCGCGTGCGGCCCGCCGCCCGCTCTTGCGCCAGTGGTCCATGCAGCAGTTGTGCGCGATGCGATACAGCCAGGTCGCGAAGCGCGCCTCCGGCCGGTAATTCTCGCGGTGCGCGATGACGCGCGACCAGCATTCCTGGAACACGTCGTCGGTCGCGGCCGCGTCGCGGACGCTGCGCCGGATGAAGCGCCACAGGGCGCTGCGATGCGTCGCGTAGAGCTCGTCGAAAGCCCGCGCGTCGCCCGCGGCGTAACGCAGCATCAATTGCGCGTCGGCGTCGCCCACTCCCATCGGCGGCCACTGTACCCGGAAGGGGCGGGGGCCCGTCTCCTGAACGCCGTGACAGGCCGGAAAGGGTTTCGGTCTTGCGCAGACTCAGGCCATTTCGCCGCGTTTCCTGGCCGACCGGGCGGCCTGGCCACGGGGAAATCGATCTAACTAGCTGATTTTATTAGGTTGATGCGACCACCAAAAATAATTCGCAAATACCCCTTGCATTCGAGTCGGTGTTATAGTTCACTACAACACCAGAGGAGCACATCAGTAAATCGGACGAGACGACAGGAAAGGAGAGGCACATGTTCACGATGGTTGCACAGAACACCCGGAAGACCTTCAGCGCAGTGGCGGCGGTCGCCATCGTTTCATTCGGCGGCCTCGTCATGGACAAGGCCTACCTGGCGGCGGCCCCCGCGGGCCGGGTCGAGGTGGGCGAGCTGACGGCGCTCGACGGCGCCACGCTGCTCGCGCAGCTGCCGGAAGTCACGGTCGTGGCGAAGCGCGAAGCGCCGACCCAGTACGCCGCGGCGCAGCTGCCGGAGATCGTGGTGGTCGCCAAGCGCGTCGCGACCATGATCGCGAGCGACGACCAGGCGGCCCTGCTGCCTACGCCCGCCATCAACGCGGGGCTCTGAGGAGCCCCGTCAGGGTTCCAAGAGTGCTCTGCTAGAGTAGTCTGGTAGCGGGCTAGTTCACTTCGGCAAACGCATGGACACCAACTGGAACGACAGCCTTCCGATCTACCGCCAGCTGCGCGACCGCGTGGTGGCGATGATCCTGGAGGGCGTGCTCAACGACGGTGACCCGCTGCCTTCCGTGCGCAGCGTCGCGGCCGAGTACCGCCTGAACCCGCTCACGGTCCTGAAGGGCTACCAGCAACTGGTCGACGAGAACCTGGTCGAGAAGCGCCGTGGACGCGGCATGTTCGTGACCGAAGGCGCGCGCCGCGCGCTGCTGAAGGACGAGCGCCAGCTGTTCCTCGAGGAGGAATGGCCGAAGATCGCGAATCGCATCCAGCGGCTCGGCTTCGAGCCGAAGGAGCTGCTCGACAAGCTCGACCGCATTCCGCCCGCGCCGGCCCCGTCGCTGACGGCCGCGCGCAGCGACGCCGCGGACGACGCGGACGATGAAGAGGAGGGCAGGCGTGAGTGAGCTGATCGTGGCACGCGGGCTCGGCAAGAGCTTCGGTTCGACGCAGGCCCTGAAGGACGTCAATTTCCGCGTCGAGTCGGGGCGCATCGTCGGCCTGATCGGCCCGAACGGCGCCGGCAAGACGACCGCGCTCAAGGCCATGCTCGGCCTGACGCGCTTCGAAGGCGAGCTCTCCGTGCTCGGCCTGAACCCTTATTTGCAGCGGCACCGCCTGATGCAGGACGTCTGCTTCATCGCCGACGTCGCGGTGCTGCCGCGCTGGATCCGCGTCAGCCGGCTGATCGATTTCGTCGCGGCGACCCACCCGCGCTTCCGCCGCGAGGTCTGCGAGCAGTTCCTCGCGCGCAGCGACGTGCGCAAGGACAGCCGCGTCAAGGAACTCTCGAAGGGCATGGTGACCCAGCTGCACCTCGCGCTGGTCATGGCCATCGACGCAAAGCTGCTGGTGCTCGACGAGCCGACGCTCGGCCTCGACATCCTGATGCGCAAGCAGTTCTACGAGACGCTGCTCAACGAATATTTCGACGAACAGCGCACCATCCTCGTCACGACGCACCAGGTCGAGGAGGTCGAGCACATCCTGACGGATCTGTTGTTCATCGATCGCGGGCGCATTGTGCTCGACGCGGCGATGGACCAGGTGCAGGAACAGTATGCGCAGGTGGCGGTCCGGCCCGAGCACCTGGCCGCCGCGCGCACGCACCGGCCGATCTCGGAGCGCCAGGGACTCGGCCGCACGCACATGCTGTTCCGCGGCGTCGACCGGGCGGAGCTCGAGCGGCTCGGTGAAGTGGGCGTGCCTTCGGTCGCCGACCTGTTCGTCGCCGTGATCCAGGGAGCACGCGCATGAACCGTTTCCTTTGGCTGGTCCGTCGCGAGGTCTGGGAACACAAGGCCATCTGGGTCGCCCCGGCGATCGTGGTCGGCTGCCTTCTGCTGCTGATGTTGACCGGGAACGTCCACCTCGGCCCGGTCGGCGCGCTGGGCAGCGACGGCGTGCTCGCGGAGGTGCCGCACGAGACGCAGGTGAAGCTGCTGGTCATCGTCTACGCGGGCCTCGCGCTCGTGATGGACATGGTGCTCGGCATCGTCGCGTTCTTCTACGCGCTCGACTCGCTCTATTCCGACCGGCGCGACCGTTCGGTGCTGTTCTGGAAGTCGCTGCCGCTCTCCGACGCCGAGTCCGTGCTCTCGAAGTTCGCGGTCGCGGCCGTCCTCATACCGCTGGTCGCGCTCGCGGCCTCGCTCGTGGCGCAGCTCGTGGTCGCGGCGGGCGGTTCCGCGCGGCTCGCGCTCGCCGGGTTGCCGGGGGGCATGATGTGGGAGCCCCAGGCGCTGCTCGGGGGTTTTGCCGTCGCTTTCATGTGGTGCGTGACCGCGATCCTCTGGTACTCGCCGATCGTGGCCTACCTGATGCTGGCCTCGGCCTGGGCGCCGCGCGGCCCCTTCCTCTGGGCCGTGCTGCCGCCCGTCGGGCTGTGGGTGGGCGAGCAGGTCGTGGTCGGCACCGAGTACGTCGGCGATTTCGTCAGCGACCGCCTGTTCGGCCTGTACCGCCTGCTCGGTGCGCAATCCGAGGGCGAGGTCAACCGCGCCGGCGGCGAGCTGGAAAAGATCAGCAACGTCGACCTGGTCGGCAGCCTGCGCGAGTTCTACGCCTCGCCGGAGCTGTGGCTCGGCGTCCTCGCGGCCGCCCTGCTGCTGGCCGGCGCCATGTGGGTCCGGCGCTACCGCGACGAGACGAGCTGACCCGGATCCTGCCCATGCCTGACGGAGACCGACCGATGCAGACGATTTTCCGTGCCGCCGCCGCGCTCGCGTTGCTGGCGACCAGCCTCCCGGCCGCGGCCGCGAGCGCGACGGCGACGCGGGCCTGGGACTTCAAGCCCGAGTCGAACGCCGGACTCACGGTGCGCAACCTCATGGGTCACGTGCGCGTCGAGCGCGGCACGGGCCCCGGGTTCCACGTGGCCGCGACGACGACCATCGACGCGCCGACGCAGGCCGAGGCCGACCGGCTCGTCGGGCTGGTCGAGTTCCGCACCGCCGACGTCGGCCGCGATTCGCGATTCGACGTCCGGCTGCCGCGCGCGCATTTCCCGAAGCTCTATTCGGAGCGCGGCGCCTCCGGCTGGTGGTCGGTGAGTTACGTCGAGCACCTGGGCGAGCGCATTCGCCTGGTCAAGAGCCCCGGTGACGCGCCCGGCGTGCGCGTCGACCTGCTGATCCGGGCGCCGGCCGGCGCGAAGCTCGACGTCAGCAACACGTTCGGCGACTCGGTCGCCGAGGGCTACTCGGGCAGCCTGCGGCTCGACGGCGGCAGCGGGCTCCTGAGTTCGACCGGAGGCGAGGGTGAGGTCGAACTCGACAATGGCAGCGGCGAGGTGGTCGTCGCCGGGCATCGCGGGCGGGTGATCGCCGACACCGGCAGCGGCCCGGTGAGGATCACCGACTGCACGTGCGAGATCTCGGCCGATACCGGCTCCGGTTCCGTCAAGGTGTCGCAGGGCAGCGGCAGCGTCTCCGCCGACACCGGGTCCGGCGGTGTCCAGGTCGAGGACTTCGCGGGTTCGTTGCAGGCCGACACCGGCTCTGGCTCCGTGAAGGCGCGCGGCCTGACGGACGTGCGCAGCCTCGACGTCGACACGGGCTCCGGCAGCGTCACGGTCGAAGGCGACCTGTCCGCTCTGGAGCACCTCGACGTCGACACCGGGTCCGGCGACGTGGACCTGCGTTCGTCGGCGCAGCCCTCGATGGAGATCCGCATCGATACCGGCAGCGGCGGCGTGAACGTGGCGGTGCCCGGGGCCAGCGTCCGCGAAACCGACGACGCCACCGTCGTGCGCATCCGCGACGGCTTGCACCGCGGCGTGATCGACACCGGCTCCGGCAGCGTCGACCTCGACTTCCGGTAGGAGGGGTCAGGCACCTTGAATTTCGCGAAGGGGTTGGATCTCTTCGCGTACTTCAAGGTGTTTCAAGGTGCCTGACCCCTCCGAGCTACCCCGCCAGCAGCACCGCCTCGGCGTGTTCCTGGGCCTCCGGCGTCCCGAACAGCACGACGACGTCGCCTTCGCGCAGCGTCATCTCCGGGTCGGGATCGCGGCCGACGATCCCGTCACGCCGCACGGCGGTGAACGACACCTCGGCCCCGCGGCCGCGGATTTCCCGGATGCTGCGGCCGATCGACCAGGCGCCCGGCGGCAGGACGACCGTGTGCAGCTCCTCGCGGATCGTCCCCGAGCCGTCGGCGTCCCCGGCCGGGTCGCGGCGTATCACCGAGCGCAGCGTCTTGTACCGCTGGTGGCGAATCTCGCCGATGGTGCGGATGACCCGCGAGGGCGGCACCTGCAGCATGTGCAGGGCGTTCGAGACGAGCGTGAGGGCGGCCTCCAGGGTCTCCGGCACCACCTCGGTCGCGCCTGCGGCGATCAGTTCCTCGAGATGGGCGTCGTCCGCGGCCCGCACCAGGATCGGCAGCTCGCTGCGGCTGCGGCGCACCGCGCGCACGATGGCGAGCGACCGGGACGTATCCGAGAAGGTCACGACCACGGCGCTGGCGTGGTCCAGGCCCGCCGATTTCAGGACGCCCTCGTCCGCGGCGTCGCCGTAGACCACCGCGTCCCCGGCGGACAGCGCCGCGCGGACCCGCACCGGGTCGAGGTCCATGGCGAGGAACTCGAAGCCCTCCGTTTCCAGCACCCGCGCCACGTTCTGCCCGACGCGGCCGTAGCCGCACAGGATCACGTGCTCGCGCCGGGCCAGCGCCTGGTTGGCCGCCTCGAGTCGGTCGAGTCCCGACGCCGCCGGCCCGCTCTCGCCGAGCACCGCACGCGCGATGCGCTTGTTGTGCCGGATCATCACCGGTGCGACCAGCATGCTGAGCGTGATCGCGGCGAGCAGCGGCTGGGTGAACGAAGCGCCGATCAACCGGTTGTCGAGCAGGAGCGCGATCAGCGCGAACCCGAACTCGCCGCCCGGTGACAGCACGATGCCCGCGCGCAATGCCTTGAACCACTGCCCCGCGAACGGGCGTGCCGCCAGCGTGACGATCGTCGCCTTGACCAGCAGCAGCCCGGCCAGCAGCGCGAGCACGACCGGCAGGTGGGAGAGCAACTCCGGCACGTCGAGCTGCATGCCGATGGTCACGAAGAAGAGCCCGAGCAGCGTGTCGCGGAACGGCCGGATGCCGGCCTCCACCTGGAAGCGGTATTCCGTCTCCGCCAGCATCATCCCGGCGAGGAATGCGCCCAGCGCGAAGGACAGTCCGGCGGCATGGGTGGCCCAGGAGGCGCCGATCGCCACGAACAGCACGGCAAACGTGAACAGCTCCGGGGCGTTGCTCGTGGCGATCTCGTGGAACAGGGGCCGGAGCAGCCAGCGCCCGGAGGCGAGCACGATGAGCAGCGCGACCGCCGCCTTGCCGAGCGCAAGCGCGATCTCCATCGTCGTGTAGGACTCCTGCGGCGAGCCGAGTACGCCCGCGAGGGCGAGGAACGGCACGACCGCGAGGTCCTGGAACAGCAGCACGCCGAAGGCGAGGCGCCCGTGCGTGCGGTTGAGTTCGTCCTGCGCGGTGAGCTGGCGCAGCACGATCGCGGTCGAGGACATGGCGACCGCGCCGCCGAGCAGGATCGCGACGGGCGGCGCGAGCCCGAGCGCCCAGCCGACCGCGGCGGCGACGGCCGTCGTGCCGAATACCTGCAGCCCGCCCAGCGTGAAAACCTCGCCACGCATGGCGATCAGCCGCGGCAGCGAGAACTCCAGCCCGAGCGCGAACAGCAGGAACACGACCCCGAACTCGGCGAGCGTCCCGGTCGTCTCCGTCGCCTCCACCCAGCCGAGCGCGTGCGGGCCGACCACCATGCCGACCAGCAGGAAGGCGAGGATCAGCGGCAGGCGCAGGCGCTTGAGGCCCACGACGACGGCGAGCGTCGCCATGAGCAGCAGCAGCACGTCTTCAAGGACGCTGTTTTCCAGGGTGCGCCTCCGCCGCTCATTATCACCTGCTAGCATCTTCCCGGGCGTCCGGGAGAGGGCATGCCGTTCGAGCTGACTGGAGAAGCCGGTCGCCAGCACCTGCGCCTGCAAGGGCGCTGGACGGTCGCGGAGGCGGCGGAGCAGGCGCGGGGCGTGGAAGCGATCCAGGCGCCGTCCGGGGTCGGGGTCCTGGTCGATGCCGCCGGCATCGAATCCCTCGACCTGACGGGCGCCTGGCTGCTGCGCTCGCTGGAGGGCCGGCTGCAGGCGGCGGGGTCCCGCGTCGACTGGCGGCCCGCGCGGCCGGGGCTGCTGGAATTCATCGACCGTTCCATGGCCGGCGACCGGGCGCCGCCCCCGACCGACGACGAACCGCTGCCGCTGGTTGCGGGCGCGCTGCACGGCGTCGGCCGGGCGACCGTGCGCGCGAGGCAGGGCGCGGTGGACACGCTCGGCTTCGTCGGCCTCCTGACGCTGGGACTCGGCCGCGCGCTGTCGAGCGTGAAGCGGCTGCGCCTGCCGTCGGTCGTGCGGCACGTGTACGAGACCGGCTTCACGGCCGTGCCGATCGTCGCCCTGATCGCGTTCCTGATCGCGGTGATCGTCGCCTACATCGGCGCGCAGCAGCTGCGCAAGTTCGGCGGCGAGATCTTCGTCGTCGACCTGGTCACGGTCTCCGTCCTGCGCGAGCTCGGCGTGCTGCTGACCGCGATCATCGTCGCCGGCCGCTCGGGCAGCGCCTTCGCCGCGGAGATCGGCGCGATGAAGCTGAACGAGGAGGTGGATGCGCTCAGCGCGATGGGCATGGACCCGTACGAGGTCCTGGTGCTGCCGCGCGTGCTCGGCCTCGTGATCGCCCTGCCGGTGCTCACGGTCATCGCCGACGCCATGGGCCTCGCCGGTGGCGCGCTGCTGTCCTGGTACCTGATCGACATCCCGTTCAACCAGTACCTGGAGCGGGTGCAGGGCTCGATCGCCGAGTTCACGTTCTGGGTCGGCATCATCAAGGCGCCGGTGTTCGCGGTGCTGATCGCCGCGGTCGGCACGCTGCGCGGCATGCAGGTGCGCACGTCCTCGCGCGAGCTCGGCCGGCTCACGACCGTCGCGGTCGTCCAGTCGATCTTCCTGGTGATCCTCGCGGACGCGCTGTTCGCCGTGCTGTTCATGGAGCTCGACATCTGATGCAGCCGGTGATCGCGGTCCGCGGCGTCGTCAACCGCTTCGGCAGCCAGGTGGTCCACGACGGCCTCGACCTCGAGGTGCGCGCGGGCGAGGTGTTCAGCATCGTCGGCGGCTCGGGGAGCGGCAAGTCGGTGCTGCTGCGCACCATGCTGGGCCTGCAGAAGCCCGCCGCCGGCTCCGTGCGCATCGAGGGCCGGGAGGTCACGCACCGGTCGGCCCAGGCGCTGCTCGCGGTGAAGCGCCGCTACGGCGTCATGTTCCAGCGCGGCGCGCTGTTCTCGTCGTTGACGGTCGCGCAGAACGTCGAGCTGCCGATCCGCGAACATTTCCCGGTCACGCGGCAGCTCGCCGCCGAACTCGCGCTGCTGCGCCTGCGCATGGTCGGGCTGGACGCGGCCGCGGCGCCCAAGTACCCGGCCCAGCTCTCGGGCGGCATGACCAAGCGGGTCGCGCTCGCGCGCGCGCTCGCCCTGGACCCCGCGATCCTGTTCCTGGACGAGCCGACCTCGGGCCTCGACCCCATCTCGGCGGCCGCCTTCGACGAGCTGGTGCTCGAGCTGCAGGCGAGCCTCGGCCTGACGGTGGTGATGATCACGCACGATCTGGATACCATCTTCCGGGTCAGCAACCGGGTCGGCGTGATCGTCGACGGGCGCATGATCGCCGGGACCGTCGGGGAGATCGTGGAAAGCGGGCATCCCTGGATTCGTGAATACTTCCACGGCGAGCGCAGCCGCGCGATCCGTGGTGAGGCGGGCAAGGATGGATAGGGAAGCGAACTACGTCGCGATCGGCGCCTTCGTGCTGCTGGTGGCCGTCATGGCCGCCGGGTTCGTGCTCTGGTACTCGGACGCCGGCGACGGGCAGGCCGTGCGGCGCTACGAGATCTACTTCGACGGCAGCGTGTCCGGGCTCTCCGAGGGCAGCACCGTGCGCTACCTGGGCGTCGCGGTCGGCCGGGTGATGCGCATCGCCATCGATCCGCGCGACCCCGGCCGGGTGCGGGTCGTGGCCGACATCCAGGAGAGCACGCCGATCGAGGCGGACACCGTGGCCCGCCTGTCGCTGCAGGGCGTGACCGGGCTCCTCACCGTCAACCTGCAGCCGCGAACCCCGGGGGCGGATCCCGCGCCGCGCGTCGAGAGCATCAAGTACCCGGTGATCCCGTCCGAACAGTCGCAGTTCGACGTGCTGGTCTCGAGCCTGCCCGACGTGGTCGCGAAGGCGGGGGAGGCGCTCGACCGGATGAACTCGATGCTCTCGGACCGGAACGTCGCGGCCGTCGCCGCCGCGCTCGGCAACGCGGAGCGCGCGAGCGCCGACCTGCCGGCGGCGGTCGCCGACGCGCGCGTCATGTTCCGCGACATGAAGGACGCCGCCAACGAGATGCAGGCGACGATGGAGGGCCTCGGCGCGCTGAGCGGCACGGGCGGCGAGGACGTCAAGGCGGCCGCGGCCCGGCTGCGCGAGGTCGCCGACACGCTCGCGTCCACCGCCACGCGTCTCGACCGGCTGGTGGCCGAGAACGAGGAGAACGTCGACCGCTTCGCGGAGCAGGGCCTCGCCGATTTCGAGCAGCTCGTGCGCGAGACGCGCAGCGCCGTGCGCAGCTTCGACGCGCTGAGCAGCAGCCTCGAGCGCGATCCGTCCCGCCTCATCTACCGTCCGGCACCGGGCGGCGTGGAGATACCCCCATGAGAGTTGCATTCATCGCGGCCGCGGCGGCGATCGCGGCCGGCTGCTTCGGCGGGCTGCGGGAAGAAGCGCCGCCGCCGCTCGTCTACCGGGTCGACGCGCCGGCGCTGGCCGCGGGCGCCGCATTGCCGGTCGACCTCAAGGTCATCGTCTCCGGGACCGCGCCGGGCCTCGACGTCGCCGGCATCGCGGGGCGCTGGCCGGACGGGCGGCTCGACTACCTCGCCGGCGCGCGCTGGGCCGACCGCCTGCCGGTACTGGTCGAGTCCGCGCTCACCGAGGCATTCCAGGATTCCGGCCGCCTGCGCTCCGTGCAGGGCGACCTCGGGCGATTCCGCGCGTCGCACACGCTGGTCGTCGAAGTCCGGCGCTTCGAGGCGGACTACACGGCGGGCGGCCTGCCGGTCGCGCAGGTGTCGCTCGCGGTGACGCTCGGCCGCGCCGATGACCGGCGCGTGCTCGCGGCGTTCACGGCCTCGGCCAGCGAGCCGGCGCCGGCGAACCGGCAGTCGGCGGTGGTCGAAGCGCTCGGTACTGCATTTGGCCGCGCCACGAACGACGCTGCAGACCGGGCTCTCGCGGCATTGAGCGCCGAGAAGTGAAAGGGTGGACTTGTCCCTGCAGGGGAGGAAGGAGGAGGGGGTTAGAAAATGAGTGACAACCTGCTTGTCATTCTTCTGAGCCATTGCCCGGCAGCATCTGCTCGGTAGGAATGACAAGCAGGTTGTCACTCATTTTCTAACCCCCTCCTCCTTCCTCCCCTGCAGGGAGAAATCCGCCGCTTCAAGCCTCCGCGAACATCGGCGCGTAGCCCGGTTCGCCGCGCCCCTGTGCGACGAGCAGCTGCAGGAAGTCCTCCGCGGACATAGGCTCGCCGAACAGCCGCCCCTGCCCGTAGTGGCAGTCCCGGCTGCGCAGGAAGTCGAGCTGCTGCTTCGACTCGATGCCCTCGGCCACGACCTTGAGGTCGAGGTTCTTGCCCATCTCGATGATCGTGCGCACGAGCGTCGCGTCCTCGCGCGAGACCGTCGCGTGGCGCACGAAGGACTGGTCGATCTTCAGCGTGCCGACCGGGAACTGCTGCAGGGCGGAGAGCGACGAGTAGCCGGTGCCGAAGTCGTCGATCGACAGGTGCAGGCCCATCGCGTGCAGCTCGTCGAGCAGCCGCACCATGCGGCCGGCCTCGGTCATCAGGGTGGTCTCGGTGATCTCCAGCTCGAAGTTCGCGGGCGAGACGCCGGCGTCGTCGAACACCGAACGGTAGCGGGTCAGGAATTCCGCCTGCCGCAGCTGCTTCAGCGACAGGTTGATCGAGATGCGGCCGGGCTTCGGCACCTGCTCCTGCCAGCTCTGGTAGTCGCGCACCACGCGCTTCAGGACCCACTCGCCGATTTCCTGGATCAGGTTCGATTCCTCGGCGAGCGGGATGAACTGCGCCGGCGCGATGTCGCCGTGCCCCGGCAGCCGCCAGCGGATCAGCGCCTCGCCGCCGACCACGCGCCCGTCGCGCAGGTCCACCTTCGGCTGGTAGAGGATCACCAGTTCGTCGCGCTCGACCGCGCGGCGCAGCTTGGATTTCAGCATCAGCCGCTCGACCGCCGCCGCGCTCATCTCCGGCGTGAAGAAGCTGTGGCTGTTGCCGCCGTTCTGCTTCGAGTAGTACATCGCCGCGTCGGCGTCGCGGATCAGGTCGACGACGTTGTCGGCGTCGCGCGGGCACAGCGCGACGCCGGCGCTGCCGGTCACGTACAGCTCGTGCTGGCCGAGGTGGAATGGCCGGCCGAGCTCGTCGAGCAGCTCGCGGGCGAGCGCGCCGACCGCCGAGCGGTTGTCGGTGGCGGCCGGGAGATTCTCGATGAACAGGGCGAATTCGTCGCCGGCGAGCCGGCCGAGCATGGTGTCGCGCGGCAGCTTCTTGTTCATGCGCTCGGAGAGGATCTCGAGCGCCCGGTCGCCGGCCGCGTGGCCGAAGGTGTCGTTGACCTCCTTGAAGCGGTCGAGGTCCAGGTACACCAGCGCGAGCTCGCGGCCGGAACGGCGGTTGCGCGCGATCGCCTGCTGCAGCGAGTGCTGGAACTGCAGGCGGTTCGGCATCTTGGTGAGCGTGTCGTAGCGCGCGAGGTAGCGGATGCGCCGCTCGGCGCGCTTGCGCTCGGTGATGTTGCGCGCGACGAAGATGCAGCCCTGGAAGCGCGGGTCCTCCGCGGACATCACCGAGCCCGAGAGCGACACCGGGATGGTCTGCCCCGACTGCGTGCGCATGGTCAGCTCGAGCACCTCGTTGGTCGCCTGCTCGATGTTGAAGGTCGGCCGGTCCTGGTCGGAGATCACGTAGGCGATCTCGCGGCCGAGCAGCTGCATCTGCGACCAGCCGAGCATCTGCGTCGCGGCGAGGTTCACGCGCTTGATCAGGCCGTCGGGGGAGGTCACGAACACGGCGTCGTTCATGCTGTCCAGCATGATGTCGAGCGCCCGCCCGGTCGCCGCATGGTTCGAGAGGTTGATGCGCAGCCGCTCGAGCGCGGAGCCGAGCGCGCGGCCGATCCGGCCCGCCGGCACCTCCACGTGGGTCGCCCAGTCGCCGCCGGACAGGCGCTCCACGGACTTCAGGATGTCGGCGAGCGGGGCGGCGATGCGCCGCTGCAGGCGCCAGGCGCAAGCGCCCGCGATGGCGAGCACGGAGCCGAGCGCCAGCAAGTGCCAGTACTGGTCAAGGAATGCGGCCATGGTCCCTTGGCGAACCCCGGGGCAAGCCAGCATCATACCCGGCTTGAACGGAAGGCAGCTCACAGGCCGCGACCGCGGCCACCTCGTCGCACTCGATGCGCCGCCCTGTGCCCTGCATGCGGCGGCCGTCGCCCCGTTCCTGGCGCTCCGGGAGGCCGCCGCGCGTGCCGGGTTCGACCTCGTGCCGGTCTCCTCCTACCGCGACTTCGACCGGCAGCGCGCGATCTGGAACGCCAAGTTCCGCGGCGAGCGGGCGGCGCTCGACCGCCGGGGCCGGCCCCTGGACATGGCGTCGCTCGATGCGGGGGCGCGGGTCGAGGCCATCCTGCTCTGGTCCGCGTTGCCGGGCGCGAGCCGGCACCACTGGGGCAGCGACATCGACGTCGCGGAGGGCGGCGTCATCGCGCGCGGCTACCGGCCACGGCTCGAGGTCGGGGAGTACCGGCGTGGCGGGCCCTTCGCGGCGCTCTCGGCCTGGCTCGGCGACCACATGCGGCGCTTCGGCTTCTACCGGCCGTACACGCGTCGCGGTCGCGGCGTGCAGCCTGAACCCTGGCATCTCTCCTACGCGCCGGTCGCGCGGCCGGCGCTCGGGCGCATGAGCGTAGGCCTGCTCGCGGAGGCGATCGCGGGCGCGGGTGTCGAAGGGGAGGCGGCGATCCTCGAGCGCCTGCCGGCGATCCGCGAGCGCTACCTGCTGGACGTCGACGCGCCGCCGCGCATGCGCTCGCGCTGGGCGCGCCTCAGGCGCCGCTGACCGCGGGCTTCGGCGCGCCGTAGAGTTCCTGCAGGTGCTGCACGAGCAACGTGCGCACGCCGTTCATCGCGCTCGTGTCCACGGTGAAGACCGGCGGGTTGCGGCGCAGGAGCGGCCAGCGGCTGCCGCGCGTCAGCTGCTCGAGGAAGCGGACGTTCTGCCGGATCGCGTTCAGGTACGGGTTGTCGCCGTCGTACAGCGGCTCGAGGTGGCGGTAGGCGTGGCCGAACGCCTTGCCGAGCCGGTTGTCGATCGTCGAGGCGATGAATTTCGGCGTCTGGCGCAAGAGGTCGAGTCCCGAGCCGTACAGGACCTTCACGCCTTCGCTGCCCGCGTGCACCGCGACGTCGCCCAGCACGAACTCGGCGTAGAGCCGGTCGCGGCACTTCTCCAGGTAACAGCGGTCCGCCATCTGCGCGAGCATGTCGGCGGTGCCGAGCAGCTGCCCGGCCAGCCGGTCGCGCGGGTCCGCGACCCGCAACAGGTCGAGAGGAACCTCGTAGCCGGTGAAGTGGACGATGCGGGTCGCGACCGGGACCCAGTCGCCGAGCCCGGCGCCCGGGAGGTACTTCGCGATGTAGCGGGCGCTGCGCGTCACGTGGTTGCGCGTGAACACGGCGCCGTTCGCGATGCCCGCCTCGCCGGTCTCGCGGATGTAGCCCGCGTCGTGGAACAGCGCGATCACGAGCGCGACCAGCCCGCGTTCGGCGCCGAGCTTCGGGCCGTCCGGGTGGCTGCGTTCGTAGCCGGCCAGCAGCCGCGCCATGGCGAGCACGACGTCCTGCGAATGCTGCAGGTCGTGGTAGACGGTGTCGACGCCGAGGTAGCCCGGCGCCTGGCCGGTGAACAGACGCTCGAAGTCCCGCAGCGCGGTCTCGAGCGTGTCGCGCGGGGCGCCCGGCCAGGTGTCCTCGTACAGCTCGAGCACCGCCTCGCGCACGGACGCGGGCGAGCTCACCTGGACGGTGTCCGTGACGTCGAAATCGCTGCGGCGACAAGGCCTTGGCACGGGGCGGCGGGCCCTCTTGTAAGGCGTTCCCGGCTCCGATTTTAAGCCCGGGGAGGGGTGGGCTACGCGTTGCGCTGCCGCCGGCATGCGCGGCATCACATCGCGGGATTCAGCCTATGTCAAATGTGGCCGTGACCGGGGCGTGGTCCGACGGCCGTTCCCAGGAACGCGGCGTGCGGTCGATGGTGCAGGCGGTGCAGCGCGCGGCGAGCGCCTCGGAGGCGAGCATCAGGTCGATGCGCAGGCCGTGGTCGCGGCGGAAGGCGTTCATGCGGTAATCCCACCAGCTCCAGGCGTTGGCCGGCTGCTCGAAGCGGCGGAAGACGTCGCTCAGGCCGAGCGCGGCGATCTTCGCGAGCGCCTCGCGTTCCGGCGCGCTCACGTGCACCGAGCCTTCCCAGGCCGCCGGGTCGTGCACGTCGCGGTCCTCGGGCGCGATGTTGAAGTCGCCCGCGACCAGCAGGTACTCGTGCTGTTCGAGCAGCCGCGCCAGCCAGGCGCGCAGGCGCTCCAGCCAGGCGAGCTTGTAGGTGTACTTCTCCGAGCCGACCGCCTGGCCGTTCGGGACGTAGACGTTGACCAGCCGCACCGGTCCGAGCGTCGCGGCGATGACGCGCCGCTGCGGGTCGGGATCGCCGGGTATGCCGGTCGTGACGTCGTCCGGCGGGCGCTGCGCGACGATCGCGACGCCGTTGTAGGTCTTCTGCCCGTAGCAGGCCGCCGCGAGCCCCATCGCCTCGAAGTCCGCGCGCGGGAACTGCTCGTCCGTGAGCTTCAGTTCCTGCAGCGCGATCGCATCCACCGCGTTGTGCGAGAGCCAGCGGCCGAGGTGCTCCATGCGCACGCGCAGCGAATTGACGTTCCAGGTCGCGATGCGCATGCGGGGCTAGGAGAGGAAGGGGGCGGGCTCGAGCCGCAGCGTCCGGGCGACGAGGCTGTAGGGGAATGCCCGGCAGCGGAAGTTCAGCACGCTCACCGCGCCATTGTACTGTTCGCGCCTCTCGTCCACGCGCGCGTCCAGGGTCGCGGCGCGCTCGCGCAGTGCGCGGAAGGCGCTGCTGGTGCCGAACTGCGGGTAGTTGGCGGCGAGCCGGAACAGCGCCTCGCAGGCCGCGCGATGCGACTTCTCGGCGGCGGCGAGCGCCGGCAGGTTCCCGTGGCGGGCGGCCGCGAGCACCGCGCTGCCGGCGATGGAGACGCGCTCGAGCGTCTCGCGCTCGTACTTCATGAGCCGCGAGCACAGGCCGACGATCTGGATCATCAGCTCCTGGCGCTTGACGAGCTGCGACTGCAGCGCATCCCAGGCCAGCGCGCGCGAGTCCTGCAGCGCGGCCAGGGCGCGGCGCGCAGCGATCGCGACGGCCGCGGCGAGTGCCGCGAGCGCAAGCAGGAGGAGCCAGGCCATGCGTGGTTCGAGTATATCATCGGCGTTCGTGGCGCCTCGGCGGGGAGCGCATGGCTCGATCCTGGGACCTGGTCGTGATCGGCGGCGGCAGCGGCGGGCTCGCCTGCGCCCAGCGTGCGGCGCGCCACGGCGCGCGGGTCGCGGTCGCCGAACAGGGCGAGCTGGGCGGCACCTGCGTCAACGCCGGCTGCGTGCCGAAGAAACTGATGTACCACGCGGCCGAGATCGCGCACGCGCTCGGCGACGCCGCGGACTACGGTTTCGCGCTCGAGGCCGTGCGCCACGACTGGGCAGCGCTCAAGGCAAGGCGCGACGCCTACGTCGCGAGGCTGCGCGGGATCTATGCCGAGAACCTGGCGAACAGCGGCGCGACCCTGGTCCGCGCGCGTGCGCGCCTCGCGGGAGCGGGACGCGTCGAGATCGGCGGCGAGACGCACGCGGCGCGCCACGTGGTCGTCGCGACCGGCGGCAGGCCGTCGGTGCCGGCCGTGCCCGGCGCGGAACTCGGCATCGACTCGGACGGATTCTTCACGCTCGCGGCGCGACCGGAGTCGGTCGCGATCGTGGGCGCCGGTTACGTTGCCGCCGAACTCTCCGGCGTCTTCGCCGCGCTCGGCAGCCGGGTGACGGTCGTGCTGCGCGGCGAGCGCCTGTTGCGCGACTTCGACGAGATGCTCGGCTCGCGCCTCGCGGACGCGATGCAGGCGGACGGCATCGTGCTTGCCACCGGCGCCGTTCCCGCCGCGCTCGAGCGTGCCGGCGGCGGCCTCGCGCTGCGGCTTGCGGACGGGCGCACGCTCGGGCCCTTCGAATGCGTGCTCTGGGCCACCGGGCGTCAGCCGGACACGCGCGAACTCGGCCTCGAGGAGGCCGGCGTGGCGCTCGGTCCGGGCGGCGAGGTGGCGACCGACATCCGGCAGGACACGAACGTGGCGGGCATCCACGCGATCGGCGACGTGACCGGGCGCAGCGAGCTCACGCCGGTCGCGATCGCGGCGGGCCGGCGGCTCGCCGACCGCCTGTTCGGCGGCCAGCCCGACCGCCACCTCGACTACCGGCTGGTTCCGACGGTCGTCTTCAGCCACCCGCCGATCGGCACGGTCGGCGTGACCGAAGCCGAGGCGCGAGCCGCGTTCGGCGACGACGTCGAGGTGTTCCGCCACGACTTCATGCCGCTCTATCATGGCGTCACGGCGCGGCGGCGCCGCGCGGAGGTGAAGCTCGTGACCACGGGACCGTCGCGGCGGATCGTCGGCCTGCACGCGATCGGCATGGGCGCGGACGAGCTGCTGCAGGGGTTCGCGGTGGCGCTGCGGCTCGGCGCGACCAAGCGCGACTTCGACGACACCGTCGCCATCCACCCGACGAGCGCCGAAGAGCTCGTGACCCTGCCGGGATGAGCGTGCGCGCCTACCGCGATTGGACACCGGTGGTCGGGCGGGGCGCCTGGATCGACCCGGCGGCGACCGTGATCGGCCGCGTCACCGTCGGCGAGGATGCCTCGATCTGGCCGGGCGCCGTCGTGCGCGGCGACGTCAACGCGATCTCGATCGGCGCGCGGACCAGCATCCAGGACGGCAGCGTGCTGCACGTCGCGAGCAGCCGGCTCGCGGGCGGCGCGGGGATACCGCTCGTGATCGGCGAGGAGTGCACGGTCGGCCACGGCGTGATCCTGCACGCCTGCACGGTCGGCGCCCGTTGCCTCGTCGGCATGGGGGCGATCGTGATGGACGGCGCCGTCATCGGCGAGGAGTCGATCATCGGCGCCGGCGCACTGGTGACGGCGGGAACCGAGGTGCCGCCGCGCACGCTCTGGACCGGCAGCCCGGCCCGGCAGCGACGCGCGCTCGAGGCGAAGGAAATCGCCTTCCTCGCCGAGTCCGCGGCGCACTACGTGGCGCTGAAGGACGACTACCGGAGGGGTCAGACCCCTTAGTAAAAGGGGACGCACCCCTTTTGCGGCCACTTGTGTGCGTAACTGATGAGCAGCACTGCAAAAGGGGTGCGTCCCCTTTTACTACAGCCGGTCGAGCGCCCCCATCACCGGTTTCGTTTCCGGCCGAACGCCGTGCCAGAGCAGGTACGACTCGGCCGCCTGCTCGACCAGCATCCCCCAGCCCTTGTACGAGCGCTGCGAGCCGCGCGCGGAAGCCCAGCGCATGAAGGTCGTGTCGCCCCGCCCGTAGGCCATGTCGTAGCAGACGGTGTCGCGCCCCACGCAGCGCGCCGGCAGCTCCGGCACCTCGCCCGCGAGGCTCGCGGCCGTCGCATTGATCACGATGTCCCAGGGGCGGTCCTCGACCGCGTCGAATCCGGAGGCCGAGATCTCGCCGAGGTCGGAGAACTCCTCGGCGAGCTGCCGCGCGCGCTCCGGCGTGCGGTTGGCGATGCGCACTTCGCGCGGCTCCTGCTCGAGCAGCGGCGCCAGCACGCCGCGCGTCGCGCCGCCGGCGCCGAGGATCAAGAGGCGCGAGCCGCCCACCGTCACCCCGAGGTTGCGCACGAGGTCGGTCACGAGGCCGACGCCGTCGGTGTTCTCGCCGTACAGCTCGGTGGCGCTGCGCCGCACGATCGTGTTCACGGCGCGGGCGCGCTCGGCGCGCGCCGAGAGGTCGTTGACGATCTCGGCCGCCGCCGGCTTGTGCGGCAGCGTGACGTTCGCGCCGCCGCCGCCCTCGACGAAGAAGTTGATCACCGCGTGGCGGAAACCGCCGGGCGTCACGTCCTGCACCTTGTAGTCCACGACGTGGTCGAACTGGCGCGCGAACATGGCGTGGATGAAGGGCGACCAGCTGTGGCTCACCGGGTGGCCGAACAGCACGAAGCGGCCGGGGCCGTGGCTGGAATTCACGCGCCTGCCTCCTCGCGCAGCCAGGCTGCGGCGCGGCCGGCGTAGTAGCTGAGGATGCCATCCGCGCCGGCGCGCTTGATGCACACCAGGCTCTCGAGCACGGTCCGCCTCTCGTCCGTCCAGCCGTTCGCCGCCGCGGCCGCGAGCATCGCGTATTCGCCGCTCACCTGGTAGACGAAGGTCGGCATGCCGAAGGCGTCCTTCACCCGGCGCACGATGTCGAGGTACGGAAGCCCCGGCTTGATCATCACCATGTCGGCGCCTTCCTCGATGTCCAGCGCGACCTCGCGGATCGCCTCGTCGCCATTCGCCGGGTCCATCTGGTAGCTCGACTTGTCCGACTTGCCGAGTGCGGCGCCGGAACCGACGGCGTCGCGGAACGGTCCGTAGAAACCGGAGGCGTACTTGGCCGAATACGCGAGGATGCGGGTGTCGTGACGGCCGTCGGCCTCGAGCGCCGCGCGGATCGCGCCGATGCGCCCGTCCATCATGTCCGAGGGCGCGACGACGTCGGCGCCCGCGGCCGCGTGGGAGCGCGCCTGTTGCACGAGCGCCTGCACCGTCGCGTCGTTCAGCACGTGGCCGGACGCATCGACGAGGCCGTCCTGGCCGTGCGTCGTGTACGGGTCGAGCGCGACGTCGGTGATGACGCCGATGCCCTTCGCTTCCTTCTTGAGCGCGCGCACCGCGCGCTGCACGAGGCCGTCGGGGTTCCAGGCCTCGCGGCCGTCCTCGCTCTTCGATTTCGGGTCCGGTACCGGGAACAGCGCGATCGCGGGAATGCCGAGGGTGCCCAGCCTCTGCACTTCAGCAACAAGGAGGTCGATCGCGAGCCGCTCGATGCCCGGCATCGAGGCGACGGGCTCGCGCCGGCCGCTGCCCTCGATCACGAACAGCGGCTGGATCAGGTCGTCGGCCGTGAGCCTCGTCTCGCGCGCTAGCCGGCGCGAGAACGGGTCACGCCGCATGCGGCGCATGCGGGTAACCGGGTACCTTCCCGTGGCTTTCGGACCCATCAGGCTCCTGGCGCGCTGCGTCCTGGGGTAGATTGGCCCGTTGTGGGCCGGAAATAACCTGTGACTATGGCCGGTCTTTATACATGAACCGCGGGGATCGAGAAACGGACCGGCGTCGGCGTTTCGCGGCCCTGTGCGAGGAACTCCGCCCGGACCTGCTGCGGTTCGCCTGGTGGCTCGGGCGTGACCGGGGCCTGGCGGAAGACGTGGTGCAGGAGTCGATGTTGCGCGCCTGGAAGTCGATCGACGCGCTGACGGACGAGAGCCGGGCGAAGGCCTGGCTGCTCACGATCGTGCGCCGCGAGTTCGCGCGCAGCTTCGAGAAGAAGCGGCTGGAGGTCGCGGACATCGACACGCTCGTTGCGACCGAAGCGGCGGCACTCGCCGCCCCGGACGACGAGCGCGTCGCCGAGGTGCGTGAGGCGATCTTCCGCCTCGAGGAGCAGTACCGCGAGCCGCTGGTCCTGCAGGTGTTGATGGGTTATTCGACGCAGGAGATCGCCGGGATGATGGGCATCGAGCAGGGCGCCGTGCTGACCCGGCTGTTCCGCGCGCGCGCGCGCCTGCGCGAGCGGCTCGGCCTCGTGCCGGACTCCGCGCCATGACGACCTGCCTCGAGTTCCGGCGACGCGTCGGCGCCGAGCCGTTCGCGGACGAGCCGGAGATCGAAGCGCATCGCCGCGAATGCGCGGCCTGCGCGCGCCACCAGGACGAGCTGCGCGCCATGGACGACGTCATCCGGCGCGCGCTCGCGGTGAGCCTGCCGACGCATGCAGCGGCTTCCCGCCGCCGCTGGCGGCCGCGGCTGTTCGCCATCGCGGCGAGCCTCGTGGCCGGCATCGCGCTCGGCCTCGCGGTCTTCGTGGCCGCGCCGCGCGCGGCGATCGCGCGCGAGGTCGTCGCCCACATCGGACACGAGCCGGATTCGCTGACGGCGCTGCAGCCGCTGCAGGCCGGGGCCCTGGACGACGTCCTGGCGCCGGAAGGCCTGCGGCTGCGCCCGGACGCCGCGGATGTCACCTATGCGATGCGCTGTCCCTTCGACGGCCACGTCGTGCCGCACCTCGTCGTGCGCCGCCCCGAGGGACCCGTCACCGTGCTGCTGCTCGCGCATCGCACGGTGCGGATGCCGATCCGCTTCAGGGAGCAGGGGTTCGAAGGCGTCATCCGCGCCGCGCCGCGCGGTGCGATCGCCATCGTCGGCGGCGATGCCGCCGATCTCGATGCGATCTCGCAGCAGGTCATCGACGCCATCGACTGGGGCGCGTGAAGGGGACGCACCCCTTCATTTTCTCCCTTCATCTCTCCCCTTCACTCGCCGGCGAGTTGGAGGACGTCGCAACGTCCCGCGCCGCCTTCGGCGAGCGCCGCGTGCAGCGGCGGCAGGATCTGTCGCAGGTCGTCCTCGAGCTGCCAGGGCGGATTGACGATCACGAGGCCCGAGCCGTTCAGCCCCGCGCGCGAATCGTCCGGGTGCACGCACAGCTCCGCGGCCAGGACGCGCCGCGTCCCGGCGTCCAACACCCGCCGGTGCAGGCGCGCGGCGAAGGCGCCGAGCTTGATCGGGTACCAGGCCATCAGCACGCCCTGCGGCCAGCGCGCGGCCGCGGCGACCAGGGCCGCCGCGACGCGCTCGAAATCGCGTTCCTGTTCCTCATAGGGCGGATCGATGAGCGCGAGGCCGCGCTTCTCGGGCGGCGGCAACAGCGCGGCGAGCGCCTCGAAGCCGTCGCGGCGGTGCACGCCGATGCGCGCATCGCCACGGAACAAGGTGCGCAACGCGTCGGCCTCCGCGGCCAGCAGCTCGCAGAAGGCCGCGCGATCGCCCGGCCGCATGAACGCGGCCTCGATCATCGGCGAGCCGGGGTAGGCCGAGAGCCGCGCACCGTCGCTCATGCCACGCACCAGGCCCAGATAGCGCGCCAGCGCCGGGTGGGCATCGTCCACGCCGGCTGCAAGCGCACGGACGATGCCGGAGGCGGCCTCGCCGCCGGTGGGCGCGAGGTCGTAGCGGCCGCGGCCCGCGTGCGTGTCGAGCAGGAACAGCGGCCGGTCCTTCTCCGTGAGCCGCGCAAGCGCGGCGGCGAGCACGGCGTGCTTCATCACGTCGGCGAAGTTGCCGGCGTGGAAGGCGTGCCGGTACTTCACCCCTCGGCGAGCCAGTCGCGCGGGCGCAGCCAGTCGCCGAGCGCGGCCTCGGGGGAGCCCGCCTCGGGCCGGTACCCGTACTCCCAGCGCACCAGCGGCGGCAGCGACATCAGGATCGATTCCGTGCGGCCGCCGGTCTGCAGGCCGAACAGCGTGCCCCGGTCGTAGACCAGGTTGAACTCGACGTAGCGGCCGCGCCGCAGCAGCTGGAATGCGCGCTCGCGTTCGCCGAACGGCGTCGCGCGCCGCCGCTCCGCGATCGGCAGCCAGGCCTTCGGGAAGGCCTCGCCGACGGCGCGCACGAAGTCGAAGCAGGCGGCGAAGGAAGGCGCGTTCAGGTCGTCGAAGAACAGGCCTCCGACGCCGCGCGTCTCGTTGCGGTGCGGCAGGAAGAAATAGCGGTCGCACCACGCCTTGTACTGCTCGTAGCTGCCCGGGAGCGAGGCGCAGGCGGCGTGCGCCGTGCGGTGCCAGTGCAGGACGTCCTCGCGCACGGGGTAGTACGGCGTGAGGTCGAAGCCGCCGCCGAACCACCACACCGGCGGCGCGTCCCGCGGCTCGGCGAGGAAGAAGCGCAGGTTCAAGTGCGTCGTCGGCACGTGCGGGTTGTGCGGGTGCAGCACGAGCGAAACGCCCATGGCGGTGAACGGGGCGCCGGCGAGCGCCGGGCGGGACGCGGTCGCGGATGCGGGCAGGCTGCCGCCGGCGACTTCCGAGAAATTGACGCCGCCCTGCTCGAAGAGGTCGCCGCCCCGGATCACGCGCGACTCGCCGCCGCCGCCTTCCGGGCGCTCCCAGCGGTCGCGCCCGAAGCGGGCCTTGCCGTCGGCGCGCTCGAGCTCGGCGACCAGGCTGTCCTGGTAGGCGGCGAGCCAGGTGCGCACGGCGACGCGGTCGACCATGGTTCAGGCTCCCGCGGACGGATCCTTGGCGGCCGCCTTGCGCGCGGCGGGCTTTTTCCTCGCCGGTTTCGCCTTCGCGGGCCTGGCGGACTTCGCGGGCTTCGCCGGGGCCGCGGCGGCGGCGGGCTTGCCGCGGGCGCGGGGCGCCTTCGCCGCTGGCGCCGCCTCGGCGGCCGGCGCCTCCGGCGCGGCGGCCTTGGCGCGCCGGCCGAAGCGGCCGAAGCGGCCCTTGCGCTCGGGCGCCGCGGCAATCAGCGCCTGGCATTCCTCGAGCGTCAGCGAGGCGGGATCGCGGTCCTTCGGCACCTTCGCGTTCTTCTTCCTGTCGGTGACATAGGGGCCGTAGCGTCCCTTGAGCACCTGGAGGCCCGCGTCCGGGAAGTCCTGGATCGTGCGCTCGCGGTCGGCGGCGAGCTTTGCCTCCACGATCTCGACCGCGCGCGGCAGCTCGAGCGTGAACGGGTCGTCCTCCTTGATCGAGGCGTACTTGGCTCCGAACTTCACGTACGGGCCGAACTGGCCGCGGCCGACGCTGACGGGCGTTCCGTCGGGCATGTGGCCGAGGTCGCGCGGCAGCGAAAGGAGCTTCAGCGCGTCGGCGAGCGTGACGTCGTCCATGTGCTGGCCCGGCAGCAGGCTCGCGAAGCGCGGCTTCTCGGGATCGTCGCGCGTGCCCTGCTGCACGAACGGGCCGTACTGGCCCATGCGCACGGTGATCGGCTTGCCGCTCACCGGGTCCCTGCCGATCTCGCGCGACTCCGCGACTTCCTCGCGGGTGACGTTGTTCTGCACGTGCGCGACGGCCTTGGTGAACGGCTTCCAGAAGCGTCCGAGCTCCTTGTGCCATTCCTTCTCGCCGTTGCTGATCTCGTCGAGGACGTCCTCCATGAGCGCGGTGAAGCCGTACTCCACGTAGGTGCCGAGGTACTTGACCAGGAACTTGCTGACGATCTTGCCGATGTCGGTCGGCACGAAGGCGCGCCCGCTCATCTCGACGTACTTGCGATAGCGCAGCGTCTCGATGATCGAGGCATAGGTGGAAGGCCGGCCGATGCCGTGGCTTTCCAGCGACTTGACCAGGCTCGCCTCGGTGTAGCGGGGAGGCGGCTGGGTCCAGTGCTGCTCCGGGAGGATCGACTGCAGCTCGACGCGCTCGCCCTCCGCGAGCGGCGGCAGCGCCTTCTCGTCCTCGCTCTCGATCTCCGTCTCGTCCTCGTCGTGGTCCTCGTGGTAGGCGGCGAGGAACCCGGGCTCCAGCAGCGTCTGGCCGGTCGCGCGGAACACGTGGCGGCCGGCGCCGGTCGCGGCCTTCGGGTCGCCGGCGACCAGGTCGACGGCGACCGTGTCGAACACCGCCGGCGCCATCTGGCAGGCGACGGCGCGCTTCCAGATCAGCGCGTACAGGCGCCGCTGGTCCTCGTCGTGGATGTCGTGCTCCGCCTTCTGCGGCGTCTCGGCCGCCGCCGTGGGGCGGATCGCCTCGTGCGCCTCCTGGGCGTTCTTCGACTTGGTCTTGTACTCGTTGACGCCGTCGGAGAGCGCCTTCCGGCCGAACTGCGACTCGATCGCGTCGCGGATCTCGCGCACCGCCTCGACCGAGAGCGACACCGAGTCGGTGCGCATGTAGGTGATGTAGCCCGCCTCGTAGAGCCGCTGCGCGGCCTGCATGGTGCGCCGGGCGGTGAAGCCGAGCTTGCGCGCGGCCTCCTGCTGCACGGTCGAGGTCGTGAACGGCGGCGGCGGGTTCCTGCGCTTGGGCCGGCGCTCGACGCTCTCCACCGTCAGCCAGCCCTTCGACTGCTCCTGCAGCGCCCGCTCGACGCGCCGCGCGTCGGCTTCGGTGGTGACCGTGAAGCGCGTCTTCTGGACGTCCGCCTCGAACTTCTCGCCGGCGAACTCGGTGAGCCGCGCCGAAAACCGCGCCGACTCCTTCGTGGCCTCGGCCTCGACGGTCCAGTACTCCAGGCGCTGGAACTGCTGGATCTCGGCCTCGCGCTCGCAGATGAGCCTGAGCGCGACGCTCTGCACGCGCCCGGCCGAGAGTCCGGGCTTGATCTTCTTCCACAGGAGCGGCGAGAGGTTGAACCCGACCAGGTAGTCGAGCGCGCGCCGCGCCTTGTAGGCGTTCACCAGGTTGTCGTTCACGCCGCTCTCGGCCTGCTCGACCGCCTCGCGCACCGCGTTCCTGGTGATCTCGTAGAAGCGCACGCGGCGCAGGTCCTTGCCTTCGAGCGCCCCCTGTTCCCGCAGGATCTCCGACAGGTGCCAGGAGATCGCCTCGCCCTCGCGGTCCGGGTCGGTCGCGAGGTAGAGCGCCCCGGCCTTCTTCATGGCCCGCGCGATCGCGTCGACCTTCGGCTTGCTCTTCTCGATGAGCTGGTACTTCATCTCGAAGTCGCGCTCGGGGTTGACCGCGCCTTCCTTCTCGACGAGGTCGCGCACGTGGCCGTACGAGGCGAGCACCTCGAAGTCCGGGCCGAGGTACTTCTTGATGGTTTTCGCCTTGGCGGGCGATTCGACGATGACGAGATTGCTGCTCATTTGTCCGTGTTCGATGCGCCGGTCCCAGAAACGCCAAAGCCGCGGACCCGACCGCGGCTCTCTGGCGGGGGGTCGCGGCGGGCCTCAGTGCATGGCATCCCGGCGCTCGTCGAAGACCAGGTCTTCCATCCGCTGGTAGGCGTTTTCCTGCCCCGGCTGGCTGAAAAGCACCATCAAAACAACCCACTTGAGCTGCTCGATGTCGATGTCGTCGGCCTCGAGCGCCAGCAGCCGGTCGATCACCACCTCGCGCTGCGCGGCGGACAGGATGCCGAGATTCTCCAGGTGCAGCAGGTAGCCGCGCACGTCGGTGTCCAGGCGCACCTGCTCGGAGCCGCTGAACACTCGCATGGCGCGTGCCGTGCCCTCGGCGACCGCGCGGTCGCGGTCGGTCGCGAGGCTCTCCAGCCACACCAGCGCGCGCTCGATCTCCGCTTCCGGGTAGCCTTCCTGCTCGAGCTCGACCTTCAGCTGCTCGCGGTCGGGAATCGACTCGTCCTCGGCATCCAGGAAGTTCTCGAACAGGTGGATCAGGATGTCGAGCACGCTGTCCTTCATCGGGCCTGCCTCGCTCTTGTCCGGCCGTAGCGCCCGCCGGCCTGGATCTCCACGTGGCCTTCGAGCTCGAGCAACTGCAGCTTCGAGAGGACGGAGTTCGCAGCCAGCCCCGTGCGTTGCACCAGCCTGTCGAGGCCCGCCGGCCCGAAGCCGAGGGCATTCAACAGCATTTCCGCGTCGCTGTCCAACGCGCCTTGCGGAATTTTCGCGCCATTGCCGGTTTCCGGCGCGCCCGCGGTCAGGGATTCGCCGAGCGCGGCGAACACGTCGTCGATCGTCTCGATGAGCGCGGCGCCGTCCTTGATCAGGCGATGGCAGCCGCGCGCGAGGGGATTATGTATGGAGCCCGGAATCGCCATGACCTCTCGCCCCTGCTCGCCGGCGAGCCGCGCCGTGATCAGCGATCCGGAGCGCGCAGCCGCTTCGACCACCAGCACGCCGCGCGAGAGCCCCGACATCAGCCGGTTGCGGCGCGGGAAGTTGACGGCCCGCGGCGGCGTACCGGTCGGGAACTCGCTGACCACCGCGCCCGACGCCGCGACGGCCGCCGCGAGCTTGCGATGCCCGTCCGGGTAGACGCGGTCGAGTCCCGTGCCGCAGACGGCGATCGTGCAGCCGCTCGCCGCGAGCGCCCCGCGATGCGCCTGCCCGTCGATGCCGGCCGCCAGGCCGCTCGTGACCGCGAAGCCCGAGGCCGCCAGCCGGAAAGCGAACTCGAAGGCCGTCTCGCGCCCGGCCGCGGTCGCGCTGCGGCTGCCGACGACCGCGACCTGCGGGCGCGCCAGCGCCGCCGGGTCGCCTTCGACGAACAAGGCCGGCGGCATGCCGGGCACCGCGGCGAGCTGGGGCGGGTAGCGGGGGTCGTCCGCGGTCAGCAGGCAGCGGTTCGCCCCCTCGAGCCAGGCAAGGTCCCGCTCGATGCCCGCCCGGTCCGCCCCGGCAGGACCCCGAAGGCGCTCCAGCCAACGGACCAGGTCCCCTCCAGGCGCGGATTCGGTCATCCCGCCAGCTTGCGGACCCTGCGTAACCACCGCATCGCCCATTTGCGGCCTATACGCACACATTTATAGGTATCGCCACCACCGTCAGGTGCAGGAATCAAGCGCGGCTTCCGGCGCGCTTGGCCGGCCGGGGCGCTGGCGCGCGTGTATCGCCGCCGGGACCCGCTCGTTCGCTCCGCCGGAACTTTAGTCGCTCACTCGCGGGTCCCGACGGCTTGCACGCGCGCGACACGCCGCGGTCTGTCACGCCCACGAAACGCCGCGACGCATCACGCGCGCGCCGGCCGGCCGGGTCCCCGAGCGAAGCGACTAAAGTTCCGGCGGAGCGAGCGAGGGTCCCCGGCCGGCCAAGCGCGCGCATGATGAGCCCCGCCCGCGAAGCATGCGCGCGATGGGCGCGTTGTGCTGATGCGCGAGCGAATCGGAGTTGGTGCCCTAGTGCGGGCGGAAAAAGAAAACGCCGGCGCGAGGCCGGCGTCTTCGTGACGGACGATGGGCGGGCGTCAGCCGCCGGCGCCCGGCGAGCGGACCGCGTCGCCGACCTTCACCTCGCGGTCCGACTGCCACATCAGCCCGTAGCTCATGCGGTCATAGGCCTTGAAGATCAGCGCGACGCCATTGCGCTCGTCCGGCAGCTGCACCTTGCGGCTCTTGGGGTTGCGCGTCGTGTCGCGCACTTCCTCGCCCGCTTCCCAGACTTCGAGCACGTGGCCGGGCTCGAGGCCGTGCTTGCTGCCGCGGTTGATGATCACGACGTCGTAGTCCGCGACGATCGTGCGCTCGTCGATGACCGACATGATGGTGCCGTCGACCTGCGAGCCGGGCGGGCGCGGGATGAAATCCATCTTCGCCTCCTGCTCGGCCTGCACGAGGATGTCGCCCTCGAGCGTCTCGCGCGCCGAGTCGATGACGCGCAGCGTCGCCGGGTCGCCCATGCGGTTGACGTCGGCCTCGCCGGTGAACAGGCCCTGGTAGCCCAGCACGTCGCCGTCGTCCGGGTCGCGCAGCTCGTCGCCGACGTGGTAGATGCTGTAGCGGTTGCCGACCGCGCTGTCGCGCAGGCGGCGCACGTAGATGTCGTTGCCGACGGCGGAGATCAGCCGGTCGTCGCGCGCGGCGACCACGTAGGGGGCGCCCTTGACCTGGTCGGCCGGCAGCAGCATGGGCCGCTGCATGAACGCCGCGATGCGCTCGTAGGGGACCGCGCGGATGGCTTCGGAGAGCGGGTTTTCGCGCACGCGCGGGGAGAGCCGCGTGGCGCCGCCGCTCGCGAGCGTGACGCGCGGCTGGCCATCCACCCAGGTGAGCGCGAGTTCGTCGCCCGGGTAGATGAGGTGCGGGTTGGCGACCTGCGGGTTGACGTGCCAGATCTCCGGCCAGTACCAGGGGTCGGTCAGGAACTTGCCCGAGATGTCCCACAGCGTGTCCCCCGGCTGGACGATGTAGCGGTCCGGCGCGTTCGGCGCGACCGGGACGACGCTGCGGTCGATGCCCTGTTCCTGCCCGGCGGCGACGCCCGCCTGGATGGCGAGGCCGAGGGCCAGGGCGCAGGCGGCGGCGGCCGTCAGCGCGCGCAGGGGGTGGCGGGTTCCGATTTTGGGGGACGAAGCCATGCGAGGTGCTCCCTTACAGCCGCGGCAGCCGTAGAATCGTATAATTCACGGCATCCGGTATCCGACGTAAGTCCATGCTTCGACGAACTTTAGCAGCATTCCCGGGTCAGATACACGCGCCAAGCGGCCCACTCCCATGACGCGCCTCACAATCCTGGAGTATCCAGACCCCCGCCTGCGCACCCGGGCCGTCCCGGTGGACGCCGTGGACGCCCCATTGCGTGACCTGATCGACGACATGTTCGAGACCATGTATGCGGCCCGCGGCATCGGGCTCGCCGCCACCCAGGTCAACGTGCACCGGCGGCTGCTGGTCACCGACGTGTCCGAGGGGCGGACCGACCCGCGGGTGTTCATCAACCCGGAGATCCTCACGGTGGACGGCAAGGCCGTAACGCAGGAGGGCTGCCTGTCGGTGCCCGGCTACTTCGACGACGTCGAGCGCGCCGAGCGCATCCGCGTGCGGGCGCTCGATCGCGACGGCAAGCCGTTCGAGGCGGAGCTCGAGGGCCTGCTGGCGGTCTGCGTGCAGCACGAGATCGACCACCTCGACGGCAAGCTGTTCGTCGACTACCTCTCCGAGCTCAAGCGCCAGCGCGTGCGCAAGAAGATCGAGAAGGAGCGGAAGCTGCGCGCGGAAGGCCGCGCCGACGAAACTTCGCGCGCGCCGGCGATCTGACCGGCTTCATGGCCACGGCCAGCGGCCTGGCGGTCGTCTTCGCGGGCACGCCGTCATTCGCGCTGCCTTCGCTCGATGCGATCGCGGCATCGCGCCACCGCCTCGTCGCGGTCTTCACCCAACCCGATCGCCCGGCCGGCCGCGGACGCGCCCTCGCGACCAGCCCGGTGAAGGAGCGCGCGACCGAGCTCGGCCTGCCCGTGCGCCAGCCCGCGTCGCTCAAGGATCCCGCGACCGCGGCGGACCTGGCAGGCCTTCCGCACGACGTGCTCGTCGTGGTCGCCTACGGGCTCCTGCTGCCGCCCGCGATCCTCGGCCTGCCGCGCCTCGGCTGCCTGAACGTGCACGCTTCCCTCCTGCCGCGCTGGCGCGGCGCCGCGCCGGTCGCGCGCGCGATCGAGGCCGGCGACGCGACGACCGGCGTGTGCATCATGCGCATGGAAGCCGGCCTCGACACCGGTCCGGTCATGCTGCGCCGCGAGACGGCGATCGGCCCGCGCGAAACCGCGGGCGAACTCGAGGCGCGGCTCGCAGACGAGGGCGGCCGCGCGATCGCGGAGGCGCTCGATCGGCTCGCGGCCGGAAGCGCGGCGTTCGAGCCGCAGGACGCTTCGCAGGCGACCTGGGCGGCGAAGCTCACGAAAGCCGAGGCGCGGCTCGACTGGCGCGAGCCGGCGGAGCGACTCGCGCGCCGCGTGCGCGCGCTCAATCCCTGGCCGGTCGCTGAGACGACGCTCGACGGCGCCCAGCTTCGCATCCACGAGGCCGTGGCCGCGCCGGCCGCGGGACGGGGCGAGGTGCCAGGCACCGTGCTGCGTGCGGACGCCGGCGGCGTCGCGGTCATGACCGGCGACGGCGAGCTCAGGCTCCTGCGCGTGCAGCTCCCGGGCCGGCGCGTGGTCTCCGCCGTGGAACTGGCGAATGCGAGGCCCTTGCCGGGCAAAGTGCTCGGTTCCGTCCGGGGAACGACCTGAGCACGCCGGGCGGCGCGGCGATCCGTGCCGCGGCGGCGCGCGCCGTCGCCGCGGTCGCGGTGCACGGCCGGCGCCTGGAGGATGCCGTCGCGGCCGCGACGCAGGGCGGCGTGCCGCGCCCGGCGACGCAATCGATCGCATTCGGCACGGTCCGCTGGTATTTCGAGCTCGACGCCTGCCTCGCCGGCCTGCTCGACCGGCCGGGCGCAAAGCAGGACCCCGAGGTCCGCGCATTGCTGCTCGTCGGGCTGTTCCAGCTCCTGCATGGGGCGACGCCGCCGCACGCCGCGGTCTCGGAGACGGTCGAGGCGGCGCGCGCGCTCGGCCGGCCGCGCGCGGCCGGGCTCGTCAACGCGATCCTGCGTCGCTGCCTGCGCGAGCACGAGGCGATCCTCGCGGCGGCGCACGCGCGCCGGGCCGCGCGCCATGCGCATCCCGAATGGATGCTCGATGCCTTCGCGCGCGACTGGCCCGAGCGCTGGGAATCCATCGTCGCAGCGGGCAATGCCGAACCGCCGATGTGGGTGCGCGTCAACGCGCGGCGCGTCACCCGCGAGGCCTGGCGCGCGCGGCTCGACGCGGCCGGAATGACCGCCGAGGCCGCCGATTTCGCGCCCGAAGCCCTCCGGCTCGCGACGCCCGCGGACGTCCAGGCCCTGCCCGGCTTCGCCGATGGCGACGTTTCGGTGCAGGACGCGGCGGCGCAGCTCGCTCCGCGCTTCCTCCGCGCGGCGCCCGGCATGCGCGTGCTCGACGCCTGCGCCGCGCCCGGGGGCAAGGCCTGCCACGTCGCCGAGCTCGAGCCCGGCCTCGCCGAACTCGTCGCGCTGGACGTCGACGCGGCGCGCGCCGCGCGCATCGGCTCGAACCTCGCGCGGCTCGGGCTCTCCGCGCGCGTCCTGGTCGGCGACGCCACGCAGCCCGACGCCTGGTGGGATCGCCGCCCGTTCGACCGGATCCTGCTCGACGTGCCCTGCTCGGGTACCGGCGTGATCCGCCGCCACCCGGACATCAAGCTGCTGAGGCGCCCCGACGACGTCGAGCGCTTTGCGGTGCGGCAGGCGGAACTGCTCGCCGCCTGCTGGGGAATGCTCGCCGCCGGCGGGCGCCTGGTGTACGCGAGCTGCTCGGTGCTTGCCGCCGAGAACGCCGGCGTCGTCGGCGCATTCCTCGCCGGCGAGCCCGCGGCGGTCGACGCGACTGAATCTGCTAGGCTTTCCCTGCCCGGTGCGCTGCCGTGGCGGTCCGCGGGGCCGGGCTGCGCGCTGCCGAGCGGGGCGGCCGACGCCGACGGCTTCTACTACGCCTGCCTCGAGAAGAAGACCTGAACGTGCGCTGGATGCGGGGAAGTCGCTGCTTGCTGGCCATCGCTGCGCTCGTCGGCGCGGCGGCGGCGCCCCCGGCGCCGGCTCAGGAGGCGGACCGCTTCGAGGTCCGCAACGCCTACGTCGAGCTGGTGAACGGCGAGTGGCTGCTCGACGTGCGCCTCGACCTCGCGCTGGCCGAGGCGGCACGGCAGGCGTTCGAGCAGGGCGTTCCGCTCGTGCTGCGGCTCGAGATCGAGGCCAGCGTCGAGCGTCGCCTGCTGCCCGACGAGGAAGCGGTCTCGATGGGCCGCCGCTGGCAGCTCGCCCACGACGCGATCTCCGAGCGCTACGTGGTCACCGACGTGAAGGCCGGCACGCACGTGAGCCACGCGACCCAGGAAGAGGCCTTCGAGTCGCTCGGCCGGATCGGCGGCATCGTGATCGCCGACACCGATACGCTTCCGGAGGGACGGCGCTTCGACATGCGGGTGCGCGCGACCGTCGAGATCGGCGAGCTGCCGGCGGCGGTGCGCATGCTGCTCTTCTGGCGCGGCTGGTCGCGGACCACCGAGTGGTACGCCTGGCAGGTGCGGCCGTGATCCGGCGCTGGCTGCCGTTCGTCGCCGGCGCGGGCATCGTCGTCTGGGTGACTGCGCTCGTCATGCTCGCGTTGACCGCCGAGGGGCCGCAGCGCTTCGGCGAACTCTACCTCGCCATCCTGCTGATCAACGTCGCCGGCGTCGTCGCGCTGCTGTTCCTGATCGGCGGCCGGCTCGCGGACTTCGTCCGCGACTGGCGACGTCACGTGCCCGGCTCGCGCCTGCGCGGCAGGACGCTCCTGATGTTCGGCGGGCTGGCGATCGCGCCGCTGCTGCTGGTGTTCACGTTCTCGGTGATGTTCCTGACGCGCGGCATCGACGGCTGGTTCCACGCCGAGGTGCGGCAGGGCCTGACCGACGCGCTCGGGCTGTCGCGCGCGGCGCTCGACCTGCGCATGCGCGAGTACCTCGATCGCACGCTCGGCATGGCCGACCGGCTCGCGGGCGAGTCCGGCGCCGGCCTGTACTTCGCGCTCGACGACGAACTGCGCCGCGCGGATGCCGATGAACTGATCGTCATGAGCGGGGGCGGCCAGACGCTCGCCTACAGCCGTGCCGGGCTGCAGCATGCGTTGCCGGCGGCGCCGCCGCGGGAACTGCTGCTGCAGTTGCGCCAGGGCCAGCCGCACGTGAGCCTGCAGCCGGCGCCCGGCGGCGGCTACCGGGTCCTGGCCGCGACGCAGCTCCCGCCCGACGCGGGCTCGCGGTCGCCGCGGTCGCTGGTCGCGACCTATCCCGTACCGCAGCGGCTGTCCGACCTCGCCGGCACCGTGCAGCAGGCCTACCAGCAGTACGGCCAGCTCTCGTACCTGCGCGAGCCGCTGAAGGCGGCATTCGTCCTGACGCTGTCGCTGGTCCTGCTGATGGCGCTGCTCGCCGCGGTGTACGGCGCGCTGTACTTCTCCGAGCGGCTGGTGCGGCCGGTGCAGGACCTGATCGCGGGCACGCGCGCGGTCGCGAAGGGCGACTTCGACACGCGGCTGCTGCGCCCCTCGCACGACGAGATCGGCTTCCTGGTCACGTCGTTCAACGACATGACCAAGAAGCTCGCCCGCGCCCGCGAGGAGGCCGGGCGCAGCCAGGCGGCGGTCGAGGCAGAGCGCGCCGCGCTCGCGGTGATCCTCGCGCGGCTGACCAGCGGCGTCATTTCGCTCGAGCCCGACCTGCGCGTGCGGGTCGCCAACCGGGCGGCGGGCGCGATCCTCGGCGTCGACTTCGAGGGCGCGGCGGGCCGCCCGCTGGCGGAGATCGCGGCGGGGCACCCGCTGCTCGGCGAGCTGCACGAGCTGCTGCAGCGGCACGTGGAGGCGGGCGAGACCGAGTGGCGCGAGCAGCTGACGCTGCGCACGGACGCCGGCCGGCGCGAGCTGGTCTGCGCCTGCACGGCGCTGCCTGGCGATGCCGGCGCCCAGGGCCTGGTGCTCGTGTTCGACGAGGTGACGCAGCTGCTGCAGGCGCAGCGCCAGGCGGCCTGGGGCGAGGTCGCGCGCCGGCTCGCGCACGAGATCAGGAATCCGCTCACGCCGATCCAGCTGTCCGCCGAGCGGATGCGCAGGAAGCTGATGCGCGGCCTCGGCGCCCCCGAGGCGGAGTTGCTGGATCGCTCGACGCACACGATCGTCCAGCAGGTCGAGGCGATGAAGCAGATGGTCGCCGCCTTCTCGGAGTACGCGAAGGCGCCCGAGATGAGCATGCGGGAATTCGACTTCTCCGCGCTGGTGCGCCAGGTGGCGGACCTGTACCACGCCCAGGACCCGCGCGTCGCCTTCGGGCTCTCGCTCGACCCGAAGGCCGCGCTGCTCGAGGCCGACCCCGGGCGCATCCGGCAACTGCTGAACAACCTGCTGACGAACTCGCTGGAGGCGCTCGACGGGCGGGAGAATCCTGTCATCATGATCGAGACGCGGCGTTCGGGCGGCCAGGTCGGCCTGGTCGTGATAGACAACGGCCCCGGCTTCCAGGGCGGCCTGCTGGAGCAGGCCTTCGACCCGTACGTGACCTCGAAGCCGAAAGGCACGGGCCTCGGGCTCGCCATCGTGCGCCGCATCGTCGAGGAGCACGGCGGCGCGGTCGAGGTCGACAATGCGCCGCAGGGCGGCGCCCGGGTACGCATCACGCTGCCGGCCACCGCGCGCGACGCGCGGCGCGCCGAGGCGAGGAGAGAGAAAGCATGAGTTCGCCGAGAATCCTGGTCGTCGACGACGAGGCGGACATCCGCGGCCTCCTGTCCGAGATCCTCGCCGAGGAAGGCTACGAGGTCGAGGTGGCCGCCGATGCGGCGTCCGCGCGACGTGCCGCGGCCCGCGAGGAGCCCGACCTGGTGCTGCTCGACATCTGGATGCCGGACATGGACGGCATCTCGCTGCTGCGCGAGTGGAGCGAGAAGCAGTCGTTGCGCTGCCCGGTGGTGATGCTCTCCGGCCACGGCACGGTGGAAACGGCGGTGGAAGCCACCCGCCTCGGCGCCTTCGACTTCGTCGAGAAGCCGCTCTCGATCGCCAAGCTGCTGCGTACGGTGGAGCGTGCGCTCGACGCCGGCAAGCGCAGGCAGAAGGCGCAGCGCACCCTGATCCCGCCGCTGGTCGCGCCGGTCGGCCGCAGCCGCCTGATGCACCGCCTGCGCGAGCAGGTGCAGCAGGTCGCGACCCACGAGGCGCCGGTGCTGCTGGTCGGCGAGCCGGGCACCGGCCGCGAGGCGTTTGCGCGCTACATGCATTCCCTCGGTCCCCGGTCCGCGGGACCCTTCGTCGCCGTCACCTGCGCCAGCCTCGAGGATGCAACCGCCGCGACGCGCCTGCGCGGGACGGTGACCGAGGGGCGCATCGAGCCGGGCTTCTACGAGCAGGCCCGCGGCGGCACGCTGTTCCTGGGCGGGCTCGAGGACCTGTCGGCGCAGGCGCAGCGGCTGTTGCTGGCGGACCTCGAGCAGCGCGGCTGGCAGCGGGGCGGCGCACCCGAGGTCGTGCCGTTCGACATGCGGCTGGCGAGCGCGGCGCTGCCCGGCCACGACGGGCCGGCGAGCGGCCTGCGACGCGACCTGCTGGCGCACCTCGAGGTGATCTCGATCCGCATCCCGCCGCTGCGCGAGTACGCGGAAGACGTGCCGGAACTGCTCCGGCACTACGTCGACCGGCTGGTGGACGAGGAGGGCATGCCGTTCCGGCGCTTCTCGGTCGCGGCCCAGAACCGCCTGCGGAACTATCCCTGGCCGGGCAACGTCCGCGAGCTGAGGAACCTGGTCCAGCGCGTGCTGATCATGGGCGGGCCCGAGGAGATCGGCCTGGAGGAAATCGAGCAGCACCTGGTCGCCCAGCAGGCGCCGGACGAGCCGCTGGTCAAGCAGGACCTGCTCGCCTTGCCGCTGCGCGAGGCGCGCGAGCAGTTCGAGCGGGCCTACCTGCTGCAGCAGCTGATGCTGTGCAACGGCAAGGTCGGCCTGCTGGCGAAGCGGGTGGGCATGGAACGCACCCACCTCTACCGCAAGCTGCGCTCATTGGGCGTAGACTTCCGGCAGATCACCGAAGATTGACCGGGGAGAGGCACATGAAGATGAGCAGATTGTTGACGGTTGCCGTGGCGGCGATGGGCCTTCTGGGCGCCGTTGCCGTGCAGGCGGACGACTCCAAGCGCACGGTCGGCGAATACACCGACGACAAGGTGCTGCACACCAAGGTCTGGGCCGCGCTGACCGAGGACAAGACCGCGGACGCCAGCGAGATCAACCTCGAGGTCTACAAGGGCGTCGTCCAGCTGAACGGCTTCGTGGACAACGCCAAGGAGAAGGCGCAGGCCGAAGCCGTCGCTAAGGGCGTCTCGGGCGTGAAGGGCGTCGAGAACAACCTGATGATCAAGCAGGCGAAGCAGACGACCGGCGGCGCGATCGACGACTCGACGGTCACGGCCAAGGTGAAGACGGCCCTGACCGAGAGCAAGGAGACCAAGGCCCACGACATCAAGGTCGAGACCCGCGGCGGCGTCGTCCAGCTCTCCGGCTTCGTGGAGAACGAGGCTCAGAAGACCGCGGCGACCAAGGTCGCCCAGTCGGTCGAGGGCGTGAAGTCCGTCAAGAACAGCATCAGCATCAAGAACTGACCGACTGGGTGCCGGGTCGTAGCTTTCGTAGTATCGGCACTGCCGATACTACGAAAGCTACGACCCGGCACCCGTCAATCGCCGACGCGCACGACGAGGAAGTCGACCTCCGCCTCGCGCAGCCGCGCGCGCACGCGATCGAGTTCGGCCGGGTCGCTGATCGGCCCGATGCGCACGCGGTGCCAGGTGTCGGCGTCGATGGCGACGCGCTGGACGTTCGACTCGATGCCCTGCAGGGCGAGCTGGGCGCGGACGCGATCGGCGTCCTCAGGCTTCCGGTACGAGCCGGCCTGCAGTACGTAGGCGCCCTCCTTGCGGCTCGCCTCCGGCACGTCGCGCTGCACGACGACCTCCCGTTCCGGGACCACGACCTCGAAGTTGGGCAGCATGTCGTAGAAGTCGTACTGTTCGGGCTGCGGGTCCGCGGCGGCCTCGCGCGCGGACGCCGGTTCCGCCTCCGCAGGGGCCTTGGCGGCACTGCCGTTGGCCTGCGGGTCGCGCGGGTCGAAGTAGTACAGCGCGAGCCCGACGGCCAGTCCGAGCGCCAGGCCGATCAGCAGCCCGACCCACCCGGAAAAACCCTCGCGACGGCTGCGGCTGCGCTTGTAGTCCTTCGCGACCATGGGCGGCCTACATGGACTCGGGCGCCGAGACGCCGAGGAGGCCGAGCGCGTTCACCAGCACCTGCTGCGCCGCCGCGATCAGCGCGAGCCGGCCGTTGCGCGTCGCCGCGTCGTCCACGATGAACGGCAGCGCCGCGTAGCAGGCGTGGAACGCCTGCGCGAGCTCGCGCAGGTAGTTCACGACCAGGTGCGGCGCGCGCTGGTCCGCGCCCAGGCGCACGACCTCCGGCCAGCGCGAAACCTCGCGCATCAGCGCGACCTCGGCGGGATCGGCGAGCGCCGCGAGCCCGGAGATCCCGGCCGCGCGGTCGAACGGCAGGCCGCGCTCGGCGGCCTGCTTGAGAACGCTCGCGATGCGCGCGTGCGCGTACTGCACGTAGTAGACCGGGTTGTCGTTGCTCTGCTTGCGGGCGAGTTCGAGGTCGAAGTCGAGCGCCTGGTCGTGCGAGCGCATCACGTAGATGAAGCGCGCCGCGTCGTTGCCGACCTCCGCGCGCAGGTCGCGCAGCGTCACGAAGTTCGCCTCGCGCTTGCCCATGGCGACCTTCTCGCCGCCCTTCCAGAGCGTCACGAACTGCACCATCGGCACCTCGAGCGACTCCGGCGGCTCGCCCATGGCCGCGAGCCCGGCGCGCACGCGCGCGACGTAGCCGTGGTGGTCGGCGCCGAGGATCGTCACCAGCAGCTCGAAGCCGCGCTCGCGCTTGTCGAGGTGGTAGGCGATGTCGGAGGCGAAGTAGGTCTTCTGCCCGTTCGCGCGCACCACGACCCGGTCCTTCTCGTCGCCGAACAGGGTCGCGCGGAACCAGGTCGCGCCGTCCTGCTCGAACACGTGGCCGTTGGCGCGCAGGCGACGGAGCGCGCGGTCGATGGGACCGCCGTCCTTGCCGTCGCCGAGGTCCTGCTCGGAATACCAGCGGTCGAAGGTGACGCCGAACTCGGCCAGGTCGTCCCGGATGTCGGCCAGCATGGCGGCGAGCCCGGAGTCGAACACGGTGCGGAACCCGTCGCCGAGCAGCTTCTTCGCGCGCCCGATGACGGCGTCGACGTACGCGTCCTTGTCGCCGCCCGCGGCTTCGTCGGGCGGAAGCCCTGCGAGCACCTCCGCCGCCGGACGCCGCAGCGCGTCGCCGTGCGCTTCGCGCAGCTGCGCCGCGACCGGGCGCACGTAGTCGCCGCGGTAGCCGTTGGCGGGGAAGGGCAGCGCCTCGCCGCAGAGTTCGAGGTAGCGCAGCCAGACGCTGGCGGCCAGGATGTCCATCTGCCGGCCGGCATCGTTCACGTAGTACTCGCGGTGGACCTCCCAGCCGTCGGCGGCGAGCAGGTTGGCGACCGTCGCGCCGAAGGCCGCGTGGCGGCCGTGGCCGACGTGCAGCGGGCCCGTCGGGTTGGCGGACACGAACTCGACGATGGTCCGCCGTCCGCCGCCGCCGGCACCGCGGCCGTAGGCCCCGCCCTCGGCGTGCACGCGCGCCATCTCCGCCTGCCAGGCGGCCGGCGTCAGGAAGAAGTTGATGAAACCCGGCCCCGCGATCTCGGTCTTCGCGACCAGCGGGCTCGGCGGGAGCGCCGCGACCAGCTTTGCCGCCAGTGCGCGGGGATTCGTGCGCGCCGCCTTGGCGAGGCGCATCGCGACGCCGGTCGCGAAGTCGCCGTGGGCGGCGTCGCGCGTGCGCTCTACGCCTGCGTCCGGCAGCGGCCCGTCGCCGAGCGTCCCCGGGGGCAGCGCGGCGAGCGCGTCCGCGACCAGTTTTTCAACCAGGTTTTTCAAGGCGCGCCAGTCTCTGGAATCGCCGCGGGCGAGGGCCTGTTCGCGCTACGGGAATCGCTGCGACGGAGGACCATTTCGCCTGCTGCAAGGAACGACGAGCGAAGTGTACTGGATGTACAAGAGCGAGGCGTGACGCCGCAGCAGGCGAAATGGGCCCCGTCCCTGCGGGTTGCGGCCGAAATGGCGCCAGGCGGCGTTGCGCCTCTCGTCCGGATTCCCGATCCGGGCTGCGAGCCGCGCCTTGCCTGGCGCCATTTCGGACTCGCAACGCAGCGATCCCCGTAGCGCGAACAGGCCCTAGTCAACTTCAGCCGGGTCGACGTCCAGCGACCAGCGCAGCGATCGCGGGGCGCCGAGCGCCGCGATCGCGTCCACCCATTCGCCGAGGAATGCCTGCAGCGCCCCGCGCGAGGCCGACTCGACCAGGAGCTGGGCGCGGTAGCGACCGGCACGGCGGGCCATCGCGGCGGCCGCCGGCCCGAGGATCCTCGGCCGCGCGCCGCCCGCCGCCGGGGCCGCGGCCTCGGCGGCGCGCAGGAAGTCGAACACCTCCGCGCGAGACGGCGAATCGGCGCGCAGCAGCGCGAGGTGCGAGTACGGGGGCCAGCCGGCCGCGCGGCGTTCCTCGAGGGCGAGCGCAGCGAAGCCCTCGTAGCCGGTGCTGATCAGGCAGCGCAGCAGCGGGTGCTCCGGATACGCGGTCTGGATCAGCACCTCGCCCGGGCGGTCGCCGCGGCCGGCGCGCCCGGCGACCTGGACGATCTGCTGCGCGAGCCGTTCGCTGGCGCGGAAGTCGGCGCCGAAAAGTCCCTGGTCCGCGGCCAGCACCACGACCAGCGAGACTTCCGGGAAGTCGTGGCCCTTCGCCAGCATCTGGGTGCCGAGCAGGATGCGCGCGCGGCCGTCGTTGACCGCGGCGAGTGCCGCCTCCAGGTCACCGCGCCGGCGGATCACGTCGCGGTCGATGCGCACCAGCGGCGCGGACGGGAACAGCTGGGCGAGCGTCGTCTCGACGCGCTCCGTGCCTTCGCCGACGGGCACCAGCTCGTTGCTGCACTGGGGGCAGGCGAAAGGCATGCGCTCCTCGGCGCCGCAATGATGGCAGGCGAGTGTCGCGCGCGAGAGGTGAACGGTGAGGCGTGCGTCGCAGGACTTGCACGGCGCGACCCAGCCGCAGCCCGAGCAGAACATGGTTGGCGCGTAGCCGCGCCGGTTCAGGAACACGAGCACCTGGCCGCCGTCGCCGAGGTGCCGTTCCATCGCCGCCAGCGCCGGCGGCGAGAGCCCGTCGCGTGCGGGATTCACGCGCAGGTCGACGACCGTGACGCGCGGCTTGCCGGCGCGACCCGCGCGCTCGGGCAGCGAGACCTTGGCGTAGCGCCCCGCCGTCGCGTTGGCGAGCGACTCGAGCGAGGGCGTCGCGGAGCCGAGCACGACCGGGCAGCCGGCGCGCTGCGCGCGTGCGACCGCGAGGTCGCGGCCGGAGTAACGGAAGCCCTCCTGCTGCTTGTAGGAGGCATCATGCTCCTCGTCCACCACCACCAGGCCGAGCGCGGGCAGCGGCGTGAATACCGCCGAGCGCGTGCCGATCACGACCGGCGCCCGGCCTGCGCCCGCTGCGCGCCAGGCCTGGGCGCGCGCGCCGTCGGCGAGCGACGAGTGCAGCGCGACGACCGGTGCGGCGATGCGCGCTCGGAAGCGCGCGACGAGTTGCGGGGTCAGCGCGATTTCCGGGACCAGCACCAGTGCGCCGCGGCCCGCTGCGAGCACGCGTTCGATCACGTTCAGGTACACCTCGGTCTTGCCGCTGCCGGTGACGCCGTGCAGCAGGAAGGCGCCGAACCCACCGAGCGCGCCGCCGATGCGCCCGACGGCCGCCGCCTGGTCCGCAGTCAGCACCGGGCCCGGCCCGCCGGCGCCGGCGGCCGGGGCTTCGCCGTCGCGCCGGAAGGACTCGATCCAGCCGCGCTTCGCCAGCGCGCGCAGCGCCGGCGTGTGGCCGGCCGCGGAGATCTCGGCCGCGCTCGCGCCGAGCTCGCCGGCGAGTTCCGCGAGTGCCCGCTGGCGCGTGCCGAGTCGCGCGCCGCCGGCCAGCGCGGCGCGCCCGGCTTCCGACAGCCGCCACGCGGTTTCTTCCAGTGCGGCGGGCCGGCCCTCGCGCAGCGGTTTCGGCAAGGCGCCGAACAGCACGTCGCCGAGCGGGTGGTGGTAGTACTCCGCGGCCCAGCGCAGCAGGCCGAACGTCGACGGGTCCCAGATCGGCGCCGGGTCCAGCGACTCGATGGCGGGCTTCAGCTGCGCGCGCGGCAGCGCGCTCGAGGCCGCATGCGCGACGACGAGGCCGATCGCCCGCTGCCGCCCGAACGGCACGCGCACGCGCACCCCGGGCGGCGGCAACGGCTGGCCGGCGGGTGCCAGGTAGTCGAAGCTCCTGCGCAGCGGCGTCGCGAAGACGACCTGGAGGATGGACGCGGGGTCGCTCAACAAACCCTTCCGATTCAACGAGTTGAGAAAATTCTCCCGCGACGTCAACCGCGCGGCGAGTGCCACGTTATACACGGAGGCTGGCGAGGGAGTCGGGCGCCGATGGAGGACGGTCCAGTGGAGCGCTCTGCTACGCTCGATGCGCCCTTCGTGACCGGGAGACCCCGCGCGGCGCGGGATGGCCGTTTGGACCGGGAACGCGCACTCGACCGATTCCTGGCCGGCGTCGAACGCCGGGCACTGCGCATCGCGGTGCTCGCGTTGCGCAATCGCGCGGAAGCGGAGGATGCCGTGCAGGACGCCATGATCCGGCTGGTGCGCAGCTACGCAGGGCGGCCCGAAGGGGAGTGGCGGCCGCTGTTCTACCGCATCCTCGGAAATCGCATCACCGACTTCCAGCGGCGCGAGCGCGTGCGTCGCGCCGTGGCGGCGATCTGGCCGGGCGGCCCGGGCGAGGATCGCGGCGCCGATCCCGTCGAATCCGCGGTGGACCCGCGCGGGCGGCCGGACCAGGTGCTCGAGGGCGAGGAGCTGCTCGCCCGCATCGAATCCGTGCTCGCGCGCCTGAGCGCGCGCCAGCGCGAGGCCTTCCTGCTGCGAAATTTCGAAGGACTCGACGTCGCACAGGCGGCCGTCGCGATGGGCTGCTCGGAGGGCAGCGTGAAGACACATTATTTCCGGGCCATGCAGGCGCTGGAGGAGGCGTTGCCGGAATGGAAGAGCTGAACGACCGGATGCGCGAGATCGAGCGCAGGTCCCGCGCGGCCTTCGACGCGAGCGTCGGGGCCGGGGACGCCGCGACCCGCGCGCGCCTTGCGCGCGCGCGGACGGCGGCGCTCGGCGCGCTGCGCCGCCCGCGTATCGCGCGGCCGGCGCTGTGGCTGCCGCTGGGCGCCGCGGCCGCGGCGCTCGTCGCGGCGCTGCTGTGGCGGCAGGAGGAGGCGGCAGTCGCGCCGGCCCCGCCCGTGCTCGCGCTCGAGGACCTCGACCTGGTCGCGGGCGGCGAGGATTTCGACCTGCTCGGCGAGGACGCCGACTTCCTGGCCTGGGCGGCGGCGGCCGCCGGCGACGGGGTGGGCTGAGCGATGCGCCGCGCGACGATCCTGGCCGCGCTCGGCATCGCCTGGCCCGCGCTCGCCGAGGACCCGCCGCCCGCACCGCCGGACCCGGAGCTGCTGGAGTTCCTCGGGGAGATGAACGGCGAGGACCCTTACCTCGTCGCATTCATGGGTTCGCGCGCCGGCAAACGGGCGTTGAAGGACGCGGAGCAAGAAGCCGATGACGAACGGAAGGAAGACGACGATGAGTAAGCGTGCATCGATCCTGATGGCGGGAATGCTGCTCGCCGCGGCGCCGGCATTCGCCGACGAAGCCGCCGGCATCGCCTGGGACGCGCTCGAACCCGGGACGCGGGAACTGCTCGCCGGCCAGGAGGAACGCTGGGCGACGCTGCCGCCCGAGCGCCAGCGCGCAATGGCGGACGGCGCGAAGCGCTGGCTCGCCATGGACGGCATCGGCCGCGCGCAGGCCAACGAGCGCTGGCAGACCTGGCGTTCACTGGGCCCCGAGCAGCGCGAGCGCCTGCGCAAGGGCTGGGCGAAGTTCCGCGAGCTGACGCCGGAACAGCAGGACGCGCTGCGCAATGCCTACCGGCGTTTCCAGTCGCTGCCGCCCGAGCAGCGAGACCAGTTGCGCGAGCGCTGGGAGCGCATGTCGCCCGAGGAGCGCCGGCGCGCGCTCAACCGCCGCCAGGGCGCGAAACCGGGCACGGTCGACAAGCGGCCCTGCCCGCCGTGTTGAAGACTCGCGTCCCGGGCGCGGCCGTGGGAGGATGAACGGGCCATGCCGAACGCACCGCTCAAGCGCTCCCACGACCGGGTCATCGCCGGGGTCTGCGGCGGCCTCGCCGCCTGGCTCGGCTGGAGGCCCGACCGCGTGCGCATCGCCTACGTGATCGCCTCGGTCCTGAGCGCGGCGTTCCCCGGCATCATCGTCTACCTCCTGCTCTGGCTCGTGATGCCGGACGCCGACGAGGCGTGAGCGCCGGACGCGAGCTCGCCGAGCGGGTCGGCCCGCTGCACGATCCCGCCACGATGCTCGAGGCGCGCAGCCGCGCACGCGCGGCCGTGCGGGACCTCGCATCCCGGGTCGCGCCCGGCATGACGGAGCAGGAGGGGCTTGCGATCACGCGGCAGACGCTGCGCGCCCACGGCTTTGCGACGGACTGGGTCGAGCCCTGCGTGCGCTTCGGGACCAACACGCTGAAGAAGTACGAGGAACCGTCGGATCCGGGCGTGGTGCTCGGCAGCGACGACGTCTGGTTCGTCGACGTCGGCCCGCTGTGGCGCGGCCACGAATGCGACTACGCCGAGACCTTCGTCGTCGGCGCCGACCCGGAGCGGCACCGCCTGGTGCGCGACGTCGTCGAGATCTTCGACCGCGCCCAGGCGTACTGGCGCGAGCAGCGGGCGACCGGCGTCGAGCTGTATCGCTGCGCCGCCGCCGAGGCGGAATCCCGCGGCTGGCGGCTCGACGCCGAAATGGCCGGTCACCGGCTCGGCGCCTATCCGCACGCGGCTTTCCACGACGGCTGCCTGGCGAACGCGGACTTCACGCCGTCGAGCGGGCTCTGGATGCTCGAGATCCAGATCCGTCGCCCGGACCGCCCCTACGGCGCCTTTTTCGAAGACCTGCTGCTCGAGGCTTGAGCGCGCCCGGCCCATGAACCTTCCGTTCCGCGCTCGCGCAGCCCCCGGGTCGGACCCGACCGACGGCTACGGCACGCCCGGCTACCGCGCCTACGTGCTGAACATGATGCTGCTGGTCTACGTGCTGAACTTCGTGGACCGCGGCCTGCTTGCCGTGGTCGCCCGGCCGCTGAAGGCCGAGATCGAGATCTCCGACACGGCCTGGGGCCTGCTCACGGGCTTCGGCTTCGCGCTCCTGTACACGACGGCGGGAATCCCGATCGCGCGCCTGGCCGAAACCCGCAACCGCGTCTGGATCATGGCCGTCTGCCTCGCGTTCTGGTCGCTGATGACGGCGGCCTGCCGCGATCGGCTGTTACGCCATGGGCGTGACGCTCGGCACCCTGCTCGCGAACCTGGTGGGCGGCCCGGTCGCCGACTGGTTCGGCCGGCGCGCGCGTGATGTCGTTCGGCTGGAGGCAGCAAGCGCCGTGCGGGCGGGCCCTGCTCTGGCTGCTGATGCCGGACGCCGACGCGGTCTGGGGCCGCTTCAGAAGCTAACGAGCAGGTTCACGCGTACCCGGTCCAGCCAGTCGTCCGGGAGGTTGCTGCCGGCGAACTCGGGGTCCTTGGGCCTATAGCGGTACCACACGGTATCCAGCACCAGGTTGTCCAGGATCGAGTAGCTCGCGAACAGGTTGTGCTGCCGGTAGTTCGTGCCGATCGTCGTGTTGTCCTGCGAGAACGCAGCGAGCACGGCATCGACCTCGGCCATCGAGTAACCGTACCCGACGCGCCAGTCGCCGCGCTCCCGGATCCGCCCGGCTGACAGCTCGACGCTGTACCCGGTGTCGCCTGCAACCCTCGCGCCGCGGTTGTACACATACTCCGCCGAGGCGCGCAGCGGCCAGCGCTCGCCGAGACCGTCGAAGTACAGCGTGGCGATGCCATTCAGCAGGTCGAAGTTCGAGACGTAGCGTCCGTCCGGACCGACGGCATTGCTGCGGAAATCGCCGGCATCGGCGCCCGCCACGCTCGCCAGCGAGTAGTCGTACCGTGCCGCGGCGACGTCGAACCGCAGCGATTCGGTCAGCGGCATCTCTAGGCCGACCTGCGCGCCGGTCATCGAGCTGTCGCTGCCAGCGACCGACTGATCGACCAGGAAGTACAGGCCCGCAAGCCGGAGCCCGGCGCCGTTGTCGAACGGTACGCGGTAGATGCCGCCGAGTCCCTGCGGATTGACGTCGGCGTCCCAGACGAGGTCGCTGCGCGTGAAGGGCAGTGGAAACTTTCCGCCCCAGGCGTCCATCGCGCCGGACCGGAGGCGCACATAGGCCTGGTCGAGGCTGACGCCGAAGTCGTCGGCGAAGTTCGACAGCGTGACGTCGGTGCTGTTGGGGTCGTCGGGATCGCCCGTCGCCAGCTGTCCCCCGACGATGATGCTGTCGGTCGCGCGATAGTCGGCCCGCAGGCGTGCGCGCAGCACGCCGCGGTTCCAGTCACGCGCATCGTCGTCGCCGAAGTTGCCCTCGTAGCGTAGCCGCATGTCGCCGCCGACGCGGTGCCGGGGTGCGGGTCGCGCCGGAGCCGCGGGTTCGGCGACGGGCAGCGCGCCCGCGCGGGCCCGCAGCATGGCCGTTTCGACGTCCTTCAGGCGTGATTCAAGGAGCCGGATCTCGTCGGCACGCGCGGCCTGTTCTGACTTCAGCCGCTCCAGATCCATGCGCAACGCCTGCAGTAAATCGACGTCCTCGGTCGTCGCACCGGCAGACGGCGAACCGAGCGCGAGAGTCGCGGCGGCTGCTGCGGCCGTGCACGCCGCGAGGACGGTAGTCAGATGCATTGCCGCTCTCCCGTGGGGCTGATGAACTCGGGTGATGTTTGCACAGAAGCGCGGATTCGCGGACTGGTGCGCCGCTGGCACCGGGCCGCGCATGAATCGCGCCTCCCGGCAGCCGGGCAGTTGTGCTGAAGTTCACGCCATGCCGCGCCAGGTCAGCACATGAGCACCGACGAATTGCGCACGCGGGCGGAGGCGGTCGGCGAGCGCTACGATCGCGCGATGATGCTCGAAGCCCGGCGTCGCACCCATGCCGCGATCGCGGAGGTGTCGCGCGGCATCGGCCCGGGCATGGCGGAGAGCGATGCGCTGGCCTTGACCCGGCGGGTCCTGCGCGATGCCGGCCTGCTGCGCGGCTGGCATGCGATCCACGTGCGCTTCGGGACCAACACGCTCAAGAACTTCGGCGAACCTTCCGAACCCGGCGTCGTGCTCGGTGATGACGACATATATTTCATCGACGTCGGCCCGGTGTGGAAGGACTGGGAGGCCGACGCCGGGGAGACGTTCGTCGTCGGCGGCGACGAGGAGATGCAACGCATCGCGCGCGACGTGCGCGTCGTCTTCGATCGTGTGCAGGGGCGCTGGCGCGACGACGGCCTGACGGGCCAGGCGCTATATGGCGAGGCCGTACGCATTGCCGAGGACCTGGGCTGGAGGCTGAACCTGGAAATGTCGGGGCACCGCCTCGCGGAGTTCCCGCACGCAGCCCACCACCGGGGCTCGCTGGCCGACGCGCCGTTCTCGCCGTCACCCGGATTGTGGATGCTGGAAATCCAGATCCGCCATCCCGTGAGGCCATTCAGCGCTTTCTTCGAGGATCTGCTGCTCGCGCCCGGCGATGCGTAATCTCGCCGAAGCCCAACTCGCGCCGGACCAGGCAGCGGCGATCCGGAACGCCTACGCCGGTCTGCTTCTCCCGGAAGACCAGGTTCGACTGTTCCGCACGACCGACCGGCTCTTTCCGTCGCGCGTCATTGCGCGCGGTCCGCGCGTGCACGAACTGCCCGCCGCGCCGCGCTCACTGGAGGGCCTGCGGATCGCCTCGAATGGCCAAAGCTACGACTACTACGACTACGTATCGAGGAATCGCGTGGCCGGACTGCTGGTACTCCAGCGGGGCCGTCTCGCCGTCGAACGCTACGAGCTCGGCAATGGGCCGGAGTCGCGCTGGGTGTCCATGTCGGTCGCGAAGTCGATCAGCACGACGCTTGTTGGCGTTGCGATTCGCGACGGTTACATAGCCGGCGTGGATGCGCCGCTTACCGAGTACCTGCCGGCGCTTCGCGGAACGTCCTACGAGGGCACGTCGGTCCGCGAACTGCTGCAGATGACCTCGGGCGTGCGCTGGGACGATACCCACACTGACCCGGCTTCGGATCGCCGGCGCATGCTGGAACTGCAGATCGAGCAGGAGCCGGCCGCGATCCTGCGCTATGTCGCGAGCCGACCGAGGGTCGCGCCTCCGGGCACGGTGTGGAACTACAGTACCGGGGAAACCCACGTGGTCGGCGCGCTGCTGCACGCCGCGACCGGCCGCTGGCTGTCGGACTACCTGTCGGAGCGGATCTGGGCGCCGTACGGCATGGAAGCCGACGCGACCTGGTGGCTCGAGTCGGCGGGCGGCCTCGAGATCGCGGGGGCGGGGATCAGCGCGACCCTTCGAGACTATGCGCGCTTCGGGCTGTTCATGCAGGGCGGCGGCACCATCGACGGCAGGCCGGTGCTTCCTGACGGCTGGGTCGCGGAAGCGACTTCACCGCGTCCGCTCAACGGCTCGCGGCTCGACTACGGCTACATGTGGTGGCCGGTGGCTTCGCCGGCCGGTTCGTTCGCCGATCGCGCGTTCAGTGCACGCGGCATTTTCGGCCAGTACCTGTATGTCAATCCAGCAGCGGAGATCGTCATCGCGGTCGTGTGCGCGCGGTCCAAGCCCAAGGGCGCCGAGGTCGTCGTCGACAACGACTTCTTCAACGCCGTCGTCGAGCACCTTCGCTAGTTGAACAGCGGTCCGGCACTGAATCGTGGGCTCGCCCGCGCGCATCGCGCGATCGGAATCACCATGGCGGTGTTCTGGCTCCTGCAAGCCGTCACCGGCATGCTGCTGGTGTTTCGCTGGGAACTGGAGGACACGCTCCTCGCGGGTCCGCGCGCCAGTGCCGACGCCGAGGGCCTCGGGGCGGCCATCGAGGAGATCGTGCGTGCGGGCGGCCGCCCGATCGACCTGTGGGCTTCTTCGCAGGCCGCGACCCGGTTCGACATCTACTACACGGACACCGATGGCGCACCGCGGGTGATGCGCGTGGACGGCTCCGGGAGGACACTGCGCGACGCCGCCGACGCAGGCCTCATCGGGAATGGCGCCATCTGGGACACGTTGACGCTGGTGCACACGGGCCTGCTCGGCGGCGAGGCGGGGCGCTGGGTCGTGGCGGCGAGCGGCGCGATCCTTCTCTGCAACCTGGCGGTCGGATTGCGCATCGCCTGGCCCCGCGCGGGCGAGTGGGGCCGCGCGCTGCGGGGGCGGATTCCAGGCGGTCAGGCGGCGCGGATCCGTGCATGGCACCGCCGATTCGGCCTCTGGCTCGGAGCGCTCGTCCTGCCATTCGTCGCGGCCGGCGTACTGCTGTGCTTCGAGGACGAGCTCAGGACTTCCCTCGCGGCGAGCGTGCCGGAACCTCCGATACACGAAGGGCGATCACCGGGCATCATGCCCGCCGACGCGCTTGCGATCGCGGCCGAACGCGATCCCGCCGCACGGCTGTCTGCCATGATTCTGCCTGGCGATGCCGAGCCCTGGTATCGCGTGCGGCAGTTCCGGGCCGGCGACCTGCCGCGGAACTGGGGGACTTCGACGCTGTTCATCGCATCCTCGGACGGCCAAATACTCGGCGAACATCCGGCCGCGCGGGCACCCGCAACGCGTGCGCTGGTCGATGCGATCTATCCGTTCCACACGGGGCAGGCTGCAGGCACCGCTGGCCGGCTTCTGGTGCTGCTGCAGGGCGCCTGGCTCGCGACGATGATCCTGCTGGGTATCCGGATGTGGCACGGACGCCGCAGGCACTCGGATTGAGCGAACGACAAGACGGCGCTGGTGTCGGCGATGCACCACTTTGCGCAGATTTCGCATCTATGCACCGCGCAGGGTGCGTCGCAAGCTTGTGCTGCCCAGGCAGCACACACGAGGGGGGTCGTCAATGAACATTCGATTCGCGGTGGGTCTGGCACTCGGCATCGTTTCCGTGGTGCCGCCCTCACTCGCGGCCGACGAGGGCGCCCGGCTCGGCGAAGTCGTCGTCACGGCCCAGCGGCGCGAGCAGGTGCTCAAGGACGTGCCGATGTCCGTGGCGGCCATCAGTGGCTCCGAGCTGGAGATGCGCAGCCTCAGTTCGATCCAGGACATCTCCTTCGCCGTGCCTGGCATGGCGATGCGGGAGGACGGTCCCGGCAGCTACACGATCTTCATGCGGGGCCTGAGCAACCAGTATGGCGACGACGCGCTCGTCGGCGTGTTCCTGGACGAGACGTCGTTGACGCTCAGCGGCTACGACCAGATGGATGCACGGGTGCTCGACCTCGAGCGCATCGAAGTGCTCAAGGGACCGCAAGGCACCCTGTACGGGCTGGGCGCCGTGGCCGGCGCCGTGCGCTACATCACCAAGGAGCCGCGCCTCGACGCCTTCGAGGGCAACGTCAAGTTCGGCAGCGCCTGGATCTCGGACGGGGATGAGAAGCTGGGGGCAAGCGCGGTGGTCAACCTGCCGCTCGTGAAGGACAAGTTCGCACTCCGGCTCGCGGCGCTCGTCGAGCGCGATGGCGGCTGGCAGGACCAGCCGCAGGCGGGCATCGAGGACGGTAACAACCAGGATCTCGACGTGTTCCGGCTGCGGGCGCTGTGGCAGGTCACGGACGCGTTTGCGATCAACGCGACGGCCATGATGCACAGCAACGAGAGCAAGCTCGGTCTCGGTTACGAGAACCCCGACCGAACCATCACGGTCGGCATCGACCGCAGCGACGTGCTGATACCCAAGGAATTCGAGTACGACCTGTACAACCTGACGGCCACCTACGATTTCGGCGCCGCCGAGCTGCTCTATGCCGGCAGCTACATCGACTACGACCACCAGTACCCGTTCTCCTATATCGGCGGTCCGCAGACGATATACGGCGGAATTCTCGAGGGAACCGACGAGCGGTTCCAGGACGGGGACATGATGACGCAGGAGCTGCGGCTCAGTTCCAGCGCGCCGGGACGCTTCGAGTGGACGGTGGGGGCTTCCTATCGCGACTCGGAGGTCGATCTCACCGCGATCTACGACACGCTCTACGCCGGGTTTCTGTTTCTTGACGCCTTCTACTACGACAAGACGTCCTGGGAGTCCTACTCCGTATACGGCGACTTGGCCTGGAACATCACGGATCGCTGGCAGATCGGCGCCGGCGTCCGCTATTTCGAGGACGACCAGGAGAACACGGACGGCGTGATCGTCAAGACCGACAGCTTCGACTCGACCGATCCCCGTTTCTACGCGTCGTTCAAGGCGACCGATGACCTCACGCTGTACGCGAGCGCCGCCAAGGGGTTCCGCAGCGGCGGATTCAACTTCGGCGACGCACCTGGGTACGAGCCGGAGTCACTCTGGAGCTACGAGATCGGTGCAAAGGGCATCGTCGCCGACGGGACGCTGTCCTTTGAAGCCGCTGCTTACTACAGCGACTATTCGGACATGCTGCGGCGCGGTCTCGTGTTCATCCCGGAGACCGGCCAGTTCCTCAGCATCACGTCGAACATCGGTGAGGTCGAGGTCAAGGGCGTCGAGGCCGGCATCACCTGGTATGCGACCGACGGCCTGAAGCTCTACACGACGGCGTCCTACATCGACAGCGAGATCACCGAAGTCAATGCGACCGACGCCACGAGCGTGGCGGGCGACAGCGTGGACTACGTACCGGAGTTCAGTGCGACCGTGGGGGGTCAATTCGACTTCGACCTGACGGCAAACGTGCCCGCGTTCGTGCGGGTCGATTACGCGCACCGGGATCCCGTGGAATACACCGACCGCACCAGTTTCCCGGCGGCGAACGTGCCGCAACTGGCGAACTCGATCGACATCGTGGACGCGAGGGTCGGCGCGACGTTCGGGAAGTTCCGGGTGGAACTGTGGGGGACCAACCTGACGGATACCAACCGATGGATCGATCCCTACCACGGGTGGACCAACGCCAACCGTACCCGTCCGCGCACGATCGGCATCGAGGTCGCGTTCGATTTCAACTGACGCGGTGCCGCTGCCTTATGCTGGGGCGGTGAAACGGGGTTTCATGGCTGTAGCGGCGGCCGCCGCGCTGGCTCGCGCGGCTGCCGCCATCGGTGACGGCCTCTGGGACGTGGCGGACACCGGACAGCCGTTTCGCGACGTCGCCTTCACGGTGACCGAAGGCACGTGGATGAGCGTCGACGTCAGCCCGGACGGGACCACGCTTGTCTTCGACCTGCTCGGCGACATCTACGCCCTGCCGGCGGCCGGCGGCGAGGCGCGGCTCGTGCACGGCGGTCCGGCCATGCAGCGAACGCCGCGCTTCAACGCGGACGGCACCCGGATCCTCTTCATCAGCGACGCTGACGGCATCGAGAATGCCTGGACCTCCCGTCCGGACGGCAGCGACGCCCGGCCCTTCACGCGCGAGGCCGCCAACCTGGTGATGGCCGCGAACTGGGGTCCCGACGCGAACAGCATCGTGGTCGAACGCATCGGCGGCCGGTACCCGGAGCACTTCGCATCCGAGATCCGCCTCTACGACGCGGCGGGCGGCAGCCTCACGCTGGTACCGACGCCTGCCAACCGCCGCGAAGTCTCGGAACCCGCGGTGTCTCGCGACGGCCGATTCGTCTACTACAGCGAGCGCCTGGCACCGGAGTTCCAGATCTACATAGACGCAATGCATCAGCAGTGGGCGATTCGCCGGCGCGCACTGGCAACCGGTGCAGTCGAGGACGTCGCCGCGGGCTGGGGCGGGGCGCTGGCGCCCCAGCCGTCACCGGACGGCCGACGCCTCGCCTTCGTGCGCCGTGTGAAGGACAAGACCGTCCTGTTTGACCTGGATCTCGCGACCGGTGAACAGCGCGCGATGTTCGACGGCCTCGACCGCGACCTGCAGGCCTCGTTCGAAGCGCAGGCGAACTACTATCCGCACTACGGGTGGTTCCCCGACGGCCGCCACGTGGCCATCTGGGCCCGAGGGAAGATCGTCCGCGTCGACATGGACACGGGTGCGTCGCGGGAGATTCCGTTTCGGGCGGCGACGCAGCACCGTGTGACGGAGCCGGTGCGCCTGCGGCAAGAACTCGCTGCGGAGCGCTTCACCGTGCGGGCCATCCGCGGACTGACGCCGGCCCCTGAGGGAGCAGCGGTCGTATTCACGGCGCTTTCCCGCCAGTGGCTGCAGGCGGGGCCGGGCGAGGCAGCGCAGGCGCTCGGTAGTGTCGACGCGGCCGCATTCGAGTCGGCGTTCTCACCCGACGGACGCCGGCTGGCGTGGGTCGAATGGAACGACGAGCGCGGCGGCGCCCTCGTGATCGGCACGGCGAGCGGCGGCCGGCCGCGCACGCTAGCCATGAGCCGGGGCGTGATCCGCGAGCCCTCGTTTTCTCCGGACGGCCGGACCCTGGTTTACAGGGTCCAGGGACCCGATCCCAACATGGGCGGCGTCCGTGCGAAGCCCGGGATCTATCGCGTGTCGGTGGACGGCGGCGAGCCTGTTTTCGTCGCGCCGGGCGACTGGCGGCCGCACTTCTCGCCGGACGGCCGTCGTATCTACTTCATCGCCATGGACCATGCCGGCGAGAGTCCGGCCGAAGTTCTGGCCAGTGTGACGCTCGACGGGCTCGACCGGCGTGAGCACGCGCGGACGCCGGACGCCGACACGAATGAGCTGCGCCCGAGCCCGGACCATCGCTGGATCGCTTTTCGCGAGCGTCAGCAGTATCACCTGATGCCCTGGCGCGAGACGGGCACGGTCGTCCCGGTGTCAGCGCACGCAGGGCAGGTGCCGACGCGGCAGCTCACCGATCGCGGCGGCTATGCGCTCGCCTGGTCGCCCGACTCCTCGGCGGTCCACTGGGTGCTGGGACCCGGCCTGTACCGGGCCGCTGCTTCGCTCGACGGCGGGCCGGTACGCAGCTCGCCGCGCGAGCTGGCGCTCGAGGTGCCGGCGGACGTCCCCCGGGGTGCGGTCGCCTTCACGAATGCGCGCATCATCACGATGCGCGCGGACGAGGTGATCGAGAAGGGAACCGTGGTCGTCGTGGGCAACCGGATTCGCGCCGTCGGTCCCGCGACCGGCGTCGCGATCCCGTCCGGCGCACGGATCATCGACGCCTCGGGGAAGACGATACTGCCGGGCCTCGTTGATGCCCACGGCCACATCGACTGCTGCTGGCGCACGGGCGCGATGCCGCAAAAGCAGCCGGCGCTGTACGCGGCGCTGGCGTATGGCGTCACGACCAATTACGACCCCTATCCCAACGAACTCACGAGCTTCGAGAACGGCGAGACCCAGCGCGCGGGCATCACGGTCGGGCCGCGCTGGATCACGACCGGCGCGGCGATCTGGGGTCGGCCGCAGGCGCTCGCCGGCATGTACGAACCGCTGGCAAGCTTCGAGGACGCGAGGCGGGTCATCGAGCGCAAGCGCACGATCGGTGCCGGCATCGTCAAGAGCTACCGGTATCCCGGGAGACGCGAGCGACAGATGCTGGTCAAGGCGGGCCGCGAGGCCGGCGTGATGGTCGATGTCGAAGGCGAGAGCCAGTTCTACAACAACATCACGGCGCTGCTCGACGGGCACAGCAACCTCGAGCACAACCTGCCGGTCGCGAATTACTACGAAGACGTCGTGCGCCTGTTCGCTGCCTCGGGCGTGCCCAACACGCCGACGCTCGTGGTCGTGTTCGGGGAGCTGTTCGGCGAGAACTACCTGTACCAGACGACGGAGGCCTGGCAGGAGCCCAAGGTGCGCACCTTCGTGCAGGAGGCGCTGACCGGATACAGCCCCGTGCTGGCTCCTTACGGTGCGCCGCCTTACGTACGGGCATTGACGACGATCCAGGCAGCCGACGAGCTCTGGGACATCGGCTTCCGTGCGGTGGCGCGCTCGACGCGGCGGCTGGCCGACGCGGGAGTCACGATCAACGCCGGCTCGCACGGCCAGGTGCCCGGACTCGCGATGCACTGGGAGATGCGGCTGCTCGCGGAAGGCGGCATGAGTCCGATGGCCGTGCTGCGCGCGGCGACGATCAATCCGGCAAGGACGCTCGGCGTGGACCACCAGATCGGCTCGCTCGAGCCGGGCAAGCTCGCCGACCTCGTCGTGCTCGACGCCGACCCGCTCGCGGACATCGGCAACACCAACAGCGTGCGTTACACGATGGTCAACGGCCGACTGTACGACGCGCTGACCATGGACGAGATCGGCAACCGGGAGCGTCCGCGCACGAAGTTCTTCTGGGAGCTGCCTGACTATCGCGGCATCGACTGGAACGAAGCCTGGGCCGGGCCGCAATGAAGGTCGCCCTCTGCCTGCTGATCGCCCTCGCATCCCTGCCGGCCGTCGCGGAGGCGCCGTGGAACGTCGAGGACACCGGGCAGCCGTCCATCGCGGCGGACTTCACGGTGACCGAGGGCACGTGGATGAGCGTCGACGTCAGTCCGGACGGGGGGACGCTCGCATTTGATCTGCTGGGCGACATCTATACGATGCCTGCCAACGGTGGCGATGCGGTCGCCGTGCTGAGCGGCGCGGCAATGCAGCGTGATCCGCGTTTCAGCCCGGATGGCCGCGCGCTGCTCTACATCAGCGACGCCGACGGCGCTGACAACGTGTGGCTGGCGAACCGCGACGGCTCCGGCGCGAGACAACTGACCAGAGAGTCGACACGCCCGCTGACCGGGCCAGCCTGGGGACCGGACGGCAGCTATTTCGCCGCTGCGCGCCTGTTCGACGACAGCGCATCCCTGCATGCGTCGGAGCTGCGACTCTACGACCTGCGCGGCGGCGACGGGCAGCTGCTGGTCGGGCGGCCGGCGGTCGGCGAGAACGTGCACGAGGCGCAGTTCGCGCCCGACGGCCAGTACCTCTACTACACGGAGAAGACATCGCCGCCCACGCGCTCGGTCGTCTACATCGACGCGAATCACGTCAACTACGCCGTCATGCGCCGCGACCTGCGGGACGGCCGGACCGAACTGCTGGCGCAGGGTTACGGCAGCGCCACGACGCCGCGCCCGTCGCCCGACGGCCGCCGCATCGCGTTCGTGCGCCGTGTGCAGAGCCGAACGATATTGTTCACCCTCGACCTGGCCACCCGCCAGCAGTTGCCCGTGTTCGAGGGGCTCGACCGCGACGCGCAGGCGGATTTCATCGGGCAGGGCAGCTATTACCCGCAGTACGGCTGGTTCCCCGACAGCCGCCACGTGGCGATCTGGGGAAGGGGCCGCCTGTGGAAGGTGGACATGGACACCGGCAAGGCGACCGAGATTCCGTTCCGGGCGAGGTCGCGGCACCGCATCACGGCACCACCCCGGTTCACCGCCGAGCTCGCCCCGGAACGGTTCACGGTGCGGGCCATACGTCAGCTCGCGTACTCGCCGGACGGCGCCACCGTCGTGTTCAACGCGCTCGGGCGCCTGTGGAGCAAGCGGCTTCCGGACGGCGTTCCGTCCCGGCTGACGTCATCGCGCGCGTTCGAGTTCGAACCTGCCTGGTCGCCGGATGGCCGGCAGATCGCGTACGTCGAATGGGACGACGAGCGTGGTGCCGCGATCAGGGTCGTTCCCGCGAGTGGCGGGCCGGGTCGCGTCCTGGTGCCGAGCGGCGGCGTGCTGCGCCAGCCGTCCTGGTCGCCGGATGGCCGCCGCATCGTGTACCGGATCGACGGGGGCGACGGCTGCCTCGGTGGTCACGGCGCGCAGACCGGCATCTACTGGATGGACGTTTCGGGCGGGGAGAGTCGCCGCGTCGCGGAATCCGCCGATGCGCCGGTGTTTTCGCCGGACGGCAGCCGCATCTATTTCTCCGTCGCCGAGTACGTCGACCCTGCGAGCATCTCGTCGCTCGTCAGCGTCGACCTCGCGGGCGGCGACCGGCGTATCCACCTGAGGACGCGGGACGCCGACACGTCCGAGCTGCGACCAAGCCCGGACCTGCGCTGGATCGCGTTTCGCGACCGGCAGCAATATTACGTCGCACGCTACCGCGAGACGGGCCAGCCCATCGTTCTGGATGCGGGTGGGCAGTCGCTTCCCGTCGCGCGCCTGGGCGAGACCGGCGGTTACGGCCTCGCCTGGTCCGCGGACTCGCGGCGCGTGCACTGGGTGGTCGGCGAGAGACTCGACACCCTGGCAGTCGCGGGCCTGCTCGAGAGTGGTACCCGTGCCGCGCCGACGAGCACGCGCGTGGGCCTCAGCCTGCCATCCGACCGTCCATCGGGCCTGATCGCGCTGACCAACGGTCGCATCATCACCATGCGCGGCGAGGAGGTCATCGAGAATGGCACCGTCGTCATCGAGGGTAACCGGATCACCGCGGTCGGGGAGGCGGGTACGCTGTCCATTCCCGGGGGGGCCCGGGTCATCGACATTGCCGGCAAGACCGTCATGCCGGGACTGGTCGACATGCACGGCCACATCGACGAGTGTTACTACACGTCCTCCGGACTGATGCCGCAGAAGCAGGCCGCGCGCTTCGCCGCACTCGCCTTCGGCGTCACCCTCAACTACGACCCGTACACGTCCGAACTGCCGAGTTTCTCGCAGGCGGAAATGACGCTCTCGGGCGACATGACCGGCCCGCGCGCGATCGACTCCGGGCTGGTCGCCTATGGTCGCAGCGGCAAGGGCGATCGCGTGTTCATTCCGATCGCCAGTTACCGTGACGCGCTGGCATTCATGCAGCGCAAGCGCGAGCTCGGCGCGGTGATCGTCAAGAGCTACCGTCAGCCGATGCGTAGCCAGCGCCAGATGCTGATCAAGGCCGGCCGCGAGGCCGGAATCATGGTCGACGTCGAGGGCGAAAGCAACTTCTACAACAATCTGACGATGATCCTCGACGGCAACACCAACCTCCAGCACAACTTCCCCGTGGCCACCTACTACGACGACGTCGTGCAGCTCATGCGGGCGGCGAAGTCCTCGCACACGCCGACGCTCATCGTCCTGTTCGGAGAGCTGATGGGCGAGAACTGGATCTACCAGCGCGATCGCGCATGGGAGAACCCGAAGGTCAGGACCTTCGTCCAGTCGACGACCAGTGGCTACAGTCCGCTCGCGCCCGGGCACTACGCGCCGCCCTGGGTACGCGGCATGACGACCGTTCTCGCGGCCGACGAGATCTACGAGATCGGCGTGCGCTCGGTGGCGCGCTCGATGAGGAAGCTCGACGATGCAGGAGTCACGGTCAGCGTCGGTTCGCACGGGCAGGTGGCCGGCCTCGCGCAGCACTGGGAGATGTGGCTGCTGGCGGAAGGCGGCATGGCGAATCACCGCGTGCTCAGGGCGGCGACGCTGAGCGGCGCGCAGACGCTCGGCCTCGACGGCCAGATCGGCTCGCTGGAGGCGGGCAAGCTCGCGGACCTGGTCGTGATGGACGGCAATCCGCTCGAAGACATCCGTGACACGAACACCGTGCGCTACACGATGGTCAATGGCCGGCTCTTCGACGCGTACACGCTGAACGAGATCGGCAACTATGACCGGCCACGAGGCAAGTTCTACTGGGAGGTCGGCAGGCCGGGAAACGCGTCGGTGGAATGGAACAAGGCGTGGGCGCACCCGTGAGCGGCGGACGGGACTTCCTGGGTCACCCGCGCGGCCTCGCCTACATCGCCTTCACGGAGGCCTGGGAGCGGTTTTCCTTCTACGGCATGCAGGCTCTCCTGATGCTGTACATGACGGGGCACCTGTTGAATCCGGGCGTCATCGAAGGCGTCGCGGGATTCCCGGCATTCAGGGCCGGCGTCGAAGCGGTTTTCGGGAAGCTCTCACAGCAGGCGCTCGCGTCGCAGGTCTTCGGGCTGTACGTGGGCTTCGTGTACCTGACCCCAATCCTGGGTGGACTCGTCGGCGACCGGCTGGTCGGCCGCACGGCAGCCGTGCTGACCGGCGCAGTGATGATGGCGATCGGGCACTTCCTCATGGCTTTCGAGGCCGCGTTCCTGCCGGCGCTAGCCGCGCTGGTCCTTGGATCCGGCCTGCTGAAGGGCAACCTCGCCGCGCAGGTCGGCAACCTGTACGCGAAGGACGACCGGCGACGCGACGCGGCATACACCGTTTACGTGACCGCGATCAATATTGGCCTGTTCGCCGCGCCCCTGGTTTGCGGATCGCTGGGCGAACTTCTCGGCTGGCACTACGGCTTCGGTGCGGCAGGCGTCGGCATGCTGGTCAGCATCGTGATCTATGTTTCCGGACTCCGTTACCTGCCACCCGAGGAAGACCGTCGCGCCGCAGATCGCCCCCGGCTCGCGCGTGGTGACGGCCGGATCCTGTTCGCCATCCTTCTGCTGCTCGTCATCACTTCGCTGTACTGGACCGTGCAGGCGCAGATCTGGAACGTGTACCCGTTGTGGCTGCGCGACCATGTCGATCGCGGGATCGGACTGGGCCTGACGGTGCCCGTGACCTGGTTCCAGGCGCTGGACGCGATGGCCGTGCTGGCGTTGGCGCCGCTCGCGATCGCGTTCTGGCGCTGGCAGTCTCGCCGCAGCCTCGAGCCGGACGACCTCGCCAAGATCACCAGGGGTTGCGCCTGGTACGGCGCCTCCTGCTTCCTGCTCGCTGCCGGTGCCTGGGTCGCCGGCGACGGGCTCGTGATGCTCGTCTGGCCCGTCGTGTTCCATTTTGCGGTTGCGGTCGGCTACCTCTACGCAGCGCCGATCGCGCTCTCGCTGGTGTCGCGCGCCGCGCCGGCTGCAGTGGTCGCCATGATGGTCGGCGCCTACTACCTCGCGATCTTCGTCGGCGGGATCCTGAGCGGCTGGCTCGGTCGTTTCTACGAACCGCTGGGACCGGCGGCGTTCTGGACGCTGCACGCCGGAATTGGCCTCGCAGGCGCGGCGCTGCTGTTCCTGCTGCGCGGCTGGTTCCTGGGCGCGATGCGCCTTGCTCCGCCGCCATCCAGCACGGTCGCGGTGACCGCGTGAGCTCCTGGCGGCTTGCGGCATCGGCGCTGATCGTGGCCGCGCCAGCGGCGCTCGCGGCTCCGCAGACGCGCGTCGTCTGCGCCGCGGCCGGTCCGGGGTGTGACTTCGCGGGCGGTGCAGGGATACAGGCGGCCGTGGACGCCGCGGCGGACGGCGATACGGTGCTGCTGCGCGAGGGCCGCTACTCGGCGTCGGGCTGGCGCGACGTGCCGTACAAGGAAGTGACGGTGCGCGGATTCGTGGTGTTCGATGGCAAGCACCTGACGCTCGAAGGGGAGCCGGGTGCAGTGCTCGACGGGACGACCGGCGTTCCGACGACGGCTGTCGTCGTGCGCGGCGGCATCGTGACGATCCGCCGCCTTGCGATCACGGGGTTCCGCTACGACGTACAGGAGGATAACTTCTACGAGGGGCACGGTCTGTTCGTCATCGACGGGCAGCTGCGGGCCGAGGACGTCGCCATCTCCCGCTTCCAGAAGATGGGACTGGTCGGCCGGGGCGCCAGTACGCTGCTCGCCGAGCGCCTCGAGATCGTGGACGGCCACGTCGGCGTCTGGCTGCACGAGACCGCCTACCTGTCTCTGGTCGACTCCGTGGTGAGCCGGAACGACTCGAGTGCGATCGCCGCCTACGATGAATCGGCGGCGCACGTCGTCAACTGCACGTTTGAGCGCAACCTGGACGATGGGCTGTTCACCGAGCAGCGCGCCACGGTATATGCGTCCCGCTCGCGGATCCTCGGCAACTCACCCTACGGCGCGCGTGCGGCGGGGGACAGCACGATCTGGCTGATCGACTCCGTGCTGGAGGAGAACGGTCGCGACACGAGCGGCAGCCGGGGTCGCGCGCGCGTGCGCGTCGCGCCGTCGCGCTGAGCATGCTGGTTTGGCGCTCAGCCCCCCGTGCGGGTACCCGTCTGCTGCCAGTGGCCTGGGTTGATCACGAGCTTGCCGGGTGTCCCGAAATCGAGCACGAGCGGGTAGCGCCCCGGCACCGTGAACGTCGCGTGCGTGACGGGGAGCAGCTCGACCCGATTCTCGCGCGGAATCGCGTAGGCCTTGCGCTCGCCGGCGGCCCGCGCATACAACCGCGAGCCGTCTGTGGTGACCTCGACGCGCACCAGCGGGCTGAACACGTACTCGCCCGCAAATTCCCCGAGCGTGTCTGCCGCGATGCGCAGCCCGGGTGCGGGTTGCGGTGCGACCGGTTGCTCCGGCACCGATGCGAGTATCGCATCCCACATCACCTCGGACGCGATGACGTCCAGGTCGACGTTGGTTATTTCCGACTCGTCCACCTCGCGCTCGAGTTCGGCCGTGGAGACGGCGTAGAGGACGTCGCCATCGAACTCGGTGCCGATCGGCTGCAGCGCGCGGCCCATCGACGCGTGCACCTGCGTCGCGAGCCGCTCGAGCTGCGCCCGTTCGAGCTTCTGGTTCGTGACCACCAGGCCGATCGTCGTATTGCGCTTGCCGTCGGCAACGGGATCCGAGGGATTCCAGTCGGGCCGGCGGCTGGCCGGGTAGGCCGCGAGCAGGTCGGCCGCCCGCAGTTGCCCTGGCCAGCCCGCGTCCTTGTAGCAGGCTGCGACGCGACCTTCGCGATCGGTCACGACGCCGAGCGCGTTGACCACGACGAATGCTGCGACCTTCAGGTCGCCGATCTGCCGGAAGGCCGCGCCCTGGCCGCCATAGGCGTTGCAGCCGAACAGGCCGCCGCTGCGCGTGAATCGTCCGGCGCCCTGCGCGCCGAGCGGAAACACGCCCGGCCGAGCCGCGCGCAGCGCCGCCTGGGCCAGTCGCTTGTCCGGGTAAATCTCGTTCAGGCGCCGGTCGCCGAAGTCGTAGATGATCGCGCCGACCGCGAGGCTCAGGTTGGTCCAGCTTCCGTCGCGTTCCCCGTCATCCTTGAGCGCGGTGGCGACTGCGGTCGTGCTTTCCAGCCCGTACCAGGAGCCGCCCGAAAAGACGACGGCATCGAGTTCGGGAACCGCGTAACCGATGCGCAGGAAATCGGTGTTGACCGTCCCGGGCCCGCCGCCTTGCACATCGACGGCGCCGAACACGCGCCGCGCGAAGCGGATGACTGTCACGCCGGTCGGCCCATCCGGATACTCCGCGGTGCCGACCCGAAGCGTCGGCCAGTCGAACTCGAGGACCCGCGCACCCGGGTTCAGCAGGTACGGCAGGTTCGACTGGTCAGCCCCGAGTACGGGTGCCGCAGCGGCCAGGACAGCGCCGACCAGCAACACGAATGCGCGCATGGCGGGCATTAAACCACGCGTCCGTCGCGACCGTGGTGCGAAGCGCGCACCGGGCGGGGCGATTCATGCGCGCTGCAGATCGACCCGACTTCACGCATGATTGCGGGATGCTCGCCGAATCCGGTCTTGCGAATTGAAGCACTCCGAAGGTGACGGGACCGTCGCGGTGCCGGCCGACGGCTTCGGCACGCGCGGCTATCGCGCGTACGTGCTCAACATGCTGCTGCTGGTCTACGTGCTCAACTTCGTGGACCGCGGCCTGCTCGCAGTCGTTGCGCGGCCCCTGAAGGCCGAGATCGAGATTTCCGATACGGCCTGGGGACTGCTTACCGGATTCGGCTTTGCGCTCCTGTACACCACCGCTGGGCTGCCGATCGCCCGCCTCGCGGAGACGAGAAGCCGTGTCTGGATCATCGCCGTCTGTCTCGCGTTCTGGTCGCTGATGACTGCCGCCTGCGGTCTGGCCGCCGACATCGCGATCGGCGGCTTCGTGATCAGCGGGTTCTGGGTGCTGCTGGCCTGCCGCATCGGTGTGGGGCTCGGCGAGGCAGGCTGCACGCCGCCGGCAAACTCGCTGATCGCCGACTACTTCCCGCCACGGCGGCGGCCAGCCGCCATCGGCTACTACGCGATGGGCGTAACGCTCGGGACGATGCTCGCGAACCTGATCGGCGGGCCGGTCGCGGACTGGTTCGGCTGGCGGGCGGCTTTCATCATCCTCGGCCTCCCGGGTGTCGCGGTCGCGGCCATCCTGGTGCTGACCACGAAGGAACCGCCGCGCGGCTATACCGACCCGCCCGGCATGCCGCGGCATGCGCGGGTTCCGCTGCAGGATGCCTGGCGTGAACTTCTCTCGCGCCCCGCCTACTGGTGGATGACGGCGGGTGCGACGATAGCCGCATTCTGCGGCTACGCCATCGTCAGCTTCCAGTCCCTCTACCTGCAGCGCAATTTCGACCTGACTGCGGGCGAGGCTGCGCTGCAGTTCAATGCGCCCGCCGCTGCAGTGGGTGCGTTGGGCACCTGGCTGATGGGGCGGGTCGCCACGGCGCTCGGCCATCGCTCACCGGGTGCGATCGCGTGGCTGGCGGCCGGCGGGCTGCTGGCGACGATGCCGTTCTATGTCCTGGCGTTTACGGCCTCGAGCCTGTGGATATGCGCCGTAAGCCTTGCGTTCGCCTACTTCGTGAAGTACGGCTATATCGGCGCCCAGTTCACGATCACCCAGGGCGTCGTTTCCATTCGGGTACGTGCGACGGCGACCGCGGTGCTGCTGTTCATCATCAATCTGATCGGTTACGGGCTCGGGCCCCTGTTTGCCGGATACCTGAGCGATGCCAGCTTCGCGCGGGCACACTCGTCTTCCGTCGTGGCGGCGGAATTGACGCGCACGATGTGCGACGCGGCCCAGCAGCAAGTCACCGAGCAGGCCCGTCTCGGTTCCGTGCCGCTGGATGCTCCGGAACTTTCCGGCGTGCTCGCGACACTGCCGCAGCCCCTCACCGTCCGGCAATACGAGTTCTGCCTGGAGGCCAACGCATCCAGCACGCAGTACTCGATGCTGATCATCACGTCGCTATACGTGCTTGCCGCACTCGCCTTTGCGGCGAGCGCCCGGCGATTGCGCCACGATCTCCAGGTCTGACCGCATCATGGTGCCGTCCGGGCACCAGTTGGCGCGATTTTCGTCGCATCCGGCCGTGACGCGGTCGCCCATAATCGTCCTCGTTACCTGCAACCCGGCCGACCCATGAATGCAACGCGGCGCACCACGGCGGAATGGCGCGGCATGGATGCCGCCCATCATGTCCATCCCTTCTCCGACCCCGAGCTGATCGCCACCCGGGGCATCCGCGTCATAACGCGCGGCGAGGGCGTCTATGTCTGGGATAGCGACGGCAACCGGATCCTCGATGGGATGGCTGGCCTCTGGTGCGTCAACGTCGGCTACGGCCGCCGCGAGCTTGTCGATGCGGCGGCTCGCCAGCTCGCCGAGCTGCCGTACTACAACAGCTTCTGGCATACCGCGACGCCGTCGCAGATCGAGCTGTCGCGTCTCCTGGCGGAGCGCCTCCCGGCGGGGATCCGGCATTTCTTCTTCACCAACTCGGGTTCCGAGGCGATCGACACCATCGTGCGCCTGGTCCGTCACTACTGGGACGTCACCGGAAAGCCGGACAAGCACGTGCTGATCGGACGCACCCTGGGCTACCACGGCAGCACACTGGCGGCGACCAGCCTCGGCGGAATGGAGCACATGCACAAGCTCGGCGATTCGCTGCTGCCGGGCTTCGCGCACATCCAGCATCCGCACTGGTACACGCAGGGCGCGGGGATGACGCGCGAGGAATTCGGGTGCGTAGCGGCCGAACGTCTCGAGGCGAAGATTCTGGAGATCGGCCCGGAGCGTGTGGCCGCGTTCGTCGGCGAGCCGATCCAGGGCGCCGGCGGCGTGTTCGAGCCGCCCCCGGGCTACTGGGACGCGATTCAGCGCATTTGCCGCAGGCACGACGTGCTCGTGGTCGCGGACGAGGTGATCTGCGGATTCGGCCGCACCGGCCGCTGGTTCGGCTCGGAGCTGTACGGCATCGAGCCCGACCTGGTGGCGATGGCCAAGGGCCTGTCTTCGGGTTACCTGCCGATCGCCGCGGTCGGGTTCGGCGAGCGCGTGCACGATGCCTTGCGCAAGGGCGGAGTGTTCGCCCACGGCTTCACCTACTCGGGCCACCCGGCGGCCTGCGCGGTGGCGATCGAGAATATCCGCCTGATGGAGCGCGAGGAGATCGTAGAGCACGTGCGAGACGTCGCCGCGCCGTATTTCCGGCAGCGGCTCTCGGAGCTCGCGGACTCGCACCCGATTGTCGGCGAGCTGCGTGGCGCGGGCCTGGTTGCAGGCCTGCAGCTCGTCAGGGACCGCGCCTCGCGGACGATCTTCACGACCGAGGACGACGCCGCGATCAAGTGCCGCGAGCACGCCCTGCGCCTGGGCCTCGTCATGCGCGCGGTGGGGCAGTCCATGGTACTGAGCCCGCCGCTCGTGATCACGCGCGCGGAGATCGACGAGCTCGTGACGAAGGCGCGCGCGGCTCTCGACCTTACCGCGCAGGAGTTCGGCCTGGCATGAGCGCCCGGAGCCTGCCGCTCGCAGCGCTGGTCGGTGCATACGGCGCGCGTCACGTGCACGCGGCGCGATTCGCCGTTGCGAATCCGGCGACCGGCAACACGGTGGCGGAGGTGCCTGATCTCGGGCGCGACGAGACGCTGCAGGCGGTCGCAGCCGCGGAGCGGGAATTCCCGGTCTGGGCAGCCCGCACGGCGAAGGACCGATGCGCCGTGCTGCGACGCTGGCACGACCTGATCCTTGTGCACCGGGAGGAGCTCGCCGAGCTGCTCACGCTGGAGCAGGGCAAGCCCCTCACCGAAGCGCGCGCCGAGATCGGGTACGGTGCCTCCTTCGTCGAGTGGTTCGCGGAGGAGGGGCGCCGGGTCTACGGCGACGTGATCCCGACGCATGCCCCGGACAAGCGCCTGCTGGTGCTGAAGCAGCCGGTCGGCGTCGTCGGCGCGATCACCCCCTGGAATTTCCCGGTCGCCATGGTGACGCGCAAGGCGGCGCCCGCACTGGCCGCGGGCTGCACACTAGTGCTGAAGCCGGCCGAGGAAACCCCGTTGTGCGCGCTCGCCCTGCTCGCGCTTGCGCTCGAAGCCGGGGTCCCGAAGGGCACTCTGGAAGTCGTCACCTCGAGCAGGCCCGCGGAGATCGGCGCGGCGCTGACGGACAGTGAGGCCGTGCGCAAGCTGTCATTCACGGGTTCGACGGAAGTCGGGAAGCTGCTGATGCGGCAGTGCGGGGACACGCTCAAGAAGGTGTCGCTCGAGCTGGGCGGCAATGCGCCGTTCATCGTATTCGACGACGCGGACCTTGACGCCGCCGTGGCGGGCGCTGTGGCCGCCAAGTTCCGCAATGCGGGACAAACCTGCGTCAGTGCGAACCGCATCCTCGTCCAGGCCGGTATCCATGACGAGTTCGCGCGTCGCTTCTGTACCGCCGTGGCGGGGCTTGCGGTGGGAGACGGGATGGAGCCGGGCACGGACGTGGGCCCGCTGATCACTGCGGGTGCCGTCGACAAGGTCGAGCGGCTGGTCGCGGACGCTGTGAGTCGCGGCGCGGTGATTGCGGCGGGCGGCGCTCGCCACGGCCGCGGCGGCCACTTCTACCGACCCACGGTGCTGACCGGCGTGACATCCGGGATGAGCATCGCGCAACAGGAAGTCTTCGGGCCGGTGGCACCCTTGCTGTCGTTCCGGGATGAGCGCGACGCCGTACGCATGGCCAACGACACGCGCTACGGCCTGGTGGCATATTTCTATGCGCGCGGGCTCAATCGCGTTTGGCGCGTCGCCGAGGGACTCGAGTGCGGCATGGTCGTGCTGAACAGTCCGACCTTCTCGAGCGAGGCGACGCCATTCGGCGGCGTCAAGGAATCCGGTTTCGGCCGTGAAGGATCGAAATACGGGCTCGACGATTACGTGGAGATCAAGTTTCTCTGCCTCGGCGGGATGGACTCCCGGCCGGGGCCTGGTTCTCTGCCGGCGGCCTGAGCTGCGGCAGTTCCCGCGCGATGGAGGCAGCGAGCCATTCGCGGAATCGCCGTATCAGGGTCGCATCCCAGCGGTCGGCGCGCGCTACCAGCAGGTAATCCGCGGTCGCGACCGGCTGGAACGCCGGGTTATCGCCACCGATCTCGATCAGCCGTCCGGAAGCGAGGTCGCCGGCTGCCACCAGGTGGTTGGTGAGCGCGACGCCGCGCCCATGACGGGCGGCGTCCATCGTGAACTGGCTCTGCCACAGTCGCGGCCCGGTCAGGTAGACATCGTCGTACACGCCGTGCGAGGCGAGCCAGCTGCCCCAGCGGTCGAAGTTCTCCTCGTGCAGCAGCTGGTGCTGCAGCAGGTCCACCGGCTTGTGCACGGCGTCCGAGCGGGCAAGGTAATCGGCGCTCGCGACGGCCACGATCGGCACGCGGGCGATGACCGCGGATTTCAGTTCCGGGCCGAGTTCCTGCTGCCTGCCGTAGTGCGGCACGAGGCGAATCTCGACATCGCACTCCATGGACGAGAATGGTGCGCCGCGTTCCGCGGGACGCACCTCGATGTCGAGCCCTGAATTGGACTTCTCGAAGTCGCCGATCCGGGCCGACAGCCAGTGCAGGGCGAAACCGGCGATCGAGCGGATCTGCAGCCGCTGGTTCTGGCCTCTGCGCATCAGATCCAGCGTCGCGAGCGCGATGCTGTCGAGCGCCGCCGCGATCTGCTGGTGGTAGCGCAGGCCATCCTCGGTGAGGACGATGCCCGAGGCCGTCCGCCGGATCAGGGTCGCGCCGGTCCAGGTCTCGATGGCGCGCAGGTGGCGGCTGACCGAGGCGTGGTCGCGGTTGAGGTTCTGCGCTGCCTTGCGGACGCCGCCGAGGCGGGCGACTGCATCGAAAGCGCGTAGCGCCTCGAAGGGCGGCAATGACTTGCGGGTCGGGGGTGCGCTCATCCTGAGCGCATTATGGACCAGGCACTGTGCGGGGGATGGGAGTCCTTCCAGGGGCAGGCGCGCTCCAGTTGCGCGGCCAGGCGGAACAAGACCCCTTCGCCGCCCTGGGGTGCGGTGAACATGAGCCCGATCGGCAGTCCGCTGCGGCTGCGCTCCAGCGGCACGCTCATCGACGGCGCGCCGGCCAGATTCGCGAGGGGAGCGAAGGGGGAGAACCGCCACATCCGCTCGAGAAACAAGTCGAGGTCTGCGCCATCGGCGTCTATCCAGCCGAGCGGCGGCGGCAACCGGGCTAGCGTGGGCGTCATAAGGAGGTCGTAGCGGTCGAAGAAGCGGCCGAGCGCCCGTCCGACCTGATCACGGCAGGTCAAGGCGCCCGACAGCTGCACTGCGGTCGCGGCCTTGCCGCGTTCCAGAAGCGCGCGCAGGCTCGACTCGACGGTGTCCGGCCCGATCGATCGTCCGGACTGAACGGCAAGTGCAGGCAGTTCCTCGGCGATCGCGACCGCGAGCAGCAATGTCACGGTGTCGAGGACCGCGGAGCCGCTGCACTCGGGCGATGCCGGCTCGACGTGGTGCCCCAGCGATTGCAGTCTTGCGGCCGTGGTCGCGAGTGCCGCCGCACAGTCGGGCTCGACTGCAAGACCCTGTGCATTGCCGTCGCTGACCGCAATGCGCAGCGGCACGGGCGGGGAGCAGCATTCCTCCAGGTAGGGACGCACCTTCGGCGGTGCCGCGTAAGGTGCCCCGGCATCTACGCCCTCGCTGAGGTCGAGGATGAGCGCGCTGTCGCGCACGCTGCGCGTGATGACGTGATGGGACAACAGGCCGTACCAGATCTCGCCGTAGAGCGGTCCGGTCGGCACACGGCCGCGACCCGGCCGGAACCCGAACACGCCGCAGCAGGAAGCGGGCACGCGGATCGAGCCTGCCGAGTCGTTGCCGTAGGCAACCGGCACGGCGCCATAGGCGACCGCTGCCGCGGCGCCGCCGCTCGACCCGCCGGCCGAGTGGGCGAGATTCCAGGGATTGCGGCAGGGGCCATGCAGCCGTGACTCGGTCGTCAGGCACGAGGAAAGTTCGGGAACGTTTGTGGTGCCGAACGGCACGAGCCCGGCATCCCGGTAGCGCCTGACAACCTCGTCGTCATGCTCCGGCTTCAAGCCGAGGCGCAGGCGCGAGCCGAAGTTTCTCGCGGCGCCGGCGACCACTCCGACGCAGTCCTTCATCGCGATAGGCACGCCCGCCAGCGGTCCCGGGCGACGCGCGCGCGCGCTGGCGAGCGCGATTTCCTGCTCGAGCGACACGAAGGCATTGACCGGGCCGTCCAGCCGTGCGACGACGCTGCAGGCAGCCTCGAGTACCTCCTCCGCCGTGCAGCGGTTTGATGCGACCACCGCGGCGAGGTCGATCGCGTCGCACGCGGCATACTCGGCCGGCGTCATCGCCATCGCGTGCGCAGGAACAGCGCGAGCCCGAGCACGAACATGGCGGTGCAGGCGGCGAGCATGGCGTCGTAGGACGCGCGCACCAGCAACAGGGCGGCGAGCGCGGGGCCGAGCGCGAGGCCGCCGAGCTGCACCAGGAGACTCGAGACGGCAATCGTTCCCGTCCGGTCGAAGCGCGCGAGTATCGCCATCTGATACGGGAACGTGAAGTTCCAGGCAAAGTTGAAGAGACAGGCCGAAACCATGAACCTCAGCGCATCGGTGCCGCCGGACAGCATCAACGCGGAGGCAGCGGACAGTGCCGTGCCCGCCGCCAGCGCCGACAGCGACGGCACCCGCATGCCGATCAGCACTGCCGCGCCGGCGCCTGCGAGTCCTGCGACGGCGCTGGCGGCCAGAGCATCGCCGATCCGGTCCATGCCCAGGGAGGATGCGGTGCCGATGCCCTCGTAGAACGTCCACAGCGCCGCCATCGCGAGAAAGTAGACGGCCTGGCCGGCCAACGCGACTCGCGCCCCGCCGGCGACCGGTGTCGGGGACGAGGTCTCGGGGTCATCGGGCACCCGTGCGGCGGCAATGCCGGCCGGCAGGAGCCAGGTCAGCAGTCCTGCCAGGGCAATCGTCACTGCGAAGACGACGTACACACCCCGCATGCCACTCGCGGCGATGACATCGGGCAGCACGGCGAGCAGAAGGGCCTGCAGCAGGAGTTGTGCAAGCACGTAGAGGCCGAACTGGCGTGCCGGATCAGGCGCATGACAGAGACCCGTGAATGCGATGGACAGCACAACCCCGCAGCCGAGGCCGCACACGAGACGCAGTGCCATCAATGCCATGAACGAATCGACCAGCATGCAGGCAAGGTTGCCCGCAGTCGCGACGGCCAGGCCTGCACGCGCGGCCCGCCGCCAGTCGAGCCGGGCCACGCGGCCGATCACGACGAGGCTTGCGATCGCGCTGCCCGCCATGTCTGCCGAGGCAACCAGTCCGCGTTCGAAATCGCCCCAGCCGGAGCCGACGACAATGCCGCCGACGAAAACCGGCAGGGTCATCAGGACCAGCGTGGATGCGACGCCCGTCCCGGTCAGCGCGAGCAGCGGAAGTGCCGCGAGAGTCCGCCCGGCGCCGATGCCAGCCCCGCTGCGGTCGGTCCCTAGGGTCACGGTCTCGACCCTAGCACGCGCCAAACACGCACCCCGGCAGATAAATGGCACCACCCGGTGCCCAGTCGTCACCCGCCCCCGCGTCAGCTGCAACGGGCCAGGTTTGACCGCGCAAAGCGGCCGGATGATGTTTCGGGCCGCGCACCGAGCGCGGGCGGGGTCCCGAGTGAGCGACTAAGGTTCCGGCGGAGCGAACGAGGGAAACCCGCCCAGCGATGGCGCGCGGCCCCTGACCAGCTACCCCGCGGCTTTCACCGCGTGGATCAGCTCCGCCGCGACCTTCTGCGCGTCCCCGTACACCATCCGCGTGTTGTCCAGGTAGAAGAGGTGGTTCTCGATTCCCGAGAACCCCGCGCCCTGGCCGCGCTTGATGACCAGCACGTTCTTCGCCTTGTCCGCGTTCAGGATCGGCATGCCGTAGATCGGGCTCGACTTGTCGGTGCGTGCCACCGGGTTCACGACGTCATTCGCGCCGATAACGAGCGCGACGTCCGCGGTGTCGAACTCGGCGTTGATCTCGTCGAGGTCCGCAATCAGGTCATAGGGCACGCCGGCTTCCGCGAGCAGGACGTTCATGTGGCCCGGCATGCGGCCCGCGACCGGGTGGATCGCGAAGCGCACCATCACGCCGCGGTCGATCAGCAGCTGGCACAGCTCCCAGACCTTGTGCTGCGCCTGCGCGACCGCCATGCCGTAGCCCGGGATGACGAGCACCTTCTGCGCGAACGCCATCATCACGCCCGCATCGGACGGCTCGATGGGTTTCAGCGAGCCGGTGACGCCCTCGGTGGCAGCGGCCGCGCCTTCGCCGAAGTTCGAGAACAGCACGTTCGCGAGCGAGCGGTTCATGGCCTTCGCCATCAGCTGCGTCAGCAGCGTGCCGGCGCTGCCGACGACGATGCCGGCGATGATCATGGCCGCGTTCTCGAGCACGAAGCCTTCGAAAGCGACGGCGAGCCCGGTGAACGCGTTGTAGAGCGAGATGACGACCGGCATGTCCGCGCCGCCGATCGGCAGCGTCATGGTGACGCCGAGCAAAAGCGCGAGGGCGAAGAAGCCGATCACCATCTCCATCGTCGGGTGGCCGGACACGACGATCCACGCGCCGAGCCCGACCGTCGCCGCGGTGATCAGGAGGTTCAGCGCCTGCTGGCCCTTGAAGCGGAAGCTGCGCTTGATGAGCCCCTGGAGCTTCCCGAAGGCGATCAGCGAGCCCGAGAAGCTGACCGAGCCGATGAACGCGCCGGCCGCGGCGAGGGTCGTCACCACCGGGCCGTGGTGCGCGCCGGCCGCCGGGTCCGCCGCCGCCATGCGCAGGAGCTCGACCGCCGCGATCGCCGCCGCCGCGCCGCCGCCCATGCCGTTGTAGAGGGCGATCATCTGCGGCATGTCGGTCATCGCGACGATGCGCCCGCTCCACCAGGCGAGGCCGCCGCCGATGGCGATGGCCGCCAGCATGAGCGGGAAGTTGCCCATGCCCGGGTAGAGGAAGCTCATCACCGTGCCGATGAGCATGCCGAAGCCGGCGACCACGATGCCGCGGCGCGCCGTGACCGGCGAGCTCATGGCCTTCAGGCCCATGATGAACAGGAAGGCGACGAGGAGGTAGGAGAAGTCGATCGCGAGCGTCGCGACGCTCTCCGGCAGCAGTCCCGACATCAGGCGGATTCCTTCTTCTTCTGGCCGCTCGCCTTGAACATCTGCAGCATGCGCTCGGTGACCACGTAGCCGCCGACCGCGTTGCCCGCCCCGAGCACGACGCCGACGAAGCCGATGACCTGCTCGAGCGCGGTGTCGGCGCGGCCGAGCGCGACCATCGCGCCGACCAGCACGATGCCGTGCACGAAGTTGCTGCCCGACATCAGCGGCGTGTGCAGGATCACCGGCACGCGCGCGATGATCTCGTAGCCGGTGAAGGCCGCCAGCATGACGATGTACAGGGCGATGACGCCTTCCATTTATGCGCTCTCCACGAGTTTGCGGGTCGGTTCGTGGCGGATCTCGCCCCCGTGCGTGACGCAGGCGGCCGCGAACACTTCGTCGTTCCAGTCGATCGCGAGCGCACCGTCCTTGAGCGCCGGCTTGATGAAGTTGAGCAGGTTCTTCGCGTACATGTCGCTCGCGTGGCAGGCGACCGTCGCCGGCAGGTTGACCGGCCCGAGGACGCGCACGCCGCCGTGCTCGACGGTCTCGCCGGCGCGCGTCAGCTCGCAGTTGCCGCCGCCCTCGGCCAGCAGGTCGACGATCACTGCGCCGGGCTTCATGCGCTCGACGGCGGCGCGGCTGATGATGCGCGGCGCCGGGCGGCCGGGCACGCCGGCGGTCGAGATCACGCAGTCGGCGGCGGCGATGCGCGCGTCCAGCACTTCCTGCTGCTTCGCCTTTTCCTCCGCCGTCAGCTCGCGCGCGTAACCGCCCGCGCCCTCGGCGGTTACGCCGGTCTCGACGAACTTCGCGCCCAGCGAGCGCACCTGCTCGCGGGTCGCGCTGCGCACGTCGTAGGCCTCGACCACGGCGCCGAGCCGCTTCGCGGTCGCGATCGCCTGCAGGCCGGCGACGCCGGCGCCGATCACCAGCACCGTCGCCGGCCGGATCGTGCCGGCGGCGGTCGTCAGCATCGGGAAGAACTTGTCGAGCGCGGCCGACCCGATCAGCACGGCCTTGTAGCCGGCGACCGCGGCCTGGGAGGACAGGGCGTCCATGGACTGCGCGCGCGAGATGCGCGGCACCAGCTCCATGGCGAAACTCGTGACCTTGCGTTCCTTCAGGGCGCGCACCAGCGGCGCCTGGGCATGCGGCGCGAGGAAGCCGGCGACCACGGCCCCCGGCTTCAGCTTCGCGACCGCGGCGGCGTCGGGCGGCTGGACGGTGAACAGGAGGTCCGCGGCGGCCAGCACGGCATCCGCGCCGTCGGCGAAGGACACGTCCTTGAACTGGGCGTCGGGGAAGCGCGCCGCGTCACCCGCGCCGCGCTCGACGAGGACCCGGGCGCCCTGCGCCGCCAGCTTGGCCGCCACCTCGGGGACGATTGCGACGCGGTTCTCGCCCCGCACGGTCTCTTTCACCACGCCGATCGTGACTGGCATCCAGGATCATCCCTTAGGTCTTGCCGGCCGGGCGGCGGCGCGTTGAAAAATATCACAATCGTGGCTTATTGTTTGAGGCTTTCGGGGCGGAGTCGGGCGCGTTGGTCACGGGAATCGCACCAGGCGGCAGGCAGGTCAGGGCGGGCGGCGCGCCGTTCGCGCTGTCGCAGCAGGTGCTGCGCACGGACGCCTCCGGCATGCCGCTCGAGTGGATCGACTACCGGGAGGCGGTGCGTCTGCACTGCCTCGGACAGGTCGCATACGCGTTCGGCAGCCGCCTGTATGCGCTGCACGGCGGCGTGAATGCGCGCAGCGGCCGGCAGACGGTCATCGAGGTCAACTCGATGCTCGCGACCCAGGGCAGTTCCGGCAATCCGGGCAGCCTGCGCGGCGACTATGTCCCGCCCCTCAACAACGAAACGCTGTTCCGGCGCGACGCGAACCTGTGCATGTACTGCGGCGGCCGCTTCCCGTCGGGCGCGCTGTCGCGTGACCACGTGCGGCCGTTCTGCCAGGGCGGGCGGGACGTCTGGAACAACGTGGTCGCCGCCTGCCGGCGCTGCAACAACCACAAGGCCTCGCGCACGCCCGAGCAGGCGGGCATGCAGCTGCTGGCGGTGCCGTTCACGCCGACCTACGCCGAGTACATCTACCTGAAGGGCCGGCGCGTGCTCGCCGACCAGATGGAGTACCTGCTCGCGCACTTCCCGCGCACCAGCCCGCTGCACGCGCGCATCCAGCGATTCGCGCAGTGATGCCCGCGGGCCCGCCCGCCGTCCATCTCGTCGACGCGAGCTACTTCGTCTTTCGCGCGTACTACTCGGTCGGCCTCGAGATGACCGACGGCGACGGCCAGCCGGTCAATGCGCTGTACGGTTTCGGGCGCTTCCTCGGCGACCTGCTCGAGCAGGCGCGGCCGGCGCACGTCGCGGTCGCCTTCGACGAATCGCTTTCGACCTCGTTCAGGAATGCGATCTACCCGGCCTACAAGCAGAACCGCGAACCGGCGCCGCCCGAGCTGAAGCGCCAGTTCGCGTTGTGCCGCGAGCTGTGCCGGCTGCTCGGCGTCGCGGAGTTCGGTTCCCCGACGCACGAGGCCGACGACATCATCGGCACGATCGCGACCCGGCTGCGCGTCGCCGGCCACCGTGCTGTGGTCGTCACGCGCGACAAGGACCTCGCGCAGTTGATCCGCGACGGCGACCACTACTGGGACTATGCCGGCGAGCGGCGCTTCGCCTATGGCGACATCGAGGGGCAGTTCGGGGTGCGGCCGGAGCGCATCGCGGATTACCTGGCGCTGACCGGCGATGCGGTGGACAACATCCCGGGCGTGCCGGGCGTCGGCCCCAAGACCGCGGCGGCGTTGCTCGCGGCGTTCGACTCGCTCGATGCGATTTACGCCGGCCTCGACCGCGTGGGCTCGCTGCCGGTGCGCGGCGCGGCGAAGCTCGCCGCGAAACTCGAGGCGCATCGCGAGGCGGCCTACTTCGCGCGCCGCCTCACCGCGATAGCCTGCGACATGCCGCTCGAGTTCAGCCTGGAGACGCTGCGCCGCCGCAAGCCGGACCTCGCCGCGCTCGGCGCTTTCTACGACCGCCACAAGTTCGGCCTCGCGCTGCGCCGGCAGGCGGAGCGCCTCGCCGCTCATTGAAGGGGACGCACCCCTTCATATTCGTGAAGGGGACGCACCCCTCTGCGAATATGAAGGGGTGCGTCCCCTTCGTAAGTTCACGAAAAGGCTGCCCTCGGCCGAGGGCTGGCGACTGGAGGCCGAGGCGGACGGCCTGACGCGCATCGCGGCCACGGGCGCGATCCGCGTGCCGCGCGTGCTCGGGCTCGAATCGTCGGGAAACGAGGCGCGGCTCGAACTGGAGTGGTTCGACCTGCAGGTTCCCGATGCCGCTGCGGACGAGCGCATGGGCGCGGCGCTCGCGCGGCTGCATTCCGTGACCGGCCCGTCGTTCGGGCTCGAGCGCGACAACGCGATCGGTGCGACGCCGCAGTCAAACGCGCCTTCGGGCGACTGGGCCGGCTTCTGGCGCGACTGCCGTCTGCGTTTCCAGCTGGAGCTGGCGGCGCGCAACGGCTACGGGGGTCGGATGCGGGAGCGGGGGCAACGCCTGCTGGCGAGCGTCGGCGTGTTCTTCGAAAGCTACGACCCGCGGCCCTCGTTGCTGCACGGCGATCTCTGGGCCGGCAACCGAGCGGCGCTCGGCGACGGCACGCCGGTGACCTTCGACCCGGCCGTCTACTACGGCGACCGCGAAGCCGATCTCGCGATGACACGGCTGTTCGGCGGCTTCGGGCCACGCTTCTACGAGGCGTACACGCATGCCTGGCCGCTCGATCCGGGCGAGTCGGCGCGCCGCGATCTCTACAACCTGTATCAGGTGCTCAACCACCTGAACCTGTTCGGCGGCGGCTATCGCGCGCAGGCGGAGGCGATGATCGATCGACTGCTGGACATCGCCGGCGCCTGAGCGCGGATTTCGGGCGCCGCTACAGCTGGTCCCGGGCGATTGCCTGCGTCCAGGTCTTCGAGAACACCCGGACCTCGCCCTCGTACGCGTCCATGTGGTTGGCGAGGTGAAAATGCGTGGCGTCTGCGGTCATCACGCTCTCCGTCTCGACCCGCGTGCGCCACTCGTCCCGCTGGAACTCGGTGACCGCGCGGATCTGCTGCATCGCCGAAAGCGGGTCGCCTTCGCGCACGCTGAAGACCTCGGTGCTGCGGTGATCCATCTCGAGCCCGTGCGCCAGGAACCGCACGCGGCCCTCGTCGCTTGTCTGGGTCAGCGTGGTCCAGCCGCCCACGCGATCGTGCGCCACCGTGTGCTCACGACGCGGCGCGCGGACCCAGTCCAGCGCCAGCGGTGGCGAATGCTCCACGGGCGGCAACGCCGGCAGCCGGCGATCCGCCGGCTGCGGCGTACGGACCGGCAGCCGCAGCCGGGATCCTTCGCCCGCGTGAACGCGCAGGCGCACCGTCCCCGGGGACGGCCAGGCATGGCGCGCGAATGTCGGCGAGATCCCGATTCGCCAGCGGTGTCCCGCCGCAAGCTGGTAGCCCATCATGCGCAATTGCACCGTCACGCGGTATCGCCGTCCGGGCTCGAGCGGCGCGGGATCCTCGTGGCTGTCGCGGTGCGCCAGGTTGAGCAGGCCCCAGGACACCAGCGTCGATGCGCCGTCGGGCGCGACGTCGCATAGGCGCACCGCGACCAGCGCCTGCGGCTTGTCGACTTCCAGCTCCAGGTCCACTTCGGGATTTCCCAGGATCGCGACGGGCGCGGCAACCGGCGCCGAAGCGAAGGCGAGGCATTCGCCGTCGGCAGTGCGTTGGTCCGGCGGGAACTCGCCGCTCGACCCGAAGCTCGCCCACTCGCCGCTGTCGAACCCGTGTTGCAGCAGGCCCACGAAGTCGAGCGCAGCCGGTGAAGCCGGCGTCGGGGCCATCGTGTTGGCGGCGCCGTCGCTGTTCAGGTAGAGCAGTTGCTCGCCGACGTGGGGCGAGGGCCACGAAGGATCGGCGACCCAGTGCCCCTTGCGTTGCGTGTAGGCGGTCGACGGCGGCTCGCTCTCGAGGATGAAGGCGCGAAGCATCGGCTCGTCCATCACGCCGGTGTCCCTGGCCTTCAGCCAGTGATCCCACCAGCGCAGGCTTTCCTGCGTGAAGCCCATGGCCGGACCCGGCACGCCCTCATCCGGGTAGTTGTGCGACCAGGCGCCGATCAGGCCCTTGCGTGGCACGGACAGCCCCTCGAGCAGGCGGGGAATGGAGTTGTTGTAGCCGTCGCCCCAGCCGCCGACCGCGTAGACCGGCACCTGGATCGCGGAATGGTCCTCGCGGACGGAACCGTGCTTCCAGAACGCGTCGCGCCGCTGGTGCGCGACCCATGCCTCGACGAAGGGCGGCGACTTGTCCATGCGCTCGAGCCACATGTCGCGCCAGCGCTCGCCGACCCAGCGCGGATCCGGCGGCTGGGCATTGTGCCCGAGCATCACGGTCGCCCACGGGAGCATCTGCGATGCCAGCAGGCAGCCGCCCATGTAGTGCACGTCGTCGTGGTAGCGGTCGTCGGTGAAGCCGATGGTGATCAGCGCCTTGAGCTGCGGCGGGCGGCGCGCGGCGACCTGCAGGGCGTTGAAGCCGCCCCAGGACTTGCCGAACATGCCGATGCCGCCATCGCACCAGGGCTGGGCGGCGATCCAGGCCATCACCTCGAGGCAGTCGTCCTGCTCCTGCGGCAGGTACTCGTCGTACAGGATGCCGTCGGACTCGCCGCTGCCGCGCATGTCCACGCGCACGCAGGCGTAACCGTGGCCGGCCAGGTAGGGATGTCGGATCGCGTCGCGGATCGCGGTGCCGTCGTTCTTGCGATACGGGATATATTCCAGCAGGGCGGGAACGGGCTCGAGCTCGGCGCCTTCCGGGAGCCAGATCCGGGCCGCGAGCCGCGCTCCGTCCGCCAGCGGAATCCAGGTGTTCTCGATTTCGCGGATCGCGCAGGGAAACTTGGACTTGATCAATCGCAGATCCTTCGTACAAGCATCGACCCTGGCGTTCGCAGGCCTCGCCGCCGGCGGATACGCGCGCGCGGCGCCGGCCGCGGCCGGCGCCAGCCTGCACATCCGCAATTATATCGACGTGACCTCGCTGGATCCGCTCAGCACGGTTTCCCTGGCGGAGGGCATCATCAATCGGGCGATTCACCTGAGCCTGCTGCGATTCCGGCCCGATGGCAGCTGGCAGCCGCAACCTGATGCCGCCGCGCATTTCGGGCAGCTGGACCCGACGCGCTATGGATTCCGCCTCAAGCCGGGCCTGATGTTCGACAACGGCTTCGGCGAAGTGACCGCCGACGACGTGAAGTTCTCGTTCGAGCGGATGGTCGATCCGGCGATGAATCCGCTCAATGCACCCGACATGGGCCCGCTGGAGCGGGTGGACGTCCATGACCGCTACTCGGGAACGTTCGTCCTGCGGACACCCTATGCGGCCTTCGTCCCGGTGGCGGTCGCCGGGCCTGGCGGGGTCATCCTCTCGCGCAAGGCGGTGACTGCCGTGGGCGGCCGCTTCACGACGCAGCCGCCCTGCTGCTCGGGTCCGTATGCATTCAAGTCCTGGCAGGCGCAGCGCAAGACCGTGCTCGAAAGGAATCCGGCATGGACGGGCGAGCCGGCGCCCTTTGCAGGGATTCACGTCTACGCGATGTCCGAGGACAAGGCGGGTGAACTGGCCTACGAGGCGGGCCAGCTGGACTGCTGCCAGATTTCAGTCGAGTCCGTCGAACCGTTCGAACGCGACATGCCGCCGGACAGCAGGCTGCAGGTGCTGCCTTCCGGGCGCAATTACTGGCTGGGGATGAACCAGGAAAATTCCGCGCTCACCGACCTGCGGGTCCGGCGCGCGATCCAGTACGCGATCGACGTCGAAGCCGTGCTGGAAGCGGCCTGGTTCGGCCTGGCGCCGGTCTCCACCGGCCCGATTCCTGCGGGCATGACCGGCCATCGCGCCAGGGCGGGCATGCCTGCGCGCGGCGATGCGGGGCGCGCAATCGCACTGCTCCGGGAGGCCGGGATCGCCTTGCCCCTGCGCCTGACGCTGGATGTTTCCGCCCGGGCCCGGGAGATCACGACCGCGCAGGTCATCCAGTGGTCGTTGAGGAAAGTCGGCATCGAGGTCGACATCCGCACGCACGACCAGAGCATTTTCCTCACGCTCGGCCGCGCGGACCTCGGCGACGGATGGCGCGACCTGCAGCTGTTCCTGCAGGACTTCGTCGGTCATGCCGATCCTTACTACTCGATGACCTGGTTCACGTCGAGCCAGAAGGGGCTCTGGAACTGGGAACGCTTCAGCGACGCGGAATTCGACCGCCTGCACGACCTTGCGCTCGCCACGACCGATGGGGCGGGGCGCGCCCGGGCGTACGAGCGCATGCAGGAGCTGATGGAGGACTCCGGCTGCTACCGGTTCCTGACCAACGGCGTCATGCCGCAGATATTCCGCAACAGCATCCGGCCCGCGTTCCGCCCGGACGGCTATCCGACGCTGCGCGACTTCAGGCCGTCCAACGGGGCCGCCTGACCGGCCATGGTGAGGTTCCTGCTGCGCCGCGCATGGATGTCGCTGCTGATCTTCGGGCTCGCGGTCAGCCTGCTGTTCTGCATGATCCACCTGGTGCCCGGCGATCCGGCCAGCGTGATGCTGGGGCCGCGCGCGACCCCGGAACTCAAGGCCCGGATCGAAGCGCGCATGGGTCTGGATCGGCCGCTGGCAGTGCAGCTCGGCCGCTTCTACGCGGGCGTCGCGACCGGCGACCTGGGTGAAGATCCGTTCTCCGGCCGCAAGGTGTCCGACATCGTCTTCGAGCAGTTGCCGCATACGCTGGCACTGGTGCTGACTGCGATCGGCGCGGCGAGCCTGATCGGCATCGCGCTCGGCTGCTTCTCCGCGATCCGGCGCGGTTCCTGGCTGGATCGGCTGACCACGGTCCTGTCGGTGGCCTTCATCGCGATTCCTTCCTTCGTGGTCGCCCTGTACCTGCTGCTCTTGCTCGCGGTGAAGTGGCGCTGGTTTCCCGCGATCGGCGCCGGTGCGCCGGGCGACCTGGCGGACCAGGCGTATCACCTCGTGCTGCCGGCCACGGCCCTCGGGCTCGGATGGGTGGGGTACATCGCACGGCTGGTGCGGGCGTCGATGCTGGAGGTGATGGAAGAGAACCACATCCGCACCGCGCGCGCCTTCGGCCTGCCCGAGCGCACCGTCATCCTGCACTACGCCCTGCGTATCGCCCTGCTGCCGACGGTGACGATCCTCGGCCTGGGCATCGGCACGCTGCTGTCCGGCGCGCTGTTCGCGGAGATCGTCTTCTCGCGACCCGGGATCGGCAGGCTGCTGTACGAAGCCGTGCTCAACCGCAACTACCCGATCGTCATGGGCGCGGTGCTGGTCACCACCGGTTTCTTCGTGATCAGCACGCTGGCTTCGGACGCCGTCAATGCGGCGCTCGATCCGCGGCTGCGCGAGGAGCGGGAGGCTTGAGCGCACTGCCGCCGCGCGGAACCGCCATGCGCATCCTGGGCGGGCTGCGGCGGGATCCGCTCGGCCTGGCCGGTTTCGTGCTGGTGATCCTGGTGCTGCTGTCGGCCGTGTTCGCGGCCTGGCTGGCGCCGCACGATCCGTTCGAAGTGGACGTCTACAACCGGCTGAGCAGCCCGTCGCTCCGCCACTGGCTGGGCACGGACCAGCTCGGACGGGACGTGCTTTCGCGAGTCCTCTACGGCGGCCAGGTCGCGCTCAAGGTCTCGCTGATTGCCATCAGCTCGTCGGCCGCCGTCGGCCTTGCGCTCGGCATGATCGCGGGTTTCGGGCCGCGCTGGCTGGACCGCATCCTGGTGGTTTCGTTCGACACCGTGCGCTCGTTCCCGAGCATCATGTTCGCGCTGGCGATCGTGGCGTTGATCGGGCCGTCGCTGAACGCGGTGATCGGCATCATCATCGTGACGTCCATCCCGGTGTATGCACGCGTCGTGCGCACCCAGACGCTGGCGCTGCGCGGGCGCGACTTCATCCTGGCGGAGCGCGCCATGGGAGCGTCCACGCTGCGCATCCTGCGCGACCACGTGCTGCCGAACGTCGCGCCGCCCCTGTTCATCCTGGCGTCCATGGACGTGCCGGCGGTGGTCGCCATGGAAGCCGGGCTCAGTTTCCTGGGCCTTGGCGTCAGCCCGCCGACGCCGAGCTGGGGCAGCATCCTCAATGACGGGTACTCGTACCTGCGCAATTCGCCCTGGACGATCGTCGCCGGCAGCCTGCCGCTGATCGCCGTCACCCTCGGATTCACGTTCTTCGGCGAGTCGCTGCGTGACATCTTCGATCCCAGGCTGCGCAGGCAGGGCGCATGAGCGGCACCGCGCTCGAGATCCGGGACCTGACGGTGGCGTACCGGACGCCGGCAGGCGTCCTGCCGGCCCTGCGGGACGTCAGCCTCGAGGTTCCGGAAGGCACGATCGTCGGCGTGGTCGGCGAGAGCGGCTGCGGCAAGTCCACGCTGATCTCGGCGATCATCCGGCTGCTGGCCCCGAACGCCGGAATCACCGGCGGGGAGATCCGGTTCCAGGGCCGCGACCTGCTGGGACTGTCGCCGGACGAAATGCGCGCGCTGCGCGGCGACCGGCTATCGATCGTGTTCCAGGACCCGATGACCAGCCTGAATCCCGTCCTGACGATCGGACGGCAGATGTCCGACGTGCAGCACCGGAGCAAGATCCGCCGCGTCGCCAGGGACGCCCGGTCGCGCCGGATGCTCGAACGCGTCGGGATTCCGGACGCGGGTGCCCAGCTGCGCCGCTACCCGCACCAGCTGTCCGGCGGCATGCGCCAGCGCGTGGCGATCGCGATGGCGCTGATGGCAGAGCCCGCGTTGCTGATCGCGGACGAGCCCACCACGGCGCTGGACGCCACGCTGGAAGTCCAGATCCTCGGCCTGTTGCGCGACCTGCAGCGCGACCTCGGCTGCTCCGTGCTGTTCATCTCGCATCACCTGGGCGCGATTGCGCAGCTGTGCAATGCGGTCGCCGTGATGTACGCCGGGGAAGTGGTCGAGTACGGCGCCACGCGCGACGTGTTCCGCGATGCCAGGCACCCGTATACGCGCGGCCTGCTGGCCTGCGACCCGGCGCGGATCGCGCAGCGTACGCGGGAGTTGCCGGTGATCGAGGGAAGCCTGCCCGACCTGGCGCGGCTGCCGCGCGGCTGCATCTTCCGGGGGCGCTGCACGGTGAGCATCGCGCACTGCAGCGAGCAGCGGCCGCGGCTCGCCGGCGGCGACCACCGCGCCGCGTGCCACCTGCTGGATGCGTCGCCGTGAGCGCGTTGCTGCAAGTGCGCGACCTGGGCGTCCGCTACGCGGTGCGTGGCGGACGCGTGGACGTCCTGAACGGCGTTTCGCTCGAAGTCGGGTCCGGCGAGACGCTCGCGATCGTCGGCGAAAGCGGATCGGGCAAGACGACCCTGGCGTTGGCCCTGTGCGGGCTCGTGCCGGTCTCCGCGGGCGAAATCCGGATACTCGGCTCGGCCATCGGGCGGGATCGGTTCGGGCGGTTGCAGCCGGACCGCAGTCGATTGGCGCTGATGTTCCAGGATCCGGTCGGCTCTCTCAGCCCGCGGATGACCGTCAGGAGGGCGCTGGCCGAGCCGTTCCTCATTCACGGCGAATCGTCCGGCGATGCGGACCGGAAGGCGCTCGAACTCCTGTCGCGGGTGGGTCTCGGCGCGGAGTTCGCGGACCGCTATCCGCACCAGTTGAGCGGCGGGCAGGCCCGGCGAATCGGCCTGGCGCGGGCGCTGGCACTGCGCCCGGCCATCCTGCTCGCCGACGAGCCGACGGCGGGACTCGATGTCTCGATCCAGGGAGAAGTGCTGAACCTCCTGCACCGCCTGCAGCGGGAGATGGGGCTGGGCATCCTGGTCATCACCCACAACCTGAGCGTCGTGCGCCACGTCGCCGACCGTGTGGCGATCATGTACCTGGGCCGCATCGTGGAGTGGGGAGGGGTGGAAGAGGTCTTCGGCCGGCCGCGCCATCCATACACTGCGGCCTTGTTGTCGGCGAATCCCTCTCCCGACCCGGACGATGAGCGGCCGCGGATCGAACTGCACGGCGAGGTTCCTGGCCTGCTGCACCGGCCGAGCGGCTGTGAGCTCCACACGCGCTGCCCGCGCAGCCGGCCCGAGTGCCGGGTGACGTTTCCGCCAGCCACGGGCAGCGAGGGCGCGCGGGCCTGCCACTGCCATTTCCCGATCGGTTAGCCGCAAGCCGTATCATCGGCCGGATTCAACCCCGCGGGCTGCAGCCATGACGTCGAGATTCATACCGTTGCCCGGCTATCGCGAATATCCCGTTGGCGAGATGTCCGCGCGCGCCTGCGGTTTCGCCGACGAGATGAGCCGTCGCCGGACGGTGCGCGACTTCTCCGACCGCGCGGTGCCGCGCGCGCTGATCGAGGACTGCCTGCGCGCGGCGGGCACGGCGCCTTCGGGCGCCAACCAGCAGCCGTGGCATTTCGTCGCCGTGTCCGATCCCGAGATCAAGGGTCGCATCCGCGCAGCGGCCGAGGCCGAGGAGCGGGAGTTCTACGCGCATCGCGCGCCGCCCGATTGGCTCGAGGCGCTGGCGCCGCTCGGGACCGACTCGAACAAGCCCTTCCTCGAAGTCGCGCCCTGGCTGATCGCGGTCTTCATCCGCCGCTTCGAGCGCCTGCCGGACGGCGGCAAGCGCAAGCACTACTACACGGACGAGTCCGTCGGCCTCGCGACGGGACTCCTGATCGCGGCATTGCACCACGCGGGACTCGTCTCGCTGACGCATACCCCGAGCCCGATGAAGTTCCTCAACGAAATCCTCGGCCGCCCGAAGGACCTCGAACGGCCGTTCCTGCTGCTGGTCGCCGGCTACCCGGCGCCCGGCGCTCGCGTGCCCGACATCGCCCGCAAGCCGCTGGCGGACTACACCACCTTCGTCTAGCGAAGGCACGAAGGGGTCTGACCCCTTGATGAACATCAAGGGGTCAGACCCCTCCGACTACCTCAGCGCCGCGCCGACGATTCGACGGTAGAGCCGCTCCCGCCACCCGCGCGGCTGCGCGAGCCCCATGCGTTCATAGAGCGGTGCCACCCCCGGTCCGCGCGGCAGCGGCGCGAGGAGCGCCGCCGCGATGCCGAGCTTCCCGGCGAGCGTCGCCGCGCGCGACTTCAGGCCGCGCAGCGCCTTGCCGAGCGTCAACTCCTCGTCGCTCAGGTCCGTCCCGTAGGGCAGGGCGGCGAATCGCCCGGCCGCCCGGTGCGGCGCGAGCGCCGACTCGAGCGCTTCCGGCAGGTTCCGGCGATGCACGTCCGGGATGCGGTACGACGCCGGCAGCTTGCCCGCGCGCTGAGCTTCGGCGGCGAGCTGCGGCTGGAACCGCGAGTCCGCGACGGCGATCATGGCCGCCGCCACCTCCGCGTCGCTGAGGCCGCGCAGGTCCGCGACCCCGTATTCGGTGATCACCACGTCGCGCAGGTGGCGGGGGATCGTCTCGTGGCCGTAGGCGAAGCGGATGTTCGACTCGACGGCACCGGCCTTCGCGCGCGTCGCGCGCACCGCGATGATCGAGCGCCCGCCCGGCAGCGCGTGCGCCTGCGCGACGAAGTTGTACTGGCCGCCCACGCCGGAGACGACGCGCCCGTCCTCGAGCCCGTCCGAGACCAGCGCGCCGCCGAGCGTCGCCATCATCGCGGAGTTGACGAAACGGGCGTCGCGGCGCTCGGCGACCTTTGCTTCCCAGTCCGGCCCCAGCAGCTCGTTCGTGAAGCTGACCGGCATCATGCGGAACAGCGCCCGCTCCTCGTCCGGCATCGCCCGCAATTCCTCGTAGAAGGCGCGCGGGCCGAGCAGGAAGGCGCCGTGCAGCAGCGCCCCGTCGGCCGCGCGCCGCTTCAGGATCCCTTCGCGGTACAGGTCGAGGAAGCCGTCCACGAACATCTCGGTGACCGCGTACAGCCCCTCGGTAAACGGGCCGTCGCCGCCGATGGCGCGCAGCTCCCGCTCGAAGCGCGGCACCAGCCGGGCGTCCGCGAGCGCGCGCCGCCACTCGGCGTTCGCGCGATGCCTCAGCGTCATCGCGTGCACGATGGCGTCGCCCAGTTCGCCGATGCCGATCTGGATGGTTCCGCCGTCGCGCACCAGCATGCTCGCCGCCAGCGCGATCGCGTGGTCCGCGGTCGAGATCGGCAGGTTCGGCGGCGCGATCAGTTCGTGGTAGCCGGCGGGGTCGTCCACCAGGAAATCGAGCGCCGACTCCGGCAGTTCCGCCGCGCCGAACATGAACGGCATGCGGTCATTGGCCTGGCCGATCACCGCGACCGGCGCATCCCGCCCGCGCAGCATCGGGATGAGGTCCGCCGTGACGTCCGGGTTGGTGCCGAGCGAGATGCGCCCGCCGGGCCGGACCGCCACCTGCTGCGCGATGACATTGGCGCCCGCCGCGAGCACGCTGCGGGCGACGTGCGTGTAGTTGATGCTCGCGTACGACTGCTGGGCGAGCGGCGAGCCGAGCCAGGCGCCCGGTTCCATGAAGAACTCCTGCACGCGCACGTTCGCCGGCAGGCGTCCGGTGCGCAGCGGGGCGACCCAGGCGGGCTCCGGCGCCGTGCCGTAGATCTTCGCGGCGATCGGTTCGACGAGCCTGCGCTCCAGCTCGCCGGTGGGCTGCGGGCGCGCGAGCGTGAGCCCGGTCAGGATCGCCAGCTCGATCCGCGGGTCGCGTTCCGCGCGCCGGTAGAACTCGTTGACGACGGCGACCGGCTTGCCCGCGCCGATCGGCGTGCACAGCACGACGCGGGGGCCGACGGTCGCGAGCGCCTGTTCGACGCATTCCTCGACGCCGCGGAACTTGCGTGGCGCGCGCCCGTCCATGGACGCCTCAGCCGGCCGGCCGGAGCCTGAGCTCGAAACGGACCTCCACCTCGTCGCCGACCCACTCGGTGTCGGCCCATTCGCCGCGGCCTAGCCCGAAGGCCAGGCGCCTGAGCCGGGCGCTGCCCTTCATCACCGTCGAGCCGGTCCCGGGCGCGAGCGTGAAGAGGACCGGCACGGGTTGCGCGACGCCGCGGATCGTGAGGTCGCCGGGCGCGCGCCAGCCGTCGCCCGCGCGCTCGAAGCGCCCGGCGTGGAATACCGCCCGGGGGTGCTCGCCGGCCTGGAAGAAGTCCGCTCCGCGCAGGATGTCGTCGCGTTCCGCGTCCCGGGTATCGACGCTCGCCACGTCGACCGTCACGTCGAGCCGGCCCTCGCCCGGTCGCTGCGGGTCGAAGTCGAGCGCGGCCTCGAAGCGCGTGAACGCGCCCGTGATCTTCGCGCCCGCCTGGATGGCCACGAACTCGAGCGTGCCGTCCGACGGGCCGGCGCGCAGCGCCTCGGCGTGCGCGGCCGGCACGAGCGCGAGGACGAGTGCCAGCGCCAGCGCGCGCGGCATCACGTGCGCCGGCCGGGCAGCATCCGCAGCAGCAGGCCGTCGCGGTCGAAGAACTGGTGCTTGAGTGCCGCTGCGACGTGCACGAGCACGAGCACCAGGAGCGCGTTGACCAGCCACTCGTGCGCCTCTTCGAAGGCTTCCTCCAGGCCCTCGTCCGGCGCGACGAAGTCCGGCAGTTGCACGAGCCCGAACCAGCTCACCGGCCGCGCGGCCGCCGAGGAGGTGAGCCATCCCGTGAGCGGCAGGGCGATGAGCAGCGCATACAGCGCCCAGTGGTTGAGCCGGGCGGCGATCTCCTGCCAGCGCGGCATCGGCGGCGGGGGCGGCGGGCGGTCGATCCAGCGCCAGGCGATCCGCAGCAGCGCCAGGGCGAGTATCGTGATGCCGACCGACTTGTGGCGGGACATCATCACGAGCCGCTCGAGCCCGACCGGCAGTTCGTGCGCGACCTTGCCGAGCGGAACCTGGACGACCAGCAGGGCGACGATGACCCAGTGCAGGAACTGGGCCATCCGGCCGTAGCGAACGGAAGTGCTTCCCGCCGACATCAGGATCTGGAGAATACGCCAATGCGCCCGTACCTGTGCATCCTCCTCCCGCTCGCCGCCGCCGCGTGCTCGGCGCCGCCGCGCGCGCAGCCACCCGCCGGGCAGGACTCGCCCGCGGCGACGGCCGCCGTCGAGTCGTCGCAGCCCGCCGCGGGTGCCGACGCGTGGCAGGTCACCGGCTCGCGGCTCGAGGTGCGCGTGTACCGCGACGGCCCGATGCAGGCGCTCGGCCACGACCACCTGATCACGTCGACCGGGCTCACGGGCGAGGTCGCGCTGCGCGAGCCGGTCACGGCGTCCGGGTTTTCCCTGCGCCTGCCGCTCGACGCGCTCGTGGTGGACGACGAGGCGGCGCGCGCCCGCGCAGGCGGGCCTTTCGCGGCGCCGGTACCGGACAAGGACCGTGAGGCGACGCGTCGCAACATGCTCGGCGAACGCGTGCTCGACGCCGCGCGCCAGGCCGAAGTGCGGCTGACCGCCGAGTCGATCGCACGCGGGCCCGACGGCTACGAGGCGCGCGTGCGCGTCTCGCTCGCGGGCCGGGAACACGTGGTGGCGGCGCCGTTCACCCTGAAGGTGCAAGGCGAACGCCTCGTCGCGCACGCGGACCTGCACCTCACCCACGCAGACCTCGGGCTCGAGCCGTTTGCCGTCGCGCTCGGCGCGCTGCGCGTGCGCGACGGGTTCGACGTCGACCTCACCGTCGAAGCGAGTCCCCGCACGTGAGCGGCATCCAGTTCCGCAACCCGGAAGTCCGCATCTCCGCGGCGCTCGCTTCGGCCGAAGCCGCGGTGACCGACCCCGCCGTCACGCTGCGCGCCCTGCTGACGCTGCTCGGCGAGCAGGGCCTGCTCGTCTTCTGCGGCGTGCTGGCGGCGCCCTTCCTGCTGCCGCTGACCGTGCCCGGCATGAGCACCGTGCTGGGGCTGCCGATGCTGCTGATCGGCTTCGCGGTGATGGTGAGCCGGGTGCCCTGGCTGCCGGAGCGGCTGCTCAACCGCAGCCTGCCGGCGCCCACCGTGCGCGGCGTGCTCGCCAAGGTGCGCGGCTGGGCCGAGCGCTTCGAGCACCTGGTGCGGCCGCGCATCCTGGGGCTGACCGGCAGCCGGCTCGTGAACTTCTTCAATGGCGGGCTGGTGATCGCCGCCGTGGTGTTGCTGATGGCGCCCATCCCGCTGGTGCCGTTCGTGAATTCCCTGCCGGCGCTCGCCATCATCCTGCTCTGCTTCGGCATGGCCGAGCGCGACGGCGCCGTCATCCTGATCGGCTACGCCGTCACGCTCCTGTCCGCGGTCTACGTCGGCGGCCTGGTGCTGCTGGTGTTCTACGCCGGCATGCGCCACGAGGAGGCGTTCGAGGCCATCCGGCTCTGGTTCAATTGATCGGACCCCGGTCGGTTTGGCTACAATCGCGACTTTCGCCGGCCCCTGTGCCGGTATCCGCTGGGGAATCGTCATGACCACTCGTGTCCTGCCCGCGATCGGGATCCTGTTTACTGCAATGCTGGCGGCCGGTTGCGGCGGTGACCGGCAAGCCGCGGACACGGCGACGACGGGCGAGCTGGACCGCACCGTGCTTCCGATCCACGAGCCGGCCGTGACGCCCATCAAGGAACTCGACGCACGCAACGCGAAGGCGCCGCCGCGCTTCGAGGTCAAGGCGCCGGACGGCGCGCCGAACGTGGTCATCGTTCTGATCGACGACATCGGATTCGGCGCCTCCAGCACGTTCGGCGGGCCGATCAACATGCCGACGCTCGAGAAGATGGCCGGCAAGGGCCTGCGCTACAACCGCTTTCACACCACGGCGCTCTGCAGCCCGACGCGCGTTGCGCTGCTGACCGGCCGCAATCACCACGTGAACAACGCCGGCGCGATCATGGAACTTGCCACAGGCTTCCCGGGCAACACCGGCATCCGGCCGCAGAGCGTCACGCCGCTCGCGCAGATCCTGCGCATGAACGGCTTCAGCACGGCGGCCTTCGGCAAGTACCACGAGACGCCGCCCTGGGAAGTCTCGACGTCCGGGCCCTTCGACCGCTGGCCCACCGGGTCGGGTTTCGACAAGTTCTATGGCTTCATCGGCGGCGAGACCAACCAGTGGGCGCCGGCCATTTTCGACGGCGTGACCCGCGTCGAGCACGACATGTCGCCGACCTACCACTTCACGACCGACATGACGAACCAGGCGATCAAGTGGGTGAGCGCCCAGCACGCCCTGACGCCGGACAAGCCGTTCTACCTCTATTTCGCGACCGGTGCGACCCACGCGCCGCACCACGTCCCGCGCGAGTGGCCGGCGAAGTACCGCGGTAAGTTCGCGGGCGGCTGGGACAAGCTCCGCGAGGAGACCTTCGCGCGCCAGAAGGCAATGGGCGTGATCCCCGCGGACGCGAAGCTCACGCCGCGGCCGAAGGAGATCCCCGCCTGGGACGACATGAGCGCGAACCAGAAGCGCCTGTTCGAAGTTCAGATGGAGACCTTCGCCGGCTTCGCGGAGCACACCGACCACGAAGTGGGGCGGCTGGTGGCCCAGCTCGAGGCGCTAGGCGAGCTCGACAACACGATCTTCTTCTACATCGTGGGCGACAACGGCGCGAGCGCGGAGGGCGGCCCCGAAGGCGCCTACAACGAGATGATGGCGCTGAACGGAATTCCGGGGAGCTACGAGCAGATGGCGCCGCACCTGGACGACTGGGGCGGCCCGGATACCTTCCCGCACTACGCCATCGGCTGGGCCTGGGCTACCAACACGCCGTTCCAGTGGACCAAGCAGGTTGCCAGCCACTTCGGCGGGACGCGCAACGGCATGGTCCTGCACTGGCCCGCCCGCTTCCAGGCGAATGGCGAGGTCCGGAGCCAGTTCCACCACGTCATCGACGTGGCCCCGACCGCGCTGGAAGCGGCCGGCATCCCCGAGCCGAAACTCGTCAACGGCGTCGAGCAACGCCCGATGGACGGCGTTTCCATGCTCTACACGGTGGCCGATGCGAAGGCGCCGGATCGCCGCAAGACGCAGTATTTCGAGATGTTCGGCAACCGCGCGATCTACCACGAGGGCTGGGTCGCCGCGACGCGCCACTCGATACCCTGGGTGCTGACCGAGAACCCGCCGCTCGCCGACGACGTCTGGGAGCTATACAACGTCGACGCCGATTTCAGCCAGGCGGACGACCTCGCGGCGAAGAACCCGGAGAAGCTCAAGGAGCTCCAGGCGCTCTTCATGCAGGAGGCCGAGCGCAACTTCGTGTTGCCGATCGATGACCGTCGCTCGGAGCGCTTCAACCCGGCGATCGCGGGCCGCCCGGACCTGCTCAGCGGTCGCACCACGATGACCGTCTTCGACGGCATGACCGGCATCATGGAAAACGCCTTCATCAACGTGAAGGGCGTGCCGCACACGGTGACGGCCGAGGTCGTCGTGCCGGACGGCAAGACCAGCGGCGTGATCATCGCGCAGGCCGGGAAGTTCGGCGGCTGGGCCTTGTACATGAAGGACGGCCGGCCGGTGCACCATTACAACTTCTTCGGCGTCGAACAGACACAGGCTGCGTCGGAGTCGCCGCTGTCGCCGGGCAGGCACACGATCACCTACGAGTTCGTGCCGGACGAAGCGAAGCCGGGCACGGGCGGCAAGTCGATCCTCTCGGTCAACGGGCAGGTGGTCGCCGAAGCGCACATCCCGAAGACGCAGCCGTTCGCGTTCTCCGCCGACGAGGGCGTGGACGTCGGCTCGGACAACGAGACGATGGTGTCCGACGACTACCGGCCTGGCGCCACCGACTTCCAGGGCGAGATCGTCAAGGTCACCGTCGCGCAGAAATAACCCGCGAACACCGCGGGCCGCCGCGCATCGCGCGCGTGCTTCGCCGGCGGGACTCCCCTCGCTCGCTCAGGGCGGCGACCGCATTCGCTCGCTCGGGTGTCCCGCCGGCGAAGCACGCGCACGACACGCCGCGGCGGTTCACGTGCGCGGCGCGCCGTATGCCGCGCGCGCCCGCCGGACGGGGTCCTGCACGAGCGACTTGCGGTCGCCGCCAGGAGCGAGTGCCGGAACCCCGTCCGGCGAGTGCGTGTGACCGAGCTGTGCGTCAGCGCTTGTCGATCTCCGCGAGCAGCTCCTTCGCGCCGTACACCTGCTCGAGCGCCGTGCGGATGTACGCCGGGTGCACGCCGATCGACCGGTTCATGCGCTCGTCAAACCAGTAGCTGCCGGAGATCGAGTGGATGTTGCCGTCGAAGGCGAGGCCGACGATCTCGCCCGCCGCGCTCAGCATCGGGCTGCCGGAGTTGCCGCCGACGATGTCGTTGTTGGTGATGAAGTTCGCCCGCGTCGCCATGTCGAGCCGGTCCTTCGCCGCCATCCAGCGGTCCGGGATGCGGAACGGCGGCTGGCCCGTGGCGCGCGCGAACGCATCGCCGAGTTCCGTCCACGGGCGGACCTCCTGGCCCTTTTCGTTCCAGCTCTTCATCGCGCCGAAGGAGAGTCGCAGCGTGAAGGTGGCGTCCGGGTAGATGCTCGTGCCGAACTTCGCGAAGCGTGCCGCGGCGATCGCTTCCTGGCCGCGCGCGACCGGGCCCTCGACCTCGGTCTCGAAGGTCTTGCGCAGGGTGCGCGCCGCGGGATCGACGGCCGCCGCGAGGCGGATCATCGGGTCCTCGCTGGCGTCGACGGCGGCCCGGCCGCCTTCGAACAGCGCCATGCGCTTGTCCGGGTCGCCGAGCCCGCTCTGGCGCACGAGGCGCTCCGCGAGCGAGTCGGGGGAATCCTTGCCGAACACCTGGCGCACCACCGGGTGGTCGGGTCCCAGCCATTCGCGCATGCGCTCGAGCCCGAACGACAGGCGCAGGATCTCGAGCTCCGGGTAGACCGGGGCGTCGGCCTTCAGGTTCTGCACGACCGCCGGCAGGCGCGCTTCCGTGAACTCCGGCAGGCGCGTCTCGTTCGGCTTGCCGCGTTCGGCCGCCGCGCGCACCAGCGTGCGCGCGTGGATGAACAGCTGGCTGTTGAACGCGGCGCCGCTCTCGATGAACGTGTACGGCACCAGGATGTTGCGCCAGGCCTCCTGCGCCTTGGCGATCTGCGCGTAGGAGTCCGCGGCGGATGCGAGCGCCTGCTCCTTCCCGCGCGCGTTCTCGATCAGCGCCGGGTCGAGCAGCGCGTCGAACTGCTTGCGCCGGACCTTGATCGAGTTCTCGATCGAGTTGAGGTAGGCCTCGGCCGTGCGCCGCGGCTCCTCGCCGGTCTTCGAGTACTGGATCATCCGGCCGCGCAGTTCCGAAAAGCGCATCAGCCAGAACGGCATGAAGGTGTCGCGCTGCACCTCGAGCTGCGCGGCGGTCAGCAGGCGGTCGGTGTTGCCGGGGTGGCCGGAGATGAACACGGCGTCGCCGGGTTCCACGCCGTCCCAGTCGAAGCGCAGGTGCGTCGGCGTTTTCGCCGGCTTGCCGCCTTCGTAGGCGCGCAGGATCGACATGTCGAGGCACCAGCGCGGGAACTGGAAGTTGTCCGGGTCGCCGCCGAAGGCGGCGATGTCGCGCTCCGGCGCGAACACCAGCCGCACGTCCTCGTAGCGGCGGTACTTGTAGAGCCAGTGCTGGCCGCCCTGGTAGAGCGACACCCGCTCGCACTTGAGCGCGCCGCCCTTGCCCTTCTTCGATTCTTCCTCGCAGGCCTGCTCGAGTTTCGTGAGCGCCGCGCGGCGCGCGTCAACCACGCCCTCGGGCGCGACGCCCTCGAGCGCGGCGGCGACCTTCGCGGTCACGTCCTCGGTGCCGACCAGCACCGACACCGAGTCTTCCTCGCACTGCAGTTCCTTGTCCCGGCCGCCGGCGAGGAAGCCGTTGCCGACCAGGTCGTTGCCCTCGGAGGAGTTCTGCGCGATGCAGTCCTCGGCGCAGTGGTGGTTGGTCAGGATCAGCCCGTCCGCGGAGATGAAGGAGCCGGTGCAGCCGCTGTCGAGCCGGACGGTCGCCTCGCGCACGCGGTCCAGCCAGGCGGAGTCCAGCGTCACGCCGAGCTTCTCGCGGATGGCGTCGCGCGGCGGGTTGTCGAAGGTCCACATGCCCTCGTCGGCCGCGGCCGGCAGGGCGGCGGCGAGCGCGGCCAGCGCCGCAATCGGTACGAGCTTCATCATCGACTCCGGTGGATGCACAGGGCCGCGGGCGGCGGCGAGGCGCTCATGGTAACGGCTGGGCGACCCCCGGCGACAGGGCCGCCCACGATTCGGCGCGGGAGACGGCCGGTTCACCGTGCCGCGTGACGCGCGGCGGCGGGCGCCGGGCGGGCGACGGGTCGCGGTCCGGGCGCCCTGAATCCGGGCAGGTGGCGCGATCCGGGTCGAAATCGAGCGTCAGCAGCGCGGTCGCGGCGACGGGCTGCGCGTCCCGGTGCGCGGGGGAGAGCCGCGAGCCGCGCGCGATGGCGAGCGCCGTGGCGTCGAACAGCCCCGGCGGCGACGCCTCGAGGATGCGCGCCGCGTGCACCCGTCCGGTGGCCAGCGTCTCGACCTCGAGGACAACGCGCCCGGTCGCCCGTTGCACGCAGGCCGCCATCGGGAACGGCGCGCTCGCGAGCACGGTCGCGGGCACGTCGCCGAGCATGGAGTCGGGCAGGCGGAAGTCGAAGCGGCGCGTCTCGCGCCGCGGCTCGCCGGCCGCGGGCGCGCCGCGCCATTCGTTCACGGCCGCGAGCGCCGCCTGCTCGAATGCGCCGCGCGGCATGGCGAGCACGACCCGCGCGTCGCGGGGCCGGCCATCGGCGTCGCGCCGGTACTCCACCTCCACGTATCCCTCGATGCGCTCGCGCAGCAGGTCGGGCGGGTAGGCGGGTTGCGGACCGTCGTCGCCCGCCGCAGCCGCCGTGCCCGCGACCGTGTCGGCGAGCGCGAACCGCACGCGCGTGCGCAGCCGGCATTCGACGGGCTCCCCGTCCTTGAGGGCCGGCGCGAAGCGCCAGCGCCGCACGCCCTCGGTCGCGGCCTGCTCGAAGTAGCCGCGCGGCTCGGCGCGCGCGACGCTGACCCAGCCGACGCTGCCGTCGCGCAGTACCGTGAGCGCGATCTCGACCGTCCCCTCGATCCCGGTCGCGCGCACCGCGTCCGGGTAGGCGGGCGCCTCGCGCTGCAGCGGCACCGGCGGCTTGAGGCCCTTGTCTTCGCAGGGCGTCCAGGCCGCCGCGGCGGGCGCCGCCAGGAGCAGCAGCAGGGCGGAGGTCGGGTGCTTCACGCGTCGCTCGTCGTCAGCAGCAGCTGCGTGCCTTCGGGCGCGACCAGCAGGGCGTGGCGGCCGGCGTCCAGCCCGGCCGGCAGCCGGCGCGCGAACTCGATGCCGGATTCCCGGAGCTTCGCGATCCTGTCGGGCATCGCCGCGTCGGCGAACACGAGCGCGGGCCGTGCGAGCGTACCGGCGGCGAGCAGGGCGACGTTCAGGGAATCGCTGGTCAGGCCGATGCGCGGATACGGCAGTTCGTCCTCTTCCGCGGGCACGAAGCCGAGCCGTTCGAACGCCGACACGGCCTGCTGCCGGTCTCCGGCAGGCAGCGCGTACTCCTCGAACCACCCGAGGCGCGAGGTTTCGCCGGGCCCGAGCGGGGCGGGCGAGTGCGTGCGTGCCTCGAGCAATCGCAGGCGCTGGCCGCCGGCCTCGAAGCTGGCCTCGTTGAAGACGTCGTCGCCGAGGCGGCGCTCCAGGATTTCGACGCCGAGCCGTTCGAGCAGCGCGAGCCGGCCGAGCAGGTCGGGCAGCACGTACGCGAGCAGCGGCGACTGCGGCAGCTCGCGGCCATGCAGGCCGATCGCGAGCCGCCCGTCGGCGACCACGGCGTAGGGATAGGGGAATGCCTCGCCCGCCGTCACCTGCGTGAAGCCGAGCCGCTCGTAGAAGGCCAGCGACTCCAGCAGGTCGGGCGCGTGCACGCTGACCTCGTGGAACCGGCCGATCACAGCGCCGTTCCTTCGCCCAGCCGTTCCGCGATGAGCCGCGCGAGGCAGTCCACCTGCGCCGCGTCGTCGTTCAGCGCCGGGATGTACTCGAAATCGCCGCCGCCGGCGGCGAGGAAGGTCGTGCAGCCGCGCATCGCGATCTCCTCGAGCGTCTCGAGGCAGTCGACGGCGAATCCCGGGCAGGCGACGGCCAGGCGGCGCGTGCCCGCGGCGCCGAGTTCGCGCAGGCGGTCCTCGGTGTAGGGCTCGAGCCAGCGCGCGCGCCCGACGCGGGACTGGAACGACACCGACCAGCGATCCGCGGCCAGCCCGAGCCGCGCGGCGACGAGTCGCGCGGTCGCCTGGCAGCGATCGCCGTAGGGGTCGCCGGCGGCCGCGTAGCGCGCCGGGATTCCGTGGAAGGAGAACAGCAGGTGGTCGAAGGGCGCGCGCGCCGCCGCGATGCTGTCCGCGATCGCGGCGACGTGCCGCGGATCGTCGTGGTAGTCCTCGATCACCAGCCGTTCGGGCGGCGCCGCCAGCCCGGCGAGCGCGGCATCGACGCGGTCGAGCGCGGCGGCGGTGGTGGTCGCCGAGTACTGCGGGTACAGCGGCAGCACCACGAGCCGGCGCGCGCCGGATGCGAGCAGCCGGTCGATGGCGCCCGCGATCGGGGGATTCCCGTAGGTCATGCCCATGGCCACCGCCGGTGCCTCGGGCAGGACCTCGGCCAGGCGCCGTTCGAGCGCGCGCGTGAGCGCCTCGGTGCCGGTCATGAGCGGCGAGCCCGCGGGCGTCCATACCTGCCGGTAGGCCTCCGCGCTGCGCTTCGGCCGGAAGGGCAGGATGACGGTGCGCAGGACGAGCTGCCACGGCAGGCGCGGCAGGTCGACCACGCGCGGGTCGGAGAGGAATTCGGCGAGGAAGCGCCGCACGGCCTCGGGCGTCGGCGCGTCCGGCGTGCCGAGGTTGACGACGAGGACGCCGGTCGTGGCGGGCATGGCCGGAAGATACCCGAAGCCCGGCGCCCGCGGTACGAAGGCGGCGCTCGAAAAAAATCGGCCGGGAGCAGGCTCCCGGCCGCGGTCTTCACGCTGCCGGACTCAGAAGCTCGCGCGCACGTAGGCGAGGATCGTCGAGATGTCGTCCCCGCTCTGGTACTCGGCGCCGACCGCCCAGGTCTTGTTGAAGTGGAAGCGGCCGCCGAGGTACAGCGCCGTGTCGTCGCCGCCGTCGCTGAGGTCCGTGTAACGGGCGCCGCCCTCGAGCTCGACGGCATCGCCGACGCGACCGCGCAGGCCAAGGTCGAGCAGGTAGCCGTCGTCGGAGGCGTCGAAGCCGCCGCCGGCATCGATCTCGACGTCGAAGTAGCCGAGCCGGCCGACCAGGTCCAGGTTGTCCGCAAGGCCGTAGTGGCCGCCGATGCCGACCGCGAGGGTGTCGAAGTCGACGCCCTGCGTGCTGGTCGCCGAGTATTCCGCGAAGGCGAACCAGTCGGCGGCGAAGCCGACCGAGCCGCGCAGGCCGAAGCCGTCGAAAGTCGGGGCGCCGTCGATGTCGTTCTCGACGTAGGCCGCGTCGACGTAGGAGTAGCTCATGTCATCGGCGAACGCCGCGAGCGGGGCCGCCGCCAGCACCAAGCCGCCAACCATGGCATTCATGAACTTCATGATCACTGTCCTGTGTGAGGGGAGGGTGGGGAAACAAGCCGATAACGGCATGTTAAATGGCCCCCGCGGCGCGCCGACAGCGCGCCGATGCGCAATTGTGACCTGCATCACCCGGCCGCGATTCAGGGCGTCACGCCGCCCACGCAGACGTACTTGATCTCGGTGTAGTCCAGCAGGCCGTACCGGCTGCCCTCGCGCCCCGTGCCGGACTCCTTGACGCCGCCGAACGGCGCGACCTCGGTCGAGATCAGCCCGGTGTTGAGCCCGACGATGCCGTACTCGAGTGCCTCCGACACGCGCCAGGAGCGCGCGAGGTCGCGCGTGTAGAGGTACGCGGCAAGGCCGAACTCCGTGTCGTTGGCCATGGCGATCGCCTGCTGCTCCGTTGCGAAGCGGAACAGGGGAGCCACCGGGCCGAAGGTCTCCTCGCGCGCGACCATCATCGCCGGCGTCACGCCCGTCAGCACGGTCGGCTCGAAGAACGTGCCGCCGAGCGCGTGGCGCTTGCCGCCGGCCGCGACCTTCGCGCCCTTGCCCGTCGCATCCGCGATGTGTTCCTCGACCTTCTTCAGTGCGGCCGCGTCGATCAGCGGGCCCTGCTCGGTCTCCCCGGCGAGTCCGTCGCCGACGCGCAGCTTCGCGACCGCGGCCACCAGCTTCGCCGCGAATGCCTCGTACACCCCGTCCTGCACCAGCAGCCTGTTCGCGCACACGCAGGTCTGGCCGGTGTTGCGGTACTTGGAGGCGATCGCGCCCGCGACCGCGGCGTCGAGGTCCGCGTCGTCGAACACGATGAACGGCGCGTTGCCGCCGAGCTCGAGCGAGACCTTCTTCATGGTCTTCGAGCACTGCGCCATCAGGAGCTTGCCGATCTCGGTCGAGCCGGTGAACGAGAGCTTGCGCACGCGCGCATCGCCGGTCAGCACGCCGCCGACCTCGCGCGCGGGGCCGGTCAGGATGTTCAGCACGCCCGCAGGGATGCCCGCGCGGTGCGCGAGCTCGGCGAGCGCGAGCGCGGAGTAGGGCGTCTGCGTCGCGGGCTTGCACACGACCGTGCAGCCGGCGGCGAGCGCGGGGGCCACCTTGCGCGTAATCATCGCCGCCGGGAAGTTCCACGGCGTGATCGCGGCGACGACGCCGACCGGCTGGCGCAGCACCAGGATGCGCTTGTCGGGCTGGTGGCCTGGGATCACGTCGCCGTACACGCGCTTGGCTTCCTCCGCGAACCATTCGACGAACGAGGCCGCGTAGGCGATCTCGCCCTTCGATTCCGCGAGCGGCTTGCCCTGTTCGGCGGTCATGAGCCGCGCGAGGTCGGCGGCATTCGCGAGGATCAGGTCGTGCCAGCGGCGCAGCAGCACCGCGCGTTCCTTGGCCGTCTTCGCGGCCCAGCCCGGGAAGGCGGCGTGCGCAGCGGCGACCGCGCGCTCGGTCTGCGCGGCGCCGAAGGCCGGCACAGTGCCGAGCGGCGCGCCGGTCGCGGGATTCGTCACCGGCAGCGTCGCACCGGCCGCCGCGTCGAGCCATTCGCCATCCACGTAGCACTGCTGCCTGAGCAGCGCCGGGTCTTCGAGCCTGAGTCCGCCCGTTCCGGCGAGGCGGCTGTCGTCCTTTGCGCGCATCAGGGATTCCTCACGACGCGCTGGTCGATCGCGCCGAAGATTGAACGGCCGGCCGCGTCGAACATCTCGATCCGCACGCGGTCGCCGAAGGAGAGGAAGGGCGTCATCGGTTTTCCATGGTCAAGGGTCTCCAGCATGCGCCGCTCGGCCAGGCAGGTCGAGCCGGTGGAACGGTCGAGATTGGAGACGGTGCCGGAGCCGACGATGCTGCCGGCGCCGAGGCGGCGCGTCTTCGCCGCATGCGCGATGAGCTGGCCGAAGTCGAAGGTCATGTCGACGCCCGCGTTCGGCTGCCCGAACGGCTTGCCGTTGACGTGCACGACCAGCGGCAGGTGCAGGCGCGCATCGCGCCAGGCGTCGCCGAGCTCGTCCGGCGTCACGGCCACCGGCGAGAACGCGGTGGCCGGCTTCGACTGGTAGAACCCGAAGCCCTTGGCGAGTTCGCCGGGGATGAGGTTGCGCAGCGACCAGTCGTTCACCAGCATGACGAGCTGGATGTGCCCGCGCGCGGCGGCGGCGTCCGTGCCCATCGGCACGTCGTCGGTCACGACCGCGACCTCGCCCTCGAGGTCGATGCCCCAGTCCTCGCTCGCGAACGGCGCGTCCGCCCGCGGCGGCAGGAAATCGTCGGAGCCGCCCTGGTAGACGAGCGGGTCGGTCCAGAAGGACTCGGGCATGGTGGCGCCGCGCGCCTTGCGCACCAGTTCGACGTGGTTCACGTAGGCGCTGCCGTCCACCCAATGGTGGGCGCGCGGCAGCGGCGACAGCGCTTCGGCGGCGTCGAACGGCGCGCCCTGCGCGCGCCCGGACTCGAGCTCGCGCGCGAGCGCCTCGAGCGCCGGTTTCTTGCGCGGCCAGTCGTCCAGCGCCGCCTGCAGCGTGTTCGCCACGCCCTGTGCGGGTATCGCGCGCGAGAGGTCGCGGCTCACGACCGCGAGCCTGCCGTCGCGGCCGCCGGGGAGCGAAGCCAGCTTCATTTCGCGCCCGCGCCTTTCCAGCTGTCGACGTAACCGGCCCACTCGACGCGCCGCGCCGCCTCGCCGATCTCGAGCGCGTCGCGCGTGTCCACCATCACCGCGTATTCGTCGGTCGCCGGCTTCGGCTGTTCCAGCATGCGCGAGAGCGCTTTCGGGTGCGGTCCGTGCGTGAAGCCGCCCGGGTGCAGCGTGACCATGCCCGGGTGGATGTTGTCGCGGCTGAAGAAGTCGCCCGCGTGATAGAAGAGGACTTCGTCGTAGTCGTCGTTGTTGTGGAAGAACGGGATCTTGATCGCGCCCGGGTCGGTCTCGAACGGGCGCGGCACGAAGGTGCAGACCACGAAGCGGCTGCCGACGAAGGTCGTGTGCGCCGACGGCGGCAGGTGGTAGCGGTGGCTCATCAGCGGGCGGATGTCGCGCACGTTGATGCGGCACGCCGCGAGGTCGCCGTGCCAGCCGATGGCGTCCAGCGGGTTGTACGGGAAGGTCACCGTCGAGACCGCGTTCCGGCGCTTCACCGCGACGCGCCAGGGCTTTTCGTCCTGCTGCGCCAGGAAGGCCTCGTCCACGCGCGGTGCGTCGAGCATCGCCGGGTCGAAGATCGCGTGCCCGCCGACCAGGCCCTTCTCCGGCAGCATGTAGGAGGCATTGGTCGCCTCGACCATCAGGATGGCGGAAGGCTCGGCGCATTCGAGCCGCCACATCGTCCCGCGCGGCAGCACGATGTAGTCGCCGGCCGCGAAGCCGAGCCGGCCGAAATCACAGTACAGGTCGCCGCGCCCGGCATGCACGAACAGCAGCTCGTCGCCGTCCGCGTTGCGCGCGAGGGCGTCCATCTTCCCGGACGTGCGCCAGAAGCGGATGCGCGTGCTGGAGTTGAAGAGCAGGTCAGGCGCCGCCCACGGGTGGCCGGCGACAGCGTCGAGCTTGGTGAAGTCGAAGGCATGCGGGGACAGCGGGCCGTCGAAGCTCGACCAGCCGGTCGGCGGGTGGCGGTGGTGGAAAAAGGCCGCGGGCCCGAAGAAGCCCTCCTTGCTCATCTCCCGCTCGTAGGTGCCGGGCGGCAGGTCGGCGTGCGCCTGCCGGGACGCCGTCCCTTCCACCCGCGGATGCCCGATGTACCGCTTCATTTCCTCACTTCTCCATGATCGCGGTGACGCCCATGCCGCCCGCGGTGCACACGGAAATGAGGCCGCGCCCCGATCCGCGCTCGTCGAGGAGCTTGGCGAGCGTCGCGACGATGCGCGCGCCGGTCGCCGCGAACGGGTGGCCGACGGCGACGCTGCTGCCCTTGACGTTGAGCTTCGCGCGGTCGATCGAACCGAGCGGCTGGTCGAGGCCCAACCGATCGCGGCAGAACTTCTCGGATTCCCAGGCCTTCAGCGTGCACAGCACCTGCGCCGCGAACGCCTCGTGGATCTCGTAGAAGTCGAAGTCCTGCAGCGTCAGCCCGGCATCCGCCAGCATGCGCGGCACGGCGTAGGCCGGTGCCATCAGGAGCCCCTCGCCGCCGACGAAGTCGACGGCCGCCACCTTGCCGTAGGTGAGGTACGCCTGCACCGGCAGCCCGCGCGTGCGCGCCCAGTCCTCGCTCGCGAGCAGCACCGCGGCCGAGCCGTCGGTCATCGGCGTCGAATTGCCCGCGGTCAGCGTGCCGTCCTTCGCGAACGAAGGCTTGAGCTTCGCGAGCTTTTCGAGGCTGGTGTCCGCGCGCACGTTGTTGTCGGACTTGAGCCCGAGGTAGGGCACGACCAGCTCCGCCATGAAGCCCTCGGACCAGGCGCGGCTCGCGCGCTGGTGGCTTGCGAGCGCGAAAGCGTCCTGTTCCTCGCGGCCGATCTGCCATTCGCGCGCCATCCGCTCCGTGTGCTGGCCCATCGAGAGCCCGGTGCGCGGCTCGCCCGTGCCCGGGAAGACCGGCTTGAAGTTCGAAGGACGGATGCTGAGGAAGGCCGCCAGGCGCTCGCCGAAGCTGCGCGCGCGGTGTGCGCGCAGCAGGATCTGCTGGTAGGCCTTGCCGAACACCACCGGCGGGTCGCTGACCGTGTCCACGCCCGCCGCGATGCCGGCGTCGATCTGGCCGAGCGCGATCTTGTTGGCGACGGCGATCGCCGCCTCGATGCTGGTGCCGCAGGCGCGCTGCACGTCGAGCCCGGGGGTCTCGGGCGAGAGCCCGGAGTCGAGCAGCGACTCGCGCGTCAGGTTCCACTGGCTGGAATGCTTCATCACCGCGCCGGCGACGACGTCGCCCAGCCGCACGCCTTTCAGGGCGAACTTGTCCACCACGGCTTTCAGGGACGCCGTGAGCATCTCCTGGTTGCCCACGCTCGCGTAGGCGCCGTGGGCGCGCGCGAAGGGGATTCGGGAACCGCCGATGACGGCGACCCGGCGGGGCGATGATCCGACCAGCATGGGCGCTCTCCGATGGAAGCAGGCTGGCAAGCAGTCCGCGAAACAGGACACTAGAATGCCAGCATCAACCAGGGCTCGCCACGGCGCGCGCCACTCCCGCAGGCCATGAGCGAACCCGGCAGCTTCCGCCACGCATTTCCGCGCGATTCGCGGGCGATCCTCCGGCTCGCCGGGCCGCTGGTCGTCAACAATGTCGTGCTGGCGGGCATGATGCTCGTCAACACCCTGGTCGCCGGGCGGCTGGGCCCCGAGCCGCTTGCCGGCGTCGCCGTCGGCGGCAGCTACTACCAGATGTTCTGGCTGCTGGGTCTCGGCGTCCTGATGGCGATATCGCCGATCGTCGCCCATGCCTACGGCGGCGGCCGCGACGAGGAAGTGGGCCGGCGCTTCCGCCAGGGCCTCTGGCTCGCGCTGATGCTGGCCGTGCCGCTGGTCGCCGCGCTCGCCTGCGTCAAGCCGCTGCTCGGCTGGTTCGGCACCGACGCGCGCGCCATCCCGCATGCGGCCGGCTACGTCTACGCCATGTGCTTCGGCATGCCGGCCATGCTGGTCTTCCTGGCGCACCGCTACACCAGCGAAGGGATCGGCTGGACCCGGCCGGTGATGTACACGGCCGCCGTCGGCCTCAGCACCAACGTCCTGGGCAACTGGCTGTTCACGCTCGGCGGCCTCGGCATCCCCTCGCAGGGCGCCCGAGGCTGCGGCATGGCAACCGCCCTGGCGGGCTGGGCAATGCTGGTGACCATGCACCTGTACCAGCGCCGCCAGGCGGTCTACCGCCGCTTCCAGCTCTTCGGGCGCTTCGAACCGCCCGACCGCCGTGCGATCGGCGAGATCCTCGGCCTCGGCCTGCCGATCGCCGGCTCGGTCGTGTCCGAAGGCGCCCTGTTCGTGGTCGCGGCGCTGCTGATGAGCACGCTCGGCACCGAGATCGTCGCGGCTCACCAGGTCGCGATCAGCTATGCGTCCCTGATGTTCATGATCCCGCTGTCGCTGCACTCGGCGACCACCATCCACGTCGGCCACCAGGTCGGCCGCGGCGACGTGCGGGCCGGGCGCAACGCCGGCTGGAGCGGCATCGCCATGTGCGGGCTCGTCATGACCCTGTCGTCGATCGTGATCCTGGTTGCGCGCGAGCCGATCGCCGCCGCCTACACGTCCGATGCCGAGGTGCAGACGCTGGCGGTCTGGCTGCTGCTGTTCGTGGCCGCGTTCCAGGTCCCGGACGGGCTACAGGTGGGCGCGGCCGGCGCCCTGCGCGGGTTCAAGGACGCCCACGTGCCGATGGGCCTCAATTTCGCCGCCTACTGGCTGATCGGGTTCCCGGCCGCCTGGTGGTTCGGCATCCGCCAGGGCCACGGGCCCTCGGGAATCTGGGCCGGCCTGATCGTGGGACTCGTCACCTGCGCGGTGTTCCTGTTATTGCGTTTCCGCCAGACCACGGGCCGGCGCCTCGCGATGGCGGGCTGAGTTCGGCGGGGAGGGTGCGGAGGCGGCCGAAACCCGGCCGGCCGGGCGTCAGCGGATGACGGCCTGCTGGGCGACGGTGACGGCACCGGCGGCGGCGATCGCGACGGCGCGCCAGCCCGCCTGTTCGACCGACTGCGCGAGCCAGGCGCGATGCCCGGCGGTGAAGGACTGCACGGTCGGGAAGCTGTCGCGGACCGCGCTCACGGCGTTCGCCACGAGCACCTCGCGGTAGTGCGGAAGCGAGCCGATGGCGAAGTTCCTTCCCATGGGTTGCAACTTAATCGCGTCGCGCGAGGAAAACCAACGACGGGTGTCGCACTCTGGTGACGTTTTGCGTCGCAACGTGTGGCGCGCGTGCGAGCCGTGGCGGGACTCCCCTCGCGCGCTCAGGGCGGCGACCGCATTCGCTCGCTCGGGTGTCCCGCCACGGCTCGCACGCGCGCGACACGCCGCCGCCGTTCACGCGCATGACACGCCGCGACGCGTCCCGCGCGCGCCGGCCGGACGGGTCCCCGAGCGAAGCGACTGGCAGAAAAGGGGACGCACCCCTTTTTCGAACGCGAGTTACCTGGTCGGTCCCGACATGATCGAAAAAGGGGTGCGTCCCCTTTTCTGCCGCGAGGGTCCCCGGCCGGCCAAGCGCGCGCGTGATGGGTCGCGGTGACGAAGCACGCGCGTGACTGGCTGGGAAGGGTCAGTACGCGGCGTTCGGGTCGAAGAACCCGTGCCCGAGCGTATCCACGTCGACCAGCAGCCCGTCCTCGAACCGCAGCCGGTACATGAGCTTGTTCGGCCCGAAGTTGTAGGTCCAGAACTCCACGGCCACCTCGAAGGAGCCGCGGACCGGGATGCCGTGATGGTACGAATAAGACCGCACGATCTCGCGCCGCTCAATCCCTGCCGGCCGGCCGCAATAGGCCTCGACCTTGGCCATCGGGTCCCCATCGGTCATCAGCTTGCTGCCGCAGCGCATGGAATCGGCACGGGCGGGCACGGTCAGGAGCAGGGTCGCCGCCAGCAGGAACAGGGCCGCAAAGGTCGGTTTCATGGCGTCAATCTGCCTCAGGTTCACTGAACCGGGGCTGAAACGCCCCTCCGTCTAATGTACCCGCCGGACCGGCGGTGACCAAGGCAACCGCCCCGGGCAGTTCCTTAAGGGCCCGCAGGGCCGCAGAATGGCCGACCCATGGCCCGAACCCGACTCGACCGCGCCTTCGATCGCCGCCTGTCCGGGCTTGTGAACGCCCGTGAGGCGGGCGTGCTGAGCGGCGGCCTGAAGGGCGTGGAGCGGGAGGCGCTCCGGGTCCGCCCGGACGGCCGTATCGCGCAGACCGGCCACCCGCCGGCTCTCGGCTCCGCCCTGACGCATCCGTACATCACTACCGACTATTCTGAATCGCTGATCGAGCTCGTGACCCCGCCGTTCCCGCACAGCTGGGAGCTGCAGCAGTACCTGTGCGACATCCACCAGTTCGTCTACAGCGAGCTCGGCGACGAGCTGCTCTGGGCGACCAGCATGCCCTGCGTGCTGGGCGGCGACGCCCAGATCCCCATTGCGCGCTACGGCAGCTCCAACATCGGCCGGATGAAGCACGTCTACCGCGTCGGCCTCGGCCACCGCTACGGGCGGATGATGCAGGCCATCTCGGGGGTGCACTTCAACTACTCGTTCCCGGCAGGCTTGTGGCCGGTGCTGGAGGCCGTGACGCAGTCCAGGCTGCGCGGCCAGGCCCTGGTCGACGACGCCTATTTCTCGCTGCTCAGGAATTACCGGCGCTACGGCTGGATGATCCTCTACCTGTTCGGCGTCTCGCCGGCGATGTGCCGCTCGTTCTTCGCGGGCCGGGACGTGCCGGCCGAGCTGGAGTCGCTCGGCAGGGGGACGCTGGTCGCGCCGCATGCGACCTCGCTGCGCATGAGCGACCTGGGCTACCGGAACAAGAACCAGGCCGGCGTGCACGTGTCGGTCAATTCCCTCGAGGAGTACGTCCGCGACCTGTCGCGCCTGATCTCGACGCCGCACCCGGAGTACCAGGCGATGGGCGTCGAGGTCGACGGCGATTGGAAGCAGCTGAACGCGAACCTGCTGCAGATCGAGAACGAGTACTACAGCTTCATCCGCCCCAAGCGCGTCGCCTTCTCGGGCGAGCGGCCGACCAAAGCGCTGCTGCGCGGGGGCGTGCAGTACGTCGAGATGCGCTCGCTGGACGTCGGCGCCTACGACCCGGTCGGCGTCAACCACCGGAAGCTGATGTTCCTCGAGGCCTTTGCCGCGCTGTGCCTGCTGCGCGAGAGCCCGCCGCTCTCGCCGGACTTGTCGGCGCGCTACGAGGCGAACCACGTGACCGTCGCGAACCGGGGCCGCGAGCGCGGGCTCGTGCTGTGGACCGAGCACGGGCCGCTGGCGCTCGCGGACTGGGCGACGGAAATCCTCGACCAGATGCAGGGGATCTGCGAGCTGCTCGACGCCGGCGACCCCTCGAAGCCGTACGCGGCGGCGCTCGCCTTCCAGCGGCAGAAACTCGCCGACCCGGCGGAGTTGCCGTCGGCGCGGCTGCTCGACGAGATGCGGCGCCAGGGCATGTCGTTCTCCGAGCTCGCGCTCTGGATGTCCGAGATGCACCGCGACTACTTCCGCGAGCTGTACCCGCCGAAGCCCGCGCGCCTGGCGCAGTTCCGCGAGGAAGCCGCCGCTTCGCTCGAGGAGCAGCGCGCGGTGGAGGCGCGCGACACCCTGCCGTTCGCGCAGTTCGTCGCCCGCTACAACGAAGGCTCGCTCGTCTGACGTGGCTGGCGCCCCGGTGAGCGGATCCCAGGCTTCCTCGCTGGCGGAACAGCTGCAGCGCGGCTTCGGCGGGCTGCGGTTCGCGGGCGAGCTGGAGTCCGCCTGGCGGCGGGACCAGTTCCGCGAGCGACTGCGTTACCTGCGCATCAACCTCGCGCTGCTCGCCGTGATCAGCCTGGTCGTGATCCAGGTCGACCGCGTCGTCATGCCGGTCATCGGCCGCATCGTGCCGGACTTCGCCCGCACCGGCATCATGCTGCCGCTGCTGGTCGCCGGGTTCGCGCTGACTTTCGTGCGCCGCGCCGACGCCTGGTACCCGCGCTTCATCGCCGTCGCGATGACGGCCGCGCTCGCCGCCATGTCCTGGGTCAGCGTCTCGGCGTTCGCCGCCGGCGAGCCGCGCGTGTTCCCGCGCCTCGTGATCGCGATGGTCGCCGTGTACTTCGTGCTCGGCCTCGGGTTCCGCGCGGCGATCGCCGTCAATGCGCTGGCGATCGCCGCCTTTTCCGCGATCGCGGCCGCGAGCGGCATGCCGGCCATCGACCTGACGCATTTCATGCTGACGCTCGCGATCGCGAACGTCATCTGCGTCGCCGGCGCCTGGAACCTGGAGCATGCCCGGCGCCGGGCCTGGCTGGAGGGCCGGCGGCTCGCCGAGAGCGCCATGCACGACGGGCTCACCGGCATCCACAACCGCCGGCGTTTCGACGAGCACCTGCAGCGCGCCTGGGCGCAGGGCGTGCGCGAGCGCAAGCCGATCGCGCTGCTGCTCGCCGACATCGACCACTTCAAGGCCTACAACGACCGTTACGGGCACCAGGCGGGCGACGAGGCGCTGAAGGCCGTGGCCGCGACGCTGGCGCGCTTCGCCAGGCGCCCGTTCGACCTCGCCGCGCGCTACGGCGGCGAGGAGTTCGCGGTCGTCCTCTACGACGCGAAGCGCGAGCATGCCGAGCGCATTGCCGCGGAGATCCTCGAGGCGGTGCGGCAGCTCGGCATCGTGCACCAGGATTCCGCCGCCGCGCCGGTGCTGACGATCAGCATCGGCGTCGCCTGCGTGCTGCCGGCGTCGCGCCGCAGCGGCTCGGGCCTCGTGCAGCTCGCCGACCAGGCGCTGTACGCGGCCAAGGACGGCGGGCGCAACCGCGCGGTCGTGCTGGAGCAGGAATACGAGCACATGCAGACCGGCTACTTCCACCGCAAGGTCGCGGCGCAGGATCCGCCCGCGGACGCTCAGTAGATCGCGGTCTCGCGGCGGCCGCCGGAATCGCGTGCCGCCCTGAACATCCCTTCGGTGTTGAACTCGAGCGCGATCGCGCCCTTGCTGTCCACGACGATGACGCCGCCGTCGCCGCCGATGTCCTTGAGGCGCCCGTGGATCACGTCGCGGGCGGCCTCGGCCGCGCTCGCGCCCGTGAGCCGCACGCGCGCGCAGATCTCGTGCGCGACCACCGCGCGGATGAAGTATTCGCCGCTGCCGGTCGCGGAGACGGCGCAGCTCGCGTTGTCCGCGTAGGTGCCGGCGCCGATGATCGGCGAGTCGCCGACGCGGCCCCAGCGCTTGTTGGTCATGCCGCCGGTCGAGGTGGCCGCCGCCAGGTTGCCGTTGCGGTCGCGCGCGACGGCGCCGACGGTGCTGAAGAAGCCGATGTCCTCCTGCGCCGGCGACAGCGCGGCGGTGCGCTCCGCCTTCTGCGCCTCCTCGAGCTGCTTCCAGCGGCGCTCGGTGAAGAAGTAGCTTCCCGGCACGAGGTCCACGCCCTGCTCGAGCGCGAACTCCTCGGCGCCTTCGCCGGCCAGCATGACGTGCGGCGAGCGGTCCATGACGAGCCGGGCGAGCTCGATGGGGTTCCTGACGTGCCTGAGGCTCGCGACGGCCCCCGCGCGCTGCGTGGCTCCGTCCATGATCGAGGCGTCGAGCTCGTTGGCGCCGGCATGGTTGAACACCGCGCCCTTGCCGGCGTTGAACAGCGGCGAGTCTTCCAGGATCTTCACGGCGGCCACGACCGCGTCGAGGCTCGACCCGCCCTTCGCGAGCACGTCGTAGCCGGCGTCCAGCGCGCGGCCGAGGTCGGCGTGGTAGGCGCGCTCGTTGTCCGGCGTCATGGCATCGCGGCTGATCACGCCGGCGCCGCCATGGATGGCGATCGAGATCATCGGTTCGTCTCCGTCGGCGGCCGCGGGCAGCGCGGACGCCAGGCAGGCCGCGAGGGCCGTGAGGAAGGGAAATCGCATCCCCGCTATTATCCGCGAACACGGCCAGGGCAGGGGATTGGCATGCATCGACCGGTACGGACGTGCCTCGCGGCCTGCGTCCTCGCGCTCGCCGCCTGTGCCGAAGGTCCGCCGCAGGCGCTCGGGACCCTGGAGTACGACCGCATCGTCGTGCCGGCCCCGGTCGCGGAACGGATCGTCTCGATCGAAGTGCGCGAGGGCGAGCAGGTGACGGCGGGCACCGTGCTGCTGACGCTCGATCGCACGCGCGTCGCGGCCGAGACGCAGGCGAGCCGGGCCGAGGCCGAGCGCCAGCGCGACGTGCTGGCCGAGCTGGAGGCCGGCGCGCGCAGCGAGCAGGTGCGCCAGGCACGCGCCAGCCTGGCGGCGGCGCAGGCCGATGCGGAGGACGCGAACGCCTACTACGAACGAGTCACGGAGCTCGCCGGCCGCAAGCTGGTCGCCGCCTCGGACGTCGACCGGGCCCGCGCCGCGGCGAACGGCGCGAACGCGCAGGTCCGGCAGGCGCAGGCGCTGCTCGACGAATTGCTGCACGGCACCCGCCGCGAACAGGTCGAGCAGGGCAGGGCGGCGCTGCGGGGCGCCGAGGCGAGCCAGGCGGCCCAGGAGGCGGTCCTCGACAAGCTGCGCATCGTCGCGCCCCGCGACGGCCGCGTCGACAGCCTGCCGTACCGGCTGGGCGACCAGGCGCCCGTCGGCGCGCCGCTCGTGGTACTCCTCGTCGGCGACGCGCCCCATGCGCGTATCTACGTGCCCGAGCCCATCCGTGCGCGCGTGGAAGTCGGCGGCGCGGCGCGCGTCTTCGTCGACGGCGAAGCCGCCCCGTTCGCGGGGCGCGTGCGCATGGTCCGCAGCGAACCCAGCTTCACGCCGTACTACGCGCTGACCGGCGAGGACGCCGCCCGTCTCAGCTACCTGGCCGAGGTCTCGCTCGGCACCGACGCCGCGCGTCTTCCGGCGGGACTCCCGGTGCGGGTCGAATTCGATGGCGGGCGATGACCTTGCGATCAGCGCACGCGGGCTGACCAAGCGGTTCGGCAGGCTGGTCGCGGTCGACGGCGTCGACCTGACGGTGCCGCGTTCGCACGTCTACGGCTTTCTCGGGCCGAACGGCTCGGGCAAGTCCACCACCATCCGCATGCTGTGCGGCCTGCTGACGCCCACGGCCGGCCGGATCGAGGTGCTGGGCCTGCGCGTGCCCGAGCAGGCCGAGGCGCTGCGCCGCCGGATCGGCTACATGACGCAGAAGTTCTCGCTGTTCGAGGACCTGTCGGTGCGCGAGAACCTCGAGTTCCTCGCGGCCGCGCACGACGTGCCGAAGGCGGGAACCCGGAAGCGCGTCGACGAGCTGATCGCGCAATACGACTTCGCCGACCGGCAGGACCAGCTCGCCGGCACGATGAGCGGCGGCCAGAAGCAGCGGCTCGCGCTCGCGGGCGCCGTCATCCACGGACCGGAACTCCTGTTCCTCGACGAGCCCACGAGCGCGGTCGACCCGGAGTCGCGCCGCAACTTCTGGGAGAAGCTGTTCGAGCTGGCGGACGACGGCGTCACGATCCTGGTGTCCACCCACCTGATGGACGAGGCCGAGCGCTGCCATCGCCTAGCGATCCTCGATCGCGGCAGGCTGGTCGCCGACGGCACGCCGGCCGAGCTGATGCACGGGCTCGCGGGGCGCATCGTCGAGGTGGTGACGCCCGAGGCGCGCCGGGCGCAGCGCGTGCTGTCGGGCCAGCCGGGGGTCCTCGGCGTCGCGCAGATCGGCAGCGACCTGCGCGTCCTGGTGCAGCCTGGCCAAGAGGTCCTCGCCGGCCTGCGACGGCTGCTGGACGAAGCCGGCATCCCGGGTGAAGTGACGGTCGTCGCGCCCAACCTGGAGGACGTGTTCGTCGAGGCGACGCGCGGGCGCGACGGCGGCGCGACGGAACCGGCGGGGGGCCGCGAGGCATGAACCTGCGCCGCCTGTCCGCGGTGATGGTCAAGGAGCTGCGCCAGTTGCGCCGCGACCGGGTGACGCTCGCGATGATCGTCGGGATTCCGCTGATGCAGCTCGTGCTGTTCGGCTACGCGATCAACCTGAACCTGCGCGGGCTCTCCGCCGGCATCGCCGACCAGGCGAACACCGCGGGTTCGCGTGCGGTGGTCATGGACCTGCTCGCGACCGGCGTGATCAGGGCCGACGTGTCCGCCGTCGCGCCGCAACAGCTCATGGACGGCCTGCGGCGCGGCGAGATCAGCGTCGGCGTCGTCATCCCGCCGGACTTCGAGCGACGGCGCATCGAGGGCCGCGAGGCGGTGCAGGTGCTGGTCGACGGCAGCGACACGGTGGTGCAGAGCGCGGCGATCCAGCTTGCGCAGATGCCGCTCGACAACAGCCGCGCGCTCGGCAACGTGACCGGGCTGCGCGAGGTCACGCCCGCGCAGATCAGCGTGGTCAGCTTCTACAACCCGGAGCGCCGCTCCGAGGTGAACATCGTCCCGGGCCTGATCGGCGTCATCCTGACCATGACCATGGTGCTGTTCACCGGCGTCGCGATCGTGCGCGAGCGCGAGCGCGGCAACATGGAGCTGCTGATCGCGACGCCGGTCAGCGTCAGCGAGCTGATGGTGGGCAAGGTGCTGCCGTATGCCGTGATCGGCCTCATCCAGACGACCGTCATCCTGCTCGTCGGGCTGTGGCTGTTCGACGTGCCGATCCGCGGCAGCGTGCTCGACGTCTATGTCGCCGCGGTGCTGCTGGTGCTCGCCAACCTGACGCTGGGCCTCTTGATCTCGACCCGGGCGCAGACGCAGTTCCAGGCCATGCAGATGACGTTCTTCGTGTTCCTGCCGTCCATCCTGCTCTCGGGCTTCATGTTCCCGTTCGCCGGCATGCCGCAGGTCGTGCAGTGGTTCGCCGAGGTCCTGCCGCTCACCCACTTCCTGCGCCTGATCCGCGGCGTGATGCTGCGCGGCGCGACGCTCGTCGAACTGTGGCCGAGCGTGCTCGCGCTCGTCGCCTTCACCGCGGTGATGATGGCCGCCGCCATCCTGCGGTTCCGCAAGCGCCTCGACTGACGGGGCGTCGAGCGAAGCCACAAGGGGGACTGTCCCCTTTGCCCCCGGCACCCGTAATGCCGTAAGTCCTTATCGGCAAAGGGGACTGTCCCCTCCTCGTCGACAAAACGAGGCTTTTCCGGCCCGTTCCGTGACCTACGCAAATGGAAGACCCCCGGGGCCCATGCTATTCTCCGCCCCGACCGTCGCTTCCCGGCACGGTCAAGGTGACAGGACCCGCTGATCGAAGATTCGCCCTGCCGAGCTCATTTGCCCGCCTAGACGATCCCGACCGTGTTTCCTGCCGTAGTGAATGGCCGCTGCCCGACCCTCGCAAGGGGGCCGCGTACGGCCGTGTCCATTTGAATAGCGAGAGATTCGACTCATGAAGATTTACGTTGGAAACCTGCCTTTCTCGGCGACCGAGGCCCAGGTGCGCGACCTGTTCGCGCAGCACGGCGCGGTCGAGTCCGTCGCACTGCCGGCGGATCGCGAGACCGGACGCCCGCGCGGCTTCGGCTTCGTCGAGATGCCCCAGGCTGAGGCGGCCAAGGCCATCGAGGCGCTGAACGGCTTCTCGATGGGCGGTCGTCAGCTGCGCGTCAACGAAGCGCAGGATCGTCCGCGCGGCGCCGGTGGCCGTCCGGGCGGCGGCGGCGGCTTCCGCTCCGGCGGCGGCGGTGGCGGCGGTGGCTTCCGCTCCGGCGGCGGCGGTGGCGGTGGCGGCGGTCGCTGGTAAGCGATCGAGCTTCTGCTCCGGAAAGGCCCGCCTCGGCGGGCCTTTTCTTTTGGTGCCGGGTCGTAGCTTTCGTAGTTTCCCGCGGTGCGGGAAACTACGAAAGCTACGACCCGGCACCATGAAACGATGAAACGTCTCCATGGATTCCCCCCCATCGCCGACCGCCGCGCCCGCGTCCTGATCCTCGGCAGCATGCCGAGCGAGGCCTCGCTCGCCGCGGGCGAGTACTACGCCTTCCGCCACAACCAGTTCTGGCGCATCGCCGGGGAAATCACGGGTGTCGCGCACGATGCGCCATACGCGCGCCGCACGGCGGCGCTCAAGCGCCGCCGCCTCGCGCTCTGGGACGTGGTCGCAAGTTGCATCCGTCCCGGCAGCCTCGACTCGGCGATCCGCGAGGACTCCATCCGGGTCAACGACTTCGCCGCTTTCCTCGCCGCGCATCCGGGCATCCGCCGGGTCTGCTTCAACGGTCGCAAGGCCGAGTCCGCCTGGCGCCGGCAGGTCGCGCCGCTGCTGCCCGGTTCGGCGGAACTCGAGTATCGCCTGCTGCCCTCCACGAGCCCGGCCCATGCCGGGATGGGTTATCGTGCCAAGCTCGGGATCTGGCGGAGCGCGATCGCGTGTTGAACCGCAGGCAAATGCTCCAGGGGCTCGGCGCCGGCGCGCTGCTCGGCGGTTTCGGCGCGCGCGTCGAAGCCGCGACCGCGGCCCCGGAGGCGATCGTCATCGGCGCGGGCGCCGCCGGTCTCGTCGCGGCGAAAGAGCTGATGGCGCGGGGCGTTTCCGTGCTGGACCTGGAAGCGCGCGACCGCATCGGCGGGCGCGCCTTCACCGACGGCAGCCTCGGCGTGTCCTGGGACCGCGGCTGTTCATGGCTGCACGCCTCGAACGTCAATCCGTGGATCGACTACGCGCGGCGCAACGACTTCGAGGTTCGCCCGGACCGCTATCCGCGCGAGATTTACGACGGCGCGCGCCGCATGGACGGCTCCGAGACCGCCGGCCATCGCGCGGCCATGGAGCGGGCGGAGCGCGAACTCGCCCGCGCCGGCCGCCGCGGCCTCGACATCCCCGCCGAGGCGGCGCTCACCCGGGAGACGCTGGCCGATCCCTGGTATCCGATGGTGATGGACGAACTGACGGGCTGGGAAGGCGTCGAGCCCGCGAACTTCTCCGTCCTCGACGCCCACGGCTTCGACGACGACGGCGAGGACTACGTCGTCCCGCGCGGGCTCGGGACGCTGGTGGCGCATTACGCGAAGGGCGTGGACGTCACGCTGCGCACGCCGGTCACGCGCATCCGCTGGGACGGCCGCGGCGTCGCCGTGCAGACGCCGGCCGGCCTTGCGACCGCGCGCGTCGCCGTGGTCGCACTTCCGTCCACCGCGATCGCCGAGGGTTCGGTAATTTTCACGCCGCACCTGCCGGCCGAGGTGCTGCAGGCGCACCACGACCTGCCGCTCGGCCTCCTCGAGAAGGTCGCGCTGCGCTTCAAGCGCAACGTGTTCCCCTCGGAGTCGACGGAATTCCTGCGCCTGCGCCGCGACGACGGCCGCGGTCTCGGCTACATGACGCGCTATGGCGGCGAGAATGTCTGCGTCGCATTCGCGCCGGGTCGCATCGCCCGCGACCTCGAGGCGCGCGGCGAGGCGGCCGCCATCGAGCACGCGCTGGTGGAGTTCGCGCAGATGCTGGGCAGCGACGTGCGCAAGTATTTCGACGAGGGTGCGGCGACCGCCTGGGCTTCGGACCCTTACGCGCGCGGCGCCTACTCGTACTGCGTGCCCGGCCGCCACGGCGCCCGCGCGCGGCTGGCCCGGCCGGTCGGCGGGCGCATCGTGTTCGCCGGCGAGCACACCGACCCGGCGGCCTACGGCACGCTGCACGGCGCCTGGCGCTCCGGGCAGCGCGCCGCTGGCGAGACGCTGCGGCTGCTCGGGAGAGGCTGAGCCGTGGAGTACGTCCTCTACGATTACCTGGCGTCCGGCAACGGCTACAAGTGCCGGCTGACGATGAAGGCGCTCGGCATCCCCTACCAGTACGTCCCCCGCGACATCCTCGCCGGCGAGACCCGCACGCCCGAGTTCCTGGCGATCAACCCGAACGGCAAGATTCCCGTGCTCGTCGTGCCCGGCCGCGGGCCGATCGCGGAGAGCCACGCGATCGTCAATTACCTGGCGGAGGGTACCCGGCTGATGCCGGTCGACCGCTACGAGCGCGCGCTCGTCTGGCAGTGGCTCTGCTTCGAGCAGTACCAGCTCGAGCCGGGCGTCGCCACCGTCCGCTTCATGCTGCACTACCTCGGCAAGTCGAAGGAAGAACTCGGCGTGCGCTACACCGACCGCTACGAACGCGGTGCAGATGCGCTCGCGGTGCTCGAGCGCGGGCTCGCGGGCCGCGCGTGGCTCGTCGGCGGCGACGTCACGCTCGCCGACATCGCGCTGTTCGCCTACACCCACGTCGCGGACGAGGCGGGCTACGCATTTTCCGACTACCCGGCGATCAGCGCCTGGATCGCCGGGTTCAAGCGCCTGCCCTGGTACTCGCCGATCACGGAGCCGTGATGCCGTCGCGCCGCGAGGCGTTCCGCTTCTGGCTGAAACTCGGCTTCATCTCCTTCGGCGGGCCGGCCGGGCAGATCGCGATCATGCATCGCGAGGTCGTCGAGCGCCGCCGCTGGGTCGACGAGCGCGCCTTCATGCAGGCGCTCAACGTCTGCATGCTGCTGCCCGGGCCGGAGGCGATGCAGCTCGCCGTCTGGCTCGGCTGGCGCCTGCACGGACCGGCCGGCGGCATCGTCTCGGGCCTGTGCTTCATCCTGCCGTCGATGGCCATCCTGCTCGCGCTCTCGTTCGTCTACGCGCTGCACGGCGACCTGCCGCTGGTGGCGGCGGCGCTCGCCGGGCTCAAGGCGACGGTGATCGCGTTGATCGTGCAGGCGCTCGTGCGCATCGCCGGCCGCGCGCTCACGCACCCCGTGCACGGCGTACTCGCGGTGGCCGCGTTCGTCCTGGTCGCGGGCCGGCTCGCGCCGTTTCCGCTCGTGCTCGCCGGCGCGGCGCTCGCGGGCCTCCTGGCCGGCGGCGTCGAGGGCCGGCAGACCGCGCGCGGGACACCGGCGGCGGCCCCAGGCTGGCGCACGCTGGTCTCGGGCATCGCGCTGTGGGCCGCGCCGGCGCTCGCGATCGTCGCGCTCGCCGGGCCGCAGTCGCTGTTCGCATCCCTGTACCGGTTCTTCACCGGGACCGCGCTCGTGACCTTCGGTGGCGCGTACGCCATCCTCGCCTGGGTGAACCAGCAGGCGGTGGAGGCCTATGGCTGGGTGACCCAGGCGGACACGATCGCAGGCCTCGCGCTCGCGGAGACGACGCCCGGCCCGCTCATCATGGTGCTGCAGTTCATCGGCTTCATGGCGGGCTGGCACGGCAGCGGCGGCGACGCCGCGACGGCGACCGTCGCCGCGCTGCTCACCTCGTGGGCGACGTTCCTGCCCGCGTTCGTCCTGATCCTGCTGGCCGCGCCCTACGTGCTGCGCCTATCGGAGAACCGCCGGCTCGCCGCGGCCCTCGCCGGCGTCACGGCGGCGGTCGTCGGCGTCATCGCGAGCCTCGCGCTCGCGTTCGGGCGCAGCGTCCTGTTTCCGGCGGGACTCGACGCGCCGGACTGGGCTTCGATCGCGATTGCTGCCGCGGCATTCGCCGCGCTGCAGTGGACGCGCCTCGACGTGCTGTGGGTGATCGCCGGGGGACTCGCCGCGGGGCTTGCGTTCGGCTTCGCCTGACGGCGGTGGCGTGCTAGCGTGGCCGCCATGAAGTACCTGCACACGATGGTGCGCGTCGGCGACCTCGAGCAGTCGCTGCGCTTCTACCGCGACCTGCTGGGCCTCGTCGAGCTGCGCCGCATCGACAACGAGAAAGGGCGCTTCACGCTCGTCTTCCTTGCCGCGCCCGGCGACGACGCGGCGCAGGTCGAGCTGACCCACAATTGGGACCCGGAGCAGTACGGGATCGGACGCGCCTTCGGCCACCTCGCCTACGAGGTGGACGACGTCTACGCGATCTGCGAGAAGCTCGCCGCCGGCGGCGTGACCATCAACCGCCCGCCGCGCGACGGCCGCATGGCCTTCGTCCGCTCGCCCGACAACATCTCCGTCGAACTCCTCCAGAAAGGCGCCGCGCTGCCCCCGAAGGAACCCTGGGCCTCCATGCCCAACACCGGCGCCTGGTAGACATCGCGGACACCCGCTGACGTCGACGGCTCGCACGGGTTGAGCTTCGCACGGGAGTCCGGGCGGACGGCGAGCGAGTGACTAAAGTTCCGGCGGAACGAGCGAGCCGTTCCGCTCGGGCGACCGCGCGAAGCGCGATCAACGCTATCCGGCGATATATCTGCGCAGGTCCTCGATCTCGTGCTTCTGCTCGTCGATGACGGCCTTGACCAGGTCCCCGATGGAGATGACGCCGACGAGTTTCCCTTCTTCGACCACCGGCAGGTGCCGGATGCGCTTGTCCGTCATGAGTTGCATGCACTCGTTGACCGTGTGTGCCGGCCCGACCTGGATGACGGGCGTGCTCATGATCGTGCCGACGGTCGTCTCGGTGGACTTGCGGCCCATCAGCACGACCTTGCGCGCATAGTCCCGCTCGGAAACGATGCCGACGAGCCGGCCGCCCTCGAGCACCGGCAGGGCGCCGATGAAGTGGTCGGCCATGAGCTGGATCGCCGTTCGCACCGGCTCGCCCGCGTCGATCGTGACGCAACCCGGCTTCTTCCCCTCGAGCAGTTGCCGCACAGTACGCATCGCGGATCTCCCGAAGCAGCTCTCCCCGGGATACTACGCTTGAGCGATGTCGGCTACCACGTTACCGGAATGCCTCGGCGGCGGGGGCTGCGCGCACGAGCGCCAGACGGGTCCCCGAGCGAGCGAATGCGGTCGCCGCCCTGAGCGAGCGAGGGTCCCCGGCTGGCGCGAAGTGCGTGCAGCCTAGGCCTTTCGCGCTTTCCAGGCCGCGAGGATCGCCGCTTCCTGCTCCGGCGAGAATCCCGAACGGAGTGCCGCCTGGCGATCCGCCGGCCGCGTCGCATGCCAGGCGAGCGTGTCGCGCACGGTCACCTCGAGCGGCCGCGCCTTGAGTCCCTGGTCGAGCGATGCCTGGATGCCCGTCAGCGAGCCGCCGGCCTCGGGGCCCTTCATCGCGCTCCACGGCGCGAGGTTAACCTCGGCGGCCTTCTCCGCGATGAAGTCCTCGTCGATCCAGGTGAGCTTCGTGTCGGCGCCGGTGACCTTGCGGCTCGTGTCCATCAGCGAGCCCATCGTCACCGCGCCGGGCGGCGTCACCGCATTGAAGTAACCGTCCACGCGGCGGTCCACCAGGTCCATCATGAACACGGCCAGGTCGCGCACGTCCACGATCTGGATCGGGTCGGCCGCCGTGCCGGGCACCGCCATCTCGCCGCCCTTGGAGAACCGCACGGGCCAGTACGTGAACCGGTCCGTCGGGTCGAGCGGGCCCACGATGTAGCCGGGCCGGACGATCGAGCAGCGCGGGCCGTAGGCGTCGCGCACGTACTGCTCGCACAGCGCCTTCATCGGGCCGTAGGTCTCGTTGGTGATCTCCTCCTGGTCCTTGTTCTCGAGCACGCCCGTCGGCGAGCCGATGTCGTTCGGCTTCTCGAAGCTCGCGTAGGCCGAGATGCTGGAGATGAAGAGGCAATAATCCGAGTTCGGCGCGAGCAGGTCGGCCGACATCTTGCAGTACTTCGGGATGTAGCCGGTGTTGTCGATGACCGCGTCCCAGCGGCGACCCTTCAGCGAATCGAGCTGGCCCTTGCGGTCGCCGAGCAGCGTCTCGACGCCCGCGACGCCGTCCGGGTCGCGCTTGCCGCGGTTGAAGTGCGTCACCTTCCAGCCGCGCGCGAGCGCGACGTCGGTGACGGTCGGGCCGATGAACCCCGTGCCGCCGAGGATCAGCAGCGTGCGCTCCTTCGCGGTTTCCGCCATCAGCCTGCCTCCTGCGAGGGCGAGCGCCGTGCCTGCGCCGGCCTGGATCAACGTGCGTCGTGAAATCGTCATGCCATCCTCCTCAGCGTGCACCGGCCGGCGCGTAGCGTTCCAGCCAGTTCTTGGTTTCGTCGTACCAGAACAGCGAGTTCTGGCGTTTCAGGATCCAGTGGTTCTCGTTCGGGTAGTACACGAGCCGGCTCGGTACGCCGCGGTTCTGCAGGATGTGGAACAGTTCCATGCCGTTGTTGACCGGCACGCGCTGGTCGAGCTGGCCGTGGATCACGAGCGTCGGGGTGTTGAAGTTGCCGGCATTCGAGTGCGGCGAATACCGGGCCCAGCGCTCCGGGTCCTCCCAGGCCTCGAAGAATCGGTTCTGCTCGGCGCCGTAGTCGCCGCCGTACATCGTGTACTGGTTGTAGACGGCCGCGTGCGCGATCAGCGTCTGGAACGGGTGCTCGCGGCCGAGCAGTACCGAGGCCAGGAAGCCGCCGTAGCTGCCGCCGCCGGCCGCCATGCGGGCGGTGTCGATCCAGGGCTTGGCGGCGAACCACTCGGCGGCCTTGATCGTGTCCTCGTAGGGTTTCGTGATGCCGTCCGGGTTGATCGAGTCGGTGAACGCCTGGCCGAAGCCGCTCGAGCCGTGGAAGTTGTGCCAGGCGGTCACGTAGCCCCAGCTCGAAAATACCTGCGCGTTCCAGCGGAAGGTCCAGCTGTCGGTGATCGCGTTGTGCGGCCCGCCGTGCAGCAGCAGGTACAGCGGATACTTCTTCGCCGGGTCGAAGCCGGGCGGGTAGATGACCCACATCTGGATGTCGGCGCCGCCGGAGCCCTGGTAGGTCACGCTCTCGACCTTGCCGAAGTCGGTGGCTGCGAGCTGCGCGTCGTTGTGGTTGGAGAGCTTCGTCGCCGCGCCGTCCCTGGTCGCGATCGCGACCAGCGTCGGCGGCTCGGTGAACGACTGGCGCGTCGCGACCAGCGCCGCCGGCTTGCCGGCGATCGCGAGCGAGGCGTAGCTCGAACCCGCCGTCACCGCGTGCGGGGTGCCCTTCGCGACGTCGAAGCGGTACACGCGCTGCGTGCCCGCATCGTCGATCGGCGCGTAGAGGCTCTTCGAGTCCGGCGCCCACACCAGGCCGCCGATCGAGCGGTCCCAGTCCGCCGCGAGACGGCGGCGGGCGTCGCCCTTGCGGTCGATCAGCATCAGCTGCCGGGTGTCGCCGTAGAAGCCCGGGATGGTCTGCTTCGTGTAGGCGAGGTAACGGCCGTCGGGGCTGTAGTGCGGCTCCTCGTCGCTGGCTGCGTTGTCGGCGGTCAGGTTGCGCGCCGCGCCGCCGGCCGCGGCGACGGCGTACAGGTCGAGGTTCTCGTTGTTGCCGGCGGCATCGCTGTTGGAGACGAAGGCGATTTCCTGGCCGTCCGGGGAGATGTCGTAGCTGTCCGTGCCGTTCTCGCGCCGCGGCAGGTAGCGGCCGGAGTTGAGCGTGATCGCGGTCGGCGTGCCGCCCTCGAGCGGGATCGAGTACAGGTGCGGGATGCGGTCCTCGATGAAGTGGTCCCAGTGCGTGACGGGGGGGGCGGTCCCAGGTCATCGCCGTCATCTTCGAGTCTTCCCGCGCCTTGAGCTTTTCCTTGGTCTGGGCCCAGTCCGTGACCTCGGGCCAGACTTCGGTGATGAAGGCGATGCGCCGCGAGTCCGGGAACCACTTCGGTGCGGACACGCCGGTCGGAACGTCGCTCACGCGGATGGCCTCGCCGCCGCTCGTGCCGATCACGTAGATCTGCGACTGCGTGTCGTCGCCTCGCTTGGCGACGAAGGCGATCCAGCGGCCGTCCGGGCTCCAGGCGGGCTCGGACTCGTTGCCCTTCATGCTGGTGAGCCGCTGCGGCTCGCCGCCCGACGTTGCGACCAGGAAGAGGTCGGCGTCGCCCTTGTCGTTCTCCGCGTCGAATCGCGTGACCGGGTAGACCGCCTGCTTGCCGTCCGGGGAAATGGCCGGTGCGCCGACGCGCTTCAGCTGCCACATCGTCTCTGGCGTCAGCGGCGCCGCCTGGGCGCTGACGGCGACCGGCAGGGTGGCGGCCACGGCCGCGAGCAAGCGGGTGATCGGCATCGTCATCACGGGACTCCCAGGGCCGCAGCGCGGCGTTTTCGAGGTGCGCGGCATTCTGCCGGTCACGGGAAGCGCCATGCAAACCCGGTTCGGCGCAAGCCATGCACGTTGCACCGCAAAGGGCTTTGGCGGACAGTGTCCGCATGCGGGATTTACGGGAATTGAAGGCGCGCGTGCGGGCGTTCGTCGCCGAGCGCGACTGGGACCGCTTCCACAGCCCCAAGAACCTCGCGATGGCGCTGTCGGTCGAGGCGTCGGAGCTGGTCGAGCTGTTTCAGTGGCTCACGGAAGAGGAGAGCGCCGCCCTCGACGCGGATCGCCGCCGGCGCGTCGCCGAGGAACTTGCCGACGTGCTGTGGTTCCTCGTGCGGCTTGCCGACCGCCTCGACGTCGACCTGCTCGAAGCCGCTGAGCGGAAGATCGCCGCCAACGCCGCCAAGTACCCCGCCGACCGCGTCCGCGGCAACGCGAAGAAGTACGACGAGTACTGAGAAACGAAGGGGACGCACCCCTTCGCGAATATGAAGGGGTGCGTCCCCTTCGTTTTACCGCGCTTCCCCTTCGGCTTGCTCCGCGCCTTTGCGCTCCAGGAACCAGTGCGTCACGCCCTGTTCCTTCGGCCCGACGTAATGAAACCAACGTTGCTCGATCCGGTCCGGCGACACGAAGCGGATCTCGCCCTTGTGCACGTGCCCGTCGTGGTCCGCGTCGAACCCGGTGCCGCCGTCGAACGCGAGTTCCAGCAGTTCCGCCGTGGTCCCGGCACCGCGCTTGAAGGCCGGCTGGTTGCCGGCCGGCGAGTACTGCGTCGCGCGCAGCCGCCCATCCGCGAGGAAGTACACCGTCACCACCGGCAAGCTGCCGCTCGGGGCCTGGCGTTCGATCACCGCCTTGCCGCCGCTCACACTTTCGTAACGCACGGTCACCGGCGGTCCGGCCAGCGGATCTTCCATATGTCCGGACCAGTCGCCGGCGAGCGACACGAGCCGGTCATAAATCGCCTTGTCGTCCGGGGCCTCGGCCGCCGGCAGCGACGGCGCGAACGCGACGGCCGCGGCCACCAGGAATGTGCGCAGGTACTTGGGCATGACGGGCTCCTTCGTGCACCATGATACCGGCATGGCCACGAAGAAGAGACAACCGGCGGATGCGCACGCGCGCCTGCGGCGCATGTACATCGACTGCCGCTACGGGCAGCTGCACCTCACGACCGCCTATCCGGCGAGCGGCGGCTTCGACGAGGCGCTGCCGCTCGTCTTCCTGCATGCCGACGAAGGCAGCGGCGCCGATTTCAACCGCTGCGCGGAGCTGCTCGGCGCCGATCGCTCGATCTACGCGCCGGACCTGCCCGGCAGCGGCGGTTCCGATGCCCCCAAGTCGCGGCTTCCGGTCGCCGGCGTCGCGCTCGCGGTCGTCGACCTGATCGAACACCTGCGCCTCAAGCGCGTCGACCTGCTCGGTTGCGGCCGTGGCGCGCTCGTCGCCTTCGAACTCGCGACCACCCAGCCGGCCCGGGTGCGCAGGGTCATCGTCGCCGGCACCCAGCAGCCGGCCGCGACGCTGGCCCAGCCCATGTTGCAGCTCTCTTCCGATCCCGGCTGCGTCGTGGAAGGCCCCGCCGACGTTCTCGCCGGGCAGATCCGGACGTTTCTCGACCGCGTCTAGGCCCGTCCCGGGGCCAGCGCCGGCCGGTGCCGGAGCGCCGCCATGGCGATCAGCACGGCCGCCAGCAGCGGCAGCGTCGCCAGGTTGAGCCGCCCCCATCCGAGGGTCGTCACCGCGAGTCCGGCGAGCAGCGAAGCCACCGCCTGGGCGCCGAAAACCAGGAAATCGTTCAGGGTCTGCGCCTGGATCCGCTCGCGGGCGCGATAGGTCTTGGTCAGCATCGTGGTCGCGGCGATGAACAGCAGGTTCCAGCCGAGCCCGAGCACGCCGAGCGCCCAGCCGTAATGCAGCACGGCATGGCCGGCGAGCGTCGCGATGGCGACGCAGGCCGCCATCAGCAGCGTCCCGGCGACCATGACCGGCCGCTCGCCGAACTTGGCGATGATCCAGCCGCTCGCCAGCGAGGGCAGGTACATGCCGAGCAGGTGCACCTGGATGACCCGCGCGGTCGCGACGGCATCGTGGCCGTCCACCACGTGCATGCTGACCGGCGTCGCCGTCATGATGAAGCTCATGACCGTGTAGGAGACGAGGGCGCCGAGCACCGCGACGCGGAACACCGGCTGCGCCGCGATTGCCGCGAGGCGGCGCGGCGGTGTCGGGTCGACGAGCGCGGCCGGGGTCGAATCCGGGATCCGCGCGAGCACGGCCGCCGCCACGAGATAGAGCCCGGTACCCGCGTAGAACGACCCGGCATACTCCGAGCCCGCCACCAGGTGCGAGGTGCGCACCGCGAGTTCCGGCCCGAGCCAGGCAGCCACCAGCGCCCCGCACATGACCACCGCGATCGCGCGGCTCGCGTGCGCGGTGTCCACGTATTCGGTGGCCGCGAACCGGTACTGCATGACGACGGCGTTGTTGGCGCCCAGCAGGAAGGCCGCGGCGCAGAACAGCCCGAAGCTCCCCTGCGTGATGGCGAAGCCGGCGAGGACGCAGCCCGCAGCCGCCTGCAGCGCGCTGCCCGCGAACACCGTGCGCCGCCCGAAGCGGTGGATCAGCGCGCCGGCCGGGATCACGCTGGCCGCGAGGCCGGCGATCAGCACCGACACCGGCAACGTGGCGAGCGCGGGCGAGGGAGCCAGGTGCGACCCGATGATGCCGCCGAGCAGTACGAACAGGAAGCTGCCCGACATGCACAACGCCTGGGTCGCCGAGAGCATCCACACCGGTCGCATGGCGCACATCCTAGCGGCACGCCGTACCGGGCGCGCATGCGAGCCGTGTCGGGACTCCCCTCGCTCGCTCAGGGCGGCGACCGCATTCGCTCACTCGGGTGTCCCGCCACGGCTCGCACGCGCGCGACACGCCGCGACGCGTCCCGCGCGCGCCGGCCGGACGGGTCCCCGAGCGAAGCGACTGGCAGAAAAGGGGACGCACCCCTTTTTCGAACGCGAGTTACCTGGTCGGTCCCGACATGATCGAAAAAGGGGTGCGTCCCCTTTTCTGCCGCGAGGGTCCCCGGCCGGCCGGCGCGCGCGAGGCGGCGTGGCACTTCCGCGAACGTGTGAACCCGGTCACAGTTCCTGCGCAGGACAACACCAACCCGCGCCTAAGCCATTGATACATAAAGTGCCTTCACCAATTGCAGTGGCGCAATGGCGCGGCGAAGCCATAATAGGGGGCATGGAGAAGGGGGACGGGGACAACCTCCCGGACGATGGCATCGTCGCCGAGGATTTGACCCAGCTCGTCGAGCACATCGAGCTGACGGGTCCCTATCGACTGCCCGACGACCATGACTGGGAGCTCGCGACCCCCGCGACCGACCTCGACGACGCCCCGATCCTGATCGGCACGCTGCCCGACGAGCCGGGCATCGCGGCCCTCGACAGCGGCGACGACAACCAGCAGTTCATCGAGACCCAGGCGGACCTCGCGCGCCTGCTGCCGGGCGGGGAGCGGCGCGCCAACCAGGCGGCCGCGCTGGCGGCCGAACGTGCCCGCTGGCAGAAGCGCGTGGACGAACTCGAACGCACCCTGGCCGAGCGCAACCAGCTGCTGGCGGAACGCGAGCGCCGGATCGAGGAGCTGCAGGCCCGGCTGGCCGCCCGCACGCTCGAGCGCGAAGGCCTGGCCGCCGAATTGCGCGAGGCGCGCCCCATCAATGCCGCGGTCACGGATTCCCTGCCGCAGGATGCGCCGGCTATGCGCGTGCCGGAGGCCGCTGCTGCGGAAGCCGACTACACGCAGGAACTGCCGGTCGCCGAACTCCCGGCCGTGCCGGCGCCCGCGGCGACGCCGCGCCTGCGCCGCTACCTGATCGGCCTCGACCTGGTCGGCTGCGTCCACGAGATCGCCGGCCGGCGCGTCAACATCGGCCGCACCCGCGACAACGACCTGCGTATCGTCGACCCGACCGTCAGCCGCCTGCACGCGATGCTGACGGTGAGGAACGGCGAGGCCATGCTGGTGGACGCCAACAGCCGCAACGGCATCTTCGTGAACGGCATCCAGGTACGCTACGCGCGCCTCGACGACGGCGACCTCATCACCTTCGGCACCGTGCGCTTCCGTTACCGCGTCGGTTCGGACGCGGCCGGTTCGCCGGCCGGATCGGCCTGAGCCCCCGGCGCCCGGTCGAGCGGAATCCTGCCGATCGGCCTGAGCGCCAGCAGCGCGACCAGGCACAACCCCAGCAGCACCACGGCGAGCGGCACCGGCGAATCGGCCGTCAGCGCGGCCACCAGCTGCGTGGACGCCGCCGCGGTCACCAGTTGCAGGAAGCCGAGCAGGCCGGATGCCGCGCCGGCGATCGCCGGCTCGCGCGAGATCGCGCCGATCGTCGCGGACGGCGCCGCGATCGCGTTGGCGAAGCCGATCGCCATGCCCGGGACGAACAGCGCGAGCGGATGCCAGGCGCCGGCCAGCGCGAGGGCGGTCATCGACGCGGCGCCGGCGAAGGCGATGATCGCGCCCGCGCGCATCATGCGCTGGCCCCCGATGCGACCCGTCACGCGCGAAGCCAGCAGGAACCCGGCGAACGAGGCGAGCGCCGGGAAGAACAGCAGCAGCCCGAAGCGCGAGGGCGAGACGCCGAGCACGTCGATCGCGACGTAGGGCGCGCCGGTCACGAAGGTGTAGATCATGCTGACCATGCACGATCCGAACACCAGGAACGCGCGGTACTCGCGCGAGGCGAGCAGCCGGCGGTAGCTCGACAGGTAGCGCAGCGACGGCCCCGCGGAGCGGTCGGCACGCCGGGCGTCGCGCAGGGTCCGCGAGGCGAACAGGAACACCGCGAAGCCGAGGATGCCGGAGAGCGCGAAGACCGCATGCCAGTCCAGCCATTCCAGCACGAATCCGCCGATCGACGGCGCCACCATGGGCGCCAGCAGGATCGCGGTCGCCGTCGCCGCGAGCGCGGAAGCCGCGCGCGCCGGCCCGAAGTGGTCGAGGATCGTCGCGCGCATGACCGACATCGCCGCGCCGCCGCCGAACGCCTGCACGATGCGCGACGCGACCAGCCAGCCGAGCGACTTCGCGAACACGCCCGCGGCGCTGCCGAGCACGAACAGGCCGAGCGAGACCAGCACGATCGGCCGCCGCCCGTAGCGGTCCGAGAGCGGCGCGATCGCGAGGTTGCCGAGCGCGATCGCGAGGATCGACAGGCTGATCAGGAGCTGCGCCGAGTGCGGCGCGACGCCCATCGCGACCGCGATCGCCGGCAGCGCGGGCAGCAGCACGTGCAGGCTGAAGGTGCCGATCGAACCGATGATCGCGGAGCCTGCGATCAGCCGTCGGGAAGCGTCGCGTGTCTGCAAGGAAGGTTACCGGCCTCGCCGGCCATCTTGCGGTCTCGTCCCGCCGGCCGCAACCGCCCGCGGCGCGGGCACCGGCCGGCAACTGTTAGAATCCCCGAGGCCGGCCGGTCCGGCGCACGATGATCGTCGACTTACTGGTCCTCCTCCTGCTGCAGTGCGTGAACGGCCTGTTCGCCATGGCCGAGCTCGCGACGTTCTCTTCGCGTCCCACGCGCCTGCGCGAGCAGGCGAACCGCGGCAGCGGCGGCGCGCGCGCTGCGCTCAGGCTGCTCGACCACCCGACCCGCTTCCTGTCCTCCGTGCAGATCGGCATCACGCTGATCGGCGTGCTGTCGGGCGTGTACAGCGGCGCCCGGTTCGCCGCGCCGCTCGCCGGCTGGCTCGCGCACTTCGGGCTGCTGGCGCCGGTTGCGCAGTACCTCGACACCGCCGCGTACGCGATCGTGGTGGTCGGCGTGACCTTCCTGTCGGTGGTCATCGGCGAACTGGTGCCGAAGCGCTGGGCGCTGTCGAACCCGGAGGGGATCGCCGCCGCCCTCGCGCGGCCGATGGAGATCGTCGCGTTCCTGAGCGCGCCGCTCGTCTGGGTGCTGCGCGGCGCGACCGAGCTCGTGGTGCGCGCGCTCAGGCTGCCGAAGGCGACGGCCCGCGCGGTCAGCGAGGAGGAGATCCGCTCGATGATCGCCGAGGGCGCGCACACCGGCATCTTCCACGCCGCCGAGCACCAGATGATCGAAGGCGTGCTGCGCCTGCCGGACCGCACGGTGCGCAGCATCATGACGCCGCGCGGCGATGTCGTCTGGCTCGACGCCGCGGACGACCGCAAGACCGTCTGGAACGTGGTGCGCACCAGCGGCCACTCCCGGTACCCCGTCTGCCGCGGCCAGCTCGACGAGCTGGTCGGGATCGTCATGACCGGCGAGCTGGCCGAGTGGCTCGGCGACGCGCAGTCGGGGGATCTCGCCGCGCGCGTGCGGGCGCCGCTGATCGTGCACGAGTCCACGCGCATCCTGCGCCTGCTCGACCTGTTCCGCGAGTCGAAGATGCACTTTGCGGCGATCGTCGACGAGCACGGGTCGATCGAGGGCGTGGTGACGCCTTCCGACATCCTCACCGCGATCGCCGGCGAGCTGCCGGAGGCCGCGGACGAGGAGGGCGCCGAGGCGATCGCGCGCGACGACTCGTCCTGGCTCGTGGACGGCGGGATGTCGATCGACGACGTCGAACGCCTGCTCGGCGCCGGCAGCATGCGCCAGGGCGACGACTACACGACGCTGGCCGGGTTCGTGCTCGCCCAGCTCGGCCACCTGCCGGCGACCGGCGAGAGCTTCCGCTGGCGCGGCCATCGCTTCGAGGTCGTGGACCTCGATGGCCGCCGCATCGACAAGCTGCTGGTACAGCGCCTCTCTCCCGCGTGAGCGCCGTGAGTTACCGCGCGAGGCGCCCGGCGCGGCACGGGACGACCCGGCTCCGCGGCATCGACCACCACGTCGTGCGCTGGGGGCCGGATTCGGACGACCCCGTTCTTTTGCTGCACGGCTTCGCCGATTGCGCCGCGACGTTCCAGTTCGTCGCCGACGAGATCGACCCCGGGCTGCCGCTCGTCGGCATCGACTGGCGCGGGTTCGGCCGCAGCGCGCGCAGCCCCGGCGGCTACTGGTTCCCCGACTACTACGCCGACCTCGAGGCCATGCTCGACGAATTCTGCCCGCGCGGCCCGGCGCGCCTCGTCGGCCACAGCATGGGCGCGAATGTCGCGATGGTCTACGCGGGCGTGCGGCCGCCCCGCGTGCGCGCGCTCGTCAACCTCGAGGGCATCGGCCTGCCGCGCACGCAGCCCTCGCAGGCGCCGGCGCGCCTGGCAGAGTGGCTCGACGAGCTGCGCGGGCCATTGTCCGCAGGCGAGTACCCGAGCCTCGACGACCTCGCCGCGCGCGTCGCCCGACGCAATCCGCGGCTGACGGCCGGACAGGCCGGCTACATTGCCGCCTGCTGGAGCGAGCCGGTCGCGGGCGGCGGCGTGCGGCTGCTGGCCGACCCGGTGCACCGGCACACCAACCCCTATCTCTACCGGCGCGAGGAAATGGAGGCCTGCTGGCGCGCGATCCAGGCGCGCGTCCTGCTGGTCGTCGGCGGCGAATCCGACCTGCTCGCCCGGCTCGCGCCGGAGGGCGGGGTCGAGTCCTTCAAGGCCATCGTGCCGGACCTCGGGATCGAGCGGGTGGCCGGCGCCGGCCACATGCTGCATCATGAGGAACCGCGCGCCGTCGCGCGGCTCATCGAGCGGTTCGTCGGGACAACCTTGGCATGAGATGGCGGCTCCGCGGCTTCCTGCGCCGCACGATCACCTATCGCTGGGCGCGCCGCATCGCGGTGGCCATCATCGGCGGCAGCATCGTGCTGCTCGGCGTCGCCATGGTCGTGCTGCCGGGCCCCGCGATCGTCGTGATCCCGCTCGGCCTCGGCGTGCTCGGCCTGGAGTTCGCCTGGGCGCGGCACTGGCTGCGCAAGCTGCGCGCGACCGCGAGCGACGTCGTCAACCGTGTCCGCCGCCGCCCGAAGGACCCGCCGCCCCCTGACGTCTGAACGTTCACGGCGCGACGCGCGCGTGCTTCGCCGGCGGGACTCCCCTCGTTCGCTCAGGGCGGCGACCGCATTCGCTCACTCGGGTGTCCCGCCGGCTCGCACGCGCGCGATACGCCGCGGCCTTTCACGCACCCGACCTGCCGCGACGCATCACGCGCGCGCCGGCCGGACGGGTCCCCGAGCGAAGCGACTAAAGTTCCGGCGGAGCGAGCGAGGGTCCCCGGCCGGCCAAGCGCGCGCGAAAGCCGTCTCGGCCTGGCCGTCGAGCGCGATCAGATTGGGTGGGTCTAGCCTTTGAAGCTGGCTTCGACCGCCGCGAGCGTCCTGGCGAGCGGCTGCGCGGACTTGGACTGGAGCGCCGCGATCTCCGCCACCGTCGCCGCCTTGAACGCGCCCTCGCGCACCGACGGCAGGTTGATCCGGACGTTCAGGATCGCCGCCTCGAGCCCGGCCTTCGCGAGGTGCGCACCGACGCCGGCGTCCGATGCGGAGTTCCTGTTGCCCGTACGCGCGGCTTCCTCGGCGAGTTCGATCGCCTGCAGGCACAGCCGCGCGGTGGCGAGCGGCACGGAGGTCGCCGTCTCGTAGGCGACGGCAATTGCGTCGGCGCGCGCGGCCTTTTCCGCGTCCGTCGCCTTCGGCAGCCGCATGGCGGCGAGCACGTCGTCGAAGGCCTTCGTGTCGTCGTCCACTGCAGCGAGCAGCGCGGCCTTCAGCGCCTGCGCGCGCTCGGCGAGGGCGGATGACGAGGTCCATGCCGGCTCGTAGCCTTTCTTGCCGACGGTGAGGTTGGCGACCATCGCCGCGAGCGCGGCGCCGAGGCTGCCGGCGAGCGCCGCGACCGAACCGCCGCCCGGCGCGGGCGAGCTGCTCGACACCTCGTCGACGAAGCGCTCGACCGTCATGGAAACCAGGGGCCCCGGCATGCGCACAGCGTACTCGATGACGCGCTTGTCGGGGTCGAACGGCGAGAGTTGCGAGAGGCCCAGCGACTGGATCGCGATCTCGACCAGCTCGCGTTCCGGCATGCCGGTCGACCGGCCCTGCTTCTGCAGGTAATGGCGGCCCGCCTCGACCAGCGGCGCGAGCGGCGTGAGCCCGACGATCTCCGAGCCGGTGACGACCAGCCCGAGCTTCGCGGCTTCCTCGCGCGCCGTCTCGTAGACGACGTGCAGCGGCGTCGTGTGGTAGCTCAACAGGTTGATGGACACCTGCGCCTGGCGGTACTGCTCGATGGTCCAGCCGATCGCCTTGACCGCCTTGAGACGGCCGGGCACGCGCAGGTCCTGGCCTGATGCGTCCTTCATGACCTCGCCCTGCACGTCGCGCTTGAGCCGGCCCGCCTCGCGGATGTTGAGCGCGACCTCGTTGGCGAGCTTTTGCTCGCGCGTGTTGAGGTTGACGTTGTAGGCGATCAGGAACTCGCGCGCGCCGACGACCGTCGCCCCGAGCCGCGCGTTGAACCTGGCCGGGCCCGCGTCGGGCTTCCAGGCCGGGTCGGCGAGCTTCTTCTCCAGCGCCTCATACTCTCCGGCGCGGATGTCGGCGAGGTTGCGCCGCTCCGGGCGGGTCGCCGCGAACTCGTAGAAATAGACCGGCAACGCGAGCGCCTCGGCCATGCGCCTACCGAGGGCGCGCGCGATTTCGACGCACTCGTCCATCGTGACGCCGGTCACCGGCACGATCGGGCAGACGTCGAGCGCGCCCATGCGCGGGTGCGCGCCGGCGTGCTTCGACATGTCGATGAGTCGCGAACCCGCCTCGGCGGCCCGGAAGGCCGCCTCACTGACCGCTTCGGGCTCGCCGACGAACGTGAAGACCGTGCGGTTCGTGTCGGCGCCCGGGTCCACGTCGAGCAGGCGCACGCCGGAAACGCCGGAAATCGCATGCGAAATCGTCTCGATCACCGCCTTGTCGCGTCCCTCGGAAAAATTGGGGACGCATTCGACGAGCCGGGCCATCAGCCCGCGCCGGCGTTCAGGAAGTCCACGACCAGCGAGGTCATGAGACGCATGGCGATGGGCACGGACTCGTCGGCCGCGTAGAACGTCGGCGTGTGGTGGCCGCCGGACGCGATGCCCTCGGGAACCACGCCGAGCCGGAAATAGAAGCCCGGCACGACCTGGGAGAAGTACGAGAAGTCCTCGGCCCCGGTGATCGGCGGCGCCTGCCGGACCCGGTCCTTGCCGAGGATGCGCTCGAGCGTCGGCACCATCCCGGCCGTGAGTTCCGCCTGGTTGACGGTCATCGGGTGGCCGGTGTCGAAGGAAAGCTCGAAGGTCGCGTGCGCGGCCTTCGTGTGGCCCTCGAAGATCTCCCGCATGCGCGTCTCGATGGTCGCGAGCGTCTCGTCGTCGAAAGTGCGGATCGTGCCGCCGAGTTGCGCGGTCTCCGGGATGATGTTGTGGCGCTCGCCGCTCCTGAAGATTCCGACCGTGATGACGTTCTCCGACAGCGGGGAGAGGATGCGCGAGCGGATGTTCTGCAGCGCCATCACGATGCCGGAGGCCGTGACGATCGGGTCGACGCCCAGGTGCGGCGTCGAGCCGTGCGCCTGGCGGCCCTTCACCGTCGCCTCCCAGCGCGTCGCGGCGGCGAAGGCCGGGCCGACCGAATAGGAGACCGTGCCGAGCTGCTCGTCGTCGCCGTCGGCGTCCGGCGGCGAGCCGTTGGTGTGGAAGGCGATCACGGCGTCCGGCTTGATCTTCGCGAAGATGCCGTCCTCGACCATCATGCGCGCGCCGCCGCGCTCGCCGGCCGGGACGCCTTCCTCGGCGGGCTGGAAGATGAACATCACGGTGCCCGGAAGCCGGTCGCGGATCTCGGCGAGCATCGAAGCGGTGCCGAGCAGCGCCGCCGTGTGCACGTCGTGGCCGCAGGCGTGCATCACGCCGACGTCCTTGTCGAGGTAGGTGCTGCGCACCGTGGACTTGAACGGATAGTCGGTCGTCTCGGTGACCGGCAGCCCGTCCATGTCGGCGCGCACCGCGATGGTCGGGCCAGGCCGGCCGCCGCGCAGGATGCCGACCACGCCGGTGTGCGCGATGCCGGTCTGCACCTCGATGCCGAGCGACTTCAGGTGCTCCGCCACCAGCGCGCCGGTGCGCGTCTCGCGGTTGGACAGCTCGGGGTTCCGGTGCATGTCCTGGCGCTGCGCGACGCTCGCGCCCGCGAAGCGCTCGGCGAGCGCGGCGATCTCGGCGTCGCTCGGCTGGTCGGCCGCAAGCGCGGTTCCGGCGGCGAACAGGCAGGCGGCGGCGGTGATCGTCGATCGTGCACGGAACATGGGCATCCCCCGGGGTGGTTATCTCTCGAACAGCTGTCCCGCGATGTCGCGGAACGCCTTGAACTCGAGCGCGTTGCCGCTCGGGTCGGTCAGGAACATCGTCGCCTGCTCGCCGGGCCGGCCCTTGAAGCGGATCGTCGGCTCGATCACGAATGCGACGCCGGCGGCCTTGAGCTGCTTCGCGAGCGCTTCCCAGTCGGCCATCTCGAGCACCATGCCGAAGTGCGGCACCGGAACGGCGTGGCCGTCCACGGGATTGTGCGCGCGACCGTCGCCCCCGCTTCCCGCCACCGCGTGGCAGACGAGCTGGTGGCCGAAGAAGTCGAAATCCACCCAGTCCTCGGCGCTGCGGCCCTCGCGGCAGCCGAGCAGCCCGCCGTAGAACTCGCGCGCCGAGGCGAGGTCGCGCACCGGGATGGCGAGGTGGAAAGGCGTGAGCTCGGGCATCAGGCGTCGAGCCGCGCTTCCAGGGAGACGTCCGCCTTCAGCACCTTGCTGAGCGGGCAGCCGGCCTTGGCATTCTGCGCCGCCGCCTCGAACTTCGCGCGGTCCGCGCCCGGCGCGCGCACCGCGACGTCGAGGTGCGAACGCGTGATCGTGAAGCCGCCTTCGAGCTTCTCGAAGGTGATCGTGCATTTCGTCTCGATGCGCTCGGGCCGGATGCCGGCCTCGCCGAGCTGCGCCGACAGCGCCATCGAGAAGCAGCCCGCGTGCGCGGCGCCCAGCAGTTCTTCCGGATTGGTGCCCGGCGCGCCTTCGAAGCGCATGCCGAACGAATACGGCGTGTCGGCGAGCGCGCGGCTCTCCGTCGTCAGCCGTCCCTTGCCGTCCTTGAGCCCGCCTTCCCAGATGGCCGTTGCCCTGCGTTGCATCGTAAAACCTCCGTCAGGTCCCGCGCGTCCGGCGCGTGGTGAGATAGTGATGCCACAGGAGCCGCGCCGCAACCGAGCGCCAGGGCGCCCATGCGGCGCTCATGGCCGCCTGCCTTCCGGCATCCGGCCGCCGTCGCAGGCCCTTGACTTCCTGCAACGCGATCGCGAGCGCGAGGTCGCCGACCGGCCAGACGTCGGGGCGCCTGAGCGCCATCAGGTAGTAGATGTCCGCGCTCCACGGCCCGATGCCGCGCAGCGCGAGCAGTGCGGTCCGCCCGCTGCCGTCATCGGCGCGCGCGATGCCGCCGAGCGAGAGGCTGCCGTCCACGACCGCCGCAGCCAGCGCGTGGCAGTACGAAGCTTTCTGGCGCGTGAGGCCGAGCCCGTGCAGGCCGGGTACGCCGCGCTCCAGCACGCGCTCGGGCGTCATGCCGCCGAGCGCCGCCGAGACGCGGCGGAACAGGGTGCGCGCCGCGGCGATCGAGACCTGCTGCTCGAGCACGATGTGCACCAGCGTCGGGAAGCCGGGCCGCCGCGCCCACATCGGCGGCAGGCCGTTCCTGCGGTAGAGCGCGGCGAAGTCGCGATCGCGACGGGCGAGGGCGGCGACGCCCTCGGCGAGCGAGGCGCGCGTGAGCGCGCGCGGCGCGACGGCGATCTTCAAGTGCGCGGCTTCAGCCGCTCGCTGAAGTGGTAGGAGGCGAGTTCGAGGCCCTCGCGCAGGTAGAAGGCGTGCGCACGCTTGCGCTGCACGCCCGAGTCGAGGTGGAAGACGTCGCAGTCGTGCGCGACGGCCTGCGCGCGCAGCCAGGCGAGCAGCGCCTTGCCGTGGCCCTTCGAGCGCTCGGTCTCGGCGGTGACCAGGTCGTCCACGTACAGGTGGCGGCCGCAGAACAGGTTGGTCGAGATCCGGTAGCCCGCGGCCGCGACCACCCGTCCGCCCTCGCGGATGCAGGCGAGCCGCAGGCCGTCCTTCTGCATCGCGCGTACGGTCGCGAGGAAATCATCCGCCGCGACGTGCGGGCGAAGCTCCCGCATGACCTCCCGGCAGGCGAGGATCGCCTCGTCCGTCTCGGCGTGCTCGACCACGGGCCGGCTCAGTCCGCGAGGTGGTATTCGACCGTCGAGACGACCCGCACCTTCTTGATGTGCGGCGTCGTGCTGTCGCGATTCTCGATCGAGAACTGGCCCTGCTGGGCGGAGCGGATGCGGCCGAGCCGGCTGCCGGAGTCCTCGGCGAATTTCTCGGCCACCGCGCGCGCGTTCTTGGTCGCTTCCTCGACCATCTCGGGCTTGAGCTTCGACAGGCCGGTGAACTCGAACTGCGTCTGGCCCTGGTAGCCCTCGCCGGACAGCGCGACCCCTTTCTGGCCGAGCGAGATGACGTCGCGCATCGCCTTGCGGACCGCCTCGACATCGCTGGTATAGACGGTAACCGTGGAGGTCGCCGTGTAGCGGTAGGCGATGTTGCTGGTGTCCCCGTAGGACTGCGCGAACCGGTCCGTGACGGCCGGCGCGCCGACGGTGACGGCCTCCGGCGCGATGCCGTGACCGGCCAGGAACTCCGTGATCAGCGCGTTCTTCTTCTGCAGCGACGCGAACAGGGCGTTCAGGTCGTTGCTCGCGTCCTGGAAGGTGAGCGGCCAGATGGCGATGTCGGCCGGCACTTCGCGCTCGGACAGGCCCTTCACGACCACCGTGCGGTCGAACTTCTTGACGCGCACCGCGTAGTTGCCGAGCAGCCAGCCGAGGGCGATGAAGCCGAGCAGGAGGCTGGCGCCGAGGACGACGAGGCTGCGCGAGATCGGTTCGTTCATGTCGGGTTCCTGCCGGGAGGGCGGTTCCGGATCTGCCGGCATTTTCTCATGCGGGCCGCTTCGCGAGTAGCGCTTCGCGGCGGGCGAGGCTGGCCGCCGGCCACAGCGCCTTGCGGTCGTAGAATTCCGGCACGGCGGGGGTCCCGGGCGCCAGCACGACCCAGGGCTGCTTCGTCGAGGTGAAGATGTGCACGTCCGGCGGCAGCGCGTCGGGGTTGTCGAGCGTGCCGACGCGCACGAAGGCGATCGACTCCCGCGCGCCGGCGTAATGGCTCCAGACCGCGAGGCGGCAGGTGGGGCAGCGCGCGATCTTCTGGCCCTTGCCGCTCGCGGAGGGCGTATCGACCAGCTCCGGCCGGCCCGCCAGAAGCGTCACGCGATCGGTCTCGATCATGGCGTTGAGCGCGAACGAGGCGCCGGTCTCGCGCTGGCACCAGCGGCAGTGGCAGCAGTGCACGAACAGCGGCGCGCTCTCCATGCGGTAGCGGATTTCGCGGCAGTCGCAGCCGCCTTCGATCGGGAAATTCACTGTCGTCATGGCACCACCTTCGCATAGAGAACGCTGTCGATGACCTCGCCGTCCTTGAAGATACTCTTCCTGAGCACGCCTTCGCGCACGTAGCCGCATTTCTCGAGCACGCGCACCGAGGCCGGGTTCCAGGCGAACACCGGCGCCTCGAGCCGCAGGAATCCCCGCGTGGCGAGCGCGTCGTCGGTGACGGCGCGCACCACGGCGGTCATGATCCCGCGGCCCCAGAAGGCTTCGCCCAGCCAGTAGCCGATGTGCGCGCAGCGCGCGTGCACGTCCGCGAGCGGCACGAGGCCGACGCCGCCCGCGCAGGCGCCCTCGACCTCGATCGCGAAGCCGGTCCTGTCCGGGTCCGTGCGGGCGAGCGCGAGCCAGGCCTCGGCGTCCCGGTCGGTGTACGGGTTCGGAAAGCGATCCTTGAGGTTCCGCCAGACCTTGCGGTTGTTGGCGTGGCGGACCAGCGCCGCGCGGTCGTCGTCCTGCCAAGGGCGGATGCTGGCGAGCGGCGCCTCGCGGGTCGTGAGCGCCTCGAAGTCGCGGTCCAGCCGCTCATAGTCCTCGGCAAATCGCTCCCGGAAGGCGCGCCAGGCCGCGACGCTCTCCCACCGGTCCACGGTCAAGTATTGGAGGGACTTCGCCCCTTGATCCCCTCGAGGGGTTCCTTGGGGCAGCAGCTCACTCCCCACATAGCCCGGTGCACGCCGAAACAACCGCACCCAGTCTCCGTCGGGCCCATAAGCGGACTCGAACTGCGCCTGCCGCTCCGGCGCCGCGTCAAACCGCCAGAGCGTGGTGAATCCCGCACCGGCCATCAGCGCGGCTGGCCGGCGAGCCAGGCCTCGGCCTCGGCGACCGTGGCGAAGAGCCGCATCGGCACGCCGCGATTGTTGGCGACGGTTTCCGCGAACTTCATCAGTTCGCCGCCCGCGTTGGTATCGACATAGGCAACCGTGCGGAAGAATCCGCGCGCGAGCGCGCTGTTGTCCGAGGCGACCTGATACACGTCCCAGGTCTCGAGGCGTCGGCCTTCGAGCTTTTCCTCGATCAGCACGTTGAAGCACTGGCGGGACTCGCACTCGCGCAGCAGGTCCTTCAGGTAGCCGGTGACGTTCTCCAGCGTGTTCTTGCCGGTCACGACGGCGTGCAGGTACGTCGGCTTCGCGGTGATCTGCAGCTGATACGACATGGCGCACCCCCCGCTGCGGGGCCCGCGATTATCGCTCACCCGGAGTGGTCGTGCACGGCGCGCCAGCCCGCGGCGCCGCGCTGCAGCACCAGCGTGAACCAGCCGGTCTGATCCGGCTTGTCCCCGCCCGACAAGCTCCAGCGCGCCGTCGCCAGCGCGACCTCGGCGCCGAGCGGTCGCACCGCGAGCTGCTCGAAACGCAACTGCTGGATCGCCTTGCCGTCCCGGAAATAGCTGTCGCGGAAGGCCTTCTCGATCGGCGCGACGCCGGGCCGCGGCCCGTCTTTCGTCATGAACGTCACGCCCGGGTCGTAGATCGCGAGATGCCCGGGCAAGTCGCCGCGATTGAAGGCCTCGGTCGATGCCGCCAGCAGCTGCCGGATCTCGGCTTCATCCGCAGCCCAGTCCGCCGCTGCCGGAAGCGTGGCCAGCATGCCGGACAGCAGGACGAGGGACCGGAACAGGGTGGCAGCGTTCATGGCGTGTTCCCGTGGATGACGAGGACTTCGTGCGGCCCGGCGCGCCGTTCGCGCCGGCGCCGGTTGATGCGGTTGATGCCGTCGATGAGGAAGTGCCGTCCCCGCCACTCGAGCAGCAGGATCGGCCGGTCGTCGCGTTTAGGCCGCGCGCGGTCGTGGGCATCCACGTGCACGAGCGGCGCGAGCCGCTCGAGCGGCCAGCGCTCGCGCGTGACGGTCAGCATCTCCCGCGTCAGCACGGGCGGCGCCTCGGGCAGCTTGAGCACCCCGTCCATCGACATCACGAAGCGGTTCTTGCGCCACAGGCGGTTCAGCGTGTCCACCCAGTCGTGCCCGGGCCGGGCGTGGTAGCCGAGCTGCGCCGTCGCCTCGTCCCAGAGCGCCCGCTCGTCCTCAGCGGACACGGACGTCCTGCGACGGCAGTTCCTTGTAGAAGACCACGGTGTCGTGCAGCGTCCGGCCGTCGGTGTCCAGGGCGAAGCGCGGGATGGTGCCGACTACCTGCCAGCCGAGCTTGCGGTACAGCCGCTCGCCGGCGTCGCCGCGTCTCGAATCGAGCACCAGCAGGCGGAAGCCCGCGGCCTGCGCCTCGCGCTCGACCGCCGCCATGAGCTCGCCGCCCAGGCCGCGCCGGCGCGCGCGCCGGTGCACGATCAGCTTCGAGACGTCCGCGTGGTGCGGCTGGTTCGGCGCCCAGGAAGGGTGCAGCTGCACGCTGCCGACGATGCCTTCCGCGTCGCGTGCGATCAGGTGGATCGCCCCGGTCGCTGGCTTCGCGAGCTGCCGTCGCCACCAGTTCTCCGCCTCGGCCTGCGTGACCGTGATGAAGCTCACCGCGGCGCCGGAATCGACGGCGTCCACGAGCAGCGCGGCGAGCGAGCGCAGGTCGGACTCGCTGACCGGCGGCAGCAGGCGCTCGATCATCCGGTCTTCTTGTAGCCCGAGACGTGCGAGGCGATCGCGCGCCAGGCGCCGTCGCGCTTGATCAGCACGTTGGTGGACTGGTACTGCGCGACGTAGGGGCCGTCCTGGTCCTTGCCGCGGATCGTGCCGGTGCCGGCCGCGATCGCCGTGCCGTTATCGAACACCTCGAGCCGCTTCAGCTCGAAGGTCAGCGAGTCGTAGCCCGGCTTGTTCTTGCTGACCCAGTCGAGTTCGTCGGCGCGCGTCGTCCAGTTGCCGTCGCCGTCCACCATCTGGAACTCCGGCGCGAGCAGGCGTGCGAGCAGCTCCGTGTCCTGCTCGAAGTAGGCCCGCGGCCAGAGCACTTCCTTGATCTCGCGCAGCGCGGCCTCGTCCGCGGAGTGCTCCGCTGCGCCGGCGGTGCCGAGCGCGAGGGCGCCGCACAGCGCCAGTGCGAAATTGCGGATGCGGTCGTTCACCTGGGTACCTCCGGTGTCGAACAGACTTCAATCCAGATACACGGCCTCGCACAGCAGCGTCTGCACGCCGGCCTCGTCGAGGAGCTCGAGCCGGTCGCCCTCGATCCGCCATTGCGTGCTCGCCGCGAGCGCCTGGACGAGGGCCGCCTCGAGCCTGTCGAGCGGCGGCGGGCAGGCCATGCGCGTCGCGGCGCCGGGGCCGAATGCGATGGTCGGGCCCGCGACCGTCAGCTCGCCCGACAGCTTGTTGCAGCCGGCGGTCGCGGACCAGCCGTCGCGGCCATCGGCGCTGCGCAGGATCACGTGCGGTTCGCGCCGGCCTTCGGCGGTCGTGACCGGTTCGCCCGCGAGCGAGAGGATGCGCCAGTAGGTGTTGAGCAGCGCGGCGTCCGGCTTCGGCGGCTCGGCGACGCGCTTGAGCAGGATGTCCACCGTGTCGCCGGCGCCTCGCGTCAGCACCGGGTGGTGCGTGTCCGAGGTGAACCAGAGCCGGCCGTCGACGCGGATCACTGCGCGCACCGCGTAGCTGTGCGAGGGCACGATCTTCGCGGCATCGTAGGGGATCGTGAACCGGATCGGCGGCATCGGCGCGTTGGGGATCTTCGTCCTGCCGAGCTCCATCGCCGGCGCGTCCGCGCGCGAGACGTCCTGCAGCACCGCCTCGAACTCGGCGCCCGGCGGCAGCGCCAGGCGCTCGTGGAACGTCGCGCTGCCCTCGATGACGGTCGCGGCCGCCGGGCAGCCGGCGCTCGCCAGCAGGCACGCGGCGAACAGGGCGGGTGCGGCAACGTTCATCGCGGAACTCCTCACGAGCCCGGCGGCGGCTGCCAGAGCTCGACCTTGTTGCCTTCGGGATCCATCACCCAGCCGAACTTCCCGTATTCCGAATCGTCGGTCTTGTCGAGCACGTGGCAGCCTTCCTCGCGCAGCGCCTGCAGCAGCGCCGGCAGGTCGGCGACGCGGTAGTTGACCATGAAGCGCGACGCGCTCGGCGCATAGTAGTCGTTGTCCTCGGCGCCGATGTTCCAGACGGTCGTGCCTTTCAGCGCATTGCCGGCGTCGTCGGCCCAGGTGAATGCCGCGCCGCCCCAGGGCTGCACGTCGATGCCGAGGTGCTTCTGGTACCAGGCGCGCAGCGCGACCGGGTCCTTCGCCTTGAAGAAGATGCCGCCGATGCCCGTGACTCGCTTCATGGGACCTCCTTGTGTGCCAGCAGCCGCGCCGCCACGCATTCGACCTCGACCCGCGCGCCCATCGCGAGGCCGTTGGCGCCGAGCGCGCTGCGCGCGGGATAGGGCGGCGAGAAGAACGTCCGGTACACGTCGTTGAAGGCCGCCCACTCGGCGATGTCCGCGAGCATCACCGTGCACTTGACCACGTCGCGCAGCGTGTACCCGTGCGTCTCCAGCGTGGTGCGGATGTTCTCGAGCGTCTGGCGTGCCTCGCCCTCGATGCCCCCCGGAGCGAGCTCCAGGGTGCCGGGCCGGATGCCGATCTGGCCGGAGAGATACAGCGTGTCGCCGACGCGCACGGCCTCCGAGAACGGCAATGTGGTCGGCGTGACCTTGCCGGAGTTCAGGAACTCGACGGCCGGCGATTCCCCGGCGAACGCGGGCGGGGCGGCGGCGAGCAGGGCGGCGGCGACGACGGTCCTCGGGATCCGCGACATGTCATCCTCCTTCAGGACGCCGTGGCGTACAGGGCGATGAGACAGGCCGGGAAGACGGCCGAGATCAGGAATATCCGCGCGGCGAGCTGCAGGGCCGGCCGGTCCGGCTGCGAGCGGATCTGCGACCAGTTCACGATGGCCGTGACGGGCAGCGCGACCAGCCCGAGCAGCATGGCGCCGAGGCCGACGAACGAGCCCGTGCCCTGCGTCGCCAGGATGATCGCGAGCGTGAAGACGAGCTGGAAGACCAGCGGCACCACGATGCCGAGAACGTGCCGGTTCACGGCCGGTCACCGGCTGCGGCGCTGCGCGTCGCGCGCATCGCGAGGTGCACTTCGCGCAGGAAGAACGCGAGCCCGACCACCAGCGCCAGCATCGCCGCCGTGAACAGGCCGCCGACCAGCCACTTGAGCGGCGCCTCCAGCATGGCCTCGACGAACAGCGTCGCGATCACGATGCACACCAGCAGCGCGGCGATCGTGCAGGCCGTGATCGCGATGCTGGTGAAGCGGCGCCTGAGTTCCAGGACCTGTCGCGCCGGGTCTGCCGCGCCGGCAGGTCCCGCGTCACGCACGAGTTCGCGCACGCGATCGACGATGCGGGCGAGCCGGCCCGCCATGACGTTCAGCAGCCCCGCGATGCCGGTCAGCAGGAACACGGGAGCGAGCGCGAGCTGGATCGCGCGGACCATGTCGGAATAATCCTCGGGTGCGGGGCTCACGGTATGCGACCGGAAACCGGAGATTCTGACTGTCAGTCGACCACTTCGAGCGACTTCACCCAGAGATAGCGTCCGGCAACGCCGCGATCCACCTCGGCGAGCAGTCGGACGCGGGTTTCCGGCGCGACTTTCCGGTTCTGCCACACGGCATTCTCGATCTCGACGCGAATCTCGCCAGTGTCGTCGCGAAAAGTGAAGAAGTTCTGGCGCTGGTGGGCGACGATGTTTCCGGTCACCGTCACGTAGCTGCCGATCCGCGCCTGGCTGACCTGTTGCACGGTGCTCGGTCCGCCGGCCGCGCTTGGGCCGGTGAACTGGGCGGATGCGCCGGCGGCGAACAAGGCGAGCAGCAGCATTGCGGCGATTCTCATGGGTTCCTGTCCTCCGTGCCGGAAAGCGCCCTCCCGCATGATACACAAGCCATGGTCGTGCACGGGTTGGCCGCGGTGACTGGATTCAATCCGCGGCTTTCGGCGCGGTGAACCCCCCGCCGCAGGCCCCGGACCGGTCGAAGCAGCAGACACGGCGCGCGCGCCGGCTGTGCGGGCCGAGGACTTTCGTCTTGAAGGAAATCCGGGGAGCGGGGTTCTTCATCGCCTTGGGCCAGGCCTCGACGTGCCTGGCGCAAGGTTACCCGCAGCGTGCCGCGCGCCTCAATGATCGAACGGTCGCGGTCGCGGCGTCTCGTCGCTCGAGGGCGGCAGTATCGGCAGCTGGAAACCGGGCTGGTCGCCGGTCAGTGTCTTCAGGAAGGCGACGATCCGCGCATTCTCTTCCGGCGAGAACTTCCGGCCGAGCTGCAGGCGTCCCATGACGTCGACCGCCTCGCCCAGCGTGTTCGCGGCGCCATCGTGGAAGTAGGGGTAGGTCATTTCGACGTTGCGCAGCGTCGGGACCTTGAAGCTGAAGCGGTCGATCTCCTGGCCGGTGACGGCGCTGCGGCCTTCCGCCGGGCTCTGCGCCGCGTAAGGCTCGACGATGCCCATCTTCTGGAACGAGCTGCCGCCGACGGCCGGGCCGTTGTGGCAGGCGACGCAGCCGCTGGTCTTGAAGAGCTCGTAGCCGGCGAGTTCGTCCGGCGCCAGCGCGTCCGACTTGCCGAGCAGCCACAGGTCGAAGCGCGAGTTCGGCGTGACCAGGGTCTTCTCGAACTCGGCGATCGCGGCCGTCACCTCGTTGATCGTTATCTCGCCCGGGCCGAACACCTGGCGGAACTCGCGCACGTAGCCCGGGATCGAGTCGAGCACGGCGATCGCGAGCGTGTGGCTGAAGGCCATTTCGCCGGGATTGGCGATCGGGCCGCCGGCCTGCTCCTGGAGGTCCGCCGCGCGGCCGTCCCAGAACTGCGCCACGTTCATGCTCGAGTTCAGCACCGTCGGCGCGTTGATCGGCCCCTGCTGCCAGCGGTCGCCGATCGAAGTCGGGATGTTGTCCGTGCCGCCCATCGACAGGTTGTGGCAGGAGTTGCAGGAGATGAATCCCGACTTGGACAGGCGCGGGTCGAAGTACAGCTTCTTGCCGAGTTCGGCCATGCCGACGTTGATCTGCTGCGGCGGCACGATCGGCTGGATCGGTTCGTCGGCGGCCGTCGTCGCAGCGGCGAGGAGGGCGAGCGGAACGAGGACGAGTGCGCGCGGGATCATGGCCAGGCGATACTCCGAAATCGGGATACCATCCCATGACGAATCTACGCCGCGCCTGCCCACGGCGATTGATCGAGGTCAACTTCGCGTGCGTTCTGCCCTGTCAGAGCCCCGCGGACTGCAGCGCCCGGGCTACGTCGGCTGGGCCTCGTACGAGCACCGCCTGCAGGCCGTGCGCGGCAGCGGCATCGACATTGACCTGCGAGTCGTCGAAGAAGAGCAGCGACGCCGGCTCGACGCCGGTCGCCCGGCAGACGTAATCGAACACGGCCGGCTCCGGCTTGCGCAGGCCGATTTCGTGCGAAGCGAAGATCCGGTCGAACCCGGCCACGACCCGCGGAAAGCGCGCTCCCCAGCAGGCCATGTGCGTGGCGTTGGTGTTGGTCAACACGTAACAGGGCAGCGTGCGACGGGCCACCGCGACCCGCTCGAGCGTCGCGGTGATTTCGTCGCGGAAGATCGCGTTCCAGCCCGCCGCAACCTCGTCGGGCGTCGCCGCGAGCTGCAGGGACGCCGTGAGGTGGGCGAAGTACGCTTCCGCCGCGATCTCACCGCGCTCGTGGCGCTCGTAGGGCTCGTCGAAGAGCAATCGCTCCCGCAGCGTCGCGAGCGGCAGCGACGAATGCCGCGACCAGGCCTGGAATGCCAGGTCGAAGTCGATGTCGATCAGGACGCCGCCGAGATCGAACAGCAGGGCCTTCGGTTTCACGCGAGTAACGTCGGATTCAGCCGCCATATCGTGAAATTCAGCAGCGCCGCGAAGGAAACCCAGGCGAGGTAAGGCACGAGCAGCCATCCGGCCAGCGGCCGGATGCGCCAGAAGAGCACGAGCGTGACGGCGATCGACGCCCACAGGACGACGATGTCGAGGAACGCCAGCCCGCCGAGGCGCCAGCCGAAGAACAGCCAGCTCCACAAGGCATTGAGCGCGAGTTGCGCCACGAAGAAGGCGAGGGCGGTACGCACCGGCCGGCTGCCGCGGCGCAACCAGACCAGCCAGGCGGCGACGGCCATCATCGCGTACAGCAGCGTCCAGACCGGGCCGAACAACGCGGCGGGCGGCGCCCAGTCGGGGCGGACGAGTCCTGCGTAGAAAGACCCGGCCTGTACCGAGGCCGCGGCGCCGATTCCCGCGGCCAGGAAACAGAGCGCGAGCCAGGGGAGGAGGGCCGCCGCCGACGCCAATCTCGATTCCCTATGCATCAGGTCTTGATCACGCGGTACAGCTCAGCCAGCGTAGCCGACTTTGAACCCCCGGCGAAAGCGCGCTCGACGATCGCCGGCGCGTCGCCTGCGGAGTCGATGCCGATCGCTACAACGAAGCGAGTGGCTTCCTCGCGAGCGAGGCCGCGCGTGCGCACGACCGCAAAGCAACGGCCCGGGCGAATCAAGGCATCGTCGATGTCGCCGATGTTGTGCAGGTTGGTCGTGAAGATGATCTTTCTGCCCAGGGCCTGGACCACGCCGTCGGCAACCGTCAGGAAGCGGTGCAGGTCGCGATTGCCGTTGGAACGGGCGCCGAGCAGGTGGTCGGCATCCTCGACGACCAGTGCGTCATGCGATCCGGTGAGGAACTCGACGAAGATCGCGTCATTCTCGAGGGCGCGGCGATCCGCGGTGTACAGGATCTTCGCGCTGTCGCGTTTGCGTCTCGACATGGCCGCGAGGATCGCGCGCACGAGTCGCGTCTTGCCGGTGCCGGGTGGGCCCTGCAGGACGAGGATCGTGTCGCGTGCCGCGAGATAGCGATCGATGAACGCGGCCACCCCTCCGGCGATCGTCGGATAGGCTTCGTCGATCAGGGCCGGGTCGGCCAGCTCGTCGAACGACACGTTCGTCAGCTCGCCATGGCCCGCGTGAAAGTGCCAGTCGATCGTGAACTGCTCCTCGCGGACCATCTGGTCGCCGAGCGCGCGCAGGATATCCGCCTCGACTTCACGCAGCCGGAAAAGGTCCTTAGCCCAGACGAGGATGGTTCCGCTCGAATAGTTGGTCTTGCGGTGGCCGGTGGCGGAGGCAAGGAATCCGTCTCCCTCGAAGATCGCCGCACCCTCCTCGAGTCGCTGCGCACGCGGCGCCGCGTGGAGCGCGAGGTCGTCGAATACCTCCTCGAGCGGCCGCCGGACTGCAAAGCGCAGCACGCGGTGGACAGGAAACAGCGACGGATCGCTATCCAGGGCCTGGATCGCCCGCATTCCCAGCATGGAGTCAGCCAGCGAATCGAGATCGGCCTGCAGGGTCAGGCGCGGCAGGGCGACGGCAAGGCGCCGCTCTGACAGGCGGAAGCGGGAACGATGCGTTGTGCGGTGCATAAAAACAAAAGGCCTCGGGTTTCGCACCCAGAGGCCTCTCATCGGCTGCGCCGACGCGCGATCCAGGGCGAAACGTCAGTTGCTTAGGAACTTCCGTGAGATCCAGACGCTAACCGGTGTACATGCCATGGTGGCGCTCCAAGAATCGAGCCGCGTAGATTACTCCTGCGAGCGCGGGTGTCAATGGGGCTGGATGTTGAGTTCGGTCGTCGAGTTACGCGCGTATCCCCCACTTGGACGCCGGGTTCAGCCGGCACGCGTCCTGTCGTTGGGGGTGATGTGGGGGAACGCCCCATCGCCATAGGAACGCAGCACTTCCGCCACGACGATGTGATATCCGTCGTACCACTTCGCGTACTGGCGCTTCGCCTCCAGGTGCGCGGGGTGGCGGGAGAACTGCTTCAGCGTATCGAGGCTGTCCCAGTAGTACACGGCGTTGCGACGCTTGCCGTCGGCCGACTGCCAGGACTCGGTCCCGAGGAAGCCGGGCAACGACGTTGCGACCGCGTCGATGAGCCCGTTGAGACGATGGAACTCGTCGTCGTAGACGCCCGGCTCCCAGATGAACGATGCGCTGTACATCTAGATGTCGGGCCGGAAGAACGATCTCGAGTAGAAATGCGCCAGGATCGCCGCGAACGCGACGCCGACGAGGAAAACCGCGATTCTCAGCCGCAGCCAGGCGCTGCGGAAACCGGACAGCTGGGCCGGGATGTCGGGGACGTATGCGGCGCAGTATGCGACGTTGGCCAGCACGGCCAGGAGGAACAGCGACAGGAGCGCGTCCGATGTAATGGCGGGCATGGGATCCGGGCCCAGCCAGGCGACCAGCGCGTGCACCGCGACCACGGCGGCGAGCACGAGGTTGTAGGCGATGCGGCGCGGCTCCCAGTACCGGATCGCATCGGTGAGCGCCTCCCGAAAAGTGACGGTTTCGCCGGACATCCCGCGCCATGCTCCTTCAGGGATCGTCCCGCTCGAGCAATCGCACCATCTCCTCGGCGACCAATGCGGCCGACGGCAAGAACATGGTCGAGACGATGCGTTGATCCACGACGACCGCATGCTTGTCGGCCAGGGTGTCCTTGTTCTGCACCTGCGCCCCGTTCTTGCGGAGCTGATCCTCGACCAGGAATGGCAACAGGCTGCCCTGCTTGGCCCACGTCTTGTCCAGCTCCGTCGAGTTCGGAAACCCGGCCACTCGCTTGCCTTTCACCAGATAGTCGCCGTTCCCCAGCGTGGCGTTGGCAAATCCGCCCGGACCATGCCCGCAGCCGCCCACGACGCCGCCATTCTCGTAGATGCCGCCGATGAGGTTCATCAGTTCGTCGTTGGACGCGACGTCGAACAACGTGCCGTAGCCGCCACCGACATACACGGCCTGATATTCGGCGATATCGACCTGACTCGGCTTCAGCGTGTTTCCGGCCTTGCCCAGAAAGTTCTGATACTTGATGGCATAGCTGCTGATGCCCAGCGGGTCCATCATGAACTCCACCGGGCCGCCTCGAGGCGAAACGAAATCGACCTCGTAACCGTGCATGACGAAGACATGGAAGGGCGGTGCGTACTCCCAGAGGTTGTTGCGCGCGTCGTGCTGATCGGGATCGCCCATGTCCACGACATTGGAAGCGACAAAGAGGACCTTGTTGCTTGCGGCGGCGAGCGTGGCGGCCGGTGCGAAAGCCGATGCAACAAGGCAACACGCAAGCGCAAACGCTTGGCCAGGCAAAAGGATACGAGTGCTCATCGCGTTCTCCCCGGTGGCCAGGTGTCGTGCTGTGGGAGCGTGTCGGTGATCTCGAACCAGGTGGCCCGGGATCCAACGAAGATATGCTCACGTGGTCGAACGCCGGGATCACCATCAAGCGTCCCCAGGGTTATCTCGCTCAAGCGACCGGGCGCGGGAACACCGAGACTGGAGCCGCAAGTTCGGCAGAAAGCCCAGCCGATGCCCGGCGACGTTTCATGAACTCCCAGGAGGTCCTGGCCCGACAACCAGCGAAAGTGTTCGGCTGCAACCTTTCCGTAGGTTGCGAAAGCCGCACCATGAAATCGCCGGCACATCGAACAGTGACAGTTGCTCACTTCGGTAATTGGCCCGTCAATCTCATAGCGAATCTTGCCGCACAGACAGCCGCCCTGGAGTGTCATGCTGCTCACGTCTCCTGTTGCCTGACCGCGGCGAAAACAACTGCGACCAGCAGAACTGCCGCTGCTACGACCTCGAACCAGATCGTGAAATTCATGGTGAACGTGTGCGCTTCAACGGGCGCTCGCGAGTAGTGCAGCAGACCGTCAAAGCCGAGCGCGGCGTATAGCCCGATCAGCAACAGGCCGGCGGACTGCCAATTGCGGAGATAGAACACGAGCCCGCCGACGCCGATGGCGGCCGAGCCGATCCATGCGAGGTAGACCTGAGATCGAGTCAGCCAGATCGGCAGGTTGGGGTAGTCGTTCAGGAACTCCGCGTTGTGCGCGAAGTGAAGGAGGCTGGCTGCCATGTAGACCGACAGCAGGACGGTCAGGCGAGTGCGTTCGCAGTTTGGCCTCATCTCGAGCATGGCTTCTCCGTGCGGCCGTCAGCACGACACCAGTTTCCTTGGATCGTGAGGAATTGTCGAAACGATCTGCCAGCCGGCGCTGGTCCTGGCAAACAAGTACGATGTGCCGTACTCGCCGATTACATCGCCGTTCTTTCGATACCGGATGTACTTGCCGCTGAGGATCGCCGCCGACTCATTCAGGACGCAGATCCGCAGGACGGGCCACTCTGACCGATCGTACCCGTCCGCGACCAGCGGGCGAAGCGTGTCCTCGAACCATGTCTTGACTTCACTGTCCATCGAGATGGTGACGGGTCCTGTCGGCTGGAGCCTGAGCCACGGAATCCTGATGCGGCTCGCTACGAGATCAGGCCGATCCTCCATGAACCAACGAAGATACTCGTCGAACGCGCGGTTGACGTCGGCCTTGATCGTCCGCTCTTCCTCGGCCGACAGCTGTTGGGCGGCTGCCGAACCTGCCCCGAGGTACAGGATCATCATGACTAACGCCAGGACAGCCGCGTTGAGCGGGTCGTGCAACGCGCGCCACCCGCAACCCTTCACGGCCCGCTCCGACGCCTAGTTAGACGGAACGTGGCAATTGTATTACAATGCATGACATGAAATCCTCTGCCTTGACCATTCGACTGGACGGCAACCTGGATCGCCAGCTGGCACAGGTTGCCAAGCGTACTGGCCGTACCCGCAGCGAGGTGGTCCGCGATGCAATACGGCGTCAATTGGCTCTCGCCCAGTTCCAAGACCTGCGTCGCCGCGTGATGCCTCTCGCAGAGGCGCGAGGGTATGTAACGGACGAGGACGTGTTTCGCGACATCTCGTGAGAGTTGCTCTCGATACCAACGTTCTGGTCGCGGCAGTTGCTACACGTGGCCTGTGTGCCGACGTCGTCAATCTCATCATGGCCGAGCATGAGCTGATATTGGGGGAGGCCGTGCTGACGGAGCTGAAGCGAGTGCTGCGCAAGAAAATGCGAGTACCCGCCGAGGTCGCTGACGAGTATGACAGCCTCTTGCGCCGGGAAAGTCGCGTGGTGGCCAAGGCAAAGGCGCTGGTTGTCGCGATCCGGGACAAATCTGATATTCCGGTACTGTCTGAGGCAATAGCCGGTAATGCTGAGGTATTGATCACCGGCGATCGTGAACTCTTGGAGATCGCGGAGCAGCTGCCGCTTCAGATACTAACGCCGCGAGCATGGTGGGAGCAGCTACGTCGGGAAGGTAGACCACCACGCTGATTTGTGCCGACTATCGTCCGCGGTGAGCGGGCCGCGCGACGCAGGCGCTGCAATCTTCGGCGCGCTCGCTCAACGCTCTCACGGCCCGCTCCAACGCATAGTTAGGCATCAAGTCAGACTCCTACGGACTGCATGGCGCCTGTGACCTCGGGCCGTCAACTGGAAACAAACCGTTGGGTCCAATCTCGTAGTTCTGGCACTCAGTGACACAGTAGTTCGGCTTGTGCCATTCGAGTGCGCAACGAACTGGACTGGATACTCCCGTCTTGCTCCAAAGGGTGAAGTCCGGCGGCCGCGATCCCGCGTCCTCTGCGTAAAGCCAGATAGCCTGAATAAGTATTGCCTTCGGCTCGTCGAGCCCTGGACCTGTAACCGTGAGGCCAAGTATCGGGCCGCCCGAACCCCCAAGGTGACTATCGTCCGGTTCATCGGGTTCGCGAATCACGACCTGATACTGCCCGATAACGACGGTTGTCGGCAGCGGTGAAAGAGGAATCGGGATTTCGCCTGGCTCAGGTGGAGGCTGATTTGGCTCTACAACGGCGTCTTGTGCAGGCAGCGAATCTGCGAAGGCAATGAGAAGGGCAGCACACAGCCAACGATCGACTCTGGAAGTGTTGCGGAGGAGCATCACTTGATGCCTAACGCTGCGGTTGAGCGACCGCGCGCTTCCGCATGCAGCGCGCCCCGAGCGAATAATGAAATGGCGCGCTCGTGGCGCGCACGCGACGACGGATCACCGTCCGCTCCAACTGCTTGTTATGCGGCGACGCCACGCCAGCCTACTCACGCCTCGGAACACCATCCGATACGTTGAACCCGTGCCGCAGCGCGACCTCCCGCACTCGCGGGTCACTTAGCACCTTATCGTAGATCCACTGGTAATGCGTGATCGCGGCCAGAGTCTTGCGCGCTGTTGCCTCGCCAACTAACGAAGCCATTGCCTGGTATTCCAAGTCGCACACGAGAAGATGGCGATAAGTGCTTTCGTCGTCTCGCGCGCCTCCTTCGGCGCTCAAGGGCACATCCGGGAAAAGAGCTTCGAGGTCCTTCATCGCCGCCCGAAAGTCAGCGAGCCACGGATCTTCCTCAAGCCAGTGGAGTTGCTCGTGGACGAACGTCGATAGCAGCTCAAGTTCTTCGCCAATGTGGCGCGTGTGGATCGTAAGAACGGGGTGCGAGTGAGGGACTTGGTTCTCGTCGATCAGGACGCTTCGCGTTAGTACCCATGGCTCGAGGTTGTACTTCCTCGTCAGCGAGCGAAGTTCCGCAGCCATGAGGGCTTCGCTCTCTGTTCCGTTCGCGAGACCGACCCAGAGCACGCGCGAATTCTCAGCCACTTGTTCAGGAGCCTGAGCAACGGAAATAGCGGGTAGCAGAACAACCGCCACTGTCGTCACGATCCACGGTGCTACCTGCATAGGGCTTCTCTCATCGATGCGATGCGCGTGACCGGCGCCGCATAACGTCCGCGTTGAGCGGGCCGCGCGCGGCGCGCCACCCGCAACCTGTCACGGCCCGCCCCAACGCATAGTTAGATGTCATTTGCGCTTGGCCCAGTATCCGGGCCGCTGACGGCGGTGAGCGAAAGCGATAATGAGGAGGCGGGAGCCATCCACGCGATAGACGACGCCGAATGGGAAGCGCCTGAGGAGAAGGCGCCGATAGCGCTCATCGAGCGGTTCGCCAACATCTGGTAGATCGCATAGGAGTGCAACTACCCGCTGCGTTTCCAGGACCAGCTCGAGTCCGAGGCCTGCCGCACGTGCTTCGCCGATTTTCACTGCGGCGGCGAGTTCTTCCTGTGCCGCCGGGTGAAATTCGGGCGTCACTTCTTGAGCCCAGCTCCCAGCTTTCGGAACACCTGATCTGCCGGCACAAGCTCAACTTGGCCGGAGTCGATTTCCTGCCCACGTCTACGCACTTCTTCGAGCCATGCCGCCTCGACGTCCGGATCTGCGGGCCCGTCGAGCTCCTCCCAAAGAAGACGCAGCAACGCTTCCTTCTCGGGGCCGCTAAGTGCCCGAATTTCCTGTTGAATCTTCGTAAGCGGGCGCGCCATGTCGATCAAGCTAGCAGGGCGGACTGGTGGACGCAATGACGCGGTTCAAGTGACATCTAACGTCCGCGTTGAGCGGGCCGCGCGCGGCGCCTACCAGGCGCTGCGCGCGCTAAGCTTTCCCAGGCGCGCGCAGCGCCCACTCGCCAACCTTTCACGGCCCGCTCCAACGCATAGTTAGGTGTCCGAGTCACTCGATCCTCAATGTAACCTTCAAGTACATGCAGGCGGGTACGAACTGGCCGTCAAGCCATGCCGGTGTGAACTTCGCAGTGTCCAGCAAATGTTTCACCTGGTTGTTGATACTCGGATTAGAGCTCTGCAGTACACGCACGGCCTCGATACGGCGGTCGACGTTGACGATGAATCCGAACTCAACGACTCCGTCTCCGAGGTAACGGCTCGCAGCCGCGACCTTCTCACCAAATATCTCATCCATGACCGGCAGAGTGAAAAACCGTGCTCCACTGGGAAGCCGAGTAGGATTTATTGGAGGTCCGTCTGGGCCGGCATTCTGTTCGGCACGTATAGCAGCGCAATAATCGTCGAACGCACTAGGCCAATTGGGACGTTCCGTCATGAAGTGCGGTGCGGCAGCTGCCAAGACGGTAGTCAGCGCTGAAATGGCTAACTGCACTCGGACACCTAACGTCCGCGTTGAGCGGGCCGCGCGCGGCGCCTGCCAGGCGCTGCGCGTGCCAAGCTGTCCCAGGCGCGCGCAGCGCCCACCCGCCAACCTCTCACGGCCCGCTCCAACGCATAGTTAGACGTCATGTCCGATGCAGAACAATAGAGCAGTCGCAGATCCTTCGGGCTGGACAGAGAATTGCTGGTGCGCATCCCGTATGGTGTCTCGGCACAACCTAAATGCGGCCGTTGGCTCGAGACCTGACAGGTCGGTGGTGCCCTGATGGTCGGAGGAATGACCAACCCGGCCATCGGCGTATTTGAGCCAACCTTCCCAGCCTAGAACTTTGGCACCCTGTTGCTCCAACTCGTCAAGTGCCGACAAGGCATCCTCGTACGTCAGTACGAGCTCGCGCGGCGATGCCGATCTTGCTCTAAGCGTCTCCAGCATCGAAGACATGACGTCTAACTATCGGCGGTGAACGGCGAGCGCGAAGCGCTCGTCCGTTCCACCGGCTAGTTCTACGTCAGCCCCCATCCGCCTGGCGGATCCCTGTATCGAAGCCGCTGAGCGACGGCGAATCATGCAGCAGCCCCGGCCGAGGCGCGATTTTGCAGGTCGCTTAGCGAAGCAACTTCGCTTACGTTTCCAAGCGAGCTTGAAACGAAGCGAAATTGCTTCGCTAAGTAACATGAAAAATGGCGCTTCGCCATACGCTCATTCCTCGCGTTAATACAGGAATTCTCAAGGAGGCTGCGGGCTGATCGTAGAACGTCCGCGTTGAGCGGGCCGCGCACAGCGCGGCCAGCGCGCCGCAGGCGCGACAATGTTCTTCCGCGCGCCTGCGGCGCGCTCGCTCAACGCTCTCACGGCCCGCTCCAACGCGTAGTTAGGCATCAGTCGTGTGATCCCGCTTGCCCTGGGCGACCTATCCAGTGGGTGCCACGAACCGTGGCGAACAGGATACGCCGGTCGGGAATGCTCGGACACGGATAGAACAGAATGCAGCGACCACCCCGGCAAGGGCCACCCGAAGCACCGCAAAACGATGGGGGAGAGCAACAATAGCGCGGCTCAATTCTGGAGTTGACCCGCTTTTGTGGACACATCATGTTCACAAAAGGAGGGTCAAGCAATGGGTCGGAAGGTCAAGCGATATACGCCGGAGTTTCGCCGGCAGATGGTCGAGCTGCATCGGGGTGGACGCT